>SPJK01044009.1_pt1 | contig 833158 bp, 727 predicted proteins | sample 3741771 | NCBI WGS metagenome assembly SPJK01 (sample SAMN10925997, study PRJNA522277) | cold seep metagenome | isolation source: Elba SIP-enriched marine methane seep metagenome, extraction at timepoint T2 | place: Italy: coast of Elba, Mediterranean Sea
CAGTCGGCCAGAACGTTGGTATCAATACCACAACAATCAACTCAACATCAGTACAGTTTACTGTTGACGGTGACGCCAACATCCAAGGCTGGCTTGCTGTGAATTCAAGCACCCCAAGCGGCGCTCTCGTAATCAATACCAGTACCCAAGCAACACTTACCAGTCTCTTTGTTGACTCGATCAACGGCTTTACTGGGTTTGGCACGACGACGCCAGGAGCGATGGTTAGTATCGACAGCAATGAGGTGAGTACGACTCCGATTATGCGCCTTGCCAACCGCCTTGGTTTTGCAGATATCTTCATGAGTAGCGGTACTCCAGATGCCTTTATTCCTGCTACAACAGGATCCCTTGCGATTGATCCATTGAGCGGCAACCTTTACATCAAACAGACAGGCCCAGCATCTAGCACCGGATGGGTGAGCTTTGGTACAAGTTGGAATGTGTCCAACATCACCGTCGGCGGAAACCTCCCAGGCTTCACACCACTAGATGGCGCAACGACGACTGGTCTTTCAGCAAGCACCACCGGCGACCTCGCCCTCATTGCCAATGGGACGACGAGTCTCTTTGTCGATGCTGCGACAGGTAATGTTGGTATTGGAACGCTGAACCCGACACAAGAACTTACTGTATCTAGCTCAGATCCAAATGGCGCAGCGGCTCTTCGTCTTGAAAATACAGCGACAGGAACTCAATCTTCAGCCCAGATTCAATTCCAATCGGATGTACAAACTGCGACATTGAGTGTGTTTAATAGTTCATACAACATTAGTAGCAATCATCTACAAAATTCTCTTGTACTTGCTGCAGGCAACGCAGGTGGAGCGTCAGGTGGTATTGTTCTTTCATCTCCAGGTGACTCGGCTACGTCTGCTATCAGATTCTTTGCTGGTGGCAACGGAGCTATCATCGAAGCAGAAGAAGACGCACGTATTACACCGTCTGGAACGTTGGCTATTGGTACGACAACGATTAGTAGTGATATCATTGGCCTCGCGGTGGACAATACAAGTACATTCTTTGGTCGTGTAGGAGTCAACACCGGAACTCCACAAGGCATGCTTGTGGTTAATACGAGCACTATTGCAACCTTCACTAGTATCTTTGTTAATGCAGATAATGGCTTCACCGGCTTTGGGACGACGACGCCAGGAGCGATGGTAAGCATTGATAGCAACGATGTAAGTACCACACCAATCATGCGTATGGCCAACATGCTTGGGTTTACTGATATCTTCATGAGTGATGGAACTCCAGAGTCATTTATCCCAGCAACGACAGGATCTCTTGCCATCGACCCACTTGCCGGTAACCTCTACATCAAACAAACAGGCCTTGCTTCTTCTACAGGCTGGAAGGCGTTTGGTACAGCATGGACTGTTTCTGATATAACTCTCGGCGGCAATACACCAGGATTTACCCCACTAGACGGTGCGACAACGACTGGGCTTGCCGCGAGCACAACAGGAGACCTCGCCCTCATCGCCAATGGGACGACGAGTCTCTTTGTCGAAGGCGTAGCACAGAACGTTGGTATCGGAACGACGACAATTAGTTCATCTTCAGCTCGGTTTACCGTCGATGGTGACACTGACCTGTACGGCAACAATGACCTGTTTGGCCGCACCCGGATTGTGACGTCTACCAATGCTGTTTCTCTGACGGGTACCGTCTCGATCGTGACCAACACGGTCACCGTTGTCGGAGCAGGTACGCTCTTTGCTTCTGAAGTAGAGCCAGGTGACCTCCTCAACATTCCATCGATCTCAGAATCACGCACCGTCCTCGCTGTCATCTCCGATACAGTCCTCGTCATTGACTCTGATTTTCCTACGACAACGACTGGTCTTGCCGCAACAGCTCAGAAGGCAAGATTTACCCAAATCTCCAATGGTGGGGTTCTCTCTACCGCCGTTCGTGGTGATGGTGTCCTTCAAACAAGTTGGGGGATCGGTATTGCAAGCAACACGCCAAGCATGGCAACTCAGACACTCTATGCGCTTGATGATGTGCTCTACTGGAACACTTGGAAAGTCGCAACAGGTACGCCACTTGTCTGGAACACAACGACATTTGCAGTTGCTGGCGCGTTTGCTGACATGGATCCATACGAAGCTGGCTTTGGTTCTGATGGTGAGGGCAACCTCTGGGTGTCTATCACAGGTACTCTTGCCCAATATTTTGACCAATACGGCAACGTCGGCATTGGTACAAGTTCTACGATCGCGAGCACATCATTGACTGTGGCTGGTGCTACCGTATTGGCTGGTGCACTGCCTACGATGACCGTGAGTGGCACGCTCGAAATTGCTGTATCTACGACTACTGTGACTGGTACGCTGACTGCGTTCCTCTCAGAGTTTAGTGTCGGTGACAGACTGACGATTGATGGTGAGACGCGTACGATTACAGAGATTATCTCAGACACCCTCTTGCGTGTAGACCGTGTATACGCGACATCGACGGCAGGACTCACTGGTGTTCGCGAAGTATCTCGTCTTACCGGTACCGGCAATGATGGTATCTTGAGCTTTAGCTCACGGTATGATGGGGCTTTCCAGATTCAGCAGGGGCTTGTCATGTCTAGTTCGACTCCTGTGACGACGTCATATGCCCTCTACAATCATGGTGGTACCCTTTATTGGAATGGCGCTCAACTTCCATTCTGGAACGCGACAGACATCTTGCTCCGTGGCAATGTTCCCGGATTTGCCAATGCTGATGCGACCACGACTGGGTTCTCAGCGAGTACGACCGGTGACCTTGCAATTATTAACAATGGGACAACAAGTGTCTTTATCGATGGACTTGGCAATATCGGTATCGGAACAACGTCACCAGATGCTCGTTTCCACATTACCAATGGGAGTGCACTCATCTCCCCATCTCAGTTAGATCTCGTGAGCACGTCTGCATTGACAGGTGTCTCAGGTGATATTGTAGGATCCCATCTTTACACCGTCGGTTCAGGCAACTTGAATATCATCAATCTAGCCAACCCGACCGTACCAACGCTTGTCTCTACCTTCACGTCATCATCAGGGTTTGACACTGTCGGTCAAGTACGTGTCTCAGGCAACTATGCCTTTATTTCAGGTGGAAATAGCGGCAACACGAACGATGCCTTTACCGTCGTTGATGTCTCCAACAAAGCCAATCCTCAACTTGTCGCTGTGTTGACTGGTGCTACCAACTTTGATCAGATGGAGCAAATGGTTTTGTCTGGCAACTATGTGTACCTCTTTGGTCGTACTGGTCTTATGACTACGATCAATGTAACAGACCCAACCAGTCCATACATCGCATCTACCTTCCGTCCTGTTCCAGGTGGATCAGGTGTGATTCTCGGTGCCGAAAAACAAGGTAACTATCTCTACGCTGCTTACAATAACTATGATCAAGTCGTCACAATTGACGTTCGTGATCCGTTTGCCCCAGTGACAACCTCAGTCTACACAGACGGTACCAACCTCAATGGGCCGTCTGCGATGGCTGTATCAGGGCAGTATGCCTATATCGCGAGTGGTGCTGGTGATACGTTGGCGGTGCTCGATATCTCAGACCCTACCAATACAACACTCCTCACCTCGATCACTGATGCAACAGTCTTTGCGTTCAATACCGATTTGCGAGTGGTCGGAAACTATCTGTACGTAGCAGATGCTGGTTCACTCATAGGCATCGTTGACATCAGCAATCCGGCTGCACCGACCGTCCTTACATCGTTTGCTAGTGCTGTCACCGTCCCTGCTTACAACAGTACACTACTCACATACGGTCGTTATCTCTATCAAGTCGGTGGCACAGGTATCGCGATCTACGAAAATAACGGTATCGAAGCGCAAAGTGGTCGGTTTGGTTCACTCTCTGCCAATGCACTCTATATGAGTGGTGATGCGGTAGTAGGTGGCACAACTCGTCTCCAAAATGGTCTTCGTGTCGCTGGTGGAGCCAATGTCGGTGGTGGCTTAGCACTTACTGGACTTACTGTGAGTGGGACACCAAGCGAACTCCTCGATGCAGCGCTCTACATTGCGAGTAGCACACCAGCGACGACAAGTCTCGCACTTTACCAACAAAACGAAATTCTCTACTGGAATGGTGCTGTTCTTGGATGGGCTGCGACAGATTTCAACACCAGTACGACCAATCGTCCTGGATTTACCGCAGCTGGTGCACCTAGCTCTAGTGGATTTGCCGTCAGCTCTACTGGTGACATTGGTGTCATCGCTGGAGGCAACCTCGCGATGATGTTTGATAGTGGTACGGGCAATGTCGGTATCGGGACCACCTCACCAGAAGAGAGCTTGCATCTTGTCGGTTCTGGTCTCTTGCAGACGCCACGTCTCCCAGTCCACACGGGCAACCCATTTGCCGGCAGTCTGTCTGACGCAGCCTTAGGTGGTGGGGGAGAGATCGTAGTCAAAGACGGTATCCTCTACACAGTAGCCAACACCAACGATAGGTTCACCTCAGTCAACATCTCCAACCCAGCCTCACCAGTCATTATCGACAGTACGACGGAGAACATCTTGGGCAATGGTCCAGATGACCTTGTCATCGATGGTGACTATGCGTATGTCTCAGCAGCACTCTCAAATGGTGTCGCTGTCTATGACATCTCAAACCCTGCGAGCCTCAACCTTGTTGCAACCGTAAGTGGTACCCAATTCTTGGCTGGCACGAGTGATCTCGATATCGCTGGTCAGTACCTCTACGCTACTGCTGGTGGTACGAGCACACTCGCCGTGATCGATATCCGTGATCCGCGGTCACCATTTGTGACGGCTGCTCTCACGTCGACGACCTTCCAAAATGCCTCTGACATCGAAGTCGTCGGTGACTATGCGTATGTAGTAGGACCAAACCAGTCAGTCCTTGCTGTCGTCAACATCTCAAACCCAGGCAGCCCTCAGATCGTCGGTGAGTGGGATGCATCTGCGCTTGGCACACCGAGCGGCGTCAAAGTTCGTGGTCAGTACGCCTATGTTCATTCGACTGGAGGTGACTACTTGGCTGTTGTCGACATCAGCAACCCAACATCTCCTACTACGACAGGATCTCTGGTAGACAACACCTATCTTGGCTTCCCATTTGATGTGGAGCTGGCTGGTGACTATGCGTATGTATCAGATATGAATGCTGAGACGATCTCAGTCATCGATATCTCTACGCCGAGCAATCCATTTATCCTCGACATCTACTACTTTGGTGGACTCCTCACGATAGGTCCTGGACATATGGAGATCTATGATGGTCATCTCTACGTCTCACAGCAAGGTGGCGCGGCGATTCATGTCCTCGAGATCGAACAGACCAAGACCTATGCGGCCAATATCGGCCGACTCAATGCAGGAGATACCCGCATCAACGGTGGCCTCGTCGTCTCTGACAACGTGAGCTTCTCAAGTGGCCTCAACGTTGGCGCTGCTAGTATGATCCGTGGTGCACTCACTCTCGCAGGCAACACCGACAGTACGATCACAACAACCTCACTAGTCTATGACGCTGCACTCTACATCGCGAGCAGCACACCTGCGACGACAAGTCTTGCGCTCTACCAACAAGGCGGGACACTTTACTGGAATGGTGGCGCACTTCGTGGCTTCTCATGGGCGACCTCGACGATTGGTCTTGCGGGCAACACGCCTGGTCTCATCCCTGATGATGCGAGCGTGAGCACGACTGGATTCTCTGTAGATGAGTTTGGTGGACTTGGGCTCATCAGTGATGGCAACCTTGGACTCTTTGTTTCTACTACTGGTAATGTTGCGATCGGGACGACCTCTATTGCCTTCTCTAGCTCGACACAAGTATCGTCGACAGCAGCCTTGACCGTCAAAGGCACGATCGCTGTCAATTCGATGAACCCAGTTCGTCTAGGTGACGTCACTGACGTGACCAACCTCGCCAATGTCAAAGCTCTCCACGTACAAGGTGATCTAGCTTATGTAGGGTCACTATCCAACAGTCGCCTGAGCATCTACGACGTTGCCAATCCAAGCAATCCAACGCTTCTCAGTTCATTGCAGGATGTCAACGCGCTCCTCAATATCCGAGCTGTCCAAGTGATCGGTACTCATGCCTACACAGTGGGCAACAACACCATGAGTGTCGTCGATGTGTCAGATCCTACTGATCCTCGCATTGTGGGTAGTGTTTCAGACGTAACCAACCTCTTTGGTGGAAGTGACATCTTTATCTCAGGCCGATATGCGTATATCACCGTCGAAGCGACGACCAATCGCTTTACCATCGTCGACATCGGTGACCCAAACAATCCGTTTGTTGTGAGTTCGATCACTGATGCCAATATGAATGATCCACGTGGTATCTATGTCCAAGGTCGTTATGCGTACTTGGCTTCAGGTATCTCAGATACGCTTCTCACCGTAGACATCACTGACCCGTACCTACCACGTGTCGTCGATACGTTGATCGACAATACCAATCTGAATGGTTTGCGTGACGTTGCTGTCCAAGGTCGCTATGCCTACGTCGTCAATCGTGTAGACAACTCGATGCGTGTGATCAACGTGGCAGATCCTACCAATGCTGTTCTCGTCGGAGGAGTACAAGATGCGACCAACCTCAACGCTCCAGTCCGCATTGTCCTTACTGGCAACTATGCGGTGGTAGGACTTCGTGATGGTGGTGGTGTTCGTGTGATCGATGTGTCTGATCCTGCCAACCCGGTGATCGTTGGAGGTACTGATGAACCTAGTATTGCATTCTCCTCTGGACTCTTTGTCTCTGGCAACCGACTCTACGTGACGACAGAAGGCACCAACCAACTCTCTATCTATGATCTTGGTGGAATCACATCACCAGCTGCAAGCATTGGCTCACTTAGCGCTGGCCGATTCAACGTCCAATCAGATGCTTACATTGCCAACATGCTCTATGTCGGTGGTGGATTCAATGTTGGAGGCATCAGTGGTATCCACAGCCGTGGTGCGCTCTCACTTGGTGGCTTTACCACGTCATCAGCTGGCATCACGACGACCCTCGACGCTGCACTCTATATCGCGAGTAGCACACCGGCGACGACGACTTATGCGCTCTACCAGCAAGGTGGTACGCTTTATTGGAATGGGTCTACGCTGCCATTCTGGTCTACCTCAAACATTGGTATAAATGGTAATGTCCCAGGATTCAATGCTGGTGTGAACGCTAGTACGACTGGCTTCTCCGCAAGCTCAACTGGAGATCTTGCCGTGATCAACAATGGCACGACAAGTATCTTCGTCGACGGCGCCACACAAAATGTCGGTATTGGTACTATTGCGCCGTCAGATAGGTTCGAAGTAAATGGTGGTAGTATTGTGGTCAGTAGCACGCTCGGTGTGATGGCGTCGACAAGTTTCATTGCGACCAATACCGCGGCCAACTATAGACACTTCTTCGAAAAAGATGATTACTTGTTTGCGATGTTTTCTGCCTTTACCAGTTTATCTATCGATGTGTATGATATCTCCAACCGTGCCAATCCTACTCTTGTCCGTCAACACACTGGTATCGGTGGATCAGACTATGCGCGTCAAGGTGATCTCTTGTATATAACAGATAGTACAAATAACACATTCACTGTAGTTGATATTCGGGATCCACTTGCGATCAATGAACTATATACTACGACTACTATTGAAACCGCCAATGCACCAACTGGGGTCGCTGTCCGAGATAACTATGCCTATATTGCTGCCAATCAAGGGGTGGTAGCCGTCTATGATATTACGGATAAATCAGCGCCAGTCTTTATGTCTAGTAGTACGCTTGCTCATGGGACAAACCCAGGGTTGCAGCAAGTAAGGATTAATGACCAGTATATGTATTTTGGCGCAGACATTACTGACACAATCTATGTGTATGATATTTCTATAGGTGGCACGCCAGTACTCATTGATTCATTGACTGATGCTGTAAATTTGCCTAACTTTAGTGACATGAAGATAGATGGCAATAGATTATATGTAGCAGTTTCCTCACTAGGCCTTGTTACCGTCAACATTACTGACCCAGCAAACTTGTATATTGAATCAACACTTACTGATGCTACGAACCTTCCTTCGCCAGCTAGTGTAGATATTACTGGCAGCAGAGCCTATAGTGTGAATAATTCAGGTATTGTTTCTGTTGTAGATATATCAAGTTCAACGAATCCTACTGCACAAGGGTTCTCTACAGGAGAAACGCTAAATACTCAACTTGTTGCTGTAAGTGGTGGGCATCTCTATATAGGACAAAGCTTTCCTACACCAGGATTACTCACATATCGACTGCCTTCAGTGATTACCCATGGCCTTGAAGCGCAATCTGGGTACATTGGCAGACTTTCAGTAAAGAGTGATATCACTGCTGGTGGGAATCTCGATATCAGTGGCGCTCTTGTGGTGAATAATAGAAGTCAGTTTGGTGGCGCCCTTAGTTTGGTAGGCTTAACTGCAACCAATTCACCATCTAACGTCTATGATGCAGCGCTCTATATCGCAAGCAGTACACCAGCATCAACAACTTATGCCCTATACCAACAAGGTGGGTCACTCTACTGGAATGGTCAGAGTATCGATGGTGGTGCCTTCACCTTTGTGACGAGTAGTGCATTTGCCTACTTCACCCAAACGAGTACACCTGTGCTCTTTGGTACCAGCACGACCAACACCGCCTATGCACAAGTAGAAGTGACTGGTGATGTGTACATCAATGGTGGTCTGACCCTCGCGTCTAGCACACCAGCGACAACAACGGATACCCTCTACAACCAAAACAGTACCCTCTTCTGGGGTGGTGACGCCCTCCAGATCGGTACTGGTACGATCCGCCTCGTCAACCATGGTCTGTCGTACTTCAATGGTGAGGCTCGCCTCGCAATCGGTACGAGCACAGCCGTCAACAACGCGATCATCACGATAGCGTCTAGTACACTCCCTACGACAACGCCGCTCTTCTCCTTAGGCAATATTGAGGGAATTTCGAGCTGGTATGTGACGAGTGGGACGCCGAGCCTCGGGCTTGGTGCGGCGACAGGATCTGTCGCGATCGACGCGACCAATGGTGCGTTCTATGTGAAGAGCTCAGGAGCCAACACGACGACAGGATGGAACAATCTCGCCTCAGCAAGTCTGCCAAAGGGATCAATCACCGCGACAACAACGGCAGGTCTCAACTTTAGCTACGACGTTGACACTACGGGCAACCAGGTCGCTGTTACATTGCCAACTGGTGCGATTGATGGTGATATCATCGAGTTTGTCGATGTCCAAGGAAACTTTGCTGCCAACAACCTCTTGGTCGTCCCAGGTGGAAGTGACACCGTCGAAGGGTCTACTGCCACGACAACCTTTAGCACGTCAAATGTTGTTCTTCGCTTCCAGTATGACAGCACACTCAGCCGCTGGACGATCCAAGGTGACAATGAAGAAGCTGCAACGACGTTGCACAGAGTGCGTATGCGCCGTGCTGCTTCTCAAGCAATTGCTCAAAGCACTGATGTCCAAGTTGTGTATGATACAGAAGACTTTGATGTAGGTGGGATTGGTGATACCTCTACGGGTATCGTAACCATCCAACAAGCTGGTACATATCGAATCACAACTGGTTGGGGTAATGAAGTGGGTTCAAACAACGTTCAATCTCAGATTGAAATTAATGGAATTCAAGTTGCGCGTTCACTTGATACACAAGTGTCAGCAGGAAACTTGGATGGAATCGAAACGTCTATTACGTATGAATTGTCATCTGGTGACACTGTAGAAGGGCTCGTATATACCAGTAGTGCCACCGAAGATACGCTCACTGTTCTTTCCGACCAACCTTTCCTTGAAGTGATCCAACTCCCAACAGCAGTCATCACCAGTCAAGTCCAAGCGGTAGAATATGTCCAAGTATCTCGTACTAGTAACACAGCGGTCCTCAATGTAAATGATCCAGTTATTTTTGACACGATAAATAACAGTTCTGGCAATAGTATCTCGTATAACAATACGACTGGTGTCTTCACTCTCCAAGCAGGTAAAACATACCGACTTACAGGACAAGCACGTATGGCTAACACCGGTTTTACTGATATGACCTGGATGGATACGTCAAATGTCGCACTTGTTGGAACGATCAATAGTGGTAATACGGACTCAGGTGGTTCATTTCAAACGAACATTCTTCTCTATACTCCGACAGTTGATACTGATGTGAAATGGGCGCCTGCAGGTGTTGCTAACTCTCCAGTGTTTGAATCAAACTCTACTTGGGCTATTGTAGAAACCATTGCTGATGGTACGTATGTACAACAATACGGCGGCGCTAGTGCCACTGCTACCGGTACGCTCGGGTACATCCAAGGTGCTGTCGCTGGTGAACAAGGTGCACTGTACCTCGGTGACGGGACATGGACCAATGATCTCTTTGTGAGCAACACACCAGGATACATTGGTATCGGTACGACTGCTCCAGTTGATCGCCTACACGTCGTGATTGATTCCAATGCGACCGATGGTGACGGAACATATGCCGCTACGTTTGAAAATACAAACACAGGTTCAGAGTCAAATGGCATCCGAATTCGATTGGGTAACACCGGTAACCCTGCTGGTACCAATGACTTTATCCAGTTTTCTACTGGGGGTACCAATGATATTGGTGCAGTTGAAGGCGATGGTGCAGGCGGGATTACCCTCTTTAGTGCGTCAGATGAACGATTGAAAGAAAACATCGTGGACACAGCATTTAAACTAGAAGATCTCCTCGGCATTCAGGTACGTGACTATAACTTTATTGGTAGTGCTGTGAGCACGACAGGGTTTATTGCACAAGAACTCTATGGTGCATATCCAGATGCAGTATCAGTTGGTGATAGTAGTTCAACAGTCTCCGATGTATGGAAAGTTTCTAAAGATAGCCTCGTACCACTCTTGGTGCAAGGTGTCCAAGACCTCTCAGCATATGTTGGGTACTCAGCGACCGCTAGCCTCGACTTGGCTGGTATCGATACTCGTATCACCGCGCTCGAAGGGCTTACCTTTGCTACAGACAGTGTTCGCGCAGTCGTTGATAGTCGTCTCGTAGAGCTTGGTCTAGCTAGCACAACACTCGAAGGGTTGTCATCTCGCCTCAACGCGCTCGAGTCTGCATCAACTGCTTCTGGCACTATCGCTACTCTTGTCGGATCACACTACCAGAGCACGAGCACCGTTGATCTTTTCTCAGCTGTCGACGCGCAAGAAGCACTCTGGCAAGCAACCAGCTCTACGACCAGCACCTTCCAAACAATTGACCCTACGACACTCGACGCAACGGCTGTGACCAACCTCGTGGTCGAAGGCGACGCAGTCTTCCGTGGAAGCATTGCCGTCGCAGAGCACATCTACGCGAGTGGTGACACCGCAGGTCAGGTCGAGCTTCTCACTGGTGACCGATGGGTGGATGTCGCCTTCGAGACACCGTACCGATACCAACCACTCGTGACCCTCTCACCAAACAGCTGGGTAGATGGACGGTACATCGTCGAAAGCGTGACCACAGAAGGCTTCCGCGTACGACTCAACCGTAGCCAGTCAGATGATGTCATCTTCACCTGGCTCGCAGTTGGTGGCAACCAAGCCAAGATCACCGTGAGTGATGGCTCTAGCCGCGACGTAGTGATCGTCACACCTGCTCCTACTACTCCAGCGCCTGCCGAGACTCCAAGTGCTCCAGAGGCTGTCGCAGGTGATCAGGTCGCAGCGCCAACTTTTACTCCGACAACCACACCATCAGCAGGGGAGAGTAGCACGACGACACCAAGTGAAAGTGTGAGCTCGACACCGAGTGAGACACCTACGTCTACACCATCTACCTCTACGCCAGCCGTAGAGGAGCCAGCACCAGAGACACCAACGAGTACACCCGCGGTAGAGGAGCCGGCACCAGAAGAACCAACACCACCAGCGGCACCAAGCTCAACGCCACCAACGCCAGAGCCGTCTCCAGCACCGTCTAGCACTCCATCGTCTACAGAAAGTTCATCTGAGGAGAGTGGGAGTAGTACCTCTACTCCTGCCCTCCCAGAGGGAGTTACGGTCGAGTAGGCTCGTTGCCATGAGCCGTGCGCTGTGATAGGCTGAATACGTAATAATCCTTGTATCTTCTTATGTCTGAGCGTTCTGGCAATCTCTTTACGACAATTTTGATCATCACACTCCTCATGACCATTGCTGGTATGATTGGGTATATGGTCTACACAGAGCAGCGAGGAGATGATCCGCTGTCTCGTCTTACCTCTTCGACCAACCGTCGGAGTGACACTAGTGTCGTCGTTCCTAGAACTGCTATCAATGATGTTGAGGTCGCTGGTGAGCAGGTCACCGCACCACCAAACAGTGACAGCGCGTTGCTTGATCGTATCAAGAAACTCGTTGCACTTCCGACCCTTCCTGCTGGTACGGAGCCAATCATCGCCGCGGTTTCGGATGCTACCAAGCTCCGCAGCGAAGATGATTTCTTTGCACTTGCCAAGGATGGTGACACCTTGGTCATCTATGGGGCAGCTGCGGTCTTGTATCGTGAGTCAGTAGACCGTGTAGTGGCGACTGCGCCGGTACCACCAGGTGGCTTTGGCAGTGAACCTGAACCAGTACCAGTAGCACAACCACTCCAACCCTTACCAATTGATATCCAGCTTCTCGATGTCAGCAAGATCGGTGGTCCAGTCTCCACGACACTCGAAGTACGTCGTGGAGCGGCCGCTCAAGAGACTGCTGAGGAGATGACGGTGATGCTTCGTCGGTTGCCATGGGTGACCAAGGCTACACTGGGCACCAGTGAGGGTGTTGCCCCAGGAGAGACCTATATTATCGATCAGACTGGCGGCAGACGGTTGCACGCACTCTATGACCTCTCTTCACGATTTGGTGGCAAGGTGCTCGGTAGCATGCCTGCCGGCTCACCACCGTCAAATGCCGAAATTGTGCTTATCTTCGGGCCATAATGCCCAATAAATCATGGATCAATACTCGGGTATTGATCCATTTTTTTTGCTGTGGTACGGTATTTTCGTACTACTATCATATTTTATGGCCAGACGCAGACCATCTTCTCGACACCGACAACCTGATTCGACCAATAATACTGCCATCATGGTGATCATTGTGGTCCTCCTTTTGATCGTCGTCAATATGGTCGGATACTGGTTTATCACCGAAGGTCGCTCAGCCAAACTGCAAGTTGATGACAAGGCAAGAACAGGAGACTCTTCCTCACCATTTGATATCATCAGTCAGGTTGCTACGACGAGTGATGATGGTGTCGTTGTAGAAGTGACCCCAAGAGAAGAAACACCCGAAGTGACAAAACAACTTGTGCTCGAACAAGTGTTGAAACATATCAATCTTGATCCGCTTCCCGAGGGCATTGTCCCTGTGGTTGCCGAAATTGCAAACCGAGATGTGCTTGTTGCCGAAGATCCAATTTTTCGTGAAGCGGCAAATGGCGACTATTTTATCTTGCATGGAACGCAGCTAGTCTTTTACCGTCCGGTTGAAGATAAGATCATCCTGTTTCAACGCATCGACCCTACGCGATTTCAACCCTCTGCCGATGAGCCAGAAGAGACCGAAGAAGACGCTGTGGTGACCTCGACTGCCAGTCAAGATGTCGTCACGTCGACAGTGATCACGACAGCCCAACCGGCCACGATCGAATTGCGTACTGGCGCTGCCGAACTGTCGATCGTGAGGGATATGCAGGCCGTGCTTGCTGCGCAGACGTGGGCCGTATCGGTGACCCTCATCGAATCAAGCACGGATGAGTATACCCAGACGATCGTCGTCGACCAGACAGCCGGCAAAAACCCCATCGTCCTCGAAGAACTCCAACGTCGCTATGGTGGAACCGTGACGACACGTGTCCCGCGAGGGGAGTCACCGAGTGAGTCAGACTTTGTCATCATCTTCGGTCCCTAGAACCAATACAAAAAGAGCCAGAACGGCTCTTTTTTGATACAATAGGACCACTAACCATCCACCTATGTTTCTGTTTGTTGCGATTGTCGGCTATGTCCTCCTTGCGATCACCTTTATCCTCGACAAGTATATCCTTTCTTCTGCCAAGCAGTCAGCCTTGGTCTACACCTTTTATTCGACCGTTTCACTCGTCATCGTGGCGGCGGCGTTGCCGTTTGGCGTGACCGCTCTCCCGAGCCTTGCGCTTTGGCTGTGGGCAGCGCTGAGTGGCGTGGCGTTTTCGTTTGCCCTCTGGGCCGTCTTCCTGGGGCTCGAGCGTGGCGAGTCGACGCATATCCAACCATTTGTCGGCGTATGGATCGTCATCGCGACGGTGATCCTCTCGCAGCTCCTGCTCGCCGAAGTACTGCCTGCGCTGCAGTGGGGTGGTGTCATTGTTCTTACCGTGGCGTCACTGATGCTCTCGTTTGAACGGACGCGCGGCAAGAAGCTGGGCTTTCACATTGGCTACTTGTGGGCCATGCTTGGTGGGCTTCTCTTTGGGCTTTCGCATGTTGCCGCCAAGGTGGTCTACAATCAGGTCGACTTCTTGTCTGGCTTTGTCTGGAGTCGGCTCTTTATCGTTCCACTTGGGCTCGTACTCATGCTTTCACCACGGCTCTGGCGAGAGATCCGCCAAAAGCCTCGGGCGACCAAGGCGCATCCAGCCTTTAGCGGCCGCGCACTGGCGACCCTGATCACCGCCAGCAAGGTGCTGGCTGCGGTTTCCGTTGTCCTCTTGCAGTTTGCGATCTCTCTTGGCAGCACCACCATCGTCAACGCCCTCGCTGGCCTTCAGTATGTCATCCTCTTTCTCATGGTGTATACGCTTACCAAGTTCGCCCCAAAGGTCTTCAAGGAGTACTTCACAAGGCGCGAGATCACGATCCAGCTCATTGCCTTGGGGCTGGTGCTAGTTGGGCTAGCATTGTTTGCCGTATAGGCCGAGCTCCTCTATACTTGATTCATATTCTTCACACCTCATATGCAATACCACGTCGAACGCTCTACCACCATCAATGCAGACCTCGCAAAAGTTCGCGAACTGATCGCTGACTTTTCTCATTGGAATAGCTGGTCACCTTGGACTATTGTGGAGCCGGACTGCAAGATGGATCTCTCGGGCAAGGCTGGCGAAGCCGGTCACAAGATGGCTTGGGATGGCAAGGTCATCGGTTCGGGGACCAACACACTGGTAGCCGCCGACGAGCAGCACCTTTCGTATGAGCTCGCATTTTTCAAGCCATTCAAGTCAGAGGCCAAGAGCGCCTTTGCCCTTGCAAAAGATGGCGACGGTACCAAGGTCACCTGGACGCTCGACTCGAGCATGCCGTGGTTTCTCTTCTTTATGGTCGACATGATGCGGGTGATGATCGGGATGGACTATGACCGCGGGCTGCGTATGATCAAAGAAATCGCCGAGCACGGCGAGGTCAAGGCTAAGACAGAAGCCAAGGGTGTGGTGGACTTTGATGGCTTTTCGTACGTTGGGATCAAGCGCACTGCCAAGATAGGGGAGACGGGCCCGGCCATGAAGCAAGACTACGAACGCATCATAAAAGACGTCATCGTAGACAATGGCAAGAAAGCTCGCCACTGGGCAGCGCTGTATCCAAAGTTCAACGCCAAAGCTGGAACCATGACCTACATTGCGGCGATCTCAGATGAAGATCTCGAGGGAGTAGACCTCGGTGCTGACTACGTCCGTGGTGAAGTGAAGACCGGCAAGATGTTTCAAGTGTTTCATCACGGTGCGTATGACTTTCTTGGCAACGCGTGGAGTATGGGCATGATGCATGTCCGCGCCGGCAAGCACAAGAAGCGCGGCATCCCATTTGAGTATTACCACAATAGCCCCCTCGAAACCGCTCCAGAAGACCTCGAGACCAGTATTTACTTTCCGGTGAAGGGCTAACAAAAGACACGTATGGTGCGAATCATGTTGCATGGAGGGGAGACAAGTGCTGACAATAGTTACAATCAACATTTTTTTCGCACCCTGGCTGAGGTAACACCTGATGGTGGAAATATCTTGTTGGTGTATTTTTCACGAGAAAAAAAAGAATACGAACGACTCGAGTCTAGTGATCATCAGTGGCTGGCGCGGGTCAGTCCAGATTGCGAGGTACGAACAGTTACAGCCAGTGAAGAAATGTTTTTGGATCAGGTACGGGCTGCTGATACGATTTACTTTCGCGGCGGGGACACAAAAAAATTGTTGGAGTCCCTCCAGAACTTTCCAGATTTTGCCAATCTAGTCGAGGGGAAGACCTTGGCTGGATCATCAGCTGGTGCGTATGCGCTTTGTTCCGATTATGTTTCTGCTAGCACTGGTGTGCTTGGCAAGGGATTAGCAATCTGTCCAATGAGAGTTGTTTGTCACATAGAGAGTCCTCACTTTCCAAAGCAGCATGATCCACTTGGTGTGATATCATCAGTGAACACACAGTTACCACTTATTGTTCTGGGTGATTCCGAATGGACTGGCTTTACTCTCGACATGTCTTAGTGAAGAATACATATATGATCATGATTGGTAGACAACGAATGGCATTCATACTCTTTATTGCACTGAGTCTGTTTGTTGTCTCACCAACCCTCGCCCAAGTCATCTCAAGTGCATCATACCAAGTCGTCGGCGGACATGTGCAGCCGCTCTCGGGGACACCCGGCTCGAGTTCGTTTGGTGTGCGCGCGAGTGGTTTTCCGATTACTGGAGACGCGGCACAGTCGAGCGCGAGTTTTCGTGCCAATATCTGGGCTGGGGCAACGGTATCCCAGTCGTCATCAGGTGGTTCGACTGGGTCAAGTAGTGGAGGATTTACCTATCCGAGTACTATTGGGACGACGACGATTATCCGCAATATTCGCGTGACATCAGTTGATACCGAAACTGTTGAGATTACCTTTGATACAGATGATGTTGCAGCGACGTTTGTTTCGTTTGGTCCGGGGAGCATTGTTGCGCGTACAGATGAAGAAGCTTCATTTCTCCTTAGTCATCGTTTTCGTCTTATCGGGTTGACGCCTGGGACGGAATATCTCTTCACCATTGATGCGCGTGAGCCGACAGGGGAGGCGCAGACGACGACACCATTTACTTTTGTCACCGACAGTGATCTTGTGATCGTGCCAAATGTGACCAACTTGCAAGCCGTGCGAACTGGAAATACTGCCGATTTGTCATGGGTCAATCCGAGCGCTTCATTTGATCGTGTGGTGATCGTTCGTCAGACAGGGAGATATCCTACCTCGCCGACAGATGGTGAACAGATCTTTGTTGGGACAGGAGCTGAGACACAAGACCGCGGTCTCATCGATGATCAGTCATACTACTACGCCGCCTTTGTGCTTGATGCTGCTGGCAACTGGTCGAGTGGCGCGTTGGCCTTTGTTGATGCGTTGTCTGTCGAGAGTACACCCACGGACACCGCTAGTGAACCATCATCACCACAGCCAACACCACCAACACTAGATCCATCAGAATCATCAGCAACGACCGAGCCATCACCCGTTGACCCTCCGGAAGACCCAACCCAAGAAGATCTGCCTATCCCAACTACGCCTGATGTGACCGTGCCATTGCCACCAGTGACAGAAGTTCTTCCCGAAATTCCCCCGCCACCGTCATCGGAGAGTATTTTTGCTGACAGTGAGATTACGGCCAATATTGGTGACTATCTGCGTAGCGTGATTACGGTGACATTCTCCTCTGAGGGGGAAGACTACACGGTGACGTCACCACTTGACCCGTTGCCAAATGTCGCGTCACTTCGTAGTGTCGATGGCGCGTCTGTGTTGGTCCGTGTAGCAGATGATGCCTTTCCTGTCACACCGGTTCTCATGACGATCCAGATAGGGGAGAGCAATTACCAGTTTGCCTACAATACAGCGAGCGGCCAGTACGAAGTCGCATTGGAAACCAACTATCTCCCGGGACTGCGTGATGTGACCGTGCGAGCGCTGTTTGCCAATGGTGACGTGGTCACTCATCAAGACGCTCTTCTCATAGAGAGACAAGGCACGGCATCAATCGATGCGTACAAACCATGGAGTTGGCGTAAGCCCTGGCAATGGTTTACTCGTGAGGATGTCACGCTTGCAGAGACACAGGTAGTACTTATGAGTACTGCGCCAGATGGCACGAGTGTTGTCTGGGAAGATCCACAACTGCGCCAGCCAAATCCTGTGGTCACAAATATTGAAGGACAGTTTGTGTTTGTTGTGCCACCTGGGACCTATGATGTCGTAGCGATGTCAGCAGCCTATGGTGAGGTGCGCCTTGATCAGTTGGCGGTGACCGGACAAATTGTCAATCCTGTGCTGACAGATCAACAGCGAGATCTTAGATGGCTCTTTGCCATCATCATGGGACTGATGGGTGTGCTGATTGCTGCTGCCGGTGTCCGCAGTATTCGAAGCCGAAAAAAACAATAAAACTACATCTTACAGAAAAGACATGCCCGAATATTTGTTCGCATGTCTTTTCTGTTTTTGACTTGTCTGCTAGGGGAAAATTTGTGTGTCGATATGTTTGCAGGCAGGAGTATATAATAAGGTGTGGACAAGTGGGTGTTTTTAGCCAAAATAGGCGCTATTTTGTCTACGCAATCAATAGTAAATGTGATACAATAGATGCACTTACGTGAATGTATTATGCCAAGAGGGCTTTCCTGGCTACGTCCACAACGAGCGCTTGCGCTCATTATTGCGATTTGTCTCGTCTTTTGGGGAGGGTTTGTTGCCCGCCCATTTTTTGTAGATGCCCAATCCGTCCCAACAACGCTTGCCTATGTCGGCTTTCTCAATGACGCGAGTGGCAATGCACTGACTGGTACCTACAGCATGACCTTTCGTGTCTACGACACCCTCAGCCCTGCGTCGACAGCAAGTGCCCTCTGGAGTGAGACACATGCGACCGTCACTGTGACCAATGGGTACTTCACCATTCGTATGGGGTCTGTTACACCGTTCAACCTCACCTGGGATCAGCAGTACTACGTAGGACTCCAAGTCGGATCTGATGCTGAGATGAGCCCGCTCCAATACATCAACTCAGTCGGCTACAGCCAGATGGCCCAACAAGCACTCGGTGTCTACGCCACGAGTAGCAATCCGACAACAGTCGCGACTGGATCAATGTACTATAACTCTTCCAACGGCAACCTCTACTACTACAACCACCTCAGCACCAGCTGGAATGTCATCGGTGCCTCGACCAGCACTGGCGCTGACGTCGCAGCTGACAATGCCTTTACCGGACAAAATACGTTTACTGACGACACTACCCTTGGCAATGTCAGCCTCACAGGGACACTCGCGATCACCGGGACGACGACCTTTACCAACGCAACGGGTACCAACCTCTACGTCAGCAACAACATCACCGCTGGCAATGCCCTTGCGGCGACAAGCTTGAGTGTGAGTGGCTTTTCATCAAGTTCTCTCTTGTTTGTGAGTGGTTCGACGACGTTTCGTGGCATCGAATACCTTTTTCCATCAGCCGATGGGAGTGCTGGCCAAGTGCTTACGACCGATGGTGCTGGTGGTCTCTCATGGTCTACGTCGACAGTTGCGAGCGCCTCTAGCAGTAGTCCTTTTGTCACCAACACTGCTGATACGATCATCTCACCAGCCGATATTGCGGACATCCTCGTCCTCGGTGCGAGCACCACCACAACCCTCAACCAACTCCTCGAAGTCGCAGGTGATGCGCAGATCAATGGTGTTCTTACCGTCCTTGGTGGCGTCCTCACAGCAAGTACGACGGTGACATCTAGCCTGACTGTGACAGGAGACACAACACTGACCAATGCGACCGCTACCAATTTTGCCGTGACGGGTGAGCTTGCCTTTGGCAATGCAACAGCTACCAACTTTGCAGTGACAGGAGATGCTTCTCTCACTGATGTGACTACGACCAACTTTGCCGCCACTGGTGACACGACGCTTGGCAGTGCGACAGCGACCAATATCTTTGCAGATCGTGGTCAGTTCTCTAGTGTCACATCGACCAATGCGGCCGTGACAGATCTTACCTTCACCAGCGCGACCGGTACCAATCTCGCTTTGACTGGCAACCTTACCTTTGCTGGCGCGACTGGCACCAATATCTACGCGAGTAATGTTGTCTCGAGTTCACTTCTCGTTGTCACCGGATCTACGACATTCCGAGGCATCGAGTACCTCTTTCCTGCTGCCGATGGTGTGAGTGGCCAAGTCCTCTCGACCGATGGCGTTGGGCAGCTTTCATGGGCAACCACCACTGCAGGTGCAGGGTCCGCACTCTTTGCGACCAATACTGATAGCACATTGATCAGTCTCGTTGATACATCTGACATCTTGGTCCTGGGTGCTGCTGCGACGACAAGTCTCGGCCAGGCACTCGAAGTTGTTGGCAACGTGCAGATCAACAACCTTCTTACAGTCCTCGGTGGTGTGCTGACAGCCAGTACTACAGTCACTTCATCGTTTGTCGTGACTGGTGTGACGACATTGGCAAGCGCAACGGCGACCAACTTTGCCGTCTTGGGTGATACCACCCTTGCTGGAGTTACCTCGACTGATTTGGCTGTGACGGGGGATGCCACATTTGTAGACGCAACGAGTACCAATTTGGCGGCTACTCGTCTTGGCTTTGGGAGCGCAACTGGTACCAATCTCAATATCACAGGTGACACGACACTCGCCGGCGTGACCAGCACTGATCTGGCTGTGACTGGTGATGCTACCTTGACTGATGCCACCACGACCAACTTTGCGGCGACTGGTATTTCAGCGTTGATGGATCTTACCTTTACGAGCGCAACAGGGACCAACTTGGCAGTTGCCAATCTCGTTTCCAGTTCATTGCTAGTTGTAACTGGTTCAACGACCTTTAGTGGTGTCGAGTACCTTTTTCCTGCTGCCGATGGCACCACTGGCCAAGTCCTCTCGACTGATGGTGCTGGGCAGCTCTCCTGGGCGACCTCTACTGTTGGCGCTGGTTCGGCACTCTTTACGACCAATACCGCGAGCAATGTGATCAGCCAAGTCGACGTGACCGATATCCTTGTCCTCGGTGCAAGTGCGACGACAAGCCTCAACCAGATCCTCGAAGTCGCCGGTAATGCACAAATAAACAATCTTCTCACCGTCATCGGCGGAACGATCAGTCAAAGTATCACGACAACCTATCTAGCAGTGACTGGTACTGCCAACATCACAACCGCAACTATTTCAAATACGCTTACCGTCAGTGGTGATACTGTGCTTGCTGACGCAACAAGTACCAATCTTGCAGTGACCAATGATGCACGTTTTGTTGACGCAACGACGACCAACTTTGCAGTTACTGGTGATCTTGCTTTTGGGAGTGCGACGGCTACAAACGTTGCTGTGGTTGGCGACACTACTTTGGCGGACGTTACCTCTACCAACCTGGCCGCTACCAATGCCAGCGCAACCGACCTGACCTTTACCAATGCAACTGGTACCAACCTCAACATCGCTGGCAACACCACACTTGCCGGTGTGACCAGCACTGATCTCGCTGTGACAGGAGACACGACACTTGCTGACGCAACGACGACCAACTTCGCTGCGACTGGAGATACCATTCTGGGCAACGCAACCTCAACAAACCTAGCCATTACTGGTGCCTTTGGTTTTGGTAGTGCGACCGGTACCAATCTATCGATCAGCAATATTGTCTCAAGTTCACTCCTTGTTGTCTCAGGATCGACGACCTTCCGTGGTGTGGAGTATAGCTTCCCTGGTGCTGATGGGACGAGTGGTCAGTATCTTCAGACCGATGGCTCAGGACAGCTCTCATGGGCAAGTGTGGCTGCCGGTGGATCTGGACTCTTTGCGAGCAATACTGCCAATACGGTCATCAGCCCGGCTGATGTGGCTGATATTTTGGTGATTGGTGCGGGAGCAACCTCAACGCTAGGTCAGATCCTCGAAGTTGCCGGCAACGCACAAGTCAACAATCTTCTCACTGTCCTTGGCGGCGCACGTATTACTGGTGGGGTATTTACTGAAAGTGTAACGACAACATTTCTTTCCGTCACTGGTACTGCCAACATCACTACCGTGACGATCGCCAATGCACTTACTGTGAGCGGCGACACGATCTTGGCCGATGCGACGAGCACCAATCTTGCCGTGTCAGGAGACGCTACATTTGCTGATGCCACGAGTACCAATCTCGCTGTCACAAGCAACGCAACGCTAGGCAGTGCTACGGCTACCAATATTTTTGCTGACCGCGGACAGTTTACCTCTGTGACTTCTACCAATGGATCCATCACCAATGTGGCCTTTGGCAATGCTACGGGGACCAACATTGCCGTGAGTGGAGGAGCGACGCTTGGCAATGTGACTGGTACCAACTTAGCAGTTACTGGACAGACGGCATTGGACGTCATGTCGTTTATCAGCGCAACTGGAACCAACTTAGCGATTAGCAATGTTGTTTCAAGTTCACTACTCGTCGTCAGTGGATCGACTACTTTCCGTGGTATCGAGTATCTCTACCCAGTTGCTGACGGGACCTCAAATCAAGTTCTCACCACTGACGGAGCCGGCCAACTCAGCTGGGCAAGCGTTGCTGGTGGTGGGTCTGGCCTCTTTGCGACCAACACCGCGAGCAATGTGATCAGCCAAGTCGACGTGACCGATATCCTTGTCCTCGGTGCAAGTGCGACGACAAGCCTCAACCAGATCCTCGAAGTTGCTGGTAATGCACAAATAAACAATCTCCTTACCGTCATCGGCGGAGCGATCAGTCAGAGTGTCACAACGACCTACTTGGCCGTCACTGGCACTGCAAACATTACTACGGCAACGATCAGCAACACACTCACCGTGAGCGGGGATACCGTGCTTGCTGATGCAACAAGTACCAACCTTGCGGTAACAGGGGACACCTTACTTGGTAGTGCCACCGCCACCAATATTTTTGCTGATCGTGGACAGTTTACCTCGGTGACTTCTACCAATGGATCCATCACAAACGTGGCCTTTGGTAGTGCGACCGGAACCAATCTCTCAGCGGCAGGTGATGTGACACTGGGTGATGCCACGAGTACCAACCTTGCTGTCACAGGAGACGCAACTTTGACTGATGCGACAACGACCAACTTTGCTGTGAGTGGTGTACTTGGCTTTGCCAGTGCAACTGGTACCAATATTGCTCTTACCAACAACCTTACCGTGAGCAACATCGTTTCAAGTTCACTGCTTGTCGTTTCTGGATCGACGACCTTCCGTGGTATTGAGTATCTTTTTCCATCAGCAGATGGGACGAGTGGACAGTATCTTCAAACTGATGGCGTGGGTCAGCTCTCATGGGCAAGTGTCGCTGCAGGTGGGTCTGGTCTCTTTGCGACTGATACGGCGAGCAATGTGATCAGCCCGGCTGACGTGTCGGATATTCTTGTTCTTGGTGCTGCTGCAACGAGTACCCTTGGCCAGCTCCTCGAAGTGGCTGGCAATGCGCAGGTCAACAATATTCTCACCGTCATCGGTGGAACGATCAGTCAGAGTGTCACGACGACGTACTTGGCTGTCACAGGTACCGCCAACATCACGACCGCAACGATTAGCAATGATCTTATCGTTTCTGGTGATACAACGCTTGCGAACGCAACCTCTACCAACTTGGCCGTGACAAGAGACGCCACATTGACTGATGCTACGAGTACCAATCTTTTTGCAAATAATCTGGCAGCGACTGACTTGACTGTCACCAATGCCACAGGGACCAACCTCAACATTACCGGCAACACAACACTTGCTGGTGTCACTTCTACCAACCTTGCGGTGACAGGGGACACCTCACTTGCTAATGCCACAGCCACCAATATTTTTGCCGATCGTGGACAGTTTACCTCTGTGACTTCTACCAATGGATCCATCACCAATGTCGCCTTTGGTAGTGCAACCGGAACCAATCTCTCAGCGGCAGGTGATGTGACACTGGGTGATGCAACCAGCACCAACTTGGCCGTGACAGGGCAGTCAACCCTAGGTGTGACCACCTTTACCAGCGCCACAGGTACCAATCTTGCCATCAGCAATATTGTATCTAGCTCACTTCTTGTTGTGTCAGGATCGACGACGTTCCGTGGGGTCGAGTATCTTTTCCCAGGTGCCGATGGTACAAGTGGACAGGTACTCTCTACTGATGGAACAGGACAGCTCAGCTGGGCGACGGCGAGTGGATCAGGAAGTAGTCTCTTCACCACCAATACTGCTGACACGATCATTTCTCCGGTAGACACTGCAGATATCTTGGTGCTTGGCGCTAGTGCTACGACCAGTCTGGCCCAGCTCCTCGAAGTGGCTGGCAATGCGCAGGTCAACAATATTCTCACCGTCATCGGTGGAACGATTAGTCAGAGTGTCACGACGACGTACTTGGCTGTCACAGGTACCGCCAACATCACGACCGCAACGATTAGCAATGATCTTATTGTCTCTGGTGATACAACGCTTGCGAACGCAACCTCTACCAACTTGGCAGTGACCAATGACGCGAGCTTCGTCGACGCGACGACCACAAATTTTGCCATTGGTGCATCACTTACCTTTGGTAGTGCTACAGGCACCAATATCAATATTATTGGCGACACGTCATTTACCAACGCAACGGGAACCAACTTGCTCGTCAACAACATCGTCTCAAGTTCACTGCTTGTCGTTTCTGGATCAACAACGTTCCGTGGTGTTGAGTATCTCTTCCCGGGAGCCGATGGTACCAACGGTCAACTTCTCACGACCAATGGTGCTGGAGGATTGAGCTGGAGCAGTGTCAGTGGTGTTTGGACAGTAGGAGCCCTTCCTAGTATCGGTCTCTATGCAGGAACCAATAGCACGACAGGCTTTGGCACGGATGCAGTGGGCGAGTCACTCTGGTTGAGCGTGACAGGTAGCGTAGCGATGTTTGTCTCGAGCTCTGGCAATGTATCATTTGGGACAAGTACAGACTCTGTCAACAATGCCATCACAGTCAACAACGGTACGATTGGGTACAGTCTCGATACAATCACCCAAGTAGGAGCGCTCGCCAATACAAACACCATCTATGATATGCACGTGCGTGGTGACTACACCTATGCCGTTGGTGCCAATACCACGGGGCTCGTGATCTATGACAACACTGACCGAGCAAACCCTGTACAAGTTGGGTTCTTGGACTTGCCTGGATCAGTCAATGCCTACGATATCGTCGTCCAAGGACAGTACGCGTACATTGGTACTGATTATGCAAGCGCAGCCTCAGGATTTGTCGTTGTTGATATTTCGAACCCTGCTGCTCCAGTCCAAACCGCAAATCTAGCGTTGCCATGGCATGTCTATGCTGTAGAAATTCGTGGTTCGTACGCATACCTTGCAAGCTGGATTGGTACACCTGGCTACTCCATTCGTACAGTCGACATTTCTGACCCAGAAGCTCCGACGGTTGTCGCTACGACCAATTTTGGTGGTACCGATGGGACAGACATCGAAATTGCTGGTGACTATCTGTACTTGAGCCGCGGTGCGACGACGGGGGACGATATTCAGATCTTTTCACTCGCGACCAATACAGCAGAACTTACGCTCGTCGGTGGAGCCAATGTGACATCGACACCACGAAGCATCGAAGTCCGCGATCGATACATGTATGTGGCGAGCGACATTTCATCACAAGATCTCTTGGTATATGATGTAGTTGACCCAAGTTCTCCTCAGCTTGTTGGCTGGGTAGATCTTCCAGCACTTGCCAACGATCTGCGTGTCGTTGGGGATATCGCATATGTTGTGCTCGATAATGCTGTTGGTAATGAGCTCGTTGCTGTCGATATTAGTGATCCTACGGCACCATCTCTTTTGGCAGGAGCTGATATCGGCCAGCAGGCACTTACTGTAGATGTTGATGCCAATCATGTGTATGTAGGAGCTAGTGTCAATGCTACATTGGAATACCAGATTTTTTCTTCTCCAGGTATTGATGCGCCGAGTGCTGTGATCGCTGACCTACAAGTCGACGAACTCTATGCTCGCAACCGCGTAACTGCCGATCGGATCGAAGCTGGTGGAGGACTCTACGTCGGTGGCAATGCCTATGTCCAAGATGGATTGAGTGTACGTGGCGGTATTCGTATCGCGAGTACAACATTATCAACGACGTCACAACGACTTTATGCGCTTGGGACAAGTTTGTTTTGGGATGGTGCCTCGATCAGTAGTATCTTCCAAAACACTAACGGTAATGATATCTATGTTGGATCTGGCAACATCGGCATCGGTACGACGACACCAGCAGAACAGCTCACCGTTGGGAGCGGCAATTTCCAGGTCAATGTGAGTAGTTTTGCAGAAGTATACACATCGTCGACTGTAGGAGACTTTAGCGTCAATGATGTAGAAATCTTTGACCGCTATGAAGTTATCGCAACCAATGCCAATGGTGGTGATGGTGAGATCATCATCATGGATGTCACAGATCCTATCAATCAAATTCGTGTTGCTTCTATTGAAATTGGTTCGCCAGTGTATGATGTCGAAATTGTTGGATCACTACTGTATGTTGGGTCACTGCTAACATCCAACCAACTTCGTATCTATGACATCTCTGATGTGTACAATCCATCATTATTGTCCTCTATTTCTACAGGAGCGTCGGTGCTAGATATTGAAGTCGTCAATGGATACGTGTATACCGCAGAGTCAACGACAGTAAATAACTTTGGTATCTACGACGCTCGTGATCCACGAAATGTATATCTACTGTCAAGATTTGCATCACAGGCATCAACGCCACAGAGTGTCTCAGTTGATTATCCGTATGCATACTTGACCTATACCCTCAACGGTAGTCGTCAAGAGCTCGTTGTCGTTGATGTGTCTGATCCGGTCAATCCAGCTACGACGACGATGATTGATATTAGTGGTTCAATGTACAATTCTGCGATTCGTGATAGTCGACTATACGTTGTTGGTGGATCAGGAACGACATTTGAGATTTATGATATTTCTAGTTCTACCAATCCTACACTTACTTTTTCAGAGAACCGTGGCAACGTAAATTATGACGTAGTTCTTTCTGGTGAACATGCTTATGTGGCTGGATCAAACGTGACAAACGTCGGTGAGTTGCTGGTATATGACATCACAAGTTCTACCAATCCTGTATTTGAAACAGCACTAGACTATAGTGGTAGTCGTTCTGTTTATGGACTGGCCGTGAGAGGTTCATATATTTATTCTGGGATGAGCTTCACTGCGTCAACGCCAGAATTTATGACACATCAAATCCCGTTTGCTCGTGTACCTGCATTGCGGGCTGACAGCATTCGTGCTGGACAAGCGTCAATAGATGGACTGACTGTAGCAGGTGAGACAGTACTGTATGGCAATACTGCCGTAGAAGCCTCATTGAGTGTTGGTGGCAGTGTTATTGCACAAGGAGGCCTAAGCATCGCAAGCAATACACCTGCAACGACAACTGATCAGCTGTATAGCCTGGCGGGTGTTCTTCACTGGAACGGCAATTCGATCTCTACCTGGGCAGCTACCGCAATTCCAAATCCAGGCTTTACCGCGCCAGGGGATACTGACACAGGGCTTGGTGCAGATAGCAACAACGCACTTTGGCTTTCAACAAGTGGCACATTGGCTTTCTACATTGCATCATCTAGCAATATCGGTATAGGCACCTCGACACTCAATGCTGATAGCGCCATCACCGTGAACAATCAACATCTTAGTTTTGGCTTTGATACCTTCACACTCGTTTCAAGCACCATAACCACCAACACGATTCGTGATATCGAAGTTGTTGATAACATTGCCTATGCCGTTGGTGATGATACGACAGGATTTGTGACTATTGATGTATCAGATCCGTCATCACCGTCTATCCTGAGCTATCATGATCTCCCAGGAACAAACATTGCGTACGACATTGATGTCGTTGGAGATCTTGCTTATATTGCAACCGATGCTACCAATAGTGGACTGGTCATCATGGATATCAGCAACCCTGCGAGTACAACACCGCTGTCAGTAACGGATCTAGAATGGATATCTTATGACCTGGAAGTCCAGGGACAGTATGCCTACGTTGGAACATTTAATGGATCTGGGTCATACAATGTAAACGTGTTTGATGTGTCAGATAGCACAGCACCAGTTCGTGTAGGTCAGATTTCTACTGCCTCAAGTGATGTGCAGTCCCTTGATATCGAAGGAACCAACCTGTATGTCGGACGCAATGCCTCAACTGGGAATGAATTGCAGATCTGGTCATTTGCTACGAACTCTATTAGCCCTGTGCCACTTGGTGGATTTGATGCGACAGCAGCAATAAACGATGTCTAAGTACGAGGTCGATATGCCTATACGGGACAAGCCAATACCTCTCAAGAGTTTGCGATCTATGATGTGGCCAGTACTACCAATGTGAGTTTGGCAGGTTCTCTCAATCTTGGTCAGGCTATTCAAGACCTGGTAATTGTGGGAGATGTCGTGTATGCCGTAAGTCTGAATACGACCAATGAACTGCTTGCTATTAACGTAGCCGATCCAACGAATCCATACGTGATAGCTGAGGCTGCTCTCAATAATAGTGGATATGCCATAGATATAGAAGATGGATATCTGCATGTGGGTGCGATCAGCACGGCAAGTAATAATGAGCATCAAATCTACCAGCTTCCTGGAGTGATTGCTCCTACAGGCTACGTAGGTGATCTTGGTGCCGAACGTGTTCGCGTAAATGACCGATTGACTGCCGGCAATATCGATGTGGATGGTGGCCTCTTTGTCAATGGACCAGGGGACTTTGGGCAGAGTATTTCTGTAGACGGTGATGCTACCGTAAGTGGCACATTGTCTGTTTCTCAAGGTATTGGTGTGGAAGAGGGGATTACGTTGGCCAGCTCTTCACCGGCGACAACGACACTCGCACTGTACAATCTAGGAAGTACGCTCTATTGGAATGGCTCATCTTTGCCGACATGGGCTGCGACGGCACTCCCAACTCCTGGTTTTATAGCCCCAAATGATGATGATACTGGATTGGGAGGAGATGGAGCCAATGCACTGTGGATGACAACAAGTGGAACGTTGGCGGTATATATTGCGTCATCTACCAATGTCGGATTTGGGACGAGCACGCTCAATGTGGGAAGTGCGATCACAATAAACAATGATCAGTTGAGTTTTACTCTTGATACGTTGACGCGTGTCACAAGTACTGCTGTGACAAACACCATACGTGATATCGAGGTGATTGATGGTATTGCCTACACTGTGGGTGACAATACGACAGGTATGGGTATTTATGATGTTAGTGACCCGACAAGCCCGACACTACTATCATTCTATGATCTGCCAAGTAGCAATATTGCCTATGATATTGATGTCGTTGATGGGATTGCGTATATTTCTATGAATACCGCTGGTAGTGCTGGGTTTAGTATCATTGATGTGTCTGACCCAACGACACCGGTAGGACTGTCCACAACATCACTCAGCTGGGTCTCATACGAACTGGAAGTTCAGGGTGACTACGTATACGTATCAACCTGGCGTTCTGGTGCCAACTATAATGTGTCCGTGTATGATGTTTCTGACAAGACAGCACCAGTACGAGTAGCCGAAAATGAGACAGGCACGGCGGGTGATATCTATGCCATGGATATTTATGGGACTGATTTGTATATTGGTCGTACGAGCGCTACTGGAGATGAGATCCAAGTCTGGTCATTTGCCACCAATTCTATCGAACTGGTAAACGTAGGTGGCTATGAAGCAACCGCAACGATCTATGATCTCACGGTAGAAGGCCCCTATGCCTTTATTGGCCAAAGCAATACTTCACAAGAGTTCGCTATTTTGGATGTTGCAAGCACTACCAACATCAGCGTCGTTGGTTCGCTCAATCTCGTTGCTGCGCCGCAAGACATTGCCATCGTAGGTGACTATGCCTATGTGACACTCCTCAACACAACCAATGAAATGCTAGTCATCGATATCTCAGACGTGACTGCTCCTAGGGTCATTGCCGAAGCAGAGCTTGGAAATACCGGGTATGCTGTTGACGTAGAAGATGGGTATATTCATGTGGGTGCCACCTTCAATGCCTCAAATGAGGAGTACCAAATTTTCCGCGCTCCTGGTATCAATGCTCCTACAGCCGTCATCGGTGAAGCGTCTATCCAAAACCTCAATGTATCAGATCGTATTCGGGCAGGGAGAGCTGATATTGCTGGTGGACTCTTTGTTAGTGGTCCTGGTGATTTTTCTGGCGGCCTTTCTGTCCTCAATGGTGGCATCAAGATTGCCAGCACGACCGTAGGAACGACTTCAGAGCATATCTACAATCTTGGTGGGACACTCTATTGGGATGGCACGAGCTTGAGTTCACCACTTGTCTTCACAGGATCAAATAATGATGCCGCATATACTGCTGGTGGCAATGTTGGTATCGGAACGACCACACCACAGGCAAACCTAGATGTACTTGGTACCAGTCGTGTATCACAAAATAATCTAACGCAACTCATGTCTACCGGCACTCTAGACAATGCAACAGTGAATAACATCGTATCATATGGCAACATTGTGTATGTATTGCTGAACACTCATGTCTCTGGTCAAGAAATCTTGGTATACGACATGAGTAGCAGTACACCACTGCAGATCGGTGGGTATGAGCTAGCTAGTACAGCATATGCTGGGGCGATCTCTGGTGACACATTGTATGTTGCTTCTGGCGTCACAGGTGCCGAGCTCCAAGCCTTTGATATCAGTGTCCCTGCCGAACCAAGACTTCTGAGCACCTTTGATCTCTCTGCGACACCAAATGAAATTGTTCTCAGTGGTGGGGTGTTATATGCAGCACTTTCAAACAATAACTCAACGTTGCAAGCGATAGATATTAGTGATCCAACTGCCATGGTGAGTTTGTACACGACAGATATTGGGACATTCCTCTATGATGTAGAAGTCCGTGGTGACAATCTCTATACCATCGAGACAAGTGAGTTCTCAATATATGACATCACAACGAGTACTGACTTGACCCTTCGTGGTTCATACACTGCTCCATCAACAATCTACTCTGTAGAGGTGTTTGGAAGATATGCGTATATCGTCGCAGCCCAAAATACGACAGGGGAGTTGCTTATTCTCGACATCATGAGTTCTAGTACACCACAACTTGTAGGGTCATACGCTGCACCAACGACCAACTATTGGTACGATCTGCGCGTCGCTTATCCTTATGTGTATACTGTCGGGATCAATACATCTGGTAGTCCAGACTATGATGCAGCCGTCATTGACGTGACAGATCCATATGCACCAGTACTAGTAGCGGGACACGACTTTGATGGACAAGTAAACGCGCTATCGATCAATGATGATCGTGTCATCTATGGTCTTACTGGTAGCGGATCATTGGATGAACTCCAAGTCTTCCAATCAGCATCATTCTTGACTCCTGTCGCAACCATTGGGCAGCTACGGACTGATCGTGTCGAAGTTGATAGTTCACTGGATGTTCTCGGCAACCTCAACGCGGGAACATTGCGTGCTGATCGTGCGTCAGTCAGCGATGTTCTTACAGCGCGTGGGATTGGGATTGGAACGACTACACCAGGCAACCATCTCGCTCTCCAAAACGCAAGTGTGCTCGTCACACCTGGTACCCCGACATTGACTGGTTCATATGACTACACGGGATCTGACTACGCGCAGTCACTTCACCCCTATGGAGATCTCTTGGTTGTCATTTCAGCAACGACCAACGATGAGATTGAAATCTTTGACGCCACAGATCCTGACAGCCTCGTTCTCTTGTCATCACTCACGGCCGGGTCTTCACCATCAGATATTCACATCCAAGGGCGATATATGTTTGTGAGTGGATTAGCGAATGGTTCTGAAGATGAATTCCGAGTATATGATATTAGCATTCCTGCATCTCCTGTGTTGATTGGTGGGTATGATGCTGGGACGAGTCTGTATGATATTGAGATCCAAGGGAATATAGCGTATGTAGGATCTGCCGTCACACCAGAGATTCATATCTTTGACATCACCAATCCGTATGACATCGAACTAGTCAATCGAGTTGATGCTGATGCCACCGTCACTGAGTTAGATGTACACCTCAATAAGTTGTATGCCTTTTCTGCTGCGACTGGCAACGATCTTCAGGTGTATGACATCACAACAAGCACCGAACCAGTAGAAGTAGGAAGTATTCAACTTGGTGCTTCGATACAAGTAGGTGGTATAGAGTATGCCAATGGGTATCTATATTTAGCAGGTTACACCAATAGTTCTACGGAAGGGATTACAATTCTTGATGTACACAGTTCTACAACACCTATCTATGCTGGCTTTGCCGATACTGGTACGACAGCCAACTCACTCGATATTGTCGGAGAGTATCTCTTTGTAGGAGAAAATACAGCTTCTAATGCAGTGAAGATCTTCTCACTCGCAGCAAGCTCTACAAATCCATCACTCGTTGCCCAATTTGACGGGGCAACCACAGTCACAGACGTGGCCGTAGCCAATGCAACACTGTACGTCGGAAGCGCATCAACAGGTAATGATATCGAAATGTACTCGTTGGCCAAGGTAGAGGTCATCGCCGCCAATATCGGTGTCGCAACTGTGGGCAAGCTTTACGTAGAACACGATCTCTTTAGTACGGGTGATGCTGCTATTGGTGGTGCACTCTTTGTTGGCGACGGTGGTATCTATACCTCTGGTGCGATTGCAGCCTTTGGTAGTACGTCTACGTTCAAAAGCATTGTGCCGGTGACAACGTCTGTGTTTGCACTGGGTAGCGCGACTAGCAGCTGGGGAGAAGGGTACATCGATGATGTATACATCGCGACCTCTTCTGTCGCCAATATCGGCAACTTGTGTCGTGATACCACGACCGGTCAGATTGGTGTTTGTGCGTCACTTGGAGCCTACAAAGAGAACGTTGTTGATCTGTCACTCGGCCTATCCGAAGTGCTAGCCCTCACACCACGTGAGTTTGACTGGACCGAGAGCTATGGAGGCTTCCATGACTTTGGGTTTGTCGCCGAAGAAGTAGCAGCTGTCAGTCCACTCCTTGCGCAGTATTCGGCAGGGGATAGTGGTGACCTCGTCAGTGTGAAGTATGCGTCTATCTCTGCGCTCCTCGTCAATGCGGTCAAAGAACAGCAAGCTCAGATTGATGCGCTTGCCATGGGTGGTGTGCTCCAAGGTGGCGTAGCATTCTCTCCAAGCAGCTCGTTGACCGTGGCTGACTTGACCGTGACTGGCAATCTTACCGTGGGCAAGCACGCGCGCTTTAGTGGCGACTCTGTCGGCCGAGCTCGTATTGTCGCAGGACATAGAGAGGTCAATGTCACCTTTGAAGACCGCTATGGTGTGATCCCCGTCATCACGGTGACACCAAATGTCGCCCTCCAAGGTGGCTATGCTGTGACCCAAAAGTCACAAACTGGCTTCACTATTGAGCTTACTGATATCCAAAACACCGCTGTGGTCTTTGACTGGCACGCCTTTGGGAGTGACAAGATCACGGTCACTGACAGTGGTAGTGATGCCGAGCAAGAGATCATCGTCACTCCAGCACCTGCTACCCCACCAGCACCTTCGACGCCACCACAAGACGTTGCTGGTGATCAGGTAGAAGCAGAGGAAGAAACAGAAGAGTCACAAGCACCTGTCGTCCCCATAGAGACAAATACATCTACGCCGCCTGTGGAGACAGTCACTTCTACAGATCTCGTAGATCCACTACCGACTGACCCAGTTGTCCCTGCACCTGAGACTCCTTCATCCACGTTGCCTATTGATCCACCACAAGACGTACCGCCAACGGAAGAGCCCTCTGTAGAACTGCCACCAGCTGATCCAACACCTGTTGAGCCACCTTCAGAACCACTTCCAGAAGTACCTGAAGAATCAGCTACACCACCAGAAGATGGGGCAAGTATTATCACCGAATAGTATGATCAAGCGACTCATTGCAATATTTTTGTTGATAGTGCTTCCGTTGGGTGTTGCCGTCTGGCTCAATTTTCAGACGTACCCAGTGACATACGGGATAAGTTTCAACCAAAACCATGCCAAGTCACTTGGGCTTGATTGGAAAGTGACGTATGAAGAGATGCTCAAAGATCTCGAACCAAAAGCGATTCGTATTGCAGCCATGTGGAGTGAGGTAGAACCCCTTCCAGGCAATTATGAATTTGATGATGTTGACTGGATGATGGAAAAAGCACGTGAATACGAGAGCGCAGTGACGCTTGTCGTAGGACAAAAGGCACCACGGTGGCCAGAGTGTCACGTTCCTGGCTGGCTCGCCAAGCGATATGCGACAGATGACGCCGAAGTACATTTGTTTGAGTATGTGTCAACTGTTGTTGAGCGTTACAAAGATCATGCAGCACTTGAATTTTGGCAGGTCGAAAATGAGCCATTTATTCGATTTGAATTTGGAGAGTGTGATGGCTATCGCGAAGATTTGGTTGACCGCGAGATCAAGCTGGTACGCTCACTTGACCCTGAGCGCAAGATTATCGTGACCGACAGTGGAGAAGTGAGTACGTGGCGTATCGCAAGTCGGTCAGCTGATATTTTTGGGACAACGCTCTATCGGATCGTTCGTACTCCACAAGGAACCATATGGCACTACGATTGGGTACCACCAGTCGTGTATAGGCTCAAAGCGGCTATTTGGGGAAGACCCGCTCGCACGATGATCGTTTCGGAGCTGCAGGCTGAGCCATGGTTTACTGGTGCTGGAGCCGAAGGGACGTCAGTAGAAGAGCAAGAGCAAACCATGAATCCGGAACGCCTACAAGAACATCTTGACTATGTGACTCATATTGGTGTTTCTCGAGCATATCTCTGGGGAGTCGAATGGTGGTATTGGATGAAAACGGAGCGCAATGATGCGAGATATTGGGACATTGTCAAGACATATACACAGCAGTAGGCTCGTATGTGTACGCAGTGTGATATAATGACTATATTATCATAAGATACATACCATTTTTATGGGAATAGGTAGACGCTTTGCTACGGTCCACTATGCAGCAGCACTGTTGTTTTTGGCTTTTTTTTCTATATTCATATCCTCGGGAGTGTCTGCACAGGGGATTTGTCTTCTCCCTAGTGGTGTGCCATACAAGTCATCAGACAGTCCGGCTGTCTACCTGATTGACGAAGACTGTAAGAAACAGGCCTTCAAAAATGAACAGGTCTTTTTTTCATATTTTGATTCTTGGGACGATGTTCAGACCATCGACGCTGCTGGACTAGAGAATACAGCTGATCACGAACTTGATTTTATTCCATATGGCCCAAAACGCCACTTTAACACAGGCTCCCTCATCAAAACAGTAGACAATCCAACGGTCTACGTAAAAGTACTCAACAGCATCCACCCAATTACGACTGAGCGTGCGTTTCGTCAGATGGGACTCGACTTTGCGTGGATCGAAGATGTAAGCCCTGCTGTACTAGAACCACTTGTTGTCGCTCCTCAGATCGATGGACCACAAGACTATCCAGAACGCATGGCGTTTACGTATCCAGACTCACCACGAGTGTATTTTGTCGAGGATACGGCTTCATCAGAAAAAGCCAAAGCGCATATTGAAACCTTTAGTGTTCTTGCACTCAATTACCGTATTGATCGTCTTCCTGTCCTCGAACGTGATATTATCTTCCCAAACATTGAAGGAAGTACTCCCGATCCGTACGAAGAGTTGGCTGGTGTGACACGGTTTATTTCACGTGATGGACGTGAAGCTGCAGACCTTGCCAATGCACAGACGGCAACCTCTACACCCGTAGAGGAAGAAGAGACTACTTCACCCGTTGCGTACTATTATGGTGGCGGCGGTGGTGGCGGTGGCTCATCAAGTAGCGCGACGACGGTGACCGTACCTTCGGCACCACTTAGTTTGGCAGCGACGGTGAGCACCACCGAGATGATCCTCAACTGGAGCACACCGTCTACCAATGGCGGAGCTAGCATCACCGACTACCGCATCGAATTCAAAAATGTGGCGTCTACGACGTATACCGTTTTAGACGATGGTACCAGCACCAATCTGACCGCAACGGTGACCAATACTGTTGATGGAGTCGGCTATGACTTTCGTGTCTACGCCCAAAACTCTGCTGGGTACTCTTCCGCTTCATCAGTCGTGACAGCGACATCGTCTGATTATGCAGGACAAACAACCGGGCTCACATTGACCCCATCGAGTACCGAGATCATCGCTACATGGACTGCGCCGGCAAGTAATGGAGGTACTCCAGTATCAGATTACATCATCCAGTACACCACTGATGGCACAACATTTACAACCTCTTCTGATGGGACAGGCACGGCGACAGGCACGACGATCACCGGTCTCACCAATGGCACAGCATACGGTGTTCGCGTCACAGCAACCAATGATCGTGGCAACAGTCCGAGCTATAGCAGTGTTGCGACGACCACACCATCATCTACCCCAGCCCAAGTCACTGGCGTAGGGACAACGATAGGTGATGCGCAAGTAGCCTTGACCTGGAGTGTTCCGAGTGACAATGGCAACACCATCACTGACTACATCGTGACATACAAACGTTCAGCCAGCAGCAGCTACACCACGTTTATTGATGGCACAAGTACCAATGCGACAGCTACCGTTGATGGATTGGTGAATGGCATCGCCTATGATTTTCAGATTGCTGCTGTCAATGGCGTAGGTCCTGGTGTGAGCTCGACTGCGGTGAGTGCGACACCACTGACTACCCCAAACGAACCGACAAGTGTCACCACGACTGCATCAAGTACTGAATTGATCGTGACCTGGATCGCACCTACTTCTACTGGTGGCTCAGCGATCACAGACTATACCATCGAGTACAGTAGTGATGGCACAAACTTTACGACTTTTATCGATGGCACAAGTACAGCGACAGGAACGACGATCAACAGTCTCACCAACGGCACTGCGTACGGGGTCCGTGTCTCAGCCGTCAACAGTATCGGTACTGGGACGACCTCTACCGTCACCACCAACACCCCTGGTGCTGTACCAGACGCGCCAGTCTTGAGTAGTGTCGCGAGTAGCACCGAAGTCATCCTGACGTGGACCGTTCCAGCCAACAACGGCTTTGCTATCACCGACTATGGCGTCGAGTACAAACTCACCGCGAGTAGCACCTACACCGCCTTTGCCGATGGTGTGAGTACTGCCACTGGGACGACGGTGACCACTCTGACCAACGGTTCTGGATATGATTTCCGTGTGACCGCTGTCAACAGCTTTGGGACGTCTACTGAGAGCAATATCGTGGGCAACACCCCAAGCACCACCCCTGACCTCCCAACTAGCGTGACCTTGACCGCCTCTAGCACCGAACTCATCGTCGTGTGGACCCCTCCAGCAAGTGATGGAGGAGCATCGATCACAGACTATGTGGTCGAGCACAGCACGGACGGTATCAACTTTACGACTTTTGCTGATGGGACAAGTACCGCGACTGGTACAACGATCACGAGCCTCACCAACGGCACAGCCTATGGTGTCCGCGTCGCTGCCCTCAATGCAGTCGGCAACGGTCCGTCTTCTACAGTGGTGACGAGTACGCCAGGAGCGGTGCCTGACGCACCGACTCTCAGTGCTACGGCAAGTAGTACCGAAGTCATCTTGACGTGGACCGTTCCAAATAACAATGGCTCCGCAATTACAGACTATGATGTGCTCTACAAGCTCACACCAAGTAGCACCTACACAACCTTTGTTGATGGTGTCAGTACCGCGACTGGGACCACAGTGACTAGTCTGACTAATGGTTCGAGTTATGACTTTACTGTAGGGGCAGTCAATGGTTTTGGGACGTCGAGTCCTAGTTCTGTACAGACTGTCACACCAGCCGCTGTTCCTGGTGCACCGACTGGCCTTACACTGACATCATCCACCGCTTCTATGGGCCTCAGTTGGACAGCGCCTGCGAGCAATGGTGGCTCTGCGATCACTGACTACCTCATCGAATACCGTCCAGCAACAAATAGTATCTTCGTGGTCTTTACCGATGGTGTCTCGACAGCTGTGACAGCCAATGTCACGAATCTGACCAATGGCATCGAGTATGGCTTCCGCGTCTCAGCGATTAACGCCTTTGGGACTTCTACCGCCACTGCGATCTCTAGTAGTACACCATTTACAGTGCCAGCAGCACCTGTGAGTGTCTCAGGTACGCCAGCGACGTCTAGCGTAGCGCTGGTATGGCTCGCTTCTAGTACCAATGGTGCAGTGATCACCGACTACGTGATCGGCTACAAACTTACCTCTGACAGCAATTTTACAACGACATCAGACGGAGTATCTGCCGCAACGAGTGCCTTTGTGACAGGGCTTACGCCATCATCGAGCTATGACTTTCGTATAGCGGCAGTCAATGCTGCCGGGACCAGTACCGAGTCAGTGGTGTACACGACGACAACGTTGCCTACGACATCTATCGTCACCGCAGCTGCACCGACGAGCCTCACCGCATCTACGACAGCAGAGGGTACAGTTCTTCTTAGCTGGTTTGCTCCGACCAATACTGGTGGCGGTACGATCAGCGACTACCAGGTAGAGTCCAAGCTCACCCCAACGGGCACAACGTACGGCGTACTTGGATTTGTTGGATCAGCAGCGACCTCTACATCAGTTACCGTCTCTATTGGGTCGAGTGCCTATCATGACTTCCGTGTGACTGCCGTCAACGAAGCGGGAACTAGTACCAACTACTCCAACGAAGCAACGAGTACGATAGCTATCTTCTTGCAACCGCACAGCAATACTGGTGGTGCCTGTCCGACAAGTGTGATCGCAGATCTTCACTCTGTGAGCTCCACAGGTGGTACGATCTCGATAGATATGGATTCGACAGCGTTTTATACCGCAGCGTTGGGTCGCCAGCGTCGTTTCGAAATGATCGTCCCTGCCAACGTCAATACATTGAGCGCTCGACCTGTTATCTTTGGCTGGCATGGTGGCGGTGAAGATGCCAGTGCTATTATTGGCCAAGGAATGACTGATGCTACAGCAACCACAACGGGACCAGGACCCGCTATCTCAGTGGCGCCAGAAGATATCAACTATGCGACCAGTTCTATCGAACCTGACTTGGTGTATGATTGGGCACACTTCGAACAAAACAATGCTGTAGCCGGTGGGCCAAATACGGCGGTAGATCTTACCGTCTCATCCACCAATCCAGACCTACTCTTCTTTGATGATATTCTCTTGTGTCTACATGAGGCATACAATGTAGATTTGGATCGAGTATATAGTATCGGCCACAGTGCTGGAGCGTTTATGACTGCAATGCTAGGAATGTACAGGAGTGATCGCGTCGCCGCTATATATAGTGGTTCTGGTGGATTGCCGTCACCGAGTACTGCTTCGGCTATCGCTCCATCATATGTGACGTCGACATACTATACTGCTCCATTCCTGAGACCATCAATGATAGAATTTGGAAGGCTGGGTGGCAACAATGGCGCTGGAGATGAAATTGGATTGACTGATACCTTTGGTCAAAACTATCATCTTGTATCATCATCTGTCGTCTTGTCAGATCAATTGATGGCTGATAATCGTCTCGTGGTTGAATGTCAGGGAGACCAAAATCACACGCCACCTGATCCTCCAACACAAGTGATCTCACTCTACTGGCCATTCTTCTCGCATCATCCTCGGTGGGTCACATCGTCAGCACAGTTCAATGGGACGGCTTCATTCCCATCAGACTTCAACTCGTTCAATCAATATACTGGTGCGAGTGCCGGCAATCCTGCGCAGATGGACTGCCAAGTTGGACCAAGAAATTTCTTCATCAACAACGATGAGACAACCACTTCGACCATATCACGTCCATGGCAATAACCAGGCCAAACAAAAAGACCAGCTCATGAGCTGGTCTTTTTAGTATGATTTTTCGGTCCGATACATCGCTCGAGCGAGTTTGAGTTTGTCGTAGTTGATCTCTTCGCCGAGCTTCTTGTAGAGCGGCTTGAGGGCGACGTCAACGCCGAGCTCATCAAGGGCGGCAAAGATCGCTTTGCGTTCATGCTTTTGCAAGAACTGTGAGAGGTCGACGTCATGGCCTTCTTCGCAGAGTTCGGCGAGGTGTGAGTAGATCGTCGAGATTTTGAGGTTGCGTTCTCTTGCGATCGTTGGCACTGCTTGGCCTTCTTTGTACATGGCGTAGGTGACGAGTCGGGTGTCTTTGGTGCCAGATTTGTCTGCAGGGGCAGACTTGAGCTGGGCGAGGATGGTGTCTACGACTGCTTCACCATAGCGCTTGATCTTCTTGTCACCAAATCCCGTGACACTACGCAGTTGTCCAGTGTTGGTTGGCTTTTGTTCGATAAGTTCTTCGAGCGTTGCGTCCGAGAAGATGATATACGGCGGCACTTGTTGTTCGTTGGCGAGGCTTCTTCGGACGCCACGGAGGGCTTCGTCGAGGAGGAAGTCGGCATGTTGTTTGCGTGGTTTGCTCTTGGCTTTCCTGAGGCGTTCTTCGGCGCGCGCTTCGAGGATGATGGTGGAGACCAGCTTGACCGTGCGGTTGCCTTCGAGCACGTCTTTGCCAGCTTCGGTGAGCTTGAGTGTGTTGCCACGGTCATAGGCAATATCAAAGAGCCCCATATGCAAAAACTGTAAGATGTAGGCCTTCCAACTTTCTGGGTCGAGCTCTTTGCCGGCGCCGTAGGTCTTGATGAGGTTGAGTTGGCGGCTCATGACGTCGCGGTTTTTGGATCCACGCAAGACGTCGATTAGCAAGTTGATCCCAATGTTTTGTTCGGCTCTCGCGATGCCGGAGAGCGCTTTTTGGGCGAGCTCGGTGCCATCAAAGGTGTCCGGTGGGTTTTCGCAGATGTCACAGTTGCCACAGTCACTCTTGTAGTCTTCACCAAAGTAGGCAAGGAGAATTTTGCGTCGACAAATCATCGCGTCGGAAAACTGTTGCATGCGTTCGAGCTTGGCGAGCTGAACGTCGCGCTGGCCAGACTCTTCGGCAAACTGTTTGAGCTTGATCACGTCACCAAGTGAATAGAAGAGGATGGTGTCACTTGGCAGCCCGTCACGGCCACCACGACCAATCTCTTGGTAGTAGCCTTCGATAGACTTGGGCAGATTGTAGTGGAGGACGTAGCGGACGTCGGACTTGTCGATCCCCATGCCAAAGGCAACGGTGGCACACATGATGTTGGTCCGGCCGTGCAAGAAGTCATCTTGGCGGGTGGCTCTGGTATGACTGTCGAGGCCAGCATGATAGGCGTCGGCAGAAAATCCTTCACCACGCAATTTTTCGGCGAGGCTTTCAGTTCCTTTTCTAGAAAGACAATAGATGATGCCGTTGTCTTTTTGGCGGCGAGAGACAAATGAGAGGATGTGTTTGATACGGTTTTTGCCGGGGAGGACAGTCAGCGAGAGATTTGGTCTATCAAAAGAGTCGACGAGGACGGTCGGCTTGTTGAGCTGGAGTTGCAAGACGATGTCACGTCTAGTCGTCTTGTCTGCTGTAGCGGTGAGCGCAATGATCGGCACGGTAGGGAAAAAGGCCCGGATCTTATGGAGCTTGGTGTACTCGGGACGGAAGTCATGCCCCCAGCTAGAGATACAGTGCGCCTCGTCGATGGCAAAGAGCGAGATGTTGAGCGATTGGAGGAAGGGGAGCGTGGCTTGGGAGACGAGTTTCTCAGGCGACATATAGAGGAGCTTGAGCTTGCCGGCGACCGCTGCCGCTTTGATGTCCGCTGTTTCGCGTTCGTCGATGGCGCTCGAGAGCTCTGCCGCTGGGACGCCCTGTTCGACCATACCAGAGACCTGGTCTCGCATGAGGGCGATGAGTGGGGAGACGACGATAGTGATGCCTTCGTGAGCCGTCGCCGGTAGCTGATAACACAGCGATTTTCCGCCACCCGTAGGCATGATGACCACGGTGTCTTGGCCGCTCATGATAGAGTCGATGGCCTTCTTTTGGTATTCGCGCAATTCGGAAAATCCAAAGATGTGCTTGAGATTGTGTTCGATACGTCCTTTCATAGTGTGCGTATCATATCATACTCAAGAGAGCCTGCAATTATTTGCGTGATTCAGGTGAATCTTGATCAAATATATGCTATAATTTGTATATATTTTCATATTGTGAGTTATAAGTATGCTGCAAACACTTCGTCGCTATATTCCTTTGTATGTCGGTATTATCTTTTGTACTATCGCGCTCATCAATTTGGTAAGCGCGGGGTCATTGACTCCATCGGCATCACCAACGTCTACGAGCTATACACTGACAGACATATACAACCGTCTCGTGACGGGTGCAACGACAACCTCAAGCACTGGCAATTTTGCACCAGGAGCCGCGCCAACAAGGACGTTGCACAGTCTTGAAGACATCTACAATGCTATACCGACTTTAGACCCTACGCAGATCAACACAGGCACCGTCTATATGGGCGTGACAGGAACGCTTGATGGTGACTTTCCTACATCAACCAGTGTGTGTAGTACGGATACCACCAATGGTGTGACAGGAACACTCACGATTGCGGCAGCCAATGTGGTCACAGGTACGACATACTGTGGTGTTGCAGGGACTGCTGTTGCTGGTGGTGCTGATTTATCCAATATGTTCAATGGAACCGGGATTGCTGCCGGTGGTTCACAAGCCAATGGTGGAACGACGCAAGATGGTGTCGGTGGCAGTGACAATTATCGTGCGACGTGGACTGATTGCAACGCTGGCAACAGCTACTGTGGTACAGGGCTCGCTTCGGCAGAAGCCCGTGACGAAAATACTGGTCTTATTTGGAGTTATCCTTGTGCGGGGACTGGATGTACATCGTTTGACGCTGGTACCGCAGGCAATGCCTACACTTGGGATAATACTGGTGCTAGCAATAACTCCCAAACAGCGAGCCAGATGTGTTCTGCTGGAGGACATGGAGAAACTGGTTGGAGTCTGCCTCACCAATTGCAACTCATGCAAGCGTATATCAATAACGGAACAGATCATTTTACTGTCAATGATACGTATTGGACAGCGACACATCCTAGCTGGACAACAAACCGTGCGTATACGGTAAACATCGCAGCAGGAGATACCGGGCAAAATCCAATAAATACCGTAGTGGAAGGTTGGGGTGGAACCGGGTATGTTATCTGTATTCGCTAGTACTGTTATATGAATGCACTTCATATACCGTCGTGGCTTCAGTCAACCAAAACAATTAGTATTGTAGCCTTTGGGTGTGTTGGCCTTTCTGTTATTTGGCTCTTCATGTCTTGGTATGGGTTCACGATTTTTTCTGATGCATCTATCACAGATGGGACAGTTTCTAGTTCGACCGCTGCGACAGACCGCTACGCCTGGAGCGAGAATGTCGGTTGGGTAGACTTTGGGACGACTGAGGGAGATGTCCACGTGACTGATAGTGCGCTCACAGGCTATGCCTGGGGCGAAAACGTCGGTTGGATCTCACTCAACTGTAGCAACACGGCTAGTTGTGGCACGGTAAACTATAGCATTGCCAATGATGGCGAAGGCAATCTCTCTGGCTATGCCTGGGGAGAAAATGTCGGCTGGATCCAGTTTAACCCGACCAATGGGGGAGTGACGATCACATCCACCGGAGACTTCTATGGGTATGCCTGGGGCGAGAATATCGGCTGGCTGGCATTCAACTGTGCTGACACCAATACGTGTGGGACCGTGGATCACAAAGTCAGTAGTGACTGGCTGCCGCAAAGTGCGCGCCCGGCTTGTAACAATGGACTTGATGATGATAGTGATGGGCTTACCGACCATGGTGCTGATCCTGGCTGCGCATCACTTACCGACACGAGCGAAGACAATGCTGGGACCACACTCTCTACAACATCACTTGCGCTCACCGAAGGAGGCGTGACGGGAAGCTATACGGTTGCGATGTCTGCACTTCCTACTGATGAGGTTACCTTGACGCTTGCTTCTGGCAGTGATGTGACCACATCCCCAACGAGTCTGATATTTACCACGAGCACGTGGAACGTCGCTCAGACCGTTACTGTGAGTACTCTTGATGATACTACGGTAGAAGGAACACATACGGATACGGTATCTCATACTGCCTCGAGTACGGACACGACATTTCATGGGTTGACCGTGAGCTCAGTCACAGTGACGATCACTGACAATGACACTGCCACCGTGACAACGACCGCAACTACAGCCAGCAGCGATAGCAATAGTGGTGGTTCTATTTTCTTTCCGACCCCTATCACGACAGAAAGCGGTGGACCTCCACCGGATACTATTAGTGATGTTACCAATACTGTGACAGGTGCAGCAGAGATATCTTCACCAAACGCCTCTCCAACAGGAGCAACTCCAAACCCAAGCACCGAACAAGTATTGGAAGTAGAACAGTTGACGGCCTCAACAGGAGAAACATACTTTGGAGTGATAGGTGAGGCTCGAGAAGAGCGAGAAGCGGTTGATGCCGATGCTGAGTCCATCATGCTGATCAAGGGTGCCAATAGTCCATTTGTATATGTCCTCTACAACAACCAAAAATTTTGGATACCAACCGAAGAGATATTTTTGGCTCGTGGGTATTCTTTTGATCATGTGGTGACGTGGAGTCAGGTGCTTGTTGATCGTATTGCTGACGGTGGATCACTCCGCGAGTTGGTGCCAGATGGTAGGCGTGTGATCCATCTCGATACTCTTGGTGCAGATACCGCATCATTTGTTTCCGCCGCAGAAATTTCATTGTTTGATACTGATCTGAGTGAAGGATCACAAAGCCTCAGTGTGAGGCGTCTACAGCGATCCCTACAAATACTGGGCTATTTCCCGAGGACAGCCCCACCTACTGCAATATTTGGTCCAATCACAAATGTATCTGTTCGTGCATTCCAACGCTCGCAGGGGCTAGAAGAGACTGGTATACTAGAAGCAACAACAAGAGAAGCTCTTAATTCATTTCTCAATTTGTAGTATAAGCATGATGTTATGAAAACCCAACCAATGCTCTTTGTAGGCTGTTTGGCTGTGATTTTTTTTGCTGTAGCACATGTATCTGCTCAGACCTCGTGTAGTCTTGCTACCGAACAAGCTTACAAGTCATCTGTGAGCAACGCTGTGTGGTACGTATCAGATGATTGTGCCAAACGCCCGATCAAAAACCCAGATGTGTTTTTTTCCCACTTTTCAGCGTGGAGTGATGTTCGCGTTGTGGAAGATGGCGAGCTAGCGGCTATTCCAAATCATGAACTAGGCTTTCTCCCATGGGGAACACGCCGTGAATACAAAAATGGTTCACTCGTAAAGACTGTCGATGATCCAAATGTGTATGTGCTTCTTGATGGTGAGCGGTTTCCTATTGAGAGTGAAGATGCATTTCGAGGACTTGGGTATGATTTTTCTCAGGTAGAAGATGTGTTTCCTGCTGTGCTCAATACACGCCCACAGGGGCGCTCTATTGCTGCTGTTAGTGATTATCCTGGGAGCTTGGTTTTTTCTATCGGAGGCACGAGTGACTTGTATCTTCTCGAACGAGATGCCAATGGTAGCTTTGCCAAGAGACGCATAGAAAGTTTTGATGATGTTTCTCGTGACTATCGTACGGATCGGATCGCTGACTTGCCTGCTGGGACTGTGGTGTATGATAGCTTGCGTCCAGCTTTCACACCTGGGAGTAGTCTACGCAATGCTGGCAATGTTGCACTTGTAGAAGCAGCCCCTACCATTGTCCAGCGTACCGCTGTTGACCCTGCACTTCAGGAAGATCCACCAGATACACGCCAACCTATCGTTTCTGCGCCAACTACCGATACTACGACATCAGATACAGACACTACCCAACCTGTCACTCCAGCACCTGTGACTCCTGTACCGACTGATACCAATACTGATACAAGCGTAGAAGATACTACAGATACGACTGATAGTACGGATGCGGAGACAACCAACCCTGTAGCTACACCTACTCCTACGCCTGAACCTGAACCCAGTACAACTGATAGTGTTTTTACAGCCAGCCACCCACTTCACAACAATCTTCATTTCCACGGCCGCACCAATCCAAACGATCCTGATGGCGGTAGTTTTCGTATCAAGTGTGAATTTTCACACATGAATTATGATGATCCAATTGTATATCCCGATCAGTTGGATCGATCTCATCTTCATATGTTTTTTGGCAATACGACGGCTCGGTATGACTCTACCCTGTCATCATTTTTGGTAGCGTCACAATCTACCTGTCATGGCGGGCCACTCAATAAGTCTGCCTACTGGGTCCCGACAGTCCTCGCTCCACAGTATGATAGTAGCGGTACGATGCTCCGCGATGCCAATAGCCAACGCCAGGCAACGCCAGTCCTGCCGCGCACAGGACCAGAAGCAACAGATGTTTATTACAAAGCAGGTGTAGATGACCTTGCGAGCATTCAACCCATGCCTGATGGCCTCCGGATGATCTCTGGCAACGCGATGACCACTGGACCTCAAGATCTTCGTTATTTTCAATGGCAATGTGCGAGTACCCAGATCAGATCATTTGAAGATTATAGCAATCACATTCCTGCCTGCGGCATAGGGGATCATGTGATCATGGTTATTGCATTCCCAAACTGTTGGGATGGGATCAACCTTGACTCAGCTGATCATGCCAGTCACATGGCTTACGCTGGCGCCTACAACTGGCCAACGCCAGGGCTCGTCTGTCCGACATCACATCCCGTCCCTGTACCATCTGTGAGCTATATCATCCAGTACGCAGTGACAGCCGCCAATGCTGGTCCAGATGGGACGAGTCGTGATTGGTTTCTCTCGTCAGATATGTATGACATCGATGCTGATCCAGGCGGCTATTCTGTCCATGGTGACTGGTTTATGGCTTGGGATACAGAGATCATGCAGACCCTGACTCAGAATTGTCTTCGTGGGGGACTGCACTGCTCGGACGGTGAGCTAGGCAACGGTTGGTCGCTCAATGGTGGCGCTGCCGTGGGTCCAGGTACTGTTCCTACTGTAGTAAACGGTGGCATGATCGGTCCAAGTCGTAGCTTGAGCGAGACAGGGATGTAATTTCAAAATCATGTATCACATAACATATAATAAATAGTATGATGAAATATTTGGTCACAAGTACAATCGCAATCGCATTACTTGGCTTGCCTGCTCTCACATCTGCGCAGTCATGTGCGCTTACTCCTGGTCAGGCGTACAAGACGCCAAGTACCAATGCTGTGTGGTACATCTCGGACGACTGTGCCAAGCGCGCGATTCTCAATCCTGACGTGTTTTTTTCACACTTTGATAGTTGGAATGATGTCCAGTCAGTGAGCGACAGCCAGCTAGGAAGCGTTCCAAATCATGAGCTCGGGTTTCTCCCCTGGGGGACGAGACGTGAATACAAAAATGGCTCACTCTTGAAGACCGTGGATGATCCCAAGGTGTACGTCGTCCTCGATGGTGAGCGGTACCCCATTGAGAGTGAGCAGGCATTTCAGGATCTTGGGTACCGTTTTGATCAGATCGAAGATGTATTCCCACAGGTGCTTGATGCCCGCAGTGAAGGTCATGCGATCAATGGCGTGAGTGACTACCCAGCCAACCTCATCTTTTCCATTGGCGGCAGTAATGATCTCTATTTGATGGAGCGTGACGAGAGTGGCGCCTTTGCCAAGGTGCGTATCGAAGATTTTGGTGATGTGCAGTCTGCATATCGGACAGATCGCATCGCGAGTCTACCAGCTGGGACGACGATCTATGACAGCGCTCGTGCAAGTTTGCCACGTGGGACCAATTTGCGTAGTGTGGGCCGGGTAGCGCAAGTGACACCAAACACAGCGCCATCTACTCCAACCCCAGACCCAATTCCTACACCAGTGCCGAGTCCAGATCCAGTACCTACTCCTGAGCCAACTCCGACACCACAGCCAGACCCTACACCAGAACCAGTCCCGACAACGCCGTCCATTGTTACACGTGGCGCGGACATCGCTGGTCTTTCCGATGAATTTTCCGACTCCAGCAGCCTTGGCAACTGGCAACGTGCGTACCAAGCCGAGAGTTGGGGATTTGATCAGCTCGAAGAGTACGCTGTGAGTGGGGGACAGTTGACCATGGTCCCGTACGCGAGCTCATGGTACCAAGACTATCGTGGTGTGCATGTATATAAACCTGTGACTGGTGACTTTATCGCGACGACAAGGCTGTCAGTGCGCAACCGTGCAGGCAATGGTGCCCCAGGTACGCTCTACTCATTGGCTGGTATCTTTATTCGTGAGCCTCGCAACACAACACCAAGTACGTGGAGCTATGGCGGCGAAAACTATGTCTTCCTCTCGCTTGGTGCCGCAGATCAGCCTGGTAACTACCAAACAGAAGTTAAAACAACCTTGAACAGTGACTCACAGCTCGAGATCGCTCCAGCCGCTGGCGGAGACGCTACGATCCGAATGGTCCGCATCGGTGGCCATATTATCACTATGATCCAGCCAGACGGTGGCTCATGGCGTGTGCACCGTCGCTATGACCGACCAGACTTCAGCACTATTATCAATGTCGGTCTCACTACGTATACGGACTGGCCAGCCGCCGAGCGCCGCAGTGTCGAAGAACACAACCAAAACCTTATCACTGACGGTGCACCAGACCTCAGAGCAGACATAGACTACTACCGCTTTGCACGTCCATCATTGCCAGAGGACGTGTACACAAGACTCGAAAATGATCCTTGGGGAGTGTCAGACAGTGAGCTTCTACAATACTTCGCAAGCTAACATCCAAATGTTGAAAAGAAGAGGCTGAAAGGCCTCTTCTTGACGTATGTGCGAAAATACCATACAAATAGATATGGAGGATTCTTACATGAGCAGAATCAAAGTGAAGTTCATCCAAGTTGTGGGTCCTAAAGGAAGCGACCAGAACTCGGGGAGAGCAATCATCACACTTGATCTCAACGGTCACGCAGTGATCTGTGACGACAGTCACGTTTCTGAGATTGATCATCTCGCGAACCAATACGGTCCTGGCACGATGCCCTCACACGGCCAAGCCTGCCCGATCACTGGTGGACGTCTTCGCCTACCTGGTGCCTTTCTTGGCGATGAGTCACATCACATGTACGTCACCATCACTGGTGGTGAGATCTATTTCGACCAGCTTGGCTGGTATCGCGATGGTTGGATCGAGCTCGAGATGGATATCCTCTCGCTCGAAAACTCGCGTGGAAAACGCAACACCTCTCGTGAAGACGACGATCCCTATGCCGAGGTAAGAGCTCAACATGCCGCCCGCCAACGTACGCAGTTTACGAGGATTAGTTCTCGAGAACGAAGAGACTGGGGTTTCAGACCCACGAGTAGCGTACCCAAGAAAAAGTCATAACTCGCAGCCCTGCCCGGCTGCCCTTCTTTTTTTATCCACAACGTTGACATTAGCCTTCCGAGTGGTATACTCACCCTACTTTCTTACACCCTCCCTAGCGCAAGCAAAATGGGGGGCGTTTGTCGTTTAACCGACTACCAACCATACGTATGATGCAAGATAAAATCGTCATTCGCGGCGCACGCGAACACAACCTCAAAAACATCGATCTTGAGCTCCCGCGCAACAAGATGATTTGTTTTACCGGACTGTCTGGGAGTGGCAAATCTAGTCTTGCGTTTGATACGATTTTTGCCGAGGGTCAACGTCGCTATATCGAGAGCCTCTCAGCCTATGCTCGCCAGTTCCTTGGCGGTATGAGTAAGCCAGACGTCGATGAGATCGAAGGTCTCTCACCAGCCATCTCTATCGACCAAAAGGCGCACAGCGCCAATCCTCGCTCGACTGTGGCTACGATCACCGAGATCTATGATTATCTGCGTGTTCTCTATGCGCGCGTGGGCAAGCCTAACTGTCCGGTCTGTGACACCAAGATCGAGAAGATGAGCACCGACCAGATGGTGCATCAGGTCATCACCCAAGCCAAGAAGATCAAATCAGGCGAGATGGTCGTGTATTCGCCAGTAGTGCGTGGCCGCAAAGGGGAGTACTACCAGATGCTCTATGATATCTACAACAGCGGCTTTCTCGAAGTACGCATCGATGGCAAGCTCCGTAGCCTGCGTGATCAGATCAAGCTCACCAAAAACAAAAAGCACACGATCGAAGTGGTCGTAGATAAATTTGACGCCAAGACAGATTTTTCAGACAAAGATGAACGTCAACGCCTCGCGGAAGCCATAGAGTCTGCCGTAGACCTTGCCAATGGTCTTGCGACGGTCCAGTACGCCAAGGACAACGAACAAATTTTTAGCAGCGAGTACTCATGTCCCAATGATGGCTTTAGCTTTCCAGAGATCGAGCCGCGACTCTTTAGTTTCAACTCACCATACGGACAATGTAGCTACTGTACTGGGCTTGGGACCAAGGAACTCTTTAGCGAAGAACTCTGTCCCAAATGTCAGGGCAAACGTCTCAACGAAAATGCCCTCGCGGTAAAAATTCTCGGCAAAAGTATCTACGAATTCACCACGTTTGGTATTGGTGCTGCGCGCGAGTTTATTATCCAGCTCGAGCAAGACCTCAACGAAAAAGATCTCGAAATCTCTGGCGCCGTCTTCCGTGAAGTCAAAGGTCGCCTGCAGTTTATGCTTGACGTAGGCCTCGACTACCTCACCCTAGACCGTAGAGCCGGCACCCTCTCTGGAGGTGAAGGCCAACGTATCCGCCTAGCGTCACAAGTCGGCACCAAGCTGGTCGGTGCGCTCTATGTCCTCGACGAGCCGACCATCGGCCTCCATCAACGCGACAATGATCAACTTGTCTCTACCCTTCGTAATCTTTGCGATATCGGCAACACGATCATCGTAGTCGAGCATGATGAAGATACCATCCTCACCAGTGACTGGGTCGTAGACATTGGCCCAGGTGCTGGGACACACGGTGGAGACGTGGTCTTCTCTGGCCCATTTGAACACCTTGCAGCGGGCAAGAAAGCCGGCGATGACTACGGTTGCAAGCGGATAGGGAACCCTCGCAAATCACTGACTGGGAAGTTTCTCCGTGGAGAAGAAGTGATTGCGGTACCAGAAAAACGACGCAAGGTAGACAAAGATACACCAAAGATCAAGATCAAAGGCGCTCGCGAACACAACCTCAAAAATATCAACGTCGACATTCCGCTTCGTCGCATGGTCTGTCTGACTGGTGTTTCTGGTTCGGGCAAGTCTACGCTGATGCATGACATCCTCTATCGCAGCGTTGCCAACAAGCTCAACCATGTCAAAAAGAAAACAGGGGAGTTTGATAAAATTTCGGGCACAGAATACATCGATAAGATTGTTCGTATCAACCAAAGCCCGATTGGGCGTACACCGCGTAGCAACCCGGCTACCTACACCAAAGCTTACGATCATATCCGCTATATCTTCTCAGAGACAGCAGAAGCGCGCATCCGTGGGTACAAGGTCGGTCGTTTTAGTTTCAACCGTCCTGGTGGCCGTTGTGAACACTGTGAAGGCCGTGGGACACTCTCTATCGAGATGCATTTCCTCCCTAGCGTAGAGATCGTTTGTGATCACTGCAAAGGCCGCCGTTTTGACAGTGAGACCTTGCAGGTCCACTATGATGGCAAGAATATCGCTGATGTCCTTGAGATGACCATTGAGGAAGCCGGTGAATTCTTCAAAGGCATCGCTCCTATCTACGACAAGCTCAAGATGCTCAACGAAGTTGGTCTGGGCTACCTCACCCTTGGACAGAGTGCAACGACGCTCTCTGGTGGAGAAGCGCAACGCATCAAGCTGAGCAAAGAACTCGCCAAGCGCAACACAACCAAGACGCTCTACTTGCTTGATGAGCCGACGACTGGGCTTCACTACGAAGACGTCCGCAAGCTGATCGATGTGATCCAACGTCTCGTATCACAAGGCAACACCGTCCTCATCATCGAACACAACCTTGACCTTATCAAATGCGCCGACTGGCTGATTGATCTTGGACCTGAAGGCGGCTCTGGTGGTGGGACCCTCGTCGCCGATGGCACACCAGAAGAGATTGCGAGGAAGACGAGCATGAGCTATACAGGGAAGTATTTGGCGCGAGTGCTGAAGAAATAGTCCGATACAATTGATACAAACGCCGCTCAAATTTTGCCCTTGACTGAGCGGTTTTTTGTGTGAGAAAATATGTGTATTATGACATTTCGAACATACAAACAAGGATTTACGTTGATTGAATTATTGGTGGTTATTGCGATCATTGCATTGCTTTCGACTTCAGCCGCTGTTGCGGTCAATACGGTTCGAGTCAAAGCACGTGATACAAAACGACTCTCAGACCTCAAGCAAATGGCCAAAGCGCTAGAATTGTTCAGAGACAGTGACTTGGACTATATGTACCCTATCAACGAATCTCAACAGCTCGGTGTGGAAGGTGCAGAGTGTTTGGATTTATATACCGGTTGGAACAGCACAGGAGGATGTGATGATCCGGTGATGGCTGTAGTACCAGCACCTCCAGGTGTATCAGAGATTGATACCTATACGTATGTTTCTACTGATGGGTTTTCGTATTATATAGCCGCAAATTTGGAAGACAATATCCAAGGGATGCAAGGCGGCATCGTATATACTAATGATGCTGGTGTCTGGCAATACTAGAAATAAAAAACCCGACACTTTGATGCGCGGTCGGGGGGCGCGGAGATGAGCCTCAGCTCAGAAAGTGTACCAGTCATCCCAATCAGGGCCGCTGACAGGAACACCGAGAAACCAGTCCTTCTCAGTCGTGGTCATCGTCCTCTCCTTTCTCCCCCGTACAGGGGGTCATCTCGATTCCTTCGCGGGTGGTTGCGCTTTGTCCGCAAACGTTGCAGACGTGTAGGTCCGGCATGCTACCGAGATCGACAGAAGTGGGAATGTTGATGATAGTGTGAGATTGCGTCATCTTCTTCTCCAGTACCTTTGCTAGATGCGGGATACCAAGCCCTCATGATACTCCTACAAGTACCATCAGCGCTAGGCATCAACCAAAACCGCCCCTCGTAAGGGGCGGTTTTTATCGATAAAGAAAGTACCACACCTTACGAGGAGCTGCTAAAGTAGAAAAAGTAAAATGCGTTGTGGTTGATGTGGTTTTTCATACTATAGGTAGTAAACACGTTATTGTTTTTGCCGTCAAATTTTTCCTATGTGGATAGCTGCGTTGTCCACTTGGATAGGATACGGTCAATCTCATCCTCCAACCATTCAAATGACGGGATGACAAAGAAATATGGCTGCTCGGCTGCGTAGTCGGTGAAGCTTTCGATTACTTCCTCAGTCTTGAACGGGCGGAGGTCCGCCCCCGTGTTCATGGCTCGCTTCATGTCGTGGAGGCCGGCAAGTGGGCCGGCGCCAAAGGCCTTCACATTATCACCTTCTTCTACGAGGCCGTACTCAAACGTAAACCAGTAGAATGTAGCTAGCTTGTCCATGTATTCGTCTGGCAAGACTTCGGCAGCGTGACCGAGCTTCTCAAGGACTCGCACGAGCGACTCATCGGTAAACATCGGCGCGTGCCCCCACAGTTCATGGATCATGTCTGGCTCTGGCGTAAACTCTGGTCGGCTGTGATGGCGGATAAACTGGGTGCACAGCATGATGCGTTTCTTGAACATGCGGAGAAACGTTCGTGCGTCGACGAGGCCTTCGATAGGGTAGAGGCGAAAGTTGTTGGTCTGGTGGAGGTAGTCAGACACGTCTTTCATCTGTGGTGGTCGACTGGTAGGGATCGGCAATTTCTTTACTGCTTTTTTGTAGGCTTTGCAGGCGTGTTTGCGGTGAAGTTGCTGGAGTTCATCACTGACAGCGTTCCAAGTCTCGTGATCCTCGCGCGTGTAGCCGATGATAGGAAAGTCCTGTTCGCCTGCACGAAAGGCCTTGGCCTCGGCGGCGATGGCTTCACGACGGGCTCTGTAGGCCTGGTCTGTAGCACCAGGATGATCGACATGGATGATGCCAGAAAAAGATTGTGGTTCGAGGATGTTCATAGTAAAGGCTTAAGAGGCTAGAAATGCTTGAAAGGCAGAAAAACATATCATTCGTCATTGCGAGGAACGCAGCGCAGCGGAGTGACGTGGCAATCTTTTACTTGGATTGCAGGAGATTGCCGCGTCACTGCTACGCGCTCCTCGCAATGACAGTTGAACAAAGAAAAACATCGCCAGGGTAGGCGAGTCGACGTAATAGACAATTACACAAACACACCTAGCCGGACGCTGGGATATAGAGATAGCTGTTTGTGTGACAGGTATGATTCATATAGGAGTAGTATTGCGCTATTGCTGGTGTATTGTCAATTTATGATGTGGACAACTGCTGATGCCAATACGCCCAGACCAGGAAGAAGATGGCAAAGATGCCAAAGAATAGCCAGGTAGCTAGTGGTGCGCCTTGATACAGACTAAGACCAAAGCCAAGGATGGCAGCACCAGACCACAGGAGCTTGAGTCGGAGCATACCGCGGTAGACAGCGAGGCTTGCATCTCTCGCTAGCCAAGACTCACCACCAATGCCAATGAGTGCCGCACCGACAAGACGGGCCGTAACTGGGTCTACAGCTGTCCAGCCAAGCCAACTAAGAAACACTGTTGGAAAGATAATCAACGGAATCGCAAAGAGTAAGTCAGCAATAAAGTGGATGATGAACCAGGTTCGGAGAGATGTGGGGACGTGTTTCATATGACGGTAGTATACGGGAAAATACGTATTTCACAAACAAAAAGAAGCTCATGTGTGAGCTTCTTTCTTACTAGTTCGTTGGATCTAGCCGATCATCGATGATGATGTCGGTGATATTCTCAGCATTTTTGAGGAGGGTGCGGCAGTTGCGCCCGGCGCGTGTGACGACAAAGTTCTTGCCAGCCGTATGATATTTCTTCGCGATAGTATCGATAGCTTCTATTGCAGAGAAGTCGCGTACCTTGGCGTACTTGAGGTCGAGGATGACGTTCATAGGATCATCAGAAACAGTGAAGAGATCTTGGAAGTTTTGGACAGAGCCAAAGAAGATGATGCCGTTGATTTTGTAGATCTTGTCGCCGTTCTTTTTGTTGATGATATTTACCTCGAGAAGTTTTCCTTTTTCCCAGGCAAACATGAGCGCAGAGATGATGACACCAATGATGACGGCGGTCGCCAGGTCTTGGAAGACGGTGACGATGCTGACCACGGCGATGACGAAGATATCTTGCACCGGTACTTTGCCGCGGTAGCGGAGGCTCTCCCACTCAAAGGTAGAGATAACCACCATGAACATGAGCCCGACGAGACTCGCAAGAGGAATAGCGTTGAGGAACGGCGCCGCAAACATGATGAAGATCATGAGCATGACCGCAGCGACGATACCAGATAGGCGAGTACGGCCACCAGATTTTATGTTGACGATAGACTGGCCAATCATGGCGTCTCCACCCATCCCACCAAAGAATCCGTTGACGAAGTTGGCAAAGCCTTGGGCGAAGAATTCACGGTTCATGCGGCCTTTGGTGTCAGTCATAGAGTCTATCACGCGCAGCGTCAGTGCAGCCTCTGTGAGCCCTACGAGCGCTCCGATAAAGGCGTATGGGAATATGATACGGAGCAGATCCAGACTGATTGTGACGTTTGGGAGGTAGAACGATGGCAGGCCGCCTTTGACACTAGTGCCGGCAAAGTCTTGGACGTTGACGAGGTGGTAGATGTCAAACTTGGCGAGGAGGACAGAAATACCGGTCAGGGTGAGGATCGCGACGAGACTAGATGGGACTGCTTTGGTGACCTTTGGCACGGCGTGAATGATCGCCATAGTCAGGAACACAAACCCGAGCATGATGAGGAGGTCAGCTGTAGGGAGCCAGACTTTTTGGATGGTTTCTACGCCACCCACCATGATGATCTCGGTGACTTTGAACTGTGACCATTGCGCGAGGAAGATAACAATCGCAAGACCATTCAAGAACCCAAGGACAACTGATCGAGGGATGATGCTGGTGTATTTGCCGAGCTTGAAAACACCTATCAGGATCTGGATGATACCCATGAGCACAACGGTGGCAAAGAGGTACTCAAGGCCATGCTGAGCGATCAACGGTGCAAATACAATGGATATAGCGGCAGTAGATGCGCTGATCATCCCTGGGCGTCCAGAGAGGATAGCTGCAATCAGCCCGATCATGACAGCTGTCTGAAGGCTCAGTAGCGGGCTCACGCCGGCGACAAACGCAAAGGCAATAGCCTCTGGGACGAGGGCAAGGGCGACGGTGATACCAGCGAGTACATCGGCACGGATGTACTTCTTGTTATTGGCAAAGAAGGTGGCGAGAGAGGTCATGTGAAGGAGATTAGAAATTTGTGTAAATTTAGAGTATTTTTGGCTTTTGAGCCATATTCAAGTTGCTCCATAATACACAAAAAAACAGGTCTTGTCAATGACAAGACCTGTTGCGTAGGGAGATTGGGATTATTCGCTTTGGGGGATGTCTGCAAACACTTCATGAATGTTGCCGTCTGGGTCTGCAAAAAAGGCGGCGCGCTGGCCCCAAGGCATATCGGCTGGCGGGGTGATGGCAGCGGCGCCCTTCTCAAGGAGCTCATGATACGCAGTGTCTACTTCTGCCGGCGTGTCTACTTTGAAGGCTAGTTCCAGCGCTTGGCCGGCCTTCTTCTCGGCGTAGCTGTCATGCTTGGTAAACTGGTGCATGACGCTACTCTTGGTGAGGGCAAAGCGGATGCCGTTATGTTTGAACTCCACGTATTCATCCATGGTGAGTGCTACGTCGAGGCCAATAGTGTCACGAAAAAATGTGACCATGTCGTCAAAGTTGTTGGTGACGATGCCAAACATGTCGAGGGAGAGGTTCATAGAAAATAGAGAGTTAGAGTTATTAGAGATGTTAGGATTGGGTAAGGGAAGTATACCTGAAACAAGGTGGGGTGCTAAGATGTCTTGTCGTAGAGTTTAGTTAATATTTCTTTTCGAAGTATAACATTTGGTGTAATGGCTTGGAAACGTGACGTATCATATTTCCAATCAGGAAATAGTGTTTGAAGGTATTTCATTGATGTTTCATCACGAAATATGATGGTGTTGTAATTGTTGCCAATTTCGATCAGGTTGAGGAAAGAATAATTGGCTGTAGTATTTGATATGTGTGTACGGACAACGTTACTTTTTTCGTCAAGAAATGTTGCACCATCCCAAACTTCTAGTTGCGCAATATGAAAGGACCTATTGTGTATAGTGACGTTTTTTGAATCATCTATAAGTGCTTGTGATGTATCCTTATCAATAGATCGTTGTACGTTTAGGAAATAATTTTTGGCAAAATGTTCATCATGTTCGAACATAGTGAGAAGATCATCATAGGCAACATAGTCTTCTTGCTTGGTAATTCTGGCGCCAAAGTTGAGAGTATTGGAAATGATGGCTACGGCAAGTAGTTCGGCTGATTGACGCGACATGTTTTCTTTGTGACCTGACGCAACAAATTCACGGTAGACGAGCGTTGCTGCTGCACCGATCGGTTCTATTATTGAATTGTCACCAAGACGTTCTTGCCAATACTCGACAAAGCCAGGATGATGATCAATCACGTTTGATACGTGATCAATATCAACACAATCATCAAAAAAATCTGGATCAGAGACATCCATGACAATAAACGTTTTTTCATCGGCATTTTCAAATTCTTTGCTACTCGCTAGGAAGGTATCAAGTTTACGATATCTTTCTGTGACGCTAGCATTGATCGTTGCTGTCGTGTAGGCAAGGGATGATTTGCCTTGCAAGGTCATCAGCTCTTTGTAGGCATACATGCAGGCGTAGGCATCAATATCAATAAATTTTTTCCCACTGGTGATGATCGTTGTCATATGATTAAAATCCACTATGTTCTTTCAAAAATTCTTTCTCTTCCTCAGTTGATTCTCTTCCAAGTACTTCATTGCGATGTGGGTAGCGGCCAAAGCGGTCGATGATGTCTTTGTGCATGTGTTCGTATTTGAGATAGCTTTCATTGCCGAGCTTGGTAAAGAGCTCAAGCGCCTGCTTGTGTACGTCCTTGGACTCACTGTGCATGTAGGGGAGATAGATGTTGCCGCGTTGTTCTACTGGCAGTGCGAGGTCGTATCCTTTGTCTATGGCTTCGGCTGCCAGCTGCAGCGCTAGCTCGTCAGCAGCAAAGCTCTTGGCGTCACCACGAAACATATTGCGAGAGAACTGGTCGAGGACGAGGATGGCCGCGAGATAGCTGTTTGCATCGGCTCGATAATCAGCTGCGTTGGTGTCGACAATATTTTCGTATACAGAGAAAAATTTCTCTCTGATGAGCTGGTCAAACACATCATCTTTCTTGAAGTGTTGTTCTGGCGTGGTTTCTTCAAACCAGAAGTTGATGATAGTATCAATAATCTCTTTCATATGAAGTGTGTAACGTGATTCAATGTTGACTTTGAGTTTGGAGAGGACCGGGTTTGCTACTGCTTTTTTGATACAGGTGATGTTGGCCGTAGGTCGAATAGACCGGACATAGTCACTGATAGGTTTAGGGGATTCGCCATGAATCACCGCGAACCTGACAGCACCATCAATGTCTTGTGCATTTTCTACCAGTACATTTTGATCTTGCTCTAGGCACAGTTTGCGAATGCGACCACGAAACATGGCGCCGGTGATCGGCGCTTTACCAGGCTGGATCTCGTAAATGTCCCAGGTGAGTAGCTGCATCATAGATTATACAGTTATTGAAAAGTTGGCGTGTGCACCCGTCTTCCCATTGACTTGTACCTGCAACTCATACTCTCCAGTATACAACTTTTTCGTTGTCATCTTACGAAAAGCGTGATTCTTGGTGATGTGGAGAGTGTCACCGGCGTTCATACTTGCCGTCTTTAGCTTGAAGACTTTCTCTGAGTGTTTGCCTGTGGGGAGAGGGTAGATGACTTTAAAATCGATGACGAGCTCCTCATCTGCCTCAGCAGTGACGTCAAAAGCAAAGCTGATCGACTCACCGATGTTGATCTTGGGGTTTTGTATTGTGAGGTTTTCTACGCGGACTTGGGGATCGTGGTGAAATCCGAGGAGGGCGAGGGCCTCTGGGTTGCCTTTTTTGATGAGCGTACGCAGTGAGTGTTTGATGATGTAGGTCATCTCTTTATCGTTTTGTTTGCCTTCTTTCTGCCATCTGGCAAGCGTAGCGACGCAAAACTCGGGATCGATCTTGCTCACATCATTCATATGGTTGGCGACCGAGCGGGTGACATAGCGGACATCGTCGTAGTAGAGATTGTCGAGTGGCTTCACGGTGTCATGATAGTCAATGTCGATCGCCTTGGCCCAGGGGAGCTTGGGACGAAGGCCTTCACTGGCCAGGCGGCGTTGGTGCAGGTTGTCACTCGTGGACCATTTCATCATTCGAGCATATGTTTCGTCAGGAAAGGTATTCAAGAAATTTCGTATCGCAAATTCGGCTGAGCAGGTTTTGGTAAATTCGCCCATAACTTTTAACGAAAGATCAAGGTGCTCCGCCGTGCAGCCATACTCAGCCACGTAGTCAGAGTACGCGCAAAAGATAAAGAAGTCATTGTCAGGGTAGGGTTTTAGTGAGTTGATGAGGATCGCTATAGTTTGCGGATAGTCGCTCGGCAAGTATTTGCCTATACACGTAGTCGTCCAGCTCATACGTTCCTTGAGCTCTAGCTCCGGATACTTGCTCAATATTTCTTTTTCAAACTTCTTACTCTCTAGGGCCGGGTAGACGTCAGCAAGAATCCTCACCAAAAAAGCTACACGCTCGGGTGAGAAGAGCATGTCTTTGAGGGAGTAGGATGGCTTGTCTGGCATATTGGTATGTATATAGGATACTAGTATACCCCTTCACAAAAACCAGTCAATGTAGTACATTTTATACATATATGGCAGTCCCTACCAAACTCGACAATACGATCAAAGCACTCCCGGACAAACCAGGGATCTATTTGTATTATGACGAGGCGGGGGAGCTGATCTACGTAGGCAAGGCGACGTCGCTACGGAGCCGCGTGCGGAGCTATTTCGTAGGCAAGCGAACGAGCCGGCCTATAGAGGCGCTGGTGCACGAGATCAAGAGTATCAAGCACAAGGAGACCGAATCAGCGCTGGAGGCGGCGATCCTCGAGTCGGTCTATATCAAGCAGCATCTACCCAAGTACAACGTGCTCGGCAAGGACAACAAGAGCTGGAACTACATCGTCATCACACGTGAAGACTACCCGCAGGTCAAAACCATGCGGCAGCACACGTTGTCACAATACAGCGACAAAGAGCAGCGTGATCAGTTTCTCTACGTCTTTGGTCCGTTTCCGGGGCTCAATGGCAAGGCGACGCTCAAGATCTTGCGGAAGTTGTTTTTGTTTTCTACGTGTCAGAAATATAAGAAGAAAAACACTTCGTCATTGCGAGGAGGTACGACGAAGCAATCTTCTGATGGCAAGAAGAGGTCTGGTAGCTCCGACAATGAGATTGCCGCGGCTTCCGCTGCGCTCCAGCCTCGCAATGACGAGGTAAGGCCCTGCCTCTATTACCAGATGGGGGAATGTTTGGGTGTATGTACGGGTGAAATTAGCATACGTGACTATAAGTCTATGGTGATCACACCACTCGCAACATTTCTCCGTGGCAATAAAAAGAGCGTCATCAAGAGTTTTGAAAAGCGGATGAAGGTGGCGGCCAAGACGGAACAGTACGAAGAAGCAGCAAGACTACGCGACCAAGTCTTCAATTTGCAAAAGATCTACGACGTGACCATGATCAACGAGAGCTTTGTGCAAGATGCATTTGCCAAACCAGGTGATGGGGGAGTAGTCCGAATTGAAGGCTATGACATCAGCAACTTTGGCAACGCGAGCTCGGTAGCGTCGATGGTCGTCTTTTCCGCCCGAGGCGGATCCGCCTTGGGCGGAGAGTACGGTCCAGTAAAAAGCGAATATAGAAGATTCCGTGTGAAAACAGTTGAGGGACAGAGTGATGTAGACAGTCTGCATGAAGTGATGAGCCGAAGATTGGCGCGGAGTTATGACACTCCTAGCCTGTCATTGCGAGCGGAACGTAGTGTAGCGCGGCAATCTTCTGGTAGTGAGAAAAAAGATGGTAGCTTCGACAAAGAGATTGCCACGTCGTTGCTTCGCACTCCTCGCAATGACAGTGAAAAGAAACCCTGGCCCAAACCGGATGTCCTCCTCATAGACGGCGGCCGACCACAGATCAACCGAGTACAACGAGTACTCGATGAATTTCAAGTACAACTACCTATTGTCGGCATTGCCAAAGGAGCCGACCGCAAGAAAAACGAATTTATCTTTCCAGAGTCTGCGCCAAGAGCCTTTATCCGCTGGGTGGCAGATCATCAACGCCTCTTGATCCAAGTCCGAGATGAAGCGCATAGGTTTGCGCTAGCGTATCAGAAGCAGACGAGGAAGATACAAAAGAAAACAGGAAACAGGAAACAGTAATCAGAAATGCACTTATCACTTGCTGGATGCAAACATGAGGCAATATGCGTGCGGTCGTTTTTTGTATTACATCATATGACAAATTGGCTTGACGTGCTAAGGTAGATAGTGAAGGAGAACAAGATGACTGACCTATGGGTTCCGACGACCGATTTGCATTATCATCTCGATGCGATGACCCCTCGTAGCATCTATCTGGTGAGTCAGACGTTTGACTTGCCGTTTAGCAACATGACCACTCAGCAGATCGCTGAGCGGGTACAGGTCACGCCTGGACCTGATACCACGTGGAATGAGTGGTATGCCGTGCATACTGCTGCCCGCGACGCCGTGTTTCACCACCCAAATGTCTTCTACTACGTCGCCCGCACAGCGGCGATCGCTGCGCTCCAAGAGGGGCTCGACGCACGCGTGATGCGCTTTAGCACCTCGATGCCGGTGTACTGCTTTCGGCACATGTATGGTCGAGAGCCAGATTTTCACGACACGGGTGATCGCTTTGCCTTTCTCAGCCTACTCTCGGCCGTGACTGACCAGCTAATCCTCGGGTTTGAGAGCATTGAGACACCGGTCAAAGTGCCGCTCGTCTTTTCGCTCTCGTGCCAGGACAAGTTTCGACCGGTCCTCCCTGAGATCGTAGAGGAAATGCGACAGTACGGTCGCAACATTGCCGGGATCGACCTCACCAACGAACAGGTCCACAGGTTGCCAGGTGAGTATGCCAAGCATGTCGATACACTGCGTACGGCGGGGATGGAAGTCCTCACGATCCATGTGGCCGAAAAGTACAGTGCCAAGGGTGAAGATCATCAAGGTCGACGGGTGTACTCGCCAGAGGAACGTATCCTCTCGGCGCTCAAGATGAAGCCTGACCTCCTCGGACACGCAACCTGGGCGGTAGAGTCCAATACGTCGCTCCGTGCGATCAAGGAGAGTGATGCGGTGATCGAGCTCTGTCCGAGCGCGCACATGTACCACGAGGTATTTCTCCGTGATCAGAGCTGGGGGCCGTTCTCTGTGTTTCATACCTGGGGGATCCCTGTGACGTTCAACTCTGACACACCCGGTACGTATGTCGGTGGGAGCCTCGCGAGCGAGTACGAGCTCATGCAACGTCGGTACAACCTCTCCGTAGAGGATCTACAAGACATCGATGCGGTTGCCGCGGTGACGTTCAACCGGCTCTATGCCTAGATCCTGGTGCCCACCCGCGGCACCTTTTTTGATACAAAAAAAGAGCCCGCACCAGCGCGGGGCATAGTGGGGCGGGGCACACGATGATCTTGCGTCATGCCTAGAGGCGGGAGATGATCTCGGTGAGCAGCTTGGCGAGCTGTGGGCCGCTGGCGTTGGCCACGGCTGCGTTGTCATTGTGGTTGACCTGCGCGCCGAGCCCGGCACCCATGTTGGTCACGCACGAGATCCCGAGGATCTTGACGTTTTTGTTCATATGCCTGGCAGCGATGACCGAGTTCACCGTACTCATGCCGAGGAGTGTTCCCCTTTTGTCGGCATATAGATTGACCTCGGCGGGAGTCTCGAACGGACCACCTGAGATTGCGTGGTAGACACCGCCGGGCCGGAGATTCACATTGGCAGCAATTGCTGCAGACATCGCCAGCTTACGGAGGGACGGGGTGTAGGCACCTTCCATGCCGACGAATGGCTGGTAGCCCTCCGGAGCAATCCCAGTCAGCGGGTTAACACCGGTCGCGTTGATGTGGTCCTCGATGAGGACGAGATCACCCTTTTGATACTGGCGCGTGGCAGCGCCAGCCGCGTTGGTGAAGATCTGCGTCTTGACCCCGAGATGGGTCATGACCCGCGTCGCGAAGACGGTGTCCTCGACACGCCACCCCTCGTAGAGGTGGATGCGGCCTTGGAGGATGAAGATCCTCTTGCCGCCAACCTCGGCGAGGTGGAGGTAGCCGGCGTGACCCTCGACCCCTGACATGGGGAAGCCGACTTCGTCGTAGCGCACCTTGGCGATGCTGACGCTATCGGCAAAGGCACCGAGGCCAGTGCCTAGCGTGATACAGATCTCGGGAGCTTCTTCGATATCGAGATTGAACTTCTCCAGAACTACCGTTCCAGCAACATCCATCTCGGTCGGGTCGAACATTCGTTGCGGTTGTTGTTTCATTACGAAACCTCCTACGCCCAATCTAGCGCATAAACCTTGGCATGTCAATGTAGCCAATTTTTTTGTGTTCAGTGAGAAAAGTGGGGCTTATCCACACCAAAGTGGTTGCGAGTGGTGAGAAAGTGGGGTAAAATGGAAACAGGTGGGGAAAAGTGGGGAAAATGCTTGTCTCTCTACTCTATATCCAACTATCTTCCAGTGCTGGGCGTGCCCTCTCCCGTCATTGATAAGAAACCACCTACCTATGTTCATAGGCGAATACAATCACAATCTTGACGACAAAGGTCGGATCGCCGTGCCGAAGAAATTCCGCGCTGATTTGGCTACCGGGGCCGTGGTTACACGCGGCCTCGACAATTGTCTCTTTCTCTACACTCGAGCAGAGTGGGAGAAGCTCGCTGAAAAGCTTGCAAGTTTGCCATTCGCCCAAGCCAACACGCGTGCGTTTGCGCGCCTGATGCTGGCTGGTGCTATGGACGTTGATCTTGATAAACAAGGCAGAATCATCCTGCCAGAATACTTACGCGGCTTTGCCAAACTTCAAAAATCAGTTGTTGTCGCTGGTCTATACAACCGGCTCGAACTCTGGGATGAGGAGTCTTGGAACGCGTACAAGACAAAGACAGAGCTAGAAAGCGTCGCAATCGCCGAACAGATGGCTGACCTTGGTGTCTAATCTTCATATGCAGCACGTACCGGTATTACTCGAAGAGGTCATCACAGCACTCAATCTTGCTCCAGGCAAGAATGTTGTTGACTGTACGCTAGGTGATGGAGGTCACAGCAGCGTTATTCTCGAAGGAACTGCTCCTGATGGCAAGTTGCTTGGCTTTGATGCTGATCCAGAATCACTGAAACGTGCGTCAGAACGACTTTCTGCTGTTGCTGATCGTACGACGCTGGTGAACAAAAACTTTGTTCATCTTGCTGAGGTGATTGAGGCAGAAGGCTTTGGTCCTGTTGATGGGATTCTTATGGATCTTGGTTGGTCTAGTCCACAGTTTGCTGATAGGGGACGAGGATTTAGCTTCCAAAACGAAGAGCCACTTGATATGCGCTTTTCACCAGAAGACCAAGAACTCACGGCGGCTGAACTACTCAATACCTGGACAGCTGCAGAGATAGAAGAAATCCTCACCGAGTATGGTGAAGAACGCCAAGCAAAACGTATCGCACAAAAAGTAAAAGATACTCGTAAAAATCAACCCTACGAAACAACAACACAGATAGTAAATACTGTACTGGAAGTATACCGCGAGGTGCTACGGACGGATGCAGCAGTGCCCTGGGTCGGTGGGAATCATCCCGCCACCAAGACCTTTCAAGCACTTCGCATTGCCGTCAACGATGAGCTTGGTGTCTTAAAAAAGGCACTGTCAAAAGCCATTGAAGCGCTAGCCCCTCACGGTAGACTTGCAGTGATCTCGTTTCACTCGCTCGAAGATCGCATCGTCAAGCACACTATGAAAAAAGCTGCTGGCGCGAGCACGGTGAAGCTCATCACCAAAAAGCCGATCACCCCGACTGACGAAGAAAACGACCGCAATATCCGTGCCCGATCTGCCAAGCTCAGAGTCTGCGAAAAAATATAGTTTTCATCAATCCTTACGTCATCTCGAGCGACCGCTAGGGAGTTGAGAGATCTGTGCATAGCATTAGAGATTTCTCCACTTCACTGCGTTCCGGTCGAAATGACGAATAGAAAATAGCCTGTCGCTATGACCCACAAATTCCTCAAAACTGAAACCATGCGTGAAAAACGCCAAGCAGTGAAGAAAATTCTTCTTAGTTCTGCAACACGTAGTGTCCTCATGATGATCATCCTGGTCGTTGGGATCCTTCATGTAGTACAGATCAGTAATGTCTCTACGAGAGGATATGATGTCAGTGCACTAGAGCGCAAGGTGACACTCATGGAGCGAGAGCTCGACAAGATCGAATACGAAATTGCGATGAATCGTACGATGGAGAGTATCGAAGGTCGCCTCGCAGCCAATGACTTTGCACAGGTCACCAATGCGCGATATGTGCATGCAGGTGCACTTCAGACAGTGGTCGCCCAACGATAGGCGAGACAAACACAACGATATACGTAAAAACTCACTATAATAGTGAGTTTTGTGATATTATATGTGTATATGTGGCTTATCGCACTCCAAAGAATTATTATTGACGTTGTTCTCCATATCCTATGGTTTCCTTTGTGGTGGGTGACGGGCAATGTCTGGCTAACGTTGCGCTGGCTTTCGGACATGATCCGTACAGGCAATGATCAGCTGGCCCCTGGCTTGTGGCTCGCCAACCTCTTTGTCCCAATGTTTGGGCAGACTGACTGGCAGGGCAGGATTATGAGTGTTGCTATGCGATTTGTCAATGTGATAGTCCGCGCTGTACTACTCGTGATTTGGGTTATTGTCTCTATTGCCATGTCACTTTTTTGGTTACTCATCCCTGTATGGTTGTGGATGTTTACCTTTTGGTCTTGGCCTGTCCTATGAAGCATTTTTCGCCACTCAACCTAGTCCCACTCATACGCAAACCTGGAGATCACACTGGTCGTTCTCTTGGCAATGTTCTCTGGGGTGCTGATGATGCACAGATCGCGTACGCGAGACGCTCACGCGTATACTTTCTAGCGCATGAGTTATCGCATTATGATATTCTTTTACGCAAAGGACGCCGACTGCTCAAGACATTTGAACAGATTGGCGGTGTCCTTTTTGCTCTAGGTTTTTTAGCACTTGGTGTTTTTTCTGTTATTGAGGCGACATCTGTGATTGGTTTTTCTGTTGAGCTTTTTTCCCTGTCACAGCTACCCGTGCAGACACGGTTGTATGTGGCACTTGGATTGTTGGCGCTGGTGTACTTGTTTTATCTGCGTCACGCGTTTCGTACGAGGCATACTGTCGTCGAACAGCGTAGTTTTGGCGAAGTGTATTATCAAGGCATCGAAAACACTTCACCAGACCTAGAACACTGGCAGGAGTTTTTTGCATACAAACGCGCTGATCGGGTCAACATCACAGGCACCTGTACAGATGATTTTTTGCGAGTGCTTGATGGTGCATTTTCTGTTGCCTGGCATGTCAAGAGTACAACGATTGCTCCGGCTCATCTATTGTCATCACTTCTTGCCGAAGAAAAAATCCGGGCTATCTTTCTTCGTCTGGGTGTTCCTCCCAAAACACTCCAAGAACGAGTGACATCATTTATGGTCAAGGGACCACATCGATCTGAGCCAATCCTGGATGAATCTGCTGCGAGTGCAGTCATGGCAGCCTACGAGCGAGCCTATGAACTTCGCCAGTCCTACGTCCATGTCACTGAACTGCTCATCACGACGGTACAAGCCTCAACACAACTACAAGACCTCTTGTATGATCTTGGTGTCGATGGTCATCGCCTAGAAAATGCCACTGAATGGGTGCGTCTCCAAGAACAGATGCGTCGTGACTATCACCATTTTCGCAAAGCTGCTGCCAAGGTGAGCAAACATGGTATGGACCGTGCGATGACCGCGGTCGCGACTCCTTTTCTCAACCAATTTAGTAGAGATCTCACACTTGTCGGCAAATACGGTGGTCTCAAACGAGCTGTCGCTAGAGACGAAGAAATAGAACAGATCATGCGGGTCGTCGACGGTGGAACCCAACATGTCGTCCTCACTGGTGAGCATGGTGTCGGCAAGATGAGTATCGTCCATGGACTTGTCATGCGGATGATCGAAGGTGACGTACCAAAACGCCTCAAAGACAAGCGAATGGTCCAGATCTCCACCTCTGCGCTCCTTGCAGGGACAACCATGGCTGGAGCTGAAGAACGCTTGATCAAGATCATGAGCGAGATCAACCGTGCTCGAAATGTGATTGTCTTCATTGATAATTTGCAGGATCTCGTAGGAACGTCATCTGGTAGTGGTGAGGAGGGGCTTGATGTGACTGAAGCACTGGCCGAATACTTGCAGGGTGCGAGTACGATGCTCTTTGCGACGGCGACGACAACTGGCTACAACCAACATATATCACACAGTCAGATCGCTACGATGTTGACGCGTGTTCAGATCGCTGAGATGGATGCCGATCAGACTGTTCGTGTACTCGAGACCAAGGTAGGCCGAGTCGAATATGACAAGAAGGTGTTTTTTTCATACGACGCGCTTGAAGCCTCTGCCGTACTGGCCGGCAAATACCTCTATGATCAACCGCTACCTGGTAGTGCGCTCGAAGTACTCACAGAAGCAGCAAGTGTCGCTCGCGCAAAAAAAGGAGAACAGTCTCTCGTTGCCAAAGAACATGTCGCTGAAGTCATGAGCCAGAAGACTGGTATTCCTGTCACAAGTATCGCCGAAGACGAGTCTGATAAGCTACTCCGACTAGAAGATGAGCTACACAAACGGGTCGTCGGCCAGGATGAAGCGGTTGTCCTCGTCGCCAATGCACTCCGCCGTGCCCGTGCCAATATCCGTGAAGACAATCGCCCGATCGCCAACTTTCTTTTTCTCGGCCCGACAGGGGTAGGAAAGACCGAGCTCGCCAAAACGATTGCCGACGTATACTTTGGTGGTGAGGACAAGATGATCCGCATCGATATGAGTGAGTTTCAGGACACCCAGTCTGTCTACCGGCTCATCGGTATGCCCGGCCGCCAGGGGACTGGTATCCTGACTGAGGCCGTCCGCCAACAACCGTTCTCCCTCGTCTTGCTCGACGAGCTCGAAAAAGCCAACACAGAAACGCTCAATCTTTTTCTCCAAGTATTTGATGATGGCCGGTTGACTGATAGTGTTGGTCGTACCGTCGACTTTACCAATACCATCATCATCGCGACGAGCAATGCAGGCACGAGCTACGTTTCCAAACATCTTGCTGCCGGTGAGTCACTCGAAGTGATCCGACAAAATATGATTCATGGAGAATTACGTACGTCATACCGTCCAGAGTTTCTCAACCGTTTTGATGGCATTGTTCTTTTTCGTTCGCTCACTCGCGAAAACATTATCAAGATTGCTGGCTTTATGCTCAAGCGCGTAGAACGTGATCTTGACGAACGCGGTGTCCTTTTTGTCGTCGCACCTGAAGCGCTGGAAGACTTGGCTGACGTTGGATTTGATCCTGAGTTTGGTGCTCGTCCGATGCGTCGTGCGATCCAAGACAAGGTAGAAAATGGTATCGCCGAACTCGTCCTCTCAAAAAAACTCAAACGTGGTGTCACGGTCAATCTCGAGGCCGGACTCAAGATACGAATCTCTTAGTATGCTATACCTCTACGCTGTGATCAGTGCCTGTATTACCGCCCTTGTGATCTTCCCGCTTAAGTATGTGATGTCACGCCTAGGCATCGTAGACCATCCAGAACGCGTGACACGCAAACATCACAAGTCTTCAACACCACTAGGTGGTGGTATTGCTATCTATCTTGGTTTACTCCTTCCGACATTGTATCTCTTGTGGGACGGGACGATCGTCAGCGCTGACATCCCCGCCAAGACGACACTAGGTGTACTACTTGGTGGTGCTATTCTCGTCATTGGTGGCCTGATAGATGACAAGTATCATCTTCGTGCTCGATATCAGATCATATTTCCAGTATTGGCGGCTAGTGTTGCACTTATTGGAGGTGTCGGTTCGCATGGCATCACGAGTCCTTTTGGAGGCACATTTTCTCTTGGATCACTTCAGTATTCATTTGGGTCACTCGGGACGTTGGTATTGCTGGCCGACGCCGTCACATTTATCTGGCTCCTTGGGCTTATGTATACGACCAAGTTTCTCGATGGGCTCGATGGACTCGTGACAGGGATCGTCCTCATTGGAGCGCTTGTCATCGTGATCATTACTGGACAGTCGCAGTGGGCACAGCCCGAAGTTGCTGCGTTGGCATCAGTATTTGCCGGCGCGTGTGCCGGTTTTCTCCTCTGGAATTATCACCCAGCCAAAATATTTCTTGGTGAAGGTGGTAGCCTATTGACCGGGTTTGTCCTGGCTTCCCTCGCTGCGCTTGCTGGAGGCAAGATTGCTATTGCTGCACTTGTCCTAGGGATCCCCATCATTGATGTTGGTCGTGTGCTCATCCGCCGCGCTCAGCGTGGCCAGCCAGTATTTTTTGGCGATCGTGAGCATCTCCATCTCCAACTCGTTGACTCTGGCCTCTCCGAGCGCCAGTCAGTGCTACTACTCTATAGTATTTCTCTCCTCCTTGGCGCTACGGTTATCTTCCTCCAAGGGAAGGAACAGCTGATCGCGCAGTTCTGTATCCTTGTACTTCTCCTCTTGATTGGGGTATGGTTTACTCGCAAGGAAAAAATCAATTTGTAATATGCCTACAACCAAACATCATGTGCCCAAATGGCAACTCGTTCTCATTGCTGCTATCATCGCTATCGCAATAGTCATCCAGCTCTGGCCAGACGAGGCGCAGACAGAAAAGTTTTATCTTGATGGCAATCCTATCATTGTCGAAGTCGCCGATACACTCGAAGCAAAATTCAAAGGCCTTGGAGGACGGACAGAACTTGGGTATGCTGACGCAATGCTATTTCCATTTAGTTACAAAGCCAAACATGGCTTTGTCATGCGAGACATGAGTTTTCCGATTGATATCATATGGCTAAATGATGGTGTCGTGGTGGACATCGCCCCAAATGTGCAAACAGAACCAGATGTCACAGACGAACGTGGCTTTACCGTCTACACTCCACGTGATGTCGCCAATGCTGTCTTAGAGTTTGAAGCTGGCTGGGTAGACACACACGAACTAAAGATAGGGGATCAACTCGAACTCAAATAGCTATGGGCATGTTTTCTGGAGTCAAAATTGTTGATCTGACGCGAGTTTTTAGTGGTCCTTTTGCGACTCGTTTGTTTGCTGACTATGGTGCTGATGTGATCAAGATAGAAGCGCCCGAGAGACCGGATGACTCGCGGAGTTTTGGTCCACTCAAGGATGGGGCAAGTGGCTACTATGAAACCCTCAACCGTAGGAAGCGTGGTTTGCGGCTAGACCTCACAACTCAAGCTGGCAAAGCCAAACTTTTTGAACTTATCAAAGATGCTGATGTGGTGGTCGAAAACTATCGACCGGGCACCAAACATCGTCTTGGCATCAGCTATGATGATATCATCACTCACAACCCCCAGGTAATTCTTGCGTCAGTAGCGGGTATCTCACAGGATCACGATGAAGGCTACTATGATGTGATAGGTCAGGCTGAGTCAGGCATCATGAGTATGTCTGGCTATCCCGGTGAGCCGATGAAGATCGGCACCGCTGTCGTGGATGCGTTTTCTGGTGCGCTGCTTGCTCATGCGATCTCGAGTGCGATGTGGTATCGCGAGAAGACTGGCGTCGGCCAATGGGTCGACGTATCAATGCTCGCAAGTGCGCTCAACCTTCTCGAAAATGGGTTGGCAGAGTATGCTGTCCACGGGAAGAACCCTTCGTCAGCCGGCAATGTCGACGCTGCTATTGCGCCGTTTGGCGTGTACCGTTGTGCTGATGGTGCGATCGTCATCGCAGCCGGCAACAACAAGCTCTGGGAACGCATGTATGATTTTTTGCAGCGATACCAAAAAGCTCCTGATATTGATTTTTCTTCCAATGAGGCTCGCCTCGACAATCAGATAGAGCTGACGATGTATGTAGAGACGGTGATTTCCAAGATGCGACGTGCAGAAGTAATTGGTGCACTGAAGAAGATTGATATCCCAGTAGCTCCCGTACAACTCATGAGTGACGTTGCACATGACCAAAAACTTTTTGATATTGGCGCCCTCGAACGTGTTGATCACCCAAAGCTTGGCGAATTTGTGACGCCTGGTCGCGCGATCACGTATCGTGCTGCACCAGAAGAAGTTCCGTACACCTTTGCTCCAGATAACAGCTAGGTATGTATTGTCTTCGTCCACTCCAAGCTTCTGATAAAGAGAACCTGCAGTCACTACTGAAGAACTCTTTTGCCACCTCTGCTTCTCTTTCTGATCGTATCAACTGGAAATGGTTTCAGCGTGAAGCTTGTATCAGTATGGTTGCTGAAGATAAGGCTGGCACGATTGTGTCACAATATACGGTAGTACCGACAAGATTGGTGATGCGAGGAAAATGCTGCTTAGCAGGACAGAGTATCGATATGGCTACATTGCCAGCTCATCGTGGGCGTCGGTTGATCTCTATGTTATCAAACATTGTATATCGTGAGATAGATGCCAGTGGCTACACCTGTACGTTTGGTGTTTCCAATCGCATGGGGCTTAACGTAGACAACCATGCGAGTACCTACGGTTATCGCTCACTTGGTGCATTTGAGACAGTGTATGCCTGGGCCAAAAAGGATAAGAAGTGTCTTTGGTACAAGATTTCACTTCATGACTTGCAAGAACAACGTGCCAGTTTTGGTGCAGACTGTGTGCGTGACAAGAGTGCGAGTTACTTGCGTTGGCGCTATGCATCGTATCCTCATGCCGTCTATGATGCCTATGAGATCCATATTGGCAACACGCTGGTACAAGTAATCATCAAGAAAAATGCGTACAAACTATATGTCATCGATATCATCACCAATCATGAGTGCAGCGATGGTGAGATGATGATGCTATTTGTCGCTCTTCGTCACCTCGCCTGGCAGCTTAGGCGTCCACTCGTCTCATGTACGTTCTTTGGCTATCCGCAGTTTGCCCGCGTACTCGGACGATCACCTTGGAAACAAGCTCGAGGCAAGACCCACTTTTTGACGGTAAGAGATTCTGAGAGCAAAAATGTACATGACCAGCAGTGGGGGATGATGCTCGGTGACATAATATAAAGAACCGCTTATGGCGGTTCTTTTATATTTGGTAGTTTGGACTAGTTTAGGGTAAGTGCTTGGGTGTCGAGCCCATTGACTGAGTATCCGGTAAACCAATGAACTTCAGTTAGACTTTCGTCGAGCCCACTGTTGTCACTCCAGACAAAGGTGTTGCTGTTTAGTTCAGCCGTAGTTACGACAGTGGGCGCAGCAAAGCTGCTCTCATTGTCATTTATATGAACACTGAGCTGATCTACTATTGGGTTGAAGTAGGAAAGAGTTGTACGGAGAGTATATGTTTTTGATGATCCGGCGCTAATTGTGTCAGGATTGACAAGTGAAATAGATATTTGATTTGATGTTGTCGCTACAGTAATTGATTGTGAAGTGGAATTCTCTCGTAGTTCAATAAAGCTCAGACAATCTGTCAGTGACGAAGAATTTGCACATGTTCCCGACAGATCAAACACGATTTTTTTCCAGGAAACATCACTTGCTGCATCAGCAGTTACAGAAAAAGCATAGATATCGAGCGTACCGTTACTAATAGTTGTGTTTGTTCCACCAGTGACTGTATTCAATGTTGGAGCAGTTGCCACAATCTGCATTTCATTACCAATTGGTGCATTGGTGAGGTCAGAGACGTCATTGCCAATAAGTGAACCTGTGAGATTGGTGTTTTGAAGTGCATTTCCACTTGCCACTGTTGTACCTTCTACTCCGTAGAGTGCGAGTTGGGTACGTTTGCCTGTATCACTCGCACTATTGATAGCGTTGAATAATGCACGGACGCTGATGACTTCTCTTCCGTTTGCTGGGATAGTCAAAGTACCAGCGTTGAGTGAGAATGAGATGATGCCATTTTGTGGTGCACGTGACTGAAGAACTATTCCTGACTCATTTACTAGTTGGTAGCTGCTTATTCGTGCGTCAGCATCTGTTGAGATGTTACCATTGAGGTAGTTGGCAAAGTAGAGATCTGTGATATCTATGTCACCATACTCTGCTGAGAGTCTAAATTGGGCAATGTCTACTGCAGTAACAGTTCCGGCGACGATAAGAGTTGGGTCTGGTGTGCCACCATCACGTGTGATTGTGAGATTAGCGTTGTTTCTGATATCGAGGTCTGCAGAGAGAACATCAGTCATTTGTACATTATTACCTTGTGGGTCTTCTACCGTACTGTCTGATGCATCAAGGGTAATACGTACATTGCCCGATGGTGTGAAACTATTACTTACTATGCCTTGCAATTCAATCTGAGCTTGGCCGTTGGCAGGGATTTGGTAGTTGAGACTATCAAAGGTAAGTGAACTACTACTTGTAAGATCTTCGAGTGTGCCTACTTGTACACCATCAATGTACACGCCAAAGTTTGTGAAGTGTTGATATTCTGATGCACCTACGCCGGCAAAGTCAAAGTTGAGTGTGCGGAAGGTGATGTCTTGGCCTTGTCCTACACTTAGTAAGTAACTTACAAACTGCGTTGATGTACCCGTCATGAGTACTTGACCGTTTGTGTAGCCGTCATTGCGGTTGATACTGATGCTTGCTGGAATTGGGGCTGGTGCAGGGCTGCTCCCACCACCTCCGCCTCCGCCAGAGCTAGATCCAGAGCTGCTACCGCTACCAGATGAGCTCCCTCCTCCGCTTGAACTACCAGAACTACTACCACCTCCGTGGAATGTGGTAGTACTGGCTTCTAGGCGGATAGTGTTGTATGAATATCCAACAACTTGGTTGATAGCTAGCGCTTGACCGCTTGTTGCAAATACAGGACTGATTAGTCGTTGTACATTGTCATATCGAGCAGATGAAGGATCGAAACTTGCAGCAATGTACCACTCGTGTACTGTTGTAGTGGGTTTCATTGTGAATGCAATACCAAGAGTGTCATTAGTGTCAATTGTGTCTTGTGCAGCAAAGGTAAATCTTGTTTGGCGTGAATAGCGATTAGTTGTACTAACTATAGACTGTCCAGGAATTGGAGTACTATTTTTTGTCAGAACAACATTCTCAATAAGGTCACTTGGGACCTGTGAAGAATACACATTAGAGTAGGTCTCACCATAAAGATCCACCGTAATCCCATCAAACGAAACTGGTTCAGTTGTTGTGATGGTAGCAAAGTCTAGGTAGAGGACTTGATCTGTGCTTGTTACAGTTTGAAGTGTAAAGTTTCTTGTCGGATCCTCCACAATAACACCTCCTGAATGAGGAGCTATGTATACCTCTGGGTAATTACCAGTCCAGTAATAATATGATCCGAGACCGTATAAGTGGCTTCCTTCGATATGAGGTGTTCGTGTATGCATTGTCACCATCTCACCAGTATATGCTGGATTTGGAACCGCTCTTACTTCAAAGTTTCGATCTGATGATCCTGTACTCTGGTGCTGCTCGTGGATGTAGAATCTATAGTTATATCCAGATCTTGTAGATGTCGCAATAATGACACCATTTTCGTATAGCGCAACATTACTAAGTGCTCCATCTCTACCATTTTGACTGATATCAATAAAGATGAATTGATCAGTATTTGAGAAGCCTGAAATACTGAAGGGAAGGATAACTTCTTCTTGTGATGACGTGACAAAACGTGTACGGCCGTGGATGTAGCGTTGCACATGTCGTTGTCTTGTGTTCACAACTGTACCTGCCATTACATGTGGTGTACCTGTGACTGTGACCATTGTATTACGATTATTGAAGCCAAAGCTATAAGATTGACCAAAGCTAGGTGAGATGACATTTGCACTTGAGTTTCGTGTATCGAAGAACGCTCTTGTATACATCAGCAATGTGGTAGTCACCTGAGGTTCAATGATTATTCCAGAATAGATACTTGCATCGCCACCATACCCGTTTACATAAGTACTGTGTGTTGATGTCGTAATAGAAGACTCTACAGATTCGAACCAGTAGTGGCGGTATATATTGTTTGGTTCTGTCCAGTTGATTAAATTTAGGCGAGTAGCAACATTTCGGCTAGATAGCTCAATAGTGGCTACGTGGACACGTTCGGTTCCGTTGAGAATACTTGGGTTTGTGGTTGTGGCAGGAGTAACTACAACATCCACTTCAGGCGGTACGTTGTATGGAGGGTTCAGTGGATCATACAATGTAACAACAGTACTGCTGTACCCTGCAATATTTCTTTCAAGGAAAGGCAATGAACTTGAAACACCATATGCACTTGTGAGAAGACCTCCAATGTTATTAACATCAGAAGAGTACTGACCATAACCAAAACCAATGTAATTCGTATCAGAAATTGTAGAACTGAAGCTAACGACAAGGGAGAATGTGTCGCCATCACGGACAGTAACAGGAACTGGGAAATCTAGATAACGATTTTTTTGTAAGGTATTCCCGTTGACAGTTTCAGTTGTCGTAACAATATGTCCGTTTTGGTATAAAGTGGCCGACTGTATAGGTGTGTCAGCATGATTATTTCTATGGTACTGTTCATGGATTGAAATTCTCATGCCTTGTGCTTGGATTGGTTCAGTTACTTCTACATCACTAAAGAGAGGAACGCGAAGACCTTGTGTTCCAGCTACTACGTACAAGCTAGGATTATTCTCAGAACCAAGATGTAGAGATGGGTACTCAGACGCAATATATCCTCTATGATATTGATTCCATCCATAGTTGTTGTGCACGGCTAGACCACTAGTATCAGACATTATCACGTCAACTAAGTCAGTCCAGTACGCAATCATTTCAGATGAATTTTCGTAGTAGTAGTTTACTTGTGCAGAACTACTTGCATTTGTTGTGTCTGCAATGACGCGAAATGTTCGAGTTGTCGTTGCCTGAGAAACAGCTTGTTGAGTAGCAGGAATAGTAAATCTATAGACATACTCTCTTGGGTAGTATGTAGCATAGATAGGAGCATGACCGTTTTCTTCCAAGCGGACGTTTACTACGCTTTGTTGTTCGAGTGAATACCCTGAGATTGTGATCTCATCAAGAGATACGCTAGCTGAATGTCTACTTGTTGTTACAACAATAGTACCAATATGTGCATCAACTGTTCGGGGAACAAATGTATTTTGCGGTGGTGAGAAAGAAGAAGCCATTCTCGGAAGATATCCATTTACAAACCCCACAGTAGTGATCGTTGATGTCGGCGCCAAAACCACTACAGAAGTGTCCGAATAGATATCTTCGTTCACAAGTGAGTAGGACTGAGCAATGGCACTATCGGCACCATGTGTCGTGATGTATACCGTATATGTAGCTGAAGTATGTGGGCTAATCTGACTTAGGTTATAAAGTGTAAATGAGTTGTAGTTGCGATTTGCACGACCAATATATTCATCATTTCCGCGTTGGTAAGTATACGTAGCGTTTGCTGTTTGTGCTCCGGGGACAGACGGCTGTACTTGGAATGTCACATCAAGATCTTGGATGGCACGATCGCCGGCAGTTACAATAAACTGAAATAGCTGTTCTTGCGATGCATTTACTGTAAAGAGTTGTGGAGTGGATGTCACAAATTGGATGAAGCCACCTGATACTGGAGTCGGTGTAGTACTAGGAGTTGGTTGAACAACCGGTAATGATACTTGGAGGTTAGCAAACTGAGTAGGTGTCGCACTTGAGTATCTTGTTGGTGCACCAATGACATTTGTTTGTGGTAGGAATCTGGTATATTTTCTTGAGTATACATCCGCATATACGATGCTAAGATTGCCAACCGTAGTTGTGGCTGTTTGTTGTTCGTAAAATTGAGCTTCAATCAAGTAAGAGTTGCTATCTCCTGCAAGTATGTCTACATGTGGGTATACAACGATTTCTCTACCTCTATAGAAGTTATAGCTGTTGTAAGTAAGGAGAACCCTTCCGGTATTTACATTAGAAACACGAACGTCTCGTACATTTTGCAAAACACGTCCTTCGGCAGAATTGATAGTAAAACCATCAAGAAAAACTACGTCTTGTATTGCTGAGACATTTACTTCCGCTATAGACACCCAATCGTTAGATGATGATGGAGACTTAAGTGCTGTGCCTGTAGGACTGAGAGTCATGGTCAGCGTGCCAATCTGAGTAATATCTACGACAGTAGAGGTGACCATTGTAGAGGTACCATATGTGTTTGCGACAACCAGACCAATTGCCGTTGCTATTGGTGCTGTTGAAGAAGAGATGTACGCTCTTGTCCAAGAGACATTTGCGTCATTGAGAGGTACAAATTCTGCCGAAGAGGTTGTTTGTACAAATATTGTTTGTGTATCATTTATGTGACTATTTGTGTATAGGCCAGGTGAGTGCCAATCTACGTCTATATTTCCATATTCGTCACGTACTGCAGTGAGATTCGTTGGTGTGATTGGTGGCCCTAATGTAAGTTGCTCTACCCATGATGTGTTTGCACGATATTCATTGCCATTTTGAAAGAAGGTGAAGTTCCCTCTGTACAAAATAACATGAGTATAGTCGGGAGCAGTAACTGATGTACTACAATTGTTTACATCAAAACATGTTGATGAAGTACTAATAGTACTTGATGGGAAAGGTACATTTTCATACAAATACCAATATGATGGACCCTCATGTAGTGAGTACGCTTCCACATTCATCACATCAATCAAACGGCCACTATCAGACGTAAACGTAATAGTCGTGGTAGTGCCAGCTACTGGTTGTTCAGGATTGGCAGTCAGAGAAAAATGTACTGGTCGACCATCAATCACAACAATAATAGTCTCAGCAGATGGAAGTGCATCTCCAACGGCGTTGGTTGCTACAACGCGAACAGCATATGTACGACCATTTACAAATGGTCCAACACTTGTACCAGTATATTCAGTCGTTGTTACGGTTGTAAATGATCTTGTTGTTGTGCTCGCATCAGAAATTTCTACACGATACCCCGTGAGGTCTGTATAGCCATTATGTGAGACATCGTGCCAGTAGATGTTGAGATTTCCGTTTGCTGTTGTAGATGCTGTGAGACTTGTGACTTGATCAGGAGTAGTTGGCATGAAGTTACTCACCACATTCGAATCCCCAGCTTCACCAATCCCATTGACCGCACGCACAACAAATTCATACGCGCCGCCGCGGACGAGGGTAGAGGTGACAGGGAGGATAGTCACTGTGGTCGTAGCGTCTACGCTGTCAGCGTACTGGATGAAAGCGCTGCTGGTGCCTGATTCACGGTAGTAGACGTTGTAGTCGGTGATGGCGCTGTTGTTGTTTACGGGTTCTTGCCAGTCGAGCAAGATGATAGCGCCAGACGTTGTCGCAGTAAGATTGGCAATGGTGCCAGGAGCTGATTGGGTAGGGGCTGCTGGGGCTGATCCGCCACCACCGCCTCCGCCCCCTCCACCTCCACCACCGCCGCCACGGCGTGGTGCTGGCGCAGCAGGAGTAGTTGTTGGGGTGGTTGTCGCAGTTTCTGCCACGATCTGTTCACCAGCTACAGCAGGGCCCACAGTAGGGAGGCCTGAGAGAGGGTGGTCAGCTGGCATGATAGGAAGTCGGTCGGTGCGCCAAACGCTCGCAAATTGTTCATACGTCGCAATATGAGTACGAGCTGGAGTGCCGCTGGCAGTGACATTGGTGAGGTAGACGGCTGTAGAGCTAGCGTGTTGGTAGGCCATGCCACGTGGGAGTGCGTCGGTACTAGAGACAGTATCACCAGTGGTAAAGCGGTCCATCACGCTTGGTATGACGTCTTCGATCCAGTTCCAGCCAAAGCCAATCTCGTTGAAGACTTCTTCGGTACCAATAGGGAAACGAACGTCACCAATAATCAAAAAGACACGTGGATCGGTCACTGTTTTGACGAGTGATCCGCTCTCGTAGTCGCGATTTGGTCCCCATGGGAGAAATGAGAGGGCGTGATCAGGAATACCCATGATCGTAGCCTGCGGGACGACCTGTACCTCATCCCATGAGTCAAAGTGTGAAAAATACACATCTGGGTTCATGATCGGACGCTTGTAGCATCCTTCTGAGATGTAGTAGACACCAGGATGAGCCTGATGTTTGTAGACGTTGCCCACCTCGAGTGGACAGCTAGATTGGGCATTTGCACCTGAAATACCACTAAAGAGAGCCAAACTGGCTACAAAGAGAGAGAGAACTATACTGCGACGCATAGATGTAAGGTTAATAGTACCGCTAATATTAGCAAAAAAGTGTGTCTCTGTCAAGCCGGATTTTGTGTACAACACGGTTGACATATGGTCTATGACATGCTCTAATTGCTCCATGGAGGGGCCGTCCACTTGGAGGGCCAAAATCTAATGGAATACTTGCAACCTTATCAGGAGAAGATCGAGGGATCTCGAATGTCGATGAGCTACCGGTCAGGTGCAGTTCGTGAAGGACAGATCATGACTGCCATGGTTCATGTCGATCCAAGCGAAGACGATCTCACGATCGAGTGGGCACCTGATGACCTCGGCGGTGAGCAGCCTCCGACGGAGAGGATGTGCTCGACGTGTTGGTCGTATCACTGGGAAGGAAAACCCGGTGAGTCAGATCTCGTCTTCACCCGCACTGCGCTCGAGAAGGGCTCCGATGTTCAGCGGGACCCACCCGCTCGCAACGTGACCGAGATCACGATCTATCTCGGCAAGGATGACGTCAGCGACGACGAGTAGCCTCGCCCCTTGCCTCTTGCCCAGGACCGGCCTCCACTTCGGCCGGTCCTGGCCCCAATTTTTTCATATTCATGGCCACAAGGCCATTTTTTGTATTGACAGATGAGCATTTTTTTGATTGTATAAAGATAGAACTTAGCCCATGTGTACCTAATATGGGTACCGAAAGGAGAACGAGATGGCAGATACCTATGATATTGGAACACATTCTGCGTGTAAACTTAGGGGAAGAGCCCCGCAGTCAAGGTGGTCAAATTACGTTACCGATGACTACCTCTGTGAAAATTGTGGCAGTTTCGGGGGATATAGACACCTCACAGGGATCGATTGCTCTGAAGAGCAAGCCGCAAGAGCCGCCAGGCGACTCCAAAGAGATCACGCAAAAACACCTGAATTCAGTTCTCTTCGTGTACGACTCTTCCCGGCTGGTCTGGATTGGGTAAAGCAGTAGCGAAGACTGTCGCCAACAGCGTTCTTTCAACGATCTTCAACGTGATCAACATCGCTTCAGCACCCTGGCCGCAAGGCCTTTTTTCTTTTGTAGAGGCAATTTCTCCCCAGGATTTCTTGACATATATCAGTATATAGGCTACACTGACCTCGCATACCTTCACTTGTTTGGGACTGCGTATACCGCGGATGTGTCGACATCCCGCTGGGAACACGCCTAATGTGACAAACACGCCGGGGCACGGTATGAGTCTACGCAAGTAGATTCCGAAGGCATGCACAATAATAAGATTATGATTGCAGTCATCGAAACAGGCGGCAAGCAGTATCTTGTTCGCGAAGGCGACGTCCTCAAAGTTGAAAAACTTGACGTAGAAGCTGGTGAGAAGATGACTTTTGATAAAGTCCTTCTGACAAGCAAAGAGGATGGTGCAGACACCAAGATTGGTACGCCGTACCTTTCTGGCGTAAGCATCGACGCTGAAGTACTTTCAAACGGTCGTGACCGCAAGGTTCGCGTCGTGAAGTACAAGAACAAGATCCGCTACAAGCGCGTCTACGGTCATCGCCAACACTTCACCGAGGTGAAGATCGGCAAGATCGCATAACTACGACAAACAACAAACCCCACATCAGCAATGATGTGGGGTTTTTGCTAGTTGCAGTGTAGGTCATTCCGTCCGTAGTGGAGGAATCTCTTGGCAAAAAGGATGTAACAAAGGTATGTATCTGTAAGGGATCCCTCGGTTCCTCTGCGTTTCACTCGGGATGACATACAATAATTGGTGTTATTTCCTGAGTTCTTCAAAGTCTACATCAAGCCCGGCCATGCGTTCTTTCATCCAGTTGCGGCTGTCATCGAGCCCACGGTTGTAGGCGGGGATGCCGATGTGTTCGAGGACAAAGTCGAGGACTTCACCAGCAGCAATCACACCGATCTCTTCATCACGTTCGTTTTGGAAAAACCCGATGATCTGGTCGGTTGCCGCGCGGCGTTGGTCTTGGTCGAGAAAGTCGTATGTTTTTTCCATATTTGTTTGTACCATACGTCATCTCGAGTGAAGCGATAGCGGAATCGAGAGATCTGGTACGTTTATGATTCAGATTTCTCCATGCGCTCCGTTACACTTCGCTTAGTCGAAATGACGTGGGTGTGTTAGTTGCTTGTGCGGTGTCTGAGCGCGCTTCCGAGCGTGACATCATCGGCATACTGCAAGTCAGCGCCCATTGGGAGGCCGCGGGCGAGGCGGGAGACGGTGATGTCTGGGCGCAATTCTTTGAGCTTTTTTTCTAGGAGCATCATGGTGGTTTCACCTGGGAGGTCGGGGTTCAAGGCCAGGATGACTTCCTTGATTTCTTTGTTGTTGGCGACGCGGACAAGAAATTCTTTGGCCTTGGTCCATTTGATGCTTTCTGGGTCTTCAGGTTTGAGGAGGCCGCGGAGGACATGATACTTGCCGAGAAATGCGCCGGTTTTGTCGAGCTGTTCGAGGTCTTGTGGTTGGTGGACGGCGCAGACGATTGATTGGTCGCGTTTTGGGTCGGCGCAGCGTTTGCACGGTGAGATGTCTGAGAAGTCATAGCACTCTTCACAGCTCTTGATATGCTTTACCAAGTTCTCAAGTGCCTTGGCGAGTTCGGCCACGTTCTTCTTACTCCCACGCAAAAGATGGAACGCATAGCGCTCGGCGGTGCGTTCTCCAACAGATGGGAGCTTTTTGAACTCTCTTATAAGTTGTTCTATCGGTATTGGATAACTCATAGAAAATAGCCAATAGGGAATAGCCAATAGGGAATAGCTACTTTCCTTTAGAATATAGGGATTCTCGGTAGGTGTACAGCATACGAAGCACTTGATTTAACAAGTCATCTACATCATGGAGATCCTTCTTTAAAAAATTGAGCTCTCTTGAAATGATAATTTGCGTTTCTAGTTCACAAGCTGAGGCAAAAGCAATATTCACAAACTGGGCATTTTCTGTGGGGCGTTTTCTAGCATAGCCTTCTGCTATATTGGAAGGTATAGAAACTGCTGCTCTGCGCATCTGGCTTACAAGACCAAAACGCTCTTCCTGAGGAAAAGCGTTGGTCATTTTGTATACATGCTTGACGAGCTTGATCGATTTTTGCCACACAATTAGATCCTTGTAGGACATATGTACTATTGGCTTCGAACTAATTCGCTATACACTAGCTAAGCCCTGGGATGTTTGGCATGCCTCCCATGTCTTTCATCTTCATCGCCATCACGCGTTGCATTTTCTTGAGTGCTTCTGCGTGTGCTTTTTTGATTGCATTGCCGAGCTTGTCAGCAGATCCTGGTGAGAGGAGCTTTTCTTCCATCTTGATGTCAGCAAGTTCGAGGTTGCCGTTCATGGTGAGCGTTACGCCACCTTCATTTACGGTGATTGATTCTTTGGCGAGCATGTCTTGCATCACCTTGGCTTGGTCTTTGAGGTCTTTAAACTGTTTGAGTTTGTTGAACATACGTCTAGAGTATTAGAGAAGTTAGAGTATTAGAGATGCTAGGAATTGCCTTGATCTCGTAGCCTCATTGTACGTGAATGGAAGGGAAAGTCAATAAGTCTAAAGAAATATTTGAGCACGGGGGGCGTACCCCCCGTGCATTTGAATGGGGTATGGGTGTCAGCTGTTGGCCAACCTTCGGGCGTAGTTTGCAATCCAGTTTGGTACTGAGTAACCGCTAGTGCTGGTCACGCGACCATTCGCGTAAACGTACAGCAACGTGTAGCCGCTCCAAGGCGGTGCAGTGACAGTTCTATACTTGCTTCCCATAATATCTCCTTTATGAGACATCATAGAAAAGCTTTTGCTAAAAGTCAATTTCTTGCTAAAAGTCTAACACTCTAAAACTCTAACGCTCTAGAACGACGGGCCGCTAGGCGCTCCGGGTGCGCCGGGAGCAGGGGACGGCTGTGCCATAGGGCTGGCATGCATCTTGTCGAGGTTTTGGTAGCTAGCTCGAGTCTCGTCAAAGAAGAGCTTCACGACGCCGGTTGGTCCATTACGATGTTTTGCGACATGGATCTCACCGAGGTAGCGTTCGTCTGGTGGGATTTCTTCGGTGCGGTAGTTTTTGTCGGCAGCTTTACGATAGATAAACATCACCACGTCGGCATCCTGCTCGATCGCACCAGAGTCACGAAGGTGAGACAGCTTTGGGATCGCAGGCTTGGTGGATTCTACGGTACGGGACAGCTGTGAGAGAGCGATGACGGGGATGTTGAGCTCACGGGCGATACCTTTGAGTCCACGACTCATCTCGGAGACTTCTTGCACACGGTTTTCGGATCCACCTTTGCGATGAGATTCCATGAGCTGGAGGTAGTCGATGATCAGCATGCCAAGGCCGTGCTCAGCCTGGAGACGGCGAGCCTTGGTACGGATTTGCATGATGTTGTTGCCTGGTTGGTCATCAATATATATTGGTGCGTCAGAAAGGACTCCCATGGCGCGACCAATACGCGGGAAGTCGTCGGAGTCTGGTCGGTCAGAAAGATTACCGGTACGCATCTTCCAGAGGTCTACTTGGGCCTCGGCACAAAGCATACGGTCGACGAGTTGTTCTTTGCTCATTTCCAGTGAGAAGAGGCCGATCGGGACTTTGGCTTTGGTGGCCGCGTGGCGGGCGATGTCGAGCACAAACGATGTCTTTCCTACAGACGGACGGGCCGCGAGGATGACGAGGTCGGACTTTTGGAATCCGGAGAGAAGACTATCAAGCTCGGTAAAGCCACTAGGGACGCCACGGAAAGTGCCTTTTTCGCGGTGAAGTTCATCGATACGGTCAAAGGCGCCGTGCAAGACAGATTTGATGCCGGTGAACCCTTTGGTCATGTGGGCCTGGGTGATGCTGTAGAGCTCTTGTTGGGCTTGGTCGAGCGTCGTTTGGACGTCGTCTTCCTCTTGGAAGGATAGCGCGGTGATATTGCTCCCAGCAGCGAGAAGCTTGCGCAGGACGGCTTTCTTGCGGATGATGGCAGCGTATTGTGGCGCATGTGTCGAGGTCGGGACGCTGTTGGAGAGTTCGACCAGGTAGGCTCGTCCGCCAACTTTGGCCAGGAGATCGCGTTCGTCGAGGTGGCTACTGATGGTGAGGATGTCGAGTGGTTCACCTTTTTCGTAGAGGCCAGAGATCGATTCGAAGATGTGGGTGTGGGCATGCTTGTAAAAGTCGTCTGCAGAGATCTGGTCGGCTACGCGGAGCATGATCTCCTTGTCGATCATGATAGCACCCAAAAAAGACCGCTCTGCTTCGAGGTTTTGCGGTGGAATGCGCCCTGGTTCGAGGACTGGCGCTGGTTTTTCAAACTTCTTCTTTTGCCACTGTTTTTCCATAGTGCTGGTATCGTAGCTTACAAGGGGCAATCGATCAATGGGATCATGGGTACGGAATCGGGGACAAGGTGTTGATATCTAGGTTTATAGAGCGTTAGAGAGGTTAGAGTGTTAGAGATACTAGAGATACCCCCTCCTTTTCAAGGAGGGGGCTAGGGGGTGGTTATACGTAGCAAGGAGTAATCACCCTCACCCTCCTAACCTCCCCCTCGGGCAGGGAGAGGAACACACCGTACCTAAAACTCTAACACCTCTAACCCTCTAACCTCTCTCACCCTGACATAATCACAAAACTCAGCTACACTACCCCCATATGAAAGTCGCAATCATCTCCAATCTATATCCTCCTCATGCCCGAGGGGGTGCTGAGCAGGTCGTCGTCAAGACAGTCCAGGGGCTTCGAGCAGCTGGGCATGAGGTCGTCGTGATCACCGCTGCGCCAAAGGGGGACACAGGAAAGCGTGTCGAAGATGGCGTCATGGTCTATCGGTTTACGCCGAGCAATATCTTTTTTTATACTGATGCACACAAGTATCATCCGCTCGTTCGCATCTGCTGGCACATCATCAATGCCTTTGGCTCTCGGAGTACCACGTATGTGCAACAGATCTTGCAAGAAGAACAACCAGACGTCGTACACACCCACAACTTGATAGGGATAGGGTTTGGGTTGTCGCGAATGATAAGCCAGCTAGGTATCCGTCATGTGCACACCGTGCATGATGTTCAGCTCGTCGAGCCGAGTGGCATCATCCTCAAACAGCTCGACCAATCTGCACGATACAAAGGCCTCCATGTCTGGCTCTATACCGCCGTTATGAAGCGACTCATGGGCTCACCACAAGTCGTGATTTCGCCGTCACAATTTCTTCTCGACTTTTATGTGGCACGGGGATTCTTTCCTCGTTCTGCACATACGCTCTTGCGCAACCCTGTACGAATTGCTGAGATAGCTGCGCGGACAACGAGTGATGTCTGCCGCTTTCTTTATCTTGGCCAAGTCGAATCACACAAGGGAGCACTCCTCGCGGTGCGAGCTGCCAAAGCACTTCCACGCGGGTTAGACTGGGAGCTCACGGTGGCCGGCGACGGCGCTGCGTTTGATGAGCTCAAGCGTGAAGTAGCTGGAGACGCGCGGATCCGTGTGCTTGGGCGCATCGACCGCTCTGCGATCGGGCCGCAGTTTGCCAAGACCGATGTTACGATCGTCCCGTCCCTTTGCTACGAAAATTCTCCAACCGTCATCTTCGAAAGTTTTGTCCAGCAGGTCCCTGTGATCGCGAGCAATGTTGAAGGGATCGCCGAGCTGATTGACGAAGAAGTCAACGGCAAGACATTTGAAACCGGTAACCAAAAAGCGCTCACCGGAGCGCTCATGTGGGCCTGCACGCACAAGACGGAGTTGCCCGAGATGGGACGTGTGGCGCGAGAAGGGGTAATTGGATTGTCGCTCGGGAACTACATCAGTGCGCTTGAGAGTCTGTATAGCGATTAGCGTAGAGCGTTTAGGTTTGAGTAGGGGAAACATACAAGCAGTGATCTGTACGCTAACCCCTAAACGCTATACGCTGTGATCAACGATCATAGCGAAACAACCAGATCTTTCCCTCATCAATTGGATAGGCAGCATCAGCTGTCTTTTTTGCGCCTTCGACAATCGCTGGGGCGTTCTTCCAAAAGTCACTGACGAGGACGTAGGCAGTGTCTACGTGCGCGTAGTCCATGGCAGCCAACACATATTCGGGCTTTTGGTTTTTGTAGAGAAAGTCGAGATAGTGAGCATACAGTTTGCCGCCAGTTGGGATAGCATAATAAAAGTGTTCACTGCCATCACTTGTCTGGTGGTACTTGGCAAATGAGTGTGCTTGGAGTGCTGCGGCAGCGGTGAGCTGGTTGGAGAGGACAATGTAGTCGTAGTTGTCTTGTTGGCTGTCGATATGTCTGACAGCAGCAACATCAGCGCCAGTGACATTGTATCCTGGAAACTGTACTTTGGCATTGACCTGTGGGTAGGTAAAGTAGACGGAGAGCATCACTCCGATGGCAGCGAGTGATGGGTAGGCGTAATGTCGGTAGGATGATTTGATCTTGATACGCTGGAGAGCTGCACCGAGACCAAGCGTCACGTGTGGGAGGAGAAAGAGCATCGCAGCCTTGATCAGTCGGAGAGGAAAGTCACCTTGCTCATAGGCGATGATGTCTGGGAAGACAAACCAGCTGCGCAAGAGCCATGCACTCAAAAACAGGCCGAGACTGGTCACTGGTAGGAGCAAGAGGTGGCTATGTTTCCTATATGCCCACACACCGTAGCTGGCGAGCGCGAGCAGGACGACGTGGAGTGCGCGCTGCCACGCGTACAAGACATCAAGATAAAACGGTGCTTGATCCAGATACCAATATGGCTGTGCAAAGAGGTCGAGAAACTCACGAATCCTGCCAAGCGGGTTGGTGATGTTTGGCAGTCCTCTGCCGCTCCGCACTTGGTTGAGGGTAAACATGACAGGGAGCGCAAACATGGTGGACAGGGCCACGAGTGCAGCCGTCCATCTGAGTCTGAGCGTTGGGAGAGCGATATGTCCGAGCGCATAGAGGAGTGCTGGCGCACCAACGAGTGGGTGCGTTGCTGCAGCGGCTAATCCTACAAAGAGGAAGATGAGTGGCTTTGTTTTTTTGTCGAGGCTGAGGAGGATGACGACGAGGGTGAGGAGCATCGTCATGTTGTGAGGTGTGGTGAGATGCAATGACAAAAATGGGACAGCCATGTACATGATCGGGAGAAGGGCCAGTGCACGCTGCTTGGTCATGGCTAGTCGCAGGGAAAGTGCAGGTACGAGCAGACTCGTCAGGAGTGGCACGAGCCACACATCAACACGAAACACGCTGATATGTGTCAGGTGATGGAGCCAGACGACGAGCGAATACTGTCCGATGTAGTAGGGCTGTTTGGGGGTGATCACGCCATGCTCTGCGATCCAACTCTCGGTAGCGCGATGGATAAAGGCGTCGAAGCCGTACCCAATCGGATACATGATGGCGGGAATAGAAAGAATGGCAAAAAGATGCAGCGCCATGAGGGCAAATTGTGTCCGCCCTGTGAGTGAGCGTGACTGCCAGATGAGAAGTCCCGTAGAGATCGCAAATAACAAGAAGTACCACGCGGTGACGCCTTGCCATGGGGAGGCTCGTAGCTCTGTGGTCTGGGCCGTGATGATCGTCGCGATGAGGACGAGGTCGATGAGGGTGATAGCGATGACTGGGAGTGAGGGGAGTCGGAGCGGGAGAGGGATGTTCAAGGTGATCGGTGTGATGTGTTTGCGGAGCCAGAGGATCGGCAAGACCGACATCATACCAATGATCCAGGTCGGGATGCCGTATGCGTAGTAGACGATAGTCAGGAGGATCATGGTCATCGTCATGACGCGGAGAAAGGCGTGGATGAGTGGTTCTTGGTGTTTGGTATGCGTGACGTATACCGTGATCCCGGCAAAGAGCAAAAACGCTGGGAAGAGAAGAATCGCACTGATATGCATGAGAGACCCAATAAGCAATACTGCCGCTGCAATCAAGTAGGTCGTTTCGATGGTGGAGCGCTCAATCTGAAATTGCTGCATAGTGCGAAAAAATGCTATACTGATACCGTATCTTATACACGCATTGTACCAGAAGTATGGCCTCATTCAAAGCTTGGAAACGGAAGCATCATGACTTGTTTACCTACCAACAGGCTTCTCAGATTCACCCGCATGACCGATTTCTTGAGAGAACGGTACTTCGGTTTCTTCCTAGCTCGCTCACCCCAAATCGACTGACATTTTTTCGGCTTCTCACGACACCGATCGTGTTTTTTCTGATTTTGTATGGCTACCTGGAGCTTGGCGTAGTGGCATTTCTTATCGTCGCCTTTACCGATGCGCTCGACGGCTCGTTGGCTCGCACCAGGCACATGGTGACCAAGTTTGGTATGCTCTTTGACCCTTTGGCTGACAAACTGCTGATCGGCTCGATGGTACTCTTATTGGTCTTCGAACACTTCAACCTCTGGCTTGGTGTCGCTATCCTAGGTATTGAGATCATCTTTATCATGTCAGCACTGGTAGCCAAGGCTCGTTTTGCGACGGTGCGAGCTGCGAATGTCTGGGGCAAGACCAAGATGATCTTGCAGGTGCTTGCGGTCTTCCTCACATTGACGGCACTGCTTATTGGTTCTCCTGTGCTCCTGACTATTGCTTCTGGTATCTTTGGGCTCGCTGTTGGATTTGCGTTGGTGAGCTTATTTTCATTTGGGATATGACACGCATCATCATTGCACTTGTTGGGTCACAGTTACTGTATACAACAGGTGATTTGCTCGCGAGACACCACATGTCAAAACAAGGATTTACGCTTGCCACATTTATAACCTGGTGGTTCTTTTGGTATACCCTTGTGCGTGTCGTGGCTACGTTTGGTCAACTCTATGTGTTTTCTAGTGTTGAGATTGGCAAAGTGAGTGCGCTGTTTGGAGCATTATCAATTATCTTAGCCAATGTACTAGGTCTCTTGTTGTTTAAGGAAGTGTTGTCATCTTTGGCGTATGTTGGGGTGATGTTTGCACTGTTGTCATTTGTGATTATTGCGATTACGCTGTAGGTATATGGTATTACAAAAACTTGCTCACAAACGCATCCTCACTGTCCTCGCTGCAGTCTTTTTTATGATCTACTGGATTCCGTCCTGGCCGTTCAACCTTGCGACGCAGCCAGACGGCTCACCAGCTCATCTCATCCTCAACCAGCCGGACGAAGTTGCGTTCTATCATGTTGTCCGCCGGGTAGCGACAGGAGAGACTCCCGGGACACCTGAGATTCTTGCTGAGGTATCTGAGTCACAAGTCCATCCACGAAGCACAACCGTAGTAGGTGGCCGGATCGTCCCGATAGGATTTCCGGCAGCGATGCTGCTATACGGATTTTTTGCGCGTATTGATACGGCCATCATGGGAGACTGGTTTCTCAATTTGTCGATGACGGCTGCTACGCCATTTGTCGCAGCGATTGCGCCACTGCTGCTGTACTATCTTGTACGATATATCTCTCGTCGGCGTGATGTCGCTCTGTATGCTGCCGTGACCATGTTTGTCTTGCCACCATGGTGGTACTACGCATCGCGACCGTTTCAGCACCACACGCTGTTTGTCTTTCTCGTACTTCTTGCGCTCGTACAGTTTGTCCGTGCGCATCATTTGCCTCATACGCGCCGTCGGTTTGTAGAGATGCTGGTGAGTTTTACTGCCGTTGGTGGTGCGATCTTGGTACGGCCGACAGAGACACTTTGGCTGGTTGCTCTCGGTGCGCTGCTGCTATTTTGGCATCGCAGCAAGCTGTACAACCATGACTACATCGCGCTTGGTACTGCTGTGGTGATCATCATTGCTCGTTATCTGCTCACACAGCTCATGGTATACGCGCATGTGTTTGGGAGTGGGTATGTAAAGCCGGCTGCAGATGGCACGGCCGGGCTCCTGAGTAGCGGTCCACAAGGCGTGCCACTCTGGCAATCGGTGATAGCACCATTTGGATTTTCTTTTGTCACGACAGCGCGGACATCACTTGCATATCTTGGACAGCTGTTTCCACTTTGGGCACTTGCTGTCATTCTCTCCGTTGCACTTGCTCTCTGGCTTCATACGGACAACCGCCGTCTGCGCGCCTACACTATCGGCTACCTGCTCGTGGCTGTCTTGCTTCTCATCTACTACGGCTCGTGGCAATTCACTGATAATCTTGCCGGCAACATTTCTATCGGTTCGTCACAAGTCCGCTATTTTCTCCCGCTCTATGTCGGGGCAGTGCCGTTTGTCGCACTCGCTCTTTCTTGGCTCTCGCGTCACCGTCAACGTGGCAAGATGACCGCCGCGTTTATCTTTGGCGCGCTCTTTTTTGCTAGCTACAGTGCGGTCTACCCGAGCTTTGAGGGGCTCACACATATCCGCACGGTCAAGGCGCTCTATGAGGACTACCAGTCACGCATCTATGCCCAGGTACCAGAAGACGCCGTCATCATCACCCGCTACGCCGACAAGTACCTCTATCCTGGCCGCAAGGTCCTCACCGGCCTCGATCACGCTGATTTTCGTGCGGGAGCGAGTGCCCTTGCCGAGAATCAGACCCCGCTCTACCTCTTTGATCTGAAAGGATATGCGGAGGGGGACGTCGTACAATTGTGGCTTGATGAGACCTTTGGCTCCCTTGTCCTCCTCGATGAGTTTGACGGTTTGGAGTTATACCGAGTTGAAATTGCCCGGTAGATCAGCTACCATATCTTCACTATGTCTCCGAAACCCTACGAACAGCTGAGTACCAAGGAGGTCTACCGTAGCCCCTACTGGAGCATCCATCTCGACACGTATATGCGTCCAGATGGCCAGGTCGGGGACTATCACTATCCAGATCTCCGTGATTCTGTCGTCGTTATCCCAGTCCGGTCAGATGGACAGGTCGTCCTCGTAGAGCAGTTTCGCTATCTCGTCCAGGCGATGCGTATCGAGTTTCCTGGTGGAGGGCGCAAAGCTGACCAATCACCTGAAGACGCTGCTCGTGCGGAGCTCATAGAAGAGACTGGCTACGAAGCCATCTCGCTCGAACATCTCGTACGCATGGATACGGTCAACGGAACTGCCAAGGGGTATGCGGACGTTTTTCTCGCCAGGCTCGGTGAGCAAGGCGAACAGCAGCTCGAGCCGACCGAAGAAATCACTCTCAAGACGTACACACCAAAAGAATTTGAAGCAAAGATCGCTGGAGGAGAAATAGGAGACAGCTTTACCCTTGCAGCTTGGGCGCTCGCCAGATCACGTAACCTTATATAATATGCACATTCTCGTCACCGGCGGCGCCGGCTTTATCGGCTCAGCCTTCATCCGTCAGATGATGGCGCAGCATCCGTCCTACCGCATCACCAATCTCGACGCGCTGACCTACGCCGGCAATCTCGAAAACCTCGCCGAGCTCGAATCCAATGAGAACTACACCTTTGTCAAAGGTGATATTTGCGATCGCGACACGGTCTTTCCACTCGTCAAAGATGTCGATGTTGTCGTGCACTTTGCTGCCGAAAGTCATGTCGACCGATCTATCCATGACTCATCTGCATTTATTCGTACCAATGTGCTTGGCACTCAAGTCATTCTCGACGCGGTCAAAGAGTACGGCAAACGTTTGCACCATGTCTCTACTGACGAAGTCTTTGGGAGTCTCGGCCCTGGTGACCCGGCTTTTAACGAGTCGACTCCGTACGATCCACGTAGCCCGTACTCTGCCAGCAAAGCTGCCAGTGACCACCTCGTCCGCGCCTACTATCATACTCATGGCATCGAGATGACCATCTCCAACTGCACCAACAACTACGGTCCGTACATGTTCCCAGAAAAGTTCATCCCACTCGCGATCACCAACCTTCTCTCAGGCAAGAAAATTCCTATCTACGGTGACGGTCAGCAGATCCGTGATTGGATCCACGTAGACGACCACAACCGTGGCGTCGACATGATCCTTCACAAAGGCAAGGCAGGGGAGACATACTGCCTAGGCGGCAACGCCGAGATGGCCAACATGGACGTCGCCCGCGAGATCGCCAAGCAGCTCGGTGTGGATGAAGAAGACGCCTTTGAATTTGTCACTGACCGCCCTGGCCACGACCGCCGCTACGCGATGAACTACGCCAAGGCCAAGGCTGAGCTCGGCTGGGAACCGCAAATGACTTTTGAAGCCGGCCTTGCCGACATGATCAAATGGTACAAGGATAATGCTGAGTGGGTAGAACGATGCCGTAGTGGGGCGTATCAGGAGTACTATGCGAAGCAGTATGGAGCGTAAAAAACTATCTGGTTATTCGGTTGATAGATATTCTCCTCACACGCCTGTAGAATACGAAAAAGAAAAAATGTCTAGCACAGTTGAACTGGCCAAAGAACAACTATTAGAATTACAAGGTTCACTTCGTTCTCTCTACGAACATATCCAGGAAAAAAAGCCGGATGTTGTATTTTTTCTTGATAAGTCTGCAAGAATTTTTGCAACACCATTACGTCAAGTCATGCAAGAACGTGATGAAGTTCTTGATACAAAGTTTCTTTTCTTGAATGACAAAGAACTGAAGTATTTATATGTTTCAGATGAAGAGGAAAGACTAAAAGAAAAAATGTCTGAAGTGTTTTCACCTTATACTGGCAAGACAGTAGTTTTTGTCGATGAAACATATTCGGGAGGAAAAGGTGCATATCTTTCTACATTGGCAATGGATGAATTGTCTATGAATGGGGAATATATTTCACTTTCTCACGACCCAAGAGAAATGTCAGTTACGGATGATAATGCGCTCTCACTCGAAGCACATAAAGCAAATATAGAAAAAATTAGTAGTGATCCAAGGGTACTGATAGGAGAGCCTGAAATGGAGTATCTGTTTTCTAAAGAAGCTTCATATTTATACGTTTCTGAAGATCGAGTTGGTGGTAAGATTGAGACCATTGCTAGATACGCACCAATTGCAACTGAAGATTTAGAAGACGCGTATACATATGAAGGGATACACGCTAGGAATTTTGGTTCTCCTCCTGAAGGACATGATGACTATATGAGTTATGATAAAGATATTCACGAGATACACATGGCGACAGCAAGAGAACTAAAGAAAATGATAAAACAAGCGATTGATGATTCTTTAGAAAACAATACTTGAGATAATCGAGCCGGTGGAGTAGGATACCTAAAATCGTCATTGTGAGGAATGCGTAGCAATGATGAAGCAATCTCTTACGTGCTATGCAGGAGATTGCCGCGCTCGTACCTCGCTCGCAATGACAGGGAGAAAGAAATTATAATCAAACAATATGCCAAAGGAGACCAACAATAAAGCGCCTCAAGTGGAGGTGGTGGAAGAGAAGACGCTGTCCAATAAAAAGTGGGTGGTGGTTGTTGTTGTTTTGGTATTAGCTTTACTTGGGCTTGGTGGGGGATTGATTTGGCAGGTGGGGGAGAATCGTGGGTTAGAGGAAGAGGTTGAGTGGTTGGGAGCGAAGTTGATTGAGAGTGAAGGAACAATAGTTCAAGTATTGGGTATAGATAATTCTACAGTAGAAGAAAATACACCTCAAGAAAATTCTGATACAAGTCAAGAAGATAAAACTATAGATATCTCATTTTTTAAAAACAGCGGCAGTAAAGTCTTAGGTAAAGTTTCATATTTTCGTGGAAATTGTTCATTTGAAAATGCTGTAGTCTTTTCTGAAAAAAGAAGTGATGTGTTTGCAAGAATAAATGATGATTGTTCTGGTTATGATCTGGTTTATTTACGACCAGGTGAAGGTAGAAATAGAGATGCTCTTGTTATAGATGAAGATTTACAGCTGGGAATGGGGTTTTCCTATAGCGGAATCATGCCTGCTCCAAACTTTATATCACCAACAGTTTTCACTACTGGTTACGCTATTGGTGATGCGGGTCTGTCATTAGGTGTTACAAACTACTTTCAATACGCTCCATATTTTGATACTTTTTACAAAAAACTGATTGTTACACGACAAAATGAAAAATTGTCATATAGATATGCTAAAAACCCTGAGACCGAATACTTTATCTACAATTTAGATCTACTTTTTGAGGATGGTGTCGGTTGTGAAGCAAGATCTGCTGGCACAACAAAATTTATTGGGATGACTGTAAGCACTACAGAGTATAGAAAAGATTTTGACATACTATCTTCTGAAAATGAAGTGACTTTGCATCCACCAGATTATGCAGACACTACTTGCTATGATGACAATGTTTGGATAAGTAGTAGAGGACAAAATGACAGCCTACAGAAAGCTTACTTTTCTGTCGGTGAGAGAAATAGAAGTAACACCTCCGAGATTGTTTGGGAAGAATTCTTTGAGATCAACCTCGAAACCGGCGAAGTCACCCAAGAAGAACCAACCGACCTGCTTGAGATAATCGAGCCGGTGGAGTAGGATACCTTAACTCGTCATTGCGAGGAATGCGTAGCAATGACGAAGCAATCTCTTGCGTGTTATGCAGGAGATTGCCGCGCTCGTACCTCGCTCGCAATGACGACTTGTGGGGAGAGAGCTTGCTACTTATTTCTTATCACTTATCTCGCTTATAACTGCACCTATGAACATCCTCATCATCGGCAAAGGCTACATCGGCACCCGCGCGGCGGAAATGTGGCCGGACGCTACGCTCACAGACAAACGAGTCAATAGCAAGGAAGACGTCCTCGCGCTCATCGACGAGCACAAGCCAGACGCAATATTCAACGCGGCTGGTGTCACCGGCAAGCCAAACGTGGACTGGTGCGAAGATCATCAGGTAGAGACGATAGAGGGCAACACCATCCTTCCAATCCAAGTCGCCAAGGCGTGTGCAGAACGAAATGTGTACATGTTGCATCTCGGGACTGGCTGCATTTTCTACGGACAGTCACAGCACGAAGACGGCAAGTGGCGCGAAGACGACTACGCCAACCCGGTCGCGGTCTACACGCGTGCCAAGTACGCAGCCGACCTCGTCCTCACCACCATGCCAAACGTCGGCATCGCGCGTCTGCGCATGCCACTCGACGACCCCCCATGTCCCCAAAACTTCATCGACCAGATCACCAAGTTTCCCAAAGTCATCAGCATCGACAACTCGATCACCGTCGTCCCAGACCTCATCGACGCCTGCCGCGCACTCATCGAGAAGCGTGGTGAAGGGATCTTTCACACGGTCAACCCTGGCGCGATCAACCACAAAGAGATCATCGCCATGTACCGCGAGCTAGTCGACCCAGAGCATACCTGCGAATGGATAGAGGAAAAGGACCTCCTCGGCCTCGGCCTCACCAAGAAAAAACGCTCCAACAACATCATGGTCTCGACAAGGCTCGAAGAGCTCGGCATCCACATGCGTCCGATTCACGAAGCAGTCCGAGACGCGATGGAGAAGTATGCGGAGGTAAAACATAAGACCTAAACAACTTCTTTTTTGAACCTAAACACTTGACAACGTAAAGTGTTTTTGGTATATGTGGGGTGAGATTGGAGGTCTCTTATGTCTATATCCCGGACGCAAGAAATTGCGCGAGTTCGAGCCGTTGCGCTCACGGCTCAGAAGGCGCTAGCCGCCTTGATCTACGCGGTACTGATGCCGGAGCTGAAGAAACATATCACCCAGCAACACGTCTTAGATCTAGTCTGGGGGCGAAACCCCTCATTCACGATCCTGTGTGAGGGCGATGACACTCCTACCTACAGGGAGCTCAAGCGCTGGCGTGCCGAGCAACTGGCGATCTGGGGGGAGGGATTCCAGATGACCATGAGTGAAGCTTTGCCTGAAGAGTCTCAGGCGATGTCCGTGCAGCTCTGGTTGGACCCTCAGCCGGCCCAGCCCTGATTTCTCTCTTTCTCCTTCGCCCGTACCTACTGACGATCGCGACTTAACGCGAGTAGGTGCGGCTCTTTTTTTTGGAGCTTCCTACTATTGAAATGCTCTCTTAGGTTGAAATATTTACCGCAATACTGTAGGGTGCATCCAGAGGAGAATGATGACTGGTATATCGCACATTTCGTCCGTCGCTGAGCAAGAAATCACACATCTACTAGCCTGGATCAACATTCATCGCTGGAGTCTGACGGCAGCTGATCCCGCCACCATGACGACTGGTGTTGCCTACTCGGATCACCTGATCGACGTGATCGGCCAGGACCACCCTGCCGACTCGCGTTACACGCCTCGAGACTATGTCGAAGATGTTCATACGCTCCTCGTGTCTCTCGTACTAGAGCACGCTCATGAGGATTATAGTGCTTCGGACTACTGGGAATCGTGGGCACTCGAAGTCCACGCGACCTTCATGCTGTACGAACATTTCATGGATCTAGGAGACGATCTCTTGGCACTGCTCAATGCTGTGTGTACGTTGGCAGCACACACCCTCCAGGCCACCAAGGGTGATCCGGAGCGAGCTTCCAAGCTCTGCTACGACTACCTCTTTGCCAAGACGAGCACGAGCTTTTGGGGGACCCTCTATGAGCTCGGTTTGTCCCTCGCGACACAGAGTGTGATGCCTGCTGCAGGTGAGGAGTCCACATCATGATCCTGTCAACTCCTTCGCCCGCCTCGCGGGCCTCTTTTTTTACTTGAATTATCTGCCAAAGTGCGTTAGCGTGAAGGTATGGGACTAGAACTAGTAGTCGATAACACCGAACCAAACCTCACGTCGGAGGAACGCGTAGATGAAGCGCAGGAAGCGCTCAATGGTCTTACTGCGACCATCATGATGGAAATCCGCATGCATCTTGAAGCTGGCCGCACGGCAAAAGCTGATAGAGTCTTGGAGCTGTATGCCGAAAATCTCTCGGGCATCTTTGTCGAGTTTGTCACCGCTCAGAAGCTCTGGGAAGAAGAACAGAAAGGAACGTCTTGATGAGACAAGATAATGTCGTACCATTTTTTGCCGCCTTGCGAAACTCCGAACAAGTTCAGCAACGGCTGATCAGTGTCCAGCTCGAGCAGATCAAGGCGGCTATCGTCGCTATGCACCAAGCGGTGCAGCAGGCAGATGGAGAGCTGGTCGCTCGCCGTTTGCTCAGTGAGAGCTATGGGATCCTACCGCGTTCCCGTGCACACGACTACATGCGCAGGTTACTCGAGCTGCATGTCGTGCACCTCGTCACTCCTTCTCCTCACGCCGATATCTCGGCGCTCCTCCCAATCCTCAAGGAGTTTGTCACCGAGTACATCGCTGTGCTCTGCGAAGCCTGGGCGGAGTACGACGAGATGGATGCGGTCCGTGCGGCCTCGGAGCAGTTTGGGATCAGACCAGACACGCACCTCGCTGAGTTCACTCTGAACATGCTCACCTTGATCGGTGGGATCGGTGATGAGATGTCAACCTACGAACCTGGTCCAGATGGTCCAGCCTGATGCCAAAGGAGGTCGTCATGACTGATCCACCTAAATTGAGTGATCACGCTCAACGTAAGCTCGAGGCGTCAATTGTCCGCGTGCAGCCCATGACCCGTCGACTGATCGATGAGTTTGTGCAGCTTTCCGACAGGGCGCTGAGCAATGCTCGCACACATAACCAGGAAGTTATGAATCACTTTCTGGTCGAGCGTGGTATCATCATCGACACGCCACTCTACGCGTCGCTCACGCATCATGTGACTACCAATCAGTTGCGTGATGTGACGAAGGGAGATCCTGAAGCAGTCAATCCAGTCAGTGTCCTGAGTGTCCTCGTCGAGGCACTCCGAAGCGTCGCGCCCCGTGATGCCAACGCGACGCTCCGAGAGATCGGGCTTGCACCTGAGTCCACACTCGGACGAGAGGTGAAGCAGTACACCAAGCTTCTCGGAGACCTGCCATGATGCCTCATAGTGACATGGCGCACACCCGCGGCCCACGCCTTAGAGCGAGCCGCTTCTTTTTTTACTATTTTTTGCTGGGTTGTGGGCTTGAAATTTCCCTAGAATCAGCTACAATATGGGTACTATGGATATATCTGTCATCACCGTCACCTGGAATAGCGCCGAGTATATCGCCGCCCAAATCGCAAGTGTACGAGCGCAGCTCGGGGATTTGTCATATGAGCAGATCATCGTTGACAATGCGTCTGCAGATGATACGGCGAAGATAGCTTCCGGCCTTGATGTCACCTTGATCCAGAATACTGACAACGCCGGCTTCTCAGCTGCCAACAACCAAGGCTTTGCCGTAGCCAAGGGCAAGTACGTCCTTTTTCTCAATCCTGACATGGAGCTCACGAGTAGTGTGCAACCCATGATCGACCTGCTAGAGCGTGAACAAGACGTTGCCATCGTAGGTGGCCAGCTGGTAGGGACAGATGGCCAGCCGCACCTCGAAGCCGTCCCCAGACGTCAACCCAGGGTCTCAGAGCTGGCGGTCTGGCTTCTCAAGTGGCAGCGTCTCATGCCACGGTTGCACGCGCGTCATATGTATCGTGATGCAGACTTTTCTACTCGCCAAGACGTCGAGTCGGTGCGCGGCTCGTTTATGCTGGTTCGCAAGTCGTTTCTTCTCGAGCTCGGCTTTGCCTTTGACCCGCGATATTACATCTGGTTTGAAGATCTGGATCTCTGCCGTGAGGCGCTCACTCGCAAGCAGCGTGTGGTCTTTGAGCCGGCGGTCACCGCTATCGACTTGGTAGGGCAGAGCTTTTCGCAGCGTCGCAAGCTGTGGCGGGGGAGGCAGTTTACTCGCAGTATGCTTACCTATGCGAGAAAGTGGGAGCCTCGTTACAAGACATTGCTTCTCGAACCGCTACGACTATTTTCAATTATGCTTTCAGCTATTGGCGGATAACGCCTTGCATCGTCATTGCGAGGAGGAACGACGAAGCAATCTCTTACATAAAACGTAGGAGATTGCCACGTCCTCGTACCTCGGACTCGCAATGACGAATATCTGTTGATTACACCTTTATGAAACTTACGATCCAACTCGTCACCTGGAACGGCGAACACTTTATTCCCTACGTCATCGATTCACTACGCAAACAATCTTTTCAAGATTGGTCACTTCGGATTCTTGATAATGGCTCTAGCGATGAAACACTGACTGCGCTGGCGTATGCCTGTGATGGGATGAAAAATGACGTAGAGCTCATCGAAAAAGAAGAAAACACTGGATTTGTGGGTGGGCACAATGAACTGTTTGTGAGCCGACCAGAAGAAGCCGAATATGTCATGTTGATCAATCAAGATCTGTATCTGCAGGAAGATTGTCTTGCACAGCTGGTGACATTTCTCGACAACCGTACTACCTGTGGAGTCGTGTCGCCACGGCTCATGCGTTGGAACACCGCCAAACTGCTAGACGACGATGCTGACGCTGATTTGATGTTTTCTGACTATGTAGACAGCTTGGGGCTCAAGCTTCATCGCAATCGTCGTGTCACGGAGCTCGCGAGTCACGGCGCGTGGACTGGTGAATACGAAGGGCAGCGTAATGCGCTCAAGGTGTTTGGTGTGTCTGGTACGGCGCCAATGCTTCGTGCAAGTGCAGCGCGAGAAGTGGCGTATAATGATGGACTCCTCTTTGACCCTCATTATCATTCGTACAAAGAAGATATTGACCTCATGTACAGATTGCAGGGCGCCGGGCACGAAGCCTACACGCTTTTGTCATCATATGCGCATCATGCTAGAAGTGCTGCGCAAAGCGCCGGCAGCAGCGACTTTGCCGCGGCCGAAAATAAGAAAACACAAGCTGAGCACATCAAAGTAGAAAGTTACAAGAACCATGTACTCAATATGAAAAAACATGTGACGCGGTATGATTGGATGCGAGACGGGTTGTTTATTTTGCTTTATGAGTTGAAGAAGTTTGTATGGTTGCACTTGTTTGATGGCAAGACAGTCAGTGCTGTTGCCAAATACTCTTCTGCTCACCAAGCGTCGATCGCCGATCATGTAACGCAGGCTCGCAAGATGCGAAGTGTAGATAACAAAGAATACCGCAAGAGGTTGTTTGTATAAAAAATGTATGAAAGACATTTGTATCACAATTGTAAACTATCTTACGTGCGAAGTTGTCCTCAAGGCGGTGGCGTCTCTTGAGGCTGATCTTGCTAGCACAAACCTCGATGCTCAGATCACTGTCGTCGACAACTCCAGCAACAAAGATGCGATGAAAGATAGGTTGGCATACGAGTATCCTAATGTGACCTACGTGGACGCTGGTGGCAACGTGGGGTTTAGCAAGGCCAACAATATTGGTTTTCAGCTGACACCGGCACGCTACTATATGGCCCTCAACCCTGACACAACGATCCCGGCTGAGTCGCAAGTCATTGCCAAAATGCTGAGGTATATGGATGCTCACCCCAAGATTGGTGCGCTTGCCCCGCAGCTTGTGTATCCTGATGGGAGCATCCAACGAAGTGTGTACCGGTTTGATTTGGCATCTATTTTGATCAAGCCTTTTCGTCACTTGCGACTCGATGAACGGTTTGGGTTTGTCAAAAAACGGGCGTCACGTCTCCTCATGCACGACTTTGCCCTCGACAATACGCAGCCCGTCGACTGGGCGCTTGGGGCGGCGCTCCTGATCCGCCGTGAGGTGGTAGATGAGATAGGGTGGTTTGATGAGCGATACTTCATGTATATGGAAGACTGCGACTGGTGCCACCGTATGTGGGAAGCTGGCTGGCCGGTCTACTACTATCCAGAGGTACAAATCACGCACGAACACGCCCGAGACTCCTCCAAAGTCCCTGGTATCGTCAAAGCCCTCACCAAGAACCGTCTGGCCCGAACGCATCTTGCGAGCTGGCTCAAGTATCTTTGGAAGTGGCGGGGGAAACATACGTATTACGGTAAGGTCTAGTAAATCTTGAATATAGAATGTTGAATATTGAAGTTTGAATACAACGCATTAGAAATTTGATTTTACATCATGCCAAACGTCGCAATAATCTATCTTTCGTATCATGCTGACCCTCACTTGCCGGACGTCTTGTTGGCGTTGAAGAGAATGACGTACAAAAAAGAAGATGTCGCGTTTGTCGTTGTCGACAATCCTCATCCAGATCACGGTTCGAGTCATCAGATCATTCATGACACGTTCATGGCTGAGTCTGGCAAGTCTATTCCAGAAGTGGTGATCTTGCCACAGACAGAAAATCTTGGCTTTGCTGGTGGCAATAACGTGGGTCTTGAATGGGCGCTGGAGCATGGGTATGACTATGTGCTTTTTCATAATGACGACGGATATCTCGAGGCCGATGCCGTAGAGCAGCTCGTCACCGCGATGGAAGCCAACACCGAGATTGGCATCGCCCAAGCCTTGGTTCGTCTTCACCCACACACTGAGCTGATCAACACGAGCGGCAACTCATATCATTATCTCGGGTTTGGGTTTGGCAATGAGTACAAGGTGCCAGTCGCTGCAACTGACGTGCATACCATCCGTGAGATAGACTATGCTAGCGGTGCATGTATGATGGTTCGTGCCAGTCTTGCGCGAGCGCATGGTGGTTGGGATCATGATTACTTTTTGTATCACGAAGACATGGAATGGTCTTTTCGTATGCGGACGTTGGGGCACAAGATCGTTCTCGTCCCGCGAGCACATTTTTATCACAAATACTCGTTTGCACGTAGTATCAAAAAGTTTTACTACATGGAGCGCAACCGGGTGGGGCTCATGCTGACCTACTTCAAGTGGCCGACGCTCTTACTCCTTGCTCCTATGCTTCTGATCCTCGAAGTTGGGTTGTGGCTCTCAGCCTGGCAAGGCCAGCGGACAGAGACTCGCAAAGAGCTCTACCAGTACTGGCTGAACCGAAAACACTGGAAAATATGGCTACAGAAAAGAAAAAATGTACAGGCCAAGCGACAGGTCTCTGATAGAACATTGCTTCGCTACAGTGTCCCGAGGATCGTCTTCCAGGAGGAGGGAATGGATTCACCGCTTTTGACCTGGCTTGGCAACCCTATCATGACCGTGTATTATTGGTTTATACGTACTATTGTTATCTGGTAACCCTATGACTGTAAAGAAAGCAATTCTCACTGGTGGCGGCCGAGCGACGCGTCTTAGACCTATCACCTCAACCATCAACAAGCATCTCTTGCCCCTCGCAGGCAAGGCGATGATTTTTCATGCGATCGAAAAAGTCGTCGCAGCAGGGATCGAAGAAATTTTCATTAATCTCAATCCTGGCGACACGACACTCCCAGAATACATTGGTTCTGGTGACCGATGGGGAGTATCGATCACCTACTTCGAGCAGACAGGTGGTCCGCAGGGGATCGCTCATGTGGTCAACGAAGCGCACAAGTTTATCGGCGATGATCCGTTCATGTTTTATCTCTCCGACAACATCATCCTCGATGGTGTCGACCAAATGGTCCGTGAGTTTGAATCAGGCGACTTTGACTGTATGCTCGCGCTCTCCAAAGTCCCAGACCCAGAACGCTTTGGGGTGCCTGTCTTTGACGAGGCTGGCAAGCTCATCCGTGTGGACGAAAAGCCAGAGCAGCCAACCAGTGATTTCGCCGTTACAGGGATATACTTGTACGGTGGTAAGATATTTTTTGATGCGTTCAAGGAAACGAAGAAAAGTGAACGCGGTGAATACGAAATTTCTGATATCCATACAAGATTTCTCGAGGAAGGCCGCAACGTAGGTCACCAAGAGATCACTGGCTGGTGGAAGGACACCGGCAAACCAAACGATCTCATCATCGCCAACCGACTACTGCTAGAAGCAATGGATGACGCATCATTTGAAAAAACGAGTGACATCTCAAACGCAACAACGACTGGTCAGGTAGCTGTCGGCAAAGATGTCGTGATCGGTGACAATGTCACGATCAATGGTCCGGTGATCATCGGTGACGGCTGTCATCTCGAAAACTGCACGGTCGGTCCAGACGTGACGCTGGGTGCTGGCTCATCACTGCGTGGTGGGGTAGAGCTCGGCAATAGCATTGTCCTCGACGCAGCCGACATTGATTGCCCGCTGACCATCGCAGGCTCCATGATCGGTAACAACGTACAGCTCAAGAAACGAGCCGAAGCAAATGAAGTGCATACGATGATTGTGGGTGACAAGACCGTGATAGAATTCTAACGATATCAACAAAAAAACGTACCAGCGTCAGCTGGTACGTTTTTTGTTATTCGATGGGGATGGTGAACCATTCTCCTTGCTGTTCGTAGATCACACGGTTTGGTGCGGTTTGGACGGTCAGGATCTGAAGATCTGCACCAGTTGCGAGCGTGTATCGCAACCCATAAAATGTATCAAGTAGCGTGATCTCTTGCGGGGTAGTATAGGCAACATACGCCGTGTTTGGGACTCTGTGTGCGCTGGTGATGCTCGTACTCAATCGTTCGAGCAGAGTGACATTGCCGGTGTCGGTGATTTCCCATAGCTCGTTGCCGGTATGTGCGAGCCAGCTTTCGTATGACGTATTGTAGATGCGATCCGCTTCACGTGCTTGGATCATCTGGGTAGTACCATCTCTACGGTCGTAGATGCGAAGCTGATCTGGGTAGGCGATGAGAATGCGTTCATCCGTAATGTCTACGATGTACAGCGCTCCTGGCTCTATTGATATTTCTTCATGGCTACGTGATTGTTGTGTGAGTGTCTTGTCATGTGCAACCCATACGTGACCACGGTCATCGACGTGCCAGAGTGAGCTAGTGACAGTGTCTACGACGCGTTGTTTGCCGGTATCATCTATGCGCATGATTTGGCCAGCTCGCTCGAGGTATATTGCTGGTCTCGAGGTAGCCTTGTCCCAATGCCAAGCAAAGTTGCCGCGGCGGTCAAGCTGTATGGTTATTGGGTCTTCGCTGCTGTCGAGAGAAAATAGTTGCACAGAACTTGTGCGTGCACTGGTGCTGAGTTGCATGGCGACGTCACTGTATGGTGATGTGTGCAGCGTGCCGGTTTGTTCGATTGTGTGTACTAGTTCACCCGAAGATTGTCTGATGACATATGTTTGGTCAATATTTTCGACGGTGAAGTTGCCACTTGGACTCAAGACGGTATCACTCGACGCTGTACGAAAAAATGTGGAGTCATGTTCTTTGACAAGCGCAAGATCTCGGATGAAGGCTGTTTCATTGCTCAAGACGGTCAGGTCTGCGGTAAAGGTAAGGTAGCCTTCTGCTTCTACTCTGACTGGGTACGACCCTGGTGCCACATTGGTGATCCGGAGTGGAAGCTGATCATTGACGAGCCCTGCTCCGATATAGACCTCAGCGTTGTCTGGAGTCACATCGATACTGATCACACCAGTCTGCAGAATGATGCCATTTTCGGCGTCATAGCGGTAGCCAGCCGTATAAAGGATGATCAGGGGGGAAATAATGAAAAAAAGGACGATCAAAAAGCCCATAAATGTACGGCGCATGGGGCGGGTGAGGATGGTTTGTGGGTAGGTCATACGCAGTTGCAAGCCTCAAATCGAGGTGTTATAGTATCTACCACCAATATACGGAAATTTCTCTTATTTATCAAGTTTTTATGTCTACATTTCGTGTTCGAGGAGGAAATCCTCTCAAAGGCACCATCACCGCAAGTAGCGGCAAAAATGCCCCAATCGCCGTCCTTGCAGCCACACTCCTCAACAAATCTACCACGACACTCTATGGCATGAGCCAAGCAGCCGAAATCATGCGCCTCCTCGAAGTCCTCGAGAGCATCGGTGTTCGCTACGAGTGGAAAGATGACACCACGCTCACCGTGGACACCTCCGCCAAGCTCGACATGGCCAAGATCAACAAAAAAGCAAGTCGTGCGACTCGTATCGTCCTTTTGCTCATGGGTGCCCTCGCGGCCCGCAAAAAGTCCTATAGTCTCTACAGAAGTGGTGGCTGCAAACTTGGCAACCGCTCTGTCCGCCCTCACCTCATGGCCCTCGAAAAATTTGGTGTTCGCGTACAAACCAAACCTGGAAGATATGATGTCACAGTAGGCAAACTCAAGGCTGCTGATATGGTGATGTTTGAATCTGGTGACACGGCTACCGAAAATGCCATCATGGCAGCGGTCCTCGCTCCAGGTGTCTCTACTATCCGCTACGCATCTGCCAACTACATGGTCCAGGACCTCTGTCATTATCTCAATGCTGCAGGTGCCAAGATCAAAGGCGTCGGTACGACGACGCTCACCATCACAGGCGTCAAAGAACTCAAAGCCGTGAAGAAGTTTTCTTTTGTCCCTGATCCTGTTGATGCGATGGCGTGGATTTCACTTGGGGTCACGACCAAGTCACCTCTTACCATCAAAAACTGTGCGCTTGATTTTCTCGAGCTCGAGCTGGAGTATCTTCGCGTGATGGGGCAGAAGTTTGCCCTCAAAAACGAACGCATGAGTGATGGCAATCGATACCGCATCGCTGACGTCGTTCTCACGCCAAGTGAGCTCACTGCGCTTCCAGAAAAACTGCATGGACGACCATACCCAGGCCTCAACATCGACAATGTCCCACTCTTTATTCCGATGCTGACCCAAGCCAAAGGACAGACACTTGTGCATGACTGGGTATACGAAAACCGAGCCTTGTACTATCTCGAATTACAAAAGCTTGGCGCTGATGTCCTCTTGCTCGATCCACATCGTGCGATGGTCACCGGCAAGACCCGCCTCAAAGCGGGAGAACTCATGTGTCCACCGGCACTTCGCCCAGGTATGATGGTCCTGATCGCTATGATCGCTGCCAAAGGTACGTCGGTCTTGCGTGATGCCTACATGATCGAACGCGGATACGAACATCTCGTCGAACGCCTCCAACACGTAGGCGTTGATATTGTAAGAGAATAATATGCCTACCAAAAAAACAACAAAAAAACCTGTAAAGAAAGTGGCAAGAAAGCCAACCGCATCTAAAAAACCATCGATGCCCAAGTATCTCGGTGTGATTATTCTTATCCTTGTCTTTGGCGTCGGACTCGTCTTTGGTGGTGTCTGGGGCAAGGGGACAAATAGCGGCACCGCGATAGCCAGTGCCGATGTGCCAGTGGATGCGTCAGCAGACGGAGTCACCAAATCGGTAAGCAAAATTGTAAAAGACCTCTATTCTGATCGTAGCTCTGACGAGGTAAGCTTTGAACTCTTCTGGGAAATCTGGAATACCGTCAAAGCGCGACATGTCGACCAAGAAGTCACAGATGAAGACCTGTTTTATGGCGCTCTCGAAGGAATGGTTGCATCACTAGATGATCCGTACTCAGTCTTTTTGCCACCAGAGCCTGCCGACAACTTTATCCAGTCACTCGAAGGAGAAGAGTTTAGTGGTATTGGTGCCGAGATCGGTATCCGTGAAACGCTCCTTACCATCATCGCACCACTCCCAGATTCACCAGCCGAAAATGCTGGTATTCGTGCCGGAGACACCGTCCTCTCAGTCGATGACGAAGATATGTATGGCGTCTCTGTAGAAGAAGCCGTGAAGAAAATTCGTGGCAAGAAAGGGACCGAAGTTGTTCTCACCGTCATTCACAAAGGTGACAACGCACCACAAGACATTACTATTGTTCGTGGTGACATCAAAGTCCCGACGATCCTCTGGGAGATGCTTGACGATAACATTGCGCATGTGCGTGTAAGCCACTTCAACCAAAATACCTGGCGCGAGTTTGACGAAGTGATCAAAGAGGTCCTGCGTGAATCACCAAACGGATTTATCCTCGATATGCGCAATAATCCGGGCGGATATCTCGACACCGCTATCATGGTAGCCTCAGAGTGGGTAACCGAAGGAGTGATCGTCAAAGAAAAGTTGTTTGATGGCACCGAACGCATCCACAATAGTAGTGGTCGACATCGACTCAAAGACATCCCAACAGTTGTCTTGATCAATGAAGGGTCTGCGTCTGGGTCTGAGATCGTTGCTGGTGCACTCCAAGATTATGCCAAAGCAACATTGGTCGGAGCGACCAGTTTTGGAAAAGGGTCTGTCCAAGACTTCAACGTGTTTGACGACGAGTCAGCACTCAAGCTGACGATCGCCAAGTGGTTTACCCCACTTGATCGTGCGATCGACAAAGAAGGTATCGTGCCAGATATTGAGATTGAAAAGCAGTTTGTCACAAAGTACGAGCAAGAAACTGGTGAAGAACCCCCAGACCGTCAGGAAGATCCAGAAAATGAAGGAGAGTATCTCGAAGATGATGTGGATCGTGAGCTGGTAGATCTCGTTCTCGAAAAAGCCACAGAACTACTCACAAAATAATCAGTCATATGTACCGTGCAAAGGTGATCAAAGGAGATGGAATCGGAAAAAAGCTCGGTTGGCCTACTGCTAACCTAGATATGCCACTCGAGAGAGTATCATTTGTCGATGGGATATATGCAGGTGAAGTCATGTATGACGGTCAGACCTACGGCGCGGCCGTAGTGATAGATCGCGAAGTCAACAAACTCGAAGCCCACATCTTAGACTTTGATGGTGATTGTTATGGCAAAGAGCTCGTCTTGCACATTTATGATCATGTGAGCACCGTCGAAAATATTGGCGGCCAAGATCTCCTCGAGAAGATCGCTGCTGATGTAGAACAGGTCAAAAACATATTACAAGATCGAAACGCTTAAGCGCTATGTTTTCAGGAATCATTAGAACAGTTGGAACTGTACAACACGTAGAACATCACGATGCTGGCGTCCGTCTTCAGGTCGAGATAGGAGCGCTCACCAAACACGCTGCGCTCGGCGACAGTATCGCGCACAATGGCGTCTGTCTCACGGTCGCTGCGATTGATGGTGCCGTAGTGACGTATGACCTCCTTGATGAAACGTGTCAAAAGACAACCTTTGGAGATGTGCAGGTAGGCAAGAAACTCAATCTCGAACCCTCACTCAAGCTGGGAGACCCAATTGACGGACATCTTGTCTACGGACATGTCGATGGTGTTGGCAAGATTGGCAATATTGACGTGACTGATACGGCGACACGTATCACGATCTCACCGCCAGCAGAGATCATGCAATACATTGTTCCACAAGGAGCGATAGCGGTGGATGGTGTGAGTCTCACTGTTGCTTCGTATGACGAGACATCGTTTACTATTTCACTTGTACCCTATACTATAGATCACACGGCGTTTCATGCGAGTCAGGTGGGGGACACGGTCAATGTAGAAGTTGATATGATGGCGAAGTACGCTTGCAAGCAAATCTAACAGCTAATGAAGCTAAGTCCTATAAGCTATAAACATATGGGAAAAGGAATCGATAGAAAACAACATAATGGTGAAGGACTCAAGATCGGCATCGTACGAGCAAGATGGAATGAAGATACGATTTCAGTAGCTTGTGACCGGGCTGCGCAGGCACTCGCTGACTCTGGAGTCCGGAGTGAAGACATCACCGAGCTGCATGTCCCAGGGTCATACGAATTGCCTCAGGGTGCACAGATGCTTCTTCAGAAAGGCGGGTTTGATGCCATCATTGCCGTCGGCGTCCTTATCAAGGGAGAAACGATGCACTTTGAGTACATTGCTGAGGCGGTGACGCAAGGATTGATGCGTACGAGTCTTGACTATAAGGTGCCAGTCATCTTTGGTGTACTGACCTGTCTCAATCAAGCGCAAGTCGATCATCGAGTGAGTGAGTCAGGGCTAGACCATGGATACGAGTGGGGACTCGCTGCTGTGGAGATGGCGGTGAATAAGAAGTCAGATATCAGTGATCAGGATTTAGAAATCAATAGATAACATAATTTACATATACACGTAATGTAGTGACCTATGAAACTCGAACTCTATCAGATGGACCACTGTCCATACTGCCAAAAAGTCCGCGCAGCGTTTGCAGACATGGATGTCGAATACAAAAAGATTGACGCGCTTCCTGGTTCACCGGGACGCGAAGAACTGGTGAAACTTGGCGGCAAAGGGCAGGTCCCATTTCTCGTGGATCGCACTGATCCTGACAACGTACTCATGATGTATGAGAGTGATGACATCATCAACTACGTCAAAGAAAAACTAGGCAAATAATCGAAAACGATCTCCACTTGCAGGAGATCGTTTTTTGTTTTGCACACTTTGACGTATACTCAAGACAGACAAAGGAGGTTACGTGTCAAAACGAAAGAAGAAGGATAAGAAAAAGAAGAAGCCTCAAGCAAGAGGTGTGGTCAGCGCCTTTCATCTCAAGCCGCGATGTACCCCACTCACTGAGCAAGACCTCGAGACCGTGTCTACACACGAAGCTGGACACAATGTGGTCGGCGCGGCTCTCTACGGGCCCGGGGCCATCACCAACACCTCGATCGTCCGCGAACATGTAGAGGGTGAAAACCTCGGTGTGACGGAGTACCGGCCACCCGTGCATGTCCTCATGCGCCGCAAAGACTACATCATCGACATCACGATGGCCCTTGCTGGTCGCGTCGCCGAGCAAGTCTTCCTCGGCGAAGTCTCTCGCGGCGGCAAGACGGATATGCAGGACGCCCAAGGCATTGCGACGCAGATGGTCACACGCTTTGGGATGTCAGGGTACTACTCGCATCGCGTGTTTGACACCCTGTCAGATCTGCCGAGGGTGATCTCGCGCACGCTCTACGAAGAAGTCCAGGAGATCATTGATGAGTGCGCTGCTCTGGCGGAACAGATCTTGCGTAGACATGAGTCTCATGTCAGAAACATCGCGACCCGTCTTTGTCAGGATACTGAGATCCAGGGAGACGATCTCCAAACCTTGTTGCGTGGCATCACACAGCAACAAGTCTGCTAGCCAAGCCACTGCCCCTGCGCTTGGCAATTTTTATACCAAAAAACAGCCATACATGTTGTGGCTGTTTTTTGTGTGGCTACTTTTTGGCGTGAGCCATGACCATAAGGAGTGCGCCGGCGAGGCCGATGTTTTTGGCAAGATGTGGCATGTTGTTTGGGTCACTCATATCGAGGTGAACCATAAGTGTCGCGAGGACAACGAAGACAAGCAAGATCTTGGCGCCGATCATCACGTGTTTGCCGCTGAGGAGAGCGAGGCCACCTGCAAGCTCGGCGAGAATAGCCGCGGTCAAGAGAATGCCTGCTGCAGGCGTCCCCGCGGTAGCCATAAACTCGGCGGTAGCATTGAACGAAAAAAGCTTGCCAAGACCAGTGATCAAAAATGTCAGTGCTAGAAGGATTCTTCCTGACTGCATGAGTTTGGCTGGATTGTGTGTCATAGGTTCAGTCACCTCCTTTCGGTGTTTGATGGAGGTAGTATAACATATGAGTCAGATAATCTTTCAAAAAAATAGCCTCCCGAAGTAATTCGGGAGTGCTCGCGGAACTGTGCGTCACGTCTGGGGAGCTTAGGCGGCAGCCAAGGCGGTGTTGTAGACGACGGCTTCCACTAGGGTGGTGTACCATACCCACGAGTCGCGGTAGCTCTGCTCGTGCATCTGCCGCGCAACTTCGAGCGCGATGACGAGCTGGTCATCGTACCAGCGGATGGTGTCATTGCTGATCTGGGTGCGCAGCGGCGGGCCGTCGTCCTTGTAGAAGGCCTGGCAGCTCGTCTGCCACTCCGGGAAGAGCTCGCAGAAGATGAAGTCCATCAGGGACCAGTACTTACTGGCATTCTTCCTGTGGGCGATGTAGCGGATACTCTCTTGGTAGCCAGAGTCGCCCATGAGGAGAGCCTCGGCCTGGGCGAAGATGCTGCCGGTGGCACCACCTGTGAGGCGTTGTTCCATACGAAAGCACAAGCTGTGACTGAGTTGAAGCTGCATGTGAATGAGCACTCCTTTCTGCCTGGGGCAGAGGGCTAGGGGGTACAAAAAAGGAGACAGGTAACTGTCTCATAATTTGTATATGTTGTCAATAGCGCAAGTTTAGATCCGCTCTACCCAGTGCTGATCATGTTCGACTTCGAGTTCGATGAAGACTTTCATGCCAGTTGCTTGCTCAAGTTCTTTTCTTGCCATCTGACCTATCTCTTTGAGACGACGTCCGCCTTTGCCGATGATCATTGGTTTGTAGCGGTCTTCGTTGGTGAGGACGCGGGCGATGACACGTAGGCCTGGCTCTTTGCCCTTGCCAAAGGTGGTCTGCTCGGCTTCGTCTACTTCGACAGCGATTGCGTAGGGGACTTCTTTATCAAAGACGCTAAAGACTTTCTCGCGGATGATTTCAGCGATCCAAAATTTGTTGTCGATATTGGTGAGCTGTTCGTCCGGGTACATCTCTTCACCGTCTGGGAGGAGTTCGATGACTTTGTTCTTGAGCGGTGTGATGTGGCTGGCACGCAGCGCAGAGAGTGAGAGCACATCGTCAAAGTCCTCAGCAAGCTTCTCATATTCGGCTTGGTGTTTGCGGGTTTCTGGTGGAAGGTCACTCTTGTTGATGACGAGGAGCTTCTTGGTAGGGAGGTGGCGGATCATCCCGAGGATGGCGCGTTCTTCGGTGCCGATCTCGCGGGTAGGGTCGACGACGTAGACGATGAGGTCGATCTCTTCGAGTGCTTCGGTGACTTTACCGGTGAGCTTCTTGGTGAGAGGGTTTTTCTTGTCTTTGAAGACACCTGGTGTATCGATGAAGACAGCCTGCCCTTTTGGGTGGCCACTGCCGCCTGGCATGTTCATCACACCATGGATGATGTTGCGAGTCATCTGTGCACGAAAGCTGGTCGCAGCGATTTTGGTGCCCACGAGGGTGTTGAGAAGGGTTGATTTGCCTACGTTGGAGCGGCCAACGAGGACGACGAAGCCTGATTTCATCATATGTAGAGTGTTAGAGTTCTAGAGGTTTAGAGTTGTTAGGAAAGAATACACCCAAACTTTACCCTATTCTAGCAAAAAAATCAAGCCGCGGGGCAGGCGGCCGGGTATGTACCCTGTGGAGATGACTAATCCGAGGGCTAGTCATCCTTGGGAGGGGGAGAGGGTTGCGGCGTCGGGTTGCGCTCTTGTTCGATATCCTGTTTGAGGTCTTTTTCGAACGTCTCACCTTGTTCGGCGTGGTTGGCGGCATCCTTGGCGGCCTCCCTGGCATCGCCAGCACTTTCGGTTGCTTCTTCAGCTGCTTCTTTCGCGACGTTTTTGGCATTTTGACCCTGATCACCTACGAAGCTCCCAGGCTTGGGGTTGGCAGCACGAGTTGCCTCGTCTGCCGCTTCATCAGCCTTGACGTCAGCCTTGGCTGCTTGCCTGCGAGACTTGTCTGCTGCGGCCTTCTTCTCTGCTTGATAGGGGGCAGTTTTGGCCTCTTCGGCATGTTCTTTGGCAGCCTCTTTGGCCTTTTTGGCTTCGCTTGCAGCATCGACTGCGTTTCGGGCTGCCTCCTCTACGTCTTCGATCTCTTCCCAGTCTTTCTTTCGTGCCATGATGACACCTCCTTATATCACTAGTATACACGTATTCAAGTATCTTGCCATCTTCTGTTCTCCTTGCTACACTTCCATCATATGAAAGTCTATATTCTCAAAGACATCCCAGGCACAGCGCAGAAAGGTGACATCAAGGACGTATCCGATGGCTATGCCAATAATTTTTTGATCGCACGGGGCCTTGCCAAGCCGGCCACCAAGGCACTTCTCGCCCAAAAACAAGCCAGCGCCAACAAAAAAGTGAAGCAACAAGTAAAGCAAGAAAGCGCAGCCAGAAAGACAGCGCGGACGATATCCGGGCAAACCTTTGGTGTCACTGCTGAAGCCAGCGACCAAGGCAAGCTCTTTGCAGCCGTGACCAACCAGCAAGTCGCAGAGGCGATCCGCCAAGCGTGCGGGCAAGCGCTCGAGCCAAACTCGATTCACCCAAAGAGTCCGATCAAGTCTCTCGGCGACCACGCTGTGACTGCCAAGCTCCCCGGAAATGTCACCGCTAGCTTTACCATCCATGTTGACAACCAGTAACATCACCCTCGCCATGGGTGATGTTTTCTGATACTATTATTGCGTACTAATACTCTATATATATGCCAAAACGTGCACGTAAATTTATCTTTGTCGTCGGGGGTGTTCTCTCTGGCGTGGGCAAGGGCGCGACCACTGCGTCACTCGCCGCAATCTTCAAGGCCAAAGGCCTCAAGGTGACGGCGCTCAAAGCTGACCCGTATATCAATGTCGACGCCGGTACCATGAACCCGACTGAGCATGGGGAAGTCTTTGTGACGATTGACGCTGACGAGACAGACCAAGACATGGGCAACTATGAACGCTTTATCGGTGCCGACCTCACCAGCATGAACTACATGACGACTGGTCGCGTGTATCAGAGCGTGATCGAACGCGAGCGCACCATGAAGTACAAGGGCAAGTGTGTCCAAGTTGTGCCGCATATTCCAGAAGAGATCATTCGTCGTATCACGACTGCGGCAGACGAACACGACGCTGACATCACGATGATCGAGATCGGTGGAACGATCGGTGAGTACGAGAATATCCTCTTCCTCGAAGCGGCGCGCATGATGCAGCTCAAGGACCCGACTGGCGTCGCGACTGTATTGGTAAGCTACCTCCCAATTCCAAAGCACCTTGGCGAGATGAAAACCAAGCCAACGCAACACGCCGCTCGTACGCTTGCCGGTGCTGGTATCAATGCCAATGTCATCGTCGCTCGTGGCGAGTACGAACTCGACAAACCTCGTCGCGAAAAACTTGCCGTCTTTTGTGGTGTGCCAAAGAATAACGTCATCTCGGCACCAGACGTCGCGAGCATCTATGAGATCCCAATCACCATGGAGCAGCAGGGGATCGGCAATATTCTCCTCAAAGCGCTCGACATGAAGCCTCGCAAGGCCGATCTCGAGCCATGGGAAAAACTCGTAAAGACGATCAAGACCACCAAGAAAGAAATCAAGATCGGCGTCGTGGGCAAATACTTTGGCTCTGGTGACTATGTCATCTCTGACTCGTATATCTCTGTGATTGAAGCGATCAAGCACGCCGCTTGGAGTCAAAAGGCCAAGCCAGTGCTGACCTGGATCGACTCAGAAGAATTTGAAAATAACCCCCGCAAGCTCAGCAGTCTCAAAGACTATGATGCAATTGTGGTGCCCGGTGGATTTGGGACGCGTGGAGTGGAAGGCATCATCGCCGCGGTTAAATACATCCGTGAAAACAAGATCCCGTATCTTGGCATCTGCTACGGCATGCAGCTCGCTTGTATCGAATTTGTAAGGAACGTGATCGGCAAGAAGAATGCAACAACAGTAGAGATGGATGATAGTGCCAGTGAGCCAGTGATCCACATCAACAAGAGCCAAGCCGAAAACGTCCGCTCTGGTCGCTATGGCGGCACGATGCGTCTCGGCGCCTATGATGCTCGCCTCAAAAAGGGGAGTAAGGCTCGCAAGGCGTATGGTGAAGATGTCATCAGTGAACGCCATCGTCATCGCTACGAGTTTAACAACGAGTACCGTGATGAGGTGGACAAGGCAGGCCTCCAGATCGTGGGGGTCAATCCTGAGAGCGACCTCGTCGAGATCGTCGAGCTCAAGGATCACCCATACTTTGTCGGCGCGCAGTTTCACCCTGAATTCCAATCTCGCCCTATGGACCCGCATCCACTCTTTGTAGGGCTGGTGAAGGCCGGGATCGCCAAGAAATAACCTTCTAGACAATCAATAAAAGCAGCCACAAGAGGGCTGCTTTTTGGCTGTCTGTGGGCAAAAGGTTGACAAAAAGTACATATTTGCCTATACTCAGCCTATGATGCAGAAGCCACTCTTCTTCGCCCTTTTCTCAATTCTTTTCGTCGCCGCGTGCGGCGGAGCGCCGGACACCTCCTTGGAGGTGCCCATCACCCAGCCTGACATCCGTCTGGCAACCCCGACCTCCAGCCAGCCGGACGAGTGTCGGCGTAGCATCCCCATGCCCCTCAGCAGTGAGGGAACCCTCGAGACCCTCATGAGCCCGGAGATTGGGCTCATGCCAGGGGAGACCCTCGACCTCGCGTCGTATTACGATGCGTACGGTGGCCCCGTGGGGCTCGAGCAGGGGGACGAGATTCGTGCCAAGATCTTCCCGCTCGAGGGAAATGGTCAGGTGCGGATGCGTCCGTACGATCTGGCCGACCGGGCCAACGTACTCGAAGTGGAATGCTTCGCGCCAAAGGGTGCCACCGCCCCAGCCGTTGGTGGTCTCACCGAGACATTCAAGGCACGGGCAAGTGTCACCCAAGTCGGCGTCGAGCTGAGCAACCTGAGCGACGAGCCCGTCAGCATCATGCTGACTATGGCCTTCTATCGCTCCTGCAGCGACTGAATCCGGCCTTCCTCGCCGGACACAAGCCAGTCTTCTGCAGTCTACCCGGCCCTCGGCCACCTCTACAGAGGCAGCCAGGGCCCTTTTTTTTATCTTGAAATTTCCTTCATTCTCCCGTAGGCTACCAATATATGACCGACATCGAAAAGATCAAAGAGGCCTTGCCAGTAGAGCAGCTGGTCGGAGAATACGTTCCCCTCAAGCGGATGGGAAAGTATCTCAAAGCGTGCTGCCCGTTTCACAATGAAAAAACACCGTCATTTATCGTCAACACTGATCGGAACAATTGGCATTGTTTTGGCTGTTCCAAAGGTGGTGACATTTTTACCTTTGTCCAAGACATAGATGGGCTCGACTTTCCGGAAGCCCTCAGGCTCCTAGCTGGCAAAGCCGGCGTCGAACTCACCAATACCGTTCGCAATCAAGCCGAAAGTAGTCAAAAAAATCGTATCAAAGATATCAACGTCGAAGCGGCGAGGTTTTTCTTTGGGGTGCTCACCAAGATGCCTGCCGGCAAGGAGGCAATGGCCTACCTTGTTGATCGTGGTGTATCTCGCGAGACGATCGATGCGTGGCAAATAGGTTTTGCCGCTGATCAGTGGGATCTTCTGACCAAGTACCTCCTCAAAAAAGGTCACAGCATCGATGATATTATTGCCGCAGGGCTCACCATCAAACGCGAAGGTGCCAATGCTCGTACCGGCCGCGGGTTTTATGATCGGTTTCGTGGACGAGTGATGTTTCCGATCAAAGATGTGCATGGCGCTGTCGTAGGATTTACAGGACGAGTGCTGGTGGAAACTGACAAGACTGGTGCCAAGTATGTCAACACGCCGCAGACCCCGGTGTATGACAAGTCACGGGTGATCTTTGGGCTCGACCGTGCCAAAGGTGAAATCCGTAGTACCAAAAAGACAGTGCTCGTGGAAGGCCAGATGGATGTGATCGCGTGTCACCAGGCTGGCATGACCAATGTGGTAGCAACGAGTGGGACAGCCATGACGGAGCAACAAGTCACGCTTCTCAAACGATACGGCGACACGTTTCTCATGGCATTTGATGGAGACGCGGCTGGCCAAAAAGCTGCCAAGCGCGGTATCGACATCGCGCTCGCGCAGGGGCTTGCGGTGCGCGTGATACAGATCCCGGACGGCGCTGGCAAAGATCCTGATGAATGTCTCAAACAAAACAAGAATGTTTGGTTCAAGGCAGTCGATGATGCGGTGGATATCATGCAGTGGTATCTCGACACAGCGTTTGTCGGCAAAGACATCACGAGTCCGAGGGACAAGCAAGATGTGGCCAATACAGTCTTGCCGGAGATCGGGAGACTCCCGGCCGCAGTAGAGCGTGACCACTGGCTGCGTGAGCTGTCTGGTCGCCTCGGTGTGGATGTCGAGGTCCTCAAGGAGGACATGGCAAGACTCAAGAAAGGGGAGCCAAGTGTGCCTACACCAGTCCCACACAGTGAACCAAAAAAAGCTGAAAATATTCCTAAAACTAGGGTAGAAACACTTCTTGAACTTTTGCTGTCATTGTTGCTCGAGGAGCCTCAACTTCTCGGCCGTGTGACCGTCAACGACCAGTGGTTTGCCGCTTCTGCTGATGCACCTCTTTACGAAATGGTCAAATTGGCGTATAGTGAGGGCAAATCTGATCTTTCGCCAAATGCCGAATCAGTGGCACGTGTTGAGACGCTTCTTATGCTCTCGCCGCATCACTTTGGTGAAGTCACTCCAGAACAACGCGCTGAAGAAGCGATGAAACTCGCTGCTTCTGTGCATGACATCTGGCTGCGTGAGCGACGTGCAATATTTCAACAGCAGATCGCCCAAGCAGAGTCGACAAATGATACAGAACGGCTGAAATCGCTTCTTGAAGCGTACCAAGCCCTTTTGTAAGATCAGCAACGATATCACAACCCTTTTTATTTACTAACCGATCGATCCATGCCGCGCAAAACTACGGCAAAATCGAAAGTGGCCACCAAGAAAACGGTAGCCAAGAAAAAATCAAGCGCAGTCCAGAAGATTGCGAAAAAAGCAAAGACCGTTGCAAAACGCGTGACCACAAAAAAAGCGTCCGCGAAAAAAACTTCAGCAACGAAAAAATCGACAAAGGTGACAAAGAAAGCACCTGCCAAAAAAGTTGCTCCTAAAAAAGCAGCACCTAAGAAATCGGCTTCAAAAAAAGCGCCTGCGAAGAAGCCCGCAGCAAAGAAGGTCGCTGCCAAAAAAGTACCGAAGAAAAAAGCTGTCAAAAAACCAGCACCAAAAAAGACGACCAAGACACCATCGTCTACTTCGAAGTTCAAAGCTATTCCAAAGAAAAAACCTGCCAAGGCAAAAGTAAAAAAAGGTCCTGGCAAAAAATTTGTTGTACGTCACCCAGCACCAGACCCACCTGATCAGGAAGCCATGTGGGAGTACATCAAGCGTGGACGTAGCCGCGGATTTCTTACTGACACAGAAGTGATCGGCTTGTTTCCTCGTATCGAGGCGCATCTTCCAGAGTTTGAATCTTTTCTTGATGCCATGGAGCAAAATGGTGTCTCCCTCATGGAGATCATAAGTACTGGCGGACTTCTCGGAGGCACCCAAGAAAAGCGCGAGCTTCTTTCAGGACTCCAAGGCAAGCAGCCAGACATGGAAGGTGAGTTTGATCTCGGAAGTATCTCTCAAGACTCTATCCAAATGTACTTGCGTGAGATCGGGAAGATCCCACTCTTGCGAGCTGAGCAAGAAGTCTCACTCGCCAAACGCAAAGAGCGTGGCGACCGTGAAGCTGAGATGAAGATGATCGAAGCCAACCTTCGCCTCGTCGTATCTATCGCCAAGAAGTTTGTCGGCAAACAGCTCTCTCTCCTCGACCTCATCCAAGAAGGAAACATCGGTCTCTTTCGTGCGGTCAAGAAGTTTGACTACCGCAAAGGATACAAATTTTCAACGTATGCTACTTGGTGGATCCGTCAGGCGATCACCCGTGCGCTCGCTGACCAGTCCCGCACCATCCGTATTCCGGTGCACATGGTCGAGACCATCAACCGGTCACAACAGATGCAACGTCGTCTCCTCCAAGACCTTGGCCGTGATCCTTCACCAGAAGAGCTTGCTGCCGAGATGGGCGAAGACCTCTCCAAGATCAAACAGATCATCAAAATCTCACAAGAAACAATCTCACTCGAAACCTCCGTTGGTGACGATGATGATGATTCACAGCTCTCTGACTTTATCGAAGACGTCAAGAATGTGAGCCCATCACGCGCGGCTGGTATCGAGCTCCTTCGAGACTATATCCATGAAGCGATCGCCGAGCTCTCACCTCGTGAGCAAAAAATCCTCGAGATGCGCTTTGGGCTCGGAGATGGTGTGACACATACCCTCGAAGAAGTCGGTAAGGAATTTGACGTCACGCGTGAGCGTATCCGTCAGATCGAAGCCAAAGCACTTGAGAAAATCCAAGCCATGGGCATCATCGACAAGCTGAGAGACTACTAAACATCTTAAAAAGGCACCTCAGATAGAGGTGTCTTTTTTGACTTTATATAGTCATTCCTGTAGCGTGAGATATTGAAGGAGTTAAAACCTAATGATCAATGCAATTCCCACCCCGATTCGGATGAAGGCCGGCGAGATCTTCTTTGGTGGTGCAAACCTCTACGGCAAGAGGCCTCTCGACGGCTTTCTGGCCATGGTGCGTCTGGCGTGTGGCGATAGACGAGGGGTCTTTCCTGTCTCGACGCCGCGTACCTCGCCACGGGATCTCATGATCCGTGACCCGTATGCGTTGCATACGATTGATACGGACAGTACTCTTTGGGGCAAGCCTGAGAACCTCGAGCCTGTCCTCGGACCTACCATAGGTGGACCGCGAACGAACGCACGCTGGCGTGAAGCTCGTGCTGGCTTGACTCGCAGTTTTCAGCCGGCGCATATGCAGGCACACCAGCTTGAACGTATGCACAGGCGAGCCAGGCAGTTCGTCGATGACGCCGAGCGGGGAACGGACAACCTCGTGGGGTTGACGGCCGGCTATACGTCGGATGTCATCTTCGATGCACTTCTTGGTGTCGCGCCTGACAAATGGCTCGCCGATGCGTTTCAGGTCTTCAACGACGGGGCTATCTACGTGATCAATGGACGTTCCAACCAGCGCATCGATACGAATCGTGATTCGCTGACGGCATACTGCCAGGATCATTTCGTGAAGGAGCGCGATGCTCAACGTGAAGGCTGCGAACCCAACCCTACGATGTTGGGGCTCATGCTGGCGGCACATCTTGCGAGTGGCGAACACCTGCTTGACGATGATGACTTCATCCGCAACATGGTGGGAATGCTCTTCGCTGGTTTCGAGACGACGTCCAACGCGTTGGCATTTGCCACGGGACTCTTGCACGACCATCCCGATGTCTATGACAACATGTCAGAAGAGCTACGCCGCGTGGGATCCGACAGCGTCTTGGAGGTCATCTTTCAGCCGAGCAAGCTCTGGCAGTTGATCCCATGGACGATGGCGTGCATTTACGAGGCCTTGCGTGTACTTCCACCTGTCTGGGGAGGTCGTCGTGAAGCAGTCAAAGATCACGTGCTCGAGTTCGAGAACGGTCAGTTCCAAGTCTTCGAAGGCGATCTGGCTCGACTCGATCGCTTCTTTCTCCAGCGTGATCCACGCATATGGGGTGAGGAGTGGGCGACATCGTATCGACCGGATCTGTGGCCTGAGGAGGGCAAGCTGCCCGGCACGCAGGCCATGGCTTACGCGCCGTTTGCCGCTGGCAAGCGCATCTGCATGGGGCAAGCCTTTGCCATCGCTGAGATGGTGCTAGTTTACCTCGAGGCTGCGTTGCGCAACCTGCGACCGCAGATCAAAACGAACAAACGTGCTCTCTACGCGGCCATGACCATGACGTACAAGCATGAGACGGATTTTCGTCTGGTCCAAGCCTGATCTACCTCGCCTCGTCTGCCCCGACGCGAGGTTCTTTTTTTACAACACAAAAACACAGCTCTTTCGAGCTGTGATATTTTCTTGACTATGTCTTCACTGCATCAAATCGTGCTTCCACTACATTCCAGTCGAGGGCTTTGACGAAGGCGCCGATGTAGCTGCCTTTGTCGAGACCGTAGTCGACCATGAAGGCGTGTTCCCACATATCCATGACGACGAGTGGGACGCAGCCGGTGAGATGGTTTTCAGCGTGCTCAGCGACCCAGGTGTTGAAGACGCGGTTGCCGCGTGGGTCGTAGTACATGACCATCCAGCCGATGCCACGGAGTTTGGCTTTGTCGATAAAGTCTTTGTGACACGCGTCACCAGAGCCAAACTGTTCGTCGATCAGCTTGAGGAGGTCAGTCTTTCCTTCTGGCTTTTGTGCGTCCTTGCTCATGTTCTCAAAGTAGAGTTCATGGAGACGCATACCATTGAACTCCCAGCCAAAGCGGCGGGTGAGCTCGCTGTGTTCTGGTGTGCCTGGTTCGTGTTTCTTTACTTCTTCGAGCACTTTGTTGGTATTGGCAACGTAGCCGCTGTAGAGCTTGAAGTGATTGTTCAGGAGCTGGTCACTAAATCCAGCTGTCCCGAGGAGACGGGAGAAGTCTTGTACTTCGTACATAGAGGTTAGAGAGTTACGGTGTTAGAGATGTTAGCAGGAGCTTTCCCCAGGTAGGGGAGGGACTAAATCTTTCCAACCAAGTCCATGCCAGGTTTCAAGGTGTCAGCGCCTGGTTTCCAGTTGGCTGGGCAGACTTCGCCGCCATGCTTGCGGACGTAGAGCGCAGCTTGGAGCTTTCGTAGGAGCTCCTCAGCGCTGCGGCCGATGCTGTTGTCATGGATCTCGCAAGCTCTCACGACGCCTTCAGGGTCGATGATAAATGAACCACGAAGAGAAAGGCCTTCTTCTGGGATGTAGGTACCCATGAGTTTACAAAGTTTGCCAGTAGGGTCTGCAGCCATTGGGAACTTGATCTTGGCGATAGATGGTGAGTGGTCGTGCCATGCTTTGTGGACAAAGACGGTGTCAGTACTCACAGAGACAATTTCAGCGCCAGCTTTTTCAAACTCTGGGTAGAGCTCTGCCATCTGCATGAGTTCTGTCGGGCAGACAAAGGTAAAGTCAGCTGGGTAAAAGAAAAGGATGAGCCACTTGCCTTCAAAGTCAGTGAGCTTCATCTGCTTGGTGTCACCTTTGTGAAAGGCTTCAAACTCGACGTCTGGTAGCTTTTGGCCGACGAGGGGGGTGCGAGTTGGGAGTTCCATATGATATAGATAATAGTAAATAGAAAATAGCCAATAGGAGCAATATAAGGTATGTATTCATAGCTCAACTATTGGCTACGAACTAATCCCTAATATCTACCCAATATGGTATACTGTAGGCGTATTATTGGCAACAGTGTATATGTATGACGTCATCGCCGTAGGCGACACCACAATTGATATGTTTCTCCGGATTAGCGAAGGGACGGTACAGTGTTCGCTGGACGAAGAAGCCTGCAAGCTCGTTCTTGACTATGGTGGCAAAGTCCCTGTCGACAGTACAGAGCGGATCATCGGTGTGGGCAACGCTGCCAACAACGTCATGGGCATCACCAAGCTCGGTCTCAAGGGCGCCATCTACACGCATGTGGGTGACGATGACTGTGGCAAGGACATGGTGGCCAAGTTTGCTCGTGAAGGTGTGCCAACTGACTACATCGTCTACGACCAAGGCAAAAAGACCAATTATTCTACAGTGATTGACTATCAGGGTGACCGGACGATACTTGTTTATCATGCTGACCGTACGTACAAGCTGCCACGTTTCAAAAAACCAAAGTGGATCTATTTTTCTTCCATCATGGGCAATCATGATGAGCTCAATGCCGAGCTCGTCAGCTACATCAAAAAGAAAAAGGTCAAGCTTGCGTTCAACCCTGGTACTCATCAGATGAGACTGGGGGTGAAAAAACTGGCAAGCGTCCTGTCTGTGACAGACATCCTCTTTGTGAACAAAGAAGAAGGGGAGCGACTGGTAGGCAAAAAGAAAACGATCCCAGGACTCCTGCGAGCCTTGGCACGCAAAGGACCAAAGACAGTGGTGGTCACCAATGGCCGCAAAGGATCGCACTGTTTGCACGACGGAAACATCTATAATGCTGGTTTACTCGAAAGCACCGTGGTGGAACGCACAGGGTGTGGTGATGCGTATGCCAGCGGCTTTCTTGCGGCGACGATCAAGGGTCTCGGGCCTGAAGACGCGATGAAGTGGGGGAGTGCCAACGCAGCCAGTGTGGTGGAGCATGTTGGCTCGCAGCGCGGTCTCTTGACGGCGTCTCAGCTCACCCGTACACTAGCTGAGCATCCTGAGTTTGTGGTGGCATAAACGTTATCCACAACGCGGATGCTGCATAGTGTGTTATAATCACTACAATATGTAGTTATTTCGACATATATATAAGCTAACAAACCTAATTAAGCTATAAGCTAAACACATCATATGGCAGAAAAACGCTCAGCGTTTGACTCAATGAGTCCAGCGCAAACATTTTTTGGAGGAATCATCTTGGGCTTCTTGGTCCTTTGTACGATTGGCTTTTTTATTTTTCTTTCTGTCTTCCTCAAGGGAGGTATGGAACTAGGTGCTAGCAAAGGATCTGGTAATGTTGCTGCTGCTCCGACTGCCGCTGCTCCTGCCGCGCCGACACCCGCTGCTCCTAGCGCTCCTGTCGTTGTCGCCGAAGTAACTGATGCAGATCATGTTCGTGGCAACGTCGACGCGCCGATCACCATCGTCGAGTATTCAGACTTTGAGTGTCCGTTCTGTGCACGTTTCCAGGATACGGTAGAGCAAGTCTTGGCTGCGTATCCTGACCAAGTTCGTCTCGTCTACCGTCACTTTCCACTTTCATTTCACCCAGAGGCAGGTCCTGCTGGTGAAGCTTCAGAGTGTGCAGCTGACCAAGGCAAGTTCTGGGAATTTCATGATGAACTCTTTGCGAACACAAGTAACTTGAGTGCCAACCTCTACCGCGATATCGCGACTGATCTTGGTCTCAACCTAGGAGACTTCAATGATTGTGTCAGTTCTGGCAAGTATGCTGCGGCTGTCTCTGAGGATCAAGCAAGTGGACTTGCTGCTGGCGTCGGTGGTACACCACACAGCATTATCATCGCCCCTGACGGATCGACGACTCCTATCTCAGGCGCACTTCCGTTTGCCCAAGTGCAACCGGTGATTGACGGATTGCTCAACTAACGCTCAACGTTCAAAAAAGCCCCATGATTGGGGCTTTTTTTGACTATAGGGGGATGGAAACGTATACTTACGACAATACATTTTTAATGCGATAGATATGAAGAAAGCGATTAACTATAAGCGGCGTGGGATTATCTGGTTGATATGTGGTCCATTACTCCTTGCCTGCACATTGTCTGCGTTTGCTGTTGTACAGTTTGTTGTAGCTCAAACTACTCCTAGCCCAATTATTGAACCAGCCGATAAACATGTGGGTATTCAAGCCGATGATCTGACTGCGGCAATGGCGACAGATACGGTAGCAAACAGCACATCAGAAGTAGATATGACTTCTGGGTTGTCAGCTCAAGACACACGAAGTACAGTGGTATCTATCATTAGGGTTGTTTTGTCATTACTTGGAATTATAGCACTCGTGCTTACTATGGTTGGCATCCCTTTGGGTATTATCAATCTTGGAAAAAGTGGTACAAGCCCCTCAGAGGAGGAACACCTTGTCGAAAACAAGAGTCCTCTTACTCACTGGCCTGTTTGGATTGGGTATGCTGTACTCGTCGTGCCATATCTTTTTATTTCAATGTTTGATTCAGTCTCAGTACAATACGCATCGGCCTTTGTCGTTTTGATTGGTATAGCGGTATTTCCTCTTGTGTTGATTCATCAGATGCATAAGGCTATTGAAGCAAATACTCGCGGAACATATTCTGTGAGCCCTAGCAAAGCAGTATGGTATAATTTTATTCCTTTGTTCAACATTTACTGGCATTTCGCTTGGTTTACTGCTGTCATACGTTTTCTCAAGAAATACCAAGGTGAAGAGGTCAAAGAAAGCTCCATGATGGCATTGTATATCATTGGCTTTCTACTATATGGATTATTTTTTCCACTTGGGTATTTGTGTACACTTGGTGCCATGCATATCATGATAAAGCAACTACATACTCTTTTTGATGAACCTGCATCAGAAAATTCACTGTTGAAGCAATAGGGAGTTTGTTTGCTGAGAAGACAAACACTCTGCTATACTAAGAGAAACTATGGCACTCGCTCAACTCAAACCAGCAAAAGAAAAACCAGATGGTGAAGATATCTGTCTGTTTGGTCAAACCAACTTCCGCAATCAAATGCGGAAATTTGGTATTAAGACAGATGATCGTCGTCGTCACATGTACATCATCGGGAAGACTGGTATGGGCAAATCGACCATGATGGAAAACATGATCCTCTCAGACATCTACAATGGTGTCGGTGTAGGGCTTGTTGATCCGCATGGAGACTTTGCCGAAAAAGTCATCGACTTTATCCCACCGCATCGGATCAACGACGTTGTGTACTTCAATCCATCTGACACGCAGTTTCCGATTGGGTTCAATATCCTCGAAGTCAAAAATGAAGAACAAAAACATCTCGTAGCCGGTGGGCTTATGGGTACCTTCAAGAAGATCTGGCCTGACGTGTGGAGTAGTCGTATGGAGTACATCCTCGGCAACACCCTTCTCGCGCTTCTTGATAATGAAGGTTCTACGCTGCTTTGGATCAACCGCATGCTTGGAGACAAAGAGTTTCGAAAGAAAGTTGTCGCCAATATTAAAGACCCTGTGGTCAAAGGGTTTTGGCAGGGTGAATTTGCCAACTACGAAGACCGCTATGCCAAAGAAGCCGTCGCGCCGATCCAAAATAAGATTGGGCAGTTTCTCTCTGCTAGTGTCATCCGCAACATGGTCGCTCAGGTCAAGTCTACGATCAATATTCGTGATCTTATGGACTCACGCAAGATCGTGATCATGAACCTTTCAAAAGGGCGAATTGGTGAAGACAATTCTCGTCTTCTTGGTGGTATGCTTATCACCAAAATCCAACTCGCTGCGATGGAACGGGTTGATACACCAGAGGCAGAGCGACAAGACTTCTTCTTGTATGTTGATGAGTTTCAAAACTTTGCGACGCCATCATTTGCCAACATTCTCTCTGAGGCGCGTAAGTACCGCCTGAGCTTGATCATGGCGCACCAATACATCAAACAACTCGATGAAGTGGTGGCTGACGCGGTGTTTGGAAATGTTGGGACGATTGTCACGTTTCGTGTCGGGGGACCAGACGCGACGATGCTAGTCCAAGAGTTCACCCCTACCTTTACGGAAGATGACATTGTCAATCTGCCCAAGTTTAGTATCTTCCTCAAACTCATGATCGATGGGATTGCTTCTATGCCGTTTAGTGCTGGAACATTGCCACCGATCGCACAGCGTACAGGTAGTCTCGACAAAGTCGTCCGCGCCTCACGAGAACGCTACGCAAAACGCAAAGAAGAAATTGAAGAAAAAGTAAACCGTTGGAGTGAAGAAAAAGAAGAAAGTCGTGAAAGACAAGGATCTAGTGGTGGCGGTCGTGGAAGAGGTGATGGACGTTCTGGTGGTGGTCGATCTTCAGATCGGTCACGTGGAGGTCGCTCTGATCACTCGTCTGGTTCATCACGTTCGGATAGCTCTCGTTCAAGCTCTGGGTCACGTTCTGACCGTGGTAGTGATAGAGATAGGGGCCGTGATAGAGATAGAGACCGTGACCGGGATCAATCACGTGCCAGTCGACCACCTTCTTCAAATGATGCTTCATCAACCGTAGAGACACACAAGCCGTTCAAAGCGCAACTCGAAGCCCTCAAACAAGCTGTTGACGTCCCGAAGTCTGCTGCCGCCGCAGCAACGGCTCTTGTCACCAAACCTGTCAATGAATTGACAGATCACATCACAGAGCAGCCGTCGTCTGACAGTGCTTCACGTACAGTATTGCATGCACCAGAAAACACAGCACCAATAACCCCAAAGACACCTACTGTAATCTCAGTACCAGTAGCTGGAGCGAAACCAGAACAAGTAGTACAACCAGCGAGTACACCCGCTACTTCATCGACCCGTCCAGTAGTAGATCCAAGTATCCCAACAGGAGATGCACCTGCTATCCCAAAACGTCGTCGTCGACGCAAGCGAAATCGCAATTCGGGCGACCGATCATCTACTAATGCTAGCAGACCTTCTTCATCATAATCTATGTCCAAACCAACCAGTAGTATTATTTCACGTATTCAATTAGGAATACTGACACTTGCTGCTGCACTTATTCCTTGGCTCGCCATACCAGGAAGTGCTGACATTGCCAATGCTACCAAACTTCTTGTCTTAGCGCTTTGTGCTGGCTCACTTCTTGTTGCGAGTCTCGTTTCCGTGGCCATGTCAGAAAAGGTGTCCATGGTGCGAAGTGTGTTTGATTGGATATTCCTTGGGTTGCTACTCACTATTGGGTTGTCCACGTTGTTGTCGCAAGATTTTCAGCGCTCTGTCTGGGGGATTGGTGATGAAGCCACGCTCTCACTAGTTCTTATGTTGTCTCTCTTTGTATTGACGTGGTATGTTTTCCAACTTGCAACGACGCTCAAAGCCTGGTGGCAGCTGGTTTATGGGTTGTTGGCTGGGAGTGCCGTTGTGGCAGTTGGGAGTCTTGATAGTTCACTTGTCGCCGTACGAGCTACGTCGCTGATGCTCGGCACGGGGATGTATCTTGCGCTTAGCACCTTGTTCTCGTTTGGGTTGGCACTTTCTTCACGTCGTACACACGCCACATCACTCGTGTTGTATGTAGTGGGTGTTATTGGACTGTATGCTGTTGTTCGTCTTGGCCTGTTTATCCCGACAGCGCTACTTGCTATTGGTAGTGGTGTGCTAGTGATGCTTGGGTTACTTTTTGTGCGTCAGTCATCGACTGCTCGCAATGCAGCGACATTGCTTGTCTTCATCATTGCGCTCGTGTCAGCGTTTGCGCCGTCACTCTTTCAACAGCCAACCCAAAATCCTGATATTATTCTCGGTGCTAGTTCGTCTTGGCAGATCACCCAAGCACTTTACCAAGATGGCATAGGAAGTGTATTGATCGGTACAGGGCCAGGAACATTTCTCAATGCGTTTACAATGTATCGTCCGGCTTCATTCAATGCTGATCCGTTTACCGCAAGTCTACGGTTTGCCTGGCCACAAAGTACATTTATTGCCATGCTTGTTGAGTTTGGTGTTCTTGCGACACTGGTGTTCTTTTTGTTGCTTTTCACATTGTTTGGCATCATGCTCACATCTTGGCGCAAAAATGCGTCCCTTTTTGCAAGGATAAAAGAACGTGTGAACGGCCATTCACATGACCTTTCAGCGTTGGATGTGTTTGTCTGCAGTCTCGTGCTTGTACTTGCTACTGTAGGATTCTTCTTTAGCTATGCTGAGTATGCCTACTGGCTACTTTGGTGTTTCCTTTTCGGGCTGACAGTTGTAGTGTCATCTGGCTTTATACCGACACTCTTCACTACACAGTCACTCAATGTCCGCACCTCATCGCAGCTTCAACCCGCTCGTATCTTTGTCCTTGTCATCGCTATGGCAGTTGTCATCATTGGCGACGTGTATGTGACTCGAGTGTACTTGGCTGATAGAGCGTATGTTGTCGCCGTACAAGGGCCTCAAAGCGAAGCAAAACAAGCACTTGAGGAAGCTCGGTCATTGTATGCAGGGGACTTTCGTTCTGCGCTAGCATTGTCATATGTACACCTAGGAGAGGCTCAAGCATTTGGCAATGTTTCTGAACCAACCGAAGCCACTGTGACCGCAGCAGCTGCATCCCTCCAAGATGCCGTAAGCCTTTTGCGTTCACAAGTTGACATCCAACCAAAGCATGCCGTACTCTGGCAAGCTCTTTCAGAACTTTATGGACTGAGCAAAATATTTACTCCAGAAGCAACTGAATGGGAACTTTCATCTCTGCGTCAGGCAATTGCACTTGATCCTGTCAATGCTGTGTTGCATCTTCAGCTAGGACAAGCGCTCGAGTCGGCAGAACGTACCCGAGAGGCAAAAGAAGCGTATCGCGCTGCGTATCAACTCCAACCTACTCTTCATCGAGCAAGTGTGCGTCTTGCTACCTTGCTAGAAGCAGAGGAGCGTTATGATGACGCTATTGATGTCTTTGCCAATAGAATCGAGCTACTTGGCAACGAACCAGATCTTTTGACGTTTATCGGTCGACTCTACTACAACCGAGGGACTGAAGGTGATCTCGCTGTTGCAGAGCAGCTCTGGCAACGAGCAATCTTCGTCAATCCGGATCTCGTTGACGCACATTATGCTCTTCAGGTACTCTATGATCGGGTAAACCTACCCGACCAAGCTGCTGTTCATGCAGCAGCACTCGAACGCCTAACCCCTTAACACAGTCTTTGTCATTGCTGTTTTGTTGGCATGACATGTTTTTGTATTATTACTATGTACACACTCAAAGAATTAGAAGAGACTTGGAATCAAGAATTGACCGAGGCTGAGCAGCTCCTCAGTGCACTTCCTACACTGCCGGGAACAGATCAGGATTTTTTGCAAGCGTATAATAAGCTCAGCATCTTGTTTGATCATCTCTCTGGCAGTTGTGAGCTCATGATGAGTGTGCATCCTGAGGCTGCTGTACGTGAGGAAGCCGAGACTGTCGAGTCAAAGACCAAGCAGTTGATCGTGACGATGTCTCAATCAGTAGCCTTGTTTGAGCGATTTGATGCTATTGATACTCAAGGATTGGCCGCAGACGAACAACGTCTCGTGTCGCACACCCTACGCGATTTTCGTCGTGCTGGTATCGACAAGGATCAAGCAACCAAAGATCAAATTTCTGCACTCAAAGCAAAAATCACAGCATTGGGTCAGACATTTGGCAAACATATTCGAGAAGACAAAAGTCATATTTTTGTCACATCAGAGGACCTTGTTGGATTTCCAGAAGATTTTGTAGCGTCACATGTCCCGGACAGCGATGGGAAGATAAAAATCACGACAGACTATACTGACATTGGGCCATTTATGAAGTTTTGTGCCAATGCCGACGCGCGCAAGCGCATGCAACACGCCCACCTCAACCGTGCCTATCCAGAAAATACAGCTGTCCTCAAAGACCTCATCACAGCGAGACATGAGCTTGCAACGATACTCGGTTACAAACATTGGGCTGCGTATGTGACAGAGACCAAGATGATCGGCTCAGCCGAGGCGGTCGAAACATTTATTACTCAACTGGCAGATGCAGCCCGTGAGCCAGGACAAGAGGATATGGCACGTCTTCTCCTAGCAAAACAACAAGATGATACTGAGGCAACAGCGGTGTATGGCTATGATAGTGCGTATTATAGTGAGAAGATCCGACAAGCTGACTATGATCTTGATGCCAAAGAAGTGCGTCAGTATTTTCCCTATGACCGTGTAAAGCAAGGTCTACTTTCTGTCACAGCCGAATTGTTTGGTCTGCAGTACGAACCACTTGAAGAAGATCTCTGGCATGATCAAGTCGATACGTACATGGTGAAAGATGCCGTGAGTGGTGACGCACTAGGCAAGATCCACCTGGACATGCACCCACGGGAAGACAAGTACTCACACGCAGCCCAGTTTACGGTACGCAGCGGTGTCAAAGGAGTGCAGCTGCCTGTGGGGACACTGGTATGCAACTTTCCCAATCCTCGCGAGAGTGATCACGCGCTCATGGAGCATGGTGATGTGGTGACATTCTTTCATGAGTTTGGACATCTCGTTCATCATATCCTCGGTGGCCAACAACAATACCTTGAATTTTCTGGTGTGGCTACAGAGTGGGATTTTGTCGAAGCACCGAGTCAGTTCCTCGAAGAGTGGGCTTGGAATGCTGACGTGTTGGCTCGTTTTGCTGTTCACTATGACTCTGGCGCTACTATTTCACCTGCCCTTGTCGCCAAAATGCGCGCTGCCAATGAATTTGGCAATGGCACGTTTGTCATGCAACAAGTCTACTACACAGCGATGTCATATCATTTTTATAGTACTTCGCCTGACCAACTTGATCTTGAAGAAAAAGAGACTGATCTTAGACAACAGTATAGTTTGTTTGCCCCTGTCCCGGATCTGCATATGCACGCGAACTTTGGCCATCTGGATGGCTATTCGGCGATCTACTACACATATATGTGGTCGCTTGTGATTGCCAAGGATCTTTTTACTCGCTTTGACAGTGCTACTCTCATGGATCCAGTATTGGCAGGGGAGTATCGAGACAACATTCTTGCTATGGGTGGGAGCAAAGATGCGCGTGAGCTTGTTGAGGACTTTCTCGGCCGCGAATACAACATTCATGCCTTTCGCCAGTGGCTTACCAGTACATCATAGCAAAGACAAATATTTACATGTTGCTCTTCGTTTGTTAAGGTACGTTCACTAATGTCTAACAAAATGTATATGTTACGGATCTCTATTTCGGGGAAGCTTGTGGTAGGGCTATTGCTTGTTGCACTTGGGTTTGTCCCAGGCTTGGCGCAAGCGCAGCTAAGTGGTGAGTGTCCCGTGACACCAAAGACTGCGATTCAGTCAGATCAAGACCCTGCTGTCTACTACGTCACACGTACCTGTACCAAGCGTCCGTTCTTGAACCCTGACATGTTTTTTTCACATTTTGGTGATTGGAATGAGGTGACAACGGTATCTCAAGGTGTCCTAGATCTTATCCCAATGGATGAGTATCAGTTTATGCCATGGGGCTCTCGTCGAGCTCAAGCCAATGGAGCACTGGTCAAGACAATGGACGCACCAGACGTTTATCTTATCCTTCAAGGAAAGCGCTATCACATCACCTCTGAAGCAGTCTTCGCTCAGCTTGGACAGTCTTTCTCTGACGTTGAAGATGTTGATCAAGACGTGATCGATGCCTACCCAGCAGGAGAATCTCTCGATGGCACAGGTTCACTTCCAGCCTTCACCGCAGTGAAGTATGACGGGCAACCAGAAGTGTACATGCTCGTCCCAGATGACGCAGGCAATTTGCAACGTCGTCATATCGGCAACGAAGCAGTGTTTGCGGATCTCAATTATCGCTTTGATCGTGTCGTGATCATCGATGAGTCTACTACTTATCCAGAAGCTGCACGTATCAATGCTCGTGCTGATGTTGATTTTTCACGACAGTCTCGACAGATGGCTGACTCTTCTTCTGCCCATCGTGTAGACGAATCACATGTTCCAATCATCGCACCAGAAGTCAGTGACACTGATAACACCATGCTTCCACCAGCAGATGTGTTTGATGGGTCTAATGATGATATTGATCCAGAGATAGAAAAGTCACTATTAGAACTTGGTGCATTACTTGATAATTATTCTTACCAAGAGTTTGCTGACCTTAACACATACACTGATAGCGATTTTGGTGTTACATTCACAAACTTGGCAAAAATGGATTTTGTTGTTGAAAGCGACATCGATGTTATTGAAGAAACGGGCGCGTATGCTATTTACACAGTAAATATTGATATTACCCTGCCTACAGAGGCTGACTGTCTTGCGCATGAGTCGGTCAGTGAATCATCATCAGACAATCATACAAACGTACGTGATCCTCGCTGTGACGAACTAAATGAGTATGTCGATGATCCCTTCTTTAGTTTTAGAGTGGATACACTGCCAGGCGAACGAACCAACCAAACGTACGCACAGTGGTTTGACTATATCATCGATTCAGAACAGAGCGATGGTTCTGAAGTACTGGTCAGAACACTTGACTCAGATGTAAAAATCTCTGGCATGAGAACTGCTCACGCTAGAGTCACGCAGCCTATCATCTCAGGTTCAGGGCAGGCTGACTCATTGACATATGATATCTATTTGGCAATGGAGCACAATATGCTCTATGTTGCCCGCATCGCTCACCTAGAGCAGCACCATGCTGCCAAGTCGATTGCGCCTCTTGAACGTGTGCTCAATTCACTACAAGTTACTGCGCCTTCACGACGTGTCGCTATCGCCTTGTTTGCCGAAGCGTCAACTGACTATAGTGAAGCAAAAGAACTTGGTATTGTTAAACAAGTTTATGATGATGCGACAGGTGTCCGTCTCTGGAACCGTGGCAACTTTCCAATCATTGAAGTAGAGTACGAAGCGATGCAACTTTATAGTCGCTACGGGTTTGATCAATTCTTTTATCTCTTTGATGTCTCCGAAAAAACAAATCATGTCGGTAGCATGATCTTGGCATCGTACACACCGACAGAATACTCACTCGAGCAGATGGCTGTTCTTACAGCTGCATCACTTTCTGGATATTCAGAAGCTGGTTTCTTAGACGAAGATTCAATCTTGGATTTTTCTGAACGTACAGAAGATGGCTACAAGGGATATTCGATCACGTTTGAATATGAAGTATGGTCTGAAAGGCATCTTTCAAAGACGTACATATTTGAAGTGGGTGATCATGTCTTTGTCATGATCGGTATTGGGCATGAAGATGACTTCAATGTGATTGTAAGTGATCTTGACGCTATGATGGAAGATATCCAACTCCCAAGAAAGTAATTTGACAGCATTGATAACTTTGCTATAGTACCTTCACTATGTTTGAGCAATTCAACGCTACAACCACCACGACTACCACTACAGCTACCATGCCGTAGGGTCGTTGTCTTATTTGCACAACCAAAGCGACCCTAAGGCGGGTCGCTTTTCGTTTAAGCATGTCATATGATTATATATAAATTTGGAGGTAGCTCGGTCAAAGATGCAGCGAGTATCTCGAGAGTTCGTGAGATCATCGCCAAAATTCAAGAGTCAACACCAATTGTAGTCGTCGTCTCTGCATTTGGTGGTGTGACTGATGAGCTGATTGGGTTGGCCTCTGCTGCCTGCAAACGTCAACCATACACCGAGCGACTTGAGGCACTCAAAGCTCGTCATTTGCAGACCTTGCATGAACTTATTGGTGCACCTGTTCCTACCATTGATCAAAAAGTGCAGGCGGCATTGTCAGAACTAGATGATCTTCTCAAGGGGATCTCATTGATTGGTGAGTGCAGTCCAAAGTTTATGGATTTCGCCATGAGTTTTGGTGAGCGCTTATCAGCATTTATCATTGCTGCCTATTTTCATCAGGTAGGTATTCCAGCTCGGTACGTAGATGCTCGTCAGGTCATCAAGACAGACAGCCAGTTTGGTGACGCCACTGTCCAAAAAGAAAAAACAGAGATTGCCTTGACCGTTGCCTTTGATAGTGCGCCACGAGTAACGGTGATGGGCGGGTTTATTGCCTCAAACGAACTGGGGGAGACAACCACGCTGGGTCGCGGTGGGTCTGATTATACGGCGTCGCTCGTGGGGGCAGCGCTTGATGCAGAAGAAGTACAAATCTGGACAGATGTGAGTGGCGTCTATAGCGCCGACCCGCGTATTGCTCCAAATGCCATGCGGATAGACCAGCTCAGCTATATAGAAGCGATGGAGATGGCGCACTTTGGCGCCAAAGTGATCTATGCGCCGACGATGCAACCTGTTCGTGATGTTCATATTCCACTGCGTATCAAAAACACCTTTGCGCCAAATGACGTCGGCACGGTTGTGACGAGTTTGCCTTCAGCAGGCACCTCACCTGTCCGCGCCGTCACCGCGATGAAAGATATGGCACTGCTCCGCCTGGAGGGGAGTGGTCTGGCTGGTGTGCCTGGGACCTCCAGTCGATTGTTTGCTGCACTAGCTGAGGCAAAGGTAAATGTTGTCTTTATCTCCCAAGCTTCATCTGAACATTCTATCTGTTTTGCGGTGCAGTCTGCGTCAGTCAATGCCGCCAAGCGAGCTGTACAAACCGCCTTTGCGATAGAGATAGATCGTGGAGTGGTAGAACCCATCACGGCCGAAATTGATCTTGCCATTGTTGCGGCTGTTGGGCAGACAATGTGCGGTGCCAAAGGTGTCGCGAGCACATACTTTGGGGCGCTTGCAGACGCTGACGTAAACGTAATCGCCATCGCCCAAGGATCTTCTGAATACAATATTTCTGTCGTTGTAAAAGAATCTGACCGAGAACGTGCGGTGCGCGCCGTTCATGACGCCTTTCTTGCACCAAGTGCTACCACAACGTCACCGCAAACGGTATCATCCACTGCACCAACCTCACTCTTTCTCGCTGGTGTCGGTGGTGTTGGTGGGACGTTCTTGTCACAGCTTGCTAGCGTCGAGTCTTCTGCTGTACTTGCCGGCGTTGCGTCTTCCAAGAACATGCTCTTTGGCGCTGATGGGTTAGACCCAGCCAATGCCAAGGCAGAGCTTGATCTTGGGGTAGAGCTTTCACTGCAAACATTTTTGCAAACGGCCAAAGCGTCACTGCCGGCTGTGCTTATCGATTGTACAAGCTCACCTGACCTTGCCAAGCAGTACGAGTCATTGCATGCCGCTGGCGTTCATATTGTTGCTGCCAACAAAAAAGCCTTTAGTGCGAGCCAGGCACAGTTTGAAGCGTTAACCGCTGGAGAAGCTGAAACAAAATTTGAGACAACGGTAGGGGCTGGTCTTCCGGTTGTGAGTACGATACAGCAGTTGATTGCAACCGGTGACAAGATCAACAAAATAGAAGCCGTCTTGTCTGGAACATTGGCCTACCTTTTTAGCACGTTTATGTCGGGCGAAGAATCTTTTAGCTCGCTCGTACAGTCAGCCCAAAAAGCAGGCTACACCGAGCCAGATCCGCGAGATGATCTTTCTGGCCAAGATGTCCTTCGCAAGATACTTATCTTGGCACGGCTTGCAGGCGCCAAGCTCGAACAGCACGATGTGCAGCTCGAGCTTCCCATAGACCGCACATGCTTGGTGGGGGACGATCTGGAAACATTGTTCGCAGCACTCAAGGAAGCCGACCCCATCATGGACCGCAAGCGGGTTATGCTTCGCAAAAATAATAAAACGATGGTGTACATGGCGAGCTGGGATGGTATGCAAGCTCGCATTGGTCTTCAGTCTATAGGGATGGATCATCCGTTTGCCAGTTTGTCTGGGACAGACAATATGATCAGCATCACGACTGACCGCTATGCTGATCAACCACTTATCATCCGTGGTCCTGGTGCTGGCAAAGACGTGACGGCGGCTGGTGTACTCAGTGACGTACTATCAATAATCTCATAGTCATATGTTTAATTTTGAGGGCAAAAAAATTCGTGTAGGTATCCTTGGCGCCACTGGCATGGTAGGCCAGCAATACATTCGCTTACTCCAGGCGCATCCGTGGTTTGAGGTGACGTACCTGGCTGCATCAGCTCGGAGTGCCGGCAAGTCATATGCCGAGGCGACCGCTGGTCGTTGGTTGATGAATGATGCACTCGCTGCACATGTTGGTGCATTGGACGTATACGAAGTAACTGATGTTGCCAAGGCAGCGGAGCGCTGTGATATGGTCTTTTCTTGTTTTGAAATTCCTGACAAAGAAGAAATCAAACGGCTTGAAGATGCACACGCAGCTGCTGGACTCCCAGTGGTTTCCAATGCCTCAGCACATCGTTGGACCGAGGACGTGCCCATGCTTATCCCTGAGATCAACGCAGATCATCTTGCGCTCATCGACGCGCAACGTGCGGCTCGGGGCTATGACCGCGGGTTCGTGTTGACCAAACCAAACTGCTCGCTCCAAAGCTATATGGCGCCGCTCTATGCGCTGCGCAATGCTGGACATCTCGTGAACAAGTTGATGGTGACAACGCTCCAAGCAGTGAGTGGGGGCGGATATCCTGGTGTGCCAAGCTTGGACATGATTGATAATATCGTTCCGCATATTGGTGGAGAGGAAGACAAGTCGGAACGCGAACCACTCAAGATCTTGGGACATATCCAAGGCTCAGCTATTGAACCAGCCAAAAATCTTTCTATCTCAGCTACCTGTACCCGTGTCCCAGTGATAGATGGGCATACGGCAAGTGTCAGTATTGGGTTTGCTGGTGAGCCGCCATCTATCCAAGACATAGAGCGTATCCTCGCTGAATTTGTAGCAGAGCCACAATCGTTGGCGCTTCCGTCTGCACCGGTTCACCCAATTCACATCACTCAAGAAGACAACCGTCCGCAACCTCGCAAGGATCGCGATGCCGACAAGGGGATGGCCGTCACTGTTGGGAGATTACGAGCGTGCAGTGTGCTCGACTACAAATTTGTTGCGCTCAGTCACAACACTATGCGCGGCGCTGCTGGTGGGGGAGTATTGAACGCAGAATTTTTGGTGGCAAAGGGATTTATACAGAGGCGTTAGAGATTTAGAATGTTAGGGTTCCTTCTTACTTTGTAGAACCACCCCCTAGCCCCCTCCTTGAAAAGGAGGGGGAATCTCTAAAACTCTAACACTCTAGCAACGCTAACCCTCTAATGTCTATATCGTATGAAACTCTCAAGCGTACAAATGAGAAAGCTGTACCGTGAAGAACGGTTGGTCTTGTCATTTATCGGCATGAGTAACATTGGCAAAAGTCACTGGTCCGAGCGGTTGGAAGAACTGGGCTTTGTACGCATCTGTATCGATGAGTTGATCGAGTCACTTCTTGAAACGGAGTTACAGCGATTTGGCTACGCTGGTCTTGCTGATATGGCCAAATGGCTCGGGCAGCCAGGGGACTCGCAGTACCTCGCCAGAGAACAGCGGTATCTCGCACTTGAAGCCGAAGTCATCGAGCTTGTCTGCAAAAAAGTACGTACTCTCAAGGCTCGCAACGTGGTCATTGATACCACTGGTAGTGTGGTCTACTTGCCCACATCAAGCCTCGCCAAGCTAAAGGAGGTCTCTACGATCATTCATTTGCGAGCTGACTCAACTATAGTAGACACTCTCGTCGAACGATTTGCCGAGCACCCAAAGCCACTTATTTGGCATGACGTAGGGCGGAGCGCAGCGCATACCTTTGCCCAGCGTGTGGCAGGGCTGTACAAAGATCTCCTGCATGATAGACTGAGGAAATATCGTGATCTAGCCGACCACGAATACCACGCAAGTGCCTTGCATTTGCATACTGATCCGGCTGCCTTTTTTTACTCACTTGCCTCTTCGCTTTCATAACTATGTCTCTCTCGTTTTATAGTACACACGGCTCACCAAAAGATAGATTGTCTTTACGGGATGCTGTCATGAACGGTCTTGCTCCAGATGGCGGTTTGTATATGCCGCATGCCCTTCCAAAACTTCCATCAAGCGTTTGGGCACGATCACAGACTGCTTCGTTTGCTGATACCGCAAATGCAGTCGCGCAAGCAATCTTTGCACAAGATCTGCCTTCTGAGACCATTGAACAAATGACGCGTGAAGCATATCCTTTTGATGTGCCAATACGTCAGTTAGATGAGCACACATTCGTCGCGGAGCTGTTTCATGGCCCGACGCTCGCTTTCAAGGATGTCGCCGCGCGGTTTATGGCGAGACTTATGGGCGGTTTTGTCCAAGCTGGTGACGAAAAACTTACTATTCTTGTAGCAACAAGTGGTGACACAGGCAGCGCTGTTGGCAATGCCTTCAAAGGCATCTCGGGGATAGATGTTGTTATTCTTTATCCTAAAGGGATGGTCAGTGATGCCCAAGAGGCCCAGCTCACGACAATTGGAGACAATGTCCGCGCCCTGCGCGTAGATGGGACATTTGATGACTGTCAACGGATGGTAAAAGAAGCATTTCAGTCTTCGGACATCAAACAACTTTTGACGTTAGGTAGTGCCAATTCTATCAATATTGCTCGTCTTCTTCCTCAAATGTTTTATTATGTTCATGCGTACCGTCAACTACCCAAGCATATACGCAATGTTGCAATGTCAGTCCCTAGTGGAAATCTCGGCAACCTCACTGCTGGTATGATGGCTAGTTCGATAGGGTTCCCCGTGAATCAGTTTGTCGCAGCCAACAATCGCAATAACACCCTCTACAAATATCTTACATCTGGAGATGATAGCCCTACACAAACAGTGCCAACAATATCCAACGCAATGGATGTTGGTCTGCCAAGCAATTTGGTTCGTCTGCAATCACTTTTTGCTGGCAAACGCGAGCATCTAGCCAAACATCTCGCTGTAAGCTCACATACTGATGATGAAACACGAGCGATGATTCGAGAGACCTATGCTCGCTTTGACTATGTTGTAGATCCACATACAGCTGTTGGGTTGTGTGGATTGCAGGCCTTTCGTGAAGCCGATCCTGACAGAGCAGGTATCGTCATGTCCACTGCGCATCCAGCCAAGTTTGCCGATGTTGTCAGTGGTCAGATAGGCAAAGAGGTAGTCTTGCCACTCGCACTAGCTGCACCACTCAAACAAGAACGACAGGTCACAGATATCCCCAATACGCTAGAGGCACTCTCTGGACAACTTCTCTCGCTGTGATAGAGTTCTGGCAAGGTGGAAATATTGATTGAAAAAAGGTCTCCGGAGGATGAGATGCCTGTATCCAAAGATGTGGAGATCGAACTCAAACTAGCCTTGCGGCGAAAAGACGTCCAACGTCTCTTCACCCCGGCTGCAACGCACAGGCTGACCCAGCGCTACTTCAGACGTGACGTGGTGGTCGTACAACAGATGATTGATCTCGTCAATTGTCGCAACAGACACCTGCGAGCAGCGCAGTTATACATCCCCGAGCTCAAAGCAGGGCAAGAACTCAAGAGCGCTCGCATCCGTCGAGTACTGGCTCCAGATGGTAGCAAGCGGTATTACTTCACCGCCAAGACCAAACGCTTGCCGTTTGACCCCGTCCGTGTCGAACTCGAAACGCCCATCGATCGGGATCTATATCGTCACCTCAAACATGAGTATGCGGTGCACGGCTATATCCAGAAAGACCGTGCCTATCAGCCTGGCATGATTGGTGGGGAGACTGCCATAGCTGCCTATGATACGCTGCTCAAGATCGGGCGAGAAAAACACGATGTCCGACACCTCGATGTGATCTTTGCAGAGATTGAAGTCACATCGTTTGAGCTGTTCATGAAGCTTCTCGATGAAGAAACAGTGACAAGCTTTCAGTGGCTCCTTGACCGTTCTGTACGGATCCCCCCAGGAGTCGAGCAGTGGCGCGCGCTTTCAATGTCTCGGATGGCGCGTGATGGCTACTCAGACAATTTTCATCGTGCTCTTGGTAGGTTATGTGCAGAATTTCCACGTTGAGCCTCGGCCCGTATCCACGGGCTTCCTTTTTTTTGGTATACTATCTGTATATTATTATGTTGCTCTATGGAACCATTTTTTGATGTCAAAACTGTCCTGACTATTTTTCACCTCTTTGGGGTGGTCTTCGGAGCTGGGGGAGCAGCGGCAAGTGACATCATGTTCTTTAGCTCGGTCAAGGATCACAAGATCACCAAAACCGAAGCGCGCTTTCTTCACCTGGGGTCGATGATGACGTGGTTTGGGTTGGCACTGTTGGCGCTTTCAGGTCTTGGTCTTTTCATGACCAATCCTGAGGGCTACATGCAGTCTTCCAAGTTTATCGCCAAGATGATTATCGTAGCTATTATTACACTCAACGGAGCGATATTTCACTATGATCATATCCCGTGGCTCCACAAACATGTCGATATGCCACTCGTGAGTGCGGATCAGTTTACCCGCAAAGCACCGTTTCTTATCATCAGTGGCGCTGTCTCTGTGACCGGTTGGCTAGCTGCGCTTATTCTCGGTTCCCTACGCATGATCCCGTTTACCGTGCCACAGGCCCTTGGGGGATATGCGGTGTTTCTTTTGATTGCAGTGAGTATCGGCCTCACCTTCCAAAATCATATCTTCTGTATCCCAGACTGTGCTTGCAAGACAGGGAATTGCTCACACAAGCCAAAAACCCGCCGAAAGCGGAAGAACACTTGACAAAAGCTAAAAATTCCTCTATGATTAGAGGAATTTTGAATTATTCACTCAGTTCTCCTGTGAAGCAACCAGAAACCCGCGCACAAGCTATTCTTCGCCTGTTCCCAAAGGCACCCAAATTTCGCCTCAAGCAGCTCAAGCAGGCGCTGTTTGATGCGCAGGTCAAAGGCTGGGAAGACGTCACCACACTCAGTAAGGATATGCGTGAGACGCTCGTGCGTGAAGAGATTCCATTTCTCTCACTCAAGCTGGTCAAACAGTTTGAGAGCAAAGATGGTGACACGTACAAAGCTGTCCTGCGCACTGCTGACAAGCGCAACTTTGAGACCGTCCTCATGGCCAACCGCCGTGGACAGTGGACGATCTGTGTCTCGAGCCAGATTGGCTGTGCCATGAAGTGTACGTTTTGTGCGACGGGGACGATGGGCTTGACTCGTAGTCTTACCGCTGACGAGATCGTTGATCAGTACCGCTACTGGCAACAGTTTCTCGCCGCCAAGCCAGAGCTGCCGCAACGCATCTCAAACGTGGTCTTCATGGGGATGGGGGAGCCACTCGCCAACTACGACAATCTCAAGGAAACGATTCACACCTGGCTCGAATACACCGACATGGGCCCAACCAAGATCACTGTCTCAACCGTTGGCATCCTCGCGCAGATGAAACGTTTGCTCGTTGACCCAGAGTGGCCGCCAGTCAAGATTGCCGTGTCACTTCACAGCGCCAACCAAAAACGCCGCGAAGAAATCGTCCCGACAACTATTCCAAATTTTGTCAAAGACTTGGCTGCTTGGTCACACGAGTACCATCGCCTCAAAGGCAACCGCAACCACCACATCACCTATGAGTACACGCTTATCACTGGTGAAAATGACACACCAGAACTCGCCAAAGAACTCGCTAGCTATATCAAAAAAACCGCCGTCAGCAAGGTCAACGTGATCCCGTACAACCCAGTGGCGGGCAAATCATTTACTCAGTCTAGCGAAGAACGTATCGAACACTTCAAGCAGATCCTCAAAGACAATGGCGTGGATGTCACCCAACGCCGTACGATGGGGGATGATATTGACGCTGCGTGTGGACAGCTGGCGCTTAGTACCTCAGAATAGTTCTTGGCTTTCTTACATGAACACCTTTTGGCTTACCATCTATTTCCGCTTTACACGCCGGCTTATCGTCCCGGTGTTTGTTCTCTATTTGGTTGATTTGCAGTTTACCCCTTCTCAGATTGCTGTTGTTGTTGGATCTTCATTCTTTACCACACTCATCTTGGAGTTTCCGAGCGGTGCTATTGCTGATACGATAGGTCACCGCAAGACACTGGTATTTTCTGCATGGTTACTCGCACTTTCGGGACTGTGTCTTACTTGGTCCACGTTTCCTGGTATCATCATTGCTACCGTGCTTTTTGGCGCTGCGGTGTCATTTCTTTCGGGGACCTTTAGCGCGTATGTGTATGAGTTTCTCAAGATGTCACACAGCGAAGACCAGTATAGCAAGACGATGGGGCGGATGAATGGCATTTCAAACGCTGTTAGTGTCATTGAGATCTCACTGTTTGCCTGGCTCTATACGTTCTCACCACTGATTCCTATATTGCTCTCTGCACTTTTACCAGCCATAGCATCGCTTATCATGCTACGGATGAAGGAAGCTCCCAAAGTTGAGTCTGTCGAGAAAAAAGAAGGCTACGCTGAACTTCTTCATCATACCAAGCAAGCTATAAGCATATTTCGTACGACTCCATTACTTCTTCGTCTGAGCTTGCTTTCATCTCTTATCGTCTCTTTTACCCTCGCTGGCGCAGATATGCAACAAGCACTCATGCGTGACGCAGGTCTGACTGTCACGGCAATTGGTTTGATCTATAGTATCAAACGAGTAGGCTCGACGAGCGTATCATTCTTGGGAGGGTACTTTTCACGTCTAGGAGCACGGACATACTTTTTTCTACAGATGCTTATATTGCTTACCTTTTTGTGGGGGATGAGCCTCGGTACGGGCAAGGTGCTCTTTGTTATTGCTGCAACAGCGTCCAGTGTTACGTTCGCACTCTACCGTGTGGTATCGATGCAATTTATCAATGAACTCGTACCTAGCGGTTCACGGGCAACGACAATTTCTCTTGGAACGTTTCTTGTTTCCATACTTGTGATTCTTCATTTATCCATATTTGCCGTTGTCTCAGAACGCTTTGGCTATCAGGCTGGATTTCTTTATTACGCTGTTATGGCCAGTATCGTGCTCCCTCTCGCTTACACCTCATACTATAGAGCAAGTCGCTCATAGCCGTGTCACAAATCATTGTTTCAACTCGTTAAAGATAGTATAATAGGCCTATCTTTAACCTTCTTCATATGAATCATGAACAACGACTGCATTTTGGCGGTCTTTTGCTCGTTCTGCTGCTCGCAGCCTACGGACTACTCTGGTATGGCAAGGCATACCAACCAAAGCTTATTCCATCAGGGATTGCTACTATTACTTCACCGGTAGCAAGTGGTATCACCTCTGAAGATTCAGGTGCAATCAAAGAATTTTCAAGCGAAGACGACCTTCGTGACTTTTTGCTTGCTGGTGGGGGAGACGGTGCCAAGGCTGAGTTTTCTCTTGCCACTGGTGTCGCACGGTCTGCTATGCCGATGGCTGTCCCTGTTGCTGCTGACACCTTTGGCATGGCATTTGCCGAGGAAGCGTCATTTGATAGTAGCGCTGGGAGTGCCGGTGGCACACCAGACTTTTCAGCCACCAATGTTCAGGTAGAAGGTGTCGATGAAGCGGATATCATCAAGACTGACGGTGATCACATCTATGCGCTCGTCAACCAAGATCTCTACATCATCGATGCTCGTCCAGCTGCTGAGGCAGAAGTGTTGACCAAGATCTCATTCAAGAACCGTCCGCAAGATCTGTTTCTTTCTGGTGACCGCCTGGTCGTCTTTGGTACAGATCATGACTTCGTCAATCGATCTGACTACCATTTTCGCCGCTACTCACAGTACACGTTCTTCAAGGTCTTTGATATCTCTGACAAGAAGAATCCTTCACAAGTTCGTGATCTCCGCATGGAAGGAAACTACAACAATGCCCGCATGATTGGGGACTATGTGTACTTTCTTACGAGCAATTATCACTACGGCATTGTCGAAGACGAACCGCTTCTGCCACGACTCTTGTCTGGGACCGATGAAGTATCTCCAGAGGGAAAGATCTACTACTTTGATCTACCGTACAACTCATACAACATGACGTCGCTTGCTTCGATCAATGTGATGGATGACAGTGAAGAAGTAAACCGTGATGTGTATCTGCTCGAAGGGTCACAAACAATCTTTGTCTCAGAGAACAACTTTTATATCACCTACACCAAGTACATGGATGACTACCAGATCGAGGTGGACGTGATGCGTGAGATCATCGAGCCACGACTCTCAGCCGAAAACAAGCAAAAAGTAGCGACAATCATGAATGCTGAGTCATATGTCCTCAATGAGTGGGAAAAACGAAGCAAGGTGATGCAGATTTTTGAGCGTTATGCCTCAACTGTCTCAGAAGCAGAACAAAAGACCCTCGAAGACCAGCTCATGAAGCGTGGTAAAGAGAAGTACATGGAGCTCGCCGATCAGCTCGAACAGACCATCGTGCATCGTGTCGCTATCGACAAGGAACACTTACCTATGGCGCTATGGGTGCTGTCCCTGGCCGTGTGATCAATCAATTTGCTATGGATGAGCATGATGACCATTTGCGTATCGCGACTACACGTTCAGAGCGTTGGAGCCGCTTTCTCCAGGATGAAGACCGACCACCATCTACCAACAACCTCTATGTCCTAAATGATGATATGGAGCAGGTAGGGGCCGTGACAGGACTTGCCCCAGGTGAGCAGATCTACTCCGTGCGCTTTATGCAAGGCCGCGCATACATGGTGACCTTTGAGACGATCGATCCACTCTTCGTTATTGACGTGAGTGATCACCAGAATCCTCAGGTACTCGGCGAACTCAAGATCCCTGGATTTTCCAACTACCTTCACCCGTATGACGAAGACCACATCATCGGCTTTGGACGTGATACCAAAGTGGATGAATACGGACGTGTACGACGCCAAGGCCTCAAGCTCTCACTCTTTGATGTCTCTGACGTGAGTAGTCCAAAAGAAGTTGACGTTGAGTTTATCGGTGACGAGCGTGCCAGCTCTATCGCAGAGCATGATCATCATGCCTTCCTCTTCTCAAAAGAAAAGAACTTGCTTGTCATCCCAGTCACGCTTGGCCAAGATTTTGCTGGCATCCCAGAACCTATACCATTCCTCGGTGAAAACATTGCAATAGATATCGCTGTAGAGGAGATTGCTGCCATCGGATCATCAATTCTTCCTCGCGTCCCATCACCGAGCACACAATTCCGCGGCGCGTTTGTCTTTGATGTGACTGACGAAGGCTTTACCGAACGTGGCCGTATTGAGCACTCGAGTGGCTCTGGTGACACGGTCGACTACTGGCGTGGGTATTCGTACTATGACAGCACCGTCCGTCGTAGCCTGTACATCGATGATGTGCTCTATACCTTCTCTCACAACTACCTCAAGATGAACGATCTCGACTCACTTGATGAGGTAAAGGAACTCCCAATAGAGAAGAAGCGAACCCCAGATGAACAACCTGACTTTGAGATCATCAACTAGGTATGACCATTGGGTTTGTTGATGACCAACAAGACATCTTAGACCTGTATAAGGACACATTCCATTCGGAAGGTGTCCTTTTGCAAACATGGCTTTTTGACATGTCAGAGAAGGAACGTTTGATCCAAGATATCACCCAGCAAGCGCCAGACGTGTTGCTGCTCGATTATCATATAGACAACTGGTACAAAGGGAGAGATCTTGCCAATAAATTGACTCAGGTAGGTTATGAAGGTGTTATGATCGGGTTTTCAACTGATACATATACTCAACCTCTCTTTGAGCGCGTGGGAGTAAAAAATTTTGTACACAAAAACCTGGCCAAGCCAGGTCAAAGTGTTTCTGAAGTGTTGAGATTTATGGACAGCTGCCTTGATAAAGGACTTCAATGATATTATCACTGTCATATACATTTTGTCCGTTACCATTTGGGCCAAACGAACCGAGTACCGCTGCATCAGGATTACCCGTGCCAGCATCATAGTCAGTGTCAAAGAAGTACGGATTGCCCCAGGGATCGAGAGGAATCTCAGTAATGTACGGACCTCCCCATCCTGAATAAAGACCATTGGTCCCGACCAATCCAGCATCAGAACTATCAAGATTCCAGACTTCATTGGCGCTACCTCCACAGGATACTGTGTATGCAACCTGGGGTCCTGGTGGATCTGGCCCTGGCCAGAGCCCAGTATCTAGCTCTAGTAGGTCAATGGCGGTGCGTATCTGGCGCACTTGCGCTGTTGCCTGTTTGATATTTGCAGATTCCCTCGCGTTGCTGACGGCTACCGTTCCTACAGACACCAAAAGACCAATGATCCCCATGGAGACCAAAAGCTCGACAAGTGTAAATCCTCTGGTTGTGTGATGCTCGGCAGGCATAAGTGGCTATAGTATACAAAATTTTGCTCGCTTGAGCAACGACTTGGCGAGCTATTCTCCCTATGATATGATAGCCAGACTTAACTGCCTGTAACCATTTGACTATGCAAGACATTCAAGAGATATTCTCACGAGTACAAGTAAACAAAAAGAAGCTCAAAGATCTTAATACTTCGTATAAGGATGCGCTCAAAAATTCACAAGAGTACCAAGAACTTCAAGAACAAGCCAAACTCACTCGTGAAAAGATGAAAACCATCAAAATGGCAATCAATGATCAGTTTGCCAATGAGCTTATCGAAATTGAAGATCTCAAAATTGATATCCAAAGTGATATGGAGCTCGCAAGTGATATCGCTATGACAACCATCATGAAAGGTGAAACGATTGAAATCCGTGATGAGTATGACAACGAGTATGAACCGATCTTCAAAGTTACGTTCAAAAAAGCAAACTAATTTTTAACTGCTTACTATATGGCAGTCATCGTATATTCGACACCTACGTGTCCGTTTTGCCATCAGGCCAAAGCGTATCTCAAAGAGAAGGGAATATCATTTGAAGACGTGGACGTTTCAGCCGATATGGATAGGCAGGAAGAAATGGTCAAGAAGTCTGGGCAAATGGGTGTTCCGGTTCTAGACATCAATGACGAAATCATCATAGGATTTGATCAAGCAAAGATTGACGCTGCGCTTGGCACATAACAAACAAAAAACAGATCAATTGATCTGTTTTTTGTTTGGGTGACTATTTTTTGCTGGTAGCCTTTTTCTTTGCAGGTTTCTTTCGAGTAGCCTTCTTCACGGTTGTTTGTGTGAGGAGGGACTGGTAGATAAATATTCCAGCAATGCTCGCTACTTGTAATGAGACAAACAGCCCAATGCCTAGGGCAAAAAAGCCGAGATATCCAGCAATAGTGAGAGGAATCATAGCGCCAATCATGTCCCACTTGATTCCTTTGGTGATTCTTGCACTTTCATTTAGTGATTCTTTTACGCTCAGACCTTTGTCGAGTGCAAGGTATGGAGCCAGGCCATATTTGAGTGACCAGATGATACCAGGGATGATAAAGAGCAGTGTACCAGCGAGGGTGATGAGATTGGTTACAAAGAGTGTGATGATATACGGCCAAAGTGATTGTTTGTACGAAAACAACCGTGTTGCATCTGGTGTTTTGCCGTTGACGGACAGGAGTACTTCTTTGAAGTAGCCAACTGTGTAGAGCCACATAGCAACACTATATAAGATAGCAAAGGGAAGAAGTAGAAATGAACTGTCTTCAAAGAGTGTTGCAATAGCAAGGTATAATACCGTGAGTCCTATATAGATAAGTCCTGCAAGCATGTAGAATTTGGTGTGCACATGAAAATCATGCCAACCAAAATGTAAGCCTTGGCCTACCGGGATGTGTTTTTTGTGAGCCTCCATAAAAAATGTGTTAATGAATATGACAAGTATAGCACAATTAGTCTGCTAGTCGTAGTGCTGCCATGACGCTTGGTTTGGCATGCATGTACGAGATCAAAATACTAAGCGCACATATACCATATGTCGTAGAAAGAATTGGGACGGTGATCATCATGACACAAAATGATGAGAAGAGTGCGATAGGGAAGGCTCTACTGATACGATCAGGCATGGAGGCCAAGATCATCACAAGGTAAATAAGCATGATAATCATACCGATGATGCCACGTTCAACGAGTACTTCAAACCACCCCCAGAGATACTGAGATGTGTGACGCATTTCTGATGTGAGTGGGTCAATGGTGACAATCTCAGACCCAAGACCTGTGCCAAAAAAAGGAGATGCTGAAATTGCTGACTTGACCGGTGTGAGCATCGCGACGCGTGTGTAGTCTGCTAGTTCTACTTGTCGATTGTCTAGCGTGCCAAATTTGCTACTGATGAGCTCTAGTCCATGTGTTCTGCCACTACTACTCACCATACTGAGGATCAGAAAGAAGGTGACAAACAGTGTGGCTGCAACAGCTGTGAAGCCAACAATTCTAATCCTTGTGGCTTTTTTGGTCAGGATGATGAGGATCGCTGCACCGACAAGTACTCCTGCGATGTATGTGCGGCTGAGGGATATCACCAGAATAAGCTGCGAATAAGCTATCAACGTCAGCCAAAGACGGTGAGAAGGAAGTTTGTGACGTAGTCTGGTGAGCATGAGGAGAATAGCTGGTGGCACAAAAAGTTGCCATGGCATGAGGATACGAATGAAAGATCCATTCATGTTGGTGATATCCGCAGAAAGATGGGTCTTGTACCAAGACGCGATCGAGCCGTCTAGGGGAATAATTCTTGCTACGAGGTACGTATAGCTAAATAGCAAAAATAACGTGTTTGCGGTAAGCGCTGCTATGAATAGTGAGGTGTAAAGAGACATTCTGACCTTGGTGAGGTGACGAAGCTCAGACATGACGGTAGGTATGAGTAGTAGATACAAAAAGGCAAGCAGATCATGAAGGACCAGAGACACGTCATGTCCCTGTAAAAATCCAATGACTGCAGAAATGATGACACTAAGCAGCAGTATCAAAGAACCGTAGCGCAATACAAGGGGAAGTCTGCGCAATTCCTTGAAATATATTTGGCGACTTGTTGCAAGTTGTTGGGTGATGAGCGCGACAAGAAACCAACTCCGCAGACCAAAACCAAGTACTGAAAAGAGTTGTCCGTCACCACCGAGCAGTAGCTCTGTTGTGAGGAGTACTAGGCCAAGTGACGGCTTGGCAAATATGAGGAAGACACCACACACTAATAAGAGAAGACTAACAGGGGTAAACAGTGCTGGTGAAAGTGAGACAAGATACGAAATAACACGTACCGTGACAAAGGTAAGAAGAAAGAACCAAAGTTCAAAATGAAGTTTGTGCTTGTGGTAAGACATGTTCAAGGTAATGCTATGAACAGTATACCACGAAATGATTAGTTTTTGGATTGTTTTTGTTGTTGTGCGAGTAACATTGCTATCATTGCAAAAAGGAAAACACCAAACCCTTGGAATAGTGCTGGGGTGGTGATGTTGATGATAAAGAGTGCCGCGCATCCGGCAAAAAGGCCTCGATATACATCTGCGTTCGCCAGCTTGGAATACGTTTGTCTGAATGTATACATGAGACTTCCAATGAGAAAGAGAAACACGGCAAGCCCAAGCAAGCCAAGTTCGGCAGCAAGCTCCAGGTAGCCCCAGTCAAACTGGGTGCGGGTGAGCATCTGGTTGTCGACGGGATTGAGAAAGGTGACAGTAGTCCCAAGACCAGAGCCAAAGAGTGGGCGCTCTCGGATCTGTCGCAGTGCGTCTGGGAGGATAGCGAGCCTCGTCGCGCCACTGAGGTCTCCAGTAGGTGAGGTGATGCCGCTTGCTTTGAGTCCGGCTATCTCGAGGCCAGCCGTCTGCCCGCCACTAGCCAGCGTTGCAAAAACAGCAAACGAAGCAATGACCAGGACTCCCATGGCAACTGACGTATGTAGCCAGAGTTTGAACTGTTTCTTGGCAAATAGGACAACAAAGCTGATGACGAGTGCCACAAAGTAAATGCGGGTGAAGTTGAGGGCAAGAGGGATGGCGGCGAGGAGACCATAGCTCCAGAGCGTTCGTGACTTTGGTGAGCGCATGAGGAGCGCGCCGATGATGATCATCGCTGGGACGAGGAAGAGATGCTCTGGTAGCACGACGCGGTAGAAGTTGTACCCAAGATCCGTGATCTTGCCGGCGGCAATGTTGCGAAACCAGTCATAGTACGTGTCTTGGAGCGTCCCAAGACCAAGCGAGTACACCCAAAAGGTAATCGTAGAAAATATAGCTGAGCCAATTAGGAACGCTTTGCCGAGTGCTGTGACATATGGGGTAACAGTCTGACGGAAATCAATGCCAGGATAGGCAAGGAAGAAAAATCCGTAGAGGATGGCGTCTTGGAGGATGAGTTTGGTGCCGTGACCATGGAGGAAACCGTTGAGCGTGGCAAACAGAAGAAGGCCAATGTAGACATAGATGCCGTTTCGGATGTTGGTAGGGATAGTCGCCAGGACCTTGAGTCTATGACGGACAACCCAGGTGAGACCAAAGATACCAAGCATCCATGTGCGCAGCAGAAGAGCAAAGAGTTCGAAGAAGTGACTTGATCCACCCAAAATAATTTCTGTAAGTAGTATGAGCCAGGCCAGTTTGAGATTCTCGGCTGTGACAATCACAAATGCGCCGATGAGTACGGCAGCGACGAGTTGGTTGGCGATGCTTGATTGCCAGGTGAGGAGAGAAAGTACTCTCAGTGTTATGTAGGCGACGGTGAGGAGGAAAGGTTGTTTATACCAAGATTTCATGTGTGAAGTCATTATTCCCATTGACAAAACTCGCAGCATCCATGGCCTTGCTGCCGGCGAGTTGAAGCTCAAGAATTTCTAGTGAACCGTCACCACAACCGATCAGGAGCTGTTTGTCTTGCCAAGCAACTTCACCAGGCTTGAGTGATGCGTTGCTTGGTTTGACGCTGAGAAGTTTGAGCGTCGTATCGTTCCACGTTGTCCAGATACCTGGCCAGGGAGTGAGGCCACGGTAGCGGTTGTAGATTTCGTTTGCAGAGCTATTCCAATCTACCTTGCCATCTTCGCGTGAGAGGAGCGAGCATGGGGTTGCTAGGCTGTCATCCTGGGCCTGTGGCTGGAGTGTACCGTCAGTATAGCCAGGTATAGCCTCGGCGAGTGCGGCAGCACCAATCTCTGCCAAGCGCGCATCAAGCTCGAGATATGTCTCATCTGGCAAGATGTCTAGTTGCTTTTGCAGGAGGATTGGCCCGGTATCCATGCCGATATCCATCTTCATGATGGTCACACCCGTCACGGTTTCGCCATGCATAAGCGCTGTCTGGATAGGGGAGGCGCCGCGGTATTTGGGGAGGAGTGAGGTGTGGACGTTGAGGATGCCATGGCGTGGTGCGTCCAATATATGTTCTCGGATCATGAGGCCATACTGGGCAGTGATGCCCAGATCTAGCTCTTCAGGGAGCTGGTATTTCTTTAGTCCCTTTGGTGTCTCGACTGGGATACCATGCTGCTCAGCGAGGACTTTGACCGGAGATGGGGTGAGTACCTTCTTCCTGCCTACGGGCTTGTCTGGCTGCGTTATGACTAATTCTAGCGAAATTTGTGGGTTGTTGATGAGAGATTGGAGGATAGAGACGGCAAACTGGTGGGTGCCGAAAAAAACGGTTTTGAGCTGGGTTGACATAAGTATAGGTATGTGGTAAGGTGAGCTGTCACATATCTGCATTGTATAACATTGTTATACATAAAACCAGGTACGTTGTGACACGTTGTGTGCATTCTGCATACACTCCTTGGGATAATCTGACACAAAATTTGTGTAAAAATGATTGTCTCATCTGACGGTTCGCCTTTCATCGCAACCCCAAGACGCGTCGCCCGGCCTCGGCTGAGCTTGATGCAGGAGAAACCCATGACCAAGAACACCAACCCGAACGAGTACATCGCGATCCCACTTTGTGGAGGATTTGATGACCTCGTTGGCCCTCTTCTCAACACCCTGAAGATCAAAGATCTCACATCAGAGAACGATCTGACGTTGCCTGTGAGAAACCTGCCAGGCAAGAAATTCTTCGCACGGATCAGAACCGTGGAAGAATCCGGATCCCCGCGCATCAAAGCGCTGAGACCTTACCTGACTGTGACAGCGTACCTCCGTGTATCGCTCAACATCTCAGGCTTTTGGGTTGCTGCGTACTTGCTCGAGGAGGAGACCGGACCGAGTCTCATGATCCGGCAAAGCAATGCCGCGTTGATGCTTGAGCGCATGTACGACGGTGATATGAACACTGTCTTGCGGATCGTGCAGGACTGGGTCCACGTTACCGTCTAAACCTACTCTGGCCCCCGCCACCTCTTCGGAGGTCGGCCCGGGGCCTTCTTTTTTTACTCAAAAACTTAGCAGGGTTGACAGTATCAAAGAACTCTGCTAGAGTTTACTGTCGCGCCGCATTATTACTATAAGAAAAAATGTGTAATATAAGCAAAATGTGAGCGGCACGACACTCATACATTGACAAATTATGTAATAAAGTACCTCCACAGTGATGGCCAGTATGTGGTGTCATTGTGGCTGATAGTTCGCCCTTCTTCCGAACCTCAGTCGCCGATCGGCCCGAGCCGATGTCTGGCAGGAGACGTCAATGCCTAACCCCACCAAGACCCGCACCACGAAGCTTCCTTTTGTAGCAATCCCGCTGCAAGGAACGTTCCGGTTTCACACTCGTAATCTTCTTCGGAATGATCGAGATTGTGACTGGTATGTAAAGAGCTTCAACGCGGGCGCCTTCCTCGTCGAGATCACAGACGAGGACAACCCGGAACTCCCTGTTCCTACCCATCAAGTGCGCACTCGAGCTGCGAGATCAGCTGGTCAGGCCTTTGGCTTTGATCAGATGATGGAAGTCAGGATCGAACTTGATCCTGATAGTGACCTCGAGGTCGCGTATCTTGCTGAGCGCTTTGTTTGTGGTGCTGATAACGAGTTTTGCCTCGTGATCTTTCACTACCAGCTCCAGGCTCTCGACTTTGGCGATGTCGCTACCACGCGTATGAAAACGCGTGACTGGCATACCGTCTTGGTTGACAAGCCTGAGCGGGTAACTCACCACGAGCGACTGTCGCGTTAGCTTTCCTGGCCCTCGGCCACCTCTTCGGAGGTCGGCCCGGGGCCTTCTTTTTTTGCCTTGACACACACTAGATATCATGCTAGGGTGTGCTGGTACGCAAAACCCCGACAGGGGATGTTCCTGAGGAGGACAAGATGATCAGTTGTTTGATGAATAGCACGGGTGTGATGCTCGACGGAGAACTGGCGGAGGGCCTGTTTCAGGTGGCCGCCGGCATGGTCGCCGAAGACCTCAACGAGAAACCCATCGAAGGCTCCAACTTCGAAGGGTACGTGACCAAGAAACGTGATCCCATTTCGTTCGGCGCGATCAGCGGACTCCAGTTCGAGGCTCGTCTCGACGTGGGAAACGACGGAGGCCTCGTCCGCTACGTCGTTCGCACGAAGGATCTCGCTGAGGAGGCTGCGTTGCCCGGCCATTGGGATGTTGCGCTGGTCTTCTAGAACAACCTCCTGATCACGGTCGACTAGCGTTCGCGGCTGGTCCCAACAACAAAGCCGGCATGTCTCTTCGAGAGGCATGCCGGCGATTTTTTTTATAAAATGTGGTCTTTTTCTACTTCCCAAAGCTCACTGGCTTTGTCGATGAAGAGGGTGCCGTTCAGGTGATCGGTTTCGTGTTGGATCACGCGGGCAAAATATTTGTGCGCTTCAAATTCGAGTTTGTTGCCGTCGCGGTCTTGTGCGCTGACATGGATGTCAGAGTAGCGCTTGACCTTGCCAAAGACATTTGGTACTGAGAGACAGCCTTCGGTGTCGACATTGGTCTTCTTGCTGATCCGGGTCCACTCGGGATTGACGAGGACGAGATCTTCTTTGAGTGATCTATCAGCGCCTTTGCCGATGACGACAATGCGAACATTTCTCGCGACCTGTGGTGCAGCGAGGCCAATACCATCGTCGTCATACATCGTCGGGATCATGGCATCGATGAATTCTTGGATCTCGGCACTTTTGAGTTGTTCATCACCAACTTCCCTCGAGCGCTCGCGGAGAGATGGTGTTGGGAGTTTGAGGATGGGGAGGAGCATAGCGTTTAGCGTCTAGGGGATAGCGTATAGAAAAGGCTAGAAAAGCTTGAAACCTGTCACTCGTCCCGTCATTCACGAATGACAGGACTCGCGAGTGACGGGTTACACTTCACTTAGTCGAAATGACGTGTGAAGTAAAAAACTTTACGGTGAAAGCAGGTTCCTCGGACTTGGGTCGATCTTCCATTGGCGGGGGACGATCCGGAGAAACTTGATGCCAGTGTCAAACCAATGCTCACGGTCGAGCTTGGCGATGGCTGCTTGCCAGTGCTGGCCTCGGTGAAAGCTCGGCTGCAACGGTGCTGGCCCTTGCAATATACGACTTTTTTGCTCTGTTGTCAATAGTTTGTTGACGGCTGTGGTAAACTCTCTGGCTGCTTTACTAGCCAAACCAGCGTGCGCGTGTCCGTATAGGAGACGGATGATGCCGGTAAATGGTGAGTAGCCATGGAGCTGCCTCGCTCGCATCTCGGCGGCGTACCATTCTTTGGGCTTGGTAAATGTCTCAAAGAGACTGTGTTCCTTGGTATAGGTCTGGATATGAACGGTAGCCGCTGGCGCAAGAAATTGGAGTTTGCTGAGCATATGCCAGACGCGTTCTTCGGCGTCGTACTCTGGCCAAGAAAGCTGCTTGTCGACGTCGAGCATGACGATATCTGTCACCTTGCTCCACCGTGCAAACTGCAAGGCGCGGGTCGTCCCAACGATAATCTCGGCACTGGCATCACGATCGGTCTCCGGATCATCACTGTCTGCGTCCACGCGCAAGACTGGTCGGCCGCCAGCGAGCTCGCCAGCGACACCTTCTTCGAGCAGTTCGGTCCCGTAACCTTTCATGGCATCTATTTGAGCGTTGCACTTGGTGCAGATCCAGGTGGGGTTTTCGCGGCGGTTGCAATGGTGGCAGTGGACTTTCTTGTCACTCAGGTGATAGACCATCGATGACTCGCATTGCTCACATGCGAGCAAGTGTCCGCAGCCGGTACAGCTGATAGTTGTCGCGTAGCCACGACGGCCTACGAGGATAAGCACGTCACCCTTGGCAGCGGTGATGATGTTTTTGGTCTTGTCAGCGAGTACACCAAAACGGCCGGCACGTCGTTCGTCGGCAAGGTCGATGATGTTGAGGGGTTGGTGCGCTATGTCTGCAGAGCTAAAGTCACTCGTCGCTTTTTCGTACGCGACATCATAGGCAAACGTCATGGATGGCGAATACGTGCTACGGTGTTCGGTGTAGTCTTGGTAGCGTTTGCGCAGGTCGAGCATGTCTGGCACAAAGAGTCGTGGTGTGCCTTCCCAGGCTTTGTGGTTGTCATCATGCTCGGCGTCGAGGATGATGGTAGAGAGCTGTGGCAGTGGGAGGAGCGCTGCGCTGCGGGTGCCGATGATGACAGGATTGCTGGCGGTGTGCATGGCTGCCCAGGCGTCGTAGTGTTGTTTGGGTGACATGTCTGAGTGCCACTCGATGGCATCGGGCAATTGATCTTTGAGTCTTACAATATCAACTTTTTCGGGGACGATGATGAGGGTGGCGCCACAATTTTCGTCATTGCGAGGAACTGTAGCGCTAGCGGAAGTGACGCGGCAATCTTTTGCGGTACATGTAGGAGATTGCTTCGTCGTTGCTGCGCACTCCTCGCAATGATGAGGTGAGAAAGACGATGGTACTAGTTTTTCCAAGAGCGCTTGTTGTTCAGCTTGGTTCTTATACAAGTGTGCCGTATAGGGTCTCGTACGATTAGTTGGTTCGGTGATAGAGAGGTCGATCAGCTCAGGTAGTTTGCCGAGTTTGCGTTTTTGGAGTGGTGGGAGGGCCATCTTGAGAATGGTGCCGATATTGACGCCGTACCAGCGCGCGACATGTTGGTAATACCCAAAGAGCGTCTCGCTGAGGAGGGACTGGGTGGTGATGATGTCGAGGATGCTTTTTACCTCAAACTTTTTGGTAGCGTTGGTGCGGACTGGTTCTTCGGTGACAGAAAAAACAAGCGCAAAAGACGTCTTCTTGCGCAAGGGAATGGTGACAATGCTACCAGGCTTGAGTGGCTCATCTGACTTGTAGGAGTAGGTGAGCGTGTCGAGGCCGCGTGGTAGCCGAGCCAGTGGTGCGACGTTGTAGTATCGAAGGGACATAATCTTTCATTACCGGGTGTATGACACTACTTACACATCAATATGAGCAGTCAGAAACCCAACACCAAAGGGGTGTTCGTAGGCGAGTTCGGTGTAGGTTGGTTTGCGTTCGCCGAGCATGCCCATGAGGATGAGGAGTGATCGGTAGGCGCATTCGCCGCTGGCCGCTAGTTGAGCACCGCTAATATTGGCGAGGAGGTGTGAATCGCGAGCAGCGAGAGCGTCACGGATTTCTTTGTCGAGTGACTTGAGCGCTGGCTCTTTGTCGATCCCGTGTGAGAGGTCGCCGGCGACGATGACGGCGATGCGTTCTTTGCTATCATGGATCACGTCAGCGAGAAGCGCCCCAAAGCGCAGGTGCATCTCTGGTGAGAGATCACTGTAGCCGATAGGGAGGACGGCAGCATCGAGCTTGGTAGTGAGACGCAAGAGTGGGATAGCGCTGCCATGGTCGAGTGGTTCGTCTGAGATCTGGCGGATCGGGAGTCGTTGTGGTCTTGCTGCTGCGTAGATCTTGGCCGCCAGATGTGTCGCGCCGCGCCACTCGTGTTTGGTGACGAGGTCGCCAAACTGTTCGAGGCTGGCGGTGTGCGCTGGGTCTGCCGCCATGGTAAAACACTCTTCAAACATGCCGGTATGCGGTGAGATGACGATGACGATCTGTGGCTTGGCGGCGTAGAGCTCGGCTTCGAGCTGGTCTATGGCCTGGTTGGTCGCTGCTAGGGTATCCAAAGCTTCCTTGCCGATAGTTGGCAGGAGCAGGGGGCAGTGAGGAGTGATAGCAGCAAAGTGGAGGGGCATAGGATAAGGCTTGGGAAGCTTGGAATGCTTGTAAGGCTTGGGGGTATAACTATGTTCAGTTAATCAGCAACGAGTAGCTTCGTCAACTAGAAATTCTCAATTGCCCAGCGGGAGATTTTTTCTGGTTCGACGACACTAGCTGCTCGACTGATGTCTGGATTGCCGAGCGTGATGACGACAAACTCTTTTCCGTCCGAAGGGCGACGGATGTGCATGACGAGGTTGCGACCGGCCTCATCAAGATATCCAGTCTTGCTGGTAATGATCTCAAAGGGAAGACCAGCTTTGTTCACGAGTGGATTTGAGTGGTTGTCACGATGTGTTTTGTAGCCATCAATGTCTTTTTGTTCGTCGTAGACATATGACGTCTTACCAAGAGATGTTGCTATGTCGAGGTTGTCTGTGGCGCGACGGTAGAGTGTGAGATAGTCGCGAGCCGTGCTCACATTGCGCAGATCAATACCGATAGGGTCGACAAATCGTGTTTGGGTGGTGCCAAGCTCTTTGGCAAAGCTGTTCATCTCGGCGGTAAAGGCGGTAGACTTTTTGCCGACCGCGGTTAGCATCATATACACGGTCGTGTTGATAGATGAGACGAGGGTTGCGTCGAGGAGGTCTTTGGCCAGGACGACTTCGCCTTCGGCAATCTTGTAGTTGTGAAATGAGTAGCCATTGAGATCTTCACCCGGATGATGCCGAGCAGCGCTGTAGGCGACGCCTTTGTTTGGGTTGAGACCTTCACGCATGGCGATGTAGGCGGAGTACACTTTGGTCAGTGATGCGAGTGGACGGACTTCGTCGATATTTTTGCCTGCTAGGATCTGGCCTGTGCGCGCGTCGGCGACGAGGTAGGTGTTGACCGGGGTGGCAAAGCGTTCAGTCCCAACATACTCAGCATTTGCTTCTGGGGTCATCCAGATGCGGCCATCTTCTTCTCGCACACTGCTGGTGTTGATCTTGCTATCATCGCCAGTGACGCTGATCCCTGCGACCATTGTTGGAGATGTATTGGTCTTGCGGTTGAGGTAGACGGCTTGGCCCGGTGGATGGACGAGGCCGCTGACTTCATCGATCCAGCGGACGTTCTCCCATTTGTAGCCGAGGCCGAGGAAGACTTCTTCGTTGGCGATATGACGGCGTTTGCCTTCTTCCATCACGTAGATGCGGTTGGAGCCTTTCATGCCGAGGAGGGTCCCGTCCTTGAAGAGGATCGGGTCGGCGCGTTCGTATGTCCCAAGTTCGGCAATAGAGATCAGGCGAGGTGTGGCATTGCGATAGTTGGCTTCAAAAATTTCCTGGCTCATGATATTGCGGATGGTGTTGTCTTTGACGACGTATAGTTCACCCGTTTCGAGGAGTTTGATGATGTCGGCTTGGGGTTTGCCTGAGTCACTGGTGATGGTCTCACCGATGTCGTAGCCGACGATGTCCTCTGCTGTGACCTCGATGACTTCGTCTGGGTGAAAGCCGAGGTTGCGGACGACTGATTGGTTTTTGAATGGACGCAAAGTGTTATCGTCGAGCAAGTAGTAGCTGTTGCCTTTTCGGAGGATGGCGTAGTTTGGGAGGCTGATCGCTGGTCCGACGGTGTAGTTGGCAAGCTCGGCAGCTGGGATCGTCAAGATGAGCTCTGGATCAAAGCGGGTGATCAGTGCAGTGAAGTTTTTGAAGGCACGTTTTTCGTTGCCGACGATAAGGTAGACGGTGGCATCATCTTCAGCCTTGACGAGTGAGCCGTCTGGGTAGAGCTGCGAAAACCATTTTTGCCAGAGCGTCCAAAAGTTCTTGTTGCCGTGGATGTGTGGGGTGTAGGTGTAAAGAAAGCCTGTTGCGTTGCTCTGGGGGATGACTTGTTGGTTGTCGATCGTGATCGCGACGCCTTGGGTGCGGATATATGGTTCTTTGCCAGCATTGTCATAGTACCAGCGGATGATGCCGGCTGAGCTATCGACTTGTTTGCCAAAGCCTTTATTTTTTTGGAGCTTTGGGTCTTCTTTGCTGCAAGCATCACATATAGCGTAGCCGGTCGCCCAGTCGAGGGTGCGTTGGTCCGGGCTTGGGTTGGTGATGAGGCTTTGTTCTTTTTGGAGAGTGACGAGGATGTACTTTGGGTTGATGTCGTACTCCTGGGCAGCGCGATAGATCATATCAGATGCGAGCCGCTCGACACCAAAGGCATCTACTGTCTTGTAGTGGGCGAGGTAGCTGCCGTTTTCTTCGAGAAAGACTTGGATGCCTTCGCGATCCATGGTACTCGCATCCTGCATTTCTTCGTCAGAGATGATGAAGTTTGGGTTGAATTCGCCCGTATTGGCAAGGACGAGCTGGGGGGCCAAGATGGCCACGATCGAGAATAATGCAAAGGATTTTTTGAGCAACATACAAAACAAGCGTTAGGTGGGAATAACTAGGAGTAGTATAACAATTTGCGTTGCATGTAACAATGGGAGGATAGCTATTTACGTTGTCGTTTGATCTAGTGATAATACTGAGTATATATGTCTACATTGGTATTGACAGATATAGAAAAATATGCTAGTGTTAGTACCAATAAGTGGGGTGGTAATCCCATACAAATCATATGTATAGTATGAAAAAGCTATTTTCTCTCGTGGCTGTGATTGCGCTTGTCGCCTCAGCTCAGCCAGTATTATCAAATGGTCCTACCTACGGTGGTACAGGCCCAACCGGCTCAAATGCAAATTGTACCTTTCGCGCTGCGAGTGTGCCGCATGTGACAGCCATCACTCCACAAGATCTGTATGACGCTCTTATTTCTCAACAATCATATGTGTTGCAGTATAGCGGCACATCTACGCAGCCGTATGAATACTGTCTGACAGCTCCAGTCGACTTTACGCCATACGCTAGTTACATTATGTCTGCTAGCTCAAGTTATGCACTCATCGCTTCTGGCAATGGCATCGAGCACATCACTCTTGATTTTGATGGTCACACGATTGTTATGGAACAAGACTCTGGCGTGACTCTGTTTGACCTCAACGGCGTGAAAGGTGGTACTACTATTCGTGAAGTACGGTATGTATCGCATGATACAGGTACATTTCCTGCCATGACACTTGTTCCGGGTGAACTTGACTTTGTTGGTTCAGTGCAGCTGCATGACCCCAATACATCACATCTGACAATTGTGGACTCTCATCTCGAAGGAAAGGTTAGCGTCTTTGGTTCAGGTGCATATCCTCAAGTTGCTCACAATGTCACCGTGCAGAACACGATTTTTGATGTTCACGGCAAGGCGATGGTATTGCAAGGTCTCAATATTGCTTCTTTGAATATTGTGAACAATTCGTTTTATCGCAGTGCGCCAGGACACATTGGTAACGAAGCTGTATACCTAAACGCGGATATTTATGGAAATGTTGACATTACTAATAATCTTTTTGTCAACGACATTCCGTATACATTTCTTGCCTCGGGTGCTGTAGACGCTGGTGTACGCCTAGTGGATCTCGTTGCTGCTGACGCTGTTACCAAGGTAAATCTCATCGACAATCTTTATGAGTACTATGGTGGATCAAATGCCATCAACACTTATAACTCTGATGTCGACATGCTCATCCAAGGTACACTTGTCTATGGTGAAGGTGCTGGTGATCAGTATATGGGTCAGTCTGGTGACGAATACGCGGTAGTCATGAATGATGTCAACGGAAGTAACTTTGCTTCAAACAATCTTGTCTACGGCACATTCAACAGTGGTATGCTCTTTATGGGCAACACCAATATGGCTGGTCATACCAATGAAATCTGTGTATACAAAACACCCTTCGACATTGATAATTATTCTTCAGGTCTTGTTACAAACCCTGCGTCATTCCGTCAGACAGCCCAAAACTGTCATGTTGATACAGATCCAATCTTCTAGAAAAACATCTATTCAAAAAGAGCTGCATTGTGCAGCTCTTTTGGTTGCCAAACATATATTTTTCTGCTAACCTTCCACTCATATGAAACCAACCCTCCACATCGTCGCCACCCCGATTGGCAACCTTTCAGATATGTCTCCTCGCGTAGAGGAGATTCTTCGGGATTCGGATATCGTCCTCTGTGAGGACACGCGAGTGACTCGCAAGCTTCTTGAGCGCGTTGAGAGCCAGGGGAGGGCCATGAGCTACCACCAGCACTCTGGTGACGGCAAGATGGAAGAGATCGCCGAGCTCCTCCGACAGGGCAACAGCATGGCGCTGGTCTCTGACGCTGGCACCCCGGGGATCAATGATCCAGGTGGCAAGCTGGTCGAGTTCCTCCTCTACGAATTCCCAGAGCTCATTGTGAGCCCTATCCCTGGTCCGTCGGCTGTTGTCGCTGCGCTCAGCATCTCTGGCTTTCGCGCCGAGGTGTTTACCTTTCTTGGTTTTCCACCGCACAAGAACAAACGGCAGAAGTTCTTCAAGCAGCTCGCCGAGTACAAGCATACGGTTGTCTTCTTCGAATCTTGCCACCGCATCCACAAAGCGCTCAAGAATCTAGCCGACGTCATCCCCGAAGACCGCCAAGTCGTGGTCTGCCGCGAGCTGACAAAGATGTACGAGACCGTCTACCGAGGCACGATTGAAGAGATCATCGCGATGGATATCAAGGATAAAGGGGAGTTTGTGGTGGTGGTTGGGTTGTAGATGTTGCATATGAGTACCCAGTACGACAACATCGCAGAAGCGTATATTAGTGGCCAAGAAAGCTTTGGTTCAAAGCGTGAAGAAGAGGCTCTTAGATTTATTATCCGTAGCTTTCCGAGCTCACCTGATCTTGTTGTGCTTGACGCTGGTTGTGGTCATGGAGTGGATATAAACATGATAGAAGATCGGTTCCATCCAAAAAGTATTTCTGGCATTGATAGTTCTGCAGCTATGTTGGCCCATGCAAAGAAAAATGTCTCAAACCCGGAAAATCTGTTTATGTCTTCGTACGCAAACACACCATTTGAAGACAACACGTTTGATCTCATTTACAGCCGATATGCGTTGCATTATGCAGAACAGTTTGATGATATTTTTACTGAGTTTGCAAGAATTCTAAAACCTGGTGGTAAGATGATACATATTGTTCATCACCCGTTTCGTGATGTGTCATTGCAAAAGAAGAAACACTATGGTCATCAAGAAACTGCAACACTTCATTTATATGACAATAAAGTACCCATCCAATTTCCAACTCATACATTAAAGCAATATCTATCGCAGACATTTTTCAAACATTTTGAGTTAATTGGATTTGAAGAAGAACAGTCTCCAGAAGAGTATGAAGATACCATGCTTACACCAGGTTTTATGGGATTACACGCTAGAAGGAAAAAGATTTGAATCATGTGAAAATCACCAATATCTCACCGCACCCTTCCAGTGATTAACGTCAAAACTGCTGATAGCATCATTTACTACATCTATCTAAATTTATGTCAGAAAAATTTCGAGAAGATCCAACAAAACATGAAGCAACACCAAGTGAGCAAGAGCTCACGGAAGGATTTGTGTCTGCAAAAGTTGCAGAAAAGTTATCCAAATTTGAAGAATGGGGTATTTCTTTGGATGACAAAGATATAGATAAGATCATCAAAGACACTGAACAAATGGTTGGGATGATAAAACAGTACCAACCAAATGAGCCAGTGAACACTGAAGTAGTAATGAGTGGCAAAATTCAAGAAGCAATTGTAGAAAAGCTCACGGTAAAAATTGCGGCCATGTATGACAAGGTGTTGGATGGGCTTGGTAGTGACAACGTAACAAAGCAAACCTATGGGTATCTGAAAGGAGCGACCAACTTTTACTACAAATTTGTAGATAACCCAACAGCTGATCCTGATACTTTTGTAGTTGATAAGCCAAGTGCTCTTATCTTTCGCATGTTCAAGATCCGCAAAATGGATCTTGTGAAAGGAGTCACGCAACTTCGTCATGGAACAGAAACGTATACATTTAGTTCTGTTGATAGTTTTATGAACATTCGGATGAAAAGCAAAGACGGAGCGTTTACCCCTTATGGTCTCGACGTGGTTGAATAACCTATCAATTCTACTTGAAACTTACATTATGAAAAATTACTACCTCACCACCACCCTCCCATACGTCAACGCCAAGCCGCATATTGGCTTTGCGCTTGAGATCATTCAGGCTGATGCTATCGTTCGCTATCAGCGCATGCTGGGCAAAGATGTCTTTTATAATACTGGCACAGATGAGCACGGACAGAAGATCCATACCAAGTCTGTAGAGGCCGGTTTGCCTACGCAAGAATATGTAGATGGCTTTGCGGAGACGTTCAAGGAGCTCGTCCCACTGCTCAACTTGGCCGACCCTACATTTATCCGCACCACAGATACCAAGCACATGGCCGCCGCGCAAGAGATGTGGAAACGCTGCGAAGCCAATGGTGACATCTACAAGAAACTCTACCAGATCAAATACTGCGTGGGCTGTGAGCTGGAGAAGACAGACAGTGAGCTGGTGGATGACAAATGTCCAATTCACCCAACGTATGAGATTGAGATGATTGATGAGGAAAATTATTTCTTCCGTTTTAGCAACTATGGCGACAAACTGCTCGCGCTCTATGAAAAGTATGATGACTTCGTCTTGCCCAAGCATCGCCAGAGCGAGATCCGTGCGTTTGTAGAACGCGGCTTGCAAGACTTTAGTATCTCTAGGCTCAAAGAAAAGATGCCATGGGGAGTGCCAGTGCCAGGGGATGATACGCAAGTTATGTATGTCTGGTTTGATGCGTTGACCAACTATATTTCTACGCTTGACTGGCCACAGGAGTCAGAAACGTTTGAAAAATTCTGGGGTAATAGTGACGAGCCTCGCGCAGTACAAGTAGCCGGCAAGGACAACCTCCGTCAACAAACAGCCATGTGGCAAGCGATGCTTATGAGCGCGCAGTTACCAACCAGCCGCCAAGTCTTCATCCACGGCTTTATCACGAGTGGCGGGCAGAAGATGAGCAAGAGTATCGGCAACGTGATAGATCCGTACGGTGAAGTAGAGAAGTATGGCACAGATCCGCTTCGTTACTTTCTTCTTGGCGCGCTGCCATCTGATGAAGACGGTGACTACACTCATGAACGTTTTGAAGAATTCTATACTGCCCACCTCGCCAATGGCGTTGGTAACTTGACCAGCCGCACCGTGACTATGCTGCACAAATTTGGTGACGGCAATGTCCCTGCTGTCGCAGAAGACTGCTTTGGTATTGCTGAGTACTACACTCGCTGGAAAGCTGCCCTTGAAGGCTTCCAATTTGAAGCTGCAGTGAAGGTGACGCAAGAACTAGTCAGCGCAATGGACGAGAAAATCTCTGAAGAAAAACCATGGGAAAAAGCCAAGGCAGGGGAGGATGTGAAACCACTTCTCTACCAACTCGCCGAGGCCCTTCGCCACGTAGCGATCATGCATCTTCCACTTGTCCCTGCGAGCGCTGGCAAGATGCTCGCCGCGCTAGGGCTAGAGGTCAATAATCTCGACCAGCTCGATGAAGCAAGTGTTTGGGGCGGGCTAGCAGAAGGAACGGTGACCGTGAAGCCAGAGCCGCTTTTTGGAAGACTTGAAAAGTAGTCTATGCCTAAGATTCTTGTATTTGGAGACAGTATAGCTTGGGGTGCGTTTGACTCGGAAAAAGGTGGTTGGGTAGAACGACTCAAAACACACTTCCTACAAAGCTATAAGGAGAAAGGTGTTGGTGTTTATAATCTTTCCGTGTCATCCAATGACACAAGAGGCGTGCTAAATTTTTTGGAAGCTGACATAGAAAAGATCAACACTATAGAAAAAGATGAATTGATTTTCCTATTTTCAATTGGGTCAAATGATCCGAGAGGAGTTGGTGATCCTGAAAATACTCATATACCTGAAGAAGAATTCACAGAAAATGTACAAAAGATTATTGCTATAGCAAGAAAACATTCAAAGAAAGTTTTCTTTACAGGATTGATGAAAGTGGATGATACATTGACACAGCCTTGGAATGAACATGAGTATTGGAAGACGTCAGATATAGAACGTTATGATAAGATTATCTCTGAGATGTGTGTAGCTGAAAAAGTGGATTTCCTGCCACTTTTCGACCTGATCAGTGATGCTGACCTCTCAGATGGCTTGCATCCAAATGAAGCTGGGCATGAAAAGATCTATCAGCAAATTAAGAGTGAACTTGAACATTTGATCTAACAATCTAAGTACACTATGAAAGTCTCACTCATACAACTAGATGTTGGAAACGACAGAGATATTAACGCAGCTAAAGCTAAAAAATTCATTGATGAAGCTGCAACAGAGGGGCCAGATATAATCTGTCTTCCGGAATTCTTTTTGCACATAGGTGATAAAGATGTAGAAGAGAGTATAACGTCACCATACATTGTTGAATTTCAAGAGTTGGCAAAAAGGCATCATGTCAACATTATATTAGGTACCATTTTGCTTGAAGTTGGTGATAAGAATACCAACTCTTCATTGGTAATAGACAGACAGGGTGAGATCATCTATCAGTATGATAAGATGTACATGTATGACGTTGAAAAGACAGATCTTGTTATTCATGAGTCTGAAGAAACAAATCCAGGAACTAAGATAGGCATAGTGGAAATTGATGGTGTACGTGTGGGAATTGGTATTTGTGTAGATTTACGGTATCCAGAGTACTTTCGCCGTCTGATCAAAGAGGGAGCTGAAGTGATATTTCTTCCAGCCCATTTCCGCAAAGTAACCGGAGCACTTGCCTGGGATGTATTAACCAAAGCAAGGGCAATTGAAAATCAGGTATACTTTTGTGCTTGTGGCCAAACTGGTGGAGACGGAGCAAAAGAAAGATGTGGTAATTCACGAGTAGTCTCCTATGATGGGAGAATCTTGTCAGAGATTGAAACGGAAGAGGGTGTAATCACGGTAGACCTAAATCTAGAAACAATGCGCACATTCCGAAAAGAATTCCCAGCTCTGAAGCAAATGAAGGTATAGTATAATTGTATTACTAGACAATACATGCCATTGTATAGTCTGAGTATTACTTATAAATAGCATAATTTTTTAACTAAACATCAATCATATGTTTGCAGCACTCACATCACCACTCGCGTGGTCATCACCATTTGGTATTGGTTTTTTCCTCGTCTGTTTGGGAATATTCTTTTGGCTCATGTTCAATCTGGGTAAGAAGAAATAGAATTGAACAGCTGACCAAAAACAACGCATGGCCAACTCGGCCATGTTTTTGTATACTGCTACTATTGGCTACGAACTATCTACTATTTCCTACCCTATGGCCGAACTCAAAACAAAAATGAACAAACGCAAGAGCGTGAAAAAATTCTTGAACAGTGTCGAAAATGAACGCAGGCGTGAAGATGCACTTCAAATGCTAGCCATCATGGAGAAAGTGACAGGAGAAAAAGCGGTGATGTGGGGCGACGCAATAGTTGGCTTTGGGACGTACGACTACAAACGTACCAATGATGTCCTCACGTGGTTTCCAGTCGGTTTTTCACCACGCAAGACGGCATTGGTGCTTTACAGTACGCCATACTTTCCGGAGTACAAGGAACTGCTCAAGAAGCTTGGTCCGGTGAAGCATTCGGTGGCGTGCATTTACATCAAAAACTTGGAGGATGTCCATATGCCAACACTCAAGACACTCATACGCAAGTCAATGCAGTCAGCAAAGAAGATAAAAACATAGCCCAAGTGGCTATGTTTTTGGTATACTATAGTTAATTATAATGATGTATATGCAAATCGAACAACGTGCGTGGACGAAAGACACTGGCTGGAAGATACAAAAATCTATGGATAACGAGTTAGTGCCACAACTTATTCTTGTGTTTGGTAGCAGAAAAGAAATCGAGGCAAAGAAAACATTTGAAGAACTCTCTGAGTTCTACCCAAAGGGTGACATCATCATGGCTTCTACCGCAGGTGAGATATTGGGTACACATGTGACTGATGATTCATTATCCGTCACTGCCGTCCACTTTGAAAAAACAAAAATCAAAACTGGGAGCGCAAGCATAAACAACTCTTCTCAGAGTCACACAAGAGGAGAAGAACTCGCTGCATCAATACCTCATAAAGATCTTGCCCATGTTATGGTCTTTTCTGAAGGGCTCAAGGTAAACGGTACGGCACTGGTCGAGGGACTTATCAACAAACTTCCCAAGGATGTGGCTATCACAGGAGGATTGGTTGGTGATGCTGCTGATTTTAAGAAGACGGTCGTGGGGCTCAATAAACAGCCAAAGTCAGGTGAAATTGTTATTGTTGGCTTTTATGGCAAGTCAATTCAAGTTGGTTATGGTTCACTCGGTGGTTGGGATCCATTTGGTCCTGAACGCATTGTCACCAAGTCCAAGGACAACGTGCTCCTGGAGCTAGATGACAAACCAGCCCTCGACCTGTACAAAAAGTATCTTGGCGACAAAGCGGAGGGACTTCCTGGCACAGGGCTTCTGTTCCCACTCAAACTTACTCTGCCAAAAGGCGCTGGATCAGAAGATGTCGTGAGGACACTCCTGGCCGTGAACGAAAAGAAACACAGCATGACCTTTGCGGGTGATATACCAGAGGGGGTCAAAGCCCAACTCATGAAAGCAAACTTTGAACGTCTCATCGATGGTGCCGAAGGCGCTGCGACGATGAGCGCCTCGGGATCAAATATGAAACAAGCCGAGCTTGCTTTGCTCATCAGTTGTGTCGGTCGCAAGCTGGTCCTCAAAGACAAGGTAGAAGAAGAAGTCGAAGCGGTTCAGTCAGAACTTGGCAAAGATGTCACACTTGCAGGGTTTTACTCATATGGTGAGATATCCCCGGTAGCACCTACTGAGAAACAGTGTCGACTTCACAATCAAACTATGACCATAACAACATTCCGAGAAATGTAATATGCACCCAACCCTACGCCGACAATTCAAGAAAGTATTTGGTGAAAAAATACGCGTGCCAAAAGACCTCGCGCCTTTTTTGGCACTTGTCAGTGCTACGTATGAAGGGTTTGATGAAGATAGACAGCTATTGGAACGATCGCTCGATATTAGCTCTGAGGAGCTTTCTCAGATCAATGCACAACTGCGCAAGGAAAAAGAATCCATAGAAGAAGAAATCAAGACAAAGACGCGTACCCTCGAAAAAAAGCTAAAGGCGCTCGAAAAATATGAGATGCTCACTACCAATAGAGAAATGAAGATGATAGAGCTCAAGCGGGAAGTCAATGAATTGCTGGTAAATGCAAAGAAGAAGAAACGATATAATGTGCGATAAACCTCACCTATGACGTTACTTGATATCATCATCTTGGCAGGGATCAGTGCTCTCGGCTATCGCGGTTTTCGCAAAGGGTTTATTCACGCTGCAGGGATGTTTCTGGGTGTGGTGCTGAGCGTCTATCTAGCATTGCGATACTATGCGCCCGTGGCAGACTGGTTGATCGCAGTGACAGGGTGGGGAAGTAGCTTGCGGTTTCTAGTGCTTGTCGCTGCGTTCATCCTGATCAATCGTCTCGTTGTCCTTGGGTTTTGGCTACTGACCAAAGTCGTCCGCACTGCAACGTGGCTTCCACTCATTGGTCCGGCCGACAAGCTCGTGGGATTACTCTTTGGTATTTTGGAGGGATTTGTATTGGCAGCAGTGTTTGTGTTTGCGCTTGAGCGTTTGGTATTTATCCCTATCGTGGTAGATGCTGTCGCTGGTTCGGCACTGGTGCCACTCATGCAAGAATTTTCTGTACTCATCTGGCCGCTCTATCCAGACGCGTTGCGTATACTTCGTTCGAGTGTCGATCAAGCTGAGGGAGTGATCCGTGCAGTCCAATAGAATGTGTACAACTTTTGTGTTATAATATGCTCAACTAACTTCTTTCTCTATGAGGGCAACAATCAAAGAGCTAGAAGGCTTTCATAAGCAGTGGCTTTTTGGCGTGTCGATCGTCGCGGTAGCTGTACTGCTATGTTCAGTTTTCTTGATGCTCGCATTCTTTTTTACTCCCAAAGATACGTCTAGTGCTGCTGAACGTGTCGCACTTGGATACATCTACAATGAGACCAATGGTAACTTGGTCACCGGTGCTACGGTCGCAGTGACTGGCCCAGGCGTCATCACGATCAATGATAACGGGAGTGCTACAGGTATTTATGACTTTATCACTGATGGGACTGAGGGACTCTATCAGATCACCGTCACGCCGCCAGCTGGCTACCAGACGAGTCGTACGTGTCTCGAGCAAAAAGACGCCTACTACCCTACCGGGACGGCGACCAATACTCTGGGCTCCAATCAGACAGCAAGTACGCTCAATGACTTTAGTTGTGCTGCCAATCCGTACCACCTTGAGTTTTATCTGACGGATGGCAACCCAACTACGACACTAAATAATATTCCGCTTACACAAGACTTGGTGTTTAGCGGTGAACCTATCTTTGACCTGACCTTTGGTACGTACCTTGGTATCACTGGTGGTGATGGTGAAGGTAAAGCTATCAAACGACTCGCCGATGGCACAGTAATTGCTGTGGCAAATGGCGTTGATTATGACAACGTAAAATATGCTGGCTATACCAATCTTGGCACTGGGGACACCACCAATGGTGACATTGCCATTATCAAGATGACGTCAAGTGGAGTATTTATCTCTGGAGCTATTATTGGAGGTTCTGCTGCAGATACTGTAGCCGGTGTTGCCGAAGACAGTAGTGGTAATATCTTCATTTCAGGTGGTACTGCATCTAGTGATCTTCCTGTTGGTGCAGGGTTTGATACTAGTTATGTAGCTGGTAACGATGGATTTATTATAAAGCTTAATTCCACCCTTACATCTGTGCTCGGTGGGACATACTTGGGTAGTAGTGGAACTGATTCTGCTGGCTCAATCAAAATCGCGACTGACGATACCGTGTATGTCATGGGACAAGCCGGCAATGCGGATTTCATGGCTAGCTCTACTACTGGTGCAGCTACCTTTACGAGCTCTTTTGGTGGTAGCGAAGATGGATATCTCGCAAGACTCGACAACAATCTTGCCAATGCTACCTATGTACGCTACGTCGCCAATACTGCAGCAGCTTCAGAACAGTGTATGAATGGAGACTTTATGTCTGACGGTGATTTTGTGGTCTATTGTCAGGTGTACGCTACAGGTGCTTCTACTACCAATGCCTATGATTCTTCTTTTGCAGGTTCAGCAGATGGATATTTGATGCGTCTTGCATCAGACGGCGTGACAGTAGACTGGGCTACATATCACGGTGGTAGTGCTTTAGAAGGCTCCTCTGACAATGCTGAAACCTTGGTCATTGATTCCAATGATAATATTTATCACGCGATGACAACCTATTCAACGCAAGGTACATATGATGCTGGAGTTAATACGTTATTTACCAATGATGGCACCTACGCAGGTAATAGTGATACATTTTTGACCCAATTTTCTTCTACTGGTACCCCACTTTGGGCAACGTATGTCGGTACCGCTGCAGGGTATGAAGAGCCAAATGGCCTTACGCTTGATGGAAGCGAACGCCCTGTACTTTGGGGACTTGATGCCTTTGGTGGTGGTATAGGTACGACACCATTTGCTATCAAGACTGCACGTCAGGGCAACCGTGAGATGTACTATCAGGCGTATAGTACGACCGGGACACTCCTTGCTTCATCGTACTATGGGACGGTAAATGATGATCGCACCAATTTTGCACACACTGACAACGAGGGCGGCGTACTCGTCGCAGCTGAAACCCATGGGGACGGTATGCCTGTGACAGCGGGAGTACCACAAAGCAATCATAGTAACGGTGCTTCCAGTGAGTACGATGCGTACTTTGCGCGCTTTAACATTGTCAATCTTCAGGCTCAAGCCGTCACTCTTGTCACGACTACCGTTGGTGCTGTTGTTGAGGCCGGTGCGACGACTAGCTACGGCGTCCGCCTTGCCACTGAGCCAACAACTACCGTGTACATCAATCTTTCTCCTGATACCGATATCACACTGTCTACCACGACGCTTGCGTTTGATGCCTTCAACTATAGTGTTACTCAGACCGTCATCATCACGGCTGTCGATGATAGTATCGTTGAGGGGAGCGAAGAAGCCCGCATCACCATGACTGTCTCGAGTACAGGCTACTACGAAGGTATTCCTGTGGACCCTGTCCGTGTGACGGTGACTGACAACGACAGCCCAGGTGTGACGATCAATACGACAGGTATGGTGAGCCCTATTGATGAAGATCAGACCCTTTTTGCAACCTTTACGATTCAGCTCGCTGCCTCGCCAAGTACAACGACAGTAGACGTCATCCTCTCACCTGATGCACAGAGTACGCTGTCGACCACCTCCATCCGCTTTACAACATCAACGTGGAATGTCCCCATTGTCGTGACATCGACAGCTATCGACGACTTTGTCGCAGAAGGGGCTCATAGTACGACGATCACGGTGACCGCCAGCTCCACTGATGCCTTCAACGCTGTCGCCGCACAAAACGTCAACATTTCTATCACTGACAATGACTCTGCCGCCGGTATCACGGTCACCGAGACCAATGGCTCAACTGACGTTGTCGAAGGCTACGTCGTTGACACGTTTACTGTTGTGCTTGATACTGTCCCTAGTAGTAGTGTTACTGTTGATATTTCTGACGCTACTGCGGCGCAGCTCAACTTCTCTACAACATCAATTATATTTACTACGACGAGCTGGTCTACTCCAGTCATCGTGACGACGACACCAGTGGATGATGCCACTGTAGAGGGAGCTCATACCGCTGCTATCAATGTATGGGTGACGACAAGTACGGACAGTCGCTATATGGCTCTTGCTACGTCTACTATCACCGCCAATATCACCGACAATGATACTGCAGCTGGTATCACCGTTACAGAGTCCTCTGGTAGTACCGCGGTAGCCGAGGGAGGGACGACAGACAGTTTTACGGTAGTCCTCAATGCATATGTGACGAGTACCTTGCAAGTCTCTTTGGTCGATACGTCTGCTACAGCAGAAGTCACCCTTTCCACCAGTACGATCACGTTTACATCCAGTACCTGGAATACGGCGCAGACGATCACAGTAACTGCCGTAGATGATACTGACATAGAAGGAACACACACAACTCCTGTAGCTGTCTGGGTCACAAGTAGCTCGGTCAATACCTACTTGGCGTTAGCCACATCAACCGTGACTGTCTCCATAGCAGACAATGATGGAACCTCTGACAGTAGTGCTGCTAGCACTGGTGGTGGTATTGCTGCGCTGGCACTGTCAAACGCTGCGACAAACCCTGTCGGCAGTGACCCTACAGCCAGTCCCGCTGTCACCGTTATCGAAGATGGTGCGACAGCATTTGGCGAAGTTACTGCATTGACCACAGCGCCTTCATATACAGCAACATTTCTCAATCTTCTTTCTAGATTTGGGACACAAGCACCAGGATCATGTGAAGCTGTAGACCTAGAATTCTTCATTATTCCACCTGATGGCAATCCTCATTATGAGTGGAGCAATCCTGATGGTGTTCGGTATGGCCGTCGAGTTTATTCTGATCGCCAGCCACCATTCTACGCGCGCTACGAAGTGTCATTTGAAGATCTAGATCTTTCTCTTGTCAACGACTTTGATTATGATGATACGACTATTGAGGTGGAAGAATATGGAACACACTACGCCATCATGGTAACAGGACACAATGCGTACTTTGACCATCAGTTGGGTGTTCGCGAATATCACCGTGGTAGATTGCTAGGTGAACATATCTTGCATCCTAGCGTTGTCAGTGTCTACAGCAGACAGGATCTTCTTCCTGGAGCGTCTCTCCTGATCCGAGATATTCCTGCGCTAGCCAACTTTTCTGACTGTACCGCTGAACCTCGTTCATGTCAGTTTGATTGTGCTACCTTTGGGTATGATGTGACGCTGGAGATAGATAGCGGTGCACCGATTGTGTTGTCTCCTACCACACCAGGCGTCACAGTGACTCCGCTTGATTCGAGTGGAGAGTCATGTGCCACAGGCAACAGATACAATGTCAATCTCGACAGTTATAGCTTGCCGGCACTAGAGATGGAAGTACTACAACGAGAAGATAAAGTATACACAAAGGTAACATCAGCTTCTGGAGACAAGCATCTACGTGTTCGTGCCAATCTTCGATATGGCAATGATGTACAGTCTTATATCCTCCAAAATGGCATCCTCGATGAATTTACTGCAATCAGACCTTACAACTTTGCGGCTCTTGAGCTGGATCAGACGACACAGTGTCGTACACAGGATTTCTTTGGAACTCTCGAATAACTAGCATTCTTCAGTGTTATTATCTATGCCTGTCAGACAATTCCTTCATGATCACGCTCGCACATTGGGGCTCCTGTCTGCTGGAGTATTGTTTCTTATCTCAGGCTTATCGTTACTTGTATCTATTGGTGAGCCAAATCGTTCAGCTGCGTATGAGAGAGTCCGTTTTGGGCATATATATGATGGGCAGACTGGTAGATTGATCTCTGGTTCAGAGGTTTTTCTTACACAGTTGTCGTCAGGTCAACGCATTGATCTTGATGCGAGTACAGGTGTATACGAGTTTCCTACAGATCTTCTTACTGGTGGGTATACATTAGAAATCACACCACCGGAAGGCTATGTGATTTCGCATCGTTGTCTTCCACATAATGATTCGTATATTGCAAGAGGGACGTCAACCAATACGATTGGTGCTTCATTATTTGTTGACCAACTTTCTTCTTTCCACTGTGATGACAATCCATATTATATGGCATTTACCTTGCGTGAAGACGGTCCTGCAGTTATAAACAATAATATTCAGCTTTTGCCGTCTGACCTTGATGCCTTGGAGAATATGCCGTATGCGCAGATGGATGATTATTCGAGTCGTGCTGGCAATGGTGCTTATATACATAGATTTAGCCCTTTTGATGAAGACCTCACTTTATATCAATCACAAGATATTCTTACTGAGTACTGCCCCGATATCGAATTAGAGTTTTTCTTATTAATTTCAGATGAAGGTATTTATAACGAACGTGCTACTACAGAATCTCCCTCTTTAGCAAGACGTGTATATACGTCTTATGACCCTCCACGAACGAGTCAGTATCTCGTTTCATTTGAGACAACGGATACTGAAAGTCTACATTTGAGCGATTATGATGATGTTGTTATTGAAGTGTTGGAAGAGGGGGCATCGTATCAGGTGCGAATACATAACCATATCGACAACAAGTCAGCTGTACTGGGCGTGAGAGAAAGAAATCAAAATCGTATCATTTCAGAATATATTCTTTATCGCGATATGGCTGAACGTTGGCAGGAGGAACAACTCATTGTTGGTAGTTCATTGGTCAAACGTACGTATACCGATACGACAAGTGACTCATGCCAACAAGTATCCAATGATTGTCAGTTTTCCTGTGAATCACTCAATCACGAGTTTACCGTGATCGTAAATGGAGATCTCAAGATACCACTCAATCCTACCGATTCACGAGTATCAAGGTCATCATTGCCAAGGATAAACACTTCTAGGTGTGGCAAGGCGTCGCTTTATGATATCGATGTAGACGGCCGCGGTATTACTGATCTACGGATCGAAACTAGATTGGTTGAAGATAAATTGTCTGCACGTGTGGTTGAAGTCAGAGTCCCTATGCATGTATTTGCCTATGCAACGATGATGTATGGAGGAACAGCGTACGAGTCAGTGCTTTTTGACCACGAGGCGACAGCTGATGTGCTTGGCGGATTGTACAATAGTACCTATGTCAATTTTCCCGCTATGGGAATCTGCCTATCTGACACGGCAGAATAATCTACAAATACTACATTATGAGGGCATTATATCTTGAAAAAACAACGTTACGAATGTATGTCGGTATAACAACTGGTATTTTGTTGTTATGTATTGGAAGCGCAGGAATATACAACTTATTCGCCTCCAGTCCACCAGTAGTAGACTTTAGTACGGCGACATACATCTCGCAGACTGACTGGAGCGGTGGCGTAGGGACAAATACGAGCACTCAGTACGCTTCAGCGACCAATATTGATACATCTACGGGTGGTCAGATTTCAAGTACGAGTTCCGCTGGTGGATCTTGGTATGACAATGCATGGAGTGAGCGTCGTTTGGTCAGCATTGACCCTGCGCAAGTCTCTACGACGCAGACCAACTTTCCTGTGTTACTGACCGGTGCCAATTTTGACGCGTCATTTTTCAGCACAGTGAGTTCGACTGGCCTCGACATTATTTTTGCCGACAGTGATGGAACGACACTATTGCCTAGAGAAATTGTGGCTGTATCGACGACAGCACAGACATTAGAAGCCTATGTGCGTATTCCTAGTGTTTCGGATACGGTGACCACGACGTTTTATGTGTATTATGGTAATGATGCAAGTACCGTGACCAACTCTACATCTGTATGGGTAAATCAGGTCGCAGTCTGGCACATGCAAGAAGACCCTACGATCACAACTGATGGACGTTGTGGTGGTGGCTCCGACGCGATGTGTGATTCTACGGCCAATAACAATCACGCAACATCAACAAACTTTGTCACGTCAGACGTCACATCTACCCCTAGTGGAAGTGGGTATCAATTTGGTGGCACTAAGGTTTTTAACGCACAAAGTGATACAAGTCTTGATCTTGGCGTTCACTCAATCTCTTTTTGGATGCGACCTGATAGTACCCAAAATACAGAGAATGTATACAGTATAATGGGAAAAAATTGTAGTGGCCAAAGTTGGGACCTGCAGTATGATAATGATGGCGACATCTGGAATGGCAGCACGCAACCTAGCCCGTTCTCACGTATGTTGTCTTGGAACAAAGATGCAGCGACTGACCCATACGTCATTTCAGCAAGTGGGAGTATTACGGAGGATGCCTGGCAGTATATTACCTTTACCTGGGACGAAACATATGGCCCTACGAGTGGTCGCTATTTTAGCAATGGAGTAGAGCTTTCGTATTATGGTGCTGAAGTGGATGGTCTTGCCCCACCAAATGATTTTACTTGTGGCAATGTCTACATTGGTGGCCTTTTTGAAGGCGATACTCGTGGATTTCACGGTGGCATGGATGAGATGCGTATTACAACTGGCACACTTTCTAGTGCCTACGTACTGACCGAATATAACAACCAAAGCGCTCCTGCTACATTTGCCTCAGTTGGCTCTTCTGAAGGGAATCCTACTGGTACTAGCACCCTCGTCTCTGCGATCTATGATCTTGGCACTACCAACCAAGAATGGGGGACCGTGCGTTGGATGAGCACAGATGATGGCAATACTGTCATCAAAGTTCGCACCAGTAATGATAGCGGCATGAGTGGGGCCACAGCGTTTGATAGTTGTACTGCATTTTCTCAAGATGCCGACATGACTAGCAATGGTTGTGTTACCGATGGCCACCGCTACATGCAGTACCAGGTAGAGTTTGCTACGACGTCAATCACTCTTTCTGATATAGATATTGTCGCACTTGGTCCAAATACCGCAAGTGTGACGGAGGACAGTGCGGGTACAGTCATCATTACTGCCAGCATTGATGAAACAAGTGGGTCAAATGTTACCGTCCCATTTACTATCTCCGGGACAGCTAGCAATCCGGCTGATCACAATCTCTCAGCTGGAAGTATTACGATTACCGCTGGTCAACTGACAGGAACAACAAGTGTCGCAGTCGTAGCTGATACAGAAGCCGAGTCTGATGAAACGGTGATCTTGACTATGGGTGCACCTACCAATGCCGTGACGGGGAACCAAACAACCTATACATTGACCATCACTGATGATGACAATCCAAATACGACGACTCTTTCTCTCTCTGCCAACGCAATCAGTGAAAACGCCGGTACCTCAGAAATTTTGGCAACACTTTCTCAAGCAGCGACGTCTACCGTGACGATCACCCTTGCCACCTCTGGTGATGCCACTCTTACTACAGACTATACCCTCTCGAGCAACACGATCACCATCACCTCTGGTATGACGACTGGCTCAGTGACGTTGACAGGTGTCGCAGATACTTCTACCGAGGGAGTAGAGCTTGCGATTATTGACATTGCCTCTGTCGCTGGTGGAGGTTCAGAGTACCTCACACAGCAAGTAGCCGTATCTATCTATGACTATGATGGCCCGCTAGAAATTGATGAGTATCACACGTCATTCAACCAGTCAGACCCGAGCACCGTTGGGCAGTATGAAGTTTTCGAAATCAGTCTCGAACACCCCGTAGACTATGGTGGGATGAATAATGTCTCAGATGTCACTGTCACCACCACCTTTACGGGCCCAAATGGCGACTCACACACTATTTATGGGTTTTATTTTGGCACTGTGACGAGCTCTCTCTCAGGAGCAAGTACATCGATTTGGAAGATTCGTTTTGCTTCTTCGACTATAGGTACGTGGAACTATAGCTACCAATTTGGTCGCGATTCGACCGGACAGCAGACAGTGGGTGCAGGCACGTTTACTATTGTGACGAGCTCACGAGATGGCTATGCTGTCCCACATACGACCAATCCGTATCTCTGGCAGACAGAAAATACAGGAGAGTATTTCCAAGTACATGGATTTGGTGACTGTCTCTATCAGGGACAAGATGTTTTCAAGATGGATGGTGGTGATGCAGATGGTCCATTTCGTGAAGAAGGGACAGACTATGGGCACTGGGCTGACATCTATAGAGAAATTGGGTACAACACCTTTCGCCTTCAGTTCTACAATTGTTCTCAGAATCTTGCAGACCAGAATGGTGATAACTTCAACTTTGAAGTTGGGCAATATTTTGATCACGTGATCGACCGCATGCACCGTGACGGGTTTCACATTCTCTTTGGTATTTGGGGATTTAGTTTTAGTGGTGGTACTCCATTGGGTACACAGCCATCACCGACACTCAATACAGTCTTAGACTACTATGATTATGTTATTGCACGGTATGGAGCTTATGTAGATTGGTGGGAACTAGAAAACGAATTACAACACAATACTGCTGCAGAATTTACTTTTGCAACAACGTCACTCAACTATATTAGGGCAAATGATCCATACACACACCCGATGACAACTAACTATTATTACGATGACAGAAATGCTAATTTGATTACATCTGAGTGGAATGAAGCTGAATTTCTGACTCCACATAGTTTTGCTGACCCTTCATATGAGCAGATGTATGACTATGTCTACCCATTTGTTACGAGTACTCGCGTAATTGATTCTACACCAAAGCCAGTCTTCTTTGGTGAATTGGGAAATTTTACTTCAAACTTTGTTCCAGATTCAACCCGTGTGGAACGTACTCGTTCTACCCTCTTTCTTATGCAAGAGATAGGAGTTGTCCAGTGGAATCATTCCAATGGAACGGCAACGATGAGTGGTGCCGCTGCAAACTATCTCGGCCTAGCAGAGCGCAAGTCAATGTCATTTGTTCACTGGTTCTTTGACCTGGTCACCCAACACGACACGACGATGGCATCGACAACTCCGAGCAACACCTCGCAGATCCAAGCTGTGGTAGTGACTTCAACAGAGTCTCTCGGTGTTTATGTCATAAGTATGGTCAATAGTGCCACACATTCTGGTGAAACAGTAACCCTCGAAACTCCATTTGCGGGGACAGGATATTGGATCAGACCTGAATCAGGAGAACTCGTTTCCACAACAGTATTCTCGAGCGGTCTCCAAGTGTTAACTGTTCCTGACTTCTCAGTTGATCTGGCACTTTTTGGAACTGCTAGTTCATCACTCAATACGGAGCCTCTTGCCATGGTGGACATCACCAATATTCAAGATGATGGCGATATGGATAATGATAGTGATACTGACTATGGTCCAGACTCTCAAGAGTATGGTGTCTCAACTACACCATTTGGTGTTATTCCACTGGTTTTGGATTTTAGTGCTGCTAGCTCATCAGATGTTGATGGTGGTGCGCTTACATACCTCTGGGAATTTGGCGATGGCAATACCTCGACCAATGTCACAACAACCTACACCTATACGACAAAAGGCAAGTACATTGCCAAGCTGACGGTGACTGATGATGAAGGTAGTAGTTCATTTATGACGTTTGTTGTTCGCGCCGAAGCCGATGCCAATCCAGGTTCTAATGATGCACCATACTTCAATCAGCCGTACATGACCACACATACTGTTCGTGAAGGGGACTATATTCGCATCACCAACTACAATCGTGGTGACCCCGAACAAGCTAGTGCAGGGGCGACGTATACATTCTCAGGACTCACAAGTACAGACTACAACGTTGTTCGAGGCCTACAGTATAGTATTACTGGCGCACCGCAAGGTTCTACCTTTGGCACCTCAACGGGTGCAACAGATGTTGTGGATTTCTCTTGGGTCCCTGATTTTGATCAAGCCGGAACGTACAATATCACCATGACAATGCAAGACGACGGAGGTCTTACCGATACTCAGGACTATACCATCGTTGTCCTCGAAGCAGGGGATATCGGTGTCAATATCACAACGACATCACTAGCTCTGTCTGAAGATGGTACGCTCACGAATGTCGCTCTGTCTCTTGATTCTCGACCGACATCTAGTGTGACGATTGCGCTTGCCAATGCTGATACTGATCTTACTCTCTCAACAAGCTCTATTATCTTCACCTCTACCACCTGGGATATACCAGTGGCAGTGACTGTCCGCGCGACGGATGACTCAGTCTACGAAGGGGCACATACCGGGACGATCAGCTATGCCGTGACGCAGTCTGGCTCATATGACGGTATCACTGTCACCAGCACAGACTTTAGTATCACAGACAATGACACTGCTGCAGGCCTGACGATCACGACATCAACCGTGGTGATCACAGAGACTGGCACTACGGCAACCTATACGATCCAACTCATCAGCCAGCCTACATCTACTGTGACCGTAACCCCAAGTCCTGATGCTCAATCAAGCGTCTCACCTACGTCACTGACCTTTACCTCAAGTACGTGGAATGTTGCTCAGACTCTCACCGTTACCGCCGTCAATGACAATGATATTGAAGGTGGTCACACCTCTACGATTTCTCATACGGTAGCGCAGTCACCAGCCGGAGCCTTTCATGGGATCGCTGCTGATTCAGTCTTTATGGGGATCACTGACAATGATGCCGCTGGTGTGACCTTTGCCAATACCTCGTCACTTGCCGTCGTCGAAGGTGCTGCCACTGATAGCTACACAGTAGTGCTGGATGCTGTACCGACGACCACCGTGACGGTGACGATGACAACATCGACATCCGATGTCACGCTCTCTCCAGTGTCACTGACATTTACTTCTACGACATGGAATATTGCACAGACAGTGACGATTACTGCCGTTGACAATGACCTTATCGACGGCACACGTGCGACGATAGTCACGACAACCGTGAGTAGCCCAGGAAGTGATTACGATAACCTTTCAGTTCCAGTACTAACGGTTACGACAACAGACAATGATAGTGCAGCGCTTAGCTTCTCTCCAACCTCTATTAGTGCGACAGAAGGCGCGAATGCTAGCTATACTGTAGCCCTGACGACTCAGCCAACGAGCAGTGTGACGGTTGTGCTAAGTGAGAGCTCTAGTGAAGCTAGCTTGTCGACGACGTCTATCTACTTTACCTCGACGACATACAATAGCGCTGTGACAGTCACTGTCTCAACAGTAGACAATAGCAGTGTTGATGGCAGCCGCACAGTAAGTATTAGCCATAGCGCAAGTACGACTGATGCTGACTATCTTGCACTGACTACCTCAACGTTGACCCTGACGATCAATGACAATGACACCGCTCCAAGTAGTGGAGGCGGTGGCGGTGGAGGAAGCTCATATCGCTATGTCCCATCAGTAAACACGACAGCATCGTCTACAACGTCTACCACAAGCGACGCAACAGGTGAGACAAGCGCTGCAACCGGAGCACCTGGTGAAGCCACCACAATCAGCTGTGCACTCCCAACATCGCGTGCGTATCGCTCAGAAGGAAATAATGCTGTGTTCTATGTGACTCCAAATTGTCAAAAGCGGCCATTTAGAAGCCCGGACACCTTCTTTACCTATTTCGATGATTGGTCTGAGGTAAACACGGTCTCTGGCAGTTCGCTTGAGAGTATCAGTGGTGATGTGGACTTTATGCCTGCAGGGCCAAAGTATGATCCACAGTACGGCGCACTCGTAAAAGTCGTCGAAGATGCGCGAGTCTATCTCTTGCTTGGGGATACCCGCTATTGGATTAGCTCAGAAGAAGTATTTGTAGCACTCAACTACCAGTGGGACTGGATTGAAGATGTTGATGTGAGCTTGCTTGATAACTATGCCGAAGGTTCTGAGATCGACTACACTGATCGACATCCAAACTATACATTGGTCAAGTATGCTGGTGATCCTCGTGTCTACCGTCTCGAACCAAAACCAACCAACTTTACCGAGCAGGTCAAGCGCTATATTCCAAATGAAGATGTCTTCCGTTCACTGAACTTCCGCTTTGACCGGATCGTCACTATCCCAACTACTGAAGTGTATGATGATGGTGAGCCGTATACGGCAACTTCTGCTACATCAGAAACTGCAACACCTAGCACTGCTGCCCCTGTCGTAAATACCACACCAGAACCAGAGGTCTCAGTTGAACCAAATGCTGACGGAGTACTGAGTTATGCAGAAGAAGGACCAGAGATCACGGCCCTCCAAGAACAACTAGTAACACTTGGGTACTTAGATGCCACACCTACGGGTATCTTTGGCGATCAGACACTTGCCGCTGTCCGTGCGTATCAAACGGCAAATGGTATTACCCCTACAGGAAACGTTGGCCCCATTACTAAAGCCGCAATGGGGATTGAATAGTATGTATGATATACTCTAGACATTATTAGACTACAATATGAGGGCATTATTTAAACAGTTATTTGCATTGCGTGTTTTTGTTGGTACCAGTATTGGGTTACTGGCGATTTTCTTGGGTGGTACAACAGCGTACCACCTTTTTGCGTCTAGTCCACCAGTCGTAGACTTTAGTACTGGCGTATATCTTAGCCAGACCAACTGGGATGGTGGCGTCGGAACCAATACCAGCTCTCAGTTTACTAGTGTTACCAATATTGTTACTTCTACGACCGGTGAGATCTCAGGTACGAGCACACCCGGCACCTGGTACAACGGCAGCTGGACCAACAGAAGACAGATTACCATAAGTAGTGCCCAAGTCTCTACGACTGAGACCAATTTTCCTGTACTGATTACAGGTGACAACTTTGATGCTGCCTTTTTCTCTTCTGTTCGTAGCGATGGTGGAGATATTATTTTTACTGCCTCAGACGGCACTACCGAACTGGCCAAAGAACTTGTCTCTATCACCACCTCCACCCAGTCACTTGAAGCGTGGGTGACTATTCCGTCATTATCAAACAGTGTAGACACCAGTATTTATGTGTACTACAACAACCCCGCCAATGCCTTGACCAATAGTACGAGTGTCTGGGCCAACAACTTCAACGCTGTCTGGCACTTTGACACGGCGGTCGCCCCAACGGACAGTACTGGCAATGGGAATACCGGTGCTGCCAATAACACTCCTACCGCTTCTAGCACAGCTGCCGTTGGTGCCGGTATTACATTTGATGGGACGTCGCAGTATATTGATGTCAATGACGCCAATTCACTTGATATGAGTGGGAACTTCTCATTCAGCTTTTGGATGAGCAAGGCTTCTGCCACTGCTCGCAACGAACGCATGTTCAACAAAGCTGGTGACGGTGGCGCTTGGCAAAGTAACTACAATTTGCAGATGCTCAACAGCGCTGATGGAGACACTGAAATAGCTATCTACGGTGATGGTGGTGGAAACAACTACTTCGCTGGTCCATCTGCAACGTTGACTGGCACTTCTTGGTATCATGTATCCGTAGACTATGATGGGTCCAATGTCCGTATGTATAGAAATGGTGTACTCGTGCATACAGGCGCGTATAGTGGCGTACCGGTCACAAGTGGGCAGCCACTGTATATCGCGTCAGCTGATGGAGCGAGCGAATACTTTGCTGGGACCCTCGATGAAATTCGTCTTTCTGCCACAAGTAGAAATGGAGGCTGGTTTACGACAGAATACAACAACCAATCTAGCCCAAGTACATTTTATAGTGTTGGCAGTGCGGAGACACAATCATTTGGCTTTACCACTGGAACCCTTGTCTCAGCTATCTTTGATACCGGAGGATCTGCCCAGGAGTGGGGAACTGTTCGGTGGACGAGTAGCAATGATAGCTTTGTCACCGTCAAAGCGCGTAGTAGTAATGATAGCGGCATGAGTGGCGCAACTGCCTTTGCCAGCTGTGGAGCACTCACCCAAGACCAAGACATCACATCCGAGACTTGTGTCACGGATGGTGAACGCTACATTCAGTACCAAGTCGAACTTACGACGACCACGGTCACCTTCCAAGACATCGATATCGTTGCTCTAGGGAGTAATACGATTAGCGTCTCTGAGCCGTCAGCTGGGACTCTGATCATCACAGCCAGTATCGATGAGACTTCTGGTAGCAATGTCACCGTACCGTTTACGGTCGGTGGTACAGCAGCCAATCCAGCCGATCATGACCTCTCAGCAGGCAATATCACGATCACCGCAGGCCAGCTCACTGGGACAACCTCTGTGACCATTGCCGATGACAGTGACACCGAGTCATCTGAGACGATCATCCTCACGATGGGAGTACCGACCAATGGCCAAGCCGGCAACCAAAACACCTACACCATCACCATCCTCGATGACGAATTTATGCCGGATGTGTCGCTCAGTAGTAGCGCCAACCAAACTGCCGAAGCTGGCGGCACGGTAGATGTCATCGCAACCCTTTCGACATCGTCAGCGTCTACGGTGACGGTGACCTTGGGTTTTTCGGGTACGGCGACGGCCAATACTGACTTTACGTCTTCTTCAGCAGTGATTACGGTCTCACCGGGTAACACCACAGGGTCTATCACCCTGACAGGTGTCTCAGACACGACGGTAGAAGGTGACGAGCTTATCATCGTTGGCATCACGACGAGCACCAACGCGTCTATCTCTGGTACACCACAGGCAGCGATCTCTTTGATCGACAATATGGGGACGCTAGACGTCACGGCATACCATACATCGATTGGGCAGACAGATCCGAGTACTGTTTCACAGTACGAAGTGTTTGAGTTTACTCTCCATCATCCTGTCGACTATGGTGGGCAAAACAACTATTCGGACGTCACACTGACCGCTACGTTTACTTCACAATTTGGTGGCACCAATGCCGTCAATGGGTTTTATTACGATACTGTCTCGACGACGTTCTTTAGTACGTCATCCTTGTGGAAGGTCCGATTTGCTTCCTCTACTGTTGGACCATGGACATACACGTACCAATTGACGCATACCCCGACTGGTAACACCGCTTTTGGCTCGGGCAATTTTGATATTACGACAGGGACACGCAAAGGATTTATCCGTACCAGTACGCTCAACAATCAATACTGGAATTATGAAACAGGTGGGCGTCATATTCCAATCGTTATCCAACAATGTGAGCCAAGATTGGAACTCTATGATTCTGATGGTGGTACTCGTGGTGGTGCGTTTGATGACATGTACTCACTTTCAGAAGAGCAGTACTACGATATGTTTACTCGAGCGGGTGTCAATACCTTGCGCATCTCCCCACGCAACTGTTCGTTTGCGCTTTCACCATTTGATCTCAACACGTACTTTGCCAACGCGTTGCAAGCAATGGATCGTACGATCATGAATGCTCATGCGCGCGAAATGTCGATCATGTATGGTATCTTTGGCTATCTCAATACTCAGTCTCAAGCAATAGATACGGTCTACCCATCAACTCCTCCGAGTACTGCTGGGTCACCGACACAACCCGTGCTCGATATGTTGACGATGGCTGTCGCGAGATGGGCGCCATACGTCGACATCTGGCAGATCATGAATGAAACAGATCCGGCCAACCCAACCTGGCTGACAGAAGTATCCACTGATATCAGAGCCAAAGATCCATATGATCACCCAATCTCGACGAGTTGGGGGACGACGACTGTCTCAGGCATTGAGATCTATCACCCTCATGTATACGCTGGTGGATCATATGAAAGTGCCGGGCGTACACAGCTAGACGGTCAATTCAATGTAGATCTTGGCGCATCTAACGGACTGCCGCTCATGTATTCTGAGTGGGGGAGAAGTACATTCAACTGGACAATTGGTGCAGAGACCAAGATGCGTGTTCTTGATTGGACAGCGCTTCACCATGGGATTCCACTGATGCGTTGGAACTCTGCGTTTGCGACCAATGGGATGGACTCAGGTGCTATCCCAAACTACATGGGCCGCATTGCTCGTCAGCAATTTCGTGTGCTTAGCTGGTATGCTGACCAAATAGCTGCCCCAGACTTGGAAATCGTAACATCATCGATGTCTGTCGCCTCTACGACAGTCCTCAGCTCTGCCATGCGTGGCAGCAATGGCTTGAGTGTGTACTTAGAACATACCTTGAATCACACCAACACGGTCAGCGGTCAAACACTCTCCGTCTACTCTTCGAGTACTGGGTATGGGTACTGGATTGATCCATTTGATGGCCAAATTGTCGCGACGACGAGTGTGGTCCTGGGTGAAAACACCTTTACGGTCCCAGATTTTATTGATGACATTGCGTTGTTTACTACAACTACTCCGTCACCTGACTTTTTCCCGATTGGCATCATTACCTTCAACAACCCGCAAGACGACGGCAACCTTGACAATGATAGCAACACGACGACGTGGGATGGTGTGACCTATGCTGCTGGCGCTGACGTTGGTGACCCACTTCCATACGGTGAAGCCCCGTTTACCATTGGCTTTCGGGCAACATCTTCAACTGATCCAGATGGCGGCACCCTGACATATAGCTGGGATTTTGGCGATGGTGGTGCAACGGCCACAGGTGTCGCTGCGACACATACCTATAGCAACAAAGGACACTACTTTGTCGGGTTGACCGTGACAGATGATGAAGGCAACACAGACACGCAAAATATCCTTGTAAAAGTACTGACAGATTCCAATTTGGACACCAATGATGCGCCTGTTCTTCTTGAACTTGTTTCGTCCACGATTTCAATCCCAGAAGGACAATTCTTCTCACTGGCTCCTACCGCCTTTGATCGTGAGCGTTATACCAGTAGCACAGACATATACTATGTCGGGAGAGATGTAGCGTATGCACAAATCACCTATAGTGTGACAGGATTACCTGACGGAGCGACGTTTGCGACGTCGACTGATAGTGACAACCACGCAAACCTCGAATGGACACCTGACGCCTCTCAAGCTGGTACCTATACGCTTGTGTTTACCGCTACCGATGGGGGAGGGCTGACCGATACCCAGACAGTTACATTGATCGTCGAGGACACACTCCAAGCAAGTGCTATTGTTAGTACCTCTACACTTGCATTGACCGAAGACGGAGGCCTTACCAACTATCTTGTCGAGCTCAATACCCGCCCGACAGGCACGGTCACCATGACGCTTTCTCCTGATGCACAGCTCACCCTCTCAACAACATCGATCGTCTTTAGCTCGACAACCTGGAACAGCCCTGTAGCCGTCACGGTCTCAGCGGCAGATGATGCCAGTGTCGAAGGCGCCCATACAGGAACAGTCTCTCATTCAGTGGCACAAACAGGTGGAGGAGAATACCAAGGCATTACAGTTCCAAGTATCCAGTTTTCTATCACTGACAATGATACGGCTACGACAAGTCTTGTAATCACCACATCTACGATAGCGCTGACCGAGTCTGGGACCGCGACATATACTATTGCCTTGGCATCTCAGCCAACAACAACTGTCGATGTGTATCTCGCGACGAGCACCGAAGATGTGTCTGTTTCACCAGCCAGTATCACGTTTAGTAGCACGACCTGGAACGTTGCGCAGACGATCACGATGACTGCTGTAGATGATCAGATCGTAGAAGAAGCCGAGACAGTCATCATCTCACACACTGTCAGCTCTACAGGGGACTACAATGCGATCGGGAGTGAAAATGTGACGACCACCATCACAGACAATGACACAGCGAGTGTCACGATCACCACTTCAAGTATCGCTATCACAGAAGGCGGTACTACCGCGACCTACACGATTGCCCTCGGTGCGATCCCTACTAGTTCGGTGACGGTCAGTATTAGCGCTGATGCACAGGCGACGACGTCACTCTCTTCCGTCACGTTCTCATCAACGACGTGGAATGTCGCACAAACGATCACAGTCACTGCTACTGATGATGTGTCAGTGGAGGGAGCTCATACCGCTGTGATCACCCATACAGCGAGCCAACCGTCAGGAGGAAGCTTTGACGCTGTGAGTGTTTCTTCGACGACGTTCAACGTCACTGACAATGACACGAGTGTAGGCATCACGGTCACGAGTAGTAGTCCAGCGATTTCAGAAGCTGGCGTTACTAGTAGTATGACGGTTGTTCTTGACTCAGCACCGACCTCTAGCGTCATCATTACCCTCAGCACATCGACAGATGGTGTGACACTGAGTTCTACTACCCTTACCTTTACCACTGGCAATTGGAACGTAGCGCAATCCGTAGTCGTCAGTGCTACCGATGACAATCTTGTCGAAGGCACACATACCAGCCAGGTGACATTTACTGTGAGCAACAGTGGCGGTTCGTACGATGGCTTTAGTGTGACAGCATTGACCTTTACCATCACTGACAATGATACGGCCGGTGTTACATTGAGTACGACCAGCTTGAGTCTCGCCGAAGGTGGCAGTGCAGGCTCGTACACCGTAGTACTAGATAGTCAGCCGACCAGCAGTGTTGTGATCACCCTTGCCACATCTACCACTGAGGTGACATTGTCTGCTACGACACTCACCTTTGCAACGACGACTTGGAATATTGCACAGACCGTCACGGTCACACCAGTTGATGACGCACTTGCCGATGGCCTCACGACCACGACGATCACCCACACTGTCTCTGCCACTGATACCGACTACAACGGTCTCTCTGTAGCCCAAGTCACATCAACAGTAACTGACAATGATAGTCCAGGTGTTACCGTCTCGCTCTCTTCACTTGCGCTCGCAGAAGGAGGTAGTGCTGGTACATACACGATCGTTCTCAATACACAGCCGACTTCTACCGTAGATATCACTCTTGTGACCAGTACACCAGAGGCATCTATCTCAACAACCAGCATCCAGTTTACTTCTACGACGTGGAATGTCGCCCAGACGATCACTGTGACTCCTGCCGATGATGCGCTGGCTGATGGAGTCGGCACAACGACGATCACACACACCGCGAGCTCGACAGATACGGCCTATCATGGCACCAGTATCGGGAGCGTGACTGCAACGGTGACGGACAATGATACTGCTAGTGTCACCGTCTCACAGACCACAATTTCGTTCCAAGAAGGTGATGCGACGAGCACCTATACCATCGTTCTTACCTCACAGCCTAGCTCTACCGTGACGATAGCGCTTGCGACGTCTACGACCGAGTTTACCGTGTCGACATCTAGCCTGACCTTTACCTCGAGTGACTGGAACGTTGCGCAGACAGTTTCTGTCATTCCACCAGCTGAGGATTTTTATGCTGAGCCTACGACGACTAGTGACATCGTACACACAGCCACCAGTGCCGACCTCAACTACAACGGCATCACGATCAACACCACAACGGTGACATCAGCTGATGATGACGTTGCTGGCTTTACCTTTACCCCGTCATCACTTAGCAGTGTGACTGAGGGCAACACGACTGCCTATACCGTCATTCTCTCATCCCAACCCTCTAGCACCGTAGAGCTTACCCTGAGTGAACCGTCATCAGAAGCAAGTCTTTCTACGACGACGATCTTCTTTACCAGTACAACCTACAACACACCTATAACGGTAACGATCACTACGGTAGACAATAGTACTGATGAGGCTGATCGTTCGGTCATCATCAATCACAGCGTGACAAGTACCGACGCCAACTATCATGGAGTCAATACAACGACACTTACCTTTGTGATCGCTGACAATGATGCAGCACCATCTACTAGTAGTGGTGGTGGCGGAGGCGGTGGTGGATATGTTTCATATTCGACTACCCCTGCCGTAGCTGACACGACTACGAGCACTACCGAACGCATTGTTGATACGACGACTACTACTACCTCTACCCCTACAGTAGTTGTCGAAAACATTGAAGCATGTTCACTCCAGACTGGTACTCCGTATCGTGGCAGTCAGTCTAGTGCCGTCTACTTGGTCACGAGTGACTGTCGACTCCGTCCATTCCAAAGTCCAGCAACATACTTCACGTACTTTGACAGCTGGTCAGAAGTACAAACCGTGCCACAATCATTTATCGAAGCCGCGCCACGAGACATTGTTGACTTCGTGCCAGCTGGACCAAAGTATGACCCGCAGTATGGCGCACTTGTCAAAGTTGTCGAAGATCCACGAGTGTATCTCCTCTTGGGCAACGAACGCTACTGGATCAGTTCTGAAGAAGTCTTTACGGCACTCAACTACCAGTGGAGTTGGATCGAAGACGTTGATGCGTCACTTCTGAGCAAATACCTCCCAGGCAGCGAGATCAACTACACCAACCGTCATCCAAACTTTACCCTGGTGAAGTACGATGGTGATCCAAAGGTGTATCGTCTAGAACCACACCCAACAGACTCTGGTGCTCAGGTAAAGAGACATATCCTCAACGAGTCTGTATTCAGCGACTTCAACTTCCGCTTTGATCGCATTGTGACGATCCCTGCTACTGAGACATATCTCGACGGTGAACCAATTGGCGAGCCAGCTGCTGCCAGTGTCGCTACTCAAGAAGTGATCAGCACTGTCACAGAAGATGGTATTCTCAGATATGGTGATACAGGTGTCGCTGTCCAGCTCCTCGAAGTAGAGCTACTCAAGCGAGGCTATGACATTACGCTGACCAATGGCGTCTTTGACCTGACGACGCTCGCAGCCGTTCGTGCCTTCCAAACAGACAATGATATCACCCCAACAGGCAACGTCGGCCCACTGACCAAAGCTACGCTAGGACTCGAATAACGGATTATTATGAGCTATTTTTCAGCAACAATTGAACAGATCTCAAATAAAACACTACAATATATTGTTCTGGGATTGTTTGGTATCTCATTGTTGCTATTTCTAGTGTTCAACGTGCTCTCTCCAGCCCCAAGTGCGGCCGCAGAGAGCGTCTCGTTTGGCTACATCTATAACGAGGCCACTGGTGGTCTTCTCACTGGTGCGACAGTAAGTATGACTGGCCCTGGCGTGGTGACCGTCAATGACAACGGCTCCGCGACTGGTATCTATGACTTTATCACCGATGGCACAACTGGTGTCTACACCCTCTCAGTCACACCACCATCAGGCTACCAACTCAGCCAGACTTGTCTCGAACAAAAAGAGATCTTCCGCCCAACTGGCACAGCTACCAATACTATTGGATCTGGTCAAGTAGCAAGTACCCTGACAGACAGCACTTGTGCTGGCAATCCATACTACTTCTCCTTTTACCTTGAAAACGGCAACCCGACGACGACGCACAATAACATCCCGATGGTTGCTGATCCAGCGTTTTTGTCTTCCAATGAGTATGCGATGGCACCTGAATATGGATCATTCTTTGGTCTCAATGATGGTGGTAACTACATTTTTATTCAGGATTCAGTGTACCTGGCTGACGGTTCTATCGTCTTTATTGCAGGTGGTACAGAAGCCTTGGCTGGGAGTTACCCTACATTTACCAATCATGGTACGGGTGACGCTGCCAATGGAGATGTTCTTGTCGGTAAAATTTCACCAACTGGATCACTGCAATGGGGAACAATTGTAGGTGGAAGCAATGGTGATTGGGGACAAGATATCGCTGAAGACAGCTTTGGCAACATTGTTGTTGTAGGGTTTACCGATAATTCTACCGACTTTCCAACTACTGCTGGGTCATATGATCCTACGTATAATGGCGATGCAAGAGACGGCTTTATCTTTGCTCTGAGCGCAGACGGTTCGACACTTATCACATCTACATACTTTGGTGGCGATTTTCAAGATGTGATCAATGCGGTAGACATCGCAGCCGATGGTTCCATTCTTGTTGCTGGTATGACACAATCTACCAATATTGCAGACAATACTATTGCAACAGGAACGATTAGTACTATATATGGCGTCCCACTCGTTACTGCAGGTACCGCTGACGATGGTGATGGGTTTGTCATGCGGATGGATGCCGATATGCAAAATATTCAGTATTTCCGTTATATCAATACCAACGGCACAGCAACTGGTGTGACTGGGGAGGCCTGTCTTAGTGTCAATGAACTGAGCAACGGCGACATTTATGCAGGATGTATTTTGTCTGCCACTGGAGCAACGACAACTGCAGGTGCGTATGATATTACTTTTGCTGGTCCCTCAAATGATGCCTACTTTATTCGTTTCACTGGCAATGGAAGTACGATCAACTATGCAACGTACTTTGGTGACAATGGACAAGAAACCCCATTACTTGATGATGTACGTGAGCTAGCTGATGGGACCATTGTTACCGGCTTGCAAGAAGTAGATGTCGCTGGTCTAGCAACCACAGGAGCCTATGACACCACGTTTAATGGTGGTACCTATGATGCAATGTTATTGATGCTTACCAGTACACTTACTCCACAGTACGCCACATATATCGGTGGATCATCGGATGATACACTCTATGGAGTCGGTATTGATAATAGTGGTGCGATAGTAATGGCTATGAGATCTGATTCGGCTGACGCTCCTGTTGGTACATATCCATATCAACCCTCCCATTCAGGTAATACTGACTTGTATACTGCTATTTTTTCTACCACAGGAACATATATTGGAGGAGGATTTCTTGGTGGCAGTGCATCTGAGGGGCCAAACCGAGCTACTGTCAGTCCTTCTGGCACTATTCTTTATACCGGTGCTGCTGGGGGGAATGGTCTTCCTACGAGTACCAATGCCTACCAAGGGGCACATAGCGGTGATGGTACTGTTGATGGCTTTCTTACATCCATCTTATTTCTCCCTGTTGCAAGTTCATCAGTATCAATCAACACGAGCACGATCGGCACGGTCTCCGAAGCTGGTGCCACAACCTCATACACCATTGTCCTCGACGAAGCACCAACGACAACTGTCACAATCACTGTTCTCCCAGACGAAGATCTTGGTGTTTCGACGACTAGTATCAATTTTGATGCGTTGAACTGGGACACACCCGTTGTCGTTACTGTCACAGCAACCGATGACAACCTGGTCGAAGGCACGCACTTTGGTCAGATCACTCATACGATCTCGAGTGCAGGTATCTATGGTGATGCGATCGTCCCAGCTATCCGCACGATTGCGATTACTGACAATGACACGGCCGGATACACAGTAGGGACGACAACTATTCCATCATACATTGATGAGGACCAGACGATCGTCGCCACTTTTACTATTCAGCTTGCTGCCGCCCCAACGTCGACGGTGTTTTTTGACGTGACATCAGACAGTGAGAGTACGCTCTCCACGACCAGTATCTTCTTTACCAGCAGCACCTGGAACGTCCCGCAGATCGTGACGACAACGGCTTTTGACGATGGTATCCAGGATGGTACGCATAGTACTGTCGTGACGATCGCTCCATCTACTACTCTTGGCACTCCGACCAATTTTCATACATTGGCCTCTACGACATTGACGATCACGGTGATCGACAACGATACTCCATACAGTATCGGTACCTCAACGGTTGCTACCGTAGAAGGCGGCGCCACAGGAACACTTACTCTCGTACTCAATGCGCTTGCAACCTCTACCGTCACCCTCAACCTCACTGCTTCGAGCTCCCAAGTCACGCTCTCGACAACAACCGTTGTATTCACGACAGCAACCTGGGCAGTCTCGCAAAATATTACCGTGACTGCCGTGGACGACTTTGACATCGAAGGAAGTCACCTCGACTATATCCTCATCGCAGTTGCGGCTGGGTCGGCTGGTGAGTATGCAGCCCTAGCTACGACGACGGTGACTACCACAATAGCAGACAATGATGTCGCCGCAGGCATCACCGTGACAGAGACAAGTGGAAGTACCATCGTCACCGAAGGTGGTGCGACAGACACCTTTACGGTCGTTTTGACGACACCACCTAGCACCAGCGTCATTGTTGGTCTCTCTACGACCACCAACCAAGCTAGTATTTCTACCACCAGTATCTTCTTTGCCACCTCTACCTGGAATACTCCTATCACCGTGACCGTCACTGCGGTCGATGATACTGATGTTGAGAGTCTCCACACTGAGACGGCCAATATCTTTGTCTCATCTAGCGCTGACGCGCGCTTTACTGCCTTGACCACAACGACACTTACCATCTCCATCATAGACAATGACAGTATCACCAGTGACTCTTCGTCAGGTAGTGGAGGAGGCATCTCAGCCCTCTTTACGTCTGGCTTTACGAGCGTACTTACTACAGTGTTAGGCACAGATGATCCTGAGACAGAAGAAGAAACACTAGAAGAGGCACCTCAAACACAATCTCCGCGAACAACTGAACTATATACTACGAGCCCAACGATCACATCGCTCAGTAGCGCGCTCAATCTCCGCTCTGACAGCAATGTCACAATTGGTGTTGATCAGTGTGCCAGTTTTGACCTTGAATTTTTCATTGATACGCCAGATGGTGAACGTAAGTATGAGTGGACCAATGTTGGTCAGCGGGTCTTTGGACGCCGCATCTACATCGAACGCACACCACCATATTACGAGCGTTATATTGTTGAGTTTGAAGATCAATCGATTGCGCATTCTACTGCTGACTTTGACTTTGATGATGTGGTGATCGAAGTGGAAGAGTACTTTGACACGTTTGCGGTGGTGATGCGTAGCAAAAATGCTACCTGGGATCACCATCTTGGTGTTCGTATCTCATTTCGAGGTGAACTCGTAGAAGAACGTACGATCTATGCGCAGACATCAGTCACCAAGGCTGCTGAGCTAGAGACTCCAGGTAGTTCACTGATGGTCCAAACCGTCACAGGTATTCAGTCATCTTGTACGGTCAATGAGCACAGTTGTGATCTTAGTTGTGCCGATCTTACGCCAAGGATTATGCTTGGGCTAGGTGACAACTTGTATCAGAGTGATAATTCTGCGCATGCAATCATCGATGTCGTAGAAAACACCAATCCATGCAAGCAAAGCAAAGTCGTGATGTTTGATACAACTGGCAATGGAAGTTATGACAATCTGTGGCTCAGACTCGAACAACGTGACGGTCTTGTACATGTCACCCCACTTCACGCCAATGTCAATGGAGATGCCTTTATCACCGTAAACATGCGTTACAACAGTGATACTGTTCACAACTACACTCTATACAAGGGCGACTTGCAGACAATTGTCGCTGCGCGCCAAACAAAGATAGCATCACTCGAGCTTGATCAGACTACCCAATGTCTTACCGAAGATTGGTTTCAATAATCTATTTGTGTATAAATAGTAGAACTGTAGGGAAAATTCATGTATAATACTTGTATCAAATAAATGAGGGCAACTATGGAGGAACTACGCGCCGCATTGGCGAAATTTCCAGGAAAGCCTCTGCATTACATTATTGCAGGGTTATTTCTGTTTTCACTGATATTTTTGCTTCTCTCACTACGCACCCCAAATTCTAGCTCCGCTGCAGAGAGCGTCTCGTTTGGCTACATCTATAACGAGGCCACTGGTGGTCTTCTCACTGGTGCGACAGTAAGCATGACTGGCCCTGGCGTGGTGACCGTCAATGACAACGGTTCAGCCTCTGGTATCTATGACTTTATCACCGACGGCACAACCGGGGTGTACACCCTCTCAGTCACACCCCCATCAGGTTACCAACTCAGCCAGACTTGTCTGGAGCAAAAAGAAATCTTCCGCTCAACAGGCACAGCTACCAATACTATTGGATCTGGCCAAGTTGCAAGTACCCTGACAGACAGCACTTGTGCCGGTAATCCATACTACTTCTCCTTTTACCTCGAAAACGGCAACCCAACGACGACGCACAACAACATTCCGATGGTGGCTGATCCGGCGTATGCGACGTCAACTGAATATGCATTATCTTCAGAATATGGTTCGTATTTAGGGCAGAGCGGTGGTGGTACGTATGCCTACATTGAAGATGCGGTTTATTTTGACGATGGAAGTTTCGTCGCTATGGGAGGCGGAACAGATATTCTCGCCGCCAATTATCCAACCTTTACCAATCTTGGTACCGGTGACGCACTGCGTGGAGATATCGTGGTGTTCAGAGTATCCTCTACAGGTACTTTTCAGTGGGGGACTATCATAGGTGGAAACGATGGTGACCGTCCGTTTGACATGGAGGTAGACAGTGCCGGCAATATTTTGATCGCCGGCTATACCGCGTCGAGTGATTTCCCAATGACTGGTGGAACAACGTATGACCCTACGTACAATGGTGGTAGTTCAGCAGCTATTCCTGGTAGTCCTACTGGGCCTACGGATGGATTCTTATTTGCGCTTAGTGCTGATGGTTCTACACTTGTGAGCTCTACATACTTTGGTGGTGTCCAAGATGACATTTTTAACGCCCTAGAGATTGCTGCAGATGGATCTATTCTTGTTGCAGGGATGACCATGTCTTCAAACCTTTCTGCAGGTGCTGCCGTCTCTACCGGTACTATTGCGACAACCTATGGAAGCTATGCCGACGCTGGGGCTGTGACAGATGATGGTGACGGCTTTCTCGTTCGTATGGATGCCGACATGCAAAATATTCAGTACATGCGCTTTATCAATACTAATGCCGACTTTGGTGGTGCTGGTGATTATGGCTTAGAGACATGTTCGCAAGTGTTAGAACTTTCTGATACAGACATATTTGTAGGTTGTCAGCTTACAGGTGGTACAGCGACAACCACTGCAGGTGCATATGACACAACATTTGCTGGTGGAACATATGACTCATATTTAGTACGCATGAGTGCAAATGGTAGCACATTAAACTTTGCTACGTATTTTGGTGGTACAGGTGAGGAAGTACCGATGCAAGGGGATGGAGCTGTAGAACAAGCTGATGGGACTATTGTTGTCGGCTTTCAAGAAACAAATAGTACAGGCCTCGTGACTGTTAGTTCTTCATACGTCAGTACATATGCTGGTGGTACGTTCGATGCTTTTCTCCTTATGTTTTCTAGCACGGGTAGTGTTCAGTATGCTTCATATCTTGGTGGCTCTGGCGATGATAGTGGACAAGGCATTGGGTTAGACAGCACAGGAGGAATTGTTATGGCTATGAACTCTGACTCTGCTGACGCACCTGTGGGAACTTATCCATACCAAGCCTCTCATTCTGGTTCTGGAGATGTGTATACGATGTTCTTTAGTAGCACAGGAACATTTTCCGGTGGTGGGTTTATTGGTGGAGCTGGATACGAAGCTATTAACGGAGCAGAAATTACTGCTTCAAGTAGCATTCTTTACTACGGTATAGTAGGAGCAGCAGGTATTCCTACTACGGCCAATGCTTACCAGACAGCACTTAGTGCTGTCGGAGAAGAAGATGGGTTTGTCCTTGAGTTTGAAATCGCCTTTGTAGCCAGCTCATCAGTATCACTCAACACGTCTACGATCGGCACGGTCTCCGAAGCTGGTGCCACAACTTCATACACCATTGTCCTCGACGAAGCGCCAACGACGACCGTCACGATCACTGTCCTTCCAGATGAAGACCTTGGCGTTTCGACGACCAGTATCAACTTTGACGCTACCAACTGGAATATTCCGATCACAGTCACTGTGACCGCCACGGATGACAATCTGGTCGAAGGAACGCACTTTGGTCAGATCACTCACACGATCTCGAGTGCAGGTATCTATGGTGATGCGATCGTCCCAGCTATCCGCACGATTGCCATTACCGACAATGACACCGCTGCCTATACTATCAACACCTCAACCTTCCCATCATATATCGATGAGGACCAGACGATTGTCGCTACCTTTACCATCCAACTCGCTGCCGCCCCGACCTCAACAGTATTCTTTGATATTACTCCTGATGGGGAGAGCACATTGTCTACGACTAGTATCTTCTTTACGAGTAGCACCTGGAACGTCCCGCAGATTGTCACGAGTACCGCGATAGATGATGGTGTCCAAGATGGCACGCATAGTACGAAGATTGTTGTCTCACCTTCCTCCACTCTTGGCACTCCGACCGATTTTCATACATTGGCCTCTACGACATTGACGATCACGGTGATCGACAACGATACTCCATACAGTATCGGTACCTCAACGGTTGCTACCGTAGAAGGCGGCGCTACAGGGACACTCACTCTCGTCCTCAACGCACTAGCAACCTCTACCGTCACCCTCAATCTTACTGCTTCGAGCTCCCAAGTCACGCTCTCGACTACTACTGTTGTCTTCACGACAGCAACCTGGGCAGTCTCGCAAAATATTACTGTGACCGCCGTAGATGACTTTGATATCGAAGGCAGTCATCTCGACTATATCCTCATCGCAGTTGCTGCTGGGTCAGCCGGTGAGTATGCAGCCCTAGCTACGACGACGGTGACGACAACAATCGCCGACAATGATGCCGCTGCCGGAGTTACGATCACCGAGACCAGTGGTAGTAGCATTGTCACTGAAGGTGGCGCGACAGATACGTTTACAGTCGTCCTGACGACAGCTCCTAGTACCACGGTGACGATCGGCCTCAGTACGACGACCAACCAGGCAAGCCTCTCAACAACAAGCATTTTCTTTGCCACGTCTACGTGGAATACTCCTATTACCGTTACGGTGACAGCAGTGGATGATGCAGATATCGAGACGTTACATACAGAGACAGCCAATATCTTTGTTTCTGCGAGTGCAGACGCACGCTTTAGCGCTTTGACCACAACTACACTTACCATCTCCATCATAGACAATGACAGCACCACCAGTGACTCTTCGTCAGGTAGTGGGGGAGGCATCTCAGCTCTCTTTACATCTGGCTTTACATCAGTCCTCTCAACTGCTCCCGTAGAAGGAGTCGGTGGGACAAATGAGACAGACGATGAGACTCTCGAAGAAGACACGACCGCGACACCATCATCGCCTAGAAGTACAGAGCTCTATACGGCACTCCCATCTATCACCTCACTAAACTCAGCCCTCAACCTCCGTTCAGATAGCGATGTCACGATTGGCGTGGATCAGTGTGCCAGTTTTGACCTTGAATTCTTTATCGACACACCAGACGGAAACAGAAAGTATGAGTGGACCAATGTTGGTCGACGCGTCTTTGGTCGTCGTATCTACATCGAACGTACACCACCATATTACGAGCGTTATATTGTTGAGTTTGAAGATCAGACGATCGACTATTCTACGTCAGACTTTGACTTTGATGACATTGTTATCGAAGTAGAAGAGTACTTTGACACCTTTGGGGTGGTGATGCGTAGCAAAGATGCTACCTGGAATCACCATCTTGGCGTACGCATTTCATACCTCGGAGAAGTTGTCGAAGAACGCACCATCTACGAACATACTGATGATGTCAAAGCAGCAGAACTGGAAACACCAGGAAGCTCTCTCAACGTACAACAGGTTGCAAACACTCGTTCTAGCTGTAGCGTCGCAGAAAACACATGTTTACTTGGCTGTGAGAACATCAATCCAAGACTTATGGTAGGTATCAATGGCAAGCTGTATCATAGCGATGATCCATCACAGGCAATAATTGATGTTGTAGAAAGCTCCAATGCCTGCAAACAAAGCAAAGTTGTGATGTTTGATATGACTGGCAATGGTGATTTCCGTGATCTCTGGGTGCGACTTGAGCAACGTGACGGCCTAGTCCATGTGACACCACTTCAGTCCAATGCGAGCGGCAATGCCTTTATCACCGTAAATATGCGTTACAACGATGCCACGCTGCACAACTACACACTATACAAAGGCGACCTGCAGACGATCGTAAGAGAACAAGAGACTAAGATCGCCTCACTCGAACTTGGTCAAGCGACCCAATGTCTTACTGAAGATTGGTTCCAATAAATTGATACATATCAGAGGCAATCATTAGACAGCTTTGTTATCAAAGCTGTCTTATATGTTAAGAAACTATATAGTGCTAAGAGATTGATTTATGGTTGTGGAAAATATTTCATTGGGAAATAGCATCCTCTATACGGATATAATTCCATTTATGATATAATATTTCTGTCTCAACGTGTGACTCATTTTGTCTATGAAACAAACACAACATTGGTACAATTCGCCGCATGCATTTGCTGCGTCTATTGCCCTTGTGGTGCTTTGTGTACTTTCGTTGATGTTTGTCCTATTCTTTTTTGATATTCTTGGCCCCACTGACGCAGCCGAACGAGTTGGCGTAGGGTATATCTACAATGAAACTACGGGCGCTGTACTGACCGGTGCGCGTATTGCTGTTGCAGGTCCCGGTGCAGTGACAATGACTGATGATGGGTTTGCCAGCGGTGCGTATGACTTTACTACCGATGGTACCACGGGTACCTACTATATCACCGTCTATCCACCAGACGGATTTTCTGTTTCAGGCAGTTGTTCGCCAAGCACAACGAGCTTTGATCCTACCGTCACGACGACTATCACCCTTGGTTCAGGTCTGACAGGTGCCAATCTTACAGACAGTACCTGTACCGCCAACCCGTACTACTTCAAGTTTTATTTGACGACTGGTGACCCACAGATCCAGCAAAATAACATCCGTCTCACTCCAGTCACGGCTACGTGTAGTCGCCTAGGCAATTTTCTTGCCATGAGCCAGACCAATGGTGTCATCAGTGAGTATACGAGTGCCGGTGCTCTCGTAGGCGTCTTCAATGCGACGCATACCCCAGCTGGCAACTTTGGACACTTCACCGTGACTGGCGAAGACGGCATGATCTTCATGGCCAACACCAACTCTAACACCATTGAGCGGTATCATCCACACAACGGTGCTTGGCTTGGCACGTTTGCAGTGAGCAATACCTTTGAAAATATCCGTGACATCGCCTATAGCAATGGTGTCTTTTATACCGTTGGAGCAGCCGGAACAGCTGCCAATCAAGGTGTCTGGCCGATAAGCGCTACTTCTGGCGCCCAACTCGCCGGAAGACTCGACAATCTTCCACAAAATTTCAACACAGTCAGTATTGGACCAAATGGCAACATCTTTACGTTTAGTGATGGTGTGAGAGAGTTTTCTAGCTCGACAGGTATCACAGTACAGACGATCGGTGTCAGTGCTACTTTTACTCCACATGATGGGTCACAAAACCCACTTTCAACCTTTGCTCCAAATGGCACCTTTCACGCGATCTACGGAAACTTTGGTACTTGGGGATATGCTGTCTTTGATGTCATCAATGGCGTCGTCTTGAGTACAACGACTCTTACAGGGGCCGGCATCCTTAATGGTCGTTTTCCAACCTCATTTGATTTTGGGCCGGATGGGTTAGCCTATATTGCAGAAGGTGCGACATCCGAGATTGCAACATTAAGCTTTGGCAATGGCTACAACCAGGCACCAACAGCACTCAATGTGATCACCGCTGGTGCTGGTGACCAAAAGTCTGTCGAATTTTTTGCTCTACCTGGGTGTTATGACTATGGTGATGCCTCAGATCCGACATACCCAACACTTTCAGGCTCCAGTGGTGCTGCTCATATCCCTATCCCATCGATGTACTTGGGACAGCCAGGCCAATCAACTGACGTAGAAGCCACCGCCAATCAGTCTGCCAATGCAGATGGAGATGACACAACAGGGTCAGACGACGATAGTGGCGTGACGATAGCTGCCCTCCTTATCCCTGGGACAACATCCAGCCTTAGCGTCGTCGCTTCCGAAAATGGCATGCTTTCAGCTTGGATTGATTGGAATGCGGATGGTGACTGGGATGATGCCAACGAAAACATCTTGGCTGGCTCTGATGTGGGCCCGGGTACTTCTACCTACACCTTGACGATCCCTGATGGACTGACCAATACGACGACTATCGCTCGTTTTCGTTATTACCGCAATACGTCATCACTACCTAGCTATACAGGCACAGTGGTCGGTGGAGAAGTTGAAGATTATCAAGTCACCGTCCAAAACACGAGCGTTGTTTCTGGAACAGTATGGCTAGATGCTGATCGTGACAATGTCATAGATGGTACAGAGACTCTTCTCAATAATGTAACCCTTTCATTGTTTGATGCAGGTGCAGATACGACGTGTCATACTGGTGACGATACATTTGCTAGTAGCACTGTAACTGATGTGAGTGGTCTGTATGCATTTTCGACACTTGCGAGTAGTACTTATTGTGTTTTTGTAACTGATACCAATAGTGTCCTTACCAACTACACGCTCGGTTTCCCAACGTCATCTCCAACGACGACAGTTGTCTTGACTGCCTCATCGACAGTGACGGGCACACTCTTTGGCTACGTGACCGCTCCGGAGCTCTCTATTACAACTGCTGTTAGTAGTGCCTCTGCTTCACCTGGGGACAGTATTGTCTTCACACACACCTATGCCAACAACGGCTTTGCAACCTCTACCAATGTTGTTGTCACGCATACGGTACCGACAGGTGTGACATTTTCAACGGTTGGCTCTGGTGGGACGACGTGGAGCTGTGCAGATGCTTCGACTGCTGGGACCAACTGTACGGTGACCATAGCCTCACTACCTCCAGCAACGACATCAACACTTTCGTACGGAGTCACAGTTTTGAGTAGTTTTGCCGGTACTATTACATCACCAGTGACTATTGGTGACGATGGTACCAATGGCACCGAAGCTGACTATACCAATAACACCGCGACTGGTACGATCACAGTGACGAGTGTGACCAGTGATTCGAGCACCGGGGGATCACCGTTTGTCATGTCTACAATTTCGAGTGGCATCGCAGCCACTGACCCTATTCCTGTGACAACTGTCACACCAGTGACCGTCACAACAACGACGGATAACATTGTTGTACCTACGACCGTGACTACACCAGAAGATATTTCTCCGTCGACACCTGTAGCAGAGTTTGCGCCACCTGTAACACCGAGTGTCAGTATGTGTCAGTCATCATGTGACACTCTCAATATCAGACTAGGGATCGTGGTGCCCGATGGCAGCACACGTGAACAAGATATCACTATCGAAGGAAGAACCTACGCCCAAGTTCAAGATCACAACACATCAGGTCAGTGCCAAGATGAGTACACAGTCAGATTTGAAGACAAAACTCCAAGCAGTCAAGACGCCGACTTTGACTACAATGACGTTCATATCCGTGTCACTCGTCGTGGCTATCTGCTCGATGTCATGGTGATTGCCAAAGACGCTGCCTGGGATCATGCTGTCTATGCCAAGGTGCTTCGTCATGGTGCTGTCGTCGACACCGTAGACCTGCATGAGAGTACTGCTCGAGCAGCACGCACAGGTGAACGCATAACCATATCGCTCCAGCCATACGAAGATGCCGCCAATACGTGCGCTTACTGTAGTACTTCTTGTGAAGAACTCACACCTAGTCTCTATCTAGTCGTTCCAGATGGAAGTCTTCGTCGCCAAGATGAACTTCTTGGTACACTCAACCCAGTTTTGTTTTCTTTGAGTGAGCAGACGAGCGCTTGCGCATACATACAGACCTTCTCATTTGAAGACTTGCCGCCAACGAGTCTAGAGCTTGATCGTGATTACAATGATGTTATTTTCCAACTCACTCGTAGTGGTGACAGCGTCACGGTCACACCACTAGTCAAAAATGCAGCTTGGGACCACCAGCTCGGTATCGAGATCCTCCAGCACGGCCAGCCTATCCGTCGTGAAATTATCTATAGATCTACAGAATCAGTCTTCCGCCGCAAAAATCTTGGTATTTCAGATGGCGTTTGGACTGGCGATATATCCAGCGTTGTTGGCCAACAGTGTGCCAACTAGTTCCGTACTGATGTCTACAATATCCTATCTACTTAGTGTCTGACTGGAACCATAGTGATTATCATATAGTTTTATGTGACAACCAAGTAGCAGTCTTGATATACTTGGATAGTTATTGTTTATATAGGTTTATGATACGTTTGATTTCTTTTGCAAGCATCCTTTTCTTTACACTGTTAGTCACGCCTAGTGGTTTACATGCCCAGACGTCATGTGCACTATCAGTACGTCAACCATACAAATCCCCCAATAGTTCTGGAGTTTGGTATGTATCAGATGATTGTAAAAAGCGACCTGTGCTCAATCCTGATGTTTACTTTTCTCACTTTTCGACTTGGGATGATGTTCAGACTGTTGCAGCTAGTGCATTGAGCCAGATTTCAAATCATGATTTAGGTTTTCTTCCATGGGGAACAAGACGTACGTTTGCCAATGGCTCACTACTAAAGACCGTAGATGATCCACGTGTTTTTCTGGTTATCTCTGGGCACAAGTACCCTATAGCAACAGAAGTAGCGTTTCGAGGACTTGGGTATGAATTTTCACAAGTAGAAGATGTGGTTGGTGATGTCCTATCACCTCTTACTGAAGGAGAGACTATTGAAGGAGTGCCTAGTTATCCTGCTAACTTAATTTTTAAATATGATGCGTCTCCTTCATTATATGTGTTGGAAAAAGATGCTAGTACTGGACGTTTTGCACGTCGCCACATTGCGTCGTTTGAGGATGTCCAAACGGCTTATCGCACAGATAGACTGGCGGTGCTTTCTGATGATGTTGTTATTAAGCAAAGTGCACGTGGTTCCGCTCCACAAGGATCCAATCTTGCTACTATTGGAACTGTTGACGGTGTTCGTTTTTCTTCAGAAGTAGCTTCTAGTGCTCAACAGCCAGAAACATCTAACAACAATACATCAGGAAGTGGTGGTGGCAACGGTACGTCACATACGAATACAGGTGATGTTTGTGGCAATTTTATAGAAGAACCTTCCGAAGGCTGTGACGATGGTCCTGATAATGGGCGCCCGGGCTATTGTGATGTGCAATGTGTTGCGTTTATTCCACTGTCTTCGCCAGCGCCAAGTAGTCCTACCTGTGGCAATAGCGTCCGCGAAGCAGGAGAAACGTGCGATGACGGTGTAAGCAATGGCAATGCCGGCTTTTGTAATAGCACATGTTCTGGCTATATAGCCCCTGCAGCCGTGTGTGGCAATGGAACAAGAGAAGAGGGTGAAACATGTGACGATGGGGCAAGCAATGGTACTGCTGGCATGTGTAACCTTCAGTGTGATGGAACTACTCCAGTCTATTCTCCAGCGCCGACACCAACAACCCCGGATACAAGCACCCCAAGTGTAGATGCCCTGCAGGGGAGTGGTGTGCAGGTGAGTGCACTTGGAGAAAATCCAGCTAGCGGTGAAGGTGTAAGTAGTCTTATTGACAATAACTCACAAACCAAGTGGCTTCATCAGCTCAACACTTCTTGGGTTCAAGCAGATCTTGGCGCTGACACTATTATCGCTTCTTATACGCTTACCAGTGCCAATGACGAAGCTCCTCGTGACCCACGCAACTGGACACTGCAAGGTTCGCAAGATGGTTCTAGCTGGGTAGATCTCGATACGCGCTCTGGCGTTTCTTTCTCATCTCGCTTTGATACTCAGACCTTTACCGTTGCTTCGCCTGGTTCATATCGGTACTACCGCCTTGAGATCACTGCCAATGCCGGTGCGCCATACTTTACCCAGTTGGCAGGTTGGCAACTCTTCACCGGTGATGCTGTCAGTACTCCATCCAACCCAACAGCACCAACTACCCCCGTTTGTGGCAATGGTGTGAGGGAATCTAGTGAAACGTGCGATGACGGTGCTAGCAATGGCAATGCCGGCATGTGTAACACGTCTTGTAATGGCACAGTCCCAAGTCAAACAACCCCACCACCAAGCTCTGGTGGCAATACCAATCCATCTCAAATCAACATTTCCTCATCAAATCCATTCAACCAAAACTCTGGTGTTGGGGTAAATCTCAACTTTGTGGCTGATTGGACAGGTGAACATCCGTATATTGATGCATTCAAAGCAGCTCGCACATGGATTGGTGTACCTGCTGACAACTCCTGTTGGGATTGTCGTAGTATTTCTACTGATAACAACGGGTGGCCAATCAACCTCGGTGGCAACCAGGCAACGGCAGTGATCTTTGCTGGAGGGAGTGAACACCCAATAGGTGACTATGTTGTTCTTTACGATGGTTCTGGCAGTATCAACTATAGCGGTGGTGGTGCACAGATCGTTGCTAGTACACCTGGTCGTGATGATGTCAGTATTTCAAACAACAATGACAACCTTCTCCTCACCATCACCCAAAGCAGTGCGAGCGACCCAATTCGCAATATCCGCTTTATCATGCCAGGGGGAATCTGTAATGGTGACCCGTTCCAACATGTACCAAATAGTAGTGCCTGTAGTGGTGCCTACACGCCATACGAAAACCTCTACTCTACCCAAATTTTCCACGGCCAGTTCCTCGACAATTTGAAGTACTTCCAAGCGATTCGCTTTATGAACTCGATGGGAATGAACGACGGGATCACAATGACTACCCCTGGCGACTATCCAAGTCTCTCCAACGCGACGTGGCAGTTTATGCCACCAGAGATTATTGGCCGACTCGGAAATATCCTTGATGCTGATGTCTGGGTCAATATCAACCACATGGCTGAAGACAGCCTCGCGCAGTCTATTGCTACTCGCCTCAACAGCACCCTCGACAACGATCGCAATGTTTACGTCGAATACTCCAACGAACTCTGGAACACCTTTTATATCGAGACAACACGCGCCGGCTTCCCACAGCACCTCGATATTTCACGTTTCTCTTGTGACAATCAGTCAGATCTCCAAGCAGGCTGCGCGGCAGACGAGAACCCAAGCAATCCACAACTCTGTGAAGGACATCCATACCCACGCTGGATTCCTGACTGTGCGACGTCTGTGCAACGCCATACTGCCAACCGCACCGTCCGCATTGGTGAGATCTTTGACAACGTCTTTGGCGCGAACCGTGTTGCGACAACACTCGGTGCCTGGGCGAGCAACTCGGCCTGGGGACGCGATATGCTGGCGTACAACAGCACCGGAATCGACGCCCTTGCGATTGCACCGTACTTTGGTGGGATCAACGAAAACATCAATACGAGCGATGGCTGGCTCAACCAACTCGAGCAAAACGATCTGCCAGGGTCATACCGTGAGACTGCCGAAAATCGTGCTGTTGCCAATCAGTTTGGTGTGAGACTCCTTGGCTACGAAGGTGGACAGCATGCGCTCAACAGCAACAACTGGCAGCCAATCCTCGAAGCCAACCGGAGCAGTCGTATGGGGGATCTGTACAATCAGTACCTCACTGGCTGGCGAGATAATGGGGGAGAGCTCATGATGCTCTACTACGCCCATGGCATCCCGAGCAGCTTTGGTGCCTGGGGTCTCCTCGAGAGTACTTTCTCACCACACACTCAGCCAAAATATCAGAGCACGATCCAGTTTATTCAAGATAATCCACGGTGGTGGTAGCCATTACTTTGAAAGACTAGCATTCATCTGCTAGTCTTTGCGTACTATGCCCCAACTTTTTCTCACAATTTCGACTATTTTTGCCGTGTTATTGGCTCTGGTAGGTATATCTCTAGTAGAACCTCGCACCCTCGGCACCCATGGCTGGCAGTACGCCGCTCCTTGGGATGAGCAGCTCTACGAGGCGCTGTACTCGCGGGCAGACGCGCCAGCGCTAGAGGAAGACGTCGTTGGCGCCATTGTTCCGCATCACCTCCTCGCTGGGCATATGATCGCAGAGCTGACCGAGGCCTTGCGCGAGCAAGACCCTAGCCTCATTGTCCTCATCGGACCCAATCATTTCTCTCGTGGTAGGGGAGACATGATCACCACTCGCCAGGATTGGCAGACGATATATGGTGAGTACGCCACAGACCTAGAGCTCGTGGACAGCCTGATCGCAGCCGGCCTTCTCACCGCAGAAGAGGACGTGATCAAAGAAGAGCATGCTATCTATGGGCTGGTGCCATTTTTTCAGAGATCATTGCCGGATACCACTATCTTGCCCATAGCCCTTGCGCACAACATTCGTCCCGAGCGGCGTGATGAACTGGTCAGCACACTGGTAGAAGCCTTACCAGAGGACGCCGTAGTCATTGCTTCTATCGACTTTTCCCATTATCAGACAGACCCGGTGGCAGATTTTCATGATGCCTATAGCATGTCTGTCATCCGTAGTTTTGACGTTAACCGTTTTGCGCGCTTAGAATTTGACTCTATCCCTAGTATGGATGTCTTGGCTCGCTACCTCGAGCAGGTGGGAGCACAACGCGTCATCCACGAGTCTCACACCAACGCCGCCAAGCTCGCCGGCAATCCGCAAGCCGAGAATATCACCAGTTACTACGCGCCGATGTTTGGCGAGGGCCCAGCCGCAGATGAACGGGTGGTCTCTATCCTGCATGGTGGCGATGTAATGCTGGGGCGAGACGTCGCTTTTCAGGTAGCCAAGCATGGCGAGGACTACCTCTTTGGCGAGCTCGCTGGTGAAGAAGACCGCTTTCTCTACGGCTTTGACGCCTTTAGTGTCAATCTAGAAGGCCCATTTGTGCATACCCGCGGCACCAGCACCAAGCCGGCGCACTACACCTTTGGCTTCACGCCAGCGCATACAAGTATCTTGCAGGATGCCAATATCAGCATCGTCTCCCAGGCCAACAACCACAGCTATGATTATGCCCGGCGTGGGCAGGCGGAGTCGCGTGAGATCTTGGATGCGGTGGGTATCGCCTGGTACGGTTCGCAGTATGACGTAGTGAGCACCTCGCTCATCTACCAAGACTATGGAAGTGCGCGAGTGGCCTATGTCGGCGTCAATGATACCAATGGTCGCCTCGATGTGACCTCCACCCTCGCGCTCATCGCCGAGGCAGAGGAGGCAGCGGACCACACGATCGTCAACATTCACTGGGGCGTCGAGTACGAGCTCGAGTCGCACCCACGCCAGCGCTACTTGGCGCACACCTTTGCCGACGCTGGCGCCGATCTTATCATCGGCCATCATCCGCATGTGGTGCAGGAGATAGAGGTATATGGCGATGTACCTATCTTCTACTCCCTCGGCAACCTCATCTTTGACCAGTACTGGAGCGCCGAGACGCAGCGTGGCCTCTTGGTAGGGACTGTCATCACACCAGAGAGCATCCGTGCCTATCTCTTCCCCGTCCAGTCAGACCGAGCGGCAGTCAGCCTCATGAAGCCCGCCCCAGCCCGCGATTTTGTTCGTGGTATACTGGAGAGGAGTAGAATGGGTGATGTGGAAGTGGGGGATTTGAGGTTTGAGGTGAATTACTAGTTCCCCTCCTTACTAAGGACGGGTTAGGGGAGGTCGGTTTACTACCAAGATTGGTTGCTGCTATGACCCCCTCCACCTCCCCCTTGGTAAGGGGGAGTGACAACCCAGCAGGCTTCACATGGCTGCGCCACTATAGAGCCGGCAAAGGAGGATAGGGGGCACAGTATTGCATAGGTCTCAACCCCTCCCAACCTCCCCTACGAGGGGAGGGGAAATACGTCTGTCATCTCGAGTGGAGTGCAGCATTAAGCGATTTCTCCATTCCGTTACACTCCAGTCGAAATGACAAATGACAAGTATTCTAAACAAGAAAACAAATATAATTATCGAAATTATGAACAAAGAAACAAAAAAAATGGATAAAAATGATCTACAAGAAGCTAATCATGATATTGATAATATTGAAACAGATGTGACTAATAATTCAAAAGTTTTGTTTTTTGTCATTGGATTACTCTTCGCGGTCACATTGATAATTGTTGCTGCTATTACGTTCAGATATCTTAATTTGGGAAAGACACCTTCCAGCATCAAAGAACCGACACCAGAATTATCACAGTATGAACTTTTTGAGAAAATTGGGCATGACAAGCTTGCAACAAAAAAGGTAAAAAATACTATGCCTGAATCTGGTATTCTTGATGATTCAGCAGGTGTAGATGGATTTGGAGAATATAAAGATTTACAAATCACATTTAGAAGAAATTATGGCATTGTAGACATTGAAACTACCACAACAAAAATTTACACAAATGTTCTATCACCAAATTTTTTACGTGGTGCTAGTCTCGTTACTGGTGATACAAATGTAAGAGAAGTAATCGAGGCAAAAAGGGCTAGTATGAGTTCATACTGTGATGAAACAAAATTATGTGAGTATAGGTTATTCTCTGCAGGCTCAGTTGAGATAAATAGTGTTGCACAACCGCTCTACTATTTTTTTACACAGTTTAATGGTATGGGATCAGGATGGGAAAAACACTTGCTTATAGTTAATGATAATCGTCTAATTAAATTGGTTGAGGAGTCAGTTATAAATAAAGAAAATAACTACATTGTTTCCTCTAATTATGATAGTGAGAATTCAAGCAGGATGTGGATTGATGCTTATAGTATAATGTCAGATTTAGATAGTTTTGATTATGATGTTCGTATTTCAATCCCTGAAAGCAACAATTCTCTTACATATAGAAAATCACTTGGGACAAGCTTTATGGCTAGTTCCTGGCCGGCTGGTATACTTGATGTCGCACAAGAGCGTTTAGTTGATTATAGTAAATACAGCACCAGTACAACTATTTTTGTAGACAGTATTCATGGCGCTTTTTACCGTGATGAAAGTGATTCTACGTTTCATAATATTGACCCTACAGGGATGGTTCATATATATGACCTTGACCCTTACTTTTATAACATTGACATACCTGAAGAAGCTAGAAAATCGTTATACACAGTGGGCTATCTTGTAGATATTATTTGGCATAGTTCATCAACTACTAATTCTACAGATACCTACTCGTGGGCAGGAGACTTTGGCTATGGTTGTGGTGGGGTAGGGATGGCACCTTGTACAAATGTTGTAAATGAAAAAGAATGGTTTAATGAAGATGGCCTAACTGAAATTGGAAGAACCACAGCAAATAATGAAGCTGTTTACGAACTTACAGATAAAGCGGGTAATGAGTATTATCAAGAACTTTTTAACTTTGGATATCAAGGTAATCAATTAGCACAAGGTAACTCCATGGGGGACGTTGCGATAAATGATTCTAAAGGTGATTACTCAGATGAATATCAATCATTTTTAGAGGACGAACCACTTTTTTTCTGGAAAGACATGTTTGGTGATTGGCGCTCATACAGAAAAACTAAATACCGTTCCCTCGCCGAATGTGGCAAACCGGTCATCTACCTCTACCCAGAAACCGAAATGGATGTGAATGTGAAAGTAGCACCAAACGAAGGCTTTACAAAGGTAGAGCCGGACTACCCAGAAGACGGATGGACGGTGCGAGCTACACCAGAGAGCGAGCTCTACAATTATGATGATGACACATCGTACCCGTATCTCTTCTGGGAAGGGCACACTACCGCTTATGAACGCCCACAACAAGGCTTTGTCCTTAGCCGGGAAGAAGTGCCAGAGAAAGCCCGTGAGCTCTTGTATAGAACAGGGCTCAATGAGAAGGAGACAGAAGACTTTATGGAATTTTGGGAGGAGAAGCTAATGGTCAAGGACTATGTCTTTATCACCTTTGTCGACCAACCTACTTTTGACCAGCTCGCACCCCTCACCGTCACCCCTGCCCCAGACAGCATCATCCGCGTCTTTATGGACTATACACCGCTCGACGAACCTGTTACCGTAGAACCACTACACATCCGTACCCCAGAGCGCCATGGCTTTGCTGTGGTAGAGTGGGGCGGCGCATTCCAATAATACCTATGGAACGACATCAAGAACTAGCTCGGGAAAGAGCACTACAACATTTTGCCGAAGACATGGCGCCAGAGACCAAAAGAGTGTTCTCATCAGCAGAGATACTTGATATGGTGGGAATAGAAACGGTGACAGAAGAGGTGGCTCAAGCATTAGAACGGATATTTCATGATGTAGAATTTGCCAAGGGTGAATTTCGTGCAGTTGAAATCATGAATATGATGCAGGAGCATCACCCAGATCTTTTGCAACCTGAAGAATGGGACTGGGCAAGACAAGCGACACCACTTACTGATATCGGCAAATATGGTGGCCCAATGATGTCGATGGACAAAAAAGAGCTTGTTTTCAAGATGTATGAAGTCAAAGGTGTAGAAAATGGGAATTCGCTTACGGTGAAGGAGTTCTTTGCGAAGTACATGGCTGAGGATGACGCTACGCCAGAGCAAAATACCATACTGTTTGATGAACTCGTTGCTGAAAGTAAATTTGCCAATAAGCCTGCTGACAAGATGACGATGCAAGAGTTTTGGAGTGGGTTGCATACCAAGCTCACAGCCGGCTACCTAGAAGACCCTCAATCAGCATTGCCGAGTGAATGTATCCCTGGCGCAGTGTGCCATCATATCATGGAAGGGGTGAATCCTCGTGATATTGAAAAGCCAGGCAGTGAGTTTATTCAGCCTGGTGGAAAATTTGTCAGAGCCTATGGGAGTAGAGATCGCTATGGAGCGCCAGAACTCTTGGTAGCACTGATTGACCAATACGACGCCTTTACCAGCCGTACACTAGGAGATCGTAAACCTTTAGATCACCGACAGGCACTTGAAGTGCTAGCAATCAAAGTAAATAAGGCGTTCGGTGAAGGAGGCAAGGCTACCAAGATCCTTGCAAACAATCCAGATAACAAAGAAGCTCATCAGGAGGAACACATCATGGCTCTTCGCAAGTTGGCTCTAGAACTCATATCAAACATTCCAGAGCAGGCATAATTGTGCTAATATACCGCTATATGGCAAATATTACCCAAGAACGCTTTACGATCTATATCGGCATTTTGCTCATGCTCGTCACGGCCATCGTGCTGTCATTTGCATCGATTGCATTTTTTGCTACCAAAGGGCAGGTGAGACGCGCCGAACATGATGTTTTACTCGTCGATCCCGAACAATTTCTCGAAGCCTTGCGTAAAGAGCAGGATGGACAGCAATAGCTAGAGCCTGTGGTCTAAATGTGGTATAGTATGGACACATGTCTATACTATACATATGAATACACACTTTCGCGGTCACTTGATCCTTGGCTTCGCAGCGAGTCTACTCATCGTAGTGGCTTTTTTGTTTGCGTACAATACTACGTCGGCCCAATCTAGCTGCGTCCTCAACCCAAACACCCCGTACAAATCATCTATCAGCTCTGCTGTCTGGTATATCTCATCAGACTGTACAAAGCGCCCGATCAAGGATCCAAATGTCTACTTTTCCCACTTTTCTAGTTGGTCAGAAGTTCAGGTTGTGAGTGATCTCAGCCTAGACAGTGTTCCAAATAATACACTGGGTTTTTTGCCGTGGGGGCCTCGGCGCAACTTTGCCAATGGATCGCTCATCAAGACTGTCGACGACCCTCGCGTGTTTCTAAAGATCAATACTGACCTGCATCCTATTGCCAATGAGCAAGCGTTTTATGAGATGGGATATGACTTTGCTCAGGTAGAAGATGTGACGCTTGATGTGCTTAGCAATCTTTCTGTGCAAACATCAGTAACCAATATTGCTGACGCACCTGCCAACACCGTCTTCAAGTATGCTGGTGACCCCAAGGTATATTTGCTCGAGCGCACTAGTGATGGTGCATATGCGAGCCGTCACATCACATCATTTGATGATCTGAATGCTGCATACCGGCTTGATCGTATTCCTGTCATTCCAGCTGAAAGAACCGTTCTTGAAAGCAGTCGTGGTCCTGTTCCCAATGGCACAGATCTCACTAGAGAGGGAAGTGTAAGTAGTGTTACCTTTTATTCTTCAACAGATAACACTGACACACCCTCTACTGATACCTCAAGTAGTAGCGGTGGCGGCTCTGCTTCTTCGGGCGGAACGAGCACAGATACAAGCAGCTCTGGTGGTGGGACTGATACGTCGAGCTCTTCAGGAAGCTCAGGTGGAACAGACACCGGCAGCTCTAGTTCTTCTAGCAGTTCTGGTGGATCCGACACAAGTTCTTCGGGCGGTGGTGATACTAGCTCATCTTCATCAAGCAGTTCTAGCTCGTCATCGAGTAGCTCAGGAGGCTCAGACACTAGCAGCTCATCAAGCTCATCGTCTGGCGGTACTGACACAGGAAGTTCTTCTAGCTCTTCCGGTGGCAGTGATACCAGTAGTTCTTCATCTGGCGGAGGTGATACGAGTAGTTCAAGCAGTGGTGGCGGCACCATTGCCGTCGATATCCCGAGCGTCAATGCCAACGCTGGCTCGTTTGGGAGTGGTTCACTCAATGCTGAGATAGCCGTCGTGGGATATAGCAACACCAACCCTAGCATCAGTGGTATGGCACCACTTGTGGTTAACGTGCATGGCCTCGCTTCTGGACTCTCTGTAGGCAACCCGACCACAGCACTTTATGAGTGGAATTTTGGTGATAGTAGTGGTCGTCACAATACGATCAGAGGTTATGGTGGTGGACATGTCTATGACAACCCAGGAACCTACACGCTCACCCTTGCCGTGACCAACGAAGACGGCTCTTCTGACACACAAACAGTCTCTGTATCTGTAGCTGCTGATACTCGCAGCCGTATTTACGTTTCTTCTGCTGGTGACGATGCCAATGACGGCTCTTCAGAAAGTAACGCCGTACAGACGTCCCGCCGTGCAGCCGAGCTGGTAGGAAGCAATACGGCTGTTCTCTTCAACCGTGGCGACAGCTTTAGCGTTGGTGAAGATGGACGCTTTTTCTTGCAAGACATGAGTAATATTGTCATTGGTGCATACGGTAGTGGCAGCAAACCAATCTTCAACGGACCTGCACAAGGCACTACATCAGGCCAAGGTGGTATGGTAGACCTGATCCAAAACATGAGTCAGATCGTGATTCGTGATATCCGCTTCACATCACCAGATAGACCGGTCGGTACAGACCCAAATTTATTCTCAGCGATCACGATGGTGGGCTCAAATATTACCAATATAGGTGTGATCGATAACGAGTGTCACTATGTGGCCAACTGTGTTGAAACAGTAGCCTACCCCAGTGGCAGCACGCATGCCGGTGTCTATATGGCGGACAATGTTGGTGATGTCATCTCCAAGTACATGTTTTGGGGTGGTGGGACAGATCATACCGTAATTGGCAATTCCCTCAATGAATCTACAGATGGCCATGGTGTCAGATACTACGCTGATCGTATCTTTGTCTACAACAATGATCTGGCCTCCAATGATATCAGTACCAGTATCTCAGCGGCTGCGAGCAACTATACCTACATTGCTGGCAATACTGCTCGTCACCAGATGCGTGTCGGCTACGAAGCAGTCGATGGCTTTTCAACGACACATAACAGCGTCGTTGAGGGCAATCGATTCCTCCTTCCAGATGGAACAACTGACTTTGCACCACATGACCTCCGGATCTACCCAAACAACACCAACGTGAGTGTCCGAAACAACCTCTTCCTCTCACGAGATACGGTCGGCATATTGTTTGATGACTCAGCTTCAGTCCAAAATATCACCATAGCCAACAATACTGCCTACAAGCAGGGGACTCGTGGTGGATTTCTCGAAACATACGGCACCGGAACACACGGGAGTGGACTCGTCATCGCCAATAACCTCCACGTCCAACCAAGTTTTGTTGGTGGGCAGTACAACGGCGGCTCGGACCCATACTTGATCAACTTTGAGACAGAAAATCTTGGCTCGGCGCTCATCACCGGCAACGCTTGGCAAGCTTCACCAAATGGCAACACCCACCGTATAGGATTTGGAGGTGTTTCAGATGACGATTGGCACTCACGTTCTCAGACAGCCAACGAAGCCTTTGTTAGCTTTACCGATAGCTCGCTAAGCAGTTCGTATGTACTGAGTAGTAGTGATGCTTCACTCACGTCACCTGTCATGGTGCCTGGAGTGCAGCTTGATTATAACGGTTCAGTGAGAAGCTCCGCAGGTGTAGGAGCTGTGAGATAGCTTTCGCCCATTTGTCCATAATGTAGTATACTAGGAGTGAATTTATTCACTCCTTTTTGTTATGTCTACAAATACAACATTATATAGAACAGTTTCTGGTTTTTCCCTTGGTATTATCCTGACGTTTTTAGGCTTGTATGCCGTGACATCATATGCGCAGAGTAGCTGTCCAGTCTCTACGAGCCAACCCTACAAGAGTCCAAATTATTCAGCCGTATGGTATGTATCAGACGATTGTACCAAGCGTGCAGTCAAAGATCCCAATGTGTACTTTTCACATTTTGGTACATGGAATGATGTGAGTGTTATTAGTGATGCCGTTCTCGGAAGTATTCCAAACAACGTGCTCGGTTTTTTGCCTTGGGGGACAAGACGCAACTTTTCCAACGGATCAGTCCTTAAAACGGTTAATGATCCAAAGGTATATCTTGTTATCTCGGGTACAAAATACCCAATTGGGTCTGAGTCAGCCTTTACCAATCTCGGGTATGAGTTCAATCAGGTAGAGGATGTTGTTCAGGACGTATTGTCACCGCTCCCTACAGGAGAACAGATCGATGATATTTTTGATTATCCTGCTGGCCTCGTATTTGGCTATGAAGGAGACAATACGCTGTACGTGATGGAACGTGATGCCAATACAAATCGATTTGCTCGACGTCATATTGAATCATTTACTGATGTAGAACGTGATTATCGTACGGATCGACTTGCGCAGTTACCTGCTGAAACAGTGGTCAAATCAAGCTCACGTGGTGCTGTCTCAGCTGGGACAAGCCTTACAAGTGTCGGCAACGTAAGTAGTGTTGTTTTTAGTGATGAAGTCGTACCAAGTACCAACAGTCCAGCCTCGCCAGTATGTGGCAACGGCATCGTAGAAACCACTGAGTCTTGTGATGCAGGAAGCGACAATGGCCGACCAGGCTACTGTAATATCTCTTGTAATGGGACGGTCACACTAGTCGTCAACACTGAAAACTCAATTCCTGATGTAATAGATACGCCTACCTGTGGCAATGGCCTTCGTGAATCTACAGAAACATGTGATGATGGTAGCCAGAATGGCAGTGCTGGGTATTGTAACGCACAGTGTAACGGTAGCATCGCCGCACCCATAGTCTGTGGTAATGGTATACGTGAGTCTGGTGAAATCTGTGATGATGGCACTAGCAATGGTATAGCCGGGAGTTGTAATACTTCATGTAACGGGACAGTCCCTACCACTGTTGTAGTGGGTCCTACCTGTGGCGATGGAGTGATGGATGCTGGTGAGTTTTGTGATAGCGGGCAGTGGAACGGTGTACCAGAAAACTGTAACAGTACGTGTACTGGCATGACAGGGTCTGAGGTGACTACTCCAGCCACCAGAATTTGTGGCAATGGCGCACTAGAAACTGGTGAGATTTGTGACGATGGCAATAACAACGGCTATCCAGGTATGTGTGATGATACCTGTAATAGCTACGTACCAAACGAAACAGAACAAACACCAAGTGTACCCAACACACCTGTGTGTGGAAATGGAACCCAAGAATCTGGAGAAACCTGTGATGACGGTAGTAATAATGGCAATGTAGGTAGCTGTAATCTATCTTGTAGTGGCACGGTGCCAGCAGCCAATCAAACCCCCTACACCCCAGCTCCTATCAATCTTGCCGGTCGTGACACGCCAAACAGCTGTGACGTGTCAGGGTTTGGGCTAAATGGGCCTACGTACTACTTTTGTGAATGTGCCTCTGGGTCTGATAGTGACTGTCAGGCGGGGAGTACGTCAGGTCTTTCTACTGACCCTGCCAATCCATCTAACTCTTTATCTGGCAATAGTTATCTTCTTGGTGAGCACTGGACAGGACCAGCGCTTCCAGCCGGTGGCTCAGTAGCGCTTTGTCGTGGTGGTGCTTTTGATGTAGGAGAACTCACCATGTTCAACCAAAACTGTACAGCCAGCAATCGTTGTCAGTTGACTGATTACACACCGACTTGGGCGTCTGGCAACGAAGAACGACCTGTTATCAGAAGTACCGGCACAGGATTGGCCTTTTCAAATCTTGGCGACTCTGTGCGTGATGGTGGGTACGTCGTAACGAATATCAACTTGAAGCACGTCGGTGGAGACCCTAACACGTTTGGTGTGTTTGTCTTCAATGAAGCTGATGATATTTATGCGTGTAATATCGTTACTGACGGGTATGGTGTCGGCCTTGCTACTGGCGGTGGTAGCAATCCAGTAAAAGTCACTGGCGATGGAGTGTCTGAGCGTTTTACTCTTGAGTACTCCGAAATCATCAATAACACGAACCAAGGTTGGCTTGGGGCTTGTGATGACTGTTTTGTCGACAACAACTTCTTTGACAACAATGGCTACTTGGCTCCGGGGGGCGGTGCGTTTAGCCATGCAATATATTTAGGTGGTGGGGCGACAAATATGACAGTCCTCAACAATGAGATATACCGTACCGCCAATGTCAATGGTGGCGCGTGTGAAGGAACAATTGTCGTCGCTCATGGATACCTCACAGACGTTCGTGTTGAGAACAATACTATTATTGAAGATCCAAATAATCCAGCGGCTCCAGGGTGTTGGGGAATTGCCTTTACCCCTGCGTATGGTGGTGATTACTTCCGCAATATTACTATTCGGAATAATCTTGTTCAAAACGTTGGTAACACGCCTATCACAGCGCCTGGTTGTGAGAATTGTACGATTGAGAGCAACACCACAAACTAATCTATGAAGAACCATTATATTGTTTTAGCCGTCTTTTTTCTTTTCTCATTATTTTTGACCACACATTCTGCTGTTCGAGCGCAAAGCAGTTGTGGACTAGCAACAAGTAATCCCTACAAATCTTCCAGTAGTAATGCTGTCTGGTACGTCTCAGATGACTGTGCCAAACGTCCAGTCAAAGATCCCAATGTCTATTTTTCTCACTTTGGCAGCTGGGACAATGTTCAGGTGGTATCTGACACTGCACTTGCCAATATCCCAAACCACGAGCTAGGATTTCTTCCTTGGGGGACCAGACGCACATTTGCCAATGGTTCAATTCTCAAAACTGTTGATGACCCTCGTGTATATCTAGTAATTTCTGACGTGAAGTACCCGATTGGATCAGAGTCAGCATTCTCAGGATTGGGTTTTACATTTTCTCAGGTAGAGGATGTCGTCTCAGACGTTCTCTCACCTCTTACGACTGGTGCACAAATTGATGACTTGTATGACTATCCGGCAGGACTTGTGTTTGGGTATAGAGGAGACACAACCCTATACATCATGGAACGTGACAACGCCAGCGGCAAGTTTGCTCGTAGACATATCCAGTCTTTTGCTGACGTTGAGCGTGACTACCGCACTGACAGACTACCCAGTATCGCACCAGAATCTGTTGTAAAATCTAGTTCTCGAGGGGCTGTGACCTCTGGGACAAGTTTGAGCAATGTAGGAAGTGTGACGAGTGTGACATTTAGTGATGAAGTTGCTACCTCACCGACAACCCCTTTGGAATCTACCCAACCTGTCTGCGGCAATGCCGTAAGAGAGTCTGGTGAAGTTTGTGATGATGGCAGTGACAACGGGCGACCTGGGTATTGTAATATCGCTTGTAGTGGCAACGTGGCTGTGGCAGTCGTGCCTGCACCACCAACGACTCCTACGACACCATCAACCAACAGCTGTGGCAATGGTACTGTCGAAACCAATGAAGGGTGTGACACTGGCATTACCTATCGCAATATCTCTTGTCAACATGACTGTTCTGGATTTGTCCCATATGCCAACACACCAGAGTCGCAGTACTGTGGCAACGGTGAGCTCGATCCATACGAAGCCTGTGACCACACCTGGAGTCCCTCTGGTAGTTGTACCAATCAGTGTACGACAGTAAATGGGATAGTTGGCAATGGTGGACTTGCACCAATGCCGCAATGTGGCGATGGCAATGTTGACAGTGGTGAAGTATGTGACCATGGCGCAAGCAATGGTAATCCTGGCCAGTGCAACACTACCTGTACCGGCACCATCCCAACAAACCAAACACCGTATACTCCAGCAACGATAGATCTCGCAACGCGCGACATGCCAAATAGTTGTGATGTTTCTGGCTATGGACTGACTGGCGCTACATATTACTACTGTGATTGTGGTGCTGGTGCCGATGCTGATTGTCAGGCTGGGAGTGGATCAGCGCCGTCTACCAACCCTGCTGCACCAGCTACTGGTATGGCCAACGCGATGGCTCAGTTCAATAGCATGCCAGCTGGCAGCACGGTGGCATTGTGTCGCGGTGGTAGCTTTGACATTTCTGGGGCCACGAGGGCATACAACACTTCCTGTACCAACGCGTCACGCTGCCAACTTACCGACTATACACCTGCTTGGGTATCGGGAGACGAAGCAAGACCGATCGTCAATTCAAACGAAAATGGCCTATCATTTGCGGATGGTGGCGACTCCGATGGTGACGGTGGGTACGTTGTAAGCAACATCCACCTGAAGCAATCTGCTGGCAATGCTGCTTCGTTTGGTATTTTTACCTTCAATGAGGTAGACGACTTGCTCGCTTGCAACATGGTCTTTGATAGTTTTGGTATCGGTATGCATGTCGCTGGAAGAAACGCACTCTCTACCGGAGATGGTGTGAGTACCAATATCGATGTGACATACTCAGAATTTATAGATAATGAAAATCAAGGGTACTTAGGCACCTGTACAAACTGTGACATTGAGTATAACTATTTTGACAACAATGGTTGGTTTCCAGAACGCCAATCAGCGGCTTCACCAGGAGTATTTAGTCATTCAATCTATCTTAGTGGCGGCAGCGAATCAGAACCTGCAGACAATGTCTCCGTCCAATATAATGAGATATACAACAGCGTGCATTATCAAAATAATAGTTGCCAAGGCGCAGTGATTGTGACACATGGCTACCAGACCAACTTCAACATCAGTAACAACATTATCAAAGAAACTCCTGGCACTGCCTACAATGCATGTTGGGGGATTGCACCGTCAGTAGGTGGATACAACAGCCTCGAAGGCTTCTTCAACTTCACGATCACCAACAACACCATTGAGTACGTCGGCAACCAAGCAATCTTTCAAGATGACTGCACCAACTGTACAATCAACAACAATAGTATTAGGATGAACACATCTTACCCTGGCTAACCTATGCTATTTGACACCCACGCCCACATCCAATTCAAAGGCTTTGATGAAGACAGAGCTGACGTTCTCCAGCGAATGGCTGAAAAGAATACCAAAGCGCTCCTCGTCGGTACCCAAAAGGATACCAGCAAACGTGCCGTTGAACTTGCAGAAGATCTCGACGGATTCTACGCAAGTGTAGGTGTTCATCCGACACATCTCTTTCCTACTCATGTAGTAGAGGAAGAGTCTAGCTTCAAAAGTCGTGAGGAGAACTTTGATGAAGAATATTACGGCGAACTTGCCAAGTCACCCAAAGTGGTCGCAGTGGGGGAGACTGGACTTGATCTCTTTCATCTCCCCAAAGATGTACCCAAAGAAGTTGTGCTTGCTAAGCAAACAGAAGTCTTCTTGCAACACGTGAATTTTGCCAAGAAACATGATCTTGCGACGGTGATCCACTGTCGTGATGCGCATGAAGAGCTGATAGCCGTACTAGAAGAACGTGGTGAACAAGTTCGCGGGACTGTGCATTGCTTTACAGGCAATTGGAGCCAGGCCGAGCGCTATCTCGCGCTGGGACTTAACCTTGGCTTTACCGGTGTCATCACCTTTCCGCCAAAAAAAACAGACCCTACTCCGCAACTCGAGCTCAACGACGTTGTCGAGCGAGTCCCGCTGGAGCGGATCGTGGTAGAAACTGACTCACCATTCCTAGCGCCGCAGGCGTACAGAGGGCAGCGGGCTGAGCCGTGGATGGTGGAGGAAGTGGTGAAACGGATTGCTGATGTGAGAGGAAAAAGCTTGGACGAACTAAGTGCGCAACTCATGGTCAATACCAAAAACTTGTTCAATATTTCTTAGTCCTTGGTGCCACAGTGGGAATGACAGGATTTTTATACGTCACTACTTTTACCGGAGTGAGCGGATTGAAGTAAGTGTAGATCATTCCAGTGGAAGCTAGCATCGTATGACCTCCTTCACCTCTGTTTGTGAGGATATAAGCAAACATGCCAACACGTTGGTACATGCGCGTCACGCCACTTGTCATGCTTTGAAAAACAGTCAGATTGGGTAGCCTTCCGTACACCGTAAAGGGGGATTGTTTCCTATTCACAGAGATATTTGATCAAAAGAAAACGTTCTTGTCAAGGAAGTTTTTGCTCCGAAACTATGTTACGCAGTTATGCACGTTATCATTGCTTGAGAGGAATATTTCATCTATACTAGTGCCACAATACTGACTATTACTATGAGCACGCTTGTCACCAATATCCGCACTTACATTACCCTTGCTGTTGCCCTTGTTGCGACGGTGATCATCTCACACTTTTCGCACAATATTTATCAGCTTTTTTCTCATACACACGACCAAGACTTGCTGGTGGTGTTTTTTCATATTTCAGCATTGTTCATCCTGAGCTTTCTGATCCATCATTTGTCCAAACGGACGGTCTTTCCGTCTTTTGTCGTAGCAATCTTCTTTGGTATGGCGGCTCGTGATATGTTGGCACTTATCGTTTCCAACCAGTCACTTCTGGCCATCCTTGTCGGCCTTGGCGCGACATTCATTCTGTTTAGTGGGGGACTCGAGACACCGTTTTGTCACTTCAAGCGTCATGTTGTCAAGATCATGGCCCTCTCAACTGTTGGACTATTGATCACAGCCATTCTTTTCTCACTTGCCCTTATCAGCATTGGCTCAGTGACAAACATGCCTATCTCATTGACTGTGGCTGTTCTCCTTGGTGCCATTCTTGTTTCTACTGATCCCGCAGCGATCATTCCCGTTGTTCGCTCACTTCGGTTCAACAACTTCAAGACCAAGGCTATCGCGATCTCAGAGAGTGCCGTCACCGATGTCTTTGGAGCGCTGCTTACACTCGTGTTTCTCAGTCAGCTTAGCCCTATTAGTGATATAGCGCCAATGGCCTGGGATGGATCAGTTATCAATGCGTACCTGCATAGTTTTTCAGGTGGGGCAGGGGTAGCATTGGTCAAAGAAATCATCTTTGGTGTCATCTTTGGTATAGCAGGGTTCACCCTTCTTTCTTTTCTCCGAGACTTTACCAAAAAGAATTGTGCTGAAGAATCTGTTGATGCAGCCTATTTTACCTTTGTTCCGATCGTCATCTATACATTGGCTGTAGCCTTTGGAGGTAGCGGATATCTCGCTGCATTTATTGCTGGATTACTTTTTCTTATGGTGCGCAATTTGCATGAGACCGAAAAGTTTTTCAACCACACTGTCGAAGGTTTTCTCAAGCCCATGATCTTTATCTTGCTTGGTGCGCTCGTTGATGTCACAGTGCTCGTTGACTATGTATGGATCGGTTTGGCAGCGGCGCTTGTCTTCATGTTTGTGATTCGCCCTATTGCGGTGTTTGTCTCACTTGGGCCGTTTCAATTTTTCAGCAAAGAACCTCTCACCGTACAAGAACTCCTTTTTATCTCATTTGTCCGTGAGACTGGTGCTATCCCGGCTGTGCTACTCGTATCAGTTGTGAGTGCTGGTATTCCTGGCCTCGAAAGTTTATTGCCAATTGGTATGTGGGTGATACTCGCGACACTCATCATCGAGCCACCACTTACTCCCTATGTTGCAACCAAGCTGGGTGTTGCCAAGCCGATTGCCGACAAAGAAGAGCTCGCTCTAGGGTCAACAGACAATCAATTTGTTGTCCTTGGCTCCCGTGGGCACTCATTTGCGCGAAGGATGCCTGAGGTAGTCCAGTGGGCCACGAGACACCATATATATCATGTAAGCTTGCTTCTGTGTCTAGAATCTCGTTATACGACAGCATTTAGTGAAGAAATGCGTGAGCAAGCCGAGCATGCAATGGATGCCATCAATATTGACAGAGAAGAAGCCGGTGAAGTCCCTATTGAGTTTGAATTTGTCTCTCGTAAGGGCTTTTTGCAAGACAATATTGACGAAATAGCCCGAAAGCAAGGAGACGTGTCAGCAATCTTTGTTGGGCGAAAAGTACTAGATTATAAGCTCGAAGAGATCAAACGCGTACGTGTTCCACTCGTATTTATTGACTAATACTAGCCATTTCTTCTTTTTGAGATGTGTATAAACAGAAAATGCCCGTTGACGAGCAGAACAAAACGGGCTATCATGGAGGCACTACGAATATGACTGATTCACGTACCCCACAGCAGATCCGCGAAGAGGTGGCTCACAAAACCTTTGTGATGGCCTTTCGGATCTTGATCTATCTGCTGGTTCCAGCGCTTATTGCCCTTTTTGCTGGCAAAAAAGTAGATGAAATGCAAGGTACAGGACGCATGTGGACTCTCATATTTCTTGGATGTTCATTTGTGTTTTCATGGACCCTTATCATTCGTCAGTATCTGACACTACGAAAGGACCTCTTGATGCTCAATGATCTTCCAGACACTGACGACGATTCTGACAACAACTCTGACAAATAATACCTATGTCTTTTTTGCAAGTTCCACAAGCCCAACCATCCGTTGCACCTGATACCATCGCAACCATTAGTGGCTACCCGATTACCAATGCATTCTTGCTTGCGCTTCTTGCTACCCTTCTTCTTCTCGTCGTCACCCTCATTCTCAAGAAAAAACTCAACCTCATCCCGAAACGTCTCCAGACAGCTGCTGAGATTCTTTTTGAGGCATTTATCAACCTCATGGTCCAGGTTACCGGAAGCGAAGCATCAGCGCGCAAACTTCTTCCTATTGTTGGAACCATTTTTGTATACTTTGGTCTTGGCAACATCATCGGTCTTATTCCTGGCATTGGCGCGTTCAATGTTGACGGTGTCCCTCTCTTTCGTACACCTACCAATGACTTCAACCTCACCTTTAGCGTCGCGCTAGCAGTTGTTATCTTGGCCCAGATCGCGAGCATCAAACAGTTTGGTGTCTTTACCCATCTTGGCAAATACTTCCAGTTCAAACAGGTCTACCAAGGCTTCCAAAAAGGGATTGGTGCAGGTGTCCTTTCTATCGTTGACTTCCTTATCGGCCTTCTCGATATTGTCTCTGAAGTTGCCAAAGTTGTGTCACTTTCACTCCGTCTTTTTGGAAACATGTACGCTGGTGAAGTGCTCGCAGCGATCTTGCTTGGAAGCTTTGCACTTATCGTCCCGGCCTCGTGGCTCGCTATGAACCTCCTCGTCGGGCTGCTCCAGGCCATGGTATTTGGCTCACTGACCGTTGCCTACTACGCACTTGCCGTAGATACAGGCGAAGAGGCCGCGTAGATTTCTGCGTGTCTCTTGCCGGCAACGCATGCCCGCAGCAGACACTCAGCAATCTGAGTTGACCTCATACATTATTCACATAATCACTCATCCTATGGATATTGATGCAGCACGTCTCATCGCCAAGGGTCTTTGTACTCTTTCTATGTTTGGTTCAGGTATCGGTGAAGGGTACCTTATCGGTAAGGCACTCGAAGCTATCGGCCGCAACCCAAAAATGGAAGGAAGCATCTTCTCAAAGATGATTATCGGTGTGGCTCTTGCAGAGTCTACCGCTATCTACGCATTCGTTGCGTTTTTCATCGTATAGTATACGTCTTTCGGTGCCAGAGAGTACGCTCTCTTGTACCATAAGGACGTATTGCCCTTATCAAGATATTAGCAAAAGCACATATGGAAATGTTACTAGAAATTTTAGGAAAAGTTGGCTTTGATTGGAGAGCAGCGCTATTCCAATTTATCAACTTCATGGTCGTCTTCTGGATTCTCAAGAAGTTTGCCTTTGGTCCTGTCATGAACGCAATCGACAAGCGAAACAAGCTCATGAAGGAAGGTGTAGAGAGCGCAGAAAAAGCGAAGACTGAACTCAAAATGTCAGAGCGAAAAGCGCAAGAAATTGTAGACGAAGCCAAAGTAGAAGCAAATAAAGTCGTCTCAGCAGCTCAAGATCACGCTGATGCAGCGGCAGAACGTTCACGAGAAAAAGCCAAGAAAGAAATCGAGGCACTCGTCGCGCAAGCAAAACAAAACATTGAAGCAGACAAAGCAGAAATGAAGGACGAAATTCGCCGCGAAACAGTAACGCTTATTGTCTCCGCTGTCGAAAAAATTGTTGGTGACAAGCTGACAGACAGCAAAGACAAAGCATACATTGAGGGCATTTTGAAGACTCTTGAATAACCCTATGGCACAAAAACGCCTCCCAAAACAATACGCCAAGGTGCTCTTTGAACTTACCAAGGATGCCAAGGGTAAAGAGCTTGATACGATGATCAGTACCTACATCAAGTTTCTCCGAGAAGAGCAAGTCCTTGCCAAGCTGCCATACATCATAGATGCCTTTGTCAGCTACGCCAAACAGCAATCTGGCCTGACCACGATCTCTATAGAAAGCGCTCGTCAGCTCTCAGAAGACGAAGCCAAAGCGATCGCCGCCTACTTTGGCAAGAATACCGAATACACGCAAAAGACAAACAAGAAACTTCTCGGTGGTGTGAAAGTCCGCAAGGGCAACACGATCATCGATGCTAGTATCAGTTCACGTCTCGAAGCCTTTACCTCGCAATTATCATAAATACTATGAGTTACACAGAACAAGTCGTCGACAAGCTCAAAGCGCAAATCGACACATTCAAAAATGATGCAAAACTAGAAGAAGTTGGAACCGTTGTCGAAGTCGGTGATGGTATCGCTCGCATGACAGGACTCGAAAAATGTCGTGCGCAAGAAATGCTTGAATTCCCAGGTGGAACCATGGGCGTCGCCCTCAACCTTGAAGAAGAAACCGTTGGTGCCATCATCCTCGGTGACTTTAAGCACATCAAAGAAGGTGACACTGTCAAACGTACTGGCCGCATCATGTCTGTCCCTGTCGGCGAAGAGATGGTAGGCCGCGTGGTCAATGCGCTTGGTGAAGCAATCGATGGTGGCAAAGACCTCAAAACAAAACAAACATACCCTGTAGAACGCATTGCCCCAGGTGTCATGACACGCCAACCAGTAGACACGCCTATGCTTACTGGTATCAAGGCGATCGATGCACTTATCCCAATTGGTCGTGGTCAACGTGAGCTTATCATTGGTGACCGCCAAACTGGTAAGACTGCCATTGCTATCGACGCGATCATCAACCAAAAAGACCAAGACATGATTTGTATCTACGTTGCCGTAGGACAAAAAGAATCAAAAGTTGCTCGCATCGTCAGCAAGCTCAAAGAAACTGGTGCCATGGACTACACTATCGTAGTTTCAGCTGGTGCTAGTGAGCCTGCGCCTATGAGCTTCCTCGCACCATATACTGGTGTGGCTATGGCTGAATACTTTGCTGACAAAGGCAAGGACGTTCTCGTCGTATACGATGACCTTACCAAGCAAGCGTGGGCATACCGCGAAATGTCACTGCTTCTTCGTCGTCCACCAGGACGTGAAGCGTACCCAGGTGACGTTTTCTACATTCACTCACGTCTTCTCGAACGCGCTTGCAACTTGAACAAAGAAAACGGCGGTGGATCTATCACAGCCCTCCCAATCATCGAAACCCAAGGTGGAGATGTATCAGCGTACGTCCCAACCAACGTTATCTCTATCACCGATGGACAGATCTTCCTCGAAACAAACCTCTTCAACAAAGGTATCCGTCCAGCGCTCAACGTCGGTCTCTCTGTATCACGTGTCGGTGGAGCAGCTCAAACCAAACCGATGAAAAAAGTTGCTGGTACCTTGAAACTTGATCTTGCGACGTTCCGTGAACTCGAAGCATTTGCACAATTTGCAAGTGATCTTGATGATGACACCAAGAAGCAAATTGACCGTGGATACCGTAGTGTAGAGATCACCAAGCAAGGTCAATACGAACCAATGCCTGTAGAGCACCAAGTTGCATCTATCTTCGCATTGTCTTCTGGTATGTTTGACGGCATCGAACCAGGAGACGTCTCAGCAACCGAAAAGAAATTCCTCACCTTCATGGACAGCAGCAAGCGTGCCGTTCTTGATCGCATCGTAGGAGGAAAGTGGGGAGACGAAGAAAAAGCAGAGATGAAAGATGCGGTTTCAGAATTTCAAAAAACACTCGCCTAATATACACGTATGGCACTCAACCAAAAAGCCATCAAAACTCGGATCACCTCGGTAAAGAACACCAAGAAAATCACCAAGGCGATGGAAATGGTCTCGGCGGCAAAGATGCGTCGTGCTATTGAGGCTGCCCTCGGTACCCGCACATACGCAACTCTCGCTCGAGAACTCATGGAACGCCTTTCACATGTCAACGAACCTGACGCACCATTGCTCGCTACAAGATCAACACAAAATGTTCTTGTTGTTCTCATCAGTTCAAACCGTGGTCTTTGTGGTAGTTTCAACAGTAATGTAGCCAAAGCAGCACGTAGTGTCCTTGCTGACATTACTACGCTTGCCACACATACATCGCGTGAAGGCGAAACAATCGCACCACAGGACAATGTACACGTCAAAGTCATGGGGATAGGAAAGCGTAGCGCATCATTTGCAAAACGTGAAGGACATGAGTTGATCGCTGTCTATGATGACATCGGTGAAAAACCTCAAATCGAACAAACGGTCGTTGTTGCTCAACAAATCATCCAAGGCTTCGTCAACGGTGACTATGACAAAGTTGTTGTTGCCTATACAGATTTCAAATCAGCGATCGCACAAATCCCTCGTGTGTCACAAATCCTTCCTGTCACAGCTGACTCACTTGCCGTCATGGCTGAGCAGCTTGGTGATGACAAATCTGCTGAAGTGGCTACATCAATTGTTGATCCGGAAATTGAAACATACCTCTTTGAACCTGATGCAGAAACTATTCTCAATCAGATCCTCCCACGCCTCGTAGAAGTTCAACTGTTTCAAGCCATTTTGGAATCATCAGCTAGTGAACACAGCAGCCGCATGGTAGCAATGAAAAATGCGAGTGAAGCGGCAGGAGATATGATCGACCAACTAACCCTAGAGTCAAATAAAGCGCGTCAAGCAGCAATCACGCAAGAAATTGCCGAAATTGCTGGCGGAGCGGCTGCGCTTGCGTAAATCACATAACACATATCATGTAACACGTATCACGCATCATATAGCAACTATTGTTATGTGTTACGTGCTACATGTTACATGATCAATTATATATGAACAAAGGAACCATTTCCCAAATCATCGGTGTCGTCGTAGACGTACACTTCCCGGAAGATCTTCCGGCAATCTTTAATGCACTCCAAGTACAAAACGGTGACGAAACCGTTACGCTTGAAGTACAACAACACCTTGGTACTGGCGTCGTCCGTACGGTAGCCATGGGTACCACTGACGGCCTCGAACGTGGTGCAGAAGTCACAGACACAGGCGTTGCTATCTCAGTCCCAGTAGGACCAGAGACCCTCGGTCGCATGTTCAACGTGACAGGTGACGCAATCGACGGAAAAGGCGACTCAGGAGCCAAGAAACAATATCCTATTCACCGCCCAGCTCCAGACTTCAAGAGCCAATCACAAGAAACAGAAGTACTCGAAACTGGTATCAAAGTCGTAGACCTTCTTTGTCCCTTCTTGAAAGGTGGTAAAGTTGGCCTCTTTGGTGGTGCCGGTGTCGGAAAGACCGTCATCATCCAAGAACTCATCCACAACATTGCGTCTGAGCATGGTGGATACTCAATGTTTGCCGGTGTCGGTGAACGTACTCGTGAAGGAAACGACCTCTACCGCGAAATGGAAGAGTCAGGCGTGCTTGATAAGACGGCGCTTGTCTTTGGACAAATGAACGAACCACCAGGAGCTCGTGCTCGCGTCGCGCTTACCGCGCTTGCGATGGCAGAATACTTCCGTGACGAAGAAAACCGTGACCTTCTTCTCTTTGTAGACAACATCTTCCGCTTTACCCAAGCTGGTTCTGAGATGTCAGCGCTCCTTGGTCGTATGCCTTCTGCTGTAGGGTACCAACCAACACTCGCAACTGAAATGGGAGCCCTCCAAGAACGTATCACTTCTACCGACAAAGGATCTATTACCTCTGTCCAAGCTGTATACGTCCCAGCGGATGACCTTACTGACCCAGCGCCTGCGACAACCTTTGCTCACCTTGACTCTACCGTCGTACTCAACCGTTCACTCGCAGCGATTGGTATCTACCCTGCTGTAGACCCACTTGATTCTACTTCTACTGTCCTCGATCCAAACGTTGTCGGTGAAGCTCACTACGCAGCGGCACGTGACACCCAACAAGTCCTCCAACGCTATAAAGACCTCCAAGACATCATCGCGATTCTTGGTATGGAAGAACTCTCAGACGAAGACAAACAAACCGTAAACCGTGCTCGCCGTCTCCAGAAGTTCCTCTCACAACCATTCTTCGTCGCAGAACAGTTTACTGGTATGAAGGGTAAATATGTGAAGCTTGATGATACGATCACGTCTGTTCGTGAAATTCTTGACGGCAAGTATGACGATCTTCCAGAGTCAGCCTTCTACCTCAAGGGTGGCATCAGCGAAGTCGTAGACGCTGCCAAAGCTGAATAATCATTATTGATATGAACAAGCACCTAACAACTACCGTGATCGTTGTTTTGGTGCTGGCAGTAGTAGGTATTGCCGGTGCGATCTTTGTGCGTGCAGATGGTGATATCAGTACTATTCTCGGACGCCAAGATCAGCCGGTTGAGGTATCATCAATCCCTGAAATTGCTGGTGATGTTGTGACAGCGCCTCCACTCACCGACAATCCACCTGATACTGAGGTTCCATACCCAGTAGATCCGCTTAGCATTAGTACCATTCCAGAGGTACGCCAATGTGGATTTGGCGTTGTTCCTGGCAACTATGCTTCTGGCTTACCTACGATTAGCACCTACGCAGCGTTTACCTCTAGAGAGCTTGCCCAAGTCCTCAAAAATGGCTATGCACTCAGAGATGTTTGTGGGCTTCCGGATGAACGAATTGTCTTCTTGTACGACTACTCTCCCAAGCACGACCCTTCGTCACGCACTGCCAAGCAGACAGAAAAACAAGCAGTCGTGGCACTTAGCGATATCAACCTCACTGAGGTAGTCTCTCATCCAGTCGTCGTCGATGCCCTTGACCTGAGCCCAAACAGTGAGACGGTCTGTGCTATAGATGGCATCTCAGCAAACAATGTTCTTCTCACCTGTCTCCTCAATACTGACCTCGTAGGAAGACTCAACCTCTACGCAGCCAACATGAGTACGGGCGACATCAAGAAGGTCAAGACTGACGAGATCGCTGCCAATGCCCAAGGGCAACCTGAGCGCAAAGAGGCTATCTATGACCCTGCGTTAGTCGATATATTTACTTTTCACAGTCTCGACATTGGTGACAACGATTGGCAAGAAACCACATCACAACAATCCTCATTTCCACTCATTACTGAATCGCTACAAGCATCAGCGCCATCAGTACCTACTCCTAACACACCTGCTATGTCATTTGACCATCTCCCTCAACATCAAGACCTTCTCGCCAACAATACTGGTGTTATTTTCAAGACCAATCACGGCGACATCGTCATCACCATGCACGATGACGTTCCACAAACAGCGAACAACTTTCTCAACCTTGCCTCATCTGGCTTCTACACTGGCACCAAGTTTCACCGCGTAATCAAAGGATTTATGATCCAAGGTGGAGACCCAAACAGCAAAGATGACAGCCTCATGGATCGATGGGGGACTGGTGGTCCAGATTACCGCTTTGGTGATGAGATCGTCCCAGGTCGCACCAACGTCCGTGGTACTCTCTCAATGGCCAATGCAGGACCTGGCACCAACGGAAGCCAATTTTTCCTCAACTCTGTCGACAATCTCTTTCTTGATGGCAAGCATGCTGTATTTGGAGAAGTCAGCCAAGGTATGGATGTCGTTGATAAGATCAGTGATGTCGCAACTCACCCTGGCGACCGTCCAGTAGAACATGTTGTTATCGAATCAGTTGAGCTTATTGCACGATAGCGTAGAGCGTATAGTCACGAGTTGTCTTGTGCATTATATGTATGCGCCATGTGCGCACAAAGCACGTCACCATAATGCACACAAACTTTGCGGATCTATACGCTACCCCCTAAACCCTAAACGCTAATATCATATGATCACCTTCAAAATTGTCACCCCAGAACGCGTTGTCTACGAAGACACCATCGCCAAGGTCACTGTCCCTGCAGGTGAAGGTGAAATGACCGTTCTCCCAAATCACGCACCACTTGTCACCATGGTCAAACCTGGAGAGCTTACCGTATACAAAGAAAATGGTGACTCAGTACAACTCGCTGTTGCGGGTGGTATGCTAGAGATCAGACCCAACTCTGAAGTCTATGTCATGGCAGATACAGCCGAACACGGTGAAGACATCGACCTCGAACGTGCTGAGAAGGCCAAGGCTCGCGCTGAAGAACTTCTCAAAAATATCAATGATGAAGCTGACGTCGACTATGCTCGACTCCAAGCGATCATCGAGCGCGAGATGGCTCGTATCTCTGTAGGAAACAAATACCGGAAGTAAAAAATAAGACCCCGATTCGTCGGGGTTTTTTGTGCTGGGCGGTTGCTAGCCCTGAAAGGCAAAGCAGAATGTGTAGAATGTGAATCCGATGGTGGACCAAGCACGAGCGTGGAGCGTGCTGCAAAAAGGCTCCAACGCAGTGGCCCCGGCTTCGGTGATTCCATCAAAGACATGAACGAGGTCGTCTGGGATGGAAGAGGTTCCGTTATAGAGTACGTTTATTGTTCGTACTACGAGGAAAAGAGGTAGCGCGAGTAGCGCAAACAATTTGTATTCTAGCCCATATGATGGATCTAGAAGGACGTGAATCGGTGTAGTTCCTTCTGGAATCATATATTTATTATGGGTAATTGATATTAGCTTGTCAAGCCTTACTGTAACATTTTGGCTAATTTTACGTCTAATTATACTGTAGGAGAGAATAATCATGTCGCATATGCAACATCTTACCAAAGATACCCTCAAAATTTACTGGCAACACATGATCCGCTACAAATGGACCTTATCGGCTATCATTTTGCTTTCTTTTGGTTCAGCTGTTCTTATGAGTGTCATTCCACTCTATATCAAGCAGTTGTTTGACGCCGCAGCAGCTGGAGCTACGAGAGACGCGATGATTGATATCCTTCTGGTCTTTTTGGTGCTGACTATCGTACGCAATATCATGGTGCGAAGTATGCTACTCGTATCCGGACATGCCGATAGTGCAGTCATGCGAGACCTCTCAAACACGAGCTATGCTTACTTGATGAAGCACTCAGCAACCTTCTTTGCCAACTCATTTGTGGGTTCGCTCGTCAAACGTGTCAATCGGTTCTACAGAGGGTTCGAGTCTGTCTTTGACCGTATCGTCTTTGACTTCATCCCTATCATTGTAGAAGTGAGTGTCATGTGCTACATCTTGGGTGGTAGATCACCATGGCTTGCGGTAGCACTACTCGTCTGGCTCGCGATCTATATTGGTGTCAACGTGACATTCAACCACTTCAAGCTCAAATATGACCTTCTGAAGAGTCTTCAAGACACAAAAGTTACCGGTGTTCTTGCTGACACTATTACCAATCACACAAACGTGAAGCTCTTCAATGGTTATGATCGTGAGCTTGATCGATTTGGCGCAGTCAATGAAGAATTGCGGAGACTTCGCCGCCTAACGTGGTGGATGGCTGATACGTTCGAAGCATTTCAGGTCTTCACCATGATTGCCATTGAGTTTGTCATGTACTACATTGCGATCGGCTTGTTTATTGATGGCACGATCACCATTGGTGATTTTGCACTGATCCAGGCGTACCTTGTCCGTATCTTTACCAAGTTGTGGAGTCTCGGACGTATCATGCGTGATCTATACGAAAACATGGCGGAAGCCAAGGAAATGACAGAGATCATGCTGACGCCACATGAGATCCAAGACCACCGCAAGGCCAAGCCGCTTGTCGCCACAAAAGGTGAGATCGTCTTTGACAATGTCCGCTTCAACTACAACAGGACCCGAAATATTTTGCCAGAGCTATCTTTCAAGATAAAAGCTGGTCAAAAAATAGCCCTTGTTGGTCAGTCTGGAGCAGGCAAATCGACGATCGTAAAGTTGCTTCTACGAACCCATGACACAACCAAAGGAAACATTCTTATTGACGGACAGCGGCTAGACCGCGTCACGCAAGAGAGCCTTTGGGAAAACATTGGCATGGTGCCACAAGAAGCAATTCTCTTTCACCGCACCCTCATGGACAACATCCGTTATGGGAATCCTACTGCTACCGATGAAGAAGTGATCGCCGCAGCCAAGCTGGCACACGCTCACGAATTTATCAGTGGCTTCCCTGAAGGGTACGAAACCTTTGTCGGGGAGCGGGGAGTCAAACTTTCTGGTGGAGAACGCCAACGCGTCGCTATCGCCCGCGCAATGCTCAAAAATGCGCCTATCCTCCTACTGGACGAAGCGACGAGTGCGCTCGACTCAGAGTCTGAAATGTACATCCAAGATGCTCTTGAAACCCTCATGAAAGGCAAGACGACCATCGTCATTGCTCACCGACTATCTACAATTATGAAGATGGATCGTATCCTCGTCCTCGACCAGGGTGAGATCATCGAAGATGGCACACACACCAAACTCCTCAAGAAGAAAACTGGTACGTATTCCAAACTCTGGAACCTCCAAGCTGGAGGCTTCGCAGCGTAAGTAGCGTCAATCATTACCCCGCATACTATGCGGGGTTTGTTGTTTGCAAAAAATATGATACGGTACGATGACTATGACTGAATCAATCTTTGCACAAGCAATCACCATAACTATCATTCACACGCTCGCTCTCATGAGTCCGGGACCAGACTTTGTGATGGTTAGCAAAAATGCGCTAGCTCACTCTAGAGCTCATGCACGCTATACATCCATAGGACTCTCCCTTGGTGTACTGACACATTCTCTGTACTGTATCGCGGGACTAGCATTTGTGATATCACGTTCGATCCTTCTCTTTTCTACTATCAAATTGCTAGGAGCAGGGTATCTGATCTTCTTGGGGATAAAGGCCCTACGATCAAAACCAAGCACTGTCTCATCAGAAGAGTCGAAGGTGCTACATATCACACCCATCACGCACCTGCAAGCCCTCAAACAAGGATACATTACAAACATCCTAAACCCTAAGGTAACCTTGTTTATGTTTAGTGTGTTCACACAAATACTGACACCAGAAACACCACTACTTGTACAAGCGACTCTCGGTGTTTGGATGATGGTGTTAACCTTTATTTGGTTTAGTATTGTGGGCAATACGTTAACTATTCCGCATGTTTTGCAAGTATTCAAAAAGGTAGAACATCGAATAGAACGATTTACTGGCGCTATTTTGGTACTTCTTGGTATCCGTATAGCAATAAGTGGCAAAGAATAATATGAACACAAAACCTGACCTTATCCTTGCACTCAAAGGCTTTGCCATGGGCGCGGCTGACCTTGTCCCTGGCGTCTCTGGCGGGACGATTGCTCTTCTTGTAGGGATCTACGAACGATTGATCAATACTATTAGCAATGTCAGCAAAATCACACTGCCACTTCTCAGGCAAAAGAAGATCAAAGACGCTGTGAGCTCCATCGACTGGCGTTTTATCATTGTTCTCGGTGCAGGGATCTTGGCGGCTATCCTCGTCTTGTCTGGCCCCATCACGTACGCACTCGAACACCATGAGCCATCTGTCATGGCTGTCTTCCTCGGCCTCGTTCTCGCAAGTATTTGGGTCCTTCGCAAACGTATCACCTGGAAACATACGACCTACAACGCGCTTGGACTAGGCACTATCTTTGCTTATTGGCTCACAGGACTTGTGCCTGGAGCGACGTCCACGCATCCATTGGCTTTTTTCTTTGCTGGTGCTATTGCCATCTCTGCCATGATTTTGCCAGGCATCTCTGGATCATTTCTCCTCGTGATCATGGGCAAGTATGAGCAAGTCCTCACAGCCGTTCATGACCGAGATCTCGCAATTATTGCTGTCTTTGGCTTTGGCGTCATTGTTGGCGTACTCGTATTTTCACGTGTCGTCAGTTACTTGCTTCACCGATATCATGACGTGACGATTGCCGCCCTCCTTGGCTTTATGCTTGGTGCTTGTCGCAAACTCTGGCCGTGGCGAGTAGGGGAGCAAAACATCTTTCCTGCTGATTTTTCGCTTACTACGGTATCTTACCTTGTATTTATCCTACTTGGGATTGGACTAGTACTAGCAATAAAAAAAGGTGCAAAACAATAATACGTCCAGACAGGCATTGACAAATATGCCTGTTTTTGTATACTTCAAATATCAAAGTAGCACCACATCAGATACCAAGTGGCATTGTCTGACGTGGCGCTATTTCAAGACCAAAAACCACTTGGAATACGCCAGGAAGGAAGAAATAAATGAAACGGATCACGATTTGGATGGCAGCGCTCGCTGTCATGATCCTCGAAACGCTCCCGGTCACGGGGTACGCGCAGACGGAGAACCCGTACTGCGATGGACTCGAGCTTGGAATCAAAACCTACTGCATCACCTGGAATGCCGCAAACGCGGTCGGAGGTCTCGACGGTGACCTCATTCAACTGATCAACGATGGCATCCAACAGGAAGCCGTCTACGACATCCCGGGCGTTGTCATGGGTGTCTACGAAATCGTGGGAGGCATTCCCGCCTACCACACGACGTTCGCAGGAACCACGAGCTTCAGGGACTTCAGCCAGGGTGGAGGCTTCGGCAACCATCAATTCTGCGGCAACGACATCTGTGAAGAGGCACAGGTTACCATCGCTTGTGGCTCAGGCGATGGTGCAGGTCTGGAGGCCTGTGCCAGCATCGCAACGTCGCAAGAAACACCACACACCTGCACAGTGCTCAACAACCGTAGCGTGCGGTCACGAGATAATTACCCTGATGGCAACAACTCGTATCAGTGCACGACATACCTTGCAGACCGCAACCTCGCGGCCGCTCAATGCGCTGGCGACATAAGGTGCACGTTCACTGTCGAACCGCCCGCGAGGCCCAACGCCGCGGTACAAGAGATGTGCCGTGTGTCAGTACTAGAGGATTGGAACGGGCACGATTTCCAAACGGCCGCGTGCAGCGGCTGTGACTACGATGTGGTGAGCCTGAGTGCTCACCGCTGGAGCTGTCTCCGAGATCGCCTGGCACCACAGGCAGGGGAGACTCCCAACTGGTATGCAGGGTTCGATTCAGACCCGCAAGGGTACATTTGTGACAGATACCAAGAGTATCTCGATCAGTACGGACTCAGCGTTCAACAAGTCCCTGGTGAGGTCACGCTGACCTTCATTCCCACACTAGCGGGGCTCGAACGTGTAGTCATCACCGGACGGGCTGATAGCCAACTCTGCGGCAACTGATCCCGTACGCAGAAGACTACGCACCTTCCTAGGCGCCCGGCTTGCTTTGCGACCCGGCGCCTTTTTGATATTCGGAATCAAAAAAAGGCACGAGGTGGATCACCTGCGTGCCCGAATGCAACGAGCGAGTCGCCACACGGCGCAGCCAAATGCGACGACACCATCAATGACTAGGACAACGACACTCAGGAGCATGCCAATGAAGAAGATCATTTGACTAGCACAGTCGCAAGCGTTTGGTCCTGACGAAAACGTCGTTATGATGGTGAGAATGAGGCCAAGACTGGCAATGCTGAGAGGGAGCGTTATGACCAGCATGCTCCATCTATGCATCAGGCTTTTCATCCTCTGAACCATCCGCATACATGGGTGGCAGCTGTTGTTGAGCTTCTGAGTTTTCCATAGCCAGTAAGAGGCCGATAAAGGCCTGGATGACATACCACATGCCGACACAAGGGAGGATCATCGTGCCGATGAACGAGAAGATGAGTGCCCCGAGTATCTGCAGCTCACGGATGGGTAGGACGGCGAGGATGATACTGACACCTAGCCAGATCAGCAGCCACTTGATCCAGTAGCTGAGAGGGGCGGCACGTCCTTGTTGGAGTTTGGTCATTGCGACTCCTCTTCTTGATCATCATCTGGGCTGGGTTGATCTTGGTCGGATTTGCTCGCGTTCTTGGCCTTGCGCTGCTCGCGTCGACGAGCCAAGAGCTCATCAATGATGAGTGCGGCAGCGACTTGTGCGGCGAACTTTGCAGCAACTTTCAAAATACTGTTCATGGTGGTCTCCTTCTACACTCTATGATACGATTGATGTAGTCATACCGTCAACTATGCTTCCTACACTTTTCAATATCATCTACCTTTTTCTCATTGTTGCCACACTTGCAGTGACGATATACTTCGTATATACGCTTTATGGTATGTGGAGCGCAGCGCCGTATGTTCCCATGAGCAAGCAGACAGTGACAAACATGATGCAGCTACTACAACTAGCAGATGATGATGTGGTGATTGATCTTGGATCTGGTGACGGTCGTGCGGTCTTTGCCGCAGCCAAGCAGGCCAAAACAGCAACGGGGGTAGAAATAAATCCGGTGTTATACATCTGGTCAACCATGCGCAAGGCATTATCAAGCGCAAAGAACGTCTCATTTCATCGATCAAACCTTTGGTCGTACAATACAAGTAGCGCCAGTGTCATTATTCTTTTCTTTATACCAGGCAAGATGAGCAAGCTAGCCACCAAGCTACAAGCCGAATTGAAACCGGGGAGTAGGGTAGCTTCATACGGATTTCGCTTTCCAGACTGGCAACCAGAAATGGAACGTGATAAAATACATGTATATCGAATAGCCTAACCTATGTCATTTACTCCAATCAGCGACACTATAGAAACGCACAATGCCAAGCAGGTAGGAACCCAGGTAGATGCTGCCAAGGTTATGGAACTGTCTCAAGAAGTCCTAGCCGACCTTTTTGGTGCAGAGCTCGCCCAATCAGCCAAACCACTTTTCCTCAAAAACAGAACCTTGACTATCTCTTGCTCTAGCTCGGCTATGGCACAAGAAGTACGCCTCAACCAAGCCGAAATAGTCGAAAAAATCAATAAAAAACTCGGGAAAGATGAAGTTGACAGAATCAGATATTTGGCCTAACCCAGCCAACTTGCCAACACTAGCAAAAGACCGTACAATAGCTTCGAGGACCTCCCTCGAGCTTTTTTGTCTATGACACTACGACAGTACCTTATCGTTATGGGACTTGGGACTATTCTATGTGCAACTGCGCTAGGTATGGTGATGTTTCAAGTTGACCCGTTTAGAGCAGACGTTGTGACGTTTTCGCTGTTTTATGCGTGTGTTTTTTGTACGTTGATTGGGTTATTCTCACTTATTACCCTCCCAGTCATTCAGGCCATCAGTACAAGACGTGGCACGCTTTTGCACCGTCATGTCGCCAAGAGTGTCAGAATATCGATGTATGTTGCTTTTCTTTTGACGATATTTCTCTTTTTGCGTGGAGCACGACTGCTTTCTCCCGTTTCGGGTCTTACCCTTCTCGCATTTATTGCTCTTATTATCACTGTTCGCATTACTACCAAAAAAAAACCTGACCTTCTTATCGTATGAGACAATCACACCTCTTTACCAAAACAATGAAAGATGCACCAGCAGAGGAAGTAGCCCACAACGCGCAACTCCTGATCAAAGCTGGTTTTGTATACAAAGAAATGGCTGGCGTATATGCCTACTTGCCGCTTGGCCTCAAAGTCGTTGAAAATATCAAGCAAATTGTTCGTGAAGAAATGGATAAGATTGGCGGACAAGAATTGATCATGACAGCCCTCCAACGCAAAGACCTTTGGGAAGAAACAGACCGTTGGGATGACAAAAATGTTGATGTGTGGTTCAAGTCAGCGCTCAAGAATGGGACTGAAGTTGGTTTTGGTTGGTCACACGAGGAGCCTATCACTCGTATGATGGATTCTTACCTCAAGAGTTACCGCGACCTCCCAGCATTTGTATATCAATTCCAAACCAAGCTCCGCAATGAATTGCGCGCCAAAAGTGGTATCATGCGTGGTCGCGAATTTGTGATGAAGGACATGTACTCGTATTCAAATGATGAGGCATCTCACGAAACATTTTATGAGAGTGTCAAAGATGCGTACATGAATGTGTTCAAACGTGTCGGGCTCGGTGATGATACGTTTATCACCTTTGCTGCTGGTGGTGCGTTTACGGAGTTTAGCCATGAGTTCCAAACTGTCACTGATGCAGGTGAAGACGTGATCTATATCAATCGCGAAAAGGGGATAGCCATCAATGAAGAAGTGATGAGTGACAAAGTGCTTGCAGACCTCGGAATCACAAAGGAAGAACTCGAAGAAGTAAAAACAGCGGAAGTAGGAAACATCTTTAACTTTGGCACTGTGAAGACCGATGAACTTGGTCTCAAAGTAATGGGAGAAGATGGCAAGCCAGCCTCGATTTACCTTGGCTCATACGGCATTGGGATTACCAGACTTATGGGTGTCATCGTAGAACATTTTGCCGATGATAACGGTATGTCTTGGCCAAAGGAAGTCTCACCTTATGCTGTGCATCTTGTCTCACTAGGACGAGATGACGCAGCCATAGAAGCAGCTGATGCGCTCTACAAAGAACTCACTGATGCTGGTATTGAAGTGCTTTATGATGATCGTCAGGGTGTGCGTCCAGGTGAAAAATTTGCTGACTCAGACCTCATCGGTATTCCTACTCGTGTAGTCATCAGTCCACGCTCGATAGAAGCCGGTCAGCTAGAAATAAAGCACCGCAACGAATCTGATGCAAGTATGGTGCAGCGAGAGGCAATTATTGATACGCTCAAAGTCTAAGTATGTTTAAACGTTTTTTCGGCTCCTTTAGCCGAGATGTCGCAATTGATCTTGGGACAAGCAACACACGGGTCTACGTCAAAGATCGTGGTCTTGTGATAGACTCCCCATCGGTCGTAGCCGTCAACAAACGAACTGGTCAGATCGCGGCAGTAGGGGAGGATGCCAAACAGATGCTTGGCAAAACACCACCACATATCGTCGTCACTCGTCCGATGAGTGGTGGCGTCATTTCTGATTATGAAGTCACGCAAAAGATGCTCAAATATTTCTTTGACAAAGTACACGAAGATGGATTTACTCTTTTGGCTCGACCAAATGTCATCATCAGTGTTCCTCTTCAGGTCACTGAAGTAGAAACAAAAGCAGTAGAAGACGTCACTATTGCAGCTGGTGCCAGTGATGTCACGGTCGTCCAGTCACTTATGAGTGCCGCAATCGGATCGCACATGCCAGTCCAAGACCCAGTAGGCAATATGGTGATAGACCTAGGAGCCGGAAAAACTGAATCCGCTATCATCTCACTTGACGGTGTCGTGACCTGGAAGTCTACCAGTGTCGGTGGTGATGAGATGAGTCGCAGTATCATACAGTATGCTCGTGAAGTCTTTAACCTGCTCGTAGGTGAGACGCATGCTGAACAAATCAAAAACCGCGTTGGCTCTGCAATTGAATTGTCGGAAAAACTAGAATTTCCTATGCGTGGTCGTGATGTGGTCACGGGGCTACCAAAAGAAGTCATGATCACTGACGTACATATCCGTGAAGCACTCGAACGCAGTGTTCGATCTATCACAACACTTGTCAAAACAACGATCGAACAAACCCCTCCAGAACTAGTCGCTGACATCCACGAGCGCGGTATCTTGCTCACTGGTGGTGGAGCACTACTCAGAGGCCTAGACCAGGTACTCGCAAAGGCGACCGACATCCCGGTCAATGTAGCTGACGAGACAAGAACTTCTGTGATACGCGGTAGTGGATTTCTTCTCGAAGATCCACACCTGCTCCAAGCGATCAAACTTCCTTCTGCTCGTGGTAGTAAACGATAATAATCGTATAATCTGTTCGTATGACTCTGCGCCCGCTCAATCGGTATGTGGTGTATCTTGCTGCCTTTCTTGCTTGCTTGACTGGCTTGCATTATTTAGGTTGGTTAAGACCTATTGAAGCACTTGTCTCCCAAAGTATTGCACCAGCATCTCAACTCGTCTACACGTGGGAACAAACAATCAATCGATATGATCTTCCCTTTAGTAATCCAGACGAATTTGTCTCGGCGTACTATGATCTCCGCCAGGAGTCCAATATACATGATTCGATCAATGCACGAATCACTGTCCTCGAACAAGAAAATGAAGAGCTCCGCAGCCAGCTTGATTTTCGCACTCGTGAACATATCAAAACAATCGGAGCAGATGTGATTGGCAAAACAGTAGATACACTTGCCAGCACAATCTTGATCAATAGAGGAGAGGAAGACGGTCTCAATGTTGGTGATCCTGTTGTTGTGCAAAATGGTATTCTTGCAGGACTCATAGCAAGAGTTGATAAACAGACAGCCGTCGTAAGGCTTATCAAAGATCGTCAGAGCAAAGTAGCCGGAGCCGTCGTCAACAATGACAAAACCATTGGCCTTGTCGAAGGGGGATACGGGCTTAGTGTACGTATGAATTTTATTCCACAACATGAACAGCTGGAAAATGATCAAACCGTCATCACCTCAGGACTCGAAGCCCAGATACCTCGTGGGCTCATCATTGGTACGATAGAAGCGTACGAGCGAGAAGCCTACCAACCATTTCAACAGGCTGTCATTACGCCTGCAGTGGACCTTGATCGACTGACGCTCGTTTCCATCATTACAACATCTGAGTAGTGTGTATGAGACGATTCCTCACAATCATAGCTTATCTTGTTGGCACATACGCTTTGATATTTATCCATTTGTGCATTCTTTTTTTGCTCCCCGCACCGTGGTCTAGTCTCAATGTTGCCATGCTGGCTGCATCACTACACATTACTGGTTGGGCTGATCATCACCGCATGTTGATGCTTACCGTTACAGTATTTGCCTTTGCTCTTGATTCATTTGGTGGAACGGTATTTGGACTCCTTGTTATTGGATTGCCACTTACAGTCTTTGTCATGACAAGACTCTACTATCGTATCTTCACCAACCGATCATGGTATACAGCAGGTATGATGGCCGCAGCAGGAGTTTTTGTCTTCCGTACAATATATCTTTTGTTACTATTTTCTTTTTCTCTCATTGGTGTGACAGATCCTCCTCAGTACCAAACACTTATTGATGCATTTTTCTCGGAGATGCTCATCACAGCTGTTATTACAGCTATACTAGGTGTTATCTTTTCTCTTTTTTCCTCACGGTTCAAGAATGACAATCGTGTGTACTGGCAAACATAGTATGAATGAACGAAAGTTATACAGAAAAATTATTGCGCAAATAGAGCGGTTCTTTTTGTCATTCCTCATGAAACGAAAAGGTGGCACGGACAATACAATTGATACAGTAGACTTCAAAGAAGCTACCGGAAAACAAATGGCAGTCCCTCACACAAATATGTATCTCGGCTCAGGATTGAGGAATGTTATCCCTGTTGGTTTTTTCATCTTGATCATATTGGTGTTTGGTGGATTTGTTGCTCGATTTTTGCAACTCCAGTTTACCGAAGGTGATGCATATCGATTGCGTGCAGAAAGAAACAGACAACGCACGGTGCCGATCGTAGCCGAACGCGGTCATGTTTTTGACATCAATGAAGTACAGCTCACTGCAAATATTCCAACGTTTTCTATTGCTCTTGTACCACAACATCTTCCACGTACACAAGAAGGGAGAAGGGAGTTGGCAGAACGCTTGGCGTCACTCACGGGGGAACAAGCCGAACTAATCTTGGAAAACATCACGACGTATGGCTCATATAGCTATGAGTCCATTATCATACAAGAAGATATTAGCTACGAAACAGCACTTCACATCCTAACGCAGACAAGTGATCTGCCTGGCATTTATATTCATAGAGCCAGCAAACGTGAATATCTCCTCAATCAACCGACAGACGGTACGTTTACTCCGTACCCAACAACGACATATTCACTTTCGCATGTCCTAGGGTATCTTGGCAAACTCAATGATCGTGAGTTGGAACGTCTACGTGATCAAGGCTATCTCACCTCGGACACACTCGGAAAAACAGGTATCGAACAATACTACGAATTGTACCTGCGTGGCGTGTACGGTGAGCAAAAGCTTGAAGTCGATGCATTTGGTCGAGAACAATCAGTCCTCTCAGAGAAAGCACCTCTACCGGGAAACCATGTTCAACTCACGTTGGACCTTGAACTCCAGCGAATCGCAGAGGAATCACTCAATCGCGGACTAAACGCACTCGAACAAACAAGGGGGTCAGTCGTAGTCGTGGACGTAAAGACCGGTGCGATTAGAGCACTGGTCAGTATTCCAGCCTATGACAACAATGATTTTTCTGGTGGGATATCCCAAGAAAAATATCAAAGCTACATAGAAGACGAAGCGCAGCCACTCTTCAACCGTAGCATCGCTGGGACCTATCCGTCAGGTTCTACTATCAAGCCAATTGTCTCAGGTGCAGCTCTCCAAGAAGGTGTCATCACGTCACGTACTACCGTCAGAAGTACCGGAGGTGTTGAGGTGGGAGCATTCTTCTTTCCGGATTGGAAAGCTGGCGGACACGGTCTTACCAATATCCGCAGTTCACTCGCCTGGTCAGTAAACACGTTTTACTACTACATTGCTGGTGGACATCAAAATGTACCACGCATTGACCCACTTGGCATCGAGCGGTTATCCTATTATCTCCACGCGTTTGGTCTTGGCAAACGCCTTGGGGTAGATCTTCCAGCCGAAGCGAGTGGCTTCATACCTAGCAAAGATTGGAAAGAAGAAGTGAAAAATGAATCATGGTATATTGGTGACACGTACAATCTTTCTATTGGACAAGGTGACTTGCTTGTCACCCCACTACAGCTTACATCCATGATTGCTAGCATAGCCAATGGTGGTGATCTCTATAAACCGTATCTGCTTCACAGAGTTCATAATCCGCTTGACAATACATACATAGAAACAGAACCGAGTGTTATCCAAATCCAACCTGTCGAAGAAACCTATTTGAATACCGTCCGACTTGGTATGAGAGATTGCGTCTTGTACGGTTCTTGTCGCAGACTCAAAACAGTACCAGTCACAATCGCAGGAAAAACAGGGACCGCCCAATGGAGTAGCAAAAAAGAACCACACGCCTGGTTTACCTCGTTTGCGCCGTATAATGATCCAGAGATTGCAGTGACAGTACTGATCGAAGAAGGTATCGGTGGAAGTGATAGCGCTATCCCGGTAGCCGAAGAAATTTATCGTTGGTGGGCAGCAAACAGAATGTAGTTGACAGCCAGTACTGTCCAAACGTATAATGGACATATTATCCGCTACCGCGGTTTTTCATTTTGTAGGAACAACCTACACCCTAAGGAGACACCTCCCGGAATATTATGACAGACAACACACAGTACGTGAGTGAAGAAAAAATGCAATCACTTGTCGAAGAACTAAAACACCTACGAGAAGAAAAAATCCCAACGATTGCCAAGCGTATAGACGAAGCAAAACAGCTCGGTGACCTATCAGAAAATGCCGAATACCATGCCGCTCGAGAAGACATGGCCTGGACACAAAGCCGTGTCAAAGAAGTACAATTCCTCGTAGACAATGCAGAAATCATCGCCAATACTGGCAGCAAAACAATTGGCCTTGGTTCTAAGATCAAGGTGAAGGTAAACGGCAAAGAACGTGAGTACGAGCTTGTCGGTGGTCAGGAAGCTGACCCTCTGTCAGGAAAGATCTCCAATGAATCACCACTTGGTGGCGCGTTCATGGGAAAAAAGAAAGGGGATAAAGTAGAAGCGACCGTCCCTGCAGGCGTCCAAGAATACACCATTTTGGAGGTAAAATAGCTAAATATAGCAAAAAACTGACCATTCCTAGGTCAGTTTTTTTGTATCATATGAGATTTGCAAAAACCCATAAATCTGCTAAGATAAAGCTAATTCTGAAGACTTTTATGACACTCAACATCAATGACGAGCGCGCTGTCCGACTCAAGAAAATGACAGACCTTCGCGAGGCTGGGATCAATCCGTATCCAGCTCGTGTTTCACGCACACATACCACGACAGAGGCACTGGCAGAGGCACATGGCAAAGAAGTGACCATCGCCGGCCGCATCATGCTCAAGCGTGACATGGGCAAACTGGCCTTTTGTCATGTTATGGACGAAGCAGGCCGTATGCAAGTAGCTCTCAAGAAAGATCAGCTCGGCGACGATAACTTCAAACTCTTTGCCAAGAAGGTAGACGCCGCTGATATTGTCCAGTTTAGTGGCGAACGGTTTGAAACCCAAAAAGGTGAAGAATCAATCATCGTCAGCGAATGGAAACTTCTTACCAAGTCACTTCTCCCACTCCCAGACAAACACGCAGGCCTCCAAGACGAAGAACTCCGCATGCGCAAACGGTACCTCGAGTACATCATGAACCCTGACGCCAAGAACAAGATTGGTGTTCGTTCCAAGCTGGTGCATGAGCTCCGCACGTTTATGCATGAGAAGGGCTTTATGGAAGTCGAGACGCCGATCCTCGAAACCGTTGCCTCTGGTGCTATGGCCAAAACCTTTGACACCTACATCAACGCCTACAACCTGCCAATGCATCTTCGCATCGCAATAGAACTACCACAAAAGCGCTTGATGGTTGGTGGATTTGAAAAGACGTTTGAGATTGGTCGCTGTTTTCGCAATGAAGGCGTCGACGCCCAACACAACCCAGAGTTTACCCAGATCGAGTACTACTGGGCCTACGCAGACTACGAAGACAATATGCGCCTCCACGAAGAAATGCTCCCACGCATTATTAGCGCTGCTATCGGCACCACCAAGATCGACCGTGATGGCACAGAGATCGACTTTGCTGGTCCGTACCCGCGTCTTACCTTTCGTGATGCCGTCCTCGAGCACAGTGGCATAGATCTCAACGAGCACGACACCAAAGAATCACTTGCCGCTGTCATGAAAGAAAAAGGCTACGAAGTAGACCCGGCCGCCGGCTTTGGGAAGCTGGCTGATGACCTATTCAAAGCAACTGCTCGTCCGAAGATCATCCAGCCGACATTCCTCCAAAACTACCCAGCCGAACTCAAACCATTGGCAAAAAAAGCCGAAGATCCGCGCTACACCGAGATGTTCCAACTTGTTGTTGACGGCTTTGAGCTCTCCAACAGCTACACCGAGCTTAACGACCCCGTCGATCAGATGGAAAACTTTTCACAGCAAGCTGACAACAAAGCAGCCGGGGATGATGAAGCCATGGGCGTTGATCATGACTTTGTCGAAGCGCTCGAACATGGCATGCCACCTGCTACCGGGACTGGTATTGGGATTGATCGCCTTGCCGCACTTATCACAGGCGCGGCAGCACTTCGCGAAGTCATCACTTTTCCACTTGTGAAGCCAGAGGAAGACAAGAAGAAAAAAGTCACTCCAGTAGCACACGCCGTCATCCTTGACGATGCCGAGACGCCAGCCTGGGCCAAGATGAATGCCGCGGCGCATCTCTCAGCTTCATTTGCAGCGCGTGGCGGACGTGCTCTCATCCATACAGAGCAGTCCATCACCAATGACGGAGAAGTAATCCCAATGAACATCACGCACGCGATCGTCATGAAAGCTGCAGAGAAGCGAGAAGAGCTGCTTGCGCTCAAGCGTGCAGCAGAAGATCAAGGACTGACCGTGACCTGCTTTACCAACGAAATGGCTGCTAGCTCTGACGACACCAAAGTAGACAAAGCGCAATCAAGCAAATCAGCTGCAGAGATTGAATTCCTCGGTGTCCTCATCTTTGGCCCACGCAAACAAGTCGAAAAGCTAACAGCTGACTTTGAGCGTTGGAGCGCGTAATATGACCACGGCACTTGCCTTTGGCACATTTGATGGATTGCATGCAGGTCACCTGTACCTGATCACAGAAGCAAAAAAGCTGGCAGACAACCTTGTTATCGTCGTGGCCCGAGATGAAACCGTAGAAAAGGTAAAAGGCAAAAAACCACTCCACACCGAAGAAGAACGTGCTGCCGTACTAGAACACCTCAGAAACGTTGATGAGGCAAAGATTGGAAACCGTGGCGACAAATTTGATATAGTCCGCGAGGTCAATCCTGATATCATCGTCCTCGGATATGATCAAGAAGCGTTTATTGATGTTTTGCATGCGGGACTCGACGCTCACAATATGAATACCAAGATTGTTCGCCTAGACGCCTACGCCGCTGACCGCCTCAAGTCCGGCAAACTCCGAGATCAATACCAAGGAAAATCACCATTGTAATACTATGAGATCATCAAGAAAACTCCTGCTAGCCACAACCAACCCCGGCAAAGTCAAAGAGATCCGTCGTCATTTTGCTGATCTTCCGTTTGAGTTGGTTTCTCTCAAAGAAGCCCTCCCAGAAACGCCAGAAGCAGATGAAACAACGGGCACAGTAGAAGGTAATGCTATCCAAAAGGCCAAATACTACGCACACAAAAGTGGCATGTTGACACTCGCTGACGATACCGGACTGTTTATTCATGGACTAGACAACTGGCCTGGTGTGGACGCAGCTCTCGTAGGCGATGGCGACGGTGACAAAGTCACTATCACACTAGAAAAGATGAAAGACATCACCGATGATCGAAGTGCACATTTTCTCTCTACGGTTGTCTTGTATGACCCTACTCGCGAACAAGTCCTCTGTAGCAACGGTGTTCTCGAAGGAGAAATCCCTACAGAGCCTATGGCAGAGGGTGACAAAGGTTTTGGGTATGATCCCATCTTCTTTGTGCCCGGCGAAGGCAAGTCACTCGCACAAATGGAGCTTGATCATAAAAACACTGTCTCTCATAGAGGTATCGCACTCATGAAGATGAAGCACATGCTTCACAACTACTTTGAACCCAAACATATCGTCGTGCCGATTGCATTTATCCTGCAGGACGGCAAGATCTTTCTCAACAAACGCAACGACCCAGGTAGTCCATCTGTACATGGCAAATGGGAGTTTCCTGGTGGGGGAGTCGAGTGGGGTGAGCAACTGCACGAAAACCTCATCCGAGAAGTCAAAGAAGAAGCAGGCTATGATGTAGAAGTAATCGAAACACTCGCTGATCCATATGTCTACGCCGGCGAACGCAACAGCCAGCCATCATACCAAGTCTATCTCCACCCAATCGCTTGCAAAGTCGTAGGTGGTGAACTAGCACCAAATGATGCAGAAGTATTAGAAAGTTCCTGGTTTACCCTAGACGAAGCAATGACGCTAGATCACCTTCCGCTAAATGGTGATATCCTCAAAGAACTAAGACCTAAACTAGAACGTATCCTCACATCACTATAACTATATGCTAGACATCAACTATATCCGCGAACATGCGGAGGAAGTAAAAACCAATTGTACAAATAGGGGAGTAAACGTAGATATCGACGAACTTATCTCTCTCGACAACAAACGTCGTGATGGGATTTTTGCTATCGAAGAACTCCGCGCCAAACGAAAATCTGGATCAAAGGGAAAGCCTACACCTGAGCAGATAGAAGAAATGAAGGCGATTGGCACCAAGATCAAAGAACTCGAAGAAGCGCAGTCTTCTGTAGAGTCAGCGTACAAAGACCTTCTCTTGCGCGTCCCAAATAGAACCCATCCTGACTCACCGATCGGTGGCGAAGAAGATTTTACTGTCCTGGCTGAAACAAAACACCCAGGGTTTAGCTTCACCCCAAAAGATCACGAAGAGATCTTGGTTGGCAAAGAACAACTCGACTTTGAACGTGGTGCCAAGGTTGTTGGTTCAAAGTTTTTCTTTAGCCAAGACAAGCTCGTGCGCCTCAACAGAGCGCTTATTAGCTTTGGGATAGATGTAGTGAGCAAGCATGGCTACACGCTCCTAGAGACTCCAGACATGGCCAAAAAAGACGTCCTCGAAAGCGCAGGCTTCAACCCACGTGGTGAAGAAACCCAAATCTACAACATCGAAGGCACAGACCTCTCAATGATCGGCACCGCGGAGATCACCGTTCTTGGCTACCACAAAGATGAAATTCTCGACCTCTCAAACGGACCAAAAAAGTACGCTGCAATCTCACACTGCTTTCGTACCGAAGCCGGTGCCTACGGCCGCACCAGCAAAGGCATGTACCGCGTGCATCAGTTTAGCAAGCTCGAGATGTTTGTCTTTTGTAAGCCAGAAGACAGCGACAAGCTGCATCAAGAACTCCTGGAGATTGAAAAAGAAATCGCTGACGGCCTTGGACTTAGCTACCAAGTGATTGACATTGCGACAGCAGACCTTGGCGGCCCAGCCTACCGCAAATATGACCTCGAAGCCTGGATGACGATGAAAGGTGAAGGAGACAACCAAGGTGACTACGGTGAGATCACCAGTACCAGTAACTGTACCGACTACCAAGCGCGTCGCGCAGGTATCCGCTACCGAGGGGAAGACGGCAAGCCTGCTTACGTTCACACGCTCAACGGCACCGCAATTGTTTCTAGCCGCATGCCGATCGCTATCGTCGAGCAATTCCAAAACGAAGATGGTAGTGTAGACGTCCCAGCAGTGCTTCATCCGTACATGAGTGGTGTCACCAAGATCTAATATGACTGCAAACGCAAACGAAATTCTTGTCGTAGGTTGCCTCATCTGGCAAGATGACAAATTTCTTGCGCTGCAACGTCAAGACTGGAAACCTGAACCAGGCATGTGGGGAATACCAGCTGGCAAAGTTGATCCGGGTGAAGATGAACTACAAGCTTTGGCGCGAGAACTGCAAGAAGAAACAGGTCTCACGTTTCAGCCAGAAGATTTTGTCAGACATCATGATGGTGTATGGGAAGTAAGTGGAAGACAGATCAGATTTCATACATACCGTGCCGACATGCCACCAGATCAATCTATAACACTCGAACAAAAAGAGCATAAGGCATATGCATGGATGAATCCGGATGATTCATGCCAACGAGAAGATATGATTCATAAAAATTGGCTTTGTGAAGTGCTAGCCAAAATATAGTCCACTATGCCAGAACAAAAACCACAACTCATCATTCTCCCAGGTTGGGGAGGTAACAAGCAAACATGGAGCAAGTTTGTGGCTATCGCTGACCAATCATTTGACGTGGTGTGCATAGAGCTGCCTTGTTTTGGTGACGAACCTTGCCCAACGGATGTTTGGGGAGTAGAGGAGTATGCATACTTTGTCAGGGACCGACTTGATCAGATACCACGCCAAGAAGGACAGATGCGCATCCTTCTCGGTCATTCCTTTGGTGGTCACACTGCCTGCTACCTGGCAAGTACAGGAGATATTGATGTTGACGCCCTTATTCTTGTTGCTGCGTCAGCAATCAGACCAAAGCGTGTGCTCAAGCGTACGATCATGAAGCTTGTAAGCATTCCTTTTTATATCCCAGGCATCAAAACACTGTTGAAACCAATTCGTACCAAGCTATACAATGCTATCGGCTCACCAGACTATGCCAAAACTAGTGGCATCATGCGTGAGATTTTCCGCAAAGTCATCCGCCAAGACCTCCGGCTAAGACTTCCATACATCAAACTACCCACATTGGTCGTATGGGGTACCAAGGACAACTACACGCCACTTCGCCATGGCAAGATGATTGCCAAGCTTATCCCAAACGCTGATATAAGCATCGTAGAAAACGGTACACATGGCCTTCACCTCAAAACACAAGAAATGTTGTACAATATAGTAACAGACTATGTTTCTCGAATTCGCTAACTACCCACTCAACGTTATTGCCGCGCTATGGCTCCTTAGTGCGTTCTTTGATTACAGTGAGTTTGGCTACATCTGGCAGCTCAAAGAATACCGCTTTGATCAGCTCAAAGATTACTTCCGGACCAAACAAGGCCAGGCATTCCGACGTGGATACCGCCTACTGTGGCGCAGCATTATTGTCCTTTCGACATACATTTTCTTACGTGATGCTTTTGTCGCTTTACCGCGTGTCATCATACTGCTTCTCACTATTGATCTTGGGTACAACGCTTACAATGTCATCAAACGTCGCGTAAGACACCCCGACTTTACACCCAAGGCACTAATCTTGATCTTCCTATCCTTTATTATTGAGGCAGGTATATTGTTTGTCATTCACGGCATTCATATGATTGTGTACTTCATGATCATTCGCTTTATTACCTTTACCCTTGCGGTGATCATCATGAGTCTCCCTACGACCATGATCAAAAAACGAACAGTCAGAAAAGCAACGCAAAAACTTGCTGATCATAAAGACTTGGTCGTCATTGGTATCACCGGAAGCTACGGCAAATCAACAGTAAAAACCTTTCTAGCATCTATTCTCAGTCATGATGGTGAAGTCATCTACGCTCCAAAAAACATCAATACCGAGATTGGCATTGCAAGATACATTTTGAATACAAATCTTACTCACAAAAAGTACTTCGTAGTAGAGATGGGCGCCTACCGCAAGGGGGAGATCGCCATCATCGCAAACATGGTCAAGCCATCGATTGGTATTCTCACCGCCATCGCTGAGCAACATCTCACCCTATTTGGAAGTATCCGCAACATCCAACAAGCCAAGTACGAGCTCGTCCGTGCCATCCCTAGCACTGGCCTAGCGGTGATGAATGGAGACAACCGCTACGTGCGAGAACTCGCTCACGAACTAGTGGCACCTGTACAGTATTATGGATGTGATGACGAGCAGGATCAATACGCAATGCTCACTGAGATCAAGTTCAAAGCAGGAACACTCCGTTTTACTGCCCAGATAGAGGGAGAAGACTGGCAGATAGAAGCACCCGTCGTAGGCGAACACAATGCCTCAAATATCACGGCTTGTATCCTAGCTGCACGACAGCTCGGCATAAATAAAACCACAATTATTGACGCCTGCAAGCAACTCAGCCTACCAGACCGTACACTAGCCACCTATGAGTTTGGCAACGCAACGATTATTGATGACAGCTACAATGCCAGCATTGATGGGTTCAAGGCTGCGCTTGATGTCCTTGCCAAGTACCCATCTTCCAAGCGTAGAGTCGTGATCACCAGAGGCGTCCAAGAGCTTGGCGCGATGAGTGGTGAGCTCCATGAACGCCTAGGTGGAGAAATAGCCTACTGCGCTGATGAGCTCGTCATCATCACTCCCGACCATGCTGAAAGCCTAGTCCGTGGAGTAGGGGAGAAGTATCACACCACAGTGATGCATCTCTATGAGTTTGCTGCGCTCGAAGAGTACCTGATGTCACTCAAAGAACAAGATGTGGTGATACTTATTGAAAACCGCATCCCACCATACCTCTATAAGAAAATCAAAGCAGACAAGCAATCTTACGTAGTATGATTCTTGCAGGTCTTCACCCAAATACAACCAAAACGCACGTGCAATACTCACGTGATTTTTTGGCAGGCAGACTAGACACTGCCAAGGCTATTGAAGCACTAGAGACACAGCTCACTGCGCTACAAGGGGTACATGAAGCCATCGCTACTGATAGCGCCAGAAGTGCTATTACTATTGCATTGACACTACTTGACCTCCCTCCTGGGAGCAATATCGCTGTCTCTGCGTATACTTGTATTGTCGTACGCAATGCGATACTTGCAGCAGGGCATCGACCTTGTTATATCGATATCGATGACAGCTTGAGTATTGACCCTGTAGCACTTGCATCTGAACAAACACCGATCGCTGCACTCATGCTACAACATACCTTTGGTATTGTAAGCAAACATACTGAATCACTCATTGCTTGGGCCAAAGAACACAATGTGGTGGTCCTAGAAGACGCAGCTCATGTGATTGATTCACACTCTACAGTACAAGCTGATATTCGTATCATCAGCTTTGGTCCAGAAAAACCCATCTCAGCTATCCGAGGTGGCGCTATACTTATCCAAAATAAACAACTAGGTGATAAGGCAATTATACGTGCCAAAGAACTTCCAGCTTGCCCACAGACTGTTTCAACAAAACTAGCGCGTACACAAATTTTGTTTGGCAAGTTACGACGTTGCTACCCAGCGAGATGGACCAAACTTCTATTTCGTTTGCAAGCAAAACGACATCGCACCATCCCTATATTACAACCAGTTGAAGTGGCCGGAGCAGCGGCTAGTTGGACACCAGCAAAAATATCACCACTTGCAGCTTTTATCGCACATCATGAGATTTCACAGCTATCAACACGAAATCAACACCGACAAACAATCGCAGGCATTTACCGTGAGGAGCTTCCTGCAGATTGTCTAATTCAAAAGAACCACATTTCAGGCACCAGTATTCCACTAGAAATTGCTGTTCGTGTCGGTTCGCCTTCACCCCAGATCATCTCAGCTTTGCGGCAAAAACATATTCACCTGCTTCCAAGCTGGCTCGGATCTCAAATCGTACCAGCCCGCAGCATGCCCTCTATCAGCGATGAAGAAAAGCGAATCCTCGCAACCAAGACTATGAGTAAAGAAATTGTTCATAGCTTTGTGGTCCTGCCTACACATCATGCAATCACCGAAGCTGACGCCAAAACAATAGCCAAGGCAATCAAACCCTATGTATAACGTCAAAGAAATTTCACCACAAACATGGGATGAGTTTCAAACATCTCAACTCTTTACGCCGGATGTACAATCAAGTGCCTATGGCGACTTTTATGAATCGACAGGGGAGCGGGCTTGGTATTTTGGTGTGTTCGAAGATGACAAAATCGTCGCAGGATCACTCGTGGTGTCTGTCACGGCGCGAAGAGGAACATTTATCTATCTCCCATACGGACCAGTCATATCAGAGCAGTCTTCACCAGAGCAAACACAAGAGATCCTTGGTGCATTGTTTTCTGTGCTACGAAAACACGCAAAGGCGCGCAAAGCTGCATTTATTCGTGTCAGCCCATTTTGGGATGATACGACAGAAAGCCGTGCACTTTTGGCTAGTGTAGGCGCAAAACCTGCACCACTACATATCCTTGCTGAGACAACATGGCTCCTAACGCTAAACAATGCTACATCTGACAGTATCCTAAAGGCAATGAACAAAAATCATCGCAATCTCATCCGTCGATGTGAACGGGAGGGTGTACAGGTAGACATTCATACAGACGCAAAGAAACTAGAAGACTTTCAAACACTCCTCGATACGACCGCCAAACGACACAATTTTACAAGATTTTCGCGGTCATACATCGAAAAGGAGTTTGCAGCAGAAGCAAAGCGGGGGAATGCACGCCTTATCCTCGGCTATCTCCCTGATGGTACTCTTGATGCTGGGGCCATCATCTATCACCACGGTAGTATGTCAGCATACCGTCATGGTGCTTCCCTCGGCCAAAACAAAAAGTTGCCAGCCTCCTACGCAGTTCAGTGGGCGGGGATAACTGATGCAATAAAACAGGGGAGTTTGTGGTATAATTTCTGGGGAATAGCCCCGGATGATGCACCAAAGTCACATCCGTTTTTTGGCATCACTCACTACAAAAAAGGCTTTGGTGGTATGCAAAAAGACCTTGTCCATTGCCACGACATACCAATTTCAAAAAAATACTACCTGACCTGGATTATTGAACACATTCGTAAACTCAAACGTGGTTTTTAATTAGATACAATTAGAGGGCTGTCATGTTATTTCTTAGACGAACAACACGACGAAAAAAACGATCTTACAATCGTTCTCTTCGTGGTGTAAAAAAGCGTAAACGCCTATTTGCCCCAAAACAAAAACGTACACGAAGAAGAAGTTCACATCGCTCTACAAAAAAGAAAATACCTGTTTCAGCAAAACGTGTTCGTGCCCGAAAACCTACCAAACGAAGAGCTCCGCAGGGAGCGAGAGTCAGAAGACGTCACAAACATGACCTTACCGTGTCACCAGGTTTGCGTCTCAATCCATTTATCCCTAGAGCAGGGGAGCCATGGTACCTCAAACTGTTTCGACCACTCCTCTTTGCAACACTCTTAGGACTCCTCTGGGTAGTTGTTTTCAACCCAGCCTTTCATGTATCCAACGTCTCTATCAATGGCACCAACCGCATTCCAGAACAAGAGTTACAAGCCACAATAGACGAACTCCTCAACGGTGAACGATTGTTTTTGTTTCCTGCCCGAAGCTATGCGTTTGTACCTATGAGAGGTATTCAGTCTGTCATAGAAGAACGTTTTCCTGTCCGTGATGTCCAGCTCCAAAAAACGTTTCCTGATACCTTGGCGATCATCATCCAAGAACAAGTTTCTAGCGTCATCTATGACAACACAGAGCAATTCTTTCTTTTTGATGATGAAGGAAAGCTGATGGAGCCACTCAGACGTGTAGCCTCGTACGAATGGGAGACGGCAGAAACCCCTGTCCTCACCACCAGCACTGATGAATCACCAGAGTTTGAACAACTGATCAACGGAAAACGTGTTCACAGCCCAGACATAGCCTCATTTGCCACAGAACACGGTGTACTGCCTATATTGGTCGATGAGCGACCAAATGCTCCAGAAACTATCAATACCAATGACAAGGCAGCACAGCTCCCAGCATCGCTTATTGGCGCTGTGTTGTCCTGGTACCAAACATTTGAAGATAATAATCTGGTATTTCAATACATGAGGATTACTGACCCACGCAGTGACTATGCCGAAATCACAGATCAAGAGGGGAGAGTCTATACCATCTCACTCAAAAATGACCTAAGCCCCCAACTTGCCAAAATCAATACTCTTCTCGATGAGCACGAGGATATTTCACGCATCGATGTTCGTTTTCCTGGCAGAGTATATTGGGAATAAGTGACATGATCACAGTTTCAGTATTTAAAGATGAGCAAACAGCTCGTTTTTTGTTTTTGTGCTAGGGGAGTTGCACAGGGATAACGCGCAAAGGTGCACAATATGAATTATTTTCATATATAAATGGCTATCTACCCTCATGGTAGGCAATATTACTTGCGTCGCACAATATATCTTATGCGACACTTGTATACTACGTAGCGTGGCTTTGATCATCAACCCTGAATATTGCATAATTCCCTTCGCAATCTACCTACGACCTACAATAAGATTTCAAAAAAAACTTTCATTCATTACCTACTTGTAATTCTACTGAGCCAAGTTTTACCAAACTCGTCTCACTACCCCACCACTATTGCACCTTTGAGACAGTCACATTGTGCGACACTACAGATTTATGTTTTTTATGCTGCAGGTATATGGAGTCATGAATTTACAACAGAATATCACCTCAACCAGGCAGTTATTCTACTATAAAAACGCACAACATCTTTACAACCAAAAGCACAGCCAATATCGGCTGTGCTTTTGGTTGTCTTATTGATTCTTGCCTCAGTGCTTCATTTTCCAACCCTACTCCCCTTTTGGAGCGCAAAATCTATGATAGAGTGTCGGAATGACCAGTAGCGTCAGTACCGTTGAGAACATGAGTCCAAAGATAATCGCAAATCCAAGTGATGACCAGACAGGATCTGAAACCGCAAGTGGCATGATACCAAACACAGTAGTGAGTGTCGTGAGGACAATCGGCTCGACGCGTGACTTTCCAGCATCTATGACAGCCTCTCTGTGGCCCATACCGGCGTTTTTGCGCTGATTAATGGTATCTATGAGGATGATCGCGTTATTGACCACAATACCCACGAGAGCGACGATGCCGATGATACCTGGGAAGCTAAGTGGCAAATTGAGCAATGTAAGGCCTGGGAAGACCCCAATCAAGGCAAGTGGAATGGTCACAAGAATAATAACACTTTGCTTGAATGAGTTGAACTGAAGCACGAGCAGCGCAGCGATCATAAAGATGGCAATAATCATGGCGCGGAACATGTCGGCAAACGACTGATTAATGTCTTCATTGTCACCACCTATTTGCAGTCTGTAGCCATTTGGGAGATTGAGTTCATCTTGTCGTTCACTAAACTCAGCAAAGACATCAAGTGCGCTCACACCTTGTTTGGTAAACGCAGTCACTTTGCTGATACGCTCAGTATCATCATGCACAATGTCGGCAAAGCTGTGTTCGAGGCGAATTTCTGCAATATCATCAACTGGGACAGGACCATTTGGACCACTAATCGTCAAACTACGAAGGAGATCGATGCTTGTTTCGTTGCGTGAGCCACCTTCGAGCGCTTCTTCAGAGAGTGCATAGCGGACGGTCACATCAACATCATCACCATCAATATTTACTTCGGTTGCTTCAGAACCAGCAATCGCATTGCGGAGGGTAAAAGCGACATCAGAAGTAGAAAGGCCTAGTTGAGCAGCTTTTTGGCGGTTGAGACGGAAGACGAGCTCACCATTGGTCTGACGGACAGATGTGCCGAGATTGGTGGTGCCAGGAATGTCTTCGAGGATCATTTTGGCATCGTTGGCTAGGAGTTCAAGGGTGCTGAGGTCTTCACCAAAGATAGTCACCACAACAGGCGCTTCACTCGGTGGGCCAAACACGGCCTGGGTGATATCAGCTTTTCCAGGAGAAAATGTCACGAGTCTATCACGATATGACTCGACGATGTCTACACTGGTAGGACGTTCTGAGGCATCAATCAGATTGATGAAGATCGAACCATTGTGTTCACCGCCTTGGCCGATGGTAGTCACAAACGAGGCTATATTGGTGTCTTCGTAAAGCATTGCTTCGATACGCTCAATTTGTTTTTGGGTATCTTCTAGCCGAGAGCCAATTGGGAGCTCGTATGAGATGCTAAAAGAAGGGAAGTCAGACTCAGGGAACATATTGACCTGCAGTGCTCCCCTAGCAGGCAATGAAAAACTTGCAATAAGAAGAATAATCACGGCGACTAGAAGGCTCCGTCTCCCCTTTTTGTTGAGCATTTGGGTGTCGAGATACTGAACATATTTGTTGCGCAATGCGTCAAAGATCCCTCGTCCAGGAGCGTTGCTGATAGTCTGCCAAGCAACGGCTAACCTTGTATTACTCTTGGCACTCCCCTTCCCTGCTAGCAACTTCTTTTGTCGTTTGCTTTCTATCGCAGCGGTAAGTGTAGTGATGATCGCAAGCGCGACAAAGAGTGACGAAAGCAAAACACCTGTCACGGTGACCGGAATACTCTTGATATACTGACCAATAATTCCAGAGGTTAGGAGCATAGGGATGAACGCAAACACTGTGGTAAGTGTACCGGCAATCAGTGACCACTGGTACTCTTTGACCGTATTGAGGGCTGCCTGCGTCGGTTCTAGGCCTTTGGAAATATTCTTATTGAGTCCTTCATTGATCACAATTGTGCTGTCTACCAATATACCCAAGGTAAGGATAAGGGAAAACAACGTCATGAAGTTGATGGTGTAGCCAATATAGAAGAGGTACGCAAAGGTCATCAAAAACGCCAGTGGAATCGCAATACTGGCAAGTACCGCTTCACGAATACCGAGGAATATCATGAGCACCAAGAAGACGATGATGACGGTAGCCATCCCATTGCGTGATAGAGAGACAAGATCGTCTTGAATGTCTTGGCCAAGATCTTGAACATAAATAATATTCAACGAATCTGGGAGTGATGTACCGACCAATTCTGCGATACGATCCTTTACGGCGGCTGATATTCTTGTGATGTCTCCACGAGATACTTTCTTCACCTCAATCGTGACAGAAGGTGATGTGTTGGCGTCTCCACCTGCTTTGTAGATCTGTGAGAGTGACGTGATCTCAGTGTATCCACGCTGGACGGTAGCAACATCACTGACGGTCACGACTTGTCCAGCTACAGGGCGGATAGGTACGCCAGAGATATCTTCTACACCGTTCAAACGACCTGCCAAGCGCAATGTGTATGCTTCGTCACCAGTCTCAATAGCACCAAGCGGGATATCACTGTTTGCACGACCAATCGCTTGGGTGACTTCTGGAAGGGAAATCCCAAACTGGGCCAGCTTTGCCTTGTCTACCAAAACTTGAATATCATCTGTTTGCCCACCATAGATGTCCACTTGTGAGACACCATTGATGCGTTCAATAGACTCTTCAATGTCTTCGGCAAACCGTTGGAGTTCGTGAAGTGGAAAATCTCCTCCGAGTGAGAGGCGCAAGATAGGCTCATCTGTCGCGGCTATTTCGTTGACCTGTGTATCTTCGGCTTCATCTGGGAGCTCTGTAGCTACTTCGTCGACTGCGTCACGCACATCCTGCATGACTTCTTTCTTATCGGTATTAACATTAAATTCGATAATGATCTGAGATACACCGTTGCGAGAGTTTGAGGTCAGTGAATCAATACCACTAATACTACTAAGCTTGCTCTCAATAGGATCTGTGACGAGTTCTTCTACGTCCACTGGACTGGCACCAGGAAAGATGGTCACGATAGAGGCAATCGGAATGTCGACTTCTGGGTCTGATTCACGAGGAATCTGACTAATAGCCAAAAATCCAAACAATACGACCGCAATACTAATCACAAACGTAAAGCGAGCTCTCGTAATGAAGAATGACCAAATGTTCTTATTATTATGCATACTTATTGTACTCGGACACTTTCCCCTACCGTACGACCACGCACAGAAGAAATAATAGTGATATCAGCAGGTGCGTCAAACACTTCCACGCGGTCACCAATGATTCTTCCGACGGTGACCGATACTTCCTCTAGCACATTTTCAGTATTCACGGTAAATACGGTCGCGCCAAGCGCTGTCGTACGAACAGCCTCGAGTGGGAGTAAAAGAGTATTGTTTTCTTCTTCTACAGAACGGTCAATCGTAATGTTTACGATGTCATCGATGATAAGATCGGTGTTTTCGTCGGTAAGTCCAACATGTACCTCTACCTTGCGTGTATCTGGGTTGATAGCTGGAGAGACATGGGTCACGACGGCGTCGTAGGTGCCAGCTACTGTGGCAGGTTGCCCCGGACTGATTGCACGGGCATCTGGGCCAGGGACCGCAGTCTTGACGACCACGCCACTGGTATCCACCACACGCACCACCAAATCACTGTTGCGAACAAGCTCGCCACGCTCTACTTCGAGTGCTGCGACAACGCCTGAGACAGGCGTTCGTACGCTGTATTTGGCAAGTTCCGCGCTTGCACTTCGCACACCAGCTTGCGCCGCTGCGATTGCTGCTTCTTGGAGGGCTTTACTTGCCTTGATCTGCTCAAGGTTGGCTTCGGCCGCTGCTACGTCAGCGCTTGTTTGCGCTTGCGTGTTGTTTAAGGCTTGCTCTGCTTGGTCGAGACTTATTCCAAGAGAGTTGTTGGCTGTGACAGCGTTGTTAAGAAGTTGTTTTTGGGTGCTAAAGACTTGTTGTTCTGCGAGCTGTAGCTGCTTTTGGGCTGCAAACTGGCTACGAAGTGACGCAAGGATTGTTTCACTCAGTGTTCCGTTTGTGACAGCTGCATCAACAATATTGTCAGCATCACGAACAAGACCTGTAGTATCAGTGAGCAATGCTTCAAGATCATTTATGATACTCACTGTTTCTTCGACAGATACACTTGTAAGCGGTGTTTCTATGATCACAAGTGTCTCTTCAAGATTTCTTGCGATACGAGAGTATTCAAAAGAAATATCGCGAACGGCGGCTTGATTGATAGCTGAGAGCTCTTCTTCGTAGCCATCATCAGGACGAGAAGCGTTAAGCCCAAACGTATCTTCAACCAAACGAAGGCTAGTCTCAACTGTACCAATCATAGAATTCACGTACGATTCTACGGCACTGATAGCATCGGTGAACGCTTGTGACTGCTCCCCTGCTGCGGCAGCGCGAGCGTTGTTCTCTGCTTGTGCTACTGCTGACTGCGCATTCGTTAACGCTGCATTTTTTCCAGCGTTTGCTTTTACGAGAAGGGCTTCTTGCGCAGCAATTTGCGCGTCATACTGAAGAAGTGAGGCTTTGGCTCTATCAAGCTCGGCAAGCGCACTATCATAACGAGCAGCAGCCCCTCCAGCATTGAATGCAACAAGTCGCTGTCCAGCGTACACTTGCTGACCAAGCTCAACGTACACACCAGCAACAGGCGCGGTGATTTCACTACGAAGATCAACTTGCACGCCTGCTTCTACGCGACCAGTGGTTTCTATCGCTTGAGCCTGTACAGTATCATCTGCAAGTGATAAGAGTTCTACCATAGGCAATGCTTGCTCAGCACTAGTGCTAAGAGTTCCATCACCAGACGTTCGAGCTACTCCGAGAATGATCATGGTAAGGACAAGTGCAATAACAGCGCTTTTTCCTGGATTTGCTTTGATTTTTTTGATTGGCATATCAATAATTATGTATCTAATTGGTAGCCTATTTTAGCGAAAAAACATCGTTCCGTCAAGGTGGATAAATAAAAAAACATATCTAGGTAAACAGACATGTTTTTTTGCTATGTTGTGGCTGATTTATTCGGAAAGTCCGAGAGCACCACGAGATGTCGCAACGATGATGTCGTCCTGAATGGCGCGTCCCGATGGTCCTCCTGCAGGAAAGCCTTCAGACGCAAAGCCGGTCGGATAGGTATGAGGGCCCAGATGAGGATTCATATCGTTGGCAGAAGCTGGACAATTGATCACCGCAGTGTCTATTGTTGTCCCATATTGATAATCCCAAACATCAAGTGTTCCACGGCGTGTCTCCCAGTTATAGTTAAAAATCACCCTGTATGTTCTGTTATTTTGCAATTCTATGTGTGGTATATCATACGTCTCCCCTGTTCCACCAAGACCACATGTGAGGGTTAGTAGTCGCTTACCAGGTTCGTGGATAGCTGTGATTGCGAGCATTCCACCTGTACGACTGTAGTTATAATCTATGGCGTCTCCTACGATAGGTTGAAATGGAAGCCAGGCATCACTAAAATCTGCCTCTTGGCGAACAAGCATACTGACCCAAAGCTCTGGTTGCGGATCAAAACAATTGGCGCAGACCAAGCTCTCTGAATCAGTAATTTCTACGCTCTGTGAGCCAGCCAACACTGTACCAGTATAGTCACAATCAGGTGCATTGGTATCACGCCGTTGGTCATATGCAGCACAAGTAAGGTCAGCAGTCTCAAAATCTTCGGAAAAAAGGATACCATTACTGGTGTTGTACCCAGGGGTAGGTGTTGGTTCCGTCACGGGTACTGCTGGGTAATCATTTCTAAACCCTGTTGGGGTAAGGTAGTTTGTACCGCCAGGTAGTCCATTTAGGAAACTATCGAGCGAAAGCGTGACCACATATGACGCGCCACCTTGTTGGGATTCATAGATCCAGGTATTGCCACCCGGATCAGAAGGGACAATCGTCATAATTGGTGCGTTGCAAGTAGCAGCAGAGCGAAACCCATTTGTCCCAAGGCATGCCGCATCAACGCCACCAATACGGTAGGTACCAACTGGGTAGGCACGATGATCTGCATAGTAGAGTTCTAGTGCAGTTTGGAGTTGTTTGGCTTGCGTGATCCTTTTTTCGTCACGAGATTCTTCCGGTTCAGTTTCAACAAAATCAAAGAAGACTGTTGGGGTAGGAATTCTATCAGTACGATAACCAGCAGCAACTATTTCCGACATTGTGTTGAATCTTGTCTTGAACTGTTCTCCAGGCGAACCTCCTTCAGGAGTTGTAACCATGTACACATTTGGGGTATTTGGCTCAATGTACACATAGCCATGCGGCAAGTTGGTATAAGTATCAATATTGCCCGCAGTAGAGAATAAATTCATGACACCGGGCATCACATCTTCTACCCATGACCACTGATAGCCAAGGTCCAGAAACACTTGTTCGGAAGTGATACGATATCGTTCATTTTCTGAGGTGATCAAATAAATGCTTGGATCATCAACCGTTTTGATAAGTGATCCCCAGGCGAATGTTCTTCTCGTTCCCCAGGGGAGAAATGATAACGGGTTGTCAGGAAACGTCGTCAGGGTACTATCAGGAACAGTTATGACATCATTCCACGAAACAAAATGGGAAAAAAAGACATCAGGATTCTTGATAGGGCGCTTGGAGCAGTCCTCTGCAATATAATAGACAGCATTGGTACTCTCAGGAGAGACGGCTGAGCCTGGCTCTACTGGACATGACTGGGCACTTGTCGACAAAGGAAAGATGAACGAGAGGGCAAATAAAGCAAAAAATAGACGAATAGTCATAGCGATTTACCAATCTTTAACGAGATGATCTAGTGGATTTACGGGAATTCCTTCTTTGCGGACCTCAAAGTGAAGATGAGGACCAGTCACAAATGGACCAGCACCATTGGTACCAGGCGTACCACCACTGTACCCAATGATGTCTCCCCTAGTGACAAACTGATCTTCTGCTACCAATATCTTGCTCATGTGTCCGTAGACCGTAGAAAGACCTCCTGAGTGGACAATAGATACCATACTGTAGCAAGATGGAGACGAACATCGTTTGGCGCGTGCAACGTAGCCAGCCTTGGCGGATCGAAGAGGTGTGCCGTGCGCAGCACGAATATCAATGGCATTGTGCTCGAAGACGTGTCGATACGGGTAAGAAGGGTCTCGGAAGCGTGCGGTGATATATCTACCATCTGTAGGCCAGCTCAATAACGAACCTCCATCAACACCAGACAGGCGTTCTTCGAGATCAAGCCTCTTGCGTACTTCACGCTCAGCAGCAAGGATTTCACTTTCTATGGATTGGTATTGTTTTTTGAGGTTTGCCAAGAGTGTCCCTTGTACCCGTTTGGACAGCTCTGTTTGGTCGAGGAGGTCATTTTTGGCACTAGATTGCTCTACGAGATCAAGCTTTTTGTCTGATAATTGTGATTTGAGTTTGTCGTATGATTCCTTTCGGTCTACAGTAAGGCTTTTCTTTTGTTCCAGCTCCCCTTTTGCTAGCTTTAGCGCTTTGGCGTTACTCCCAAGATCTTTTTCTATCGTCTGCAAATATTGGAGACGGTTATAAAAGTCTGACACAGAGTCATAGGCAGCAAGCACCTCAAGAAAGTTTTGGTCTTGTTCGTAGTGAAGTGTGCGGACAAACTCACCAATCATACGCTTGTACCGAGTGATCTGGTCCTCTGTCAGGACAATCTCTCCACCAAGCGCTTCTATTTCTAGCTCAATTTCTTCAATCCGCTCTTCAGTAGCTGATATCTCGAGCTCTACCTGGGTAGTGTGGTTTTCGAGAATAGCGAGTTGGTTCTGAAGGGAGACGCTTTCTAGTTTTTTCTCCTCTATCTTTCGTTTTACCTGTTCGATACTGTGTTCGAGCTTTTTTACGCTGATACGTTTTTCAGATATCTGATCATTGAGGTTATCTATTTCTTCACGAATGTTGGACTGAGCAAGCACTGAGTACGACGCAACGCCAAATACACCCCATACAGCAATAGCTATGGTGAGAAGAGATACAGAAAAAAATTTGGCCTGTTTGATAGTCATATTTGTACTAGCAGTATACCAAACAAAAGCAACCGTGTGAACGGTTGCAAATGTGGATGTTTGTCTACGATGAAAGCGCAGCAGCGCCAGCTGAGACGCGAGCAATGCTAACTTGCTTCCCTATCGCCCCGGCGATCTCAAATGGACTCGGAGAATTCTTCAGTCCTGAGAGTGAGGTACGGAGTGGCCAGAGCACATCGCCATTGCCAAGCCCTTGCTCCCCTATCCAGGCGCGAACTATTTCTTCCAGCTTGTCCTTATTCCAGTCTTGATCACTAATATTGTTCATTAGTATTACTAGGTCAGAAAGCACCTTTTGGGACTCCTCACGAGTAGCTTTTTTCCAGATGAGGAGCTCTGCATCGTATTCTAGTGTATCAGCAAAGAAGAATCCTGTGTTCGCAACTAACTCAGAAAGTGTTGCGCTACGGCTTCGCTCTGTATCAACGACCTTTTTAAGTCGTTCAAACTCTTCTTGGTCATCAATCTCGTCTGAACCCAAAATTCCTGCATTTTTGTAGAATGGCACAGTTCGCTTGGTCAGCTCACTGAGATCCATATTCATCATGTATTGCTTGTTCATCCAGTCGAGGCGTTCACGGTTGAAGACTGCGGCACTCTTACCGACACCTTCAAAGCTAAACGCTGCTTCAAGCTCTGCAAGAGAGAAGATCTCACGCTCATCGCCTGGGTTCCACCCGAGGAAGGCGATGAAGTTGATCATCGCTTCTGCGAGGTAGCCTTTTTCCTTGAAGTCTTCTACTGAGACATCTCCATGGCGTTTGCTAAGCTTTTGTTTTTTCTCATTTACAAGGAGTGGCAAGTGAGCATAGATTGGTGCTTCCCAGCCAAAAGCCTCATAGAGAAGCACATGCTTGGGAGTAGAGCTCAGCCACTCTTCCCCACGGATAACGTGAGTGATGCCCATATGATGATCATCTACGACCACAGCGAGGTGATACGTAGGAAAGCCATCAGACTTCATGAGGACCTGGTCGTCTACTTCTTTGCCATGGATACTGACCTTGCCACGGACGAGATCATTGATCTCAAGGGCGCGGTCATGAGGCATTTTGAGGCGAATCACATATTTATCACCTGCATCAATGCGTTTTTGGGTCTCTTCTTCACCAAGCGTGAATACATTGGTCATGGTCTCACGTTCGTAGCGAGTTGGTTGCTTGTTGAGTTGTTGGCGCTTGCGCATCTCGTCGATCTCCTCAGCGGTATCAAATGCGTAGTAGGCGGCGCCACTTTCGAGCAGTTTTTGGACGTGTTCACGATAGATCTCCGTTCTTTGCGATTGGATGTACGGGCCACAGTCGCCTTTTTCACTCACCAAATTATTATCGAGCACTACTCCTTCATCTGGGCCTATACCTCCCCAGGCTAACGCGTGGAGGATGTTTTCGGTAGCTCCCTCTACAAGACGCTCACGGTCAGTGTCTTCGATACGGAGCACAAAGTTGCCACCTTCCTTCTTGGCGAGGAGATACGCAAAGAGTGCGGTCCGTAGACCACCAATATGGAGAAAGCCAGTAGGACTAGGTGCAAAACGGGTTTTAATCATATTACTTGGTCTTGTGGTTTTTGCTCACTTCTTGGGCTGTGATCATAGCTGTACGGATCTGCTCTGTGAGGTCAGTGATCGCTCCTGGTGAGTGCGGGATCATGATAGTGCTCGCGTTTGATGTTTGGCCAATGTCTTTGAGCGTATCAAAGTACTGGGTGATCATGACGAGATTCATGACGTCTTGAGCAGTAGCACCGGGGATACTCTTCTGAAATTCATCGACTGAGCTACGAAGCCCGTCAATAATTGCCATACGTTGGTCCGCAATACCTTTTCCTTGGAGCGCTTTGCTCTCTGCTTCAGCCTCGGCTGACTTTACCTTCATGATGCGATCAGCTTCACCGCGAGCTTCTGCAACGATTTTCATACGCTGAGACGCGTTGATTTCGTTCATAGCTGCTTTTACTTTGGCGTCAGGGTCGATATCTGTCACAAGTGCATTCAAGATGCCATACCCGAAGTCATCCATGATTGCTTCAAGTTCTTTCTTCACTGCAATAGCGATTTCGTCTTTCTTCTCAAATACTTCATCTACTGAGATCCCAGGAACTCTGGCACGGACAACATCAAACACAAATGACTTGATCTGCTCTTGTGGATTTACAAGACGATAAAACGCATCATAAATCTTTTCTGGAAGAACATAGTACTGAACGGCGATGTTGAGGTTGACGAATACACTATCCTTGGTCTTGGTCTCAACTTGGACATTGAGCTCCTGCACGCGAAGGCTCACGCGGCCACGAATCTGATCAATAAAAGGGATTCTCCATCGAAGACCAGCTTCTGATTGACGAATAAACTTTCCGAAGCGTTCAATAAGGGCAACTTGTTGCTGTGAGACTGTAAAAAAGCCAAACAAAGCGAGAAAAAGTGCACCGACGATAATTATGGCAATGAGTTCCATATGTATATGATTAGTGGTTATATATAGCGTTCATGACGATACCAGCTGAAATGGCAGCGTTGAGCGACTCACCTTGACCTGCTCCTGGAATAGAGATGGTTTGATCTGATTGTGATAACAGTTTTTTGTCTACACCGTGCGATTCACTCCCCACTATACAACCATATTTCTGCCCAGATTTCAAGGTACTGAGTGGGTGCCCTTTCATATCAAGTGAGACTACTACCTTCCCCATACGTTTCAAGTCAGAGATAGTCTGAACAATATCTGTACTCATGACTATATTTGCGCGGAATATTGCTCCCATAGTGCTGCGAACTACTTTTGGCGCAAAGGGATCTGTGCACCCAGGACTGAGCACTACATCCTTGATGCCAAACCAGTCAGCAGTACGGATCATCGTCCCCATATTGCCAGGATCAGCAATTCGGTCAAGAATCAGCACATGCCCATCCCCTATCTCACGGGCTTCTGGAATACGACAAACTGCCATAATCCCTGGAAACGTTTCTGTCTGTTGTAGATCCTTGAGCTCACCAGGGCTCGCATCATACACATGTTCAAATCGAGGAATCTCTCCGCTATACCCGCGTTCGATAATGATAGCTTCGACAAGATTGGCCGAGAGCGCTTCCTGCACCCCCTTCAACCCTTCAACAGTGCACAGACCCAACTGTTTGCGTTGTTTCTTCTGCTGGAGCTTGCGAAGTGTAGTACTGAGTTTATTGCTTATGGCAGACGTGATCATAGATGACAGTTATAGGAAAAATAATAGTTGCGCTAATAATACGTTTGAATCGTGTAGGTTCATGTAGGAGTCGAAAGAGCCACTCGAGACCAAGCACTCGCATAACTTTTGGCGCTCGTGGTATAAGACCAGCCAGTGTGCTAGCCGATCCTCCAGCCCCAATGCCTATCTTCACACTTGGCAGATGTGGTAGATGCTCATGAAGCCATAGTTCTTGCTTCTCATGACCAAATCCTACGATGAGTATATCTGGGGCAGCGTTGATAATGTCACCGAGGATGTCGTCATTGTTTGTATCCAGGTATATCAGCTTGCGTCCACCTTCACATTTTTCAAGTGCGAGCCTAGGGCCGTTTTGAACATACATATTGTTCAATTTTGGATATCTGTTTTTTAGGCCTTCCAATGCTTGGTTTGCCCAGTCTTCTCCCCCACCACCAAGTATATAGACTGACAAGTTCGTGTTTTCTGCCTGCCTGAGGAGATCATCGACGGCTTCTACTCCAGGATAGCGATCAAGTTTGAACCCGCTCGCAATCTTCACAGCGGTGCTATCACAAAGGCTAAGATCAGCTCCGTTCAATACTGTTTTTAAGTATGGATTCTCATTCGCGGCCAAGATCATCTCTGCGTTTGGCGTAACCACCAGTGTATTGGTGCGTTCTAACAACTGATACAGTGATATACGTGTATCAGTACGTGAAGATTCGGTGAGTTGTACGCCAAGAATATTCATATTTGTGATATAATTCTACTATATTTAGCCCTGTTTGGCCACCCCTATTTGCGTATTAGCACTCAGTATGTTAGAGTGCTAATATCAATATATTCATAGTAGTCAAATCATATGAATCCTCAAAACTTTACCCAAAAATCACAAGAAGCTCTCCAATCCGCCGCTGAGATCGCTCAAGAATACGGCCAAGTACAAGTAGAGCCACCTCACCTCTTTCTTGCTCTTCTCGCTCAGGAGGAAGGCGTTGTTCTTTCTGTCCTCAAAAAGCTCAACGTTGTCATTGAAGAGCTACGTGCAGAAATCGAAGCCATGGTCCGTGCACTTCCTCAACAAAATGGTCCAACAGGAGGTCTGGGACAGATCATGATGGGCCAAGCGATGACCTTTATCCTCCGCTCTGCCAAGGAAGAATCCGAGAAGATGGGTGACAGCTATATCTCTGTCGAGCACCTCCTCCTTGCCTACATGACCAATCGCAACCCCATCTCACAAGCCCTCAGTGGCCAAAATGTCCAATATGATGATGCCCTCAAAGTCCTCGCCACTGTCCGTGGCAACCAGCGTGTAGACTCCGCCAACCCAGAGAGCACCTATGAAGCACTCGAGAAATACGGCCAAAACTTCACCGATATGGCCCGCAAGGAGAAGCTCGACCCGGTCATCGGCCGCGATGACGAGATCCGCCGCGTCATGCAAGTCCTCACCCGCCGTACCAAGAACAACCCTGTCCTCATTGGTGAGCCAGGTGTCGGTAAAACTGCCATCGTCGAGGGTCTCGCCCAACGGATCGTCAATGGTGACGTGCCTGAGAGTCTCAAAGACAAAGAGCTTATTGGCCTCGACATCGGATCCCTCCTCGCTGGGACCAAGTTTCGAGGTGAGTTTGAAGAGCGTCTCAAGGCTGTCCTCAAAGAAGTCACTGGATCAGACGGCAAGATCATCTTATTTATAGACGAGTTGCATACGATCGTCGGGGCTGGTTCTAGTGACGGCGCCGTAGACGCCAGCAATATGCTCAAGCCGGCTCTCGCCCGTGGAGAGCTCCGTACGGTAGGAGCCACAACGCTCAAAGAATACCAACAACACATCGAAAAAGATGCTGCTTTTGAACGTCGTTTTCAACCTGTCCTCGTCGCTGAACCTACCAAAGACGATACTGTGGCTATCCTACGCGGGATCAAGGAAAAGTATGAGGTTCACCATGGTGTCCGTATCACTGATGGCGCCATCCTTGCAGCTGTCGAACTCTCTGACCGCTATATCACCGACCGTTTCCTCCCAGACAAAGCCATCGACCTCATCGACGAGGCTACCAGTGCTATGCGTATGGAAATCGAGTCCATGCCAGACGAGCTCGACAAAATGAAGCGCCAGATGATCAAACAAGAGATCGAACTCAAAGCGCTAGAAAAAGAAAAGGGGGACGATGCCAAAGCTCGCCGCAAAGAACTCCAACAAGAACTCGAAAACGTTCGTGAAAAGAGCAATGAGCTCGAAGTCCACTGGAAAAATGAGAAAGACATCATCAGCCATGTCCGTGACCTCAAAAAACAAATAGACAAGACAAAACAACAAGCCGAAATTGAAGAACGCAAAGGTGACCTCCAAAAGGTAGCTGAGCTCCGCTATAGTGAAATTCCAAAGCTGGAAGCAGAGATCAAAGACGCTGAAAAGAAGCTCGCCGAAGTCCAAGTAGGGCGCACCATCCTCAAAGAAGAGGTCTCTCATGAAGACATCGCCGCGGTCGTCGCCCGCTGGACCAAAATCCCGGTGGACAAGATGCTCGAAGATGACATCAAGAAACTAGCAAGACTCGAAGATGTCCTCGCTGCACGAGTGATCGGCCAAGAAGAAGCCATCGGTGCTGTCGCCAATGCTATCCGCCGCTCCCGTGCGGGTGTGACAGATGAGAAGCGCCCTATCGGCTCGTTTATCTTTATGGGACCTACTGGTGTCGGCAAGACTGAGCTTGCCAAGGCACTCGCAGGCTTTATGTTCAATGATGAGGAAGCCATGATCCGTGTGGACATGAGCGAGTTTATGGAGCGCCATGCGACCAGCAAGATGATTGGCTCCCCTCCTGGCTACGTCGGTTACGAAGAAGGCGGCCAACTCACCGAGAAGATCCGCCGCCGCCCGTACAGCGTCGTTCTCTTTGACGAGATTGAGAAAGCTCATCCTGATGTCTTCAATATGATGCTCCAAATCTTGGACGATGGACACCTTTCAGACGCCAAGGGCCGCAAAGTCAACTTCAAAAACACCGTGATCATCATGACGAGTAATATCGGCTCTGATCTTATTATGAAGATAGGACGAGGCCAGTTTGGCTTTGGTGATGGGCTCGACCAAGCTGAGACCAAGCAGAAGAACTTCCAAGGCAAGCTTATGGATGCGCTCCAGAGCCACTTCAAACCAGAGTTCCTGAACCGTGTCGATGAGATCATCACCTTCAAACCACTCACTGAAGCGCAAATCCGTAGCATCGTCGACCTCCAACTAGCGATCGTCGCCAAACGACTAGAGGACAAGAAGATCACCCTAACGGTCTCTGACAAAGCAAAAGACCTCCTGGGGAAGAAAGGGTATGATCCAAACTTAGGAGCCCGCCCACTCAAACGTACCATTCAGACCGAGCTGCTTGACCCACTTGCCCTCAAAATGATTGCTGGTGATATCAAGGAAGGAACAGAAGTGAAGATAGGAGTGAGTAAAGATACGATCACTATCAAGTAAACAAAAAAGCAGAGGTTAGAATGCCTCTGCTTTTTGTTGGAATACTATTCCTCCGGAAACAATTTCTTTCCTTCTTTGTTGTAGAGATGAATGGCAAGGACGGGGCAGCTTTGTGCAGCCATGACGACGGTGTCATCATCTTCGTACTTGTCTACGTCAACGGGGACGTAGGCGAGGTCTTCTTCATCCATCTGAAAGGCGCCAGGTGCGACAAGGGCACATGAACGAGCCCCAATACATGCTGGGCGGTCTACGACAATTTTTTTGATCTTCCGATCGTCTCCAGTCGTCGTTCCAATAGAGGCTTCGTCAAATTCTTCGTTGATTTGTGCGTCGAGTTCTTCGTTGGTCATAGTCATGGGATTAATATTTGGATTGTAGCAAGTCATCAAATAATTGACAATAGAGGTCCTGTCCAGCATCATATCACTATATATACATACTATATGTCCACTATACAAGAGACAACTATCACATCTTTGGAAGAAGCCCGCGATTTTGTTGACACTATTGCTAAAGATCTTGATCCAACATCAACCTTTATCAAGGATATCTATCACTTAATTGATACTGTTTGTGATATACATAAACTAGAGTTTGAATTGGATAAAAATGGTGGAAACAAGATCGGAACGAGAGGGAAATTTTTTGCAGGAGATGATGTCTGGCAGCGTCTTACACTATCAGAAAAATTACTGGCTAATCTCGTAACAAATGAAACAAGTGGTAGGAGGTTTTCAAACAATGACAAGCAAGCATTGTACGAATATTTTGTAGACCTACCCGAGGGATCTAAGGCTGTTTCAGCTCTGTCGGCACCATGCTCAAAAGGACAAGAGGCATACTGGTTGGCAAGTCTCCTGTATGACACCCTACCAAACACCGACATTATTGTAGATGGATATGATATATCATCAGGTTGTATCAGCACGGCAAAAAAGGGAAAGTATCCTACAAAAAATTTTTTAGGACATGCAACACTGCAGATAGACAGTGATATAAAAAAAATAGTAACCTTTGAGGTTAAAAATATCCTTGTGTCACCTATAGAAAAAAAGTATACACTAATCTCTTGTCGCAACTTTTTGGGGTATCTTGCAGAAGAACAAGCAAGAAAGCTCTTAGATACACTTTGCAAAAGTTTACTACATCCAGGCGCAATACAACTCGATACATTTGCTGTCGACAACAAATTTTTGTGGATTAGTGATTACCTTTTATCCAAAGGGTTAATTAGGTCTACAGGTTCGACACTTTACATCCACAAATAAACCTTTCCAAAGCTCGTTCACTGGGATATTTTCCCAAAGAAAATCTTACTCAGCGGATAGTCTCGGTATATTTATAGATCTCCTAAAAAGTTATTGGCATCCATGATCTCTTCTGCATTATGCTTCTGGCCAGTACGCTCTTCTCCATATGTCTCAGGATTGTCGTCTGAGGTATTGATGATCTTCTTTACGTCATCATCTTGTACGTTGTTGTGGGTGGTGTCATTTACTTGCATATTTGGTGCGCTAGAACAAAATCCGAGACACTCTACGTGCTCGACTTGTATACTATCAGATTTTTGGCCTGGTGCAAGGCCTGTCAGCTTTTTGACCTTTTTGGTGAGCCTTCTCGTGCCAAATGTCTTGCAGCTTCTCCCTGTGCAGATACAAATCTTCTTCATATCTATACCCCCATCGCTTCACGGAGCTCCTTGGGCGGGGTCCACGGTGGGTCAAAGGTTACTTCAATGTTCACCTTCTCGAAACCAAGGATCTTCATACTATCCTCTACTTCATCCTTGAGCTGCTCTCCGTACGGACAAAATGGCGTAGTAAAGGTCATGAGGATGTCTACTTGTTTATCCTTTGGGACAGTCACATTGTAGATGAGGCCCATGGTCCAGACGTCGACCCCTAGTTCGGGGTCGATGACGGTTTCGAGCATTTCAGTTATTTGTTCTTGGGTTGGGGTTGGGTTTGGCATATATATAGCATGTATCACGTATCACGTATCATGAATCATATAACAATCGTCATTGCGAGTAGCGTGTAACAGCGACGTGGCAATCTCGTACGTAAAGAGATAGACTACGTTAATTACGTAAACATGAGCAATTCAGGCTTGAAGATAAGAAGCAAACCGAGAATAAGCATCAAAAGGCCACTCACCAGTTGCGCATACTTGGCGTACTTGTTGCCCGCACCACCAGTCGCCTTGAGTGTCAGCATCGCTGCACCAAAGACAATCATATCATCCAACATGTAGAAGAAGATGTAGCCGGCCATGTACCCATAACGCTCGAGTGATGTGACTTCGGCAATCGCGAGGATCTGTGTGAAGAGCGCCGGAAAGCCAGCCGAACATGCAAGCTCAACCAGGTTGATAGAAAACCCGAGTAGCGTAATACCAAGGAGTGACCACCAGATACTTTCTCGATGAACGATGTCTTTGATCTTGCCAAAAGTCTTCTTGGCGCCGCCCATATCAGAGACTTTGCAGACCACACCATCTGCTTTGCGGTTGCGCCAGAAATCTCTGAGGCTAATACCACCAACACTAATAGCGAGCGCACCGATAAGGATGCGGACCACCAGCGCCACCCCGATAAAGAGGATGAGCTGCAGCCAGGCCGCCATGAAGATAAAGTATGAAATGCCGCTGGTGAGGATGAAGACGGTACCAAGGATCCAACGTCTCTTGGGGTCTTTCATCGGAAGTAAGAGTGAGATGAGGAACAATAGCACCCACATCGCACAGGGGTTGAAGCCATCGAGCAGTCCGAGCACGAGGGTCAAAAGTGGAAGCGAGACAGATTTGGCGCTGATCTCACCGAGGACAGGTACGACAACATTGTCTGACGTGATGCCAGAGATTTGCTCCTCGACGATGTTGAGGATCTGCGCACCGGTCACATCATCGCTAGAGTAGCCGAGGACGAGTTGGTTTTCGCCGATAAATGCAGCTGGTACGCCGCCAGCTTGCTGGCCACGTTCGCCTGCCATCTGTTGGTAGAGGGCAGCATTGGCCGGGTCAGAGATCTCAAAAAGTTGGAAGTCTAATCTGTGACCATACTGTTCACGAAGCGTAGACTCGATAAAGGCAATATGATCTTTGCAGTGCGGGCAGCTGTCGAGGTGAAACAACACATACGGAATTTTGTCTTCTGCTGCTGTGAGAGTGCTCGCTTCTACGCCTTCGGCTAGTTCTAGATCTGCACCACAAGTAGCCTCACCGTCAGCGGTGACTTCACATGGCACTGGAAGTGCGTTGTCAGCGGCCTCATCGGCCGCATACACCGGTACCACAAACGACCCGGCTAGCAAGAGTGTGGCAAAGAGCAGTTTGAGTGTACGCATATGTGGCGAATAATGTAGTAAGCTATATAACTATATTTACGTCATTTCGACCGGAGTGTAACGGAGTGGAGAAATCTGTGCTGTTTGGCTACAGATCTCTCGATTCCGCTATCGCTTCACTCGAGATGACGTGTCTAGTAAAAAGATACGTGAATATTTCTACTTCTTCAAAAGATCACGGATCTCAGTAAGCAATTCTTCTTGACTTGGTCCTTTTGGCGCTTCTGGTTCTGCTTCTTTCTCGTCTTTTTCCTTCATCTTGTTGTACACCTTGACCACAACGAATACTGAGGCAGCAATAAGGAGGAAGTCAATGATGGTCTGGAGAAAGAGACCATAGCGGATAGCAACAGCTTCTGCGCTGTCTGTCGCTGCTTTGAGCGTGACTTGAAGCTCAGCAAAGTCGACATTGCCGAGAGCGAGGCCAATTGGCGGCATGATGATGTCTGCGACGAGTGACTTGGTGATCTTGCCAAACGCTCCACCTACGACGACAGCGACAGCGAGATCAATCACGTTGCCTTTGACGGCGAAGTCTTTGAATTCATCGAGAAGTTTTTTCATATGATTTATATTTGATTACTTAGTATGTTTGGTAAGTTTGAATACGACGTACTGCAAGGAAAGGTCATCCTTATGCTCAAACGAATCTGACACAGACAGTTCTTCTGCATCAAAGGTTTGCTCAACTTCTACGGTTAATCCAGCAGAGGCAAACGCTGAAAGATAATCTTCGTACGAATTCGCATAATTCTTGATATCTACTTTGGTGTCTCCTAGTTGTAACACAATTGGTACTGGAGTATCTTTGATTTGCTCTTCGGCTTCTGAACTAGTGAAGGTAGCAACGTTGGCTTGAATTAATATCTCGCCATTATCCTTTAGCGCTTTCGCAAGCTCATTACATAGCTTTGGTAGGTCTTGGGCGTACATCACACTAAAGCGCGAAAAGACAAAATCAATACTCTCGACTGGTAGATTAAGTTCATTGAGGTCACCCTGGAGCACCTCCAAATTATCTAATCCATGTTCCTCTTTCCGAGCCTCTGCTTGAGCTATCATTGCATCACTTAGCTCTATAGCGGTAACATGATTTGCTCCTTTCTTCAGTAACATTTCAGCATTCTTTCCATTGCCAGCTCCCAAATCCAAAATTTCTTTGCCAGCGAGTGACGTTGGAAGTTGCTCACGAAAAAAATGTTCGGACTCTGAAATAGCATCTTCAGTCTTCTCTTGTTCATAAAGCTTTGTATACAGCTGAGCTGTTTCAGGATTATACACGTCACCAATTCCTCTTCTTATCATAGAATTATGCTAAATTTCACTGCTATATTACCACTCAAACCCACCTTCTTCAACGTAACGAACACACGTTATGGGTTTGTAAGAAAAATTCCGACTTCATGCGTCATTGTATCTGGTTTATCTCTAAAGAACTCACGAACACGTTCAATCACTTCGTCTGACAGATCTGTTCGCTCCAAGAAAAATTCAATAAGCTTTTTTCCATCCTCATTACCAGACTCCTTAATAGGTCTTATATCCACTTGAGATGGAAATGTATCGAGCTTGTAAGGAATTCCTTCTTCTTGTAACGCTTGCTCAAGATCTTTATACGTACTAATTATATGCGGACCTTCTTTGACATGTTCACGAAACGCTTCATGAACTGTGTTGATGCCATTTGGTCCATGATGAATAATCAATGCTTGCGAAGCAAAACTATTGATTTTTTTCAATGATTCACGAAGATTAGATACGTAGTATAGTGAGTGAACTACAAACGCAAGGTCATACGATTTTTCAGCAACAAAATCTGATAATCCTGCTTGTACCAATGTCAGTTTTTCTGTATCAGGAACTTTCTTTCGAAACATATCAAGCTGTGCCAGATACGGCTCAACACCAGTATATGTGTAATCTACTCCATTATTATCAAGAATATCCATGACTCGTGTACTTGTGGCACCTGAACCAGACCCAATTTCTACAATGGACATCGGGTTCTTCGTCGCCCATTTGTCAAAGTTATCATCCAAATACACTTTAAAAAGATCTCTTTCGTTTGCATAACGAAGCCAAGCGTCATACACAGAAGCCTCATCATAAATTCCTTCTTCGTAAATTGTGGCATCAAATGCCATATATGCTATTTTTTTATGTGCTTACTCTACCACTCAAACCCACCTTCTTCAACCCTCTCTACCAGGTCCATTCCCCCACTCTCCACAATGCTCCCAGCCTTCATGATGTGCACGTGGGTTGGCTTGATCATCTCTAGGAGGCGTGGGTAGTGAGTGATGATGAGGACACCTGTTTTCTTGGTGGCAAAGCGGGTGATACCGTCGGCGACGAGCTTGAGCGCGTCAATGTCGAGGCCAGAGTCAGTCTCGTCGAGAATAGCATACGTAGGCTTGAGCATCTCTAGTTGGAGGACTTCCATCCGTTTCTTCTCACCACCAGAAAATCCAACGTTCAGATACCGCGTTGCGAAGTCTGGGTCCATGCCGAGCTCAGTAAGTTTTTCTTTGAGTGCACGGTGAAACTTGACCGGGTGTTGCTTCTCACCAGTGAGGGCAGTGACAGAGCTGCGCAGAAAGTTGGAGATCGTCACGCCAGGGATCTCTGGCAAATATTGCATTGAGAGGAAGAGCCCAGCTTTGGCGCGGTCGTCTGGCTTGGCTTCGGTAATGTCGTCATCTTCAAGCATGATCTTGCCGTCGGTGACCGTATACTTTGGATGGCCCATGAGCGTGTTGGCCAGTGTAGACTTACCAGAGCCATTTGGCCCCATGACGGCATGGACTTCACCTTTGCCTATCTCAAGGTTGAGCCCGTGTACGATTTCTTTTTTCTGGACGCTCACGTGGAGGTTTTTTATGGAAAGTGACATATTATTTCTTTAAGGCATCTTGAATAGTGGTGAGTGCGAGCATAGCGCACTTGATACGTGTATAGGTGATCTCAAACCCAAACAGCTCGTAGATACTCTTCTCATCCATTGCAAGGACTTCTGTCTTGGTCTTGCCATCTATGCCTTCGGCTACCAGTGACGCAGCCGACTGAGATATCGCACACCCAGCTCCAAACCAAGCAATCTCTGTGATCTTGTCACCGTTCAGCTTGAGCTGCACATGCATATCGTCACCGCAGAGCGGATTGTATCCTTTTTCTTCTACATCAAACTCATCCAAACTGCCTTTGTACATTGGATGGCGATAGAGTTCGAGAATGGTTTCTTTGTAGAGTTGTTCGTCCATAGATCATGAATCACGTAACATGTATCATTTAACAGTCGTCATTGCGAGCGTAACGTAGTGAAGCGTGGCAATCTCTTACGTTGAATGAGATTGCTTCGTCGTACCTCCTCGCAATGACGAGGTGCTATGTAAGTATTTCTATTACTTCTTGTAATTGCTTTAGCAAATTTTTCACATCATCTTCACTCGTATACACGCCCACACTCGCTCTGAGCGTTGCATTCACTCCCAGGTACCCCATGAGTGGCATCGCGCAGTGATGACCAGCGCGGACTGCAACGGAACGATTGCCCAGAAGGTCTGCCATGTCATGAGGATGCGCACCATCAACAGTAAATGAGACGCTAGCAAGTTGATCTGCAGATTTGAGTACGGTTACACCTTCTACGCGCTCCAACTGTTCTACCAGTATAGCTGTCATCTGCTGCGAGTGAGCTAGGACATCACCCATACCCAGGGAAGACAGCCATGTGACCGCTGCGCCAAAGCCAATCGCCTCAGCAATCGGGGGTGTGCCGGCTTCAAACCGTGCTGGTGCGTCGGCATACGTGGCACCATCATAGCGGACCTCACGGATCATGTCGCCGCCATAGAGCAATGGATCAAGCGTATTAAGTTTTTCTTTTTTTCCGTACAGTACGCCGATGCCGATAGGGCCGTACATCTTGTGGCCAGAGAAGCCAATGAAGTCTACATCCAACTCACGCACGTTGATCGGCATATGTGGCACAGACTGAGCCGCGTCAAGCACTGTGGTTGCGCCAACGGCTTTGGCGGCCTTCACAATAGTGGCAACAGGAAGAGTCAGGCCAAGCACGTTGGAAACGTGAGCAAAGGCGATAACTTTTGTGTTTGTATCAATTACTTTTTTGATCGAAGATTCATCAATACTGATCTCATCTTCTTTGTTTAGTTCAATATACCTAACTTCAAACCCTTGTCTCTTGCTCGCTTCAAGCCATGGGACGAGGTTGGCGTGGTGTTCGAGTCTCGTGAGGACAACGTTGTCACCCGGACCAAGGTCTTTGGTGAGGCTGTTTGCAAGGAGGTTAAGACTTTCTGTTGTTCCTTTGGTAAACACCACTTCATCTGTATCTGCTCCAATGAAGTTTGCCACCTGCTCACGAGCTTGTTCGTACGCCTTGGTCGCCTGCTCTGAGAGTGGATAGACACCGCGGTGAATGTTGGCACGGTAGTTTGTATAGTATTCGTTCATGGCATCTAGTGTAGCCTGACACGTCTGGCTACTCGCGGCACTGTCAAGATACACCATGTCTGGATGGTTTTTGAAAATTGGGAATTGTTGTTTGATGTTTTTCATAAAATATTTCGTCATTGCAAACCTGAGGTACGAAGGTGTAGCAATCTCTTACATTGCAGGAGATTGCCGCGTCGTTGCTACGCACTCCTCGCAATGACGAGCTGTTACGTGTTACATGTTTTATGCTATGTGAGATCTATCTCACCAAGCACTTCCTCTGCACACGCACCCAGCACTGGCGCGAGATGCGCGCGGATCATGGCTGCTCGAGCATCTGCCTCGCTGATGCCGCGGCTCTGGACGTAGAAGAGGTCTTCTGGCTTGATTCGCGTGGTGGCAACTGCGTGTGAAGCGCTCACGTCTTGGTTGGCGATCTCTAGGGCAGGCACAGCCATCATACGCGCTGAGTCAGAGAGAAGGATGGTCTTTTCGTCTTGGTGGCCGCTACAGCCAGTGGCGCCATGAGCGATGTCTATCGTCGCACGGTAAAACCCTTTGGCTTTGCCGCCGAGCACCCCGCGCGTGGCGAGCATAGAGCTGGTATTGCTAGCCTGGTGGTGCACACGTTGTGAGGTGTCTATCACAGACTCACCTGTGCCATAAAACGCGCTGCTATATTCTACCGCGGCTCCTTCTCCTGCCAAGACAATCTCTGTGTGAGAGATCAGGTCTTCCGTCTCTACAGCGCTCTCCAATACTGATAGTCTACTCCCCTTTTCACAATTGATCGAACGGATGATAGCACTGGTGCCGCCATGTGTATGTATGGTATATGTCAGCTCACTTCCTTCACCAAGCTGTACTACTATTTTTTGCGCAAGATTTTTGGCGCGGCTGGTGCGTTCTGTGATACTCACTTTAGTCCCAGGAGGAATAGTCAACACAAACGTCCCGGACTGCATGGGGAGGGTGTAGGCCTCTGCTATGGTTGTCTTAACTTTTGGTGCGAGATGCGTAATGATTGCAGGTTCCACTAGATGAAGTTTGTGTTCACCACTCGCAACCTCAAGCCAAGGAACACTGTGAATGATTCCGAGGCCGTATTTGAGTTGAAGAGATTTGTTATTCATATTTACCCTACACTATTCTCCATCTCGAGCTCAATCAACTTATTGAGCTCCAGCGCGTACTCTAGCGGCAAGGCTTTGACTACTGGCTCGATAAACCCAGCCACCACCATCTGCAACGCCTGCTCGGCGCTCATGCCGCGAGATTGGAGGTAAAATATTTCTTCGTCACCAATCTTCCCTACCCGCGCTTCGTGGGCGATGTCGACTTCGGAGTTGGCGATGTCCATGTACGGATAGGTGTCACTCACAGAGTCAGCGTCCATAAGGAGCGCGTCACACTCTACGTTGACAGCGCTGTCGGTGGCTTGCTTGGTCACCTTGACCTGGCCGCGATAGCTAGAGATGCCACCACCAGCAGAGATAGACTTGGCGCGGATGGTGCTCTTGGTGCGAGGCGCGAGGTGGATGGCTTTGGCGCCCGTGTCTTGGTGTTGGCCCGGGCCGGCAAAAGCGACCCCGAGGCTATCACTCTTGGCACCTGCGCCGCGAAGAATGCTCGATGGGTAGAGCATCGTTGTGCCAGAGCCCATGTTGCCATTGATCCACTCCACGATTCCCTCTTCATCGACGATCGCGCGTTTGGTGTTCAAGTTGTACGTGTTCTTGCTCCAATTTTCGATACTGTAGTAGCGAGCGCGTGCGCCTTTGTGCACAAAGATTTCTACACAACCAGCATGCAACGAATTCTTGGTAAAGCGTGGTGCGCTACAACCTTCGATGTACTGCAAGTCTGCTTCCTCGTCGACGATGATGAGCGTGTGTTCAAACTGTCCGCCAGACTCGGCGTTCATGCGGAAGTAGGCTTGGAGCGGCAAGTCCACCTTCACGCCTTTTGGTACATAGATAAATGTCCCACCAGACCAGACAGCAGCATGAAGCATGACAAACTTGTGGTCCGATATCGGCACACACTGCGTCATGAAATATTTCTTCACCAATTCTGGATATTCTTTCACTGCCACATCCATGTTTTCAAAAATCACGCCTTTGTCTTTGAGGTCTTGCTTGATGCTGTGATACACGACGTCAGAATCATACTGCGCGCCTACACCTGCCAGCGCCGTCTGCTCAGCCTTTGGGATACCAAGTCGGTCAAAGGTATTCTTGATCTCGTCCGGGACGTCATCCCAGTTGGTGGATTCCTGCGCGTCAGGACGAACGTAGTAGATGATCTCGTCAAGATTGAGCTCTGACAAGTCTGGACCCCAGGTAGGAATAGCTGTTTGTTCAAAAAGTTCCAGTGCCTTGAGACGCTTCTCTAGCATCCAGTCTGGTTCATCCTTTTGCTTGCTGATCTCACGCACCAGCTCCTCAGATATACCCGGCGCAGCCTGAAACTTGGCCGTATGGTCATCAGCGTCTTCATAGAGCTTGCGGCTCGGGGAGAATGGAAGTTGTGTGTCAGAAGTTGACATGGGTTTTCATTTGTGATCTAGTACACACGTGCGTGCAGTAGAAGAACGGAGGTCGTTATGGTAAAGATGTTCTTTCGTGAGCTTCATGAATTGTTCACTTGCTCCCTGTGGGGCATTGGGGTTGCCGTGGTCGTCTACGTGGTCATCGCGGCGTATCTTGGTGTCAGCTACTTGGTTCACCTCGTGCTGGCTTATCTTGGAGCGTTCTCATGATTTTCACTCATTACCTCTGCTGCGCGCACGCCCAGCACTTCCCACAATATTACTTGGACAGCTTGCTTCAGCTGTTTTTTTGTTGTGCTTCTTCCTAGACTAAACCGTAGGCTTGATGCACCTGCTTCTTCATGTCCAATAGCCTTCATTACATGTGATACTTCGTCACTATCCGTGGTACAGGCCGAGCCACTGCTACATGCTATTCCTTTGGCGTCCAGGTAGATGATCATTGCTTCTGCGTCAGCACCGGTGAATGTGACGTGAAGATTGTTTGGCAATCTTGCTCCCATGTTTGTTGGACCGTTAAGTGTAACATCTGGCACAACTTTTTCTAGCTTCTTCCAAAACCAATCTCTTAGCTTACCAATTCGCTTTGCCTCTTGTTCCCAATCTTCACGCACTAGATCAAACCCCTTGGCAAAGCCAACTATGCCTGCGACATTTTCTGTGCCTGGACGCAAGCCAAATTCTTGACCACCACCAAACTGAATAGGACTCATCGGGACACCCCGACGTCGATATAGCATACCTACACCTTTTGGGCCGTACATCTTGCTGCCATTGAGTGTGAGCAGGTCAACGTGTAGCCGTTCTGTATGGAGATCTAGGTACGGGCTCGCCTGGCAAGCATCTGTATGAAAGTATGGAAACGGGGTTTTGTTGGCTTTGCGGTACTTCAAAATCTCACGACCAATCTCAGCGATAGGGAGAACGGTGCCAATCTCATTGTTGGCATACATGATGGTGACGAGCTTGGTGTCATCGCGAAGGGATTCTTTGACCTGCTTGGCGGTGATCATGCCAGTCTTATCAGGAACGAGATATGTTACGTCCCAGCCTTGCGCCTCTAGCTCTTTGAGTGGCTCGAGGACTGCTTTGTGCTCTACTTGTGTGCTGATGATATGGCCTGGTTCTTTGCCCTTCAATACACCTAGGATGGCGAGGTTGGCAGACTCAGTCCCGCTGCCTGTGAAGATGACTGTATCTGGCTGGGCAAAGAGGTGCTTAGCAATCATTTCTCTGGCAGACTGTACCGCTTCAGACGCTCTCACGCCGGCAGCATACAGTGCTGACGGGTTGCCATACTCACTAGAGAGCCACGGGGTCATGGCAGCCAAAACACGGCTGTCCAGTGGTGTGGCAGCTGCATGATCGAGGTAAATTGGCTTTTTTTTGCTAAACATAGGTAGAATACCTCACGTCATCTCGAGCGCAGCGCAGCGAAGTCGAGAGATCTGAACGTTCATGCTCCAGATTTCTCCATGCGTTCCGCTATCGCTTCACTTAGTCGAAATGACGTAGTGAAAGGTTGCCAAAATCTGCTCGTATGGTACGCTATGCAGAGCCAAAAGTCAATCCTGAATATATGGAAAAACAGCGATATACAGCCAAAATTATTGAACACTACCTGCTCACCCCAGATGTCATCCAATTCCGAACCGAAATACCGACTGGTTTTGTGTATGCAGCTGGCCAGTTTGTCCAGTTCCTCGTCCCGGCAGAAGACAAAGAAGTCGCCCGCTCCTACTCTATCTCCAGCAAGCCGTCTGACCCGTACCTGGAGTTTTGTGTGAAAGTCATCCCTGGCGGCGTCGCCTCTCCATACCTCGCAGCCAAAACCCAAGGTGATGAACTCACCTTCACCGGCCCAAATGGCGTCTACGTGAACAAGTCTGATGATCAAACACTCACCTTTATCGCAACCGGCGTAGGGCTTGCTCCAAACATTGGCATCATCGAAGACGAACTACTTGTCAAAAGAAACAACAACAAGATCCATTGCCTCTTTGGCGTGCGTCACGAAATTGATATCTTCTGGATCGAGCGCCTCGAAACTCTCGCCCGCGACTACGACAATTTTTCTTATACACTAACGCTCTCCCAACCAAGTGACACCTGGGGCAGCGAGAAGGGCCGAGTCACCGCACATCTTGAAACGTTAGACATGGAGAGTTCCTTCTTCATCTGCGGCAACCTCGATATGATCAAGGATGTACGCATGCACCTCATGAAACAAAAGGTTGGTCCCAAAAACATTCACTTTGAAATCTTTCATTAAAGAAAAAACGTGCCACTAGGCACGTTTTTCTTCTGAAAACTTTTTCACTCGCTCATCCATAATAATGGATCGTTTGGTAATGGGTTTAGTAAGGACGAGACCTTCAAACGATGTACATCGGCTGAGGGCTACATACGTCTGACCATGAGCAAAGCTGCCACGACCAAGATCGATGATCACATTGTCAAACGTTTTTCCTTGGCTCTTGTGAATGGTTATTGCCCAGGCGAGCTTGACCGGGATCTGCGTAAAACTTCCCATGACTTCACGAGTAAATTCACCATCTTTGAACACATATTTGGATATATCCCACGTATGCTCAGTGACTTTGAGTTTTTTGCCTTCTGCCGTTTCTATCGTTACGACTGTTTCTGTCATGTCCTTTTCTTTGTTTTGAATCTCGTCAATTTTCTTTACCGTACCAATAGTCCCGTTGACCCATTGGCGTTCCATGTCATTATTGATAAACATCACCTGTGCACCTACCTTGATCGTGACAGACGTGTCGTTTGGGTATAGATTGAGTGGGACATCGCCCTGCACCTTGGCCCGAAAATTCTTTTCTACTGACCAAATATTCCCCAGGCGTTCATCATTGATCACGTTTGCGCCAGCGTTGGTGGTCATAAGATACATATACTTCTCTTTTTTCTTGGGCTTGAACGTAGGGTCAAGGCGCTTGTTGAGCTGCTCCAGTTGGGATGGCGTGATAGAGTTGTCACGGACAGCATTGAGAAGATCGATAAATGTCGTATCTTGCTGACGATATATACTTGTCAGTTCTATCGTCTCAAAACTAAACCCTTCACCAAAAAGATCTGTTTGCCCATTGAACACTTGTGCATCAAAAAAGTACGGACTCGGATACTCTGCATAAAACTTTTGGTGATCGGCTCGTGTGACGACAGGTGGGAGCTGATACATATCACCAAAGAACACCATCTGTACCCCACCAAAAGGGCGGGCGTCTTTGCGTGAGCGGCGAAGCACAATATCGACTGCGTCAAGAAGATCAGCTCGGACCATCGAGATTTCATCAATAGCAAGTGTCTCAATGCGTTTGTATCTAGCGGCTTTCTTCTCGTCGATACGCATTTCCATGGCTTCATCTTTTTCGTACCCAGGCTTGAGCGTGAAGAAGGAGTGAATCGTATCACCATGGACATGAACAGCCGAAACACCAGTTGGTGCGAGAACGATGATCTTCTTTTTGCTATGCAGGCGGATATGTTCAAGGAGTGTTGACTTCCCCGTTCCAGCTTTTCCAGTAATAAAAAGATTCTTATCGGTGTTGGCGATAGTATCTATTGCGTACTCAGCTTCTTTGGAAAAGGTGGTCATGTACTAAAAGGGAAGCGTTAGATTGAGTGCCGCACTGCCAGAGTCTGCGACAGTTGCACCAGAGGTACTTGGAATGAAGTCTACTGGGATTGGCTGAAGTTCGCCGGCCAGTGTTTTGATGAAGAGTTGTTTGTTTTGCATCCCAAAGTCATAGACATCTTTGGTCACTTTGACATCTTGTTCACAGTATTCCTTGATAAGGTCTACCTTGCCTTCTTCCCACCAACGCATCGCTTGGAGCCCATCAGCACTCTTTTGGATGTTGAGCGTGGCTTTGGCTACGTCGTCGAGCTTGTAGCGTTTGCCACAAGACTCCTTGATCACCTTCAGAAGGTCTAGGTGTGGGACCTGGGTGAGGTCACCAGCATAGTACTTGTCGAGGATCGGGACGTCAAAGTGTTCGCTATTGTACCCGATGATACGATCACACGTCTCAAAAATTGGCCAGAGCTGGCCTAGTTCATGTTCTTCGTAAGAATGGTAGCTATCTGTCTCATACCGGTAGATAGAGGCCACAGTGACCTTCATACTCTTGAAGTCACGAATGTCTCCGTAGGTTTCTATATCAAATACGATGTCTTTGTTCATATAACTTGTAGAAAATTCTTGCTAAGTGTACCATAGCAGATAGCACTGAGCAAGGAGGTTTCAATGCACAAAAAAAGTCATCTGTACTCGTTGATTGGGCTATGCGTATTGGGTGTAATCATCCTTTTTGCCTTGCCTGTACTACACAATCCCAAGGATTCCCTCTCGTGGCCGCTCGCTGAACGAATGCGTGTCACCTGCAAGGGTGCAACGTTCAGCATTGTTGGTACAACACTCAATATTGAAAGAGACCACCCACCACGCTCAGAGTACCATAGCTGCACAGCAAGTCAGCGTACCCACTACAGCGGTGGCGATATCCACGATGCTACCGCCGAAAGTCACACCATCATCTGTGATGAAGGCACCCTCCAATACATCCCAAATACCGGGACGGCGACGACTGGAATCGTAATCATTGGTAGCGTGCACAGTCTGCCCAACGTCTGGCCGGTAAGACTCTTGGACTGTGTCTCTGGTGAGAAGCTCCAATAACCCCTCGTTGAGGGGCCCCTATAACTATAAAAAAGAACAAGCATTGCTTGTTCTTTTAAGTTTGTATACCATGCTTTTTCTGTACAATTGACCGGGCTGTTTCATAGGCACGGACTTTGGAGGCTAGTCCTGGGAGACATTTCCATGGCGACTGGTACGCAAATGCTGGCAACCAACCACTCATGCCTCCTCGATGTGGGATAGCTGTACACAGAGGTGTTTTGATGTAGTGTCCACGGATGCCTTTTTCGGCAAGCGTAAGCCAAAAATCCCAATCTTGAAATCGCTTAAGTGTTTCATCCCATTTTACTACGTCAGTCTTTCTGACCAAGGTTGTTGAGTGAATATAGTTTCGTTCTTGTAATGATGCCAAAGAAAATGGCTGGGCTTTCATCAATTTTTTGCCAAAGTAAAAATCGCTATACACAAATCCAATCTCAGGATGGGTATCAAGCACTACAGCCATCTCCGCAAGCATACTTGGCTTGGCCAGGATGTCCGCATCCCAAAAGATCACGTACGCTGAAGTCGAAGCAGCAAATCCGGTATTGCGTGCAGCAGGAGCGCCAGCATTGTCCTGGCGGATGATGCGAAGTGGTAGATCTCTAGCGGCAGGCCCCAACATCTGCGTTGTAACTGGGACATCAGAACCATCATCTACAATAATCACCTCGCTTGGGCGAAGTGATTGATTGCGAAGGGTTTGAAGGCTCTTCTTGAGTGCACCTGTGTGATTGTAGCAAGGAATGATGATGCTGACCGCAGACATATTACGAACCTAGTTTGCAAATTTCTGTAAGTTCTGAGAGGACCTTACCTCGCTTGACCCCGCTCATACTGAGCTTATCAAGGATGGTTGGATCATTGACGACGTCTTTGCACAAAATGATTTTGTCTTTCAGCAATCGCTCTTTATCTTTTGGGTTTAAGGTTGTCGCACAGGTGATCGGATGAAGCCCTGCTTCTTCCACCATTTTTTCGAGTCCTCCTGTCTCGGGATATCGCCAGCCGATGAGGCGTATTCCAGCACAAGCGGCATATGCTTCGGCATCTTGGGTAAATGTGGTGTTCGAGACGATGACAGGCTCATACGAAGCACTGTCAGGTCCTTTCTCCCAGAGCGCTGCTTCAACATCGAGAAATCTTGAATGAATGTATAATGGAATTTTTACATTATTGGCATAGCCATGTTGGTTGTGAAATTTGCACTCAACTAGCAAGTATTCGTTATCTTTATGCGCAAACACATCAATCTCATGACTGACACATTTTCCCTTAATGGTTTTGCCGGTAGACGCTGTGTATCCTTGGCGGCGAAGGATCTCGGCGACAAACTGTTCAAACGGAAATCCAGTCGGTCCTAAGTCTTGAATCGCCTTGCGTAGACTGTAGCGAGCTGCTACTGGGCGTTGGTTGTATTGCTTGAGAAGAGCAAACGCACGGCCATACACATCCCTTGTATGCATCCCATCACGAATAGAACTTTCCACTGCACGTGACACTTCTTCTGCGATCTTTCGCGACGCGCCAGCACGGATCAGTGAGCGTTCCACTTTTTTTCTCGTAAACCGTACTCGTTCACCGGTACTCTTGTGGATGTAGAGAGGTTTTTTGGCCATAGATGTGGTTAGAGATAATCAAGGATGGCCTCGTAGTTCAAAAATTGGAAAAGCGTATACGCATATGAAAACCAAATCTCGAGGCTGTCTGTCACTAGTAGAATACCAAGAAACAAGAGGAAGAGTCCACCGACAAAGGAAATCGTGCGCAAATGACGAGAAATGCGCTGTATGTAGCCAATGGCGTGACCCACACCAACAGCGACTAAGAGAAATGGAATCGCAAGCCCAAGAGAAAACGAAAAGAGAAGGATCGCAGCATCAATCGTCTTGCCTGTCGTAGAAGCAAGGAGCAAAATAGAACCCAAGATAGGGCCAACGCAAGGGGTCCACCCAAGTGCAAACGTCGCTCCAAATAAAAATGAACTTGAGGGTTTGCCTGGTTGCAGCTTGGAGATAAGATTGAACCGATGGTCACGCGCCAAAAAACCAAATATCTTCATGTCAAACATATGCATGAGGTAGAGGCCAAAGAATATAACGAGCACTCCACCAATCCGTGCGAGAACGCCTCGATACTGCGCAAGGGCAGAGCCTGCCACACCAAAGAGTAGCCCGAGTGCAATAAAAATAACACTAAAACCAATGACATACATAAGCCCATTGAAGACGACTTTTCTCCGCGTTCCACTGCCTGCTGACCGAAGGTCCTTGGCAGAGACACCACTAATAAATCCCAAATAGCCTGGGACAAGAGGTAACGTACATGGTGCAAGAAAGGTAAACAGTCCTGCTATAAATGCTGGGATAAGAAGTTCAGACATAGAATATTAGCCAATAGTGTATAGAGAATTGTTCATACTATTCCAGAAGTTTTTGCACGTGACCACGTATCTCATCGACAGTCATCGGTCCACGTTTGTGGAGCATCACGATGCCGTCTGGGCGGACAAATAGTGTCTCAGGCATAGCAAATCCGCCTATGGCAGCATAAAAGAGATCTCCAACATCTTGATAGTGAACAAGGGCGTTGGTCGGGTCATGTGCTGCAAAGAACGCTCTCGCATCGTCTGCTGATTCGCGACGATTGATCACGACAAATTGTACACGATCTTCAAATTCTTTTTGTACGGTGACAAAATCAGGAATCTCTTTGGTGCAAAAAATACACCATGAAGCCCAAGAGTTGATCACCACAGCTTGACCATCAAACTGCGCCAAAGATACAGGAGTACCATCTAGATCTTCAAATGTGAGTCCGATAAGTTCTTGCCACAAGCCTGCTTTGCTTCCGAGCAACCCTACCGCATCCGTGACTGAAACGCCTGCATCACTCGGTGATGTCGTCGGAAGTGTCGTACAACCAGTGATCAATAACACCGTTAAGGCTAGTAGTGAAAGTGAATATTTCATACGCTACTTGTACAACTGAGTGTCGGGGTGAACGGCCGCCCAGCTAAACCAAAAGTTGGCAAACGGGTTGATGCGTGTCCGTACGCCCTCATCGCCTTCTTGATAGATGCGTACCACATCAAGTGTTTGATCATACTCTGCGATGATAGTCTCACCTGCAACGACATCACGAACGGTCCCATCACGTTTGACGGCATCTGTGTGATACGCCTTTGCCTGACCATTGATGACAACACCGAGAACAAACTCTTTGCGATCAAGTCGATCATCTTCATTGCTAATGCGACCGATCAGACTATCATTGTCAGTGTAGTAGCTACCATATGGATCAAGTCCGTAGACGCGAGCAATACCAGTCTCTTTTGAGAGGACGTTTCCGCCAGGAAACTGCGCTCGCCACTCTCCAAATCTCATCTGGTCCGAAGGCAACACCTCAAGCATGGCACCTGTCAGCTCACCACGGATAGCTTCACCGAGTACTTGAGACCAATACGTATCAGTCTTGCGGTCGTACATGACGAGATTTGATTGCCAAAGTTTGCCACTCGTGCCAAACTCCACCCGCTCACCCTGGACAACAGGATCGAAGACAATACCAGAAAGACAAAGTGGGCAATATGTAACGAGAACACGTTTATCATTGTAGGTATCATTAACGATCTCATGCCACACAAGAATCTGGAATGGATAAAACCGATTGATACCGTCGATACTTACGGCAATACCAGGCTCACCATCATCCAAAAACGTTTGTGCATCAGAAACTGATACAAACAACGGACTATCAATAGATGGAATACCGTCCTTGGGTGGTCCGCCGCCAAGAATCTCACTAAGAGGCACACTATGACGAATCCCATCAGTAACCTCAATAGTCTTTACCGCAACAGGCTCCACAGGAGCCGCAGACAGTTCTTCAAGCTGTTCTGAGGCTTCGACGGTTTCTCGAAGTTCTTCAAAGGTGGCTGGCAACGTATCATCTAGATCTGATACTTCGGTGGTTGATGTTTCTGAACTGACATCAGTGACATCACCCACATGAGGGATGACAGCTACCTGTTTTACTTCATCAATAGGCAACAGTTGTGGTGCGGGATCATATGATCGATACCGAAAAAATGAAAAAACAACAATCACCGCGAGGATGGCGCCCCCAAGTGCGATAAGTATCTCATGTGATCCTCCTTTTTTGGTCATATGATGTGGCTAATAATATATGTAGTGTATACCTACAGTGTGTAAGGACAAAGTGTGGATAACGCTTAGCAGTGTCTCTTGGCATCTCGCGCGGCATTGCGGATGATCTCAGGGAGTGCAGGATGGATGTATACCGTACGGAGCAGATCTTCGAGGGTTCCCTGCATATTCATATAGGCGATCAGCATGTGGATCATATTGGAGGCCTCTGGGCCAATGATATGCGCGCCCAAGAGGACTTTGGTGTCAGAATGAAAGAGAAGCTTTACAAAGCCATGCTCGCTTCTCAGTGCCATCCCCATCGCGCTACTCGCATAGGTGTTTTTTCCCATGATATATGGTGTTCCCTCTTGCAAGAGCTCTTGTTCTGTCTTCCCTACGCCGCCAATTTGTGGAGAGCTAAAGACACCATGTGGGATTGGTGGGTAGCTGATTGGCTCTTTTTCGTGTTCACCAAAGAGGTGTTGGAAGAGATATTCACCCTCAAAGTTGACACTGTGGCGAAACATATAATTGCCCACCACATCTCCAATCGCATAGACACCTTCTACAGATGTTTGCATGTAGTGATCCACCTCAATAAACCCTTGCTCGGATACATCAATCTCGGTGTGTTCTATCCCTAGCGCGTCACTGTTTGGCACAACGCCTGTGGCGATCAAGAGCGCATCAGCAGTGTGATCGGTCTCAAGCCCACTCGCGTTGCAGCAGGTTCGTACATGAAACTGTTTGCCATCATGACTCACCTTGCGGATTTCTTTGTTGTAGCGGACGGTATACTGGTCTGCAAAGACCTTTTCAAATTCATCAATCACGTCTTTGTCTTCGCGTGAGACCATCCGGCCGCGTGAAAACAGCTCTATCTCTGTCCCCAGCGCACCGTAGGCATGACCAAGCTCAGCGCCAATATATCCACCACCAATCACAATCATCTTCTCTGGCTGGATAGCGTTTTTGAGCGCGTCGGTGCTCGTCATAAATGGCGTGCCAGCGAGGCCTGGAATATTTGGGATGCGAGGTCTCGCCCCCGTGGCAATGACGATGATGGGCGCCGTCAGCTGCTGCTTGCCTACTTGCACAGTGTGGTTTCCGACAAACGCGGCCTCACCATGATAGTAGTCGAGGAGATCATTCTTGTCATACGCTGTCTCAATACTCCGCGAATCACGACCAACATCAGCATTGATCCAGCCTGTCAGTGCGGTAAAGTCGACCCGGCCGGGGTCAGCATCACGGATAAAAAAACGATGCGCGTCAGCAATGTCGCGCCGTACATCGGCTGGATGGATCAGCATCTTGGATGGGATACACCCACGATTGAGGCAGGTCCCACCAAGAGCGTCTTTCTCGATGATAGCCGCTCGTTTGCCAAGCTCTGTCGCTGGCCGAGCCAGCTTGGTCCCACCACCCGATCCGATCACTATAATGTCGTACTCCTTTGGTTTCATAAACTATTCCTCCACAGCTACGCCCTTCCAAAAGGCTATATAATCTTTGATATGTGCAAATCCTTCTTTTGGTTCTTTGTATACCCAAGCTGCATCTGCATTTGTGTCATCACCAACAGTTATAGAAAAATATGATGCATCACCCTTGTACGGGCAGGTACTTTTGGTTTCTGTAGGAGTAAAAAAATCCATCTTCACACTCTCAGGTGGAAAGTAGTGATTGCCATCAACCACTTCTGTCTTGGTTGACTCTGCAATGAGTTGTCCGTTCCATGTTGCTTTCATATATGTGCGCTTAGGTGAGCCATGATCTAATTATACCAAGCTGCGTCTCCCAAACAAAGGTGGACTGCGTCCGTGCACGAGCAGCGCGGGCAAAGGTGTGTCGTTTTTCTTCATCAGTCAGGAGTGTGGTGATTGCTTGCATGACTTCTTCTTGATTGTCAGCATCTACGACATAGCCAGTTTCATTGTGAGCGACGGCTTCACTCACACCACCACTTCTACCAGCCACCACCGGCAGTCCAGACGCAGCTGCCTCTAGGAAGACGAGGCCCAATCCTTCTTCTATCCCTTGGTACGGATGAGTGAGAAGCACAAAGAGATCAGCGACGTCATAGTACGCAGCGAGCTGCTCATGAGGCACTTCACCAATGTAGCGGACAATGTTTTGCAGATTTCGTTCTCGTATCATCTTCATAAAGAGTGGTCTTTTCTCGCCGTCACCTGCAATAAACCAAATCAAATTTGGGCATCGGCTAAGGAGCTCAGGCATAAGACGCAAGAGATGCGCAAAGCCTTTGCCACTCACGAGTCTTGAGACAGACAAGAGGACATTCTTTCCTTCAAGGCCATACTGCGATTTGAGTTTTTGGATCTCAGCTTCAGGACTTGCAGCAAAAAAGTTTGGATTTGGGCAGGGATACAAAACGTTTGTTTTATTTTCAAAGCCTGGCAATTTTTCTAGCAAGCGTGTTTGGAGTGACTGACTATTGCAGATGATAGCGTCAGCTGCGTTGAAGACCATACGCGTCATCCGCGCCTTGTGTGGCGTCGCAGTGCCATACACAAAGTCTGTCCCGTGTGAGAAAACCAGAAATGGGATCTTGCGTGAGCGCTTCATCCGCATCGCCACATAGCCTGCTGGGAGCATGTGATGGACGAGGATACGTTCTACGCCGTACTGTTTGCAGATAGCTTTGGTATGTCGAAGCAATCGGTACCAACGTGGCCAAATTGGCTTGGGAAAGAAAAATTTGCGACGAAGAATAGTATATGGTCGAGTAGCGTCCCACGTAGCCATACCCGGCACCTCAGGTGCGAGCACGATCGTCTCTGCCGGGTCTAAGCTTGCTGCCATCTGGTCTACATACGACGCAATCCCCCCTACGGTTGGTGGAAATTCTAGTGTGATGATGAGTGTTTTTTTCATATTCTTCTAGTGCTTTTGTTCCTCCCCTCGTAGGGGAGGTTAGGAGGGGTTGATACCTATGCAAGTAATGATGTATTATCATCAACCTCCCCTAGCCCCTCCTAAGAGGAGGGGAACTATTTCCGTCCTTTCACGAGCTTTACTGCAGACTGAATATCCCCCACGGTCACAGCTCGAGTCAACAAGATCATGACTGGATACACAACGGCTCCGACAGCAATCGCAAGGGTGAAGTGGAGAGATTGGTTGACGAGTGACACAGACAAGACCATCACAGCTGACGACACCAAGAGCTTTAATACAAATCCAAACAAGTGCAAATGGCGGATCTTGGTAATGCTCGAACCTACCATATACCCAGCGATGGTCAATACGATATTGCCGACAAGCGCTGCATACGCTGCACCAACAACGCCAATACGAGGTATAAGATAGATATTGAGCCCAGCATTGACGACAAGGGTAACAAAGACAATCACTGTCTGTGAGACTTGCTTGCCACACGCATTGAGGAGCGCACCAATAGGAAAACTGACATATGAAAAGATGAGGCCAAGTAGAAGTACCTGCAAAACAGGTACAGCCGGGAGATACGCCGGATCATAAATCGTAACGAGAATGTCATACGCCAGCGTACCGATGCCCGCAGCAATCGGAAACGCTACGAGCCACAGATACTTGAGAGCCTGCTCAAAGAGCTTGGAAAGCTGCTGACTACTCTTGGCGCCATACTCACTAAAACGCGGATAGAACGCTGCCACCACCGCAAGTGGAACAAATTGGAAGGCATAGGTGATCTTGTATGGCACACTGTAGAGGCCGACGGACTCATTGCCAAGAAACTGTTTGAGGATGATGGAGTCGAAGTATGAGTACACGCGAGCAAACACCGCCGCGAGTGCAAATGGAATCGCAATCTTGCCCAGAAACAAAAACGTCTCGCGATCAAACGATGGACGGAGAAGAAGGTGATGTTTGGCGCGAAGAACCCAAGCAGCAAAGCCGGCGTTGAGGATACTGGGGATAGTAAAGGCGAGGATCAGATAGATGATCGGTAGCCCGAGAAAGAGAAATGTCCCACCGAGTACAAGACTGGCAAGCTGGCTGGCTACCACGCTGGCAGACTCGTAGCGCAGGTCTCCCATCGCTCTGAGCGCACCATAGAGTGTGAGATGAAGCGAGTCAAACAGCATCGTCACCCCAGAAAGATAGATCATGTGGCGAAGCGCCGGCTCATAGCCCAGTATATGCATGACGACAACCATGGCTATGTAGCTGAGAACGCCCAGCGCTATCTTGGTCGCCAAGAGCGTCTGGAGATAATCCTGGAGCTTCTTGCCACGTTTGGCCGCCTCACGAACAAAGACATTGGTAAAGCCAAGGTCCACAAAGACCACAAAGATCGTCGTAAACGACAATGCAAGGAAATACTGCCCAGTCCCCTCTGCGCCAATCTTGTTGGCGATCAGGGTGAAATACACAAACGCCACGATCTTTTGGCCGATCGAGGCGAATGTCATAAAGGCGGTGTTTTGGGCGACGGAGCGTTTGGTCATATATGCTAGTATTTTAGCCTATTTTTGCGACTATTGAAAGCGTGCTACACTAGTCCTATAATCAAACACTATGTCAAAAGACGTCACTACTTTTCTCACCGAACAAAAAGCCAAATCCCCCACCAATCATCAGATACTGACCACGCTCCGCAAGCTGGTCAAAAAGACCCACCCCACCGTCACCGAACGCATCATGTACGGCGGGATCATGTTTGCCCTAGATGACAAAGATGTCGGCGGCATCTTCCCCTACGCCAAACACGTGTCGTTTGAGTTTAGTGAAGGTGTGAACCTCAAAGATCCGAAGAAGGTGCTCGAAGGGAGTGGGAAACATCGGCGGCATATGAAGCTTGTTGATGTGAAAGATATAGACCTATTAGAGGTCGAAGAGTTTGTAGAGCAGCTTGGTTGATATGATGAGTGCTATGTTCAAGCCAATCATCCGCTGGCTGTATTTTCGCATCTTGTCATATCTTCGATGGTTTTTACCTGGACATATGTACGCTAGTAGGCAGTCCACCACAATACTCCCAATCGTTCAAACTACACACAAGAGTCTTTTGCGAAGACAACTCAGAGATGTTGATATGTGGATGCAAGACAATAAAATATCAAACCTTGAAATAACCCTGAAGCACATCAATGGTCTTGTATTGGAGCCAGGTCAACGATTTTCGTACTGGCGACAAATAGGTGAGCCAACTACCAAAAAAGGATACCTAAAAGGTATGATCTTGCAACAAGGCCTCGTCAAAAGTGGGGTTGGCGGTGGGCTCTGCCAGTTGTCAAATCTGATTTACTGGATGACGCTACATACCCCACTTACAGTTACACAGCGCTGGCGTCATAGCTACGATGTATTTCCAGATGCCAAACGAACACTTCCTTTTGGGTCGGGGGCAACATGCTCCTACCCAAACATTGATTTGGAAATACACAATATGACACAACAATCATTTCAGCTTATAATAGCGCTGACAGATACTCATCTCACCGGTGAATGGCGAAGTGTCTCCAAGCCTCAGTTCACGTATACAATCACTGAACGTAATCCACACATCACTCACGAACCATGGGGCGGTTATATGAGACACAATACATTAGTTCGACAAGTAACAAACTTGCAGACAGATGAGGTCTACGAAGAGATCATAACCGAAAACCACGCAAAGATGATGTATGAGCCTCTCTTGCCATCTTCCTAGAAATAAACACACTTGCTAAGATGCAAGTGTGTTTTGATGATGAGTTATGCCAACCCTACAACTGCCTCAACTCTCTTTACTCGCTCACCCATAAAAGTCAGTTCTTGATCTTTCTTCTGGGCTAGTTTGACGAGGGTATCAAGTGTGTCGTGAATATCACGGATGTCTTGCTTTGTTGCCATACTTTGCTCAATCGTATCGAGTCTTTCATCATGCCTTACGAGCATGTCGATGATTTTGTCTTCGTTCATAGCCATTCGATGATTATTGAACCTATTATACATTCACCTCCTAACACCGTCAAACAAAAACACACCCATTTCTGAGTGTGTTTTTTTGTAGAGACAGCTTAACGCTTTCTCCATTGAGTTTGCTTACGAGCCTTCTTGAGACCTGCTTTCTTACGCTCTTTGGCGCGAGCATCGCGGGTCATGTAGCCATGAGATTTGAGGACTGGTTTGAAGTCTGCATTCCATTCTACGAGGGCACGAGCGATACCGTGACGTACAGCATCAGCTTGGCCTGTAGGACCACCACCTGCAACCTTAATGGTTGCATCATACGCAGCTTCTTTGCCGAGAACGACAAATGGTGCGATGACTTTGTTGCGGAGGATGTCAGTACCGAAGTATTCTTTGTAATCACGGCCGTTGATAGTGACATTACCTTTGCCAGGCATGACACGTACACGTGCGGCTGCGGTCTTGCGACGGCCTACGGCACGTTCGAACTCAGCTGTTTTCGTTGTTGCCATATGCCTTACTTAATGATTAAACGTTTCATCATACCATCGCGAAGCTTGTTCTTTGGAAGCATTCCGTAGACTGCGCGGCGGATCACCTCACCTGGGTCTTTGACAAACACGTGCTTCATCGGCGTGCGTTTGAGTCCACCCGGGTATTGTGTGTGATGGAAGTAATCTTTTTGTTCAAGTTTCTTCCCAGTAAACTTGAGTTTGTCTGCGTTCAATACATAGACGAAGTCTCCTCCATCGATGTGTGGCGCAAAGTCTGGTTTGTTTTTTCCACGAAGGATCATTGCGATCTGGGTAGCGAGGCGTCCAGGAGCTTGTCCTGTTGCGTCGAGTTCGTGGTTTGCTCTGTTGATGCTCATATTATACAAGTTCGATACGAACAACTTCAGCTGCGTCGTTGAAACGGCGGCCTTGGGCAATAATTCGGGTATACCCACCCTTACGGTCTTTGTAGCGAGGTCCGATCTCGTTCATCATCTTGTTCACAGCTTCGTCAGTGTACAAGTATGCGATGAGGGCACGGCGGTCTGCCAATGTCCCACGCTTGGCTTTGGTGATCAGTGGTTCTACCACTGTACGCAATGCTTTTGCTTTAGCCTTCGTTGTCTTGATCGCCCCATGGGTGATCAAATTGTTCGTAAGGCCTCGCATGAGTGCTTTGCGCTGATCACGCTCACGGCCGAGCGTAAATTTTTCTTTAAGATGTCTCATACAGGGTTATAATGTCTTCAGCAATTCTTAGGCGTCACTTTTTGCAGCGTCCGTGGTACCGGCCACGTCTGCTACAAGTGAAAAATGATCCATAAGAATTGATGTAGATTGTGAGACCGCGTCCTTCGGTGAGATCGTACCATTCGTTTCAATCGTAAGGGTCAATTTTTCATAATCGGTGACGTCACCTACACGAGTAGCCTCAACGTTGTAACCAACGTCGCGAATAGGTGTGTAGAGTGAGTCGATAGCAATGGTTCCGAGATCGTAACCACTAGTATCTTTTTCAGAAACAGGGACATAACCACGACCACGGCCGATAGTTACTTCCATTTCGATAGTTTTCTTGTCATCAGTAGCTGAGGTGATGCGAAGATCAGGATTCATGACTTCGACGTCAGCGTTCTTGTCAAAGTCTCCAGCGAGAATGTCGCCAGTCCCCTTTTTGGTGAGACTGAGTGTGACAGGGCCTTCGCCATGAAGACGAACAGCCATCTGCTTGAGGTTCAAGATGACTTCGATAACGTCATCTTGAAGGCCTTCAGCAGCTGAGAATTCATGCTGTACACCGTTGATTTTGACAGATTCTACCGCAGCACCAGGAAGTGAAGAAAGAAGGACACGACGAAGGGCGTTGCCAAGTGTCGTACCATATCCTTTTTGACAAGGAGTAACGACGACGTGGCCAACGTTTGGCTTGTCGCCATCGAGAAACTCGATCGTTGTAGGGAGTGAAATGTGCTCCATAGTATTGTTCTTTGAGGCAACCCGTCATTCGACAGGCAGGTAGCCCATTGAATTAGCGTGCTGAGTAGTACTCTGTAATGAGTTTTACATCAAATATTTTGTCGAAATCTTCGTCGGTTGGCTTGCTTACGACTTTCCCTGACTTTTTCTTGGCATCAGTTGTGAGCCATGATGGGAGGTTTGCAGCAGCAAGTTTGTCTTCCATTCCTTCAAAAATCTTTTTCTTTTGTTTGTTGGCTTTGATCTCGATGACATCACCGACCTTCACAAGGTGAGAAGGGATGTTCATCTTCTTTCCGTTCAAGGTGAAGAGGTTGTGTCCTACCATCTGACGAGCTTGTGCACGAGTAAGTGCAAAACCAAGTCGGTAGACAACATTGTCAAAACGAGATTCGAGAATTTGTTGGAGGTTGTAGCCTGAGTCACCTTCACGGCGATCAGCTTCTGTAACGTATGCACGAAATTGCTTTTCACGAAGACCGTAGATGATCTTTGCTTTTTGCTTTTCGTTCAACTGTTTACCAAAGGTAGAACGTGAACCACCACGTTTGCGTGGTCCGTGTTGCCCTGGCATTTGATTGAGTCGGCGTGCGACCTTGGCAGGATTGCTCTTGAGTCCAAGATTTACCCCAAAGCGGCGCGCGAGTTTGTTTGTAGGTCCTATGTTTCGTCCCATATATTACTCGGTTAGACGCGACGGCGCTTCGGTGGCCGACATCCGTTGTGAGGGATTGGGGTCACGTCTTTGATTGATACTACGTTGATGCCATTGAGGTTAAATCCGCGGATCGCGCCTTCGCGACCACCACCGATACCTTTGACAAAGATACTTACTTCTTTCACACCATTTGGCACGATTGATTCAGCAACTTTCTTTACGACTTGTCCAGCGGCGTATGGGGTAGCTTTCTTTGGTCCTTTGAACCCTACCATACCAGCACTAGCCCAGCCGAGAACGTCGCCGTTCTGATCTGTGACAGAGATGATTGTATTGTTAAATGTCGCCTGAATGTAGGCGCGAGCGTGAGAAACGACCTTCAAGGCTTTTTTCTTCTTAGCGCTCTTCTTTGCAACTTTTTTTGCCATATTGTTCAATATACTGAGCGATTAAGTTAGGTCTTTGACGCAGATGGCTTGCGGCCTGAGCCTGCCAAATTGCGTTTGTTTCCACGCACGGTGCGTGAGTTTCGTTTGGTGCGTTGGCCACGGGTAGGCAGACGCTTGTGGTGACGAACACCACGGTAGGCACGAATGTCCTTGAGGCGTTTGATGTTTGAGCTGACGACGCGACGAAGGTCACCTTCAGTCTTGTATGTCTTCTCTACGATCTCACGGATCTTGTCTTCTTGTTCACGTGAAAGGTCCTTGGTACGGACGCTTCCGTCAACACGCGCTTGGTCGAGGATTTTGGCGCTACGTGTTGGGCCGATGCCGTATACGTAGGTCAATGAGATCACGATGCGCTTATCCTTTGGGATGGTTACTCCAGAAAGTCTCATAATGTATAAATCTTAGGCAGCTTTGACTCGCTGTTTGGTCCCCTGCCGCTGCTTGTGGCGTGGGTTAGCACAGATGACGTAGAGGACGCCGCGTCGTCGAACGACTTTGCAGTCCTTACATCGCTTCTTTACAGATGCTTGCACTTTCATAGAATGCGAAAAACATCAACCACTGCCGTGATATCTTAGCTCCCAAACACCCTGACGCGGACAGTAAGCCATGTGCGCCAGCCGATGGTGAGCTCCACCACACTGATTGATACAGAATTAATAACGTTGAGTTGTAATGCGAATTGACCTAGAAGAACTAGAATCGATACGTAATGCGCCCTTTGCTAAGGTCGTATGGAGTCATCTCCACTTTGACTTCATCTCCAACGCCGAGTCGGATACGGTTCATCCGCATCTTTCCGGCAAGATGAGCCATCACCTCGTGACCAGTTTCCAGTTTTACCTGAAATTTGGCCCCAGGGAGCAATTCTAGGATTTCTCCTCGAACTTCTAATGTGTCTTTGTTCGCCATGTACAAAATCTAAACTGTCGCTATGTTAACGGAATTTCTGACTTGTGTCAAGTTTTGCCCTGGTTGTCAAGGCAAAAGCAAAAACCGCTAAATAGAGTTAAATAAGTGAAATATAGGCACAGTATACCTTATATATAAGAAAAAGTTATGCACAGCTAGGCTTGGTCCTCAACTAATTCAGGTGTGGTTGGTGGAGGTACTATGTGAGGCTCCTTGTACACCCAATGTTTGTAGAGAAGGAAGTTCCAGCAGACTGAAAGAGCGATCGAGCCGATGCGGACTAGGCGATAGTCAAATCCAGCCTTCTGAGAGAATATATACATGAGTATCGTTGCCATCAGGTAGTTGCAGACCGAAAGCGTTACAAAACGGACGAACTGAGTATGCCCCATGCTCTTGCTCCCAAATGACCAGTATTTGTTGAGGGTGAAGACATAGACCACCATAAAGAGCTGATTGAGGGCTACAGAGAGGGTTGCGCTCAGTTCTACGTACTCACGAAGCGCAATCAAGGTCAACATATCAAGCACAAACGCACTGCCACCAACGGCAAGGTAACGGAATAATTGGGCTCTAGCGTGCCAAAGATGTCTTACGAGTCGTTTCACCATAGTTGCCATAATAGGGATAATAATGGCATTATACAGGAGTAGCCGATCAATGAAAAGGAGGTGTGCTATGCTTTTTTCTCCTTCCAACAGCCACCTCGTGTGGTTTACCCTCGTCAACCGTGACAAAGACCTCACCTACCCCTGGGAAGAGCTCCGCTTCACCCTCTACCCCCTCTGGGTCCAGGTCTCTGTCACAGATGAAGACCCAGCGATCATGGACAACATCCTGCTGACGATCTTCAACACTGCCTCTGACAAAGACGACATCGAATGCGCCATGAGCGAACTCCAGTACTTTGACTGGGACGAGGACATAGAGGAGCACCGCCAACAGATCCTCCAGGCAGCCGAGCACAACCCCGTCACCCTCACACACATCGCCCTCCACATGCTCCACCAGCTCAAGCTCAAGGAGCAAGAGATTCTCGAGGGCATTCCTACTGAGGATGACGACTAACCCCCTGCCCCGGGGTTTCTTTTTTTGTGCAATATGACAATGAGACAAGTAACAATAACACAAAAGACACTCCTCAGAGTGCCTTTTGTCTTTCTAGCTTTTTGGCTTTTCAAGCGTTTACAGCCTTTTACACCAGCACCGCCTTGATCCTCCGCACGCCAGCACTACACGCTTCTTCTTTTTTGATTTTAAAGGTTCCCATGTCACCAGTTGCTTCTACATGAGGTCCACCACAGATCTCACGTGAGAACGTCGGTTCGTCTGGGTTGGCGTTGCCAGGGTGAGCTGGGTCACCTATGCTGTAGACTTTGACCACGTCATCATACTTGTCCGGAAAAAAGCCAATCACGCCTTGCTTGTAGGCTTCTTCTACTGGCATTTCAGTCCAGCTGACATTGTAGTTGTGCGCTATAGCGCCGTTCACCAGTCGCTCTACCTCCGCCTTTTGTTCATCAGTCATCTTGTCAGGGTGCGCAAAGTCAAAGCGCAAACGCTCTGGCGTAATGTTACTCCCCTTTTGCTGAACATGTTCGCCCAGCACTTTGCGGAGCGCAATGTGCAAGAGATGTGTCGCGGTGTGATACTTGAGACTCATGTCAGAATGATCCGCGAGTCCACCCTTAAACTTTTGCTCTGATCCTTTTCTAGAAAGTTCTTGGTGTCCTTTTACGTGTTCATCAAAGGCCGCGAGGAGATCCATCTCGTCATACTCATGACCAAGCTTGGTGATAAAATCTGAGAAGACTTCCACCGGCAAGCCATGCGTCTGAAAGAGGTCAAAGGCAATCTTGGCGAGGTTTGAGTAGTTGATATTGCCAACGTTGATCTTGGTCCCGATCTTGGTAAGTTTGGTTTGTTTTTCTCCTTCCGCATCAAGCGCCGCCAAGATATCTTTCTCTACTTTGTTGTACTCTTTGGCACCGCGAGCAAGCGCCTTGCGAAATTTCTTCTCCTCATCTTCCATCGCTTTGACGATCATGTCGGTCTTTTCCCGGAGTGCTGGGTATGCGCCTTCGTACGCCTTGATCACACTCTCGGCCACGTCTCCAATGAAGTTTTCCTCAATCCCAAGGTTGCCAGCAAAGCGAACTGCGCGGCGGATGAGTCGGCGAGTAAAGTAGCCTTGGTCTTTGTTGCTAGGGAAAGCTTCATCTGAGATAAGATGCACGGCCGCACGAAGATGATCCATGACCACACGAAACGCGTAGGTATCTGTTTCATCTTCTCCATATGTTTTGCCGCTGAGACGCTCAAGTGTCTCACGCAACTCGTCAAAGATATCAATCATGAAAATGTCAGAGTTGTCGATCTTGGCAGCCATCATGCGCTCGAGGCCACCACCAAAGTCTACGTTTGGTTGTGGTAACTCTTGGAAGCCTTCGGCTGTCTTTTGGTACTTCATGAAGACGTTGTTGCCGATCTCCATAAAGCGGCCACAGTCACAGTTCACATGACACACAGCACCCCAGGTTTCTTTGTCTGCGTCCCCGTTCAGGTGTTCGTCTCCCTTGTCCGCAGCAAAGTCCCAAAACATCTCGGTGTCAGGTCCACCGGGCTCGCCTTCTGGCATCTTGGCTGGTGTGCCGCTACGACTCCACCAGTTCTTGCTTTCGTCGTAGTAAAAAATGTTACCGCCCTGCATGCCATCTACTTCAGCATTGTCGACGATCTTAGACTCAGCGATCCCACGCTTGGCAAATTCAGCTTGCCAGAGACCTGCCGCTTCTTCATCCTTTGGGATGCCCAGCTCATCATTGCCACGAAAACACGTAATACGCAGTTTTGTAGGATCTAGTTCTACTTCGTCAAAAAGAAACGCCGCCATCCACTCGATCTGTTCTTTCTTGAAGTAGTCACCCAGCGACCAGTTGCCAAGCATCTCAAAGAAGGTGGTGTGACGATTGTCCCCTACTTCATCGATATCTCCGGCACGGAAACATTTTTGACTGTCGGTAATGCGGGTTCCCTTTGGGTGAGACTCACCGAGGAGGTACGGTACCATCGGCTGCATGCCTGAGCCGTTAAATAGCGTCGTCGGATCGTTTTCTGGCAAGAGTGAAGCAGAAGCAATGATTTCATGCTCTTTGGCTTGGAAGTACTCGAGGTACTTGGTGCGGAGTTCGTTGGTGGTCATAGTCTATGATAAACAAGTATAATACATAATCAGATCTAACTAGCCATGATAATTTGCAAGGTCCTTATCATACAATGCCACAAGTCTAGTCAAGTAATTATCTACACGTTTTTGGGTAGGTTCATCTACGTGTTCACGAGCATATTGCCTAAGCTTGTTTTCATCAAAATACAACCTATTCGTTCCACCTTTTTTCGCATGCCATGGTGGCACCGTGTCCACATAATAGACATTACCATTTCTATCATCTTTCATGAAATTTAAAGAATTGTATGTATCTATATAGTGTATACCTGCTTCTTCAAGACGCCTTTCTATCTCTTTTCCCTCTCTTTTACCAAAAGCAACAAGTTTATTGTCTAAGTCAATTAGTTCACTAGAGTTTATGTCAGCAGTATCATATAGTTCAGTATTTCTAACATGTTCCTCGTTAAAAATTCTTTGTCGAACTTCAACGCTCCCAATTTCATCACTTGCACCAGCTAGATGAATTTTTGGTATATGTTCCGGGAAAAGGGCACTCAGAATTTTATTCATATAAAAGACACCCTTCTTAAATTCAGGTGTTTCACGAAAATGTGCTTTATCCTTAGCAAGAACATTATCACTATCTTTATCGGGAATTTCATAGACAAACCTTTCTACTCCCTCACCAATTTTTTTACCAATTTCATGTTCCCTTGGTCCTAGTTCTGGCATAATTGTTTATTTAATGGCTCTTCCACCTAAACACACAACACCGTTGCGCAAAATAGCAAACGAGGTCTTGCTGCGTTGTTCGTTGGTGGTCATATATAATATTAGTTTCAACGTGTACCTAAGATAATAGGAAATGTCATTATTTCATTATTTCTTGATATTCTAATGTTTACAGTGTCACCTACTTCATAGTCTCTTACAAGGAAAATACCAATTGGATCAAGAAGCGACTTTCCATTTATTGATAGTATTACATCACCATTCATCAGTCCAGCTTTTTCTGCTGGTGAATCAGGAAAAATGGCTGGGAACGAACCATATTGCCCAATAGTTATTCCATTATGACTAATCCCCAAAAATGGAGTCCTTCTTATTGTACTATTTAGTTCAAAGGCAAGAAGTTTTGAACTTTTGAAGTATTCATTAATTTTAATGTTAACTTTTTTGACATATACACTAATAATACTGGCTTGAAAATTATGATTTAAGCCCTCCGAATAATTGCTTGAATTTTTGTACTCAAATAAGACGGGAATCGTGTCACTACTGAGTCGATTGAGATATGCTGTGTCAATTTGTTCAGTTTTTCCTTGAACATAACGCTCAATATTCTCCCTAGCTATCATCGCATCAACATTCATAAGTGAAATGATGCCAACGGCAATCACGCCAAGAGCCAACTTGGTCAGGAAGAACTTACGGAACTCGAGCTGCTTGATAACAGCTCCGCCGGTGAACACCAGTAGTACTATGACAAAGTAGATAAACCACTCTACGTACAAGCGAAGTACAGTGTAACCATATGCCTCTTGATATGTGTTCATACGATAGAGGGCAGAATACGCCACAATACCAACAAGGATTATAAGTAGCTGCTTGAACACAAGCAATGGAATGGAACGCTTTTGGAGGTATGACGAGCGATAGGTAAAGGCAATAAGCCCAAACGCTAGTACTATCACCCAAACAAGTTGGAAGAACCCACTCCTGGCATGCTCTGAAAAGACGATCTCATTGTCACGGACAAAATCATAGCCACCAAAAAGATGGGAAAATTGGAAACTGACAAAGACTGCAAAAAGAAGGTTCACTAACCCAAGTACTACGGTCATGATGAACTGATCATGCTGAGTCGCCTTGCGAGTAAACTGGTTGAGGATATGTTTGCTATTGGTGAGGGTATAGAGAACACCACTTCCAAGCACAGTCAGTAGGAAGACGCGTAAGACCCGCTGGAGAACGAGCACATCAAGATCTATTTTGAGGACATTTGTAATCCAGTCAGCAAAGTATTGGTCTGCAGAGGCAAACAGCATCCCAAAAACAAGAAGAACTGGAACGGAGATACCAACAGCAATAAGTAGTTTACGAAGAATTACTTCATGTCCTTTCTTCACTTTGCCAAAGTACATGAGGTCTTTGGAGATTGTCTTGAGCTCACGAAGTGGTGCGATGATATCCTTACTCATCTCGAGACCAAGGAGTGAAAACAAATGCCCTAGTGGACGCTCTACCGTGTAGATAACAAGCGTGAAAAGACTCAAAAGGATAGAGAGTGTTGGCACCCAGTTCATCACAAAGGTATTGCTGTACCGAGCGATAGCCACGGCAAACGCCAAGACAGGGATGTATAAAAAAAGAGATTTGGTGTGGCGATGCGGCCGGACATGAGTGAGAACACCAACAGCAATAGCATTGGCCAGGATCAAAAACAGACTAAACCCAATACCAACTGGTGCTCCTTGGGCAAGGATTTCGTATAGCAAAACAATAGCAAACGCGGCAGCAATAAGAAGCAGGCGTTTTGGGTGGGTGAGAAAGTGTTTGTTCCTTTGTGACATATGACAGTCTATTACAATTGATCTATCAAGTACTACGAATTGCAAATATATTTCTTTCGTTTGTGATGAATGGTAAAAACATAATCGCGGACACCGGCATTGTGCCGGCGTCCGCGCGGACGGGCTGAGGGGTCATTCTTCGTCACCCGAAGGCTCGTCGCCATCAGGACGATCAGGGAGTTCATACCTCACCGTCCTTGCCTCGCGATCAATATGGAGTGTGTACACAACGGTACCACCCTTTGCCTCGGGCTGAGGCTCGCGCGGGATCGCCGACAGCGTCGTGCTACCGCACGTATCGCAGCAGGAGCCGCTATGTCCTTCTGCTCTGCAGTTTGAACAGCGATGAGTAGGGTCTCCACCGCTCATGAACTTTTCCCAGGCTAAACGTTGTTGCAATGAACCGGTCAATGACATTCCAAAATCCTCCTCGGGCATCGCCCGCATTTTTAAAAGACCACTCCCCCACCCAAGCACAGGTCATTGCTATATAAAACAGCAAACTGTCCTGGTGTGATGGCTTTTTGGGGGGTTACAAATTGAAGTCTATAGGTATCCTTCTCCTTCGTCAATGTAACATCTTGTAGTTCTTGCCGATGACGCAAGCGAGCTTTGCAACTAAGTGGAAGACTAGGCTCCTCACCAGAGATGAAGTGTATGTCGGTAAGCGCTGCTTGTGTGCTCATGAGGAGTGGATCATCTTCGTAGCCGACGATGAGTTGATTCTTCTCGATGTTTTTCTGGAGGACATATAGAGGTTTGTTATTACTGTCATTGCGAGAAGTCCCGGAGGGCGACGAAGCAATCTCCTGCGTACTATGTGAGAGATTGCCGCGCTCCTTATCAGTCTCTCGCAATGACAGGCAGTTTTGAAGGCCAAGCCCACCCCGCTGCCCAACGGTATAAAACGCGAGCCCGTCATGCTCGCCGACCTTCTCGCCAGAAGAAAGTAGGATGTCTCCGGTCTTCTTCTCTATGCGTTGCAAAAGGAAATCCTTCATTGGCACTTCGCCCACAAAACAAATCCCCATGCTCTCGGCGCGCTTGGCAGTTGGGAGCTGCCATTTCTCGGCCATCTCGCGGATTTCAGATTTCAAGTACGGACCGAGCGGAAACAGTGTATACGAAAGTTGTTCGCTAGTGAGCTGATGGAGAAAATATGTTTGGTCTTTGTCAGCATCTTTCGCTTGGGTGAGCTGATACTGTATCCTGCCTGCCCCGAGGCGAAGTTTTTCGGGGCTTCCTGAATCCTGTTTCCTGAGATTGGCATAGTGCCCAGTGGCCATCTTTTCAAACCCCATCTCCTTGGCTTTCTTGAGCCAGGCGTCAAACTTGATGTACTTATTGCACAAGACATCCGGATTGGGCGTGCGACCTGCTTCGTACTCGGCAAACATATACTCCGTCACCCACTCACGGTATTCTTTTTCAAAGTCGAGAGTGATGAGCGGAATGTCGAGATGAGCTGCCACGCGGAGTGCATCACGGCGGTCGGTCTTCCAGGTACAGACACCATTCACATCCTGAGTATCGCTCCACTGCTTCATGTACGCGCCAGTGACGTCATAGCCCTCGCGTACCAAAAGAGCCGCAGTGACAGAGCTATCCACCCCACCGCTCATACAGACCAGTACGTTTTCGCGCTTCTTTTTCATATATAGTTATGATCTGATAATATCATATTTTGCTTTGTTGTCAATAAAAAAGACCGCCGGAGGGCGGTGGGGCGGGAGCTGGCGGCCAGGGATGTCTTCTAGACTACATGAGGCCCAGAGCTCGCATCTTCGCGTCGAGCGCCTCTTGGGGGGTCAGCCCATCGTAGGGACCACCACCGTCCGGGTAGGCTTGGGACACGTCGAGTCCCAGGCGCCAATCACCAAGACTCTCATTGAGTACTTGGCATGTGCCATGCAACTTGCCTGCGTTCTCATCGAGCTGGTCTGTCATGGCACCGATGCGTGCGACCATAGCGTCAGTACGCTCGTCAATGATCTTGAAGAATGCGCACAGAAAGCTTGCGGTACTCTCAGCGTCTTCTTGGGTGATTTCTTGTGACATTTTTGGGGCTCCTTATCACGTATTCAACCACAAACCTATGATACCAGTCAATCAGGTTCCTATCTCAAAAACGTATTTGTGGTATATTGATATCAGTACTCGTTGAATATCCTTTTGTCTATGAAAACCATTATCGTCGCCTCAAAAAATCCCGTGAAGATCAATGCCGCCAAAGCAGCCTTTACTGCCATGATGCCGGAAGAAGAATTTGTGGTGGAGGGAATCTCCGTTCCTTCTGGTGTCAGAGACCAGCCTATGGACAGCCCAGAAACTCGCCAAGGCGCGCAGAACCGGGCCAGAGGTGCTCGCGACGCAAGACCTGAAGCTGACTATACTGTCGGGTTTGAAGGTGGGCTCGAAACTATTGCAGATACCATGTACGCATTTGGTTGGGTGGCGATTATTGATAAGGCAGGCAAAGAATCCACCACACCATCGGCTATGTTTGCTATCCCAAAAATCATCAGAGACCAAATTGATAATGGAGCCGAACTCGGTCCTGCCATGAACGAGTTATTTTCACGGTCTGATATCAAGCACACCAGTGGCAGCGTCGGCGTCTTTACGCAAGACCTCATCACCCGCACAGACCTCTATGTCCAACCAGCGATCCTCGCCCTCATCCCCTACACCAACACAGACCTCTTCCAATAGCAAAGCCCGCACCAAAGTACGGGCCTAGCGGCCGAGCCACACGCAGGTGGCAATGGAACAAAGAACAAGCAGGATGTAGTACGCGACATCAAGCCTTGATGTGCCTGACTGGTCCTCTAGGTCCTGCAGCCTCTTTTTGTGCTTTTCGCATTTGCCGGCCACGATGATGAGCCCCCAGAGCCAGAGCATCCACAGATCGGCGATGAGCCAAAGAGTTGCTTCGATGTACTCCATGAGGCCTCCTTTCACACTCACGATAGCACAGTTTTGCCCTTGACAGAAGGGTTGTTTTGACGTATAGTGCACAGTTCTCACTTCTGAGACGTTCATTGGCGTTGCGCCGGAAACTGAGTTATGAAGTTTTTCTTGGACTTGATGATGTATACGTACCTCACCGCTTCGGCGCTTTGGGGTTTGTATCGCAACAAGCTCCAAAAGAAGTACTGGGACTACCCCGGTGCTGAAGCCTTTATCAACCGTGGTCACATTGGTCGTTGGCCTAAAGACATCCTTCCCGGCGATGCCGTCCTCACCCTCGACCACAGTACCGATGTCCAAGTCATATACATCGGCATTGAAGTGATAATCCGAGGGTTCAAGATTCCGTTCTTCTTCGGCAAGCTCAAGCTTCCAGAGAATGGACGCTATCACACCCGGATCAAGACCTACCTTGGCAAGGGTGCAGGCAAGTTCGTATTTGCCTCGGACGCACCTATCACCAGCGTCAGATGCAACCGAGCTGATCAAGTCGCGAAGCCACACGGCACCTTCGGCGCCTCGGAAATCCAAAAAGCCGGCTACTACAACTAGCGCCGGCCACCAGCCTCCCTACTCGACTCGCGTCACCGCTAGAGTCAGTAGGAGAGGCTTTTTTGATTGTTTAAAGTCCGCGGAAGAGTGGGATACCGCTACCAGGATCAGTTGGTACGTAGATCGTGCCTTCGAGATCTTTGAGGTTTTGGAGATAGAGGTATTGGAGATATCGGTCGGTCAGACTTTCGTTGATGATCCGTTGGGCATCACGTTGGCCTTCTGCTTCGACACGTTTACGCTCGGCTTCTTTTTGTTCTTGTTCGAGGATAAAGTCATACCGCTGCGCGTCTTGCTCAGCTTGGAGTTTTTGTTGGATGCTGTTGGCAAGATTGGCTGGGAGTTGGATGTTGCGCAGGAGTGTTTCTTCTACTTCGATGCCACGCTTGCCGAGCTCTTCTTGGAGACGAGATTGAATTTCGTTGGTCGCTTCTTCACGTTTGTCAGAGTAGATCTCGCGAGCACTGTAGAGTGCAACGACTTCACGGATCATACTGCGGATCTGTGGTCGGATGATGACGTCTTCGTAGTAGTAGCCAACGTCACGGTATACATCAGAGGCTTTGTCTTCTTGGAGGCGGTACAAGACGGTGATGTCGAGGTCGACTTTGAGTCCCTCTTTGGTGAGTGCTGAGATAGAATCATCACCATAACGCTCCCCTTCTCCTTGGGCGATACTCATGGTGTACTCACGCGTACGAATGATCATAGACTGTACTTGCTCAAACGGGTTTTTGAAGTGAAATCCGCTAGAAAATTCTTCATCACGAACTTTTCCAAAGAGTCTGCGGACACCAGTCTCACCAGCATCGATGATGATAAAGAAACTGCCAGCAAACGATAAGGCAATAATGATCAGGATGGCAGCGCCGATTCCTTTGACAACTTTTTTGGGCATATGGGGATTGTTTATACGAGCTTTGGTAAATGGGGTCTTGGAAGGCTTGCTTCCTGGGGTATGCGGCCGAGCTGTCCGGTTGACCGCCGCGACAAATGATGGCGGAAAATGATGCGCTATCTTGTACGGGATGATCGGTGCGCCACGTGAAAGCTGTGAGATCACGTATATGGCCAGTCCGAGGACAATGAGTGGGACGAGGCGGTTGAAGAATACCACGATCAGCACCGCCCACATGACCAGCCTCGCGTATTGTTGTTTTTCTTGGTCTGTCATAGTTATTCGGCAGGCGTCTCTTCTCTCAGACCAAAATGCGCCGGACGATCAAACTCGTAACCGGCATAAACGAGTAACAACAGTGACCACACAAAACCGACATACAAATGCCACTGCGAATAAAACCAGGCAAAAGCTGCACCCATGTCACCATCATGCTGCGCAGTGATAAAGACCGGGATAGTGATCACAGCATCTAATGCCGTGCCGACGATCATGGCGATGAGCCAGAGCCACAGGCCATTGATAGGTGTCGGGTCAACGGTACGAAAGAACCACTTGGCAAGCCCCAATGTCACAGGGATCATGAGGAGCCAAAAGATGATACGCTGCCAGACGAGCTTGTCAGCAAGCCCAGGGAAGAACATTAGTACGGAGATGATAAAGAAGATAAGGAGCCAATAGACGGCGCCAAAGCCAATAGCACGTTTGATCATAGAACATGTGGTTAGCAAATTACATCGTAAGTATACTCTTCTCTAGGGCAAACGTAAACGGCTAGGGGTTGACAAAAAGCATTTTTTTGCCTATACTTCGGGTAATTTGAAATTCACTCTCTTCTGAATATGAGTAACAACGTTATCCTCCGTTTTGACAATGTCAGCTTTGGCTACGACGACCGCTGGAAACAGCTCGACGAAGCGTCTTTTAGCGTGCGCGAAAACAGCAAAATCACCATCATGGGCCAAAATGGTGCCGGCAAAAGTACCTTGTTTAAGCTGATTCTTGGCCGTCTCACACCTCAAAAAGGCAAAATCTATATCACCGACGACGGCATGGTCTCTATCGCAGAGCAAACCATGGCCGAAGAGCACCTCGAGCGCACCGTCCGCGAATACTTTGAAACTGCCTACCCGGGCGACGTTCCTCATGGCCTCGACAAGATCGTAGACGAGACGCTCATGCAGTTTGGCCTCACCCTACCTATGGATCGCAAGATCAAAGACTGCTCCGGTGGCCAAAAAGCCCGCCTCCTCCTGGCCCACGCCCTCATCCAAAAACCAGATATTCTCCTCCTCGACGAGCCTACCAATAACCTCGACGAAGAAGGTATCGGCTACCTCACCGCCTTTCTCGTCATGTACGAGAAGACGGTCATGGTGATTTCCCATGATGCAGACTTTCTCAACAGCTTTACCGAAGGCGTCTTGAACCTCGACATCCACACCAAGAAAGTTGAGCAGTACGTCGGCAACTACTCTGACGTGGTCGAAGAGATCAAGGCTCGCGTCGAACGTGAACAAAAGAAAAACGCGCAACTCCTCAAGGAGATTCAAGACAAAAAAGACAAGATCAACTTCTTTTCACACAAAGGTGGAAAGATGCGTAAACTGGCCAGCAAGATGCGTGAAGAAGTGGCCGAAGCCGAAGAAAACATGGTCGACGTGAAGCGAGACGACAAAACCATCAGCCCATTTACTATTCAAGCCGAGCACTACACCGAAGTCATCCTCAAGATGGACAGTGTGACGATCATGAAAGGCCACGAACCAGCTAGCTTCCCGGTCAACATCGAAATGCGCAAAGGCGCACGCCTCAAACTCGAAGGACCAAATGGTATCGGGAAAACCACATTGCTCGAAGGACTCGCCAATGGCACTGCCCCTGGCGCTAAGCTTGGTGAAGGTGTGCATGTCGGCTACTACCGCCAAGACTTTTCTGGCCTCAACTTTGGCATGACCGGATTTGAAGCGCTCTCAGAAGTCATGGGTGTCCCTGTAGAAGAAGACATCTACCGCTGCGCCGCTCGTTTCCTTCTTAGTTCTGAGCTTCTTCGCAACAAAGTAGGAAGCTTTTCCGAAGGGCAAAAAGGACTTCTCTCATTTGCCCGCTTTGTCCTCCAAAAGCCAGCGCTACTCATCCTCGACGAGCCAAGCAACCACATCAACTTCCGCCATCTCCCAGTCATCGCTGACGCCCTGCACAAATACGAAGGCGCCATGATCATTGTTTCTCACATGAATGAATTTGTAGAAAAGATTGGGGTGGAGCAAGATTTGAATCTTGGAAGATTTCTTTAATATATGAAAATCACCTCAACACAATTCGTCAAAGGCATCATCGGCACTGACCCACTCCTCTACCAGGATCGAAAGTACTTGGCGTTTTTGGGGCGTTCAAATGTAGGCAAAAGCAGCCTCATCAATTCTCTCGTTGGCCAAAAGAACATGGCTCGCAGCAGTAGCAAGCCTGGTATGACCAAGCAAATCAACCTCTTTTTGATCAACAAGTCATTTTATCTCGTTGATCTCCCTGGATACGGCTATGCCAAGACTGACAACAAGATGCGTCTCAAGATCATCAAGATGATTGACTGGTTTCTCTTTGCCAGTGAGATGAAGCGAGTCACCCTCGTCCTCATCGTCGATTCGAAAATCGGCCCGACGGAACACGACCTCCATACCATGGAAGCAGTCCGTGAAGCTGGCATCGACACCGTCGTCGTTGCAAACAAGATCGATAAAGTACCCGTCACCAAACAAGCAGGGGCCATCGCCAAAATTGCCAAAGAAATGGATGTACCAAAAGTCTACAAATTTTCTAGCAAGACAGGCGCCGGCAAAGGTGAACTCATCCACCGCATCATTGGTTAAAAAAACGGCCTAGTTGCCCGTTTTTTTCTTTTTTGGTATACTCGCGACATCTCTTATTCTTCATATATCTATGAATCTTACCAAGATTTCTCGTGGCACGCTTGCTGTGTGCGCACTCCTTCTTCTTGCCGGTTGCGGCAACAAGCTCACACCTGAGCAAAAATACCAACAACGGTTTGGTAACGATAAGCCACGTACAACAGCGACAACTGTCCCGGCGGATCCAAACGCAGCTCCTGCACCAACCAGTGCATCACCTGCAAAGACAGTCACGACTGCAAGTGGTGATCTTGCACTTAGCGTGACACCAGCAGGATCTGGCGCGGTAGACGTCAGCTGGGATATTGCTGACACAGTCATCTACACTGATGACGCTCGCATTTATCTCCTCCATGGCGACAAACCAGAGCTCGAAAATGACGGTAAGACATTTTGGTGGCGCCAACACATCAGCAAAACAAGTGCTACCTGGGACGGTATTCCACCAGGCAACCGCTACATCCGCGCATGTCTTGCTCCTGAAGGAGACACCTGTACGCTCTACAGTGAAAGCATCATGGTCGACGTAGAAGCATAAGGTTCAGGAATCAGAATACAGTATTCAGAAATCAAAAAACACCAGCAACATATGCTGGTGTTTTCTATTGGCTATGATCTACTCTCTATTCACTTGTGTCACAATCAAACACACACTCCTTGTTACCAAGGAACTTCGGTAGTGGCTTGGTGATTTCTACCTGCCACACGGCTTTGGCGCGAGCTAGTGACTCACGAATATGCCAGGCGCGAACATGCTTGGCATTGTAAAACTGTCTGTCAGCCGAAAGCCCAATAACATCTATCCCCATGCGTTCGCAGATATACTGTATCCGAGGCAGATGATATGACTGAGACACCGCAATCACACTTGTCAGGCCAAAGATGTCGCGCGCACGGTAGCAACTCTCATACGTACGAAAGCCAGCATAGTCAAGAACAATGTCTTCTGGTGGAACACCTTCTGCTTCAGCAAGCCTACGCATAGCCGTCGCTTCATCATAAAACCGGTGTCCATTGTCCCCTGTCATGAGCAGTTTCTGGACTTTGCCCGCATTGTAGAGGTCTACACCTGTGAGGACACGGTCACGAAGAGCTCCACTTGGAGTGCCATCACGGTTGAGGCCAGCACCAAAGACCAGTGCCACAGGTGTCTCAGGCACTTCAGCTAGCAGATCAAATGCATACAAATCATGTTCACCATAGTGTCCCAAGACAAGATCATTGGAACGGAGGACAAAGCTTACAGCAAAAATTCCTATAAGTACCCAGAGGAAAAAGAAACGGATAATAAGCGTCTCAATGATCTTGGCAATGGTGAAAGGTTTGTGGAGCATACTAGCTCACCTTCTCTCTCAACTTCAACTCTCGAATCTCATCACGAAGGATAGCAGCCAGCTCAAACTCGAGATTCTTGGCAGCTTCTTTCATCTTCTTTTCTTTGTCTTTGACTATCTCACCGAGTGGACGGGTGTCGGCGGCGAGCTCCAAGTCCAAGATTGCTTCGGTCTTACTTCGCTTCTTGCGTTTGGCTTTGGTCTTGGCTTTTTCTTCACTGCTCGTGATACCAAATTCTTCGAGCAAGTTCTTGATGGCTTTTTCGATCGTCTTTGGCGTGATGCCGTGTTCTTTGTTATACGCCAGTTGGATCTCACGACGACGGTTGGTCTCTTCTATGGAGCGCTCGATAGAGCCGGTCATATTGTCGGCATAGAGGACCACCTGGCCGTTGACGTTGCGAGCCGCGCGACCAATGGTTTGGATGAGGCTGGTATCAGAACGGAGGAAGCCTTCCTTGTCAGCATCGAGGACAGCCACAAGCGATACCTCCGGCATGTCGAGCCCTTCACGTAGGAGGTTCACCCCGACGATCACATCGATCTCACCTTTACGAAGGGCGGTGATCACTTCAATACGCCCGAGCGTATCAATATCACTGTGCAAATACTTTACTTTCACATTTTGCTTTTCGAGGTATTCGGTCAGATCTTCAGCCATACGCTTGGTGAGCGTCGTGACCAGTGTACGTTCGCCCATCTTGTTGCGATCTTTGATGCGAGCGATGACGTCTTCTACTTGAGATTTGATGCCTTCGTCTGGGCGTTCAGTCACTGGATGGACGATGATCTCAGGGTCGACAAGGCCAGTCGGGCGGACAATCTGCTCGACGATGTTGTCAGACTCTTCACGTTCAAACTCTCCCGGCGTCGCCGAGACAAAGACCGTCTGCTCGATGCGCTCATAAAATTCTTCCCATCGGAGCGGGCGGTTGTCACGGGCGCTGGGGAGGCGGAAGCCAAAATCAACCAGGTTGTCCTTGCGAGCGCGGTCGCCGCGGTACATGGCACGGATCTGTGGCAGGGTGACGTGAGATTCATCGACGACGGTGAGGTAGCCAGTGCCATTGGCTTCACCAGCATGTTTGAAGTAGTCGAGCAGCGTAAAGGCCGGCTCGTCAGGCAAACGACCATCAAAGTGACGTGAATAGTTTTCGATCCCATTACAGTAGCCAATATTCTTGATCATCTCGAGATCATACGTCACACGGCGTTTGAGCCGTTCGTACTCGAGGACTTTTCCTTTCTTCTCAAACTCGGCAAGTCGTTCGGTAAGTTCGTCTTGGATAGAGACATATGCGCGTTCGCGCGCTTCTGGACTGGCGACGTAGTGCTTGGCCGGAAAGAACCAGGCGTCTTCTGTCTCGCTGAGTACTTTGCGCGTGACAGGATCAATGATCTCAATGCGGTCTATATGAGCTGATATTTCAAAACGGTAGATCTTTTCTTCGTTGACCGGCATCATCTCAAAGACTTGGCCGCGCATCCGAAACTGACCACGACCAAGGTCGGCGGTGGTACGCTCAAATTGCATCTCAATGAGCTGCTCGAGCATACCTCGACGATCGAGTTCCTGACCACGACGCAAGTGCATCACGATCTTCTCGTACTCTTTTGGCGAGCCGAGGCCGTAGATAGCAGACACAGACGCCACGATGATCACATCTTGGCGGGTGATGAGGGCTTGGGTACAGGCATGACGGAGGCGATCGATCTCTTCGTTGATCTGGGCTTCTTTCTCGATATACGTGTCACTCCCAGAGATATAGGCTTCTGGCTGGTAGTAGTCGTAGTAGCTGACAAAGTACTCGACGGCGTTGTCCGGGAAAAATTCACGAAACTCGTTGCACAGCTGCGCCGCCAGGGTTTTGTTGTGAGCAAGGACCAGCGTTGGCATCTTAACCTCGTCGATGACGTTGGCCATGGTGTAGGTCTTTCCGGAGCCAGTCACACCGAGTAGCGTCTGACGCGTATCCCCTCTGTGCACACCCTCAACAAGGCCCTCGATTGCTTTGGGCTGGTCTCCTGCAGGAGAGTATGGTGCTTGGATAGTGAAATCAGTCATAGTAGGCATAGTGTAGCGAATTTTACCTCTACATGCAACTTGCAAAACTACACCAATATGGTACAGTCAAATTGGTGGCTCCTTCGAAGAGAAATTCCGTGGCCGTATAGGCTTAGCAATCTCTTCGTTGACCGCGACTGCCCGTAACCTGGGTGCTATTTCATGAAAGCTGCGTGGTTTTCAACAACCAACCCCTAAGGAGGTCCCGTACCGTTCCCAAACACGCGAAACGCTTTCCCAAATATCAGGTTACACGAAAGGGGCCTTCGAGTCGTGCGATTGAGCCACCCCTTTTTTTTTGCCAAAATTTGCTACAATACAGACCTATGGTCTTCAGCTCGGTCACATTCCTCTTCTTTTTTCTCCCTATCACCCTTATAGGGTTTTTTGTGTGCCCACCGAGAACTCGCCGCTGGCTACTGCTTCTTCTCAGTTTGGCGTTTTATGGCTGGGGTGAAGGGGCGAGGATCATGATTCTCCTTACTAGTGCACTCGTCACCTACCTAGGCGGGAGAGCACTTGACAGTGCCAAATCACCCAAACGCGTTCTTGGTATCACCATTGGCGCCAATCTTCTCCTCCTCGGCACTTTCAAGTACACCACACTCCTCATTACATCACTGAGTACAATTGGTATCCATCTTCCGGACCCAGCCTTTTCGCTCCCACTGGGGATATCATTTTTTACCTTCCAAGCCATCTCATACCTGGTAGATGTCTACCGCAAGGATTCGCCAGCAGAAAAAAGCGTTACCAATCTTCTCCTCTACATCACGCTTTTTCCCCAGCTCGTCGCCGGCCCTATCGTCCGCTATGCCGACGTCGCCAAGAATCTGACTGCTCCCAAGACCACCGTAAACAACATCACCCTAGGCCTACGGAGATTTATCATTGGACTCGCCAAAAAGGTTCTGATCGCGGACCAAGTTGCAACATTGGCCGACATCGCCTTTGCCCATGGTGATCCAAGCATATCACTTGCATGGGTAGGTGTGCTCGCCTACGCAGTGCAAATATATATGGACTTCTCTGGGTACTCTGACATGGCCATCGGACTTGGGCGCGTCTTTGGCTTTACCTATCCCGAAAACTTCAACTATCCCTACGTTGCCCGCTCAGTCCGTGAGTTTTGGCGCCGTTGGCATATGACGCTCTCCACCTGGATCCGTGACTATCTCTATATTCCGCTTGGCGGGTCTCGACGTGGCACAGCGCGAACGTATATCAACCTTCTCATTGCCTTTACCCTCTGCGGCCTCTGGCATGGCGCTGCCTGGACCTTTGCTGCCTGGGGGCTGTACTATGGCATCTTGCTGTCATTAGAACGTACCAAGCTAGGTGCCAAACTCCTAGAGAGCCTCCCAAAGCTCTTCCAACACATATATCTCATCCTCACCTTCGTAGTTGGCTGGACACTCTTTCGCGCTGAGACATTTGGTGCGGCTTGGCAGATGATCAAGGCGCTAGCAGGAAGTACCACCAGCGCAACCTCGGTATTTAGTTACATGACAGTTGATCAGCTCATTACGCTCGCAATGGGTCTCGTACTCTGCATGCCAATCCTTCAAGCCAAGCCCTTGCAGCGATATCGCACCACTGCGTGGCCATGGGCAGGCAGTCTGGTTCTTCTCGCACTCGTCATACTCACCGTTAGTGCCCAGCAGTTTAGCCCGTTTATCTACTTCCGTTTTTAGTATGCTAAACACTGATTCACAACATACATGTCATTGCGAGAAGCGTAGTGCAACGAAGCGACGCGGCAATCTTCAACATGAACACGCAGGAGATTGCTTCGTCGTGCCTCCTCGCAATGACAGATGGAAGAAAAGCTATGTACGTATCGTTCTCACCATCCTCCTCATCCCAGGCCTCTTCGCCTTCTCATCACGTGAGCAAGAAAACCAAGAAGCTCGCACCCTCGCAACATTTCCAACGTACAACACAGACGCTATTGTCAGTGGTGACTACTTTGAACACATCGACACCTACCTCGCTGATCACTTTGGCTGGCGTGACAAACTAGTACGTACACGAGCCACACTCCTGTACGCACTAGGAATGTCACCATCAAAGGACGTACTACGCGGAAAACGAGATATGTTCTTTCTCTCTCGAGAGCCAATCCACCAGATCAGTGGTGAAGACAGCTACACGATAGCACAACTCAAACAGGTAACGGCGTATCTCGATGAACTCCAGAATATCCTGGCCAAAGATGGCCGAACACTTTTGGTATACATCGCACCAAATAAACATAGCATCTACCCAGAGCTCCTCCCCAAGACCATCCCAAAAACACCGCATGACGCAGTCTACCAACTGCAGACATATATAGAACAACATAGCGATGTCCCTGTCATCCATGCCAAAGAAGCCATCTTGCGCACAAAGTCTGAAGACAATTTTCCCCTCTACTACCTGACTGATACCCACTGGGGCAACTACGCTGCCTTTGTCGCGAGCCAGGCGCTCCTCCAAGCTATCCCAGGCGCAAAGCCCCTAGATGAAACCAACTACACACGCCAGACTATCCATACTGATCAAGGTGATGGTGACCTGAGCCGTCTGCTAGGTCTTGAAGGATCGCTCCCAAACACCCATCAAGATATCACTCTTAGCGCTAAAGCATTGCCATACGAAGCACTCCTTGGAAAGACAGCCTCAGGCAGCGTACACATCGTGACCACAGCTTCCACTACTGGTCCAAGTGTGCTGATCTTTCATGATTCGTTTATCGATGCCATGTTTCCTTTTCTCGCAACGGGGCTAAGAAAAGCGACGTTTGTCAGGCATTCCCCTCCTACCCTTGCTGAGATCGACGCCGAAGCGCGTACTGATGTTGTTATCATTGAGCTCGTAGAAAGGAACTTGCCTAGGTTGATGGACGCATCTTGAAACCATGAAATATAAAAGACCACACATTTCTGTGTGGTCTTTTGGTTCTCATTTATATCTCTACACGGTCTCCGACTTGTGGGATACCTACAGGGACCTCGAGCTCATGCTCAAATCTGTGAGCTAGCGCCTGAGCAGAGTCTGGTTCACCATGTATACAATAGATTTGTTTTGGTTTTTTCTCAGCATTACGGACCCAGCTCACCAGCTTGTCTTGGTCGCCATGAGCTGACAAGCCGCCTATGGCTTTGATGGTACAACGCACAGGAATACGGTTTTCATTGATCGTGACTTCTTCAGCTCCTTCAAAGAGTTGTCTACCAAGTGTCCCTTCGGCTTGGTAGCCCACAATAATCAGCGTAGAATTTGGGTCTGGGAGATACCGCATGGCATGATGCAGGATGCGTCCACCAGTCATCATACCCGAACCAGCTATTATCATCTTGGGGCCAGATACAGAGTTGATCTTGATGGATTCTTCACGGTCTCTTGTCACAATTAGCTCTGGAAACTGCAAGAAATCGTCCCCCGCCTTGGCCAGGCACTCGGCCTGCGTGTCATAGTACTCTGGGTACTCTTTGTATACACTGAGGCTATCTATAGCAAGCGGGCTGTCTAGGTAGACAGGCATCTTTGGCAGCGTCTTGTCATACTCGCTCATCCGGTTGAGGTCATAAAGGATCTCTTGGGTGCGCTCGAGTGAAAACGCTGGCACCATGATGGTCCCGCCTTTTTTGGCAGCATCTTGGATCAATTTGAGAAAGAGTTCACTACTCTCACGTCTACCCTCGTGCTGGCGATCACCATAGGTAGACTCTATACAGAGCACATCGGCAGCTGGTAGCTGATCTACCTCACGCAAGATCGGGACATTGCTATTGCCAAGATCACCTGAGAAGACAACCGTCTTTCCCTCGGCTGAGATGACGATTGAGCTTGAACCAAAAATGTGTCCAGCATCCTGAAAGCGAATGTTGAACGGCCCAACGGTCACCGTCTCACCATAGTCTACCCCCGTTCGCTGCTCGGCAGCGATTTCCACGTCTTCTTTGGTATATATTGGGGTGATTTTCTTTTTGCGCTGATTGTAGGCCATGATATTGGCAGCATCTCGCCAGATATAGTACATAAGGTCACGTGTCCCCCTGGTTGCATACATCTCACCCTTGAAACCATCTTTGACCAGCTTTGGCAATCTGCCGGTATGATCGAGATGGGCATGCGTCACAACGACCGCATCAATGGTCTTCGGATCAAACGCAAAAGGTGCCTCATTTTTCTGACGCGCTTCCTTGCTCCCCTGATGATACCCACAATCAACAAGTAGTTTGCTTTTGCCAGATTCGAGGAGAAAACAAGATCCCGTTACTTCACCGGCGGCACCCAAAAATGAGAGTTTCATATGTTACTGCGTATTACGTGTCATTTATTCCTTGCTACTTGCTAAGTATACCACAGCTATGCACATACTAGCGTGGTGGATAACACATATGTTTGCTATACTTGCATTGTATATGAGACGACGTCAACAAAAAACGCAGGTAACTGCCCCACCAGTAGAAGAACTCAAAAAAGGACGGGGCTGCCTCAAGCGATCTTGTAGTGCCGGTTGTGGCTGTCTAGCTTTTTTCGGTATTGGTGGCCTTATTTTTATGAGTCTCACGGCTCGCACCAGACTCGTGACGCTCAAGGACATCCCCGAACACATCAAGATTGATGTTCCACTCTACGACATCGAAAATGTCACCAAACGCAAGACCCTCAAACGTCCTGCACCAGGCTCTATCGCCAGACGTATCCAAGAGCAATTTCCACCACTCAAGACATTTTTCAATCGCGGCACCCCAGATGAGCTGCCTGACGACACCAGCCGATACCTCTTTGAGTGGTCAGACGTTATTGCCAAGCCTGAGTTTGTTGCGTCCTACTATCACGACCGACTCATGGATGCGGGATACCGTCTCGAACAACGCTGGACCGAAGACAACCGCACCATCATTTTTTCGGATCAAGATGGCTATACTCGTGGATGGATCAAGATCACAGCCATCTCAGCAGGTCATACCAAGATAAGCATGACACTAGACATCGCATCATAACGTTTTAGCACTGCCAACCTATGGCGATCAAAACAATAACACAAGGCAAACTTACTTGGATAAACATCGATAAAATTGACGATGAGGCGTTGACGTATCTACGTACCAACTACCAGTTTCACCACCTTGACTACGAAGACCTCTCAAACGAACAAGAAACCCCCAAGATTGATACCTACAAGAACTACTTGTTTGTCATCTTGCAGTTTCCCCAGTGGCAGCCAGCTACGCAGACCATCATCTCACATGAGATCGATATCTTTGTGGGCAAGGATTATCTCATCACCATCCAACACAGCAAGAGTAAAGAAATGAAAAATTTCTTCTACCGTTGCATGAATAACCGCAAAATCAAAAATGAATGGATGAGTAGCAACTCTGGCTATCTTCTCTATCACATTATCGAGTCACTCTTTCGACAATCACGCCCCCTCCTCAACCGCCTCGGCAAAGAACTCTCTGCTGTCGAAGACACCGTCTTTGGTGGTATCCAAGGCACCGATACCGTCAAACGCCTTGCCGTCCTACGCCGCAATGTTCTCTCCTTGCGTCGTATCATCGACCCACAGCGCTATATGACCGGCACGCTCGCGCATACGCGCAAAGAGTTTATCGACGAAAGTCACGCCATCTACTTTGACAACGTTGGTGACTACCTCAACAAGATCTGGGCCATCACTGACACCTACCGCGACACCATCTCCGGATTGCACGTCACAGTAGAGTCACTTATCAACCAGCGCACCAACAACGTGATCGGCGCACTCACCGTCATATCTGTCGCCCTCCTGCCACTCACACTTTTTTCTGGTCTCTACGGTATGAATATCTCAGGCCTGCCATTTGCTGACCGTCCAGGCTTTGTCTGGCTTATGTTCCTTGGTCTTACAGCGGTTATCCTTATTGTCATTGCCGTCATGCGCAAACGCCGTTGGCTAGGCTAGTACTCCCATGCTCAAACGCATCCTCACAAAACAAACCAATACCATCACCGGCGCGGCTATAGTACTATCAGCTGCGTCTTTTGTTAGTCGCATCATTGGCCTCCTACGTGATCGCATCTTTGCCAGCCAGTTTGGTGCTGGTGAGATCATGGATGCCTACTACGCCGCCTTTCGTATCCCCGACCTCCTCTACAATCTCCTCGTCATCGGTGCCCTCTCAGCAGGCTTTATCCCCATTTTCAAAAAACGCTACGGCACGAGAAAACGCCTTGCTTGGCAGTTTCTCGGTCGCGTCTTGCCCGTCCTTGGACTTAGTCTTATCATTTTTAGCCTTGTCCTCATTGCGACAGCGCACGTGATAGTACCGCGTATCGTCCCAGGATTCAGCCCCGAAGCCCAGGCGCTCACTATCCAGATGACGCGGATCATGTTTATCTCCCCTATCATCCTCGGGATCAGTAGTGTTGTCAGCGGAGCACTTCAAGCCCTCAAATCATTTGTGATCTACAGCCTCACCCCGATCGCCTACAATATCGGTATTATCATTGGGGCCATCATACTCGTCCCACGACTTGGTCCTGTGGGCTTGGCCTGGGGAGTTTTGCTTGGCGCATTACTACATCTTCTCGTCCAATTGCCGACCCTGTTCCGACACGGCTTCGAACCCAAATTTCAATTCAAGATCGATCGAGATGTCCGCAAACTCATCCGCATGATGGGACCCCGTGTCCTTAGTTTGGGTGCATCACAAATCACGTTTGTCGGTCTTACGTTTTTTGCCTCGACCATCTCAGTTGGCGCCTTGACCGTCTTTACCTTTGCCAACAACTTGCAGTACGTGCCCGTCGGCATGATTGGCATTTCCTTCGCCCTCGCAGCCTTTCCGACACTATGCGAATACACCAAAAACTCAGACAAAGAAGACTTTGTTGCTCACCTAGCCACCACCACCAGAAAAATTCTTTTCTTTATCATCCCACTCACCATTCTTCTCATTGTCCTGCGTGCCCAAATCGTACGCGTAATATACGGAGCAGGGGCGTTTGATTGGCCAGCCACGATCGAGACTGCCAATACGCTCGCGTTCTTTGCTTTGTCACTTGTCCCACAAGCTTTGATCCCACTCTACGCGAGAGCATTCTTTGCCAAAGAAAACACTACCAAACCACTGATCGCAAGCGTGGTCGGGATGGCAGCCACCCTCGGGTATGGCGTATACGCTGCCAAAACATATGGCACGCCAGGAATCGCGCTTGCCTTTTCACTTGGGACGACGCTCCAGTTTGTCATCCTTTGGTTCATGCTTCGTGCAGACCTCGGTTCGATACAAGACCTAGAGACGTCCACCTCTCTCCAAAAAATGTCTATCGCGGCCATCGCTATGGCTCTCATCACGCAACTCCTCAAGATTCCCATTGCTGAATATGTCGATATGACCCGCTTTTGGGGAATTTTTGTCCAGGGGCTTGTCTCCGGTACCTTTGGTCTCCTCATCTATGGCGGCGTCTGCTCACTCCTACGAGTCGAAGAGATCGACTCATTCCTTGCCGGATTCCGACGCAAATTCCTCCGCTTCAAACATATCGAAGGAGAGATCAATGAGGCTGATGAGGTATAAGCTTGCTGACGTAGGCAGTTTCTGCTAGCGTAAGAACAAAGGAGGTCCACATGGATCCGTATATGATCGTGACGGTCATCGCACCGTTCCTGCTTGCGGCGTTGGTCTTCCTCGTCGCTCACTCTCACCCCACCGCTGCTCCACTGCCGAGTGAAGCCAACAACAAGCTACGGACATACATTCGTTGGGCAAAGAGCAAAAAGCGTGCTCGAGATCTCCACACAAGCTACCGCAAAGGCGGCCCTGACAATGAAATCGATGTCTACTATCGTAGTCTCATCTACCAAGGTATCCGTTACTCCTACACCCAGTATTGGCTTGGCGACACCTTTCTCGCAGACCAGACGCTAATCGAATACATCGATAGTGCTCATGGTATTGCCATCCTCGCCAAAGGCATCCTGACTCCATGGTCTGTCGATGTATATGCCAATAAGCAGACAGGCCGACGTTTTCGCAAGCATCTTGCAAAGCCTGTCGAGTGTGAAGCGGCCTATCGTCTCGTTAAGAGACTCAGAACCCACGCCTTTCGATCCTAGCCCGCGCCCTGCGCGGCTTCTTTTTTTGCGTTCGTGATAGTTGTCCCCTTGCCAAATCAGCCAATCTATACTAAGATAAGCGCATTCTTACCTACGCTATGAACGACCACATCCGCAATTTCTGCATCATCGCCCACATTGACCACGGCAAGAGTACGCTCGCTGACCGCTTTCTAGAAGTCACCCAGACCGTCAACGAACGCAAAATGCGTGACCAGCTCCTCGACCAGATGGAACTCGAGCAAGAGCGCGGCATCACCATCAAGCTCCAGCCCGTCCGCATGACCTACAAAGACACCGTCATGAATCTTATTGATACTCCCGGACACGTCGACTTTACCTACGAAGTCTCTCGCTCACTTGCCGCGGTCGAAGGCGCTATCTTGCTCGTCGATGCTACCCAAGGCGTTCAAGCCCAGACCATCGCCAACCTCTACCTCGCCCTCGACCAGGACCTTACTATCATCCCGGTCCTCAACAAGATCGACCTCCCAAACGCTGACGTGGACACAAGAGCCGAAGAGATCATCCACCTCATCGGGTGCAAACGCGAAGACATCCTCACCTGTAGCGGCAAGACAGGCGAAGGCGTCCCAGAGCTTCTCGACGCGGTCATCAAACGCGTTGCCCCACCAGAAGACCTCAGTGACAAGCCGTGCCGCGCCATGATTTTTGATAGTTTCTACGATGACTACCGTGGCGTGGTTGCCTCTGTGCGCGTCGCCGAAGGATCACTCCACAAGGGCGACAAGCTCACCTTTATGCGTACCAAAGGAACGGCTGACGCACTCGAGATCGGTCACTACACCCCAGCCCTCGCTGCAGACCAGACGCTCGGCAACGGCCAAGTCGGCTACATCGTCACAGGACTCAAAGAGCTCGGCGATGTGCGTGTGGGTGACACCGTCACCAACACCAAAGCCCCAGCGGCAGAACCACTCGACGGGTACAAAGAAGTAAAGTCAATGGTCTACGCCGGCATCTTCCCCAAAGAGGGCGACCAATACGAACAGCTCCGAGGCGCCATGGACAAACTCAAACTTTCCGACTCATCACTCAGCTACGAACCAGAACACTCCCAAGCCCTCGGCTTTGGCTTCCGTTGTGGGTTCCTTGGCATGCTTCACCTCGACATTTTCCAGGAGCGCCTCCGCCGCGAGTTTGATATAGACATCATGGCGACCGTCCCGAGTGTCGCCTACCAAGTCACCAAGACCAACGGCGAAGAACTCGTGGTCAAAAGCCCACAAGACCTCCCAGACGCCCAAGTCGTCGCCGAAGTGCGCGAACCTTGGATGAACGTCGACATCATCGTGCCTGAAGCCTTCATCGGCAACGTCATGGGGCTCGTCGCCGACCGCAAAGGCCGCTACCTCAATACCGAGTACCTCACCAACAGTGGCACCGACAAGCGCGCCCTTCTCCACTACGAAATGCCACTGGCTTCCCTCATCACTGACTTCTACGACAAGCTCAAGAGCGTCACGAGCGGATATGCCTCACTCAACTACGACATCAAACAATACGAGACCACCAACGTCGTCAAACTAGACATCCTCGTCGCCGAAGACATCCTCGAAGAACTCGCCTCACTTGTCTGGCGTGATGACGCTCACAAAGTAGGCAAGCAGATCGTCGCGGCACTCAAGGAGACATTGCCAAGACAACAGTTTGTCCTCAAGATCCAGGCAGCTGTCGGCGGCAAAGTTGTCGCAGGTGACCGCCTCAGCGCCATGCGCAAAGATGTGACCGCCAAACTCTACGGTGGAGACGTCACCCGCAAGCGCAAACTGCTTGAAAAACAAAAGAAAGGAAAGAAGAAGATGCAAGAAATGGGCCGCGGAAAAGTGGACATTCCACCGGATGCGTATATGGCAGTATTGAAGCGATAAACCTCTTCAGTAACGTAAGCTTGTAAGTAAATTATGTGAATTAAGTAGATTTACTTGCACAATTCTGATACTGTTAGAACAGCTAAGTGACAAACATAATTTACTTCATTTACCTATCAACGTAATTTACTTATTCTATGCAACCTCCAAAAAAAGGCATCATGCACTGGATCTGGATCGGCGTCTCTATAGTCGGCGTGATCTCTATGGTCTTCCTCACTGTTGCACCAGCATTTATCTACTAGAAACGACAGGCCAACATGGCCTGTTTTTTCGTATTTGGAACTCAGGAGCAAACCTGCTACCATACAGCCCTGTGAATACACCACATGCCGACTCACAACCAGCCGTGTAGTAAAGTGGCTATAGATGTACCTTCAAGACCTTTTATTGAACTATGGTAAGCAATTCCTCGTCGGCACTCAGGCTTTTTAATTGACGTATATGACCCTCGCGAAACAATGGGACCTCCTCCCTACCCCACCAGAATCATTCTTTGCCGAGCACCCAGACTACTCCAAAACAGTCCTCACGCTCCTCTACAACCGCAATATCCGCTCTGCCGAGGATATCGAGGTCTTTTTGCACCCAAACTACGAAGAGCACGTCTACGACCCATTTCTCTTTCAACACATGGACAAGGCAGTGTCACGGCTCATGGAAGCCATGGAAAAGGGCGAAACGATCACCGTCTACGGTGACTATGATGCCGATGGTGTCTCGAGCGCAGTTATCTTGGCATCGATGTTCAAAGCGCTCAAATACGAGAACTACAACATCTACCTCCCCCACCGCGAAAAAGATGGCTATGGACTCAACAAAACAGCCGTAGGGGTCCTCGCTGAAAAACGCACCAATGTGCTCATCACCTGTGACTGCGGGATCTCCAACGCCGATGAAGTCGCTCTTGCCAATGAAAAAGGCATGGACGTCATCATCACCGATCACCACAGCATCCCAGCCGTCATCCCCAAAGCCTTTGCCATCATCCACCCCAAGATCGAAGAAGAACCATACCCAGACAAAAACCTCGCCGGTGGTGACGTTGCCTTCAAGCTCATGCAAGGCATCTTGCGACGATATGCCAAAGATCATGACAAACTTCCAAATGGGGAATCACCAACAGCCTTTGAAAAGTGGCAGCTCGACATGTGCGCTATTGCCAGTGTCGCAGACATGGTACCGCTCGTCGGCGAACCACGCACCCTCACCAAATACGGCCTCATGGTCCTCGCCAAGAGCCGCCGCGTCGGCATGCAAAAACTGTTTCTCGAAGCTGGCATCATGCACAATGACGGCTCGTTCAAGCGTGAGATCGATGCCGGAACGATCGGCTTTCAGATCGCCCCGCGTATCAATGCCGCTGGCCGCATAGAACACGCCAACACCGCCTACAACCTCCTCATGGAAGAAAACGGCGCCAACGCTACCACGCTCGCCTTTCGTCTTGAAGAAACCAATACCGAACGCAAAGAACTCACCACCACCGTCACAGAAGAAGCCCTCGCCAAAGCCAACGCGTTGGCTGACGATCCAGTCCTCTTTGTGTACGGTCCGCACTGGCCACCGGGGATCACTGGTCTCGTGGCGGGCAAACTTGTCAGGGAAACTGGCAAGCCGGCCTTTGTCCTCGTCGACAACCGTGGCAAAGTCACCGCGTCTGGCCGCAGTATCAAGGGGTTCGACATGATCTCAGCCCTTCAGGCCAATGCTGATCACTTCCTCAAGTTTGGCGGCCACCCGATGGCCTGCGGTTTTAGTCTCGAAGGACCAGAGCAGATTGAAGCAATGAAAGCAGCCGTCAACAAAACATTTCACGACGTTACCAAAGGTATTGATCTTACGCCTACGATCAGCATCGATGCAGAGATCAGCCTACGTGATGTCAACTGGGATCTTTGGGATGAACTCGTTCTCCTCGAGCCATACGGCCAAACCAATCAAAAGCCGACCTTTGTCATCCGCGGCGTCCAGATAGACAAACTCCAACCACTCGGTGCCGCCGAGAAACATCTCAAGATGTGGGTACGTGCAGACAATGCCAAAAAGCAGATCATCGGCTGGCAAAAATGTGTCGGCAATGATCCCAATCTTTGTGAGACATTGAAAGAAGGTGACATCGTTGACCTGGTCGCCGAGATCGATGTCAACGAATGGAACGGCAACCGAGAACTGCGAATGACACTGGTGGATTTGAGGAAGATATAATTAGTACAATAACGCACAGCACGTCATCCTGAGCGGTTCCGTCACGATAGTGACGAGAAAGTCGAATGGATCTCACAGAGAATTACATTTCTAGGAGATCTTTCGATTCCGCTACACTGCACTCAAGATGACGTATAGTTCCAGCCTTTCTCGCCTTTTAAGCCTATCAAGCCTTTCTCTTATGAAACTCTATATATTTACCGACGGTGGCTCACGAAGTAACCCTGGCCCAGCGGCCACTGGCGTCGTCATCAAAAATGCCGATGGCGACGTGCTCGCTGCCTATGGCGAATACCTCGGGCACCAGACCAACAACTACGCCGAATACAAAGCCATGATCTCTGGTCTTCACAAAGCCAAAGAGCTAGGTGCCTCGCAAGTGGTCTGCATCTCTGACAGCAAACTAGTCGTAGAACAGCTCAGCCGCAACTGGAAAGTCAAACACGAAAACATCAAACCCCTCGCTGCGGAAGCCTGGGCAGCGATGGCAGAATTTGAGAAGGTAACCCTCAAACACGTCTTGCGCGACAAGAACAAAGAGGCTGATGCTGAGGTCAATAAGATCTTGGATGCCCGTGCCTAACATTTTATCTATTCTCTATTGGCTACGAACTAATCACTATACACTATATATATGGACAAACTAGATGCTGCGATGCAACGCATACTCCAGTTTCGTGATGACCGAGACTGGGGACAATTTCATACACCAAAGGATCTTGCACTTGCCATGATGATAGAAGCTGGAGAACTTTCAGAGCACGTCCTCTGGAAAACAGAAGAGCAACAGCTCAACCCGTCAGCAGAGGTGCGACAAGACATTACTGATGAACTCGCTGATGTCTTTCACTATGTACTCTTGCTTGCCGATCGGTTTGATATTGACCTTGATCAAGCATCTATTGACAAGCTTGAGCGAACAAAACGCAAGTACCCCGTAGACAAATGCAAAGGGAAAATGCACAAGTACACTCACTACCAAACCGAGAGCTAATCTCGGTTTTTGGGTTGACAAAGCAATATTTGCGGCCTAATGTACCTAGTGCCGCAGAAAGGAGGCTACAGTGCTGCGTAATCCGTTGGTGACACTCGTCACCATGGCCCTCGAGGCCTATGCTCCGGGATCTACTACGCACGGCCTCCCGGCCCTGCGTGAACACCGGTCCAAAACGGAGCGGTATATCAGGACGTCTTTTCGTAGACTGCCAATTATCTCACTCGCAGGACTGATGCTCGCAACACTCATGTTCTGGCTATACGCTGTGTGCACGAGGCCAAGTTCGCTCTGGTCGGTAGAGTCACTCGCCCTGGCGAGCGCTAGCTTTGCAGAGCACTGCCCGGTTGAGCGGATCAAACCACTCTCGGCCATCTTGCGCATGCATGCGTTGACGGTGTATCTCAGGCAATCTCTCGTCAGAGAAAAGCTTGGGACAGATCATATCGTGCAGCCCCAGGGATCGTCCAACGCTGGCAACGATCAATGCCACATCACCGCCAAGCACTTCAAGAAGGGACAGCACCGCACGTTTCCGACACCGCAAGTAGCAGTCGTCGGCGCCGGCCCAGCTGGCATGCTTGCGGCAACGCTTCTCGCAGAAGCTGGTGTGCGCGTCATGCTTATCGAAGCAGGCGTGGACAAGGACCCCAAGCAGTTTGCAGATGACTCTGCCAACGCCATGTATGAAAATATGTGGGCAGAGCTCATCTCTCTCGGCAGCGTGAACTATCCCGTCTTGCGGGGCAAGCTCATGGGTGGTACCGCCGCTATCAACTCTGGCATCATGGTCGACCTTACGGACGACGTGATCAATGAGTGGATGGACAAGTACGGTTTCCCGAAAGATGAAGCAATCCGGACTCGCTTGCGAAAGATCATTCGGCAACTCCGTCGAGATATGAACGTCGCAACGGTGAACTCTCGTCAAGAAGGAGATGCTGAACAGCTGATCAAGATTGGCGGAAAGGCGCACAGCCTGACCTATCACATGGACCGCAACGCACCCACATGCACAACCTCTGGCAAATGCCTCGAAGGTTGTCGAGGTGGGCACAAGCGGCACCCACGTGAAGTGTGGCTCAACCGTTTCATCGCCGCTGGAGGGATCCTGCTTGGCACAGCAACAGCGACCAAGCTGACACATCGCAACGGCGAAGTGACTGCGGTCAAGGGATATGTCGGCCAAAAGCGTGATAACAAGCGCTTCACCGTCACAGCTGATGAGTTTGTCTTGGCAGCTGGTGCAGTGGGCACTCCCGAACTGATGCTCCGGTCTGGCTTGAAGCGATTCTTGCCGAGACTCGGTCGCGATGGACGGGCACACCCTGGTGCTGCAGTCGTTGGTGAGTACGAGCGCGAGCTCACCAACGCTGGTCCGACGCAAGGCACGGCGACGACTGATCTGCGCCATAGTGGCAAGGTGAAATTTGAGACGCTCCGTGTGCCACTCCATGTGAGTGGTGCTCGGCCAAACATCGGCGGCGAGTCGCTGATGGACTACCTCGCTAGTTGGAAGAGAAAGGCCAACTGGGTAGTCGTCAACTGGGCTCGTCAAAGCGAGGTACGGATCAAGATTGGGCTCTTCGGTGCTCTTCAGTATCACTTCAGATACCACCCGGACGATTTGGACAACCTCGTGAACGGCGTGAAGCTGCTCGTCAAACAGCACTTTGCCGCCGGCGCAGTGAAGGTGTATCCATACGTCTTGGGCCTGCCAACGTATCTCACCCGTGACGACATCGACCGGATCGATGATCTGTTTGATGCTATTCCAAGAACTGAGCCCTGGCGACTCCCCTACGGCGTGCTGACGCACCTGTTTGGTGGTGCCTGCTGGGGGGAAGATGCCAAAAGCAGCGTCTGTGATTGGGATGGACGTGTCCACGGATGTGAGAACCTCTACGTCTTCTGCGCAGCAGGATTCCCGACCAACATCGGGGTCAATCCTCAGCTCTCGATCTCCACCATGGCCTGGTGGATGACCGAAAAGCTGATCGCTCGGAAATTCGTACAATAACAACGCCGCCCTTGGAAGGGGCGGCATCATTATTTCTATACAACTATTGTAGTTCTTCCATTTCCTCTAGCAGCTTTTTGAGCTTTTTGTTTACTTTCTTTGGCACGTCAATGATGACACGGACATACTGGTCACCTTTGCCACGGCCGTGTAGCTTTGGCATGCCGTAGCCTTTGAGACGGATCTGTTGATGCGACAGTGTCCCGTTTGGGACAACCATCTTCTTTTGCCCATCAATCGTTTCTATCTCTACAGTATCCCCCATCACTGCTTGCGGATAGCTGATCTTGAGCTCGGTGAAGATGTCAGCGCCTTGGCGAACAAAACGGCTGTCAGGCTTGATGCGCACCAAGACATACACATCACCTTGTGGACCACCGTTGGTACCCGGTCCACCTTTGCCACTCGCACGAATAGACTGACCGTTGTCGATACCAGCCGGGATAGCAATGGTAAACTTGCGTTCCTCGCGGCCATTTTGGCCTTGGACAAAAAAGTGGATCTCCTTGTCGAGGCCAGAGATAGCTTCTTCGAGGGTGATCTCTACATCGACCTGCACGTCGGCTCCTTTGCGTGGGCGGTTTGGGTTGCCACCAAAGCCAAACATCTCACCAAAAATGTCACCAAGGTCAACACCGTCCATATTGAAGTGCGCACCACCACCAAAGCCGCCACGTTGCGCTTGGCGCATCATGTCTTCCCAGTTGCCAGCACCACCAGGTCCACCTTGTTGGTTGAACCCTGAGCCAAACTGATCGTACTGCTTGCGCTTGGTTTCGTCACCAATGACTTGAAAGGCTTCGTTCACTTCTTTGAACTTTGTTTCGTCACCAGTTTTCTTATCCGGATGATATTTGTGCGCCTTCTTACGAAACGCCTTCTTGATCTCATCAGCTGTTGCTGTTTTCTCTACTCCTAGGGTTTTATAATAGTCCTTACTCATATTTCACGTAACACATATCACTTATCACATAACATATTATTCGGTATCCTTGCGGAGACCTACGATTGATTTCCATAACATTTTTGCAATTTCTTCCTTTTACTCAAACATACTCTGATACGTCTCTTGAGAAATATATCCTAATTTATTTGCTAGGTAAAAGAGATATGCTGTTTCTTTCAGTGAGCCATATGATGTCTCATAAAAATTCAACATTACCTTTTTCTTTGACCTAGCGTAACCCTCTACATAATTCAACATAATTGACACAAGAGCTCTTTGACATTGTGATGTCATGCCATACCGCTCACTGTCTGGAAAGCTCCTTGTTGTTTTGTACCCTTCTTGAATATACTCATCTATCTTCTTTTTCAAATTCTAATGAAACATACATGTCATTTCAGGCTACGTGTTATGTGATACGGGTTATGTGCTAATTCAGCTCTGCTGAATTGAACACTACATGAAACGGCTTGCAGTAAATCACTACCGAGTTCATTGTTGATACATCAAGGTCTGCTGGCAATGCATAATTTTGATTACCTTTGTTGCCTTTGAGTTTGCCGATCTCTACGTACTCTCCAAGATCTCGTGATGACTGCACGGAGTCACTCGGTGACAAGAGGACTCGGAGATCCGGTCCATTGTCGACATCAAGGCCTTCAAACCGAAGGATACGCGAACCATCTTCGAGCGTGACGATAGAAACATCTCCGCTCCCACGATGAGCTACTGCAGCAAAAGCACCCTGTCGATCCATGATCGGCAAAAACGTCTCACTAACTGGCATTGGGTCTTCCATGGACGTATCTGGCATATCAAGTGTTTCCATCGCGTCGAGAAATTCTCGCTCGCCGTCAACACCGATTTGCGCGACGACATTGCCGGTCTCATGGATATCACTGGCAATTTGCCGCTGCGTAGCTGTCGTAGGTAGTGCTTCGTCTATCTCACGATCAATAAACAGTGGTGACGCAAGCCACCAACCGAGCCCAAGCGCAACGAGCACGATGGCGACAATAAGTATCTTTTTCATATGACCTCCTTGTTACAAGTTATATGTTACGTGATATGTGATCTACGCTACCCGAAACCCGTTCTCAGTCTGAGGTGCCTCTGCAGCGGTGATATCAATAGCACCAAACTGCGCCTCGTATTTTTGAATGTTGTCTTGGAGTGCAAGCATGATCCGCTTGGCATTGGCTGGACTCATGATGAGTCGTGAGAGTAGCTGTCCGTGTGGCGGCATGAGGTTCATGCAGTCAACAGTCACTTCTTCTTTGCTATGAGACACTTGCGCGGCGTTAACATATTGACCTGCAAGTGTTTCATCTTTAGCCTTGATTTGTAGTTTCTTTGATTCTTGGGTTGGTTCTGACATATTGCTTTGTGCTGAACATGAATATGATATGTACGTCATCTCGAGTGTAGCGCAGCGGAATCGAGAGATCTGTGCGTTCTATGCAACAGATTTCTCCATGCGCTCCGTTAACACTTCGCTTAGTCGAAATGACGTGACGTTAGTCTTCTAATAAATCTTTTACGGTAGGATTCTGTTTTTTTATCAATAGCATTTTCTTTTCTCTACCCCAATTCTTCAGTTGCTTTTCTCTTCGTATAGCATCATTTCGTGACAAAAAGTGTTCGTAGTATACAAGATGTTTTGTATTGTACCTACTCGCAAATGAAGCAGGGTCAACTTTTACTATATGCTCAACCACTCGCCTATCAAGACTATTGGTCACGCCTATATATAGCACTGTTCTTGTGTAGTTTGAAAGAATGTACACATAGTATTCCTTCATATCTACCCATCCACCAACACACTCACTTCCTTTGTCACATCTATCATCTGCAACAGTCTGGTCAACTCTCGCACGGCGCTTTCATTGGCATCGAGAACGAGCTCTGGCGCTGCGGCGGCTGCTTGCGCTTCAGACTTGAGCGCAGCGAGCGCTTCGTTGTAGCCATCTTCATTGTCGAGGACACGTTTGATCACGCCTTGGGTGTTTTCTACTTCTATCGCCCCGAGGAGCTCGGTACTAAAGATCTTAGTCGCAGGGATGCGTACAGTGATACCATCATCCGTCACCGTCACATCTTCTTGTGTGATTGACGCAACATCCACACCACTTGCTACTTTTACATCTCCCCGAGCAATGATCTCTTGCCCAAAGAAAAAGTCTTTGAACTTGCTCCCAGTAGACTTGTCGATCTGGACCTGACCACGGTAGACATATGACTGACTCACGAGAAAGCCTTGATCTTGGATGGCAGAAAGAATGTACTGACTCGTCAGTGACTCTTCCTGAACATCTGGTGTCCCTATCCGATACCCAAGCACTCCTCCGGCAACGAGTGCTGCGAGGAGGAGTACGAGTGCGATCGTAAGTTTTGCTTGGAGTTTGAACATGTGCTTATGATTATTTGCCTGCCTCTGCAAGTTGTTTATCGTTAAGAACATGCAACTCGTTTGGGATTGGAAGATTAAGTACGTTTAGTACCTCAGCTACAGCACGCGCACCGGTACGAAGATTGTGCTCGACATCATTTTGCTCATCTGTGCTAAAGTTTGATGCAGCGAACGTTTCCAATGCTCCAACATTGCCAGACTGGACAAAGGCATCGATAGCCACCGCTGTTGCAGACATATCAATGCCTAGGCGTAAATCATCAGCATGTTGTTCAATCATACGCTTGATAGAAGCAGCATCTGCACCTGGATGTGCCTCTTTCCATACCTCCAACTTGGTATTGATTTCAGTCTGGATTTCATTGTTTTCTAACATTGCTTCTGGTGGGATATTTTCCATCCCTTCTCCACGTGGTGGCATATTAATTACGCTAAGAATTATTGCGTTCTAAGAGTGTTGATTACTTACTTCTTCTCTTCATCTACCACTTCACCATCCACTGGCGCATCCCCATCTTCCTTCTTTTCTTCAGCACCAGCATCACCTTCAGCCTTGGCAGCGTCTTGTTCCTGTTGGTACATCTTCATGCCGATTGCTTGGGCGTCGGTGCTAAGTGCGTCTGATGCAGCTTTGATTGCTTCCGTGTCGTCACCTTCCATTGCTTTTTTCACCGCAGCGAGACCATCTTCTACTTTTTTCTTTTCTTCGTCGGTGACGTCGATCTTCTTTTCTTCCACATCCTTCATCATCTTTTCTGTAGTATACACCATTGTCTCCGCGGTGTTCTTCACATCTACTGCTTCACGCTTTTTCTTGTCTTCTTCTGCGTGTTCTTCAGCATCTTTCTTCATCTTCTCGATTTCTTCGTCGCTGAGGCCACTACTCGCTTCGATACGGATGCTTTGTTCTTTGTTGGTTCCCTTGTCGACCGCTTTCACACTTACGATACCATTGGCATCGATGTCAAAGGTGACTTCAATCTGTGGTACACCACGAGGTGCTGGTGGGATGCCATCGAGCTTGAAGCGGCCAAGTGTCTTGTTGTCAGCGGCCATCTCACGTTCACCTTGGAGTACGTGGATCTCTACTTCTGGTTGGTTGTCAGCAGCTGTTGAGAAGATCTGTGTCTTGTTGGTAGGGATAGTGGTGTTGCGTTCGATGAGCTTGGTGCAAACGCTTCCCATAGTCTCGATACCAAGTGACAGTGGCGTCACGTCGAGCAGGAGGATGTCTTTGCCAAGGTCTCCTTGAAGTTGACCTGCTTGGATCGCTGCTCCCATCGCGACGACTTCGTCAGGATTGACGGTGACGTTCGCTTTTTTGCCAAAGTACTTTTCTACTTCCGCTTGGATGAGCGGCATACGGGTCATACCACCCACGAGGATGATCTCGTCGATGTCACCTTTGCTCATGCCAGCATCTTTGAGGGCTTTTTCTACTGGCTTCATGGTCTTTTCTACGAGTGGCGCGACTAGCTCTTCCATCTTGGCGCGGCTGAGTGTGAGGTTGAGATGTTTTGGTCCTTCAGCACCAGAGGTGATAAATGGTTCGTTGATCTCGACACTCGCCGTACTTGAGAGTTCAATCTTTGCTTTTTCGGCTGCGTCCTTTACACGTTGGAGTGAGAGTGGGTCGCTAGAGAGATCAATCGCTTCCGCTTTTTTGAATTCGTCAATGATCCATTCGATGAGGACCTTGTCAAAGTCGTCTCCACCAAGATGCGTGTCACCACTGGTTGCTTTTACTTCTACGGTAGAGGTGTCGTCTTCTGCGTCATGTGAGATGTCGAGAACAGAGACATCAAAGGTACCACCACCAAGGTCATACACGACGACTTGTTGGTCATTTTTCTTGTCAAAGCCATACGCAAACGCAGCCGCTGTTGGCTCGTTGATCACGCGGAGGACTTCGAGCCCTGCGATCTCACCAGCTTGCTTGGTGGCTTGGCGTTGTGAGTCGTCAAAGTACGCAGGCACTGTGATCACGGCTTGGGTGATTTTCTCACCTGTTTTTTCTTCAGCGTCAGCTTTGAGCTTTTGGAGTACCATCGCTGAGATTTCTGGCGCGCTGTACTTCTTGTCACCCATCGTGACTTTGAGTTTGCCACCGTCGTCAGAGAGTTCGTATGGGACGTGTTTTTCGACATCTTTGGCTTCCTTGTCACCGTATGCACGACCGATGAGGCGCTTCACAGAGTGAAGGGTGTTCTTTGGGTTGGTGACGGCTTGGCGCTTGGCGAGTTGGCCTACAAGACGGTCGCCTGTCTTATTGGTAGCGATGATTGAAGGAGTGGTACGGTTCCCTTCTTTGTTTTCGAGAACCTTTGGCTGACCACCTTCGGTGATAGCCATACATGAATTTGTAGTTCCAAGGTCGATTCCGAGAATCTTGCTCATATGATATTTGATTATTATGTATGTACGTCATTTCGACAGAAGTCCGTAGTGTAACGAAGGACGCAGTGGAGAAATCTCATAGAGAAATGAATTTCTGTGAGATCTCTCGACTGCACTCCGCTATCGCTTCGTTTCGCTCGAGATGACGTAAAGTTTATGATAATTGCGTGCCACGTGGTGAACGATAGTGAACTTTACGTGGTTATATGTTACGTGTTATATGATTCATGTACTATGAATCCTTCTTCACAACGTTAATAGAAATCTTCTTTGTTTCTGCGTCTGCCACCTTTGGCGCGGTGATGCGTAGCACCCCGTTGCCAAACTCAGCAGTCACCTTGTCTTCATTTACTTTTACCGGGAGCGATACCTGGCGATAAAATGATCCGCCACGGACTTCCTTCCTGTAATAGTTCTTGTCGTCGACTTCGTGTTCGCGGTGTGACTTGCCAGAGATACTGAGCATGCCACCCTCGACACTCACCTCGACGTCTTCTGGGCTAATGCCAGCTAGCGGCGCCTCGACGATGATATTGCCGGCGTCTTCGTACATGTCTAGTGCAGGCACAAATGCTTTTTGCATGCTCGCCACGCTTGGCATAGTCGGAAAGCGGCTCAGATCCTCAAACGGATCGTTGCCATCTAGTTTTATGATAGACATACGTATTATTCGTTATCCTTTACCACGATGACCTGCGCCACTTTGAGCACCTTGTCCCCCATCATGTAGCCAGCGCCGACTTCACGGATGATTGTGCCAGGCTCGCCGTCACCATCTTCTTCAGAGAGGACTTCGTGACGCTCAGGGTCAAACGCTTTGCCGACGGTCTCGATGTCTGTGATATTGTGCGCAGTGAGCACATCGCCAAACTGTTTCTTGATATACTCAATCCCCTTGATCCAGTTCTTGGCGGCATCAGAGAGATCCCCAGGTTCGGCCGCAAATGCTTTTTTAAAATTGTCGTAGACAGGGAGAAACTCTTCGATGATCTGCCACTCACTCATCTTCACGAGCTGGCTTCTTCGCTCGGCAGTTTCCTTGACCAGGTTTTGGTAGTCAGCCTGCGCGCGCATCCACTTGTCTTTGTAGTCGATGTTTACCACTTCAGGTTGGGGTGCCTCTGGTGGCGTGACGACGTCTTGTTCAGTGTCGTCTGTTGTTTCTTCTTCGTTGTTGTTTTTTTCAGTCATACATTTTTTCTACACGTCATCTCGAGCGAAGCGGAGCGTAGTCGAGAGATCTGTGCGCTATTGAACCAGATTTCTCCATGCGTTCCGTTACACTTCACTTAGTCGAAATGACGTAAGTTAGAAGTTATTCATTTATTTGTGCAAACACATAGTCCATCATCGCCTCTGCCCGCGCGTAGTCCATGCGCATCGGCCCGAGCAGCATCACCACATCTTGCCCAGACTTGCGGATCACCGACCCGCAGATCTTACCAAGCGGATTGTGCTCACCGTGGCAGATGCCGCGCTCTCGCTCAGCGGCGGCGTAGATCTCGTCGACCCGGTCTTCCACTTGGTCAAAAAGTGATGAGATGTTGAGTGCCTTGGCGTAGTCTCGAAACTCTGGCTGAGCAAAGAGCTGGGAGATACCCGTGTAGTACAGTGACTCTCCACCAAAGATGGCGATCACCGCGAGGCCTAGGTCACCGGCCATATGCCGGGCGGCCGCCTTGATCTGGCGTGTCCGGTCATGCTCGGCACCGAGCACAGCATCTATGCCATGGCGGTTCTTGTCGGTCAGCGCGACCGAACTCATCAGCGACGCTATATATATAGTATAGCCAGCTTCTGTAGGGATGCGGCCCGCGGACGTATGTGGATGCGTCAGGTAGCCGGCCTCCTCTAGCGCGCGGAGCTCATTGCGGAGTGTTGCTGCTGACAAGTCAAAGCTACCAGCTTCTACCAAGCTCTGTGAGCCTACAGGCTCGGCAGTGCGGACGTAGTTATCCACAACTACTTTGAGGAGCATCTGTTGTCTGTCTGTCAGCATAAGGCAAAATAGTATTTTGCTAGGTTGAGGTGATAATATGTTATCACTCCCATGTCTTGAGTGCTAATATACCACCTTGACAAAAAGCTGTCAAACAAGTAGGGAGAGTGCCAATGCTGTTGACATAGCCAAATTTTGCTATATACTCAGTACTAGTGCTGCTACGGCAGCTAGCCACGGGAGAAACCCCGCAACCTTTCAAGACCTTAGGAGGTCACATGTACGGAAACCAGTTCGGAGCCCAGAGCGGCGCCACCCCGCAGCAATTCGGTATGATGACGTTCGGCAGCGACGCGAAGACGCACCACAAGCTCGGCGACGGCCACACGACGAAGATGGCGATCGACCCGCGCACCGTGATGGACTTCAAGCAGAACGCCACCGACGACGACCCGATGAAGCGCAACCTCGAGAACCAGCCGCACGCCGCGACCTACCCGGGCTGCTGACCTCGACGAAGAACCACGCCTTCGGGCAACTTCCGGGCTGGAGCGGACCTCCAGCATGAACTGGCCACAGCGGCCCTTCATCCTCGGTCCCTTGGGACCCCGACATTGAGCTGAGGCTCCTAGCCTCACCCCAGTCGCCTTCATGGCGTATTCCCCGCGCGCGTGCGCGAAGCTCTCTGTCCGGGTCCCTCGGGGCCCCCTTTTTTTTTGCCAAAATTATGATTTTTCCCCAGACGATCTCTTGACAGACACCCTCCCTTATGGCATAGTTGACCATCGTGTGCCCGAAGCGACTGCGCCCAATCTATTTGGCTCAGTTGCTTCCGTCACACCCACGCCTTTGTGCGTGGGTCTGCCCTTTGACACAGAACACCAGCTATGTACGCAGTCACGCTAGCACGGAAGTATGCAGCTGTACACATAGCCCGTCCGGGAGGACAAACACATGGTCTTTTTGATCATCACCAACACCCCGCTCATGATCGCCCTCGCAGAGGCCGGCCGAACTCTCCCCGAGGAGAAGATCAAGGCCGCCTACGCGAGCGGCAACCCGTTCGCGGAGCTTCTCCGCGCCGCGAACGCCGACCCGGCACTCATCGATCAGATCGAGCTCAACGCCGCCGAGGCGGCCCTCGTTCGAGCCAACCTGGCTCGCGCCTGCGAAGGGCACGTGCACCCGCAGCCCTTCGCCGATGCCGGCGAGGACCACATCGAAGCGATGCGGATGATCGCTATGACGACCCACCAGGTCATCGAAGAGCTTGCCGGCGACGATGCCGATGAGATCATGGTCGACGCCGGGTTCAGCAACCCGATCGACCAGATGCCCTTCGTAGACCTCCAGAGGGCGCTGATCACCAGCCTGGGGATCATCCCGCAGCTCGTCGATCAGAGCCTCGAGGTCCGAACCGTCCACGGCTGACGGACCAGCCACGCGTGGCAAGATGAAAGATCTCCACGAACAGGAGGTCGACCCGAGCGTTTACACACGCACGGGTCGGCCTCGACCCTATTTCTTCATATGACACGGCTACAGGCCGGTTTTTTTATACCAAAACACAGAGCGGTGTCGCTCTGTGTTTTTATTGTTTTTTTGTTCCTTGTCTCTTTGCCTCACTGTATCTACTCTGCTGCTGCGCGTTTGTAGTCAGTGATGGCACCGATCTCAGAGAGCAGGACATTTTCTACGAAGATACCACGAGAGTAGAAGATGCGTTCGAGTTCATTTTTGAGCTCGACCTCGACCGTGTCTCGCATCGGACCGACGATCTCACCGTAGTCAAAACGGCTCGCGACCATACGTATGCGACTACGGATAGTAGGACGAACGATCTTGGCGACAAAGTCTTCACCGATCGTCTGCCAGATCGCTGGGATCTGATGAATGTCGAGTCGGAGCAGGATCGTGCCTTCGACACCAATACGCTTGCCGTCTTTGCTCACTGCGGCAATCGGGATGTCTCCAAGGGCGCGTTCGTTTCTAGGGTTGAACTCGCGAGAGATACTGTACTCGAGGGTTTGGGTGTTGAAAAGTTTGGCTTTTTGCCAGAAGGGAATCTTGAAGTGTAGGCCTGGCGTGAGGACTTTTTTGAGGACACCACGACCAAGGTCGTAGACACATGCGACGTATCCTGGCGGCACGTAGATGAAGAGTCCCTTGAGGACATCTTCCATGACGAACGAATACATCAATTTGTCGAGCGAAGAATCAGACATACAGGTTATGATTTACTCTCCTTCTTGCGAAAGAGCGGCCTTACGAGCATCCCTACAATAGCAGAAAAGACCATAGAGGTAAAGACAAACAAAGACTTGCTCATCGGAAGGATCCAAAGGGCGACAAAGACCGCCGTAGGAAAGAGGAGAAAGTACATAAGGTCGGCGCGCGTTAGATTGTTGCCCCGTTTGCGAAATTCGAGGTACGTCTCGAGGAAGAGCCACAACGCTACCATACCTGCCCATACACTATTGTGAGAAACACCTAGTTCAAAGCCAAAAAAACTGGTCACAATCACGCCCGGAAAGTCCACGTTGATATAGAGTGTCTGGAGCAAGCGTTCACCTGAAATACCTTGATTGAACACTTGGTACAAGAGTAGCAATACAACAGCTTGGACCAAAATCACAAATACCCGAGACCATGGTTTGACCTTGCGTCGCTTCATGACCATGCGGATCTCATGCTTGCGTTGGATCGGATCTTTCTTGTAGACCTTGGAAATCTCTTCGACATCTTTGGCTAGTTCTTCATTTTTGACCCGGTTGTATTCGCCAAGGATCGTAAACGGCAACAACGCAAAACGCAACATCAACGTGAGCTGCACGATGGCCCACCCAAGGTTTTGGTCGGTAAAGTTGTTGTAGAGATATATCAGCAAGTTGAAGAGCGGCTGATAAGCGTAAAGATACCAAAGTTCTGTCATATAGATAGAGTATAGCAAACGTGAGAAAAATTGCTACACAGAGATCCCAAAATCGCGCAAAGTCGCAATCAAGCGAGCTTTGGGCATCCCCATGATCGTTTCGTATTCACCATTGGTAATATGGACAAACTTGGAAGCAGCACACTCTGGCTGAATCCCATATGCACCAGCTTTGTCTTCCCACGCAGCAGTTGGATCGTCGAGGTAGGCTTCTATCTGATTGTCCGTTAGAGGATCAAAGGTCACTGTAACTGTCTCGTGCAGCAATATTTCCTTGTCCGCGCTCAACACTGCTAGACCAGAATACACATAACTTTCTTTCCCTTGCAGTCGCGTGATCATCTGTTTGGCGTCTGCTCTATCCTTTGGTTTGCCGAGGAGCTTGCCGTCGGCGTCTACTACCATCGTGTCAGAGCCAATCACGATCGCATCTGGATGTCTGGCCAACACATCTACCGCTTTTTTACACGAAAAATCTTCAACAAGAATTTTGGGGTCAACGTGCATGCCATGTTCTTCTTCATAGTGGCTCGGGACGATAGTGTAGTCAATTCCAAGCGAGTCCATGATAGCTTTGCGACGAGGTGAGGTGGAGGCGAGGATGATGTTCATATTATGATTGTTTCTCCCAGTCGACAGCATCCTTCAAAAAATCATCTTTGACCTTCAAAAAGTATGCTTTGACGGGTTCGTATTCGTTCGGGACATCCCCGTCGAGGATGGCGCGTTCGAGCTCTTTTTTGAGCTTGCCTACCGTTGGGCCAGGCTTCAGACCGGTGAGCTCCATGATCTCTTCACCACGCACAGGAGATTGAAAAGCGCGCATCTTGTCTTTTTCCATGACCACGGCGATACGCTCGAGGAGTGTGTCGTAGTTCTTGAGACGGCGGCGTTTTTTCTTTTGGTTGGCGGTGGTGATGTCGCCGCGGCAGAGGATGAGCTGGTCTTCGAGGTCTTCGCCTAGGTTGAAGATGAGGCGGCGAACGGCGCTATCGGTGATCCCCTCATCCATAAGGGCAATGGGTTGGAGGTGCCAGCGGATAAGCTTGCACACGTACTTACTTTAATCTTTGGAGAGACGGATGCGTGAGTTGATCTCGCGGCCCATCTTCTTGCCAAGGTGTTCGTGCATATCAAAGGTCCAGCCGCGACCTTTGATAAACTTTTTGGTCGCCGGCTTGGCGATGTCGTGCATGAGACCCGCGTAGCGCAAGATCGGCTTGTCAGACATCTCGGCGATGTTGTCAACGACGGCAAAGGTGTGTGAGAGATTGTCCTTGTGCGAATAGCCATTGGCAGACTCAGCGCCAGCGAGGGCTGATACTTCTGGCATGAACTGGTCAAAGAGTTTGGTACCATAGAGAATATAGAGGCCAATAGATGGTTTCGTCGTACCAAGGAGCTTGAAGAGTTCTTCTTTGATTCGCTCAGCTGAGATTATTTCCAGGCGCTTGGCGTTGCGTTCCATGGCTGCGAGCACCGGCGCATCGATGCCAAACCCAAGCTGCGCGGCAAAGCGGGCTGCGCGCATCATACGCAGTGGATCATCGCTAAATGTTTCATCCGGATCGAGTGGCGTGATCAGTGTCTTGTCACGAAGATGATCTAGTCCACTGTACGGGTCTATCACAGGGCCAAGACTTCCGTCCCCCATCACCTGACGCGCCATCGCGTTGACCGTAAAGTCACGGCGAGAAAGATCTTCTTCGAGCGTGGCGGCTTCTACCACAGGTTTACGTGAATCGGTGTGATACGCTTCTTTACGCGCTCCGGCAAACTCTACCTCGAGCAATACTTCCTTTTTTACTTCGTCACTCTCAGGATCTTCGTTTGGGATAACGCAAGTAAAGACAAACCGTGATGTATCAAAATCTGGAAATGGAATAAGCGTCCCAGCGTCTTCACCAACCAGCTCAGCAAGCGCTTCGCCAAAGGCCGTGCCACTTCCAAGCACCACAAAATCGAGATCTTTCTTGAGCTCCCGGTTCATGGCCATGTCACGCACCACCCCACCAACGGCATAGACGTCGGTGCCGAGCTTGGTGCTGACAGAGGCGATTAATTTGTAGGCTTCGTTTGGGGTCATAATGGTTGTTCTATTGTTCAAGACGTTCTAAACGTTCAAATCGTACAGTTCGTCATTGCGAGGAAGTGTAGCGTAGCGGAACTGACGTGGCAATCTTTTGGTCGAAGCTGCATTGCTATGTGAGAGATTGCCACGCTCGTACCTCACTCGCAATGACGAGGGAGGAAGAGAGTTATACTGTTATCCAGTACCGTCGTTTTGCTTCTGGCTCAAACGGTTCTGAGTTTTCGTACACGCCACCGTTCTTTTCTATCACTTTGCGTGAGGCTACGTTTGATTCACTACACGTTACAAGCACTTGTTCTAGTCCTAGTGTCTTTGCTTCTACCAGCGACAGTGCAAGCATTTTACTTGCATAACCTTTCCTACGTTCTGTTGGTCGGATGCAATATCCTATGTGGCCGCCGATACGAAGAAGAAAATCATTGAGTGAATGGCGGATGTTTATTGCACCAACGAATTTGTCTTCTACTAGCAGACAGTAAGAGGTCGAAGGTACGCCATCCGAAGGCAAGTTCGCACCCTGATCAAATTGTTCAGCTCGTTCGATAATTGCAGCTGGATCGGTGAGAACAACTGGGTACTGCCACAAGCCACCTCCCTCTACACCTGGCGGAAATTCTGCATGCATCTCAGCAAACTTGTCTACATGTTCCATTGTGAGCTTGACCAGTTTCATATCTATACAAGAAAAAGGAGAATAAGCACTCCCACCACCACCCGATACACCGCAAACGGGACAAAGCTCCACTTCTCGATCAGTTTCATAAGCAGACGAATGGCGACGTAACCACTCCCTGCGGCAGCGATGAATCCGGCGATAAGCGGCGCGATGCCAATGCCACCAGCGCCATCGGTGATGAGGTCTAGAAGGGCGAGGCCGCCAGCAATAAGGATGATCGGCACGCTCATAAGGAAGCTAAACTCGGCCACAGCAGCGCGGGAAAAATTGCCAAAGAGACCAGCTGTCATAGTGATGCCTGAGCGGCTAGTGCCTGGGAGTAATGCCAACGCTTGTGCGCAACCAACAAGTAGCGCTGATTTGCGTGTATGGGCTTCTATCCCCTTCTCGCCTGGCTTCTTGGCAGCATACTTGTCTGCGACGGCAAGCACGATACCCCAGACGATGAGGTTGATCCCTACGAGCATAGTAGAGCGGATATCGAGGTCTAGGATCTTTTCGATGATGAGACCGGCGATGAGGGCGGGAATAGTCGCAAGCGCCACCATATAGCCAAGCTTGCGGTCTGCTGCTGTGACAGGGTTGTCATGGTCTACAAATGAGCCTACCACTCGGCCAATACGGCCCCGAAAATACCAGAGCACAGCCAAAAGTGAGCCAAGGTGGACGACGACATCAAAGGCGACGCCTTGGTCAGACCAGCCAAAAATAGCTGGCACAAAGAGGAGATGGCCCGAGCTTGAGACAGGGAGAAATTCGGTGAGGCCCTGAATAAGGCCCAATATAATGGCTTGGAGGATAGTCATATGGCGTTATTTTAGGATAGATTAGCCAAATTTGCAAGAGGTTGCCGTTTGCATTTTTTGCGTTCAATCCATATAGTGGATATAGGAGGTGCTATGAACAGCACAGTATTGCAATTGCTCGCTACGTTGAGTGTTGCTGCTGCGCCAAGCATCAGCACCGCCCAGTCCGCGACATTTACGATCACCACCGAAAATGTCGCGCTTGCACCTGGGATCAACCCTGGCGCGCAAGACCGTCGTATTCCGACCCTCATCGCCATCCGCGAAGCAGTAGAGACAGCTGACGCTGTCTGTATCACCGAGCTGTGGCGTGAACGCAGCGCGAAGATCATTGCGAACAAGCTCAACCGACACGGGTATCGCACCTACCGGGTAGATACTCGTGGCCAAAACGAGAACAAGACTGATCACTGCGCAGACAGCACGTGGAGCTCGATTCAGGCTTGCGGCCAGAATAAGTGTTCCCACTTGCCTGCCAGTGAGTATAGCTTTTGTGCTTGGATGGAGTGTCCGCTTGAGCTCGTTGTTTTGCATACCACTGACAAGCCTTGCTTCACGTGCGTGACGAGTGGCGTTGGACTTTCGGGCTCACAGATCAAAAAACGATGTGGTCGTGCACCCGGCATGAAGCGAATGTACGACGGAGGCAATGGGCTCTTGATCGCAAGTCGGCACAAGCTGACGGATCAACAGTACATCGAGATTCCGAGCAGCAACGTCAACCGCGGTGTGCTCCAGGCAACAGTCCACAAACCTGGCCAACCGCCTGTGCAAGTGTCTTGTACGCACCTCTCGTCATCACAGACGCTCAGCCCGGTCTTGCCGGAGTTTTCCTCCTGGGAAGCCGAGAACGAGACGCAGGTGCGACACGTACTGAAGATTGCCAACGGTGGCATCATTGCCGGTGATTTCAATACTGGCCCAGCCATCGGAAAAAGCGTACGTGCTGAGCTGCCCAACTCGTGGAAGCTCATCACTGGTGCCGGCTACTGGTCACCTGTCGTGACGATTGCCAAGGCATGCACGTTGTGTGCTGGCAATACGCTGCGTCTGTTTGCAGAGCATGGGACGTACCGTCTCCGCGACTTTTCGACGTCGATCGATCATGTACTTCTCATGCGAGATAGTCCGTGGCAAGTCATAGATGTCAAGGTTCGTGAGCCAGAGCGTACGCGCCAGTGCACCAAGTGGAAACGGCCACGTTGTGTCAAACGGGAAATGCGCCACCGCACCGACCACCGTCGGGTCACGGTCACGCTCCGCCAAAAAAAAATCGCCCACTGATGAGGATCAGTAGGGCGACTCTTTGTTTTTAGACTACTTTTTGTAAAAGCGGCTACTACTCGCCACCTCAAGATCTTTCAAGCGTTTTACGATTTGCTTGTAGGCATTTTTGCGACCGAGGAGATAATCATCATCATTTTCGTCCGGTCCATAGATGATATGTTCCAACTTGGCCAATCGGTCACTGATGTCTTTGAGGGTGTCTTTGATGTCTTCACTCATACGTGTGGGTCTAAACTAGATAATGATGCAAGTATCGTAACGCATTCACCACTACTCTGCAACTGCTGGATAGTACTGATCAAGGAGGTGTTCAAGGTTGGTAGTCTCGGTAATGATAATACGAGTAAACGAACGTGGCTCTGCTAGTGTCTGCGCAGCGCCACCATCTATCGTAAAAGCAATCTCATACCCAGCATCGGCTACGTATTCCTCAACGTCATCATTGTAGAGCCCATACGGGTACGCAAGAGCACGAACAGCATACTCATCCCCTATTACCGACTCAATCTTTTCTTTGCTCCCAACGAGCTCATCACGTGCATGAGTCTCTGTCACACGAGTAAGATACTGGTGATACTTGGTGTGCGAACCAAACTCGACAAGCGGTGACGCTGCTAATTCTAGAATTTGCTCATCATCTAGCCACGCAGCTGAGCGTACATGTGACTGAAGATGCATGGTGGCCTTGGCATCATACTGTTCCATGAGCGGAAACGCGTGCGTATAAAAGTCTGCGGGGCCATCATCAAATGTGAGTAGAATGGCGCGCTCAGGAAGATAACCTGCTTCTAGATGGTCCAATAATTCACTAGCTGTCAGTGTCACGAGTTCGCGTACTTCTATCTCTTGGAGCAGCGCTTCAAACTTGGCAGCTGAAATATACCAGTCACGGGCACTACGAGATAGATGTGCAGGTGCAGGACCAACGTGGTGGAGAGCTAGAATAGGCAATGTAAATGTCGCTGTCACGGGTATGCCAGGAGGTAAAATGTCAGCAGGTGTAGTGGTGACGGTGGGTGTGAGCTCTCGATCGTCAACGTATGCTGTCGGTTGTGATGCTGTGACCAAAAGAACAACACTAGCAAGAATTGTCACGACTACAAGGATGTGGGTGTGGGTGAATGTCATATACCTATAGCATAGCACACCACTATGCGACTGGGCAGGGGTGTGCTAAGGTATATATAGACCACAAAGAAGCCAAACAAAGGCAAAGGAGGTACCTCATGGGTACGCACATCAAAGACCCGAACTCGCTTCGAGTCCACATCGTGGACAAAGACCGTACTGCCATGTACGATCTCGTACGACTGCTTCATCCGCATGGTGGAGGCGTGCGGTACCAGCCGGTAATCACCGACTGTGTCATCCAATGCTTCATCGACCCAGACCAGCTTCCGGGCTGGTACACATCACCGCCAGACGGCACTCTCCCGCCATCGGTGCTCGTCTCGTTCGAGCATGACGGTGACTCGAGGTTCGTCGACGAAATGCTCACCACGAAGTGGGGTGACAAGGACATCACGGTACGTGTGATCCGTCTCACGCTCGACCAAGGATTCGTCCGCGTAGTCGAGCTACTCCGTGAGATCTGTGGTGCCTCAGAGGAAGTGAATCTTCCCCTCCGATGAAACAGGCAAGAGAGTCGCCTAAAAGCGACCAACACTTTTCAATACCCGCCTGTGACACCGGCATCACGCGCACGCCCTTCGGCCTCTGCGCATTTTTTTGTTAGAAGAGTGACGCGACGCTGTATACACCACCGACAGTAAAGGCAATAAGAAGGATAGTCAAAAGAATCATGACATGATGGAGATGAAATGGGCCGCCTCGCCAGTCACGGCGCTGCTTGGCAAGCCAATACATGATGGTAAGGAGGACAAGTTCGATACTCATAAGCACGCCACCAACGAGACCAATCATCGCAATAAACCCGCGCAAGCCAAAGAGAAATAGTACGGCAGGAACACCAAGTGTCAGGACAGTCGACTTGGTATATGACATCTTGAAATCCCATCGAAGCGAATCTCTAAGCGCTAGCCCCGCCATCACAAAGCTCGACCCCATCGCCAGAATCGAAAAGACATTGGCGAGAATGAAGACGATCGGGCCGACCGCTCGCCCAAGTCCGATCGTCGCGATCTCTGTGGTCTGCGTCCCGGTAACGCCTACGACCATCGTCGCAAAGAGCATGTATACGAGTGTAGAGATCAATCCGGCAAGCAGGATCGACTTGCGAAAAGCTCCGTCTTTGCCATGAAGGAGTGCATGTGCTTCTGGGAGACTGGTCGTCCCATGATAGGCAAAGAGCAGCACACCGTACGGAAGGAGTAGATTGGCAAACGAGTATGTCGTGATGTTTGGAATTGAGATGTGAGGAGCACTCACAGCAGCAAGCGCAAGCACCACAGCAAGGATAAAGAGAGTGAGGAGAAGCTCTACGGTCTTGGCGGTACGCAACCCAATGACGACAACAAGAGAACCAAGCGCATAAAAGATAAGACTCCACATAAACGGACTACCACCAAACAGTGCCGAGAGGGTTTCCCCTTCTCCGATGATATACACGACCAGCACTCCAAAAAGGAGCGCATACAAGAGGACCGTCATAACAAATTTGCCAGGCTTGCCGAGATATCGCTCTGCAAAGCCGACAAGCTGCAGCGGCTTGCCGATCTTGATCGCGAGCTCACCAATGAGGACGTTGAGCCCGGTCATGAGAACACCAATAGCCAGGATATAGATAAGACCAATCCCCAGCCCGACCTGTGCAATCGCATACGGAATCCCCACGATCCCAGCACCAATGGTGCCACTGAGAATAAGCGCTGTGCCTTCGAAGAGTGATAGCTTGCGGCGGAAGATGCCGTGATGTTTAGCGAGATGTTTTGGGTGGTCTTTCATATGCGTACAGTATACCAAAAAAAAGAGTGCACTGCTCGTGCACGCCGGCGCTGAGGGAACGCGTTGGCTAGGATGATGTGGCCTCTGTGTATATCCGCCACAGCTCGGCGCGGATTCGCTCTTTTTCATCATAGGCGACAACCTCATCGGGGATAGCCATGAAGGCTTCCAAAAGCCTTCGGAAGTCGGGCATCGAGTCTTCACCACGAATATACGCCTGAACTACAGAATTCAGGATTAGCGGAAGCTCACCCCGACTGCTTTCCGGCACCAAGAGGATCTGTTCGAGCATCGGCTCGAAGTGTCTCCCATGTCGTTCGCTCTTCGAGGGGTGCAAGGGGTCGGGGTCACTATTATGTGTCATGAGATACTCTCCAGCTGATGCTGATATGGATCAAACAAGAACGTTCATGAGATGATACACATGCCACCTCATAGAAATGAGTATACGCCGTATATAGATGATGTCAATACTATGTGATGAAATTGTATATACAAAAAACATTATTATAGTTTTTCTTGCGTGTGCAAAGGATTCTCATGTCGCCTTGCTCCTGTGGAACCTACTGGTTCCTCATACCTCCACAGCATATATGGGGCTACGCCCCCTACCACCCCCAGGGGTCTCATCCATTGGGCCACAAAAAACAGCCTTTCGGCTGTTTATTTGTGCGCGCCAAGGGATTCGAACCCCTGACCCTCTCGGTGTAAACGAGATGCTCTAACCAACTGAGCTAGGCGCGCATTGAAATGTGTGAACACTATACCATGGGAAAGCAGTCAGTGTCAATAGTACTGTGGTACTAGCTGTTTTTTGCTTTTTCTAGTTGTTTTTTTAGCTCTTCTACCTGCTCCTTGAGCTCTACCATTTTGAGTTCTCTGCCTACCATGAGCTCATTTACTTTTTTCAACTCCTCTGTTTGCTCCACAAGTTTTCCTTCGTTTTCTTTGAGGGCAGAGACATCTTCACTTGAAATAACATAAGAATCGGAAGGGGCATCTTGTGTTGCCACAGGAGTCCAACGTGTCCAAAACGTTTTTTCATGCTGTTCTTTTGTGAGATGAGTGATCTCTTCAGTAAACACGCCTTTTTTCTTTGCGGTGCGTTTTGCGTTTGCTATAGACTTTATATCTCCCTTTTTGAGGAAAATGGTGTACTTCAGACCCAAGATATCGCTCGGATTTTGGTACCCATGCGTCAAAGCCCAATACGTATTGGCAAATGTGATAACATTGTCCTTGTTCACAATAAGAAGTCCACGTATCGAATGTTCTAACGCCTTGCGCATCTGAGCACTTTCTAGTTTGCAGGAAAAGCATGCTGATTCTCCGTCCTTCCATGCTGCAACCAGTCTTGTGGCGATTGCAAGAGCTTCTTTATCTTTTGATACATGTTCTAGATGATGGAGAAGCATATCAGCAGAAGAATCAGAAGGAGAAACTAAAAGTGCCCGAATCAACTTCTCAGCTGACCGAGACACTTTTGGCAACTTCTCATTTTTATCTTTTCCTCTGGGCACAGGTCTACTCAGCTGAAGCTTCTTCTGCCTTGGCTTTACCGTGAGCACCATCTTCACAATCACAGCCTTTGAGTTCTTGTGAGTATCGTGAACAGCTAGGAGCCTGGCAAGTACCAGGTTGATCAGCAACACCGTTACATTCTCCTTCACAAATATAATGTGACATATATGACACGTTAATAGTAATACTTACAGTATAGCACATGCTATACACTACGCATCTAAGGTAAGCTTTCTCTTTCCAACTTGAGGGATCATCCCGGTAACAGGAATCATCGCTGTAAACGTTGTTCCCTTGTTTATTTTTGAAACAAAGGTCAAATCTCCGCCAGTTGTGATCATAATCTTCTTGGCAATATAGAGGCCAAGCCCAGTACCGGCTACTTCTTTTTCGAGAATGTTACTCGCTCGAAAAAGTTTTTCAAATATTCGCCGTTGGTCTTTGGCAGGGATACCAAACCCCGTATCTTTTACGTCTATAGCAATATGCGTGATCTTTCTTCCTTCCTTGATTTTTCTTGTCTTGATCGTGACAGACCCTTTCTTAGGTGTGTATTTGATCGCATTTGAAATAAGATTTTCTAGTACAATCATGAGAAGGTTTTCGTCAACTTTAAGTTTTCGGATTGTTTTATCAAAAGATTTCTTCACCTTTATGTCGTATCCTTCCGCTTGAGGTGCTGTCATCTTGATGATAGTATTTATGACCGTATGAACTGATTTTGGTTTACTATCGATACGAAACGTCCCAAGATCCAATCTTGAAACATTGAGAAGTGCATTGACTAGGTTGACCATTCGCTTATTACCGACAATAATTTCATGAAGCAGGTCCAGTTGTTTTTTGGTCATTTTACCTACATCACCATCAAACAGCATTTCGGCATACCAGCCAATAGTGGAAAGTGGTGTACGGAGTTGATGTGAGGCGACTGATACAAATTCATTTTTGGCCTTGTCAGCCTCTTTGCGAGACGTAATATCAAAATGACTACCAGCATAATATTTTGTCTTGCCATCTTCGAGAAGTGGATAAATGATCAAACGAGCATTGTATACTGACCCATCTTTGCGCTTGTTGATCACGTCTTCCGATTCAAATGATTCTCCTTGCGTAAGAGCCTCCCACATATCATTGTACAATTCATTTGGTGTCTCACCACTCTTCAACACTCTCGGATTCATACCCAAGGCTTCAGACTCAGTAAAGCCGTTGAGTTTCTGCCAGGCTTTATTGACATACACTATCTCAGCGTCTGTATCGGTCAATACTATAGAATCTTGAGAATAGTCAGCCAACTGCTTGAATTTCTTTGTCTCAGCTACTTGTAGCTTATATCTACTTTTTTCTTCTTCAACATCTTCAAGAATATTCAGCATGGCTGACTTCGTTTTTTCTAGAATCGTATTTTTTCCTTCAAGTTCGCTTACTTTTTCTTCTACTTCCTTTGTACGATCAACAATTCGCTTTTCCATGCCTGTATAGAGTTGTCCAAGTTCCTTTGATAGTGCGTTGATCGACATCGCAAGTTCCCCTACTTCATTGTTGGACAAGACAGGGACGCTCGCAGCAAAGTCTCCGCTACGGATCTTGTTGGCAACATCTCTCATGATGAGAATGGGTCTAATAATAGTACGTGATACGGCCGTCCAGACAAACACACTAAGTGCAAGAGCAATAGCGGCTGCAAATGCTGAAAAGAGGATAACTTCCCAGACTGACGCTAGCGCTTCGCGCCTATCCATCTTGCCGACGAGCAGCCAATCAATGCCACGAATAGGTGCAACGTGAGCAATAACTTCTTCACCACGATAATCAATAACATTGTTAAACGTCGAGTTGAGGGCTCTTCTTTCTAAAAATGAAAAGAGAGAACGATCAGGATCATCATAAAGGACGTTGCCAGCCATCGGTGCATCAAAACGAAATGGTGACATTGGTACAACACCAAGTGGACCATATGAATACAAAATGACTTCACCGGTATCACTAAGTAGGTCATGTGCTAAAACAGATCGAAACAAATCATCAGCATAGTAAAAAACAGTCATGATGCCAAGGTACTCACCATCCAAAAACAATGGTGCTTTTACCTCTGCCAGTGTTGTCCCTTCAGCATCTCGAGCAAACCCTACAAAATGTGTGGTGAGCACGGTACGATCACCGGGGTCTGAAGATACAACACCCTTTCTTGTGTGAATGACCGTCGAACGGTCGACTCCCTCAATATGGACTCCTGCAACAATAGGTACTGAGCGTTTGGCATCACTGATTATCTTTGCAATACCATCATAGGTAGAGGTACTCGCCGAAAATTGAGATTCAGCTACCAGTGATCGTAGTTTTGTTCTAGAAGCGATCAGGTTTGTATATCTATTATAATCAGAAATGTTGTCTTCTACCTGTCTTGCAAAAATTTTTGTTGTTGATTCGATATCTGCAGCCGAACGAAGTAAAAGTACGTCCTGCATGCGTAATGAAATCAGCGTAAATACTAACAGAAACCCAAGTAATGAGGTGATAGCGTAAAGAATTGGTACTTGGTAACTAAGCTTCATACTAGTCAAAGTATTGGTCAACATACAACCCAATCTCCTGCGAGATTGGCACACCAATCAATGCGGCTGTTGTACGGTTTACGGCAACTTCAGGCAACACAGGAGACGTCGTATGCATAAACTGAGGGTCAAACCCTTCAAGAATCCATTTGGCCCGTTCGGCCATGTACGTGCCTAACTCGTCCACATCGGCGGAGAGACTAAACAGTAATCCTTCTTCTACCCATTGACTGCCACATCCAAAGCTAGGTTTTTTCCTTCGAAGTGCTGTCTCAATAACTTGGTGACGTTCGCTTGATATGAGTGTATCACAAGAAGCAAAATACGCATCCACCTCTGTGTTCTGGAGGGCTGAGGCAAGAGAGGCCGCGTCATCAGCTTCTATAGGGACGACGGTCACACCATACAATGTTTCGTATTGAAGCATCTCATGCAACTGAAGCAAGGAACTCTGCTCATTTCTACTTCTTGCAAATCCAATTCTCTCTACTGTCGGGTCAATTCGAAGAAGCGTATCTAGCTGTCGTTCCATCGAAATCCAGTTTCTACTACCAACCGAATTTGTTCCAGATGAGATGTATGATTTGATAATGCCGCTTTCGACAGGGTAAGAAACAAATGAAAACACCACTGGAATATCCTTGATTGATTCTGTGATCAACTTGGTCCCAATCGTGGACAAAGAAACAATAAGATCAACACCTGAAGCTTGTATTGTTGTCACATTCTCTATGAAGTCTGCGTGGTTCCCATTGGCATTCAAAAAATCAAACTGTACAGATACACCTTCTTCGTATCCATATAAGCTCATACGTTCTTTGAATGACGTAATCGTTTGTTCAAAAGAGGGTGGGAAGATCCATGATGCAATCGCAATCTGAACAGGTGGATAGGTGTATGCCGTTGAGGCATAGACCAGCAATAATGCTATCAAGCTGGTGACAGAGATACTTCCCCCATATATCCACCGTATGACGGTCATGTGAGGGTGTTGCAAGGTAAGTAACAAAAGAAAAATAGGGACACCAGCCATGAAGAACAAGGCCAGTATCAAATACAAATATAGCAAAAATGATGCGGTTCGGGCGGTGTCTACCTGATGCATTACTGAGCCTCTGGTCGGCGTATGGGTAATCGACACCTCTGCGATCCCATCATCATTGGTGATCGCTTCAAATGTTTCTACGACATCAAAGGTAAGTAACATGCCCGTATCTACATCAATATAGATACTGGTGTCAGCATGGGCTAGCTGACAATCCATATCTCGTGACACAGCAAGCTCACCACAAAGGACTCGTGAGCTAAATGTGAACTTACGTACCGTTCTTCCATATATCTCTTCGTCAAAGGGTGCAGACGCAAATGTTTGCCACAATCCTCTTGTCGGATGCCCGTAAAGGATCTTATCCTGATCTGCATCAACAAATTTTGGAGCAACTGTATCTATACTAAACCCACTATTGAGTGACCAAGGTGTTTGTGGATGATAGGCTTTATATGATGTCTTGTGGGTATGAACGTTGACATCACGCACTAACTGGCCAGGCAATTGATATGTCGCGTCAACATTTCCCAGCATTTTTTCTTCAACTGAAAAAACTGTCGTAAAAGAATAGTTCCGAGCTTTGATATGTATCGAATCACGTAACGAAACAAAAACAAGCCCTATAAGCATAGAACAAATAGCCAATAGGATGTGTGCTTGCCAAGTCTTCATACGAGCAAAAGGGTAGAAATTATGGCAACGGAGAGAGGAAAAAGATCACTAACGTATCTGATGGAATTCTTTGCGTGTGCAAAATAAATGATTGTCTTTTGCGTCCGACTCGTAGAGAGATATGGTGTTCATGAATACCATTCTTTGTCTCAAATTCTTTAAGGATAGTTGATATGGTAAGAAGATCCTTTTTGCCAAGGTAGGTATCAATTTGTTTATATGCGCGAGCTTGCTTTTTGGTCTTTAGCGCAGGAAAGAGAGTGTGCATAGCAGTATTGGCATACACAAGCTTGCGGGTTGACGCGTGCAATACAAAGACGGCGTCACTACCATACGCCTGTAGCATATGCGATAAAGATGCTGATGTCGTCGGTGGCAGGGTAAAAGAAGAAGGCTTTTTACCCTTTATCTGTCCTAGACGCCAGTGAATTAGCAATACGACAAGTGCAATAAACAAACCTAGGACAAGACCAAAAACTGGAATAAGATTGGTAAGCCATAATCCATAAGGAGCACCAATCTGATCATAAAATGACAGTTGCCATTCTGAAGAAAGAATTGGGACACGTACCTTGTCAATAGAAGCGCCACTCACGTTACTCGCTGCGCGTGTATCAATAAATAATGAACTTTGATCGGTGCTGACACCATCAATGCGCAGTGGCTGTGAAGAATGTAAGTTGGCAAACAACCGACGAGGATCAATTAGCATCTCAAGGATTTGCTCTTCGCCTGTTTCGACGTGTGCCGTACGCAAGAATATAAGGAGATGAGGCTGATCAAGAACATCAACAATCAAAAGCTGTGGAACATTTGGAACCGCCGCGCGAACATTTTCAAGAAACACGTCTCTTTCTACTGAGACATGATCTGGAGAAAAGCCAGGGTCATGAACAAAATATGCTGAACCAACAGGTGTAGATGTCGCAGAAACAGAAAATGCTACGAGGGCTGGGTACTGAAGGAATACATGTTCCATCAATGTCTCTGTAGCTTCAGAATCTTGTGACTCTTGAGATATAGAGCTGATATGACCTGCGAGGACCTGTGAAAGATTGGCATATTCACCGACAGCATTGGTCACTGACTGAACTACTTGCTGTCTTGAATCATTGAGTTGTGACAACCTCTCAGCTCGCAAAAAATGCCCAACGGTTTGGCCAAAAAGCAAAAAAGTCAGCACCGTTAGTAAAAGAATGACGACAGGAAAAATTGAAAACTTGTATATAGAAAATGTGGCCCGAAAAAATCGATCATTTTTGACCAAAGGATTTGCAGATGGTTTTTTACTCTTGCGTGTTGGCATAGAGGTGACAGGCCTCGACAGTACTGGCTATCGAGTGATAAGAATAGGAGCAGTGTTTTCAGATTCGCAAGCTTGGATAGTGATCGTATTGGTCGCACTTCGGGTCAACGTATAGCCAGTATACTCAGCTGACCACGTCACGGCACCGTCGGGACTGATAGGGATCGTGCCAAGGTATCCCTCGTCGTGCAAAGGCGTAAGATCAACACAGTACGAAGCACCACCAACAGTAACGTCACACTGAGAGTTGTAGGTATGACACCCTGTTGAGGCAGTACCGATCATATACGTTTCGTTGTCGATCGTGCTAGAAACAGCAGAAAGAAAATAGCCTCCATTGTCGACCTGGTCAAGTGTGAGAGACAGTGATAGTGCTGCAACGTCTTGCCAACGTGTGGCATCACGAGTATCTTGAAAACGAATAAGAGGATTGAGTGCTACAAATGTCACTGAAGCAATGATGCCAATAATTGCAACAACAATAAGCAGCTCTATTAGCGTAAAGCCTTGTTTTCGCATATTAATCATACGCTATCCCTATCTTGTGTGTTGGATAGATGCTCCAAGTTCTGGCTCACAAGCACCTGCAGTGATGATTGTCCCCTCTCGACGAATATAGAAATCAGTAAACTCTGATGTCCCAGCTTGTGAATCGACAGGTATATTGGCTAAGTAACGTTGTGCTACTAAATCTGAAAGATCAAGACATGCATTTTGCGTACCCGTAGCAGTACAATTGGCACTACAACCACTTCCAGCGGTACCAAGATGATACGTCGTACTATTACTCCAAAAGGTGGAGTTTGGAAGTGAGCCGTCATTTTGCGTAGAGTAGATCTGCACCGCATCAATAATCTGAGACACATGTACCCAACGGCTAGCATTTCTAGACTCACCCAAAAGACGAATCGGGTTGAGTGCGACAAGGACGACAGCAAAGAGTACACCGATGATGCCTACGACAATCAGTAGCTCAATCAAGGTGAACCCTTTGCGTAAATTATGTTGAGATGAAGATTTCATGCCCCCCAAAGATTATTAACGTGTTAGGGTAATTGTTGCGCTGCTGTTTTCAGCTTCACAAGAAGTAATAGTAATCGAGTTGTTGGTATTGCGTGTCAAGGCATATCCTGTATCAGCTGCACCCCATGTGTAGGCACCATTTGGGCTAGTAGGAATAGAGCTGAGGTATCCTTCTGTCACGAGACCAGTAAGATCAATACAGTGACCTACAGAAGATGTGACAATAGTACTACAGTTTGTACTAGCATCTGTACAAGTACCGATCATATACGCTTCACTCGTAGACGCAGTACTCGTCACGACACCAAGAAAATATCCACCATTGTCGATCTGGTCGACTTTGATAGCAGTAAGCAACGCAGACACATCTGACCAACGAGTCGAATCACGTGCGTCTTGGAAACGTTGGAGTGGGTTAAGGGCTACAAATGTTACGGCCGCAATAATGGCGATGATGGCGATAACGATAAGGAGTTCGATGAGGGTAAACCCACGACGTGTGCTTTTCATATATATACGATTAAAAAACGATATTAATATAAGTTTATAGGACTTCTGCATGTTGCGCAGATACCCATGCATCAAGTATATCAGATATACGAATTTGATACCACAATCCATCTTCACTAGTGTTGATAAGTGGGTGTTCGGTGCCGGCAGTTACTTTTGCGGTGGAAGAAGAATCTTCGGTTGGTTGAAAGTATACAGGGATGCCGCCTTCACCATTTTGCTTGATATATACTTGTTTGCCTGTACTATCTAATGATGCTGTGCTGGTGACAGGAGCAAGTGTTGAAAGATCAATTTCTTGTGTTTCACTCGCTTTTTCTGACGTGTCATCTTGTGAAGTAGTCGTCACTGTCTCTTCAGGAGTCGACATGGGTGCTGAGGGTTCTGCTTCTGTCGCCCCCTCTGACATGGTTTCTTCTGACACTTTAGGAATATTTTCTGCGGCAGTCTCCAGGGGTGGAGTCACAGGAGAACGCTGCTGGATTGATTCTACTTGGCCGAGAATTTTTGCACCAAGCGCTGGGACAGTCCCACGAGATGTGATCGCCATATATATCGTCATCACCATGATAGCAGCCGAAATAAGCATGATAAAAAACCATACCCACACCTGCAGTCTTGTGGCAGGCTTCTTGCGCTTTTTTCTTGGCTTGGCATTATCAGCGGATCCAGCATGAACCACGACATCATCGGCGTCACGCGCTGTAGCATCTTTCAAATCTGCAATAGACGATGTACCTGCGTCCGATTGTGCAGCAGCAATAGGATCAGAAGATTTTTTCTTGCCGGACATACGATGAAATAGTCCTTTTCGTTTTGGCTTGTCTTGTTTTGTTGCGCCTATAGAGAGAGATTGGGTGGCATTTCTTGCCTCAAGTTCTGCTCGGAGTGATCTCGGTGTTGATTTTTGGGAATTGGATCCTTCTAGCGGATCAGCACTGTCAGCTGGCAACTCAATCTCTGGAAGTGTTTCATCGCTAGTAGGCTCAGTTGATAAGTCAGCATTTGATGACTCGTCCGTAGTCTCTAGCGGCTGATCAGCTTCTAGAGGTGTAGCAACATCATCCTTGGCAGGAGCTGCGACATCCTTTGGATCTGGAGAATCTGCATCATCTGTTGAAGGGTTGTCAGCATTTTTCACTACTACTTTTTCGTTGTTTTTTTTCTGTTTCAAATCTTTTTTTGCGGAAGTTGTTTTTTTCTTTTTGCCTTTGGCGCCAAAAAGTTTGCCAAACCGTCGCTTCTTTTGACCAAGCATACTAGGTTTTGGAAGACTGATGTCTTTGGTAAATCGACGATCAACGCCACGTAACGCTATGCCTACAGCTTCGAGAAACAAGTATGAGTCTTTGGCAGGAAGCAGTGTCCCCTTTCCCAAACTCACGACAAGGGTCGAAAACTTTGCTTCAAACCATTCGATAGCACCTGGCATAAGTGATCCTCCACCAACAAATACTAGCTCATGTACTGGTTCATCATGGTTACGTTCAAACCCAGCGATACTTTTTTGTATTTCAGTTGCGATTTGCAAAAGAACTTTTTCTAACGCATTTTTCCCAGCCTTTGCTTTGACACCGAGCCCTACCGTCACTTTCTTTTCTTCAGCGGTTTCTATTTTGCTACGAGTAGATTTGGCTAGCGCTGCCGTCAATGCATTGCCAGCTGTGTAGATCACATGTGAAGAGCGAACACCTGTCGTATCAAAAAACGTAACGGTCGTCGTGGTCGCACCAATGTCTACGATGGCCATGGTTTGTTTTGGTGGTGCGGCATACACATCTCGATACGTAGCCAGTACTTCAAGGTCAAACCCTCGAAGAGGAATGCCGGCGTCACGAAACAAATCCTCCCAGTCTGTCGCAAGTTGCTTGCTTGTTGCTGCTACGACGACATCAGAAATATCCTTTGATCGTGACATCTGTGTATGAGCAAAAAGAACATCTTCTTCTGGAAGTGGGATAACAGTAGTGACAGCTTTCTCGAGATACTTTTGCAATCCGCTTGCACGAGTTGCTGTTTCCATTTGAAATGCTCGAAGGAATACTTGTTCTTCAGGAAGAGCAACGATCACTCCCTCGGACAGATCGATGGCTTGTGGCTTTGCGTCGCGAGCAGCAGTCTTGAGTGCCTCGATAAAGGCTGTTCCATCAGCTATCGCACCACCCTTGATCACTCCTTCTGGAAGCGTGACGCGTCCAGCACCGAGCACCGTAGGTTTTCTTCCACCAGAAAGTTGCACCACTTCTATGTGGGCATCAGAGATATCTATACCAATTGCCGATTTGGCAGTGGCGATCATAAGCGACAGGCAAATGAAGAATTACTGGTCTTCCCGCCAGTCAGTCACCGAAATGGTACTGCTAGCTAGAAGAACGTCAGCGTTAATTGATGCAGAAAAATCACCGACAGTACTTGTGATAGATACGGTACGGGTGTTTCCTGATCCTGATACAGATAGTATACACGAGTCAGAACCGATACTCAACGTGCCACCTGTGTATGTACTACTCGCGCGACGCAATTGGTTGAGCGCCTCATCCATACATCCGTCGGCAAGAAAATGTGCTTCCTTGCCCTGATCACTCGCAAAGCCAAGATCAGCTTCCCCAATACTCAAGAGCGATGTCCCGACAGCGACGATAAGCGACGCCGCCCCAAGAATAACGATCACCACGAGTAAGGAAAGACCGGAACGATGAGTTGTGTGGATAGTGTAAGACATACGTTATCTTCGAAGTCGAAAAGTTGTCGTGATTGATTGAGAGTATTGATATTCTATCGTAGGATCTTTGGCGTATTCTGCTGTGATCTCTACTCGTATGCGAGCTTTGCCTCGTCCAGGAATATTGGTCAGTGTAAAGTTGCTAATTCGAATCTCATCAGAAACAATTGAAGTGGTCCCTGCTCCTGCTTGCGATACTTGTAGTTGGCCATTGTCATAGTTCAAAAAGAATTGGGTTGGATCTATGGTCGTACTACTCATATTGAGAGACAACACACCCGGATCAGTCCCAAACGTCGAACCACTTACATCCAGTGCTGAGGCTCGTCTTACATAGTCGCTCATGATATCCACAGCGGCGCGAACATTTTCGTGTACCTCTATGACTACGGCATTTTTACTACGGATCTGTGATACCGTCGTCACAAAGTTGACGAGAGATACCGAAACAAGACCAACAATACTCACGTATATCAGCAATTCAACCAATGTAAACCCTTGCTTATTCATATTAGCGATAATTAACCATCACATCACTCAAGATTGGTGTGGCTGTCCCGTCCCCAGTAAATTCGGCTCGATACTGCAACCACTGATACGGACCAAATCCAAGTGGGACAAGTGAACCAGTGGACGTCACAAAGTAGGTACTCACGCCGCTAGCACCATACCAGCTAGACCATGTCCCCGGTGAACCACCACTGTCAGCTGCGCCACGGATCTGGAGCTGGATAGCACAGTTTGGTGCGCAGCTCGTGAGATCTTCTGTCCATTCGACGACTTGTGGATAGCTACTTGTCCCCGTATCGAGCGCCGATGAGATCAGTGACCCACTTGTCGCATACGAGCCACTACCACTCGTTGTGGTGGACGGATCTGTATAACTGATCACACCAGCAGCCGCAAACACACCAAAGATTTCAGTTGTATGAGTTCGCTCCGTATCGAGCACTCGGTCTTCCAAATCGACGATATCGGTACTGCCTATCGAACGTGAGCACGTCACTCCCCATCCACCATTGTTTCCATTAAACTTTTGCTGCCCAGTCATCACAAGCGGTGTACTCGCAAATGAAGTAGTAAAAGCCTGGGTATAGCACCCATCATCCCATCCGAGCACTGACTCAGCAGTCAAAATTGATTCAATACTGGTACTCGCAATTGTTGTTTGAACATTTGACTCAAAGGCTATCCAAGCAATCGTCTCTGCACCATGGGTATTGGTCACCTCTGAACCATTGAGCATAAGATCAAAGCCAGTAGCACTTGGTGATGTCACAGCTCCACCAAATCCTGTCACGCCACTCGTGATCCAACTTGTGTCATTCTCAGTGACAACAGTACTCATCACAATCGGTGCAGCAGGAAACGCGGTATTGAAGGTGATCGGTGTACCGACATCAAAGGTGTTGGTAAGAGACCCAACAGTACTGATCGTTGATGTCCCGGCCTCGACTTGCATACCATTGAGGTCCCAGCTCCCGGCTTCCATGACGAGGTAAGTGATTTCTTCAGCACTCACATTGAGGTCTTGGGGTGAATGTATACGTACCTCAAACGAGCTCGTGGTCACATTGCGCACGCGGGCAGACACAGACTCAGTATTATTGGCAAACTCATGCGAGACGACAACTACTGGCGGGTCTGTGTATGTCTGCGTAAGGTTCACCGTCGTCCAGTTTTCATCAGTTGAGACAGTGCCTAGCTCTGTCGTCACGGCAACAGATCCTGACTGAGCGGTTGATGTGCGTATCTCAGCAGATACGACACCAAATGTCTCCGTCGTATGCGCTCGTTCGGCATCCCCCACTTGGTCTTCAAGGTTGACCACATCAATCGTCGTCGCTGTGCTACCACAGCTCACACCCCACCCTCCATCAGTACCATCAACTTCGAGCTGCGAGGTCATGATGTACGGCGTCGTCACAAACGCTCCACCGATCGCCTGCGTGTAGCAGCCATTGTCCCACCCCAGCACGGCATCAGCCGTCTGTACGGAAGAAATATAATATGTCGAATCATTGTATATGCCTTGATCAAAAGCAACCCAAGTAATATCTTCGGCGCCATGTGTCGTCGCTACAGCAGAGCCATTGAGCATCGCCCGGAAGCCTGCTGTCGTAGGCGGCGCAAACTGACTCGCCTGATCACGAATAGCACTCGATATCCACGCCGTATCACTATCGCTCGCAACATTGTGCAAGACGATCGGTGCAGCGGCAAAGGCATTGGTAAAGTTGATATCGACACCTGATCCCCAACCACCGGTTTGACTTCCCGTCTGATTGGTATTGAGAGATCCAGCTGCGATTTGCATCCCATCTACCGTCCAGTATCCATCTTCGACGACATAATAGGTAATCGTCTCTGCATTCACGTTTTGATCCGTTGGATTTTGGACGCGGATATCAAAACTACTCGAAGCAATATTGCGAATACGGACTGAGATTGATTCTGTGTTGTTGGCAAACTCATTTGTGGCCACGACGACAGGGTTCATAAAGGTGTTGGTCGTGTTGACCGTGACCCAGTTTTCATCGGTACTCACTGTCCCAAGTTCCATTTGGAACGCGTTGCAAGAAACAGCAACATCATCGAGCTGCACCAGCTGTGAGCCATCGCTTTCGAGATAGGCACGAAAAGTGATACTCGGTGAAGAGGTTGGGAAGTTCGCAATATTTGTATTGACGACGGCTGCGGTATTGTAATTGCTCGTATTGGTCGTCACACTCCAGGCTGCACCGTCCCAATAGCGCCAGTTGGTACCACTGTCATTGGAAAGTTGGTAGTAGATCTCTCCCCCATTTTTGGTTGCTGTCTCAGTAAAACTAGCCCAGTTGTCAACACGAGTGGAGTCGTATGAACTTGTCGGCGATACGGTTGGTCGGGCTGTGGAGTAGCCGATACTATTGCCATCACCAAATGGGACGGTTGGTAACACAAAGTCTGAAGTATAGCGTACAGCGCTCGAAAACCGTGCCTCATCAATGGTTCCTAATAACGCATTTGCTCCTGTTGTATAGCTCAAGAAAAAGTCTCCTGTTGCACCACCTGCCCAGGCTGCCGTCGTCGAGGCGACATTGACACCATCGACATATACATACCCGGTCGTACCATCATAGACAGCAGCCACATGATGCCAAACACCGGTGGAAACCGTGCCACCTGGTGCTACGGCAGTAGAGACACCAGCAGCAAATCCAAAAGTGACATTGCCACCAGTTCCGACCGCTAGATACCACCCATTGCCAGGCCATTTGGCCCCAATCACCTGCAACGGATTGGCAAGTGATGCGACGTTGACCCACGCTTCAAATGTCATTGTTGTCGTATTGAGCAGTGGTGCCGCAGCATTGGTGATCGTTCCGTACTCTGAGCCCTGAAAATCCACAGAAGTGCCAAACAAACCATTTTGACTGTATGTCGGACCACCATTGGCAGTAAGGTCATAGCCGTTGCCACTCGTGTCAGCAAAGTTGCCACTTGCCTCGTCGAGATGCCAAAGGCCCACGGTGTTGGTGTCTGGGAGTGATAGAGTGAGGGCAATGTCGATCTGATCAAGAATTGGTGTGCTGGTACCTGCCTCAAGTACTGCGCGCCAAGTGAGCTGACCAGTCGACGTCGTAAAGCTACTGATATTGGTATTGATCGTACTTGACGTATTGGCGTCTGTAGTCACCGAAATATTGGCCCATGCAGCGCCATTCCAGTACTGCCAGGTCGCTCCCCCATCGCTTGAGAGTTGGTAGCGTGACTGGGAGCTACTTGGTGTTGATTCGATCGTCGCAAAGCTATCCCATGAGTGGACTAGACCTCGAACCGTGTTGGTCGGTGTGATCGTCTCTGCACCACTCGGGTATCCCGAAGATCCTGTGCTATACGGTATTTCTACGCGATCAAGCGTGATCGGCTGGAGACCATTGCTTACGAATAATGCTCTGTAGGTAATTTGGTTGGTAGATGTCGAAAATGCAGCGATGTTACTCGCAATCGTTGTTGAGACATTGTAGTCGGTACTCGTCGTGATCGCAGCCCACGCAGCACCAGTCCAGTACTGCCACGTACTTCCATCATCATCAGATAGTTGGTAGTAGATGGTTCCGCTCCCTGTTTCAGTTGTCATAAAATCGGTCCAGCTGTCTACGGCACCAGTAGAGGTAGACGCAGCTGGTGTGACAGAAGGTGTGCGGTGATCATACAGCTTGTTGCGAATAAACCAGTTGTCAGCAAATCCATCATTTCCGTTCCCACGGTGAATGATGACATGCTGATCATCAAAGTCTGACAACACCACTGGCCATCGACCGTCAATCACATCATACTCAACCGAATCAATCGCGGTCCCCGCAATTGTCCCAGTATCCGTAATTGTAAATGTCTGAATAAACCCGTCATTACTCGCATCTTCTTCGTACACTAACGCATAGATATTGGTATAAAACGGGCTATTGAGCACACGTGTAATGTATGAATCACGTGCATCTGCTGTGTAATATTCGTAGCTATCGATGGTACTTCCACCTATTGTTCCATTGGCTTGAATATCCAAGGTGGCGACAAACCCATCATTACCATTGCCTCGATACGACATCGCATATATGGTTGTTGAAACATGACGAGCAAATATATAGTCGGCATTGGCTGTATCAAACTCCAACGTGTCCGTAAAGCTTGCCGCTATCGTTCCATTGGACTGAATGTCCAGCGTTCCCACAAACCCATCACCACCACTGCCACGATAAAACACCGCATACATATCGGTCCCGACATTGAGGACATACGGACGAATACCACTGGCTGTATCATACTCAAGACTATCTATGGCTGGTGTGATAATCGTTCCCGCTCCATTGATCTGGTAGGTTTCTACAAATCCATCGTTGCCTGGCCCGCGATAAAATACCGCAACATATCCGTCAGCGATACGGACCACCTGATGATCTAATCCTTGAGACGTGTTATGTTCGTAGGTATCGATAGCAGCACTGATGTTGCCAGCCGCATCAATAGTAAAGGTAGTAAGAAAACCATCCGTGTTCCCACCACGGTAGCCGACCACATACACATCACCAGTCACATGTGAGATACTTGGATCACGTCCTTCGGCAGTGTTAAATTCGAGCGTATCTATCACCGCTGCACCTATCGTCCCATCATCAGCTATCTGAAAGGTCGTGACAAACCCATCACTACCTGCTCCTTGATATGCGATAGCATAGGTATTGGTAGAGACCTGCACAGCACTACCGAGTGCATACGATGACAAATCAAATTCAAGTGTATCTGACAGTGCGGTTGCAATATCGCCAAGCGTTCCGAGGGTGACAAAATTGGCTGTGCCACCTGTCACCTGTAGAGATGTGGAGCTCAGGGTGTAGTCAGCAGGTGTCCCAAAATCCCAGACAAAGGTCCCTGTCGGTGGCTGTTGTATCAGTGACGCTGTGCCACCAGCAATGCTGACATTGGAGGCGTTGTACGTGTAGTTGCTAGAAGTCGTAAATGGCCACGACGCAGATGTCGTACTAAGTGTCGCCTGGACAACCAGCTGCGCCAGAGAGCTCGTGACCTCGATCACACTACTGTCATACGCATATTCAGTCGATGTCACAAAGTCCCAGTTGTAGGCGCTACAAATAGCCGTCGGGAGCGTCGAGGTGGTCGTCGTGGCGGCACTTCCCGTCAAGCTCACTTCTCCTGTGACCGAGACATCGACATTGCCATCATCACTGTCATATCTCGTCACATCGGACCAGATTGCCTGCCCACTACCACCAGACCAATCAGATTGATTGAAATCATAAGACTCCCAGTTGCTAATAAATGCGACACGCTCTACCTGTTGCAACTGCCCGAGTCCACCAGTCCAAGAGACGGTCACGGTGATCTGTTTGGTCTGGACATCAGTGTAGGTGCCTGGACAGGCTACGATATTGTCGCTGCCATCACGACAAACATCTTGAAATGATATCGTTCGTGTATATCCACCACCAAGGCTTTCGGTTGTGCCTTCGCCATCGAGCTGCCAGACAGAACCACCAATAGCTATAGAGCTCGTCGTATACTGAAGATTATTCCACAGTCATCACGAACAGAACGGACGGCTTCGATCGCTTCGTCAGCATACCCTTCGGCTTGGAGGCGTTCCCCACTGGTGTTGAGGCCAGAGAGTCCACCAAGTGTCGCCGACACGATGGCAGAAGCCAAAATCCCAAACGCACCCATCGCCACGATAAGTTCTATAAGTGAGGCGCCTCGATTGTTTCTGACGTGAAACATATGACTATTAGTCAGCATCTATAATGCCAAACGCATTGATCGTAATCGTCGTAATACCACCAGTTACATGATCGACGGTTATCGTGCCAGCACTTTGTGGATGACCACTGCCCCGAGAAAACTGTATATCGTTGCCAGGATATGAGGTAAATAATGTCATCGACGGCTCAACCGTCGTCATGAGGTCATAAGTCTGGTTGCGGCTGGCATAGTTACTACCTCGATACAAGGTAAACGTACTCGAGGTGATGTATACACCATATTCGCTCGCACCACGTCTCGATGAAGCGTTGGAACGAGCTTGACGTAGTGACTGGGTGAGTTGTGTAGTCAGATCTTCACGCTGAGCAGACACAAAAAACCGACTCATCAACGATGAACTAGTTGCCAAAAGAATCACCAATATGGCAACAACCATGATGAGTTCGATGAGCGTAAAGCCTCTTGCTCTATCGACCGCCTTGTATGCCGCTGGTAAGCTCATAAATCGGAGTGATAATACCAAGCGCCAAGACTGCAACAATAAGACCAATACCAATAAGAAGTATTGGCTCGATTGCAGTTGTCAGACTCTTGGTTGATTCGTCTACTTCGCCATCAAAAAACTCCGCCAAATAAATCAGCGCCTCATCTAGCTGTCCGGATTCTTCTCCGACTTGGACCATGCTCACAAGCAGTTTCGGATACAAACTTTTGTACCGAGAGAGATTTTCTGATACTGAACTTCCTAGTTTGATGCGCTTGCAGGTACGCTTGAGCGAGCGACGATAATAAAAATTGTTGGTCGTCTGAAACGAGATATCAAGCGCCTCGTCAATATGTAATCCACTACGAAGCATCGTCCCAAGGGTAAGAGAAAATTGGGCAAGATTGGCATTTTTGATGATGCGACTGAGGATCGGAACGTGAAGGATGATCCAGTGGGAAATAGGACGCATGATCTTGCGTCGCATGACCCAAACCAACAAAACAGTTCCAACAACAGGCGTGAGGAAAAAGAAAATGCCTGTTTTGTTGACGATCTCAGAAAACCAAATCAACATGCGCGTAGTCAGTGGAAGCTCGAGGGTAAGCCCAGCGAACAGTGGCGTGATCTGTGGCAAAACAAAATATGTCATCGACAATGCCAAAAGAATGGCAGCCGATACCACGAAAATTGGATACGTGAGTGATCCTTTTACTTTGCTGACGAGCTCGTATTGCTTTTTCATCTGGAGGGCGAGGTTGTCCATGTTTTCTGGTAGTGTTCCCGACTGTTCACCCGCGTACGTCACATTGACAAAGAGTTTGGAGAATGTTTTTGGATACTGCCCAAATGAGTCAGACAACGTGTTCCCTGCTTGAATAGACTTGTAGACCTTGGTAAGGACAGATTTCATTTTGCCACGTGCCGCATCTTGCGCGATATCGAGTGCTTCTTCGACGGTTAGACCAGAACGAAGCATGACGGCCATATGTTTGGCAAAAATCGCTTTTTGGGCTGGCTTGACCCGACCAAAACTAACATCCGACGAAAAAATGGATTTCTTTTCCTTTTCGAGTGGAGCGATTTCTTGTGCCCCGCCAACAGTTTGATCTTTGAGTTTCTTAGGCATATTATTTGATCGCTACACGTAAGACTTCATCGATTGTGGTGGTTCCTTCGAGGACTTTGCGCAGACCATCTTCCATAAGTGTGATCATCCCTTCTTTGACCGCTTGCTTCTCGATTTCGTCTGCAGAGCCGCCACTCATGATCATGCCACGGATCTCATCAGAGATAGGTAACACCTCAAAGATACCTATACGCCCTTGGTACCCAGTATCTCCACAGACGTTACAACCAGCTCCTCTGTACATACGGATTTTGTCGAGGCTCTTGGAACTAAACTTTTTGAGATATTGTGAAAGATGTTTGTGTTTAGAAAAAAAGGCAACTTGCTTTTTGTCGAGGGTATAACTCTGAATACATGATCGACAAATGATACGAACAAGACGCTGAGCGATGATCAAGTTGACCGTAGATGCAATCAAAAAAGGTTCGATATCCATGTCGAGCAAACGCGGCAATGTCGTTGACGCATCATTGGTGTGAATCGTTGAAAGGACAAGGTGACCCGTAAGCGCTGAGTTGACAGAGATACCAGCGGTTTCTTCGTCACGAACCTCACCGACCATGATGATATCTGGATCCTGACGGACAATCGCACGCAACCCACTCGCAAAGGTGAGATTTGTTTTGACATTTACCTGGATCTGCGTGATTCCTTCGATCGCAAACTCAACAGGGTCTTCAATCGTTGCAATGTTTACTTCACGACGATTGAGAATACGCAAGACACTATACAAGGTCGTTGTTTTACCACTACCCGTCGGACCAGAAACCAAGATCATCCCATGTGGCGTCTTGATTCCTTCCATGATCTTATTGAGATCGTGCTTTTGGAAACCAAGTTCATGCAGCCCAAAGTACCTTCCCTGCGAAGACAACACACGCATCACAATATTTTCACTCCCACCAGCAGGGACGACAGAGACACGAACATCCATGGCATTTTTGCCATCTTTTGTGACAAAACGAAATTTACCATCTTGCGCAGCTCTGTGCTCATCGGTTCTCATCTTGGAAAGGACCTTTATCCGAGAAAGAAACGAATCATAAATATCCATCGGCATGCTCAAAATATCGTGCAAAATACCATCTACACGAACACGAACGACACAATGGTCATCAAATGGATCGAGGTGAACATCCGACGCTTCTTGGATATACGCCGCTTCCATCACGATATCTACTATCTTGGTAATAACTCTGTCGCGAATATCAGCTTGTTCTTCTGGATCAGTCTCAGGTGTGATAGCTTCCAAACCAAATGCTGCTTTTTCGTAGCGTGACTTGAGATTGGCCTGGTAGCGACGAAACGTGCGGGCTATGTCTGATTCTCCTGCGTAGGTGACCATGACAGACGAACCAAGGCGTTGTTCGACTAAGCGCACTAGACTGATATCGGTAGGATCAGTCATGGCTATACGGATCTTGTCTCCGACATGACGCATGGCGATGACAGACTGGACTCTAGCTACTTGCTCAGGAAGACGAAAGAACACTTCGTCATCTATCTGTTCTTTTTCGAGATCTGTAAACGGGACGTCATAATGCTCTGCCATAGCCTGCCCCAAAAGAACACGATTGAGGAGATCATGCGAAAACAAATAATTCACGAGCGTTGAGCGTTCGCTTTCTGCTTCTTGTTCTGCTTTTTGAAGGTCCTCTTCGGTGACGTACCCTTGTTTCAGCAGAATTCGGCGGATTGTTTCTTGTTCGACAGGCATAGCAGTGGTTCTGTGATCACTTCAGAACCTTGGCAATATGATTGATCACATCTTTTATCTGAGTATCAGATTTGACGAAGTAGTCTCTAGCACCCAACTTCTTTGCTCGCTCACTATCTGATTCTTGTGACAGATTGGTGGAGACGATGACAGGGATGTTTATTTTCTTTTTCTTCATCGCTTCGAGCATCTCAAACCCATCCATCTTTGGCATCATGAGATCGAGTAAGATAACATCATAGCTACCCTTACCAATCATCTCGAGAGCTTCAGCACCATCATTGGCAGCGTCTGCTTCAAAACCTGAATTGGTGAGTTTGAGTACCAAGGCGTTGGCAATTGGGCGTTCATCTTCAACAACAAGAACGCGTTTTGTCTTTGGCATACGTCAATATAATTAGTGATTACAGTATACCATACTTTCGTATCTACTGAGAACACGACGTAGAGTGTGTCAACTACCAACCAAAAAACCTGCTTTCGCAGGTCTTTGTAATAGGTTTATTTGTGTCGGTCACCAGTGCGACGAAACTGTGGCTTGTTGCCACCGCGACCACCAGGTCTACGGCTTCCACCACCAGAACGGTTGCGGTTGCCATTGCCTCGTCCGCCTCCACCATGACCACGAGGTGGTCGGTGTCCAGGCTGTCTCGGTGGGAGTGGCGCCTTGGTTCGTTTGGCTGGAAGGGTTGGCAGTTTCTTGACGGGGAGTTGCTTGCGGATCAGTCGTTCGATCTTTTTCACATCACCACGCTCATCTTGCATGGCAAATGAGATGGCTTTCCCAGAGCGCCCCGCACGACCAGTACGGCCGATACGGTGAACATAGTCATCGGTGGTACTTGGGAGGTCAAAGTTGATCACGAGTGAGACAGTGTCTACATCGATCCCACGAGCAGCGATGTCAGTTGCAACTAGCACACGATACGCACCTTTAGTAAATCCTTCGAGTGACTTCACACGTTGATTTTGTGAACGGTTGCCATGGATCTCGGTTGCTTTGATCCCCATATGATTGAGGTCGCGGGTGATCCGCTTGGCACCATGTTTGGTACGAGAAAAGATGATCACGACATCTTTGTCATGTTCATGCAAGACTGCGTCGAGGAGCTGCATCTTCTGCGCTTTGCTGACAAAGAAGATTTCTTGCTCTACACGTTCGGCAGAGGTTCCTTGTGGTGCAATCTCCACGCGAAGTGGTGTTTGCATAAACTCACGTGCGAGTGAAGTGATAGTCTTGGGCATGGTTGCTGAGAAGAGCATGGTCTGACGTTCCTTGCGGATCGTCTTCAAGATACGTTTGATCTGTGGAAGAAACCCAACGTCAAGCATACGGTCAGCCTCATCAAGCGTGACGTGACCTACCTTGTCGAGCTTGTAGAGTCCTTGCTCCATCAGGTCGACGAGTCGTCCTGGCGTCGCAATTACTACGTTCGGATTGTTACGAAGTTTTGATACTTGTGGTTTTTGTGAAGTACCACCAATAACAACGACAGTACGCAAGCCTAGCTTGCCTGCCACGTTTTGGAGTGCTTCTTCTACTTGGAGCGCGAGCTCACGAGTAGGCACAAGGATAAGTCCTTGAGACTTGGTCTCAGCGATACGCTGGATCATTGGGATCCCAAAGGCAAGGGTTTTCCCTGTACCAGTTTGAGCAATTCCTACCACGTCCTTGCCGGCGATACCGCTGGCGATGACCTGGTGCTGAATAGGAGTCGGGGTCGTAAACCCTTTCTCAGTGAGGGACGCGAGGAGTTTCTCGCTGATCCCAAGGTCGGCAAACCGACCGGTGGTGTTCGTAGTCATATATATAGTATGTATGTGACCCAACGTCTGTCACATAGCCATATTGATATACGACTAGCAAAGGATGAGTCCGACTAGGAAATAAGTGGTTATTCCGCTAGTGATGATTGAACGGTGAATAGTAGCATGGTTAAGCGGATTTGTCAACCTTGCCAAGCGACTCACGCAACGCAGAACTGACAAATTTTGCTAACTCTAGCGCAATGTCTTCATAATACTGCTTGAACCGTGGGTCAGACTCATACATATCAGCTAAGCCAGCCAATATCTCTGGTGTCGGATCATAAAACTGCGACAGATACGCAATATACTCCTGCACAACGGCCTGAACCTTCGCAGACGCTGGGTCTTGGTCCATCACCTCAGCAAAGCGCTTGGCGATCCGAAGCCCATCCGCCTTTACTTGTTGCCAGTCCCCTTTTTGGTAGTGCGCTGTCCGCTTGGTACTCTTTGCGTAGGCGTCGCTACTTCCCCACCGCACATAGGCTTCGGTAGCTCTGTCTGCTGCCACGTCGTCATCTAGTCCGGCAAGCTTGTGTGCCTCCACTTGCGCTTGGAGTCCATCTACATTAGTACGGTATGAGGCTGCTTGGCTGATCAATGTCTCGAGCTGCTCGCGCTCACTTGCCAGCTTCCCTTCAGCGTCTTCGAGGTACTGCGCGATGTCAAAATACGCTGAGTCAATCCGCGCTTTGATCTCTTCGAGGCTGAGACCAAGACGCTTCATAAGCCCAATCACGGAGAGTCTCCGAACATCGCTGTCCGTATACTCGCGATAGTTGTTGGCCGCATTGCGCGCTGGAGCGATCAAGCCGATCTGCTCATAGTGCCGCAGCGCCCGCTCAGTTACGCCGAGCATGGCAGTGAGTTGTGTAGTTGTGTATGTCATAGATATTGGTTATGTCTATGTATACCATAAACCCTGACGCGTGGTCAGGGTCTAGTGAGGTGTGGGGATGACGCGAATATATGGCTATGCTGCCGCTTCAAACCGAGCTTTGTTCTCAGCCATCCACTTTTGCATCTCAGCCATTTGTTCTTCTTTTGGCTTCTCGCCCATTTTCTTCATCAGGTCGGCATGCGCTTCACCGTAGTGAGGCTTGAGGGCTTCCATCCACGCTTCAAAGGTTTCGCCTTCGGCTGTCACGTCACAGAGATCACAGTTGAGTGTCTTCATAAAAAAGTATGATGAGTAATATTTGCAGTATAGCAAAGGTGAGCTAGTCTACCAACCGAGACCGATTGGTAGAACCAAACAGCAAGTTGAGCTCCCCCATGGCTTCTTCCTCTCCTTCTTTACCAAGCTCACCAGTAGAGGTCAGCCAATAGTCTCCTCCTCGCAATATCGTCCCAAGCTGAGTAGAAAAGGTGACCTGCTCAGTACGGTTGAGCTCGCGACCATTGACGATCACGCCCGAAGTCCCGCCAGACGCGTCCTGTGACACGGCAGCAAATGGCAGATTTGGCTCGGCTACACCAGAGACATTGTCACCAACTACACCGTACAAACCACTCGTCCCATCATACCAATGTGGGCCACTCATGGTTTCCGCATACTTACCAAAATAGCGCTTGGCCTCAGCACCACTTATCATCTGACCATTGATCGTCAGTGCCTGGTTGGCTCTGGCTGTTGCAGCTGCTTTAACACTTCCGCTCGGGTCAAGGACACCATCATAAATTTCTTCAGTAGAAAATTCTTCTCCAGAATCTTTCATTGCTATCAGCTTGTTCAAGATATTGATACCTGGTACTTGCTCTGTTTCAATTACATCAAACTTTACCGCCGCAAATGCGCCAGCAGCGGCAATGAGAAACAGAAAGAAAAACAATTTGAATATTTTCATAGACAACGTTATGTTATCATCAGTATATCATAAACAGCAACGTTTTGAGGCAGTATGTATTACATACGTTCCTTTGCATTTATCTTCTATCCTTTGTAAAGTACATACATATCCATAACATTCTACGCATATGATCGGCGTTATTTGGTCCAAAGGCAAGCTCGTGTTCCTCCTTCTCATCTTACTGATCGGTGTGTTCCTCGCTACGAGAGGGCAAAGCGTCGAAGAAATGGATTCGGAGCAAATAGAGCTCATCGCTGAGCTGGTCGCTCCAGAGATAGGAGAAGACACTACCCCAGAAGATGATGGCAAGATGTCTGGCGCCGAGCAAGCCGGGACGCTCTATGCAGGCCTCATGTGCTCTATTGCTGACCCGGCATTTTGGGAAGAGTTCTTTGCGGATTGGGAAGACCAGAGCGAAGCGGACCGCCTCGACGAAGCAAAAAAGACCGAACTCTTCTATGACAGCTATGGCTACCCTACAGAGCTAGCCGGCAACACCGACGTTTCCATCCACTGGGGCGACCCAGAGTTCGTCACAGCTGTAAAAGAGAAAATTGCCGACAGCGGAGACTGCATCGTCAACATCACCAACAACGCCGGCATCATCCTAGACGATCACCTTGCGGGTCCAAGACCGGAGTGGTAGCATCTAATGATTCAAAACAAACGACACCGTGAAAGGTGTCGTTTGTTTTATGCTCGGTGGGTGGGGATCTCACGTCGCTATCGCTCCTGTAAAAACCTTCGGGTTTTTCCAACTTTTCCTCAGCACGTAAGGGGCTACGCCCCTTACCATCCCAGGTTCGAATCCCTCTCTTACAAAGATTAAAAAATAACAGCCCTGAAGGGCTGCAATTTTTTAATGCTCGGTGGGTGGGATTCGAACCCACGACCAATTGGTTACACGTGATCTCTTGTTTTCACAAAAGCGTGGACTATATTATCACCCGCGTCAAAACCTGGACGAACCAAGAACGCTAGGGTGCGAGGCGCTTCCCACCAGACACGAATGTCTGAAAGTACTCCCATAAAGGGATAGTCTCTGAACCTTCCCTGCGCCTATGCATGCATTGAAAAGCTGTGCAATATAGCTAGGCTATACACGGCATATATTCAACGTGCGTTCGGGCACAGGGCTTGGCTGCGGATTATCTTGTTCCAACGAATTGGAATGTAGACTTCCCGCAGTTCACCTCGTTATTCACTCTCGCGTTACTGCGAAAGGCTGCTAATGGCCCAATAAAGGGACGTTTTTTACAGCCAACTGCTCTACCACTGAGCTACCACCGAATAGATTGTCTGCACAGTTCATACTGTACGCCTCACGATTATATAGAGTTATGAGGCTGTTGTCAAGAGGATATCTTCGAGATATATAGGGCTACACGTAGCCTATAGAAGTGATGTAGCTAGCTAGTGGTGCATCCCTATGTGGACTCTACGCACATATAGATAAAACCCTGCAGCTACCGGAGCAAGTAATAGCGCCACAACAATCCCCAAAGAAAGAAGAGCCGGTAAATTCGTAGCCGTGAGGAGCCCAATAACAAGCGCAGAAACAAATGCTACCCGTGAAGCAGTGCGATAAAAAGTATTGCCGGACTGATAGATTTCCAGTGTCTTGAGAAGTAGGACAAGGCAAAAGAGGAAGACCGCCACAGGTAAGAACAGTAGCGCCCGGTCGGTGCTCTCAAAGGTCTTGGCATGCATAGCATTGGCAATCCCGACGCCTACGACGGAGATACTCATGGTGATCGGCAAATGCAGATATATCCAAGCAAACCGAGTACACGGACGCTGTACAGGTAGTCTTCTCGCAGCATAATCAAAATACGTCCACCACATACTGATCGCGATCAGGAGGCCAAAGACGGTCATCCCGATAGTTCCTACGTTCCAATCTGAAATATGTGACGCTTCGGATACGACCGCCAAGATCACTTCTCCAAGCACAATGATGGTCAGCAACCCAAAGCGTTCGGCTATCGATGGTGTGATCTTGTGTGCGTATTCCACTTGATCTGGTGCGACCCTGCCACCCCGATACGCCATCAAAAATGGAATCAAGAGTGAAAGACCAATAGCTACTGCCCACAAGGCAAACTGAACGGCGGATGACACAACAGTAGAGAGGACAAACACCGTAGCCATCACAAGAAACCCACGGACATACGGCATAGAAAGTGGTCGATGATCTGGATCATGGACGCCTGTACGCCACCACAATACAGAGATGATCACCAGATACACCGCATACCACACAGCAAAAGCATCTGCTCCCGTTGACATTGCTGATTCTGCAAAGATTGCCATCGCCGCTAGCACGATCATCTGTACAAAGGTGGCGACACGTGTACGAATATCATTATTGCCATGTAGTTCGTGATACAGACTGCCGTTGATCCATGCGACCCACACCATGGTGTAGAGCCCTGCAAAGCCGATCAGGTATTCGAGACTAGGATGCTTGATGAGGGCATGCGTCAGCTGGCCAATAATTCCTACATAGACCAAATCATAAAACAGCTCGAGAAAGCTTACCGTTCTCTCTTTTTCTCTTTCTGTCACTTTGCGTGGCTTTTGCCACCACTTTCGGTACGTGTGTCGGAGCAAATGTGACATAGCTTACGCTTTCTTCTTTGGTGTTGCCTTTGGCTTTTGTCTGGTCAGCTTGCCGTGCTCTCCAAAGAGGACGCGTACCATGATCAGCGCAGAGAGGCACAGATTGACGATGACGAGCCCCCAGGTGATGAAGATGAGGAGAAAGTTGAGAAGGCCAAATGGTGTGTTGAGAATCCAGACCATATCCTTCATTTGTGTCGTTGATTCGATCGTGAGCATAGAAAATACATTATATATAGATATAGTCACAGTATACCTCAAGCTGCCCGTTCGAGGTAGGTGTTTGCCCCTAGCTGGCCTTGTGGTACCATATCACCACTATGGAACACATCGACATCAACGCATACGTAGGCAGCAAAGACAAAAACATCCTCGAAGGGTACCTCGAGCTCCAGCAGCGCTACGAGGAGCGCTATGGGCCAGACACCGTAATCCTGATCGAGCTTGGGTCTTTTTTTGAGGTGTATGGCGTAGAAAATGACGATATGACGGTAGGCAAGGTGCGTGAAGTGGCCGACCTCTTGAACCTCCAGCTCACCCGCCGCAACAAATCTATCCTCAAAAATTCTACCGAAAACCCGCTCATGGCCGGCTTCCCTACCGCCACGTTTGACCGCTACATGGCGCGCCTCATCGCTGAGAAAAAATACACCATTGTCATCATCCGCCAAAAAGGCACCCCACCCAACATCACCCGCTACCTCGACCAGATCATCTCACCAGGGGTCAATATGGAGTACGCGCTCGGCCATGCCGACAACTTTGTCGCCTCCATCCTCATCGACGAACACCAAGGCCTCTACTCTGTGGGGTACGCAGCACTCGATGTCACTACCGGTAAGACCTATCTCTTTGAAGGTCACAGCACCAAAGAAGACAAGACGGCCGCCCTCGACCAGCTCTTTGGGCTCGTCCGCTCGCACAACCTCGCCGAGCTCATCTTTGTCCCCGGCTCTGGCGACGTAGACCAGGCCGCCATGCTCAACTATCTCGAGCTCTCAGAGTTTGGCAGCGTTCAGACCCGCACCAAGCGCCTCTCCGTCACCTACCAAAACGAACTCTTCAAACGTGCCTACGTGGTCAAATCATTTCTCTCCCCTATCGAGTTTCTCGACCTCGAACGCCAACCACTCACCAGCGAATCACTCGCCCACCTCATCGAGTTTATCGTGGAGCATGATGCGCGCGTGATAGAAAACTTGAAGAAACCCACCATCATCGACGCCGACAAGTATCTCTACCTCGGCAACAACCCACTCGAACAACTCAACATCGTGAGCCCCGACGCGCGCGAACTGACGCTGTTGTCATTTTTTGATCATACGTCGACGTCTATCGGGAAGAGGCTGTTCAAAGATCGCCTCACCCACCCAATCACCGACCAGTCCGAGCTCGAGTCGCGCTACGACCTCATCGACGCGCTGACTCCTAGCTACGCCGCTATCGACCAAGCGCTCAAAAAAGTCTACGACCTCGAACGCCTGGCGCGCCGCATCAAGCTTGGCCGCTTGCACCCCTTTGAAGTCAACTTTCTCTACGACTCACTCATCGGCGCGCACGCCGTCCTCTCACTCATCAAGGCTGACCATGGCGACACCCTCCTCCCCGACTTTTTGCAGTCCGAGCATACGCTGACCGACATCATCTCATATATAGAGAACACCTTTGACCTCGAACAAACCGGCAAAGTCACCAACCAAACCATCAGCACCAACCTCTTCCAGCCGGGCTACCAAACCGAGCTCTCCACGCTCATGGAACAAAAGCTCCTGCTCGAAGACAAACTCACGCTTGTGCGCATGAAATTTGTCGAGCTCATTGAGTCTGCCACTGGCAAACACGAACCAGAATACGTGACCCTCCGCAAGCTCGACAAAGAGCGCCACCACCTCACCATGACCAAAGGACGCTTCACCCTCATCGAAGAATCGATCAAAGACTCCTTTCTCCCTATCGACGGGACGGTCTACGCGCTCACCGACTTTACCTACAAAGTGCAAACTACCAACGTCAAAATCTCGGCTGAGGTCCTGCAAGAAATCTCCAAAGAACTTACTGACGTCGAAGCCAGCATCGTCCAACTCGTAAAGTCACTCTTTGCCGAAGCGCTCGAACAGATCGACCGCCAATTTTCCGACTTTCTCGCGCTGTGTAGCACATCGATCGCGACGATAGATGTCGCCGTCTCTACAGTGAAGTCCACCAGCAAATACCGACTCGTCCGCCCAGAGATTGTGGACGTTGGTGACAGTGAGAGCTATCTCTCGACCACAGCGCTCCGCCACCCACTCGTCGAGAGCAAAGAAGAGCGCGGCATTTATGTCCCAAATGACGTAGTCCTAGGCTCACGCCGTCACTTTGTGGAGCATGATGAGAGCTCTGTGATCTCAGCGCAATCTACCAATGATATTCGCGGCGTCTTGCTCTATGGGATCAACTCGAGCGGAAAGTCATCACTCATGAAGAGCCTCGGGATCGCCGTCATCCTCGCGCAGAGTGGTATGTACGTCCCGGCGGCAGCCATGAGATTTTCTCTTTGTACTGAACTCTTCACCCGCATCGTGTCTCGAGACAACTTTGAAAAAGGCTTGTCCAGCTTTGCCGTAGAGATGATGGAGCTCAAAAACATCTTCAATCGTTCTACCACAAAGAGCTTGGTCCTTGGTGATGAGATCAGCCACGGCACCGAGACCCTCTCCGCCATCGCCATCGTCACCGCAACCATCAAACGCCTCGTCGAGCAAAAGGCACTCTTTCTCTTTACCACTCACTTGCATCAGATCTGCGCGCTAGATGAATTGAAAGAGTTGAAAGAAGTCGCGAGTGTCCACATGAGCGTCCACTACGACAAAGCTGATGACAAGCTCGTCTTTGACCGCACCTTGCAACCTGGCAACGGAAGTACGGTGTACGGCCTCGAGTTTGCGCAGTCACTCCACATGGACGAGCAATTCTTGAGCTACGCCAAAGACATCCGCAAGTCCCTCGCTGGTGACTACACCGATATAGAGCTGCTGACCAAGAAACAAAAGAGCAAATACAGCAAAGAGCTCTACCTCTCCAGCTGTGCGATCTGCAAAGAAACCGTCGACGACACCCACCACATCGCGCCACAAGAAGTCGCCGACAAAGACGGCAACATCGGCCACATCCACAAGAACCACAAGTACAACCTCCTCCCAATCTGCAAGCAATGCCACAACGACATCCACGCCCAGAAGATTGTCGTCAAAGGATTTATGATGACGAGTAATGGATTGGAGTTGTCGTATGAAGTGAGAGAAGAAAACTAATCTTACCTGTGGTATAGTACGGTTATACTCTTTAATCCACTACTCATGAGCAAAGAAGTAACGAAAGATGACGTCCTGGCATTTCTCAAAAGTCAGTTCATCATGAATATTGCAACAGTAACAAAAGATGGAATGCCTTATTCGTCAACGATGCTCTACGCTATTGATGATGATTTTACTATCTATTTTGTCACTCATACCGATACCAAAAAAGTTGAGAATCTTGCCTACAATCCACATATAAGTGTTGCTATATGGGAGCACCACAAGATGAAAGTTCAAGCATCGGGAACAGTAACCGTTGTAGAAAACGAAGAAGAAAAGCTTGCAACCGTTGATAAGCTGGCAGAAGCTGCGACAAAAGATGGCTCTTTCTGGCCACCACTGTTTCGCCTGGGAGGAAAAGACTATATCGTTTATAAAATTTCACTCACATCACTAGAGGCGCTTGATCTTGTAAGTGACAGTATTACAGAGGTCGCACCACCAATCACAAAGATCACTTTTTAGTAACACCTATGACGAAAAAACCAGTATTAATACTTCTTTCAGATACTGATATAGTGTTTGCAAAAGTCTGCGAAAAAATGTTTGAAAGAGAAGAAGGCTGGGACCCAATCATCACAACATCATTTGATGAAGCACTCAAGCATATAAAATCAACGAAGCCGAAACTTATTTTAACAGATATTATTCTCAAAGATGGCGACGGATTTGAACTTCTCAAATCAGTGAGATCCTCAAAAGACAAAACTATCGCAGAAACGCCAGTCGTTATACTCACAGCCTTAAGCCATGAAAATGACAGGGCTCTTGCCAAAGAATTAGCTGCAACGAAGTATTTGGTAAAAAGTGATGTCTCCGTAAAAGATGTTATCAAAGAATTAAAAGCTGTTCTATCATAGAACAGCTTTTTGATCTTTTTGTTGTTTCTTGACTGACAACATGACCAATGTAGCTAGGGCTGATACAGGTATAAGTGGGTACATGATGAGACGAACAAGAGTAAGTTCGCGTACGTCCTGCAGTGCCAACATAAACACGATAATCCAAACAAGGACATATATTGTAATCAGCAAGTAGCGATGTAACACCGTTCTCAAAAATGAAACACTAAAGATGACATTGGCAAGTAATGCTACAGTCATACTACCAATAATAAAATGATGATCTTCGGAAACAAAGGCAAGAAAAAAGAAGACGGTAAACGCACCAACCGCGGTGCCAAAGAGTGTAATAAGAATATACAGTGGCAAGCTAAACCGAAAGATACTCTGAAGACTCATGGTACTCCCTAGATGATTTTTGAGCATATTCATCTTCATCATCTTTAGTAGGATCTACTATTCTGTAGTCTTTCCGTCAAAATGTTCTTCAGCATCATCAGCCTTGGTCTTATGCACCGTACCATCTTTGTGCTCTGGTGGTGAGTAGACGCTATAGAGCTTGAGCTCATCATTGCCTACATTTATCACATTGTGCTCCGTTCCAGCTGGGATGACGACGGCATAGTCATCTTGTATCTCATGCTCTACACCATCCAAGACCACCTTGGCTGTTCCCTGCTCCAGACGAATGAACTGATCTAGCTCGTGGACCTCTGTCCCAATTTCATCTCCTGGTTGCAAGTTCATGAGGACCAGTTGGCTCTTGTGCGTAGTATACAAAACTTTACGATAGTCTGTATTTTCAAGTGTCGCCGCTTCAATATTGGTGATATATCCTTTCATAGTATGCATGTTATGATTGATATGATATCTTAGCATAAGCGATAAATTCTCACAATCCTGTATGCAAGTCCCCTACCGTACCCCAGGCAAATACACCGCCGCCAAAAAAGACTACACCATCACCCAGCAAAAGTACGATGAGCTTGAAGCTGAACATGCTCGCCTCCTGGAGCGCCGGCCATTTATGGCGTCAGAAGTCAGCCGCCTAGCTGAAAATGGCGACTTCTCCGAAAATGCCGAGTATCAGCTCGCCAAAGGCAAGCTCCGGGGGCTCAATAACCGCCTCATGAAGATCGCCCATGATCTGCGCAATGCGGAAGTCATCATGGCACCAATCAATATTGACCGCGTCCAGCTCGGTAGTACGGTCGTGGTAGAGATAGCTGACAAGCAAAAGACCTACACCATCCTCGGTGCCAGTGAAGCCGATCCTACAGCCGGCATCATCTCACATGAGTCCCCACTCGGCCTCGCCCTCATGGGCAAGAGTTCTGGTGACTATGCAACGATTCCGACCACGGGTAAAACGTTGCAGATCGTGAGGATTTCATAAACAATAGAAATCAAAAAACACCACCATGGTATTTTTTAATTAGATGATAGAGAGGTCCTTGAGCTTTATACGGAGAGAACTAATATCGGTAAACAATATTGGGGTGAATCCTATCTCAGAAGCAGCTGACAAGCTTTTTTCAGCATCATCAATAAATACAAGTTCAGTGACAGATGCAGACAATCTTTCAGCCAATAGCTGAAATGCGGCTGGTTCAGGCTTCATGACATTTTCTTCTGCCGATACAATGAACGCATCAAAGTGCTTGTGAATGCCGTGGTCTCTCATCTCATTTGCAGCAGCCGTAGAATTATTACTTAGAAGTCCCACCTTGTATCCCTTTTCTCGCAACATGTCTACCAAAGCTAACATCTCTTGATTGATCTTTCCTTTTGGCCGTTCGCGAATAAACGTAAGGAGTTGTTCCAAATTTGCGAGCTTTCCCAATTCATCAGCTACCTGTGTCCACATCTGTCTTCTTACGTCTTCAGTCACATCACCTTTGTTGATCATATGATTGTGATGGAAGTACGCTTCTTTGAATGCAGCAACACTCACACCAAGTGCTGCTGACGCACCATCACGAAATAGAGGCATCGGCATGTCCTCTATCACACCAGCATAGTCAAATCCTATTGCTTTTATTGTTGTATTGCTCATATACACTCAGCATACTATACATACCATAGTGACACAATGTATATCAGTACCTTGACACCTCATCAATTTTATGATCAGATACATTGGTCCATGAGGGCCAAACACCCTTGGTGAAAACCAAGAGAAGGAGTCATTATGACTAGGGAAGAAATCAACGAACGCATTGCGGAGCTTGAGGAGAGTATTCAAAGGCTCACGGAAGACGCTCGTGAATACGGAAGAATGGCTCGCGCAGAGCAACGCCATATTGACAGAGCTAAGAGTGTCGATGCTAGCCGTTCAGCGGCTGAAAGCAGGAAAAGATACTCGAAAAGCGAATACGAATGCAAAGAAAACCGAACTAAAGCCCGCAAGGAAATCTCGAGATTGAAGCAACAGCTGAGATCTCTTGACAACCCGCGGTACGAAGGAGTGGTAAAATGGTATTCCCCAGACAAGGGATTTGGGTACATCAAGACAACGTCACACGGCGACGTCAAGGTCACCCGAGCATCCCTCAGAGAGTCAAGTGCTCTCGACAAAGGCGATCCCGTCAGCTTCTACTGCGTGAAGTCCCCAACCGGGAAATTCAAGGCAGTGGATGTACGCTACGTGAAAGCCTAGTTCTTTTTTTCAACACGCTCTCCATGTGGGAGCGAACAGAACAAAATCCCAAAGTGGTGGTCAGCTAAGTGCTGACTTTTTGCGATACCTGATATTTTTGAATTACAAAGTAATTTGCCATATAAAAAGACAGAACCAATCATAATTCTGTCTTTTATATTCCAGAAAATTTACCGAGCGGGTTTCGTATTACGATTGCCCATACTTCGCTGCCTTTCAGCTCCTTGCAAGCTGCTTGCTTTGGCATGAAAGCCTGTATTCTGCTTTGTGGCAGATTGAGGATACACTTTATTGGTATCATTGCTGACTATCCCTCTGGCCTTGACTTCAGCCTTCTGCTTTTTCATGATTTTGTGAAACATACGTTTTGGGTTTGGTTAGTAGATGATGGTAGCAAGATGTATCAATCTTGTCAATACTTTGCTTGCCTGCTATTCTGAAGCTTTAGCGAAAGATAGCTCGCGGACAGGGAATCTCACTGCTCGCTACGCTGCGCTTGAGAGAGGGTTCCACCCTCTCTCAGACTCACCCCAGCACAAGTGGGAAACTCCCGTTTCCCAAACCCTTCCCGTTAGAATCTCTCTCACAGAGATAAAAAATACCAACCCATCAGGGTTGATATTTTTAATGCTCGCGGACAGGGATTCGAACCCCGATAGCCAGGACCAAAACCTGGAGTCCTACCATTAGACGATCCGCGAATTGTGATGTTTTCTAGGCTCTCAGATGCCTACGCATAGCAAAGAGGCTAGAAACGATGGTCAAGAGCAGCACCGCTGCGGCTTGGCCACCAACGAGGACTAGTGTACTAGAATTGAAATGGCTTGTCAAGATCCCTTGGCGACCGAAGATAGTGGCTATGTGTGGGTCTATCATCCCGATAGCACCACGGACCAATGCGTAGACGATACCGACACTGATAGCAGTAAATATCATCGCCTCGATAAGGTATGGGCTGCGGATAAACCAGTTGGTCGCTCCGACAAGCTTTTTGATGCTGATCTCGGTACGCTGGGTATAAATTGCGATGCGAATGGTGTTGAAGATGATGATAAAGGCAATCGCAGCAAAGAGGAGCGAAGAGATCAAACTAAACCGCTCTACCTGTGAGGTGATCGTGTGAATACGGTCAATCGCCTTTTCGGTATCAGTAAAGGTCTTGGCGACAACAATATCTTCGTACTCAGGCACCGAAAGTGACATGATGATATCTTCATAGTCACTCGGGTCACGTGTCTTCACGATCATCGTCGGACCGAGCGGGTTTTCATCTAGCTCTTCGAGTGAAGCGATGATGTCGGTATTCTCAGCATACTTGTCACGAAACTGCGTCAACACTTCATCACCAGAATAAAACGTGGTCTCGGTGACTTCTGGGAATGACTCGATAAACGTCTTGACCTCATCCACCTGATCATCAGTCACGTCATGTGTAAAAAAGATACTCACGTCGAGTTGATCACGGACACTGTTGGTTGCTTCATTGGTGAGAAATCGGATCAAGAGGAGTGTATTGACGCTCATGAGCATGAGTACCAAAATAAGGATCGTCATGATCGACAAGCTGAAGTTGCGGAAGATATCTTGAAAAGCAAATTTTATTGCGCGAAGAAGTGCGATCATACTCTAGAGTATTAGAGATGTTAGGGTGTTAGGGATTAGGAACATATCCGAGGTGTCATCCTGAGTGCTAACGAAGGATCTCTCATACTACCAAGTAGGTGGCCAGAAAGATTCTTCGCTAACGCTCAGAATGACACATGCTCATAACGTCTATGTCATATATTTTCCCCATGAAGAAAAGGAATATTTGTTATTGTAATCGATATTTACCGTGAGCTTGATCTGCGACGACTTGTCCTTCTTGGATCGTGATCACCCGTTTGCCGAGCTGATTGACGATCTCTTTGTCATGCGTCACGAGGACGACTGTCGTGCCAAACTCGTTGATCTTTTTGAGGATATCGATGATCTCTTGGGAATTGAGCGTGTCGAGGTTGCCGGTCGGCTCATCTCCTACGAGGATCTTGGGTCTGTGCACGAGCGACCGAGCGATCGCCACACGCTGCTGTTCACCACCCGAGAGCTGATGAGGATAGCGGTGATGCATGTGACTGAGACCGACGATGTCGAGCACTTGAGGGACGACATTACGGATACGGTGCCAAGACTCGCCAGCGACCTGGAGCGCAAAGGCGACGTTCTCATATACCGTCTTTTTGTGGAGGAGACGAAAATCCTGAAAGATGACACCAATCTGACGACGAAGATGTGGCACGTCGCGATTGCGGATACGGCTGATATCCCAGCCACCGATCTCTATCTTGCCCTTGGAGGCTTTTTCTTCGGCGATCAGGAGTTTGACGAGCGTCGTCTTGCCACTCCCACTTTGCCCTACGATAGAGACAAATTCTCCTGGCGCGATCTCAAGATCGACCTCTTCGAGGCCCATGCTGTTGCGAGTATATTTTTTGGTGACACCAGAGAGTGAAATCATATGGATTCATTATAACATATCTTATATTGGTGTGTGTAATGGTTGACAGTATGAAGTTATTCTGGTATATACCACACATGGTACTGTTACAAGCAATGATTTTGCTCTTCGTCCAAATGAGTGCGCTTGCCCTCATGAAGGTGTCCGTAGACGAACGACATGTCTTCGTCGCGACGAGCACGCCGTGGCTCATATGTTCTTTCATGGTTCTTCTGACCGTGACGACCACCTATCATGATCACGTCAGGATCAGAAATCAACCTTCATCGATCAGCAATCAGCTGATGAGGACGATGAGCATTCTCGCCCTCCTTCTCCAGCTCTTCGCCCTCTACTGCGGGCTGATGAGTACAAACCGTAGCGTCCTCGCCCTCTCGGTCATCATCACCGGGTTCACCATGGTCGTGGTGACACTAGAGATCTTCGCTTACATGCTGGACACATACATCACTCCAGCACTCAAGTCAAAGCCTCTCTAGAGAGACAGCACTCTCCCCCTGCCCCACGCATCCGCCAGCGTCGAGGGCTTTTTTTCTTGAAATTTTTTCGCAATAGTGTACGATGTCTGCATGGAAAGACATAGCGATCCTTCACAGCAAACCCCCAGGCCGGGTTACACCGACCCACGCCAGAGCATCACCTTTTACGAGGGCATGATCTCTATACTCGTCTTCATCGCAGTCCTCGTGTGGATCGTCCACGCGCTGCATGTTCTCGGGATCGAGATCCGGATCGCACACTTCTCGAGCAAAGCACCGGACTGGTTCCTCACCGTCTGCGTGCTGATCCAAGGCCTGACAGCCATTGGCTGGATCAGAGCCCGCAACCATGACAGCATCATGAGTACGAGTGTGGGTGGAGGGATCATCATGATCCTCTCAATCCTCAGCTTGTCCGCCCTGATCGTCTGCTCGTCACACCTCATGGTGACCCAAACTGGCCTGCTCTACAACCTCGGCATCGCCGGCAACACCGCTGGCGTAGGCCTGATCGTTTCCATGAGCGTGGCCTTTAGCCGCTAAGCTCCCCCTTCGGGGGGGCCTCTTTTTTTGCCCAAGATATGGACAATCTACCAATTTTCTGGCATTATAGCCGCACTATGTCTATCCTCCTCTCCGTCAGCAACATCACCAAATCCTATGGCCAGCGTCGTGTGCTCGACGGTGCTAGCTTTAGTATTGGCGAAAAGCAGCGCGTCGCGCTGATCGGTCGCAACGGAGCCGGCAAGACAACCCTCATGAAGATCATCACCGAAGACCTCTCGGCAGACAGTGGTGACGTGACGCTCGGCAAAGATGCCCGCGTAGGGTATATCTCACAACACGGTGCCGAGTTTGCGACGGACATCCCTATAGGGACACTCCTCGAAGAACGCACCAACGCACCAAACTGGGACGTTGCCAAGCTCGCCAAACACTTTGGGATAGAAAAGCCAGACCTCTCTCGTCCCCTATCAGACTTTTCTGGTGGGTTTCAGATGCGCGTCAAACTGATCGACCTATTTTTACGCGACCCAAACTTGCTTCTGCTTGACGAGCCTACCAACTTCCTCGACCTCTCTACCCAACTCTTACTCGAATCATACCTCAAAACATTTCGCGGCAGCACCGTGATCATTTCTCATGATCGAGAATTTCTCGCCAATACGTGCAACGAGACCATCGAGATAGAACGTGGCCGTGCCCACGTCTTTGCTGGTAGCCTGGCAGAGTACGCAAGAGAAAAAAAGCGCAAGCACGAGCTCGCCATGAAACACAACAAAAAGATTGCCAAAGAAAAACGTCACTTGCAAACATTTGTCGACAGATTTCGCTACAAAGCGAGCAAAGCGAGCGCTGCGCAGAGCAAACTCAAACAAATCGCGAGGCTCAATGATATTGAGATTCACCAACCGTTGGCTACCACCATGATCACCATTCCACCCGTGAGTGACAAAGCTGGGATCGCCCTCCAGACGACTGACCTCGCGATCGGCTACCCGGACAAAGATGTCGCCAAAGATATCAGTCTCGACATCGTTCGCGGCGAACACATCGCGATCGTCGGTGACAACGGCCAGGGAAAAAGCACCTTTCTCAAAACGCTCACCGGTGAGCTTGCTACCCTTGGTGGGAAGATGCGCTGGCACCGCAACCTCGCAATTGGCTACTACGCCCAACACGTACCAGAGTCTCTCAACCCTACTCTCACCGTCATAGAACACCTCGAACGTGAAGCCGACCACGGTACCAAACAAGAAGTCCTCCTCAAGATGGCGGGAGACTTTCTATTTCTTGCTGACGACGTCAACAAACCTATCAGCATCCTCTCTGGTGGCGAGAAAGCACGCCTCGCGCTCGCCGGCCTCCTCCTCACCGCACCAGATGTACTCCTCCTCGACGAACCCACCAATCACCTCGACGTAGAGACAGTTGAGGCACTTGGTGCGGCACTCGAACGGAGCAACGCAACTATCTTCCTCGTGAGTCACAACCGTACCTTTGCGACCATGGTGGCTACCAACGTGATCGAAGTCTCAAATGGCAAGGTAAAGCGATATCACCATGACTACGAAAACTATGTCTATCATGTCAAAAAGGAAATGCGTGTCATCGAAGAACCGACGGTCGTCATAGACAAAGATCTAGAAAAAGAACAACGACAGGCACAAAGGGCTAAGCTAAAAGAGGCTCAAGTCCAGGCTGCTGAATATGAGCTAGCTGTGAGCAAGCTTGAAACTCGTCGCCATAAACTGATTGATTGGTTTGCCAAAAACCCAGGCCAGTACCACCAGAAAAAAACCACGCAACTCAAAGAGCTCGAAGACAAAATTCGTGTTGCTGAGGCGGTGCTCATAGAAGCAATGGGAGTCGTGGAGGAGATTGAAACAGGATACAAAGAGAGCAGATAGGAATTCCTATCTGCTCTTTCTTTATTATACTTATCGCACTACCACTGTCACTGGCCGAACCATGCCCATAGAACAGGTGACTTTGTATGTGCCTTTGTCTACTTTGCCAAGCGCTATGCGGTTTTCACCTGGGTTCAATTGTACAACACCAGGTATGAGTCCACGTGACGCCATAAACTGCGCGCAACCCAGAGAACCTTGGTTATCTACCACCAGCGTGGTCTCTACTCCTGCAGTCAGCGTCAGAGATCCATCCGCCAAGTAGTCAAGTCCACTAGCAATGAGCTTCAGCTCTTGGACACCACCAACAGTTTCTACGGCAGTAGCGTCAGCCGCAGGTTGAGAGAACACATCACCAACGGTTGGCAGCCCAAGCACATTCCACTGCGCCACAATGGTATAGATGGCAAAGACAACCAGGAGTGAACCAGTGATCTGCGAAATCAAACGACGGCGGTGTGGTGCTTGGCTGGCGTTGACGCCAAGAAGCGAAATGGCCACCAGCGGCAACGCCGTCCCAAGCGCAAACAGGAGCATGACAAGCGCACCGCGTACAAAGCTTCCGCTCGCCAGGGCCACGCCCTGCGCTGCAAGCGTAAAGCCACAAGGAAGAAGGAGTGTCGCGGCGCCGAGCCAAAATGGCGTGTGGGAGCTAACCGCGTCTCCAGTAGCAAAGAGTTTGCGTGAGAGGGATGTCGGCAGAGACAGTTGCAGCTTGGCAGCGGCCCGCACCCCCAACTGTGACAGCCCAACGACAAGCATAACCGCCGAAACTATGATGATTAGCAAGCTCGTCAGAAATAAGTTTTGCTCTGGCAGGAACGATCCGAACATCCCAAGGATCCCACCACTCACCGACAAAGCAACCAGGCGCCCAAGATGAAATCGGACATGCGGTCGACGACGCTCGGCTACCGTCGCCGCTGCCGGCATGGCATCTGCCCAGGACTTGCCAAGTGACAAGAGGACTCCACCAATAAGCGCCGCACAGCTCGAGAGCCCAGCCAAGAGTCCAAAGACAAAGAAGATAGAGAGTGCTGACTCTGCGCTCACACTCACGCGGCCGAGCACATCTGTAGAAAGCACCGCTCGAAACAGCACCACGACAATAAGCAAGAGCCACCAAGACCGATACCGAGTCCACAGTTCTTTCCAGTCAACCTTGAGCCCAGGCTTGTCAGCGAGGGTATAGAGTATTGGAGACTGCGTGCTAGTTGGCGCGTCAGCACCAAGCTCGGCAAAGGTGTAGCCGTCATCAGCAAACCGAGTGTTAAGTTCTGCAACAGACGGGAACGCCTTGTGCTTGCCAGAGAGCATAACCGTGCCAGACGCAAGTGACACATCTACCGCCTTTATCCCGGCAATGGTAAGTAGGTCTTTTTCAATCAGGAGTTCGCAAGCAGCGCAGTGAAGACCACTGACGCGATAGGTAAGAGAAGACATAAACTACCGAACAAGAATAGAAGCGTAGGCAACGAGTCCCAAAAAGAGACCTACCCCGAGGGCAAAGATGACATCACTACGCAGGTGATTGGCAGCGGTGATGCTGCGCAAACGCAGACTATTGGTCACCACAGAGACAGAGCTAAAGGCCATGGCTGCGCCAGCGATCATTGGTGAAAGCAAGAAGCCAAGCGATGGATACAAGAGCCCAGCAGCAATTGGGATTGCAAGCGTGTTGTACCCAAATGCCCAGAAAAGGTTTTGTTTGACCGTGCGCATCGTCTGACGCGAGAGGGCAATCGCCGCGACCAACGTATCGAGTGATCCTGAGACGAGTACCATGTCGGCAGATTCCATGGCGACATCCGTGCCTGTGCCCATGGCAATCCCAATATGTGCTTTGGCCAGCGCGGGAGCATCATTGACGCCATCCCCCACCATGGCGACGAGCTCGCCATTCAGCTTCGCCATAAACGTTTCTATCGCTTCTGCTTTTTCTGCGGGCAAGACTTCGGCTATGACTTCCGTGATGCCAAGTTCGCTCGCGATATGATCGGCGGCTGTCTGATGATCCCCCGTCAGCATGATCGGGGTGATGCCCATAGCTTGCAATGTTTTGACGGCTGCCTTGGCGGTAGGCTTTATTGTGTCAGCAAGCGCAAAGGAAGCCACGTGCGTAGTGCCCACGGTCATAAAGATAACGGTATAACCGTTTGCTCGCCATGCCGCTGCTTGCGATTGTACGCTGCTATTGAGAGTCACGTTTGCGTCTGCCATGAGGGCGTCGTTTCCTATTCGTACCTGTTTGCCTTCCACGTTGCCGCTCACACCTTTCCCTTCAATAGCCAAAAAGTCGGTGATCATTGCATCAGCATTTGCCCCCTGCTTGTCAGCATAGCGAGTCAACGCTTCTGAAAGTGGATGCTCAGAAAGGTGTTCGAGTGCGTAGACTATCCCAAGCATGTTTTGCTGTTCTTCGTTTTCTTCAAACGTCACATCAACTACTTCTGGCGTACCATTGGTCAGCGTTCCTGTCTTGTCAAAGATGACCGATTTGAGCGCGCCGGTGTGTTCGAGTGCTGTGGCGTCCTTGATGAGAATGCCTTGCTTGGCGCCTTTGCCTATACCAACCATGACCGCTGTAGGTGTGGCCAATCCTAGCGCGCACGGACAGGCAATGATGAGCACTGTCACCGCGATATACACTGCCAGTGTCAAGCTCTCTCCTGGTGCGGAGAGTCCAAGGGCTGGCGCAGCAAGCCACCAAAAGAAAAACATCAGCGTAGCAATCAATACCACGACTGGAACAAACACTCCAGAGACTTTGTCTGCTAGCTGTTGGATTGGGGCGCTGCTGCCTTGGGCTTGGCGGACCAGCTCGGCGATCTGGGCCAGCATTGTCCCCTCTCCTACCTTGTCCGCCCGCATCTCAAACGTGCTTGTCTTGTTGATCGTCGCACCAATGAGTGCGTCGCCTTGCTGTTTTTCTACCGGTAGGGATTCACCTGTGACCATCGACTCATCTAGCGTACTTTTGCCCTGTATCATAGTTCCGTCAACGGGCACTTTTTCTCCCGGGCGAACAATAATGGTGTCTCCGACGACTACGTCATCAATAGCAATCTGTTGTTCTTTGCGATCGCGGCGCACTGTGGCTTCGGTCGCTTGGAGTGAAAGCAGCGACTTGACGGCGTTGCTGGAGCGCTGTTTGGCCCGGGCCTCTAAGTATCGTCCGAGCAAGATAAAGAATGTGATAAAGACAGCGGCTTCAAAGAACACTTCCGACGCATGCTCCCCGAGTAACCCTGGCAGAAATGTAACGAGGGTCGAATACAGCCACGCCGTCCCAGTCCCAATGGCGATGAGCGTGTCCATGTTGGCGGCGCGCGATTTGAGTGCTCGCCAAGCACTCGTGAAGAATTGCTTGCCAGCCACAAAGAGAATCGGTGTCGCCAATGCAAACTGCAAGGCGAAGAAAAGATTGATCTCTCCCCCGCTAGAAAGGGTTGCTGTCCCGAGTGGTGTCATGCTCATACCCGGGGCACCAAAGCGTGCCGCCACCATGCGACCCATCATGTAGAGAAAGGGCAACGCCAGTACAAATACCCAAACAACTCGACGCTTTGCCGAAGCGAGTTCTAGCTCTTTTTTGTCTTCAGGCTCCGCGTTGTCCTGACTCTCCTGTGGGAGTTCGAGTGTGTAGTCACCAAGACCGCGGATGATCTCTGCAATCTCAGCAAGCGAGATCACGTCCGCATCAAACGCAAGTGAGATCTGCTCCGAGGCATAGTTTACCTCGGCGTGTTGCACTCCTGGTGTCGTGTGCAGTGTTTTTTCAATAAGTTTTTTGCACGACGCGCAATGCATGCCGTGCAAGGAATACGATGTGTTGTTCATACCAATACAAAAAGAATAAAACCTCCTTCATGCACTAGTACTACCACGTTTTGGGATGAAGAAGACCTTGAGAAAACAGTTGTTGGAATAATGTATGCAACCGGGATATCCAGTCGGCCCGTAGTGACCACGGAGGCGCTGCCCTTCTGAAAACTCCACGTAATAGGTATAGAACTGGCCAAAGCTGTGAGATGAAAAGAGTCAGTAACTGCGGAAGGAAGACAATGAGAGCGATCATCACATCATGAGCTTGCATAGGCAGCGCGCCAAGATCACAACACGGCATAGCGTGGCTACTCATCAACGTCTGTCCTGAGGCCATCTCCATGGCATGCCCCATCATCTCATGAGAGGCATCGCCCGCCATGACACTCATCCCCAGCGCCCCACCACGACAAAAAAACAGTAAGCTAAGTACTGTCAAAGCGACAATAAACGGTTGGGCGTTGGAAAAAAGTTTCCTCATAATACAAATATCATACCGAAGCAGCTACAATTAGACAAGGTGTGACGCAAATGTTAAGGCAGAGTTTCTTTTGCTAAAGGAAGTAAAAAAACGTATCAACTCGTAGGGATCTTTCCTTCTTCCCATGCTTTCATATCACGTTTTACCCGTTCAACAAATGATGGGATCATGTCTTTTTTCGTGCCGTCAATCAATATGAATAGAACATCAACAGTATGTGTAAACACATACATTTTGGCGCGCTCCCAAAACATCTTGTCTGGGCCACAGCCATAAGATTCAAAGAGGGTTTGATGTGTCTCTTCTGGAAGCTCTCGAAGTAAATACTGAAACTCGCGTGCTGGGTCGGTTATCATTACGTCACTCCAGTCTATAAGTGACACCTCATCGCCATCTGTGTATATGTGTTCAAGATGTGCATCGCCGTGTGACAACGTGTTGGCTTGACGCTCTGGTAAAAGGTCTAGCACGCGTTGCAGCACATCTTTGCAATATGCTAGCTCAGAAACATATAATAATGGTTTTAGGACGGTATTGATGTTATCCAGTCTATTCTTGTAACGATCTCTAGTATCTTTTATTGGAACATTTGCATCTACTTGAGTTATGCTGTGAAGTTTCTGAAGACTTTGGCACACTTGACGAAGAGCATCAGTTCGCAGAGAACCAAAAACACTGAAAAGACTTTTTCCTTTGACAAATGGGTACTCCGTCCAAAAAAAGCCGCTCTCATTCTTGAGGGTTGGCTGCGGTACAACGATGCCAAGATCTTGAAGCTGTGGAAGCAAAGCAAGCTCAAGGTCAAACGTATCTCGATCAGAAAAAACTTTTGGCATACGAAACACACATGACCGATCAGTATTTGTAAACACTATATGATCCCAACCATCAGCGAGGTACTGCCATTCTTTCTTCTTTGCAAATTGTTTGATGCGTTCTATAGTCATGAGAAGGTTGATAATTTCATTAGAAAAACTATCAATATTTTAACACTATTTGTTCTTCGAAGGATTGGGTTCCATCCAATATAACGTCAGCTTTTTGTTTCGGTGGCTCTTTACTGTAATGTTCTTCTTCCTCCTGTAACCATTCGTTCCAAAGTTTTTTTACTTCACTCTCAGACTTTCCTGTTTTCATATCTCTTTCAATCCCTCTTTTCAGGCAGACATCTATCGGTGTGTCTACAAAAATTCTTAAACTTATATATGAATCAAACTCTTCGCGCATAGAGCTTACACCCTCCAGTATCATTATACTTGTGACAGGCTGATTAACAACTGGCTTTGGATTATGATTCTCCCACCATTTCGAACGATCATAGGAAAGCATTTTTTCACCACTTTCAATTCTTTTAAAGACTTTCTCTATCACAATTTTTCGCCAATCGTAAACATTATCCCAACTTGCAAAATCATCAGTATGGATTACTTGAGCACCAAGCTGCTTCGAAAGGTATTTGGCCAAAGTTGATTTACCAGAGCCTCCATGACCATCTATTGCTATAAATGTAACATTAGATACTTTTGGTTGAATTTTGCTTATATCTATAAGAGTACTCATATACGTACATTGTATAGAAGTCTCGAGAAAACGCAAAACCCGCCTATTCGGCGGGTTGCTCCGCCATCTTCGAGGAATCTTACGTCGCTACCACTCCTGGAGAACTTTCCAGTTCTCCAACTCTCCACCGCATGTAAGGGGGTTCACCCCTTACCATCCCCAGAGTTCTCACCTCTTTGAAGGCACAAAAAAACACCTAATGGTGTTTTTCTTGAGCTATCTGTGGGGATCTCACTGCTCGCTGCGCTGCGCTTGAAAGAGGGCTTCCGCCCTCTCTCAGACTCTCCCCAGCACAGGTGGGAACCTATCGGTTCCCAAACCCTCCCTTTGGGTTCTCACCCCAAGCTGTCTCATTTTCAATGAGCCATCTGTGGGGATCGAACCCACGACCTATGCGTTACGAGTGCATTGCTCTACCAACTGAGCTAAGATGGCATAACATAGCACATAGCCAATAGGATATAGTTCATAAGAATTATTTCTATACTATTCCCTATGAACTATTGGCTAAGAACTACGTATGGAGCGGGTGAACAGAATCTCCGCCCTAGGCGGATGCGCCTGGCGCAGAACAGTAACAACCCACTTGAGCGGGATACCAGAATCGAACTGGCGCTCATAGCTTGGGAAGCTACTGTACTACCACTATACTAATCCCGCATCGCCCCGGCTATGCCGGGGCATTTGTGTTGATCATTGTGCCAAGAGCGACAATCTTTGTCAACTAGTTTTGTGGAGCAACGACAGCTGGTGCTTCAAACGGGTTTTGGAGGTTGTCACTGTTGATGTCGATACTTGCGTTTGCGACTCGTTCGTCCATGAATTTGACGAAGTCACGGCCTTGTCGTTTGTTATCAACTTTGACGATGTGATATCCAAACTGTGTTTTTACTAGTTCTTCACCAAGCTGACCAGCGTCTAGTGCAAACACGGCAGCTTCGAAGTCTGGGACCATGGCACCTTTGCCAAACCATCCAAGATCTCCGCCACTAGCACTTGTCCCATCGCTACCAAATTCACCAGCGAGCGTTGCAAAGTCTTCACCATCTTTGATACGTTGTAGAACATCTTCAGCATTGGCTTTGATTTCTTCTTCTGCTGCCTCGTCTAGGTCTGGTGAGATAGCAAAGAGAATATGACTCGCACGGATTTCTTCACCAGTAGCATAGGCTTCATATTCTTCACCTTCCGCTGTTTCAAATGATTCGCGGAGCTTTTGCTCGCGAAGATATGGCACGATGATGCGTTCTTCATACTCTGCGAGTGACCAGCCGTATCGGTTCATGAGTTCTTCATTGGCCTTTTCTTCACTTTCATAATCTTTCATGACATCCACACGTACTTCAGCAAGATCTTCTTCGCTGACTTCGATGCCAAGATCATCACTGGCAGCACTGATGATGACATTGATCGCCAAGCGGCTAAAGGCCTGCATACGGATATCGTCATCAGTCACAGGAGGTGAATCAATCTGTGATTGATAAAACTTGCGCAACGCTTTTACATCATCGATCAAGTCTGCATATGCGATACCTGTATCGTTGACTGTTGCGATGCGTTTGCCAGTAAGCGATGCATAGCTTTGTACGAGGCTCGCTTCCGAAAGATTGTTGATCTCGCGGTTCATATACCAGCCACCACCAAAGATCACCACGACCACTACGGCGAGGATCACACCTAGGACAAAGGGCTTAAGTGGATTTTTTTTGCTCTTCTTAGCCTCCGATTCTTTTTTCTCAGTCATATTATATAGTTACATGAATTACAGCCAGCTTATACCGGTGGCGGTCGGTCTGGATACATGAAATAGTACCACCATTTTATCGGATTGGCGACACGTTGTCTAGCTGGGGATGACGGACGTCGCTCTACGACATCTCCCACCGTCGACTCATCGATGATCATCACTTGTTCACCCGGGCGTTTGAGATTGAGTTCTGTCTTTGCTTGCTCTTCGATAAAGGCGTCACTCATCACATATTCGAGAAGATCGAGGGACTCCAATTTTTTGGTTTCAAGTTCTTCGAGATCAGCTTCGAGGTCTGCGATCTCTTGGTTGATATAAAATGTGCTGACATACGAACGAACATACGCCACGACCAAAACGATCGCCAACGGAAAAGCAATCATCAAAAAAAGCTTGGAGAGAAAAAACCGTTTGAGCGGCGCTGTTTTGTCGTGAGTAGTCATGGTATCTATAAATCGACAAACATCTGTTAGGCCTCAAGTGCGTTGCGCGCAGCAACGCGATCATCCCAAAAGATCATCTTGCCACCAGCAACACACATTTTTTGTTCGCTTCCTTTTCCTGTGATCAAGATAATATCACCAGCTTGCGCTAGGTCGACTGCTTTGTTTATGGCTTCCTGCCGGTCAAGGATACGAAAGAGGGTCTTGCCATCTTCCTTGCCTACGTCGACGGCTGCGTCAGCAACATGATTGATGATCTGCATCGGATCATCATCATATGGATCTTCGTTGGTGACAATGATAATGTCGGCCTTCTCCCCTACCAGCTTGCCTTTGGCAAACCGGTTGGCGACGTCACGTCCACCACCGGTACTACCGGTGACATGGATCACACGCTTTGGCGCAAGCAGTTCGACGACATCATACAGCGCACCTATGGCGACCGGTTCAAACGCATAGTCAACGATCATAGTGACATCTTTCTTGGCTGCCTCGGGGATAAACTCGACGCGACCAGGGATCCCATGCAGGTCATTGATACTACGCATGAGCACATCCCATGGCACAGTGAGCTCACGAGCAATTGCGATAACGGCAGAAAGATTGACGGCTTGGTACTCGCCGTAGAGTTGCGGTGAAAAGACGCGTTCGTTGACTGAAAAACGCAGACCTCCAGCAGCTTGAGAGATTGAGTCGACATAGTACGTCGGGACATACTCACCAAGTGCTACAAGATCATGATCCGTACGCCCAAAGACAGCACGTCTAGTAAATGGATAGCAAAGAAATTCGTGCGCGTGTTCACTGTTGGCGTTCACGATCGCGATTGTTTCGTCATGCGGTAGCCCGAGTTTGTCGAGGTGCTTTTGATTTTGTCGCATCACGTGCGCGAAGATGTCACGCTTGGCTTGCTTGTAATTGTGAAAGCCGCCATGAGACTCGATGTGTTCTGGATACAGATTTGTAAGCAAGATCATGTCGTAGTTGATGAAGCGGTGGCGATGTTGGAGCCGTCCCTCACTCGTCGTCTCAACTATCGCAATGTTGCACCCAGCCTCCACCATCTCTCGGAGATACGCCTGCGTCTTGCCGAGGCCGAGCATGGTCATCTTCTGGTCATTGAGCTGGTCATTACCAGCAATAGAAAAATCGATAGTAGAAAGTGAGCCGACGGTGTGACCAGCCGCCTCGAGTACTTGGCGAAGCATATAGACCACACTCGACTTGCCACTCGTCCCGGTGACACCGATGACGTAGAGCTCATTGGATGGCTGACCATACTTGCGTGCAGCCAGCCAACCAAGCACAAAATGCCGTGCATTGATGACGAATTTTGGCAAAACCTTGCGAAGAAATGATTTGATAGCTTGCATAGTACAGGATTACATCGTACAGTAGATATACAATCAAAAAAGTAGGACAAAGGAGGTCCCTCGTGTGGAGTAATGGTACCAGATTTGGACAACTCCGACTAGGGGCATATTTCCTCTTTCGCGGAGGAGTGTTCAAAAAAACAGGCACAAAACTCTTCCAGAACGCAAAGCTCGTCGATGCTCGCTACTACAAAGCCCCGATGTGGCCGATCTATGACCCAACAGGTCACACCAGCATCGCTCCCTGGAGCTACGTCCAAGAGCTCGTGACTGTCCGAGCAAGCTAGCCCACGCGCCTCACGGCGCCTTCTTTTTTTGTTTGAATATAAAGGTATTTGCTATTTAGCCTATTGTCGCAATGAAAGCTCATACACCACATGCTCCAGCTTGCGAGCCGCGGACTTGGCTTGGTCGGCTTTGGTACGGAGATAGCTCGTGAGATCCATGTCGATCAGTGCACCGATGATGTCGCTAGCGGCGTCATTGCAACGTTTGACCGTCATGACATCACGCTCGGTAGCAGCGCGGACAGCGTAGCGGTAGAGTTCGCCAGGCACGTCTGCCAGTCCGGCCAAGTACACTTCTTCTGGCACGACTAGCTTGGGGAGCTTGCCGAGGCTCTTTCCCTCGACAAATGAGAGGAATAAACTTGCTTCGACAAACTCCTCAATCGCTGCTTTGAGTGAGCCTTCGTTTAGGAGCTTGGGATTTTTTTTGTGGGTCTTGGTGATAGAGAGTAAAAGTGTCTCGGCGGCAGCATGACGAGTCTTGGCTTCGGCAGCATCACCTCTATGAAGTGAGAAGATAACCCGTTTGGCATGATGCAGCGCCTTGTTACTTTGGCCGATGAGTTGCTGACGCGCTTCTGCGTAGGTATGAAGATTATCTTTGATCTTGGCGAGGTAAGCTGTAGAAAGTGACATAGCTAATTATTACGAAGAGAATGAAATAATGATAAGGGAATAGGTTCTTTTACGGGATGAAAGGCGTGCCTCGACTGAGCTGCATTTTCCAGCTCATCAAGCGGGACAAATTTCTTTTTTGCATTGTAGAACACTGGATCATGTAGTCCTGTGTCATGCACCATCATCCCATACGCTTCGGTGTATGCGATCGTGCGCAGTTCATCGTTGCCCATACTTGGGACTTCTGGTTCTTCGAGATACCGATCGAGAAATGCACGCGAGAATGCCACCCCAGGAAAAATTCCTGCAAATTCTTGTTGTTCGTATCCGTACAGCTCATGCAAGTGAGCAAGCAACTTCTCCCATTCTTTCCGGCCTCTCTTCGGAGCAGTCCAGGTCCACGTGTCTTTGATGGGTTCGATCGGTTGACGGTATGAGACGTACACTCCCTCAGTGACAGGGGGGATCAACGCAGGCAATGGAGAAAGGTAGACCATATCCCACTCCACAACGTACAGCATGTCCCAATCTATCGTGACACCCACATCTCGATGCCACCAACGTATACATAGATCAGCATGAAGCCATTTGAAGTAGGGATCATCAATAGGAATCGTATACATATGATCTAGGTCAAGATCAGCATACTGACCAGCCTCTGCAGCGGGACCTCCATACAACCCATATATAGGTACGCCAGGGTGCAACTCACGTAGCATTCGCAGCCGGTTGGCGCAGATTCCTGGTTGATTGTGAAAACGAAAAAGAATGATATTGCTCATAATATAAAGTAGTATACAGTATTGTTGTACATTTTGCCTGATTGGCGTATGGTGAACACATGGGTACACAGGTGTTCACCATTTCGGTCATCATCAACCTTTTGCAAGCTGCATTCTGGGCCACACTCTGGCAACGCGCCAGAATCAAGCGCCTTCGCGAAGAACGTGCCGCCGTTTCCCGCTGGGATGATCTCGTCTCAAGACATATCGTGCTGCTCGCCAACTGTAACAAGCTCGAAGACAGAGCCATCACACTCGCGACAACCCTTTACGACACGCCTCATCGTCGACTGAAGGGGTGGAGCATCTACCGTCTCAAAATCAAACTCGACATCATTGTCGAAGTCATCTCCGCCATCCGCGTCTTTACGATCCTTTTTGGGAATGATGTCATCCAGGTCAGGGAGCACGAAGAAACCTTCTTCCCCGAAAAGGCATATGTTGCGCACAGCGCTCATCTCGCTTGGCTCGAAGACTGCGCACAGATGACGTACGACAGAATGAATGCCTTTCTCATAATCCTCGAGGAGACAACCCACGCAGAGGTGTACAATGACTACTACGTTCAAGATGGATAATCGTGGAAAGAACGCAGAGGCCCATTGTCCCCTGCTTTTTTTATTTATTCACAATATATGTAGCAGAACTACCCATATTATGGTATTATAAAATCAATTATTACTTCGTTTATAACAGAGGGCATTTATGAACACACAGACTCTCCGCAATACATGGCAGGTTGCTGCTATGGTTGCTGTTGGACTCATTGCTATGGCAGGTATTGCTATGGCTGCTAGTAATTCACAGTTTCAGCAAGTCATCTTGCCTGGAACACTGACGACGGATATCCGTAGCACCGCCACCACAACAGTCGCTACACCGACGGTACAGTTTACAACCATGACCGCGTCTCTCGACTGTCAGTATGCAGGTTCTGCATCGACAGCGACGTTTGGCTCATCAACCGAACGCATCTACCTCGACAATGTCGACGCAGCTGATGCAGGTTGGACATTGACGATCGCTGCGACCACAGGTACCACAGCGACATGGGACAGTGGTACGACCACCTTTGACTTCAATGATCCACAAACGCTAAGTGGTGGTGACGCTGGTTGTGCTGATGGTGGTGGTGATGCTGACTCTGTCGGTGGACAGCTCACGCTGGATCCATCTGGCGGTACGATCACCCAAGACTATACAGGTGGTAATCTCACCGGTGTGTCTCTCGGCTCTAGTGCCGCGTTCAGCGAAGGTGTCACAGACGCTATCACGCTCATGTCAGCAGCTGCTGGCTCAGATGATATTGGTCGTTGGTACCTCACTGGTGTCGCTGGTAGCCAGACTATCCCACCAAACACCCAAGCGGCTACGTACACGATTGACTTTACTCTTACAGCTACAGCATTGTAGCACCCACTGCGGGACTAACTGATTAGTATGACCGAACGAACACCTTTCGTTTCCCGCCTGTCGATTTATTTCACCAACATTGGAGCGCCACTCGCGCTCCTATTGTTGCTTTTGTTGCCTCAGTCAGCAGACGCTGCCTCGATAGGCGGACGACCTGCCAATCCACGTCCTGACAATCCTCGATCAGAATCCATTTTTGTGCATACCGTAGAGCCAGGCCAAGTCATCGAAGAAGGAGTCAAGATCGTCAATCCAAATACATACGAGGCAACGGTTGAAGTATACGGCGTTGACTCACTCGTCGCGAGTGGAGGGGCTTTTTCTTGCGAACAAAACAGAGATACCGCCAATAAGACTGGTGAATGGCTCAACCTAGAAAAAAACGAATACCAAATAGGGCCACAGTCAACACTGGTTGTTCCCTTTACCATCGACATTCCTGAAAACGCTAGTGTCGGTGAACACAATGCCTGCATCACCATTCAAGAAAAAAAAGAAAAAGCCGCTAACGCCTCTGGCATTACCCTCTCATTTCGCAACGGTATCCGTGTTGCCCTCCTTGTACCAGGTGACATCATCCGTAGTCTCGACATCACCGGGTTTGGCGTCACCAGTCGCAGTGAACACAATGACTTTCTCTTGCAACCACGTATCTACAATGCAGGGAACACGTCTGTCGATGCAGATGTATCAGTAGAAGTAGCCACCGTATTTGGCAACGTCATCCACACAGAAGGTGGCCAGTACCCGATCCTCCGCGAACAAGAAATGGAGCTCAACTTTGAATACAAACCATCCTCATGGGGTGGGTGGTACAAAACGGTAGCCGGCATCACCTATGACGAAAACCCAGAAGCCCGAATAGGTGAACAGGTCTCATCAGATGAAGAACTTGTTATCAAGTCATCACGCACCTCATGGTTCTTTGTCATGCCGGGTATTGTCGCATGGCTTGTCTACATTGTGATCATTGCGATCATCGCAGCCATCATTGTCACGATCCTAAAGAAACGCCGCTTTGCCAAACGGGTCGCCCGCTCATGGAAGACATACACTGTTCGTGACGGAGACACGATCACATCCGTCGCAGATGCATATGCCGTCGATTGGAAGGTACTCGCATCTGTCAACTCACTCAAGGCACCATACAATCTCACCATAGGTGCTCATCTCAAAGTGCCACCAGTGCACAAATAACGCGCTATGATCATAAGGGGCGGAAAATTTGCCACCGTTATTGCAACTTGTGCAGTTTTTTTGCTACCTACGGCTGCAGTGCTATCAGCATCATCACCAGAGTTTCAGATGATCGTATACCCTATCCCTGCTTGCGCTGATGGCACTGATAATGACGGTGATACCTTTACTGACTATCCTTCTGATCCAGGTTGTAGCTCTGCTAGCGATGATGACGAGACAGATACTGCTAGTAGTAGCTCAAGTTCGAGTAGTAGCGGTGGTGGGAGCAGTAGCGGCAGTAGTGGAGGAAGTAGCGGTGGCAGTAGTGGGAGTGGGATTGCTGATGATGATTTTGATTTTCTTCCGGAGGATGCATCATACGGCAGCATCAATATCACCGGGATCGCTCCAGCTGGATCAACCGTCCATATCATGGAACTAGGTGTCCTCATCGCGACAGTAACAGCTGATGATACTGGTGCCTTTTCGGTCTTGGTGTCTGGCAAAGTAGCCGGTACATACCGACTGGCAATCTATGCAACGACAGATGGCGTAGGCCGCACCAAAACCCAATCACTCACCGTATCGGTCGCTGACGGGATGCATGTCAATGTCGACGCTGTATATCTGTCCCCTATGGCAACGGTGACAGACACGACCAGTGCATCCACAGACACGTCACTCACGGTCACCGGTCAGACAGCACCAAATGTCCCTGTCACGATCACGCTCGTCGATCCCAATACCGGAGCCGTCATCGCTACCTACGAAACAACAAGTGACGCTGCAGGCAACTATGCATACACCACTCCTGCTTCAGACGCATCACTGATCGGTGCCTACACCCAAATATCAGCTCAGATTTTTGCGCAGTTGATCGTTGGAAATACAGCAACACTTGATACGTTCCCGCTTGCAGTATCAGCTCCTTCTGCTTGTGGCATAGATCTTGGCAATGCCGACCTCAATGGTGACTGTAATGTAAACCTTGTTGATTTTTCTATTCTTGCCTACTGGATTGATCAAAGCGCTGTTGTGCCAACTGAGTTTGATCCAAATCGTGATGGTGTTGCAAGCCTCATCGACTTTTCTATTCTTGCATATTATTGGACGGGTTAGTATGAAACATCGTATACTATATACAATTCTTTTCACACTTTCTGGTGCGCTCTTTTTGAGTTCTGCTTCGCACGCGTCCACGATATCTTTTGATGTCGTCAAAGAAGTCATCAATGGTGACGGACAGATTTCGCTCTACGTCAAAATAGACACAGAAGAAAAGGATGTCAATGCTATCAGTGGTAAACTCGTATTTCCACCGGAGCTCCTGACACTCGAACATATCGATACGTCCGAGTCAGCCGTGCAACTTTGGCTCGAGGGACCGATACTCGACAACGATCACATCAAGTTTTCCGGGATCATCCCTGGTGGATTTGCTGGCAGAGCTGATGTCTTCAAACTTGTCTTGGCTCCTGGAGATGCTGGCACTGGGCTCATCGCCTTTGATGAACTGACGGTCCTCCTCAATGACGGCAAAGGATCAGAAGACCAGGTCACATCTGAGCCACTGGAGATCACATTGCCACTAGGGCAGCCACCGGTCTTTCGTGCAGAGCCAGAGGATACCACGTCACCGATCATCTTGTCAGCGCAAGCAGTCACAGATCCATCAGGACAAACACCTCGCATGCTCGTGATCCATGCGGTAGATCACGAAAGTGGCATCGCTGAAATCAAGTATCACACCGAACAAACTGGCTGGCAGACCTATACAAAGCCCACCGACATATCAGATATCCCACTCACTGCGGCCATCAGTATTGAGGTCAGAGACCTTGCAGGAAATATTGCATCAAGACAGCTTTATGAGCAGCCCGAGACAGCCAACATGCCTATCAATATCTGGTGGATGATCGCTGGACTGTTACTCCTTATCATTATTATGACGATCAGTATCATTACCCTCTTACATAGACATACCCCATAGATATGTCCCATCGCCTGTCGCGACAAACATTGAAACGTAGCATTGCTGTTGCAGCAATCATCATCTTTTTGTTTCCTCATGTTGCACTAACGGCAGACATTTTTATCAGTCCTTCTTCGAGGCAAGTCGCCATCGGTGAGACCGTCACGATCAGAGTGTTTGTCAGTTCAGATGACCCTATCAATACAGCGTCTGGCAACCTTTCATTTCCTAGTGACAAGCTAAGTGTTGTCAGCGTTTCCAAGGCCAATTCCATCATCGATCTCTGGGTCAAAGAACCATCGTATTCAAATAGTGCCGCAAACATGCGGTTTGAAGGCATCTCCTTTAACCCAGGGTACACTGGCCCGACTGGCCAAGTCGTCTCATATGTTCTACGGACAAAAAAACTTGGTACAGCACCGATTGTCTTTACATCTGCCTCTGTCCTCGCCAATGACGGCCGAGGGACAGAAGTCCTCAATTCGGCTGGAGGCTCCAATATCATCGTAGTCGAAGCAGCAGACGCTCCTCAGATCGCACCTCCTGCCCAGGTAGCTACTCCGACCACCTCCGACATGGTATTTCTCTCAGCGACAGATGATGAGACAAACCCTACACGTGAATTTTTGTTAGAAGATCGACACTCCTTAGCTATTGTCCGAAACTTTACTGCGAGTATTGATAAAAGTGAATTCTTTGAAATAAAAAATGGGGAACGGTTTGTCACCCCACTCTTAGATCCAGGTACACACACGCTCACAGTGATGGCTACCAGTACCGATGGTGAAGCATACACCTTTACTTATTCATTTGTCATCGAACCACTCCCCGAACCGATCATCACATCGCACCCAAGACGCCACAACTTTCGTGATGATCTGATCATCCAAGGTGAGGCCACCCCTTTTAGCAATGTGACAATCTCTGTCCAAGGTCGACAAGGATACTCAGGAACATTCACTGGTGGTACAGACGAACACGGCGTCTTCACAATTATTATTCCGTCATACACTCTTCCAGTAGATACGTTCAACCTTGTCGCGAGAGCCAAGGATCATCGGAGTGCTCACAGTCTGCTCAGCCAGCCAAGCGAACTCACAACGATCAACGAGGAAACAGTCCTCTCAACAAGATATACCGACCAACTTATCCTCTTTGCTGTACTACTTGCCTACATCTTTGTCGTGATGGTGCTGGTCTCTATCATCTTTGTGATCGCCACCGCACCGATCATCTCATGTCACTTGCTCAAGTATCGCCTCTCAGGGCACAAAGATAAGTTTGCAAAGCTTTCCATCTACCTCCGCAATCTCTCCAACTGGAGCCAACGTCATGGTCTCGCCGTCGAGTCAGAAGTCTGTGTCATCGAACCAGCCAAGATCGAAGAGAAGAAACCTAAGAAAAAGTCCACAAAGGCAAAGAAGAAACCAACCCAAAGATCACTTCGAGACAAATCGAAGAAATAATCAAAAAGCCATCTCGCTTGAGATGGCTTTTTTGATATACAACGTATACGCGTATGGCAGACAATGCATCAAGCTATGACGCCACAACCGTTAGTACAATATCGATATTGTAAGATGCCGCTTCTTGGAGCTCTGGTATCGACTGATCGAGCGATACACCAGTCAAATCCCAATAACACGTCGTACTCGCACTACTTCCTGCTGATATCAACGTGATCGCATCTGTCGTCCCCTCATCAAATCCTGCACTCGAGCCAAGAGTAAGACCGGTCGTTCCACACGTTCCTTGCGGTGAAATTGTTGCTACTGAAGGATCTACTGTCAGCTGACCAGCGAGCGTGTCTGTGTCTCCCCCATCAGTACACCCAGAACTATCATTGTAGTCATACTGTGGTGTCCCTGTACTTATCCAGGTAGACGTATTGCTGGTCAGTGCGGCCATCGAGAGTGTCCACGACGGATTGAGTGTCTGATTGTCGATACGGATACGCTCGTTCGATGAACCAAGAGTACTCGTCACAGACTGACAAGACAGTGATGCCGTCGTCGTCGGAAACTGTACCGTCGGGGTGGCAACACTCGTGCCACCAGCATCAACTATGTCTACCGAGATCGTCCCACCATCTGATGTTTGGATCTCAGGAATGACACTATACGTGTCGAGCAACGTACCATCACCGTAGGTGACTCGAAAACAATATGGCGTGTTGGTCGGGGCTCCATTGTCATATAGAGAGATGTCCCACAAGGCCGCTTCATCGATTGCCAAGGTATTTGTATTGGCAAAGGTGTTTGACTCAATATACGTCTGCGCAACGGTAGTCGTACCTGCTAGCGTAGGGTCATTGCCACCAGTCACGAGCGCATCGCCAGTATTGATAGAAGCGTTGTTATAAAAAGAGATAGCCGATGTCGAGCTCACGACACTATATGACTCTCCCACAAATCCGGTGTCACAGGTGCTCGACCGAACAGCAAACTCCAGACGAAAAGACTCGGTCGACGTACGCATCTCAGCTCGGAAAAGATCAGCAAGCAATCTTAAGCGAAATTGTTCGGCAGGGACAGACAACGTAGAGGACGTGTCTTGCGCAGCCAAAGTCGAACTCGGTGTAAGCGAATCACTATTGGTAAACCATCGATACGCACCCTGATTGACATATGGCGCTGCTGTTGGCCACTCAACGACCTCTGTACGGTATGTGAGCGTCTGACCAGTATCAGAACGCCAAAGTTGATACTGCGATGCAGAGGCGATCAAAAAGCCGGCGATAGCACGTGGGTGAGCTGTCCCTGTACCAGTAGAGCGTGTATTGGCAAAGATAGAAGCAATAGACGTGTCGGCAAGGGTTGTCCCAATATTGATATTGGTAGAAAACGGCTCAGCACCACCAGCACTTGATCCATTTGATCTGGTGACGACCATGACGTTTCCTCTCGTTTGGGTGTTTTCAAGTACCCAGGCAGCACTAATATGACTAGCTGGAGTTCCAGCACCTCCCTGAATTTCGTATGAAATTGTACTGCTATCCGAGAGCCATACGGTATGCCCCATTTCATCAATTCCCTGCAATCCCGTACCAACGGATTTTTGGGTATGGATAAACGCACGGCTAATGTCATTGACCGAGGTAATTGTTTCGGTTTCGGTAGCACCAGCAGCGGCATAGGTATGCGATGAGCGCTGTACGGTCCAGTTTGGTCCAGCAAACTCTACCACCGCGATACTGACAGATGTCGCATCACCACCAGCTTCACCGCGGTCTAGTGTGACCACATTGGTACTTGTATTGAAACTCGCGACAGCCTGAGTTGTGTTGTAATCAGCAGTACCAGTATCAGGATTGGACACACCAGTGATGAATACCATCACATCATTGGCATCGGTAATGCCGCCTATAGCTGCAGTACTAAGCGTCGTCGCCGCGGTGCCAAACGTCTGCACACTCGTATTGCGGACAAACATTTCATTACCGCCACTCGTAGCACCAGTGTATTCGATGATTTCCCAGTCGACATGACTATCACTGGCTGCTGTCGCTTGCCTTGCAAAGGTCACACTTCCCGTAATATTTGTTTGATCACTGATGTGCACACTCACGTCATCAATATTCTGTGTCCCACCACCAGTGTTTTGACCAGCTCCAGTGTGGTGAGAGTTGGTAATGCGGATAAAGGCGAGATTATTGGCAGATGGCGCCACGTAGTCTACGCTCGAAGTGATCGTCATGGACGTCCCGGTCATGAGGAGGGTCCCGCGCTGGATGCGAAAGTCACTAAAGCTCTCGAGCATGACTTGCGGATACACATGGTACGTGTCGAGGGCTCCCCCGCTCCCGTCGGCTAGACGAAAGCAGTAGGTACCACCATCTTGTGCGCCGACAAGCGCCTCAACACTAAACTCGAGTTCGGTAAACTGCGTTGCTGAGAGTGTGACACTACCTGTTTGTGACGTCGTATCACGGACACCACCATTGGTACCCTGAAAACTTGCATTCTCGTCAGTCACACCACCATTGGCGACTGAGATATTGGTCGTATCATTGCCATTGGTCAGGTTGGTAGAGTCTGCCATCCCCCAGACAGCACCGCCAGACCCCACCTCGGTCCAAGTGGTAATCGCAGAGCATGATGATGAATACAGCCCATATTCAATCCGAAAGTCAGTAGTAGTCGAACCACCACCCTCATTGGATACCGCAATACGCAGTCGTCTCGGTGTATTTTTTGGCAGTCCTGAGATCAGGTTGTCTTCCGTACCTCCTGTGGCAGAGCTTGCGGTTGTCTCGCTCCCATCATCATTGCGCCAGTGGTAGTGATACTGTTCGAGCACAGGATTTGATCCTACCGGCAACTGGATCGCATGGTATCGATAATCAAGATTTTGGCCGCTATAAAAACGTTCGAGACTAATCGTGCTGGTCGTCAAGAGTTCCATCTGCCACATCGTACGTGGATGTGCCGTACCACCACCATTGGTCAATCCTGTCACCCAAGCAAATGAACGAGTCAAACTACTCACCGAATTGGTCAATGCAATGGTATTGGTAAAGTCATTTTGAAATTGATCCTGGGCAGCACCGGTCTGCACACTCATGTCTGGATTGGTGATGAGATACCAACGTACATTCATCGTTCCGCCAGCAGCCGCATGATACTGCACATCAATCGTATTGGATGCAGACTGCCAGACGCGCGCACCAAGCTCGTCGAGGTTACCAGCATTGGTAGACCATGTAGAGTACGGCCATGTCGTAGACGCGAGGACAGGGGTCACGGCTGTCTGTGTGCTGGCAGGTTCATTGGCGGGGACAGATGTTCCAGTCTGGATAGTCCAATTGCTTCCCAAAAATTCGACCGCCTGATAACTCGCAATAGCGATGCCGGTCCCATCTCCACGCGTGAGGTTCACCGTTGCGGTACCATCCATATTGGCGCGCACGGCTCCCCTATCATAGTCTCCATTCCCGGTATTGTTGTTGCTCGCGCCACCATAAAACATGACCACGTCATTGGTATTGGACACTCCTGAGATCGGACCATAGCTTGCCGTCGTGACCGCATTGAGCGTTGCTGTCCGTCTATCACGGACGACAAACTCGTTGACATCACCAGGTGTCCCGGTGTATTCGATGAGGAGGACCCAGACATGTACTTCTTGGGCGATAGCTGTGTTGCGCGTCGCAGTGATCGTACTGCCATCAGTCAATTCAATTCGAACTGAAATATCATCAGGAGGTTGGCTTCCAGCGGTATTGTATCCTTCGGCATGCTGATTGATACCAGAGATCAGCGCGATCGTCCTAGTCGTGCTGACTGCCGTAAAGTCGACGGGTGCGGTTGCGGTGTTGGAAAGTGAGCTCGCTGGGATCGTCATCTTGACGAGCTGGGTCGTAAAGTCAGCAGCTGCTCGAGACGGCTCTGGGGTATTGGCAATAAACAAACCAATACCAATAATACTCACAATAGCTGTTACTTTTATACTCTGCCAAAACACCCGCATACTATGATTTTGTTTTTCTAATGATAAAGATGTACTTCACAATTTCGATGAGTGCCATGTTGCCAAGACCAAACGCCAACATGATCCCCCATTCCCGGACCCCCATCGGCTTGGTCTTGAGGAGAAATTGGATAGCTGGCACATGCACCGCCGTGATAAGCATCGCCCAGCCATACGCCACAAACAGCAAGAGGATCTTGTTGCCAAATGGGTTGAGCTCCCAGATCATATGGCGAAGTGAACGAACAGAGAAGATCAAGAAAAGTGAATCTATCCCAAACCCGACAAACACCATCGTCCGCGCAAGCGTCAAATCATTGGTACTCTTGAGCATGTAGTAATAAATAGAAAACAATGTGATGTTGGAAAGAACACTCTTGGCGACAATGATGATCTTCATTTCACTATCAATAATCCGTTCACCTTTTTTGCGTGGTTTGTCATTCATGTTTTCTTTGTCGCCTTTGTCAAAGGCAAGCGCAATATTGAGAAACGTATCTTCGACAATATTGATCCAAAGAATCTGCGCAGGAAGCGCGGCGACAGGAAGACCTGCAATGATACTCCCAGCAATCATGACCACCTCAGCAAATGTCCCAGACAAGAGATACAACACCACTTTTTTGATATTCTGGTAGATCCGTCTTCCTTCTTCTACGGCGGCTACGATGGTACTAAAGCTGTCATCAAGCAAGACAAGATCTGATGTTTCTTTGGCAATGTCGGTACCGCTTCCGAGAGCAACACCGATATCAGCCCCTTTGAGGGCTGGTGCGTCGTTGACCCCGTCCCCAGTCATCGAGACGACATCGCCACGCGCCTGAAATGCTTGCACAATACGGACCTTGTGCTTGGGGTCGACACGAGCAAAGATGCTGGCGCGGCCTATAGCCTTGGTGAGCGCAGCGTCATCCATGGCTTCGATCTCTTTGCCTTCGAAGATGTCATCCTCAGCATGAGGCAATCCGAGCGACGCGGCGATCGATGCCGCTGTTTTTTTGTGATCTCCTGTGATCATCGCCACGTGAATACCCGCCCCTTTGGCTGCATCGATGGTCTGGCGTACTTCGGGACGAACCGGATCTGAGAGTCCCACAAACCCGACAAACACCAAACTTCCCACATCACTGTCGGAAATTGTTTCTTGTTTGCGAGGAATGTCTTTGTAGCAGATCATGAGGACCCGAAGCCCGCTACTAGTCATCTCATCGAGCTTTGCTTCGAGCTCTTTTTTCATCGCTGGGCCGAGGCGCTTTTCTTCACCACTCATGTAGGCCTTGGTTGTCTTGGCGAGGAGGACGTCTGGCGCTCCCTTGATATACATATGCCGCTCATGATTGCCTTGGTGGAGCGTCGCCATATATTTGCGCTCACTGGTAAATGGCACTTCAGCGACACGGTGATAGACGTCTTCGAGTGCTGCCTTGTGCATATCCACTCGCTCTGCGATTTCTAGCAGCGCAATCTCAGTGGTGTCACCAAACAGCTTCCACGCTTTGGGTGGATCGTTGGGATTCTCGAGTGAGGCGTTGTTGGATAGAAGACCAATCCGCAGCGCGAGTAGCGCTTCTTTGTGGCGATCAGGACTATGTGGGTCAAGAAGTTGGATCTCTCCGCCTTCGAGGTCTTCGTTCATCGTCACCACGCGTGTGGTGCGCATGACGCCTTCGGTCAGTGTCCCCGTCTTGTCAGTACAGATCACGCTCACTGAGCCAAGTGTCTCAGCTGCGACCAGCTTGCGAACGAGCGATTTTTTCTTGATGATCTGCTGCATCCCGAGGGCAAGAACAACGGTAAGTGAGATCACCATCCCCTCGGGGATCGCCGCGACTGCGACTGCGACCGCTGTCTCAAACAGTTGGAGAAGGGTGTAGTTGTCTCCACCACGCAAGAGCCCAAGAACGACAAGCCCTACCGCGATGCCACTGATCACAATCCCCAGCATCATACTAAGACGGCCCAATTCTATCTGAAGTGGCGTATCTTCTTCTTGCGTTTCTTGAACAAGCGTTGCGATCTTACCGAGCTCTGTATCAACACCTGTTGCTGTCACGAGAACCGTGGCTTCACCATTCATGACAGAGGTACCGCGATAGACCATATTGATACGGTCACCGAGTGATGCATCCTCTGGCTGGACACCGACGATTTTTTTGATAGGTTCTGACTCACCGGTGAGAGCAGCTTCGTTGACAAGGAGCTCTTGGGCTGCCAGGAGTCGGCCATCGGCCTGCATGCGGTCACCAGCAGAAAGAAAAAGGATGTCCCCGGGCACCAGTGCCGTACTGTCTATCTGGACTCGATTGCCATCCCGAAGGACACGAGCGCTGTAAGTCACCATAGACTGGAGCTTTTTGAGCGCATCATTGGCCTTGTTTTCTTGGATAAATCCGATGATAATATTGATAATACTAGTCCCATAGATGATCCCCATGTCGACAAATTCGTGCATAATACCACTAATCGTCCCAGCTACCATGAGGATAATAATGAGCGGGCTCTTCCACTGTGAGAGAAAAATAGACAAACGCGAAGAAATGCCCCCTGCGCTAGGGAGCTTATTTTGCCCATATTGCTGCTGGAGCTCAGGGACGTTCGCAGTACGTAGACCACGTTTTTTGTCTGTGCGTAGCACTTCTAGGAGTTCACGCTCCGGAAGGCTGTGTGGAACCATACACGTAGGAGTACCTTGACAAATCAGTAGATATAGTATATCATAGCTCTCGTACATATCCGATATGTCTGACTCTGTAGCTCAGTTGGTAGAGCAGTGGCCTTTTAAGCCAACGGTCGTGGGTTCGAATCCCACCGGAGTCACAAACAAAAAGAGCTGTAGTCATGTAGACTACAGCTCTTTTTATTATCAAACATTTCTACAAAACTTGTCCTAACATCACTAGCGCCATAACTAGCATCAACCCATTTTCTACCAATGTCACCTTGGTCATCGGTAGTTTGAAGACTACACCCAAGCAGGCGCACGGGATAGTCTCTTTTTTTTGTATTTTTTGGTAGATGCCTATCATGCCAATAGCCATGATTGCAGCCGTAACGGAATTGGTAAGAACTGGGTTATACCTGGCAACGTAGGCAGCAGCAAGAAGTAGTTCGATTAACGGATACACCAATGCATATGCATGTGAGCGCTTGGCAATGATGTCATACATAGCAAAGGCTTCGGCAAAGCCCTTGAGTTTGATGACTTTCATAAACCCAAACACCAAGAAAAACATTCCCATCATGTCTGCCATGAGGCTCGGCCAGAGACTCGTCTCACGAAATATAGCCAAAATAGCAGTCCCAAGAATCACTGCGACCAATGCGACGATCAGTGGTACAAAATCTTTAATCTTATGTGACATACGTAGCATACGTTAAGAATGACGAATGATTTGTAATAGAGGTGGCCGCCTGAAGGCGGCCGAGATCAACGATGTTCATCGTCATCTTGTCGAGCTTGCCAGCGCCGAACTCGCTCCGAGAATATGAACCTGCGAACGCATCCTGGCATGAGCTGAATCGCCAGCGACATCCAAACAGCGAGAACAAGTGCCGACACGCGAGGATCGACAAAGACGACCATGTCTGGGTCGAGGCGGCTCGGGAAATACCCGACAGTGGCAATGGTACACGCCAAGGCAAAGAGGAAGCGAGCCGTGTATGAGCCATCATCTGGCTTCATATAAAGCGTGTACCTGATGAGTCCACGCGTGAGTGAGGAGAGCAAGAGAAACAGTCCCACCCCCAACCACACTGGTGGCGTACCCGTATCACGGTAGAACTCGAGGAACAGCACCGCTGCGGCGGTGGCAACAAGGTGTAGTGCATATGGGTACGTGCGCACCCACAAGCGGGACCATAGTGTCATAGCGGGCCTCCTTTCAAAAGCCTATATTTACTATACGTTACTTTTTGGCAACAAGCGAATGGGCAATCTTTCTGACCACTGCAGGATCAGCTGGTGGAAAGAGAGCATGAAGTCGATCCCCTAGTGACCGACGATTGATCTCGTCATGAAGCAGTTGCTTGATATTGGTTGCGAGGTGGTAGCCGTTGCTGAGCTGCTCGTCGAGGAGGATGCCGGCTTTGCGTTGTCCGACGACACCGACATTGTCTTGCTGGTGACCAGCCTTTGGGATGACGATCATCGCCTTGTGGAGCGCTGCAAGCTCTGTCATGGTGCCAAAACCACCACGGCAGACGATCACATCAGCGAGCGCGTAGGCATGTGGTAGCTCATCGGTGAGAAGTGGAAAGGCGTGATAGGTCGCAAACAGTTCACTCGCCCGCTTGGCACGCGATTGATCACGCGTTCGCCCCGTCACATGGATCATGTTGGCGACGCCATCTAGATGACTGATCGCTTCGTCGACGCGAACGTTGATAGCCTCGGCACCCGTTCCCCCACCGACAGCGAGGACCACAGGAAGATCATTGGCGATACCAAAAAGCTTACGGGCCTCTTCCGTACTCCCAGCCATGACTGATTCGCGGATCGGGTTGCCGAGTTGGACAGTCTTGCGCCGAGGAAATGAGGCCACACTCTCACGCATCACTGTGGTGATCTGCTTTGCCATCGGCGCCATGAGTTTGTTGGCGAGACCGACGCGAACGTCTTGCTGGTGGATCCACGTCGGGATCCCGAGAAACCAAGCCGCGAGGTGCACCGGGACAGAGACAAACCCACCAGTGCTCACACAGACATCTGGGTTTTCGCGCCAGAGGATTATGAACGAATGAAAAAAACCATTGAAAATACGATTGAGATCTGAAATATTTTTGAGCGAAAAATACCGACGCAGCTTGCCCGAAGGAATTGTATAAAAACGGATACCAACACCACGGACCAGTTTGTCTTCTGGACCATCTTGGGTGCCGATCCAGACAGCCTTGTAGTCTTCTTCACGTTTGAGTGCGTCGTGGATGGCGATGAGTGGTGTCACGGGCCCGAGGGTCCCGCCACCTGAGTAGAGGATCTTCATACCGTACTACGTTTAGGTTGTTTACTCGCATTCATGATGAGGCCGACACCCATCATCGCGATCATGAGTGCTGTCCCTCCGTGAGATACAAATGGTAGAGGGACACCGGTGAGCGGCATAACGCCTACGATGCCACCGATATTGAGAAACGATTGGACCATCAGCCACATGGTAATACCCGAAACAAGGTGAGCAGCAAATGGATCCTTGAGTGACTGCGCCAATCGAAACGACCGAATAGCAATAACAATAAGGAGAATCACCATACCAGCCGCAAAGAGAAAACCAAGTTCTTCACCGACAATAGCAAAGATACTATCCCCATGAACTTCTGGTAGGTACTCGTACTTTTGGCGGGAGTGCCCATACCCAAGACCAAACAGCCCACCAGACCCTACGGCAAGCTCAGCCTGGTTGACCTGGTAGCCGGCACCTGAGAGGTCGGCATCCGGATTGAGAAAACTGGTGAGACGAGCAGCGCGGTACGGTGCGATCATGATGAGAAGCCCGAGCGCGATGACTGACAAGACAGCCAAGCCGCTCATATGACGCCAGTCTGCCTCGGCCACAAAGAGCATCCCAAACACGATCGCAAACATGATCGAAGCAGTCCCAATGTCTGGCTGCAAAATAACAAATAGTACAGGAATCAAACCGAGTAGTAATGCCTTGCCAAAGCCTGTCAGTAGCTCTTTGATCCGACCACCAAGAGCTGCGAGAAATGCAGCAAGAAAAATGATCATCCCCAACTTGGCAAACTCGGCCGGTTGCAAACTAAACCCACCAACTGACAACCAACTCCGCGCACCCGTACCAAGGGTAGAACCGACACCAGGAATAAACACCAACAACAACAGCAGCAATGATAGCCCATATGCTGGCATAGCCAACATCTGAAACACCGAAAACCGCAGACGCGAAGCGATCACGTAGACAACCAACCCAGGAGCCAATCCGTACAACAGTTGCCGTTTGATAAAAAAGTACTTGTCCCCAAAATCACTGTATCCACTCGGTGCGCTCGCCGAGGTGAGCATCACGAGCCCAAAGATGAGCCACAGCGCAAAGAGGCCAAAGAGCACATAGTCAGCTTGCCGTGGACGTTGCCCCATAGACTAGACATTGAGAAATACAAGCAGTGCCGCCGCAACAAATGAAAGCACTTGGACGAGCACAGCCGTCACATTGAGCAAGAGAGCGACAAAGCTATCCTTGGTATAGAGCATCCAGCCAAGAAAGGCATTGATGAGGAGGATAAAGAGCCCAGCAAGTGGGATCGTCAAAACTTGCCACCAAGCGCCAAGAAAATCAACACCAAAGAGAATATTGTAATGCAAAAAAATCAGCTGTTCTTGGGGACGGATGTTCCAGAGAAGCCAGATCCAGGTAGCCGCATTGATGACGAGTGAAGTCACGACAGGGATATAGACCTTGCGCTTCTTGCGATACAGTCTGAGGGGGTAGATAGGTTGGGACATCTAAAAAGGCTTGTAAGGCTTGCGAGGCCTGAAAGGCTAAAAAGGCGATATGCTCCTATAATATACCAAAATTTCCCCCTATTGACAAGATTTTACCCCCATGATATATTCCTTTCAGTTAGATAACGGCATGGTTAACGACCCACCAAGGCTCGAATAGAACCTTCGGTGCGGGGCAGTTCCCCTTTTTCAGAGCCGATTCATTATCTCAGTACGAGATGAACAAGTGAAGATTTTTCTTGATTTTTTTGACAAATGAGGAATCGATACGGTTGTATCGATGACGAGTTTGGAAGAAAAAGCATGGGAAATCAGCCGTGTTCAGGCCGTGCTGATATATTGGAAAGGTTCGCAGCTCGCAGTCGAACGCAGCTATCGAAAATTGGGTGTAAACGCAGCTTTCAGCCCTATGGCACACAAGAAAGCAGGTGGTTCAAGTAAGAACCTACGCGACTCAAACCCACAGTACCTTGGTACCAAAGTAGGTGACGGTGAAACCGTTCGCGCAGGTATGGTCCTCGTAAGACAACGTGGTACCAAGATCCACCCAGGCAAAAACGTCAAAGTTGGTAAGGACGACACCCTCTACGCAGTCTCTGCAGGAGTGGTCAAGTTCACCAAGAAAGTTCGTCGTCGATTCGATGGCAACTTGAAAAAAGCGACGTACGCCAACATCATTGCAAAATAGCAACAAGAAAAAGCCTTCTCGAGCAATCGAGAGGGCTTTTTTGATATTGATAATATTGACATTTGGGTCAAAATATCCTAGATTGACTTTGGAGACTACAATCATGAATGAAACCAAACGAATCTCTCGACTCCCCATCTTGCACCACCTCAACAGCCTACGCATCTGGCGCGTCTTCGCCCAGGCAGAAGGCTTCCGTGAGAAGGCAGGCTTCGTCCTCTCGACGGGCCTCGGCACCGGCTTTATCGGTCATGACGGCCGTGGCGGCGGGACCAGCACGTCAATCGTGACGGCGCTCACCCTCATCGCGCTCAACACCCTCACGGTGAACACGCTCGACGCGATGATCTATGTCCTGCTCGCGGCTCTGGTCACGCTGATCTACGGCCCCAAGCTCTGCGAGGCCGGCGAAGACGCCATGCGTCGATACGCACCGGAGTGGATGCGTCACACCGGGCTCATGGTGAAGTACGACTTCAACCAAACAACACTCGATGAAGTGCATGGCATGCTCATCGCGGCGATTCCGTTCTTCGCGACCCAGTGGGTGATTACGTACATGACCAGTGCTGAGTGCCCCTTCAACGTCTTGCTGACAAGCATAGGCATTGGTATCGCCTGCCTGGTTTTTCGAATCTTCGACGGCAAGAAGATCGGGTGGGTCCGCTGGGCCGAAGAACGATGGGAAGGCGGCAAAGGCATCATGTACGATGACTCGTTCGCCGGGCTGCAAGCTGCAGTCATGATGCCCCCCGTTGTGCTGACATTGGTCATTCTAGCTCTCAGACCATTTGATCCGCTAGAGGTCCTCGGCCTCGCGGTTATGAACATCGCCTTCTTGAATGTAGGAGTTCACATCTTCAGAAGGGAGTAGCCGCAAATATCTCCCCCCGCCCGCAGGCCCCGCCGCGCTCGGGGACTTTTTTTACCAAAAAACGCACTGACTTGATCAGTGCGTTTTGTCTTCAGTGCTATTTGATCACCTTCAGAAACTTTTCAATCTCTTCGGCATACTCGGTCATATAATAGTGCAAGTCTGGGGTGAAGAGATCAGGCATCTTTTTCATCTCGTCACGAAGAACATCCATCTCGTAGTACAGGACGCCACTGGCTTCTCGGTCGACTGGCTTGGCCGCACCAGAGTAGAGCCCAAAGAAGAGGTCGACATTGTTGGCGATCTTGATCCGTTCGCCATCCATGATCTTGTCTACTTCAATTATTTTATGGGTGATGTGCTTGAGGATGGCAACTGTTTCTGTACTCTTATTGATCAGCTCAAATGTACGCCCAATATTTTCTCCTTCACGAAGGACAATAGCAGGAATGCGAAGCTCTTGCACACACTCAATCATGGCTGTGTAGTAGACAGTATCACCATATTGGATATGACCTCCAACGGCTTTGTCGATCAAATACGGATTGTGGCGTTTGCCATGAGAACGCTTCTGCAAGATCATCTCACCAGAACCAGTAAACAGCAGCACATTGAACACACCTACCGCACGGCTCGGCTTGCCTGTTTTCTTGAACTCCTCGATCTGTTCATCATAAAAATGCCCGCGGTCCATAGGGTGGGCGTCCCAAGGATTGTCTAGGTGATAGGTAGCGACGATTTCTGACATAGAAGTGTTTAGGTATGTATCCACCCTAGCAAATTTGTCCTCTGCCGACAAGCCAATGATAGTCTGATATACTGTGAATGAATGTATGTTCTGGCCTTTCCAGCCTTTCAAACTTTTTTATATGCCAAACCCTCTCCATCACCTTCACCTCCGCAAACGACGCCACATCGACAAGCAGCCCTACCCTCACCCAGACCAATTCAAGCACTTTGTCGACCACGCGATCTATATCATTGGCGTCCTCGCACCACTCATGGGCGGGACGCAAGCATACAAGATCTGGTCTGAAAAAACGGCGGCTGGCGTGGCACTTCCGTTTTTTGCCTTCAATATCTTTGCCAATATCTTTTGGCTCACATACGGCATCCTTCACCGTGAAAAGCCAATCATCATCATGTATAGTTTGTGGCTGATCGTCAACATCTTTATCGTTGTCGGAACCATTCTGTATAGTTAGAAATGCAGGTATAGCGTTGAGCGAATAGCGTGTAGCGTATAGACCGTTCCAACGTATGGAGACAGTTTTGTCGCAATATTTTTCAGCATAACTGCTTGAATTTGTTACGAAACTAAACGCTACACGCTATGCGCTAATTGCTACTACCATGCACCCACTTGTTGCCTTCATCTTCAAAGTCATTTCTCTCACCCTCGTCCAACTCGTTGGCGTCCTCGGTGTTTTTTTTGCATGTGGATTTGTCCTCAGTATCTTGCAACACAACATTCACAAAGCCTACAAACGTCTCTTTGGCTGGTACGGCATCCTCTGGACAGCCTGGCTCGGCACACCAGTGCACGAACTTTCACATGTCCTCTTTGCCAAACTCTTTCGCCATCGCATTCATAGCGTCAAACTGTTTAAACCAAACAAAAAATCAGGCGCACTCGGCCATGTTGATCATAGTTTTGATAGTCGTAGCTTGTACCAGCGGATTGGCAATTTTTTTGTTGGCAGCGCACCACTGATTGGTGGGTCGGCTGTCTTGTATGCGCTCTTACGATGGTTGCTCCCTGGTGGATATACAGTACTCGATTCGTTGCCGACGGCACTACACTGGCCACAGTCACTGGCTGCTACTGGTGATGCAATGCAAACACTCGTTGCACTATTTGATGTGCGGGATTGGCGGACCTGGGTCTTTGTCTATCTCTCACTAGCCATCTCGAGCCACCTCGCCCCGAGCCCAGCTGACAGACACAACATGTGGGAAGGCCTTGGCTATATCGCCGGCACACTGCTCGTCGTCAATATCATCGCCTCCCTCTTCAAGCAAGACATCACTGCATATGTTCTCGCAACCAATCGCTACCTCCATATCGTCATCGTCATGTTTGTCTGGGCACTCGTACTGAGCGCTGTGCACGCCGTGGCTATCAATTTATTGCGCATCCTGACACGAAGATAAAAAAATACGCCACGGGCCAAAGGCCGGTGGCAGGAATGCGCGAGAGAACGTGTCGGGTGCTAGCTAACACGCCGGCGAATGTCGATGAACAGATGAGGTTGACGTTCAAGTAGCGAACCGGCTACCTCAGTGGCGCAGAGCTGGAGATCCGTACCCGGGATATCCCAAGTGGGAGTACCCCGCTGATGCACGAGGCCCAGGAACTGCGGCAATCCTGGCCAACAGCTACTGTAGCAAGTGACCGTCAGCGTGCCATCACCATCGGCGGGCTGGCCTTCGATCTCGACGGACAAGTCGTCAGGGTTTTCAGTAGCGGACTGGCTCAGCCAGTCCAGTAGCTCTGAGGAGACAACGTCACCACCAGATATGACATGAACGGTGTGGGGTCTTTCCATACCTGGAACCTACCACAAAACGTCGACAAGATCAACCAAACCTCATCGAACTATCAAACATCGGTGGTTCTGGATCATCGTTCTTGGGTGTAGAGCCAGCCATCTGAGTAGGGGCAGAAGGGCTGATGTGATCAGGCGGCATGAGGTCCTGCTCGATCACCGTACGAATACGCTCGCCTTCACTCTCTACCATGTCCCCATCATACTCACCACTATGCGCCGAGGTGCCAGTGTAGCAGGCGCCTTTTTGGTCAAGATGCAGATTGATCCGAAATCTGTCGCCATCCACATCAAGATAGGCATGAAAGCGAGGAAACTCTGCACCAGACAGACGACGGGTATAGCTCACCTTGCCTTGCCTAGTCACTTTTTCTCCATACCCAGCGCGCATCATAAGGACGCGTGGTTGCAGGCGAGGTGTTCCGTCAAAAAATAATTTCATATATATTAGGATGTAGTGGATAGTTCATAGCCAATAGAAATACTCTATAATCTTTCAATACAAAAAACAAGCGACGGACGCTTGTTTTTTTACAGGTTAACTCCAACTCACAAGAATCAGCGACATCATGATCATCCCAGCGAGATGATAGCCATAGTTGATCGCCCAGAGCTTGATCTTGCGCTCCGCATACATATAGTCGACAAGTGTCGTGGTCGCGACAAAGGCTACCCAGAGTACCCAGGCAAGTCGAAAAGCACCGCCAAGTGAATCAAGGTCCAACATGTCAATAAGCCCTCCCAAGAAAAATGCAATGACGAGTGAGCTCACTGCACTTGTAGCGTGCGCAGGCCCGGCTTCTTTTTGTTTTTTCTTGAGATCATCTTTGCTCATCTTGTCCCAGCCCATGAGCGCGCGCCACGGCTTGCCAAAGAGGACATCATGCCACCAAATCATTCCGAGGATAATATTGAGTACCGCCACCACCACGATGGCTACATAATTGAGTTCTGGCATAGGGTGTGGTTAAATATAACTAGTGTAAGTATAGCATTTTTTTGTGAGCGATGCAGCAACACATCCGATTCCTTGTATCGGTGTCATGATAGAAAATGATCGTGGCGAATTTTTGCTTGGCAAACGAAAAGGTGTCCATGGTGCTGGCGAATGGGCTGTGCCGGGCGGCAAACTTGATATGGGAGAAACGATAGCTGAAGCCGCACTCCGAGAAGTCAAAGAAGAAACAGGACTCGACGTCACATTTGAGTCGATCATTGCCGTCAATGATGATCTCGAATGGATCAGTGATAACAGACAATATGTCACATTCATCATCAAAGTCTTATCTACCTCTGGTGAACCTGTCTGCATGGAACCGCACAAGTGTGAAGAGCTCAGATGGTTTGCGTTAGACGCACTCCCAGATAATTTGTTCAACCCCACCAGAAGAGCTTTTGTTCATCTTAGAAACAACACGTTTTATACGCCATAACTATCCACACATTGCTGCATTACTATATTAAGGCATACTATCAACATGTTCCTCCCCCTGCCAGAGGGGGAGGTTAGGAGGGGAAGGGAGAAATTGCAGACAATGCAACCACCCCTTTGTCCCCTCCGTAAAATGGAGGGATTTCCCTCCGACAAAACAAATCATTATGAACATCATCTCACGCTATTTTGCTTGGCTCCAAAAGGACAATCCTGTCGGCGAAGTCGTCAACTACCCAGAACTTACCGATGACGGAGAGACCTCACTCAAAGGGGTCTATATTGTGGGTGACCTTACGGGTATTCCTCTCTTGAAGCTCGCTACTGTTGGCGCCGCCAAAAAAGTCCACCAACTCGAATTTACCAAAGAGTGGAAAAAAAACCGCAAACGATTTGATGAGTTTGATGCCGATGCTGAACTGCAAAAAAACAAAGGCGACAAAAATGAAGACAACTCGTATGATGTCGTCATCGTCGGCGCTGGACCAGCTGGCCTCTCGGCAGCGATAGAGGCGCACAAACGTGGCTACTCGTACATCGTCCTCGAAGCAGCCGACCGCCCGTTCAACACGATCGAAAACTTTCCCAAGGGCAAGCCGATGTTTTATGAACCGGCTGACTACGATGAGTCTGAGACCGAGCTCACCATGACCGGTGAGACCAAGGAAACGCTCATCGATCACCTCAGCAAGATCATCAGTCAATATGAGCTCAATATTGTCTATGGCAAACGCGTAGAAACAATCGAATCACTCGGCGACGCCGGCCACAACATCGTCACAAAAGATGAAACCTACCAAGCCCAAAAAACCATCCTCGCTATCGGCAAAAGCGGCAACCACCGCAAGCTTGGTGTGCCTGGCGAGTCACTTCCCCATGTCTACAACAAGCTCTACGATCCAAATGAATACAAAGGACAAAGCGTCCTCGTCGTGGGTGGTGGTGACAGTGCGCTCGAGAGTGCGCGACTCTTGGCATCAGCTGGTGCAGTAGTCACCCTCTCCTACCGCGGCGCTGAATTCAAGCGGCCAAAGCCAGGCAACATCCTTGCCATCCAAGACCTAGAAAAAGAAGGCAAGCTCACGCTCCTCATGAATAGCGATGTCAAAGAAATTCGTGAAGGCGAGGTAGATATTACCGTGGGTGAAACAGTTGAAAAGAAAAAGGCAGACACTGTCTTCCTGCTGCTTGGAACTGAACTCCCGTACGAATTTTTCCGCCGCAGCGGCATCAAGATAGAAAACGCCCGCACCCAAATGACCTGGTGGTGGATGGCGCTCTCTGTTGCGTTTGCCAATGTGATCTACTTTGGGAAAGCTTCTGGTGGTATCGTCGGCGCGCACGTAGGGGCGTCTGTTGAAAATGTTGTCAGCGGCTCACTCTTTGACATTATGTTCAAAGTCATTGCTTGGGCAAGTATCGTGGCGATGGCTGTGACTATTCCGGTTGTTGGTTTTGATCTCGCGCGCAATTGGAAGCGATACTTTGCGAGCAAGTGGCACTATATCAAACACGGCTTTTTCTTCTTCTCGATTGTCCTGTTTCTCGTCTCGTTTTTTGGCAACAAATACTTTGACTTCAACCTTGGCGACAAAGATCCCTACTTCTGGTATGGCTTCCTCTATACCGTCGCCATCGCGCTCTTTGGTGCCAGGAGGATTGCAACGAGCAAAAAGAAATACGTCACCTACCAAACAACACTGCTCTTTCTCATTCAAGCGCTTCCCCTCTTCTTCATCCCAAACTTTATCCTGCCATGGATGAATGACCTCGGCCTCATCCACCCATGGATTGTAGAGCATGTCTTCCTTGGCGGTGAGTGGTGGCGTTTTGTTGGCTTTATCCTGGCTTGGCCACTCTTCTTTGCCAATGTCTTTACTAGCGAGCCAAGCGCGTTCTGGCTCGTCACCAGTCTCGTACAAACCTTTGTCATTATCCCGTGGCTGGTTATCAAATTTGGTAAAGGCGCGTACTGTGGCTGGATCTGTTCTTGTGGAGCACTCGCCGAGACCATGGGCAATGATTACCGCACCCTCTCACCCCATGGCGCCAGAGCCAAGAAGCTCGACAATGTTGGCCAAGTGATTCTTTTCGTCATTTTCCTCCTTACGTTCCTACACGCCCTTGGCTGGGTACCGAGTCTCTCTGGCGCACTCTACGGTGTGAACCAAGCACTCATGGGTGGCTACAAACTTATCGTCGACACCTTCCTCGCCGGCACCGTTGGCGTCGGCCTCTACTTCTTTTTTGGTGGCCGCGTCTGGTGCCGCTTCTTCTGCCCGCTTGCTGCGCTGATGCATATTTACAACAAGTTTAGCTCTTGGCGAATTCTTTCGGATAAGAAGAAATGTATCTCTTGCGGTCTCTGTACCAAGAACTGTCACATGGGGATTGACGTCATGGGCTACGCCCAGACCGGCCGCGTGCTGGACGATGTGGAGTGTGTGAACTGTAGCAAGTGTATCGATGTGTGTCCGACGGGTGTGCTGAGCTTTGGGCGATACAAACAGTTTTGGAAGAAGTAGAGCCCTGGCCTGTCATTGCGAGGAGTGCGTAGCAACGACGCGGCAATCTTCTACATAGCACAGCTGCAATGACAGATATTATGAAACAATACCTCAACCACTTACTTCTCGGAGCGTACATCATCAGTACGCTTCTTTTGGTGTCTCTCGGCAACCCACTCGACTCCCCTGCCACACTCACCAGCATCCTTCTCGGCCAAGCAGTCCTCTATCTTGTCCTGATCAAATACAACATTTCAACCAAACAAACACTCATTACAGCCGGCACTATTAGTATTATCTACATGTTCATGCCGGCGTACTTCAACGACTTCTGGCGGTTTCTCTGGGATGGCAAGCTCTCGCTGGCAGGCATCAATCCATATAACCTCACACCATGGGAAGTGTTTGATACGCCAACGCTTGCACATCTTACCAACGTGCCGTACTGGGATCTCCTCTACTTCAAGTGGAGCAACACTATCTACCCACCCACACTGCAGTACATCTTTCTCTTAGCAAATCTCATCAGTGCTGACTCAGCGTTGATGCTCAAAGTCATCTTGCTTGGGTTCACGTGGGGAAGTATCGGTCTTGCCATCAAATTGCTTGAGGCCTTTCACCTCCCTCGCACCAACATCGCCTGGCTCGCCCTGCACCCGCTCTTTCTCTTTGAATCTTTGGCCGGCACGCACCTCGAGCCCATCATTATCTTTTTCATCTTCCTGACAATTCTTTTGTGGAAACAAGGCAAGTTGGTCTGGGCAAGTATTGCTTTTGGCGCGACTATTCTGACGAAGTTTTTCCCACTGCTCCTAGGACCATTGTTTCTTATTGGCAAAAGCACGTCATCTCGAGTGGTTCCATCACGTAGTGATGAGAGAATCGAGAGATCTGGGCGGTTAAACGCAGCAGATTTCTCCAGGCGTTACGCTATCGCTTCACTTAGTCGAAATGACGTAGTAAGGATACTTCAATATTCACTATTCACTATTCTTACTTTGATCTTATTATATCTTCCATTCACCCTCACCACCGACCTCTCACACCTCACTGAGTCACTAAGCACCTTCTCCGGCGAATGGGTGATGTCTCCTGGCATCTTTGCTGTCATCGCTGCAACTGTCGGCAGTCTTAGGACCAAGATGTTGCTAAGTATCATCACTATCATCATCGCCCTCTACCAATACTGGCAATACAAAAAGCATGGTGACATCATGCAAGCTGCTCATAATATTTTTTTCTGGCTTCTAGCATTATCTTCTGTTGTCTTTTCTTGGTATACGCTTTGGCTCGTAGCCTTCCTCCCATTTATCCGTCGCCGCTGGCCGACGATCCTTCTCTCGACCCTGATCGCAACCCAATACCTGCTTATTCGTTTTGATGTTGCCGACAACACTCACAAGTATCTCGAGAACGGCGAAATCCTCTGGCATCAATTGCTGGTTTGGGTCCCTACCTTGGCCATGGTATGCTGGCATCAGTATCGTAAAAAGAAATATGAATAACACCGTCATCGTCCTCTACGCTCGTCTTCCTAGCCCTGACATGGTCGGCAAGACAAGAGTAGGCAACGCAATCGAAAACCAAAACCTCGCCAACGGCCTCGCGCTCGCGCTGATCCTTGACGCGTATGATCGATACAAACCCGTGGACAGCGAGTATGATTTTGTCTGGTACTATCGTGGGGACTTGTTTGATATAGACACCCAAGCATTTCCCGCCATCACCAAATGGATCAAACAACCGGAGGGAGACATCGGTGTAGGGATGAAAACGATTCACAAACAACTGTCAGAGACATATGAAAAAGTGATCATCGTCGGTTCGGACATTCCACTGATTTCTCGCGCGGTTATTGGAGACGTCATAGCAGCACTCGATACACATGACGTTGCGATCGCACCAGTCGCCGACGGCGGCTACGGTCTCCTTGGAGCTCGTCAGTATACAGACCTCTACTCAGACATTTCCAACTGGGAGTCCGGCACCTCAGGCTATCACCTTGTAGAAGACACAACAGCGCTATGTACAGCGCAAAACATCACCCTTTGGCAGTACGAGCCAACACTCTTTGATATTGACTACCCAGCCGACCTTGTGCTTCTCTATAAGAAGCTAACCGACAGCCCGGAGCTAGAGGCCGCTATGCCGCGCACTGCAGCCTGGCTACGTGAATACCAACACCTCCTATGACCACCCACTGGAAAAAAACAAATGAAGCCACTGTCTTCGAGCGGTACCGCACCGTGCTCCAAAAAGACTTTGATATGCCAAACGGTGAATCAGCATCATATGATGTGATCAGCGGCGCTGACACCGTATGTCTGGTAGCTATCACGACGGATGACCAAGTCCTCCTCGTCGAACAGTTTCGCCCTGGCACAGAGCGCGTACATCTTGACCTCCCCGGTGGAGACATCGACCCAGGCGAAGACGCAGCAACAGCTGCCAAACGTGAGCTCGAAGAAGAAACAGGCTACACAGGCGACGTTGTAAGTGTGCACACCTATCCTATCGATGCCTATCACACAGGCCTGCGCAATGTTTTTGTCGCGACAAACTGTGTACCTCTAGAAAACCAAGTTCGCCACGTCGATGTACACGAATATATCTGCCTGAATAAAATATCACTACCAGCATTTCGCACCCATTTGCAAACTGGTTATATCACAGACATTGCAGCGGGCTACCTCGCCCTCGACCATCTCAACCTGCTATGAAATATTCCATCATCATCCCAACATACAACGAAGCAACGTCTATCAAGGCGATGTTGCTTCAGTTTGGTGGTATGCAGCTTGACAGTGTAGAGATCATCGTCACCGACGGCTCGCCAAATGACAAGACAGTGAAAGCAGCCAAAAAAGCGGCCAAGCTCTGGCAGCTTCCGATCACCGTCGTCGAGCAAGCTGGTGGCCCTCGTAGTCTCAATATGAACAGCGGTGCAAACGTCGCAACGGGAGAAACGCTCGTATTTCTTCATGCCGATACAATCTTGCCAGACAACTGGCAGCAACAACTGTCACAAGCGTTGAAAAACAACGTCCAAGCAGGTGCATTTCGCATCAAGTTCAACAATCCGTTTTGGATGTATCGAGGGATCGCTATGTTTGCCAATACAAGAGCAAGTAACCTAAAAATGTATCATGGTGACCAGACTATGTGGATGACTAGAGAGGTGTTTGATCGTCTTGGTGGGTTTGCCACGGAACCACTCATGGAAGACGTGATCATATCTCAGGCCTTCAAAAAACACGCACTGCGAACGACTTTATTGGACGGCCCCGTGATCACCTCGGCGAGACGTATCGAAACATTTGGATGGGTACGCAGCACACTACGATATTTTCTTCTCAAGACCCTATTCAAACTAGGCGTGTCTCCAAAGACACTGGTAAAAATCTACGAAACAAAACGTGACGCCCGCGGACGAGTTGATGTCTAATCTACCTCTTTTTGCCACAGACATTCCCCCACTGTTTTCCCTGCACACCCCCAATACGGCGCAGAGACGTCGCTAATATATTCTGCAATCTGTTCTGCACTCCGGTACCCAGCCGGATCTTTTTGTATAGATTCGAGAACAGCTGCGCTCGAGCTTGGCACCATGACGGGTGCATCAAGTGAGAGGTCTGAGATAAGTTTCACGACATTGGGCCTATCTGTTGGCGCGACTGTTTGAAATGAGGTCAGTAGTTCATCAATCGGAAAGTCAGCCCGAAGCTGCGTGCCACTTTCAAGCGCACGAGCAAATTCTTGATACAAGTCGTTGGTATCTCCACGCACAAGCCCAAAGCTGCCAGTATTATCCGCAATCATGTCTTTGTAGTTCCAGTAAGTGATCGGCACACCATGAGCTAGATAGCGATAGAGAATGTATTTGTCTGAATGACGCGCCCACCAATCTTCGGCCCAGTTCCCTACTTCACCTATGAGCACAGGCACACCTAGTGATGTCATCTGGTCAAATAGCTTGGCGTTTTCTTCGGCGGCACTGCGACCAAAGCCATAAAAGTGTGGCGCATACTGTACACCACTATCTATCTGGAGAACGGACTCGATGTTGAGAGATATGTTGTTTGGTTGGACGAGGATAATATGTCCGTAGCCAGACAGTCTGAGCTCATCAATCGCTTTGGCATACCAAATGGCAAGATCAACATCTGATGGTGCTTGAGACTCATTGAGAAGATCAATACCATACAGCCAAGGGTTGCCGTTGTAGCGCATACCTATGTCTACCAACAGATCTATTGCTTCTTGTTGCGAGTCTGGCATATGCCAAAACATCGCTTCACCGACAGAGTCTGCATGCGGCAAGGTACTCTGCGTCTCAGCAGCGCTATGATGATCAAGCATGCAGTACAGTTCAAATTCTTCGCACCAACCCATCGCACGGTCCAAGTACACGAAGGCCTCTTCTGGAATGTTCCCATCATCAGCTCGAACAAAGTCCTTGGCATGAAATGGGATACGAAGAAGATTGACACCAGCTTCTTTCAGAAATGCGATGTCATCACGAGTAATAAAGACATCACGGTAGTCACGAACAAACGCTTCAGTAGATACTCCTGTCGGCACAAGAATATGGTCTAACCCAAGCCGGATCTGGTGTTCGGCAAAATTGTTCTCGTAGGTTTGTCCCTCGTGTGGACCGAGCTCCCAGAGATAGCCTTCGAGAACCAGCCACTGACCTAGGTTCATCCCGACGGTATATAGTTCATCACCATCATTGCCACGAATGGTATCGCCTTGTACAAATGCGACACCTTCAGCGGGAAGATAATGGTCAATAAATGGGTTTTGCAACAATGCGACGGCTGGTTTTGTCACCTGCATAGCCCAGATGATAAAAAGCGCTGACAACGTCAAACAAAAAACCGAGATGCCGATCAGCAGCTTGGTTTTGCTAGCAATAGATGCTATTGGAGACACAGTCCGCATACTAAGACAATTCTTCAAACTCACCAGTAGCTTTGTTTTTTTTGCAGTTGTCATGGGTAAAGTAGCGGCCGTTCATCGCAACATAGACGCCGTGTGGCAAGGTCTGAGCAAAAGCAAAGGCCGAGCCAAGGTTGAAAAGTCCATCAGAACTACCAAATTTGTACGGGATCATCGCCCCAACGAGTACGACTGTTTTGTCCTGCACATGTTTGGCAAGATACGTCGCTGTCTCAGGCATAGTGTCTGTGCCATGAGTGACGATGACGCGTTCTTCTTTTGCGGCATTGATATTACTAGCAATAATCTTTCTATCAGCATCAGTCATGTTGAGACTGTCTATCATCATAAGCGTGCGAGTTTCTACAGGGACACGATTCCTCCCCAAGCGAAGCATCTCTGGAAGATGTGTTTCCTTGAAAAATAGTGACCCATCAAGCTCGTTGTATTCCTTATCAAACGTCCCTCCTGTAAGCAAAATTCGTATTGACATAGTTGTCAGTTATAGTCGTTCAATATATTCGTCGCGAACCAGCTCAAACGCTGCGCGCTCGTCGTCGACAATAGGGTCTCCAGCTGGCAGCTCAAGCGTAAGCGGATTGACGAGTGAACCGTTCTTGGCGATCTCGTAGTGCAGATGCGGCCCCGTGGACCACCCAGTTGACCCAACAAATCCGATGGTCTGTCCCTGCGTTACGCGTGCACCAGCTTTGATCCCTTTGCCAAAGGCAGAGAGATGCGCGTAGTGCGTGCTATACGTACTGTTGTGTTTGATTTTGATAAAGTTGCCGTAGCCAGTCTTCCACCCGGCAAACGTAACCGTTCCATCTCCCACTGAGACGATTGGTGTGCCTTGTGGCGCGGCGTAGTCGATGGCTTTGTGAGAGGTGTTCTTGCCGAGGACGGGGTGAAAGCGACGGCCAGTAAACCCAGAGGTGATGCGTGAAAAACGAAGTGGCGCCTTGAGGAACTGGCGGACAAGTGAGTTGCCATTGGCATCATAGTAGCGAAGTTTGCCATCCGCATCTGGGAACCGAAAGCCGGTATACTCCACACCTTGATTTACATACTTCACCGCAAAGATCTTGCCCGGCTGCGCAGGCTTGCCATCACGACTACGACTCTCATAGACGATACTAAAGCTGTCACCAGGCCGCACAGCAGTGTTGAAGTCGATACTCCACGCAAGGACTTCAGCCATGCGGATGATTGCAGCTTCTTCTAACCCTACGTTTGCCGCCGCAAGAAAGAGTGACTCATCGACTGTTGCAGAAATTTCTTTGACGGAGACATCATACGCGATCTGTTGTTCGTAGACACCAAAAGTCTCACCGTCTTGTTCGACCACAGCTGTCGTCTCAGAATCAATATCGTATTCAAATCGATGAATAAGTTCGCCACGTTTTACAAAAATGATATCAGAGCCCAATTTGACTGATGTAAAGTCATGAATGTCAGCAGCGATCTCAAGAATTGATAATGTGTCTTCATAACTATAGCCGTACTGCTCTAGAATTGTGGCAAACGTCTCGCCTTCGGCAACGGTATGAACAATACGCATTTCGTCTCCAGTATAGTCTGGTGGAGTATCAGGCCCACCAACTGCTGAGATCTGTTCTCCTGCAACCTCAAAGACAAATGGCGACTCATACGGTGCCACTTCGGGTAAAGCTGTTTTTTGATAAAAAAATATCGCTACACTAACGAAAAAAATGAGGACGAGATATTTCTGCATAACAGGATTTCTTTGCCTTCATTGTACGTGAAATACCTTCAAATGGCAACCCTACACACTCTTTTTCTTTGTTGCCTGAGGTGCTAGGTGATTCATCATGAGTGAGCCAATGAATGTACTCGCAATGCTGACAATGATAATGTTGGTCGCAAACAGTTCATTGATAAGACCAAACTGAACACCCGTATAAGCAATAGCAAATGAAGTAGACAATCGTGGCACGGTTGCCCAGCCCAAAAACATGCTCACACGATGAGGGTAGCGTTCGAGCCTCCCGATAAGATATCCACTAGAAACCTTGGAAAGGATAGCAATGGCGGCAGCAACAACAGCAAACCAAATACCACCAGACGAATGAAGGACTGAGTCAAGATTGAGCGTGATGCCAACAGTGACAAAGAAGATAGGAACAAAGAGCCCATATCCAAGTGTACGAAACTTATTGAGCAACTCGTCGCTCTCGAGTATTTCAGATAGAAGGAGCCCAGCGACAAATCCGCCGATCACGGCATGCAATCCCAATATATCAAAGAGAACAACGGCACCAAGGAGAAGCGCCACCGCAACACGCAACTCGGTCTCAAACACTTTGGAAGCGGTCGTATGAAAAAACCGGCCATGTCTCGCATGAAAATAAGCGCGTATCTTGGGGAGAGAGAGTCGTATAAGAATAATGATCGCTACGGCAGAAATATAAAACGCAGGTAACGGTAGGGCCGCTTCGGTTGCATTGAGTTGTAGATACAAGGAAAGTAAAAGTAAAGCAATAAGATCAGAAAGAAGTGTGCCCGCAACAATAAGTGAGCCACACATCTTCTGTACTTTTTTGTGTGTCTCCAAAAATGGGATGATCACCGCAACAGACGTAGACATAAAAACCGCGCCCATAAGAAGCGACGGGAGCACCCTAAACCCGAACCACCAAGAGACGGCAACCCCACAACCAAATGGGATGACTCCGTTGACAATGCTAAAGGGGATCGCCTTGGCTCGTATAGTTTTGATCGTCGAGAGTTTGGTCTCAAGGCCGGCGAGAAACATGAGAAAGATCAATCCGACCTCCGCGAAAAATGCGAGCACAGTGTCTTCCTGCACAAGTTGGAACCCAGAATCACCAATCACTACCCCAGCCACAATCAGTGAGATCACCCAAGGCAAATGAAACTTGCGCGAAATCAAAGAAAATAACAGTGACGCAACAAGAATAATGAAAAATGATGTGAAAGATAATGAAAACATGGGTGACAGGCAATATCAAAAACTAGTGTAAGTATACACTAGTTTGTTGAACACTTCGAGTGCTGATTCTGCTATTGTGCTTGGAGGACAGCGAGAACATCCTCAGCATGCCCGGCTGGCTTTACCTTTTCCCAAACGTGCACAATCTTACCAGACGGATCAATCAAAAAGGTAGAACGTGTCGTTCCCATATACTCTCGCCCCATAAACTTCTTGAGTTGCCAGGTACCAAAGGCTTCCATGAGTTTGTGTTCCGGGTCAGCCCAGAGCGGAAAGTTGAGTGATTGTTTTTCGATAAACTTTTGGTGAGACTTTTCACTGTCCTTGCTCACTCCTATCACCACAGCCCCAGCTTTTTTGAGCGGTTCGATACTATCTCTGAAGCTACATACTTCGGTAGTGCAGCCAGGAGTATTGTCACGTGGATAGAAAAACACTACCACCCAAGATCCCCTCAGGTCAGCGAGTGAAGCATCTTCCCCATCTTGATCGGTAATCACCACATCTTGTGGTGCATTGTCGTCTACAGTTAACATATGATGTTGATAACAAATACAGCCGGCAGCGTTGCCGGCTGTAGTGTAACACATGACCTATTATAGTTGTCCAATACGCTCCATCGTTCGAAGCAATGCGTCATACTTTGGTGCATTGGCGCGTGTCGAGTATTGGTATGGCTTGTAGCCAAATGCTTCATAGTTGAATTCACTCGGGGCATGCGTCTCGGTAAAGTGTACAAATAGTCCTCCACCAATTTCTTCCCAGATACGGAAGAGATTATCATAGAGTGTGCCCATGTTGGCATGCGTATTGACCTCTTGGGTAAACGTTGACCCATAAAAGTGCTGTCCACCTTCGTACGCGATGAGTGGGATATTGTAACGATCGGCTAGTGACTTGTTGGCTACAAGTGAGTCACGAAATGGGCCGTTCATATGCGTGATCGCGTCACTGATATATGCCTCTGCTGATGCACGACTAAAGGTGATCCCATCATACGCATCCTCTTGAACGTACGGACCGATCGCAAAGGCATCAGCCTCATCACCACAGCGACTACCGCCATTGGCTACATTGATCGGACAGTCAAGGACCTGCTGGCCAGGATAGTCCCAACCTGCCTGCCCAGCCATTACACAGATCACACGATCTGTTCCAAAGACGCCTCGCCAGATATTACAAACCTCAACACTACGAGCACCAAGCCAATTGAGCGCCACATGATAGTCCTGCGTTTCTTCACCGCTGATATTATTCCAGCGTGCGCGTCCTTGCGCTGCAGCGTAGGCTTGGCCTTCGCTATATGGCGGCGCGCCATTCCAAAGCTCATTGCCTAGCTCTACGTAAACGTTGAGCCGACTGTCAAGTGTATCGTACACTGCGTTCGCCATATTGCGTACATAGCTGTCATCGGCGTTGATCGGGACATTAACCCACTGGTCAGAGTTGGTTTCATTGGCTAGCAGTGACATAGCTTCGATTGGACCACCATAACGTCCACCATAATGAGCACTGTCGAGTGTCTTGCGTTGACTCCACGGAAGACCGCTTCCATAGATCTCCGCGTCACCAGCAAAATGAATACCTCTAATCACTGAAAACGGTGTGATCTCAGAGATATATGCCGTATGAAACAGGTCATCCCGAGACTGTCCTGGTCTGATCACCTGAATATTGCGGAGGTAGTTGCCAGTACTATTTGGATCAGTTTCGGTGATACGCACCATGACCAACAGTTCACCACTATACTCATTGATGCGTAGGGTCATCCGACCAGCACCATGATCTATGGTCTGCCCCGTCGCACCATGGATCTCAAAGGTGAGCGATCCTTCGCCGTCGTAATACACGTCATAGTCACCAGCAGGAAAGGAGTTTGGCAACTCTGCCGCCAATATAAGTGCATGAACACTGTCGAGTCGGCGTCCATCAGTAAGTGTCATCGAGCGCACATAGCCATGTTGATCAAGATCAAGAAGTTGGCGACTGTTGTTGTCGAGCTGCACATCATTGTGCGTTGCAAACCACATTCCACCCGGATGTGACTCCACAGCTACACCAGCATGCTTCATAGCATTGGCAAATCGCCAATTGGTCGTAAAGTATTCGGTCCCTTGCAAGTTGAGCCCTAGACGAAACTGGCTCGGATCAGGACGAGTACCATTGCTGACATTGTTCCCACTTGAGGGGTTGGTCGGCGTTGGATCAGGATCTGGGGTCGGGGTTGGGTCTGGGGTAGGATCTGGTGTGACGACGACGGTGTCTGAGCTGCCAGTGTCGCTACCTGCATCTACAGAGCTACTCCCAGCGAGGCGAAAGCCAACGCTCGTACAAGCACTACTGTCACTACTTTCTCCACGACGATATTGATCACAACGGATTTGCTCTTGGGCAACTTGCCAGGCAATCTCTTGCATATGCTGACGGAGCGCCGAAGTGATACAGATCGGCGCACCAGCGTTTGGCATATCGGTCGTCACGCTCGCACATTCGACCACACCACCCATATAGCCAGCTGGCTCTGGGAAGATCTCAAAATCATGTCTCGCAGAAAGTGGAAGCCCTACCGGAGAGCGTTCCATCATCGTCGCATAGGCAACAAGTGACACAAAGTAGTACCCCACATTGGTCAGATGAATATTGTCACCGTGAAGCAGCAGATTGGATGAGATCAACTCAGCAGCACTGTTGGTCTGTGTTGTCTCAAACCCTGGGGCAGGATTGCTGGCACCTGGGGCCATGCTCTCCATGAGCCGTGCAAGTCCTTCGGCAGATGGCACAAAGCGAATGTTCGGACGGTTGATTGTATTTACCACTTGTTGCCACGACTGTGTTTGTGCGCGGAGCTTGGCCGGATAGCTTGCAGGATCAGTGTAATCAGCACTGGTCATCTCATCGTACCAATAGTTGTAAAGGTAAAACCGTGGCACACGCCCACCAGACTGGTCTACTTGAGGACCACATTGTGAGAGATCATGCGTATATTGGAGCCAACGTGGGCCCATCCAAGTCTGTGATGGTTGATTGGCAATGCTGCTCTGGCAAGTATGACCAAGGTCATACTCACTCTTAGCATCACGATCATACGTGTCAAAGATACTCGAATCACCAGCAAGAATCGCAGTGTTGAGCCAATCAACAACGCCAGAATGTTCGGCAACAAGCACCGCGTCATAGCTTGCAGGCGTTGTCCCTTGTACGTATATGTCACCATAGTTGGCACGAGTAGCAAAGATGTCGTTGCCACTACTGCCTACACTACTTGGCAAACGATCATCACACCCACCAGCACCACTATCAAAGTGACTTGAGAGATCAATCCGACCAGCAACTTGGCAGTGTGCCTGAGTCAACGTTGCGTTAGTGTTTGATTGCAACGCAGTGTACACTGGTAATGCAGAGTTGACGCCACTGTGCCCAATAAAGTAGGCGTTGAGACTTGTGTGCGCCGCAAAGCTTGGCGTCGCACTGCCACCAGAAGAAGAACTACCACTATCTATAGGAGCACTACCACTACCTGAGCTGGATCCTGAAGGTGATCCACCACCTGATGAACCACTGCCTCCAGCAGAGCCCCCACCACTAGATGAGCCACTCTGAGAAGAAGAACCACCCGAACCACTATTACTCGTGCTTCCCGTAGATGGCACACTGACAACAGTATCAGCTCCACCAGAGATATTCTTGAGACTCACACCACGACCAACTGATCCGCGAGGACTATCAAATATCTGCTGAGATGATGGCAGGACAGCGATCCTATCTTCACGATAGTCGCGCTTTACATCATCAAATGATGAGATACGGCGTTTGTAGTAGCCACTACTATTGCGTTCGAGGATAAATACATCCGGATCACCAGCATACTTAAACACAAGGCTCCCAGGATAATCCCCAATGCCGTTGATCCGAGACCCGACACGGTACGATTCAAAAACTTCTGGAACGACATCCTCAATCTGGGAAAAATCATAGCCAAGATCACGAAACGCTGTTTCAGAACCAATCGGATACACCTGATCATCAAGACGGATATACACATCTGGATCTGTGACCGTCTTGATCAATGATCCATTATCAAATGTGCGACGAGTCCCCCACGGAAGAAATGACAATGGGTCGTCAGGAATACTCGCGATCACATCGGCAGAAACCGTATCAACATCAATCCAACTCGTAAAGTGAGAAAAGTACACATCCGGATTTTTGATCGGCCGCTTGGTGCAGCTATCCGAAACATAATACACGCTGTTGTCACTTGGCGACTTGTATGGATGCCGCGCTGACAGCGGGCATGATGACTGGGCCAGTGCAACACTGCCTAGACCAGCTGAGACAAAGATGGCGAGCAACAGTGAACGAAGATATTTGATCACAGAATCTGACATACAATTGAATATATTAAGTATACTAGATACACAGTATACCAAGCAAAAAATACCCGTTCAATGATGTGTATAGTTATTGAAAGATAGACACTTGCAAACTATGGTACCCCATCTTCTTGTTATGCTCGGGCGAAGATCTTTGTCCATTTAGAACTTGTAGTGATATAGAGAGCCATCCACAAGAACCCTATTGATGAAACTTTGTGCGCAATGGAGCATCACCTATTACTTCAGACTCATGCACCATGATAACATTGGCTACCTGTGTGAGCAGTTGTCCAAGAGGAACATCATACTCAAAATCTGTATCATGCGTGTTGATGATCGTTGCGGTATTTGTTTGCTCATCATAGCGACGAATACAATAGGCATGTTTACCCACCACATGTTCTTTCTTTGGCTGAAATCTATCTTTGACACGATCTATCAATCCGCCAAACCCCTGCCGTCGATTGGGGCTGTGTTCTGGTCTTGTACCGGCAATTTGTAATACGTTCTCAATATATTTGCTTGTACTCAACATATACAATGGAGATCCATGATCAACACTTCCAGGAGGCAACGAAGCCAAAAATGTTCGGACTTCACTGCTCTTTGAAGCTAGATGTTGTTGATTATTAGTAGGGATAATCACATCTTTGGCTGTACTACTCCCATGTAACATTTCATAGGCACGCCATGGATACCCACCTTCATATACTTTTCCGGCTACAGTATGTCCCGCTTCATTGTCACGTTGCTCGTTGATGAGTCGCTGCATAGCACGTTCTACGATCTTATCCCCTTTTGATCCAGAAAGACTTGTTTTGGCTCGTTCACTTTCCAATAGATCTTTCTCTGTAACAGGTATATCACGATATGTCTGTGTATTCCTATCATATAAGTGCACCCGATACGACGCTTCACCTTGTGCTGTCTCTTCCACATGTACCTTACTCAGCAGCAGCATTTTCCCATTTGGATGGTTTTTGATAGAGTCGAGTGCTGCCAACGCATAGCAGTCACCTACACGTCCTTGCTTCATAGGATGACGGATATCACCATCCCACAATTCTTTTTCGATAACATCTTGGCGTTCTCTATCTATATGCTCTACCCGAAGAGATTCTAGTTGCAATTCCATTTCTTTAATCACTGTCCTTGCATCAATAGTTTGCTTCATGTGCTCACCATATACCGTTAACGAATCCTTGAGTGGGACCTTTGTTTGGAGATAGCGTTCTTTTTGTTCTACGTGATCTTTCAACGCAACAATTTGCTCTTTCGCATGGCGAATGTATGTCAACTTTCTACGTAACATAGACTCTTTGACTACTCTTTCAACAGCTTGCTGTACCGCCTTTCCAGCACTTTTTTGTGCTTGATCTATATACACACCCAACAATACCAAGCTTGCTTCGTGTTGATCTTTTTCTTCTTGCTGACGAGATTCCTTTGCATGATGTGATTGCCCCCTGAGAGGCTCTGTCGGTTCTTCATCAAGATGATTTATCTCTGGCGATACCCAAACACCAGCTTTTTCTTCTTCCTCTTCTCCCCCTACATCGATAGCGTCAAAAACACTATCTTCAATATGAAATGCACCAGGATTAGAAGAACGTTCAGTATGCTGTAACACTGTTCCAAGTTCTGTCTCAGGTTCAGACTGACCAGGGATATCGATGGTCTCATCATCTCTTGGAACTGCTTCCAGCGTAGATGCATTTGGGTCTTCGCCAATTTGTGTCAAATGGTCTTCATTGAGACAAGATGCTCCTAGTGGTTCTATTTCTCCCCGTCTCACATCAATTTTCATTGGCTTGTCTCCCATACACAGATATTACACATGACACGCTCCCCCACCACGTTTGTCAAAGTAGTGTTGGTGATACTCCTCGGCAGGCCAAAAAGTTGGTGCGGGTTCAATTGTAGTGGCAATAGGCCCATCATGATTTCCGTTCGCGTCCTCAGCTTTTTTGGAAGCTATCGCGATAGCTTCCTGTTCTTCGGTGTAGGTATAGATGACACTTCGATATTGATTACCTACGTCAGGTCCTTGGCGATTTACTTGGGTTGGATCATGCATCTTCCAAAATGCCTCAAGTAGTGTTTCATAGGAAAGCAGCTCTGAATTAAACTCCACCTGACAGACTTCTGCGTGACCGCTTTTGTGTCCACAGACAATCTCATAGGTGGGATTATCAACATGACCACCGGCATACCCAACCAATGTTTTTGTTACGCCGGGAATCTTGTTGAAGGATTGTTGTACTCCCCAAAAACATCCGGCTCCAAATGTTGCTACTTGTGTACTCATATGTCTTTCTGATTACTGTATACTGATTCCTGATTACGTATCAAAACCCGTACCCATACGCTCCATACCCCGGCACATTCACATAGCCACGAGTATTGCCTCGGTCATAGTTGCCAGCACTGTAAACTCCACTAGACCAAAAGTTGTCGCCAGAACTGCCACCGGCCGCTTGGGCGATGGTGACGAGATTGCCAAGCGGAGTGTAGTTGCCAGCGACGCCATAGTTGCCTTGACTGTCGAGCCAGTAGGCAGCCGGCTCTACCGGTGCGCCAAAGAGCGCCGTAAGATACGCTACTTCGACGGCTGAGATCTCACGACCATTGATGAGGATCCCTGCCGTACCAGCGGATGCATCACGACTGAGCGCTGGAAATACCAATCCTGCCGGTCCTACACCATACGGCTCGCTCCCAACAAGCCCATACAGCCCGCTCGCACTGTCATACCAATAGTCGCCGTAAATAGGGTCAGAACCACCAAGTGCAGAGACGAGTAACGCGATCTCAGCATCCGTCAGTGTTTGTCCATTGACGGTGATTGTTTGCGCTGCTGTAGGTTGAACTTCTTCTATGGTTTCAGCCAATTTCTTACCATCCGCTACTTCTTCTGTAGACTCAAAAAGACTGGGGATCGCATCACCAAATTCATTATGTTCAAATGGATCCTGTTCATCTACCTTAGTGCCCCCTGTTGGGTCTTTTGTTACTGGAATCCCTTGTGAATCAGAGCGCGGATTGCCAAGCGCAGCCCCAATCATGATAAGGAGGATAACACCAGCACCTACTCCAGCGCCAATAAGATATTCTTTTTTCATACTGTTTACGAATTATTGTTCCTTGTTTTTTGCTTTATTGCTCCAACAGCCAATCCTCAAACGCCACCATCCCAGCATACGTCTCAGGAAATTCACTCACGTCAGGAAACTCAAGATTGATAATCTTAGTATACACTGCCTCTATCAATGCTTCGAGTCGGGTGACGTCTGCGTCGGTAATACTGTACGGCAGGCGGATGATTTCCTTGCTCCCCTTTAGTGACGCGTATTCGATCACACCGCTGTTCACATTGAGCTGATGATAGTCTCGGGAACGCTCCACCAGCAACTTGTAAAATGTCAGCTGGCGTTTGTAATTATGAAACTGTACTTTTTCGGTGTCAGTCTTTGGCTTCCATTCGCGGTGCGCCTTACCAGTTTTCACATCAAAGACTGTTGCCACATCATCTTTTGTGACCAGTCTATCTATCTTACCGGTGATGTGCGCGTTGCCGATGAGTACGGCTTGCAGAGAAAAGTCGAGCTCCACATGATCATCCTCATGGGTATGTTCGAGCAAAAATGGATGATACATTGCAAGCACACGGACCGCTTCTTCTCGTTGTTTTTCAAATCCTTCGCTGTTAAGTCCAGACTTTAGCAGTGCTTGCTCAAAATGAGCAACGGTCTCTTCAAGACTTGGTGGTGTGCCCAGCTTCTTTTGCAACACGACAAATTCGGCCGCGGCATGCATAGCGGTACCGTAGGCAGCGTTGTCACTGAGCGGTTGTGGAAAGCGCAAGAGATTGGTCTCGAGGAAATGCTGCGGACCGCCTCTCATAATATCCAAGAAATTGCTGAGATGGGTTACTGGCATCTTGTATCCTTCTACCAGCGGCAGCAGCAGCGCTTTTTCTTCACCAGCAAGGATGAGTGGCGCGTCAGCGAGCGCAGACTCTAGTCCACCCAGCGCCTCGGCATCATCTACCGCGGTGTGCGTGGCAGCATGAGCGTCAAGCGAGTTGTGGTCGAGGAATGACAGCCGACTAGAGAGTTTACCGTTCTTGCTCTGATAGTGCGTCATGTATAGCGTGCGCTTGGCGCGAGTGATCGCTACGAAGAACAAGCGAAGCATATCGTCGCGCGTGTCTCCTGCCGGTGAGATGCGCATGTTTTGCGGCAAGGGAAGATTGCTGCCACGCTTGCTTTTGCCCCAGACATCTTCCTGACAGGAAAGCACAAAGACGGTCTCATACTCGAGGCCTTTGGCTTTGTGCGCGGTCAGTAGCGTCACCGCATTGGCACCACTTCGAAGCGCGCTGGTGTCATGCATAGAGACGCCGTGTTCTTCGTAAATGTCGAGCGCCCGCATGGCGTCTGCGAGGAGTGCTGGCCTCGTCATGTCACGACGATAGCTACGAATAGTATCGATAAAGGTGCGCAATGATGAAAGAAAAGTAAGGTACTCTGCGCGTTGGTTTTGGAATCGGTCAGCGCCAAAGTAGTAGGCGCGAAATGGGCTGACAAATCCAGCATCACTATCCCCCTTTACGTCATCTCGAGCGACCGCTAGGGAGTCGAGAGATCTCTTAGTCGAAGCCTTTGTATAAGATTTCTCTATCTCGTCATTGCGAGCCGTAGCGGAGCGGAGGCGCGGCAATCTCTTACGTGTACCGTCTAAGATTGCTTCGTCGCTCGTACCTCGCTCCTCGCAATGACGAACATTTTTTGAAGCTCCCAAATCAACACTCATCCCACCCACCAACGCATCAATAATCCGCTCCACGGGTTCGCTCTGCGCCTTGCCAGCAAGCGCTAAGAAAAAATTGGCCATTGTGACAAACTGTGCGTTGTCACTTTCGAGCATCGCCGTCATCCAACCGCCTTCGGCTTTCCTAGCAGCGAGTGACAGTCGCCACACATCCTGACGCTCCACACCCCAAAATGGGTACTGCACTATCTCAGGAAGCAGTTGCTGCGCAGGATGCGTGAGGTCTTCGGCAAGTGAAGAGATGAACTGCAAACACGTCACCAGCTGCGTGATGTGAGGTTCGTCGAGGACATTTGTTTCGCGCTCGTAGGTGACGGGAATGTTTTGGTCAGAGAGGATTGGTGAGATGGCTTCGAGGTGCTTGTGATTACGAGCAATGATGGCAATGTCTTCTGGTGACGTACCAGCCCCAAGCAGTTTCTTGATCTCACTCATCACATAGACTTGCTCATGCAACGCATCATCAAAAGACAGTGACACGATCTCGCCACTTGTCATTTCTGGGTGCGCTGCTTCCAGTTTCTTCTCCAAGTCTTCAGTGAGATTTTCGAGGCGTTCTTCACCCTGCTGGATCAACGTGCGCGCCAAGCCAACGATCTCTGGGACACTACGATAATTTTTGGTCAGGGTGATCGTTGCGACGTCAGTGTATCGATCACGAAAGGTAAGAATGTTGGAAAGCTCCGCGCCCTGAAATTTGTAGATGGCCTGATCGTCATCCCCTACCACCATCACATTTGGCTTGCCTTCATTGGCCGCCGCGTCGGTGATCAGCTGCACCAGTCCCATCTGCGCATCATTGGTATCCTGAAACTCGTCCACCATCACGTACTGATATTGTTCTTGGAGCGATGCCAAGATCCCCTTGCGCGCTCGCACGGTGGTGAGGACGTCGAGGATGAGATCGTCAAAGTCGGCGTAGCCAGCTTCGGCTAGCGCGTTGCGATAGGTATCATAAATATCGGCAAGGTGCACTAGTCGCTCATGCGCATGCACAGCTTTTAGAATTGGTTCGCCTGTGTTATCATCTTTCTTTATCCAGTCTTTCTTCCAAGCGGTGAGCGGCTTGGTGCTGTCATCTGTCTCTGCGTCTGCGAGTGCGCGTGAGAGTGACTCGCGCAGGACTTGTACAAAGGGTTGGTAGCCTGGGATGTTTAACGTAGTCCTGTCATTGCGAGGAGATGAAGCGCTAGCGGAATCGACGCGGCAATCTCCTACACCCACCTCGTCATTGCGAGCGACCGATAGGGAGCGCGGCAATCTCTTACGTGTACCGGCTGAGATTGCCGCGTCACTCGTACCTCGCTCCTCGCAATGACGAATCGCACCCAACTCATCAATCAACTGCCCAACCGAACTAAACACCTTCTTACTCATCCGCTCTGCAAAGACAGGCAGCACAAGTTCTGACGCAGCGTCGTACACCGCCGCATTGGCGGCAAGCACACGACGCAAATCTGCTGGCGTCATACCAGCGCGTTTACACTCCGAGATCCGACTCTTGATGCTATTCATGAATATATACCCATCTGCATTTTGCTTGCCAAGTGGATTGCTGAGTGGCAGTTCGGCCAGCACATCACCGAGGATATCTAGCTGCACCACTTCGCTCGCCACTGTCCGCTCACGGACCTCAGCAAAGGTCTCACGGAATCTGCCCATGATACTGCTCGCAAAGCTGTGAAAAGTATGGATCTCCACCTGGTGAGCATCCGGCCCGATGATGCCAGCCAGCCGCTCACGCATATTGACCGCCGCGGCGTCTGTGAAAGTAAGACAAAGAATATTGCGAGGGTGAATATCCGCAATCCGCATGATGTTGGCAGCGCGGAGGCTCAGGAGCTCCGTCTTGCCACTCCCCGGCCCCGCGATCACCATCACCGGCCCGTCAATGGTGTCTACTGCCTGCTTTTGGGCTTGGTTGAGCATCGCATACCGGGCTATGAATTGTTCGTCTGAGATTCGTTCCATAATAGGTATAGGGTACCGTTTTAGGCTAAGGTTGGCAATATGATATATTATGAATACATAAATGACAGCTTAGCTGTATAAACCAAAGGCACAACAAAACACATTAAGTTAAACACTAATCACTATATTAGTAGAATGAACATTTTTAACTCAACACAATTTTTTTAGAATGAAAACTATCTCTATCCTAATGACTTTACCGACTGGACTGAAGACAGATGTTAAAGACTGGCGTTCAGAGTTGTTTAAATTGAATATTAATGATCTACGTGATCTACCAAAACACAAAGATACAACTCTAGATTTTTCATTATCAATAGTGAAAGGGCATCCAAAATTCAACTTGCCCAATAACTTAGACCATAAAGGACTATTGATCCCTCGTCAACTAGTTTCTTATTACAATGATCGAAGAGCACCAGAAGAACATAAATTCACCCTACAAGTACAAGTTGATACTGACATTGATAAAATTTCAAAGAGCTACTCTGTACCAACAGATATATATGAAGACATTGTTTTTTCGCTGTGTTTGTATTTGAACGCCGCACTTAACATACTTACGTATGCACGGATTTCTCCAGTGATATTGGATGATGAAAAAATCATTTTCAATGAAAAGCTGGCATATTTGTTATCTCCTTCACAAGACTGGTTCAATTCCTATGAAACATTAACGATCTTATTAAACTACTCCCTGAAAAACCGGATCAATTCAACCGCCAAACACTATGAAAAAATTCTTCCTCACGTTAGGCAATCAATAGAGCCACTAGACCTTAACGAACTTTCAAATTTATCGAACGTAAATACTAGAGTTATTAATTACATACATAGATTTAGTCGTGTTCTCTCTGAAATAATTCGAATGCATCCAAGTCATGATTTTTCTGCAATCATCGGACTACTAACTGCACTTATAGAAGGTTTCCTCCTAATAAATGGTAAAAATCGCTGCAAATTTAAAATGAAAGTTTCAAACCTATTAAACGATGATAAACTAGGATGTGCTCTTACAAATATTTACGATACTAGATCAAATTTCTTTCACTCAGCTAAGTACAAAAAACTAACAGATGTTTTTCATTTTTTAACAATCGAATTCCTACTAGGAGTCATAAAAAAAATTATAAAATATCAAATTACCTCTGAAATTAAAAAATCATCATTCGACTATAAAATAAAGTCAGATAAATATGAGTAACCCAAACCGAATCTAGTTCATTTATAACTGTAAAACCTAAGTGCTATTTCTGCTTCAACTTAGCCTTATCATTATGGAACTAGCGATGAACAATATACCTGACAAGAAAACACCCATCATACCTGATGGGTGTTTTCTTATAGATCGAGTATTACTTGGTCCCAAACACCTTCCGATCATACGTAAACTGCAACGCGAGAATCACCAAGAGCATGACGGCGCCACCAAACTGTCCATCACCTGCCATGAGGTGGCCGATGATGGCGAGTGAATATGTGAGGAGGAATCCAGCGTAGGCAAGCTTCTTGAGAAGCGCTGACTTGCGGCTGACGATGGCAATCACGCCGAGCAGCTTGGCAAAGGCGAGCGGATACACCATCGCAGCCGAATACCCAATACTGGCAAACACCGCACCGACTTCTTCAGTCGCGCTGAAGTAGTACATCACTGCCATGAGATTCATAAGTGAGAAGAGGACGGTCACTACCCAATAGATGATCTTGTTCTTTTTCATATACATGTGGTTATGTAAATATCTTACGTATATATTATCACAAATACGCTTATAGCGAACTTGCTATCCTCGCCCCAAAACTTGCGATGAGCGGATTGCCTTGTTTGGATGGGATTTTTAGTTCTATTGCTTCTGCTCGTTCGCCTTTGAACTGTGGCAACTTTTGGAGCATCTGCGCCATATCCTGGGCAGAAAAATGTCGCGGCGCGTGGCACGTGAGAATGACAAAGGCCGGATCATAGACCAATACTTCTCTCACCGCCTGCATCAAGCGCGGGAGATCTTTTTCTATCTTCCAGATGTTGCCGCCACCACGACCAAAGGCTGGCGGGTCAAGGATGATCGCGTCATACTTGTTCCCCCGGCGTACTTCACGTTGCAAAAATTTGACCGCATCATCACAGATCCAGCGCACATTGGCATCGCTGAGGCCAGAAAGCTCAGCGTTGCGCTTGGCCCAGTTAATAGATGATTTGGCGCCGTCCACGTGACACACCTCAGTGTGTGGCGCGATGGCGTGAAGCGTCGCCAATCCAGTGTAGCCAAAAAGATTGAGCACCTTGAGTGGTTTGTTTGGCCGCTTGGCAACTTGCTCAGCGATCCATTGCCAGTTGTCATACTGCTCTGGAAAGATTCCTACCTGACCGTTGGGAGAAAATCTGAGCTCCGCTGTGAGCAATCCTACAGACATATTCCAAGTATCTGTGACATCATCCCCCTTCTGCCATCCTTTTTCTTCTTCAGTAGAGACAAACGTTGCGTCAGCCGGCGTATATAATCCTTCCTCTGTCTTGCCATGCCACAGAGCCATCGGGCACGGGCGGTGTATGACCCTATCACCAAATCGCTCCGTCCGCTTCTCATCACCACAGTCTATGAGTTCGTAGTCAAAAGTATTATCTTTTTTCATAATATATATTATCTAACATTATAAATCGTCATTGCGAGGAGATGAAGCGATAGCGGAATTGACGCGGCAATCTCTTACGTGTATTGGATGAGATTACTTCGTCGTACCTCCTCGCAATGACGAGGAGATATGTCGTCATCGCGAATAATCGTAGCATTAGCGGAGATGGCGTGGCGATCTCCTACATCTTACTGCAAATTTTATTATCCATTCAATCAGATTGCCGCGCTCTCTACTGATCACTCGCAATGACGAGTAATTATGTAAATTGAGGTAATTCTGCGTATAGATCATTCCATTCGGGATTCCTTTCTTCTACCAGCACAACTTTCTTTTTTCTCGATCCAGCTTTCAATTGTTTTTCTCGCCTGATTGCATTTTCAGGATCAGTAAATACTTCATAGTAAACAAGATAATGAAGATTGTACTTTTTTACAAAAGCAGATCCGATTCCTTGCTTGTGTTCCTCCACTCTTCGCCGCAAATCATTTGTCATACCAATATACAACACGCCGTCTTTCTTGTTGGTCATGATATATATGTAATGATTTCTTTTTGCCATAATGTATTCTAACAATTCAATTCGTCATTGCGAGCCTGAGGTACGAAGGCGCGGCAATCTCTTACGTGTATTGGATGAGATTTCTTCGTCGTTGCTACGCACTCCTCGCAATGACGAAAATTAGGTTAGAGGTTGTTCTTCATTATTAGCACAGCTGGAATATCAAACAGCTCCGGCACATCACTCATCCGAATCTCAGGTCCTTTCCCTTGCGCCAATAGTTCTTTGTACAACCTATTGAACTCAAGGATATTCCGTCCTTGTCTCGTCTCTGGCATGGCGATAGCAAAGTGATCATGCTCCGCAAAGAGAGCCTTTACCTGGTCAAAGGTATAGTCCAACATCTGGGCAAACGCAAAGACAAGCAGTGCACGCTGATTCTCGTCAGCAGTATTGACCCGCTCACCGATCCGAAAACCTACATTATTCTTTACGTCATAATGTTTATGAATGAACGCAAGCACATCATCAAACCGCCAGGGGTTGGTTCTGTTTTGGAAAAAGTTTGGGTTCATATGCATTTACGAAGCAAACCTCTCTATCGCCAAATACATCTTGTACCGAGCTTCATAAAAGGCATCAACTTCATCCGTTATCGTATAGTGCTTGATCATGTCATGATGTCCACCATCTTCTGAGTCGAGTCGGATGTGTTCTTCGATAAAATAGCGAAATGCTGACAACCCACATGCGTCCCAATCTTTTGCAGACAAAATACGTTTAAAGATACCGGTTGACTCAAATTCTCTACTAAATACAGACATAGCACGCAATTCATCAGAGAAGGCTCTACATACGTTTAGATATTGTTCTCCTGCTTGCTCTATCTTTTCTGTAGGTGTATACCCACATGACTCCATAAAGTACATAAGAAAATCAGCATGATCTCCTTTCTTATCATACTCTTGATATTTGAGGTTATCCGTCTCCAGCTCCCCTTCTGACATTTCTTGTACAAGGCTATCATCACTATACAACCGCAATGCTACTCTAAGAGCTTCCGCAAACTCAAACGCAGATATGAATGATAAATACATCACATCTTGTAGTGATGTAGCATCCAAATTTTCCCAATCCAATTCACGAATCAATCTTACTGTTTCTTTATATTCATTTTTCATATATTTGTATTCTTATACTACCACCTTCCTCACGAGGTAAAGTTTCGTTCGTTTGTAAACCAATTTTGGTTTACTCTTACACCATATGACTTTCAGCCAAATCTTCTTCCTTCAGATCAATCATATTGATCTTGTCATAAAAAAGTAAATACAAGATGAGATTGCCAAGGCTAAACAATCCGAGCACAATGTTGAGTGCAATAGAGTGTTTGGAAAAAGCGAAGATTACTTCCATCGACGGTGCGATAATCGCGATCTCCATGATGTACTTCACACTCACATGATGCGCTTGATAGTAGAAGATCAACACACGGTACGCCTTGACGAGGATGACGATGAAGATGATGTCCGTCAGGGACTCCGAGACATTGAGCCGAAACATATCGGCAGCCAGGAGACACACACTGTACCCCGTAAGAAAAAGAACGCACGCAATCGTCAGCAATACAAAAAATGTGATGGCCTTACTCGTAAGGATGGTGATATTACGTTCGTGTTCTGTCATTGTTTTGCTCATATGCCTAGTCCTGGTTGCGCTGGTCCTTTGATCACTTCTGTGGCGGCGTCTCGGTACGGGCAGTACTCACACCTCTCTCCTGCCTCTGGCAAACTGTCGGCATCGAGTACATCTTTGATGTCACGCAGCGTGTCGTCTACCCAGCTGTCCTTGCCCACATAGTCGATGAGATTCACCGCAAACTCTAGCTTGCCATCAAATGCCTTGGCGTCGGTCTTGGCAGTGCAGTAGACAAAATAGCCAGTATCAGACACTGGCAAGCCTTTTTGCCGCAGCAGCCATTGGTAGATCTCGAGTTGGCGTTTGTAGCTCTTGTGCCAGGTGCCGTTGAGTGATGTCACCGGTTCATCCTTGGCGGTTGCTTTGTAGTCTACCACCATATATTCCCCAGGTTCCTCGGTGATCCAAAGGTCGTCGATAGCGCCAGTGATGATGAAGTTGGTCGGCTTGTGATGGACTTGGATGCCTTTGAAGTTCTCTCGCCAGTCAGAGAGCTCGCTGTGACCGACCGGCCGCGCCTTGACCCCGTACTCTGCCAGCAGTGGATGTGTCTCACCGCGGGATCGGTGACCATCAAACTCCTGCTTGAGGAGCGTATCCACGGCAATGTTGAGGTTGAACGGTGGTCCACTTGGGCGCCCTACTCCTAGGCGACGGTCCAGGTACAAGCATCGTGGGCAATTAAAAAATAGCTCAATCTTGCTACGTGAGAGCTTGTACGGCTTGTCAGCCTTGGGCTTGTAGATGTTGCGGGTACGAGGGTATGGCATAGTAGAGGTATCGTAGCAGAGGGGTGGCAAGCGGTCAAAAAAACCGCATGATTAAGCGGTTTTCTTTGGTTTCTTTCTTTTTGCCCTCATACTCACCTGCACTGCCTTGTCTACCCAGGCCTCTAGTTCTTCAGGATTGTCAGCTATAGACTCCGGCAATTCATAGTATGACATCACTGTGCGCGGGTGATCTTTGCGTTCGTATACAAAAGGCTCGCTACCCAGCGCCTCAAAGTCAGCCCTATTGCTATCATCTACTTTGATAAATAACGTCTCGTCGACTATCAATCCAAAGATATATGGTCCCTGATAAATGCCATACCCACCAAACATCTTGCGAGAGCGAATGTCTTCGAGGCCAGCAAGAAGGTCTTCCATCACATACTCATGAAACGCAATCTGCGCTTTGGTGTATGCCATACTATTTTTTCAATTCTTGCGCAGCTTTTCTTGCTTTTTCACGCATATCAACGACCACATCATCTTCGTCGACGATCTCACGACCGACAATCTCTTCGATGATGTCTTCCATGGTGACCACGCCTTCAAACGCACCAAACTTGTCACGCACGATAAACATGTGTCGGCGCTTTTTGATAAACGAGTTGAGCGTCATGTCGAGCATATCGCCATCTTGAACGACGTCGACACGGTTGTACATGAGCTCGCGGACATTCCCACTCGTCTTACCGACAAGTTCACGTAGATACAAGATACCTACGATATTGTGCAAGGTACCTTCGTATACCGGAAACCGAGAAAACCCAGAATCATCAAGTTCTTTGATGCGATCAAGGGTCAGTTCTTCGGACACACTAACAGAGAGGACCACAGTACTAGGTGTGAGCACATCACGCACACGTCGATCGGAAAATCGAAGGACGCCTTTGAGAATTCGTTCTTCATCTTCGTCAATGGTACTGTGTGGTGAATCTTCGTGTGCTTCGATCACTTTCTCGAGCTCACTCTTGGTGTAAATAGTTTGCATCTCGTCGCCAAGCAGCTTGTCGAGGATCCAGGCGATAGGGGCAGCCAATGGATACATGATGATGATAATGAGTCTCACAAGCGGCGAAACGGCAGCACCAAACGTCAGCGCGTGTCGAGAGATGATCGCCTGCGGCAAGATCTCACCAAATACAAATATCAGTGCGGTCGCAATAATCCCAGCGACAATGCCGCTGGCCACAGAACCCAGGAAGATAGATAACGCAGCGTTTACTGCAACATTGCCTAGGAGGAGTGTTGTAAGAAGCAGGTTTCCACGCTTGCGGACAGGGTATACTCTGAGTGCATTGCGATCACCAAGATCAGCCTTACGCTGGAGCTCGTACACATCGAGGCCCATGAGCCCCAGGGTTAGCCCAGAGAACAGCGCTGAGGCGAGAATGAGGAGGACAATAATTAGATACATCATAATATATGAACTATACCACACCGCTACACTTAGGCAAGTTTCATTCCATTACCCACAGCTTTGTCCGGCGCTGCCAGCACGACGCCTTCATCCGTAATAAAACCTGTCACCAAGCACTCAGAGATAAACGGCCCGATCTGCTTGGGTGGAAAGTTGACGACACCAACAATCTGCTTGCCGATGAGATCTTCTTTGGTATAGAGATCTGTGATCTGCGCACTAGACCGACGCGTACCTATCTCGGGACCAAAATCTACTGTCAGCTTGTACGCCGGCTTGCGCGCTTCGGGAAAGTCTTCTGCTGCAGTGATCGTGCCAGTGCGCAATTCTACTTGTTCAAAATCGTTCCAGGTAATGTTGTTCATATTATGTGTTATCTGATATACAAATAATGGCAAGTAACGCTTGCACTTTTCTATCTATATGTTTGAAGCGAAAACAATCACTTTGTTCTTGGTTTTCGTATACGTTTGAAATCATTTCTAATTTATCTGGATCATACAGCAAGACAATGTCAGCCCTTACTCCTTCCTGTCTGTCACCTTTTGTTTTCTCAAAGAAATCTTGAAATAGTGGTCCAATTATAGGAGATTCTTCTGACACTTCGACCAAATCAGCAAAAAGATCTGGAGCATGTGCTTCATAAAACTCATGAAACATCATCTTGCGATGAGGATCATATCTGTCAGTCCCCGTTTGAGCTATCAATTGGACAAGTTCTTCAAGTGAATACTTCGCATGTTCTTTGCTACTCAAACAACGGACAAGCACCTTGTCCCCGGAATAATGTTTCGCTACGTACTGATCAGCATCGTCTGAAGAAGTACAAGTAATAATATCAACTGCTTTTACCATACCTATTTCACTATTACCTCACTCTTAAACGGTTCCTCCACACTTTTTACGCGAAAGCTCGTACGCCCCATGACTTGGCCGCGTGGTGTCTCGAGGTCTACGCGCCACTTGCCAGCCGGGATATTGCTACTACGAAATGAGTAGCCACGAAAGCCGTCCTTGCGACCACCACTCAGTGGATATGACGGTCGGCCCATACTCTGCCAATCCCCTGTCTCAGGATTTTTCCATTGCCAGTGATGGACGATACTCGTACTCAGTCCTGACGGCGCAAAGATCGCACTAAAGACATACACCCGCTGACCAGGCCCGACGTGCACCGTTTGTCCTGGTATGAGCGCACGAAAGATGGATTGATCTTCCTTGACCACGTGGTATTGATTGCCAGCTCGGATGACCTGATGATAGAGCCCAGCTTCACGCAATGACATCGGTACAGGCGGGATGAGGTTGAACATATAGAGGACAAGCACTGCCGCTGCAATCCCGCCGGCAAACTTCATGACGCGTCTCTGCATGGCTTTGACATGTGGAAGAAACTTGCCGAGCCCAGACATAAATCCGTAGATAGCACCAAGCCCAAGCGCAGCTGAAAGAAAGAAGAGAAACGGGCTGATGGAATGAAAGACAAACGGAAGAATGATAGAAATAAGCGCAAAGAGCACAAAGAAGTACGCGACAAATTGAATGGTCGGTTTGAGGTAATATTGCTTGAAAATTTCATTGGAAACGGCCAAGAACAAAATCGTCCCCAGAAACGGCCAGCTCACCCCCACAGCGCCAGAAAAAGTGTAAAAAATAAGCACCATAGAAAGGAGCGCTCCGAGACTAAACTGCATGATCGCTGGAGCGGCCATATCGCCATAGCCTATGAGCTTTCCAGTCTTGTCCTGCCAGCGCTCGGCACGTACACGCAAAAAAGTGATGCCAAGTCCAACAAGAATTGCATGGACAGTAAGAATGATAAAAGCTGTGTTCACATCGATCGCCTTGAACGTCACCACATCCATCACAAACCCAAATACCAAAAACGCCGGCATCAAAAACCGTTCGTATTTTTGCATAAACTGCTTGACGGCAGTGTAGACGCGGGTTTGTTTGAGATAGTTGAGAGGGTTCATAGTACCGTATTTACTCTCCCCCTATGAGGGGGAGCTGGAGGGGGTTTCATAACAGCGAGGACTAACTTATTCCGCAAAACCCCACCTAACCTCCTCTTATAGGGGAGGAATAATATTACATCTTCCTAGAGTCATACGCCCAGTGCAATAGCGCCTGGCGTTGCTTTGGCCGGCAAGTCGTATCACCAGCGCGGCAATTTTTCTTGACTTGGGCAGCGTGCCGACGAATCGCTTTCCACCGTTTGATCTGGCGCTCGTCTTCAGTAGGCAGCCGGCGGCCCATGTAGTACCTGCAGTACCACTGAAACCATCCTCTTGGGTCATGCTCCTGATTGATCCAGCCTTTTTGTTGCCAGACCTTGAGCGGCTGGCTGGCATGAATACCAAAGTAATTGAGACTGTCATCATGCTGCAATGATGACATCTTGGCACCAGCAAACCAGGTACGAGGAAACTCTCCCTCACAATCCGTCATATAGTGCCCACCAAATACCCCCAGCTGAAGCATTTCTTTTGGGGTGAGATGTGGTTTGAATTCGGGATGAAAGTTTCTCCCTGTCGGCTCGGTCAATACATAGGTATAGCCCTGCTGAACCAAATCATGAACCGTGACGGTGAGCGGTGTTTTTCTCATAAGTACGTACCAAGTATGCGCTCATCATAGCGCAATAATTACATTTTGACAATCATGTTCGAACGCAACCTTGTGTGCTACACTAGCCATGCTTACTCACCTCATACCATCATTATGTTCAACAGATCAGTCCTTGCCCTTGGTATTGTTCTTGTTTCCCTTTCATTTAGCGTATCTACGAGTGCTGCTTCAGCTCCTCCTACAGACTACTCTCCCATCACCTGGGCCAGCTCTCCAGGAATCAAGACATACTTCAAGACCTACCCAAATGCTGGCTATGCAGACTTTCTCACCGTCATAGATCTCTCCATCAACCGTATCCAACTCGTGACCAGCAATACCCCAAAAGTCTACGAGAGCCCAGGCGTCGCACCATTTGAAAGCGATGACGCCAATAACTGGCTCTTTCCGCGCGCTTCTGCAGAACTCCTGAAGGCCAACAATCCTGACGCCAAGTTTATCTGGACCGGACAATTTTTCAACACCAACATGGCCACAACCGTACTGAGCCTCGCCGTAAAAAGTGAAGACATGGACGGCACCTATATATCTACCGGTGGCCGACCAAGCAATGACATGGCTGAACGACGACGCATGCTCATCATTGATAATGAAACGGGTGTAGCCAACGTTACAGATTTTGACCACACACAATTTACCACAGCAGGAGACTTTGCAATAGAAGGGTTTCACCCACTAGGATCTCCTAGCTCAAAACGAGCTCAGGCATCCCGTGTCTACATCGGCATCAGAAACAATGGTAGCGAGCTCGTCATCTACTGTAGCCGCAGCGCCAACAAAGAGGAAGCGAGTGCCGCTCTCCTTGCAGCAGGTATCCTCGAAGAACGACAAATGCAGGTAGACGGTGGTGGTAGCGCTATGTGCGCTTACAATCTTCCCGGCCAGTACTTTGTCGAGCCAGTCCGTTCACTCCCCCATGTCGTCGCCGCTTTTCCATCATTTGAAAAGCGCATCGTAGATACGAATAGACTCAACGTCCGTGTTGGCGCCGGTGCATCTTATACCAAAACAAGACAAGTCCTCCGTGGAGAAGAAGTAACGGTATTTGAAGAAGTCGATGGATGGGTGAGGATAGGTGAAGGTGAGTGGGTGTCTGGGAGATATTTGAGATAAATATGTATAAGAAAAGCGCCGTACCCGAAGGTCGTACGCTTGTATGACAGCTTGAAGATAAGCCGACCCGTGACGACTTACTGCGCCGCCATCGATTGCTTATGAAAGGCCTTCGCTTCTGCCGCAATTTCTTCGTCAGGGCAGAGCGCATCGATCCAGTCGTCCATCCTCATGTTCAACAACTGCGCCATCATTGCAGGCATACCCTCAGTGTAGTTGTAAATCGCGAGCTGGATCATCATAACTACTCCCACTGCTACCTTCTGTTCTCCGGCATGGCGAGTGAGCAACGGATAGAACCGTTGCTGAGAGTGTGGGTTATCGTCCACTTTCAGAAGACGTTGAAGCATTTCTTCTCTCGAGGGAAGGTTAAACACCTTGTCTTGCATTATCGTTCTCCAATTGAAGTTGGAAATGTGCTGTATTGAACCAAAATGGGTCAATATCCAAACTTCAAATGAGTATGGCACTTTATAGGCTATCTGTCAAGAGCTTTGCGTAGCGGAGAGGACAGGATTCGAACCTGCGAAACGTTGCCGTTTACACGCTTTCCAAGCGTGCGCCTTCGACCACTCGGCCACCTCTCCGTATACATATTGAGTTGCGTGGTATCGAACCACTCGCGTGTCCGCCTAGGGCGGAGCCACCTCTCCATGTGCGACCATAGTAGCAAAGTCCCTAGCAAAAAGCAACTATCTACTTGATCCCAAAAAGCTGAAGAACAAATGACACAAGAGGGTCAGCATCAGGACCGTGCACCATCGCCCCACCGAAGATGCCAGTAAGGCTAAGTAAGATAAATCCAGTGGCAGCACCGATCATAGCGATGACCGGCTTGCGTAGGAGTCGAGCCAGCCCAGAGAGTATATTCCAAAGTGGCAGACGAGAAAAAAAGGCAAACCGCACTTCTAAAAACCAGACAAGATACGCCACCGTCATGATGCCATAGACCCAAGTAGACGCATTGGCAAATGTTTCATGCAAGTTGAGCAGCTGTTCATCATTGGTACGGAGATCCTCAAGCGACTCACCTGAATTGAGTCCCAAGAATGCCCCAACAGTCCCACTCACCAAAAGAAAAAGTTTGGTGATCATCCAAGATTCTTGCTTGAACAAACCAAAGCGTAAGAACTCACTGAGTGAGTAAAGCGTCAAAATGCCGATCGGCAAGTGAACAATTGCTGGATGAAGTTCTCCCATAGATTATGCTGAAAAATAATTGGCTAGTTGTACTTCTAGTAGGTCAACATTGTCATAGTGCAATGTTTTGATCGCCGACTTTGGTGCACCAGATATCATTGCAGACAGTGGACGAGATGCGTTTTCGCGGTACAGAGCTAGGACAGGAACCCCTGCTGCTACGGCGCGACCAACTTCATACCCCACACCAATGCTAGGAACACTCACGTCTGCGACAAGCAAGTCTGCTGCCAAAATCCAATCCACATCTCGGTCATGTGCTGCTTGAGGAGTCAGCCCATCACTTGCATACGTCGCCTTGCCATCGTCGCCGATCATATGCTCAGAGATGACTTCACCATATCTACCCAAAAGGGTGATAATCTCAAGATACACCTCCCTATCATCAAGTCCTCCACTGATTGATCCTGAGAAAAACATTTTCATATATCATGAATCATATAACATCCTGTCACTCGCGAGTGACGAGATAACATATATCATCTCGACACGTCATCTCGAGTGAAACGGAACGATAGTGTAGTGGAATCGAGAGATCAGGAACATAGAACGCACCAGATTTCTCCACTTCAGTCTCTGCTATTGCTCCGACTTCCGGTCGAAATGACGTACCTGCTAGAGGTCAGCCAATACTTTCATCACCCCTTCTGCATCATCAACGATCTGATACAGCTCATCATCTTTTTCAGAAATTGTTTCAAGATCATGAGCAAGTACTTTCTTGATATATGTATGCATCGGCTGCCAGAACTCGTGCCCGACGAGGATGACCGGCAACTTCTTCATCTTCTTGGTCTGGATGAGGGTCAACACTTCGAAAAGGTGATGCAATGTCCCAAGTCCACCAGGGAAAAAGACAAACGCATCTGTTGGTGCCGTCACGATAAGCTTGCGAGTAAACGGAAAATCAAACATGATTTCTTTGCTCAGGTAGGCATTGCGTTCGCGACTCTTCCCAACATTCATACCTACGCCTAGTGATGTTCCGCCAGCCTCAAAGGCGCCTTTGTTGGCGGCTTCGGCTACACCAAACTTGCCTCCAGTCACCACAGCAAACTCAGACTCAGCCAGCGCCTTGCCTACATTGTATGCTTGCTCATAGTACGGGCTGTCTACAGTGATACCACGCGTCCCAAGAACGGTGACCGCATGACCCGTCCCACTTACAAATTCAAATCCTTCGACGAGCTCGGCCATCACTCGGAAAATTTTCCAATCAATGTTTTCCTGACACTGAAAGTTGGTTGGTGACATGTCACACTTGTGGTGTCCATTATCTTTCTCGATGTCTTTGACCAGATCATACGCATCTTGCGGTGTGTCCACGACATGCCAAGAATCGATAATATGCGGGTCAAGAATATTGTGCGTCCCACACTGTTGGCGAAGAAATTCGATCACCGGGTTCCAAAATTCACTTCCGACAAGAACGATAGGAGCAGGTGCCATCACACCAAGATCCATGTTGTCGACAACTTCAAAAAATTCGTCGAGCGTCCCAAACCCACCAGGGAAAAAGAAAAACGCGCTCGCGGGTGACGTGAGCATTACCTTGCGAGTAAAGAAATAGTAAAATGCTGTTGAGCTTTTTACATACGGATTGACGCGCTGCTCAAATGGGAGCTGGATGTTGATCCCGACAGATTCACCGTCGACTTCAAACGCACCACGGTTACCAGCTTCCATGATCCCAGGTCCACCGCCGGTCAGTGTAGTAAACCCACCTTTACCAAGAAGTTGTCCGAGGTCACGTGCGAGCTGATAGTATTTGTGATCTTCTTTGAATCTTGCCGATCCGAGGATAGTAATCTCGTTCTTTAGGGTCGCAAGAAAGTTGTAGCCTTCTACGAGCTCGGCCATGATACGGAAGATCCGCCAGGTATCCCGGTAGTCGGTCAGTTCGTGCATGTGGCGCATCGAATCATGCTTGCCTTGTTCTTCCATTTTTTTGAGAGTCAGTTTGTCCATAGTCTGGTTATAGTGATTATTCCTATTGTAGCACTATATAACTAAGTTATCCACGAAACATATTGACAAATCAATAAAAATCAACTACTATCTTAGTCCATGCGATATTACAGAGACCTGTACGACCTTGCCGGCGAAAGCCGGCATCCCGATGGCTGGAGTAGCCTGAAGGAGCTCAGCGACCTCAGAAAGAAGGGAGAGATAATCCCAGATCACCCCGATGCCGAGAACTTCCCAGACCTAGGGAAAGCCTACAGACGGGTCATGGATCCGAACTCCACCACGGCACCGCCGATATCCCGCGCACTCCTGCGCTAAAAGAACTAGCGACTGTGCCGCAACCCAAAAATCGTCCGTAGAGTCGAGCAATCCTCCGGGCGTCTTTTTTTTTGCTATTATCTGATACCGATGATATCTACTCCTTGGTCAAACAGCGCCTTGGTCTCCTGCATCTCAGCAAGACTAAACCCTCGAAATCGCCCAAACGACGGCTCGAGTGTCTCGGCCGGACGAAAGGTTTGTAAGTACAGCTGCTTGGCACCAGCAATGTCCCGACTCATCTGCTCCAGTATCTCCGGTGTGTGATACTCATGGATCAGTGTGCTGCGAAATTCATAGGCTATAACACTGTCTATCAATAGCTGAGCAGATGCTCGCACTTGTTCTGGTACAACAAATTTACCGACAAGATTTGGATAGTCCACAAAACATGTCTTGAAATCCATCGCCACGTAGTCAACAAGATTCTTTTCTATCGCTTCACGCAATACGTCTGGCCGTGCACCATTGGTATCAAGCTTTACCTTGAACCCCATCACCTTGATCTTGGATATGAACGGAATGACGTCGCTCATGAGTGTCGGCTCTCCCCCACTTACGACCACACCAGTCAGCTTTCCCTGCCGTGAGTCAAGAAAGTGAAAAAACGCCTCAGCTGAGATGCAGTGCGGTTTGAGTCGTTTGACAGAGTCTGGCAAGACAAACTCGGCATTGTGACAATACCCACAGCGAAACTGGCAGCCAAGGGTAAAGACTACGGCCGCCACCTCACCAGGATAGTCTGTCAGTGAGCAACGCTCAATGCCACTGATGAACATATATCAATTTAGCTTGATGCAAACTCCGCCTCAAACTGACTATTGGCGTCACTACACGCCACAAAGTGTTTGCGCATATAGTGTTCAGCTTTCTTACCGATATTGAATCCGGATACAGGACGATGATAGCCCATGACGCGTGTCCAGACTTCGCAGCGAGTACGGTCAGCATTGGTGACACATTTTTTGGTTGGGGTCATATGATAGTTGATTAGTGTAATAGATAATAGTGAATAGTATGTTTTTTTGTCATTACGAGGAGTGAGGTACGAACGACGTGGTAATCTCTTTGCTATGTAGAAGATTGCCGCGCTCCTAACGTCGCTCGCAATGACAAACTACGAGGTCGCATACGCCTTCCGAGACTCAGCATCGAGCGTCAAAATACCAGCAGGTAATCCTAGTCCTTCATCACAGCGCGGGCAGTAGTCATGCTCGCCAGCGAGGTACCCATGTTTGGGACAGATCGAGAAGGTTGGGGTGATGGTGATGTACGGCAGTTTGTAATTGGTAACGATCGAACGAACAAGCGTACGACATGATGCCGCTGATGGCAATCGCTCGCCGAGGTAGGTATGAAATACCGTCCCGCCAGTGTACATCGTCTGTAACGCATCTTGCTTGTCGAGCGCCGCAAACACATCATCAGAGTAGCCAACGGGCAGCTGTGTCGAGTTGGTGTAGTATGGCGAAGCATCTGTCCCAGCTTGGATGATGTCGTCAAAGCGTTTTTTGTCTTCCTTGGCAAACCGATACGTCGTTCCTTCGGCTGGTGTTGCTTCGAGATTGTAGAAGTGCCCTGTCTTTTTTTGAAACGCTTGCAGTTCCTGGTTCATTACTTCCAAAATCTCCGTTGCAAAGGCTTGCCCAGCGTCGGTCCCAATGTGTTCTTTGCCGTTCGTAAAGTTCATGATCGCTTCGTTGACACCATTGAGCCCTATCGTCGAAAAATGATTGTGAAATGATGGCAGGTAGCGCTTGGTGTACGGATAGAGACCGCGCTCAAACCAGTAGGTGATCGTCTCACGCTTGAGCTCGAGCGACTGCTTGGCGAGTTGCATCAGTTTTTTAACGCGAGCGACAAAGGCTTCCTTGTCACCGGCGTGCTGATACCCAATGCGGGCCATGTTGAGCGTCACCACGCCGATCGAGCCCGTCATCTCCGCCGAACCAAAGAGCCCTCCTCCACGCTTGCGAAGCTCGGTCAAGTCGAGCTGCAACCGGCAGCACATGGACCGCACGTCCCCCGGGTTGAGTGATGAGTTGACGAAGTTTTGGAAGTACGGCGTGCCGTACTTGGCCGTCATCTCAAAGAGCGGCAAGTTCTCAGCATCTTCCCAGTCAAACTCTTTGGTGATGTTGTAGGTAGGAATAGGAAAAGTAAACGCCCGCCCGCTGGTGTCTCCTTTGGTCATGACGGCGATGAAGGCCTGATTGATCATGCGCATCTCGGGCACGAGCTCGCCATAGGCATATGCAAATTCTTTGCCACCCAAGATGAGATGTTTTTCTTTCATATCATCCGGGCAATCCCAATCCATGGTGATATTGGTAAATGGTGTCTGCGTCCCCCAGCGAGATGGCACGTTCACGTTAAACACAAATGATTGCATCTGTTGGTAGACGTAGTTGTAGGTTTCTTTTTGGATATGCTCGCGCTTGGCTTCTTCAGTCGCAAACGTTGCGCCAGAGGCTTCGAGTGTCGTTTCTAGTTCTTGCGCGTATTTGCGAACAAACGGGGCAAGATACGTGTCAAAACTCGAGAACGCCTGCGCGCCGGCCCATTCATTTTGGAGTGTTCCGAGAAAGTTGATCATCTGGGCAACCGCAGAGCTCAAATGTTGTGGCGGCGCCGAGGCGACTTTGTTGCCCACGCCACCAAAGCCTTCTTCGAGGAGCGCCCGAAGGCTCCAACCAGCGCAGTAGCCAGAAAACATGTCGAGGTCATGAATGTGCAAGTCTGCATTGCGATGCGCCTCACCTACAGCCTGCGGGTATACGTGCGAGAGCCAGTAGTTGGCAGTCACCTTGCCGGCAGAATTCAAGACCATGCCGCCAAGTGAGTAGCCCTGGTTGGCGTTGGCATTGACCCGCCAATCTAGTTTGTGCAGATACTCGTCGATCGTTTCTTTCACATCTACCTGGACCGCTGGCGGGGCTTGCTCAGCCTTGCGCTTTTCGGCCTGTTTGGAGCGGTAGAGGATATACGCCTTGGCCGCCTCAGCGTAGTCAAAATGGATGAGCGTCCGCTCCACGAGGTCCTGGATCCCCTCGACTGTCGGCGGCACAAGTGACCCTGTATCTTCGAGCACACACTCTACCTCATGAGCGATGTGTCGAGCCGTGATATCATCGGTCTCTCCGGTAGCGCCAAGCGCCAGCCCCACGGCTCGCTCGATATTAGTCATACAAAACGGCACTATTCGGCCGTCACGCTTTTGCACTGAGTGGACAGGCATAGATGTAGAAGGTTAAGAGTACATCTATGTAAACGGATTGGAGTGGAAAAGGTGTCAGACCAAGTTTCGCAACTTCTTCCTCGCCCTCGACAACCTCAGCTTCACGGCATTTTCACTCACACCATGCTGCTCGGCGAGCTCGCGGATACTATAACCATATATATGTTTAGCACGGATCAATTCAGCGTCGAGCGTAGGCAGGAGGGCTAGCAGCTGGCGGATATGTTGTTTGTCATTGTTCTGTACGGTCGTCAGGTCTCCGTCTTGGAGCGCCTGGTGTGCGCGCTCGGCGCGGTAGCGGTCGATGATCGCTCTGTGCGCGACACGCAGGAGAAAGGTTTTGTACGTACTGTTGCGCACGACAAAATTTGGGAGGTGCCGTAGCGCCTTGATAAACACTTCTTGTGTCACGTCCTCGGCCGTTTGAGGAGATGACACTCGCCGGAGGGTATACGCATACACATCATCATAGTACCTCGTGTAGAGTTCACCAAAAGCATCGGTGTGTACCTTGGCTTTGGCGATGAGGGCAGCATCTTCGTGCCTTGCGGCAAACTCAGCGCGGGCCGGCACCACAAATATCTCTTCTACCCAAGACCCAATATGCGGCGAAAGCGGCAGCGGCTTGTGCATGAGCCCAGACTCGTATGTAGAAAAAAGCGTCTGCAACACAGATACAACATCATCAAATTGCGCCGCGTCTTCATTGGCATGCTTGAGCTCGGCGAGATGGTTTTCTTGCACAGCTAAAAAAAGCTGCTCGCGCTCGGCAGTGATGAGTGGAAGGATACAAAGTGTTTCTGGGCCATACGTCCCATCGGCGCGACGGTTGTAGAGTGTCGCTACCGTTGCATGGTTGTCACGCTCGATGTGCTCCCAGAGGGTGTCGTAGAACTGACGCTCCATCTTGCCACCCCATACTTGGCCAGGTGACTTGCCCACTGCTTGGGGGACGTCTACGCCGTGCGCAGCTGCAGGTGACTTGCCTATGCACTCTATGATCCCCGCCTTGTTGGTGATTGTCCAGGCAGGTTGTGACATACGGGCTATGCAGAGATATGTGAGGCCACCGCAAAGACCGTCGCTTCACCAAGTCGCGGACCGATGATCTGAAGACCGACAGGAAGACCAGTTTCCGTCTTGCCGACGGGGACAGAGAGTCCTGGTACACCAGCGAGCGCTGCTGGAGAGACAAAGGCGTCGGCAGCGTACATCGCGAGGACGTCGTCAGATTTCTCGCCAAGGCCAAAGGCCGGAAATGGGGAGGTTGGGGTGACAATCGCGTCAACTTGCTGAAAGGCCTGTTCAAAATCTTGGCGGATCAATGTGCGGACCCGTTGCGCCTTCCTATAGTATGCATCGTAGTAGCCAGCTGATAGTGCGTAGGTTCCCATCATGATGCGACGTTTTACTTCCGCTGGGAATCCTTCTTCACGGCTCTTACTATACACTGACTCCAGTGAGTCGCCCGCCGCACGGACGCCATAGCGGATCCCGTCGAGACGACCAAGGTTGGAGCTGTCTTCACTCGGGACAATAATATAGTAGGTCGGAATAGCGTATTTGGTATGTGGCAAGCTGACTGGGACAAGCTCTACGTTTTCTTTGGCACCAAGCTCGTCAATCGCATTTTCGACAATTGCCTTGGTCTCCGCATCAAATCCATCGAGCTCAAAATACTCTTTCGGTACGCCGAGTTTGTAGGTATCTTTCTGAGTACTGTTTCCTGAATCCTGACTACTGACGGTTGTTGCATCTTTGGCATCTTTTCCTTCAATCACAGCCTGAACCATCATCACGCCCTCTGCTGTCTTGGCCATTGGGCCGACAGTATCAAGTGAGCTTGCCATCGGCATGATGCCGTAGCGAGAGTTGCGACCATAGCTAGGACGCAAGCCCGCAATACCACAAAAACTAGCCGGCTGTCGGATCGAGCCACCAGTGTCTTCGGCAATACTAAAGAGACATTGATGATCGGCAACGGCAGCAGCCGAACCGCCAGAGCTTCCGCCAGCGACTTTGGTTTCGTCGTGTGGATTTTTCACCGGGCCATACATGCTGTTTTCATTGCTGGCGCCATGACCAAAGGTGTCACAGTTTTGTTTGCCCACGAGGACAGCCCCAGCGTCTTCCAGCTTTTGGATGACGGTGGCGTTGTATGGCGGATGGTACGTATCGAGGATCTTGCCCGCACCGGTGCTGCGCACGCCTTTGGTACATATTGCGTCTTTGACACCATAAGGAATGCCAGTCAATTCTGTCGCTGTTCCATCTGCAAGCATTTGGTCTGCTCGCTTGGCTTGCTCGAGCGCGACGTCACGGGTAACCGTGATAAACGCATTGATCGCATCATTACGAGATTCTATCCGCGCCAAACACGCCTCGGTCAGTTCTACCGCGGTGAAGTCTTTGTTGCGCAGCCCTTCGGCAGCTTGTTTGATTGTCAATTCGTTTAGATTCATACTATTCACCACTATCAGACGTAAAGACCGCCTTCACCTTCAGCAAACTCCCAATCCGCTCCGGAAACTGCTCGAGCATGGCTTTTCTATCTTCATCACTCATCTCAACCACTTCGTCATCACGAAAGACATCCTCGAGGCCGGTCACCTGGCAAGTCTCCTCTACGCTACTGGTATCTACTTCATCAAGCATAGCCACATACCCCAAAATCGCCGAGAGTTCTTGGCGGTACTGTTCTTTTTCGGCTGCAGTTAGCTCTAGGCGAGCAAGCCGAGCGATGTGGTCGATGTCTTGTGAGGTGAGATCTTGGGGCATAGGTCCTAATATGTATGGGGCTAGTGTAGCGAAAAGGTGGGTAGAGGGCAAGAGGGTTGACGGAGAGATCCACACATGATATTGTCTCTTGGTCAGTGTGCGGAGGGGTTTTTGTTAACCCCAATGTCCCGCCCGGATGACCGCGTCGCGGTCACCTCTTCGTACGCTGACACTCTGGACTTGAGGTCGGCTGATCTCGTGTGCCGTCAGGCATTGTATACACCCAAAGCTTTGTTCATCATAGCCATTCGTTCGTTTCTCGCCATGAACGGGTGTATACAGAGATCGTGGGTTCAATTCCCACCTCGTCCATTTGTTCTTTCCGGACCCGAGCTCTTGAGAGCACTCACAACGACATCCCTACATGGGTTTGATCTAGCGTGAGGTCGTGGCACATGTCCACCCGGGTCCTTCTTTTTTTTGCAAAAGGAATATTCCGTGTTACAGTAACTGAGCATCAGACCCAACGACCGTACCCATTCATCTCCCCGTTCGCACGGGTTACCATCGGGGTACACTAGGCGTTGCAACTCTGGTGCACTTTTTTTATTGACAATCTGGCTAAAAACACGTTTACTATACGCGCCGACCCCCTGAAATATTATGCCAAATCGGGTTATCATGCCCGTAGAGCTTTTTAGATGCCTCGGGGTCGGCACCATTTTCCACGCTTTTTGCGTGTTTTTTTATTTGCATCGTATCTTGACATACACAGATATGTGATATACCATTCGTGCTAATGGCTAGGGGAAAAAGAAATACACAAAGACGACAAGAGAGAGAACCAAATCTCATGAGAGCACTCAGGAAAGTGCTTTGTGGGAGGGTTCACTCCCTCGAACTCGAATGTGGTGAGAGCCATGTCTTGGTGTTCCGACGCACTTCGAAGGAGACCAAAGTCTTCCTTGGACGTGTGCCGAAGACCGTGGCCACCGAAGGCTCTGTCGATCAGATCTGCAAAGCCTTCGTGGTTGAGAAGAAAACGACGAGGGTCGCCTCAACGTTCCGAGGACTCTTGGTCCCCGGAAGTGCGCACATGGCTGCGCAACCAGCGGTGGTGAGACGCTAGTCTACCACTACCAAGCTCTTTGACAGTTACGGTATCCACGCCTCGCGCCTGGGTACCGATTTTATTTTTGAAGCAGTGAGACAAACTCATCTTCCGTCAGCACCACTACACCAAGCGCTTCTGCTTTGGTTAGTTTACTACCAGCTTTTTCACCTGCGATGAGATAATCTGTATTTTTTGAAATTGATCCGGATACATCAGCTCCTGCGTCACGGAGCATGGCCTTAGCTTCATCGCGTGACATCGCTTGTAACGTACCGGTCAGGACAACTTTTTTACCAGTAAATACTGTTGTTGTTTTATTTTCGTTTTTCTTCTTCTGTGACTGAACCACTACCCCAAGTTGCTCAAACTGTGACAATAATTCCTGATTCTTCTCTTCACCAAACCACGCTACAATAGATGCAGCAACTCGTGGCCCGACGTCTTCTACTGCTTCAAGATCTTCAGTCGATGCACTGATAATGTTTTGAAGTGTTCCAAAATGATCAGCCAATCGGATCGCTGTCTCTTCTCCTACATGATCAATGCCCAGGGCAAAGATAAACCGAGGCAAGGTTGGTTGTTTGGATGCCGCGATGGCCGCAACAAGATTATTGGCCGAGATCTCACCAAAACCTTCGAGTGGTTCGAGGTCACCAGGCTCGAGCGTATACAAGTCGGCGGCGTCTTTGATCAACCCTTCAGCGAGAAGTTGCTCGACTTGTTTTTTGCCGAGGCCATCAATATTCATCGCGCCCTTGCTCACAAAGTGGCTGAGCCGTCTTTGCATGATCGCCGGTGAGCTGAGGTTGGTGGTGTAGAGTGCGGCTGACTGTTCACCTTTTTTGCCTTGGATCACACGGCGTTCGAGTGGAAAGCCAAACGGGTCTTCGGTTGGTTCATTGATTTTTTTCTCATTGCCTGTGCGCATCTTGTCATGCACGCGAATAATCTTGGGTATGATATCGCCAGCTTTTTCTACGACGACCGTGTCCCCTACGCGCAAGTCTAGCCGCTCGATCTCGTCAAAGTTGTGTAGTGTGGCGTGCGTGACCGTTGTCCCAGCGAGCTGCACTGGCTGCATCCGCGCTACTGGCGTCATCGCTCCAGTACGGCCGAGCTGCCAAAACACTTCCTCCACCACCGTCGTTCCCTGCTCAGCCGCAAACTTGAGCGCGATCGCCCAACGCGGTGACTTGCCGGTAAAGCCAAGCACATCTTGATACGCACGCTGGTTGACCTTGATCACCACACCATCCACCCAGTACGGCTTGCTGTGCTTGTTCTTCTCCCAGTGCTTCCAAAACTTGATGATGTCTTCGATATCAGAGACTTCCTGATAGTGATCATCTGTAAGAAAGCCAAGCGCCTTGAGACGCTCTAGCTCGCTGACTTGGGAAGCCAAATCCTCCGCTGTCTCTGAAATATCATACGCCGTCATCATCAGCCCGCGCTTGGCGACAACCTTGGGGTCGAGCTGACGAAGCGTACCAGCGGCCACGTTGCGTGGGTTGGCATAGAGGGCTTCACCAGCGGCTTCACGCTCAGCATTGATCTTTGCAAGCTTGCTTGCGGCGAGCCACACTTCACCTTCGGCAACGAGACTCACCGGCTCTTTGAGTCGGAGTGGCACAGACTCTATCGTGCGAGCATTCAGTGTTACATTTTCTCCCACTTTGCCGTCTCCACGAGTAGCAGCTGTGATGAGCTCACCGTCCTCGTAGGTGAGGACGAGATGCAAGCCATCTATCTTGAGCTCACACGTATAACTCAAATCACTCGGGACAGCCCCAAGTTCTTTCGCCAAAAATTTTTCTACTCTAGCTAGCCACTCGGCCAGATCTTCCCGGGTAAACGCATCACCAAAAGACCACTGCGGGACGCGGTGGGTTGTTTTTTCAAATCCGTCGAGTGGCGCTCCGGCCACACGTTGGGTTGGAGAGTCAGAGGTGATGAGTGTCGGATCTGCCGCTTCTAGCTTGGTCAGCTCATCCATCAGCGGTTCGTACATCTGGTCTGTCACTTCGGGATCATTTTCTACATGATACCGATACCGAAGATCGTTGATCTGTTCTCGGAGCTGCGCTGCACGTATTGTCGGATTCATATACTAAAAGCCATGCTCTGTAACGCTGATAACTCCTGACATTCCGTCCACGGTGCCTTCGAGTGTTGCTGTGATGATATACGAGAAGCCATCAATAGAAGAATATTGGTACGTGCCAGATGTAGGATCTCCTGGAATAATCGGAAGAACAGGATCTGTACACGGCCAAGCGGCAAAACCGGGGGCAACACTTGAAAGACAATCTGTCTGATCCGCAACACCAATAGCAATATTGGTCCCAATCGGATATTGAAGTGTCGGCTGTCTCGCAGCGTATAGTTCGAGCGCAGTGCGAAACTGCCGAAAGTCATGTAGACGTCTCGCATCTCGAGCTCTCTCACGGACACCACGAATAGCAACAACCGTGGACGTCGTGATCATCCCAATGATACCAATCACAATCAAAAGCTCCACGAGAGTCAATCCACGTTTCTTTTTTTGAATCGCTTGAGAGGTATCATCCATATATATGTTTAGTTAGTATGCTGTATAGTCTGAGCCAAGTTCTGAATACTGCTGACCGTTTTTGTAGGCGTTGATCGCCCAACGCACATAAGGAATCGTATTTTCGGGCAAGCTGTCTAGTGGAAACCAGGCAACATGATCAGCCTTGTCCGGTTCACGAACGCTTGGTTCCCCTACCCAGGTTTTTGCATTGAAGAAGAGGTACATATACGTAGGCTCTCCGCAGGCATACATGGTGTGTACTGGGACGACATCTTTTGGCTCTATTTGTAGACCTACTTCTTCGGCGAGCTCTCTCGCAGCAGCGACAGATGGCATCTCACCTTGTTCGACGTGGCCACTAGGAAGACCATATTGACCGTCCATGTGCCCGGTGTTGGCTCGACGTAGGAGGAGGACATGATCATCTTTCTCAAGTAGTAAAAATACCGCGGGTGAAATCTGTAATCGTTCTATCTGTTCTTCTCCTTCTTCGCCAAACAGCAACTCAGCAATCGAATCTGTCAGGGACATAAATTAGCTAATTAGTTGTATATACCATGTAAGTATACTACCACCAAAAAGCATGACGAGAAAGGTCGAAACGGTCAAGTATGTCCCAAATGGTGTTTCTTCAGCCATTTTTTTCTTGCCAAGAAGGACCATTGGGATCACCACAACAGCACCAATCATATAGGCAAGCATAAGCGCTAGAATAGTCATCTGCCAACCAAGCACAACACCCATAAGTACGCCAAGACGAATATCACCACCACCAATCCATCGACCGCGTGAGATGACAAACTGCAACGCAAAAAACCCTGCGCCAATACATACACCAAGCAGCATAGAGCCAACACTCATCCAGCCAAATAGCATTGAACAGAAAAATAATGCAATGGCAGGATATACAGTCTGCTCTGACCAGATCTCCATATACCAAAGGTCATAGAGAAACACGTAGAGCAAGAAAAACACAATCACAAGGTCTCGAGCAAGAATGAGTGGATCATATCCGGATTGGAGGTGCAGTGTCGTAACGACCAAAAACAACATACCGGTCAACGCCTCTGTGATCGGATACCGCCAAGAAATTGACGTCCCACAACTTCGGCAAGATCCTTGCAATAAAGCAAAACTAATGACAGGAATATTGTCATACCAAAAAATAAGCGTATCACAGTGTGGACAGGCAGAGCGCCCCTTGGCGACAGACGTGCCATGGCGTTGGCGATACATCCACGCCGCCATAAAACTCCCAAACAACAAACCAAGGATAGCGATCATCAAAGAAAGGACAAGTTGCATAACAATATTAATATTTCCAAATACCTGATTCAGGTGTAACTACTATACCATCTGTCAGGCCATTTACGTTAGTTTCAAAAAACGAGACCTCGTTTTGTCCCACCACAACAAGCAACTCAATGAGTGTAAACCCCCTCAAAAAACTCTTTTGTATATACATTTCTGGATGACATTTTCCCTAGTATACACGACATTTGTCAAAAATAACACATCCCCGTAAAAACGGGGATGTGTTATTTGCTCTCTAGAGAGGAAACTATTCGATACCTGCAGGGGTAAGCTGGACGCCACCACTGAGGCCATTTACTGTACCTTCGAGGGTTGCAGTGATCAAGTATGAAACACCACTTGTAGAAGTGTATGAGTATGCAGTACTTGAAGCACTTCCACCTGGATCAGATGGTACAAGACCCATGATAGGGCTAGAACAACCGGCGGTTGTAAATCCTGAAGCAGCGTTCAAACAAATGTAGTTGGTAGTACCAAGACTAACAGGTGAAGCTTCAGTAGGATACGCTGGGCTTGTTTGATCTTGGTAGTAAAGCTCAAGTGCAGTTTGAAGTTGCTTGAGATCTGAAAGACGTTTTGAGTCACGTGCTTTCTGACGAGCAGAACTAAGTGCTACAACAGCGAGTGTTGAGAGAAGACCAATGATCGCAATAACGACCAAAAGCTCGATCAGGGTAAATCCTTGTTTATTTTTTGTCACAATATCACCCCCCTTCCTTGCATGCGTGTGTGCATAATGTCTTTGATTACGGTATGGCTCGTTATGAGCTGTGCTTTTCTAGAATGGCTTTTACCTTACCTACAGTTTCTGACGGCTTGAAGTGTGCTTTGATCAGGTAGTCTTCAGCGCCTAGCTCGAGCCCTTTGTCTACATCATCTTTCTGACCAAGGTTGGTGAGCAAGATGACGGGGATCTGTTTGGTGTCAGCAGTGTCTTTCAATTTCTTGAGCGCCGTAAACCCATCCATCTTTGGTAGCAAGATATCAAGCAGGATCAGATCTGGGTTCTTTCGTTTTGCATCTTCGACGCCAGACTCACCATCTACTGCGACACTCACTTTGTATCCCTCCATCTCAAATTTTGTCTTGTAGATATTTGCGAGAAACTCATCATCTTCCACAAGCAAAATGTGTGCTCCGTTCGTTTGTTCCATATGAATGCTATATTGTATATAAAAAGTATATCACATGGTTTCTTGTGAAGCGAGTCGTCTGTGGATTACTGCTCCAAATTTCGAAGCGCGAGCCCTATACAAACACCCATCCGCGGCGCAAACGAATCAAGCACAGGCTTCAATCCTTGCTGATGTACCACGCGGGCCCAAGGATTGCCCACAAAGACTTTCATCGGAAACGTTTCTTGGAGCGCAGCGATCACAGGAGGAAACACCGCGGACCCACCAGTGAGAATAATCTTCTCAGGCTTTTTGTCTTCGTTGCCACTCTGATGCAAAAAGAGATCAAGACTGTATTGGACTTCTTTGAGGATAGGATCTATGAGCTGACGAAATGGCTCTACTGATAGAGGAGTACTCCCTGTGCGTGCCAGGTCAATTTTGAACTGACGAACAGCACTTGGATCCATGCCGAGCACTTGACCGAGTCGCTCATCAAACAACCGACCACCCATATTGATACTCCGTTGTGTGATCGGTACACCTTGGTCAATGATAAAAAAGTTGGTTCGCTCAGAGCCGACGTCGACGACCATAGCCGTCGCTTTGTCACGGCCGACTAGTGATCGCTCAAGCGCAAAGGCTTCTGTTTCGAGTTCTTCTAGCTGAAGACCGGCCTTCTGAAATATGGCAGTAAAAAATGTGACCAGCGGCTTTGGGGCTGCCGTGACAAGCACGCGAATATTTTTGGTCTTGTCGTCAGCTGCTTTGGGGATGACTTGATGTACGACCTGCATATGTTCGATCGGACGTGGGAGCATCTTCTTGACCTTGGCCTTCACATGATGGTCAAGCTCCTTTTCTGGTACTTGTGGGAGCGTCACCACTGCATGAAAGACTTGTGACACAGGGAGGCTTGCCACGACGCGAGTTGCGGTGACTTTGGCTTTTTTGACGAGTTCTTTGAGGAGCATCGCGTACTGCGTCACGCGTTCATCATTCATCATGTTTGGCATTGCTGCAGGTGCCGCACCAGCTTCGCCCGGCATCGGAAAGTCTACATGAATATCAAGCGCCTCGTCAGCGATTGCATACGTCCAAAGAACAGGTCGGTTCTTCTGCTTGTGCAGCTCGACCAGCTTGATCCCCCCAGCGCCAATGTCTACGCCGAGAAATGCATCTTGTTGTTTGTTGCCAAAAAGTCCCATAAATATAGAATTCAATGAAAGTATACCATACAAACTCTGAGCCAAGCTAGATAGGCTTTCTTTTTTTCCCCAAATTCAGTACGATAGTGAAGCAATTGTCTGGCTTTCCAAGCCTTTCAAGCCTCCTAAGCCTTTCAAGCCTTTGATATGCTCCTCTACGACTCCCTCTCCAAATCCCTCAAACAACCAGCCTCACACAACTGCCGCCTCGGCGTCTACTCTTGTGGCCCGACGGTCTACCACGACGCGCACATCGGCAACATGCGTTCGTTTCTCTTTGCCGACATCTTGGTGCGTACGCTCCGCCACAGCAAATATGATGTCAGCTGGGTGATGAATATCACTGACGTCGGCCATCTCACGGACGACGGCAATGATGGCGAAGACAAGATGGAAAAAGGCTCCCGCCGCGAAGGCAAGACCGCATGGGAAATCGCGGAGCACTATACCAAGCGGTTTCTCGCCGACTGGCAGGCACTCAATATGACCGAGCCAGACAAGAGACCCAAGGCAACGGACCACATCGAAGAACAGATCAACCAAGTACAAATACTCACAGACAAGGGCTTCACCTACGAAACCAGCGACGGTATTTACTTTGATACGAGTAAAGATCCAAACTACGGCGAGATGGTCAACCTAGAGGGCCAAGAGCTAGAGGCCGGCAAACGCGTAGACATGGGCGAAAAGCGCAACGCTAGCGATTTTGCACTCTGGAAATTTACCCGCGAAGGAGAAACTCGTCAGATGGAGTGGGAGGCGTTTGGCCGCAAGGGTTTCCCAGGCTGGCACATTGAGTGCTCAGCCATGAGCATCAAATACCTCGGCGAGCAGTTTGCTATCCACACCGGCGGGGTGGACCACAAACCAGTCCACCATACCAACGAGATCGCCCAGGCCGAGCACGTCACCGGCAAGCGCCCGTGGGTCGACATCTGGATGCACAACGAGTTTCTCAATGTGACTGGTGAAAAAATGAGCAAAAGTGCTGGCGAGTTTCTGACTGTCCGTACCCTCGTAGAAAAAGGCTACGACCCACTCGCCTACCGATACTTTCTTCTGCAGGCTCACTACCGCAAACAACTCACCTTCTCATGGGAAGCGATGGATGCAGCGGCCGCTGGGCTAAACAATCTTCGTGATACAGTGAAGCGAATCGCAGCGGATACAGCTGACAACACCACTGTTAGCGAGCAATTCTTTGCCGCGATGGAAAACGACCTCAACACTGCCGAAGCTCTCGCTATCCTCCAGACGGGCCTCAAATCAGGTGACGTGAGTACAAAAATGGTTCAAGCAATGGATACCCTCCTCGGACTCAACCTAGTAGCAGAAACCAAGGCAATCCCAGCTGAAATCCAAACCATGCTTGATAATCGCACCAAAGCCCGCGAAGACAGAAACTGGGCCGAGAGCGACCGCCTGCGTGATGAGCTTGCTGCGGCAGGATTTGCTGTAGAAGATACGGCGGATGGACAGCGGCTGCTCTAAACTGTTATCTGCAACAAATGAAAAGCAACGCAACCATACCAGTGCGTTGTTTTTCATTTGGGTACAAGCCTATTCTGTTTCCTTTCTCTCATATGGTATACTGTAGTGGTTATACATATTTATGGCCGACCCACAAAAACCATCTGAACGACCATCATTTGCTCCCGACCTGACCGAGCGCCCACCAGCGCCGGGTTTTACTGTAGAACAACCACAGGCAGAACAACCAGCAACAGCCGTACCTGAACAAGAGCCACGTCGTGAACAACGCGAAAGTGAGCCGCAAGGAGAACAACAACCTACCCGAGAACAAGGCAAGCCATCACTCAAAAAGTTTCTCCCCAAAAAGAAAAAAGTTCAACATATCATCCCGCAGGCTCGCGACGAGCTGACCCGAGAAGTCGAATCGATCATGGAAGACGGACTCGCTGATGCCTTCAAGGAGCTATCCCCGCTCAAACAACAAGAATTCAAAATCCTTGGCGAAAAAACTGCCATCGAAATCCGCAATATGCTTCGTGGCGCCCATGTTCGCGTCAAAAGCATCTTCAAACTCCTCCTCGAATGGCTCAAGCTCCTTCCGGGGATCAATCGGTTTTTCCTCGAACAAGAAGCCAAGATCAAAGCAGAGCGAATTTTGTCCCTGCGCAAAAAAACAGGGAAGTAATCAATATTGAAGTGGCCTTTCAAGCCTTTCAAGCCTCACAAGCTTCACAAGCCTTTTTTATATGCTCCTCCTGCAACTCACCGCTCTCCCCGAAAACCAATTTGCTGCGGCAGCCCAAGAACAGTTTCTCTCACCCGAAATTGTGACATGGTTTCTTATCATTGGCGTGGTCGCACTGACAGGATTGGCAGCACTCTTCATCTTGCGAGCTATTCTTCGCTCACGTCACCAACACACCAAGGCTTTTGACCGAGTCGTCCTCCAAGTCCTCGTCCCCAAAGAACGCAAAAGTGAAGGCCAGGGAGGCCAAGCCGGCCAAGACGACCGACTCGAACAGATCAAAGAAGAAATCGGGATCACCGAAACATTTTTTGCTACCCTAGCGGGGATCCGAGCTGAGCGTGGTATCCGCTCATTTTTGCGTGGACGAGAAGACCACACTGCCTGCGAAATCATCACCCGTGACAACCTCATCTATTTTTATATCGATGTCCCGCGCAAACGCAGACAGATGATCGAACAGCAGATCCACGCGCAGTATCCGTACGCTGAGATCGAAGAGATGGCTGACTACAATATATTTAGTGAACATAGCAGCATCGCAGGGGCATACCTCGTCGGTGCCAATGCACCGGCATTTCCATACAAGACTTACAAAGGCATGGACTCTGATCCCCTCTCTGCCATGCTCAATGTCCTCTCCAAGATCCAAAATGAACACAACGCCAACGCGGCGATCCAATTTGTCGTGCGTAGCGCCAAACGAAAATGGCGTCGTGAAGGCATCAACCTTGTTCGTGAAGTACGCAAAGGCAAAAAGTTTGAACAAGTAAATAACAAGTGGCTTGGCAGCGAAACACTTGGCAAATTGTTTGGTGGAATCTTTGGCTTTTTGCAAGACGGGCTCACTCATGCCACCGGCACATTTGAACGTGACACTTCACCAGAAAAGAAAAATGACTACCAACTCTCCCCGCGTGAAGAAGAGATGCTCAAAGGGATCGAAGAAAAACTTACCAAAGGTGGCCTTGATGTGACCGTACGCCTCCTGTCTATCGCCGACAATCCTGAGACCGCACGCCTCAACCTCGACAATATCATCAACGCCTTTGGCCAGTTCAATCTCTACCGCTACGGCAACAGCTTCCAAGCCATCATCCCGCGCAAACAAACGCTCCTCATCCGTGACTTTATGTACCGCAACTTTAACGAGCGACGCAACGTGATGGTCAACACCGAAGAAATGGCTAGCCTCTGGCACCTCCCGCTCCACTCTACCGAAGCGCCAAATGTGAAGTGGCTCTCTGGACGCAAATCGCCACCACCAGACAATGTCCCACGCGAAGGCTTGCATATGGGCTACGTCAACTACCGTGGCGGCCGCACCGAAGTCCACCTCAAAGAAGCCGACCGCCGCCGCCACCTCTACGTGATCGGCAAATCTGGAAGTGGAAAATCTGTCCTCATCTCCAACCTCGCTATCCAAGACATCAAAGACGGCAAAGGTGTCTGTGTGGTCGATCCGCATGGCGACCTTGTGGAAGATATTCTCGAACATGTACCAAAGGAGCGCGCCGAAGACGTGATCATCTTCAACCCGTCAGACATGGACCGCCCGATCGGTCTCAACATGCTCGAAGCCAAAAATGAAGATCAGAAAGATTTTGCCGTCCAAGAAATGATCGGGATCTTTTACAAACTCTTTCCGCCTGAGATGATCGGGCCGATGTTTGAGCACCAGATGCGCAACGTCATGCTCACGCTCATGGCTGACATCAACAACCCAGGCACCATCATCGACATCCCTCGGATGTTTACCGATGATGACTACGTGAAGCAGTATCTTCGTCATCTCAAAGACCCTGTGGTTCGAGCCTTCTGGGAAAAAGAAATGGCCAAGACGAGTGACTTCCACAAATCAGAAATGCTCGGCTACCTCGTCTCCAAGGTTGGCCGCTTTGTGGGCAACGAGATGATGCGCAACATCATGGGACAACAAAAGTCTGGCTTTGATTTTCGTGAGGTGATGGATGGCAAGAAGATCTTGCTGGTGAACCTTGCCAAAGGAAAAACCGGTGAAGTCAACGCCAAGCTCCTCGGTCTCATCGTCGTCGCCAAGCTCCAGATGGCCGCCATGGGCCGCGCCGACATGGACGAAGCTGACCGTAATGACTTCTACCTCTACATTGATGAGTTCCAAAACTTTATCACCGACTCTATCTCCACCATCCTCTCTGAGGCTCGTAAGTACCGTCTCGACCTCACCATCGCTCACCAATACATGGGACAGCTCACAGACGACAAAGGCAAGGCAGACGTCCGTGACGCGGTCCTCGGAAACGTAGGAACTATGTGTATCGGCCGTATCGGCCCAGACGACGCCGAGATCCTCGCCAAAGAAATGGCGCCAACCTTTGGCTCGTACGACCTGCTCAATCCCCCACCATTCTCGTACTACACCAAGATGCTGATCGACGGCAAAGCGAGCAAACCATTTAACATGAACAGCTACCCACCAGTCTCCGGCAACCGAGAGCTGGCCGACGCGATCAAGCAACTCTCCCGCCTCAAGTTTGGCCGCGACCGCCGCATCGCCGAGTCCGAGATCCTCGAGCGTACCAAGCTCGGTGAGAGCGAAGGCCAAGCGGATACCAGTGGTATTGAAGCAAGTCTCTAATATTGCTACTGTCATTGCGCCAGTCCCGTATTACTATCGGGAAGGAATGAAGCATAGCGTTGTGACGCGGCAATCTTTTGCGTTATGAGTAAAAGATTGCCACACTCGTACCTCGCTCGCAATGACAGTGCTTAGGGTTATACTTTGAGCTATTCACCGTCTTGTAAAATTGTCTCAATATGATATAGTGAAACCAACACAAACATAAACACAAATAAACATATGTCCCCGACCTAACCCTCTTTTTTGAATCTGCCATGTTGGTACGATTTTTTTATTTATCGTATTTCAGTATTTCTCTCCCCCTATGAGGGGGAGCTGGAGGGGGTTTGCCTAGCTTACAACACGTCTTGGTATACAACCCCACCCAACCTCCCCTTACAGGGGAGGAGCCACTCTCTACACTTATTTTCTGGCCTTTTTAGCCTTACAAGCTTTCCAAGCTTCTCAAACCTTTATACCCTATGGAACCTATCAACAACATCATCTCAGACCACGCCTTTTCTTCTAGTGCGCAGATCCCTACAACGCCAGCACCGACTCCTCCACCAGCTCCTATAGCACCGCCACCTGAATCTGAACCAGAGCCAATACCTACACCGCCAGCAACACCAAAAGACGACTACACTCGCGCTGACGAAGAGTTTCCAGATCCATTTGCATCCGAAACAAAGCCAGCACCAGCATCAAGCGAGCAGGAGTCACCTGAAGACAAAACGACCCAACCTAACACAATAGGAGAACCACCAGAGCTAACGCCAGCGCACATCGATCAGATCAAGATGAGTATCGGCATGATGCAGCAGCAGCTCAGCAACATGCTCGAGATGCTTGGTGGCGCACCAGTACCATCGACACCAGCCGCTGTCCCATCAGCCGCGCCAGCAGCTAAAAGAGCCCAACCCGTCATCAACGATGCCAATGATGAACCAGAAGGCGAAGTCATCGAAGGGGTCTTTGATGGCCTGCAGATGGTCGACGCCGAAGGCAAGTCATACAATGTCTCACCAAACTATGCGAGCAAAAGTAAGCTCGTCGAAGGAGACTTCCTCAAGCTGACCATCACCCCGAGCGGCAAATTTCTCTACAAACAGATCGGCCCGATCGAACGCAAACGTCTGGTGGGTGAACTCATCCAAGACGCTGACAGCGACCAATGGTCAGTCGTTGCCGAAGGCCGCAACTACCACATCCTCAAAGCATCCGTCACTTTTTATAAGGGTGCAGCTGGCGACGAGGTCGTCATCCTCGTCCCACAAGATGGTGAGAGCTCATGGGGTGCTGTCGAGAACATTATCAACAAGTCCTAGCATTCCTCTCATATACGCAAAAAATAGACATAACATGTCTAATTTTTTGCTATGTGTAGCCATATCACCCAACATGACTGTTGACGAGTATACAGATCTGTGCTACGATCATTTGTTACTGCGCTCCCCAAAGACCGCGTAGTGACTCTTTGTTTGTATCGCAATCAAGTGGTACAAATACGTTCTTTGGGGAGGAGACCGCTATGCCTAAAACTTACGAAGTCACCACCACCCTGGAAGACCTCGCTGCCACCCCTCTCACCTTCAAATCTCTGAAGGCACTGATCGTTGAGCAACACGCTCACCACCGAAGGAAAGTCAAGGAAAAGAAATCTGTTTGGCGCTACAGTGGCTACTTGTGGCTCCTCGTTGGAGCCTTACTTCCACTCATTGCATTCAAGCACGAGGTCCCCCGAGACATCATTGGATACGTCAGTATCCTACATTCCTTAATCTCTGGGATCATCTTCTTCCTACGACCACAGGAGTCGTTGAAGCTCCACAAGAAGACCGAGGCCCAACTAGAGGGTCTTCTGTACGAGATCATCGGCAATGAAACGCTCCCAGAGGAAGAGCGAAAGAGTCTCGACTTCTTCATGAACGCATTCCGCGTGATCAGGATAGAGACAAGTGAGGCATGCATCGTGAAGATTGAAAAAGATCAAGCTGCTGTCGAAAGTGGCATGAAGAAGAGCCTCACCGTAAGTACTTCTGCTGCCACGCCAACCGCCTCCTAGCCCCCACCACCCCGCCAGCCCCAGGCTCCACGCCGCGGCCGGCCGGGTGGCCCTTTTTTTTACAAACAAAAAACCCACTTCTTACGAAGTGGGTTTTTCATTACCCTGCAATCTTACTTTTTGTCTGGGTCTGAGATGTGTGCTGAAACGAGCTTGGTCATTTCAAACATGCTCACCTTGGCTTTTCCACCGAAGAGGACCTTAAGAAGGTCGTCAGCGAGGATTTCACGCTTGTTTTCTGGGTTCTGAAGATCTTTGCCCTTGATGTATTCCCAGAGCTTCTTCATGACCTGACCACGAGCGAGAGGTCCTTTTCCTACGACTGCTTCAAGATCGGCTGAGAGAGCCATTGGCTTGAGCAGTGCTGGATTTGCTTTTCTTGGCATATTGATGCACTTAGTAAGTTAATAAGCATTGCCGTTTTCTACGCAAGTAGTATATCATACCCCTACGCATTGACAACTATATGTCACACTATTCTCAAAAAATTGTCAAATTTCTCGATTCAGCATGGCCTGGCACGATAGCCTGGACTATTGGCATCTGTGCACTCATGATGGTAGCACGATATGCCACAAACGGCCAAACGGGCTCCGACGCACTGTATCATATCACCCATGCGAGCGAGATCGCCAGGGCACACGACTGGACGCTCGTACGACCATGGATCGTACAGCATTTTTTTTCTACCAATCCAGCCAATCCGTACATTCTCGCACACACACTCCTCGCCATGCTCATGAGTGTCTTCCCACCAACGTTTGCAGCAACATTATGGACCGCTGGTCAGGCAGGTGTGGTTGCTGGTGTCGTGTACTACATCTTACATGCGTACCGAGTCAAACATGCTTCTCTATGGACGCTGCTCGCGATGGGGACGTCAGCTGCATTGATGTACCGACTTCTCTTGGCTCGTCCGTTTGTTCTTGGTATGGCATGCTTTGTCTTGGGGATACACTTCATCCATGCACGATATTATCGTAGACTATTTGTCCTCGCGACGATCTACCTCTTGTACTACAACTTTGCCATCATGCTTGGTGCCTATGCCGTGCTTGCAGTAGCCGTCGCGTACTGGTATGACAGACGACTCGAGCTCAAACCGATCATCGCCACCTTCGGCGGCTTCCTCTTGGCCCTCTTGATCCACCCACACACGCTTGCATACATCACGCTCATCTACACCCATGCCATCACTATTCCTTGGCTGCTCTTTAGTGGTGCGCCGATGCTCCGTGGTGCCGAGATCGTGCCACAGGAGACAACATCACTCGTCATACAGACCATCATCCCATCGCTCATGGCAATCATCGCTATCATGCTCGTGCTCGCACGTGAGCGTGACCGATCTTACTCGATGATGACAACCATAGCCGTCTGGTGCATCCTGTGGATCCCGATCACGACCGCGATGCCACGTCCTGTCGAGTACTGGGTCTTGCCAGCCTGGATCCTCTCGGCTATCTTGATCCGCACCACACCGATCGCCTGGCCAGCCAAGATCACAATGCACCGCCACAAGCTTCGCTGGATACTCTACCTAGCCACCATCGTCATCGTGACGATGAACGCCACCAGCATGTGGAAACAACTCAACAGCAAAGCGCACAAACAAATCGTAGCCGATGCCAAAACAGTCGCCGAGACACTCACTGAGGTCTCTCCGGCGGGGAGCATCGTGTATATGCCCGACTGGTCCATCTTTCCCAAACTCTTTGCCCACAACCGACACAATCGTTATCTCACCGGCTTTGACCCTGTCTTCCAATACCAGTATTCCCCCGAGATGTACTGGCTCTGGCACAACCTTTCGTTTTCGGCGACTGCCTGCGCCCACGAACCACCATGTGAACGAGAGCCCACCGACGCCGAACTCTATCTCCACTTTGACAATACATTTGATACGCCATATATCGTCGTGCCAAACTCATACGCCGAAGCCTTTCGTCAACGGATAGAGATCATGCCTAGGGCAACCATGATCCTAGAGACAGAAACGTTCAAACTCTTTGAGCTGGACCGCTAGCCGCCACTCCGGTATCATAGGCATACTCTGTTATTCATTATTCCAAGCTTCCCAAGCATCCCGACGCCGTCGGGATCAAGCCTTCCAAGCCTCTTTCCCTATGGCTCTCTACCACAAATACCGTCCCCAGTCTTTTGCTGACATTGTCGGCCAAGCCCACATCGTCAAAATCCTCCGCCAACAAGTCAAAGATGACAACGTCGCGCACGCCTACCTCTTCTCTGGTCCTCGCGGCGTCGGCAAGACCTCTATCGCGCGAATCCTCGCCAAGGCTATCAACATGCCACACGCCGACGGGAGCGGCGAACCAGACAACGACAACCCAGCCGCCAAAGAGATCGAACAGTCTCGGAGTATTGATGTCATTGAGATTGACGCAGCCAGTCACACCGGCGTCGACCATGTCCGCGAACACATTATCGAAAACGCCCAGTTCCGCCCGACCTCACTCCCCTACAAAGTCTTTATCGTGGACGAGGTCCACATGCTTTCTACCAGTGCCTTCAACGCGCTACTGAAAACCCTCGAGGAACCACCAAAGCACGCCATCTTTATCCTCGCCACAACAGAATTGCACAAGCTGCCAGAGACGATTGTCTCACGCTGCCAACGCTTTCAGTTTTCTGGTGTACCGCACGCCGAATTGAAAGCGCACGTCATGAAAATCGCCAAAGAAGAAGGCGTCACGCTCGACGACACCGTGGCTGACCGTATCGTCTACAAGAGTGACGGCTGCGCCCGCGATGCTGTGAGCTTGCTTGACCAGCTTATTGCTGGCGCTGGAGACACTATCACCACCGAGACAGCCGAACTCTTGCTACCAACAGTGTCCGTCGAGTACACGCTCGGCTATGTACGAGGCCTCGTGACCAACAGCGTCGCTGAGTCTCTCGACGCTGTCTTTGCTGCTAGTGACCATGGCTCCAATATCAAACAGTTCGCCGAAGACGTGGTCACCATGCTCCGCGCCATGATCGTCTCAGGCATTTCGGGGTCACCGGTCCCACGAGCCTTTGATTTTTCCAAGGCTACGCTTGATGCGCTCGATGCGATGAACGGTGTCCGCACCCCAACCGAGCTCGTCGAGCTCGCCGACATCATCCAACAGCGACGCAGCGAAATCGCTACCGCGATCGTCCCTACCTTTCCACTTGAGCTCGCAGCGATAGCATGGTGTGACGAAAGTACCCCAGCACCACCTGCGCCAAAAGCAGCACCCGTCCCAGTAGTGCCAACACCTGCACCACCAAAACCAACCACCCCAACCCCATCACCAACTCCCCCAGCTCCACCTGTCGCAGAAAAAACGCCAGCGCCACCAATAAAAGAGGAAGAACCTCCAATGCCAACGCCTCCGCCAGAAGACGTTGCAGACGCTGCGGTGGATGCAGCCAATGCTGTGGAAGAAGCAGCAACAGATGTACCAGAAGAGCATGTCCCAAAACCTGCCGCACCATCAGAGATAGCCGAGAGCACGATCAAAAGCGCTTGGCACACCTGCTCCCAACTCTTGAGTGCTGACTCACCATCACTTGGGTTTGTATTGAAGTCCACAGTGCCGGGAGCGTACAAAGATGGTATACTGACTCTGACCGTCGGGTTTGCGTTTCACAAAGATGCGCTCCTAGAGCTAAAAAACAAGCAAGCCATCCAAGACGCGCTCGCCAAACCACTTGGCGGCACACTAGAGATCGATGTCATCATAGATGACACGATGAAAGATGCGCCGATCACCAAAAGCAGCGAAAACATCAACAAACTCGCAACGGCCTTTGGTGGTAATGTGGTATAGCGACACGAATAAAAAAGTTAGAAGTTTGAATATTGAATTGTACTTCAACATTCGATATTTATTATTCTACATTTACCATTCATTATCTCATTTATGCGCCTCTCCCGCGCACTTCTCTCAATATCACTCGCCACGATCCTCCTCCCTACCACCGCGCTCGCCGCAGTGCAGCTTGATGTCCCATTTACCTCCCAAGCGCCGCACGCTGTCTGGAAGCAGCCGTGGTTTGACGCGTGTGAAGAATCTACCATTGCCATGGTCGACCGCTACTATCGCGGTGAAACATTCCTAAGCAAAGACAACGCCGCCGACAACATCCTCCACGCCTGGCTACTCAAGGAGCTCATGTACGGTCCGAGCTACGACGAAGAAGCCTACAAGATTGCCGGCGTGATCAATGCCTACTATCCGTGGGAGGCCTACGTCGTGGACAACCCAACGCTTGAAGACTTGAAAGCCGAGATTGATGCTGGCCGACCAGTCATCTTTGTCGGCTCCGGCAAAGAACTCCAAAATCCATACTTTCGCGATGGCGGGCCACCATATCACTCGGCCGTCCTCTCCGGGTACGATGACGACGCCCGCGTCTTTTACAGCCAGGAGCCAGGCACCCGCCGCGGTGCCAATTTGCCCTACACCTATGACATCATCATGAATGCCATGCACGATTTCGTCGCTGGCGCTGTCGAGACTGGTGCCCCACGCGCCGTCTTTACCCGGGCCAATCTGACGACGTCAGCCACGGTAGATGCTGACAATGATGGCCTCACCAAAGCAGAAGAATACGCCCTCGGCACCATCAGCTGGGTGGCTGACACCGACGCGGACGGCATGACCGACGGCGAAGAAGTCCGCCGCGGCTACGACCCGCTCGCCCCTTCGGTCAACCTCACCGAAGGCATGCTGGTCAAGTCACCAGTGTCACCCGCCGTCTACCTCTTGAACAACGGTGAAAAACGTGCTATCCTCTCAGAGTCAGTGTTCTTCTCAAAGGGATGGCATTTTGATCAGGTCAAGACAGTCGACGAGGCAATACTCACCTCTATCCCAGAAGGAGAGTTGATACGGTGGTAACAACAATACATTCGCGGATCGTCTAATGGTAGGACTTTGGTTTCTGGTGCCAACTATCGGGGTTCTGCGCCCCAGGCGCACCCGCCTAGGGCGGGGAATCCACACACATTCGGGAGTCGTCTAATGGTAGGACTCCAGGTTCTGGTCCTGGCTATCGGGGTTCAAATCCCTGCTCCCGAGCACATAAAAAAGAGTACCCATATGGGTACTCTTTTTTGACTAAGTGATTAACCTACTGCCGCTGATGCAGCATCAGATCATTGCCATATGGATCAGTAAATAACGCCATAAAGCATACACCTTTGTTATCAATGGTAGGCATGGGGAAGACAACGCCTTTTGCTTCCAATTCTTTGCGAGCTTCTTCAATATTGTCTACATGCAAGGCTATGTGTCCATTTTTTTGTGGGGCAAATGACATGCCGGCATTTTCTGGCTCCCAAACGCCAAAGCACGTCTCCCCCACCCAAAACTCATACTTGGCAGTATCGTCTGGACGTAGTCCAAGCGTTTCTGTATAAAATTTGATTGCACGATCTGCATCTTGTGAAGGAACTCCTACAAAATCTAGTCCTGATATAATGTTGCTCATAATGTGATGATATTACTTAGGTATGTAGTATATCAAATTTTTATCTAGATAAGCAGAAAACAAATTCAACGTTTTGCCTTTATCATTGTTTAGGAGGTTGGTAGAATAGTACTATATGCTTCAAACTATCATTCACTACAGCTTACACCTTATTTTCCCCGGCCTCATTGCCTGGCTGATTTTTCGCAAATGTTGGAAACAAGCTTGGCTGATCATGCTCGCTACCATGCTCGTCGACCTCGATCATCTGCTCGCCACCCCCATCTTTGACCCAGCTAGGTGCAGTATCGGCTTTCACCCCCTTCACTCTTACCCCGCCATCGGCATATATCTCCTCCTACTACTCATCCCAAATACCTATACACGGATCATGCTTGTAGGCCTGTTGTTCCACATGCTAACTGACTTCCAGGATTGTCTCTGGATGATAAGTGCTGGTTGACATCTTCGCCACAGTAGCATATACTCCCTCTACTATTTTGGTGCACCAACCACACTTCCCTATCTTCTCCCTGGTTGCTCTCCCACCTACACACTTCAAGACAGAATGCTGAGCCGTTCCCCAACAAGGGATCGGTGTTTGTATCGACTTGCCTGGGGCGGCTCGTACTACCACTAGTGCTATGCTGCTAACTTATAGACCACTATGTCTACAGATAATTCATCACTCCTCGCTGACCTTCGCGAGCATATCACTACCACGCAGGCACAAGCTGACTCGGCAGTGCAAGATGGCAAAGAGCAGGTCAAAAGCCTCAAGGAGGACGTCAAAACGCTCGAAGGCGCTGACCAGTTTACGGCGCATGCGCTACTCCAGTACAAGCAAAAGTATGTGCATGAGCTCACCGAGCTCCGACCGTCACCGTACTTTGCCCGTTGTGATGTGACCGACCAGACACTGCGCTTTGGCAAGTTTAGCTTTCCGGAAGTTGGTATCTACTCCTGGGTGACGCCAGCCTCACAGCTCAGGTTTGCAGAGCCTGGCAGCGTCTCATACGAGCGCCCAGATGGCGAGCGCCAACACACAACGCTCCAACGCAAAGACCAGTATCTGATCAAAGATGGTGATGTGCTCTTTTTTAGTACGGAGTCGACAGATGAAGCCAGACGTCTCGTCTTCCAAAAACATTTTTCCAATAGGAAGACCGGCTTTGTCCTCCCAGAGATCGTCGCCAAGATGGAGGTGGCGCAGGACAATGTCATCCGGGCCAGCGCCCGTGGGCCGCTCGTCATCTCGGGACCAGCCGGTTCTGGCAAGACCACACTCGCACTTCACCGCATCGCCTACCTCATGCAAGTCCCCGAGTGGGCCGAGCACTTCCCCGCTCACAAGATTCGCGTCTTTGTCCAAGACCCAGGCACCAAGTCATACTTTGACGGACTCCTGCCAGAGCTCGGCATAGACGGAGTTACGATTCTCACGTTTTTTGACTGGGCGATGGATCTATTGGAGCTCACGGGATACACTTTTGCAAAGCCGCATACAGATGAACGCACCGCCGACCTCATCACGCTAAACAAGCTCGACATTCTTCACAACACACGTGACCAGCTAGCCGGCTCCCCTATCAATTGGCTTCGTGCACTGTACAAACAAAATGACCACCTCTGCCAAAACCTCGACCGTCACGAGCTAGACCAAACTGACATCACCATCCTCCTACAAGCATACAAACGCACACATGGGTCACTCCAAGAGACACGTGAAGTACTCAAGACAAAGAAAGACCAAAGCTTTGAAAGAACAACTGGCCGGTTCAAAACAGACTACACCCTCTGCGTCGTTGATGAATTTCAAAATTATTTGCCCGAGCAGCTACAACTTATCCGCGGCTGTATCAATGAAGAATTGCAATCAACGGTCTACGTCGGTGATATGAACCAACAAACGCGCTTTGGCACGATCAAAGATTGGCAGAGCATCGGTGAAGTCGTCAAAGAAAAACGATTGATCAAGCTCGACAAAGTCTACCGCAATACCAAAGCGATCCTCCGCTATATTGCGTCACTCGGGTATAACGTCACTATTCCTGAATCCTTGCCCGAAGGAGATGAGGTAGAAGTAAAGCAGACACTGTCTATAAACGAAGCGCAAACTATTATTGACGATGCTGACGGCGCCCTCGTTGGCATCCTCGCCAAGCGCGAACAAGACCTCACAGCATACCAATCACTCGCCAGCCAAACCAATGTCAAAGTGATGACCATCAACGAAGCCCAAGGCGTCGAGTTTGATACGGTTATCTTGGTGGGTATTGATGAAAAGACTTGGACGGTAAACCCAGCTAACTACCCAACGCAAGCATTTGCCGACGAAAAACAAGCTATCAACAAAGACCTTCGGTATATTGCGTTGACGAGGGCGATGCGGAGATTGGTGGTGGTCCAACAATAGTTGAAGAGTTATGTGGGACATATTATCTCCATTTGCGTCACTCTCCTTGACAAACGCTGTATTCCATGTAAGAATTTGGTATCGTCGCTACTACGCTAGTAGCCACGTACCGAGGAGGAATGCAATGCAAGAAACTGCTAAACCGTCTCTCAAGGACATGTCCCCCACCGAGCTTTTCAAAGATTTCGAAGGGGATATCAAGTACGATGCTCACAACTTCCAGACCAAGTTCAGTCGCTCCGACGCTCGCAAGGAGCTCGAACGACGTGGAAAGAGCATCTTGCTCCCTCTCATCGACTGGCTCCGCCCGCAGCTCGATGAGGATGGAAGGCTTCCCGGTGAAGAGATCCGGCTGGCCTGGGCAATGATGTTGAACAACATCGAGAATGTGATCGATCCGAGGAAGTCTGCTCCACAATCTCTCCACGACACCGCCGGATGGCTCGCGTGGGCCGAACGGTTCGCGTGAACGCCCCCTCCTGCCCCCACGGCCCCTCGGCACTGCCCTGCGCGGCCTTTTTTTTATTTGGGTATTGAAATGTCCTCCATTATCCGCTACACTAAGCTCACTATGAACCTCATCAATGGCACACAACTCGCCAAGGACCTCCGCAACAACATCAAGGCTGATGTAGCGTCACTGGCAGCGGACGGTATCACCCCACATCTCGGTGTGATTCTTGTGGGTGACAACGCTGCCTCCAAGACCTATGTCGGCGTCAAAAAACGTGCCGCAGAAAAGGCTGGCATGATGTTTACCCTCGTACACTTGCCAGAAGCAAGCACCACCGCCGAGGTGATGGTCGCCGTCCAAGAGCTTCAATCAGACGAATCACTCCACGGCCTCATCGTCCAGCTCCCTCTCCCAGATCACATCGATGCCAATGATGTCCTCGCCATGCTCGACCCCGAAAAAGACGTTGACTGCCTCACCGAAACCAACCTCGGCAAACTCATCTTTGAAACACACACCTTTGTCCCACCTACGCCTGGCGCCGTCATGGCCGCTATCGCAGCCGCAGGAGTCACCGAGCTCGCGGGCAAAAACATCACCCTCGTGGGCACCGGCCAGCTCGTCGGTCGCCCCCTCTCTGCGGTGCTCATCAATACCAAAGCCAGCGTCACCACCGTCAACGAAACCACCAAAGACATCCGAGAAAAATGCCTCGCCGCTGATATCATCGTCAGTGGTGTCGGCAAAGCTGGCGTCGTGACTGGCGACATGATCAGCGACAAGACCATCGTGATCGACACAGGTGTCGACTATGTGGACGGAAAGATCACTGGTGACGTAGACATCGCGAGCCTCGAAGGCCGCGATGTCCAAGTGACACCAACACCAGGAGGTATTGGTCCTGTCACTGTGGCAAAATTACTTGAGAATACACTTTTAGCCGCCAAAGCCTATGCGCAATAAGTATCAAAAACTTTCCAAACGATACCAACTCCTCAAACCTACTCGCGCTCCTCGAACGATTCTTTTGCAAGGAATCCGTTTTGTTATCACCCCAAACGACAAAGGTAGCGTAGATGTTTTGCAAAACCAGAGCGTGCTGATCAAGAACGGGAAGATCGTGAAAATGTTTCCAAAGCGTGAACTGCAAAAACAAGTAAAGCTCGAAGACATCGATCTCATTTATGACGACTCGCTCAAAGGTGGCATCGTGCTCACACCAGGCTTCATCAACATGCACACCCATCCACCGATGTACTTGCTCCGTTCGACGTTAACACTTGCAGAGGCAAATCTCGACAAGGCCCTCCAAGGCATGGCCAAGATCGAATACAAGATGAACGACGCTGAGTTTGAACTTGGCGCGATTGGTGACTTTACCGAAGAACAAAAATCTGGCATTACCAGCAGTATCAGTCACTACGGTGTCTTTGACCCTGTCGACGCGGCAGCCGCATACACAGGCCAACACGTGATCAACTGTATGAGCGCCGCAAGTAACTCTCACCCAGAAAACACGCCAGAGATGGTAGAAAAAATTTTGAAACGTGGCGACAGTTTTAGTACACCAGGGCTCGCACTCCACTATATCTGGAAAGCTGACGGAAAAGTCCTCCGCAAAGTGGCCAAGATCCTCAAAAAATACGATACGTACTTTACTCTTCACGTGGCAGAATCAGAACAAACAGTGAAACGCTGTATCGAAAAATTTGGCCTACCACCAGTCCTTGCCCTCGACAAGTTTGGTCTCCTCGGCCCCAAGACCATCATGAGTCACTGCGTACATCTCACTGACGAAGAGATCGCGCTGATCAAAAAGCGCAAAGCCACCGTCGTCCATCTACCGACATCCAACCTCCTCCACCGCTCCGGTTTTTTCAACTTGAAAGCTTTTGCTGACGCTGATGCACTCGACCGCGTCACGCTGGGGACAGATAGTGTCGTGAGTAAAAACAGACTCGACCTCCTCACCGAAGCACTCACCACCAAGACCATCCACCAACACCGCCACATGGTGAGCTATGAAGACCTCTTCCTCATGAGCACCCATGGTGCTGCCAATTGTCTTGGCCTCGGCAAAAAGCTCGGCCGCGTCGCACCTGGCTACACCGCCAACCTTTCATTTTGGAAGCTCAAAGACCGCGGCCTCATGCCGTATGACGAAAAGAAACCAAAGACCCTCATCTCCAACATGATCACTCACGGCTCACGCTCAGTCCGCGACCTCATGATCAATGGTGAGTTTGTCATCTCCGACCGTGAACACAATCTTGTAGATGAGAGTAAACTTCTCAAAGATCTGCAAGCCGCACATATGGAACTGCGCTCTAGAAAGTAATATGCCCCTCACCCGAGCCAAACAACCTATGCCAGCATATGTAAAGAAGGCGCTGAGTGATGCCAAACTCATGGACGCCTACAGCACTCGCCCTCCCTACCAACGCAATGATTACCTCGGCTGGATCAACAGAGCCGTAAGAGAAGAAACCAAGCAAAAGAGACTCAAGCAGATGCTCACTGAGCTCAAGCGGGGTGATGTGTATATGAAGATGGCATGGAAGAAAAACTGATACTGTATGAAACTCAAACGTGACAAATACAAATCCGCCCGTGGAAAGTATTCAAGACTTTTGGAATTGTCATGTCGTGTCTGTGACACAACTGTGGCCATGTACCAAAAAGATGGCCCAGGTGGGCTACTCCGTCTGTACATGGATAGAATCCATGCTCCTGAAAAACTAGTAGGGTTTCAACACAAATCTCTCAAAGACATCCCCCACCTCCGTTGTCCAAACTGCGAAGAGATGATCGGCACACCCTACATCTACAAGAAAGAAAAGCGAAAAGCCTTTCGTCTCTATCACGATGCGCTAAAGAAAAAAATCAGACCAATAAAAAAGAAGTAACAAATTGCTACTTCTTTTTTAGCCTTTCAGGTATTTCCAGCTTCTCAAGCCTTTTAAGCATTTATTTACTCCGCCCGATAATTCGGCGCAGCATCAATCCCAGTCAGATTATGTGGATGTGATTCTTTGAGACTTGATCCGGTAATCTTCACAAAGCGCGCACGCTTTTGGAGCTCAGTAATGCTTTTGGCGCCGTTGTACCCCATACCACTGCGAAGTCCACCAGCGAGCTGATAAAGAATGGTGTTCACCGGGCCTTTGTATGGCACACGGCCAGAGACACCTTCGGGGACAAACTTTTTCTTTTCATTAACCCTTGCTTGGCCGTAGCGGTCTTTGCTGCCACGCTCCATGGCGTCGAGGCTACCCATACCACGGTAGCTCTTGTACATGCGTCCTTCGATATATTCTATGCGTCCTGGCGACTCATCAGTCCCTGCAAACATATTGCCCATCATCACCGTGCTTGCTCCTGCCGCGAGGGCTTTGACCACGTCACCACTGGTGCGAAGTCCCCCATCAGCGATGACTGGAACGTTTTTCTTGAGTCGTTTGATCGTCGTCGCTACTTCCATCACAGCTGAGAGTTGCGGCACACCGATCCCTGCTACCACACGGGTCGTACAGATAGATCCTGGACCGATGCCCACTTTGACAGCGTCAGCGCCAGCAGCGATCAATTCTTTGGCGGCTTCACCACTCGCAATATTTCCGGCGATGACCTGGACGCCTTTGTGCGCTTTTTTCACTGCACGTACCATGCCGATCACGCCGGCAGAGTGACCATGCGCCGTGTCGACGATGAGCACATCGACACCAGCACCGACGAGAGCCTTGGCTCGCTTCATGGCTGCGTCACCCACACCGATCGCAGCACCTACACGTAGTGACTGACCACTGTCACGCACCGCGTCAGGAAAGTGCACCAGCTTGTCAATGTCTTGGCGGGTCACCATACTCACAAGCTTGCCAGAACGGCCCACAACTGGGAGCGTACGCAAGCGATGTTTATGGATGAGATCAAACGCATTGTCGAGCGTCATGCCATCTTTGCCAACGACCACATCCTTTTTTGCTCGCATGCAGTCTTTTACTTTTTTGTTGCTATCTTTGAGGATGAGGTAGTCCACGTCAGAAATAAATCCTACGAGAATATTTTTCTCATCAACAACCGGCACTTTCTTGTACCCATATTCTTCACGGATATCTATCACCTTGCTCATCGGGTCCTCTGGGTGCACGGTCATAGGATCATCAATGAACCCATTTTCAAACCGTTTAACCCGTTTTACTTCGGTCGCTTGATCCTCGATGCTGAGGTTTTTGTGAATGATTCCCATACCACCAGAGAGCGACATAGCAATCGCCAACTTGCTTTCGGTCACCGTGTCCATTGGCGCCGAGAGAAACGGTGCATTGAGTGAGATCTTGCTCGTGAGCTTGGTCTTGAGCTTGGCCTCATGAGGAAGAATGCTGGATTTTTGTGGGACAAGGAGGACATCGTCAAAGGTGAGCGTCTCTTGAAATTGTTTGAACATATGTATTGAGCAGATAAAGCAGATCTTAGCAGATCCAGCATGTGAGTAATATAAAACTATGAGCTATATTTACGTTGACTTTGCATCCAAGCAAATAGCAACTTAGAAACCTCTGTGACTAAAGACTGAGATTTAGCATGCAGATCTTTGGCCATATATGACAAATCTTTTGCTAGGAGCAAATGATACTCTAATTCATCCAATGAAGCTGCAGCCCTATTGTAGAAACTCAGACTATCTTTGACGGTTTGACGTCGAAACCCTTCCACGATGTTTGCAGGAACACTAGCAGACGATCTTCTTGCCTGACTTATCAAACCAAACTTTTCTTCACCTGGCCACTGATTCGTAAGTTTGTAAGTAAGAAGAGTCAACTCATGTGCTTTCTGCCACACAATCAGATCTTGAAATTTTTGTATCTTTGCCATAGATAGTTGATATATCGGCTAGCTTAGCTAGAACCTGCTGTATCTGCTAGTTCTGCTTGATCGTAACCGCCTGATACGCTACATTATACACACATTTTCCTCATATTCAACTGCATTATGCCTACTCCTCAAATCGCCATCCTCGACTTTGGGTCTCAGTACACTCACCTCATCGCTAGACGTGTACGCGAACTTGGGGTGCACGCGGTCATCTTGCCTACAGATACACAAGCCACAGATTTGGCTAGTTATAAGGCTGTTATTCTCTCTGGTGGACCCCGCAGCGTTCTGTCTGAGATCATTGCGCATGACGATGCGCTGTTTGATCTCCCTACTCCTATCCTCGGCCTTTGCTACGGCCACCAGCTCATGAGCCTCCACTATGGTGGCGAAGTAGAGCGAGGTGATGCCCGTGAATACGGACTCGCTAGTCTAGAGGTAGACATGGGCTCCCCTATCTTTGCTGACCTTCCTGAGGCGTCCAACATCTGGATGAGCCATGGGGACCATGTCAGCAAGCTGCCAGAAGGATTTGTAGAGATCGGCAAAACATCGTCAAACAGCGGCGTCACCGCCATGGCCAATGTCGCGCTCGAGCGCTACGGCTTTCAGTTTCACCCAGAAGTCACCCACTCCGAACACGGCATGCAAATGATTCGGCACTTTGTCTTTGACATTGCGCATTGTGAGAAAGACTGGAGTGACCAAGACATGCTCGCCCAAATCCAAAACCAGATCCGTGAAGAAGCTGGTGACAAGAACGTCTTCCTCCTCGTCAGTGGCGGCGTCGACTCGACAATCTGTTTAGCCTTGCTCGAAAAAACCCTCGGCAAAGAACGTGTATTTGGGTTTCACGTCGACCATGGCTTTATGCGCCAAGACGAATCTGCCAAGGTCAAAACCATGCTCACACAGATCGGGCTCGATGATCTACATGTAGAAGACGCAAGCAAACGATTCTTTGCCGAGCTCGATGGTGTCACTGAACCAGAAGCCAAGCGAAAAATTATTGGCGATCTCTTCCTAGACATCACCAATGAAAAAATGGATGAGAAGGGCTGCACCGACAGCGAATGGTTGCTCGGCCAAGGAACGATCTACCCTGACGTCATTGAGTCTGGTGGGACTGACAATGCCGATAAGATCAAAACCCATCACAACCGCGTCGACCGCGTCCAAGAAATGATCGCTGCCGGCAGGATCATCGAACCGATCAAAGACCTCTACAAAGATGAAGTCCGTGAGATCGGCCGAATGCTTGGTGTACCTGATGAGCTCGTTGACCGCCACCCATTCCCAGGGCCTGGGCTAGCTATCCGTACACTTTGCTCTAGTGAAGGAGGATCTGGAACGAAGGTTATTGATACAGCCGAGGTCTCTGCTGTTGGTCTCCCAGTACAAAGCGTTGGGGTTCAGGGCGACGAACGCACCTATGCCCACCCAGCGGTTCTCTTGTTTGAAGACGGCCTCACTCATGCAGACAAAGCGCTGACTGCCACCACCTTTACCAACACTCATAGCAAATACAACCGCGGACTTGAACTCCTCGCTGGTGACAAAAACAAACTTGAGAGTGATGCAACGTTGCAAGCAAAGACACTTACCAAGTCACGTACAGAGATCTTGCAAACTGCTGACCAGATCGTCATGGACGCTATCGCTACTGAGTCATGTAGTCATATCTGGCAGTTCCCTGTTGTCCTCATCCCATTTGGCCACACGACTGGTGAGTCACTCGTGCTACGTCCGGTGACCAGCAATGAAGCCATGACCGTCGAAGCATCTGAACTCCCAGCCAAAGTAAAACATGACATCATAGAAAAACTGTCAGCTATGAACGCCTTTGACTACATCTTCCTCGACCTCACAGCCAAACCACCAGGAACTATAGAGTGGGAATAAAAAACGCCCCGACGCGAATTCTTCGCGGGGGGCTTCCTTGTCCTGCGTTGTGAGAACGTGCCAAGCGGCTGTGCACCTGGCTGATCATCTCTTCGTCCATCAGAACGTCAACCGTCCTCCGGCGCTGCACGAAAGCACGTGACCGAGCTGGCCACTCACGTGGTAGTCGCAATGGACCATGCCAGGTCCGACTCGAAGCTGGAGCTGGTTTTGCCACATGATAGAATTGATCACCGAGTCGAGCCCGTAGGGCACGTGGATCCTGCTGCTCCCATCGCCGAGGACATCACCCGTTGACTCCACGCTGATGCGTGAGGTGTTGATGTCGATCCGCGGCCCCAGCGCGAACCCAATCCAATACTCGAGTGAAATCCTCGTGTACCATTTGTGCTCAGGGTTGAGCGTATAGCCGAGAGCAAGCATGCTCGCACCTGGGATGAACCAGGCCTCGTACTTGTATGGCTGGATGATTGCCGTGACCTTCTGCTCGAGGACATTGACCTCGCCTATCGACGGCCTGCCATTGATGACTTGATCACTGTTCCAGAGCACCTTGAGGGTGATAGCGAAGAGCGCATCATCGGTCAAAAAGCGCAGATCAAACCCGTACAGTTCTCGACCACGTGAGTTGATCTCAGCGAATATGTAGCTCGCTTCGTGATCACTGCCTCTACTGGCTAGTCCGCCGTCGAGAACCTGACGAGCTTCACGTGACGAGAGTGACGTACAATCACCATCAAAACAGGCAGCCCCACCATTGCCGTTCTTGTTGACGGTGATGATGTCACTACTCGTAGACGTTTGTACCACCTCGAGATCACTGACAGATTTTTGGGGGTTCGAACGATCAGCCCCAACGAGATCATTGACGATCTCGTACGGAGCGCTGCGAAACTCACCCTGGAACGACTTGCACCCCACGGTGGATAGTAAGAACATGGTTGCTAATAGTGCTCGTTGCATCGGCACCTCCTTGAATATACTATACGCATACAAACACAAAACACGCAAGTATAGCGTGTTTTATGTTTTGATCAGATCTATTGATGAAGCGTACTCTTCAAACTCTTTGAGCAATCCTTCGAGCTCTTCGAGTGATTGGATCCGGACGAGTTTGCCACGAAATTCTTTGATACCAGGGATCTCGTAGCCGAGTTTGTTGGTCTTAAAATACCAGGAGACATGCTTGCGAAAGGTGACGATGCCTCGTTCTCCATACTGCTCGATATGCTTCTTGGCATGGTCTAGTATCACTGCGACTCGTTCTTTGACGGGCACAGGATCATACTCTTTGTCACGCGCTTTTTGAAAAAACCATGGATTGCCGAGCGCACCACGCGCGATGAGGACGCCGTCAGCGCCGGTGTGTTCGAGTGCTTCGTGGACTTGCTTTGGTTCGTGAATATCACCGTTGGCGAGAAATGGCACGGTAGCGATCTCCTTGGCTATCTTGATACGGTCCCAGTCACTGGTACCACTGTACGCCTGCGCCTTGGTGCGGCCGTGCATGGTGATGAGCTCAGCACCAGCCTTTTCCATCGCGGGGATAAATGTCTTGAAGGTGTCAGGATCATCCCAACCCAGGCGGATCTTTACTGAGAGTGGTGTGTCCCCTATCGCCGCTTTCATTTCTTTCACAATCTTGGCAGCGAGGCTTGGATCTTTCATGAGCGCCGCACCGTTAAAGTTGCTAGTGAGTTTGTAGACCGGGCAGCCCATGTTGATATCGATGCCTTCTGGGCCTGCGTGCTCCATGACGCTCGCAGCCGCCTTGGCCATGACCATCGGGTCAGCACCAAAAATCTGCTGGACGATCGGTCGTTCAGCCTCTACAAAGTCAGTCATGCCAAGCGTCTTCTCATTTTCACGGACGATCGCTTCACTGCTCACCATCTCGCGAAACACAATATGCGCTCCTCCGATCTCGCGGACGACTTGGCAGAACGCTGAGTCTGTCATGTCTGCCATGGGTGAAAGCGCCATGATTTTTTCGTTGTTGTTGAGAATATTGTTGATCCACATAGTGTGCTCAATCTAGCAAAAAGATTCACTTTTGTCAAGGTGAATCTTTTTCTCACAATCGTGAGTGATTAGTCTACCCAAAATTTTGTCCTCCGTGATAATCCCCTCCAGTCACATGATAGTCATCAGGGTTCGCTGCACCACTGCTTCCGGGGCTCATATTGCCATCGAGAGAGATAACTTCGCCGATCGGGAGGCCAGTTGGAGGTTCAGCACGTTTGCCGCTTGCACGTTCGAGGAGTGGTGTTTTGACATGAACAAGTGGAAAATGCCAGATCGTCGCCAGTTCTTCGATATTGAGGACAAAGTCATCTCCACCGGTCCCAGCATCACGATCACGAAATGCTTGCAGTAGTTTGTTCTTCTTGGTATCACTGACTTTTTGCTTGCGGAGGTACGAGGCACTCGATCCATACGTCGGGACCAGAGAGTTTGCTGTCGGGACGTTATATTGGTTGATCGCACCGATGAGCGCCTGCACACCACGGTTTGGATTGAAAACTGGGTGTTCGGCGATGTACGCTGCACGAATCTTGGTCTTGAATCCTATCTTCATGATTTTATTTTCCATGGCTTTGATCAGTGTTGCTTGGCCCGGCGCAAGCTTTGGTTTGTCATCTTCTGACTTCTTGCTATCATCGCCTGATCCATCACTGACACCGCCACCAGAAAGCTGACTGATCACTTCTTGCGCATCCATCGCAAGTTCTTTGGTGATAGGATTGTCAGTGACAAATGACCACGGTCCTTTTGATTCTTTTTTCTTTTCTCCCATAAGTTCCTTGATCTTCTCGATCACATCTTCTTTCCAAGAGCTGGTGATCGGCGTGATGATGATCTGAAACCACATGTTCTCCCCTTTGCCGATACGACTAAAACTTTCGAGGAATGCTCCCATCGGGTCGAGTTTGTCAGCTGTCAGCTCAGCATACGTACGGATAGGATAGCCGGTGTGCTCAGCTAGCCCAAAGTCTGAGATCCAAATGTCGTGTGACGGTGATGGAAACTGTTCAGGCGCCATGTGCACATAGTCTTCTATCTCCACGATTTCAGCTTCTGGATACTGCGCGTATACTGCAGCTTCGACGAGATCCTGCAGTGCAGCTTCAGTTCGAATGATAAACTGTATGTACCCTTCGATACTCACCACCTCAAAACTAAACCAACGTTGTTCGTGGCCATGATGAAATTTGGCTTCAATGTTTGGCACGTCGAGGGCACCAGCTAAATGCGAAAAAAGCATCTCGATGGCTTTTGGTGTTTGTTCGTTTTGGGCTGGAATGTCTACTGCGAGTACCACCCAACGCCAATCTTTGGTGTGCTCTTTCTTCTTGTACTTGGCGAGTCGCTTGAGTGTCTCCGACATAATCACCTTGGTTGGAAGAAGCCAGACTCCTACCACAAAGGTAAGGACAATATAATCCCAAACTGAAGCAGCCTGAAACCAATCAAGCATTTGGAGTGGCAGCCCTGACAGATAGTCGATAAGCAGCTGCATAGCGTCTAGGTGTCAATAAGGGTGTACGCCAATGCGTAGAGACCAGCAAGTAGGACAACCGTAAGCCACCATCCTCGTACGCCACTCGCATACCCGACAACGTAGATAATCAACCCAAGCGCCGTAACGAGACTAGCAATAAAATGTTTTGCACCTTTTTCTGACATATGTTGCTATTATAGCACATCCTCTACATATACAATATCTGTATCAGCGCACAACAGGTGGATTACCTAGGCCAAAACAAAAACAGCCTTTAGAAGGCTGTTTTTGTAATAGGTTTAGCGATTTCGTGCTTTTTCACGACGACTCTCAGCAAACCTGTGCCACTCTACCAAGAGTGGGCTCGCAAGGAAAATCGATGAGTAGGTACCAGCAATGATACCAACAATCAACGCAAGTGAGAAATACTTGATAGATTCTCCTCCAAAGAAGAAGAGTGAGACGAGCACAAGTAAGGTGGTCAATGAGGTATTGATAGAACGGGTAATACTCTGGCTGATCCCAGCGGCAACACTCGTAGAAAAGTCTTTGCCACCGCGCTTCAAGAGGTTTTCACGGACACGGTCAAAGAGCACGATCGTATCGTTGACTGAGTACCCCATGATCGTAAGGAGTGCTACAACAAATGGAATACCTACCTCAACGCCATAATACTTACCAAGAAGTGCAAAGACAGCCATCGTGATGAGCGTATCATGGGTGAGTGCAATGATCGCGGTAATACCGTATTTCCATGATTGTACCGGTTTTGATACCTTGCGAAAGGCATACCCAATGTAGAGAATGATCGCAATCGTGATAGTCACAGCAGCACCAAACGAACGGCTTCGGAGTTGTTCACTGATGGTTGGGCCAATTGTTTCAAAACGATCTTCATGAACACGAGACCCTTCTTCAGAAGGATATGCGTCTTGGAGTGTCACGAGCAACTCTTGGTGTTGTTGCTCAGAAAGAAACGCTGTACGCAAGAGCATGCCATCTTCATTGCTAGACTGCACCTGGAAACTACCAAGCGTGTCAGCCATCGGGTCGAGAAGTTCTCGTACCTCACTAGAGGCAGGACGTTCGCCATCAAATCGTACTTCGAGGAGTGATCCTCCAGTAAAGTCGATCCCTTGACGGAGTCCCATGCTCGCCAAGATAACAATACTTACTGCCGCAAGAATGATTGAGATGGTAAATGGGACTTTGCGAATGTTTACAATATCTAATGCCATATAATCCTATTTACGTGATCCTAAGAATAATGCGTTACCGTCTTCCTTGAACCAAGCAACCACGAGACGAAGGAGTACTCGCGTCGCGACAACCGCTGAGAACATACTCACCAAGATACCAATCGCAAGTGTTGTCGCAAATCCTTTGACAAAGCTGGTACCAAACTGGACCAAGAAGAGACAAGTGATGAGGGTAGAAACATTTCCATCGCGGATCGCTGTCCACGCACGGAGGAAGCCTTCTTCCACAGCTTTTTTGAGCGTCTTGCCATCTTGGAGTTCTTCACGAAGACGTTCAAAGATCAGGACATTGGCATCAACGGCCATACCGATAGAAAGGATAAGTCCAGCAATACCAGCAAGAGTAAGTGTCACACCGATCAGCTTGAAAAGTGCAAGAGTCACTGTGAGGTATAGCCCAAGGGTCACGACGGCAATCACACCAGGAACGCGGTAGTAAAGAATCATGAAGAGCATGACAAGTGCAAGCGCGATAAGTCCAGCTTTGAGACTCTTCTCGAGTGATTCTTGTCCGAGCGTCGCACCGACTGACTGTTGTGAAATAAGTTCTACTGGGACAGGAAGTGCACCAGCATTGAGACGTTGTGAGAGGAGTCGTGCGTCCTGGACGTTGAAGCTACCGCTGATGACCGCACGACCATCGGTAATAACGTTTTGTACAGTTGGGATACTGATTGGAGCTCCATCGAGGTAGATCGCCACTGGCTTGTCGATGTTACGTTCGGTGATCTCACGGAAGAGTTGTTTTCCTTCGTCGTTGAACTGTAGAGATACTTGCGCTCCGCCAGAATGCGGATCGGTGACCACTTCAGCGCGATCAAGTTGTGAGCCTGATAGACCAGTGTATGTGTATGGTTCTTGTGACGGCAAGATTTCTGACAATGGGGTAAATTCGATCACCGCAATATCAAGATCGTACTGTACAGGGATACGCTCATCAGTCTTGTAGATAAGATGGTAACCGAAGTCTGTCTCTACCGGACCAACGATCTCACCGACTTGCGCAGCAAAGGCTGCCTCGGCAAAGGTAGGAACCATGCTCTCACGTGAGAAGAACCCGAGAGTTCCTTCGTTTTCTGCGTTCACTGTAGGGTCAGTGCTGTATTCAAGTACTTTTGCACCAAAGTTGGCTGCTGTTACTTCTCCAAGAAGTTGTGTAGCGATCGCTTCTGCTTCTTCTTTGGTGTAGATAGGGTTGTCACAAGCAGTCGCACCCAAGTAACAAATTAAGATGTGGCTTGCTTCAACTTCTGGTGCACCAGGTTGTTCACCACCACGTCGTGGGAAGTAAAATCCGTTGTCGAGCTGGATTGGTTCACTGCCTACAGCTCCTTCTTCAGAAGCAGCTGCCCAGTCGTAGAGCGCTTGCGTTGATGGTGACTCACCGATAAACCCAACGTTTCCGTTGTTTTGTTTTGATCGTTCGTCTTCTGAGTACGTAGAAACGACCTCATCAAATGACATACCATCATTGATAGCAGTGGTTACGGCATCAGCTCGTTCACGAGCGGCTTCGACACCACTAGCGTACTCATCCAATTCTTCTTCTGTTGGGAGTCGTTGTGGTTCGGTGTTTTCTTCACGAAACTCGAGAATCGGTGTTTCACCGATCTGTGAGATCGCGTCGTTGATGTCTGTCACACCAGGAAGCTCGACGATCACACGGTACTCGTCAGCGACACGGGTCGTCTGGATGCTCGGTTCTCCGACACCAAAACTGTTGACGCGGCGTTCGATCACATCACGAACACCTTCTACTGCTGCAGGACGGTTGAGATCGTCGATCTCTGACACATCTGCACGGTACACGAGGTGTGCACCACCTTGGAGATCAAGGCCGAGAGAAAATGCCTGTGGAGGCATCTCTGGAATTCCAATAGCCGTCACCTGATTTATCTTACGAATCGCGTAATTTGCTTGGGTTGGGACGACATATAGTGCCGTTACCGCAAGTAATACGATCACTCCAAATACTCCCCATCGGGTCTTCGAGCGCAATGCTGCCGAACTCTGTTGCTTTTTTGCCATATCAATAATAGGAATAAGGATCCTGGCTACACTCGTAGCTAGGTATACAAAGTACTCGCATTGTACGAAACATAGGGTATTTCGTCAACACCCTCTATGCACAATTTATCCATGCCTTCGTAAAGAAGGTAGTGAATACAAATGTCCACATAAGTCTTGACAAAAATCGATAATTATGATACATTCAATATAGTTCGTAACAAACGCATTTTTTTTACTAAGCAAACCTATGTTTGACCTAAAAACAACTCTCCTCGAAGGTGGACTCGACAAGTCTACCGTAGATATCTTCCTCATTCTCCACAAAAATGGTGAAATGACTGTCCCAGAGCTCCTCAAAAAGACCTCTCTCTCTCGTGCTACCGTGTATGACTCGCTCACACACCTCGTGACCAAGAAGTATCTCGACTACCGCAAAGAAGGCCGCAGCGCATTTTATCGCCCTGCGCACCCAGAAACACTCGTCCACCTCATCGAAGAGAAGCGTCGTAGCGTCTCTGTCTGGGAAGACCAGATGAAGGAAGCCATCAGCAACCTCACCAACCAGTTCAACCTACACTCACAAAAACCAGGTATCCAGTTTTTCCAAGGTGTCGAAGGTCTCAAGGAACTCTTTACTGACACGCTTCGTGGCGACCATGACCTCATCCAAGCTGTCTACCCGCTCAAGAGCTCAACTATCCACAAAGATTTTCAGACATGGGTCCACAATGAATGGCCAAAGATGCGTCTTGAAAAGGGCGTTCGCGAACAATCACTTGTCTCATATGATGACACGACACTCGAAGCTGAGCTCTCATGGCTCGGTGAAGAAAAGACCGAAAAGTACCTCTCAGAAGTCCGCGGACTGACACGCGACACTTTCCCAGTTGACACTGAGATCATGATCTATGGTGACAACAAAGTATCATTTACCTCATACTCACCAGACGAGATGATCGGAACCATCATCACGAGCCCTGCAATCCACCAGACCATGAAAGCGCTGTTCAACACTGCTTGGGTACAAGGCAAAAAAATCTTCTAAGATCCCCCATCATAGAAAAAGAGAACCGACTATCGGTTCTCTTTTTTTGTAAAAAAATGACCCCGGCTCGCAATCCTTGCAAGCCGGGGAACCTAGGTGAAGTGTGATCAGGAGCTACTACTTCGAAACGTAGATGAACGTCGCCGCTCTCACGTAGGGCGTGAGACGCTTCGTCCGTTCGGTGTTTCGCGGGATGGCCACGAGCTGACCTTCACTGTGCCAGACCTCTTTGCGACCAACTCCCCACATCTTGTAGTCACCGCGATGGCGGACATACGTGATGTCGTCAGGACCGCGCACCTCAAGCTGTCGCTGCGGACTTCCACCTCTGGGGACGAATGTCCCGGTACGGATCCGCCCGAGGACGTGCGTGTCTTCGACATTCTTCGTGAAGAGGTTCTTAAACACACGCAGCATCTGGTTCGAGTTGATCTGGTCCGCGTAGCACTGCAGGAGCACCTGCAGCATGGTCAGGTACTCAACGGCACCAAACCAACCACTCTGCCCAAGCTCGAGCACGAGCGCACGAACACTCACGACGTCGTCGCCACTTGCATCCACGACCAGGTCGTAGAAGATCTGAGCGGCTCGCTCCTCATCATGCAACATGATCCGACGCTCCGTGTCGAGACGACGGAGCAAGCTGACCCGCGACGACATCGGAAACGCGCGGAGATCCTGCGGCGACACGCCACGAATCCCGTCGAGTGCCCCGAGCGCCACCTCGTAGACCTGCCCCAACACTTCCTCGGGGAGGCGGCCCTGGAGCCACGAGTAGAGTCGCATGAGCCGACGCGGCTTCATGGGTGCGATGTGCAGGAAGATCTTCTCAAGATCCCCCACCTCGTACCCATCGAAGAAGGCACGATGCCCTTCGATGAGATCATGGATCGTCCCGGCGAGATGATCATCTTCCCCCGTGATGCTGAGCACGCGATCGCGCACGAGGCCGCGAATCTCCTCGTCAGACCAGTCGAGCGACCGAATCGTCTCGACGAACGGTCCGAAGTTGAACGCGCCACAGTCGATGAACGCATCCCGGATGAACTCGCGGCGTCGGTCCTCCGACACCTGCCGGAGCACGCGCTCCTGCATGAGGAAGATGCTCACTGCCCATGTGCAGCCGAAGTGCTCACGCAGGAAGATGTCGACGTCATCGACCATCTGCCCGAACAGCTCGGGGTTCGCCGAGATCCATTCCTGCCCGATGTTGTATGACCGGTAGTCGTTGCGCGGCGGGTCCCACTGGGTCCAGAGCGCGGCCGAGAGGGCATCCTCGAAAGCGGCCTTGTCGTCGCTCTCGGCAAGATCGGCGAGGCGGTCCTTGATGGCCTTGTACTCGGACTCGTTGCGGGTCGTCGTCGTGGTGGTGGTCTGCATTGTATTGTCCCATTCTGCCGATTGGCACTTCAGAGCCCGAGAGGGCTCTGGTCCTAGGGGTCATCGCTAGTGATGACTACAGAATTTACCATATCTTAGCCAATTTGTCAATCTTTCAACCTACATATATCGAAAAACACCCATAATCTGCTAATGTTAGGTAAAATAATATTCCTATGGACAAACTCATTGGGTGATAAACAAAAAGAAGAGCCCTGACAATTCAGGACTCTTTTTGTGTTGTTGCATTTCAAGCCTCTCTAGCCTTTCCAGCCTTACAAGCCTTTTCTCTACGCCCCGTGACACTTCTTGTATTTCTTGCCACTACCACAGGTACACGGCTCGTTGCGGCCTACCTTTGGAGTGCTGACGCCGCTGTTGCTCACCACGCGGCCATTGCCGCCTTCAGACTTCTTGGCGCCGGCCATCATCATGTTACCAGCGGCCATGACACTCGGTGCCATCTGCATGCTCGCCGTGATCTTGAAAAACGAGTACGCCACTTCCTTTTGGATGTTGGCCTGCAGCTCGTTAAACATGCGGAATGATTCTTTTTTGTATTCGATCAGTGGGTCGCGTTGACCGTAGCCACGTAGGCCGATCCCCGCACGGAGGTAGTCGATAGAGACAAGGTGCTCTACCCAGAGCGCATCGATAGATCTGAGAAGCGCACCCTTTTCGATCTGTTTGATCATCGTGTCATCGGTCTCCCCTGTTTCTTCATTGCGACCGAGGAAGCGGTCTTCCATCTGGGTGTACACATCCTTGGCACCAGCAAAGAGAAACTGTACGATCTTTTCGCGCGCTTCGACGTCACCAAGCTTGCTGTTGCCGTTGCCGGCCATGTGCATGAGTTCTTCTTTTTTGCTTTCTGGAAATGGATACACGGTGCGAACTGTCTCGTAGATCTCTTGCATGTTCCATTCTTTGCGCTCGTCACCATTGGTATGAAATGACACGACAAATTCGAGTTCGCCTTCGATCATTTCGAGGACAAGATCTTTTTGGGTTTTGTCTTCATGTTGGCCGGATGAGACCTCTAGGATTTCACGACGGCGGGTGTAGATCGCTTGGCGTTGGCGGTTGAGGACATCGTCGTATTCGAGCAGGTGTTTGCGAGAGTCATAGTGATGTGACTCGACTTTCTTCTGCGCGTTTTCGAGCATCTTGGTGATCATCTTTTGTTCGATCGGCATGTCTTCTGGGACGTTGAGACGATCCATCACATTTTTGAGTCGGTCTCCAGCAAAGATGCGCATAAGATCATCATCAGCCGCGACGAAAAATTGGGTCTCACCAGGATCCCCCTGACGCGCTGAGCGTCCACGGAGCTGGTTGTCGATACGGCGTGACTCGTGGCGTTCGGTCCCAAGGACAAAAAGTCCACCAGCGTCTTTGACTTGCTTTTCTACCGTTGGGTCAAGTGGTACACCACCGAGCTTGATGTCGACCCCACGACCGGCCATGTTGGTCGCGAGCGTCACCGCACCTGGACGACCAGCTTGCGCGACGATTTCTCCTTCGCGTTCGTGGTTCTTGGCGTTCAAGGCTTCGTGTTCGATGCAAGCTCTCTCGAGGTACTGACTGAGTTCTTCATTTTTTTCGACAGAGATCGTACCGATCAGGATTGGCTGTCCTTTTTCACGACATTCTTTGATCTTTGCGACGATGGCTTTGTTTTTGGCCTTGTCATTGCGGTAGATACGGTCAGCGTTGTCGATACGCGCATCCGGTCGGTTGGTCGGGATGACGATGACTTCGAGACTGTAGATCGTCATGAGTTCTTCCTCTTCTGTTGCACCAGTACCGGTCATACCAGACAGTTTGGTGTACATGCGAAACAGGTTTTGGAAGGTGATGGTCGAGAGCGTGCGGCTTTCGCGTTGGATCTTAACGTTTTCTTTGGCTTCGATCGCTTGGTGGAGGCCTTCGCTGTAACGGCGGCCTGGCATCTTGCGTCCGGTAAACTCATCGATGATGACGACTTCTCCACCGTCGACGACGTAGTCTTTGTCGCGGGTAAAGAGGACCTCAGCCTTGAGCGCCTGTTCGAGATGATGCACGGCACTGATCCCACCTTCGGCATAAATATTCTCTACGCCGAGCGCTGATTCGATCTTGGTGATACCGTCTTCGGTGAGTGTTGCTGAGCGTAGTTTTTCGTCAACATTGTAGTCGTCGTTTTCGGTGAGCGTACGGACAAGCTTGGCAAATTGGTAGTATTGTTCGGTGACCTCGTCGGCAGGAGCAGAAATAATAAGTGGTGTACGAGCTTCGTCGATAAGAATAGAGTCAACCTCATCAATGATCGCGTAGTGCATTTCACTGCCTTCGCGCATCACCATTTGGCCAAGTTCTTGGACCATGTTGTCGCGGAGGTAGTCAAACCCAAACTCATTATTGGTTCCGTAGGTGATGTCAGCTTCGTAGGCTTCCTTGCGAGTCGCCGGTCGGAGAAACGCTTCTTCAACTTTGAAGCTGCCAGACTCATCGCGCTCTTGATCTTCTTCACCACCTTCTTCCGTGCCTTTGACACTAGTGTCATAAAGAAAACTCACACGTTGGTTTTGGACGATCCCTACTGAGAGACCGAGGAAGTCATAGATGCCACTCATCCAGACGGCATCACGCTTGGCGAGGTAGTCGTTGACGGTGACGACGTGGACGCCTTTGCCTTCGAGCGCGTTCAGGTATGTTGGGAGGGTCGCTACCAGGGTCTTACCTTCACCCGTCCGCATCTCGGCGATCTTGCCGCGGTGCAGCATCATCCCACCGATCAGCTGGACATCATAATGACGCATGCCCATCGTACGCTTGGCTGCTTCACGCACGGTCGCAAAGGCTTCCGGCAAGATATCATCAATTGACTCCCCTTTTTCAAGACGAGCTTTGAATTCGGCGGTTTTGCCTTTGAGCGCTTCTTCACTGAGCGCTTCAAAGTCTTTTTCGAGCGCATTGATCTTGTCGACATTCTTTTGTACCGACTTGATTGCTTTTTTGTTCTGGTCTCCGAGGAGTTTGTTCAGTTTCTGTTTGATGGCCATATAGTATTCGTCATTGCGAGGAATGTAGCGGAGCGGAGTGACGTGGCAATCTCCCTGTCGAAGCTACAATATTGTTGATAACCCGCCTAGCGTAGCACAATCTTCTCCTAGCGTCTAGTATCAAAAAAGCAGCCCCAATGGACTGCCAAAAGTCGCGAGCGCGCGAAGCACTACGAGCGAAAGGAAGCTGCAGACATACCTCTAATGGGGTGGCCGCGGATGACACTCACGATCATGCCGAGTGAGGCTATAGTCAGAGCAAAGCTCAGGACGAAGAATCCTGCGAATACGTTGAGGATCGCCCAGAGCCACTCACCAAACGAGTTGTGCCCCTTTGGGAGCCCTGCCGCCACAGCATCTTCGATCAGCTGATAGAGCAGATGGAAGAACCCCGTCAGCGCAAAGAGGCTTACGGACACAGTGGCCAGCACGACCATGCCGAGGATCACGGCTGCCACAGGGAGAAAGACGATGAGGATCATCGTGACGTTCTGACGGAACGCCGCCATGCCTACGTCCGAGAGGCCGTTTTCAAAGAGTGTGTGAACAAGCACACCAAAGCTCAGCAGGGCTGAGAGCAAGATGAACTGACCACTCCAACCAGTGAAGAACTTGCTCCTGGCAGTGTCGGTGAGGTCATAGGTGTTGAAAAGAATGAGACGCCATACCAGCGCCAAATTATGATGTACCATGAGTATCTCCTATCACACGTATCTATGCTTGTTTTACGACGTTTTGTCAATATCAAAAATGGCCCGGCGTCTCACGAAGAGACACGGGGCCAGAGCGATGCCCCCGAAGGGGGCGTTGTCAAAGAGCGAGGCAGCTACCGATCAGGGACAGCCAGCCTTGAGGCGGGTGATCCGGAGATACACCCGCCCCACGTTGTCGGGGTGGTTGGTCGTCGGTGCTCCCGTCGCGACCCGGATGGCGAAGTTTCCCTTGGGCGAATTCTTCACCGACGCAGGCACGTCGATTTCCCACGCGTAGGGCGCGGCACCGGCGTTCATGCTGGGCTGCCACGACAGCGGCGTCACCACCAGCTTCGGCCGACCGGCCGGGTTGGTGGTGTTCTCGCTCGACCACCACCACGAATAGTTGTTGTCGTTCGTAGTGTTGGGGCTGAGCTCGATGCCGTAGTTGGGGTGTGCTCCGCTGACCCAGTCTCGGTACTGATCTCTCACGTTGATCGGGTAGGGAACCCCCTGCTGCAGCGACGCTGCGGGCAGTCCGCTCGCGAACTGCGTGCTACTGGGCCTGCTCGTCCAGTCGACGAGGTTGCGGCTCCAGATGCCGAACTGGCTCGGGGCCGGCTCGGACCAGGGTCCGTCCACGCGCGCGGCGTTGACGGTTGTCTGGTTGCAGGTGCTGCACCCGGCCGTGGTGAGGACCACCTCGGCGTCCTGGATATACATCGGCAGTCCCGTCAGGTCGAACTGGAGGAGCGTGGTGTAAGTGTCCCCCCACCCTCCGGCGCGAAGCCATTGGTAATCGATCTGTCCGTAGCTGGAGCTCTTCATGAGATCCTTGCCATCGTTCGGACCGGGCTGCAGGACGTAGCGTCCCTGGGCGTCGATGCTGACCCCCTTCGGCATGCCTTCGTAGCTGAACGCGTCGGGAATCGACAAGTAGTGATTCGCCTCGGAACCGTAGTTTCCGGAACGATCCGTGTAGAACTCACCCACGACGAGCAGACTGGTCCCATCGGCCGCGATGGGCTCGATGCGGATCTTGTCCGCGCCGTTGACGAACTCCCAGATGGAAGTCGAGTCGTTGCCCGGCCCGTCGAGGTGGATCATGAACGACTGCTGCAAGAGCGAGTCGGTCACGGTGCTGGAGCTGCTGCGCCAGGTGATGCCGCCGTTGCGGTAGCCGCCGGCGGGTTGCATGTGCGCCTTGGGCGCACCGTGCTGCGAGGTCAAGGTGTAGGTCGACCCGCTGAGCAAGTCGGTGTAGCTGCCGCCACCTGCGTACATCGTCATGAGCTGCTGAGCGCCGTTGCCGTGCTGCGTGCAGATGTCGATGGTCGTGTTGGCGTCCGACGTGGAGAGAACCACACCGGAAGTCTGAGCGTGCCCCGAGGCGGGAGCCATGATGGCCACCACGAGGGACAAAAGGAGCGTCGGGTGTAGGGCGTTCGCCCTCTGCTTGTTAGGCATAAACATGAGTGTACACTATTATTTGGATATGTCAAGACTTCTATGTGTACAAACCATCATACGTGCCTTTTTTTAGTCTTTTTTATAGTAAAAAAACATCAGTCATGTGTATGACTGATGTTAGAGATATGATTATTCTTGATACCCCTTCACATCTCGGAGGAGCCCTCTATCTCTTTCTTCAAACTTGCCTTTGACCTTTTCGATCTCTACTTTGAGATGATCGCGAACCTTGTCGATCGCTTTGTAGAGGTCTTCGGCGTCTTTGCGGACAATGGTCTCTTTGCCACCAAAGTTGAGCTTGGCTTGAGCATAGTAGATCTTGCCATGGTTGTGTGCGTGCGTTTCCATCCCGACAGTGACGTCAGCACTTTCGATGCCTTCGTGAAATTTTTTGAGGGCTTCTACTTTTTCTTGCGCGTAGGCTTTGATCGCGTCGGTCATGTCCATACCGACGGCTTGGATGTTGAGGTTCATAGAAAATAAGTTAGTAAGAAATAGGAAATAAGAAGTAAGTAATAAGTAAATACTTACCGCAGTAGCAAATTATGGTTGATACTTTTTCTGAGCTTGTATAATCATACTACTATTTCACGACTTGGATCTCTTCTTCCATTACGATGCCATATCTATCGTACACCCGGGCCTTCACAAGTTCAATAAGCGATAGGACATCACTGGCGGTCGCCCCACCGAGATTCACAACAAAATTGCCATGCGTCGCGGAAATCTCAGCGTTGCCAATCTTTTCGCCTTTGAGTCCTACTTGATCCACAAGCCAGCCAGCACTCACAATCCCCTTCTCAAGAAACACTTTCACTTTCTCATCTTTCGCTGAGAAATGCTCAAGAATTCTTTTGCGATGTTCTGAATGCTGACTACTGTTCCCTGATTCCTGGATTTCTACATTTTTGAAGATGCACCCTGTCGACGAATAGCCTTGCGGTTGCGTCTTGTTGCGATACTGCAAAAATTCGATCGCCTTTTGCATGAGCTCTTGCGAGTCAGTTGTGCGCAGCTTGAGCCTCGTCTTGAGGATGATACCACCTTGTTTGAACGCGCTGTGACGATAGCCAAACTCACACTCTTCGAGTGTATACGTTCGCACCTCACCATCAACGTACGCATCAACTTCGTGCACATTGTCAATCATTTCAGATCCCATCGCCCCAGCGTTGCCACGCGTTGCGCCACCAATGGTGCCAGGAATACCCACTCCCCATTCGAATCCAGTAAGCCCTGCCTGCATGGTCGCTTGCGCGAGGGCCACGGTGTTCATCCCAGCCGTTGCCTCCACGATCTCGCCATCTATCACATACTGCCCACCTTTGATCTTGATGACCACGCCATCATAGCCTTCGTCGGCGACGAGCATATTGCTACCACCACCGAGGAGCATATACGTCTCCCCTGCCCCGTCGAGATACTGCAGCAGCGGGACGAGCTGCTCGTGATCTTCGATCAACACAAAAAACTTAGCCGGACCACCAATTTTAAATGTGGTATGCTTACTCATGAGCTCATTGGGCTTGACCCGACCAAATTGTTTGAGAGATTTGAGAAGTTCGTTACTCATATTGATATTATATCCTTTTTCCGCTACACTCTGCAGGTATGAATAGTTCATCCCCACAACATATCGTCTACGTCACCCGCGACCTGGAGCGGGCGCTTGGGGTCCATGACCACACGGAAGGTTTCTCCATTGTGACAAATTTTGACTCTTCTGCCAAGGCTTCCCTCGCATCAGAGCTCGTCATGATCGAGAATGAGAAATCACTTGATACAAGGGAACTTCTCGCTCACCCTGACGCTATTGCTCACATCAACAAACAGACCAGCCCTGCCATCGTCGTTTTCAAGCCAAGCAAGCAGATCGAGCGCATCTCTGCCGAGCAAGGCTGGAACCTCCTCAACCCATCATCCGACCTCTCGAGCGACGTAGAAAACAAAGTCTCAGCGGTACACTGGCTAGGCGAACTGGCCAAGCTTCTCCCCGCTCACCACCTCGCTGTGCTTGGCGACGTGGACTGGTACGGCACTCCATTTATATTACAGTTCAACCGCGCACATACCGGCAGCGGCACGCATCTCATAGAAAGCCAAGCGCAGCTCGACGCGCTCAAAACCAAATTCCCTGCCCGAGACGTTCGTATTGTTGAGGTTGTCGACGGACCAATGTTTACGAGTAATAATATTGTTCACGCGGGTGGCGTGCTCGTGGGCAACGTCAGCTACCAGATCACCGGCCTCACACCCTTTACCGACAATCCATTTGCAACCATTGGCAATGACTGGGCCTATGCGCATGAACGGTTTGATGCAGACCTCCACGAACAACACCGCGGCATTGTCGAACTCATCGGCGAAAAGCTCCGCTATCACGGCTACAAAGGCCTTTTTGGGGTTGACGTCATCCTCGACAACACCTCTGGTAAACTCATGCTGATCGAGATCAATGCCCGCCAACCAGCGTCAACGACGTTTGAATCTATGCTGCAACGCGCGCAAGATCCGGATAACATGACCACCTTTGAGGCGCACTTGCAAGCGCTTGCTGGTAAACACCTATCTGGTTCACTCGCCAAGGTGACCAAAGGCGCACAGATCATACAGCGTGTAACGGAAACATTCACGGCAGCGACAGACAAACACATCGACCAATTGCACGCAGCCGGGTATACTATCACCCGATATGACAATAAAAAGAGCGGAGCTGATGCGCTCCGCGTACAGACAGTGAGTGATGGGCTGATGAAGACCCACCAAGAGCTCAATGCTGATGGTGTAGCAATCGCCACAGCATTGCGAAGTCCCGGCGCCACGCCGATCGAGGCCTGAACGGCCGAGGTGTTGGCGCAAGCGAGCGACGGAAGCGCCACCACTTTTGCAGGCGAGCACATAGCTCGGTCGCAGCAAACATGACAAGCGCGACGGCGCCAACGACTGGCAGCCATAACGTGATTCCGAGCTTTGCCCAGATCTTGTCTGGGACAAGAAAGAAGAACGGGAGCCCTAGGGCCACTACCAACAATACTACTATCACAGCAACTCCTTTATACCAGCATATGCCAACAGCACTCTCTGAGCAAGCCCAATCAACCATCGCCCACTACCAGTCCCTCTCACTCGGAGGCAAAACGTGCCAAACGCCATACTATAATAATCGTCGAGCTGGTGTACGGGGTGGCCTCGCTGTCCTCGTCGGCAAAGGCTCACCAGATGAGATCGAACAAGAAGCAGAGCTCATCGCCGTCAAAGCAAAACAAGATCTCACCGCTATGAACGAAGATGAGATCAAACAATTTCTCGTGGGCAAAAATTTGGGCATCGACTGCTCGGGCTTTGCCTATCATGTGCTCTTAGCTGAGGTCAACGCACGCACGGGCAAATCACTCAAAAGCCAGATCAACCTCCCCCACATCACCAATCCACTAAAGAAACTCCTCGCCAAACTCCACCCAGCCAGCCGCATCGGGACCAAGACGCTCGCACACGATGCCAACAGCCGCGACGTCTCACTCGATGAAATCCACGCAGGTGACATGATCATCATCCTCGGCTACGGCGAAGCACACGATCGTGACCACATCATGATCGTGACCGAGGTCACAAATGAGCTAAACACTCAGGTTGTTCACTATGCCCACTCGCTCGCCTGGAGCACCGACGGCAAATACGCACATGGGGTGAGAACAGGGATGATCGCTGTCACTGACTGTAGCGCCTCCATCCTCGAGGCAACCTGGACGGAGCAAGGGCAGTCAGGTGACGCCAATGAAACCAAGCAGCATGCTAAGACGGCTCAATATCTCACCCTCCGTCGTCTCCGACAACTCGCAGCCTAAACTCTTGCAGATTGATTCGTACGCGTTTTTCTGCTACGATACGTCCATATGACCCTTCCTATCGAACAAATCGACTCACTCCGCCAGATCATTTTTTTTGCTATTCTTTCTGGTATCACCGCGTTTGTCTGGGCACCAGCCATGACCAAGATCCTCTACAAGTACAACATCACCCGTCGCAATGACTTTGACGCCACCATGTCTGGCGACCGCAAAGCAAAACAAGGCGTCCCTATCATGGGAGGTCTTTTGGTTATTATCACGGTCGCAGTCATCACCGTCCTCTTCAACTGGGAACGTCGCTTTACATGGGTACCGATCGGCGTGATGCTTCTCGCAGCCACCCTTGGTGCCGTCGACGACCTCATGAACAACGTCATCGGCAAAAAAACTCGCCGCACCCGCAAAATCAAACAGGTCCTCCGCCTCATCCGTGTTCACAGCAGCTGGAAAGCGCGTGTCTGGCTCACACTCACCCTCCCCTGGTCTGTCATAAAACGAACAAGTCTCTGGCTCGGCTCACACCCTGGCAAAGGGCTCCACGTCCACGAACGCCTCATCGTCCAGTTTATCGCGGGTGCCGTCACCGCCTGGTGGGTCTACGCCAAACTCGGGGCGCACTGGCAAGAGATCAAGATCCCCTTTGATGGCTATGTCAACGTCGGCATCTGGATTGTCCCACTCATTATTTTGTTTGTGATGTTTACCGTCAACGCGGTCAATGTTGCCGACGGCATGGATGGCCTTGCTGGCGGCTCACTCATCGTCACGTTCTCTGCGCTCAGTCTCCTCGCCTGGCTCGAAGGCTACCAAGAGATTGGCATCTTGAACGCCACCACCGCTGGCTCACTCATCGCCTACACCTACTTCAATATCAAACCAGCTCGTTTTCAGATGGGAGATGTTGGATCGCTCGGCATCGGCGCACTCCTCGCGATCAACGCCATCGTGATGAACCAGATGCTCCTCTTACCGCTGTTTGCATTTATCTTTTATATCGAGATGCTCTCCGTCATCATCCAGGTCGCTGGTCGCCACCTACTGGGCCGCCGCATCTTCCGTATGGCACCCATTCACCACCACTATGAGCTCAAGGGCTGGAGCGAAGAAAAAACTGTCATGCGCTTTTGCGTCGCCCATGCTGGTGTGGTCCTCCTTGGACTTTGGATTGCACTTTTCTAAACAGAGATCATTTGTTGATAAGTACAGATACCGTCTGTACTTTTTTTGTTGATCTGATATGATAGGCTCAAGAGCAGTTCACTGCTCACACATTCTGGCCACTCGTATGACGTATCCACTCATGCAAGCGGACCAAGCTACGAACCGCTTGCCAATTGTTGCGAGTGACCTGTCTAACAACCTAGGTTGGTTTGTGCTCGCATTCTACCAGTCCTTCTATCGCTTGCCCAGGCGATGTTTTTTGTTTTCATCATGCGATTTTTTTGCTATAATTACACACATCATTCACTCATACGATATATGAACATGTACCCAATCCTATCCAAACGTTGGTACGGCTGGAGCATCTTGCTTGCCATGGTAGCCACACTCGGACTCTTTACCTACACCAGTGCACAAAGTAGCTGCGCACTCTCACCCGGTGACGTTGTCCGTGCTGATACTGGTTCGTCCGTCTATCTGATCAACGATCAGGGCGAACGACTCTTCTACCCAAATCAGGACATTTTCCTCAGCTGGCATACTGACTTTGACATCGTACGCACCGTCCCGGGGAGCTGTCTCGGTCAGGTACCCGTACCACAGACGTCACCATTTGGCGTCAACTATCCAGCAGGCACCCTGATCAAACTCCGCTCACTTCCCGACGTCTTTGTCGTCGAATCAGGCAACACCATCCGCCGCATCCCTGATGAACAAACAGCTATCGCACTAGCTGGTTCCAACTGGCAAGCAAATCTTGTCGACATTGACGACACCTTGTGGCCAAACTACCGCCAAGCAGGAGATGTCACAGACGGTGACAGTCTGGTAGACGGTGCTGTCTATAACAGCGTAGACGGTCGACGATATCTGAGTACTGATGGCATGCTCCACGAGATCACAGGCACACTACCACCTCGCCTTGCCCAGTTTACTGTCCCACTCGACAATACTCGTCATCGTGGACTAGTCAGTTCTGATCGGTTTTCCGCCGACGTTGTATTTGAAGATCCATCACAACTAAGCATACGCTCTGTCGTGACACCTACTCAGCAGCCAGCGACACCAGAACAAACAACCAACCAAAATACTCAAGCCACAACACCAGTGTCTGCACCTACGACAAATAATGCGTCCACCAATGCAAGTCTCGCGGCTACACAAGGTGCCGTCTTTGCCACCGTCAATTCGACCAGTGGCAACCCTGCCAACACCAACATGTCACACAGTGGTATGGGCGGAACCCGCACCCAAAGTCCTTACAATGGCCCTGCCAATATTACCAATCCTCTAACAGACGCGGTACGGCTAGCAAACATGCCGCTCGTCGACCAGAGTGCGCTCCCGATCGGCCCAAGCCCACACCTTCCACAAGGCCGCCTATACGCAGCTGTCCATACGTCACACTATGCATATGACGACCCGATCGTGTTTTATGGTCAGCCAGGGTCATCTCACTTGCATATGTTCCTCGGCAACCAAACCACCAATGCCTACTCCACGACAGAAAGCCTCCTCAACTCAGCCTTGCCGTCTACTGCCAAAGGTGGCTTCATCAACCAAACGGCCTACTGGGTACCAGCGATGCTAGACGCAAGTGGCAACCCAATTGTCATCGATCCACATCATCCACACTTTGTCTCATATGTCAGTAGTGTTCCTGCCGATCAGTTGATCCCATTTCCTGAAGGACTCCGTATGATCGCTGGTCGCGCTTCGGCCAACCCAAGCTCACCACAAGACAATCTCATCGCTAGCTGGAGCTGTGAAAGCGGTATTGCCAACAACAGCCCAAGTATTCCTGAATGTCCCGTAGGAGACCAACTCACTGTTGTGATTCGTTTTCCACAGTGTAATGACGGCCAGCTAGACTCCGCCAACCAGCAGAGCCACATGGCATACCCTATCTATGATGCTCAGACTGGTGGCCTAGGCTGCCCGAGCAGCCACCCAATCGCTGTACCTGAAGTCCAACTCGCAATCAATATCCCTGTCACAACGCAAAACGGTGGCGCAAGTCAAAGTACCCGAGGATGGAGATTGACCTCTGATATGTATGACACCAGCAGCAACCCAGGAGGCTTCTCAGCACATGCTGACTGGTTTGGTGGTTGGGACACGCTGACCATGCAACGCATCATCGATGAATGTCTGATCCCAGGAGTTGACTGTAACAATGGCGGGTTTCCACAGCAACCAGGCGACCCTCGTAGTCGTGAACTTGTCGGACCAAATGTCTTTGCCGTCACCCCAGGACGTTTTCTCCCTGGCGGCCCAGTAAGCGGCAACCAAGCAGTCAACGCCATCTCTCCACTCAACCCAAATCCTGGAGCAACACTTGCCCCGCCAAACTCAGGAAGCTCCTCTGGTGGTGGTAGCAGCGCAGCACCTGTAGTCGGCAATGATCCACCAGCGTCTTCGGGCTCATCAAGTGGCGGCAGCACCGCAACACCTGATGACGATGATGATAACAACCAAGCACCAACCCAAGATAACGATGATGACGATGATAACGCACCATCAAACAATAGTGGTGGTGATACTGACCAAACATTCAACACAGTCAACGGCTTTACCTTTACCAGCGCTGGTGGTGGCTACGTGACCTGGTGGGTTGACGAGTCGGCACACGTAGCAGACGGTCTTATCTTCGTGATGTTTGGACCAAACCCAGGCATCGGCAATGGAGCAGAATCTGTCACCAGCTACGCCCGAGCCTACAATGAAATGGACGTCTATATCCCATTTGAAGAAGGACAATACGTTCGTCTCTGCCACGGCACACAGTCTGGCGAAAGTTGCCAGGGCTACTCAGAAGAAATCTACGTTCCAGCCTTGTAACACATCGCACATGATATTGAATCCTACCCGCATTCGTGCTACGATGCGGGTAGTTTTGTATGAATACCCACACCTACCTCGTCTGGGACGAGCAGACCATAGACCCTACCGATCAAGCAGCAGTCGACGCGGCCTACGACCGTGGTTTTGTGTTTGGTAGACTCGGCTATGGTAAGATGACCCAAGTCCGTAGTCTACGTATCAAGCTGGCCGATTTTGAGACCACCAGTGAAAACCGCCGTATCCTCCGTAAGAGTGAAGGTGTCTCTATGGCAGCTCGCAAGCTCCCTATCGATAACTACCACTGGAGCATTGGCAAGCTGGCCAAAGACTTCTACGCCGCCAAGTTTGGCGACGGCACCTTTAGCGCCAACAAAGTGAAAGAGCTGCTGACTGATAGTGAGAAGAGTAGTTTCAATCTCCTCTTGGAATTCTCCCCCTACAAGGGGGAGCTAGAGGGGGTTTCGCCTAGCTTACAACGTTCTGAAGTAAACAACCCCACCCAACCTCCCCTTATTGGGGAGGAGCCAGTCGGCTACACCATCTGCCACCAAACCAAGACTATCCTCCACTACTCCTACCCATTTTATGATCTTGAAAAAAGCAACCGGAGCATGGGCCTCGGCATGATGACCAAGGCAATAGTGTGGGCAAAGGAACAAGGCCTCGACTACATCTACCTCGGTTCATTTCAACGCGCCTCTGACATCTACAAGCTGCAGTTTGCTGGGATGGAGTGGTTTGATGGGGAAAGGTGGAGTGATGATTTGGAGGGGTTGAAGAGTGTTGATCTATAACTCTGCTAAACCATTATGAAAGACCTCGCACCGACAATCTTTAGACAGCGCCTCATCATTGAAGCAACCCTCAATGCCAATACAAACAAACAGAGCATTGATGAATATCTAAAAAACCTTTCCGATCTTTTAGATATGACAATCGTAATGGATCCCCTTACAAGAGAAAATCCAAAATATGGTTTTTCTAGTTATGTGTACTGGGAAGAATCTGGTACGCATCTTTATCATTGGCATAAACCATACCCTTTTCTCAGCGTTGACATTTACACATGCAAACAGTTTGATGTAGATACTGCTGTCACATTTACGAAAGACTTCTTTGGAGCGAAAGAAATTGTTTTCAAAAGTGTTTAGTAGATACTATCTCAATCATTTTTAGACACACCTGTTTACTCCTCTATATGAAAACTGCGTACGTGTTTGGTCCTATTCACCTATTTGGACAAGACTATTTGCCAATCTACAAACATCTCATGACACTGTGTGAGCCATATTTCGACAAGGTTATCGGTACGTACCCTGACTTTTGGGACAGCAAAGAATCTCCGCGTGAGTTTTATGATCGCACTTACGACGTCATCACTACATGCGATCTATTTATCGGTGAAGTATCAAGCCCTTCAATGGGCGTTGGTATGGAGTTCCAGATGGCACAAGAACACAATATTCCCTGTATAGCTCTATGTAAGAAAGGCGTAGAACCGTCAATAATGATCACCGGAATTCCCTGCACTCAAGAAGTTGTGTTTTATGATGATTTCTCTGGCTTGTCCAAACAATTGAATAAACTACTATCTAATCTAAGTTAGTTCTGTTCAGCTAGTTCCATAATGTCAGCCGGCTCCATAGTCCATTTATGGCTGTGGAGCCACAATGCAACACGTCATTCTGAGCGACGACAGGAGTCGAAGAATCTCCCAGTAAAATACTTAACGCAAAGCTCTATGAACAAATAGGCTCCACAGGGCTTCGCACTATGGAGCCAGCAAATTTATTTCGATAATATTTATGAACATATGCAATATTTAGTAATTGGACTTGATGGCACGGATGAAAATGCAAAAAATCGTAGACTAGCTGTCAGAGACGAACATATCAAACTCGGAGATGAGCTGCTATCATCAGGCAATATGTGGTATGGAGCAGCAATCAGAAATGATGAAGGTGATATGATTGGATCAGCTCTTTTTATGGATTTCAAGACAGAGGATGAATTGCATGATTGGCTTAGCAAGGAACCGTATGTCGTTGACAACGTCTGGGCATCATACGACATACACAAATGCAGCACTCGCGATCCCTGGCAATTCAACCGAACAAAAGAATGGTTTGAAAAAAGAGAAGATGCCAACACACAAGAATAATTGACCGGCTCCATAGTCCCTTTAGGGCTGTGGAGCCAGCAGAGTATAGAAGCACAGCTTATGACAACTAACATCTTTCATCAAGCATTTGACCCCAAGCAGTATGACAGTCAGGATGTTTATTGGTCTACAAAACAAGAGCGACCTTCTTCTGATACAGATTTTAAATTAAGCTTTTTTTCTACATATAGAAAACTGTGGAAAAATGCATCCATATTAGACATTGGTTGTGGTACAGGTTGGATACTCAAGCAAATTCACAATGAAGGCGCAGCTTTAGTACATGGTATTGATCCATCAGAAAATAATATATTGACTGCCCAAAAACTACACCCAGAGATATCATTTTTTACAACAGATCTCAATTCATTTGTATCAGATACAAAGTATGATTATATTATATCTATAATGGCATTCAATCATATAAATGATCTTGCAAAGGCAATGAACAAGTGTTTTTCTTTGATGAAGCTTCATGGAAAATTATTCCTTGTTGTCCCTGACTATGACTACACTTCTCGTAAACGACATGATTATGATGTTGAAGTAGAACATCAAGATGATGATACCTACGCTGTGCGAGTAAAAAGAAATGAAGGATCTATTGCTGATATTGTCAGAAAGAAAAAAGTCTATATCTCAGCGGCTGAACAAGCTGGCTTTGCATTGACAGAACAAATACCAATGAAGCCGACAAAAGAGCTCATAGCCGATAGACCTTCCTATAAAGTATTTGAAAACGTCCCTATAACACACCTACTTGTGTTTGATCGTTCTTAAGTGTGATATCTGCTGGGCCCATAGTAAGTGTAATTATCCCAGCCGGCTCCATTTAGAACTGTGAAGCCAACATGATTCCCTAGCCTTTCACCCGTCACTCACGAGTGACAGGTTTCAAGCCTCACAGGCCTCCTAAGCCTTTCTAGCCTTCCATATATGCCCCAACAAACCACCTGGAACAACGAATACAAAAACCCCAAGCACCTCCTCCACCTCTCCAATGAACCACAAAAAGGGACGTTGAAGTTTTTGAAGTTTCTCCGGAAGCAAAAAGTGGATGTTGCTGAGCAGCGCGTGATAGACATAGGCTGCGGCAATGGACGCAACGGCAACGAGCTGGCAGACCGTGGTGCAGCGGTGACTGGCATGGATATCTCCCCTGCTGCTATCCGCATGGCGACGACAGATGCGAGAGAACGCAAACTAGACGCTACCTACCTCGTCCACGACATCGGCTCACCATGGCCGCTCGACGACGGCGCCTTTACCCTCGCACTCGACGTGACTAGTAGCAACTCACTACTCGCTGCCGAGCGAGAGGTATACCTCAGCGAACTCATCCGTACGCTCGCACCTGGCGGCTGGCTGTACCTCAAGACCCTCTGCCTCGAAAGCGACAAAAATGCCAAACACCTCATCAAGACCAGTCCCGGACCTGAGCCAGATACCTATGTCCTCCCCGGCCTCAGCCTCACGGAACATGTGTTCTCAAGAGAAAAATTGCTAGCAACGTACTCGCCACACTTTGAGATCAAGAAGCTCGAGAAAAAAGAAAGCTACACCAAGATGGATGGCAAGTCGTTCAAGCGACAATTTTGGGTGGGGTATTTGAAAAAGAAGTAGTCAGATACAGCATCACGTCATTTCGACCAAGCGAAACGCTAGTGTAGCGCATGGAGAAATCTGGTACATAATACTCACAGATCTCTCGATTCTCTCGTCATTACATGACAGATCCACTCGAGATGACGTAGTAGGTTGACTGTTCATTTTTTTTCGTTTTCTACCACATTAGTGTATACTATTGCTATATATTTTCCTTACTCACCTAAGCCTGTCACTATGGCCAAGAAGCAAAAGAAATCCGCTTCAAAAAAAGACGCACCGTTTTTTAGCGTCTCGTCGTCATACCACATGCCTTCACTGTTTCTTGCAGTCGGATACCTTCTCGTAGGGTTTCTCGTCCAGCTTGCAGTAGGGCTTGCTAGCTCACACATCGAGCCAAAAGCTCGTGGAGACGAATTTTTCTTCCTTATCATGGGAAAGATCGCCCTCTGGCCGATTGATCTCGTCGCGACTGTTATTCGCGGCCTTAGCTAGAAAGATTGATATTTCTCCCCAAAACAGCTACTCTCTAAGGGTAGCTGTTTTTATTTGAAACACTCTTTGTCATTCTGAATGATAGTGAAGAATCTGTCTTACTACCTTAACTTGGCAGAAAGAGAGATCCTTCGTCGTACCTCCTCAGGATGACAAACACTACAGATATATACACCAAACTACCCAGTAGGGTAACGTACAGAAAAAACACATGCGTATTCACTTTATTGGCATTTGCGGTGTCGCCATGAGCGCCCTCGCTATCGCCTTTGAACGAGCTGGCCACACCGTCTCAGGTTCTGATGCCGGCTTTTATCCACCAGTCTCCGACCATCTCCGCAACACTGATATTCGCTTTTACCCAGGCTGGCACCCAAACAAGATGTGTGAGGGTGGTGAGCCAGACGTGGTCATCGTTGGCAACGTTGCGAGCAGCACCAATCCAGAGTGGCTGTATGTCCAAGAGCACAAGCTCTCATTTTTGAGTTACCCGGAAGCAATTGAAAAATTTTTCCTCCGAGAAAAACGCATCGTCGCTGCCGGCACCTATGGCAAAACGACCACCAGCACCCTTCTCTCTTGGATCTTCCGCGAATGCGGTGAAGACCCAGCGTATATGTTTGGGGGGCTCACCGTGAAGCCAATGGATGCAGCCAGTCTCGGTGCGACAACTGAACCCACAGAAGATGACTACCCGGCTGGTGTCACGATCCTCGAAGGTGACGAATACAAAAGCAGCCGCTGGGACAACGGGCCAAAGTTTGCTCACTACCACCCCACGCATCTTCTCCTCACCGCCGTCGAGTGGGATCATATGGATGTCTACCCTACAGCAGCAAGCTACATGGCAGCCTTCCAGGGGCTCGTCGATGGCGTCACCAACCGTGACGGCAGCCTCATCGTATCTGAACGTGTCCGTGATGTCCTCACTATTCCTACTAACGCTCTCTGGTACGGCAAAAGTGCAGACGCAACCTACCGCTACAGTAACATCAAGACTGACAACACCGGCACACACTGCACCGTCACCGCCAATGAAATTGCATACAAACTCCATACCACCATGCTCGGTGAACCAGCCGCCGACAACGCCGTCGCCTGCTTTGCGATTGCGGTAGAAGCAGGACTAGATCCAGAGACTGTCATTGCCGCAATTGGGTCGTTCCAAGGCATCAAACGCCGACTCGAAAAACGCCTCAGCGGTCCAGTAACCGTCTACGACGACATCGCCCACTCACCTGCCAAAGCCCTCTCCACACTCACCACTCTCCGCAATCTTTGCACTGGCAAGCTGATCGCTGTATACGAACCAAACACCGGCAACCGCAAACCAAGCAGCGCACCAAGCTATGACCACGCCTTTGCCCCGGCAGACACCGTGATCATCCCCCGCCTCAGCAAAGTCAAACGCGCCCCAAACGACCCTGATGTCCCAATGAACGGACAACAGCTCACTGCCGTCATCGCCAAGACCCATGACGGCGCGGTGCATATCGATGACGATGATACCCTTGTCAGCATGCTTACAAGTGATCGACAAGACGGAGACATCATCGTCTTTCTCGGTTCACACGGATTTCGTGGTATGATAGAAGGAGTTATTGAACAACTCTCATAATTTCCAAGCCTTACAAGCCATCCCTGCCGCAGGCAGGGATACAAGCCTCCCAAGCCTTTTCTTATGTGGACCCGCCGCAAACACCACCACGCATTACGCATCCTCCTCGTCACCAATTTTCTCGTCCTCGTTGGTGGTGCCATGCTGGGCCCTATCTATGCCCTCTTTGTCACCGAGATCGGTGGCGACCTCCTCGACGCGAGCTATGCTGGCGCAGTCTTTGCCGCTGCGGGTGGACTGACAGTCCTCATCAGTGGCAAACTCGCCGACAAAGCCAAAGAGCCCAAGTGCATCATGGCCTTTGGCTACATCATCTTGGCGCTTGGTAATTTTTCCTTTCTCCTCGTCGACTCGGTAGCCACACTCCTCATCGCCCAAGTCATCGTTGGTCTTGGTGAAGCACTCTACGCACCAGCCTTTGATATGCTCTACAGCAAACACCTTTCCAAAGAGCACGGCGCGAGCGAATGGAGCTCATGGGAAGCGATGAACTATTTCAACCTCGCACTCGGCGCGCTTGCCGGTGGTGCAATCGTCACCTACTTTGGATTTGATGGTCTCTTTGTCGTCATGGGCACACTCACCCTCGCCAGCGGATTTTTTGTCCTTAGAAAGACAGATAAGCAACTATAAAAAAGCCCGCACATGATGCGAGCTTTTACCTTTCAGGCCTTTGTAGCTTTTTAAGCCTTTTAGGCCTTTTCCTTATTTGCCTTCGTCAGCGACCTCGGCAGTAACCTGCTCACCATCTATCGCTGTGACTTCGAGCGTGATGCCACACATCGCACATTCGATAACATGACCTTTTTCTAGATTTGGATAGGCTGATAGATCAATAGGGTTTTTGCATTCTTCACAGGTCAGTTGCATATCGTTTGACGTTTTAGCTAGATAATCGTACCCTTCATGATAATAGATAAAGAAACCTCAGTCAATAGCTTTTTGGGCCTATCTAGCCTTTTAAGCCTTTAGGGCCTTCTATTATGAAAACCCCTCAACAAAGCCACAAATCACTCGCCAGTGCCCTCGATATCGACCAGGATCTCTACCTCAAACGTGAAGATCTCCATCCATACGGCTCACACAAAGGGCGATCTATCCCAGCCATGATCAAGCACTACCTCAAAGAAGATGATGTGCGCCGCTTTGTGATATCTAGCTCTGGCAATGCAGCCCTCGCTGCCAAGCTAGCAGTAGAACGCCACAACACCAATAATCCTGATCGAGCCCTATCACTAGAGATGTTTGTGGGTAAGCGCATCCCCGAAAAAAAACTGAGCAAGCTAGAAAGTGATGATGAACGGATCAGGCTCTCAAAAACTGAACGACCCAAGCAGTCTGCATTTGCCGCTGCCAAAAAGAATGGTGTCATCAATCTCCGCCAATCCACCGATGACATTGCGCTTGATGGGTACATCGGTCTCGCGGAAGAACTTCTCAAAGTACCAACTCTTGCAGCCGTCTTTGTCCCCACGTCGTCTGGAACCTGCGCCCAAGCACTCGGTCAGATATTCGTCCAAAAAGATCCTGTGCCTCAACTACACATCGTCCAAACTGGCGCCTGCCACCCTATCGCTGATATGTTGGGAGTCTCTGTGCAAGACATCGACCAGTCAGCCGCCGGAGCTATCGTCGACCGTGTGGCTCACCGCAAAGCAGCCGTAGCTGATATGATCACGCAGACAAGTGGCTCAGCAGTAGTCCCCACAGAAGAACAAATACGAGAAGCGCAAACACTTCTCAAAACGCACGCTCAGATAGATGCCACCCCAAATGGCGCACTCGCTCTTGCGGGTCTCATACAGACAAAAAAAGAAGGCCGCGTGTTCGCGGGCCCAGTCGCAGTTCTCGTCTGCGGAGTGTAGCTAGTCTTCGTCCTTGCTGATGTGCCAGCAGATGATGTGCGCACGTCTCGGGATATGACGCCAATTCTTGGCGTCGATGATGAGGCACCAACCCGTCTTGGGGTCCTTGTGGCGCTTGAGGATTTTGATCCCGGATGTTCTCTTGAGCAAGATTTCCAACCGGGTCAATAAATGGTGTTGACAGGAGAGCGTAAATTGCATGGTTCACCTCGTGCCATCAGTATAGCATAGTATCACATTACTTCTGTGCAATACTCACGAGATTCATTCCCTCATGCACGTCACTTTTTTGCCCCATGCGCAGATAGTACTGATCGAGTAAATTGAGTTCAGCGCGAGCAAACATGCGCTCGAGTTCTTGTGGGACGAAGCCATAGTACACGCGATCCCCGACTACTTCGCGCGTTTGTTTTTTCCATGGGACGCGAAAGAGATGATTGCCCAGGTCTTCATACTTGCCCTTTTTTACTCGTTCTTTGACCCAATCGCTGTAGGCATTCCAATTGAGCATGATGATGTAGCCGCCAGATTTTACCACCCGCTTCATCTCCATGAGGGACTTTTCTTGGAGCTCTCTCGTGGGCATGTGGTGAAATGCGACAATGCTAAACACGACATCAAAAGAGTCACTTTCAAACGGCAGGCGTTGCATGTCTCCGACCGAAAATGTGGCGTCCTTGTACGTCTCACGAGCGATCTTGATAAGGTTTTCGCTGATATCAGTGCCAGTATAGGTGACGTTCTTGCGCTCTACCGGGACATACGGCTCATCAAGCGGCTGGACGTCCTGACTGGACAAATCGGTAAAAAGCTGGTATAGTCTGCCATTACCGCACCCTACGTCAAGAATGGCATCACCGTCCTGTACGTACTCGGTAAGCATACCCAAATCCCGCCACAAAAAAGACCGCGTGCTCGAAAAATGCTCGGCGATATCATTGTAGACGTCTCGGTTTTGCGCGATAATGTCTTCGGACATACAAGTAAGTAATAAGCGAGATACGTGGTAAGAAATAAGCTATACATATAGCATGTCACATTCTATCGAACAACTTCTTTTGGACATTCTCATTCATCAGCCTACGAGTAAGGCTGAGTTTGCGCGTGCGCAGCAGATAGAAACTGGCAAGCGCAAGATGAATCCACCGGCCAACCGTGTGTTATATGAAGCCTATCAGAGCCTGGTGAAAAGTGGAAGGGTGGAAAAGAATGAACAGCTCGAAAGCTGGCTGAGGAAAGCTAACATCCGCTCGATGAGTGGGATCGCGGTGGTGACGAGTCTCGTCATGCCATACAACTGTCCCGGCAAGTGCGTCTACTGCCCTACCGAAGTCCGCATGCCAAAAAGCTACATCGCCAGCGAACCGGCTGCCGCCCGCGCCCTCCGGCTCAATTTTAGTCCGTATGAGCAGATGCGCCGCCGCATCCTTATGCTCGAAGCCAATGGTCACCCAGCCGACAAAATCGAATACATCATCAAAGGCGGCACCTGGAACGCCTACCCGATCAAATACCAGTACTGGTTCATGCTCGAAAGTTTTCGTGCGTGTAATGACCTTTCGCGCCGCGGCAAGGCTGACCGCAGCCTCAACCCACTTCCTGAGCAAACGGACCTTGATAATTATGAAGACGAGTCCAAAAACTTTTCTATCACCGAACTCCAAGAAGCACTCGAAAAAGAACAACGCTACAACGAAGGCGCCAAGTACCGCATGATCGGCCTCACGCTCGAAACACGCCCAGATGCGATCACCCCAAAGTCTATCTACCACATGCGCCGCCAAGGCTGCACCCGCATCGAGCTCGGTCTCCAAGCACCAGACGACAAAATTCTCGAACTCATCCAGCGCGGTCACACCGTTGCCGAGTTCACCCGTGCGATGAAACTCTTGCGTGACGCAGGGTTCAAGGTAGACCTGCACGTTATGCCAGACTTGCCCGGGACAACCGCGCAGCATGACGTCGAGATGTATCAAAAGCTCTTTGACGACCCGGCGCTCCGCCCCGACATGGTCAAGATCTATCCCAATGCCGTCATCCCGTCGGCCGAGCTTTATCAATGGTTTCTCGATGGTCGCTACACACCGTATGGCGACGAAGCACTCTTTGACGCGCTCCTCGAGATGAAGCGCATCACCCCGCGTTACTGCCGTATCTCCCGCCTCATCCGAGACATCCCATCTGACGAGATCGAAGCCGGCAACAGTATTACCAATCTACGCGAGATGCTCGCGCACCGCCTCAAGAAAAATGGAGAAACATGTCAGTGTCTGCGTTGTCGTGAGATCGGCCGCCACCTCCATGAGATCGATAAGTCTATCCCACCAGAACTATTTGTTGAGGAGTATGAGACAGAAGGTGGCACCGAATATTTTTTGACACTCGAAGACCCCAAGCGTATCGCCGTCTACGCGTTTTTGCGTTTGCGTGTGCCAGCCAAATCAACCAACAATAAGCAGGCTGCACTCTTGCACAAGCTCATGCCCGAAACACGCGACGTCGCCTTTGTCCGAGAGCTCCACACCTACGGGCAACTCCTAAGCGTCGGTGAATCATCCAAGACGGCCAGCCAACACAAAGGTATGGGGATGCGCCTTATGCGTGAAGCAGAAGAAATTTCAAAAAAACAAGGCTTCAACAAAGTCGCTGTCATCTCCGGCGTCGGTGTCCGCGGCTACTACCGCCGCAAACTCGGCTACCGTAAGGTAGGTACGTACATGGTCAAGAATCTTGACAACTAGGCCAAATACAGGTACGCTCGTCGTGGAGGCAAATCATGCTACACCCCATCGCGAGAACCCTCAAAAGAACCTTCAACGCGGCACTCAACGCCCACCTCGACCAGATCGCAACTGATCTCAAGACACCCAAGGCTCTCTTGATGTACGTCTACACCCTCACGACGAGTCGGCTCGGTGACCACGTCAAGACATCAATTCTCACGCTCATCGTCTGGATGAGCATCGTTTACTTCGGAAGCTCCTTCATCTGGAGTATGTGTGCGATGATTGGCATTGCTATCATCGTCATCCACTACGGACACACCGAGTGGAAAGACTTCCTTGACGGACGAGCTTCAAGAAGGTACGGGTTCGACAACTACCCAGAATCCAAGCTTGGCAGCAGACTCGACATCTCGTGCGATGCGCTACCGCGTATCCCAATCCTAATCATGCTTGTCTACTGCGAAGCGCTGAGGTTGCTCGTCCTCGAAGATGGGCACAATCCCGTCAATCACCTGATCCTACTCCTCTATGGAGTCGTGGTGACATTGCTCATCCTCCGTGACGCAGCAGCGATGGCACTCCGTTGGATCGCCGAAACGATGCTCGCAAAGGAGACCCTCGAAAACCTTAAGACCGGAGCAAGCAACCTCGGCAAGGCCAAGACCTGGGCGATTGCGATCGCTTCTGGTTTCATGCTCGGATCGCTGGGGGTCTACGCTGTACACCGGCCGACGTACTGGTGTCTATATGGCATCTCAGTCGCCTGCTACGTTGTAGCTGTTTGCCTGAGCCTGTACTCGTTCAAGCTCTACTACGAGCTCATGGCACCTCTCATCAAGAATGAAGTCTACGACAAGCTCGAAGAGAAGGTGTCTCAGCAGGGGTAACCTCGCACCAGCTCCTTCCGCCTCCACGCGCCCGCACCCCGGGCGCTATTTGATTTTTGCAGGGTACGAGGGTACAGTATCTACACAAATGTCCTAATATTCTCCATATGTCAGAAGGTAAAATGCGCCAAATCAGACCTCGTTCAGATAGCGGTCGAATGCTTCCGGTGGAAGTAGTCCGCTCAGAGCAGATTTTGATGAATGAAATCGCTACACTCAAGCCTGATGAGTATGACACACTGAGAGATTCATCTTGGCTTCCAGAAAAGATCAAACAACTTTCTAATCCCAAAGAGTATCAGTTTATGGTCGGGCAGATGGTCCGCCGTATTCGTGTTGCTCGTTTTCGTGACCTCCGCAAGATGGTCCGTGAATCGCAAGATGTAGACCCAGGAGCAGAAGCAGCAAAAACATTTGAATCCATCGCCCAAGACTATACCGAAAACATGGAGGACTTTGCTCGCATTGCAGAGCTCCAATACATCCGTACTCGAGAAAGAAAACTACGCAAAGAACTCGAACATGAAACTGTCACCAGTAAGTTTGGTGATATTGCAAACAAAAAAGGTGTCGAAGCCATGTTTGCCAAAGGCGAGTTTACCGACAAGACGATAGCTGTTGTCCGTACTGATCTTGATGGGTTCAAAGCGATCAACGACCTGTATGGCCACGAAGCTGGTGACCTCGCGCTCCAAGCATTTGTCGAAGCACTCGAAGAACAAACCCGTACAAGTGATGTCCCGGTACACTTTAGTGGTGACGAGTATGGTGTGGTGATCCGTATCGATGAGTCAAAGATGTCTACGTCAGAAGGAAACCCAGAAACCTTTATCCCAAACTTGATCGCTCGCGTCGAAGCAAAAGCCATGACAAGATTTCGTGAACTCTATGAAGCTGCTGAATTTGAAAAACCACTCACCCATGATCTCAAGATGAGTACTGGATTCGTCATTGCACCAAAGGGTGACAAAGATTTCAAGACGCTCAGCACCGAAGCAGATCACGCTGTCGAGGTTTCTAAGCTGCTCGCACAAACGGGCAAAGACTTGCGCAGTAATGAACGAGTTGTCCCTTCTGGGAAGCACGATGAGATGTTTGCCAAATATGGGATTGAAAAAAGTGAAGTACTCAAGCTCTCACTCAAACGACATCTCAAACGAGGGGCTGAAGAATACGCAAGACTCACAGACAAAGAAGCCAATGACGTCCTCGAAGGATTGGTGAACTGTATCATGGCCAAATAATGTTCCTATGATCTTCAAATACCTCGAACACAACTAATTCGCATCATGCTAGAGATTTTTGAATACTAACCTTTCCACACTTATGCAACCAATGCCCCACCTAGACTCACAAGACCCCGACATCGGAGCGCTCATAAGAAAAGAAGTCGCCCGCCAAAATGACGGCCTCGAGATGATTCCCTCTGAAAACCATACCAGCGAAGCCGTGCTCGAAGCAGCCGGCTCGCGCCTCACCGACAAATATTCCGAAGGCTACCCAGGCATGCGCTACTACGGCGGCTGCAAAAATGTTGACGATATTGAGAACCTCGCCCGCGACCGCGCCAAGGCACTCTTTGGTGCTGACTGGGCCAATGTGCAGGCGCACTCTGGCTGCCCAGCCAACATGGCCGTCATGTACGCTCTCCTCGAGCCTGGTGACACGCTCATGGGCCTCAAACTCTTTCACGGCGGTCACATGACCCACGGCCTCAAGCTCAACTTCTCCAGCCGATTTTACAACTCCGTGCAGTACAGCTGCAAGAAAGACGGCTTTATTGACTTTGATGAGATGCGCGCGCTCGCCAAAGAAAGCAAACCCAAGCTCATCATCGCCGGGGGTAGTGCCTACCCACAGATCTACGAATGGGACAAGTTCAAAGAGATTGCCGACGAAGTTGGCGCCTTTCTCATGGCCGACATGGCGCACGTGGCTGGCCTCGTCGCCGGTGGCGTCCACCCAAATCCGGTCGGTGTCGCAGACGTCGTGACGACCACGACCCACAAGACCCTCCGCGGCCCACGTGGCTCGCTCATCTTGGCCAATGGCAACCCATCTACCCCACTCAAAGCAGCCCCAGTCACCAAAGAAAATATCCCAACCCTCGTCGACCGCGCCATCATCCCAGGGATCCAGGGCGGCCCACACAACCACCAAACAGCCGCCATCGCCGTGGCGCTCAAAGAAGCTAGCCAACCAGAGTTCAAAGTCTACGCCGAGCAAGTCGTAAAGAATGCCAAGACACTCGCGGACGAACTCATGAGCCGCGGCTTTGACCTCGTGACTGGTGGCACTGAGACGCACCTCCTCCTCCTCGACATGACGAGCAAGAACATCACCGGCAAAATCGCCGAGAAAGCACTTGGTCGCGCTGGTATCACCGCCAACAAAAACACCATCCCCCACGACCCGAGAAAACCATTTGACCCGTCTGGTATCCGCCTTGGTACTCCAGCGCTCACGACTCGTGGCATGAAAGAAGCCGAGATGGTACAAGTCGCCGATTACATCGACCGCGCGGTACAACATGCTGACGACAAAGACACCCTCAAGAAGATCCACGCTGAAGTAACTGAGATGTGCCAAAGTTTCCCGATCCCGGGGGAGAAGTAATATATACATTCACAAAAGAGACCAGAGTAAACTGGTCTCTTTTGTCTACGCAAATCATGCTTTATCCCCAACTCATCATTGACGCTTCAGACAAAACCATGGCAGTGTAGATATATCAACAACTCTTATGACATTCCAACTCTTCACAACTATTCATCATCACTTCCATCGGTCATGAGTCCCACTCACGGCGCATTTTGCGTTTTCTCATGACCACATCACACACTCGATGTGGTTTTTTATTTTCCTTCTCAAAAAAAAATTTGATGTGGCTCAGGACTTTCTTGTCCGCCTTGTGAGGAAGTCCTGACAGCATATGGTCACGTAGTCAGGGCTAAAGCCCTGAGCTACAGTACCCAATACAAAAACATATGAAACCTAATACCCTCATAATTGCCGCTACCCACGGCAATGAACAACTCGGCGTCATCGCTGCAAAAAATCTTGAACCTAAATATAGTTTTGACTGGATCATTGGCAATGAGCGAGCCTTCCAACGCGGCACTCGCTACACGGAGGCAGACCTCAACAGATCTGCTCCAGGTGATCCAGACTCCCCGGTCTACGAATCTCGCCGCGCGGCCGAGCTTGTCGCACTAGCAAAGGACTACGACTTCACCATCGACATTCACGGGACTGACGCTGACTGCGGTATATTTGTCATCATCACCAACCCTACGCCAGAAAACATCGCCCTCGCCGAAGCATTACCTATAGAACGATGTGTCTACTGGCCAGCAATCTCAAAGGAACTTACTGGCCCACTCTCCGAATATTTCCCATGTGGACTTGAGATAGAATGTGGCAAGAAAACTGAGCCTGAAACACTTGCAAACTTGATGACAATTCTTGAAAAGACAATACCAATCCTAGCAAACGAAACGCCTGCATCACTATTGCAAAAAACATCAGTAACGACAAAACAGTGGTACATTGTTGAAGATGCACTTGCTAGCAACAACGTAGCCACTGGCGTCCTTCAAGACTTTGTAGAGACAACCGTCAACGGGAAAATATTTACCCCACTCCTTTCTGATGTCTACCGTGAAGCCTATGGCTTTGCTTGTATGACGCTCTCACCATGGTCACCAACCATCTAACATATGACACATTCCCATCATCACAATTCACACATGCCGTTTGCCTGTAGGTAGGCTTGCTTTGTAGCGGGCCGCTCCTGCTGGAAAGCAGGAGAAGGAGTAGACATGGACATCACCATGCTAGACCGCAACAACAAAAGAGACCTCGAGGCAGTCTCTCGACTCTACCAGGAAGTGTTTGCAGAAGCACCTTGGTATGAAACATCGAGAACCACCAAACAAGCTGAGGAATATATCACCGCGTCACCATGCACGTGGTGGATCGCTCTTGATCAAGACGAGATCATCGGATTTGTGGCAGGAATGGTAAATGACCCTGACTCGCTCAGCACAACGTTTGATATCCCCCGCGAACTACTTGGTAATGACCTAGTCGCCTACAAGGCGGAGCTTGGTGTAGCACCCTCATGCCGAGGCCAAGGAATAGCCCAAGCCCTCACCGGTACACTTATGCAGCAGTTCAAACGTGAAGATACCAACGAGTTTGTGGTGCGGACTCGCCCAGGTACCGGCAACTATGCCTGGTATTCGCGCCGCGCACTGACACGCTGCTACACCTATGCAGACGGCCGAGTCCTCTTCTATTCACGTAGCCTTCCTACGCTCTAGCACACCCCCCGCCAAGCGGGGGTTGATTATATTTGTCAAACAATAGTACAATTGAATATATAACCATATCATATGTCAGAACACAGACTTACACCCGAACAGCAAGCAAGATGGGAAGCAATGGAAAGAGAATTTGCTGAAAAAAAGGCAAAGGAAGAACAAGTAAAAGAGGAAGAAAAAAAACTAGGAAGAAAAATTTTTGAAGAACTCAATAGTATTGACGATGAAACTGCTTTTCTTGAAGCAGTAAAAACACACACTGACAAACAAAAAACTATTACTGAAACAGTAGCTGTTCGCCCAGATTGTCAAACCGAAAAGACGTTTCCAAACGGAAATACGTACACCCTCAATGTGGTCACACGTCCTCGATATGGAGATGATACCAAACCTCTTGAGTACAATGTCGTTTGCTACAAGCAATAATTGTCAACCTATGCAAACCTACCAATCCACCAGCCCAGAACACACCCACGACATTGCCATGGATATAGCAGACGACCTTGAGCCAGGAACCATCGTCACACTCACCGGTGACCTTGGTGCCGGCAAGACCACCTTTAGCAAAGGATTTGCAGAAGGCCTCGGCGTCACCAGTGATGTGAGTAGCCCGACATTTACTCTTATGGATGTGCATCAATACTCACGCGGAGGCAAAGCCTGCAACTTTGTTCATATCGACACCTACCGCGCTGAGTCTGTCGAAGACTTTCTTGAGATTGGGATTGGCGAATACCTCGGTGCGCCAGATACCATCTGCCTCATCGAGTGGCCAGAAAAGATTGAGTCTCTTCTTACTGACCGCCCGGTAATCCATATTGTGATCGAATCAGATGGTGAGAATGGACGGACATTTACCGTAAAACAATAGCTACCACCCGAGCCAGTTCATCGCTGCTCGTTCGGTATAGAAATGTCTATATCGTTTGATGTGAAACAAAAAGAAGAAAAATGGAATGATGTTCCTTAAGAAAAACGTTGGTTCCAAAACCAAACCAAACCGTTCGATAAAACGATGTTCCCTTGTCAATTTCCAATACTGATACGCAATAGCCATCCGGCTCTTTTTTGGTTTGCGATCAGCATAGAGCAATAGTTTCACAGCTCTGTTTGGATATTTGTCATGAATATGTTCCACCGTCTCTTTCTCCCAAGCGATATGCTCAAGAAGAAGTTTTTTTGGTTTATTCATATCACCATAGCGAATGGCAATTTTTCCCCTTCCATGGTCTTCTATAAATGAACCTGTTTGTGGAAATGAGTATGTTCGTTGATCCATATACTAATGATTGCTGTGCCAGATACGATAAAGCTTGAGTGCTATCCACTGTTTGAGGCTTTGTATTCTACCATATTTTTTCCAAGTTTTTGGGTCGTACGTTGTTCCGGATTGCTGCCATCTGGCAAGGATACGGGACAGATGACCAAGCGTCTTTTTATCACGAAACTTTACATTGGCTTCGTAGTTATCATAAAAGCTGCCCTTCTCCAAATTGGAACTACCGACAACAGCATAGTCATCGTCCACCATCACGCCTTTGCCATGCATCATCTTGGGGATGAGATGAATATTGCCACCCGCTTTGTGCGTGATCGCAAAGAAGCCATACGCAAGATACGTGGCTAGCCGCATGTCTGTACGAAATGGAATCAAGAGATCCACACGCACGCCGCGCTTTTTGGCAGCCCAAAGGGCCTTGAGGAATCGTTTGTCTGGAAAATAGTATGGTGAAAATAGAACGACTCGTTCGCGGGCTTTGAGGAGGGCTTGCGTGTATACTTTGCGCATCCGTGATCCGTTTTTGTATCTACCCGGTTCATCATAAATAAATTCAGCCAGGTCATTTTTCACACGAAACTTATACTTGAGAAGCTGCTTCACTGCAGCTTTTTTGCCACCAGCGATCATGTACATCTTGGCAAAAGTGCGAAGTAACGAATGAACAGATCGACCTGTAATCTTCACCTGGATATCGAGCCAGTCCCGCATATGTGACTGCACATTGACCCCGCCGATAAACCCGACGGTCTCATCAACAATCAAGATCTTGCGATGCGTCCGAGAAATCATCTTGGACCACAGCCCGCGGTAGCGATGCTTGCGTTCGTGAAACATACGCACATCCACGCCAGAGCGCTTGAGTGAATCTATGCGACCTCGTGAGACCGAAAAACTTCCTACACCATCTATGATCAACTTCACATCTACTCCCTGTTGCGCTTTGTGTTCAAGGAGGTCAAAGAACGGCTTGCCGGCTTCATCATCTACCAAAATATACATCTCCCAATAGATGGAAGACTCAGCTGCAAACATGGCGTCATACATTGAGCACCACGCTTCTTCGCTAGTCTCAAACAAGTCGAAGGTTGATGGATTGATAATGGTCCGTTTCTTTTTCATAATACTTCTACACTACGTGAAATACTGACAAAAGAAAAGCACCCTCAAGGGGCGCTTCAATTATTTGTTGTTTGGAACTATCACCGTCCCTCGAAACTTCTTCCCGTCTATCGCTTTACCCACTTCTTTGAGATCTGTTCCTTTGACCAGTGACACAGTGAGGGCAAGCTTCTCAGCTTCACGGCTTGCGATCGGGTCAAATGGTGCGCTGGCTCCGGCCTCCCATGTGTCTCCTACGATCTTGCGAAAGCCTTTCCAGTCAATCTGTTCAATCTTCACCGCATCATCATATACATTTGGATCTTTGTCGTAGGCATACTCGATGTTGGAGAGGTTCAAGACATGCTTGGCACCAGTGCGCTTGGCGTGAAGAGTTGCGACATAGTCTGTAGACCAGCCCGGCTTCCAGCCGCCAGCGACGATGATTGGCTTGCTGGTTTTTACGTTTTCTCGCGGATCAATCATGATCTCCTTGTAGGCCACATCCTGAAAAAGCATGTGGACAAAACTAGCATTGAGCCAAGTGGAACGAATGCCTAGGTAGTCAAGATCATAGTTAGTAAGTTTTGGTAGTGCCGATTTGATGCCCTGCTGGTACTGACGACAAGTAGCCCCACCACCAACCACGAGAATAAACCGCTGTCCTTTTTTCACACGAGCGAGAACAAACTTGCGTAGAGATTTCAAAAAATCGCTATCAAACCCAGTCTTCGGGATAACAATCGATCCTCCAAGTGACAGTACAGTGTAGGGTTGCTTGGCCATATTACTTGCGGCTATCTTTCATGATCCAACTGACAAAGGTAAGGACAAGAGCACCAATAAATGCTGCGCCAAACCCAGCGACGTCAAAGCCTTTGACCACTGAGCTCACAAACCAAAAGGTTCCGGCATTGATCACAAAAGTGAATAGACCGAGCGTGAGAATGTTGAGTGGCAATGTCAAAAGCAAGATAAGCGGACGAATGACCGCGTTGACGAGCCCAAGAACAACAATCACAATAAGTGCTGAGTAAAAGCTAGCGACTGAAATATCTGGCACAATGTAGGCCACGGCCAAGAGTGCCACCGCACTCACCAACCAACGAAGTAATATAGTCATAAAGTATAGCTTATCAGCTTTCAAAGCCTTCACGGCCTCCAAAGCATATTCTGTTATTCTGGCAATACCATACCATTTCCCTCCCGCTTTATCAAGCCATCTTTTTCAAGTTTTTCGAGAATATTTCTGTATCTTTTTACCTCTACTTGGGCAAATTTCTTGCGAAGCGTCGGAAAGGACACACGCCCTTTGTCACGAAGCAGATCAATCATTCTTCCTCGCACATACCGATCAGTGTCCTCAAATCGGATCGATTTCTTTTTTTGGTTTGGTTTGAGGATGTCCCCTTTGGTCAAGATGTCTGGGTACGCCTTGCACCACGCTTTGGCAGGGCACTCCTCACACTTGGGATTTCTGGTCGTACAAAAGTGCGACCCAAGGTCCATGAGGGCTTGGTTCCAGTGGTAGACCACCGAATGGCCTTTCCAGGCACGCTGTTTGATAACCTTCACAAGCTTCTCTGCATGAGGCAATAATTCTTTGTCTGATATTTCTTTGCGTCCCAGGAGTGTCCGTCTGTACACTCGTCGATGATTGGTGTCCATCATTGGTGTCTTCACGTCAAAGGCAAAGCTCAGTACCGCTCGCGCCGTGTAGTCGCCCACCCCTGGCAATGTTTTGAGTGTTTCAAGATCCTGCGGAAATATGCCGGCATGATCTTCGACTACAGCTTTGGCCGTCTTCTGCAAAAAAAGCGCCCGGCGGTTATACCCCAGTCCTTTCCAAGCTGTGATCACGGCTGACGTCTTAGCTGTTGCCAGGGTTTCAAGCGTAGGAAAAGCCGCCAAAAACTCTTGGTACTTGGTAATCACCCGAGTCACTTGTGTCTGCTGCAACATAATCTCCGAGACAAGGATATGATACGGATTTGTCGTCTGTCTCCATGGTAGTTCGTGACGACCATTTTTTTTGTACCACGCCAAAATTGCTGCAGTAAGTGATTTTTGCTTGTGGATAGACATACTTTCTTTACTCAAAATCTCATGTTATACTATGGGCCAAGTTAGCGGTTTGCAACGTATCGTTTCCTTCTGTGTGTGTTCCCCGAGTGCCATTGGCTGAGGGTAGAGCCTCGGAGGATCTGTATCGTAGCATACCTATAGCTGACAAAAAAGATCATTGCAAAACGCACCTTTTCGGTGCGTTTTGCTATTGATGTGCGAAAATCTATGTCCCTACACGATACCCACTCGGCGTCTCCCCCACTACTTCTATCGGGACACCGACGTCGAGATATGAATAAAGTAGTTGTGCATCTGCTTCACGCAGGTTGATACAGCCATGAGAGTGCGTACGTTTACCAAAATCATCATGCCAATACGCTGTGTGCATATAGTACATCGGCTTGAACTGTAGATTCCACTTCACATCTGGGACAAAGTAATCAGCACCACGATAATCCTTGATCTCTACTTTGCGTTCGATATGAAAGACTCCTTCTGGCGTCTCGGTATTGGGATTGCCAGTCGAGACGGGATACCCCACGATCTGAATTCCATCCACATAGTAGCCAAGCTGCTGCGTCGTACGGTCCACGAGGACACGACGTGAATCACCAAACTTTCGTGCTGGTGACGCGTCATCAGGATCATATCCTTCCATCACTTCGTCAAAATCCGAGAAGCCATCACCATCACTATCTGCCTGAGCGATATCACTGCCAAACCACTGCTCCACCCAATCATTGAGCCCATCACCGTCATAGTCAAACTCATACATCCGCGTGCTGCTTCCCATATGTGGTGAATAGCCTGCGGCTACTTCATCGCCATCACTAAAGCCATCACCGTCACTGTCAGCTCGTTGGTAGTCGGTGTAGTATACATTGATCTCATCATGATCACTCAGCCCATCCTGGTCAAAGTCAGCCGCCTGTACCGGCAACACAAAAAACGTACCAAGAAGAATCATGGTACCCATCAATAATTTGTTTGAAGTGTAATATGCCACCATACGTAGCCTTTCAGGCCTTTTAAGCATTTCTGGCCTTTCTTGCCTTTATTCTACCACGACCGTCTCCTCTTCGTATAGCCAAATTTCTACATCTCCATCAAGATCGGTGCGATACATCTCGGCACCGAGGCGTTCGAGACGCTTTTCTACCCTCGGCGAAGGATGACCATAGTGGTTGTGTAGCCCTGCACTAGCAACGCCTATCTCTGGCGAAACCGCTTCAAGAAATGCCTGGATAGACGACCCACCAGCACCATGATGACTCAGCTTGAGCACTTCGGCATCAAGCTCGTCACCGTACGTAATCGCGAGAAATTCTTCGAGTTCTGCTTCAGCGTCACCAGTTAGCAAGAAATCTTGCGACCCATGTGAGATCTTCATCACAATCGAGCTGTTGTTTGATCCTGTTTCTTTGTCATTGCCGGGTACGTCCGGATCCTTGGCGAGCTCATGATCTGGATAGAGAAAGTCGATCGTCGTCTCCCCTAGCTGCCAGGTCGTTCTCTCGGTGAGCTCGGTGTACTCGGCACCCTCTGCCCAAGCAGCGGCCCAATAGCTCTGCCAGTAGTCGTTGATTTTTTCGTTGTAACCGTTGTAGACGATATTGCTGACGGTGTATTTCTCAAGTACGTCAACACAGCCACCGTAGTGGTCAAGGTCAGGATGCGTCACGACAAGATAGTCAATATCAAAATCATAAAACGGCATCACTCGCCCTAGCGCTTCGAGCACCCGCGCATCTTTGGCACAGTCGATCAGCATCTGCGTCCCGTCTGGCCAAGCAATGAAGGTTGCATCTCCCTGCCCGACGTCGAGAAACGTGACCTGTACTCCACTGCGGTCAATCTGTTCACCCGCTACTTGTTGTGGTGCCTGCAACCGCTCCCCAATCTCAACTGAAACCAAGAGCCCAATCGTCAGGAGCAACAGTGCGATAAGTATAGCTGTGGATTTTTTCATCATATATTATCCCCTATTCACGTAGCTGTCATAGCAGTGTACCATAGATACATATGAAATACACAATACTTCCCCTCCTCGCACTCCTCGTGCTCGTAGGAGCCGGCTGCGAACACCCAGCAGTCAAACAAGCCAAAGAGCAAGTCCACACCGGCAACGCCAATGAAGGCCTCCTCGTACACGGCACCGCGACTGCGACCTTTGCTGGCGGCTGCTTTTGGTGCTCCGAATCAGCCTTTGAAAAAGTCCCGGGCGTGACCGAAGCAGTGAGCGGCTATGCAGCTGGCACCGGCGGCCAGCCAGACTACCAGTCTGTAGCACAAGGCAAGACCGACTTTGTCGAGGCGGTACAAGTCACCTACGACCCACGCGTCGTCTCCTACCAAGAACTCCTCGAAGCCTACTGGCGCCACATCAACCCAACGGATATCAGTGGCCAGTTTGCCGACCGCGGCGCGCAGTACCAACCACGGATATTTCCAGCGACTGACAAAGAACGCCGCGAAGCAGAAGAAAGCAAAGCCCTGCTCGAAAGAAGCGGCACCTTTGACGATCCAATTCTCGTGCCTATCGAAGACTTTAGCAATTTCTTCCCGGCCGAAGACTACCACCAAGACTACTACAAGAACAACAGCGCACATTATCAAGCCTACGAGGAAGGCTCTGGCCGCGCGCCATTTATCCGTAACAACTGGCATATGACCAACAAGTACACCAAACCAAGCGACGACGAACTCAAAAAAACACTCACGCCGCTCCAATACACCGTCACCCAAGAAGCCGGCACCGAACCACCGGGGAACAATGAGTACAATAACAACAAAGAACCAGGCATCTATGTCGACATCGTCACTGGTGAGCCACTCTTTAGCAGCACCGACAAATTTGACTCCAAGAGCGGCTGGCCTAGTTTTACCAAGCCTATCACCGGCACCGAACTAGAAAAAAAGACTGACTATGATATCGGCGTGCCTCGCACCGAAGTCCGCAGCAAAAGCGGCGACAGCCACCTCGGACATGTGTTCCAAGATGGGCCAAAAGAAGAAACCGGCCTCCGCTACTGCATCAATTCTGCCGCCATGAAATTTATTCCAAAAGACAAACTTGAAGAAGAAGGGTATGGGGAATATCTGTATTTGTTTGAATAACGCTATCCTGTCACATAAAAAATATGGATATAACCGTTCACCTCACAAATGAGCAAAAAGAAGAAGCTTGTGACTACGGCATAACTGCCGGCAAACCATATACCGCCACCCAAGTTCGGGACGCTATTGTTGATTGTTTTGCCAAAGTGCACAAAGAGGTTCTTCTTTCACAAGGAGTTCCGGAAGATCAACTCAAACAAGCCGTAATGAAGATGCTAACAGACATGTCTCAAAAGCTTGGAGATGATATCAAAAGACCGACAAAAAAATCGCTTCAAAAGCTTGTTAATGCGCTTGCAAAATTTTCTGGAAGCTTCCGCTCCAATGATATCATCGCGCAACGACACAAACTTTTTTCTATCATTATCGGCCACTTGAAAAGGTAGTCCGTCTCTTTCGCAAGAACAATACCAATAGCAATCCATACATAATCACTGCCACAAATACTGGCAGTGTTATGCTTATTGCCGCAAACGGCAAACTAGCAAGCATCCGCACCACCCACACCACTAGCGCAGCAGCAGCAAACACGAGCCACCCAACAACCTGGCCAAGTGGAAATAATACAAAACTAAGTAAGACAGAAATAGCCGAACCGATCATCAACCACGGAATGGTCCAAAGGATGAGAACGTTGGCCAGCGGTGCCACGAGACTCAGCTGGCCAAAGAGGGTGAGCTGGAGTGGCAACGTCATAACGATAGCAGAGAGCGTCGTCGCGAGCGACTCAGAAAAGATGCCAGGGATCTTGTCTGGCAGCCGAGCAGTGATATGTGGGGAGAGATAGACGAGCCCAAGCGTCGCGAGAAACGACAGCTGAAATCCAGGATCCCACATGAGGACAAATGGATTGGTCAGGACCATGATGACCGCGGCAGCGATGACCAGCGTCCCCACACCACGCGAACGACCCCAGTACGAACCAAGCAAAGTAAGTATCCCCATCACCCCAGCCCGGACGACAGACGAACTCGCTCCGGTGAAAAGGACGAACGTAGCAATACCCGCGACGACCAGCCAAAAGGCTTTCTTGCGAGGGATGCGAAGGCGGTAGAGAATTGGCAACAAGAGCGCTGCGACCAAACTCACATTGTAGCCAGACACGGCTACTATGTGGGTGAGGCCAGTGCGCTTGAAGGCCTCGTCGAGCGAGCCAAGCCCACCACGGTACCCATACAAGAGGCCTGCAAAAAGACCGCTATACGGCTCGTGCCAGAGGAGGTTGACCTGGCGAGCTACACGTCCCTTGAGAGCCAAAATACTGCCCATGAGCGCGTTGCCCTTCCCCGATCCAATCTTGTCCACCTCAGCGCCAGAGCACTGCCAGGCCGCGCCCTGACTGAGCAAATATTTGTCGTACTGAAACACATCAATCGGCTCCGGCTGCGTCAGCCGACACGTCACGGAGAGCTGATCACCATACGCATAACGCGGATACGGCTGGAGGATCATATACATGCCACCAGCGATCTCCTCTGACTCGAGCACATACCGCACACTCCCCTGCCGCACATCCGGCTCGCGGACGATACTAGCAGTAAATGTCTGCGGACCGACGTATGATGTCAGAGGAGGAACATGCAGTGAATACCAGGTAAATCCAAGCGCTATGCAAGCAACGATCATGAACACCAGTCTCACCCCAAGCTCCCGCCAAAACACCACCAAGAGTCCGATGACGGTGGCAACCATCCCAAACAGCACCGCACCAGCCACAGCAACATGCACAAGCGACGCCACCGCAGTCCCAACAAGAAATCCAAAACAAGACGCCAGAAGCGTCTTGTTGGGTGATTGAAATATATCTTTGGCTGAGAGCATGTATTCTAGTATTCTCTCCCCCTACGAGGAGGAGCTGAAGGGGGTTTACCTAGCTTACAATATTCTGTGGTATACAACCCCACCTAACCTCCCCCGTTCGACTGCACTGCGTTTCGCTCAGGGCAGGCTCTTATAGGGGAGGAATCTCTATTGGCTTCGAACTATTCCCTATTCACTTACTCATTACACCACCACACTCACCAATTTCCCTGGCACATAGATCACTTTCTTTGGTTCTTTCCCATCGAGGAATTTCTGTACATTTTCTTCGGCAAGCGCCAAGGCTTCAATATCTTCTTTGGCAATAGTTGGATCTACATCCAGCTTCGCACGGACCTTGCCGTTGACCTGGACGACCACTTGGATGGTCTCAGTGACGAGGAGTGATTCATCATACGCTGGCCAACGTTCGGCGTCGAGGTTGGTCTTGCCGAGCGCTTCCCACATCTCATTGGCCATGTGCGGCGCAAATGGTGAGAGGATCGTGACAAAGTGAGCAAAGTCTCTCGCCGCAATCGCGCTCGCTTTGGTAAAGGCATTGGTCAGTTCCATCATCGCAGCAACGGCCGTGTTGAACTTGAGGTCACTGCAATCTTCTTGAACCTTCTTGATCGCTTTGTGCAGCTCACGTAGATCATCTTCATCCGTCGTCACGTCGCTACTCACTTTTTCTTGCAGTCGCCAGACACGCTCTAGGAATCGGCGCACACCTTTCACCCCATTGTCGCTCCACGGCTTGGTCTGCTCGAGCGGGCCCATAAACATCTCGTAGATGCGAAGCGTGTCGGCGCCGTACTCACTGATCACATCAGTTGGGTTGATCACGTTGCCCCAGCGCTTACTCATCTTGCGAGAGTCTGGCCCGAGGATGAGCCCTTGGTGGCGGTTCATCTTGAACGGCTCGTCAAAGTCGATGTAGCCAGCGTCAAAAAGCACCTTGGTAAAGAAGCGAGAGTAGAGAAGGTGTCCGTTCACATGTTCTTCACCGCCAAGGTAGAAATCTACCGGCATCCATTTCTTGAGCGCTTCTGGGCTCGCAAACGCTTCGTCATTATTCGGATCGAGATAACGGAAAAAATACCAACTACTACACATAAACGTGTCGAGCGTATCTACTTCCCGCTTCCAACCTGCACCATACTTCTCTTCTACACCAGCTTGAAATTCTTCAGAGTACGTAAGCGGTGACTGACCGGTTGGCTTGAAGTCGACATCGCTTGGGAGGACAACTGGGAGGTCGGCAAATGGCACTGGCTGAATATCACCCTTTTCGTCATAGAGCATCGGCACCGGCGCACCCCAAAAACGCTGACGAGATACAGACCAGTCACGGATTTTGTATTGGACCTTACGTGAGCCAATCCCCTTTTCTTCGAGGTGTTTGATAATAGCTTCCTTGGCGTCTTCGGTTGATAGAGCATTGAGGAAGTCGGAGTTGATGGCAATTCCGGTTTCAGTGACAGCACCTTCCTTTTCCTTCCAATCAATATAATACTGGTGGTTAGGTAAGTTTACGTATGACGCAATCTCCTTAGCATCTATCCAAACGCCACTATGATTTGCAACTTCAGATTCGTTAGGCTCTACAAATTCATCACTACCAAGCTCAATCAGGTAGCCTTCTGTCACAGCATATCTGTTTTGATCTTTGTGCGCTGCAAAGTAACTTGAATGTGTACGCGGGCCGATCTTCTTCACACTCGCAATATTCTGATATCCTGTTTCTTCCTTTGCTTCACGTACTGCTGCATCTTCCCATGATTCTCCATCTTCCTTTCCACCTATTACAAATGATTTCCAACCTTGTTTTTCCCAGTTGAGACAGAAGTATTTGTCTTCACTCCAATGCTTAACTAGAGCAATGACAGTGTCTCGTGAAATCATCTCTTTCCCGTCACGAGGCAAGTCTTTCTCTTGGACAGTTACAAATGGAGCCACCACCTCACGAATCTCAATCCCAAACTCCTTGGCAAACGCAAAGTCTCGCTCGTCATGCGCTGGGACGGCCATGATGGCGCCAGTCCCATACGTAGCGAGTACATAGTCGGCAATCCAAACCGGGATCTCTTCACCAGAGACTGGGTTCACCGCTTTGACACCTTTGAGTTCTACGCCGGTCTTCTCTTGATCTATCTGACGCTCCAGGTCGGTCTTTTTGGCTGTTGCTTCTACGTACGCACGAACTTCTTCAATATTTGATATTTGATCTTCTAACTTCGAAATTAATTGATGTTCTGGCGCGAGTACCATGTAGGTAGCACCAAAGATGGTATCGGGACGGGTAGTAAATACCTGAATACTGTATTCTGAATCCTGAACCCTGAATTCAACATTCGCTCCACTAGAGCGCCCAATCCAATTACGCTGTCGGCGCTTGGTCTCTTCTGGCCAGTCTACCTTGTCGAGGTCGGCGATCAGTCGGTCAGCATAGTCAGTGATCTTGAGGTACCACTGCTCCATGTCTTTTTGGATGACGACGTCATCAGAGCGTTCACACTTGCCGTCGATGACTTGCTCGTTGGCAAGTACGGTCTTACAGCCGTCACACCAGTTGACCTTTTGTTTCTTGCGGTACGCAAGACCGCGCTCGTACATGAGGAGGAAGAACCACTGGGTGAATTTGTAGTAGCTCGGGTCAGAGCTGCGGACAAATCGATCCCAGTCAACAGAGGCACCGATAGACTTTACTTGGCTTACAAAATTGGCACCGGTGTCATCAATGGTCTTGGCTGGATGCACGCCGGTCTTGATAGCGTAGTTTTCAGCGGGCAGGCCAAAGCTGTCGAGCCCGAAGACTTGCAAGACATCTTTGCCAGCAAGGCGTTGTGAACGAGCGTAGATATCACAGGCTGCATACACCTCGGTGTGCCCCACGTGAAGTCCGCTCCCAGATGGATACGGGAGCTGTGGGAGGATGTAGCACTTGTCCTTTGGATCGACGTCAGCGCCAACGCTGTAGGTTTTTTCTTCTTCCCATTTCTTCTGCCACTTTGGTTCTATCTCCTTGGGGTTGTATTCGTTGTTTTCCATATTATGCAAATAGGTTCATGACTTCTTTGTGTAATGTCGAGTTGGCAATCACCATATCATCTCGTTTGCCGTCCCACGGGTTGCCATCGGTATCCGTTACCTTGAGACCCGCTTGCTGACAGATATAGATCGGTGCTTCAAGGTCCCATTGTTTGCCGAGGTTGCCGGCATAAAAATCGATACCACCGCTCGCTGCATAGCAGGCAGTCGCGGCTGCACGGTAGCAAGCGATCTTCACATCAGTCTCCGTCAACTGTTTCATCATCGTTCGAAATCTCTCTGCATGACAGTTTTCCATCTGGTAGGATGGGTGATATTTGCATACGCCCTTGGCATACTCAAATGTCTCACGAGTGCTAGGCGTTACGGCCTGACCATTGTGGTACGCACCAGACTCGTCCGCATAGTACAACTGGTCACCATCAGGAAAGTAGACGGTCGCATGCGTCGTCTTGCCATGCTCCTTGCGAGCTATCATGACGGCCCACGTTGGGATACCACTTGCAAAGTTGGCTGTGCCATCGATCGGATCGATCACCCAGAGCACATCAGCTGCCGAGTCCCCGATCACCCCATCTTCTTCGCTGAGGATAGCGTCTCCAGGGTACTGTTCATTGATCACGGTGATAAATCGCTCGCTGAGGGCCTTGTCCGCTTCGGTCACAAAATCAGTCGGATTCTCTTTGATCATCCGAGTCACACCTTTCCGGGCATACGCCTGAGCGCTCGCCCCTAGTTCTCTTGCTATTGTCTCCAAAAATTCACGCATATAAAGCCAAAAATGTGTTTGTATACTAGTGAATTTGGCCAAAAATTGCAAGTTTGTTCATATACCACTATCATAGAGTATATATCCAATCATTTTATGGAAGCGAAGAGCACAGAACAACCAAGACATCCGCATATCGAACAAGGAGTTCAAGATTACTACGAAGATGTCTTCAATTTTTTTAGCAGACGTGTATCAAATATAGAAACGGCTAAAGAGCTCACACAAGAAACGTTTAGAAAGATAATAAATAAGGCTGATACATACACAGAAAAAAAGGGCAATGCCAAAAGCTGGTTCATGCAAATTGCTAATAATACGCTCATTGATCACTATAGAAGCGAACGTCACCGCCAAACTGAATCTCTTGATGCCGCAGCTGAAGCGACGGGTGATGAAGCTCCGCAAGTTGATCGTATGCAACTTTATGAAGCGTTGGCTGTCCCACAGACAGATACCACTGCACTGGGGCGGATTGAGCTCGAGCGGGTCAGAGATGCTATCGACGAGCTGCCCGAAGCAAAACGTGTCACCCTCTTGGCTCGTTTGGAAGATCAGCCCTACGAAGACATCGCTGCAAAAACAGGCGCAAATGTAAACACAGCCAAGACAAGATTTAGACAAGCTATGTTGAAACTTCGAAAACGCTTTGAACGATAGAACGTACGTTCAGTAGACGTACTTTTTTATTTGTATATGTACCTATCTTGATTTATCAGATGATTTGTGGTAGCGTTGTGATGTGGGAAAACAAACATCTGTAGACAACACGGCAAATCAAGATATCGTTGACCTCGTCGGGGATATCCTTCGTCAAAGACACACGAAACTTCTTGGTTATGCCATGAAATTCACCAAGGACGCTGTCGCAGCGACAGATCTCCTCTCAGAGACAGCTCTCAAAGCTGTCAACGCGGCAAGAAAAGGCACCATAGATCCTGAGAATAACGTCCCAGGGTATATCTATACCATCATGCGAAATGTGTGGAACTCTCCCAAAGGGGATCGACAATTCCATAGACATATTGTCGACCGAGAGCAAGTCCGCGAGCTAGCTCTCGCAAGAGCAGTCGATCCAGCGACCTCATCAGACGAAATGATCCATGACCGACAGGTCAAAGCACTTGTACCCAAGGTACTCGACACGCTAGAGGACCGCTATCGAGCTCATCCCCGCGGTACCAGTCATCTCTTCATTGGGCAGATCGCCGAGCTGGCTCGTCTACGCTTCATGGAAAGAGTTTCTCAAGAAGAGGCGGCAACAAGACTTGGAACAAACCGCGCACAAGTCCGCACAGCAGAAGCTGTTCTCAAGCAGATCCTCCGCAATGACCTGAGGAGTCTGCAATGATATCCCACTGTCTCTGCTCACCCCCAACCAAAACGACGGCCTTCGCCGTCGCTCTTTTTTTATTCTTGTGCTGTGTCTTCTTCTGAAGTTATTTCTTCTTCCACGACTGGTTCATCAGTTGCAACTTCTGCCTCAGTTTCAGGTATGTCTTCTGTCACCAAAGGAAATGCTCCTGTAAGAACTGGCGTATATGATGCCTGTGAAGCATTGCCTACGTCATCGGTGACGATCACCATCGCCATAACGCTCAAGAGAGGAAAGCTAATGTCAGAAAATACGATTGATTGTTGTGAAGACGTATCAACTGGAGCTTGGTACCACGTACATTGGTGTGCCTGTGCTACCTGGACCACGCTCGTGGCGTCAGCCAGCACAACTGCTGTAAGCTCGTGAAATACATTGCCAGCTGCGTCCGTGCATGGACTCGCCTCATGATCTCCACCTGGTAGGAGAAACAAGTACGCTACACTGATATCACGAACACCACTGGTCTCATCAGTAGCTGCGACCGAGATGTCTATGCCATCAGTGACTCTTGTCAGTGTCACGTCATTGATGGTGGGTGCTACCGTATCTACGGTAAGTGTTGCTACGACCTCAGTACTGGTTGTGCCAGTCAGAATGTCTTGTGACACAGCGGTCAACGTGTGCATGCCATCAACCATATCGGCCAAGGCCTGTTCCCACGTGCCATCTTGGTCAACAGTGAGCACACTATCTACCGCGAGTGTTGTCGCGACCAAGGTAACCTCTACGGACCCCGTTGCCGTTCCTTGCACCAGATATGATGTACTACTCGTCTGCGCACTCGTCCATGGCAAGACAAACTCTGGCGGCGTGACGACGATAGGTTCTGGAACGGTTGGTTCTTCTTCCTCTGTGGTTTCTTCTGGCTCTGGAAGGATCTCTTCGGTCGTGTCTTCTACTTCTTCTACAACTTCTTCTGGCGCAGGCGCAGGTTCAGGTTCTGGCTCAGGGCTAGGTGCCACTGGTGCCGGTCGTGATGATCCTCCGCCAACGCCAGCATTGCCACCAATATGGTACACCGAGATTGGCTGTGCTGGAGGGAGTTCTTCTGGTACTGTCGGCGCAGCCTCAGTTTCAGGTGCTGGTTCGCTGGTGATTGGTTCTTCTACTGGCGTGGGCGGTTCTGTAGATTCTTCCTCTTCTTCTTGCTCTTCACGAGTTATCTGCTCCCCAAGGACTGCTGGCTCTACGACCGGTGCTGTGACATGGACAGTGACGTACGCCTCAGCATCATCAAAGCGAACAAAACGACCATCATCATCTACATGCGTGAGGATAAACGGAAGCGTGTATACACCAGCTACTTGAGGCGCCTGCAGACCAAACTCTGCTAGCACCACATTGCCCGTAGCGATATCATTGCGCGCAAGCAATACTGGACGACGAGATGAAACCCAGTCGTCTGTCGCAAATGTTGGGACGAGTAGATTGCCCGTAAACGCGTTGAGCGATGGTTGCAATGATGATGTCCATGTTTCTGTCCCAGTGTTTTCTACAATGAGAAGCGCGGTAGTGCTGGCACCAGCTTCTACTTCGACTGATACATTTCTTTCCATAAATCTTCCCTGCAATTGGTCGGACCAACCAGACTGGCTCTGAGATGTTTCCCGTGTCTCACTGTTTGAATCTATGTCATTATTGAGTGTTGAAGTATCGTCATCTTCTGTTTCGACGTCAGTGTCAGTTTGAGCTTGTTCTTGCTGCTCACGCAATTCGTCAAACAGTTGCTCTGTTTGCAGATCTTCTTCTATTTGTTGGTCTTCCACCTGTGAACACCCAAAGAAAAACACCAAGATAAGAAGTGATACCATAGTGAGCCAAATTGTTCGTGATGTTGTTCCAGCCATAGGTGATTGTTAGCTATTGATATATGTCGACTGCGTAGCCTACTACAAAAACATCTCAACGTCAACGTTTTTATGGCTTTGTATACATCTTTTTTTGGACATATACCCAAAAAGCGATGGGAAGACCCATCGCTTTTTATATGTACGTTTTTGATTGTTACATCCCTCTTGCGAGCATCGCTTCTCTTACTCGTTCGATCCCGCGGACAAACGCAGCCGTACGCATATCGACGCCATATTGTTCCTTGCGCTCCCACACATCGTTGAAGGCTTGGATCATGATCGGTTCGAGCTTGGCCAGCACTTCTTCTTCGGTCCAATAATAGTTCATCGCATTTTGCACTTGTTCAAAGTAGCTCACCGTCACTCCCCCAGCGTTCGAGAGGATATCGGGGACAAAGACGACACCATTCTCGTGAAGGATCTTGTCAGCTTCTGGCGTCACCGGGCCATTGGCCAGCTCGATGATGACCTTGGCGTTGACGTTCGTTGCGTTTGCTTCGGTGATCACGTTCTCAAGCGCGGCTGGCACGAGCACATCTACATCGAGCTCAAGAATTTCTTCGTTGCTCACAGGCTCAGTACCCGGTGCACCTGATACAGACTTGTTGGCTTTTTTGTGCGCTTCGACGGCATCCACATCGAGCCCGTCCATATTCATGGCACCACCACGTGAGTCGGTCACCGCGACGATCTTGTAGCCGTCAGCCACGAGGATCTTGGCCATAAAGCTGCCAGCGTTGCCAAAGCCTTGGATAGCTACTTTGGTTTCGCCTGGTTTCATACCAAGTTTCTTGGCTGCTTCGCGAAGTACATACACGCCCCCCTGCGCTGTGGCAAAGCCACGGCCAGCGCTGCCACCTACAGAGAGTGGCTTGCCGGTAATCACGCCTGGAGCATGCTCACCTACATGCTTCTCGTATTCATCCATCATCCAAGCCATGATCTGTGGCGTCGTGTAGACGTCTGGAGCTGGTGTGTCTTGGGTAGGACCAATGTATTTGTGAATAGCGGCAATATACCCGCGAGAAAGTCGCTCAAGCTCTGCTTCGCTCAATTCCTTTGGATTGACGATCACACCGCCCTTGCCACCACCAAGTGGGATGCCGACGACGGCACACTTCATAGTCATCCAAAATGATAACGCTTTGACTTCGTCTCGTGAGACATCCGGATGAAACCGAATACCCCCTTTGTGTGGGCCGAGAGCGTTGTTGTGTTGGCTGCGAAAGCCGGTAAACACCTTGGTTGATCCATCGTCCATCTTTACCGGGATAGACACCTCCAAAATTCGTTTGGGGTGTTCGAGAACCGTCTTGATGTCTCCCTCCAGATTCATCACGCCCGCAGCGGTGTTGAGCTGCGCCATGGCGTTGTCGTATGCGTTATGTGCATTCATATAGCTAGTACTAAAAAAGTCGATATATATACGATATCGACTTCATCATGTTTGAGCAAGGGTGGACAAGATTTAGCGCTTGACTTTGTACCAAGCATAGGCAAATCCTCCCAACAGACCGAGCCACAAATCCAGCATAGTATCTGGAATCCCGAGCTGTGTACGACGACCAAGAAAGGTATCTTGGGCCCACTCATACGTCTCCCAGAGAATAGTGACGATCGCTGTCAGCGCAACAATATACACAATGCGAGACCAACGCGAACGTGGCAAACTCCCCTCTGGCAAATGGGCAAAGACACGCACGATCGCAAAGGCAACCAGTAGACCACCCAAGAAATGCATCGGGATGTCGAGCGACGGGCAGGCATCAAACCACCCAAGCACCGCCATACTCTCGCCAAGCACGACCAGCAAGACAGCCGGCCACCAAGCGCGCAAAAGAGAAAAAATTGATATATCATGTTTCATATGCGCATATTGTGCCACAACAGACAAAAACAAACAACGCACGTCAGTGCGTTGTTTGTTTCCTGTTGTAAGAAGCAAAGCTTACTGTGCAGGAGTAAAGGTGATACCACCAACGGTGATCTCTTCGGTTGACCCTGTGTTGATCGTTACACCTGAGACTGGAGCCGCAGGTGGAGCAACAACATTGAACCGTTCTTCCTCTACTTCGAGAGTACCGTGATTGTAGTAGTCAGTCACAGCCCAGTAGCTGACAGATACGCCGTTCATCGCACCAAAGCTATCGTTGGTCGTAAAGCGGAAGCTCACGACAACACGATCATTGATACCATCAAAGTCACTGTCAATGTGAGCGACATCAGACGCGTCAGAAAGAAGATTGGTCGCATCTTGTGCATAAGTAGCACCACCAAGTGATCGGAATCCTACACCTGCATCATAGCGAAAGAGGCCACGAGCTGGATTGCCACTACGTGCACCAGCGTGGTTCAAGACAACCTGCGCAAAGTTTACGGTAGATGCGTCCATGACATTGTCAAAGATCACATCGATCTGTTGTTCATCACTGCTTCCAAGTTCAAGGTTGTATTCGTTGAGCTGAACATCAATGATTGGGGTAGCACCAGCAGCGTCGACGCGAAATGTGTACTGGTCATCAGTCGTGCTTCCCACCATTGGCTGTGATCCTTGTGATGTCACAACTGCGTGCTCAACACGGTTTTCGATGATGGTTTCGTATGTGGTGTTGGTTTCCCAACGGAAGTAAAAGACCATTTCATTGGTCGCTGGGTAGTAGACCCAGTCACGAGCGCCTGAGATCATGTTGACGTGTTGTGCACCATAGGTAGGACCTCCAGTTGAGACAAAGCCTCGAGCAGGTGTCCAACGAAAAAGTCCACGACGGTTTTGTGCATCCATGCGGTTTACCACGAGAGTTACCATCTGGACGTCATCGACGTCTGTGACGTTGTTTACAGTGAGTTCGTACTCGACGACTTCACGGCCAGCCGAAACAACAGCTGGTGATTGACGGTCTAGTGTGACCGTATGTGGACCAGCATTGGTGCTCACTGAGCTCACACCAACGACCCCACTAATCATGACTACAACGGCAGCCAACCCTACAAACAGAGAATTCTTCATACAATGTCTCTAAAAGATTAATCAAAATAATACTGAAACGTTAGTTGATTTTTGCTCATTTGTCAATATATAAATGGATATATTTCATCTATACAAAAACAAAACCGCTCTATTGAGCAGTTTTTGTTTTTACGCTTATGCGAGATGTTTGTCGATCATTTCTTTGAGCTTGTCCTTGCCGACACCACCGACAATCTTGTCGACAGCTTCGCCGCCCTTGAAGACGATCATGGTAGGAATACTCATAACACCGTATTTCCCTGGAGACTCTTGGTTTTCGTCTACGTTGACCTTCCCAATTTTGACCTTTCCAGCGTCATATTCGCCAGCGAGCTCATCAATGATAGGACCCATCATTTGGCACGGGCCACACCATGGCGCCCAAAAATCAACGAAGACAGGAACGTCAGCCTTGAGCACTTCTGCTTCAAAGTCAGCGTCCGTAAAATGTACTGCAGACATACTACTATGTGGTTAAAAATCTATTGGATATATACCGTACCACAGCTATGCAGCGCGTGGCAATGTGGATGCTTCTGACTCATCATTGGCCACCTGTGAAAGCTCAGAATCACGCTCTTTGCCGTAGACAAATGAGATGCGCAGCTCTTTTGGTGGCTGGCCTGCACCGACGTCTATCCGTACACGCTTCGAAAAGCCTCTGTCGCCCAGGACGCCATTGTACACGGGATCTTCGTCGAGGGTGACGCCCATCCCCACATCCAGCGCACTTCGCTCGATACTCCCGGTCAAGAGTCCTTTCATAGCATCAGCGGCACTCTTGGCAATGACAAAGGTCCGTACACCTCTATCACTCGTAGAGTCAGCTGGGCTAACAGAGCCGGTATTGGCGCGATTGTCTTGCCATGTCACGTTGGTCGCCTCAAATACGTCGCCACCACCAGCATCATGAAAATTGCGAAAGGTCGTACTCATAAATGCTTCGAGTCTCGTATCAGCCATCGTCTCACGCAACGCTTCTGGCGCTCCTTCATCATCGATTCGCTGCTCTATATCGTTGGCTACGGCGTCTTCTTCGTGCAGTCGTTGCACTTCCGTTGCGGCGATCATATCTGGTCTCGTGAGCTGACGTACACGTGCTTGCCCCGTATACTCACCATGTTCGTTGACAAGGTCTACCTCTGGACTACGACCCAGCACGGCGCCAGCACCTTCTTGGTAGTCTACCGATAATGTCGGGGCTGATTCCTTTGGAGAGACAGGTGGTCCCTCGTACTCTACGGGTGGTAGTTGAGCTTCGTGAGATGATCGTTGTTCTTGTCTTGAAGTCTGCATAGTGCATCTATTGTACCACCAAAACCAAAAACGCACATCGTACTGATGCGCGTTTGATATATAGGTTGTGATTATTCGAAGACAATCGTACGAGCTTTGTTGAATTCGGTGTAGAATTCGAGCACGTCTCCTTCGAGGATTTCGTCTTTGCCAACAAACCCGACACCACATTCACTTCCGGCAGGGACTTGCTTGACTACAGACGGACCACTTTGCAGGGTGTTACAGGTTCCTTCGCCAATGATCTCACCGTCACGTTTGATACGAACCTTGGCGCCAGAGACAGCTTTACCATTTTCGACGCGGCCACCGACCGTCATGGCTTTCTTTTCACGCCGGAAGATAGCAAGGACCTTCAAGTTTCCTTCTTCAGTCACGATTGTTTCATCTGAAAGCATCTCACCAAGCTTTTCTTTGACCCAGTTCATGAGGTCATAGATCACGTCATAGCGTGCAAATGAAATACCTTTTTCTTTCATATCAATCTCCGCATTGCTTGCCGGGTTGACGTTGAACCCGATCATGTGCGCACCAGTAGCTTCAGCTTTGCCCACGTCTCCGTCATTGATGTTGCCGAGGCCTTTTCCGACGATCTTCACCCCAACTTCGTCATGCTGGAGACGCTCAAGCGAACCGATGATCGCTTCGAGTGACCCGAGCACATCCGCTTTGATAAGGAGTTTGAGGTATTTTTTCTTTTCGTCTTCATCTTCTTCTTCGAGACGACTGGTCAGTGTTTTTTGTGCACCAGTTGCATCCGAACGCTTTTGTTTGATATCGATCTTCTTTGAATCGCTCGCTGTACGCACGTCGAGGATGTCCCCTACTTGCGGCGTCACCTTGAACCCGATGATCTGTGCTGGGACACTTGGTCCAGCGACAGTGATCTCGTCTGCACGGTGGTCACGCATCGCACGAACTTTTCCGTAGATTTCTCCGTTGATCGCGAGTTGGTCACCTTTGTGTAGTGTTCCTGTTTGGACGAGAACCGTTGCGACAGGGCCGACGCCTTTGTCGGTGTGAGACTCGATGACGGTACCGACCGCTGGGATACTTGGGTCAGCTTTCATGCCTTCTTCTTGGACGTCAGCGACGAGGAGAAGCGTATCGAGCAGTTTATCAATATTGATGTTGTTCTTGGCAGAGATCTCTACCATTGGTGTGTTGCCACCCCAGTCCTCTGCGACGATGTCATGCTTAGCAAGGTCCCCACGCACGCGGTCAGCGTCAGCAGCATCTTTGTCGATCTTGTTGATCGCCACGACAAATGGCAGCTTGGCCGCTTTGATGATTTGGATGACTTCTTCTGTTTGTTGTTTGACACCATCGTCTGCCGCTACGACAAGGATCGCAAGGTCAGCGACCATCGCACCACGACTACGCATGACGGTAAAGGCTTCGTGTCCAGGTGTATCGATAAAGGTGAGCGCACGTTCTTCTTTGCTCTTCGGATCTTTCCAGATCGTTTGGTACGCACCAATGTGTTGGGTGATACCGCCGTGCTCGGAGGCAGTGATGTCTGCTTCACGGACAGTATCGAGCAGCTTGGTCTTCCCATGGTCGACGTGTCCCATGACGACGATGACTGGTGCGCGACTCGTCTTGTTGTCACCACGTTCGAGAGCGCTGACGAGTTCTTTGTCTTGCTCGATCTGGCTTTCGATCGGTTCTTCCGTTTGTTCTTCTTCTTTGACGGTAAATCCAAACTCTTCCGCCATGAGGGCAGCTGTTTCACGATCAATGTTTTGGTTTTGGTTGGCGAGGATCCCGTTCTTCATGAGGTCGGTGATCACCTGGGTGACAGAGAGTCCCAAGAGCTCAGCAAACTGACGCACAGTGACGATCTCAGGAAGTGTGACAGAAACACCAGACTGCTTACGTTGTTCTTTGAGTTTCAGTTTTTCTTCTTCGATGCGTTTACGCTCCTCTTCATCAATTTTCTTTTTGATGTGGCGCCAAGCACGCATGATCTTGGTGGCCGTACGGTCGTCTACCTTGATCGCCTTGGCACCAATATCAAAACCATGCTGAGGAAGAATTTCCAGCATTTTCTTTGGGTGGACGCGCAGGCGTCTGGCGAGTTCGGTAACGTTCATGGGGGTGGGGGTTAGTGAGAAGCGTGTTTTGAGTCAAAATAGTAATGTGCTACCACTATACAAAATTTGCGTAGATAAGTCAATATTTGCTTGAATAATCTACCCAAAAGACCAAATCAAGCCATAAGCACTATATCCCCATCAAAAACCAAAAAATGTCTTGACAATGAAGCCATTTTTGTGCCATGATGCACTACTGCGAGCAAATTCGTAGGTGTTCTTTACATGCGGGGCAACGTATATATCTTCGAATCCGTTGGGAGATACATTCGCTGTCCCCAAGAGAAATCTAAGAGGGAAATCGACAACTGTGCCTTGTGCGCCAAAACAAAAGGGAAATGTCTTGAAAAAAACTCTGTTACTTTGTGGAGCCATGTCACTGGCTCCCTCCGCCGCCTACGCAAGCGGCGGAGACGCGCATGCCGTGCAAATGGCTGCGCTCACAGCCTTCTGCATCCTCGTCGCGATGCACTTCATCGCGGCTATCGGTGGTATCGTCGAGAAGGCAGGACTACCCGGCGTCGTCGGTGAACTGGCCCTCGCTATGGTCATCGGCAACGTACTCCGCTTCGCAGCTCCAGATCTCCTGACAACCATCATGGACAACTTCGTCGTGGTGTCCAGCACCGTGATCGGGGTCAACCTGCTCCTCTTCCAGACAGGCGTCGAAGAAAACCTTCACAAGATGATGAAGGTCGGACCACGCGCAGGTCTGGTAGCTCTCGTGGGCATGGTCTTTCCTGTCCTGTTCGGCTACGGACTATGCTGGTACTTCTTTCCTGAGACTACTGTGGGGGCTCGACTGTTCTTCGGTGCCACACTCGCAGCGACCTCGGTCGGCATCACCGCCCGGATCTTCAAGGATCTGAACTATGATGGAGAGACGAAGAGCCTCACCGTCGGAGGTGCCGTCATCGATGATGTCGGTGGACTGATCCTGTTCGCAGTGGTCGTCGCGATCGTCGGAGGTGGCGTCGTCACGGGGATGTTCGTACTTCAGAAAGTTGCCATCGCGGTAGCTTTCCTCGTCGGAGCAATCCTGATCGGTCGCCTGCTCGCGCCTTGGTTGAGCAAGATCTTCTCGTCGATCAATGCTGGGAAGAACATGAAGATGTCTCTCTCTCTGGTTTTCTGCGCTGCTTTCGGCGCTGCGGCTGCTTGGCTCGCTGGTCTCGAGCCTATCATCGGTTCGTTCGCGGCCGGCCTTCTGTTGGACCAAGTCCACTTCAAGAAATTCCGCAGCCCCGAGATGGTCACGAAGATCAACTCGTGGCGAGACATGCTGCCGCAGAAAGGTAGCGAGCTCGACAAGGAGATGCAGAAAGAAGTCCATCACCAAGAACATGGTCACGTAGAGCAACTGATCCAGGGACCAGCAAGTCTGTTCGTCCCGATCTTCTTCGTCTACACAGGCATGAGCGTCGACCTGTCGGTCTTCCTCGACCCCAAGGTCATCCTCATCGCCGCGGCGGTTTCCGTCGCTGCGATTATCGGCAAGCTCCTCTGTGGTCTTGTCGGCGGAAAGAACGTGAATGGATGGATCCTCGGCTGGGCCATGGTCGCAAGAGGTGAAGTTGGGTTGATCTTCGCAGCGGCGGGACACGCTACGAGGGTCTTCTCGGACAGCGTATTCTCGGTACTCGTGGTGGTCATCGTCGTGACGACGTTCATACCACCGATGATCCTTCCGCGACTCATCGCAAAAGAGAAGGCGAAGGACAACGGCATCGAGTCCGTTCCCAGAAGAGCTCAAGCTGTCTGAGCGACTCAGTTCTCTCTAGATTTCTCCGCGACGCAGCACCAGCTGCTGCGTCGCCCATTTCATCTGCGCATAATTCACTTGTGCCCACATGAAAAAAAACGAACCGTGAGCAACGGTTCGTTTTTGTTTTCTCTTTGTTCGTCACTGCTAGGTAAAAGCCTAACACCTCTAAGTGCTCTAAACCCTCTCCTTCTTGTATCGTTCTTCACACTCACGAATGATTTTCTTGGCTTCTTCTGCGTCACCCCAACCAGTGACTTCTGTCATGCCAGGTTTTTTGAGGTCTTTGTAGTGCGTAAAGTGATAGGTGATTTTTGTTTTCCAAGCGTCACCGAGGTCTTCAAGTGTTTCGATCCGGTTGGCATTGTCACGGTTGTCCGCCGGGACACAAACGACTTTGTCGTCAACTTCACCGTCGTCAATAAATTTCATGATACCGATCACGCGCGCTTCGAGGAAGACGCCAGTCGTAAGTGGCTCAGGACAGACGACAAGCGTATCGAGCTCATCTCCGTCTTCATCAAGCGTCTGCGGGATAAAGCCGTAGTTCACCGGCTTGGCAAAGAGTGAAGACTCTACACGATCAAGCTCAAAGGCTTGTACTTTATAGTTCCACTCAACTTTGAGTTGTGATCCGCGTGGGATCTCGATGACCGTGTTGACCTTGCCAGCGTCAACGTCGCCGACGGGGAGGGTGAGAAATGGGTGTGACATACAAATATGTTATAAACACGTCATTTCGACGAAGCGAAGTGTAACGGAGCGCATGGAGAAATCTGGAACATGAACGCACCAGATCTCTCGACTCCCTAACGGTCGCTCGAGATGACGTATAAGTAATGATAGTAATATGTCTCTAGCCTACGCCCAGCACAAAAAAAAAGCAAGGCATGTCCGTAGACGATACCTTGGGGGGAAAAAGATCAGCCACCTGAAACGTCGATCAGATCGAGATCAAGTAGCACTGAGAGTGCGTCGAATGGCCGGTCTTGAGGATCTTTGGCGAGCAAGCTCATGACGAGCTCTTCAAGATCTTCAGGGATCCATCGATCCGTACACTCACGGGGAAGGACTACCGGCTCATCGATGACCTTCTCCATCACACGCTTCGGGTTTGACGCGCGATGAGGAACACCACCAGTCAACATTTCGTACATGATGACTCCCAGGCTGTAGAGATCTGACTTGTCGCTGTACTGCGTAAGTTCAGCTGACTCAGGGGCCAGGTAAAGCGGCGTACCCACGACATTCCCAGCGTTCTCAAGTCGAGTGTCACCTTCTCTATGCGCCAGACCAAAGTCACAGAGCACAGGCCGGACGTACTCCATCTCAGCGAGATCACCGACGAGGATGACGTTGTCAGGCTTGATGTCTCGATGGATCAGACCTGCGTCATGGATGTGGTCGAGCGCAAGAGCTAGCTCCTTGGCTACCGAGATGATCGACCCTATCGAGGGAAGCTCGTCGGTATGGCGCAAGTGATCAGCCAAGGTACGGCCTTCATGGTACTCCATGACCACGCAAGGCTTGCCGTCGACGGACTCTACGTGATCTACACCAGCGACGATATTCCAGTGATCGAGACTATCGAGAGCCTGGTACTCACGTCGAGCACGTTCATACATATCGTCACTCTTGATGAGAGGGATCTTGATCGCGACATCACGCTTGGTCTTTCGATCGAACGCGCGATAGACGACCGCCATGCCGCCAGCACCAATGATGTTTTGGAGCTTGTAGCGCTTGGAGGCGAGCTTGGGTTTTGGACGTCGTCGTTGTTGTTTGGGTAAAGAACTTGAAGGCTGAGTACTCAATGGTCGCCTCCTTTCTGATCATTGTCATACCAAAAACATCACCTCTTGTCAAGATGATGTTTGCAGTTTTGGTGCTTAGGCTAGTACTATTTGTCTCTCGCGCCTGGTTTCTTGGCGAGGATCACGTAGCCTTGGCTCTCGACCCAGCGACCAATGGTGAACATCTCGATGAGGCCGTAGAGCTCGGCAATCGCGAGGCCGACGATACCCAGCTTCTTTTTGATCCAATATAAGATACGATTGATGAGTTTGAGAAAGAACAACCCTTTTTGAGCTTGGAGCGCAGGATACAATTCATCCGGGTGCGCCAAAAATTTCATCCAGAAGCTTGAGTACATTTGTTGTACAAAGAGACCAGCGTTTTCAAACAAGATCTTGAGCTCGTATTTGTCATACAGTGAGATGTGAAACTCGGCGTGCGGATCGAGATTGACCCCACGATGAGCCAAGTACCGGCGGATAAGTGCGTGCTTGCCGATCTTGGACTCCGCAAACATCGCGATGACTCCCCCACCCTTGAGCACGCGGTTGAGTTCGGTCAGCCAAGCTGGCACGTCTTCTACATGCCCGAGCACATCACTCGTATATATAGCGTCAAAGGACAGGTCTGCAAATGGCATCGCCGTGCCGTCATACCAGACGATCTCTGCGTAGACACCATGTTGCTTGATTTTTTGCTCGGCAATCTCGGTCTGCATCTTGATCACGTCGAGGCCGACGACCTCTACTTCGCGCCCAAAGAGCCGCTTGAAATCAATCACGCTCCCACCAGTCCCACACCCCACGTCAAGAATACGAAATGGCTCGCGAAGTGAATGGGCTCCACGCTCACGACGCTTGGCACGAGCAATGTACCGATAGAGAAAAAATTTCTTGGGATAAAAAAGAAGCCGAAGCCAGTCTTTGAAACCAGCCTGATCAGAGAGTACAGCCGGGTGCGCATCCCACATCTCGCTGCCATCTGCCGCCGCATGCCCCCAACCGAGTTTGTTGTCTGTTGGTATGTCCATAGTGTGTGTATTGTAACACATTGTAGAGTTGTTAGAGTGTTAGAGATTCCCCCTCCTTTTCAAGAGCCTGTCCTGAGCGTAGTCGAATGGAAGGGGGTTACCTGTCCGCCTTGGGTGGAGGGGGTGGCTACGAAAGAATATGTTTTTCATCTTGAAATTCCTTCTTTTCTACGCTAGGATGAAGCTATATGACAGACCAACCAACGCCACCAAGCGGATTTCTCCTCATCGACAAAGCAGCCGACTGGACCAGCCATGACGTGGTGGGCTATATTCGAGCTCGCGTAAGGAAAGCGACTGGGATCAAACGCATCCGCGTCGGCCACGCCGGCACGCTCGACCCGTTTGCCACGGGTCTCTTGATCGTCGGCGTTGGTCGCGAGGCGACTCGCCGCATGGACGAGTTTGTGGGCATGCCAAAGGAGTATGTCGCCGAGATCCAGCTCGGTGCGACCAGTGACACCCATGACAAAACTGGTGAGATCACCAAGACCCCTGACACCACTCCAGTGACCAAGGATGCAATCGAAACAATGCTCAAGACATTCCTCGGCCCCCAAGAACAAATCCCACCCATGCACAGCGCCAAGAAGATTGGCGGCAAAAAGCTCTACGAGCTGGCGCGAGAAGGCAAGGAAGTAGAACGCCAACCGAGCCAGATCGAGATCTATGACCTAGAACTGACATCCTTTGACAAAAATACTCAAACACTAACTATTCGCTGCCAAGTCTCCAAAGGCACCTACATTCGTACGCTCGCCTTTGACATCGGCCAGGCGCTTGGTACAGGCGCCTACTGCCAGGAGCTTCGCCGTACCAAGATTGGTAAATATTCGGTAGATAACGCTGTTCCCGTAGAATCCATCACTGAGTTTTCTTGGCAAGATCTACTTTTTGGCTAATATATAGGATTTTTTACATATCAACAGGGACATACTATTGACATGTCCGTTTTTTTGTTATACTATTGCCTGTCTCTTGTGCTGCGCTATCACGCGGCCCAAGGGCAGAAAGGAGGCCATACTTATGTTCGACGCATGGCCTTGCTAAGCAGGGACGACCAAAAATCTGGGAGGAAGCTGGTCGTCCCTCCCCCTTATATTGTGCATGATATTCGTGCCTAGTATATGCCACCCGAGCTCCCCGCTCGGGTGTTTGTTTTGATGAGATATCCCAATTGACAGTGCTAGCCCGACATGCTACTGTACGAGTATTAAGATGAACTTTCCTGGTGAACCGACAGAGTGTGGATGAATTGGCCGAACGACTCATTTGTATGTATAATTCCGCTTTACCAAGCGCAATTCTCTCATCATAACGCACACGGACTTTTTTTCGTGCGCATCGTTAGAGCGGCCAACAACCTAGGCTCTCTCGTTTGCTAGGACATAATATACTGCTATGTCCACATTTTTGATTGTGATCGTGAGCCTCGCGCTCGGGTCTGTGGCGGGCTATATTTGGCGCAAAACAGTGGCCAAAAGCCAAGCCAACAATGTAGAAGCTGTCGCTGAAAAAAAGCTCGCAGAAGTACGAAACAAAGAACAAGACGTGCTCTTGCACGCAAAAGAAAAGGCACTCAAAATCATTGACGATGCCAAAAAAGAAGAAGGCGAACGCAAAGCAGAACTCGCTGAGCGCCGCACTGATCTCAACAAGATGCAACAGCGTCTCGAACAACGTGAAGAGATCATCGACAAAAACCTCCTCGAATTTGAAGATCGCAAAACGCGTCTCCAAGAAAAGATCGAGCAAGTCCAAGAAGTCAAAGTAAAGATCGATGCCGCCAAAGAACAAATCGGTCAGAAGCTCGAACAAGTCTCAAGCCTCTCAAAAGATGAAGCCAAAGAACAGCTTCTCGAACGCGTCGAACAAGACTCAAAAGCGGACCTCATGGCTCGTATCGTCAAGTTTGAAAAAGCGCACGCCGAAACCCTCGAAGAAAAAGCCCAAGACATCATGGTCTGCTGCATGCAACGCACAGCGAGTAGCCACGCGTCCGAAGGTACCAGTACCGTCGTCAACCTCCCAAGTGACGAGATGAAAGGCCGCATCATCGGGAAAGAAGGCCGCAACATCAAAGCACTCGAGAAGATCACCGGATGTGAACTCCTCATCGATGAGACACCTGGCGTGCTTCTCATCTCTAGCTTTTCTCCGATCCGCCGCCGAGTATGTGCCCTCGCCCTCGAAAAGCTCATCAAAGATGGTCGTATCCAACCAGCCAAGATCGAAGAGTACGTCGACGAAGCCAAAAAGGACCTCGCGATCGACATCCGCAAAGCGGGTGAAGAAGCCCTCAGCAAGATGGGGATCGTCGTCTCAGACCAGAAGCTCGTATCTATCGTGGGCCGCCTCAAGTACCGTACCAGCTATGGCCAGAACGTCCTCCTCCACAGCATCGAAGTCGGTATCCTCGCCGGCCTCATGGCCGAAGAAGTCGGTATGGATCCACAAAAAGCTCGCAAAGCTGGATTCTTCCACGACATCGGCAAAGCAATGGATCATGAGACCCAAGGTGCGCATACTGAGATCGGCTTTACCATCCTCAAAAAGTTCAACATGGACGAGGATTCATGCCAAGTCGCCCTCACCCACCATGACACCAACCCACCACTCCTCATCACCAAGCTCGTCATGGCCGCAGACGCCATCTCAGCCAGCCGTGTCGGTGCACGTCGTGACAGCCAAGAACAATACATCGCCCGCCTCCAAGAACTCGAAGCAACGGCCAGCGACTTCCCTGGCGTCGACAAAGTCTACGCCATCCAAGCTGGTCGTGAGATCCGTGTCTTCGTCAACCCAAACAATGTCGATGACTACGAGTCACACAGCCTCGCCAAAGACATCGCACGTAAGATCGAAAGCCAGCTCCAGTACCCTGGTGAGATCAAGGTCAATGTCATTCGCGAAAGCAGAGCCATCGAATACGCTCGCTAGGCGCCACAAACAATGTCACAGAACAAACGCCACACAGGTATCTGTGTGGCGTTTGTTGTCGTACATTGCGTAGAGCACATCCTGACAAAACTCCTCATAGTGCTCATATAGGGTACGCTGTCAGCTCGATACAAAGAGTAGAACACTGATCCGGCTAGAGGCTATACTGTATCAGCTATCCACCAAACTCTATTTCGCTCTATTGACACATTTTCACTATCGCGCTACAATAATCACAGATAACTAACATGTACTTGTAATCGTGAGTCTATGAACAAAGCAGCTCTCGCGCAGGCTATTCAAGAAAAAGCCGGCGTCAGCAAAAAAGAGGCAGAAGAAATGATCGCCTCATTTGTCAGCATCGTTACCACAACCCTCCAGGGCGGTGGTGAAGTAAACATCGCAGGCTTCGGTGCGTTTAGCGCCAAAACTCGCGCTGGTCGTATGGGTGTCAACCCACAAAACCCTAGCGAAAAGATTCAGATCCCACCTGTCACTGTTCCAAAGTTCAAGGCTGGAAAAGGCCTCAAGGACGCACTCAAAGCAAAAGACAAAGAAAAAGGATTGGTCTAGTCTCTAGCCAATCAAAAAGGACCTCGCAGCAATGCGAGGTCCTTTTTTTGGGACAAAAAAAGCCCGCAGAGGCCAGAGGCATGCGGTGGTGTAGTAAAGAGCGAGGAGAATCGAGATCTGGTGGTGGAGTCAGGCGGACTGAAACGCGGTGCGGCGCGCGTCGATGAGCGCGTGATAGACATCGGCCATCAGATATTCTCCCCCACAGGCGGAGTTCATGATCAGACCGTCAAATCCGTGCTCGTCGACAGCGGCCATCTTGCTATCCTCACCGCAGTTGCACGCGACGAGGAAGACCGAGACACCACTCTCCTTCAGCGAGCGAGCAAACTCGATGCCCTGCTCCAACGCTGAGACGCCGGCGTAGATGAACGCCACGTCAGAGTGTTCATTGGTGTCTAGCTGTGACTGAGTGCGATCAAAAGCTTCGGCACCATCGGAATACCCCTGATCGATTGCTTTTTCGACGAAATGGAGAGCTCCACGAGGCTCCCCCAGTGAAAGTGCCACGTCAGCCATCATGAAACCTAAGTCTACTCCGGAGGAGTACCTGAGGTCACCCTCCACCACCTGGGTGGTGAGGTTCATCTCGCCGTGAGAGTCTTGTCCAGGTGGGACACCGTGAACGGTGTTGTACGTGTGGAAGAGCACCCGAAGAGGCCCATCCTTGCTAACGATACCCGGGAGATGAGTATCGCAAAAGTGTTGAAGGGTTGTTTCGTTGTGACGCATGCTCGTACCTCCATTTTGGTGAGCTACTAGCTTCTTATCAAATCAGAAGTCTTTTGTCAATACCTCGTAGACATATCACCCTTCATTCTTCCCTACACCTAGCCCCACTCTTGACAATGACAACGCTGAGCAGTATAATGCAAACCACGAATACACAACTTCTTCCAAAGGCCCCATCGTCTAATGGTTAGGACAGATGGTTCTCATCCATCAAATAGGGGTTCGATTCCCCTTGGGGCTACAAGAAGTATACGTATACATGTATATTTCTATATAGTCCGCAGATTTTCTTTGTAAGAGAATCGAACCGGGGATGGTAAGGGGTGTAACCCCTTACATGCTGTGGAAAGCTGGAAAACCGGAAAGTTTTACAAAAGCGCGAAGCAGCGATGTGAGATTCCCCTTGGGGCTACAAGGAGTATACGTATACATGTATATTCCACAACAATCCATATGTCAGGGTAGCTCAGCCGGTTAGAGCACAGGATTCATAACCCTGAGGTCGGGAGTTCGAGTCTCCCTCCTGACACGATAAAACACCACGAGAGTGGTGTTTTTGAGCGCGAGGAGACTCGAACAAGGAGGGGTTTGGGGAACGTGAGTTCCCCACCTGTGCGAAGGGGGTGGTAGGGAATATTTTCTGTATTATAAATGGACCCCTCGTAGGGGCCCGTCTGCTCATGCAATGTGATACTATGACTGCCTGATCATCTCGGCAGCTCTCGCAAACTGTTCACGAGAAGCTCTGCTCAACGACTTCTTTGTTGCGGAGAGTGTCAACGGTAACAGCGCTACTCCGTCACGCCAGGTGGTGAGGACTTCCTGACGACGTTCTTCTGACGTATCATCTCGAAATCTTGCCCGAAGCTTCTCGTCTACCTTTGCGGCAAACGCGTCAACACCAATGCGATCTTCATCCAGGAAGAGCACTGGCTTCACAGTCCCTTCCGAGACAAACCGGTGACGGATGAAGTCAGCCAAGGCCATTTCTGCAGTACCATCTCTCGCATCAGTAGCAATCGCCACAGGAAATTCACCTAGCGGGTACCCTCTGAGTGATGGTGGCGCGTATTCTACGTACGACGTATGGGCACGTTTCCTCGCGCTCTGGTTTTCGTAGATATCGTGAGGATTGTAGCCGCCGGCCATTTGATAGCCAACCTCATCAAACACCTCACGGCGCGTTCTAGGGTTTAGCCACAGCGTGCGGAAGATCTGTCCCATGTCCACAGGCTCGACACCCAGGGCGCGAGCCAGAGTCACGACGTAGGTACTTATCGGGTGATGGCAGAAATCTCCCCACTGTCCACAGCTACGGCTGCAATCACAAGAAACCAATACATCTACCATGTTTTACTCCTTATCATAAACAGTACATTGCCAAGAAGGATCATGTCAACTTCCTTACTTTCTCCACCATCCGCTGCATCGACGCATCGATATTGTAGTCTCCTATCGTATCGATCGATATCCACTCGACGGCATGAGATTCGCGCACAGCGCGATCTATCTCGGCATCAGTGTGAGTCACGAGCAACACACGAATGTCATAGTGATCATGTGGCTGATCTTTGAGCTTGTTGTCACCACGCGCCATGAGATGCACGTCGAGATCAAAGAGTCCGCGCACCTTTGGATGAAACAAAAATGCTGAGATACCAGACTCTTCGATCGCTTCTCGGAGTCCGGTACCCATGACATTGCTGTCTCCATCAGAATGCCCACCAAACTGCAGCCACTTTCCTACTACTTTGTGGTGGGTCAGTAGGACATGCGTGTGCGCAGGGTTGGTCACGAGAGCAGAGCCAGTGATGTGCCCAGGCAACGCGTAGTTGTCAAAACAATCTTTGTGATCGACCATGAGTGCTATCAACTTGCGATACGAGGCAAGTTCATGGTCATCATACGGTTCGTAGTTGGCAAGCAGTGTCAAAAGAAATACACGAGGGTCTTCCGGATCACACAAGATCTCACTGATCTGCTTATTCGTCTGCTTCTCGAGATGGTGGAACGCCATAGTGTTCTAGTATTATTTTTGCAATCGTACCAAATGTTGGAGCGGCAGTGCTTGCTGAATATCGTTGTTCTGGTTTTTCGAAGGTGACGATCATAGTGAAGACTGGAGCATCAATCGGACCAAACCCAACAAATGAATGATTGTAGGCGTCTTCGATGTAGACTCCCTTCTCAGCGATCTGAGCCGTTCCGGTCTTGCCAGCCAGGAAGTAGCCTGGCACTTTGGCCCCGCCAGCCTGCCCACTATCGATCACATTGACAAGCATCCCACCCAAAAGTGATGCAGCGCGAGAAGACACTACATCATCTACCTCGATAGGGTCAAATGATTTTGTCTTGCCATCAGGATAACGAATCTCTTCGACTAGGTATGGCTTCATCAAGACGCCACCGTTGGCAATCGCACTAAAGGCGCTCGTCATCTGCAGCGGCGTCGCTGTGATCCCCTGCCCAAACGAACCGGTCGCTGCAAAACAATCCATTTCATCTTTGTTGCTGCGCCAGAGAGATTCGATCACCCCGGTCGTTTCCGTGTCGAGTCCGATCCCAGCTTTGATACCAAAGCCAAATTGTTCTACGTAGTTACGAAACACTTTCTTTCCTACTTGCTCAACGACAAACACCATTCCGGTGTTGATCGAATTTTCGAGAACACCGATCATGTCAGTATCTCCATATATCTTGCCGCCAGCGTTTTTGATTTCTTTTTGGCAGTTGGCCTCTACTGATCCTGTGTCAAAAAATGGCGTATGCGGCTCGACCGCTTTTTCGTTGAGGGCTGCAGCCATCGCGATCGGCTTGAAGACCGAACCCGGCTCGTAGGGAGTGAAGACCGCTCGATTGTTGTAGACTTCGACTGATTCGACTTGGTTGTATACATTTGGATCGTAGTCAGGCACGTTGCACAAGGCGCGTATAGCTCCTGTGTGCGGCTCCATGATGATCAGTGAGGCTGATTCCGCTTGGTACTCTTCGGCTGCGCGAGCGAGTTCTTTGCAAGCTCTGTACTGGAGTGTCCGATCGATCGTGATCAAGATATCAGCGCCGTCTTCAGCTGGCTGAATTTTTTTCCCAGCAAGAGGAATCAGCTTGCCCGCAGCACTTCGGATTCCTGAAAAGTACCCTTCCTTTCCACCAAGTTCTTCTTGCCAGTAGCCTTCTAGTCCATAACGACCGATACTACCACCATTGTCATCTTTGCCAACAAACCCGAGTACATGTGAAGCGAGGGTACCCTCTGGGTACACTCTCACCGGTTCTCGTACAAACCCGATACCACGCACACCAAGCTCGCGAATCCTGTCGACGATATCTTCTTCTACTCTTTTTTCTATTGGCTCGTACGGATCATCTGGCTTAAGAAACTTGAGGTACAACGCAAACTTTTCTTCATCATCGTACTCGAGAATACCAGAAAGTGTGACTGCCAATCTTTCAGCTTCATCTTCCAGCACAAGCTCATCAGTGACCACGTCTTCGTGAAAGGTGCGCGTATCAACAAACACCGTAAACACGTCTCTGTTCATCGCGACAGGATACTCCTCTCCACTACGAGAATCTTGCGCATAAATCTTCCCTCGTTCTGGCGCAAGGTTTGACGTCACTTCATGAACATTTGAAGCAGCCTCGGCATACGCTCGATGATTGACGATCATGACGTCAAAAAGATGCGCGACGATAAATGCACCAAGAAGGCCAAAAACGCCACTTGCAAGAAAGAGGCGTTGTTGTTGCGGCGTGCGAGAAGGTGAGGCTTCACTCGCCTGCGTACGATGTCTCGTCCGTCGACGCTGACGCATAAACAATCTTAGTGATTATACTTTTCGAGATCGACCACTACGTTTTTTGAGGATGTCGTCGGTGATGAGGCCGTCAGCATGAAGGGTCTTGAGTGCGTTGTCCATAGAGACCATGCCGTCTTTGGCACCAGTTTGGATCGCGCTGACGATCTGACTGATATTGTTTTCTTTGATGAGGTTTGATACGGCTGGTGTGTTGATGAGGATCTCACGAGCAGCAACTCGGCCACCGTCAGCAGCAGGGATGAGCTGCTGAGCGACGACGGCGCGCAGGACAGCCCCAAGCTGGATGAGCACCTGTTTCTGGCGAGAGCCATCAAACACGTCGATGATACGCTCGACGGCCTCGGCAGCAGTCGAAGAGTGAAGGGTCGAGAAGACAAGGTGTCCAGTCTCAGCGGCTGTGAGTACCGTAGCAATTGTCTCTGGGTCTCGCATCTCCCCTACCAAGATCACATCAGGGTCTTGGCGGAGCACATGCTTGAGAGCTGACGAAAATGACTGCGTATCATTACCTACCTCGCGCTGTTCGATAAGTGATTCTTCGTTATCAAACACAAACTCGATCGGATCTTCAATCGTGACGATATGTGCTTTACGAGTTTTATTGACCTCGTTGACCATACTTGCGAGGGTCGTCGACTTTCCGTGTCCGGTAGGCCCCACGACAAGGACGAGCCCGTCCAGCTGGTTTGGGAGGTTCATGAGTGTCGGCTCAAACCGAAGTGTATCAGGCTCAGGGATAGTGCCTGGAATAAGACGCGCCGCAAGACCTATCAAGCCAGACTGCTGGTGAATATTTACACGAAATCTGACGTCATCTTGTTCGTACCCCATGTCGAGATCCTTGGTCTCCTCAAAGGACTTCTTTTGTTCGGCATTCATGAGCCCCATCACTGCAGTGCGAAGTTCTTTGCCTGGGAGTGGCTTTTTGGCGAGCTCGACGAGTTCACCGTTGACACGGAGCATAGGTTTGGCCCCTCCGACGAGATGCAGGTCTGACGCGCCAGCCTTGATAGCTGCCGAGAAGTAGGTGTTGATCGTGCTCATAACAAAAAATTAGCTCCTATGTAGATGTCTTCAGTATATCATAATTTGCAATATCAATCTTAACATTGCTTTATATAGCAAAAAAAACGCACTATTCGTGCGTTTTTTCTTTAGGCTTTTTTGGTACGTCGTTTGCGTGGTGCTTTTTTTTGTGGTGTTGAGCCTTTCATCTTCCCCCACTGTTTTTCTACCACTTTGGTGATGATCGCTTTGACGTCATCAGCGAGGCCATTTTCTATCGCATACTTATCGACAGCTTCTTGTACCTTTTGGACGTATTCATGCTGAGAAAGATCCTCAAACTTTTCAGACGTCATGACTTGTTCTTTGACATCAGCGTAGACGGTCGCTGCATGCTCTACGAGTTCTTTGCGGACCTCACGGCCGCGTTTGGTGGTATTCATCCAGGTGAGTGCCGCACCGACAATGCCACCAAGAAATAATCCGTGTTTAAATTTTCCCATAACAACAATATAATTATGTTTTGCGCTAACACTAGTAGTATATCAGCCAACGAGCGTTCCGTAAATATCAATCAGCTTCTCGGTACGCGCATCCCAACGAAAATGATCCTCAGCCGCTTGTCTCGCGACGCGGCCCAGTTCTCGCTGCTCCAGGACTGTCATGATGCCATTGGCTAGTGCGACGGCGTCTTTTGGAGGTGTCACGACACCAGCATGTGCAGCGACCGTCCTGACACCAGGCAGATCACTTGCCACGACCGGCACGCCGCTCGCAAACGCTTCGAGGAGCACCATCCCAAAGGCCTCGCCTTGATGAATCGATGGAAGAACAAGTACATCTGCCAGATTGTAGTAGCTCGGCAGAAGGTCATCCCCTACCTTGCCAACAAAACGGACCCGCGACTCGAGCCCCATACCTGATGCATGAAGCTCGTACCGCTCGCGAAGTACACCATCTCCAACAAATATTGCTTGGAAGTGTAGGTGGCCGTCTTTGAGGAGTTTGAGTGCGGCGAGGAGATGATCCACCCCCTTGAAGTAATGCGCTTCGTCCATGCCACCGACAAACAGGATCGTAGGACGCGTCGGGTCAAGACCAAGCTGTTCGTACCAGACCATGTCTGGTGAGCGAGGAGCAAAACGTTCTTGATCAACCCCAAACGCGAGCTCGTGCCATTTGTCAGGGTTTGCTTTGAAGTGCGTTGCGGCGTCTGAATGCAAGATATAGTCAAACGAACTCGCAACACACGCATCTGCCACATCAAGCATCTTGGGTAAGAAATGTCGCGCATACATCGCGAAGATCATCCCCTTCCAACCAGGTGCTCGGGTGTCCATGTGATACGTCAGGACAAGCCTACGACGAGGATCAGCGAGGCGCCATTTGCGGACAATATTGGCCGTGCCAAAAAATGGATAATGTAGATGAACAACATCAACATCTTCAAGCTCACGCTTGAGCTGACCGAGCCTGGCAGCATTGCCATATTTGAGTTCGGGTGCGACACGATTGATGGCACTGATATGCGCTTCGGTGTGTGCGTCATGCGCTGCTTCAGGTGCACTCGCAGGGCGGATCTCTCGCCCATCAAAATAGTCCGGCGTGTATACACGAACATCATGTCCAGCACGCAGGAGCTCACTGACCGTCTGATACGCAACATTGCCCATACCTCCGTAGTAGGGCGGGTAGCGACAAACAATGTGAGCGATACGCATATTATTCTTTTGCGGCGTCTACCGCATCACGACGGACGACCGAAGTGATCTCGCGAGACAAGGCTTCGAGACGAAGCTGGGTGCGAAACAGAAGAAACACCACAACAGCAAACCCGATATAAAATACAAAATCTGTTCCACGCCCGATGCCGAGGTGATTGGCAACGACCGTCGTCATCTGTGGCCAGATCAGCGCAATACCTGCACCAAGCCAGATCAGCGCCCATAACACACTACTCTGAGCTGACAATTGGCCAGATCGGTAGCGGGAAAAAACACCACCAAGAACCAGCAGGATAAAGAGACCAAGGATAAGTTGGAAGAGAAAAAGTGAGGTCATACGTTATCTTATGAATTTACCTAGGAAGAGATCATACAAAATGCGAAATCCATTCATTCCCGGCTGTCCATATTCATGGTACGTGACTTTGACCGGAAACTCAACAAACTGAAGCCCGGACCGGTACGTCAGTGCGGGAATCTCCGTCGCGTGTGCCATTCCATCTTGGGTGATGCGGATGTCTTGCAACGCTTGGCCTGTCAATATACGAAACCCATTGTGAACATCTGTCAGCCGAATACCATAGGCAACGCGGTGAAACAGTCTTGCCAGTGGGAAGATAATTGCTCGCTTCAAAAATGGTGTGTTGGACCGCTCATCCATCATCCGTGACCCAAAGAGAACGTCTGCCTGAGCTGCTCGAAGAGCAGCAACGGCAGAAGCAATATCAGCCACATCAAACTGCCCATCCCCATCGAAATGAAGTACCATCTCGGCACCTGCTTGGCGGGCATATTCGTGACCGGTCTCGAGTGCCGCGCCTTGGCCACGGTTGAGCTGGTGGCGCAGTACGACGGCGCCGGCATCGGAGGCTTCACGAGACGTCTGATCAACAGACCCGTCATCCACAACAACCACACGGTCGACGTGTGGCTGGAGTTTACGAACGACATCGGCAATTCGTTTTTCCTCATTGTAGGCAGGGACAATAGCAACAAACATAGACATTATCAAAAGCTCCCTCATCATCTCAGTATCACTATACCTTGTCAAAGCATTTCGGGCCTTTCTAGCTTCTCAGGCATTTATCCCTGATACTGTCCGTAGCGAATCGCTTCTTTGTTGGCGATGGTGTAGTCGATCGTCTTGCGAAGCCCGTCAACGAGCCGGACGAGTGGGATCCACCCGAGCTGTTCTTTGGCACGACGCAGATCAGGTACGCCTTTTTTGGTAAGGAAGACAAGCGGGTCTTCAAAGACGATATTGGAACTCGAACCAGTCATCTCTATGATCATCGCCGCCACATCAGACATCTTGAGCATCTGATCAGAGCCGAGATTGATCATCGAGGTGCTTGGGCCAGTGCGCATGAGACGCATCATCCCGTCAACCATATCAGTGACGTAGCAGAGTGTCTGATCAAGATCGTCTTGCCCAAACATGACAAGGTCCTTGCCTTCGAGCGCATTGACGATAAAGTCAGGGATCAACAGGCCATCACGCAGACGCATCCGTGGACCGTATGTCGTAAAGACACGCGCCATCTTGGCGTCGATATTGTGAACTTGTCGGTACGTCTCAACGCAGGTCTCTGCAAACCGTTTGCCTTCGTCGTAGCAGGCTCGTGGTGACAGATGATTGACGATGCCCTCATCTTCTTCGGCAAAAACAGCGTGTTCTTCTGTCGCTTTGCCATACACAACCGAGCTAGAGGCAAACACATACTTGGCGCGGTATTTGACCGCAAGATCAAGCGTCGAAAGCATAGCGCGCGAGTTGGCCCAGAGAGAATTGAGTTTGAGTGCTTCAAAGTTTTTTGGGCTGGTCGGACAAGCAAGATGGTAAATCTCTTGGATCCCTTGGAACTTCACTTTGAACTTGTCGAGCTCATCAAACGTATCGAGATCAATCGGTTGGTTGGCATCATAGCGGATAAACTCAAAGTCAGGGTACTGCAACAAATGGTCAATATTCTGAATCGAAGAGTTTGAGAGATCATCCATACAGATCACTTTGGCTTCGCGCAGGAGTCGCTCGCAAAGATGCGAACCCAAAAACCCAGCGCCACCGGTGACGAGGACATTTTTCTTTTCAAATATTGGAGTTTCTGTTGCCATAAGAAATGAGGTTGTTAGCATGAGTAGCTTTATTAGAGGGTGAAATCTAACAAGCTAGCGAAGCTAATGAAGCTATACGCTTTCTATCAGTATATCACACGTGACCCATCAGCATAGCTCACGACAAACGTGCGTGGACTATCGCTTGCAGGCACCTGCCATGAAGTGATCTTGCGACCGCCGTCAGACCAAGCAAAGACCTTGCCAGCTCCCACCGATGGATAACTATACAACTCATCGGCGCCATCACCATCTCGATCAGCGACAGCAAGGCTATAAGCTCCTCCGCCAAGGATAACAGCCCGATACAACTGCCCAGACTGTGACATGGTCACCATCATTGATTGCTGTCCGTTCTTACCGATGAGAGTCAGCTCGCTATGCCCATCACCGTTGACGTCCGCAGCGCGGATACTATCGAGTGACGTCAACATCGGTACGGAGATCGCGTGCTCGACACCTGCATCGTTAGTACTCATGATCTCAGGCACTACACTGTTCACGTTGATAGCATATGATTGTCCGTCTACCGTGACAGCATCTTTTGGTGGTAGCTCTGAAGGAAGCGATATAAGCGCTGAAGATTCTACGAGTTGAAGTGGATTGAGGACCACAGCGGTATCGGCTGATTGAAGCTGCAGACTGGTGACGGTCGGCCCAAGCAGCGCTTTGCGGCGATACGCTTCTTCGACGGCAGCGCCGGCTTGGACGAGTCCGGCACCAAAGAGCTGTTCGTACGCTACAGGATCTTCGGGTGGGGTGCGACTCACACTCGAGATAGCGATATCATACAGCTCGTCAGGTCCCCAACCAGGATGGATAGACTTGATAAGTGCCAGCACGCCAGATACATACGGCGCCCCAAATGATGTCCCCTGCCACCCACCACGATAGCGTTCGGTGAGTCCATGATTGGGCGCATAGCGCACGGTACTCGAGATGTTGACGCCTGGCGCAGTGATATCAATACAAGACCCAATATTGGAAAATGAGGCAAAAAATCGCCCTTCCTGCACGGCACTCACACCAAGAATTTTTTCGATCGGATCACCGATGTCCGCGCAGATAGGATGTTGTGGAGATTGATCGAGATCACGCCATTCGTTGCCCGAAGCTGCTACCATGGCGACGCCATGCTCGTACGCATAGGTGATCGCTTCTGTGATCTCTTCTGACGTGGGCCCGACGACGCTAAAGTTGATAATATCAGCCCCATTGTCGACCGCATAGTACACGGCGTCCACAATTGTTTCAGGGTTACCTCTTCCAGAATTGGCATCCGTTATTTTGAGATTCATGAGCTTGACCTGCCAGTTGATCCCCGCACCATCTTGGGCGTTGTCGCCAACGGCGCCGATGATGCCCGCAACGATCGTGGCATGATGGATATGATCACGGACTGTTTCTTCAAGCGCAAACAATCGGAGCACATCTGGACGAGGATCATTGTCACCACGAGCAACCACTTCCGTACCGCTTACCGTACGATCTTCACTGTCAACATGAAAGTCCCAGCCATACCGATCATCGATGTACCCATTGAGATCATCATCGACACCGTTGCCAGCTATTTCATCTTCGTTTTGCCATACATTTGGGTAGAGGTCAGGATGAAACGTATCAAACCCATTGTCGATAACAGCAACCACAATATCACGTGAGCCTTGCGTGACCTCCCAAGCAGCTTCGGTATCGAGAAGGGTATAGCCCCATTGTGCGGCATGTGGATCACTCGGCGTACGTGCCAACGCAGCCTGTGGGATAAGCAGCGCAGCGATAAGAAAAAAAGAAAAAAAACGCATATTATAATTGGATGTATCGACCATTTCGATCTTTGGTAACTGGGTAGCGCAAGAGTGGATCAGCCACATCAATACTTCCTACCCATTTGGAAAACGGAATATCATGAACAAATTGAGACGAAAACCGTTTTTGAAACTGGTTGCTCGTAAATCGTTCGTCGGTAGAAAATTTGTCGACATAGTAGTACAACCCATCATACGAGCGGAGGTAGTATCGAATAGGCAGCAAACTTGTCGGCCTCCAAGCGATGAGGGTTCCTCGCGGTGGTTCATACGTCCCTTCGGTCAGATCCCCGATGGCCTGCCCATCAAATGGAGAAAGCCCTGCCAGCACAGCGTCGCCATCTGAGACGCCATTGTTGTCTGTATCTGTACGTGTCGGATCTGTAAACCAATAGAAGATCTCTTCATAGTCGGACAGCTTGTCACCATCTGTATCGGTCTTCTGATCACTTGATCCGTACACCAACTCAATATCCTGGTCGACACCATCTTTGTCATGATCAATCGCACCGGGAAGATCGGTCAGTGGCTGCACGTCATAAAACCGTTCGAGCGATCCGTCGAGGGTGATGATACGCTTGGTCCAATCTTCGCCGTAGAGGAGATACGCTTCTACTTCGGACCGAATTGGAAGCAGTTCACAGGCAGGCAATACAGCGTAGACCTGAGGATTGCCACGAAAGCTCACAAGATGTGTCCCGGGCCGCACACACATCGGTGTCCCGACGCGGTACTGCGAGAGTTCTTCGTCACTCACCCGTTTCAATACAGAAAAATCAAGAAACCAAGAATAGAACAACTTTGGACTGACAAAGGCATGAAGACTTCCCTGCGCGCCAAGATAGTACACCGTTGGAGACGATCCCTTGAGAAGGGTTCCAGGAGGGTTGCCACCCTGATAGACCTGATCGGATGCTACAGCCGCAAAGGTAGGACTATATCGGATATCTGCTTTGGAGATCGATGTTGCGCCGTTGGTCGTCTCAAACTCAACGTACACGCTCTTGGTACCTGCGCCAGCGGTCAATGTCCAAGCAACGACAGGCCGCAACGCTTGCCACCTCGCACCATCAAGTGATGCTGAGTTGCTGATCCTGATACGATTGACGCCGTCGGTGGTTGGAAATCCGAGGATGACTTGCTGTGTCTTGGTCTCGCTGGCGCCAGCGTTGATCGTAACCGGATACACGCCTGCGGGTGTTGCGGCGTCTGTCGCATTGTTTTGATTGTTCGATACGACGATCTCATTGACGAGCGTGATGTGTTCGCGATAGATATTGCCTTGCCCTCCTTCAGCATCTTGAAACTGGAGTGAGATCGTGTGTTCGCCAAGTCGATCAGGAATCCAAAAAAGAAACTCATCATCCAATCCTTGCCAGTCAACGTCACCAAGATAAACGCCATCAGTGATTTTCATCCGAACTGCATCAGAAGGTGCTGCGACTTTTATGATCAGTCGTCGGTTGTCAGTGACCGCGTCGCCGTTGTTGATCTCGAGCCCGGCCTGGCCAGCTGGTAATGACAGATCGATCGCATCACGATACACATCGGAGATTTCATCGTCACGAGTTTGAAATTGGGCGTAGACATAGATCGTGCCTGATTCGTCCGGTAGCCACCAGCTAGACCACTCATCTCGAAATCTCATCCATTCGGCGTCTTCGAGGTCCTGACGGGAGTGTGCGAGTCGGACACGATCTGTCCGACGGGGCCCCTCGAGCTGCAAAGAAACGCGACGATTGCTCGTCGACTGGGCATCGTTATTAATCGTGATATACGGCTCAAACGCCGCGTTTGCAAACGACGCACAGGCAAAGAATCCCCCAATAATAGCAAGGGTGAGAAGAAGTTGATTTTTTCGGCTATAATTGGTACATTTCATAACATGAATTATAGTCTTCTTAGGCAAAAGAATCAATTATGTACCGTTTCCGGCAACTAACCCTCCTCCTTGGTGATGTGATCATGCTTTTCTCAGGCTTTTGGCTTGGGCTGACCTTGCGCCACCTCACCCCACCAGAGCCATACGTTGCGAGTGAGCTCCTAGCACTCTTTGTCCCCCTCTTTGCGATCTGGCTCGTTGTAAACTATATCAACGGCCTCTACGACCTCACCAAGCTTCACCTCAAGATCTTTAATGTCAGACGACTCTCTGAGACAGCCCTCCTCGTCCTTGCCATGAGTACGGTCTATCTCTACCTCTTCAACGCTGGCAACGCCCTCGCTCCAAAGACAACACTCGTCCTCACTGTTGTGTGTGGATACGTCCTCCTCTGGATCTGGCGCAAAGTTTTCCTCTTTGTCGTCGAGCATGGTACCAAAAAGAGCCGTATCCTCTTTATCGGTGAGAGTCCAGTACTCGATGAATTGATCAATGTCATCAGCAAGGAACATGCCCTACAATACGACATTGTCGGCGTCCTCGAACCGACATCCGAAGAGCAAAAGGACCGTGGCAAGGTTACAAATTTTGATACCCTGAGTGATCTTCCTCAGATCGTCAAAGATCATGGCGTCAATATCGCCATCGTCTCACCTGACCTTCATCATGAAGAAGACTCCCTTCGCGAGCTGTATAGTCTCCTCTTTACGCATGTAGAGGTCGTCAATCTGACGAGCTTTTACGAAGAACTGACCGGCCGCATTCCACCATACACGTTCTCCGAAAAATGGTTTCTCGAACATCTCGAACAACACCGCAGCCCTATCTACGAACACATCCGTACCCTCGTTGATTATTTTTTCGCAGGTGTTATTGGGATCGTCTTCGTTGCAACATTCCCTATCTTTGCCGCACTGATCAAGCTCACCTCTCGCGGCCCCGTCTTCTATACCCAAGAACGAGTCGGTAAGTTTGGCATGACCTTTCCTCTCTACAAGTACCGTTCGATGTACGCACTCTCAGCAGACGGCAGTGCCGAAACTGGCGGCGCGCAGTTTGCCCAAAAAGGTGACAAACGAATAACCGCCATCGGCAAACTCATGCGTAAGACTCGCATCGACGAATGGCCACAAGTCCTCAACCTCCTGCGTCGTGATATCTCACTGATCGGCCGACGACCAGAACGCCCAGTCATCGTCACCGAACTCGAAAAACGAATGCCGTACTACTCGCTCCGTCATATCATCCGTCCGGGGCTCACCGGTTGGGCCGTCATCCACCAAAACTATACCGACAACTACGAGTCCTCACTCGAAAAGTTGCAGTACGACCTCTACTACATCAAACACCACTCCTCTATTCTCGACCTGACGATTATCTTGCGAACACTCAATATTTTATTTCGATTCAAGGGACAGTAGGTACAAGACTATACTGCCTTTGATACCTATATCCTGAATACTGAATCCTTTTCTCGTATGCCTACCCTTGTCTCCATCATCATCCCAACCCTCAACGAACGCGAATCATTGCCGACGCTCTTTGACGAGTTTATGCACCCAGCAGCTGAATTGACTGGCAAAGACGTCTCACTCGAACTCATCATCGTCGATGATGGCTCAACAGATGGCACCGCTGACTACGCTAAGAGTGAAGATGCCAACCGCCCTTTTACTATTCGTGTCATCTCTCGCTCTGAACGCGGCCTCGCTACTGCGGTGATCCGTGGCTTTGCCGAAGCGACGGGTGAATATCTCATCGCTATGGATGCAGATGGCTCACATCCAGCAACCCTCATCCCCGAAGTGGTCCACGCCCTCACCAGTGGTGCTGATCTGGTCCTCCCTAGTCGCTACATGCCAGGTGGCGGATCAGAAGACTGGACCTATATCCGCAAGTTCATCTCACGCACCGCGACACTCATGGCGCGCGTCGTCGGGATCCGTGCGAGCGACCCGATGAGTGGCTTCTTTGGGCTCAAGCGCTCGGTGATCGATGGCGTGACCCTCTCCCCGATCGGCTACAAGATCCTCCTCGAAGTGCTCGTCAAAGGCACCTACCGCTCGAGCCAAGAAATCGCCTACATCTTCCGCAACCGCGTCCGTGGCGAAAGCAAGATGACCAGCAAAGTCGTCCTCGAATACCTCAAGCACCTCGGCAAACTCTGGCTCTGGAAACGAACACACTAGATACAAAAAAAGACAGCGTCGAAACGCTGTCTTTTTTTGTTATGCGAGACCGTATTCTTTTTTCATTTGTTCGATGCCATCGCCAATGTTCACTGTTGGCTCCCATCCGAGCATGGTGCGTGCACGCGTGTTATCGGCTTGGGCAAAGCGTGGGTCACCAGCACGTGGATCAATATTTTCGGACGGACCACCAATCATCTCAACGAGTTCGTTAACAGACTTTGGATTGTCGTTGCCGATGTTGAGCATCTCTCCCTTGCCGACTGTATCCTTGGTCATGGCGAGGATATTGGCACTCACGACGTCAGCGACGTGGGTATAGTCACGGTAGTACTCTCCGTCACCACAGATCGTCATTGGCTTGCCATCTTTGAGCTGTTGGAGGAACTTGCCGATCACGAGCGCGTAGGCGCCATTTGGATCCATGTACGGACCATAGATGTTGAAGTAGCAGAGTGACACTGTCTCGAGACCATACAGCTCGCTGTAGAGACGGCAGTATTCTTGGCCGGCGAGCTTCTGGAGAGCATATGGACTCTTTGGGCGCTTGGGCATGTCTTCGGTAAGCTTGATCGCTTCGTCAGAGCCATAGACCGATGATGAGGTGCTAAAGACGAGACGCTTCACCCCTTGCTGCTTGCACGCTTCAAGGAGGTTGAGGGTACCGGTTAGATTGTTGTCATTGGTCTCCCATGGATGCTCGACAGAGTATGGGACGCGCGGGACAGCAGCGAGGTGAAAGACACCATCCACGCCTTCGCAGGCCTTCAGACAGTCATCCATATTGCGGATGTCGCCTTCCATGTATTCGGCAGCGTCTTGGAGACGCTCTTCTTTTTTGCCAGCGACATAGTTGTCGACTGATCGTACAGTATGACCATCAGCAAGAAGTTGCTTGATGATGTTGGTGCCGATAAACCCGGCGCCACCGGTGACGAGATAGGTTGCCATAGATTATGCGTTTGAAAGATAAGGTCCTCCGACAGGAAGAATAGAAAAGTTTGCGGCCAAGAGTTCTCCGTATCGATGTGAGAGCATACGACGGCCATCCATGATCAGTGGTCGCGCGGTCCCCTCTGCCATCATCATATCTGCGAGGCCTTGGAACTGTGGCCAGTCAGTTGCAATAATAACGACATCAGCATCTTTGACCGCTTCCATCTCATGGCTGGCATACGTGATCTGATCATCTTCTGGAAAGAGCTGTGCAAACATGCCGCTCGCAGCCGGGTCGTACAGACTAAGTTTGCCCACGCCGTCCTCTTGCAACGTGCGTACCATGTCGATACTCGGCGAGTTGCGGATGTCATTGGTGTCGCGCTTGAAGGCGAGGCCAAGTACAGCAACAGTCTTGCCAGCCCAGCTGATCTTGGCGTCAGTCTTGGCACGTGAGAGAAAGAGTTCGAGTTGGCGTTTGTTGGCTTGATAGGTTTCGTTGACCATGGCTGGGTTGGCGCCTTCAGATTGGAGTTGGTGTGAGAGCGAGCGCGCGTCTTTGATAAAACAGCTCCCGCCAGCATAGATACTGTCATAAAATCCCCAGGTGCCGATACGTTTGTCACTCGTGAGGATCCGACGAATTTCTTCAAACGAAACATCGTCAAAGGTCTCACACGTACGACCAATCACATCAAAACAAACAGCGAGTCGATTGAACAAATAATAGTTGGCAAGGAGTTTCCCAGCGGCGGCTTCCTTTGGATTGACTTCAAAGTATGGGACATCCGTCGCTTGGCGAAATCGTTCGTATACTTTTCGCATCACCGCAAAATCTTGTTCTTCCCAGGCACCGACGACGACACGACTCGGTTTGAGTGAGCCTTCGATCGCTTTGCCTTCGACGAGGAATTCTGGATTGGAGACCACACCAACACCTGTCACACCGTGCTCGTCCAAGATGTCCTTGGTCTGGTCGACCATGTTGATTGGGACGGTACTCTTGTTGACGATGACGGTATACTTATTTTGCTTGCCGTCATTACGCTTGGCGAGCGCTGTCGCCAGCGTCTCAGCAGCCATGCGGTAGTATTTGAGATCACTCTCTCCCGTCTCGCCAATCTCAGGCGTTGGGACGCACATAAAGATCGCATCACAGGTATCGAGAAATGACTCAACGAGTGAGTAGTCAGTCGTAAAGGAAATGCGCTCTTTGCTACGCACCAAGAGGTCACCGAGGCCTTTCTCATGCAAACAACCTTCGATCGTGTCTCGGTCCTCTGACCCGAGGGCAGCGACTTTCTGTTCGTCAATATCAAACACAAGCGTCTTGTGTCCGCTATCAGCCGATACCGCCGCACTACACGCGCCCACAAATCCAGATCCGATGTATAATATGTTCATATTCTGCTAATTATAGGTATTTCTTGCCCTCACACGTCTATACGCAGGCTGTACATCATTTCTTTCGTACGCCGGACAATATGGCCTCTAGTGTACTGTACTCTGCCCTACACTTCAAGTGAGCGAAAGTACTCGATCGTCTCGGCAAGCCCAGCCTCAAGCTCTACCGTTGGCTCCCAATCAAGCACCTCGCGGGCACGCGTAATGTCTGGCTGACGTTGCATCGGGTCATCTTCACGAAACCGCTCAGAGAGAACGATCTCACTCTTGCTGCCAGTAAGCCGGATGATCATCTCGGCCAGCTCTCGCACCGTGATTTCATGTGGGTTGCCGATATTGATCGGACCTTGCTCTGCTGGTGGGGTGTTCATGAGGCGAACAAACCCTTCGAGCAAGTCACTGTGAAAACAAAAGCTTCTGGTCTGTGATCCATCTCCATCAAGCTGAAGAGGCTGATCACGAAGCGCAGCGATGATAAAGTTGGAAACAACACGACCATCATCAGCAGCCATCCGCGGACCATAGGTATTGAAAATACGGACAATCTTGATCTCCATGCCGTGCATCCGATGATAATCAAAACAAAGCGTCTCAGCACAGCGCTTGCCTTCGTCATAGCACGCACGCGGGCCAGTGCAGCTCACGTTGCCGCGATAGTCTTCTGTTTGTGGGTGCACAAGTGGATCGCCGTAGACTTCTGACGTGGACGCCTGAAACAGTCTTGCCCCGTGTGCGCGAGCGAGACCAAGCATATTGATCATGCCGATCGTATTGGCCTTGATCGTACGGACAGCATTTTTTTGGTAGTGCACTGGTGAGGCTGGGCAAGCAAGATTGTAAACGTGGTCAATTTTTTCATCATCGATAAATAGCGGCTCGATGATATCGTGTTCGATAAACCGAAAATTATCATTACTCTCGAGATGAGCAATATTGCGTTTGTGGCTGGTCAAAAAATTGTCGACACCGATCACGCGGTGGCCATCAGCAAGGAGTTTGTCAGTGAGATGAGACCCGAGAAAGCCAGCCGCGCCAGTAATAAGGATAGTCATAGAGGAAGAAATAAGCGAGATAAGAGATACAGTATAAGGGCCCTTTTACGAAGAGCGTTTCAACATATTGAGCAAGAGCGCGTAGCCGTGGCGAAGGGTGATCCCCAAGCGAACGAATTGCCGCAAGAGCCAAGGATGGTTTGCAAAATGTTTTTGGTAGTACCGCCACATCGCATCATAAAAATTGTGAATCGATTTGGTGCGTCGCTTTTTGCTACTTTGTCCACCGAGATGTGTGATCTTGGCCTCGTGAATATAGACGATCTGCCAATCTCGGTCGAGCACACGTTTGCAAAAGTCGAGATCTTCCCCGTACATAAAGAACAGCTCCGTATCAAATCCGCCAATCGTATCGGTAACGTCGCGTCGAAACATCATGGCCGCGCCTGACAAGGCATCAACCGGCGCAGTCACATCCGGGTCGTCACCAGTTTTTTTGTATGAGGCAAAGAGCTCGCTCTTTGGAAATAATTTGTGTAGGCCAAACAAGTAGCCGATGCTGTTTACCGGGTTTGGGAGAGAACGTCGACAGGCATGCTGAAATGTTCCGTCAACATTGAGAAGTTTTGGACCGACCATCATGACGTCACGATGATCATCAAGATACTCGACGAGTCGCTGGATCGCACCAGCGTGAACGATCACGTCACTGTTGAGAAACATGATATATTCTCCAACCGCAAATTCGAGCGCTTGGTTGTTGGCTTTGCCAAACCCAAGGTTATCAGTATTCTTGATCAGATGAACCTGCGGAAATTCTTTTGCCACCATCTCAGCACTTCCATCAGCAGAATTATTATCAACCACAAACACTTCCATCTCAATGTTTGGCGCGGTTTCAAAAAGCGTCGCGAGTGATTGGCGCGTGAGGTCTAGCGTATTCCAACTGACAATGATGACGGAGAGTTTCATGTGATTACTTTACCAGCGTACATTCGATATTGGCAGCTGGAAACAATCGTGACCAGCCCGTCGCCTCATACATGATTTGCATCTTGCGCCCCCAGTTGACCTTCCACTCCACCAGTGGGTTGAACAAAAACATCGGTGAATTGCGTTCAAATGTGATCCGACAATCTTGCACGGCAGAAAATGAAAAATCAAAATAGTACCCGCGGTCTTCTTGCTGCGCCGTACTGCGAACAAAAAAATCAAACGTATTGATAGAAAACCGTTTCTTGTGGGTAGGGTCGATGTAGTTGTGTCTTGAAGAAAAGTGTGGGACACGGACAGTCAGCTTGCCACCTGGCGCAAGTATCCGGTGAAGATCTTTGAGGACCGGGATATACTCTACGTGCTCGAGCACATCTTGGCACAAGATCTCATCAAACTCACCGTCAGCAAATGGCAACGGCAGTGTTTCAATATCATGAACAACATCTACTCCAGGAAGAGCAGAGATATCGAGATTGACCCAGCCTTCCTTGATATGTGTACCACAGCCGAGATTGAGCTTTTTTGTCATAGATGCGAGATAGCGTATAAGTTCTAAGCATGTCTATTGTACCCTCATCTGCCCATTTGGCAAATATCTCGATAGCCTGTACCATACGGTTATCACAATATGGCTACACAAACCCCAAAAATTATTGCCGTCAACACCCGGATGCTCATCTCAGATCGACTCGATGGTATCGGCAACTTTGCTCATGAGACCCTCTCACGCCTCGTAGAGGCCCATCCTGACGTGCAATTTTTGTTTTATTCAGACCGACCGCTAGCGCGAGCATTTCAGTATGGACCCAATGTGACAACCCATACACTCTATCCCCCGGCCCGCCATCCCCTCCTCTACCCACTCTGGTTTGACTGGCTCGTCGCACAACGCCTCAAAAAAGATAAACCTGACCTCTTTCTCTCACCCGATGGCCTCACGTCTCGAGCGATCAAGACCCCGCAGCTCCCCGTGATCCACGATATCAATTTTGAGCACCACCCGGAGTATATGCCTTTTTGGTATCGCTGGTACTACCGTACTCGCATGCCTCGCTCAGCTCGGCTCGCAACCCGCATAGCCACGATCTCTGAGTATAGCCGCCAAGACATTGCTAGATCATATGATGTAGACCAACACAAGATTGATATTGTCTACAATGGCGTCGCCGAGAGATACCACCCAATCTCATCCGAAGCCAAAGCAGAGACACAAACACAGTATTCAGAAGGTCAGCCGTACTTCCTCTTTGTCGGATCTCTCCACCCAAGAAAAAATCTTGGTACCCTCCTCCAAGCCTTTGACCAGTACAAACAATCACATCAAACAGATCACAAACTCGTCATCGTCGGTGCATCTTTTTGGGGAGCCGACGCGCTCCAAAGAATCCATAGCGCTATGACTCACAAAGACGATGTCGTCTTCACTGGTCGCGTCGATGATGACACGCTCGTCAAGTTGTATGGCGCTGCGACAGCACTCACGTTTGTCCCGCTCTTTGAGGGATTTGGTGTACCAATGATCGAAGCGATGAACGCTGGCACTCCCGTCCTCGCAGCTGATGTCACCTCGCTCCCCGAGATCGCAGGGGACGCTGCGCTCTATGTAGACCCGACAGATATACAAGCTATCGCAAAAAACATGCACGCGCTAGCAAGTGATGAAACGCTCCGAGACACCTATATCAAAAAAGGCCTTGCACGTGCACAAGCCTTTTCTTGGGATCAGACTGCTGAGCTACTGTGGCAGTCCATCGAACGCGCTATCGCCACTCCTGAAACTGAACCTTCCCGGTAAGTCGCTCGACGACACCGACCGGATAGCCAATCATCTTGGCAAGGTCACCGTAGCCTACGACAACAGGGACAAGTATCATCCCAACAGCGCGAAAGATCATTGATCGCCCAGCACTATACACGGCCAACCGCTGCCAGAATTTTTTCATATACATTGCAGCTCCGAGGAGTACCGGTACGAGCCAGTACGACCAAAGGCTCGGCACCGCAAGAAGACAGACAAGTAAGGTACCATACACGGCGTAGCGGATGAGCTGGCGTTTTATATGCAGCTTGCCATGCCCGTCACTCTTGGTATAGCGGTAGAGCTGTTTGCCGTAGGCAGCCAGACTCGGCCGCGGCCGCCAACCGACGAGCGGCGTGTTGTCACTCTTGAGCGTCGTCCCTTGCCTCAAGATCACCTTGTCAAAAATAATATCTTCACAGATCGGGATCCACTCTGGATAGCCACCGGCAGCCTGCCAGACCGACTTGGTAAAGGTAACGGATCGACTCGACGGAAGCCATAGCCCACGAAACTCTCGTGGTGCTGGCGTCGTCGCGGCAGCGAGCAAGAGAGGCAGGAGGCCATCCGTCTTCTCGAGCCAAGGAAAAAACGCTGTCGAGGCAAAGGCTGCATCTCCAGCACGAAGAGGGGCGGTGAGTTGTTTGAGCCAGTCGGACTTGTACACGCAGCCAGCATCGGTCACAGCGATGATCTCATGCGAGGCCTTGGTGATCGCATAGTTGCGACCAGAAGAAATATTGCCTGCATGCTGATAGACCTTGATCAAATCTGACGCTTGCTCTTGGAGCCATTCCCACGTGCCATCGGTTGACCCACCGTCGACGATCACAATCTCATCCGGCTGCAATGACTGCGCACGGATACTCGCAAGCCACGCTCCGAGTCCAGCGTGTTCGTTTTTGACGGTGATGATCAGACTGATCATACAGCCTGTTTCTTTTTGCGGGCTACCATATGGATGGTGTCACCAAGATTGAGCGGGATAGAAAGGTTGGCGAGTGCGGTCTTTTGGATGGCATTGGCAAGCGAACCAAACAGCTTGAACTTGGTCCAACTCTGCAGCGCGCGCAAGATATATGGCGGCGTAAACTTTTTGCCGTGTGATCCGACGTAGATCACCTCAAAGCCCTGTTCGGCGAGAAGTCGAGTGAGATTGTCAGGCGTAAAGTAAAACAAGTGTTGTGGTGGGACAAACGCATGCCACGAGGCGCCCCAAAACCGCGCCCAGAGACTCGCTGCGTTTGGTGTGGTGAGCGCGAGGAGTCCCCCATCATCAAGTACCGTGTGCATATTTTTGACCGTGAGACGGGGATCTTTGACGTGTTCGATCACATCATATATGGCGACGGCACTATAGCACGCGTCTGGCAACGGCTCATGATCAAAGTCACCAGCACGGACATCGATACCTTTTTTTCGAGCTTCACTCGCCGCATAGTCAGAAATGTCGACGCCAGCGACCTCCCACCCTCGTTCGCGAGCAAGTTCGAGATAGTATCCTGTTGCAGCACCTACTTCAAAAAGTGTTTTCTTGGCATCACTGCCCAACCAGTTTTCGAGCATCTCGAGGTCTTTGACGAGACGCTGCTTGGAGGCTTCTTTGTCAGCATCATAGTCCATGTACCCATCTCGACTCGTGTCACCAGTAAAGTATCCCTCATCATAATATGGAGACAGATCTTCTGGCACATTTTCGACCGCCATCAAATGACAATCAATACAACGTCGAATGTGAAATCCGTCTTTGGTAGCATACGGTTTGGTCGGTGAATGGCAGATGTGACAGGTCATAATTTTTTGATAAGAAATACACCGTACTTGTACGTATAGCTTGGTCGGCGAAGTGCACGTTCTTTGAGTGATTTGAATGTTGGTTCGAGTGGGACAGAAAGATACTCTTCTACGATCTCGTACCCCTCTGGAAGCCGATCATATGGAGACACACCTTCGACAGGTCCATCAAATCCGGTCGCGACAAACCACACCTCAGTACCCGGCTCAGTCACAGGAAGTTCATACCACTCCAGTGGTTCGAGATCACGAAACGTCGACTCACGATAAAAGTTGAACAGTCCCACACCCGCATCATTGGTCATCGCGAGGTACTGTCCCGGCTCACGACGCTCCTCGATAAAGGTAAACGAGTCAAACGTGCGGAAGTAGCTCGGGTTGAGATAACTCTCAGCGCTATAAAACCGCCCAAGCGCAATCAGGGCCACGATGATCCAAAGCGCATACACGCCCTGACGAATCCGCCGCCACGGCAATGACTCGATAGCAAGGACAAACGACATGATAAGAAGTGGATACGCGACGTAACCAAACTTGGGATAGACGATGAAATTATACCGTGGATTGGCGACATTGATAAACAGTGTGTTGAGAACAATCACTCCGATGGCCAATCCTGGGACATACCAGTCGAGTGCTCGACGCCAGCGAGAGCGTACGTAGCGTACGCCCCCTACCCCCGCAGCGATGAGCACCAGCACGCCAAGCCCAAAAGGCACCACCTCCCACGGAAAGATATGCTCCGCAAAGAGATAACTATAAAAATGAAATGCTGTCCCGCCAATAATATTGACGAGACCATTGCCGAGGTTGTTGAACACATCAAACTGTCCATCACCTTGGATAAAGATACGGTGGTAGAGAAACCAGACCATCGGGCTACACACGACCCCAACACTGATATGCCCGAGGAGCCAGTGGTAGGCTTTGACCGGTTGGCGTTTGAAGACAACGCTCCCAAAGTACATGAGCTGGGTCACTATGACGAGATAGATAAACGGTGGATAGTCACTGTACCCAGTCAGCGCCACACCAAAAAGAAACCACAGCCAGTGACGTCGGGAGAAGCCTTGTTTGTACAGGAGATAGAGATGATAGAGTGCAAACAATGAGGCAAACGCCGCCATGGTGTGATACCGCGCCATCTGCGAAAGAAGAACAAAGTTGGCTGACAATGCTGTCAGTGCAGCGGCTGTCACCGCCATACGCTCCTTGCCAGTGACGGCTTGCATCAGGCGATACACCAGCCAGACGATCCCTATCCCAAAGAGCGCCGATGGCAGCCGCACCATAAACTCGCTTTGGGGAAGAATCCAACTCGTAAAAAGGACGGAGAAATAATAGAGCGGCGGATGGTTGTCTGGGTTGTAGAAATACTCATGCACAAACTCGCCGGCAGTCATCGGTAGATACTGCAAGACAAACGTCTCGTCCATCCAAAACGTCCGATACTCAATCCGAAAAAAAACAAGCGTCGCAGCAAAGGCCAGCAAAAACACTAACATGCGATGTTGTTTCCACCAGTGTTTCATAGCTATTTTATTTTGCTATAGGTCTCACGGTTCTCCCAGAATGTATCCCAGAAACAGATTGGATTGCGGTTGCAAGACTCGAGAATATCAAAGAGTCGCGCATAGCGAAGAGTGTGCTGTAGGGCAAACGGCGTGATAGCCACAAGGACAATATAGGCAATCACTAGGCCTCGGTGGATCGGTCGCTTGGCCGCAGCATACCAACGCGAAAGCTGCCACGCGACAAGCGGGATGATGATCCAGGCAGAGATGAAGACCGTGCGTGAGATGAAGATCGGCCAGGCAAAGTACGAAATCCCCGGTGCAATGATCGCAATACTATACACGCGAACCGCAAGCGGCCATTCGCGCCACTTGCGAATGAGGAAGAAGACAGCGATGAGGAACACCGGCCAGAGCCAGTGAAATGAGGTTGCGTTGACCCCGGCCCACTTGATCGGGGTGTAGGCATAGCGATACACATCCCAGTTGTACATGAGCCAGTCACGCGAGCTAAAGCCGGCTTCGTGACCACGGAGCTGGTTGGATACGAGCGTGACAAAAGGGAGCACAGAAAAGAGGAGAAATGCGCGAATACGTCGTGCCCAACTGATCGGCGCCAACAGCAAGAGCCACGCCATAAAGAGCGCGCCCATGGCACCAGACTCTTTGACGAGCATGCCAAACCCGACAGCTGCGCCACCGAGGTAGAGCCAGAGATCACGATGTGGCTCTTCGTTGTACCAGCGCCAACATGCATAGAGCGAAAGCGCAAAGAAAAAGTAGCCACCAATATCCCAGACCTGCGTCAGGTTGTAGCGCACCATCGCATACGCTGTGGTGATGAAGAGGCCAGAGACAAACCCAACAAACTGACTCTGAAAGACCCGGCGTACGAGACCATAGCTGAGCATCACGGTCCCAAGATAAAAAAGCACATTCATCACCAGCATCACTCCCTCAGGAGAAAACCCGCGCAATAGCGTGACAGACAGCACAGGATAGAGCGGGTTGAGATAGCGGTTGAGATGCAATGGCGCATCAGCGACACCACGAAAGGCGTGGATCACATCGATAAACTGCTCTGTGTCATTGTTGGGATGAAAACCAAACAACTGCAAGTGCACCGCCAGGGCCACCAGCGCAAGGACAAAGAGCGAGAACGCTGGACGTTCTCGCCACCATCCGAAATGGATACGAAGTTGTTTAATGAAAGATGCCATATTTGAGGATACAATATACGACGCGCACACCGTCTTTCCACCCGATCTTCTTGCCTTCGTCATAGGTGCGGCCGTTGTATGAGATACCTACTTCGAAGATCTTCACGCCTTTTTGGCGCGCGATCTTGGCGGTGATCTCAGGGTCAAACCCAAAACGATTCTGCTCCAGCTCAAACTTGTTCATTACTTTGGCACTGACCAATTTGTAGCATGTCTCCATGTCGGTAAGGTTGAGATTGGTAAACATGTTGGAGAGAAGGGTGAGGAACTGGTTGCCCTTGTAATGCCAAAAGTACACGACGCGGTGTGCATAGCCACCCATAAAGCGAGATCCGTACACGGCATCTGCACCGTACTTCTCTACGGGTGAAAGGAGTCGTGGATATTCTGACGGATCATACTCGAGGTCAGCATCTTGGACGAGGTAGTAGTCCCCTGTCGCTGCCTTGAACCCTGTCCGCATCGCGGCGCCTTTGCCTTGGTTCTTTTCGTGGTAGACCACCGTGTGACGGTCTTCATACTGCTTGAGGAGATCCGTTGTGCCATCAGTGGAGCAGTCTTCGACGAGGACGATTTCTTTGTCCCAGCCAGGGAGTTCCACTGATTCGACACGTTTTACGAGTGCTTCGAGTGTGTGGAGTTCGTTGTAGACAGGAATGACGATGGAGAGTTTCATACAAGTGATCGATAAACGTTAGCGAGCTGGTCGGCGTAGTGTTGCGCTTCAAACTTTTTGGCTTCGACGACACATCCAGCTTTGATCTTGCCGTACGCGTCGGCGTCGTCGAGCACGACGAGCGCGTCCGAGAGGGCCACTGGATGCGCTGGTGGAACGTAGTGTCCGGCAGTCCCAGCGACTTCGGGGATCACGCCACAGGTCGTGGAGAGCACGGGGACGCCTGACTGGATTGCTTCGCCGAGCACATAGCCAAATTGTTCTATCCAGTCTGGCTTTGGCACGCTCCCGAGGATCAGGAGTTTGGCCAGCGGGTACAAGCTGATCAGGTCCACGTATGATATCTGATCCAAAAAGATGATCTCCTTGTCATACATGCCCCAATCTTTGGCGAGCCGGACCAGGTTGGCAAACTCAGGACCGTTGCCTACCATCACGAGGACCTTTGACGCGCTGTTCTGCGTCTTGCGCATATAGCGCCGCCACGCGTGGATGACATCATAGACGCCTTTTTCTTTTACCATTCTGTTGACGACCAGATACACATCTTTGCCTTGCAGCCTTGCTTGGTATTCTGCTTTGGCTTGGGCGACTGGTGGGACGATCCCAGGCACCATGACTTGGATTCTTGATTCGTCGACGCCCTGATCTATGAGGAGTTCTGCTGCATCAGTCGTTGTCGGAAGAAACATATCAACCCCTTTCACATTGGTCTCGACGATATGAGCCAGTCTGTCACGCCAATACTTTGGCGGCATCTTGAACCCTGGCCAGTAGTTGTATTCAAATTTGCCAAACACGTTTTCCCAAACGATAGCGACCACTTTGTGTCCGTATTTCTTTTTTGCCTGCACGGCTTGGTAGGTGTAATAGTTGAACGTCTCTCCAGCATGCACGATATCAAACCCCTTGAGTTTTTCTTCTATCCCAAACCAGCGCTGGTACTGACCGAGCGCATACTTGTATCCATGCTTGGTAAACACATTATCCGTCGTCGCTCTCACATTGACGAGCTTGTGTGGCATGCTTGACTGCGGGTAGACATTTCCTTTGGTCATAAAGACTGTCTGCTCGATCTCAGCCGGCAGATAATCCCACATCTTGGTCTCTCTGTCTGAGAGCCCATTTCCTCTCATTTGTGCTACTCGAATAGTCATATTATAGGTGTGTTGAGGCAAGTGGTGCGAGCTGCTCACGATGCTGCTCATACCACGCGATAGTACGCGCGACCCCGTCTTCAAACTGGACTTCTGGATGGAACCCTAGGGACAAAAGCTTGCTCGAATCAAGATACTGATCAGGAACTACTGACGGAGAATCAGTCACCAGCTTTTCTACCGCGGGTGCATCAGGAAAATGTGATCGCAAGGTATCGATAACATTCTCGAGTGAATGAATCGCATTGCATGACTGCACTTGTTCGAGCGCCAGCTGTGCGCATGATCCAAGATTGTACACCACATCTCCGTATGCTTTTCCTTGGGCATGACTAGGTGCAGAGAGCGACTCAGCCACCATCAAAAAGCCACGCACCACATCATCGATGTACATATACTCGAGCAGGATATCCTTGCTCTCTTGGACGATCTGCGGCGCAAGCCCGTTCATGAGTCGCATGAGTGTCCGTGGAAACAACCGAGAAAAATTCATGTCTCCAGGACCATAGACATGGCAAGATCTGAGCACGGCCAGCGAAAGTCCATATTGTGACGCGTACGACTGACTGAGGACATCAGTACAGACCTTGGATGCGCTGTAGGTATCGAGCCCGCGCAAGGCATATTGTTCTTTGTAGGGGACACCTTCTTTGGATTCACCCGTAAAGTTGCCGTAGGCTTTGTACGAACTTGCGATGAGGACTCTTGGGATGTTGCGTGTCCGAGCGACCTCTAGCAGATTGAGCGTTCCTAGGACATTGTTTTCTATCGCATGCTTTGGGGCATTTCTCGCTTCGCCGACGATCGACGTCGCTGCAAGATGAAATACCGTGTCTATCAGATGCTCATCACACACTCTCGCAGAAGCGTCATAGTCAAGCGAATCAATCTGCTCTACCATCGGTGACTGGCCAATGTGGTCTTTGCCTACAATCATTTCTCGCACATCCTCTGCACGTGCCTGCCGTACGGTAACCACAACATAGGCTCCTTGACGCAGCAATGCTTTGACAATGTGTGTTGCCACAAAACCATTTCCACCGGTTACTAGTACCCGTTTTCCATGCCAGAATGTTGAGTCCATACTATATGTTATCTCGGTCCTTTGTTAAGCTGGCGATCTTCATGCCAAGTTTGTATTGATAATATGCAGCTTGGATACTGACAACAAAACCATAGTATCCATCGCGCCAATTGCTCCGCCATGTCGCCAAGAAATACTTTGGCAGATTGATCATGGCATGCCGACGCGGATGCGCCAGATAGTCTGCTAGCCAAGACGTGAATGCGTCAGGAATGAGCGCTTCATTGTACTTGTCGAGGCCATCATACCCGAGGAGAAACTGTTTGGCATCACGATCAAGCCGTTTGGCCAATTGACCAGAAAATCTCGCAAATGAAACTTTGTTCTGCTCAGGTTGGTGCTCCAGCACCAGTGGCTTTTTGCAGCCTGGGCCGACCGTCTGCAACGAATAGTTGTGCAGCCCGATTGCCCACGTTTTTGGCTTGTAAAAGAGGGTCGCGCGATAATTGCTCATGGTCACATAGCGCTCTCCATCCCAGAGCGGCCAGAGAAAGCTATATGCGCCACATGTGGGGTCTACTATAGCAGCGGCCAACCATTCTTTCAATTCAGCAGAGAGAAATTCGTCCGCGTCAATCATAAAGACCCAGTCATTTTTGGCCTGGTTGAGTATAAAAATACGATGGGGGTCACTCCCATACTGCCGCTCCCCGACGTGCACCTGGGCCCCATACCCCTCGGCGATCTCTAGTGTCCGGTCCTCGGCCGGCCCATCATGCACCAGGATGATCTCATCAGCAACATCCCGGATACTCGCGAGGCACCGAGCGATCAAGGCTTCTTCTTTGTAGGCAACGATGCCAAAGGTGATCTTGGTCATAATAGGGTCATTGTACCCTGTAGCGAGGTGGAGATCAATACATATAGTGCCAAAAAAAAGAGACCCCCACCGAAGTGGGAGCCGGGCCCGCAAATGGGGCCAAAGGCCGCTCGCCAGGCATTGCTACCGAGCGAGGGAAAGAAAAGAGCGTTGACCTCAGTGTTGCCTCACGGCAAGGCCTTGGTCAGGGGGTGACGGGGATGAACCGAACCTCGTACACGTCGAGGACGTGGTCAGAGGAATACGGGGTTGCTGGTCGTTGGCCATGACCAGCGATCCTGAGGTGGGTATTGCCAGTCATGTTGTAGACAAAGCTGCCTTCGCAGTACTCTGTCGGTGTGCTCACCACTCGACTGGGGAAGGTCACGCGTGCGTTGCCGTACCCTCCATCGAGAAAGAAGCTCACCGGACTAGAGCCCGTCGCATAGGTCACGCAGAGCTGGTACGACTGACCAGGTTGCAAGATCTGTTGCGGCGAGTTCATATTCTTGAACACCGTCGACCCCGGATCGTTATCCGAAAGTCTCAGGTACCCTCCGGGCATCCCCATTGGCTGCGGATAGCCACCGTACGTGCTACCGACCATCGACCAGTCATCCACTGTCTCGACGATATCCGGACCCAGTCCCGAGTCCGGCGCACCAGCGTCGACGAACCCTGCATCCATCACTCCCCCATCCACCTGCGTGGACTGGTTTGTGTTGCTTTGCTGATACGTCAGGCGAAGTCGAGGCTTCAGACCACCGTACGTCGGGTCTGGTGCCTCGGAGCTAGCAAAGTTGACGGCTTGACCAGCCGTCTGATCAGGCGTGATGAAGATACCACCAGCGAAGAGGGCTCCGCTGTTGTATGCACTCGTCACGTCGATCGGTGCCATGTACTGGTCCTTCCCGCTCGGAGCGGGAAGCGTGTTGGGCGTGGCTCCCGTCGGCACGTTGGCGTTACTATACGCCTGGCCAAACGAAGGCTCCGTCCAGGTCACGTTGCTCGTCACTTCGCCCCAGCGCATGCTCGTCATGTTGCCAGGGACGTTCAGCACGTAGAGGTCCAGCTCGGCTCGCACCACTTGCGTGGGCAGGCCGGTCTGGTCTGTCATCTTCAGCACCGCATACCGCGTGAAACCCGCGCCGCCGGGGGAGATATAATAGAAATCACTCCACCCGTTATTCGAGAGCGTCACGTCCATGTCGGCGCTATTGCTGTCCGTCAACTCGACGGTCATGCTGCTCGGGCCGGCATCGACACTTCCTGCGTCGAAAGCCCCAGCGTCTACGACACCTGCGTCAATGCCGCCACCACCAGCCGGAGCCGGATACGTGACGACGAGACGAGGTCGGAGACCACCCCACGTTGGATCAGGACCTTCGGTGCTGGTGAAATTCACCGCGTGGCCGCCGGTCTGATCTGGTGAGATGATGATCCCGTAGCCGAAGAGCGTCCCACTGTTGTACGCAGTGGTGACGTTGACATCGATATACGCTCCCTTCGCCGAGGGCATTGGGATACTGTTGGTAAGACTTCCGGACGGTAAGTCGTGATCCGTCACCGAAGTGGCAGGTTCACTCCAATCCCGGTTGGTGATCTCACCCCAGTGCATACTCGTCATGTCTCCAGGCACATCAGCGACGTAGAGTCGCAACACAGCCCGCGTCGCCGACAGCGGCATACTTCCTCGATCCGTGACCTTCAGGTACACGTTGCGAGTGAAGCTGCCAGTGCCACCGGGGGCGATGAGCCCCTCGTTGGACCATAGACCTGTGTTCGAGTATGTGTGCACATCCTGTGCGTTCATGTCTGTCAGCTCGATGTCCATCGTCGTCAGCGGGACATACACACACTCCTGGCTCTCCGCTGGTCCCACAGCCTCCTGGCTTGAGCAACCGTTGGTCGGTGGCAGACACGTGCGTGTCTGAGATCCACCGGACGAGTTGGAGGTGTCTTGCTCGCAAAGGCTCCAGCCACCGAGGCTGTCGCAGTCCCAATCACTCGACGTGCAGGCCGGAACCGTCACGTCGTAGAAGACCGAGCCGGTGGAGAACCACTGCCCGGCGTAGTTTAGCCTTGTACGCACTTCGTATTGTCCAGGAGTGTTGAAGCTCTGCGATGATGACACCGACTGCCACGCGATGCGTGGCGAGATCGATGTGTTGAAGCGGATCTCCGTGTTCTGAAGCAGTCCGTTGTGATATGTCGAGGCTTCGACTTGCATTGGGCCAGCCTGCGACAGGCCAAAGGCCGTAAGGTCGAAGCTTGCGGTGTCTCCGATGTTGAGATTCGTGCTTCGGTCGGCACACGTCAGCTGGCTGTTGACAGTGACGTATCCTGACTTGCACGGTCTGGCATATTGATACCCCTTGATGTGTTGATTAGACAGCAACTGAACCGTGCCGTCTCCGTTGACAGTAAAGGCTTGCGTCTCCAGCAGCTGCGTGCTCCCGTTGCCACTCGCCCAGAGCTCCATCTCCCAGTTGCCTGGGAAGACGTTGTTGTAGTACCACCATGACCACCAAATCCCACTGCTGGGACCGATGGTCGGCATGTTGAACCGATCATATTCGATACCGTTGACCCGGACCACCATCTCTTGCGAGTATGTGTGTCCGTCCGGCTTGTTGACCTCGATGTACCCTCGTGCAGTGTCACCCATGTTGAAACTCGTCCGCGCAGGGCAAGAGCATCCACCGGAGTTGCTGCACGACGGATGCGAGGCGCAAACCGACTGGTCGTATACGGTGAGAGCGGTGGGCACCTGACAGATCGCCTGGTTGCACACCAATCCGTTCGCACACTGTGAGTCCATGGCGCACGGACCCGCCCCGGCGTTGCACCGAGTGCTCGTCGTACACGTGGGTCCCGAAGGGACCGACGCATATGCCGAGTACGAAGCCATCGCTCGGTCGACATGAGCAATCGTAATCACCTCACTCACAACTTGCGGCGTTCCGCTGTTGTCGAGATTGGCAGCTGCGTCAAACACGTATGCTACCTCTTCGAGCACGCGTGGGTCACTCGAGGGGAGGTTGCGACAGTCTGTCTTGCTCAGGTTGCACGAATTCCCACTTGAGGTCGTGAGAAAATCGATACAGGTCCTGATATGCAGTTGCTCGTAGCCAAACGACGACAGATAGCTGACCGGACTGCTGAGAGCCGGCCAAACGTATGCCGTGCCACCGTTCCAGCGCAAGCGCGTGGTGGTGTCGTTGCCGTTGGCATCCTTGACGTAGTACGGGCCGTCGTAGTGATTGAGAGCGATCTCTCGATCATTCACACCATCTCCCTGCCAGGCCACTCCGACCAGGCACAGACCATGACCTGCATCTTGGACATTGCTGTAGTGACCGACCATCCGTACAGGTTGGAAGGCACCGTTCACGACGTCCTCACCAGGCTTGAGGGCCCGGACAGCGGATCCGACACTGATCGTCCCTGGCCCATTCGGATTGGGACGACTCGCGTTGGCGCCAGTGCGTGGATACTCAGTGCATTCGGCCGTGTGGTTGTTGCTCGCGCTGGGGTACTGTGTCAGGTCGCCCAGACACAGGTTGTTGGCACTCCGTTCAGCCGTGAAGCTGGTGGGAGGAGCCATATTATCTGGAATGAACTCCAAAGGATCCTCGTAGTCATCCCAAATCGCATTTGGACATGTAGCAGAAGGATATCCTCCCCAATACCAATGCCCACAGGCATACTCGTTGTTTGAGCTTATATACCCTCCCTTTCGGATAGTCATGTGCACATGAGGCGCCCAGTTTGAGCTACTCGCACAACTAGAGTAGCTAGGCCCACGATCCCCGTAGCAATTAACCTGCGCTGGAGCTAGATATCCGATGATTTCACCCATTTGTACTGAATCACCATCTTGCACCTGAAGGGCTTCAGTTGCAGTGAAGGGTGTTGGGATCATATGGGGGTAGCTACTCCCGTATAGGTGGGGGTACATGTGCCCAAGGAGAATCGATACACATTCACTTTGTGCCGTTAGACACTCAATGATTGCGGTTCCACCGTAGGCGTTGTTCCACCCGGCCTTCTTGACGATGCCACTACATGGAGCCCGCACAGGCTCACCGATGTTTGTTGCACCGGGTCCTCTTGTTGTACGACCGTCAACACCCGTGTGACCAGACTGGTAACACGTACTTCTATAGCCGCAAGACATATGCCAATTGTCAAGCGGCCAACGAAACGAACTTGGCTGGAGTCTTGAATCGCAAGCAGGTCTCTGCTGTGCGTAGCCTTCATTCTGAAGGAAGAACACACTTAGCATCACCAGCAGCATTCCTAGCTTTTTCAAAGCTTTTTTCCTTTCTTAAGTTGTTTACAACAGAGAAACTCTGTTGCCCGGTTATTCACCGGAAACTAGGGACAAGCAAGTCAGTTTCCGGAAAACAAACTACTTACCAAGTAGACGTTCTGCAAAAATTATCTTATCTTTTTCGTCTGTTTCTATAGTCATTTCTTCAAGTCCATTTTCTATGCTTTGAACAGTTGCGAGAAGAGATTTTTCAGAGGTGTTATCATATAAAATCCTAAACGCAACAACGCCTCTTTTTGTTTCCTTAACAATTTTTATATCGCCAGCAGGCCCTGCATCACGAAACGTTGCAGGGTCTAAATAAGCAGAAATAACCATACCATTTTTTTCCTCACAATGTATAGTTTCAGTTCCTTCAGTGCCACTGCATGAGAACTTTCCGCCTCTCATATGGTAATATGGAACTTCTTTTCCTTCCCTAAAATCAATCCATACAGTTTTTTTGTTGTTGCTACTTAGGTAATACTGCCTTGAATTTTCGTTATCAGCAATAATTTCAATCTCCCAATTTTTGGGATATCTAAAACTTACTCCCAACTCCTTGTTCTCATACGTTTTCCACGTACTGGTATCCAAAAACTCATCCATAGCCCGGTCTTCACTTGGTGTTTCCGTGCTTGTGCTATTTAGCTCAGTCGGCTCCTGCACTACAGGAGTATTAGTAGCTGGTTCAGGGCTTTCGTTCATAGCTACATACCCAATAAGCCCCACGGTCACAAGACCAAGGAGAACTAAGGCGAGGATAGTGATTTGTTGCTTTTTCATATGTATAGAAAAGTAATTGCTGAATGACACTACCAGTATATCACATTTATGTCAAGTGTTTTTGGCTATATTTAGTGAAGATACTTTCAGTCTGGCTCCAAAATACCGCTAGACTTATGGAGCCGGCTAGAAGCTCCTTCACTCCCCCCTTTTAGAAGAAATTCGACAGGATCTATGAGGTCTAGATAGTACCAATATTGTACTATGTTGTCAAGTTTTTATGGTAAACAAAGCAAAAAACACCAGAGTTGGTGTTTTTTACGCCACCTCTCCCCTCCGGCTCTGCGCGCGATGATCGAGGTAGTCTTTGATTTTTTGGATAAACTTGCCTGGACGAGCCAGGAGAAGGCGGATCTGCTCGGCAGTGCTCGGTGGAGCAAATTCCCAGGCGAGTCGGCGTTGGTATTCTTCACGATAGTCTACGATCATCTCTCCAGTCACCGCAAACGGTACCGCTTGATACCGCGCGTTGAGGTCGTCAGAGGCGAGCCCCTTGGCATGTGCCAGCTCGACGATGATGCGTTCGAGTTGTCGTGTCATCGTTGCAGGATCATTGAGTGTGACCGACTGATCGTGTCCTTCTGCTCCCATGGCAGCTGCTTCTTCTGGGTGGGCAGCGAGCCACGCAACCGCGCGGGCAAACGACTGCGGCGTATTGGCAACGATGCCGTTGAACAGGTGTGACACCTGCTCGAGCTGTCCGTTGTCTCTGGTCGGTGTCGAGTTAACGACAACAGGCTTGCCCCAGTAGTAGGCTTCGTTGATCGCGTTACCATTGCACTCGCCGATCTTGGAGCTGTGCGCGAGCGTGTCGATGGTCTGATAAAAGAGATGCAGTCGCGCCTGGTCGTCGAGCCGATCAATGATGATGACATGATCTGCGTAGGAGCTTCGTGCGATCTTGCGTTTACGAGACTCAGGTACTCCAACGATGACGAGGCAGATGTTTGGGATGAGCTGCACGAGGTGTGGCATCATGTCGAGGATGAGATCGCTCCATTTTTCTATCCGTGGCCGACCGACCTTGCCGATGACATACGCGTCCGCTGGGATGCCGAGCTCAGTACGAAAGGCTGCGATCTCAGCTGACGACGCGAGGTATTGATCGAGCGCTTCACGGTCGATCATATTATAAAAGACTTTGTGCTTGGCCGCATCAAATGGCACACCAGACGCTGGCAGGTACCGCTCATTGATATGCATCATGCACTGAAACATCGAACTACTGATAACCGGCTCGAGCGTTGGATCATATTTGGAAAACACATTCTTCTCGATGACGATGAGATCAGGATTGGCTTCACGCGCCTTGGTGACGAGCTCGGTTTCAAATGCCACCGTGCCACCTGAGCGATGCAGGTGCAACACGTCAATCTTTCTCTCCGCAATATATCGAAGACAATCATCGACATCACTATCACTCACATGATACGGGATGCCAGCTGCCTTGATCTCTGGCTCGAGTGGTCCCCCACCCTGATACCCCAAGATAGAGACATCAAAAATTTCCTTGTCCATGTGCTTGGCAAAGGTGAGCATATTGCGTGGACCTCCAGCGTGAATGAGGAGGCCGTGGACGGCGAGGACATTTATTGTTGGTAGCTCTGTAGCCATAGTTTTGTATTGAGGAGACACCAGATGTGATTGCTGTAGTCCGCTTTGCCTGCTTTGTGGTCGGTGATGAGTTGCTCGATCACTGTCCGGTCAAACTTGTCGTAGAGGATCTGTCCGTCACCGATGAGCTGCTCACGCACGTAGTCATAGAGCTCATGCTTCATCCACTCACCGATAGGGATCCCAAAGCCAGCTTTCTTGCGTTTGACGGTTACCTGCGGCAACTTGTCCTGTACAATCTGTTTCCAGATCCATTTCACATCACCGTCTCGCTGCTTGAAGTGATCTGGGATACTCATGGCAAGCTCTACAAAGTTGTGATCGAGAAATGGTGCACGCGTCTCGAGCGCATAGCGCATAGCAGCAAAGTCGACCTTCATGAGGTAGTCATCCGACAATCTCCCGACACTATCCGCCAACAGTGCGCGGTTGATCGGCCCATAGTCAGCGACAGTGTCAAAGCCTAGCCAGCCATGCATAAGTTCTTCTGATCGACCGATGTTGATCGCTGCTTTCATCTCACTTGTGTATAGGTCATCTTTGCTCAGATAGTATTTGCTTCGTGGCAATGATTTTTTCCAGATGGCGTAGTAGTCGGTGTAGGCCTGCACGAGTGAACCAGAGAGCATCTCCGTACGATAAAAGAGCTTGGCCATCTTTGGATTGCCAGTCTTGGCGAGCATGTTGGCGATGCCAGGGATGAGCCGGGTGCGGACAGCCTTTGGCAATTTGTGAAACGATGCAAGTTGTTTGTAAAAAGAGTGATTGGTGTAGCCGGCAAAAAGTTCGTCGGCGCCGTCTCCGGTGAGGACCACGGTGACATGTTCTTTGGTCAGTTTGCTCATCGCCATCGTCGGCACCGCCGCGTTGTCAAAGAATGGCTCTTCGTATTGGTACGCGAGCTCCGGCAGCATCTCGATCACATTTGGCTCGATCACGATCTCGGTATGCTTGGTCTTGAAGTGCTCCGCAACTGCGCGGGCATATGGGACTTCTGATCCGTACTTGTCATCTTTGAACCCTACCGAAAACGTCCGCACTTCGCCTGGGATGATCTCACTCATGGCGGCGACGACCGAGCTCGAATCAAGCCCTCCAGAGAGAAACGCACCGACGGGGACATCACTGATCATGCGATGTTCGATCGAATCTTTGAACCCATCCCACAGCTGCGTCTTCCACTCGCTGAGACTGCGTGTGTGGTTTTCTTTGGCGTAGTCCGCCGCTTGCCAGTATGGTGCTGTCTCGACAGCGCCATCTTTCCACGTGAGGTAGTATCCAGCTGGCAATTTTTTGATTGCAGCAAATCCTGTTTGTGGGGCTGGCACATATCGGTACGTCATCGCGAGGTCCACTGCCTGCCAGTCGACATCACGCGGGACGCCGGGGTATTCCAAGATCGCTTTGAGTTCAGACGCAAAGACCAGTTCATTCTTGCCTTCATAATATTTGAACGGCTTTTCACCAAGTAGATCTCGGGCCGCAAAGAGCTCTTGTTCTTTTTCGTCCCAAACAGCGTATGCAAACATCCCGTTGAGCTTGGCAAGCGCCTCCTGCGCTCCCCAGACTTCGTGGGCTTTGAGGAGGACTTCACTGTCAGATTCACTCTTGAAGGTATGCCCTGCAGATTGGAGTTCGGCTTTGAGTTCGCGGTAGTTGTAGAGTTCGCCATTGTAGGTCATCACATAGCGACCACTCTCACTGATCATGGGTTGGTGTCCGCCTGGTGAAAGATCGATAATAGAAAGCCGGCGCTGGCCGAGGCCCGCGCGTCCACTCTTGCTGTACCACATCCCTTCATCATCCGGTCCACGATGTTTGATGCAGGTCAGCATCTTCTGAAGTTCTGGGATCTCACTTGGATTGTGTTTGATGATTCCTGCTATGCCACACATATTAGTTCTTTTGATATACGACGAAGTGATCTGTCTCACCTACTTGCAAAAAATTGGTTGCGATCTCGGCACGTACCAGATGCATAAAATTGTCATCTGCTTCTGCTCCCTCTGGAACACCAAAGAAATGACCATGCTTGGCTTTGAGCACCTGACGGACATCTTTGCGTGCCATCGCATCGAGAATATCGGCTTGCCCATCATGTGACATCGAGTACGAAGGGATCAGTGTCACCGGTCTGCCACCGAGCAGATAGTAGAGCGAAAACGTGTCGTCATATACATAGTACGCCTCATCCGAGAGGAAACTGTCAAGCTCTGAGAGCTCATCGACGAGCGCGCGCTCACACCACTCATAGCCGATCATGGTCAATCGCTCGGCGAGAAAGGTTTCATCGCAGCGGACATACGTCGCTGCATCTTTGTGCGCGATGGTCTGCTGGTAGAGGTCCATCGCACTGTAGCGAAAGAAATACATACTCACTGCGAGGATAGTGAGAAAAAACAGCTGCGAAAGACGATACGTCACTGCCGTGACACCAGGACGGATCTCCATCTGCCGCATACACATCGTGATGAAGATAAGGATCGCTGCCGCTATCCCAATGCGACCAATCCCAGCGTCACCAAAGGTCTGACGGTGATAGATAAAGTAGGCTGGGGTCAGCGCCGCGATGTAGACGAACCACTCATGCTTGGCCCATGGCAATGAGCGCCAATGTCGCGCCAAAAAATACACAAGCTGAAACATGACGACAATCGGCAAGTAGTAGATGAGTACTTCCGAGAGCGTCTTCCAAACTGACTCGCCAGGAAACGCTGTGAGAATGTTGAGGTATGGGTTGGTATTGACAAAGCCGCTGTACGCTGTGATCGCACCGAGTTGCGCGCCAAGGTACGTGAGGTATTGTCCCCCCGTCACCCCGAGCGAGATGATCACTGCTACAAGTGGCGCCAATGCCCCGAGGACAAAGAGACGCCAGTCACGCTGCTGCCACGATTTGAGGAGGGTAAACACGCCATAGACCACAGAAGAGACCACTATCGTGTCAGCAGTCCCAGCCCATAGGACAAAGAGATAGACACCTGTCACGCCCAAGAACCACCGCTGCTTGGAAGCAGCCAGGACATCCCACACGACCTTGGTCACTGCGAGCGTGACAAATGGCAGGACAAACCGAAAGACATTGCGATGCAGCGTCGGGCTGAGAATCGGCTGGAGGTACAAGAGAAGAACAAACAGAAATGTTCGCCATCGATGCTTTGGCGTCGGAATGATCGCCGCAATGGCCAAGTACAAGATGAAAAGAAGTAGTGGATGAAAAATCCCTTTGAAGAGTGGCAGCGACATGCCAATACTTGAGGCAGCATCAAGCATGATGAGGTTGCCAAACGAATACGGGAAGAGCATATCAAACTCGCCGGACTGCAACTCGACCAACCCACCGAGATTGTAAAACTCTTCGCTGGTAAACGACCGCGAATCAAACACTCGCTCGGCAAAAAAGACATTGGCAAACCCAAGCAAGATAAGAACCACTAAGAGTTTGCGCCACTCCCCACCGCTCAACCGCGGGAGACCTTTTGTCGAGGCTACGGTCGTGACTGGATCAGCAGTCTTGTGACGCACACTCGCGATGAGGCCAAAGAGCCCACCGAGCGCAATGAAGAGGACGTAGAGAATGACGGCCTTGCCTACTGAGTAGCCCACCACCGTGGTAGCCGAAAACACTCCTTGTCGGAGTGCCTCCTCAGCGTCGGTAAACGGGACAAACGATGCCACCCAAACCAGCGCGGTGCTTATAATATGCGTCAAAAGGATAGTCATACGGTAGACGCTGCGATAGTTTGCGTGAGACCATCCTCTAGTGAGGTCTCCGCCTGCCAATGAATCTTGTGGTTGTGTGAGAGGTCAGCGATGCTTTCTTTGATCTCTTGCTCACGGTACGGGAGCTCTCCCCACCCAAGTGATGACGTACTATGTGCAAGGTTCTTCATCATCTCGACGGATTCTTTGATACTGGTCGACTGCCCGGACCCGATGCCAAACTCTTCGACTTTGCCAAGGTGTTCGAGGTGTTCGAGAGATTTTACAAATGCATTGACGACATCTCCGACGTAGACAAAGTCGCGACGCTGTTCACCCGGCGTGAGTGCGATGTGTTCATTTTTCTTGAGTCGTTCGATCATCGTGGGGACAAACTTTTTGCTGCTGTCATGTGGCCCATAGATTTGCTCAGCGCGCAGGTTTACAAATTTCATGGCCGTGTTTTCGATGAAGATCTTGGCGGCTTCGGCAAAGGTCTTCTTGCTCAGCACATAACACCGCTCGCCTGGCTTGAGTCCCATCTGTTCGTGAAAGAACGTGTCCGTATTGATAAAGCCTTTGACCCCATTGTGGATCCCTTGCTCAAGTACTTTGAGCGGAAACATGATATTGGATTCCATCACGTCACTAAACGCCTCACCGCTGCGGCCATAGCAGGTCGCCGTGTGCATGATGACGGTGACTTGGTGATCCGTCAGCGCCTGCCCGATCGTCTCACTATCATAAAAAAAGAGCCGCGGATGATCTTGCAGATCTTCGATACGATGAAAACTCGAACCTGCTCGCTTGCTCGCCACGACGGTGTACCCGGACGCCAAAAGTGCTCGCAAGAGATGCGAACCAAGAAAGCCAGTGGCGCCAGTGAGAAGGACCGTCGTGTGCTGCGGCATAGGAGTGATTATTTCTTCAGCTTATACGTGATGAGGTTGTAAAAAAATTGCACGCAGTCTTTGGCACGGACGTTGGTCTTGCCATGTTTGCGCTCACGGAAGATGATCGGCAGTTCTTTGATCTGATCTCTTTTCAATATTCGGGAGACTTTGATCATGATCTCTGCATCGATAAACCAATCGGTATACCGGAACGGACGTATCTGTGAAAGCAGTTCGCGACGAAAGAGTTTTGGTCCTGAGTTGATGTCACGGGTAAACACCCCATACAAGAGACGAAACATAAGCTGATAAAACCCACTGACGAGCACTCGAAGCCCACCATCATGACGTTTGGCTCGGTAGGTCTTGGCCATCTGCACCTGGTTGTTATCAAATGAATCAACAAGCTCAGCAACAATTGCGGCATCAAACTGATTGTCACCCCACATGTATCCCATGATGTCAGCGTCAAGAGCGTCGAGACCTTGTTGGACACCATAGCCATAGCCTTTGTTTTCTTTGACGGTGACCTTGCGGACATTTGGGTACTCCGCCATGAGTCCGTCGATGACTGTCTGCGTGTCATCCTTGGACCCATTGTCAATGACAAAAATAGTAAGCGCTACCTCAGACTTGTCCTTGAACGCTGCCTGAAGATCACGAACGACATCTGGGAAGTTCCTAGATTCATTATATGAAAGAATGGCAATGTGTACATTGGTCATACGCGTGTCAGTCGCCCAAAGGCTAGTCGAATAAAGTTGAGAAGTGATGGAACAAATGCGAGTCGTGCGGTGTGTGCACTCGGATGGGTCGTAAAAGATTCTGGTACTGGTTCATCGATCGGCTTGCCAATGAGGAAGTGTGTCAGCCGAATTTTGCCGCCGCGGACACCACCAGAGCTATACGTGTCAGCCCCTGCGTTAGACCGAGGCAAGTGCGTGAGATGCCAGAACTTGTGCGTCATGATGTGTACGTCTTTCCCCTCAAATACCCGTTGCCCATCAGCATCACACACGGCGTCCATATTGTACTCGCCACTCCAGTGGAGCCCAGGCTCCAGCCGGAAAAATCGTGGCGTCGCATGCATGAGCTCTCCGCGGATCTCGTACATACCTCGAGGTGAAGCGTGATAGACATCCCCAACACAGAGATAAAATGGGGCGATGAGATTTTTGTGTTTGCCGGTTTTCATGAGCGCCAACGCTTCTTGCATGCCGCGATCAGTCCAGACCTCATCTCCGTCGAGAATCATGAACCAGTCAGTCGTCGTCTTCTTGAGCATTTCTTGACGCAGTTCGGTATGCCTTACTTTGTCTGCGTTGCCTTTTTCTTCGAGGTTTATCTTGCCTGGAAATTCTAGTTGGAGCTCCCGTACTATCTCAACCGTGCGGTCTTCGCTCCCAGTGTCATAGACAAGAACCGTATCTACATGCGGCAACACAGAACGGATCGCATAGGCGATAAAGTGTTCTTCATTGTTGACGATCGTGTGGGCGGTGATGCTAGGCATACTACATCTTCTGAAGTTCTTGAGTACGCAGGAGCCAGAGTGCGATCATGGTACTCATGAGCTGCACGACGGCGATATTGATGACAAAGGTGATCGCCGCTCCCATCACGCCATACCGAGGGATGAGGATGATGTTGAGCACGAGTGTCACGACGAGCTGTACGCTACTGGTGACCGCGTTGAACTCTGTACGGTTGAAAATAAAGATCATCTTGGCAAACGGAACCGTCGCCAGCGTCAGCAGTGTCCCGTAGCTAAGAATGACATAGTACCGCATAGATTCGGCGTATTCTGGGCCAAAAAACCAGAGAATCACGTACTGTGAAGGGTATATGAAAATAGCGAGAAGAACAAGGGTCGGGATGATCCAGCGATACGAACGGCGGATGATCGGCCAGAGTTCACTTTTGTGCTGTACAGAGCCCATCTTTGGGGCGAGGACCGACGAGATCGACTGGGTGATATAGGTATAGAGGACGATGAGCTGCATCCCAGCCGAGTAGATAGCGACGTCTTCGAGTCCGAGGTGGCGTGAGATGATGGTCTGATCGATCCGAGATGAGATGATGACGATGATAGACCAAACAACGACCCAAAAGCTAAAGCGGCTGAGCTTGCGATGGAGCTCACTCTTGAGCGCCGGCTCGAGCGTCGCCTGACGAAAGCCTCGCGGTAGCGAATGCGCGGAAATCGCAAAAAGGATCCACGGCACAACAAAGTAGGCTGAGAGAATCAGCTCCAGCGAGTCTGCCCCGAGCAAGATCACAAGACCAACCAACCCGACACGAAGCACGCCCTTGAGACCACTCAGCACCGATGCGCGGATAAACTGTGACGTCGCTTGCAAATACGTCACAACAAAACTCGTAAAGACGACACCACCGATCGCAAGAAATGAAAGACGAATATATGGCGCGGCACTCGGCGCCTCAAAGATACTCGTTGCAACAGTCTCTGCGAGCAAGACACCTAGCGCCGTCGTCAACAACACCATGACCGAGCGCCATCGCCAGACCGTCCGCAAAAGTTGTTTGAGTTTGCCATCTTCACCATTACCGGCATAGTACGCGACAAACCGATGCATCCCCGCCGAAAGGCCAAAGTCGGTAAAATCAGTAACAGCCGACAAAACAAGCAAAGCAAGTGAAAACGCACCGTACTCCGACTGACTCACCGTACGCGCAATGAGGACATTGGCAAAAAACAGTCCGACATTGTTGACGAACGATCCGAGGTACACCCAGAGGGTGTCGCGCGCTGCTTTGGTCTGCCACAGCGCCAATAATCGTGGAGTGAGGTACATAGTACTATCTAATCTATCACACCTTGGCCGTTGACCCCATCGGTGCCGGCGAGTCCTGTGGATGTGAGGTAGTGATGTGAGGCCTTGTCAGTATAGCGATAGAGGGTGTGTTCGATCGGATAGTCGAGGCGTCCGAGCGCTAGTCCACGTACGAGCGCGGCGAGCCACGCCGCGCGCGAGTCCCCGTGAACCCCATAGAGCCTGGTCGAGACATAGGCGTCCTTGAGGAGCTTCCAGCTAAATCCTGCCACCCGCCAATCCTCTCGACGAAACTGATCCGTCACGAGATAGCGGCCGGTCAGTTTCCAATAGTAGGCAGCACGTGGAAGCTGTGCATGAGCGGCGATGAGCATGATCGCTTCGCCAAGGCTCTTGAACGGCCCGTCTACAACGCGACGAACAAGTGTACGCGCACCGACATCGATGTACTGGTCGACAGCCTGCTTGAGTGGTTCGAGGGCTGACGTTTGTTGCCCAGCTTCGACGAGGACGATCACCGCATCAGGCAGTCTCGCACGGACACTCTCGACTGTAGCCAGCGTCTGCGCGATGCGCTCATCTGGCGCAAAGGCTGAGCGTGTACCAGAATATGTGAGTGACTTCTCTACGGGGATACACACCGAGGTGATCACGACGCACTCCCCCACTTCACGCCCAGATGGTCGACCGACCAGCGCAACGATTATCGGCGAGACCAAATATACCCATGGCCAAACGATGAGCACACGATAGAGTTGTCGGAGGAAAAATGACATTACTTCTTTTTACCAATGACTAGGAGCTGTACAGCAAAGAGTGATGGAAAGAGAAAGAGCAGTTTTTGTCCTACACCAAGAAGTTTGCGAAGGCCAAAGCGTTCGAGCCCGCCGGAGAGTGGTCGCTCTTTGATCACGGTGAGGCCAGCGCCTACGACCATGTCATGAAGCGTCTCTCGAGTAAACCAACGCAAATGCGTACGGTCCATGATGCCTGCATCTTCGAGCTGCCACTGTCCCTTGAGGAGCATCTGACGCACGCTGTAGTGCGCGACGTTTGGAAGGGAGATGATCACTTGCCCACCAGGTTTGAGGAATCTCGTAAGTCCAACGAGTGCTGCTTGTGGATTGACGAGGTGTTCGAGGACATCCGCACAGAAGATCACATCAAATGAAGCTGGCTGGAGCGTATCGTCACCAAGCGCATCTTCGACAGTCTTTGCGACCATGGCCTCGTAGCCACGTGTCTTGGCTTCGGCAGCGGTTGCTGGATCAGGCTCGATGCCGACGAGGCTGCAGCCTTTTTCTCTGATCAAGTACTCACCCATGTACCCGCCAGCCGACCCTACGTCGAGAACGCGTGAGCCCTGTGGTACTTGCTCGAGGAGGAGCATATGCGTGCTGTACGGTGCTTGGTCAAAGCTGTAGGTATGCGTCGATAGGTTGTCATCACGCAGCGCTGCGGGCTCATCAGTGGTCGGTGTCGGTGCCTGATCATCAACATCGAGATCATAGCGTGAGACACGCCACCACAGAAGCAGGAGCGCTGGGTAGAGCCAGACGACGGCCGTGATCAACACAGCAAACCAGACCGTCGGTGTCGGATCTTGGTACCCACCAATATACCAAACCGGGAGGAAGAGAAGATAAAACCAAAACGGTGCAACGGAAAGATGCGTAAAGATCTTATTCAAGATGCGTTGTGGTCGGAGCGCTATCGTAATCAACGCAAACGGCAAGAGCCACGTCACGTACCATGGCCAAAAAGATTTTTGCCAGATCATGAGATATACCAGCATGGTCAGTGTCATGGCCAACGTATAGGTCGGCAAAGGCCACGCTTTGCGACCGAGCAAGATCGCGATGACATGTCGGACCAGCGGCCAGAGCAAAAAGACAGCGAGAACAAAGACGATGCCATGTGCCGTCGCCGTCGTGTAGATATGATACCCCTCACCAAAGATCGCAGTAGCGATCGGCTGGACAATACTGTAGACAATCCAAAAGAGACTCATGATCGCCCACTTGGCCTGGAGCATGATCGGCTGGACCGTCTCCATCCCTTCCCAAAACGGTGCCCAGAGCCCTACCGTGATCCCGAGGGACAGTATGACACCAGCGATCCCATCACGAAGCGACACTGATCGAGACTGTTTGTTCATCACACTTTGCCACCACCATAGGACAAACCACGGAGCAAAAAAGACCGGGAGAAATTTGAGCCAGACGCCAATAGTCAGGAGTGGCCACACCCAAAACCAACGACCAAGCTTGGCATAGCGCAAGGCGAGGAGCACAAAGAGTACCCATGCGCCATCAAAGTGTGCACCCACTACCCACTCAAAGAGGACGAGCGGCAGCATGGCGACGGTAAGGGTGAACTGCCATTTGCCGGCCTTTGGATTGATGATCCTGTGCAAGGTAAACCCAACCAGGATGAGGACGAGTGCCTGAATGAGTTTCCAGATAAATCCAAACCAGACATACGAATCACCACTCACACGGTATATCGCCGCAAAGAGATGTGGCGTGATCGGCCCGTAGACATAGCCATTTGGGATGCCGGGTCGCGGCTCGTCGAGAAAAAATGGGTTGAGCGTCTCCCAGTGTTCGGTGTAAAGATTAACACCCTGGCCAAAGTACTCACCAGCGCCAAAGTTGTAGGTAAGATCTGCAGAGCCAAACGGAAACGTCAGAGCAGCGATAAGGACAAGGGCAATCGTAAGTTTCTTGGCGAGCGACTCAGTGACAGGCAGTGCCTCACCAGTTGTCAGGAGCTGCCAGACCTTGCGACCACTCCGCCAGAGGATGACAAACGCTGCTGTATAGATGATCAGGGTAATACCTCGAACAAATGCAGATGGTGCTGCCGAACAGGTCAACCAATTGGTAAAAAACGGGCAATCTCGCTCTGCGATCGCGGGCAAGCGCCAGAGTCCAAGCGCAGCAAACAAGACAAAGACCTTGAAGATCGGTCGGGCCAGGGCAGGAATTCGTGAAAACATACTCATACGCGTGAAGGACGAAAAACAATAAACTTAAAAGCTACAAAACTGATCGCTGCACCAATCCCCGTCCCAATCAATCCAGCCGTATACGCATCAAGCGCGGTATTGCCATCTAGCCACGTGATACTCACGGTCTGGAGTGCATAGATGACGAGGTAGACTGAGACAAACATCGCTAGCTCGCGGGCTGATCGGTCGGATTGGAAGACAAAGGTGCCAGTCGTCACATAGTTGAACAGCACCCCGAGGATCATAGCAACGGCAACAGCCGCAGGGATCGCAAGGCCGAGAAAGATCGCCACCGCGTAGAGCGAATAGCCAACACCAGTGTTGACGAGACCAACGATGAGAAAGCGTAGTAGCTGTGCCCCCATAGTCTTTAGAAATTTATCCGCTCACGTTCAAATACGTGCGGGCGTTCTTTGACTTGGGTGAAAATAGAACCAATATACTCCCCCATGATCCCGATGAAAAAGAGCTGGATCGCAGAAAAGAAAAATAATCCGATCACCAGCGGTGCAAGACCAAGCTGGAAGGTGTCCCACATGACCAGCTTGAGCACAAAGTACACAGCCGCCATGATGAGGCTCAGCGTCGCAATCACAAATCCGAGGAAGCTGGCCAGGCGTAGCGGCAGCTTGGAGTGATTGACAAAGCCAAGCATCGCCATGTCATAGAGCGTAAAAAAGTTGTTTTTGGTCTTACCTTTTTTGCGGCGTTCTTGGGCATACGGAATGATCGCACGCGGCATCCCGATCTCAGTCACAAGCCCACGAAAGTATGGGTACGGATCTTTGATCATGTGCATCGCGTCGAGAAATTTGCGGTCGTAGAGCCCAAAGCCGTGAAAGTTGCGGACCTGATCGTCACTCGCGGCATGATCAAGCAAGCGATAGTAAATCTTGCGAAGCGCAAACATGAGTGGATTTTCTTTGCTCGTTTCTTTGACAGCCGCAACGACCAGATATCCTTCTCGCCACTTCAAAATAAAGTCATGTATGTAGCGTGGCGGATCTTGCAAGTCAGAGAGTACCAAAATCGCCGCGTCTCCCTTGGCCTGCAAAAAGGCATGATGTGGTGAACGGATGTGACCAAAGTTGCGTGCGTTGACGATCACTTTGACACGTTTGTCTGACGCAGCCATCGTTCGCAAGACCTCTACCGTCTTGTCAGACGAATCATTGTCAATGAAGATATGCTCGTAATCAAACTCCGGATACTCAGCGAGCACACGAGCAACTTCACGATGAACATCCTCAACATTCTCCTCTTCGTTGTACGTAGGAGTGATGATCGAAAGAAGCTTGCGTGCTTGATCCATAGGACAGGTGTTAGGCATTCTTACAACAGTTTCCAGAACCACAGCCATTGGTCGGTTCTGTCGTTGCCTTGAGGTGTGCGTAGCGAGCGAGTTGCATCTTGGCGATCGTCTTCGAATCAGCTTCCGGTGTTGGCGCTGGAGGAGCTACTGGTGCAGGGGTGTCCCCTTTTTCGGCAGCAGCGACAAAGGCTTCGACCAGGTTCATCACATGGCGACGCATCGCGTCATTGATCCCAGGATAGACACCGATCCAAAACGTACGATCCATCACAGCATCAGCATTTTTGAGCTCACCGATCTTGCGATGTGGGACGTCTCGTTCGGTCATGTATGGTTGGCGGAGCATGTTGCCCGCAAAGAGTGGTCGAGTGCCTACTTTGGATTCGGTGAGAAAGTCGACGAGCTCAGCACGGGTAAACGGCGCATCTTCTCGGACAGTGAGCGGAAACCCAAACCAGCTAGGATCAGCTTCGGCAAGCCATTCTGGCAAGTGAAAATACTTGGCGTATGGTTGGAATGCGTTGTGGTAAAATTTGAAGTTGTCCTTGCGGGCAGCGACAAACTCATCAAGTCGCTCGAGCTGTGCGAGGCCGAGCGCGCCTTGCATGTCGGTGACCTTGAGGTTGTAGCCGATCTCTGAGTACGTGTACTTGTGATCGTAGCCAGCAGGAAGGTTGCCGAGCTGCCACCCAAAACGGCGACCACAGGTGTTGTCTTTGCCGGTCGGACACCAACAGTCACGGCCCCAGTCACGGATAGAATTGATGATGCGGTACAGCAGTGCGTCACTCGTAAACACCGCGCCACCTTCTCCCATCGTGATGTGATGCGCAGGATAAAAGCTACACGTCGCGATATGCCCAAAGGTTCCGGTCTTCTTGCCTTGGTAGGTGCTCCCAAGCGCGTCACAGTTGTCTTCGATCATCCACCAACCATTTTCATCACAAAGTTCACGCAGCTTGTCGAGGTGATATGGGTTGCCAAGGGTGTGCGCCATAAAGACCGCGCGGGTCTTGTCTGAGGCAGCGGCTTTGATGGATTCGAGTGAGGCGTTGTAGTGACCGAGCTCTACGTCGACAAATACTGGCGTCATCCCGTGTTGGATGATCGGGTTGACGGTGGTGGGAAAGCCGGCTGCGACAGTGATGACCTCATCACCCGGCTTGAGCCGCTTGTCGCCCAGCTTCATAGATGTGAGCGCTGAGAACGCGAGCAAGTTGGCCGAAGAGCCAGAGTTGGTGATCGAAGCATATTTGACCCCTAGCCACTTGGCGAGGCGACGTGAAAACAGCTCGGTGATGTGACCTTCGGTCCACCAACCATCGAGAACGCTCTCAGTCATGAGGAGGATCTCTCGCTCATCAAATACCTTGCCTGAGACAGGCACCCCGCTCTCCCCTGGGACAAACGGTTTTTTGGCAAATTTTTCCTTTGAAATCTTGGTCAACAGGGCTTCGAGTTCAGGGGTAAGTGGCATAATGGCAATAATTTACACAATAATCTGTCATTGCGAGGAGCTGTAGCGCCAGCAAAAGCAACGCGGCAATCTCCCTCGTAACCAGTACATAAGTACCAATATCGTAGCTCAATACATCCTTTTTGGCAAGGGCGAATCTTAGCAAAAAAAAGACGCCCGCACCGGGCGATGTGCCTAGGTGGGGCGTGGGGCAAAGAGCGGGAGCGAGAGGGATGGTCAGTCTGCGGCGATGAGCTCGTCCGCGAAGTCGGACATGATGCCGACCTCTTCGAGGCCGGGCAAATCGCGGATGAGGCGCCCCATGCTGAGGTGACGCTCGAACCCGAGCTTATCGTGCAGGAAGATGCTGAGTAGCTCGAGCGGCAGGCCTGCTTGCACGAGGAGGCTGAGTCGCTGCAAGAAGGCTTCATCGGGCGCAGCGACCGAAGTCCAAGTGGCACCAAACTCCTTCGCCTGCTCGAGCATGAACGTATCGTCCCTGACGTCACGCCAGGTGTAACTGGTCGCGACGTTGGTGGGAAGCCCGCCCCGTGCGAACATCGAGAGACCATACAGGTCTTCGAAGTCCACGACGACATCGCCGCCGTAGCGCGTGAGGACGTCCTTGAGCCGCGGGACGAGTGGCAGGAAGGTGCGCATGTGCGACTCGGTCCAGTACGCAGCACCATGCTCTTTCGACCAGGGCTCGGGCCCCACGTCGAGGTAGATGGCAGGTGGCTTGCGCGGCATCTTGGCCAGCTGCTCGAAGAACTCGATCGGATCGAGCCGATCCTCTTCGGCCTGTGCTCGAACCTCGACTGGATGGCCAACGTGAGCGATGTCACGGAAGACAGTGATGTCGACCTCAGTGGGGGTCCCACGGACCCCCAACTTGCCTACCTCAAGTACGTCATTATTCCTGTGTGCAAAGATGTTTTCCAAGACAGTCCCTCCCTGCAGGTAGATCCTGCAGATAGCATAGGGTTATTCGCGGCAAAACCGCTACCTACTGCATACCACACACAAGTAAATCTGTCAATACAAAAACAGCCACTTATACGGCTGTTTTTTCTTATAATAAGGGAAATATTGTCATGTTCTCCGTAGTGTCCAGAAAATACTATCTATAATTTAAGGCTTTGGCAGCTTTTGGTATGAGAATATCACGATGATGAGCAACGATCGTGTCATCAGACATAGCTTGAATCTCACTCCTTGAATACCATTGTCCCTTTGGATTTGTCAGCTCTTTGACTGCCTTTGCCGAGAAAAGCATGTGATTCGTATTGCCACGCTCTTCGTTTGGATTGTTGATAGTAAAGACGGGTCCTTTTGCTACAGGAATTTCAATACCTTCAAGACATTCTCGTACAATGCCGTTCTTTGCTGCGTCAGCAAATGTCTCTTTGGCACGCTGATATACACCAGGCACATGCCAGAGTCCGGCATAGGCATACCCAAGACGGCGCTTTGTGAGATATACCTCCATCTCACCCTGTGCATTTTTTCTATGGATAAATATTTCTAGTGATGAACCAACAGAATGTCGAAATACCGCGTCAAAAAGTCGGTCACCAAGTGGCTGGTTGTTGGGAATTTTCTCGAGCAGCATTGCAGCAAGACGACACATGAGTTGGTACATAGCAAATCAATTACTGTTCGCGATAAAAATCCGCCAAACTCTTGAGCGCCTCCACATGCGGGGTGGACTGCCAGTCTGGGAGGGTTGCTCGTAGTCGGTCAGTATTGGCAGAGTATTCGTTGCCGAGGCCGGTGTTTTCGATATTGATGTCAACATGGGTGCCTACGGCGTCACAGGCCAGCCGAGCAAAGTCTGACAAACGAATTGGCTCGCCGGAGCTATAATTCATCACGCGGTGTGGCAGGTCAACGACAAACAGTGACGGCAAGGCTCGGACCAAGTCCTGAACCGGCATAAAATCAAACAGGACATCCTGACGGATGGTGATCGGCTCGCCAGTGAGGGCTTGCTGGACAGCATAGGAAGGAAAACGGACAGCGGGGTCTTCGTGTGGCCCATAAACCGCAAACAGTCGGAGATGCACCGCATCCGGATCATGCATGAGTTCCTTGGCACAGATATATTTGTAGAGGCCATACGGATCAGCCGGGATACGCGTATCAAACTCGTCCTCACGCACACGCACAATCGGTGCTTGCTTGCCATACTCGGCGCCCGACCCGAGGAAGATGATCCGACCAAAATATTCACGCGCTCGCAGCACATGATAGACCATACGCAAATTATCTTCGACCACATTGGCCATGCCGACTTCACTTCGCTTGCCGCCTTTGTTGGCGGCAAAGATGAGGACATCAGGACGCTCACGTGTGATGTATGACAAGACTACCTCAGCGTCGAGCAGATCGAGGTCTTGTCTGGTCGGGGCGAGCAAATCATAGTCACCGAGACTGGAGGCAATGTTGCGCCCGATAAATCCATTGGCACCGAGAAGGAGAATTTTCATAAGTAAAAGGTTGAAATATCTGTCATTGCGAGCGACGTTAGGAGCGCGGCAATCTCTTGCATTGTATAAGATTGCCACGTCGTTTCGCTATCGCTACACTCCTCGCAATGACAGGTAAACCGTAAATATACTGGTACGCAGCACTACTTACAAGCCCCCTGCCCCTGGGCAGGATCCAAGCATCCCGAACGAAGTCGGGAACAAGCCTTTCAAGCGTTTTTACTGATCCACCTCTTCGACATACTTGTCCCCCATCACGCGACGCATGGTCTCTTCAGGAAGAAATGGGGCCATGTCTTCATATGGCTTCGAGATAAATTTGCCGCTTGGGAGTTTTTTGGAGCTGGTACGTGGGACGATGAGTTGGGTCTCGTTCATGACAACGTCACAGATGACCGGATCGTCTCCCTCGAGGGCTTCTTTGATCCCTGCTTCCATCTCGTCGACACTGTTGATCCGCACGGTGCGGATACCAAAGGCTTTGCCGATGTCGGCCATCGGTGGCACCCAGAGACCAGTCTGATCGTCAACTCCGATGAGGCGGCCGTCCATGTAGTTGTTCTGTGTGTGTTTGATGAGGAGGTAGCCGTTGTTGTTGAAGATAAATGTTTTGACCGGGAGCTTCTCATGCGCGATGGTGGCAAACTCTTGGAGGTTCATCATGACTGAACCGTCCCCAGTGATACAGATCGTCCGCGCCTTGCCCTGCGCGAGACACGCGCCAATCGCAGCCACCCAGTAGCCCATACTCGAGAGCCCACCGGTGGTGAGGTAACGTTGGTTTTGTTTGAGTTGCCACGCTTGGGCAGCGACGTGAAAGCATGACCCCGTGTCGACGAGGATCATATCTTCGGCGTCAGAAAGTTCTGAGAGCCGCTTGGTAAAGTGATATGAGTTGATCGGATCTGCCGTTGTATATGCTTCTTCGACAACCGGAAATTCTTTGCGCCAGCCTGTCGCACGCGCGGTCCACTCGCTCTGATCAGGAAAAGATTCTTTCGCCGCTTGTTTGTTGAACTCGATAAGAAAATCTTTGAGGTCAGCATGAATCTTGTGATGAATCGGAGTCCCCGGCTTGTCGAGTTCCTTGCGGTCGATGTCGACGACGATCTTGTGCGCATTGCGGCCAAAGTCTTCTTGGACATGACCAATGAGCGACGTCCCAAGACGACAACCGAGGGTGAGGATCACATCAGCACTCTGCACCGCAAAATTGGCCGCGCGTTCGCCGTAGGTGCCTGGGTGGCCAGCATAGAGTGGATGATCAGCCGCGAGGAGATCGATCCCAAGTCGTGACGTCAGCACCGGGATGCCAAGCTGCTTGATCGCATCAAAAAACGCATCTTCAGAATGTGAAAGACGGACACCTTGTCCAGCGAGGATGATTGGATTTTTTGCTGATTGGAGTTTTTTGATCACAGCAGCAACATCATCAGCGAGCTGCTCCGACGCTTCGCCTTCGGTGTCAAACTTGTAGACCTTGTCGAGGAGTTCATCTGGGATCTGTGTGCGCTGCACGTCGATCGGCACGTCCAACCAGACCGGACCCGGTCGGCCGGTGGTGACGAGGTGCCACGCCTTTTGGACGTACTCTGGTGCTTTTTCGGCACTATCGATCGTGACAAAATATTTGCTGATCGACTCAGCGACCGGCTCCATATCAAATCCCTGCACCCCATACTGACGGATGCCGGTGTCTTCTTGATACTTCACGTGTTCGTAGTTGCACTGCCCGGATAGCACGATCATCGGGGCGCTATCCATGTAGCCACCCGCGACACCAGTGATCGCATTGGTAGAGCCAGGACCTGCCGTGATCATGGCGATCGCCGGGATACCCTTGATGCGGCCATACGCGTCAGCCGCCATCGTGGTGACTTGCTCATGATGCACACAGGTGGTGCGGAGCTCCGGTGTACGTGCGACCGCGTCGATGAGAAACATCGCCTGCCCACCAGTCACGAGAAACACGTCTTCAACGCCCTTCTTTTGAAAAAAATCGACAATGTAATCAGCGACATTCATATGTTTCGTTATATAACTAATGTCATGCGTACTCGTCATTGCGAGCAACGTTAGGAGCGCGGCAATCTTCTCCCTATGCAAGAGATTGTTTCGTCGTTGCTACGCACTCCTCGCAATGACGAAAATTTATGCAAATGTTCAAGTTATGTATTTGCCAGTTCTTTGGCGACGACGTAGGCCATGTCTTCTTGCCCACCAACCACTTTGCGACGACCAAGCTCGATAAAGATATCACGAGGAGAAACGCCAAATTCGGCGGCCGCTTTGTTGACGTGTGGGACAAATCCAGAGAACACGCCAGCCAACCCGCTCACGATACTGAGACTAGAGACACCGCGCTCTTTGGTCATGAGACCAGTGCAGACATAGTCCGCCGCGTCGAGCATCTGATTGAGATTGACCTTGCCAGTATCATACCCCATTTTTTCTAGGAGCGCGACGATCGCGTCGAGCTGCGCGTTGCCCGCGCCGGCACCAAATCCACGTACCGTCCCATCGAGAATCTCAGCGCCACAACGCACCGCGAGTTCCGAGTGGGCGACAGCCATGCCAAGATTGTGATGCGCGTGAAAACCAACAGGAACGTTGAGTCCCGATACCAATGAAGTAATCGTCTTCTCGACGAGTGGCGGCGTTGACGCTCCAGCACTGTCCATGATGAGGACCGCTTCAGCGCCGTATGATTGAAGCTTTTGGGCTTGGGCGACAAGCGTCTCTGTGTCTGTCATGTGGTACATCATGAGCACCCCGATCGTCCGTTTGCCAGCAGCGCGGACATGACGGATGTACTGTTCGGTGACATCGGCTTCGGTACAGTGCGCTGCGACGCAGACGAGGTCCACGCCAATAGCAAATGCCCTGTCGAGGTCGTCGAGCGTCCCAAATCCAGGCAACACAAACACACCAAGATCCGTCTGCTGAAGTGCTGCACGCGCTGTTGTCAGCAAATCATGATCACTCGTTGCCGATACACCTACTTGCTCAGATGAAGCCCCGAGTCCATTGCCATGCCCAACGATGACAACATCCATCCCGGCGCTGTCGATACGCAAACAATACTCGCGAACCTGCTCTGTCGTGAGTTGGTGACGGATAGCATGCGAGCCATCACGAAGCGTAGAGTCAAAAAGTTTTGGAAAAGTTCCGCTCATATCATCTGTTATCTTGGAAGTCTCGCATATGCCTCGGCGACTTGGACAGCGGCGCTGGTGATGATGTCGAGGTTGCCGGCATAGGTCGGGAGATAATCCCCTCTTCCGGTCACACGGACCATCGTGGTCACACGACGACCATCATAGCTCGGCTCGATGACGAGCTCATAACCTGGGACATATGATTGCATCACCGCGGCCGTTGTCTTGGCAGCTCGTTTGAGAGCGGCCATGTCAGGCTCTCTCTCAGGACGCAGATAGATCGTGCTTTGCATGACGATCTCAGGCTCGGCTGGGTTGATGATGAGGATGGCTTTGGTTGCTGGCACACCGGTAAATGTTTTGAGAGCGTCACTCGTACGACGGAGGTATTCGTGCAAGTTGGCGCGTGTTCCAGGGCCAGCTGATTTGCTGCTCACCGATGAGACGACTTCGATGTATGAAGCCGGACAAACGTCGACAAGTGCTTTGGCAATCGGGATGGTTGCCTGGGCACCACAGGTGATGAGGCCGACATTGTCACTTTTGAACACCGTGTCGAGGTTGATCGCTGGCACACACATCATCCCAATATCAGACGGCGTCAGATCGATGGCAAATTTGCCAAGCGCCTTGAGGATCGGCGCGTGCATGAGATGCGCTTTGGCACTCGTCGCGTCAAAGACAATGTCGCACTGTGAGGGATCGCGTTCGAGCGCGGCGATAGATTCGTGCGTCGTCGGGATACCAAGCGTTCTCGCGGCAGCGAGGCCTTTTGAGGCTTCGTTGCGTCCCATAAATAGCGAGCATTCGAGAAACGAAGAATCAATCACCTTCTTGAGGAGATCCATACCAATATTTCCAGTGCCGATGATGCCTACCGTTAGCTTTGCCGTCATACCTTCAATTACATGCCAAAATACTCCTGGTACCATGCATACGTATCTTTGATCGCCGCATCAAAACTATACCCACTTTTCCAGTTGAGTACCCGTTTGATCTTGTCAGTGTTCAAGCGCTGAAATGGGATCTCATTTTTTGCGGTGTTGGCAATATGCGTTTGGACAGGTTTGCCGAGGACGTCCCCCGCTTTGTTGACGAGGTCGATGACCGACAGATTGATATCAGAAGAAAAGTTGAACGCTTCACCCTTGGTCTTGTCGATGTTGGCTGCAAGAGCCAGGTAGCCGTCAGCCACATCCTTTACGTAGACATAGTCGCGCACATGTTTGCCATCACTACGGATCTCGAGCGTCTGATTTTTGATAAGCGACTCCATGATCCCTGGGATGATGCGGTTGAGATTTTGGTCACCAGGACCATAAATATTACCAAAACGAGAGATGGTGATCGGAAGACCGTAGGTGTTGTGGTAGGTTTGCGCGATGAGATCGGTCGCAGACTTGGAGACATCATATGGATGGTCACCTGCAAGCGGCTGCGTCTCGACGGCATCAGTACATTCTTTGCCGTACGCTTTGTCGCTAGACGCGACAACGATAGCTCGCATATTTGGAAGCATCCGCGCTCCTTCGAGCAGGTGGACCGTTCCCATGATGTTGCTCGCAAATGTTTCGTACGGGTTGTGGTACGCGGTACCGACGATCGGCTGCGCACCGACATGAAAGAGAATATTGATATCGTATTTGACCATGATGTCGATCATGCGTTCTTTGTCACGCAAGTCCCCGATCGCCATGGTGACGCGCTTGTCGAGCCCAGACGCATAAAAGAGCGACTGAGGATCAGCGCTGCGAGTGAGACAGACGACACGCTGGACCTGATCACCGTACTGCTCGAGTAGCTGGGTCGTGAGATGTGCACCCACAAGACCCGTAGCCCCAGTGATAAGGACACGTGCTCCTTGGTAGATGTTGGTTGACGACTCAGTCATACGTTCACGATTAATTCCAAATTTTCCAAAATGGTTTGTCTTCCCACATGGCATTGAGATCTTTGACTTCCTTGTAGGTGTCCATGCACTTCCACGTACCTGGATGACGGTATACAGAGAGTTCACCTTCTTGTGAGAGTGGCTCAAAAAGGGTTTCGATCATACTGTCTGGTGCGAGATGCTTGATCGCGTCACGCTTCATGACCATAAAGCCTCCGTTGATAAAGTCAGCAGCAGCTTTGTCACTCGGTTCTGACGTAACTTTGTTTTGATAAAAGCTGCTCAGCTTGCCACTACCATGATCAATATCCAAGAGCCCAAAGCGGTTGGCAGGCTTGACCCCAGTGATCGTACAAAGCGTGTCTTGGGAGCGGTGAAAGTCTACTAGCGCGGCAATATCAATATCGGCCACACCGTCACCATAGGTCAGCATAAATTCGTCATCCGGAATGTAGCGTTCGAGGCGGCGAAGACGCTCTCCCGTCAGACTTTTTTCTCCTGTTTCGGCAAAGGTGATTTTGAAATCATCACAGCCATTGTTGTGAAAGGTGATCTCACCCGTGCGAGAGTTGAGGGTAAAGTCGTTGATCGTTGTCTGTTGTTGCAAGAAGTAATCTTTGATCATCTGACCTTTGTACCCGAGCGCGAGGACAAAGTCATTGTACCCATGGTGGGCATAGATCTTCATGATGTGCCACAAGATTGGCATGCCACCTACTGGCACGAGGGGCTTCGGCTTGAACTCGGTTTCTTCACGCATGCGGGTCCCCTCACCCCCACACAAAATCACAGTTTTCATATACGTCTGATCAAAATGGACAAATAGTATTATTCTTCGGTTGTGTCTTCTGCTGGCGCTTCACCAGCACTCGCAGCAGCGTAGGCATCGATTTGAGCGATGATCTGTTCTGGTGTACCAGGAGTAAATGTGACGTCCAGTGCGCGCGCTTCGGCGAGCCCTTCGACCGCTGCATCCATGTTGCCTGTATCGATGAGGACTGAGAGATATCTCCACCAGCTTTCACCAAGACTTGGGTCTCCGTCTACAGCTTGACGCATGAGTGAGATTGCTTCGTCATTTTTGCCTTGTTGCATCAAGATCGGTGCGATAGAAAAGACAAGTTGCTGACGTTCTGGTGAGTAGGTCATCGCTTCACGGAGCAGCTGTTCTGCTTCGAGGATGTACGCGACATTTTGTTCGAGGAAGGCACGTTGCTGCAAGATCTGCGCGAGCTGCAAGTGAACGCGGATATCAAGTGGATGAATATCAAGGTTCTTTCGTTGTTCGTCGTACGCTTTTTCGAGGACCTGACGACCGATGTCTAGGTAGCGCTCGTCACCAGACTGTTCGGCAGCTTGTTGGAGCTGGCCAAGGATCCCAGACATAGAGCGAGCGATATCGTTGCGAATGTCGTCAATATGTGGACTCTGGAGTGCCAATGTTTTGTCAAAGTCAGCAAGAATAGCATCCGTGTTTTGGACGATCTCTGGTGAGTTGAGACGGCGGATGATATCGAGACTTGCGTTGTTGGCACGTTTTGGTACGAGGTTGATCATCGCAGCCAAGACAAGACCGATGAGCAGCATGGTAACCATGAGGCCAACGCTTGGTGAAGTGTTACTACTTTTGCCAGCGCTGTCTTTTGGCTGAGTCATCGCCGCCACAAAGGCCATGAAGACAAAGAAGTAGAGGTATGATGTTGGGTTTTCAAATACGAAGAAGTTGTGTACAAAGTGAGCCGCAAGAAATCCAGATGAGATCGCAAAGACGTGGACAGAGATCCGACCATCTTTGTGTGTTCGCCAGAGCGCGTAGACACCGACACCAAACATAGCAAGGTACGCCAAGACACCGGCGAGTCCCTGGACAGCAAGTGTGTTCATGAGGACGTTGTGGGCATTGTCAAACCAGGTTTCGCCCCAACCGTGTTGGAGGATTTCGTAGCGGTAATGTTGGTTGAAGGCGTAGTAGAAGTTGTGTGGTCCCCAGCCAAAGACTGGGCGTTCTTTCCATGATTCGATCGCGATAGACCACGCTGTGATACGAGTGTTGGCAGTACCACCAGAGATCGAGATGTTGGCGAGCTTGCCGATCGTCGGGATAGCACGGACAAAGTCGGTCTCACGATACACACGTGCAAGAGCACCACCCACGATCACAAAAATCAACAGGGCGATAAAGCCTTTGCGGACGTTTTGGTACTTGTCACCTTTGAGAGAGATAATGTAGAAAAATGATGCGACAAAGATCGCAGCAAAGAGCCCAAGAGCACTACCACGAGTACCACCCATGAAGATCCCTAGGAATCCGAGGACAGCACCAGCAACGTAGTACACACGCCACGGTGTCGCAGCCGCGCGGTCACGCAAGAAGAGCAAGAGCCCGATAGCGAGGACAAAGAGGCCATAACCACTGTGATAGATAGAGTTGCCGAGGGTAGACGCGACACGGTGTGATCCACGGTTCAAGAGGAGCTCAGGGTCAAAACGCTGCGCGATCCCGACACACATGACGATAGCACCACCAAGGAGTGACCAACGGAAGATGTCCTTCCACTCGTCCCACGTACGAAAGATACTTGTCGCCACAAGGTAGATAAATCCGTAGTGCATGACGGTAAGCAACCCAAGCATACGCTCATGGTTGTCATAAAAACTGCGGTACCAGTCAACACCAGTAAAAGTAGAAATAGCAAAACTCGCGATAAACGCCAATACAGCGATCATCACGCCATCAAGTCGAGGTTTGTAGCGTACAGAATCGGTGATCAAAAGTGTCACATACACCGCCAACATGAAGATAGAGGCAGTCCTGATCAACAGGATTTTTGGCACAATGAAGGGAAATATGAAGCTGTCAGGGACAACGACCAACGGAATAAAGAAACTAGCAATCAGGAGACCCTTTGCAAGCATTTCAAGCTTTTTTCGCATATGTCACAAAACTATTACAAAATGAATGTATAACTGCCTCCAATAGTACCCTTCATCGTCCATCTTGGCAAGGGGGGCACCCTAGCGCTTGAGCAACAAAAGGATGATCCCAATAATCTTTTCTTTGTCTTTTGGCTTGCTCTCGGCGACCAGGATGGTAAGCGTCGTAAGCGCCTCTGGAGAAAGACCCGCTCGAAGCAAGCCTACCCGCTGCAAAAACCATACAAAGGCAAAGGCCCCACTTCGCTTGTTGCCATCCACAAATGGATGGTTTTTGACCACAAAATACAATATATGAGCAGCTTTCTCTTCAAGTGTCGGATATACGTCCTGGCCACCAAATGATTGGTACACATTTCCGATGATCCCTTCGACACTACCAGACGATCGCTCTTGCCCAAAAATTGCCGTTGCTTGCTTCTTACGAAGCAACGTCTTTTTGAGTGTGACCAAGGCTCCAGAGAGTTCCGTCGCTGTTACCCTCACCTTACGTTTGGTATTGCCACGCAGAGGAAACTTCTCCGTATCATACGCATCAAGAGAAAACCACGTCCCCGCAAAAAGGTTTACAAGTCCTAGCACGTCCTTGGCCCCTACTTCACCACCTTTTGGCAAGACGGCTTGTACTTCTTTCAGCGCTTTTTGAAATCGTTTGTAGTTCTTGGCTAGCTGAGATTTGTTGATCGTATAGCCATCGAGCAAGTGCTGACGAAGGGTCTGAGTGGCCCAGATGCGGAATTTGATCGCTCTTGCAGAATTCGTCCGGTATCCAACAGCTAAAATGATATCAAGTGAGTAAAATTGTACTGGCTTATCTGAATTTGCAATGTGCATTTTTTGCACATTGCTTTTTTTATCTACTTCATTACTTTTGAAAATATTGTTGATGTGTCGTGTAACGACCGAGCGGTCAATATCAAACACTGATGATATTTGTTTTTGTGTAGCCCAGATATTCTCTCCTTTGAGATCACTCGAAAATTCAATTTTCCCAGATTTGCTCTGATAGATGATAGGTGGCTCGGCAGCAGGCATAGCGACAAAATATGTATGATGCTTCTATTATATCACAGCAATATTCACCCATCCCGAGCCTTATCAAGGCCATACAAAAAAAAAGAGACCCCCACCGAAGTGGGAGCCGGGCCCGCAAATGGGGCCAAAGGCCGCTCGTCATTGCTTCGCAGCAGGACGAGGGAAAGAAAAGAGCACTTGCCCGCCTCGGGCGGGGATCTCAGGGGGTGACGTCAGTGAACCGAATCCAGTCGACACCAATCCAACGACTCTGCGAGTGAGTTTGTCCGTAGGTCATCCCCACGCGCAGTTGCATTGTGATCGTCCCCGAGTAGCTCGGGATCGTCACGTTGCTCGTTAAGCAGTAGACACTCGGATCGGTCAGATGGGACAGCGTCGTCCCCGCAGGGAAGACTCCGTAGTCCACCCCATTCCAGCCAAACTCCAACGAGAGCTCCGGAGAGTCCGCCTGGTTGTAGTAGCTGGCACAGACTTCGTACGTGCGACCGGCGACGAGCTCGCTGGTATCGATGTACGCCGCCGAGTGCATATCACCACCCGGAAACCTCATCACCGTATAGTCCGTACGAGATTCGGCTTGCGGGTAGCCCACGACACCAAACGGATTGGGAAGCCAGTCCTCGACCTGGAAGGTCACGGCGTGCACCCCCGAGTCCGGCGTGCCTACATCCATCACTCCCCCGTCCACCTGCGTGGACTGAGTCGTGGGTGGCTGCAGTGCTGCCGTGTAAGCGTTGGCGATCTCGGTGGCAGACGTCGCTCCTCGGCGGAGCACAAAGTCATCGAGATCACCGATCCACTTGGCCGTATCCCGACCGTTGGCAGACCAACCGTTGCCGTTGCCGGCGTAGTTGGGACCACCGATGGTGATGCGCCCGCCAGTAAATGAGAAGGCGGGCTTATTCGCCGTCACATCACTGAGGAGCACCCCGTCACGGTACACACGAAACGCGTTGCCTTCCCGGACCAGCACATCCTGGTGCCAGTCGTTCAGACTTGCCGCCGCAATCCTTGCAGCGCTCAGCGCGTTGGCTTCGCCGTTGCCAGTGGTGAACTGGTAGTTGACACGCTGGGCAGTCGCGTAGTGACTGTTGTCCTGCATGCCGATCACCTGATCACCTGCGTTGCTGTGTCCCGTCACACCACTGTGAATAGCGAATGGATACACGAAGTAGCCAGGCGCCGCAGTCTGACGATACCAGTACGACAGCGTGAAGTCCCCGAGGTTGAGGAGGTCGACCCCCGTCGCTTCGAGATACGTCCCGCCGTTGACGTGATATGCACTATCTGCCTGACCGTGCCTATCCATCGTCGGCGTTGCACCGACGACCGTCAAGTCATACCCTGCCGAGCCTTCGTCTTCCACGAGGTTGCCCACGTGGCGTTCGAAGGTGTAGCAGAACTCTGCATTGTTGCAGCGCGGATCGGGAGACGATCCGGCACCTGCATCGAGACTCCCTGCATCCATCACTCCCCCGTCCGGTTGCCCGGTTTGGGTCGTGTTGCTCTGATGGTACGTGAGACGCAGTCGAGGTTTCAATCCCCCAAACTGAGGGTTTGGCGCCTCGGAGCTCGCAAAGTTCACAGCTTGACCACTGGTCTGATCGGGCATGATGAGGATACCACCAGCGAAGAGGGCTCCACTGTTGTATGCACTCGTCACGTCGATCGGTGCCATGTACTGGTCCTTCCCGCTGGGTACGGGAAGCGTGTTGGGCGTGGCACCCGTCGGCACGTTGGCGTTATTATACGCCTGGCCAAACGGAGGCTCCGTCCAGGTCACGTTGCTCGTCACTTCGCCCCATCGCATGGTGGTCATGTTTCCGGGGACGTTCAGCACGTAGAGGTCCAGCTCGGCTCGCTCCACTTGCGTGGGCATGCCGGTCTGGTCTGTCATCTTCAGCACCGCATATCGCGTGAAACCCGCGCCGCCGGGGGAGAAGATTGAGAAATCACTCCACCCATTGTTCGAGAGCGTCACGTCCATGTCGGCGCTGTTGCTGTCCGTCAGCTCGACGGTCATGCTGCTCGGGCCGGTATCCACCAACGTCCCGCTATCCAGCGGTACGCCGGCGTCGATGCTCGGCACGTTGCAGTTGAGACATCGCAGCTCGACGTTGTCGACCACGATCCAACGACTCGCATACGTTGTAGGTGCACCACCCATAGTGATCCTCAGTTCAGGATCTGCAACCCCACTCGGAAGTGTGATTGGACCCGCTGTGAGCGTCTGCACTGCTCCACTCGTACCAACCGACGCTGGTGCTTGCGGAACAACCACATTTTGACCATTGATAGTGACCGTAAACGACGGAGAGAAGTTCTGGTCGTTGTCGTAGTACGTCTCGTACCGAACTCTCACCTCATAGCTACGTCCATCACCATCCGGCATGCTCATCCGGGCATACGAGCCCGGATCACCACCACTGAACATCATCGCGTCATACCCTCCTGGGCGTCCCATCGCCACCGTAGGGTGGCTTGGGTGACGCGGTGAGTTCACGACCTGTGCGTCTTCGAGCTCACACACCCAGTCATCCCCTTGCGAGGTACACGGAGTCTGCAACGAGCTCACACTGGTCTCACACTCCCTGCTTGCAGGAAGCGCGACGTTTGCCGGTTGCGTACACAGACTGACCGGCGGGTTTGCATACTGCACGCTCTGAGACCCTCCCCTGGAGGAGCTACTGTCGACAGTACACGGACCCGTGTTGGTCACAACGAAGTGATGGAGCTCACACTGCGGACCGAAAAACTCGGTCCCCGGTGCAGGCACGACCACCAGTTGCGGGCGAAGTGACACGTCGTATCCACCCAGACTCACGTCTGGTGGGATGAAACGCGTGCTGTTTCTCCACCCATTCTGCGCTCGCGCAAAAAGCATGCCGTTGCCAAGCAATTCACCATACTGTCGTCCCGACAGACTGATCTCGTGCCACTGCAACACACCGCGGTACGGGCGCACATAGCTTACCCACCCTTGGATCCAGTTGCTGACACCAGCGATCCCACCCATCTGGGCGGTCCATGGCAGGTATACTCCACCGGTCTGATAGGTCACAGGACCATCCGTACCAGCTTCTTGGGCGAAGAGACGCAGCGTCGCACTCGAAATATTCACCGGCAAACCAGCCGGATCCATGTCGAGAATGAACTGATCCACACCACCGACATACATCAGCGGTGCCACAGACCACGACTGCGCACAAGACGACTGAGAACTACACGTTGCCGGATTACTCAGCGTCATCTGCTGCGAGTTACTGGGTGTCATCGTCACCGTGATCGCACCGGCCTGAGAGCCCGTGCCACCACTACCGATACCTTGCCAGATATACTGACCGAGCCACTGCCGTCCGTTGCCTACGTCGATGTAGACCTCGTAACGGTTGCTTGGGTCAGCCTGAACATCACCGATCCTCACGGACAGGTGGTGTTCTCCCTGGAAGTGGATATCCGTCTGTGCCACCGAGTAGGTAGCCACGTAGGTGCTGCCATTGTACTCATCCACAGTCACATCGAGCACCGCAGTGCTCGCTGGACCACGAATACGAAATGACGCCCACCCAGGCGAACCGACCGCAGCCACTGTCGTACTCATGCAGTCGTACCCGTTGGAAGACGAGTAGTTGGGCTGAGTCACGCAGAACTCCTGACGACGAAACTCCAAATTGCTCGGAGCGTTGCCGTTGGTAGGAGGCGCTGCGCCACTCGGCACCCGACACACTCCCTCGTTCGGAAGCGTCCCGGCTGTGAGGTCACAGCTCAGTCCACTCGTGCAGCCAAAGTCATTGGTACACGGTCCTTGCTCCGCATTACACGGAGAAGAAGGCGTACATGACGGAGTAAACGGCGTGCCGACATCACTAGGACTTCGGCAATACCCATACCCTGCAACACTGCTCGCGCCGGTGTCACAGCTCAGCTGACTCGTCAGAGACTGCACGCAGTCAAGACTTGTCTGACAGAGTCCTCGGTCTACATCACAAGGACAAGACTGAGTACACCATCCAGCTTCCCCAGGGTTTGCACCCACGGGAGGACAGACGTTGCCGCCGACGCCACCGCCTGTGCTGATGCCTTCGCAGACACCAGCCGTGCAGTGATCACTCGAACACTCTTCATTCACTGAGCATGCCGAACCTACCGACAACGTACTCGCGCAGACTCGCGTCTGTGCATTGTTGCAGTAGGTGCTATTGCACTCGCTATGCGTGGAACAGATAGCTCCGTTCCCTCCTGGCGTTGCACCAGAAGCGCATAGACTTGCTACCACATCACAATATGTCCCTGGGCAGTGACTGTCTGCCGTACATGACATCGGCGTCATGATCACGTTTCCGCGATACACGTACGCCTTGAACTCCTTGTACCGAGCCGGATTGGTTACCGCCCAGCACTGCGCCGGAGTGATTGCCGCTGCCGTTGCACTGACTTTCACCTGTGGACACAGTCGCGCCGTAAAGACTTCACGGATATTCCGAGAGTCCACCGTCAACGAGTTCGTCTCCGCCCAGACATAGACCGTCTGTGCACTTGGATTCGCGATCGCAGACTGATAGCCAGCGATGGCGATGTCCCGAAGACCGTTGTCACTCGTTACCGTCTCCGGGCCTTGCCTGGCCACCCACACGTAGTGCATACCGTTGCCGGTACTCTTCACGTGTAAGAGTTCAGACTCCACCCGAAACGTCGGCGTGCTTCCCTCTGAGTAAGCGGGGTAGATATCCGTTGCGTACGGATTCCCGCTCTCGTCGTTCACCACGGTAGACCGCATCGCCAGCTGCGAACAGCTAGCGGGTGTCGTCGTATTACTCGGAGGTGTCAGCAATCCCGAACAGACCGTCGTCTCTGCGTCGCGCCCCATCGTAAACGCACCAACGGGATGCTGGGTAGCGTTTGGGTTACGACGGATTCGGTAAGAGACATTCGTGTCGATGTGACCATTGAGCTGGTTGTTGTAGTCCCAGATGACGATGTTTCCATTCGCCAGGTGAACTTCAACTTCCACCTCGAAGGTCCACTCAGTGAACGCCTGACCAGACTGGTTGATACCTGCGTGGCTGGTGATGTTGTTCCACACCCACTCACACTGGAATCGCCCGTTGGTGTCGACGTTGCGCCAGATGGTCTCCCAGGGAGACACCATCAAGCAGCGGTCCATCGCCCCATTGCCATCAGAGTCATTCGGCACCCGTCCTGTACCGCAGTCATTCGCGCCGTCCTCTCGGTAAGCGTGAACACGGCACCGCCCTCGATCGATCGAGTAACGATGCATTTGCGGAATCTCGAACTCCACGAACGAGTGAACGTTGTCACCCGGGAAGAGCTCGTACGGCGGATTGGGGTTGTAGATCTGAGCGTCGGTGAGAGTCGTCCGTGCGATCTGCGGAGTGACTACATCGACACCAGGTCGACTCGTCTGCTCCACGCAAACACGTCCGTTCACCGGGCTTGATCCCCATGAGAGGCAGGACTCACGCTTAACAGCGTTGAAGAGACGTTGTCCGAAGGGGTTGTCCCTTGGAATCACAACGTCAGGGTCCAGGTATTCGGAAGCAACACACCTGGAATTCAAGTATCCGCATCCGTTCCCCTTGTCCTCCAGAATGTTGTCACGGTCCACCCCGGAATTGGTAGTCCGAATCTGGAAGTGAAGGTGACAACCAAACGAATGGCCGGTGTTTCCAATGCTACCAATTTGTTGACCACGATATACATGTTCTCCTTCACCTACAATCACTGAATTCGGTTTCAGGTGAGTGTAGCTAGAAAAGTAATCATGGCCATCAATCGTGTGCTTAATGCGAACGAAATTGCCCCAACCGGAACAACCTTCACATGTCACATCATCTCTGACACGATCAATAATTCCGTAAGCCACAGACTTTACTGCATCATCGCAGTCTCCATTCCCAGGTATGTACCCATTGAAGTCATACCCAAGATGGTTACCTGAATCAACAGGGTTTCTAGTTCCAACGGGATCCGTATGGCTAGATGAAGCAGCCCGTCCGAAACCTTGGCCACCCACAAAATCCACGTCATATCCACTAACGATTGTCCCCTCGGGAAAGATCCCTGTGCCTACAGGATACGAGAACCTGTAGTCATTGCTGAGTTGTGCAAGAGCACTGTTCGTTGACACTACCAACATGATAGCGATCAAGAACTGAAATGTTTTTTTCAAACCATTTCTCCTTCTCCAGATACGAGAACTAACTCGATCTGGTACAAATCAAGCATTTACTTGTACCAAACAAAGTTATTTATTACGAACAATTAGAAAAATTCAATTGTGCTTATAAGTGTGTAGAAAAATGATGCCTCTTTATCATTAGTATCACTACCTCCCAATATATAAACAGCCAAATTTCGCTCATTATTTAGCCATACTATTTCTTCACTATACAAATCATTGTTCTTGTGATGGGTACGTTTGAAAAAAATTGGATATCTCTGAACAATTTTGCTTACAACCGTACTTTCTAATGATTTTTTGCTAAAGTAATAGAATCCTTCTGTGTTTAAATCTGAAATGCTATATATATTCAGTTCTATCAAAGCATCTGCACCTGGCTTTCGAAAATGAGCTGTAGGTAATAGCCATAAAAGCTTTTCAGAAATAGCTGTTTTACCAGGATTAAATGAACGGATTGTTCCCTGATCTCCAAAATTTTCTGTTCTGTCATCAATAGTCCAATCTCCTGGATACATAAAACTTACCCCCAACTCCTCACTCTCAAACACCTTCCAAGTACTCGTATCCATCAACTCCTCAAAAGAAATCTCATCTGTTGCTTCTGGATCTTCAGAAGTAGCTTCCTGCTGGGATGTTTCAGATTTCTCCACTTCGCTACGCTCCGGTCGAAATGACGTGGTAGTAGGAGTAGCAGGGTTTGCAGACTCCTGCACCACCGGCTGGTTGGCATCAGGCTCGGGGATGAAGTCTGGAGACGTGACCATATACACATACCCCAACCCAACCGTGAGAAGACCCAAGGCTGCGAGGATGATGATCGTGGTGCGTTGTGGTGTGAGCATATGTGTGTGTGATTGGTGGTGAGTAAAAAATTGAATATATGAGTAGGTGTGGTGCGATGATGTATGAGATCCTTCGTCGCTCCTTTGTCGCTCCTCTGGATGACACGTGTTTACGTCATCTCGAGTGAAGCGGTAGCGGAATCGAGAGATCTGGAACATTCTGTGCAACAGATTTCTCCATGCGCTCCGTTACACCTGTCACTCGCGAGTGACGGGTTACACTCCACTTAGTCGAAATGACGTGCTGTGTAGTGCTTGTCTATATAGTAAGACGCAAAAGCATGAGAAATGTTTCACTTCGTCGGATCAAGCTCATTCGACTCTTCCCTCACTCAGAACAAGCTCCTTCACTTTCCCCCCTTTTTAGAAGAAATTCGACAGGCGTTTGACAGGGTCTATAGGATCTAGACAATACCAGTATTGTACCATGTTGTCAACCTTTTTTGGTGGGGATAGAGGAATATAAGTACCAAGGAGTAAGAGATCGGGAATAAGATATATGTAGTAAGAAATATGAGATAAGGAGATAGGAAGTAGGAGATGGTGGGAGAGGTTGAATGTAGCACCAAATCATACATCATCTACCAATTATGACTTCCTATGCATGAGATCCCCTTTCGATTCCACTACACAGAGCTTGTCCTAAGCTCCCCTACTAGAACCATATCCAGCCTTTGCCCTTCTCTAACCTTCCCAACATTCCCCCAAACCAAAACCCCGCACCGAAGTGCGGGGTTTTTGGATAGTGTGTTCTGAGAGAACGAAGTTCTTTCAGGACGACTAGTTTTGTGTGAATACTGAGGTGTCAAGACCATTAGCCTTGTAACCGTTGAACCAGTAAGCACTTGCAGTTTGACCGATAGATCCACCGGCATTGTCAGCCCAGATGAATGTACCTGCGTCAGTAGTACTGACAGTAGCGTAGTCACCTACGATGTGGCCAGTTTCGTTGTCATCAATGAAGATTGACAATGAGTCGTTGTCACCAGCGAAGTTGCTGAGGTTTGCAGAAACGACATAAGTCTTTGTTGTTCCAGCAGAAACAGTTTCTACACCAGTGAGTTCGATGTTGATCTGGCTAGTACCAGTTGTGAAGGTCGCAGCAACAGAGTTGTTGTTCTCTTCAAGCTGCATGCTGCTGTCAAGACATTCACCAAGAGTGTATGTAGTACCTGCACCATTAGTACAGAGACCAGAGTACTCGAGGACAACGTTCTTCCAGCTTACATCACGGTTGCTGTCAGCAGTAACGCTGAAGCTGTAGATATCACTTTGACCAGCAGAAACGCTAGTGTTAGAGAGAGCTACGGTCGCGAGTGTAGGAACAGTACGAGCAGCTACGTGGAGGCTACCACGTGGAGTTTGTGTCGCAGTGTATGTTGTGTTGTTGTTTCCAACGTTTACACCAGTTACACCAGTCAGGGTAGAACCTGAGCTGAGAGTAGTACCTTCTACACCACGGAGTGAGAGGAGGTACTCAGCACCTGTTTCACTGATTTGTGAAATGTCATTGAAGAGACCACGGACAGTAAGCTTAGCAGAGTTATCAGCTGGAACTGTGAAGTCACCAGAGTTAAGTACAAAGCTTACAACACCTGATTGTGGACCCTTGCTATCAAGGACAGTACCACTTTCATCAACGAGTTGGTAGGTGTTGACACGAGCATCGTCAGATGAGTTGACGGTGCTAGAGTTGGTGCTAGAGACATTGACAAAGTAGAAGTCAGTCAATGAAACAGAACCGTCTTGCGCTTCGAAGTTGAAGGTAGCAAGATCAACAGCAGTAGAACCACCAGCAACGATGATGCTAGGGTCTGCAGAATCACCATCTACAGAGACAGAGAGACTTGCGTTGTTGTTGAATTGGAGACGAGCACCTTGAACATCTGCAGGAGATTGTCCACTGTTGATAGATACAGTTTGACCTTCAGCGTCTTCTACTGTAGAAGCAGAAACGTCGAGGGTTGGAGTAGCTGTACTACCATCAGTAAGACCACTAGCTACAGTACCAAAGAGTTCTACAACGACTTCGCCGTTACGTGGAACTACGTGGTTGAGGCTAGTGAAGGTAACAGTACCACCTGGGCTGCTGCCATCAGCAGTTGCTGAGTAGCTAGCATCTTCGCTTGTACCAACTGATACGCCGTCGATTTCGAGGCGGAGGTTGGTGAAGAATGAAGTGCTTGCAGATGCAAGACCCATGAGGTCGTAGTTAAGTGTTTGGATACGGATATCTGAGGCAGTACCAGCAGACATACGTGCACTTTGGAGGCGGATCTCTTGGTTACCAGCGATAAACACGCGGCCATCAGAGTATCCGTCGTTGCGGGTAGCAGTAAGTGCACCAGCAATGATTTCTACGTTGTTACCAGTGACGGTACCAGAGAAGTCAGCAGTAGCAACGTTGTCACCTGAGCCTACGTATTCGGCGTCAGAGAAGTTACTAGCAGCAAGACTTGTGTTGGTAATCATCAAACGGTAGATGTTGCTTGAAGAAGCAGTGTCGTTGAAGTCGAGTTCAACACTCAAGAGATCATCATCAGCCATTTGGAATGAACTGCTGAAGTCAAAGTAGAGACCACCAGCACTTACGAGACCAGAACCACTAATAGAAGTGACAGAGCTAATGCTGCGTCCGTTGATGAAGAGTTCAGCACGTTCGATGTCGGTTCCGACTTCGTCAGTATTGCTGCTGTCTCCATCTCCGTCTGGGATGTAAGAGTTGCTGCTGAGGTATACACGGAGACCATCTACTTGTACAGACTGACCAAGGTCAACCTTGCTAACAAGTGCTACAACGTTCTGTGATCCAGCAGCGTATGATTCGCTAGTTGGGTTAGAAGCGTCGAGTGAGATAGTGAACTGACCTGCATCTACAGTGTAAGTGTGCATGTAGTTTGCAGTGCTGTTCGCGTTGAGGTTGATAGTGCTGCTTACACCAAAGCTACTAGAGCCTTCTGTTACAGCAATATCACGACGGTCGTCAAGAGTGAAGATGATTGTTTCACCATCGTCTCCTGCAGCGATGTCACCACGGATTTCGAAACGGCGAGAATCACCATCTTCGAACATGCGAGCGGCACCTTGGAACACGAACGTTACGAAGTCACCGAAAATGTCAGTGCGAGCGTCAACCATGACGCCGTCTTCGTAAAGAGCAATGTTTGCAAGACTTGGCATGTCGATCGTACCGTTTTGTTCAAAACGGAGGAAGTCGATATGACCGTCTTCGTTGTTGCTAGAGTCGTACTCAAGGTCGAACTCACCAACAACAACATTTTCGTCACCAACGTTGACTTCGGTGTCAGCACCACGTTCATCGATGATGAGAGTAGCAACTGCGTAGTCAGCATAAGTGATGTAGTTACCAGCAACTGGGAAGTTACCAGAAACAGTACCTCCATTTGCGCTTACCATGCTAGCACCAGAGATACGGAAACCGTCTTGGTTAGCAGTGTTTGCGTTGTTGAGGTTTGCAACGAGTGTCATCTCTACTGACTGGTTTGCACCAAGCACGTAGTTTGGTGAAAGAGTAAGTACGTCATCAGAGTTTACACTCTGGTCGTTTGAGACAGGAGCACCGTTTGCTTCGAGCCAAAGTTTGTCGAAGTTGCTGCTAGAACCAAGGCCGAAACGTTCGAACTCGATAGAGTTGATCGTAGCACCTTGTGCACCAGCGGTCACAACAAAAGTGAGGTACTGAACGCGTGAAGCGCTACGTGGTACCGTTTGGCTTGCAGGTGTGTTAGCTGAAAGGCTAACAGATACAGCACCACTTACAGGTGTAGATGGTGTTGAAGGAGTTGAAGGGTTGCTAGAACCGGTAGCACCTTGGGTAGGATCAGCGTAAGCGCTTGCAGCGGTTACAGAACCAGTTCCCATAGGAGCTGCGCTCATTACAGCAGCACTTACAGTACGTACATCACCACGTGGAGTGCCGTCAACAAGGTGACGCATTCCATCAACGATCATGTAGACATCGCTAGAACCTGCTTCTTGTACAAACTGACCGTTGTGTGGACGCATCTCAGTGAGAGTCATGCCACTGTTTGAGTAGTTTGCAAAGAATGATGAAGGTACATCACGAACGAGGCTAGCCCAAGAAGCACCGTAAAGTGCAGAAGCAACTGCTTCGCTACCGATAGCAGCGATTTGGTTACCAGGGAGAACCGCGTAAACGACTGGTGAGATAGTCTCTTTGACGAGCATTGCACCAGCACGTGCGTTCACACCGATTGGGGTGTTTGAACGAGTTGGGTATGCGCTTACACAGGTAGGATCAATTACTTGAACACCTGAGAAGTCTTCATACCAAGAGTTATATACTTCCAATGTAGGGAAGTACATACGATTGAGGTCTGCGTCGAGCAAGAACACTGCAGAATCGTTAGGAACCTTGAAAAGGTCACCAGATTGCAATGACGGGCAGCTAACTTGAGCGTTTGCAGCCAAAGGCGCAACACCCATGGTAGCAACTACCGTAAGCGCGACAACAGTCCAGGTAAACGCTTGTTTACCGAAACGTAATACGTTTGTCATAAATGATTCAAAGTTTGTCTTATGCTCCGAGCGCAACCTTTTGGCAAAGGTGTCTCAAAGACATAAGGCGTTTGTAAGCGTATGAGCGAGCCTTGCGGCCTCGACCTTTCGTGCTCTACGCGTTGCCCATGCTCCATGTGGAGCGTACCATACTGCATGGCAATCAATCCGCAAGACCGGACTGGTTGCCATGCACTATCGTGTGGGAAGAAACTAGAGGTTAAGAATTACCCTCGTACCCTTTCGGGCACATGCCTATCCTCAAAGAGGTTGTGGCTATATGTTAGGTGTCCTCGACAGGCTGGTCAATCGTATCGGTGGTGGTATCTATCGTAGATGTCGTGGCCTCATCTGCTGAACTTTTTGGATCTTCTTCACTATCTTCTGTGGCCGGTTCGTCTTCTGAGTTAACGGATGACGATTCTGGAGTGACCTCTGCTGCTGATTCTTCAGCTTCCTTTTCGGCAGTGTCGACATCTTGTTGTTCGCGGATCTTTTCGACTTCTTCTCGCGCTTCAGTGACTTCTACCTTGGCCTGCATTTTTTGGTCGGTGAGTGTCTGCAATGTTTGGATCGCTGCAGCGACGTCGCCGCCTTCAAGCAATTTTTTTACATCGCTAGAGACCTGTGCCAGATCAAGCGGCTCGGCGTCTTCCTCAGCGAGGAGTTGGTCTTCTTCACCCAGCGCAGTGTCTGCTTCTGGTGGAAGTTCTTCAGCGTCAGCGGTGTCATCTTCTGGTGCGTCACTGACTGGCTCGACTGCATCGAGAACATCCTCAGTCGTCGATGACGTATCACCAGTGACATCAGTCGTCTCGACAGCAGGAGCAGATTCAGTAGCAAGATCATCGGTCACACCATCATCTGATGATGTTTGTTCGACGGTTTCTTTGAGTTCTTCTGAGAGTTCGGTGAGGTCACTCGCGAGGCGTGATACTTTTTTGTTCACTGCTTCTTGGACTTCTTCGGCAGAGATGTCAGCATCTCCCTTGCTTCCTTCTTCGATGAGCACAGCGATAGCTTCGACACCAGTCTTTTCGATGAGGTCTTCTACTTCGGCGACTTCGGCTTCGAGAAGTTTGTCGATCTCAGCTGGATCAAGCGCGTCAGCGCCAGTGTACGGTTCGTCTTCTGGTGAGATCGCCACAGGGTCAACAGGTGGTGCTTGTAGTGGCACTGCTGCGATACTGAGCTCTTCGAGTATTTCTTCTGTCTTCTCATCAACAACCTTTGCGACAGCGACAGCTTTTTTTGAAGATTTTTGTTCGACTTCGGCTAGCGTCTCTTTGGATGATTCGATGTTTTTCTTGAGCGCTTGGATGGCTTGTTGTTTTTGTTCTGAGTTTTCTGATTTTTGGTATTCTTGTGCACGCTTGGTTGCATGTTTGAGCTTGGTGGCGACTTCACTTTCTTCCGAACCAAGGACTTTGCTCACAGCGAGCTCGACGCCTTCGGTGGCGAGTTTGACACTGTGGAGGCGTTCACCAGGAAGACTCTCAGCAGAGGCCGCAACTGTCGCGATCCATCCACCAGTTGCCACTGAGACGGTGAGCAAGAGAGCCAGCGCAGAGCGAGCAATCGTTGCCATCTGAGCAGGAACAAAGAGATCGAGGACGTGTTGGAATCTTGTCGCATGTGAGACGTCAGATGCTGGTGCATTCGCCATGTCTGCTTCGACGATACTCATGAGTGATGCGCGGTTCTTCGAAACCCAAGCACGATCAGGGGTGAGCTGATCGCGTGTGCGTTTGATTTGTGAACCGATTCGTGGACGCATACTATATATATAGGTATCTTATGCTGCGAGATCTTTGAGTTTCTTGGTAGCTCTGTGCAAGAGTACGCGAACGTTGCCGTACGGCTTGTTCATGATGCCTGCGATATCTTTGACAGAGAGCCCCTCGACATATCGCAGTTGCAATACATCTTGGTAGTCTTGTTTGAGGGTTTGCATGTGCACCAGAAGCGCGTGCGCTTCTAGCTTGATGCCGACGTCACGCTCTAAGTCTTCCTTGGCGGCAAGCTCTGGGTGATCGTCGAGAGAGGAAGACTGCTGCTTGGCTCGCTCGCGATAGATATCTATCACATGGTTGCGAGCGATAGCGTAGACGAGCTGGCGAAAGTTCTCAACGGACTTGTCCGGGTTGCGAACATAGTTCCATGCTTTGAGAAAGACTTCACTTGTTGCGTCTTCAGCTTCTTCTCTATTTGAGATTTTAAAGAAAATAAACCGGTATACAGGTTCTACGTATAAATCGTATAATTCGCCGTACGCTGCTGCGTCTTGTTTTTGGCGAATCCGATAAATAAGTATGTTCTCTCGAACGGTGGTCATATAATAAGACGTAGAAATCGCAAAAGTGTTACACTTTGAACACCAATGGTGATCAAAGTCGCAGAAATACCTACAAATAGGCAAAAACTAGCAATCTGCGATTGCCTTGCCTAGTATACCACTCATTATATATATGATGAAGCAGTATCCCTGTGGAGGAATCAGAATAGCGATAGGTTAGCGGATTTTTGGGAAACTGTCAACAAGAAAGGCCTGGGAGGCTTGGGATGCTTGATTGGACGGACCGTCCAAATGGCTTGTAGGGCTGCTTCACAAGCAATCCTCACCATGGGTGAGGATACAAGCCTTCCAAGCCTCCTAAGCCCTCTTGCCAACAATCAGGCTTATCCTTCTTGCAATTTCTCATCGTTTTGTATACACTACTCTATACAAACACCTATGACCGACTCATCACCACAACCAACCGAAATCATCCGGGTATCAATCTCAGAGGCCGCTCGCCTCTTTGGGGTCAATGCGCAGACGATCCGCCGCGCTATCAAGGCTGGTGAGATCACCTACGTCGTCGTCGCCGGCCGCTACAAGATCAACTTTGAAAGCCTCGTAAAGTGGTCACAAGCCAAAACCACTGTCCGCAACAAAACCAACCAGCGTGGCATCGGCCAGTATGTGGGCAAATGGAAGATCAAAAACACCCTCTACTCCCCCAGCAAAAAAAGCATCAACCGAGAAAACGCAGACGAATAGTCTGCGTTTTTTAGAGGTATTAGAGTATTAGAGATGTTTGGATGGCATGGTTCCTCCCCCTGCCCGAGGGGGAGGTTAGGCGGGGGAGGGAGAAGATCACCTTACTATGCGTAACCACCCCCTACCCCCCTCCTTGAAAAGGAGGGGGAACTCTAACACTCCAACCGCTCTAATCTCTAACAACCCGATCTCCTCTGTTTGTGTTACAATACCAGTACAACACTGCTATGAAATTTGTCACTGACCACATCCATCCTCGCCATATCTTGCACAAACCGCATAAGTGGTTTTTGGCATTCATCATCTCCCCTGTTCACGCAGCCGAGATGCACTACAAACGGACCTACCATCTTCGTTTCAACCACGCGCGCAAACTGTTTCTCTTTGACATGTTGCTTCTCCTCACCGCGGCAGTCATGTTTGCTGCCACGGTCTTTTGGTATACCTATGATCCGACCGTCACCGATGATGTGCGCCTCACGATCGCTGCACCAAGTACTCGTCTCATCAGTGGCGAAGCTATCGATGTCGTCGTCGCCTATCACAATGCCAGCGACGTCACGCTTCGTGACGTATCCCTCGCCTTGAACCTTCCGCAGCATACACCGTTGCTCACACCGTACCCTGACGGCTACGACGAACACACTCGTACGATCAGTCTTGCTGACTTGGCTCCAGACGCTTCGGGCGAGCTCACTATCCGTGCGCGGTTTATCACCACACCAAACACGCCAGAGGATTTGGTCGCTAGCCTCAACTATACCCAAGAAGGACGCCAAGCTACCGAACGAGTCCTCGTGCGACGCGTCCTCACTGCTGCCGAGAGCGCAGTACACGTACTCGCATCCGGACTCCCCGATATCATCGCGGCCAATGCAAACACCAACGCTGAGATCACACTGCAAAATATCGGTAGCTATGACATCCCTGTCATCTCAGTCAGCTCCGCGCTCGCCCCAAACGTCACCTTTGTAAGTGACGTAGCGACGACGTCACTGCCTGCTGGTGAGACCTATACCTTTGCAGGGACGATCGAGACCGGTGTCGTGTCAGGAGACGTGACAACACTCTCGATCACCCCGATGGTCACATACATAGACACCCCCATCGTGCAGCACGCACAGGAACACACCGTCACGGTCGTACAGCCAGACGTCAGTATTGCAGCCGACTGGTCAAACACCCAGTCAGTACTCATCCCGGGTGAGCAAGCAACACTCAACCTCACCATCACCAACACTGGCGACATCACCCTCGAAAATCTATCTGCCACGATCAACCTCCCTACTGAGCGAATCATGGTGCCAAGCGTACGCACGATCGGCCGACTCACAGGAGGAACACTCACGATCACGTCTGGCTACCACGCAGGCCTCGCGTCACTAGATCCAGGTGAACGCATCACGATCCCTGTACCGATCCAACTGAGACAAAACACCGCTAGCACTCCTACGACACTCACCCTCCAACCACGCGTCTCTGCACGCGCGCCAGGTGACGGTGGTATTGAGACTGCAAGCCAAGTCACCTCTCCACCACTTCGCCTCGGTGGATGGGCCTCGCCGAGTGCTCGGTCATGGTACTACACCGCCGAAGGTGATCAGCTCGGCCGCGGTCCACTCCCGCCACAAGTAGGCAAAGAAACACGCTACTGGGTCACACTACGTACCCAAAACGGCGCCAACGACCTGCATGATGTCACGCTCAACGCCACACTCCCACCTGGCGTCCGCTATACTGGCAAGACCAGCGTCAGTGCCGGTAGTGATATCACCTTTGACGAAACCACACGGATGATCAGCTACACGCTCACGTCTCTGCGAGCTGCAGGCAATCTTGGTGTGCACATGGAACTTGCCGTCACCCCAACAACTGCCGACCATGGATCATATATCACGCTACTCAGAGACATCACCTTTGCCGCCACTGACCGACAAGTATCCAATGACATCTCTATCACACTTGATCCCGTCACAACCGCACTCCAGGGTGACGAACGTGGCACAGCCAGAGGAACACTCGTCCAATAATCTTGTCCACCCAGCATCTACCCTATGAATCTTTCTACTCGCCTATTTCTCAGTGTGTTCTTGACTGGTGCGTCAGTCATGATCGTCGAACTTGTAGGGTCGCGTGTCCTCGCACCGACCCTCGGCACATCAACGCTCGTATGGACGAGTTTGATCGGCTTGATCCTCGGTGCACTCTCACTCGGATACTGGTGGGGCGGAGAGCTCGCAGATAAGAATCCTGATCGCAACATGTTTGCGACGATTCTTATCATCAGCAGTGCGCTCATTCTCCTTATCCCGATCATGGCACCGATGGTACTCGTTATCAGCCATGTGCTCTTGCCAAGCATAGCCCTGCGAGCGATCATCGTGACGCTCATCCTCTTTTGTCCGGCTGGCGTCGTCCTCGGGATGGCAAGCCCGTACGCTGCTAGACTCCTCCTGACATCTGTCGAAGCCAGCGGCAAAACCGTTGGTAGACTGTACGCCTTTTCGACGATTGGCAGTATTGTCGGCACATTTCTCGCCGGCTTCGTACTCCTGACAATCTTTCGCACCAATACGATCTTCTTTCTTGTCGCAGGCGTGCTCGCTGTGACGAGCCTCCTCACGATCTCGGACCGACGCAACCTCCGCCAACTCGCCTATCTGTGTGTAGCCGCTGCCGTCATCTTGCTCGCGGGCAATGCGAGCCTCGCCCAAGCAATAGACAGCGAGGTACAAACATTCCCAACCAAATACCAAGACGTCAATATTTTTCCGGCCGTTGACGACGCGACGGATCGTGAGATTCTCGTCTGGCAGACAGATCCATTTGTCTGGCAGTCTGCGATCTTTCCGGACGAGCCTGAGACGCTCGTCTTTGACTATCTCAAAGGCTACAACCTGTACCAAGATATCCTCGAGCAGTCCCCATCTCGCATGCTCATGCTTGGTGGTGCTGGGTTTGTCTACCCACGTCATGTCCTCGCTACCGATCATGATGTCGTGTTTGATGTTGTCGAGATCGATGACGAGCTCGAAGCGATCGCGAGAGAACACTTCATGCTCAAAGAATATACAAATCTACACTCTTACGCTGCTGACGCCAGGACATTTTTGATGGACACAGAGCACGAGTACGATGTCATCTTTGGTGACGCCTACACCGCCGTCTACAGCATCCCCTACCACCTCACGACCGTCGAAGCGCTCGAGCTCGTCCGTACAGCGCTTGATGACGAAGGCCTCTTTGTCGTCAATGTTATCTCAGCGATAGAGGGCGACAACGCAGCATTTCTCGAACACTTTGTCTACACGCTCGAAGAGGTCTTCCCGAGTGTCATCATCCGCCAAACTGAACCCGACCGCAACTCCGAAGAGGTCCAAAACCTCCTGGTGTTTGCGAGCAAACAAGGCAATAGCCTCGCGGTAACCGATGAACACGACGCACTCTTCCCAAGTGTTGACCTCCCCATACCACATGACACCACCCTCCTCACTGACCAACACGCTCCTATCGAACATTTGACTCGCAGTTTTTTCCGCTAAGATTAGGGCAAAATAGCTGTCAAACAATATCACCATCAATGCCTTGACAAACAGGGCATTTTTTGGTATACTCCTCTGTTACTACTAGTACCATCCATATGCATATCGCAATGATCGGACAAAAGGGAATGCCTGCTCGCTTTGGCGGCGTAGAGCGTCATGTACATGAACTAGCTGCACGTCTTGTCAGCAACGGGTTTGTTGTCCGTACGTATTCGCGTGCATGGTACACGGGTGACACCCCCGCCGTTGTCGATGGTGTTCAGCAAGTATATCTTCCAAGCATCCGCACCAAACATCTCGATACGATCACGCATACATTTCTAGCGACCATCCACGCGCTCCAATCTGATGCAGATATGCTGCACTATCACGGTGTTGGCCCGGCACTCTGGTCATGGATCCCACGTATCTTTGCCCCAAGAAAACGTATCATCACCACCTTTCACTCTATCGACCGCAAACATGCCAAGTGGAACTGGTTTGCCAAGATGGCACTACACATGGGTGAATGGGCCGCCTGCCGCTTTGCGCACAAGACGATCACCGTCTCACGTACCCTCCAACAATACGCTCGTGATGTGTATGACAAACACACCAGCTACGTCCCAAATGCGGTCCCACTCTACACCAAAATCACCGACTGCAAAACACTCTCACAGTGGGGACTCGAATCAGGCACTTACCTGCTTGTCGTCACCCGTCTCATCCCACACAAGGGGGTGCACCACATCATCGATGCCTACAACATGCTGACAGCTACCGACCCTACGCTCGCGGCCAAGACACCACTTGTGATCGTCGGTGACGGCTTTCACACCGAAGGCTATGTCCGCGGCCTGCACGAATCAGCTCGCACCAATCCAAACATCATCTTCACCGCGTTTCAATCTGGCCGGACGCTCGAAGAGCTCTTCTCTGGCGCCAAACTCTACGTCCACGCGTCAAGCCAAGAAGGACTCCCTATCACCGTCCTCGAAGCCATGAGTCATGGACTTCCGATGCTCCTCTCAGACATCCCAGAACATCACGAACTAGCGCCAAATGCTGATATTCGATTTGCTGCTGAGAGTCCACAAGCGCTCATCACAGCACTCAATAAGATGCTCCAACGTGATAACGAAACACTGCAAGCAGAAGGACTCACCCACCGCGCCAAAATCGAACGAGAATACCAATGGGATGCCATCGTCCCCCAGATCGTCGACGTGTATACCAATGCCTTGTGCAAATGTACCGTCATCGGCAAACCAGTGATGTCATAACCTCACACAAAAAAGCCACCATACGCATGGTGGCTTTTTGTTTGTATATGAAATGGATCAGAGTCCAAGATCGTCCGAAAAAATCACAATATCATCTCGTCCATCAAAGTTGACATCCGTCGTCTCAATATCGATCCCACTATGTGCGCTCGCCGCAAACGCTTGGAAGCTCTGTCCCTGCTGCGTCCCATCTTCTGTATAGATGCGCACCTCCGGTGTCTGCCCACGGCCTCGTACGGTCACGATGTTTTGGACGCCATCTCCAGTCACATCACCGACTGCGACTGCCGGTGGCGCGAGTGAGCTGCCGTAGACCTGGAGGAGCTGTCGTTCTGGGAGGTCGATCGGCCACTGCCAACCATAGCTGTGTACATAGCCACGACCACCTTCAACGGTACCGAGCACGAGTTCATCCCCCCCATTCCCATCGAGATTGCCAAAGTCGACATAGTACCCACCAGCATAGCCTTGTCCGATTGGGTACCAATCTCGTTTCTTCTGACGGCCATGACGAGTGTAGAGTTTGAGTGGATGCCCAAAGCCTTCGCTCGGGGCGACCATGAGTTCATTTTTGCCATCACCTTCGAGGTCACCAAAAGCGACGCGCAACTCACCAGTATAATTTACCGTATACGGATATTTGTTCATGAGGATCTGCCCATCATCACGCCACCCACGAATACGATTGTGTGAGATAAGAAACAGTTCACGTCGCCCGTTGTCATCCATATCCGTCCTCACGATACGCATTCCACCAGGATACGACTCATCAAAGACAAACAGACCATTTCTCACACGATTTCCATTGTATGAAAGAAACCGTGCAAACGCCCCATTGGGGATCACAATGTCGAGCAGTTCTTCGCTATCTTGTTCGTCAGCGAGTGGCAAGAGTAAGATGCGACCATCTTGTGGGGCAATCGTGATCTCACTTACGATCGCGCCATCATTGACACTGGGGTCCTGCGTCCCGGTGATCGCCTCAAAGTCACGACCTAGTGACACCGTCTGCGGTGTATCCGAACTATTGGTCACGACGATGCCATGCTGAAAGAGTCTCGTCCAGACGCCATCAAAAAACCCTGGCGTCCCATTGGTCTGGAGCGCGTCAGTCATACTGATGCCGAGGTCCACATTGTACTCGTCGTACCACCAGAGCTGTCCATGATCTTGGTCACCATGATCAAACGTAAAGTACCCGTCACCCAAAAGCGTACTCGCGAGACCAAAGCGTACATTCTGATAATCCGTGCGCGCACCAGTGTTGGCAGTATTGCCGTTGACGACTTGGACTCGTGGCTGTACGCCAGACTGATTGTAGTAGGCGTAGGTATTCATCGTCGGAGTCCACGCGTCACCACCGCGAAAGTTTTCGAGCATTGTGCCGTTGAGTTCATCGCGATACGCACGTGTCAGCCCGTTGCCGATGATGATGTACTGATTATTTGTGCGGCTTCGCGTCTCACTGTAGAGCGTCCGCATCCCTGCGATCCAGCTCGCGTCAGCATCCGCGTCGGCGAGACCATCACGGTCTATGTCAGCGTTGTCACCAGCAAACCACCGGATAGAGTCCCACGCATTGTCATAAAACACGCCGTCCCAGAGCCCTGTCGAAAGCAAGTGGTCAGCAACAAACCCAGCCATGTAGCTATGCAGTCGCTCACCGCCCTGCATGGGTGCTCGGTCAGAGACGTTGAGGATCTGTGTCCCTGGCCACCACGAGAGTCGCGTGCCGATATTGTCGACCAAGTACCAGTCAGAATGAATCTCACTCGCGAGCTGTCGGCGCAGCGTACTCCCACTCACCGACGCATCGCTCACGATCTCTTGAGGCGTGAGGTAGACGAGCATGATGATGTTTGGATTGAGTTCGCGGATGAGCTCGAGCTGTGGCCGGGAGTTGACCTGCGTTTCCATGTCGAGGATGATGAGATCCCACTTGGCAAGTTCCCTCGCTTTGGCGTCATCGATCGACCAATGAAGAAAGTAGTTGGCGAGTCGAGGAAACGGATGATCTGGGACTGATGCTGCTTGTGCTGACGTAGGTATCAAAAAGAAGAGACTCATCAAAAGTCCAATCAACATTTTTTTGTATACGGTACTCATCATAGCAATAGATTCCTCCCCTATCAGGGGAGGGTAGGTGGGGTCGATATTACTATCAACGTTTTCATGGCAAACAGACCCCCTCCAGCTCCCCCTGGTAAGGAGAGCGTACAGTTAGATAACTGCATCATACAACTCATCAAGCGAATCAAGCGAATCCTGCTCATCAAAATGTGCGGTGGCATAGATCCTTGCTTCGGACGCTTTGTCGAGCGCGACGTCTCTCTGGTCAAAGAGATGCACAAACGCATCGGAGAGCGCATCGGCATCATCTGGTGGAACGACATAGCCAGTCTCGTCGGTGAGGATGTCAGCCGCAGCAGGCGTCGTCGCCACGACGACTCGCCCCGCTGCCATCGTCTCCATCATCACGAGTGATCGGCCTTCCCAGAGTGATGGCTGGACTACGACGTCCACACTTGCAAGCGCGTCAGGAATATCTTCGACGACACCATGCCAGACGAGCTTGTCCGCGATACAGTATTGCTCGGCTTTGAGTGCCAGCGCATTTTGGAGTGGCCCATCACCATAGATATGCAGCTGCCACGGCTTGTCACAAATACGTGACAATGCTTCAAAAAGAATCACATGGCCCTTTTGGACATCAAGCCGACCGATCGTCGCAAACTGAAGTGGTTCGGTCATCTCTGGCTCACACGCCACTGCAAGCCATGGTGCGAGCTGGATGCCATTTTCGATGAGAAGGATCCGATCTTCGCGCAGGCCAAAGTCTCGCTCCACACTCTTGGAGACTTGCTCCGAAACGGCAATGACTCTGTCGGCATGACGCAAGATCTTGCGCATGACTATGCGACGCAGGCGACTGTATTCTTTGGCGACGTTATGTTGGGAGCTGATCCAGCTGACGCGGCGGTTGACCCGCCCTATGGCATAGCCGATGAGGTCAGCACTAAAGACGTGGGTATGTATCACGAGGTGTTCTTGCGAACGTGAGTACTGCCACAGTCGCAAAAATTGGCGGAAGAATCCGTACGGTGTTCTTCCAGCGACAAGTGTTGGGATGTCGGCGTCTTTGAAGCATCGCGCGAGCTCTCCACCCCCTCGTACCGAAGAGACGCAGACTGGCCGACCGCGGCGTTTGGCGTCACGCGCGTACGCCAAAACGAGGCGTTCGGCGCCGCCTGTGGTAAACCTAGGGATGATGTGGAGGACTGCCGCTCGCTTCATGTCGGTAAAAATCGTAAACATCTGCTATACTGGAGGTATTGTAACAAACAACCCAGTACTAATCTAGCTAGTTTTCTCTTGTTCCTCCCCCTGCCTGAGGGGGAGGTCAGGAGGGGGTGGGAGTACATGCAGACCTCCGAAACCACCCCTCAATCCCCTCCTTAGAAAGGAGGGGAAGATAAAGATATGCTCCACCATCTCACAAAACGTACCTACTCCGCGCTCATCGCCGTCACCGTCGTTGCTGCTGTTGCCGTCCTCGCTTCACCGAGCGCCACGATCGACCTCGCGATCCTCGGGACACTCTCGCTCCTGATCGCGTACCAACTCCTCGGCGAAAAAATGCTCCTCGTCTTCCTCGTGATCCGCCCGACACTCGATGCCTGGCGCAATCTGTCATTTGGCTCAGTGCTCGGCGCCTCTCTCAACATCAACGCTGGCATGGCCGTCGCTCTCACCATCTGGTCACTCCTCACCCTGCACAAACACCGACGAGAACTCAGCCACGTCCCCTACCGCTGGCATCTCGGCGTGATCACCATATTCATGTTTGTGAGTACACTCTACAGCGCAGCCCCCGGTGAAACCCTCATCGAGTCCCTCAAGTTTTTCAACCTCATTAGTCTCTTTGCCATTGGGTTTGTCTTTGTCCGCAAACGCATCGTATCGATCAAGGAGATCCTCACCATCATCGCAGTCTCCGCAGTCATCCCACTCGCACTTGCCCTCTGGCAGCTGGTGACCGGCACCGGCATCACCACGTTTGAAGTCTCAGGCCGCATCCACGGTACCTTTGCCCACCCAAATGTCCTCGCATTTTTCATCCTCTCACTCATCATCTTGCACACAGAGACCGCCTACATCACCCCGTCCAAATGGTGGTCATCCCGCCCCACCTGGCACGCACACGCAGCGCTCATCGGCCTCATCATACTGATGCTCTTCACCTACACTCGCATCACCGTGATCGGTCTTGCCGTCATTTTCCTCACACTCGGAGCACTTCGATTTCGTCGCTTGCTCGCCTGGGGAGTCGCCCTCGCAGTCACCATCATCCTCCTCGCGATCCCGACCAACACGCTCCTCCAAGACTACGCCAATACTGACCTCCGCGAGTTTCCCATCGTAAACCGTCTCACGACGAGAAGTGACGACGCAGACTCAGTCGCCTGGCGAATCGAAGTCTTGCAAGGCACGCTCCCGCTCTTTCGCACCAAACCGCTCCTCGGTTGGGGCTATCCCAGCTTTGAGACAGTCTGGGACGAGACGCGTGGCGTCGACAGGATCTTTGACGACTCCGCCGAAGCGCACAATGACTATCTCCGCATCGCTGTCGAGCTCGGTCTCGTAGGCCTCGGCCTCTACCTCCTCTGGCTCGCCCGTCTCCTCTGGTCTGCCAGCATGCTCGCCTTTGCGGGGAAAAAAGCAAAGCGCAAACACGCCTATCACATCCTCGCCTGGGTGCTCGCCTTTGGGGTCATGAGCCTCTCCGACAACATGCTCCACCACACCCCCGTCATGTGGCTCACCTTTACCTACTGGGGTGCGTTTTTCGGCAGCGTCAAGCAAGCACCCACGGCCAAAGGGTTTCTGAGATAAAAAAATCGGACCGCAAAGGTCCTTTTTTGATAGAAAAAAAGAAGCCCCGCGCCGAAGCGCTAGGGGCAGAGTCGTGCCTGGGTGACACTAGGGAGTACGACGACGCTCGTTCCATCGCCACCGATTGCTCGGTCCCTGGAAGGGCTCTTGCTCACGGATCTCCGTCGGGGTACCGTCGCAATGCGAGCTCTCCACTACGAAGCAGTCTCCGAGGTTCGGATCACCCGCAGCGAGGAAGGGATACTCCCAGAGGTAGCAGCCCGTGGCGTCAGTGATCGTCCGCGTGAGCGTGGCAGGGTCAGACGGATCGATGATCCAATCCACCTCACGACTGGCGCCGTTGGTGTTCTGGAGGGACGTCGAGCCGAGACGCACACGAACCGCATCAGTGCAGACGTAGCGGATGCTCATGCCGACCTGTGCGACCGGCGGCGTGCGGATGCAGTTGCCCTGCGCGTCCCAGTGAGACGGCGGTCCGGCATCCGGCACAGTGCCGGCATCCTGGAGTTGCCCTGCGTCCATGGGGACACCCGCATCGAGTGCGCTGGCGTCGGACAGGGGGGTAGCGTCCAGAGCCGAGGCATCCATGGCCTGGGAGGCGTCGAGAGGCGTGCTCGCGTCGGCAAGCATCGTGCCGGTGTCGAGGGGCTGCCCCGCATCGATCACCGCGGACGCGTCGAGATTGGTGGGCATGGCGTCGTGAGGGGTCGCAGCATCCACCTGCACCGTGGCAGCGCCGCTGTCGATGGGCGAGGACACGCCAGCGTCGACCGTAGTTGAGGACGGATTGAGCTCGGAAGTGGGTTCGTGGCGGCCGCAAGCCGCGAGGACGATGATCAGTGAAAGAGAAAGAGAGCGAATGATCGGGTTGTTCATCATGCCCCCTTTATACCACATTTGGAGGGTTTTGTCAACCCCATATGGTGCTACGCTCAGCAAATATATCAAAAAAAAGAAGGCGCCGAATCCCGAAGGATAGGGCGCCGAAGCGCGGGTCAAAGTTCTCGTCTCACGACAGTACTACGACCCTAGAAACAGAAACGTCAGGGGCTGACGGGCGAAGCGTTGAGTGCGTACCGCGCGGCGCCGGTGTTGGCGTTGTGGGATTGGTATTCCCCCACCACCTCGACCAAGCTACCGGTGCAGTAGGCACTCTCCACTCGCAGACATGCCGCCAGGTTGGACCAGTTGGACGAGTTCGTCGTCCCCCACGGCAGCTGGTGCGCGGTGACACCGGACACGCCGGAGAAGTTCACGACGCTCCCGTTCGAGAGGGTCATGCTGCTTTCCGTGTACACGTTGGTCGTTCCGTTGACCTGACCGACCATGAGATCGGCCGGACCGGTGCAGACGTACGTGAGGCGCATCTGCGTGCTCCCCGAGGGGTTCACGCACTGTCCCATGCTGTTCCAGGCACAGACCGGATCCGTCGAACACGCGCTGTCCGCGCAGTCGATGTCTCCGTTGCCGTCGTCGTCGATCCCGTTGTCGCAGATCTCCGCCACCGGCTGAGTGCACGCCGCGTCGCCGTTGCAATCGCTGTCGTTGCAGTCGACGTCGCCGTCCATGTCGTCATCCACGCCGTTCGAGCAGCTCGTCTCCGTGCTGGGGAGGCAAGCCGCGTCGCCGTTGCAGTCGCTGTCGTTGCAGTCGACGTCACCGTCCATGTCGTCATCCACGCCGTTCGAGCAGCTCGTTTCCGTCGTCGGAGTCGAGCTGTTGGGGGTGCAGTTGATCGTCACGGTGGCGGTTTGCGTCATGCAACCGGTCTTCGAGAACTCGAACGTGAGCGTCTGGATCCTGTCCTGCGTGCAGGTGAAATCCGTTCGCGGCGCGCTCGAGTTGCTGAAGTAGCCGCCGCTGGTGCAGGACCAGTTGACGCTATCCGGTGCCGAGGAGGTGAACCCCTCGATGGTGACGCTGTGTCCCACGCGGACGTTGTTCGGCAGCGACGAGAATCCGGTGTGAACCGGGCAGCTGACGGGAGGAGCCTGCACGACGGTGACGTTGACGATCAGATCGCCGTTGTTGTCGACCTCGTACGAAACGTTGGGTCCGCACTCGAGATCCATCCCCTTGGTCTGCTCGCCGTTGCTGTTGATGTCGAAGTTCGCCTCACCGGCACATTGCACGCCCTGATCGGTCGTGGCCGCGAGGGTCAGGTAGTAGCCCGTCCCCACCGGGATGTTGCCGATCCGGAAGGAGAGCATGTCCGAGTGGGCGAGGAACACGATCTCCGTCTGATCGATGCCGTTGCCGCGAAGGCGGTAGTGCATCGACGTGAAGGTCGTCCCCGGTGCCACCGAGAGGGAGGCCTCGAAGCTGCCCGTCTCGACCCCGGATTGACCGTGGTCGATGTTGATGGTCGTGACGTCGCCGTCCTTGCCATCGGTACCGTTGTGGCCACCGAAGTCGGTGACGCCACAAGCGGCGGTGAAGGTAAACAAGATGGCCGCGAGGCCGAAGGTCTTCTGGTAATTCATCTGTAGCCTTTCGTTTTACGTCCAACGGACGGTGAAGGTTCTAGGTTTATTCGGCCCCGTAAGTGGAACCATGTGCCACTTGCGTAGCGCATGCCCCCGACCGGTGGCAAAGCAAACCTGGATTGTTGGTGGTCGGTATTTGAAGACCGTCGTCATGTGTATATCAATCAGTTCGACAAGACGCAGACAAGCATGTGATAGGACGTGGGACACATCAAGGTGTCGCCAGTAGTCCATCTCATAAAGATATGACGTACGGATAAAAACGTATCTCCAAACATCGACCACCAACAGTATTCACTGTGGTTTCTGTTTCTTTTGTAAGGATCGGAGTGGTCTCCCACTATTCCTGCCACCGAGTATCGGTAGCATGAGAATGGGCGCGAGACGTGACTACTGGGGTAGTACACGCCTCGCGGTTGCGAAATTCTGAGAAGTGAGGCCGGCGCTAGAAGGCGCCGACACCTGCGGCGGTGGAAAACCCACCGATGAGTCCGCCCGCGAGGCAGACCACCGGGAGTTCCCAGTGCCCCATGCTCTCACGACCACCGACACGCATGGCACCGAAGTACCCACCCATGCCAGCGAGGCATGAGAGCGCGGTCAAGCCGGTGATAGCGATCGCTTTCATGCCGGTGCTCGGTCCGCTGTCCTCGATGGACGACTGGGACTCGGGCTCCGAGCAGAAGGGATCGCGCACCGCCGCGACGGCGGTACGCTCGAGTCGTGCGCACTCCTCGGGGCTAACCCCGGGATTGCACACGAACTCGGTCGTGACGCACGGGATCGGCGAAGAGGCGTGTCGAACGGAAGCCCGCGGCGCCGAAGCGCATGCGGAGGTGAGGATGAAGGGAATCAAAGTCAGTGCGAGGAAGTTACGCATTTGCATTTCTCCTTTCTTCCTCTATCTAGCGGCTACCGCGCGTGATGCGCAGCGACCCGCCGGTCGTGGTACGATCCTTCGCCAACTCCCGACGCAGGGCGTCGAGGCTGGACTCGTGATCGGCCGCGGCCTTGTCCGTCGACGCCTTGATGGCGCCGAGGGCCGTGTTACCGGCCTCCACCTTGCGGCGGACACCGGCGACGTCGCCGCCGATGGCCTTGCGGAAGGCGGCGACGTCGTCACCGATCTTCTTCTGGCCGGCGAGGATGTCCGTCTTCGCCGAGGCGATGTCACCTCGCGCCGCGGAAAGACCGCGTGCGAGCGTACCTTGGCCGGCGACCAAGGTCGCCTGGTCGGACGCGATCGCGTCGAGCTTCAGGTTGACCGTCTCGTTGGCCTTGTAAGCCGCGGAATTCGCGTCCACGAAGGGCGCGTTCGCCGCCGACACCATCATCGTCTGAGCGACGAAGAGGATGGCGAAGAGGACGGCGATCAGGCCGACCGCCATGACGATCCAGGCCCACACGGGAACCTTGGACCGCTCCTCGGGCGCCGGCTGGTGGGCCGGGACGACGGGGTACGGCATCATGTGCGGCATGGGAGCCGCGGTGGGCGCCGGCGCGGGCTGCGTGGTAGTCTGGTTGCCGCTGTCGGAGACGAGCCGAAGAGTCGGCAACTCGACATCGAGGTCGGGGTTGATGGTGGTGGTCTTCTTCTTGGTAGCCATGGTTCGATGCTCCTCTGCTTGCGCAGTCGGTCCTCCAAAAAGGAGGGGTTGTGACCTGCGCAAACGCTGGTCGGGTTGAAACTTCGGGTTGTGACGCCCTACGAAGGCAATGGCCTGTAGCCACTCTCTACGTAGGACGTCTCTCAGAATTCGCTTGTAATGAACGAGTGCAGAGCACTAGTCAGCCGCGGGGCTATCTACTGCTATCCACTGTTGAAGTGACACCACACTATACCGCAAAACAGCAATCTTGTCAAGGGGTTTGGATCCACCTTGCCTTGACAGCCCTAGAGTTATCCACAAGACAAGTGATCTACACTAGGTATCTGGCAAAAATACGGTATTTTTCCTCTCAACAGAGCCCAATTTGTATTAGGCGCTCTTGTAAGGGAGGGGTGGGCAGCCGTAGCTGCCGCACCCCGGGGGGAGGCTCTGAATCTCAGTTCATCATCGTCGTGCTGGGCACGGTCCCGGTAGAGACCGGTACACCGTTGACCTTGCGCCGAATCCGATACCGACGGATCTCTTCGGTAGTCACCTCACGGTACTGCGACTCGATCGTATGCAATGCCGGGACCCCGTGGGGCAGCGGCGGCATACGAAAGCGGAACTCGCGATGCAGCACGTCGGCCAGTTCCTCGATCCGACGAAGCGTCGGCGCGATGTTCTGATCGTAGAACAAGCCATTGAAGAGCCTGATCTCAGTCGGCGTGAGCATATCACTGCGCACGTTGGACCAGAGACGATTCTCACGCTCGCGGATCAGATCCGCGAGACGCTGCATCTTGACCTCGATCTCTCGATACGCCGTCTGCGCTCGCCGCAGTCGGTACATCGGCGACTGATGTCCGAAGCATGCTTCGAACTCAGCCGCGCTGAGGTTCCATGGCTCGACCCGAAGGGTCCGCGGGTCCTGCCGAAGGGTCGGCAAGTCCGCGGGCCACGAGGGCCGCTCCATGAGGAGCGCATCCATCTGGTTCTCGATCTCGGTGAGCTTACGGAGCTCATTCTTGACCTCGGGCCACATGGGACGGATCATCCACTCGATGCCCGCGAGGACATCGTGAGGATTGGCATCTCCATCTCGCACCTGCGTCTGAATCTCTTCATACCACAGCTGCAAGAACTGCGAGAACACCTCGTCAAGCTTGAGCCGCTGCGCGGCATGTTCCTCGGCCAGATCCTTCTGGTCCGAGCTCATGCTGAGCTGTGCGATCGCCTCGTCGGTGGATCCGTAGCCCATGCCGGCGAGTGCCGTGCGGGCCTCCGGGTTGCCCCGGCGTGCCTGCACGACCAGCGAGATCGCACCGTTCCAGCTGTTCTTGGCAAAGAGCTTGAGGATCATGATCACGCAGGCGATGAAGGCCAGGATTTGCCAGGTGCTCGAGCGCCCACGAGCGATGTACCCATCCGCGTCCTCCTTCTCGAGCATGTCGAGAACCTTGGATTGCATCAGGATGCCATCGTCGATCTCGATGGTCTCACCCTTGCCGTAGCGTTGGATGAGCGCCGTCACGGGCATGGCGTTGATCTTGTCGATCTCAACCTCGAGGTTTCCTCGCTTCGCAGCGATGAGCCCTCGCGTCGCACCCTGATGAGCAGCGATGAGACGCTGGGTCTCGGCGTTGTGATCGTCGAGGCGAGTCTCGAGTGCTGCCACCTTGGCCATGGAAGCTCGGTACAACTTACCCGGTCCAGCACCACGAGTCGTCGAACGACCTTTGCCACGCAGATTCGTATGTGCTTCCTTGGTGTGAGTGTCGATGTCGGTCTGAATCCGAGCCGCCTGGGCGGCACGAAGCGCGACGAGCTGGTTGAGCGAGCGCTGACGATCTGCGGCGTCAACCGAGATCGTCCCAACGCTCGACGTAGCCGTGCCGTAGGTACCGCGCACATCTGCGATGGCGCGGTCACGGACATCGCTGATCTTCTCGTTCTGGATCTCCACCAGCTTCTGTTGGATCTCAGTCTGGAACATGAGACGCTCCAGCGAAGGGTGCAGGATGAATACGGCCGCCAAGAGGACGGCGACACGCAGGATGAACATGCCCCACTTCTGAACGAAGATCATGGGGCGAGACGTCCCACGCACACGCTGGAGCGTGTCGTCCATGTCGAGGAGGATGAGCATTCGCTCGAGGTAGAGCTGCACCGTTGCGCAGACGAGGGCGAGGGTAAGTGCAACGAAGAGTCCCCCGTCAGAGGGGAAGACCACGCGCCACATGAACGACCACGTGATGTAATCGAGCACGAACACCCCGAGAAGGACGATGGTGAAGACGTTCTTCATCGAGACTTCGGCACTCGTGACGTAAGTACGCCCGTAGTGCAGGAGCTTGAAGGGGTCGGCCTTGAGATTGGCCAGCTTGGGCATCCACCCGAGTTCACGGATGAGGTTGATGAGGAACTCCACCACGTGCCGAAACACGAGCGAAGTGACGACCATGACTAGGCCCGCGAGGGCCAGGTACATGACCTGTTCGTTGTTGTTCTGGAACCCCCAGACGCTCGCGATGAGCGCGGGGACGGCCAGAATAACAAGAAGGATGGTCCGAAAATTCTTTTCGATGAACATTTGAAAGAGCCTCCCGTGGCAATCAGGTAAGGGGGCATTCCCCTCCTGTAGATCGTAGCAAGGGGAATCCTTACTGCTGATGGGCCACGGGTAGAGGCAGACTGCTCCTATCCTTGGTCACCAGCATGACAGATCACTATACTCCTTTTTTTGATATTTGTCAATATAAAACACAGGCCATGGCTTGACCTGTGTTTTTTGCTTGTGTTTGGGGGTTAACTGGCTATGAGGCTCCTATATCTGGGGTCACATCAGCAGCAGTTGAACGATCAATGGTGAAGGGGTTAAATGTGCCTCCGTTGCGCGAAATCGTCACTTGTCCAGATGCATTGACACCAAATTTTTGGCCTTCTTCTGCAACAATATAACGGATATCATCGCCATCTCGCATAAGGACAGCCGAACCGTCCGCTGCCACAGAGGCTGGTGTATCAACATCGAGGCCTTGAAGCAAGAGGGTCGTCTTTTGGTCTATCGCCCCTTCTATTCGGAGGTGGTTCACGAGTGCTGCCTTGAAGGCAGGACTGTCCACATTGCCTCCTGCAGCAGCATCATAGATCTCTTGTGGGATACGAATATCGGGACGGTCAAAATACGCTTTGACACTGTCTATAGCTGGGAGCAAATCTTCATTTTGGTAGGTGAGCCCAGTTCTCGCACTGTTGAGAACATCGGCAAACGTATTTTCGGCAAGGGTACCAAAGGTTCTGAGAGGTTCGCCAGAAAGTGATACTTGTCCCGCAACATCTGGTACTGGAGCTTTGGCTTCAGGTGGTGGCGCACTAGCTTTTGGCGCTTCTGCGGCAGGCTCAGCACTAGCAGGTGCGTCGGCACTCGGAGCTGGTGCGGCGTCATAGCTCGCCCCAGTCAGTCCCTCAGGGGACGTCGCAAAGTGTTCGAAATATGCAGGTATTGGCACAAACGTGTCACCAGTGCTGACCATACCTTTCATAAACTGGCCATTGCCTAGGTCGAGCGTGAGCCCTTGGGCTCCATATGTGAGTGGGCCATCGGTGACCACCATATCTGGATGCACAGGGATACGTACATCACTCGGCTCTGTATTCATGTGCCAGTGGAGCTCTCCACTCGCAGGTTTTTCAAAGGAGATATTGCCATCCGGGCCTTTGACAGCATCCCAACCGCTGACCTTGTAGTTGCCCACTTGGGCAAAGTATTCGCCACTCTTGGCTTGCCACGCATCCGAAAAACCAGGAGTCTTGGTATCAAAGTGAAGCAGTCCATCAGCATCTTTGAGACCAGATTCGAAGTAGGCTACGCCGCCGCCATTGAGGACACGTCCGACATTGTCGGCACCAGTGCCTTCGAGGCCAACCGTCTTGCCAAGATCAAATGACGCCTTCCCAGCCGCAGTATCAGCTGCTCCGGCAGTCTCTGCTGGCGCTGAGGCTCCTCCGCCTCGTCGTTCGGTCATGTCGTATTCGGCACTACCTGTGCCATCTTTACCCGCAAACTGCAGTCTCCCCGTACTTTCATCAAAGACAACACTACCACCCTTGCGCAAGCCGATATCTTTGCCATGCGCGTCTGCAACCAGTTTCCACATGTTTTCTCCTCTGCCGTACGCACTCTTGTCATCCATCATGGCTTGGACGTTGCCACCGTGTTTGTCAAAGAGAGCTTGTAGTCGGTCATATGATGCTGCATCACCAAGACCACTGTCCTTGCCTTCGAGGAAAAGCTCCATGAGCTCACTATTGGTCCCGATAAATTGTTCGTACTCTTGAGAGACACCATGGCCAATGTCAATCGCATCAGTATACTCAATCGATGGTTTTGGGATGTCTCCTGTTGGCTCGGCGACTGGCACTCCCGTATCAGTATAGGCTTCAGGATTGACAGGGATGACATATGTCGGAGGCGCGCCGATGCCAAAGTCTTCCATCTTGCCCGAATAATACCGAACCGTAGTACCAGCAACGTCAAAATGTTTCATCGCACCGATCGTCGCCGCCGTGGCAGCACCAGCGGCAAGCGCTCCTACTATGTTGAGTGTTTTTCGTTTGTCGACAGATTTGATCGCGTCGCTCTCACGTTTGACGATATTGGCGATGAGCGCGCTCGTGTCTTGTGTTTCGGCATCATCTTCACGTGCGTCTTCGCGGCGTTTGAGCTCGGTTGTCAGTCTGCTGAGGTACTTGCCTAGGCCACCTTTATCAAGATCTGTCATATCAAACCCAGCACGAAGAATCACCGCTTCAAAGCGCTTCTGAACTTCTTCGTCACTACCAAGTGATTTCAATTCGTCTGCTGAGAGTGGCTTGAGGAGTTCTTGATCTTGGGCGCGATTGATCGCATCGCGTTTGAGCGCTTCGTGTGTCGCGACACCGGTGATCACACCAGAGACGCCAGCCCGAGCAGCAAGTGCCCATGGCCCTGTCGTCGCACCGACAAACCCAAGTCCAGCAATAACGGCACCACGCACGGACGACGCGCCACGTGCCATATTGCGAGGAAGATTGCGAATAAAGCTTCTATCCGCTGGGGCTTCTTTGATCAACGACAGACTCAATATACGGTTGAGACCAAGGATGCCTTTTTTGGCTTTTTTGAGCATCCCTTTGTCTTCGTGTTCGGCAAACGCAGCGATGCGTTCTTTGGCGTAGGCAGTGATCTCGAGTGCACGCTTGTGTACCACGTCACCAACGAGCTCCGTCTCCAGTGCGACATATGCTTCGAGCGCTTCTTGGTACTCCGACTGCGCTTCGGCTGATTCGGTCTTTTTCATTCGCAACATCGCCTTGAGCCCTGACTGGGCTTTTTCGAGAGCTATTTCGGCTGCGACGAGTCTTGTGCGGGCAGCAGCGATATTCGCTTCGAGCGCAGCGATGCGTGCTTGTTCTTGTCGTTCTCGTTCACGTTCTTCTTCTGTAGGTTCCGGGTTTTCATTAGGATCTGTAGGGGACGGTTCTCCTGGAGCCGGCGCGGTTGGTTCTGGTGTACTTGGTTCAGGAGGGGCTGGCGCTGGTGTTGATAGTGCCGTGAGGTCGACATTTGCACCCCAATCACTGATCAACTCTTCGAGATCCTCAGCTGACATTGACAGTGTTTTTGCCAATTCTTCTTTGAGTCCATCAAGTATCTCTTGTGACGTCTTCCCAACAAAAAAGCTTTTGAACTGATTATTGATCGCATCAAAAAGTTTTGCTTGTTCTTTATCTGACAGATCATCCCATGACCGACCATTGATAATATCAGCAATATCTTGTGCTGGATTGTCTGGAGAGGGTGGGACGTCCCCACTATGTTCACTGATCATAAACTCTCCAACCATGATACGTCGGACGGATATGTACTTGGTTTTTGGGCTACCATCGCTATTGTCTGTGAGCACGAGTTCTTCGCGGCCACGTTTCTTGCTATTTTTTCTGAGCCCTTTGAACGTAAACTGTTGTTCATGAGTCTCCGTGTCACCGGCATCCATTGAATCATCATCAATACGAGTAAAGCTCTTGAATATATATTCTTTGCCAACAACAAGTTGGTGATCCCCTACTTCTACAGCATCTCCATCGTTGTACTCTCGTGACGTACCATCTTTCTTGTCTTTGGGAATACTTGCTTCAAACTCGTTCCAATTGTCTACTATGTGCTGGTTTGCGGCCAAGATAGCCTCCGAGGCCATTGCTTCGATGGCTTGTGTATCGCTGTCAAAACGTTTCCCTTTGCGTTTGTTTGTCATGCCTTCCCAATACGTTTTGTCCTTGTTGCCAGGTGATTCGAGGGCACGCATCAACCCCCCGACCTCTTTGTCGACCGTATCCAATGCAGCGCGAAGACCAGGAAAGTTGCCACCAGGATCGCCCGTGATACCTGCTGCTGCACGTGCCCGCTCGGGGAGTGTATCAAACATGGCTACGGTCAGCCCGTGAAGTGCCGCAAACGTCTTTTCCTCCTTGATATGAGTTTTATACAGATCAAACACCTGCTTTATGGCTTCTCGTGCCTTTGTCTCTGACTCGATATCTAGATCGTCATCTTCTTCTTTTTCGTCATCAGCACCAGCATCTGGAAAAAACTCATCCCACTTGTTTTGTACATGAGTATACGCGGCGACAGCAGTACCGAGGGCAAACTGCTTCACACGGATATCATCATCAGTCGAGGCTTTTGTATCAAGTGTTTTGCCGTTTTCTCCACGTTTCAGCTCACTCAGATCATTTATCTTTCGTTGAATGTTGCGTTCTTTCGGATTTCCTTTCAAAACATCTCTCAGTGAGCGAAATGTTTTTTGCAAAAATCTGATAGTCTCAGCAGTGTTTGCTGGGATATCACCACCTGGTGCAGCATCAATACCAAGAATATTGATGAGTTTAATCAATTCATCAATGGTACTTGTGCTCGCCACGCTTCTTCGAAAGCTCTGGAGTGAGTCTTTGAGTTTTTTTCGCAGCTCTTTTGCCTCTTCGGTATCTTCTTTGACAGCTTCTGCAGATGAGCTACGTCTCTCTCTCTTTGGAGCTGCTACGTCCTCTGCCAATGATTGCTCTTCATCAGACAACGTATCTTTTATATGTTTGGCGTCGACGATAAGAATATCATCACTTGCTCCTAGTCCTTTTGGCAAGAGTTCCAACCCCAGCGATTTGGCGATTGCTTCATCTTTTGGCCACAAAGACTCCCCGGCGTTTATCCGTTTCACAACAATTTTTCCCTCCACTGTTTTCCGAAATTCAACCGGCACAAATCGCTTTGTCCCCTCTGGGAAATCATCATTACGTTGTCCTGGATATAGATCAAGGTAGACAGTTTTCCCTACAGTGAGACGATCTTTCATCTCCTTCCCTCCTACAATACTGTCTTTGTTTGATTCAAAATGTTTTTTGATCTCATACTGTGCATCTTTCAACGCGTCACTAAGTGCTGGGATACCATATCCAGCATCTTCAGCGTCTTCACCTGATCCAGATGACAATTTCCAGATTTCATTTTTGTGTGGACCTTCTACGTTCACCGTCACTCTACCACGTTGTTTATCAAATCGCTCACTGTTGGTCATCCCTTCAGGGTTATAATCCATCTGAACGGTGACTGTGTACCCTTCAATATTACGATAGGTATCATTTGGCAGATAGTTGATACGAAACTCACGCTTTCCTTCCCGCTTCATGTCAAAAGGATCGCTGACAAGCACTTCATCAAGTCCCTCAACTCTCAATACAAGATTGTTTGCACCACGGATTCTTTCATCCCAAGTCACTTCACCTGTAGCTCGATCAATGTTTCCATACGCAAAAGGAACCGTCATTTCTCTCTTGAGTGGTGTTTTTTCTAACTTTCCTTCAGCATTTCTCCTATTACGCCAATTGGCCTCATTTTGCCAGTACGTATACTCTGCAGGCTGTCGCTCTCGAAGTTCTGCCAAAACATCTCTAGCTGGCTTAGCAGATGTGCTGCCATCCACTGGATCAGGTCCCGTAACCTCCTCACGAGGAGCTGACTCCACATATATTGACTCACCTTGAGACTCATCACCCAAACGCTCGATCTTATCACTCGGAATACTGATCATATTCTTCCGTTCTTCATCATGTACCACCAACATGCCTCTGTCACTGAGATTTTTAATAGTAACCTTTATAGGCTCAGCAGCATTTCCGCTACGGTAGAGATATACATGGTTCCGTTGAAATTCTCGTCCAGCAAAAGCAACAGGCTCTCCAGTAGAAAGCTCTGTGTCGGCACTACCATCTTCAGCACCACTTTTAGGGTTGGACTCGGTATAGGCTTTTTCCAATGCTTGCTGGGCAGCATCTCTCTCATTTTCTATAGCAGATCTCGCAGCAAAAAATTCTTTTCGAGCAGCGTCTTGATCTTTTTCACTAAGACCGTTCATCTTCTTGGCAAGATCAAGCTTGAGCGCTTCAATCTTACCCTCGGCTTTTTTTGCAATAGTTTTTTGTTGTCGTTCGTATACGATCTTTGGCTCTTCTTCTGGCTCGGGTGCAGGTTCAGGCGCAGGCTCTGCCGCTGGAGGTTCTGCTGGTGCGGGTGGTGGTGGTGTGGCAGGTTCCGGCGGGGCAGCAGCAGGAGCTGGTGTGATAGGCGCTACTGGTAGAGTCTTTGGTGGTTCCGGTGCTGGCGGAGCGGCTTCTGGGGCTGGTTCAGGGTTTGGCGTTTCTCCGCTTGGGGCTGCGCTGGCCTCTCCATCATTTGGACTAATATAAAAATCTATCCCATGACGGAGATTTTTATTTCGATCAAGTAAGTCTTTGTACTGTGAAGAGATCTCATCAATAGTTTGTGACTTACTTCGAAAAGAATTGATGTCGGCTACAAGATTGTCAATAGCATCAACAAAAGAATTAATCCAATCACTTCTCTGAGCTTCAGGATCATCGTTGATGGTCAGCAATTGTTCCCTTAACGGTGCAAGATCACTAACCGTCTGCTCAAGTGCTTCTACCTCACTTTCATTTAATATTTCTTTTGGCAGTGTTTTGTCTTCTTCAGGTGTTTCTTGAGCAGAGCTTATTTCCGCTGTAGCTTCCGAAGCATCAGCATCCTTTTCCAAATCTTTTTCAAGCTTTTTTATTTTCTTATCAAAACTTGCTGCCTTTGTTTGCAATGCATCAAGCCTAGCTTTAAGGTCCTTCCTCGCTTGTCTATGTCTTCTAAATGTTTCCTTTCGAATTGTCTTATTCTCAATATCTGCAATCTTTTTATGGGTCTTTATCATCGATTCTAGTTCTCCATCTTCACCTGATATGGCCAAAAAATCTGCTGTCAGCGTACTATAATCAGCCTTTAGACTTTCAACGTTTTGTGCGACACCAGTCTTTTCCCCAGCTCGTTTCAAGAGTTTACCAATGTTTGAGTCTTCTGGTGAGACTATCCCACGATCAGGATCATATATCCCAAGAATCTCACGAGCTCTGTCATGAACTGAAACGATACTATTAAACTCGTTATTTAGACCTGGTAATTCGTGATGAATGGTTTGTTTTTCCGACATACGAGACTTATTCTGATGGATGATCTATTTGTGTTTCTTCTTGCATGACAGTCATTTGCTCAGCAAGTTTTTTGTATGAATCAACAATGTCTGCGAGTTCTTGCGCAGCATGTTGTTCTTCATCTTCCAATTGTTCTTCTGGCTCAGTCACATGCGTGGAGTTATGATTGACTGGCAACTTGATCTTTGACGTCAGCGAGCGCTTTGTCTTTGGCAGCGACAAGATCATCGACGACAGAGGTCAAGGCAGCCTGGGTCATAGCTTCAAGATCCAGACCATTTGCCGCAGCGACCGCATTCATGTCGATTTCTTTGTTGGCTTCGGCGTCAGCCGTGAGCTGCGTGCGCACAGCTTCTGGAAGTGCTTCGAGCACATCGGCAGTGAGGCGTGTCTCGACAGCTTCAGTCACGCTTTCGATGACGTCGAGTTTTTTTTCGTCTGACAAGTTGGCGATGCCTAGCATCTCGATAAGTGGTTGTGGCAGTGATGGTGTAGCCATATCAATGTTTCAAAAAATTATTAGCCTCGGCGCAATACGAGAAGTCCCATGAGAAGGATCCCGATAATAAAGCCACCAAGAATATTCATGATAATATTTGGTCTGACAGGATAGCGTGAGACTGCGGGACGGTTGACGACACGGATGTCGACGTCACCACCGACGTACTCCCACCCACGAGAGGCCAACGTGTCAGCGACAGCAGCAGCCAAGGCAGTCGCGGCACCAGGGTCTTCATTGTAGGCTTGGATCTGCAAGACACTCGTACCATAGGCGACCTCGGCCTTTACGGCTTGGCGCCAACGGCGTCTACGAGTCTGATCGGGAATGTTTTCAAAACGTGAGACATCCAGACTCTCGGCTTGGGACTCGAGGACTTTGTCATAAAAGTCATCAGTCTTCATGACTTCGGCGAGATTTTCGCCGACTCGCTCGGCAGATTTGACGATGGTATATGGGTCCACACCATAGCGTGACTTGGAGATCACGAGGACGTCGGCCTCAGCTCGATACTCGAGTGGCAAGAGCGCGCTGACGATCGCAGAAAGAACAGCAAAAACAATACCGGCCAGGACGATCGGTCGCCAGCCTTTTTTGAGAAGTGTCTGAGGTGATTTGTGAAACATAGTACGATGCAGAAGATATAAAGCAATCGACTATATCATATCACAAGAAGGTTGTCAACGTACAATGGTTGTCTTCTCTACAGAAAATTCATATTCGGTGCCATCACGCAAGACAGTGATATTGATCGGGGTACTCGCATAAAACAGCTGATTTGGGAGGCGTGCTGATGAGACTGCTTCGCCATTGAGCTTGGTGATGATATCCCCGACTCTGAGGGGTCCTGACTGCGGACGAGCCGCAATATAAAACCCTTCGACGGTCGCCGTCCCACCCTGCACTGTCTGTGGGCCTTGGACAAAGAAGCCTTGCCAATCAGTCGCAAGATAGTTGGTCTGTCCTTCTGAGACGATGTCTCGATACTGGTTGTCGATATACCAACTCGGGATCAAGTGTTGCTGCTCGCTAACGACTCCAACAAGCTCACCGTCGAGTGTCACCATCACACCAGGTTCTGGCATCATATGGACACGGACCTGTTGCCACGCTGCGTATGGCGTCTCAGTGTCGAGTGAAGAAATCTCTGAGAGAACTTGGCGGGAGAGCTGTTGCTGGCCGAGGTGCCAGAGCGTGTTCCCAGCCTCGAGGTTGTTCCAGTTGGCAAAACGGAAAAACGGCGCATCACTCACCCCTCCAATACGGATATAGGTAAAGCCACTGACGTCATCGGTATAGGTGTCTTCGACGACATGACGACGACCGTGGTGATCGATCACTTCGTATGACGCACGTTGATCGACCCCGAGCTGATCACTCGCCAAGACAGCCCACCCGTCAGAGCTGATCAATGCGACCGGGACAGACTGATATGACTGAGGATAAAAGCCCTGAGCCGTCTGTGAACCAGTATCATAGAGCTGCCACACGCGAGCAATGACAAATGGTCTCACGTCTTCACTCGGGGCTTCGCTGTTCAACGTAGTCCCCGCTCGAAGTGAAGAATATGACAGTGTCCCACTCTCCGAAAATGGCACAATCCACGTCACCGTCACCGCAGCCATAGCGACACTCACGATGATGGCAACAACAATAACGAACAACAACATCGGTAGCGTTTGCCAAGCGTGACGGGCACGGAGGTCACAGGACTTTGGGGGAAGATGAGGAGCTGCTGACATAGTGATCAATAATAGAGTAAGAGGGACAAGACTAACGCGGTTTCACGACTAGATCCATCGAATAAAGTATACAAAAAAGAGGATCATACACCCGAGATTGACTAGGAGAAACTTGGTCTGTTTTTGCCAGACGACCCCTCGAGGGCCAAGGTGGAATCTGATAAGGAGCATAGCGATATACCAGAGCCATGTCAAGATAAAGCCAAGCACAAAAAACCCATACGGCAACCAATGCAATACCCAGACCATCTCGTACGCAAGAAGCGCTACGATCACTGCCCACAGCACCCCATGACGATGATTCATACCGACATAGAGTCGCCACACGGCAAAGGCCGCGCCGCCAAGCAACACACTAAGTAGCAAGTGAAGGATCCAAAATGGCGCTTGTGGAAAAAACATCCCAAAAGCAAACGTGTTCATACTGCCAAGAAATACCACGAATACCCAGAGCATCCCATGGAGCCGACGACGCGCTTTTTCGTGCAGTGCTAGCTTGACATCTTGGAGGGAGAGCTCTGACAGATCGAGCACAAGTGAGATGGCTACCGCTAGGTATAGCGAGAGCAAGGTCCTCCCAAATGGCCACTCGATCACACTGATCCCACCAAGACCAGTCAATACCAAGAGCCACAACAGTGCTCGTGTCGGCCAGGGACGAAATCGCCAAAAAAACGCTTCAAAAATGCCCAAGCTCAGCACCACAACAAACCCTGCCGCGATCCCAATACCGACAAGCGTCGAGAACGTTGGCAATAATAAAAGAGCCATAGCGTTTGCTATGCCAACAAGAATCGCGATGATCCTAACAACGTTTCCGTGCATATTACTCTTCTGAAGGGGCGGTTGAGGCTTCTTTGGCTAGTGTCTCTACTGCGCCCAAGATCTTGGCGCGCACATCGTCGACAGAACTCCCAAGGGAAATATCTTGTACTTCAAACCACGTCTCGAGATGCTTGGTACGCAAGGCAGCAGGCACTCTGGTAGAAAGAAGGTGTTGCTCTACTTGTTGAACTAGCGCCTCTGGGGAGACTGCCTGGGCAGCTTGTACGGTGCCCACGAGGGTATCCAGGGTATCTGTATACGTATCGAGCAGCTCACCTGGACCAAGCTGGGCGGTAGGTGCAGGCTCATTGGTAGATGGTGTTGGTGCTTGGCTAGCAGTAGCCGGGACTACTGGAGTTGATGGTTTTTCTCGTTCACTCAGCCAAATAATACTGCCAATCACAACAAGGACAATAAACGATATGATCGTAATCATCTTGTTTAGTCCCCCACCTTTTCTCCCATGTTGACGCATATTTTGTACTTGCAAGATTTACCGCTATACTATACACTACTCGCCTATACAAAGCAAAATCTTATGCCTACGCTGGCAGTCAACAAACGAGCCCGATTTGACTATGACATCCTCGAAAAACTCGAGGCTGGTTTGGTGCTCTCTGGAAATGAAGTCAAAAGCATCCGCCTCGGCTCTGCGAGCCTCAAAGGCGCCTTTGTGGCTTTTCATGGCAATGAAGCCTTTTTGAACAACGCCACCGTCCCCCGCTACCGGTTTAGCAACCCAGACCTTCCCTACGAACCAGCCAAGTCCCGCAAGCTATTGCTGAAAAAGAAAGAAATCGCTTACTTGACGGGAAAAAAGACCGAAGCAGGCTTGACAATCGTCCCACTTTCCCTCTATACTAAGGGCCGAACCCTCAAAGTACAGCTAGGCGTAGCCAAAGGAAAGAAGCAACACGACAAGCGTGATAATATCAAACGTCGTGATGTCAACCGCGAAATGCGCCGACGCTTGAAAGGTGGTTTTTGATCATGACAATATGGGGATGACGGGCCTTCGACAGACGGACTCGTTATCATTGCTTGCATGTCGAGGCCGTACAGTCCTCGTAAATCTCCCGTACAACTGTTACGTGCAAACGTACTAAGCCGAGCAAAGGCTGCACTTGCTAACGCATTTGCTGTTCCTGCACTCGCACCTGCACTCGCTTAAACGCGCGAGAGCCATCACTCGTTCTGACACCTCTACGAACGTCGGTGGTGACAACCTGGGCGAAAGCCCCTAGAGGAGTAGGCATACTGCACGCCGTCTGAGTTCACGTGCCGAATTTGATCAGACAGCTATAGTGACTTTTGCTTGTTTCGCATCACTATTTCTACACCAAACAAGCTACGCATGTAGACGGTACTGGTAACCCGATCTGGACCCGAGTTCAACTCTCGGCATCTCCACGAAAAGCTAGCTTCGCTAGCTTATAGCTTTATTAGCTTTTTAGCATCTACACATGTAAAGCTACGATCTAATGAAGCTAACCAAGCTAATACGCTAACTGACATATCCCCATGTGGCATGTCTACATCGCCAGGTGCGCTGACAACACACTCTATACAGGGGTGACCAACGACCTCGCGGCACGCATCGCCAAGCACAATGCTGGTACTGGCGCCAAATATACGAAGGCAAGACGCCCTGTGCAGCTGGTCTACAGCGAACCAAAGAAAGACCGCAGTAGCGCCCAAAAACGCGAGGCAGCAATCAAGAAACTCTCCCGTACTGACAAACTAAAACTTTTTAAAACATAATGCGCGTAACGCATACCAACCTTATATATTGCTATTAGCTAACAAAGCTAACAGCTAATCACCTACCTGAACCTATGAGAATCTCCCGAAAAAAACGACCACAAAAACTCCTGATCCCTCACTACCGACGAAATCAGTTTATTGACGTCCCTGAAGTCAGACTCCTCGCGGCTGACAACAGCAACCTCGGCCTCATGCCTACAGAAAAAGCGCGCGAACTCGCCGCAGAAGCTGAGCTCGACCTCGTTGAGATCAACCCCAAAGCTGAACCGCCAGTCTGTAAGCTTATCGACTTTGCCAACTTCAAGTACCAAAAAGAAAAAGAAGCTCGCAAACAAAAAGCCAGCACCCACGAAATCGAAATCAAAGGGATCCGTCTCTCAATCCGTATCTCGGACCATGACATGGGTGTCCGCCTCAAGAAATCCATCGACTTCCTTGACCGTGGTGACAAGGTAAAAGTAGAGGTGATCCTCCGTGGTCGCGAAAACGCCAAGCCTCAGATGGCCTTTGACGTGATCAACCGCTTTGCCGACCTCCTAAACGAACAAGTCCCCATCCGCACCGAACAAGAAACCACCAAGCAAGGCAACAAAGTGACCGCAATCCTCGCCAAAAAATAACAACATAGCCCTTAATTGGGCTTTTTTGTTTGTGCAAAAAACAGGAATATGACGAATGAAAGTTATCAGGATGATAAACAATATGGAGGTACTAGCTTGACAAAAAACATTTTTATGTGTATAAGTCTAGACATGAGCAAGAAAGCTGATCAGGACAACAAGGCTAAGAGGGTAGAAAAACAAAAATCCATTCTACAAGCCTGGCTTGATAATGAGGAAACACACAAGGTATTGCAGCAATTTTCAACACCCGCAGCAGGCAGACGAAGAGAAGAAGGGGAAACCCTAGCTGACTACGTACGCTGGGCAGCTTCAAAAAATGGGATGAAAGGCGAAGCAGGATTAAATTCCCTCGTCCAAAGTTGCTCCAACATTTTTCACACTGCCAAAACTCGGCAGGGGCTGTAGCCCCATCGCGGCACCTACCCGGTGCCCTAATTTTTTATCAAATCTACTCTGTTGGTAACAATACTTGACATAATTCCCTATATTTAGTACACTAGCTCCGTTATCAATTGCCCGCCCCGGCAATCCTTGTTGTTCTCTTCATAAGGGACAACACATCTTACAATCGCACTCATATGCCTAAGATCAAAACTCACAAGGCAACGGCTAAGCGATTCCAAGTCAAACGTAGCAAAAAAGGTGTAAAAGTCTTGAAGCGTACTGATGGCCAGGATCACTATAATGCCCGTGAAACTGGGAAAGTTCGTCGTAACAAACGTAGTGACAACACTATGTCTCCTACGATGAAAAAGAACATTTTGCGCGCAATGCCGCACGCCTAACCTAACGAAACCACTATGCCACGTGTAAAACGCGGGATGGGGCACGTCAAACGTCGCCGTAATCTCCTCAAACGAGTGAAAGGGTTCCGTAAAGGAAAGAAAAACCTCATCAAACTCGCAAGAACTGCTGACACCAAAGCTGGTGCACACGCGTACCGTGACCGTAAGGTCAAGAAACGTGATATGCGCAAGCTCTGGCAAGTCCGTATCAATGCCGCTACTCGCAGCCTTGGTATGAGCTACAGCGCCTTCATGGGCGGCCTCAAAAAGAACAACATCGGTCTCGACCGCAAAGTTCTCTCTGAGATCGCAGCACAGCACGAAAACGTCTTCAAAAACGTTGTCGACGCTGCCAAGTAATCTTCAAACACACCTCTTCGGAGGTGTGTTTTGTTTGGGGTGTTAGAGAATTTGGAGGGTTAGAGTGTTAGAGAGTCCCCCCTCCTTTTCAAGGAGGGGGCTAGGGGGTGGTTACACATAACAAAACATTTTCTCCCTCCCCCTCCTAACCTCCCCCTCAGGCAGGGGGAGGAACTAATACCCTAACTTCTCTAACACTCTATCCCCACCCTTGACAAGATCTTCATCTTCTGCTACACTTGGCACATTATCAATATCTTCTTCTCTAGAGTAGTCTCTATATACAGAGGCAGCGCATCATGCGCATACAGAGAGTACTTTATGCCAACCAGGAATTTGTTGGCACCACCCCCCGATAGGTTCGGGGTTGAAGGCGATGTCAACAATTTTTTTATGGCAACTTTTGCTAGTCTCGGGCTCAGCGCGGAAATTTTGCGTGCACTTGAACCCTTGGGATTTGAGACCCCAACTCCTATTCAGGAAAAAACTATTCCGCAGATCCTTGGCTCACGCCAGGACGTCTTGGCGTTCGCCCAGACCGGTACCGGGAAGACCGCTGCATTTTCACTTCCTATCGTGCACCAGGTCAACCCGACGCACAACGAGATCCAAGCGCTCGTGCTTTGTCCTACGCGTGAACTCGCCCTCCAGATCACCAAGGATATCGAGTCATACACAACGGAACTCCCAAAGATCAATGCCTGCGCCGTCTACGGTGGTGAGTCAATGTACCACCAACTCCGTCGTCTCTCAAAAGGGCCTCAGATCGTCGTCGGTACACCTGGTCGTATCAACGACATGGTAAAACGTCGCAAACTTGATCTTAGCCGTATCCAATGGCTCGTCCTCGATGAAGCTGATGAGATGCTCAACATGGGATTCAAAGAAGAGCTCGACTCAATCCTCGCAACGACCCCAGTGTCAAAACAAACACTCCTCTTCTCTGCGACCATGCCACGAGAAGTAGACCGCATCGCGAGCCAATACATGCGTGAACCAGTAGAAATCAAAACAGCGCAACGCAACCTTGGCGCTACGAACGTCGACCACATCTACTACATGGTCCACGCTCGAGACAAATACCCAGCCCTTCGCCGTGTCGCTGACGCCAACCCTGACGTCTACGGTATCGTCTTTTGTGAAACCAAACGCGAAACGGGTGAAGTCGCCAGCAAACTTGGCCGTGACGGCTACTCTGCCGAAGCGATCCATGGTGACGTCTCACAACATGACCGTGAAGCAGCCATGCAACGCTTTCGCAATCGTCAGACTCGCCTCCTCGTCGCGACTGACGTTGCCGCTCGTGGAATTGACGTCAAAGACCTCACCCACGTCATCAACTACACTCTTCCAAAAGCAACCGAAAGCTACATTCACCGTTCTGGTCGTACTGGCCGTGGTGGAAAATCTGGAACAAGTATCGCGATCATCAACACCCGTGAACAAGGCAAGATCCGCGCTATCGAACGCAGCATGAGCAAGCAGTTTACTGCTGGTGTCCTCCCTACCGGTGAAGAGATCTGCAAAGCGCAACTCTTCTCACTTATCGCCAAGATCAAAGACGTCAAAGTCAACGAAAAACAAATCGCACCATACATGGAAGCAATCAACGCTGTCTTTGCTGACCTTGACCGCGACGAACTGATCAAGCACCTTGTGTCTATGGAGTTCAACCACTTCTTGAACCACTACTCAAACGCCCCTGACCTCACGGTCCTCAAAGGAGGACGTGGTGGTGACCGCTATGATCGCGGAGGTCGTGGTGATCGTCCAGCAGCCCGTCAGTTTGATGGTGCGCTCACATCTCTCACCCTCCCTATCGGCCGCAAACATGGCACCAACGTCAAAAGCATCCTCAGCCTCGTGAACAGCCAACGAGAGCTCCGTGGTACACATATCGGTAATATCAGCCTCGGGACTGACTCTACCACCGTAGAGCTCGATGCGAGCCGTGCAGTAGCCGCCAAGAAGGTCCTCGAACATGTCGACCTTGAAGCATTTGTCCGTAGAGGGCCGCAACAGCGCTCATATGGAGGCCGCAGTGGTGGCTATGACCGCCGTGGAGGCCGCGGAGGCGACCGCAAAGGTGGTGGCTACAAAAAGCGTTCTAACCGCTACTAAGCCAAAAACAAGCCTTCATTCCCCACAATACACCTGTGTTGTGGGGAATATGCGCTTGACATGAAGCCTCTCTCATGCTAGTATGGCTTCACATGCAAAGGTCTTGTGTGCGCATTGCGTGGCGTTGAGTGCCCCCTCCTTCACTCCACTGCTCACGTATTGCGCACACAGGATCTTTTCCTCACCTCAGCAGATGGTTGACATACCGACTGCAAGAGAGTATTATATGAGCATTACAATATTTTATGGGATTCAGAAAAAAAATGCGTAATCTTTGGAAAGCTGACCGTAAGGTAAAGCTCCGCAAGATGCGTCAACGTCGCACCAAGCTCGCCCAAAAGGCAGAAGCAGCAGCGGCTGAGCCAGCAAAGGCTGACAAAAAATAAATGAACGCAGTTAATTATCAAAGATTAACTGTGATCCTGGACTGGTAGTTCAACTGGTTAGAGCACCGCCCTGTCACGGCGGAAGTTGCGGGTTCGAGTCCCGTCCAGTCCGCAAAAAAAAGAATTCCTCGCTAGAGGAGTTCTTTTTTTGTGGCAAGAGCGGGACTCGAACTGGGGATGGTAAGGGGTGTAAACCCTTACATGAGGAGGAAAAGTTGGAAAAACCCGAAGGTTTTTACAGGAGTGCACAGCGCGACTGAGACGTCCCGTCCAGTCCGCATATAACAGATGAATCAAAATATTACCAATAAAAAATCACCAACTGGTTGGTGATTTTTTATTGTTTTTGTTGATCGATCTGCTCCTTCATCTCTGCCATCTTGAGCTCTCTCCCGATCATCACTTCATTAAGTTTCTCTAGTTCTTCTTGTTTCTGCGCCAATTTTTTGTTTTGTTCTTTGAGCTGTTGCTGTTGCTTTTTGTATTCGGCTGCTAGTTTGGACGACTGGGTTGCTTCTATCTCGGCGCCGACGCCTTCGAGCTTAAGCTCTTTGGCGAGCTGATACATCTTCTGACTCTGCATATCCAGATACTTCTTGTGAAAGCCAAACAGGATCACCACTGCGCCATATGCCAAGAAAAACTTGATACTTCCACCGGCAGTGATATCAAATCTCCCTGCGAGGAGTAACACCATAAATGCTACCATCACGACGACGTTGTATACATAAAAGCTCAGGAGCCGAACAGTAAGCATCGCCGAACAGATCAAAAATACAAAAAGCCCTATGTACGGACCTGGATCGCTACCACTGATATGTGTCGCATTGAAAAGCATGACAGCTCCACCAAGTGAAGAGACCAGGTTGCCAAAGATTTCAAGGTGCTTTCCCTTTCTTGCAAGAGGGATCGTCAAGAGTAACATCGCAGACATCACAAACTCTACGACAGATACTGCGATATACTCATTGCGCCAGTTGACAGTGGCTACCAACAAAAGCGGCACCACGACCAATAATACCGAAGCAATATATACTTTGGTACGATATGCATCACGAAACTTTTTGGGATCCTTCATGTGAGTGCGTTAGTCTCTGTATCATAGCACGTCACAAAAAAAAGCACACTCCCGAAGGAGTGTGCTTTTTGAAGTGAGGTTTATCGATCTTCCTTTGGACGAGCGATGTTTACCTTGAGTGAGCGACCGTCGAGCTCTTGACCGTCAAATTGGTCAATTGCTGCTTGCGCTTCTTCTGGTGAACTCATTTCAACGAAACCAAAACCCTTTGAGCGGCCTGAGAACTTGTCCATGATGATCATGGCTGAAGTTACAGTTCCTGCAGCACCGAAGTGTGCGCGGAGTCCGTCATCAGTAGTGTCGTATGAAAGATTACCAACGTAAAGTTTGTTCATAATATTCTTACACGAGATGTGGAGTATGTAGCAAGCGACCTTTTCTCCTACCCACGAACGTGTCCGGTGTAAGAAACTTTGCCTTGCCCATACAGTACTACATACCGTTCCATTTGTCAATGGTCTCCCTCCCCATACACCAAAAAACCACCCTATTGGGCGGTCTCGTGGTTATTTGGTTTCCTTGTACCAAGTATGGATTTTGGCAATCGGATTGTATTTGCGAAGTCGGAGACGGTCTTTGATGGTTTTCTTGTTCTTCTTGGTATATCGGATGTGTCCTTTACCATTTCCATCATCATCACCCTCTGACTGCATCTTTACAAGATTATCTTGTGACATAGGGCTTATTTACTAGCGAGTTGTTTCTTGAGACGACGCATAGGTGCAGAAAGGACCGTTTCTGGCATACTACGAAGTACCGCAGCGAGGCCACCCTTCTTTTCAATCGTACGACGTGCTGTAGAAGACAGTGTCAAACTAACTGATGAGCCAAGCTCAGGAAGGTGAATAGTCTTTTTCTGCAAATTTGGACGCCAGGTTCGTTTGGTGCGGCGCTTAGAGTGACTAACGGCGTTACCAGAACGCACACTAGTTCCAAGCAAATCACATGTTCTTGACATACGGCTTTATTTACACAAAAAATGAGTGTTTTTGGAAGTGGGGTCATTGTATCCAATTTGGCCGCTGTTGTCAAGCCGTTTGCCCACAAGAGAGCCGTTGTGTGGCATATGTCTCGTTTAGATATGTAATTATTGCTATTTTTTGCCTTATATTAGCCTATTTTACAAACACGACCCAGGCAAGCTGCTCACCTTTTGCAATGGCACCTACCCCATAGCTGCCGAGCAGCAGAAATGATCGGTCAGCAGTAAGTGTCACATGCTGATTGTGCCAAGGCTGGTAGATTGTTGCGTATGTATCACCTTCCAATACCGTATCCCCTGGCTTGGCCACCCATGTGATGTACCCGGCTGCAGAGCTGCATAGATGTTTGCTATCCCCTACGGGGACACTGACAGCAGCTGGAGTGACCTCTACAGCTGTTTGCTGCCATATGCTGAGCAGCCATCTCCAGAGACTCTCCACGCGCGCTCGTAGCAAGTCCTCAGAAAATACGGGCCCATGAGCCCCAACTTCCCATGTAGCGGCATGAGTTGCTGGTGAAGGCGCAAAAGGCACCACATGTGATTCGTCAAAGGCACGCATCGCATCCTCTTTGCCCCAAATAATGTGAGCGGCAGCATCAAGCGATGCAAAGGTCTGCCTCCCCTCTTGGTGAGTAAAGAGGTGTGGAACACTTTGACTCCCTGTCGTATGAATATCTAGCACATGAGAGGCATCATTGCTCAGTAGACGAAGCGTAGCAGCAAGAGTATCTGTTATTGAGCAATCAGTTTGGTCTAAAAGTGACTGGTAATGTGCTACGGCATCAGTACGGTCTGACCACGCAGCCTCGGTACAAAATATACGATTCCAGTTGGTGCCGCTCTGGGCGTGCCACCTCCCTGAGTGACCATTATATACTTGTTCCTGCACTCCTATCGGATTGGCACAGGGAACGATAATGACCTTCCCAGGGATTGGGTGATGCGTTTCCAATTTTTCGATAATCTTTCCAAGGATGGTAGTCCCAAAAATTTCAGGGCCATGAAGGTTGGCTTGGAGGTATACGGTCGGGCCGGGTACTTCCCCACCAAAGGTATAGGCATGTACAAGTAATGTTTCTCCAGTTGCTTGCTGTTGGATTGGATATGTCTCGTGTGTCATATGATGGTATATGTTGAATAATAGTGTTCCAGATCAGGTGCGAGCTGACCTGGAACGAATTAGAAGGAGATGAAGAGTAACCGGCATTCCGCTGTGTCCCCTCGATATGGACAGCCTGCTTTGGCCTCTTCGGGGACTCGGTCACAGGGTCCACAGGTTTCACGGTATGGCACCGTTTGTGCCCACGTTGCGTGTGAGGCCTCCTGCCAATCGTACTTGGCACACAGCGCGACCACGACAGGGTTGTGCGTGACCAGGAACGCGCCTTGCACACCACTGTCCGTCGAAAGAAGCGCTACAAGACGAGCAAACAAACGGCTCGCAATCCCTTGTCCACGATGATCCGGAGAGACCCAGAAAGAGCCCAACTCTGCCCATCCAGACTGCACAGGCTGATGCTGCATAAAGCCGATGAGCGCGCCTGTAGCGTCTTGCTCTATGACGGCTGTCCCACGTAGATACGCCGCCTTGAGTACTGCGGGCATGACGCGTGACCAGAGGAAGGTGCTCGGGTCTTCCTGGCAGAGCAATGCCGAAAGTGCGTCCCATGCGTGATCAGAAATGTCGTGTTTCATCTATACTCCTAGCGGTTGCAATGCAACCAAAAATGCGGCCCTTGAGGGCCGCATGGATATATTCTTAGAAGAAAAACACAAGCACACAGCCTCAAGGGAGCAGTGTACGTCGTCGCTTTTGAATAGTGATGTGTTTCATATGCCTGTACCGTAACGTGGGAAGAAAAAGTTGTCAAATCAATACACACTGCGCAAGTCTTCCCACCGGCGGGTATACTTCTTGCTCGCATGACCATGTTGAGCCATCCACGCTTTGCCAAGGCCCTCGGCGCCAAACTGAATCGCATCTCGCCCAAGCTTGCTACGCAGATGATCAACGGCCGAGAGAATTTCTGTATTGTCGATGTTTGTTGGTGAAGAAAATAACGAGGCTTGCTGGTTGGCCGTGATGCCGGCGAGCATGATACCTGCTTTGACGTATTGGTGTCCGCGCTGAAACTGTTGGTGTGCCAACACTCGCGCGGCCGAGAGCATGGTAAATGTATCATTGGTCGGCTCGTCAAAGGTAATGTCTGCCACTGCCTTGTACGGATGCTCCTGGCGAAAGATACTGGTGCGGTAAAAGACCTGCATATAACTCGCATACAAACCTTCTTTGCGGAGCTTGGCGGCGGCAGTCTGGACATGGTGCGCTACTGCTTCTTGAATGTGTTTTTCGAGATACACTTTCTTGCCAAACGATCGACTCTTGATCAGTGATTTGCGGATGCCCTTGGGCTTGCGGTGCGCATGACAATCCGTCCCCCGGAGCTCCAGCACCGTCTCGCGAGCTGGCCGACCGTGCAGGTCTGCCAGCAGTGATGGTGAGATCATAGCGAGCTGCGCGGCCGTCGTAATACCTTTGGCGCGGTATTTGATAGAGAGTTGCCTTCCCACTCCCCAGACGTCCTCTATCTCCAGCTGTGAGAGCGCTGACGGCGGCTCGGTCGCGCCGGCAAATGACCAGACTCCCCCACTCGCCGGTGTTTGTTTGGCAAGCTCGTTGGCAGCCTTGGCCAGCGTCTTGGTGGGCGCAATCCCAATCGAAACCGGAATCCCGGTAGCGCGAAGGACAGCTGCACGAATCTCACGCGCATGCGCGATTGGATCTTTGACGCCGGTCATATCAAGAAATGCTTCGTCGACCGAGTAAACCTGCACATCGTGGGCCAACTCCTCGAGGGTATACATCACCCGCGCTGAAAGGTCACCATATAGATGAAAGTTGCTTGAGAAGACATGCACGCCGTGTTGATCCATCAACGCCTTGAACCGAAAATACGGCGCGCCCATGGGAACACCGATTGCTTTGGCTTCATTGCTCCTTGCGACGACGCAGCCATCATTACTCGAGAGGACGACGATGGGTTTCTGTGCGAGCTGTGGCTGAAAGAGCCGCTCACATGACGCAAAAAAATTGTTGCAGTCGACGAGACCGTACAGCTTTTTCATAGTTTTCTGATCACGCCACAGACAATACCCCACAGATCCGTATCATGTGTAAACACCACTCGCACACCATCTATCTGTGCACACCACTTGCCGTCATGACGAGCAAGTGACCGCACATACATCTCAGCCTGATGCACAAAGACCGCGAGGTCCCCGACAGCTGGCACACGCGACCGATCCACTGCTAGCACATCACCATCACACACTCCCTCAGTGAGAAGCGTATCACCACTCATGCGCAGGAAAAATGTCGCCGCAGGATGACGCACCAAATAATGATGAACATCGAGCGACCCAAACACAGCTCGCCGTTCTTGGGGCGAGGTACCTGGACCAGCATCATCTGTAGACCAAAATGGTAATCCCATAAAGATAGTAGAAACGAAGGCCCCACACGTATGAGGTGCGGGGCTATCCACGACAAGCATGCGTGGTGTGGGTTGGGGGCGCTCGCCAGCCGGTACAGGATGGTACTGTCATCCTGAGTCAGATGAGGGAACAGTCCCTCACCATGCTCAAGATGTCAGCGTTGTACTCGTCTTAGCTTCCGCACATGAGACAATCCTCAGGCGCATCAATAGAACACGCGATCATGTCTTCCATTGAGTACTCGGGGGTCTTCTCAGCTGAAGGAGGTGCTGGTGGCGGTGCCGTTGGAGTGGTCAGTGGTTTTGGCGGTGGTGGTGTCACTGGTGTGTTGATCGGGTTTTGTACCGCTCGTGAGGCTACCTGCACCGGTGCTTTTGGCACCACAGTGGTAGCTTCCTGGCGAAGTGGTGTTGGTGACATCCCAACCTTTGGAGGTGCAGCCGTGATCTCTTTGTCCCCTGACTCTGCAGGCACAGGCGGCTCTGGCGTTTTTGGTGCTGGCGGTGTAGGTGGTGTCGGCGCTTTGGTGACAACAGGTGGAGCTGGTGTCGCTACTGGAGCTACCGGCGGAGCAGGTGGAGCGACAGGAGCAGCTTTGGCTTCCGCTACTGGCGCAGCAGGGATTTCTTTGGTCGCTGTCTTTTTCACAGTAAATTTGATCGCGTCTCGCGCTGCCTTGGTACGAAGATAATACATCCCAGTCTTGAGGCCTTTTTTCCACGCATAGAAGTGCATACTCGTCAGTTTTCCGACATTGGCATCTTCGACAAACATATTGAGAGATTGTGACTGATCGACAAAGACACCACGGTCGGCAGCCATATCGATGATATCACGCATGCTCATTTCCCATGTCGTCTTGTAGAGTTCTCGGATATGATCTGGGATCGCTTCAATGTGTTGGATCGAACCATTGGCACGCATGATCTCATACTTCATCTCTTCATTCCAGAGACCAAGCGCAATAAGGTCACGCATAAGGTGCTTGTTCACGATCACAAATTCACCTGAGAGCGTACGACGTGCATACAAGTTTGACGTGTATGGTTCAAAACATTCGTTGTTCCCAAGAATTTGTGAGGTTGATGCTGTTGGCATTGGCGCAAGCAACAATGAGTTGCGCACACCGTGTTCCATCACTTCTTTGCGAAGTGCGGCCCAGTCCCAACGACCAGAAAGATCACTGTCAGTGAGACCCCACATCTGGTATTGGAAGGTTCCTTGTGAAACTGGTGACCCGGCAAAGGTCTCATACGGACCATCTTGCTTGGCAATGTCTTTACTTGATTGGAGTGCCGCAAAGTACAATGTTTCAAAGATGTCTTTATTGAGCTGTTTGGCTTCTGGTGACGTGAACGGAAGTCGAAGCTTGATAAACGTATCGGCAAGGCCTTGGATACCAAGTCCTACCGGACGATGACGCATGTTGGAGTTTTTTGCTTCCGGGATTGGGTAGTAGTTCCGATCGATCACGCGGTTCAAATTGCGAACGACTTTGTACGTGACATCATATAGCTTTTGGTGGTTGAACTCACCATCTTCGAAGAACATTGGTAGCGCAATAGATGCCAAGTTACACACCGCAACTTCGTCTTTGTCAGTGTACTCCATGATCTCAGTACACAAGTTGCTTGAACGAATAGTTCCGAGATTTTGTTGGTTTGATTTGCTGTTAGCAGCATCCTTGTACAGCATGTACGGCGTACCAGTCTCAATCTGCGCCTCAACAATTTTCTCCCAGAGTTCACGCGCTTGAATTGTTTTGCGTCCTTTACCTTCTGCTTCATACGCAAGATAGCGTTTCTCAAATTCTTCGCTGTGACTATCAAACAATCCTGGGCATTCATTTGGACACATGAGCGTCCACTTGCCATCTTCTTCGACACGTTTCATGAAAAGGTCTGGAATCCAAAGTGCATAGAAAAGGTCACGTGCACGCATTTCTTCTTTACCATGGTTTTTCTTGAGGTCGAGGAACATGAAAATGTCAGCGTGCCATGGCTCGAGGTACACCGCAAACGCACCTTTGCGCTTACCACCACCCTGATCTACATAGCGAGCAGTGTCATTGAAGACGCGAAGCATAGGAACGAGACCATTGCTAGTACCATTGGTACCACCGATGTATGACCCAGTCGCACGCACATTGTGCGCAGAAAATCCGATCCCACCAGCTGACTGCGAGATCATCGCCGTACGCTTGAGCGTGTCATAGATCCCATCAATACTGTCATCTTTCATCGCGAGGAGGAAACATGAAGACATCTGTGGTTTTGGTGTTCCAGAGTTGAAGAGGGTCGGTGTCGCATGAGTGAAGTGCTTGGTACTCATGAGTTCGTATGTATCGATCGCTGCTTCAAGATCATCTTTGTGAATACCAATCGCAACGCGCATAAGCATGTGTTGTGGTCGTTCAACGATCTTTCCATTGGCCTTCATGAGGTAACCGCGTTCGAGCGTCTTGAAGCCAAAGTAGTCGTAGCCAAAATCACGATCATAAATAAGCGCAGAGTCAAGGAACTCCTTATTCTTCATGATGATGTCATACACATCGTCAGCAATCATCGGTGCAGGTTTGCCTGTTTCTGGATTGATGTACTTGTGCAAGACTTCAACGGTTTCCGAAAATGACTTGTTGGTGTTTTTGTGGAGATTGGAGACCGCAATACGCGCTGCGAGCTCTGCATAGTCTGGATGACGCACCGTCATAGACGCTGCCACTTCGGCAGCGAGATTGTCGAGCTCTATAGTGGTGATCCCATCATGTACCCCTTCAATGGTCTTTTGTGCAACACCAGAAACATCCACCATTGGGTCGAGCCCATGCGATAGCTTATAAATGCGCCCGGTGATCTTATCAAATTTTACGGCTTCTTTGCGGCCGTCACGTTTTATTACGAACATATTTGTTTGCCCTCTACTAAGATAATTTAGAAGTCTGCCTCGAGACTAAAGCCAGCGTCATCCCCTTTTACACCACTCATCACTCCTGCCTTTTGGTATTCGGCGACCCGCTTCTCAAAGAAGTTGGTTTTGCCTTGGAGGGAGATAAGATCCATAAAGTCGAACGGGTTGCTCACATTGTACACTGGCTGACAGCCGAGCGATTCGAGCAAGTGATCTGAGACAAACTCGAGATACTGCGTCATGAGGTCTGCATTCATCCCGATCAATCGGACCGGCAGTGATTCAGTGATGAATTCACGTTCGATCTCGAGTGCGTTCACGATAATCTCGCGGATGCGCGCTTCGGGTACTTTGTCGACAATGTGATGATTGTGAAGGTGGACTGCAAAGTCTCTATGCATACCTTCGTCGCGGCTGATGAGCTCGTTGGAAAAGGTCAGTCCTGGCATGAGGCCACGCTTCTTGAGCCAGAAGATAGAGCAAAATGCGCCAGAGAAGAAAATACCTTCTACTGCAGCAAACGCGATGAGTCGCTCAGCAAAGCTTGGTGACTCGATCCACTTGAGTGCCCACTCAGCTTTTTTGGTGATTGCCGGAAAGCGTTCGATCGCGTGCAAGAGGTCGTCAGCTTCCTTTGGATCTTTGATGTATGTATCGATGAGGAGCGAGTAGGTCTCTGAGTGGATGTTTTCCATCATGATCTGAAACCCGTAGAAGAACTTGGCTTCGGTGTATTGGACTTCGTTGATGAAATTCTCAGCAAGGTTTTCGTTGACGATCCCGTCACTTGCAGCAAAAAATGCGAGAATGTGTTTGATGAAATACTGTTCATCTTCAGTGAGCTTGTTGGCCCAGTCGTAGATATCTTGTTGGAGATCGATTTCTTCTGCAGTCCAAATACTTGCTTCTTGCTTCTTGTACCATTCCCAAAGATCCGGATGCTGTATAGGAAAGAGGACAAACCGGTCTTTGTTTTCCATCAAGATTGGCTCCGATTGTGATTGCGTCGTGCGCATAGGAAACAACTTTATAGGGATGAAAAAAGTGCCAATCGTAACGGCACGGGCGCAGAGGATAACCACTAGTGACAAGTGCCACCAAAAGCTTCTCAGAAAACCGGCGCGGGCCCGTAAGCACTGCGCGAGTATTAGCTATGTGTAGCGCCCTACGTCTTACAACGTTCTACACATACCACTACAGATTGTGGTTGAAACTATGTTCGACCACAAGATGTGGGGTTTAGTAAGTCCATTGTACCATGTCAGAAGATTCCGGCCAAGCCCCCCATATTTAGCTTTGTTATCATGGCAAGTCTGAGCCGCACACATGTTATCCACATTTGCTGTGCACATGTTTACACATTTTTGGACGTACGCAAACTGGAATATTTCCCTTCAAAAAACTGCTCTCAACCCAGCAAAGTCAAGACCGCTGTCTCCCCTACCCCCTTGACAAAATGCCAAAAATATGGCATAATTTCGCTACCTTAAAGACGTCACGAAGACGTCGTTTTTATTTGAATATAAATCGTTTGTCTATGTATACCTCAATGATTACCGCGTTTATGAGTATTGTGACGATGACGTCAGATATACGAGTTAACGACATCAACACATCTCAACCTGTCGCCGTTGTCGCAGTTGCTGACACCCGCGCAGAACGCATCGATGCATACTTTGCCGCCCGCAACATGCCACTCGAAGGCTACGGTGAAGAATTTGTAGCCGCTGCTGACAAGTATGACCTCGACTGGAGACTCCTCCCAGCGATTGGTGTCCGTGAAAGTTCTGGTGGAAAACGTCTTATGAACAACAACCCGTTTGGGTGGGGTTCAGCGCGTATCTACTTCGAAGACTTTTCTGAAGGAATCGAAATTGTCTCATGGAACCTGGCTGGTGAGAATCCAAACACCGCCAAGTACTATAAAGATGCTGATATCGAAACCATCCTCTACTACTACAATGGTAGCGTAGAACCACCATATATCGGTGAAGTCATCCACATCATGGAGATGTTTGAAGACCACCCGATTGCCACTGCCTAACCGCAGCACCAAAAAGACCACCTTGCGAGGTGGTCTTTTTAATTCGAAAATGAAAAAGATCACTCAATAGTGAGTGATCAAGCGAGTGGTCAAGTGCGGGACTAGTCTGCGACGCGGGGGTAGTACACCCCTTGCGTAGTGACGAGGCTCATCACCGCTGGCAGAACCGTCACTTCTGCGCGGCAGATTGACACTGCCAAGGTGGGTGTATACACGAACACGTGACGTGGTGAACCGGGGTACCCCTCATATTCGAGAACCCCACCCATCCAAGTCATATATCCGTCTGACGACGACACCTCATAGGGGTTCGAATCGCTCGGAGCACTTTCGCACTCTACACGAATACGACAACGGTGTTCAGGACCGACGTTGCAGTCAGCCACAAACGTGTGCCGATTACTCATGGCTCTCATCTCCACAGCAGAGGCGGCCCCCCAGGAACCAGTAGCGGCGTCCGGCCAGTCGAAGTTGACCTCATCGAGGACGTGACACCCGGTGGACTTATTGGCCAAATCGGTGGCACACACCTCAATTCGCGCTAGCTGCGCACTCGCTGGGACTACCCAAGCAAGGCACATTCCCATGCTCATAAACATGAGGATGAAGCGTTTGTAAGCACTCATAACTTTCCTTTCCCGTTGCATGGCAACAAAGAACAATTAGAAACACTACCGTAGACAAAGAGCACTCTATCAGAGTGCTCTTGATTTGTCAAGTATTTGTATAGACAGTTACTACACCATCGCCGCCAGCACCCCCGTCAAAATCACCAGTACACTGATCGATGCGAGGAGCACATGGTCTGCGCGGCGTTTTTGTCGTTTCTGCAATCGCTTCTCTACCTTGGCCACGCGAGCCTTGGTCGAGAGGACGGTGTCTGGGTTGAGTGACATACTGTCGATGCCAGCTTCTACCAGGAACTCGGCAAATTCTGGGTAGTCACTTGGCGCTTGGCCACAGATACCAATTTTGATCTTGTTCTTTTTGGCGGCGCGGATGGCGGCAGAGATCATGCGTTTGACCGAGTCACTGCGTTCATCATAGATGTGAGAGACCAGGGCAGAGTCGCGGTCGACACCAAGAGTAAGCTGAGTAAGATCATTGGACCCAATACTAAAGCCATCAAAAATTTTAGCAAAGGCTTCGGCTTCGATCACGTTGCTTGGGATCTCACACATCATAAATATCTTGAGCCCGTGTTCTTTGCGTTTGAGACCGTGTTTCTCGAGCACCTCGAGTACTTTCTTCCCTTCTTCTGGCGTACGGCAAAACGGCACCATCGGGATCACATTGTAGAGTCCCCATTCTTCACGGACCTTTTTGATCGCCTTGCATTCGAGCGCAAAGGCGTCCTGATACTCTTCGGCGTAGTAGCGGCTGGCTCCACGCCATCCGATCATTGGGTTTTCTTCGTGCGGTTCAAATTCTTTCCCGCCAATGAGCGTTGCGTATTCGTTGGTCTTGAAATCACTAAAGCGGATAATGGCGTCATTTGGGTAGCAACTCGCTGCGATGCGGCCTATACCCTCGGCGAGGCGTTCCACACAGTAGTCAGCTTGTTTTTGTACCCGCGGGTCATCTCGGCGATTTTCTTCTTGGCCGCTTTGTCCTTGAGCTTTCTGTAATTCAAGAGCGCCATCGGGTGGATACGGATAAAGTTGGTAAAGATAAACTCTTCACGCGCAAGGCCGATCCCGTCATTGGGGTACTGCGCAAACTGAAACGCGTGATCCGGATCACCGACGTTCAGCATGACTTTGGTTTTGGTTGGTGGGAGGGATTTTACTTCGGTGCGTTTTACTTCGTACATGAGCTTGCCCTGGTAAACGAGGCCTTCGTCTCCACGCGCGCAGCTCACGGTCACGTCTTGGCCAGTCTTGAGGAGTTTGCGAGCGTGCTTGGCACCGACGATCGCCGGCACCCCAATCTCACGCGAGACAATCGCCGCGTGGCTGGTCTTGCCGCCTTGTTCGGTGACGATCGCCGCCGCGACGCGCATGATCGGCTCCCAGTCTGGATCAGTGATACGGGTGACGAGCACTTCGCCGGGTGTAAACTTACGCATGTCGGCCGGAGACTCGATGACGCGGACCTTGCCGGCGCCAATACGGCTGCCGACAGACATCCCGGTGACGAGGATCTTGCTTTCTGTTTTGAGGATATAGTCTTCGATGACCGCGCCTTGGCGATTGGCCTGGACGGTCTCTGGGCGCGCCTGGACAATGTAGAGCTTGCCTGTCTTGCCATCTTTGGCCCATTCCATGTCTTGTGGTTTGTCGTAGTACTCAGCGATCTGCACGGCCCATTTGGCGAGCTGCAAGACGTCTTTGTCCGAGATCGCAAACTTGTCCCGCTCAGCGAGCGTGACTTTGGCCTGCTTGGTGCCGCCTTTGGGCGCGTAGCCCAGCTTCACTTCCTTACTCCCGAGCGTGCGTGAGATGATTGCTTTCTTGCCATTTTTGAGCCCTTCCTTGAAGACATAGTACTGATCTGGGGTAACGCGGCCTTTGACCACGTACTCTCCGAGCCCATACGCAGCATTGATAAGCACAACACCATCAAACCCAGATTCGGTGTCTAGGCTAAACATGACACCACTGGTGCCAATGTCGGACCGGACCATCTGCTGAACGGTGACAGAGAGGGCGACGTCCATATGTTTGAAGCCATTGGCCGCGCGGTACGAAATCGCACGGTCGGTAAAGAGTGACGCAACACATTTCTTCACGGCTTTGAGGAGTTGGTCGTTGCCGACGACGTTGAGATAGGTTTCTTGCTGCCCAGCAAAGCTCGCGTCCGGGAGGTCTTCAGCGGTAGCGCTAGAACGCACAGCCACAGCAAGCCGACTGTCACGGGTTTGTTTTTTGAGTGCGCTGTAGGCTTTAATGATGTCGTCTTCAAGATGCTTCGGAAACTTGGCACGTAGTACCATGTCACGGACTTGCTTGCCGACTTTGGCGAGCGTGCGGACATTTTTCTCATCGAGACCCTCTAGCGCCTTTTCCATGCGGGCTTGTACGCCGGACTCCTCTAGGAACTGCCAGTACGCAGCCGCCGTCACCGCAAACCCATTTGGGACGCGCACGCCCTTTTTGGTGAGGTTCGAGTACATCTCACCTAGGCTAGCATTCTTCCCACCCACAAGAGGCACATCCCCTATCGTGATTTCAGAAAACTTCAAAATTGTTTGCTCTTCACGTGACATAATGAAAACTGACGTCAAAATTTGACGTCATCTCGAGCGACAGCAAGGAGCCGAGAGATCTGCACATTGTACGAACAGATTTCTCCACTACGCTACGCTTCGGTCGAAATGACGTGATAGGAGTCCAGAAATAAATACTACTCCTTTGGTAGGAGTAGTATAACACATTTTATATTTCTTTTTTGCACACAAATGTGAGTGCATTCCTCACTCCACTATTGTACTCGCGACCATCATCTAGTTTATCCAGCGACAACCATTCATACACCCCATGATCCTTGCTAGTCGCTACATCACCAGGGCTCACGTCACAGCGAAAGTAAATACCAATAATCTGCCACTGTTATCCCTTTACCGTCGGCCGCCATTCATCAATATGGATAGGGGTGAAGTTTGTGATGGTTAATCCTGTTTCTTCCATCACTTCCCGTTTCAAACTGTCAGAAAAGTGCTCCCCTATCTTGACCCGACCACCTGGGACATCCCACCTACCAGCATTTGATCCTTCTTCGTAGTCGGTTGATTCTTGCAGCAAAAGCACCTTGCCATCACGGACAATAAAGGCTTTGGTGGCGGTAAATTGGCGGGTGACTTCCATACTACGCAATCTCCCGCACCTCCAGCAAATTCATCTGTCCTTTCTCCCCCACCGGCTCACCAGCGACAACGATGACTTTGTCGCCAGGCTTGGCGAGGTGAGCTTCTTTCATATGGACGATACCACGCTCGACGAGCTCTTCGAGTGATCGGCACTCTGGGAGGATAAATGGACGGACACCCCAAGAGAGATTGAGCTGGCGCTCGGCGCGTAAGACTGGCGTCGCGACCATGATATTGAGCTCTGGGCGATGGCGAGAGATGAGACGGCCAGTGTCACCAGAAAATGATGCTGCCAGGATAAACTTGGCACCAACACGCTCGGCGAGGACACGTGAGACTTCGCTGATCACGCTTTCGGTGTTTTCGTTTTTGGTTTGGTAGGTTCTGAGCGGCATGTCGTCATAGTGAGACTTCTCCGTTTCCATGATGATGTCACGCATTGTCTGTACCGTCACTACAGGATATTTTCCCGTTGCGGTTTCATTGCTCAGCATCACGGCATCAGTGTGGTCGATCACGGCGTTGGCCACGTCAGAGACTTCGGCGCGCGTCGGGCGCGGACTCTCTTGCATCGAGTCAAGCATCTGCGTCGCGACGATGACTGGCTTGCCAGCTTTGAGAGCAGCATCGATGAGCTTCTTTTGGGTGAGTGGCACATCTTGGGCTGGGATCTCGATACCGAGGTCTCCACGAGCGACCATGATGCCATCAGCCACGTCGAGGATCTCTTCGATCCGGTCGACCGCTTCGCGGCGTTCGATCTTGGCAATGATGCGGATCGGTTGTTCGGGATCCTTGCCGAGTTCCTTCTCACACTCTTTGATGTGGTAGCGAAGGTCGAGCACGTCTTGTGGCTTGGTGACAAATGACAACGCCATCAAGTCGACATCATGCTCTACCCCAAACTTGGCGTCCGCGCGATCCTTGTCTGTCATAGCGCGCACGTCGAGAGTTGAGTCCGGCACATTGATCCCCTTGTGTGAGACGAGGGCACCACCAACAACAACTTCCGTAGTGATCTTGGTGCCGTCGAGCGCAGTGATCGCCACTTCCTGACGACCGTCATTGAGGAGGATGCGCTCGCCTACCTTGAGGTGTTCGTGCAGCGAATCATAATCAATCGGGATGCGTTCGTCTGTCTGCTCGTCGAGGCTGGTATCAAACAGGGCAACCTCACCTTCTTCTAGCATGATGCCTTCACCACTCAGTTTGCCGATACGGATCTTGGGCCCCTGGAGGTCTTGCATGATCGCGATCGGCTCGTCAGCTTGCTCAGCTGCGCGGCGCACATTGCCGATGAGCATGAGATGGTTGTCATACGTGCCGTGCGAAAAATTGAGACGTACTACATTGACCCCATGTTTGATGAGATTACTAATTGTGTTCAAATCTTCTGTGGCCGGCCCAAGAGTGGCGACAATTTTTGTTCGTTTGTTCATAGGTCTTTGGCGGCATCCCCCAAGAGTGCACGCAATTCTTGAATAAGCTGATCGTTCGATTGGTATTGTATCACTTGCATCCCTGCTTGGGCAGCAGCGTTGGTATTTTCTGCCAAGTCGTCAATAAACAGGCATTCTTGTACAGGGACAGCTATCTTGCTCGCCATGTGCTGGTACGCTTCAGCGGTCGACTTGTGGATCTCCATCTTGTGGGCGCTATACACACCAGAGACACACGGCGCGACAAGTTCAGCGATCTGTGGGGCTTCTTGGATATAGCGCGAGGTAAAGATATACAGTGGCATCCGCGCATTGAGTTTCTTGTAGAGTGCCGCGAGCTTATCATTGAACCGGTACCACTGCCACGCATCGATTGGCTCCCCAGTAGACTGAAGCGCTTCGTAGTGTTTGTTGAGTCCGCCTGGATATGGTGTTTCTTTGGCAAACAATAACACCTGCGAAAAATCAGAAAGAATTGCCTTGATCATACCCCCCTGCTTAAGAGTTATCTAACAGATACAAAATCACCGTCTCGGTACACAACAGGAATCAGTATTGGACTCATCTCTCCTGTGTCACTAGTAGAAAACACCCCGTTGAGTGTGTTCATATCTCTCAGCGATGCCAACGCATCGCGAAGTGGCCTACTATCATCATTTTTGGCAGCGGCAGCGATATTGACGATATCATACCCGAGAACGGATGCGTACGATGGATCCTTGTCATAGCGAGCGTGGTACTCGCTCACAAATTGATCATTTGGCTCGAGTGTCGATAGATACGCGCTTGAATATACTCCTTCAAGTGCATCCCCAAGGGCCTCTTTGGTACTAGGGACAGTAAGTGCGGCTGACGCATCAATAATATCGGCTGTCATCCCAAGTTCACGAATTTGTTTGACAAGCGCAATTGCCTCTGGTGGGACAATAGGTGTGATAAAGATAGCATCTGGATTTTTTGCTTGAATCTTTGTGAGTGCCGTACGAAAATCTGTTGTCCCTGGAGCAAAGGCTTCATTGGCGACAACGGAAATTCCTAGTGGGGTGACTGCCTCAACAAGTGAATCATGAAGTGAGGCACCATACTCATCGTTGATGTGCAGTACTGCGATATTCTTATACTCACGATTTTTGATTGTTGTATCGATATGATTGGTCGCATACGCATGAGCATTGGAAAAATGTCGGAAGGCATACGGGCTGCTAGCGGCAGCGTGTTGGGCACCTACCAGTGTCATGATCATAGGGACCTCATCAGCATCCACCACATCAATAAGCGGTACTGTGACGCGACTAAATGCTGAAACAACTAAGTCAAGATTTTTTGATTGGAGACTTCTATATGCTGAGAGACCTGTGGTTGGATTTGCGGCAGAGTCCTCAAACAAAACCTCAATATCATGCCCTTCTTGAAGAACATGATCGATACTCAAGAGCATTCCATCACGAATGTCTTCCCCCCAATGAGAGCCATTGCCAGACAACGGCAAGATTGCGCCGATCGCAAGTGGTAGCTCTTGTGGTGAATGATCAGTACTCGGTGCGGTAGCGCGACTACTCCAGAGTGCTATCCCTATGACAACGATCACGATTCCTCCCAGAATATATTTCTTGTTCATATGCTAGACAATAAAAATACCATGCGATAATAAGTCTACGTTGCTGTTCACAATCTGTACTCCCTCAGCCCGAAGCATCTTGATCTTCTCGTCACTCCCGAGCGCAAACTGACCGACACTCCCATCTCCGCGAACAACTCGGTGACATGGGATCTCGCCGATCTGAGTATTCTTGCCTAGGGCTGTCCCGACAGCTCGCACCGCCTTGGGGCGGCCAATGTGGTGAGCGAGACCTGCATATGTAGTCACCTTGCCTTCGGGAATATCCAAGAGCCCTTGGTAGACCAAGTGTTGAAAGTCCGTCATACGACTTACTTGAGTAGTTCGAGTGATTCTTGTAGATTGGTCAATACAGACGCACTGTCCCCTAGGCTATCAAGAAGCGGTGCGTACTGACTAAACAATGACGGCAAAAAAAGGAAACCCAGAATGATCGGAACGATAATAATCAAAAGTTTGAGATAGCTTCCCATCAGTATCCAAAAAAGTCGGCGTTCTACACGCTTCATGCTTTTTTGGAGTTCTTTCATACGCAATGAAATCTCTCCTATTTCGCCAGAACCTACGTCAGAAGTAGGATGATATGGATCATGCTTTACCGGTGATGTTTTCTTTATCACCTCTGGTTCTGGAAAGGCTTCGGTCTCCTCTGGCATAGGCTTGTTTGTTAGCTTGACTTGCGTCGTCGTTTTCCGAGAGATTGGATTTCATCTTGAAATGTATCCACGTCTTGAAAGGCACGATAAATCGAGGCAAACCGTATATATGCTATCTTATCAAATTTTTTGAGATGTTTCATCACAATCTCGCCGACGTCTTCACTGGTAAGCTCACGGTTCTTCTTCTTTTGGAGGTCACGCTCGATCGCGTGGATAAGCTTATCAAAGGTTTCTTGGGTGTGCGGTCGCTTGACGAGAGAGTGCTTGATGCCTTCTTCCAGTTTACTTCGTGAGTAGGCTTCACGTTTTCCATTTCGTTTGACGACGGTCAAATCAAGAAGTTCCATGACTTCTACGGTAGAAAACCGATATTGACACTTGGTGCACTCACGACGGCGACGGATCGCCATCCCATCATGCGTATTGCGCGAATCAACAACCTTGGTTTCCTTGCTGCGACAGACAGGGCAATGCATAGACTAGATGCCCATTTTTTTGCGGATAAAGGCTGGGATCTCAAGATCATCTTGGTCAGTGCTGTGTGCGGCTGGCATTGGTGGGGCTGGAGACGGTTTTGGCTTTGGTGCTTCGTACGCAGGAGCAGGAGGAGCAACTGGTGCAGGAGCATCTTCACTAAGAGATGTTGCGGTAAATGATGGTGCATCGTCGTCAGAAGGTTCTTCATCAAATGATGATTCGATAGCACTACGAAATTTCTTTTTGCCAAAAATTGCTGGTGGTGTGTACTTTGGTTTTGGTCGTTTGGTGCCGAAGTCTGTGTCGATGTCGGTCTTGTCAACGAATGAAGCAAGCGCAAGGTCTTGTTCGTCTTGGCCAAATCCTGTTGCAACAACGGTAATACGGACATCTTCGCCCATCGTTTCATCAATCACAGCACCAAAGATAACGCGCGCTTGTTCTTCGGCTGAGCCCGTCACGATCTTGGCGGCTTCGGCTACTTCTTGCATACCAAGAGTACTACCACCAGTGATCGTAAAGAGGATACCACGAGCACCATCCACATCGAGGTCAAGGAGTGGGCTAGAGATCGCTTCTTTGGCTGCTTCGACAGCGCGATTTTCTCCAGTACCAATACCAATACCCATGAGGGCTGAGCCTTGGTCGCTCATGATGGTCTTCACATCCGCAAAGTCAACATTGATCAATCCTGGAACAGTGATGAGTTCTGAGATGCCTTGGACACCTTGGCGAAGGACATCGTCCACAATACCAAAGGCTTCTAAGAGTGAGGTCTTTTTATCAATAATTTGGAGGACTTTGTCGTTTGGAATCGTGATGATGGTGTCGACATTGGTGACCATCGCATCATACGCTTTGTCTGCGATAGACTTGCGCTGCGGTCCTTCAAAAGAAAATGGCTTGGTCACAACCCCAACAGTCAAAGCACCAAGGTCTTTGGCAATCTGCGCAATAACGGGAGCAGCACCAGAACCGGTACCACCTCCGAGACCACAAGTGACAAACACCATGTCGGAGTCTTTCAATAGTTCACGGATTTCATTTTGTGATTCTTCGGCACTACGTTTGCCGATGTCTGGATTCATTCCTGCACCGAGACCACGAGTCACCGTCTTTCCGATGTGGAGTTTGTGGTCTGCACCGCTATGATGAAGCGCTTGTACATCAGTATTCATTGCGACAAATTCGACACCGCGAATCCCGGCAGCAACCATGCGATCGATGGCAGCGCCGCCACCACCTCCTACGCCAACGACTTTAATCTTGGCAAATGTTTCAATGTCTGGCTTTACCTGTGGCATACCTTCTAGTTCTAAACAATTACGAAATCATAAGTTTGAACAACTATTGTGTTCGCTCCACCGTAGGGTGAAGCACCATTGAACACAGTAGTTGTCCGCATACCTAGTGTAGCGTTTGCCTAGGGTGGTGTCAAGGAAAAATCAGTGTTCACCGTCATATATCACGCATGCCCAGACAATAACAAAAAAAGTGCTCTATATAGCACAAAAAAACAGTGTGTTTACATCACATTTTTTCAATAAAAACATGGTCTTATGGCATCAGCCATTTGCCCATTTTTTTGAGGTTGCCTACGAGGCGTTTGGCTGACTGTAATCCTGCACTACGATCATGGCCAACTTGCTCCATATTGATCCCCCAGACAAGTAGTGAGATCGCATTTGCGTATGATAGATCTTCGGCTGACTCGGCGATGAGCTCGACGCCACGAGGGAATCCCAACGTCGCAGGCAACTGCAGCGTCTGCTTGGCACAATAGATAATCCCTTCAAGGTTGGCTCCCCCACCCGTGATCACGGCTCCAGCAGGGAGCTTGCGCTTCTTTTCAATACTCTCAAGCTCAGCGTTGGTTTTTTCAAAAATTTCTTTGGTTCGAGCTATCACAATGTCGTGAATATACGACAATTTCACTTCCTCATCTTCACCACCGAGCTCTTTGAGATTGATCTTGGCCATCCTATCCTCAGTATTTTTCACACAGTTGCCGTGTTGTCGTTTTACTCGTTCGGCAACATTGATAGATGTTTTGAGACCAATCGCAAGATCATTGGTGATATGTTCGGCTCCGATAGGAAGGGTAGCGATATGTTGGACATCACCACCTTCATAGACAATCATTGTCGTTGTGCTGGCTCCGATATTGAGCACCACCACACCAAGGTCCTTTTGTTTTGGTGAGGCAGTCGCATCCCCGATCGCTAGTGCTGAGAGCACGAGATCATCGATATCGATACCCGTGCGATAGACTGATTTGGAAATATTTTTGATATGAGAAGAACCCACATATATCATTGTGGTATCAAGCTCTAGACGCAGTCCGTTCATCCCGATCGGATCTCTGACACCTGGCTGACCATCGATGGTAAAACTTCTTGGGACGACATGAAGCAATTCGTAATTGATCGGTACGGGGATCGTCTTGGCGGCTTCGACAGCACGCTCGACGTCTTCACGAGCAATCTCCCCATCGGTCTTGGCCACAGAGATCACACCACGACTCGGCTGAGACAATACGTGCACACCACTCACTCCGACCCAGGCATGCTCTATCGGTACGCCGATTGTTCGTTCGGTTTTTTCGAGAGCGCTTGCGATAGATGAGATGATTTCTTCGATACTCGTGATCACTCCTTTGCCGACACCTTCACTTGGGACGTCTATGGCACTGATCACCTGCAATCGTTCATTTCCTTGCTCATTTCTTGTCAGCTGTCCCACCACAACACGAACAGCACTCGATCCAATATCGATGCCGGTAATGAGCTCTGTTGTGTGCTTGCGCTTTGCCATAGTGGTCTAGGGGGATGATGTAGAGTATACGCGAGTTAGGAGCCAATGGAAAGGGTCTCCATCCAGACGACAATATACGGCCAAAAGATAATAAGTCCTATCACCGCAGCGCCGAGACTCGCCATAAGAACGAGGCCAGCCAAAATGTCTTTGGCCACACCAATGTGAAACCGTAACCGAGGGTGAGCAACATCAAAAAATCGTTCGATGGCGCTATTGATCAACTCCAAACTAAGGACAGCCAAGACGAGCATTGCGAGCACGATGTACTCTGCTTTCCTCACCTGAAGTAGTGCCGCAAGGAGCAAGACAATAACACCAACGACTGATTGAATACGAAAATTTTGTTCGTTAACGTACACGTATCGAATCCCGCGACAGGCATGAACAATACTGTTACTCACATGTTTTATACGCATATCTCGAGAACTAATGTTTCTTGGAGAGCAAACATGATCTTGCGATCCTTTGCGTCTATATGATCATATCCTGCAAGGTGCAAGGTGCCATGTACCAACATACGTGTGGCTTCTTCGGCAACGGGGATATGATTGGCTTTGGCTTGACGCACAATCTGTGGGACAGACAAGACCAAGTCACCAAGCTCATCTCCCGCAAGCGGCATTGGGAACCCTTCTTCATTGACAGGGAATGACAACACATCGGTAGTGCCTTCTTTTCCACGATACGCGGCGTTGAGCTTGGCTACGCGAGCATCGGCGCAAAGCTGCACACTCACATCTGCTCGAGGTCTTTTGAGGGCCCTCAAGGTATGCGCAACGGCACGTTCGACGACCGCTGCTGGCACACGCGTTGATGTGATATGAGATTCTATCGTGATTGCCATATTATTGTGCTACAGAGTCAAGACCTGGAATACCGCTCCCTACTTGTGGTGGCAATGCAGCCGCAGCGGGTTCAGTTGTCGTAGGAGTAGAGGCAGGTTGGGTGATCGGCGGCAATGATACAGATCCAGGCCGTATGGCACCGCTACGATAGCTCTGCACCATCATCTTCATCAGATTGCGATACCGGATTTCGGTGGTGACTTCTGGGGTCACATACACAAACACCACGACTTCGGTTTCTGTGGGAAAGTATGCAACGAGTCCATCTCGGCGCTCGTGTCCGACAACATCAAAACGGTTGGTCAGTGGTTGAAGATCATTAAACCGTTCCCCGGCAATAGTGTCTGCAAACCAGTCTTGGAATGATGCTGCTGGAGATTTTTCAAATACACGGACTTCGACGTACTCGCCACTGATCGAACTAAAGATAACATGACGCCCTTCGGTATCAATGCGACCAAGTTCCCAATTGATCGGGTGATACAAACGATACCGCCACTGTGGGTTGGTATATTCACGAACAAGGCCAGAATCAATCAAGCGTACCGGCGCTTCACCACGAGGGTTGTATAAATTTACTATTTCTTGACCGTCATAAAACGTATCACCATCACTGTCCCAGATCGTCGGATCAGTCCCAAAAATCCGTTCTTCTTCATCTGTAAGTGAGTCAGCATCAACATCAACACTATCCACTGAAATCATCTGTGGAAAGCGAATGGCTGTCCTGTCGGGAACAACTGGCTCTGGTGCTGTCGATGTAGGGACAACAGGTGGCGGCGTAGGGATCACTGGCTCTACTGGCGTAGGGACAACTGGCTCAGGTTCTTCAAACGGAATAATGCCGATAGGGTCTGTTGTTGGGGCTGGCGTAGGTTCACTGCGAAACACAAACCACCATAGTACTCCCCCAATGATCACCGCAAGGAGAAGGATAATCAGTATTATCATACCTACGCGACTCTTTTTTGGTGGAGCCATCGGTGCTGCTGGCGTTTTGTGTTGAGGTGTTGTTGGTGGTTTTGGAGCTGCTGGCTTAGCGACTGGTTTGATAGGCGCTGCCGCCGGTTGTGCTTTTTTTGGTTTGTGTTTGGCAAAAATAACAGGATCTTTTCCACCATAAAACGCTTCAGGCATCACCTGAACATGCGCCTGATCAAGCGCTGCAGGCGCTTGTTCTGTTGGCTTCTTTGATTGTGGTTTTTTCTTCCCAAACATATGTGGTGTTAGGCACCTGCAACTTCATCAGCCAGCGGACCAAGGCATTGTCCTGTCTGATTGAGACGTGTAGGTAGATCTGTCTCTTGTCTCATATTGATCGCGTCGACAAGTGCAGTCGATGCGATTTGGCAATTCATAGATCGACCTTCACGTTCGGCTGATGCCGTGAGCTGCGCTGTTTGAGCTTCTTCAGGAACTTCCTCGGTAAAGGCAAGCGTGATGTGACTTATCTTCATGGTTACATTACAAGAGCCATCACTAGACTCACCGTTAACAATCATCTCATACGTCACATCTTGAAGTACACCAAATGAAGAACGCAAGTCAAACGTCGCGGTATGTTCGAAGGCAGCTTCGTCACACGTCACAGTAGCAACAGTGATACATTGTGCATCTGACCCACAAAGGCGTCTTCCTCCTTCATTTGTTGGTTCTACGGGAGTCGGTGGTACAGCTACTACAGGATCTGTACTTGTCACATCAAGAGGTGATGTTGCTGGCAGTGCTGGAGACGTTTCTCCTGGCGTTGGTGGTTCAAATATTCTTCCGTCACCCGTTGGGCTATATCCATTGCGGACTTCATCACCATCAGAGAACCCATCACCATCACTATCTGGGTTTTGAGGATCAGTTTTCCAGATAATCACTTCGTCACCATCACCAAGCCCGTCACCATCAGTATCCCAATTGTCAGGATCTGTACCGATGATCACTTCACGGGCATTGTCCAAGTTGTCACTGTCATTGTCGATAGGCTCTCCAAAAAGAAGTGAGTCATCAACAAGATCACTAGCATCAGTGGTATTGGTGCTTGGTGAAGGATCAAAGCCTGGTGTCGGCTGCGTAGGAGTAGGTTCTGTAGGAGACACAGTGTCAACGACAGGAGGGATCACGGCTGGAATGGTTGCCGGTTCGTCGCTACCAAACAGCTGAAACACAAGATAGCCAACACCACCAAGAACACCGATAGCAACAAGACTAAGAATAATCGTCATGATAAATTTTGCCGAAGAAGGCTCTTTGATCACATCAGGGCCACCCATTTGTTCGAGTGGTGGAATATGTACAGCACCACTTCCCGGTGCCGGTGGTGGCGGCGCAACAGGATCACCACCTGGAGGTGGAGGCAATGGACTAATCTGTGCATCGGGAACTGGAGGCGCAGCATCTAGTGATGGTGCCTGACTAGAAGGTGGCACCACAGGTGCCGCAGGCTGAAGCGCCCCCACAGCAAGCGCAGACGGAGATCCCGGCTCAAGAGGATCTTCAGGTTCAGCGGCATTCATGCTTGGAGGTGGTGAAGCTGGTGCCGGATCGGTCCCAGCAAACATGTCCTCAGGCTCTCCAAGTGGGAGGTTGCCCGGAACGCCAGCGGGCGTTGCATTTGGTAATTGATCATCAAACATACGTGCTAGTTAGTCTCCAATCGGCCAGGGCCATTTGGATTAAATCCTTGAAGGAGTTCGAGGCCATCGAGAAAACCATCTCCATCAGTATCGGCATTGGTAGGGTCAGTCCCCAACTCAATCTCAGTTTGATCTGATAGACCATCCTGATCAGTATCAAATTCCGTTTGACTGGTACCAAGTGTCGCTTCTTGTTCATTGGTCACACCATCGAGATCGCGATCTACTTCCATCTCTGGTGTCAGCGGGACCGGTTCGCTTGGAGGTGCTTGAGTCACAGGTGGAACCGACGTATCAGAGGGTGATGATTGGGACGACATATACAGCAGACCCCCAACGATGACAATTGCGACGATCAGCCCCAACACAATCAACACGCCACTTTTCCGCCTCGGGCTATGGTTGTGGTCAACGACCAGCGGAGATGCGCCAACAACCACCCGCTCTTGCTCTTGAGGAGGTGGTATTGGTGTTATTTGTTGCGGATTGTTATCCATAGTATACCAATTGTTTGACAAGACTAACAGCCAGGGTGTCCTGGGAGATTACACTGCACATCACTAAACCCTGTTTCAATGCTGTTGACCGGATCAATCGTGTAGCTATTGCCTACACGGGTGATGTTAAACGCGTGCCAGTATCGAGCAAGTGGATTGCTGCTATGTGTCCCGAGAGCAATTTCAAATGTCTGAGATGGACCGAAAATTGTTTCTGGATTTTGGTTCGGTCTATTCTCATATATGTCTACCACAAGTCGACTTCGATCAAAGGAAGAAATTGCCATCGGCAATGACTGACCTGGAATGCTTCCAAGTGGTTCTATAAAGAAAGCATACGGCAACCCATCTTGTAATAGATGGGTATGCAAAGATGTTCCTTGAACAAACGTGTCGGTCAGATTAACGGTAGGGTGAAATGAGATACCACCAACAGGTCCCGAACCAGGGACACCGGTACCACCACAAATATTTACGTCACGAGTATAGTACCCACCAAGGCCTTGGTTATATATGTATGAAGTACAATTGTCAGCTACTACCGTTGGGTTCAATTGGGCATCAACATAACGTCGCAATGTATTTCCTGTCGACTGGTTACCGTATAAATTTCCTACAAATTGAGGATTACCTTGTGCATCTTCATCACTCGTCCATCGTATGACAACCCTAATCTCTCGAGGCTGAGGTGGTGGCACGACGACATATTCATTGAGAACACTACCCTGTTCACCACCTACAGGATAGGCAAAGAAGTCGCCTCGCCGCGAATCTGACAATACTGGAACCTGCCCGCCAGACAATGGCAACTGACCACCGTCAAAGTGTGCGACATATGCATCACTTGTGGCATACGACTGCTGCGCAGAGGAATGATGGAAATATATCTGATAAAAATCATTACATATCTCATCAGTAATAATACCAGCAGCTGATCCTGCATTTATCTGTCCCGTCGGTGAGGTATAATCACTAAAGACCAACTGCGGACTATCAAAACTACTACCAAGTGTTGTTGGTCGGTACCAAGGTCTTGTCTCAAATGAACCTGACGTAACCCTTGGCACTGAGCTAATCGACATTTCCATTTGTGCTGCCCAAGCATCACGCTCAGGAGATGGTGAGCTGCCAAAAATTGGGTTGAGCACTGATGCTTGTGGTCGAGGTGTGAAAAATGGTGCTAGGGCTCCCCCAAATCCACAAAGAGTACAGTTGTGACTTGCTGTCTGACACTGATTGGCACAACTAAATCCACCACGAATTTCAAGTGAATTATGCCATGCTGTCACCACATCACTACACTGTGCGATGGTACCAAGCGTAGTCGTCGTGATCTGGCCATTACCAAGTGCTTCACACACCTCACCAGAAAGTGGTTGTAACTGAGCGTCACCACAATACTGCTGAGCGTCAACAGTCAGGATATTTTGACAGTCAGCACTACAGTACGTACAAGACTGACTGTATGCAGGAGTACAAGCAATCCCATTTTGGGCACCAGTATCACACGTCTCGCCAGCATCAACGGTACCATCTCCACAGCTAGGACCAATGGTCACCGGCGTTTGGGCTGGTAGTGTTGCATTGATCACACAAATATTTGTACAACTATCCGTGTCGACATTGTTTCCATCATCACATTCTTCATACCGTGCATCGACCACACCATCACCACAGTACGCTCCCGCACTCTGACAGTTGAAGCTACATGAATTTTGTTGATTTGGATGATAGGTCGGTGCGGCAGTTGTCACACATGCATCACCGCCTTGGCATTGCGCTGCTGCAGTACAGATTGTTGATTGTTGACAATAGATATCTGCGACCAATCGCACCTGATCAGCCTGAGGTCCAGTACCAAATCTTGTCCAGTTCGCGAGTATTGTATTCGCATCAAGTGCAAGGAGATCTTGGTTTACTGTAGACGCACCTTGAAGACCGCTGCTATACGTCAACCATGAAGCGCCACCATCAAACGTCACGTGAAGGCCGTTTCCATTTACTTCGATGTCTGGCATGATCACCCACATATTGTCATCCACAAAATCAACGTCAGAGTAGGTAGTCGCAGGTACTGGCGGTGTCACGGTGTTCCATGATGCTCCACCATTGACCGTACGTAGCAATGTATCAGCGCCAACAATCATTCCAACTAACTGAGAAGAAAAACGAACTTCATTGAGGGTCTGTGTTGTGCCTGAAGGAGTCCGTTGCCAAGTGTTGCCACCATCTACAGTACGTAAGATCAATCCACCAGCACCAATAATCCATCCGCGCTGTGCATCAACAAAATGAATGTCGTTGAAGTTTTCATTTTGGGTAATCGTTGGCAGTGTCATCGCGGACCAAGTCACACCTGCATCAGTACTTCGAATAGCTTCTCGCTTCCCTATCGCGTACACATTTTGCGCGTCTACGGCATGGATACCGACGATCGGGTTCTGCGTCATGAGTTGGATTTGGATAAGCGACCAGCTCAATCCGTTGACGGTACGCAGGACAACACCATCACCATTATAGTCAGCAGCAATCCACCCATTGGAATCATCAGCAAAGGTAATGTCATTGAGATTTCTACTTTGTCCTCCAGGGATAGTGCCGAGGTTGGCACTTCCGCCGACTTGTTGGACGACGGTCGGCGGAGTATTTGCTGAAGAGAGGTACCCGATAGAGTATACTGTTCCATTCGGTGTAGCAGCCATCTTTGAGAGAATGAGAAGATTCTGCACAGCTGGCGTTGCTGGTTGTACGGTATATCGTCCTGCCCCTCGACATGACTGTTTGTCACAAAAGCCAGTTTGATATGCAGGATCAGCAATATCACATTGCTCGAGTGGGACAGTTCGCGACACACCATTTTCTACGACGGTTGTTGTATCTATTGGATTTTGGGCTGTCCAGTTGCCACAGTACGCTGCACTGACAGACAAACAGTCAGTTGCACATTGTCCGTACTGACCATTGAGGGCACCATCATCACAGGTCTCGCCACCTTGGACGACGCCATCACCACAGGTACCTGCAGGAACGCACTGACCATAGCTAAACTGACAAGTGTTATCACACGTCGCTAATGCTACCTGCTGAGCAGGACACTGTCCTTGCGCACCACTTTGCAAGATGCCGGTAGTCCCCTGCACGGTAGTGCCAGGAGGATCACATTGTTCGCCTGGGCCGACGATACCATCGCCACAAGATTGCCCGCCAAACGGACTGGTGATCTGAGGGGCCACACAAATAGGATTGGTTGATACTTGTGCAGGTTCTGGAAGAAGGGCCTGTGAGATTGGGTTGGTTAGTGGGATATATTCGAGAGGTGTACGCAACTGATACGTCGTCGGACTCAAAGCTTCGTATGAGGTGACCGACTGCGTCGCCGGACAGACAAACTGACTCGATGCGGCATTCCAACACGAGGCTGCATCGATAAGTGAACATGTACCCGCATTGGCCTGGACACACACAGCATCTGATCCACATGATATCGGGATACCTCCTGGTGGTTGTGAACAGAGTCCACACGCGGACCATTCGTTGATAGGATCGGCTTCTGCACCACCAACAAGATTTGAGAGGGTGCCCCATGATGCCCACCGTGACAGTGATTGTCCAGGGATAAAGCTGCCACTGACGAGTTGCGGCACAGCGCCATTGTTATCAGTGCGATAATTTACGATGCGCTCTTGCAGCCTACCCAATCGTTCAAGCCTATCCCAATCTCGTTGCAATTTGGTGCGAGCATTGGCACAGATACCATTGGTTCCAGTGAGTCCTGTTCCTTCGGCATTTTGACAGTCAAAGTCAGTTGTACATTGTTGACTGATTGTTGCGTTCGCAGCATTGATATTGCCAGCTTGAGAACAATACCCAATATCCGTCACATTCACGTTAAACTGCAGTGACGAAAGCAGTTGTACAAATACGTCACGCATATCGTCAGAGGCACCTTCATTGATACTAAAGAGGTACACATTGGTAAAGAGATTTCCATTGGTATCTTCGTTCAGTGCATTGATGTAATAGTTGTCACCATTTGTCAGCGCCGTGTACCCATCAATCATCACTTCACGAAAGTTGCTTGGTGAACCAAGTTGCGCTTCTTCAGCAAACCAACGTCTAAGTGGAAGGTGGTTTGGGTTTTGAAATATTTGGATACCGATCACATCTGTACTACCCGTCACATCACCAAAGAACAAGTATTTGCGAAGTCCACCTGGAATAGATGGGTGCGCTCCTGATTGTGGTGAGGTGTCAGGTGCAGATACACGCAAATAGGGCAGATCATCATTTGGATCACCACTACGACCGGCATCAGCACAGTATCCCATACTAAAGTTAAATTGTACGTTGTTACCACCGAGGTTGAGTGGTGGGATGTCAGCTCCAGTAAATTGTCTCGTAGTGAGATCATAGGCATCCTGATTGCCAGCTGCATCTTCAAATGGGAAGACTGCCGCTGCAGGCCATGGTCGTTCACAGAAAATCGCTCGGAGGTCAGAGGTGTCAGTAAAGATACGGCCCACGTGGTTGTTTTGGACACTCACATCCGTGATCACGGTCGCGTGAGCACTGGCCGTACGCTCCCCTTCTACATTTTGTGAGGCGATCTGTACGACTGGAACATTGGTATTGTTTCCTGTCGCAGGGATCGTGAAGATCGTATCGTTGAGTGGTGTCCAGTTCCAGATCCAATCATACACACCAACGATCGGAACAATCTGTTGCGCATTGGTACTTTGTGTTGTCGCTTGGAACTGGTGGGTTGTGTTTGGTGCGATATACAATTGGCTCGTTGGCGCGACATCGATACTGTCGAGCTTACACACCTCAGCCCCGGTCTGGAAGACAAAGCTATCTGCTGTGTTTGGCCCAGTGGTGAGAGGGTTTCCTATCCCTACACCTTGGATATCTGTGATACCCGCTTCTCCACCACGCAAGAGGACCGCATACATCGCATTTGGATCAAGAAGTTGATCAATATAGATTGCGACCGTCGTCGAAACAATCACATCATTGACATCGGTCGTGTGCATTATCTCCGGTACAGCTGATACAGCTCCAGCACACCAGTTGGTCACCGTCGGCACACGGAAGGCTGACGCATTGGCATCACCACGCCCAAAGAGTGAGGCAAACAATGAACGAACACCTTGCCACAACCGTTGCCACACGCTACTCGGTGCAACCTGTGATGACGTATCAAGATAGGCAAGCGTTGGGGAGAGCTCTGGACTCACGTCAACCAGTCCTTGGGCACTACAAGTCACATTGTCAGCTGCGGTGTATCCACGAGCTATCGTAAAGTTGTTGAACACACTGGTCTCATCAATCTGTCCATCAAAGGTCACTGAGATGTAGGTGTTGCGACAGACTGGTGCACTAGCAGCACTAAGTCCAGCACCATCTACAGGATACTCTGCCGTACGCGTAGGACGTGGGTAGCAGCAAGAATTACCACCAACACCATGACGAGGGTCTGGACAGTCGTTGACTCGACCGTTGGCTGTGTTGAGTGTTGCTGTTCCGACGCCAGCGTTGCTCGTTGCGGCACCACTACTGATAGATCCTGGGAGCGCGCCGGTTGAAGCCAATGTCTGAATTTCAATAGGCGTCAATGACGTGTTATATAATTGGATCTCATCCATGAGCCCAACAAAGAAGTTGCTCAATTCTAGTGGTAGTCCAAAGTAGAATGGCTGATCGATACCATACATGGTCGTCAGGGTGATTTGTTGGTTGATGTTACTCCCGATAAGCGTACCATCAACAAACAACTCGATTGACCCTCCTCGTCTCACGTAGGCCACATGATGCCACAAATCGTCATAGGTTACTTGTTGGATGCGTGTTGCAAGTGCTCGTTGCGCGCCAGTTGGACCGTACATGTTGAACGAGAGAGCACCTTGTGGACCATTGAGGTTCATGACTGCTTCAGTTCTATTGAGAGGGCCTGTCGTTGGCGGCGCTGTGATGTCATACCCTGGACGGCCAAAGATATTCATCTGAATGTTTTGTTCACTGGTGCGATGCCACATAGCAACCGTAAAGTCACCCGCACCAAAATCAAGTGATGTGTCAGCTGGTAATTCGAGATAATCATCTACACCATCAAACTGGAAGGCTTGGCCAAATCGTCCTGGGGCATACGTCACACCTCCACGTGCAATCGCATCGTTGCTACCGGCACTATCAATGGTATCTCCTTCGGCACGAAGCCACGCAACAAGACCATTGCTTTGACGACTGATAAATGATGTATAGCCACATTGGAGTGCATAGTCACCTATGCCAGCAATGTTGGCAGCAACTGGCGTTGGGGCAGCTGTTCCGGCACCACGAACGGTCGCGACGGTTGCTTGGACCTGGGTACGTTGCGCACCATTGGTCACGGTCCCCTGTCCCACAGCACTCACGACTTGCACAGGATTTTCTCCGATGGGGGCAAAGGCGGCTATTTCTTGTTGTGAGTATTCACACCAAGCAAACTCCCCTATGCCAGCAAGACCACTAGCAGTACGTCCATCACCACACAGTGATGGCGAGCTGTAGCTCGTCGGTGAAGAACCTTGCAACGTACAGTCAGCAGCACAGCCTTCTTGCGCTGGATCACAACGGTGGACCAACGGAACATCAGTCAAACAAATATTTTCTAACTGACAACTTGCGGTACAAGAAGTCCCCGCTGCATTGGTAGCGATAGGAGTCGTAGGGTTATTTGGATCAAAGACAAAGACGGTCGTACCAATTACTTCACAGGCTTCACCCGCTTCGACGAGACCATTGCCACACACACTGGCAGCAGCGGCACACTCTGGTGACTGACTCGCCGGAATGCCATTGATCTGTTGGGTTGGATTGGCATCACACCAGGCTTGAGAGAGTGACGAACCAAGATTGAGACAGGTGTTACTACATGTCACACCAGCGATGTCACCATTTATTCCCGGTTCACAGTCTTCACCAGCAGTGATCGTCCCACTACCACACCAAGCCGCAGCAGGATTTGCGGCATCAAAATCTGGAGATGAACCAGTGTCAGGGTCAGCAGTATCGAGACAGTTGAGCGTACATGTCGTGGGAGCAGCAGGGTCAGTGATATCACAGTCTTCGCCAGGGTCCACGATGCCGTTGCCACACATACTCGGTGGTGTCGCAGGATCATAGCTGTCTGATGCTATGTCAGAGCCAGCAGGAAGACAGCCATCCGTACATACAGGACGTGGACGAGCAGGTGTCACAAACTGAGAAACATCAGCCACTTGTGTCACACTAGACTGCCACTGCCAACCAAAGCCCCAAGGGTTGAGCTGCTGGCCTTCGACACTACAAGCGTCTGGTGCACCATATGGATACGCATCGTACCGTGTCTGCTCCCCGATAAGAAAAGCCGTAAACGGACTAGGCAAGACACTAACACTACTAGCAATACATGGCGTCGGGTCGTTTTTGGTGCGGAACGATGAGGCAAACGGCACCAAAAATTCTGACTGACTTGGAATCATCACAGCGGTGTTGCTCGGATCGATCTCGAGCGCTGGGATAGGTGTCGTATATCCTGCTGTCATGAGGTACCAGGTACCTGGTTGGAGATTGTTGACTGGCGCAAACCGAGCCATATCTGGCAGTGCTGTCGGCATATTGATAGCAACCTGCGTCAAGTTGGCTGGATTGCCGATACTACTCGCATTACACACAGACTCATCACGACAACGATACAAACGAATGCCACCAGCAAGCTGTCCGGTACTCATCTGACGAGAAAAGTCGAGCCCCAAGTTGGCATTGATACACGCTTCAGCACAGTCAGGAAAAAAGTTGGTCACACGTGGCGGGCCAAGATCAACAATCAAGCTACTCGATGCCACCAACGTGTTTGGTTGAGTTTGTGCTGGATCAGCGTGTTCTACAGAATAGTGTGTAATGACACCATCATAGTCAAACAAACGGCTTGGGTTGACGGTGGTATTGCCACCAGTACCAAAGACGACAGGACCATTTGTCTGAGGCAATTGGAGTGACTGATCAGCACAAGATCCGATCGGGACAGGAGCCATTGTCTGAGCAACGTTCTCCCAATAAATCGTACAACCATTTTGGTCTTCTACGATGGTGTACTCAGAGTCATCCAAAAATTCAGTGTCTGGGACAAGCCAGTTGCCAGACGGATCTTGGACAATATGGTAGTCGCTGACTTGGGCGGCTGGGTCATACGGTGTCGCAGCCGGGAACGTAAGAATAGTAGCATTGGCTGGCAAATACGTCGCCCAATTTGAAACAGCCCTCATGTCGATATTAATGGTGACGTATGGTGCGTTATTGAGTTTACTAAAACGAGTAAGACGGCGGTTGTACGGTTGACCAGCCCAACCAAACCGTTGTTCCCAGATGCGGTATGAGCCACCTTTTAAGATAATGGTATCCGTCTTGCGTTGGACTGTCCCTGGTGTACTCGCAGGCCAACCAGTCGTAGTGCCGACAGGATCTTCGTTGGCATGGCGCACGCGTAGTCGTACGGTCGTTGTTCCTATGACGCCAGGTCGTAGGCCATAGCGGTTGTTGACGTCAGCGACTGACGACACTGGATCCGTAGGTGCGATAGGACCAAATGCTGAGACACCAAGATCTTGAAGCCCATTGGCAAGTGTGACAAGTGGGCCAGTGCTCCCAGCTGGGGCACGAGCCTCGATCACCACGTCCTGTGGAGCAGTATTTGAAAATGCTTCTGCGTTGGCACGAGAATCTGTGTGTGAGGCATCAGGACTTACCGTTGCGCGACCGGCGATGGCGTTTGGACCAGCGGTTCCCCACTGCCACCCAAGTCCGTCAACAGCAAGTGCCGTACACGCTTGTGAGCCTTGGCCCCAAAGAAAATAGTTGAGTGGTGTTGCTTGTGTCACTGGAAACCGTGGATCGAGCACCGGACCAAGTCGACGAGCCACAAAAGCAGGTGGTTCTATCCCGACATTGCTAAGAGTACATTGTGTCCCTTGGGCACTTGTTTTGAAGTCAAAACAATATGCCGTACCTGGACCACAAGGTTTCGTCGCGACAATTGATTGGTTGCGCACCTGTGACTGACCAAGGACTTCAACGATCTCGCTTGATTGCAAGGTATCGAGCAGCTCAACGTGATACCAAGTATTGGCGGCCATGTTTGGTTGGGGTGGGACTTGGCGAAGATACAAAATACTTGTATTGGCACCACTTTGATGGACCATCTGTACTTGAGAAGTGATGTCCACCGCATTGCCAGCAGAACAGTCTGGGGTAGGTCCAGTACCACAGGTCAGGACGCGTACGATAGATGAAGGAACTGTCGCATTGGTGATGTTCATCGGCAGATTGAAACGAACAACAATCGCGGCGTTTACACAAGCGTGTTCACCACTTTCCCACAATGTTGACGGTGATGGGGACGGTAAGCCTGTGTTGGAACATGACTCAACAACATATGGCAGATTGGCGATCTTTCCAGTGGTAAAACGCCATACGTATCCAGCGCCACGAGTTTGCCCAGCACACACTTGCCCATTTGGGACGATCACCCCAGCGTCTGGCCCTTCGGTACAACACTGCGATCCAGCAGTCACGAGAGACGGATCCAACAATCGACAATCTGAAACCGTATACTGCACTTCATTACTCACATTACCGCTAGCCGTCTGGAGAACGATTGGGCCGGTCTGCATGGAATAACCATTTTGGGTAGGGATATCGGTGGTGACCACGTCTATGAGATTGCCGTCACTCCCTCTCACATTTTGGATGGTTGTCACTGCGTTGGCTGGTTGGGTCACAGCACTTTGGAGCCAGGTGCCAAGTGCCCCTTGTGCTGCACCACGCCCCCAAAAGTAGACCGTCGGGATAGCCGTAAAATTGATTCCGGTGATCACAAGCCCACTACTCCCCGCAGGAAGTGGTGCAGGCCCAGCTGATGGTGAGAGTGCACAGATACTTGGCTGTGGTGTACCAGCTGTGACGACAAGTTGGTCGGTTTGTTGCGGAGTGCTAAACTGGCCGGCGGCATTTTCGACGACGACAAAGTATGTCCCTACAGGTGTTCCTGGTGACACTTCAAACACGACTTGCGTATCATTCCAGGTGTCTCCACAGGCTGAAGGAAGTGAGACATTCATTGGTGTACACCCACCGGTGCTACAGTTGGTATTGAGACTTGGGGCAAGATGGATCACACCAGTCTGCGTACCAAAGCGTTGTCCACGCGCAGTGACATAGCTTCCGGCAGTTGTTGAGCTTGGTGAAACAGCTTCTATCACAGGACCTGAAGCGGTACTCGTCCCGGTAATAGTAAACGGTACGCCGTTACTTCCTTGTCCGTTGACGGTTACGATGACGCCGACTTGACCAGGTTGAAGATTGGTTGGGATCGTTGCGTTGATTTGGGTGTCTGTCCAGTTACTGGTTTGCGCTTGAACACCTCCAAAGGTCATCTGATTGCCAGCAGGTGCGTTGGTAAAGCTTTGTCCAACCGCAGTGACTGCGTCACCCGGTAGTCCTGTTGTGCCACCTTGTGGTGACGACTGACCTGGGTCAACAGTGACCTGACAAAGACCTGGCGTCCGTTGACTATTATCCTTGGTAAACCACCCTTGATTTGGCCCTGGTAGTGGGCCACGGTTGTTGGTGGTCGTATCTACAAATTGTCCTCCTTGGGAAGCAGTCACACGTACCGTGCTCGTCGAAAGGTCTGGCAAGGCAGCATCATTGCGGGGCAGTTCGACGACGATATACCCATCGTTCCAAGTAGAGACACCTTGGCCACAACTAGCGAGTGCTGCAGGCACCCATTCGAGAATACCGTCAGCATTGGTGTCGACACCAAACTCAACCGTCCCAGCAGTGCTGCCAAAGGCAGAACCGATAATGGAGACAAAGCTACCACCAGCCGTCGTCCACGGGCTGACATCCATGATGAGTGGAAGATTGACACACTGGCCTGTTTGCTGGTTACAAAGTCCTGAGAGACACTGTGCATTGTTGGTACATGCACCGTTGCCACGACAGCTCGGATCACTCCCAGCACCACTCCCAAACTGACACATATTGCCGACCGTGATGAATTGGTCTTGGATAGTGACGGTGTTGTGATCGGTATCTACTGCAGTGAGAATAACATCATAGACTTCTCCTGTTGGTGTATTGGCACCCAAGGCAAATGGATACGCAAACTGATATGGAGACGCAGAACCATTGTTGATGGCTGGACCATCATATACGGTCAGCGGATTGCCCGGAGTGGTGACGTTTACAATTTGTAGATTGACGTACCCGATGCCGTTATCATCAGTGATAGATGACTCGATCAAAATCTGTCCGCCAACAGGCAGAGCGATCACACCACCATACGTCATACCATTGTAGGTAATATTGCTAGCAGCAGGAGGTGTCACATCCAACCCATCGGCAGGATCTATACGAAAACGAGTATTGAGTGGAAAGTTGCCACATTGGGTGTTGGTCTGAAGGGCGCCACCAGTCGTGTCAGTCAGATTTGGATCAACCACAATCTCGTAGGCACCAGGAGTCGCTGCACGTGCAGAGATACCTTGGCCGGTCCCCGCCAGATCTCGGAGGGTTGCTTCTACTGCACTACGGTTGCTGTTTTGGAGGTATTGAAAACTAAACTCAGCAGTGACATCTGCCCCATCACGTAAAATGGTAAACGTCTGATCAGCAGTAAATGTATTGGCTACGCTCCCGCTAAAAATGGCACGCACCCCAACATTGGTATGTCCAGCTGAGGCATTGAGCGCGCTCGGGGTGAGCGATCGCACGACAAAAGGACCTTGACCAGCGTTGCCGATACAAGGGTTGCCGCCACCAGGGATGATCCCTGACGTAGAACTCGCAAAGGTACCCCCACCTTGAAATCCGGTAGCGGAAGACAAGCGACTAATAATGAAACTTGTGATTGCGTAAGCAGAGAGAATAATGGCTATGCCAATCACACCATTGATCATGAGTTTGCGGGCTTGGGACACTTTGTCTTCAGAGCCGGCAGCGGTCATGTAAAGATACCCACCGTACAAGAATATCGCCAGCGCAATAATCCCAAGTAAGGTCAACGCAACGCGGATGATGTTGGCAATGATCGTACGGATATCACCTGAGCCGAGTCCTGTTCCCTGTCTCACTTGCTCGAGACCAAAGGTGTCCGTCGCTGTCTGTGCAAGCACACTGTCACCAACAAATAACAACGCAACCAAAAATCCCCCGTAGAGGCTCCAGGCTCCTATCACGCGAAGTCGGTTGATCATGCGTTTGCTCATAGCTATTGGGTTCGACTAATTGGTGGCAATATCGTGCCAATACATGTTTGGACGTCCGGCTGGAGTTTTGCAGCAGGGTTGGTCGTCTGCACACAGCTGGTATCTTGCGTAGCTTGCACTGTGACAGCAGTACAGTTGGCTGCAGAGCCTGGCACAGGAGCACCCGTCGCATCTTCTTGGTAGCTACATGTCGGTGAGGCGCCAGCTGTCAGACTGTCTGGTCCACGTCCTGGGTAGAGACAGTTTTGCGTGACACTGCGTACAGAGCTAGAGACAAAGGTAAAGTAAAACGCATCTTCGTTGTTTGGTCCAAACTCACGGTGATTGAACGTCGTCACCGTACGACTGTTTTGTACCGTTGAGGCAGCACGAAACCAAAGCGGATCTACAGGGGTAGCACCTTGTGGATTTTGGAGTCCGTGTTCGACTATCCCTGCGCCCCCCATTGTAGAGAGCCACATTTGGCGACTAAAGATGATCTGTACTGGCGCGTCAGCCGGCACACCTTGCTCATCAAGACCTGGGAGGACTTGTTCGATATGGGGTGCGGTGCGGTCAATGATATTGTCGACATTGTAGGACCAATAGTAATTGTCAGCGTCATTTTCGTACGGAGCGTTCCCTGTCGGTGTAAGACGTATGGTGCGAAAGTTATTTGGCAGTTGTGGCTTGCCATCTGATACATTGTCCGCGTCACCATCAAGCCCGTTGCCAGCCATGTCCATCACACCGCTGCCAGGAATGGCTTCAAAGCTGCTGAGGTTGATCGGCTGGGCGGTGCGGATGAGCGTGTCGTATGGTGCCTGACAAGTGCCGCCACCCTGACAGGCCACAGGCAAACAATACATCACTTCACCACAGCTATTTTGACCACACGCTTGGTCTGAAACAAATTCTACCGTCTGGTATCCGTTGGTGATGCGCCACTCCCCAGTTACCGATGGATCAGAAAAGAGAATATTATAAAATGGGCTGGTTGGATTGGTTGGGCCTTGGACAAGACTTGGGTCGACTGGCTCACTAAACGTGATCTGAATAATACTATTGCGCGGTACAGTGTCACCGAGCGCAGGATACACGTTGACGACAGTTGGTGGAGCGCTGTCAATGGTGGTGCCAGTTTCAAATGTCCACTGATAAAAGCCGTTGCGATCATTGACAAACGCACTGACCTGCTGGCCGCCAACAGGGATAAGCTTGAGAATAGCTGAGCCAAGTGTCACCTGGTGACCAATAGGCGCGGTGTCAGCGCCAAGAAGGCGAAGTGGTCTGAGAACTACGTCATAGACTTCGTTGCCTGCTGTCCCAACATACGTGACCAACGCTGCAGCCTGGACAGGTGCAGGTGAGGTCGATGATGCGAGTGACAAGACTTGCACTGCAGCAGGATCCACGCGATCACAGTCAGTATCCCAACGAAATGTCGGTTGGCCGAGGTTGATACAGTCTCCGATAATGCCGTTGTTATTATCGTCGGTGATAAAACTTGCTGGATCCACCGGCTCGTTGAAGCTAAACGCAATACGAGAATTGCGAGCGACGTCCGTCTGATCACGAAATGGATAATGATCACGAAGCACGCGGCCAAGTGCGCCACTGCCGGTAAAGGTCTGACGAGCAGCAAGGCCACTACTCCCAGTGTTGATGCCTCCACCAAAACCTGTCGCAGCAGTAAGTCGAGTAAGGATAAACTGAACAATAGAAAAAGCTGACAAGATAATTGCGAGGCCAATCGTTGCGTTGATAAGAATTTTTTTACCGGTTGCTACTTTATCTTCGGAGCCACCTGACGTCATGATGGTAAACCCAGCGTAAAGAATCAAGCCAAGAGCAATAATCCCCAATAACCCAAAAATGGCACGGATGATATTGGCGATAATGATGCGAATGTCGGCCGTGCCGAGGTCGGTGTTGTTGGCGATTGGTTGGAGGCCAAACGAATCACCTGGGACAGACTGGTTGGACTGCGCCAGCGCATCACCGCCAAACGCAAAAAGCCCCACAATGGCTACCGCCATAATGGAAAAAATGCTAAAGCGTTTGATAGATTGTAAAGGAATCCGTGGAAGCATGGGACCCAGGACTCAGCCCTCTAAATAGTATAGAAATTTCCCTCGTAAAGGGAGGTGAACAAACGCATGGGCGTTTTCTCACCCCCTCCTAGGAGGAGAGGAAGGTATTATGAGAGGAGTGACATGACGATGTCTTTGACACGTCCACCGTCAGCGCGACCAGCCACAGCAGCTACTGCTGCACCCATCGCCTTGCCCATGTCAGCTTTGCTCTGTGCGCCAGAGTCTGCAACAGCAGCTTTGACGACGTCAGCGAGCTCATCATCTCCGAGCTGCGCTGGGAGATACGCTTCGAGAGCGGCGATCTCACGATCACTTTGCTCGATGAGGTCGTCTCGTCCAGCCGTGACAAAGTCTTTCTTGGCGTCATTGGCCTGCTTTACCATGGTCTTGATGACTTGTTGGATTTCCTCGTCTGTGAGATCCTTTTGCGCTTCGAGCTCTTTGCCTTGTACGGCAGCGAGCACACCACGGATGGTTGTTAGGAGCTCCTTATTTTTGCTTTTCATCGCCTCTTTTTGGGCGGTCTGTAGGTCTTCTTTGATAGCCATATAAATATATTCTGAATACATAAAGTATACCACATAAAAACACAAAGAGCGACAGTGAGTACAACCGGTATACATCCTCGCAAGAGGTGCATCGTTGCTGTACTCACTGTCGCTCCTAATTGTGGGTTATCTGCGGAATGGGCGTTCTTCGATAGGCATCTTCCCGATCTTCTGCAAGTAAGCGGTCTTTGACTGCTTCGCGTTGCGAGTGACGGTTTGCGTACGTTGAACGTTTTTCGCTGGCTTTTTGGCGTAATAACGGATCTTCTTGGCTTGCAAGATTTTTCCAGAACGCTGCCAAAGTCGCTTTGTACGGCGCATAAACGCCTCAAATGACTCGCCTTTTTTTCGTTTTACTTCTGACATACATTGTTCACCTCCTCAGGTGATATAAGATTAGTGGACTTATAGTAGTATATAGAGCCAAATTTGTCAAGTCTACGGTCATGTATCTCCTCTGCCAAGAAAAAAGACCTCTCACTTAGAGAGGCCTTTCTCAATATCTACAAGATCTTACTTCAAAATTCTGCGGATCTCATTGGCGATCTTTCGTTGGTCGACGATTTCTTGGTTGCCAGAATCCATGTCGCGAATGATGACAGTGCCATCTTGGACTTCTTTTTGACCGATGATCACGGTGTGGGTGACATTGTACTTATTGGCCATTTCGAGTTGGACTTTGAGGGCTGACTTGGCGAGGTTGTGACGGACCATGATGCCTTCGCGGCGAAGCCCTTCGATGAGAGCCATCGCGCGACGACGAGCCTGTTCACCGAGCTGCGCAAAGAAGATTGTTGGTCCTTTTTCTTCGAGCTTGAGTTCGTCACGTTCGGCTTGTTTTTTGAGGACGAGCACGACGCGGTCAATGCCTAGACCAAATCCACATCCTGGAGTCTCAGGACCTCCGAGTTGTTCGACAAGTTTGTCGTAGCGACCACCACCACCAAGCGCGAGGCCAGTACCACCTTCTTCGACGGTTGCTGTTTCTACGTATTCGAAGACGGTATCCGTGTAATAGTCGAGTCCACGCACGAGCGTCGGGCTGAGCATGTATGGGACTTCGAGTTCATCGAGATACTCAAGCACTTTCATAAAGTAGCTCTTGGAATCTTCGCTAAGCCAATCGATGATCTGCGGCGCTTCTTCGACGACTGAGATATCTTGCGGATCCTTAGAGTCAAGAATACGAAGTGGATTTTTGGTGAGGCGAGCTTTTGATTCTTCTGAAAGGTAGCTCCGTTTGCTACGGAGGTATCCGGTCAACTCAACGATGTAACGTTGACGGTCGTCCACGTTGCCGATGCTGTTGATCATGACTTGGGTATCGATTCCGAGGTCACGGTAGTAGTTGTATCCCATCACGATCAGCTCGGCGTCTACCGCAGGGTGACGCTCACCAAGTGTCTCACAGCCAAACTGAAAAAACTGTCGGTAACGACCAGCTTGCGGGCGGTCGTGTCGAAACATCTGTCCGACATACCACGTCTTCACTGGTTGTGGGAGGTTGAGCATCCCGTTGGTGATATACGCGCGAGCAGCTGATGCGGTGAGCTCAGGACGCAGCGCGAGCTTGCGGCCATCACGATCTTCAAACACGTACATCTCTTTTTCGACGATATCAGTGCCTTTGCCGATGGTGCGTTGAAAGAGGGCAGCATCTTCGAGTACCGGTGTTTCCATGTATTGAAAACCATAGCTCTGTGCGATCTCTTGCGCTTTGTTACGAGCGGCCAGCCAGTATCGTTCTTCTTTTGGGACGATGTCTTTCATGCCACGGACAGGTTGTGGTGTCTTCTTGCTGATCTTAATTTTGATTTCTCCTTCTGGTTGTTTGTCAGCTGGCTTTTTGGCTGGAGCTTTTTTCGCGACCGGTTTCTTGGCTGGTGCTTTTTTGGCAGGAGCCTTTTTTGCAACTACTTTTTTTGTGGCTGGTTTCTTGGCTGCAGGTTTTTTTGCTGGAGCTTTTTTTGCAGCAGGTTTCTTGGCTGCAGGTTTTTTCTTGGCTGGCATAGTATGAATATTATTTCAGAATGTATTGATTACAAATTGTACTCAGGAGCTTGGAACGTAGTGATGCGATGGAATGGCCATCCCCTCAAAAAGGTTCTCCCGAGAATACTGTCTACTGAGATCGGTCCAAACCGACGCGAGTCATAGCTCGAATCACGATTGTCCCCCATCACAAAGTATTGAGCTTCACCAAGGGTAAGGGTCACGTCACCCGTGGTTTCCTCGACAAGATATTGTTCTTCTACAACTACCCCCTCGGGGTGGATATCATTGTAGATGATGACTTTGTTGTCCTTGACGACGACACGTTCGCCAGGAAGACCGATCACGCGCTTGAGATAATGCTCGCGGTTGCCGACTGGCGCTTCGAAGACAACGACTTCCCCACGCTCAGGTGTTCGAAATCGATACGTCAACTCATCGATGATCAAGTACTCACTCCCCTTGAACGTCGGTTCCATTGATTCACCTTTGACGGTAAATGGTTTGAAGAGAAAATGTCTGATGAGGACAATCGTAATGCCAGCGATAGTGGCAACCTTGATCAGCTCAAGAAAAAACAAGCCGATCATGGCAAGGGCTCCTTGTTCGGCGTTACTAACAGGTTCGGTATTGAGTGGGTCAAATTCAGACATAGCGCAAATATGGAGTCACTATATCACAGATTTTTGGGTTTGTCTATGGGGAGAAGGGCTATTGACAACAGAAGAAATGGGCGGTATAGTGTCTCCACAACCGGATATTGCACGGACGTATAGCTCAGTTGGTTAGAGCGCCACATTGACATTGTGGAGGTCAGAGGTTCGAATCCTCTTACGTCCACTAGATGGAGATGCCCATCATACGCTTGACACAAGCGTCCATTCCCCGTATTATGATCGTGTTACGGGCAATTAGCTCAGTTGGTTAGAGCGCTACACTGATAATGTAGAGGTCCCAGGTTCGATTCCTGGATTGCCCACACATAGAAAACCCCTGAAATGGGGTTTTTGTCGTGGGGCATATTTAGGAATCAGGGAAGGGTGAAACCGGTAGGTTTCGTATGCGGAGGAACGCTGGAAAACCAGATGGTTTTCCAAGCGAGCCTTGGCGAGCTATTCCTGGATTGCCCACAATGAAAAGAAGACGCCAGGCTAGGCGTCTTCTTTGTTTCTACGAGATATTATTGTGGCCCGCTATCCATCGGAGGATTTGGGTCTGTTGGCTCTGGATAGGGCTCAATGATCTGTGTTGGATCATGAGGTGCAGTCATCAGCTGAAGCTCAGCATACTGACCAGTCCTATACGGAACTGCCGTATCTCGAACATCAATCCAGATGTACCATGTTCCTGGAGGAATTTGTACCCCTGTCCCTGTTTGAACATAGTATACAGGATTGGTAGTGGTGTACGGATCATCTGAGATCATCACGCCAAAGACACCAGTCCCCTGCTTTACTTCTACGATCAAATCATCTCCTTGAGAATCAACCTCGACGTATTGTGCGACCGAAGTCGTAGCATGGTATGGAGCGCCAAGCGTATGGTTTCCCTGTGCATCAAACAATGTGGTGATGAAGTACCCACCCCACCAATGATCATAGACATCAACTGTTTCCACCGGGCAAACAAGACAGGTGCTAGGACTGCCACCACCGGTAGTTGGACTTGCATAAGATTGTGTAGGCACCAAAAGTAAACTGATCGCCATCAATATACCTACGCCACGACGAAGTGCCGCAGTAAACAAACGAGTATTCATACTTGTTTATATTATTGGATAAGTCAGCGTATCCTACCAAGATTAAGTATTATGTCAAACAGACATAAAAAATAGCCTTGAGTAGGCTATTTTTTATGTATTGTCGAGGTTTGACTAGATACTGAGATTGTCGATGACACTGGTATCGATCTCATCACGATTTACGACTGGTGCTGCAGGTGCAGGAGCTGCTGGAGCAGCGTGGCGAGGGCCACGACCACCTTCTGGCTCGTTGATCTTGAGATTGACACTGGCATTGTTCTTGGCACCCACGATCTTGAGGAGGGTGCGGATAGAGCGAGCGGTCTGCCCTTGGCGACCGATCACATAGCCCATGTCGCTAGGGTTAATGTCGAGGGTAATGAGGACTCCACGTTCGTCTACGGTACGGGTAGTCTTTACGTCATCTGGATTGTTTACAATCGCGCGTACAACGTGGTCAACAAACTGTTGGTCAGTATGTTCCATACTAGGCATCTGTTACTGAATAACCGGACTGCGAAAATGAATGATTGTGCAGCTCGTGTCCCAATTGTAACATTCCAGGTACAAGATGTATAGAGTCATCCCCTGTGGAAAAAAGCCACCAAAAAACCCCCAAGGCTGGGGGTTTTTGAAATGGTTAGACTAGGCAGCAGCCTCTTCCTTCTTTTCTTCTTCAGGAGGGGCTTCAGCTGGTGCTTCTTCTTTTGCAGGTTCTTCGGTAGGAGCTTCTTCTGCAGCTGGAGCTGCAGCAGCTTCTTCTTCCGCTTTCTTCGCAGCTTCGGCTTCAGCCTTGGCAGCTTCTTTGGCAGCCTCAGCTTCTGCTTTTGCCGCTTCTTCAGCTTCACGCTTTGCTTCAGCAGCAGCTTTTTTCTTTTCTGCTTCTTCGGCTTGCTTTGCTTCGATCTTGGTGCGGCGTTTGTTTGAGAGTTTTACTGACTTTGCTTTCTTGTCAGCCTTCATGATACCTTGTGCCATGAGGAGGTTTTGGACACTTTCAGACGGCTGAGCACCCATGCTGAGCCAGTGTTTGATACGGTCAACTTTGAGTTCAACTTCTTTTGGGTTGGCTACTGGATTGTAGCGACCAAGAATTTCGATACTTTTGGCTTGTGGATCACGAGCCTTTTCAGAAATCACCAAGCGGTATGCCGGGCTCTTTTTCTTTCCGAGACGTTGGAAACGAATCATCAACATAAAAATGAGACTAAAATAGAATATGAAGTATTGCTAGAATGTAGCATAGACTTGTTTCCGAAGAGGTTTTCAGACGAAATTTCTAGATTTCGAGGCAAAATTCTTGAACAAATTTTGCAGCCTAGCTTCAGCTAGACTAAAAAATTTTGAAAGGATTTTGACCGAAATGTAGAGATTGCAGTCAAAACGTATTTGGAAACAAGTCTATTAGTATGCGCCAGGGCTCGTAACTTCCCCCACATACTGAGAGCGGGGTTATAGTACTAAAACTAGATAAATTTGTCAAGAGCTCTTCCTCATCATTGACAAAATGGTCAAAAAAGCGTTTGCTGGAAGGTAAGGAGGACATCGATGTCCATACAATCAATCGCATTCTTGGCGGCTCTGGCCGCTTCCACTCCCCCGCCCGCGGACACCGGCGACGAGAGCCTAGCCAATGTTGTGGTGGCTGAAGAGGCCATCGAAGAAGCGCCTACCTGTACGCAGGAAGCACTTGTCGTTGCACTCCCCCGCATGCAAGGACACCAGCTCGTGTCCCTCGCTCAGTCCAGGGACACTGCCAACGTCCTCGAGATCACCATCGAGGAGAGTTTCCTCGTGGAGACTTCCACCACGAGCGGGAAGCCGATCCAAGCGAGACAGACGGTGACCCACACGTTCGATGTCAAGATGCTGAGCACAGTGTCAATCCAACCCGGGAAATGGGAGGGAACAGTGCAGGTCGAGATGCCAGACGGTAGTGAGGGAGGCTACTCGGGCAAACGCCCGGTCTCCATCACCAACCTCCATATCCTCGTCGAGATGATCCACCCGGACCAATTCAGTCTTGTCGAAATATCCACTCAAGACGGAGGGCACAAGACCATGCTCGCATTGGTGCCCAAACCGAAGGGAAATCCTGTCATCGACGAGCCCAAACCGACATCCCGTGTCGGTATCCCCTGGGGGGATGAAGGCACGGCGTGGTCAGTGCCAAACACCAACTTGCCTCAAGCAGAAAAGTCCCTGACCAGTGTTGATGGAGCGTTCGTCTTCGCCAACCCCGGCGCTGATGCAGCGGAACTCCTTGACGGCAAGCTGCGCTGCATCAAGAAGACCCTACACACCGTCCTGCCTTCGCAGTGACATTCCACCTCCTCCCCCTGCCCCCCGAGCCCCTGCTCGGGCCTTTTTTTCTTGACATACCGGCAACATACGAGCCACACTAGTATATGGAAGGAACATCATGAAAAAGTCCGTAACCCTCGCACTAATTCTCTCAACCACCACGGCCTGTGGCACGCTAGGCCCCCAATACGCGCCCGGGAGGCATACAACCTCAGCCTGCCAACGGGACTTTCCCGTCTGGTTCCCATTCCCGGTCAACAATAACAACTTTCACGTTGATCTTGGTCTGAGCGAGCACGGGGAAGTCATCGTTGCGATCATCACCCAAGATGATGTGGGGATGTCTGACCTCTACATGACACTCCTCCCACTACGTGAGGGGTACACGGCCAACCATGACAAAGCGCTCGGCACTCTGACGATCATCGGCAGGAGTAATCACAAGCTCGTGCTGACAAACAACCTCGCGAGCGTCGAGACTCTCCTCACCAGGGTGGATGTACATCAACTCAAGATCCGTCAGATAACTCGTCTCCATACGGGAGATGAAGTCGACGGCACAACGAGCTATGATTTTCGGCTGGTGTGGCAGTGGTACCACAGTCGCAAGCTCCTCGGCTCCATCGCGGGCAACCCCGAGAGGGCTGTCTGGAACGTTCGAGTGTCTCACTCCCCCGCGGCGGTCGTACGACCGATTTTCGACCGCACACATCTCGGACGGGTCCACACCGATGCATACCTATGCAAAGGGCCAATCAAACTCGAGCCACTGCACCCAAGCCTGTTCGGCAACATCCACGAGATCCCTGACAGCTGACCAAAGCCCTCCCAACCAAAACCACCCCGCTGCACGGGGTGGCATATTTTTTGTTGTGACTATCGCTGCGGACCATCGTCATCGATCATCTCATCAGCCTGGTCGATCTTGACCGAAAGGAGATGAGAGATACCGTCAGCGCCCATGGTGACGCCGTAGAGCGCATCTACCGCATGCATCGTGGCACGGTTGTGGGTGATGAGGATAAATTGGCTACGTGTCGCCAGCTCGCGGAGGATCTTGGTAAAGCGGAGCGTGTTGGCTTCGTCGAGCGCGGCTTCTACCTCGTCGAGCACGACAAATGGTGGTGGATTGGTATGCAAGATCGCACAAATGAGCGCGATACTCGTGAGCGTGCGTTCTCCACCAGAGAGCGCTTGGAGGTTGTTGAGCTTTTTGCCCGGCGGACACGCGGTCACATCGATCCCAACGAGCGCTTTCATTTTGCGTTTTTTCTTTGGCGCGTCGTCTTCGTCGAGCAGTGCGTCATCGTCTTCGCCTTCTTCCGGATCTTCGTCACCATAGAGTTCCTTGAGATCAGCCTTTCCACCCTCAAAGAGGATTTCAAAGTAGCGACGGAACTCTCGTTGGATGTCTTTGAAGGCTTTTTTGCGGCGCTTCTTCATCAATTCATCAAGCTCGTCGATCATGGCGGCCAAATCTTTGGCAGCTTTTTTGAGATCATCGAGCTGCGTGGTCAGTCCCCCGTGACGTTCCTTGGTTTCTTCGTATTCGGTGAGGACTTCTTCGTCGATCCCACCAATGAGGCTGAGTTTGTATTTGATTTTTTGGACGCGGACGGTGAGCCCATCGAGCTGGTCCATCGCAGTGCGTGGGATGTCGCGGCCAGCGATAGAAGCGATCGAGACACGCAGCTCGCCATAGGCTTCGTTTTCGAGATCTTCCTGCTTGGTCTCATGCTTGGCGATGGTCACGCGCAAGGTGTTTTGTTTGCCAGAGACATTGTGGATCTTGGCCTGCGTTGCGGTCATGTCATCCTGGAGGGCAAAGACACGCTTTTTCTTTTCTTCTTCTTTTTTCCCGAGCTCGGTCATTTCCGCTTCGATCGCGCCGAGTTCTGCTTCAAGTGTTGCCTTGTCTTTGTCGAGCGCTTCTTTCTGGTCTTCGATGTCTTTCATCACATTGCTGTACTCACTCTCACTCATGGTTGAGAGTGACCGTTCGCTTTCGAGCGCGGCGAGTTCTTTTTTGAGGTCGGCAGATTTGCTGTCGAGAAGTTCGCGTTTTTGGGTGCTGATCATGACACTGCTGTGCGCATCACGCGCAGCGGCTTCGGCGCTCACCATCTTCATCTCGATCTCTTCTATCTTGGCACGAAGTGTTTCGAGCTCGGCCGCCTTGGCGTCGGCATCGCCGCCTACCATGTGTGGTGACCGCTCCGAAAACGAGAGCCCAGACTGCTTGCGCTTGCGGTAGCCACCTTTCATGCTTCCACTCATCTCGAGAATGTCACCGTCGAGCGTCACCATGCGCGCACGCCCAACGCCTATCTCACGGGCAGTATGAAGATCTTCCACGACGATAGTGGAGCCAAATACGTATGAAAAAATATTGCGGAACCGTTCGTCAGACGACGCGAGCTCAATCGCAAACCCATGCACGCCAGCACGGTTCAAAAGTTCATGGGCATTGTGTGGAATGGCTCGAGCACGGATTTTGTTCACCGGGAGAAAGGTCGCGTAGCCAAGCTGATTGGCGCGGAGATAGTCGATCGCGCGACTCGCCACAGTGTCGTCGGCCACAACAAGTGACGAGACTTGTCCCCCAGCCGCCACGTCGAGCGCGAGCTGAAACTCTTTGGGAACGTCCGCGAGCTGCGCCACGGCACCATGCACCTGACCAAAGCGATGTTGCTCTTCGAGGACCGCTTGGACCGCACGCAGGCCAGTAAGCTGGAAAAAGTTTTGTTCTGATTTTTGGTGGTGGAGTTCTGACTCGACGCGAGAAAGACTGCTCCGGGTTTCGGTGCGTTCTATGGAGAGTGCTTGGACCGCTGCATCCGCCTCGGTGGCTTGTTGTTGGAGCGAAGCTATGCTTGTCTCAAGCGTGCGCAATTCGGTTTCGAGTGATTGCTGGTCGCCGGTGAGTGACGCCAGTTTTTGCTCTATCCAGGCGAGGTTTTGTTTGCCGGCCTTGCCGTACTCGACTTGCATGCGGCCAGAGAGTGCCGCGATGTCACTTTGGATCTTGCCTACCTGGCGCTGCACGTCTTGGTGCTTGGCCTGGAGCGCGTTGTACTGCTCGGCCTGTGAGGCTTCATGCGCCAAGGCTGCTAGTTCTTTTTGGATAGCTTCGAGTTGTTTTTGGGCGGTGCGTTCTTCTTTGCCGAGTTCACCGAGCTGCACGGTTGCTTCGTCGAGCGCGGTCTTGTGATGCTCCCAGACACTGAGGTAGTACGACTCTTGGAGCTCACGCAATTCGAGCTCGAGACCCTGGCGTTCTTCGAGTTTCTTTACTTGGCGTTCGAGGGTCTTGAGACGTGGTGAGACTTCGCCAAGAAGCGCTTCGGCTTGGGTGATATGGTCGGCGGTACGGTTGAGTTTGAGATGGGCCTGATGCCGCTTGATCTGAAACTCCTTGATCCCAAACGCTTCGTCAAAAAATCCCTTGCGCTCGGCTGGGCTTTGCAAGAGCATGCGGTCGATCATCCCCTGCCCGACGACTGAGTACGATCCTTGTCCAAACTGCGCCTTGGCGAGGAGAAGCTGCAAGTCAATCAGGCGGACCGTGTGGCCGTTGATCAGGTATTCGCTCTCGCCGGTGCGGTAGAGCTTGCGGGTGATGGAGAGTTCATCATATTCGATGGGAAGTTTGTGGTCGTGGTTGTCGAGGGTGAGCGTCACGCTGGCCATGCTCATCTTGCCCTTGGCATCCGACCCAGCAAAAATAATATCCTCGCTCTTTTTGCCGCGAAGATGCTTCATGCGTTGTTCCCCTAGCACCCAGCGGATCGCGTCCGCGACGTTACTCTTGCCCGAGCCATTGGGCCCGACGATGGCGGTGCTACTCTGCTTGGCGTTGCCTGGGGGGAGGAAGGTCAGAGTCGTCTTATTGGCAAACGACTTGAACCCGTGAATGTCGATGGATTTGAGGTGCATAATTCTGTAGTACAGATATTGTACCAGCTCTCCTCTCAGATGCCAACGATCGAACGACATGCCGCCACTTGACAGAATCCCACACCACTGCTATTATCCATCGCTAGCCATCTTCGGCGGCAAACCTATCTATGGATCACATCGCCAAACACATTGCCAGCGTGGTCAAGCAATCCAACCGGATCATGCTTGTCCCCCACCAAAACCCTGACGGAGACGCCCTAGGGTCTGTTACGGCGTTTGCAGAATTTCTCCTAAACCACGGCAAAGAGGTCACTATTTTTTGTAAAACTGGCTACCCACCGGCCTTTCACTACCTCGCCAACCTCAACATCTTCACAAGTGATACTGCAGCCTGGAACGGTGAACCGTATGACACCGTCATGGTATTTGACTCTGGAGACCTTGCCTACGCCGGCGTCGAGAGCTTTATTGCCGACCTCCCCTACTCGCCAACGATCGTCAACATCGACCACCACGCCACCAATATTTTCTATGGCGACTACAACATGGTCGACACGACCGCTAGCAGCACCTGTGAGATGCTTCACCGGTTCTTTCGCTACAATCACTACAAAATCACCCCAACCATGGCTACGAGCCTCATGACCGGCCTCATGACCGATACTGACAACTTTACCAATGGCGCAACAAGCAAAGCCGCGCTAGCTGTGGGAGAAGATCTTATCCGACGAGGTGCCAACCGCCCACTGATCCGCCGCCAAGTCTTCACCGACACCACCATCCCCGCGCTCAAGCTCTGGGGCCGCATGCTCTCACGACTCACACACCATGAGCCGCACGACCTCGTCTATACCTACGTCACCCAAGCCGATATCTCCGAACACGGCGCCACCGAAGACGATACCTCTGGCGTCGCCAATTTTATGAATAATCTCTCAGAGGGCAAAGCCGCCATGATCCTCAAAGAACGCCCCGACGGCACCGTCAAAGGCAGCTTTCGTACCGTCCGTGACGACCTCGACGTCGCTTGCTGGGCTCGTGCCCTCGGCGGAGGCGGCCACACAAAAGCTGCCGGCTTCACCGTGACCGGTACTATTGAAGAAGCCATCGATAAGATCTTCGCCGCCATCGCACAGGCAAAGTGTATTGACGCCATCCCAGAAGCCGCGTAAACTAGCACTTGAAGGAGAAGAGTGATAGCACCCTCAAAACGACTGCTCAGCGCTGTAGCTGGCCTCGTTCTTGGGGCCCTACTCGACTTCGAAAAAACAAAAACCTCACGACCTATCCGCGACGTCCTCGGCATCGCCTTTGCGCTCGTCACTTGCCTGCTTGGCTGGTGGCTCGACGCTTGGGATATTGTGTTTGGTATCACCTTTGTTCTCGCCTTAGGTATGCTATGGCGAGACTGGTTCAAGAAAGGACCATCAAAGTGATCTTTCTCTACTTCCTTGTCGGATTCTTACTCGGCCATTTGGTTGGAGTGCTGATCTACCGCACAGTTGATATGATCTTCATCCCCATCGGCTGGTACCTCGACTGGCGCGATCCGCAACTCCGCCAGATCCGTGCGTTCATCCGCGAACTCGAAGAGACCAACTGATCCCGGGCGGCCCCGCCGCCCACCCAATTTTCCAATATTCTATCATCTCAAAAACACTAACCTCTCTAACTGCTATGCAATCCCAATATATGATCCCAACCGTCATCGAAAAAACTGCGCACGGCGAACGCGCCTATGACATCTACTCACGCCTTCTCAAGGACCGCATCATCTTCCTCGGAAGCGCGATCGACGACGGCGTCGCCAATGCCATCATCGCGCAGCTGCTCTTCCTCGAAAACCAAGACCCAGACAAAGATATCAAGATCTACATCAACTCTCCGGGTGGCTCTGTCACAGCGGGCATGGCAATCTATGACACCATGCAGTACATCAAGCCAGACGTATCAACGATCTGCGTTGGGATGGCAGCGAGCATGGGCTCAGTGCTGCTTGCCGCTGGAGCCAAGGACAAGCGCTTTTGCCTCCCAAACAGCGAAGTCATGATCCACCAAGTCCTCGGCGGCGCGCAAGGGCAAGCCAGCGATATCCAGATCCACGCCGAACGCATCGTCAAGATGAAAGCGCACCTCAATGAGATCCTCGCCAAGCACTCTGGCCAACCATTTGAAAAAGTAGAGAAAGACGGCGACCGTGATTACTTTATGACCGCAGACGAAGCTGTCGCCTACGGCCTCGTAGACAAAGTGATCAAATAAATCCACAACAAGACAAATATAAAACGCCACCGAATTTCTTCGGTGGCGTTTAAAGTTTTGGGTTTCATTCAATTGCTTGAATGCTGCATCCAAGAAGACACGCCAGTGGTCAGGTACGAGTCGTAACCTGTACAGGCCAGCAGCGTGTCCCCATGCTTGTCGTGGATACAGACCAGTACTTCTTTGAACAACGATGTTGTTCAACGCTTCACTGGTCTATGTCCGTTTGCAATAAGCCCTTTGGGACGACTGTGCACTATACCCCAATATGACCACCTTGTCAACCTGTGACCTGTGGAAAACCATCAAATTTTACTATATATAGCAAAAAACAGCAGCCATGTGGCTGCTGTTTTTTGTTTGTTGACTGTTATTCTGGAAAGGCTATCGGCACGGCATGCTCAGTAGGAGCGTCAGTAGTCGGTTCTTCAGGAAGTGCTTCAACGCCCACCAGACAGATCTGTGGCAATGGTCGGTAATAGCTTTCGAAGACACGGTCTTCACTCGTCCCATCGGCAAACGTACGCGTATAGGTAAACGACGTCTCAGCACCACGATACGCATGCTGACACTCACGCTCCCCTACTGCGATCTTGGTGCTAGGGATTTCCTTGGTCTCACCATGCGGGATCCAGCGCTCTACGACAGGACGTGAGTAGGATCCATCTCGTCCATCACTCGTCCCCCACATAGTAAATGTGAGGTAGCCAGTGTTCACATCCATCTCAGCTTGGATGAGGATATAGTTGTCTGTGTCATTTTTGAACTTAAAGTCAGGTGCAGGTTCGTAGATCGTCGCATCAGTTCCTGGTAGACCATTTTCGAGATCATTGTAGTAGCTCACGACGAGCGAATGATTGCGTCGTTGTACGATGTCGAGGCCGCTATTCATCGCCATACGGAAAAGTGTCGTCCCAAGCTGACAGAGTCCACCACCAATCTCAGGTTTGATCTCATCCCCTTTGATCACGAGCTCTGGGTAGTAGCCACCTTCTTCGGTGTATGGTCTAGTGTATTCGATCGTCGAGAAGACTTCACCAGGTTCGAGTAAGACACCGTTAAGCTTGCGAACACCGTTGCGGATATTGCGGATACGGTTGGTCGGACTACCCGAAAAATTTGAGAGCCCCACCCCGATGATCTCGGTAATCCCAAGATCATTGACGTCACCTGTGCGGACATTTGGCTCGACATTTTTTGTGATGAGCGCGACGGAAGTGACCTCACCTTCGTCATGATGGACTCGTGAGGCAAAGGCTTCGTTGACGGCAGCGATCGTTGCCTCCATATCTACTTCTACACCGGGACGAGAGCCTTGAAACTCAGTCACACGTCCATCAGTGTCAGCAGTAAATTTGGCATCACGCGCTTCGACAGAGACCTTTGGCACAACAAATGTTTCAATGTCATTGACGAGTTCGTCTTGGTCTAGGACAAACGAGATCTCACCTTCGACAATGTCGACACTGAGCCAGTCGCGCATGTTCTTGGTCGTGATCGGGAAACGCATCGTGTTGCCCCTCGTCGGGTGTACATACGTGATCGTCAGATCACCATCGTCAAAGAGGGCTGGTAGACGATCGGTCAACGCGACGACATCATCTTCGTGTACGACTGAGCGCTCTGAGCTCTCACTCACATCGATCACCGGCGCTTGGAGTCGGCTCCAGGCTGACACGATATCATCGGGCACACGATCACTCTCAAAGAGAATCCCCGGCGTCGAACTGACAATAGTGTAGGACAGTGGATCTATGCTTTGTACGATGACGCGAGCATTTTCGGGTGGGGTTGCATATGCGAGTAGCCGTTCTTCAGCGTCGGCGAGGACACGATCACCATGGACGGTCACATGACTCAGTGTCAGATCCGGCTTGGCAAACCGCGATCGAATAACCGACGTCATCCGATCAAACACATCTCCGTCTTTGCCATACTCAAGAAGTGTTTGTACTTCGGCCTGCACATCTACGTTGGCAAGCTCGATCGTCTCACCATCGGTGACGATGATCGGAGAAATAATAAAAAAGTCGGACTTTCCTTCTACAGTAAATTCGATGGTCCACCCTTCACTGTATAGCTTATCAACAGACTCTTGGATGTAGTCTTCGAGGTGTTCTTCTTCCATCCCACCGATCGGAACACCCGCAAGTTGTACGCCTGGTAACATGCGATCTTTGTAAGATTGGGCATAAGCAAACAGGCCAATGACAAGAACGAGTAGCACGGCGGCTACTTTTCCAATAGAGAGCCAGATACGTCCCCATGAGACTGGGGTTTCTTTTTCACGCAACGCTTCTTTGATCTTTCGAAACATAGTATTTATTCATCAACAACAGTAATAGGAATGCGAGAACTTGCACGCTGCTTTGGGATCTCAATGACGAGAAGCCCGTGATGCATCGACGCATCAGCAAGGTCACCTTTGACAGCGACGGGAAGTACGACTGAGCGAGAGAATGATCCCCAAAAACATTCTTGGAGATAAGGGTCACCCCCCTTGGCTGAGTCAGGACGGTCACGTTCCCCCTTGATCGTCAGGAGGTCACCGTGAACGGAAACATCGATCGTCTTGGGGATGACACCGGCCATCGGCGCGAGGACAACGATGTTGTCACCTTGCTCTAAGACATCCAGATGGATTTGGCCTTCGGTACTCAATTGTTGCCAATTGTTGTGTTCTGCTCCCCTAGTCATATCGAAAATTACAAAATATGTCAATTCCAGTATACCAGATTTCGGGCTAGTTATAAACAAATTTCTGCCTATTGACGAGTAGGTCTATATCTAGTACTATAACCGCTGTCAATACGGAGAAGTGCCAGAGTGGTCGAATGGGACACACTGCTAATGTGTTGTCCGGGCAACCGGACCGAGGGTTCGAATCCCTCCTTCTCCGCAAGACTACCTCACTATGTTGGAGTAGTCCCTCAAGTTTGTATCATTTCGATTCGAACTGGGGATGGTAAGGGGTGAAACCCCTTACATGTTGTGGAAGGCTGTGAAACAAGAAGGTTTCACACGAGCCAAGTGGCGAGGTGAGGATCCCTCCTTCTCCGCAAGGCTACGTCCAAGTAATACAATTCAATGGAGAGATGGCTGAGTGGTTTAAGGCGGCGGTCTTGAAAACCGTTGTGGATGAAAGTCCACCCAGGGTTCGAATCCCTGTCTCTCCGCCAATAAGAAAGCGCCTAGGTAATCCTAGGTGTTTTCTTATTGGTATATGTGCGGGGATTCGAACGGGGGTGGTAGGGGGCGTAGCCCCATACATGCGGAGGAAAAGGTGGAAAAACCCGAAGGATTTTACAGGAGCGATAGCGACGTGAGATTCCCTGTCTCTCCGCTAGATAAAAACATGATTACCTTGGTGATCATGTTTTTTGTTCAGGGAGAATCTCCTTCATTCAAGCTGGGACGGTTCAGCCTCGTTTTAGTGTTTCTGTGGACAAATTGTATCTCCATGTGGTGAGCGTCATGGTCAAGCTAGACTATTCCTTTCATGGGTAGTTGAAAAGCTGCTTTATTGTGTCTAGACAAATATATGCACAGCCCTTCGAATGCCGGGTGTTTGTGGCGGTTTTTGCCTTTTTGTGAGCTAATTATAGCAAAATATTATTGACTAGTGTGTCTAGACATGTTACTATGATCCGACAATTTGATACATTCCGTTTCAAATTGTTTGTCCTTTACAACTGATCGGTTGTACAAACGAAAGGAACTGTTTTGCAACAAAAAGCTACAGGCAACCTACGCCAAGATATCGAAAGGACCACCGCATGAACCTCCTTCCTGAAGAGTACCCTGAACGAGCGGAACTGTTGCTCATCCAATATTTCACCCCAAAACCAGAACAGATGCAGGCCTTGTTGACTACCCAGTCAATGACGACCAGCAGCCTTATCCCCCCTGACATCGCAGTACGAGACTTTGACCCAATCGATGAACTGCATCAGATATTGAGCGAACAGTACGATCAGGATGAGAAAGATCCACTACGACGAATCGCTGTCGGTGTGCTTCTTATCAACCTCATCGCTCCCATTGGCTGTCCCCTCTTTCCTATGCACGAGATTCCATCGATCAAACGGTTCAATGAACGTGAATTTCCCGCGAACATACGCTTTGAACTATTTGATCCTGAACTGATACACTTCATTCTTGACCTCATCACTGTTGCTAGAGAGGTAGAAGATGTGTCATCCGAAAACCTCTCCCAATACAACATCTGTGAACGAGCAATGACAACCGCTCTTTGAAACGCAACTATCGAACCTCCCGAAAGGAATAACACCATGACGACAAATGCAATCGAAGCAAGCAACACGTATCGCCTCGCACTAGAACATTTCCTCGCTGACCTTCCTGGATATAGCACGTGGCAGCAAACACTGCTCAAAGGCCGCTGGAACAACATCGCTCCGAAGATATCGAATGTCCGCGACCTACTCGTACTATGCGACAACGCATTTGCACAGACAGACGACACCTCAACAACACTGTGGCAGGCATCACTGCTTGTCAGCATACTGCGCCCTTGCACCGAAATGACCTTCTTTACTCTGCCAAAGGTGGTAAACATTGAACACGTCATGCATTCGCAGTACCTCGCAGAACTCGACACCATGCAGCTCATACCGGCACTTCGGATATTTGTATGCAAGTTGTTGACGCACAACTACGCGATTCTTGCAGAAAGGAACAACTCCACAGAACAAACAGTGATCATCCCACAATACAATGCATTGGCAATCCGCCTACTGGCAGACAACGCTATCCCTCATGATATTCGTGCTTCCCTCGCGAGGGCATACCCCGTATCAACACACACTCCACAAGCAGTCTCATCTGACACGCACGCCCTATTGCCATACGATGCCTTGTATACAGCACGCGATGTCGCTCCTGTATACAAAGATATCGTGACAAGACGTCTATGGGGGTTCCTATCAAAGCTGAGCGGTGCGTCAATGCGTATACAAACCATCGCCTATGCCAACATTGTACAAAAACTGTGTAATGCTGGTGACTGTCACTACTATGTTCGTAACAGTGACCTCCTGCTACTACATGTCAGCTATCTCGTAGCACTGCCAGCAAGAGCAGCTGGCACACTATTCTGGTCGCATTTGATTCCCGACATATACACCATCTTGAGTAGTGATAGACGCTATCATGAGATACGAAAGGCATTTGCCTGCTATGTCCTCGAAGAAGGATCTCTGCTGATAAACAGTCAAGAAACGCTCGCTACAGCGCTCGACATGAACAGAGAGATATTTGTCGGAGACGAGTACGCTGAATACAATAGGAATATCACTCATAATGTAGACGCTTACACACAAAAGCCTAGCAACGGTGTCTACGTAAACATCGAAGTATAAGGAGAACTCTCTTGGACATACAACAACGAAACGCACTCATGCGTCGTACATGCGTATCCATGTCATTGCCTTTCACACTTCACAAATCACTCGAGTATCCATACCATAGCTGTCGAGCATACGCTTGATGACGGTGGTATAGGTACTCCCAACCCATGGTAGGGCGAGCCTTCGCCCTACCATCTGGAGGTATACCATGAACTATCTTCTCACAGAGTCAATCCTCATAAGAATTGAAGCCGCACTACAACAGTACCTGCAAACATCACTCACTCAAGTACGTGCCGTAAAGGATCTCCTCAGAGAGTACCCTTTCGGTGATCAGACAATACCCCCTGCAACATATGTAGGCTCACTACCCGATCTATCTTTGTCACCAAACCTCGCCGACAAGATCACACTTGGGTCACTTAGTGGATACTTGATCCTTACCCTAGCGTTTGTCGCTGATGATGCGGGCTGGACAATCACAGAAGACCTAGACGTCTATGAGCAGCTTGAAAAGATTTCCTACGGGAACTGGACGATAGCAAGGCTTGAGTATGCGCTAGCGATCTATGACATCGCACGTGACGCTGCGACAAGTTATCATATCAGTCTGAAAGATCCCGTTCTGGACTGGCAAGAGATTCCTGACCAGTTACAAGCACTTAATCGTTGGCAACAGGTCATCAATCATTTCAATGCTGCGATAACAGATGTAAAATTCTGCATACGCAACATTGATACAACCATCGACAACGCCCCGCTAAAACCAAGATTCTAACCGATCAGTCCGCAGCCTAGCTGCCATCAGGCCATTACGTCATCGACGTACTGGTCTTTTCTTTTTGACTACTTTCCCCTCGCTACAGTCAGTGCATACACCTGTTTGGCACCAGCGTCGAGGAGTGTCCGAGCACACTCACTCATAGTTGCCCCGGTACTATAGACATCGTCCACGAGGAGGATATGTTTCTTTTGAACAATTTCTTTGTTCAAAACATCAAACGCGCCGCGGACATTGGACAGTCGTTTTGTTCGGCTGAGTCTGGCTTGGGCGGTGGTGTATTTGTTGCGTGTGAGGGCCTGCACCATTGGCACCACCAACGCATGTGCCACTCCGTTTGCAAGCGGTTCAGCTTGGTTGAATCCTCTCTCAGCATAACGACGGGCGTGCAGCGGGACAGGGATGACGATACTGATCTTCCACTTGTACAACTGTGTCAGCACATCATCATTGCACAGATAAGCCGAGAGCGCCGAGGAAAGCTCCTCAGCATAGCTATACTTGTATGCTGTGATCAACCGAGCGAGCGGCAGCTCGGCATCGTACACCCCAGCGGCAACAAATCCTGTCAGCACTTGCTCGTCAGCGCACTGCCGACAAGGCTCACCATCACGGGTAGGCAGATTGCAACCTGGACACGTGAGGAGGAGCTCAGCATCGAGGTGTTCGATGCACCAGCCGCAGAGCCACTCCCCCTCTTTGTCACATCCCACACAAAAAAGAGGAAAGAGTGCATCTTTCCCCCAAGTTTTGATTGTTTGTAGAGTGGCAATCCACTGTTTCATACGTTATTCGGCTTCCCAATACATTCCGTCCACCTTCCACTCGCCCGCCTGATACAACAGTTCTACACGTGCAGTCCGGTATGATCGCTCGTCAGCACTACTCGCCGAGGTGCGATCTTGGATGGTGTCGACCGTTACTTCTGCAGCAGCATCAGTATAGCTGTCTACCTGGCTAGAGATCGCTCGGACGGTGACACCAGTGTGATCGAGCGAGTCACCACTATGACGCTTGGTCTCGAGCCAACGGATCATGTCAGGTGTTGCTAGTGCGACAGCATCATTGATGTTTACATTTTCATTTTGGTTGGAGTAGGTACCAAAGCGTTCGACAAACAAGGTTGCGAGCTGTTCGACGTAGACTTCACCAGGATTGTTGACCGCAGCGGGGACTTGGCCTGTGGGAGCTGCTACAGGCGCAGAGAGGGACGAACCAGGGACTGGCACCGCCGCACTAGGAATAGTTTGGTCCAAAGGCGTCACAATATCAGAAGGCTCTTCCGTCGGTGCAAAGACCAACAGTCCGAGGACAAGGACCAGTAAGATCCCCACCAGAAGACTGACCAATACTATGATACGTTTTCGAAGATTCATCATATGTTTGTAATTAGACTGCACCGCCGGCTTCTCGTCGGGCGGCTTCAGCAGCAAATTCTTTTTTGGCTTTTTCTATGTCGAGCAATTGTTTTGGATCTGATGTGATCAGCTGGTCTTCCGTGTATGACGCGACAACTTTGATCGCAGCATGCTTGAGCCCTGCAAAGAAGATCCCCTCTCCAATCGCACTCTCGAGAAGTAGATATTTCTCTCCTTCGGTCAACATAAATGTCTTCTGGATCAAGTCGACAGACGCTGGAGACTGCTTGAGGAGAAGTTGCAATGACGAGTTGGTCACGATGGCTTGTCCATACGGAGAACGAAGAAAGTCATTGACGTCCTGCGTGATCGTCGTCACACCAAGATAGTATTTGCGACAACGTTTCACGAGTGCATAGATAAACTTGGCGGAGTCTTCGTGTTGCATGAGCCACCAAGCCTCATCGATCACAAGGATGCGGCGTTTGCGCTCGGAGCGGACCACATTCCAGATATAGTTGACGAGTGTGTAGACGGCCATCGGACGAAGCTCATCTTCAAGATCACGCACAGAGAAGATCACAAGATTGTTGTTCATGTTGACGGTTGTCGGTGAGTTGAACAACCCGGCAAATGTTCCGGTGGTATATTTGCGTAGTTTGATCACGAGTTCTTCGGCGCCTTCCATGCCTTCGAGCACGTCGAGCAAGTCCTGCATGATCGGTGGCTCTGCAACAGAAAGATCTGTCGTAGAGGTGATGTCTTTTTTGGCAAAGGTTTCGAGAAGTGCTCGATCCATGATGGAGTCCTCTTGTGTGGTGAGGGTTTTGAACATGATCCTGATCAGCCCCTTCAAGGTGATGACGGCACTACGGATGATGTCTTCGGTCGACACCTGTCCCCCGATCGGGCGCGGAAGATCAAATGGGTTGACCTTGGCTTCTGAGGCTAGTGAGATATTGACGTAGGTCCCACCCACAGCCTCTGAGAGGTGCATATACTCCATCTCAGGATCGATGATGATCACCTCGGTCCCCATCATGAGACTACGCAGTACCTCCAGCTTTACGGCGTACGACTTACCAGCACCCGAAGTCGCAAAGACGACGGCGTTGGCATTTTGCAAAGAAAAACGATCAAATAGGATCAGGCTGTTATTGTGACGGTTGATCCCATAGAGGATCCCATTGTCACTCGTCAACTCGGAAGAGATAAACGGGAAAGATGACGCAATCGGAGAGCTGTTCATGTTGAACGCAATCGACAGTTCATCAACGCCAAGTGGGAGGGTGGAGGTAAATCCCTGCTCAGCTTGGAACAAAACGTTCTTGGTATTGATCAACTTGGAACCGAAAATGTTTTCGATATCTTCAGAGATAACATCGAGTTCTTCTTTCTTGTTGGTGTAGAAGGTCACATAAAACGCAAACTGAAAGAAGTGTTCTGTCCCCTGGGTGAGTGCATCACGAAGGGCCTCGATATCACGAAGCGCGGTCTCACGAAGTGGATCACGGGCGGCCCCTTTTTCTGCGTCAGCGGTGATCTGGGCTTCGAGTGCCCCTACTTTTTTCTTGAGCTGTTTGAGGATGATGGCACTCTTGATCGGATAAAAAAACATGGAGACATCCATCGTCACGTTGAGGTTCAAGATCGGCGCACTCCACCCGACTGAGATATAGCGCGGATAGCTCATCACAAACATCGTACGCAAAAAGACATTGCCGAGTTGGATGAAGTTTGACTCTACCTTGAGAGCTGACGGTGCGATCAAATCACGGATAGTCACGGTCCCCTGCCTGTAGATCTTTTCTTCTTCAAGGGAGATCAGTTCATCACTGACAGCTTTTTCTTTTTTTGCTCGCTTGCTCTTTTTGGCATTTTTCTTTGGATCTGGTGCGCTTGATTGTATGGGTCGAAAGGCCATCATAGGGAAAAATTGTTTTCTACGCGAATATCATCCAGTTTGCCAAGTGGCTCTGAAAACGCGGTGTCAGGGTTGTAGGTCGTGTAGTAGAGCTCGATCAGAGACTGGGTATCGAGTCGCACAGCATTGAGGCCGAGACTCTGCAGGCCACCTTGGATGTGGCGGACACGGAGGTCGAGGTCAGCTTTGCGCTTCAAAAATCGCTCGTCCTTGAGACGGACAGAAGAGGCCGGCCGCAAGATCTCTTTGAGGCGTGAAAACCAGCTCTTGCGTTTGTTGGTCAGTGGATCATATGGGACGATGACATAAAACCGTTTGGTCATGATCTGCCCGATATCGATCAGCTCTTCGACAAAGGCTCGGTAGTCAGCAATCTGGACACGGAGAAGTTCATTCTCTTGGTTTTTTTCTTTTTCGCGAAGGTTTTCGAGATACGGCTCGATCTGCAACCGACGTGACTGCACGATGATCTGTAGTGGAAAGTCGAGCGAATTGAGAAATCCTACGTATGAAGAAATCAACGCGTTTTGTTCGTCGTCACTTTTGAGCGCAAAGTTGATACTCGAAACAAGCATCACTGATCGAAGTGTGCCGTCTTTGAGAACGACCGTATCAGCTTTGATCTCCGCTATCGGAAGATGTGCTTGGGCTGATGGTGCTGAAGATTTTTTCTTTGTACTCATAGGTTCATGATATCATCATCCTCGGCTTGATAAAACCCACCAGTGTTCACGACAAGTGAAAGATCTCGAATACGTGCGCGAGCCACACGCTTTGGTGCTTCGACGGCGTCTACTTTTTCACGATACCCTTCCTTGCGGAGTTGGTGGAGAATATCGTTTGGATAATCTTTTTTCCACATGCGCAAACTTGGTTTTTTGATCGTTTGAAACACATTGAGCATGAAGTAGTGAAACGACTGACCGTTGACCTTGAAAAATGCCAAGATAAGTGAAAAGCCTCCGACGGTTGCGAGCACTAGGATAAACATCGCGATGTCACCAAAACGCCAAGCAAGAAAAATAATCAACCCTGCGACCAACATGATCAAAAACTGTCGTGTCGTCACCGGACCAAAAATCTTGTCTTCGACATCAATAAATTGTGGGACGACAAACTGTTGCATACTTAGAGAAGGCTGCTATTCAATTCGGCAATCGCCTGCATATCAGCAAAGGTAAAGTCAGCACTGGTAGACATATGAGCCTCGAGTGACTCCCCTTTTCCGATTGCTTCTACGAGGACTTGTTGATACTGCTTGTAAAGTGGTGACTGTCGCCAGGCTTCTACGCCTTCAAGATAGACCACGTATGATTCGTCTTGGAGTGTGGCAAACTTTTTCTTGAGCTTGGCTGTCGCCTCACTCGGATCACCGCCGAGTCGACGAAAGTCTGTCATATTGAACACCGCGAGCTCATCAACAGGCCCCATACTCCCCGTCCTTGGTGGAGGGGTACTTACGGTTTCGAGAGGAGTCTTGCGTGCTGTGGTGATAGGTGGCGTTGTGCGCACCGGTGCAGCAGCAGGCGATGGTAGTGGCGCTGCGAGTGGCGGTTTCTTCTCTTGAGGTGTCGGAGGCATCGGCTGTGCGCTTGTGGCTGGTGGTGTTGCAGGTTCAGCCGGCAATTCTTCCTTACTTGCGCCTTCTACCGGAGCCGCAGCTCGCTGTTTTCCTTGAGCGAGCGATTGCTTGAGATTGTATGCTGGTGACGCTGGCTGTCGTTGAGACTGTTGGTAGAGCTGCTCGGCAAGTGATGGTTTGGGTTCAGGGATTGCGACTGGTTCCTTTTTCTTCTCCTGTTTTTCAGGTGACGGCTGAGGTGGTTCTGGAGATGGCTCTTCTGGTGATGCAGCTTCTACTGGGGCCGTTTCTTCCTTGGGTTGTTCCTTGGGTTTTTCTGGTTCCTCAGACGGTTCCTTTGCCTTTTCTGACTCTTCTTCAGGTGGGATAAACATACCAGCGATAGGCTGATCCTCTGGTACCTGAGCTTTTTGTGGTGGTGACTTTTTTGGTGCTGCAGGTGTGATCGGTGATGCCGACAAAGCATCGAGATCAAGCGTTGGCATAGGCAAAGCCTCCTCTGGCTCACTAGGCGATGAAGCTGGCTGTGATGAAGGTGAGGATGGCGCAGACACAGCCGCATCAGAAGGCGTTTGTGCATTTGCTTTTTGTTTGGCGCGCCACGCACGAAAATCAGTGAGCGTCATGCGCACACTGGTCCCATCTTTTTGTTTGACGAGGATTGTTGGTTCTTTGGCCATAGTAGTTATTGGTCACTCCAGTGAAAGGTATTGTCCGTCTGGTTGTAGTAGACAATATCAGGCATCGTCTCATAGCCATTTTGCTTGAGAAAGAAGGTGAGCTGCATGATCTGATTGGCAGACTCAAAGGTAAGCTCTGGCGTCAGGGACTTGGCCTGTGTGATCAGTGCCTGCCACGCCTCGGCCTTGTCACCGAACGACCCAAGCCACTCGAGCGTATTGCGCAGTGACTCGGTAGAGCCAAGGAGGACGTCTGACGGCATTGATGTAGTTTGTGTTGGGACAGCCGTTGGTACTTGTGTCGATGCGGGCACAACTGGTGTATCAGGGACAAACGATGCAAAAGTTTTTTCAAGATCGACGACACTTCCCATCATATTGTGCTCTTCACGGTACGTAGCCTCCTCAGGATGCCCAAGGGTGTCGACGTAGTGCCAAATAAATGCACGTGGGACAAGAAGACAAAATGACAGAAGCTCTACTATCTGTTCGCTTGCTTCTCGGCGTTCGCCTGTGTGTACTTCTGGATCAAACAACCCACTGATATCAATATTGTCGACGTACCAAAGGATCAAGTCTCCCTTGCTCATGCCGCCTTGTTCTTCTATGTGTGCAACAAGGTCTTTGGCATGGTACGGTGCACTACGCATCGTGCCAATCACAGCGTCAGACGACAAGATCTGTTCACGTAAACTACTATAAAATGTTTCTACTGGCTCCGGTAATCCGATCACAATTTGCATGTATTGGAGCAGGTCTTCTTTGACGTCAACATTATTGAACGCTGCGACAGCAAAGGTTCGTGGGACAAACGCAATGAGATCTTCTTTGGTGCGAGTCGTAATATACTTCCAAAACAACATCGTAAACCAAAAGAGGTACGTATCCGTAAACTGAATATCACCATCAACTGAGGCCGATCCAAAGTATGACTGAAGGGCGCTCAAGACCTCCATGTCTTGCTCACGATCAGTCCCAAACCAATCCCAAAACCCCTCCTTCATCTCTTCGCGTTGATTTGGAGAAAGTGATTTTGGTTTTGCGTATAGTTCTGTGATAGTACTCATATCCTAAGGTTTAGGAACTTTTGCTGTAAGTGCATCTTTAGCTTCGTTGCTGAGTTCACCGAGCAATTTTCCCCACTCGGCTTCATCAATATCTTTGCGCAACTGCGTAAGGGAAGCTGTCATCGCACTGGTCAAACGAGTGTTTTTGGTCATAGATTTGAAGGTATCCACAAACATAGCTCTACGTTCTGGTTCTTTCACAGATAGTTTGTAACGCTTCTTTGGTTTACCAGTATCTTTGTCAATGACAATGTTGCCTTTCTTGTCCAACACAACAGTAGAGGCCTTATCTCTTCCTGCAATTTGGTTGACATCAGTGAGAGTAGATAGATTTTGTCGCTCTGCAAAATATTCTCTTGCCCCAGCAGGATTAGCCTGAAGTTTCATTTGTGACTGACCTTGCACAACATTATCACCGTTAAAGATGCCAGCCATAGCGACACCACCATCGGCTGTTGTTTTCTTGATAGCATTATCAAGTCCACGAAGAATAGCATTCGCAGTTTTATCACCACCAACATCTTTTTGCCATTTTGCATGTACGTCATCGATCCCTTTGCCACCATTCTTATCTAATTCTGCGCGGAATTTTGTTCTATTTCCTTCGTCCTTTTCATTAAGATTTTGTCCACTAAGGACAGCCATCAACATTTCTTGTTCGTTGAATCCTTCAGCTAACATTTCATCATAACTAGTCCCCAGCTCTTCAAGTGCATTGCCAAATGCCTCCATACCTTGCTCTGCTCCTTGCCCCATATTGTAGTTGAGGGAGGCGGCCATTCTATTGAGGAGTTTATTGCGTTCTTTATCACTTGTCGTTGGATTTTGCAACGCCTTGGCAATTTCTTTTGGTGCATGAACAGCCTCCCCATACGTTTTACCAGCATAGTCTTCCTCATATCGTTTCTTCTTGCGTTCTTCTTCGAGGGCCACAAAACGAGGATCCTCATTTTGTTTGATGAGCAAGTCATCTCTCGCAGCAGCTTCGATTCCCTTGAGAAGATCTTCTTGCTCGATCGAGAGTTGTTCGTTTGATGCTTTTTCTCCCTGCGCCACTTCCATTTTCTTGAGATAGTTGTGTGACATTGCCAGACGTCGCTTCATACCGCCATCTGCAGCCAATGTTCGTTCAAACTTCCCGACATCTTCTTTACGTGCCTTTACTCTAGCTTTGACAGCATTTTCTACTGCTTCGACAGTTTTTTTGCTCGTACGAAGTTCAGCGATTTCTTTATCACGCTCAGATTTTGAAATTTTACCATCCTTAAATTTTTTCTTTATATCCTTTTCTTTTTGCCCGTATAGTTCGTGATAGACTTTGTTGGCTTCTTGCGCTTCAGAAATACGTGATGATAGTTTGTTTGCAGCCTTGTGCTCAGCAATAGCTTCTTGACCTTTTCGTTCTACCAACGCGTTCAACTTGATCTGACCAGCTCGCGTTCCTGACGTACTCAAAGATTCTGCAAGCACATATTCATCGTGTTCAATCGCCTTTTCATAGTCTTCTTTCATCTTGGTGACACGCTCAGTAGGCTCAGAGATGCGGGCCATGACCCAACCACGGAGGTCTCCTCGTTTTTCCCATTCCTTGGCTCTGTCCACGGCAGCGATTTTCCCAACATTTCCACCAAGATATTTGCTGAGTTTACCCTTGTATTCTTTGCCTACCAAACCTGCAACACCTTTTTGTTTAAACTGTTGCTTGATGCCAGCGCCATATTTTTGGAGGGCGGCTCCACCCACAAATGGCACACGGTAGCCAACACCTTTGGCAACACCAAGACCAAGACCAGCTCCCTTGTCCACGATAGCACGCCCAAGCGCATATCCACTGGCGATCGTCGCAACCTTCTTTCCAAAATCAAGTGCGCCGCCAGCTAGCCCGCCAGCTTTGACATTGAGGCGTTGGACAGCCATGATACCGATGACCAAAAATGCGAGAGAGATGATAAAACTCGAAAGACTCTCCCAGGTACTCGCCCCGGAAAGTGCAACAGATGGATCCGAACTCACGCCAGGGATCTGAGGGGCGCTCGTACCAGCCCGTTGGACTGCTGAAGTGTTGATCCCTATATCGGTGGCGATGTTGCCGTTGCCAAGTGTTGCAAACGTCAACCAAAGGAAAAACGTCATGAGTGGTGCCACCATCACATGCTTGGTAAACTCACTCCAAAATTCGTCTGCGTATTTTTTGGTGCTTGGGATGGCCTGGAGGAGAAATGCGAGCGGTGACAAGATCATCAATACCCAGAGCACAACAATACGCACCACCAAGATGATCATATACGCGCCCATGACAAACATAGACATGAGTGAGAGAACGAGGGCGACAACCGACGTCCCAAAGAGATCGTATTCGAGGTTGGTAGCCTGGCTAGGATTGGCACTGTTGCGGATATTCAACATGGTATCAAAGTTGAACATGTTGATCAGATTGCCGGCAGCGGTTGCTTTTACCGCATTGAGAAATGTGACGGTAAACACGTTGGCAACGTCAATGATCAGCTGCATGATCAGCTTGCTGAAGTTGATCAAGATCGCTGCAAGGATCAGTTTGCCAAGAGTTTTCTTCCATTCGTACTGCTCGAGACCGAGGACAGTCGCAAACGCAATGACGAGAAGTACCACGATAAAAAACATGTTGGCCAAATCCCGAACCATAAACCACCCAATAATCACGGGAGGTGAGTTGACGAAGTTGTTGTACGACGCAAGCTCTAGGAATAGCTCCAAAGAAAATACCGTCACACGGATAGCGATATTGGCGAGGATAAACATCCCAGAACTAATCGCTCGAAGGATAGACCCACCAATACCATCTGACGTAGCCTGAGCTGACACAGTCATCACCGGAAATAGTACAGCCGCCAAAATGACAAATGCCAAAACAGGCCGCTGTTGTAGGCGACGCCCAAATGACACAAACGCTTGCATACAATTGTAGAGCACAGACCGAATCATGGAAGCTCTTAATATGTGTACATTATAGCACAAAATGTACGGCAATGCAGAGCAAAACCAAGGTCAAGAAGCAAAAACAGTGGATAGACAAAAATTTGGCTAAAAAAAGGCTTTAATGGCTCCTAGCCTTGACAAACATGCTATTTGCTGGTAGCATGCATCAGTGCTGTCCACGCTACCTTTGGTAGCCTCTGTATGGTACAATTTACCTAGGAATGAAGGTTCCTTCCCCTCTGCAGGGCCAACAGCTGAATACTATCGGCTTTTTGCCTCGCAGAGGGGGTTTCCCCCTTGTTTTCAGCAATGACTTCGGGCTTACGCCCACAGCCAAAACAATGAACAGCCGGCCCAGCCGGCGGGAGAACAACACCATGACGCGTAACACGCTCATCACCATCGCACTTTTCACCACTCTCACCGCCGCCTGCGGCGGCACCGACGAGCCCGTCAATCCGGGTAACCCCGACGGCGGGAACAACGGGAACAACAACACCGGCAACAACTCGAACATGTGCCCGGCGATGCCGGTCGACATGTCTTGCACCATGCCGGTGCAGACCGAAGCAGCCATCGACGGCACCATCGTCTACAACGATGGCAACGTCGACTCGCTCATGTCGAATATCCGGCCGTACACGGCTGGAACAGACCCGGAGCACGCCATGATGATCGCTCAGGGTGTCTGGCGTTGCCAGTACACCTGGACGCGATACGATTCGGACCAGAATCAGATCGAGCAGCAGCGTTCCCCCGACGACGACTTGCTCACACAAGTCATCCAACTGTACGTCCACACGAATGGCGGATACTTCCTCCAGATGATGGGCTTCACGTTCGTCACGGGCATGCCGTTCAGCGTCGATGACCATAACGAGGTCAAGCTACACGAGAACATCCAGCTCGCACAGGCTGCGCAGGAAGCCGGCATGGTCAACATGCGAGGCGAACTACAGTTCGACTACATCGAGGCTGCAGGCCGAGCGACCAGCGAACAGGTCATGACTCACCAGGATCAGGATCCCGGCAACGCCGGTGGCATAGTCGAGCACAAGCTCAACTGTATCCCCGCGACCTAAGATCCCCCCGCCCAGCTACAATCAACGAAGACATCCCAACCGAGATGAGGATCACCCCCACCTTCATTCCTCTCTTTCACTAGCTCAGCACCCACTGATCTGATGAAAGAGCCAAAAACACCACCGAATTTTCGGTGGTGTTTTTATATCTGATCCCGTACACATATGACTCTCGTTTTGCGAGATTCACTCACTCAGGATAACACAGCGGCTACGCCAGCTGTGTTAACTTGGGATCACGATGATTGCTCCCTGGTATCGTGTCCAGGCTGCAGCATTTGTATCACACGCGGCGGTACCATAGATCCCAGCCAGCGGACTAATAGCACTGTTACAGTAGCCCCAGTTGTCACGGATCTGGACCTGCGGCTGAAAGACACAGACATTGGTCACGGTCGTATTGGTCCCAAGGACTTCTTGAATACGTCTTTGGTATGCAGGTGAAAGACTGAGGATAGGTTGGACATATCCTAGTGACGCAGCGTTGTTGGCGTCTTGGACAGAACACGCATAGACATGGATGTACTCGAGGTATCGCGCTTCACAGGCACGTTGTGCATTTCCAAATTTGGCTTGGCTATGAAGTGTTGTGTCGTATGGCGCAGCAGCGAGTTCTTCTGGTGTCTCACAGTTTTGGCCTAGCGGTCGGAGTTCTATCGGACAGTCGCTGTCTTGCATACAAGTCAGATTGCTTGGTTGGTCGTTGCTTCCAAGACACAGTCCACGATCAGGTAACGCATCTTCTGTTGTGATCCCATTTGAACCACTGTCACAGTATGGCTTGCGGTTTTTGTAGAGACCATTAAATGCTTCGACGGTTCCGTACTGATTTGGGGCGCGGTTGTCTCCCCAGTCGATCGCAACACGCCTGATCGGCATACGATTGTCATCTGCCATGGCAAAGAAGGTTGCATTGGCGACAACGGAACCACGTCCGATGATCGGATCTGGCGCACGGTCTCCATTGCTGTCTTCATCTGGGAAGCCATCTCCATCATAGTCTTTGGCAGTTCCATTGCGACCATTGATAGTGATATTGTCTGGCTCCCCTGCTACACAAACTTCTGTCTGTGTCCCAAAACAGCGTGACGGATCAAGTGAGTAGATACGCGGTGCGACCAGCGTTTCGTCAGTTCTGCTACTGTTTACCGTCTGACTCACATCCACGACATTTTCTGCAATAGTATATGAGGCGCGAGTACTTGCCAAAGTGGCATTTGCAAATTCTTGAGCAAACAGTTGTTGGAGATCAATCATAGCATCTGTGCTAGGTTGATTGACAGCTTGGAGAGACCGTCCATTACGAAGCGTCCGGTACGGACCGGCTGGTATACCATTGGCAGTAAAGTCATACAAGGCAAACGGACACGGAGCAAATGAAGCACTTAAATCTATATAGTTTGTAGCATCTCTTGTGAGGGATGTTGGCCCATCAATATTACGCAAACAAGCATACGGGAGCCCATCAATCACGGGACGGTTGGCTGCATATGAGAGTAGAGACTGCTGAGCGGGTGTACTAGCGTTGTTGCCTAGCGCTATCAAATTACCAGACAATCCAGTGCTACCATACGGAGCAATATCGGTATCAACATCAGCAACAGATGCACCAGCGACTGGATTGATTGTTTCATGGGTACGACTCGTTCCATCTGGATTTTTTGCTCCTACCCACGTTCTGTTGGTCCAGGCTTTATTGGTCGGTGAGCTCAGTGGATTGACACCATCATCATAGACTTTGCTGTACTCGGCACACTGGTTGCTAAGCGTTGCAACTACTCCAAAGTTGATACCACCAGTCAACCTTGCACTATCAGTTCCATTGTTATTCATTCCTGGACACCATTTGGTGGTATACCCGAGAAAGGTACCGTCATCGGCAAAGTTAAGTGCTACAGCAAACCAAGGATTATGGTGTTGATTGTTATCATTTGCATCCAAATAACCCGAATTACAATTGGTTGAAAATGGATCTTGGGTTGTTTGGTTTTGTGTTGTTCTTTCTGGCGGATAATGTGGTTCAGAACCAAACCGTTGAACTCCATCAGAATAAAGCTGTCTCCCCGAAAGAAATGATGGTTGAGAACTATACCAGCGAGCATTATCACCATTTACACCATAACTTTGCTCATTGTCTGAAGCCATGAACACCATAACGTATTTCCTCATCGTTTGAGACTCGATACCTCCATTATCATCATAAAAATGAGCAGGTCTTACAGGCACAACATTATTAGCACTTGCATTACTGTTGATTGTAGCCGCGGCATCATTATCACGCGCTATAGTATAGTTCCACGTAAAGAAATGGTTATTCTCTACATTGACAGAACCCATATGTTCATCTCTTCTACCAGGATTGATAAAATTCCCAGCTTCAGTTCCAGAAAAATTTATCACTCTGTAATCTCTTGCTTCATTCCCTTCATCACTATGTCCATCCGGTCCAGCAATAAATACAGCACGTTTGCGTAAGAATTCTCCATTTACTACATCACCTCTTCGAAGTTCACCAAGTGGCAATCGGAGAATTTCTTGGGAAAATGCATTGGAATCTGTTGCTGGATCATGGATATCATTGATCGTTTTTGGCAAGATACCACGGACAGTACCTTTGTATGAGAGTGGCAAGAAGTACACATCTTCAAACGACCATTCATTCATTTGTTGGTCAACCGTTGCAAATGAATACATTCCAGGCATGGCAGGGTTCATCGAATGATCATGAGTATACCTTGCTGTTTCATCTGCACGAGTAGCATCAAAATCAACACCAGCATCAACAGCATTTCGCCCATTATCAGGATTAATTTCGAAGGTATTGTTATTATTACCATTGGAAAAACGCCATGGGGCAAGTCCTGGTGAAGCTGTATTACTCGGGTCCCCACCAACATTAATCAACCCAGTTTCAGCACGGAGGACGACCGCATTATTACCCAATCGATCCCAAGAGTACGCCAACAAGTATTCGTACATCTTATTTCGGACATTCTCCAAAAACACAGTATGGTTGGCATTAAGTGATCCAGGTGGAAGTTGATCTTGTATCTCTGCGGCTCCACCGACTTCACCAATATATTGAGAGCATAATGTGTGGTAGAATTCAGAGCCATCTACAGCTGGACTATAGCCAGTATAGGCGTTGTCTATAATACCACCGACGACAGCACCTATAGCAGCGCTCGCGAGAGGACCACCGATAACATTACTAAACGTACCCACAGCGGCAGAGATCCATGCACCAAAACCAGACAAAACACCCGGATCTGAATTTTCGCGACAGTCAAAATGCCATAGATTACGATCAAATACCCCGGATACACGTGCACCCGATAGATTACCATTCTGTACTCCTGATCGAAGTCCATTCATGCCGCCTGGGTAAATATTGTTTACAAAGTTTTCATCCACCAAGAACCCGTCATCCACTGCCTTACAATACACTTCCCCACCAGATTCATTGGTCACAGTGTTAGCGGGTGAATCATGATTGGCATCAGGAAGATACCCTGCCCCCTCAAAGAGGTTGTAGAGATCATTGCCCGATGCTGATGTTTGGATCGGTAGCCAGGTGAGACAGGCATACTCCTGCACATCACCACGAGCACGGTCAGCCGCACCATGGATTGGGCGTGACAGATCATATTCGAGACAAAAGCCATCAAGACCAATGTGCGTTTCTTCACGCTGTTTGAGCTGACAGACACCAGGGTTGACCGGAATATCAATCGTTATTGATACACCAGCACTGTCAGTTTGGGTTTCTTGCCTCGTTGTATAGCAGTCCGTATCAACGGTACAGGCACGACCAGTATATGGTTTGGCACCACCCACACACACGCCATCAGCAATCAGTGATGATGACGCAATCACTGGCCAGTAATCGGTCTGCGTGTCTCCGTAGATGACCTTGGTGTACGAACATTGGCAATCAGCTGGATTACCCGTTTGGCAGACATTTACATCACGGAAGCCTGGCTTGTACTCAGTGTTGCTTTCTTTGGCGATAGGCTGAGTAAAGGCAGTGCGCTGCTTGGTTACACCGTCAGCTTGATCAATTGGTGGTACTGGAAGTGCCCCTTGGACGACAGTCTGTGGAAATGGGCTGTCTTCTTCTGGGTATCCCTTACAAGACGGTGCGGTGATCGCTGCTACAACGTCACTGACGGGAGCCACACCACTACCAGGAAGTGAGGCAAAAGATGTGCGGTCGATTGGGTAGAGACACTTGCGTTGGAGACATCGGCCCTGGAAATCTGCCCCACAGGCCTGACCATCAGTATTTTGGGCAGAGGCTGGCGCACCAGCTGGAGGTGAACAGTCAAACTGTCCCCCATTTGGTGACTGTGCAAAAAGGAGTGGACTCACTTCGTAGGCTAGATACTGGGCATGTGACTGACCACTGGCTGAGACATATACATACTCTGGGATCTGGTGTTTGTTCAAGAGTGAGTACCCAGAATAGTCGAGTCCAAACCATGACGTATCACGACTCGTATAGCGTTGATCATCTAGGAATGTGCCATTTGGATCTGGTGAGACTGGTTGGAGACAGTTGTTGCCATCTGATCGGCGACACGCCTCGTAGCGACTACACAGTTCGGTACGCAAGCCCTGATCATCTGTTTGCAAGACTTTGCTCGAACAGTAGAGCCACTCAGCACACTGACGATCACGCTCTACATTGAGGATGATGTTTGCATCGTTGGCACTATGTGTTGATCGGCTCACTGGGTCTACCAGACTATATCGTGGAGTCGCATTGTTACTTGCAAGATATGATGACGCTGTGTTGTACAGTTTGTTTGGTCGACTCGTGATGTCAAAGAGCACACACCCTTCGGTGAGACTCACTTGCCCATTACACTCATCAGCACCAGCGGTGAGCGCATCGTTGAAAATACGGTAGTACGGCTCACCGAGCTGATCCGTCGCGGTAGCAAATTTGTCACGCAGTTCGATACACCCATTGGCCTCGGAGGTACAGGCACCAACGTATCCGTTGTAGTCGACTGATTGGTTGGACCAGAGGCCAAATTCATTATTGACATCAAGATACCCTGGATAACATGGGACCGCGACATCGTTTTGACAGGTTGCCCCAGCGCCACATTGGGCATCGGTACGACACTCCGTCAAACTATTGTTGGAACAAATACCAACGCCTTGCTTGAACCATCCATCAGCTGGCTGGGTCAACCCAGCCACACGGACATCTGACCGGTAGTCACAGGTCGCACCACCGATAAATGAAGGATCTTTGAAATATACATTTGATGCACCATCAGAAAATTCGGCACAGCCGACCTGACCATGATCACAAAGCGTATCTTCGTACAGTGCCGGATCATTGCGAACAAATTGATCTTCGTACGTATAAATGAAGCTGTTGTTGCCTGGGATCGCTTGTGACTGAAGCCCGGCACGAGTACAACCGAGCTCACCTGACTGACAAGCAAACTCTGGTCGAGCTGTCACGTGAAGTGGTGTTGATGTCTCTGCTGGGATGATGATGGTACTCGTCACAATATGAGCAGCTGGGAAGGTGCTCTCTGGCACAGTACTCGGCAGTTCGATTTTGTCGACGTAGCATCCTGGATCACCTACCGCAACACGACACTCTCCGAGATTTTCGGTAGCAACGGTGATCGTACAGAGGCCAGCTTGTGCTTGTGAGGCATCACACCACGCATCATAGACCATAGCGGCTGGATTGCTTGGTGTATTGTGTGATTCGAAGACAGGCTGACAGCCGACAGCTTCTTCGCGACAAAGCGCCCCAAACTGAGTAAGGAAATACGTATTTTGACTACTGTCTTGGTATTCTTGGCAACCGAGAGCAACACCAGGAAGTGACCCTGATGGATCTTGATTGCTGGCAAAACACGCTGGCGGCGCATTGTAGACCACGCCATTTTCTACCCGTTGCCATGAATCCTTGATAAAGAAGCTGCGGTCTTCGATACGTGTCATGCGTAGCCGATCGATATAATACGGACCAAGCGCTGCACCACCTGCTTGTGCGCGAGTAAATGTCAGCTCTACTGGCTGATCACTGGCACCAGTAAACTGCACAGGGCCAAGGCGGTATTCTTGCCAGCCATCCCCTATCGTAATCGCTGCAGGGGCAAGCGTCGCACGGTCAATCGTAAAGGTCCCAACTGTAGTATTGTTTTGGACCATGGTCACACTCACATTTTGTGGTGTACCACGAGACCACAGTGAGAGCTCATAAAATGAGTTTCGTTTGAGTGATTGACCAGTACCGGCATCTACGGCAATCGTTCTCACTGCCGTTGCGGCATTGATTTCGAGTGATCGTTGTGAGAGTTGGAGTGCTTCGTTGGCGACACGAAGGTTGGTACCTGTCCAATCGACGAGCACCTGTGCGAGCGCCTGTGGTGAACTATCAGCAGGCTCAAAACTATCAAAAAGGACACGAGAATTTACATTACCACCAGCGTTGCCAGTATACGCGCGACACCCGACAAACTCATCAGGAGAGGTGTTTCCTCGGCAGCTCGTCGCTTCGGCAGGAATTGTCTGATAAATACACGTCCCATTTTGGTAGCGGCCACCGTTGAAACACCGTTGGCAGACTGGTGTACCACCTTGGGTCAATGGCTGCCAGACACCAAGCTGAGATCCATCAGCAAAACCAACCTCACAAGCAACTTGTCCTGCAGCGGTAAGGGCAGTGTCTTCGGCAAGCTCGATTCTCGTCTTGCGAATACGTTGACACTGCTCGGATACGGTCACGGTGTCCGCAAGGAGACGGTAGTAGACATTGCCAGCATCATCATAAAGCGCACGACAGTCGACGCTCGCGGCGGCTGGATCAAATGGGTTTTGGAGGAGCGTATTGTAGCTCGCTTGATCACAACGGGCTGCGTTGGCAGTCAAGGCACTTGTCGTTTCATCATGATAGGCTGGTGAGCCAACTGGGAACATCGCAGCAATGTTGGCTGGGACAAGATTGCTGATCCGTGCTTGAGCGGCAGCTTCTACCTGAAGCATACGATGTGTACGCAAGACAAATCCTTCTTGTTCTGAGCCTTCCCAAGAGAAAAATTCTCTCTCGTTGGTAGCCGTTGGTTTTTCACAATATTTGAGGTCTGAGTAGTAAACAAGCGATTCGCCACCTGCTGTCGTATCTTCGAGGTTGGTAAATTCTTCACAACCTGCATACTGCTCGGTACACTGACTAGCGAGTGAAGGTACAAAGTAAAGTGGAAACGCTTCCGCATTGAAGGTGCCAGCTTCTTCTTTGAATGTTTCGTACCCGCCACATTCTGGTGCACAGACATTGGCAGGGTCGACGATCGCAGGGAGAGAGTCTCCTTCTGACGAGGTAAACAATTCACACCCAACTTCACTCGGTGCACAAGATAATGCAAAGTTACCACACTGTGTGCGGTTATTGAGTGTTTGCGCCTCGGTACGTGTTTGCGCTTGTTCGAGGGCAAGCGTGCCAGGGTTAATGTCATAACACCCAAGATACGCTGGCGCGAGCTTGAGATGCGCAACGCTGCTTTCGTCTTTGATAAACTGTCCGGTGTTGGTATCTCGCAAAAAGTCACCAGTAAATGCGTCCCGCTGTGATGGGTAGACAGCACTACACCCTTCGGCATCAGCCGAACAGCTTCTGAGGTCACCGTTGAGATGAATGACTTGGGCGCGTCCATCACGTTTGAGAGCGAGATCAGTGACAGGATCTACCCATGAGCCGCCTGCTTGCTCGAGGCTATACGCGCGACACCCGACAGAAGATTCATCACAGGTAGATGGATCAATCGTACGTGAGAGGTAGTTGCGTTGCGCGCCTGTGGTCGTGTCTTGGTACGTACGACAGGTCGCGTACTCAGCTGGACAAACATCACCACCGAGCTTCCATACTTTTTCTTCACGAGTACAGTATCCCCAGTCACTACACGTCCCATCAGCATCACGGTAGACACAGGTTTTGATATCTACACATTCTTCACGACGTGAGCCAAGATTTGCACTGAGCAATTGCGGCCCAAATACTTGTGTGTCACGAAATGCTTCTGGTGACTTGATGATCCAATGTGGATCGATCAAGTGACAAAATGGATGAGCTGAATCTGCTTCACCACGAGCATTACAATCTTCAAAGCCCCGAATAACGTCTCCAAGCGTCCACGGCTGATCGGGATCACTGCGAAGTGCCGCCAGCTCAAACCCAAGTGGCAAAATTCGCGCACGACGCAATTTTTGAATATTGGAATAACAATACTTGTTTTGGTAACAATCAAATCCGGCACTGGCATTGTCAATCGTCCGACGTGGTGAAATAAGCGGCCAACTATCATGAAGATAGCCTTGATCAAGCGCTTCTTGGATGGTGATCGGTTCACCCTGTTCTGCGATTGTGATCGCTTGGAGGAACGTAGACTCGATCACACAGTTGTTGAGTCCTGGGCTGTCAGGACAAGCAGCAAAGTCTTTGACAACATTGTACGAATTGAGCTGACGAATAGATGGTGCCAAAATAAAGCTCAATGCTTCTTGCGCTTTGCGACGGTTGTCTTGCAAATTGGCGGCAAAGAATTCACCAATCCCCGCTCCACCACCAGACGAAGGCTCTTCTTTGTTGAACAATCCATCTTTGAGAGAATGCTGCAACAATTGTCCAGCAAACGTATTGATAAAAATGCCAGCTGCTGCAGGGATCACTTCATACAGATCTGCAGCGGCGTAGAGCCCGGCTGTTTGGACTTGTGCATCTCGTGATTGGCTTTGTGCGGTGAGCGCTTTGGCCTCTTCTCTCAATTGGGTCGCTGGTGTGTTGATACTTTGTGAAATACTTGATTTTACGTCTTTGAAGCCTTGACCGATTTGGCGCTCGATGAGCGCTGCTTCACGTTGGAGCTCTGTTGCGGCGCTCAAACGGCCGAGCCCCTGGATAGCCACACCAAAGTCTGATTCACCAAAGTTGGCACTAGCGCTAAAGGTTTCTGCAACAAATCGACTGCCATTTGGCCCATAGCGCTGCTCGAGAATCTCCCCTGCATTGCCCCAGCTATCTCTGAGCTGCTGACCACTACAGCGTGGTTGCGGTGCTTGTGTCGGTGCTATCGCACCTTCAAACCCAACTTGCAAAAACGCATTGATCTTTGGGTTTGGAATCGTACAAAGGTTAAGTCCAATTTGATCACTAAAGTTGGCGACTGCTTCGCCAAGCGTATCAAAAGCGAGATTTTCGGCGTATTGTCCCACCCCTTCTTTGAAGACTTGTGAGTCTTGACCAGCGGCACTCGACGCGAGGTACGACGCGGTGTCATACGCTAGACGTCGCGCAAAAAATGAAACGGTGTTGACGATCACCCCAAGCGCACCTGCCGCAAGGACGGCATCAATATGAACTTCTGTTTCTTTTTTTACTTCTTTTGCTGCATCTTTTGCATTTATCGCCGCACGCTGCACATTTGCACCAGGATCGCTCACAACACCACCACCAACTTGGGCATGAACTTGAGTAGTTGGCAATGTAATTCCAAACTGAACAACCACCATGATCACAAGGAGGCTGATAACACTAGTAAGACGAGTATGGATACGGTTCATAGGCTAGGGAGTTGTTTGCGCAGCGCGCAACTCATTGGCTAATTGGAGGAGTGTTTCATTATCAAATCCGGCCAAAATCTCAGGAGCAATTACCCCAGAACCGGCAAGCGCTTCACGAAGGAGTTCAGGGTCATTGGTCAATAATTCTAGGGTTTCTGCTTCTTGGCTTGGTGTCGGCGACGCAGGTGGCGTAGATGTTGATGTAGATTGTACTTGCTGGGCGATGACATCATTGAGATTGGTCAATGCTTCGAGTGAATCAGACGTATCAAGAAGTGGTGAAGAGGCAGAAGTATTGTTAGCTGGAGCGACTGATACTCCACAATCTTGTCCCTCAGGACAGGTTGGATCGGTGCCCGCGTCTACTTCGGCGCGATCTTTGATCCCATCAGAGTCCGTGTCCGGAAGATAAATACTTGTCCCATAAAACTGCTGCTCATCAAAATCAGACAGCCCATCTCTATCGGTGTCTCGCTGTTGGAGGACGACATCGCTTCGTTCGAGAAGCGAAGATGCATCCGTGCTCTCTGGGATGCGGATGACAAACTGCTTGTAGATGGTGTTTCTCATCTGCAACAATCCCAGCCCAACAACGAGCAACGCAAAAATTGCCAAGAGGAATACTCCGACACGTTGTTCACGGGAATATATAGATTGTATGTCCTCACTACGTTCCGTTGCCATACACAAACAATGTACCCACAGTATACCACATCAGAATAAATCTACGTATAGTGGACAAGGGAAGGGAATATGACAAAAAAACTGGCACGTATTGGCGCCAGCTTTTTGCTTCTAAGCGTTTAGTATGGTGACCAATGTTTCCCAATCTTCTACTGACAATTCTTGGGCTCTCACCGTTGGCTTGAGGCCAGCGTTCTCTATGGCTGCAAGGATTGTTTCTTTGTCATGACTGGTTCCTTGTACCACGTTGCGCCAGAGCTGTTTGCGTTTTTGGGCAAACCCGGCTTTGGCGAGGGCCATGATCTCATCGGCATGTGCAGGCTTTCGAATATTGCGGATATGGATCACAGCAGAATCCACCTTTGGCGCCGGCCAAAAGCACCCAGCTTTGACCACGGTCAGCGTACGAGGCTGGCCGTAGAGCTGCACCGACACGGCTAGGAGACTCATGTCCCCTGGCTTGGCGCATACTCGCTCGGCGACTTCTTTTTGGACGAGGGTGAGGATCTGGCTGGGCTGAGGGTCGGCTTCGAGGAAGAGGCGTAGGAGTGCCGAGGTGATCTGATACGGAACGTTGGCGAGGACGGTGTAGCCAGGATCCAGATCAGCTGTGTGATCAGCAAACTGCTTGAGCGCGTTGCCCCAGATGATCTCGATATTGGGATACTCTGCCATCCGATCTTCCCAGTACTCGCGCAGATGCTGTTCGATCTCAAAACTCAATATACGCCCAGCCTGCTCAGCAGCAGCCATCGTCAACACCCCAAATCCTGGTCCTACCTCGACCACGGTACTGTCCTTGGTCAACGCAGCAGCGGTGATCATTTTTTCGATGGGACCGGGTGACAAAAGATAGTTTTGCCCATACTCCTTGGATGGCGTGAAGCCATACCTGGTACAAAGTTGTTTGATCGTTGAAGCTTGTAGAAGTTCTTTCCAGGTCATATAGTTCAATGCTTATCTTGCTTATGTCTTACTCTTCATATTACGTGAATAATGCTATACTATCACCCTATGAAAAAGAAACGAAGCCCCAAACGACATAGATCTCTCGCCGAATACAAAGGTCTTGCTGTCATTGCTCTCCTACTTATCACCGGTGGTGCCTTTCTTGCTATCTCAGAACGATTTGCCCCGCTTCCTGAAGAAGTTCCTGAGACTACCCAAGGCACAAGTGTGTACAGCCAGTTTTTGCTCGAAGACCTCTTTGACACGCTCGAACGTGACTACTGGCAGCCAAATGATGAGGCTGTGTACACGGACCTCTTTGGTCGTGCTCTCGCCTTGCATGCTGGGGTCACACCACCGTCCAGCACACGATCATCCCTCCTAGAAACACTCGAACACGTCTTTGCCAATACCTCGACTGCCCAAGCGATCGCACTAACCAAACGCATGGCAGGAGACATCTTGCAAGCACTCCCACCCGAAGGTCGTAATGACCTCTACACCGAACAAAAAGAAAAGTCACTCTGGGACAACGTCAAAAACATCGATGATTCTACTGATCTCTACGAAGAGATCGACGTCGATGAAGAAGCGAGCACCGAAGAGATCAAAGAAGTCATCGAAGAAACAAAAGATGAAGTCGCGGCCATCCTCGAAAGTGACGCTAGCACAGAGGGAGAAAAGCAAGCGGCAAGTGAAACCCTCGCCAAAGTCGAACGCGCCGAAAAAACATTGACCAACGACGAGCAGCGCGTGCAGTACAACACCTTTGGCACCGAGAGTACTGTCTACGTCGAAAAGATCAATGATGACGTGGTCTACAGCAAGATCAAGATCATCTCACCGTTTACGTTCCAAGAATTCATCCGATACACGGACCACTTCCCAACCGGGACAGAACGCAGCAGTCTCATCATCGATCTGCGCGGCAATGTCGGTGGCTACATCGATATCCTCCCCCATTTTCTCGCTCCATTTGTCGGGCACAACCAGCTTGCATACGAATGGTACTCACAAGAGGAATATACCCCGTTTCACACCGACGGTCCCCTTCGTGAGAGCCTCGCTCACTACCGAACTATTATCGTACTCATCGATAGCAACTCACAGTCTTCGGCCGAGGTCATCGCCGCCTCACTCAAGCGTCTCAACAAAGCTATCATCGTCGGCGTGCCATCACGTGGATGGGGTACCGTCGAACGCGTATTTCCGGTCACGCATCAGTTCAATCCTGACGAAACCTATTCGTTCTTCCTTGTGCACTCACTTACAATCCGCCCGAGTGACCGCCAACCGATCGAAGGTCGCGGCGTCACCCCTCACGTCAACGTAATGGACGCAGACTGGCAAGACACCCTCCGCTCATACTACCCGCACGAGCCGCTGATCGATGCGGTGGAAAATTTGTACTAAAAAAAGAACGCCGGGAGCAAGCTCACGAGGCGCTTCGCGTCAATGAACATCGGGATCAGTCCGTTCTACCCATTGCAAAACGACCTTCAGCATGTCAGACAGATCGACGTCATACCTCAACTTGTCAATGTCATACCGATCGACACAGAGAAGATTTGGATCGGGACAGTCGGTGCCATACCGCTTCAGGGTCTCTACATAGCGCAGAGGCTCCTCTCCAGAAATAGCGCGTCGCTGCGGACGGCCATCATCGATCATAAGTGGACGCATGCCAACTTCGTCGTACTCCCCCATCTTGATTCGATCGACAGTGTCGATGTATCCATCCTCAAAACAAAACTCGTAGAGCATATCTGCTTGGTGGATGGTGATGCAGACAAGCATCTCTCGATCTGCGCCATAGGAAATGTGGCACTCGAGATAGAAGTCTTCGCAAAGAAACCGGATCATTTCTTCTTCGGTCTCCAGATCTTGAGGAGCATTGTAACTGACTAGGCGACTGAAGGAAAGAGTATCCCAAGGAAGATCTAAGATATCTTGTACATCCATGATATCTTTATCCTATGCATAAGATAGGAAAATGTCAATAATGTGAGCAAAAAAAAGAGGCAGGCTAGGCCTGCGGGGCGTCTTCGGGGAGTACATCTCGGACAGTTTGGTAGAGAGCTCTAGCATGGATTCGTTGATGCGCGTCCACCTCACACGTGTGGTCTTCATCGCCATGATACCACCACGCGAGTGGCTCACCTTTTCGATATAGGACGACCAGCTCATCATCATATCCACCAACTCGAGCAGTGATGAAGATGTTCTGAGCGTACCCGTGGTCTTCAAACCGATACCACACTGTGAGGTTGCCTGCCTTCCAGGCGAGCTCCGTACATTTGTTGTCTATATGTGGCGTGAGACCTGATGACAGCTCATTGTAGACAACTTGGAGTGTAGGGAGCCTGGGGAGACGGTTGGGATTGAGAAGATGCCCATAACGGGCGAGAATGATCGCGAGTGACACGATCAAGATGATAAAAAGATCGTTTCTACTCATGAACGTACGCTACCTCTCTTTGACGATTGCGTCAATGCTATTCAGCCAGCTTGAGTCCTGCATCGCTATACCGATTGGAAGCATTCCAAAGGAGCCAACCAGCGTTGGGGTGTTTTTCGACTTCATCGATCTGGGCGCGGATATTGGTCGCACCGTACTGTGCCCCCATGTGAAAGGCCTGCAGCCACGGACGGACCATCGCCCGCTTGCCCTCAAAGTACGGGATCCCCTGCTCCATCCCATAGGCAATCACCGCGCCAGGATGTGCGGCTGGATTGGCGAGGTTGAGGTGACCAGATGGATAGTGAGACGGATACATCATCGGTGAGATATAGTCGATCACGTCGACCGTGTCTTCGAGGCGTTGGCCGATCGAGAGGCCATTGTGGTACTCCATGACAAACCCAAAGAGGTCGACAGAAATATAGGCCGGTTCAGGCGTCATCGCTTCAGAAAGGTAAGAAAAAAATTCTGCCATGACTTCATTGCGCGTCTTGCCTTCTGGGTACGCGATCGTACGCAAATTACCATCAGACGGAAAGCGCACATAGTCAAAATTGATCTCATCAACGCCAAGCGCAATGGTTTCTTTGGCGATCTCGATATTGTAATCCCAAACAGCTTGGTTGCTCGGGTCAACCCAGGCGAGACCTTTGTAGTTGTACCAGAGTCCTCCATACGTAGACTTGAGCGCCCAATCAGGCACCTTGCGAGCGAGGGCTGGATCCTGCATCACTTGCTGACGCACCATCACATAGATCCCCGCGTCGTGAAACTCGTCGACCACCGCTTTGAGATCTTTGATACGAACATCTTCGAGATCAAGCTCGTTGACGAGTGACACATCGGAGTCATAGAGGACATAGCCACTGGCGTCCTTGGTATCGATCACGACGGCGTTGAGCTCAGTGCGATTGATGAGGTCGATCGTCTCAGCACGCTTCTTGGGGCTACCCGCCGAGTACGCCGTGAGATAGATCGCTTTGACGACTTTTTGTCGGGGCTTGGATTCTAGGATGATCCGACGTTCACGTACATCATGCAAAAAGCCCACCTGGGTGATGAGTTGGTGAGAGAGGGTGGATTCTTGGCGAGCGCTTACGGCGTGGTGTGTAATCAAGATCAAACCAGCAAGCTGCAAGCCGATGATAATAACAGAGAGAAGACCAAAATAACGAGGATATTGTTTCATATGATACGTATTGTATCACATGCTGAAGATTATACCTCAACGATGAGTTCACCCTGACGCAGTATCTCCGCACGATCCGGTAATACGCGAACAATAGTAGACGGCGCACGCTCAGGCAAGATCCCGGCATCAATAAGAATGTCTGGTTGATGTTCTTGGCCAGCAAACTCACGCTTGATGTCTTCGACGTCATACGGACTGTCACCACCAGCGATGTTGGCGGATGTCGAGACAAGGGGTGAACCTAGTGCTTCAGAGAGCGAGCTCGCAAAGGGATGATTGGTCACACGAAAGGCAACGGTCCCATCGCGAACAATGCCCGGTGGGAACTGCGCATCAGGATGAACCGGCGCAACAATCGTCAGCGGCCCTGGCCAGTACTTGCTCGCAAGTTCGTCCATCATCGGCGACCACAATATATACGTTCGGGCCATAGCGACGTCTGGGACAACCATGAGTACCGTTTTTGTTCGTTGGCGTTGTTTTACAGCAAATACCTTGGCAATTGCGTGTTCATCAAACGCCGAACAACCGAGACCATAGGTCGTTTCGGTGGGGTAGCAGATCGTCTTGCCAGCCTTGAGCTCGGCTGCGAGCGCGATCGGATCGGCATCAGATTGGAGGATGATGTTCATATATATGTAGTATAGCGGGAGTTCATAGAGAGTTCTAGAGTTTTTAGAGTGGTTAGAGATTCCCCCTCCTTTTCAAGAGCCTGTCCTGAGCGGAGCAGAGCGTAGTCGAATGGAAGGGGGTTAGGGGGTGGTTATACATAGTAAGTATATTCTCCCTCCCCCTCCTAGCCTCCCCCTCTGGCAGGGGGAGGAAACAAACAATCTCTAGCAGCTCTAACACTCTAACCTCTCTAACTGCCTATTCCCCACTCTTCCGCCAACGAAGGTACGCAGTCACAAATGGATCAAGGTTGCCTGAGAGTACATCATCCGGGTCGCTAGACTCATGACGGCTACGCAGGTCTTTGACCATCTTGTACGGATGAAGGACATAGCTACGGATCTGATTGCCCCACTCAGCACTCTTGTGTTCACCGCGGAGCTCGCGCTCTTTCTCAGCTTCTTCTTCGTCTTTGAGTAGTTGCAAGCGCGAACGCAGGACTTGCATCGCTTGTTCTTTGTTTTGAGTTTGGGAGCGTTCGTTCTGACATTGGACGGTGATCCCGGTCGGGATGTGCACGATGCGGACGGCGCTGTACGTCGTGTTCACACTCTGGCCGCCCTTGCCGCCAGACATGAAGATGTCCGTACGCAAGTCGCTCGGATTGATCTCGATCTCACTGGTGTCTTCGAGCTCCGGGATGACTTCGAGACCGGCAAATGATGTGTGCCGCATACTCTCCGCATCAAACGGCGAGATGCGGACCAGGCGATGAGTGCCGTGTTCGCTCTGGAGGTGACCATACGCATAGCGACCTTCGACACGAAGGGTACAGGATTTGATTCCCGCTTCTGTCCCCCGCGACTCGTCGATGATGCTGGTCGTCCACTCCTTACTTTCGGCGTAGCGCATGATCATCCGGCGGAGCATCTCGGCCCAGTCCTGTGCTTCAGTCCCACCAGACCCAGCGTGAAAAGACACTATCGCCGACTCCTTGTCATACCGCCCGTCAAAAAGGGTGAGAAATTCTTTGTCGTTGTATTGCTCTTGAAGCGCAGCTACTTGCACAGTGAGATCCGCTTCCATGCTTGCATCAGGATCTTGTTCAAGCTCTTTGGCGAGACTGAGTAACCCCTTGGCTTCGGCCTCAAGATCTACCCAGACCGCGATGTCGCGTCTGAGTGACTCGTTTTTTTTGCTGACTTTGGCTGCGTTTTCCGGATCATTCCAAAAATCACTTGCCTGCATCTGCGCTTCAAGCGCATCTACTTCTGTTTGTAATTCGGGGACCTTTACCAACACTTTGGCCTCGTTGATCTTGGCAAGGAGTGCAGTGAGTTGTGTGATCATGTCGTTCATAGTGGAGGTGTTATAGCATAGTGTCACCTTGTTTTCAATCTCAATTCCCATCAATCAAAGAGAATGATATACTTTAGACAATATATAATCATCACTATGAAATACTTTTTGGGCCTCCTCGCTATCGCTCTCGGCATCGTCCTCGTTATCAAGACCGAATGGTTTGTCTCCAATTTTGGCTCTATAGGCTGGGCAGAGCGCTATCTTGGCACCGAAGGTGGCACCCGCCTCGCCTACAAACTCATCGGTATCGCCATGATCATCCTTGCCCTACTCGGCGTCACCGGCGCGCTTGGCGGCATTATTATTGGTATCTTTGGTGGCCTCTTTGGCCTCTAGTCTATGACCTATCATGGCGGCAATCAGCTGGTAAATATCCATCGCACGCTCGAAACAGCGCATGTCCTCCCTGGGATGCATGTCGCTGATCTTGGGTGTGGACGTACTGGCAATGTCGTCTTTCCCCTCGCCCAAGTCGTCGGAGAACACGGGATGGTCTACGCCGTCGACATCATGAAGGATGTACTCGCCGAAATCGACAAACGCGCACGACTCGAAAACTTTCACAATGTCTTCACGGTATGGGCAGACCTCGAACATCCAGGTGGTCTCACAATCCCCGAAGGCACGCTCGATATCGGATTCTTCGTCAACACACTCTTTCACTTTCCCAACATCGAAGCCTGCCTCGATGAGGCCTATCGAACACTTGCTGCCAAGTCTCGTCTTGTAGTCGTCGATTGGATCAAGAGTGATCTCCCCTTTGGCCCTAACGATGACCAACTCATCGACTTTGGTCGCGTCGAAGCATGGGCACGAAGCAAAGGATTTGCCGTACAAGAGCACTTCCAGCCGGGAGATCACCACGCTGGAGTGGTCTTCTACAAACATGATGAGATCAATAACTAGCATGCCTCGCACACCAAAAAGACAATTTGGCGATTGGGGGGAGGCACAAGCTGCTTCTTTTTTGATTGCAAAAAAATACCAGATCATCACGACCAACTACCTCAAACGGGGAGGGGAAATAGATATTATTTGCTGGCACAAAAAATCCAATGGCAAGACACTGTGTTTTGTCGAAGTCAAAACAAGAAAAGGTGAACCCGGTAGTGCCGAGCGTGCGACCAATTATAAAAAGCTAGAGAGTCTTATGAAGACGGCCCGTCTATACGCGCTCGAAGCTGATCTGGATCTTGACCGGACGCCGATGCAGTTTGAGCAGGTGTCGGTGTATGTGCATCCGCAGACGGATGCAGTGACGATTGATCATTTTGAGATACCGATGGGATAGGTGGCGCACCTGCAGAGGATTTGGTCATACGGATCTCTGGCGTAATGACACCTGTCTTGGCCGCATCAGTGACCGTGATCGGGATGCGGACAGCGTTGTAGCCAGGCTTCTCAGCGATCAGATAGTAGTCCCCTGCTCCTGTGAGAAAGGCATACTGCCCACTGTTGCCAGTCACAGCGGTATCGATAAGCTTGTTGTACTGACTACTAAATAGACGAACGATCACCTTCTTGATCTTCTTGCCAGTCTGCGCGTCGACTGCCCCTCCAGCGCCCTTTGGCATCTTGGGTCGGTGTACTCGTGAGAAGACCACTGTTGTCACAACGTGAAACGCAAGCAGCCCAGCATTGATCAAACTTGGTGCGATGATGAGTGACGCTGCTGTCGTCACAACACCAACCCCTGCGACCGTAAACTGGATCGCTTTTTTCTTGGCGTCAGCATGATGCTTGATATTTGAGACATCCGCATCAATCGGATCTACCGGGATCGCCTTGGTGATCGGCTGGCCTTCTTCAATCGGGACAGCGGTTCCATCATAGATCTCTCCGCGCTCACCGTCCTGGGTTGCCCCCGAAAGAACCCGTGACGGATACGCATATCCGGCTTTGGTTACTTCGACCACGTACTTGCCCGGCTTTGGTAGGAAGACATACCGGCCAAGAGGATCCGTCACATGTGACTCGACGACGCGGTTGGTCTCCGGGTTGACGAGACGGACGATAGCCAGCCCGATAGGCAGCTTGGTGAGTGAGTTGTAGACTTCACCCCACTCACGACGCTTGCGAACCCCAAGGAACATGAGCGGCTGCAAGAAGAGAAAACGCAACAATGGGAAGACAATCGAAAACAGTGACGGCACAACAATCGCTGCCGTCGCAACGGTCGCAACTGGTGCAGCGACGACTGAGGCAGCTTGCTCGACGACTGGTTCATCGATCACCTCACGGACTTGTTCGGTGACAGACTCAATTGTTGCTGGGAAATCTTGCGTCACATTTTGCACGGCGGCGATGACGGTCTCGACAAAGGTCGTTGATGTTGTTGGAGACTCTGGCTGCGCGTCTTCTTGAGACTCTACGAGGACGTCAGGCTCAGTGGGGAGGATGATCACTTCAGTTGGTGCCGAGGTCTCTTCGCCAACGCCAACATTGCTGATATTTGGCAATACAATCCCAGGCGGAATCACATCCTCAAACACCGGACCACCGTAGATGTTTTGTTGACCACTACCACCAGAAGATGAACCACTACTTGATTCACCCGTACTTGGTGCTGATCATTCACCACCGGTAGATGTCTCGCCACTACCAGATGAAGATTCACCGCCAGTGTTTGACTCACCAGTTTCGCCACCTGTACTATTTTCTGTTTCGTTTCCTCCTGACTCAGTGCCCGTTTATGTTTCTCCTCCTGTTGATTCTTCGGTGCTCCCACCTGTTTGAGACTCTTCTGTTTCTGTACCAGTTTCGGTTTCAGTCTGAGTCTCTTCTGGTGGCGTCGTTTCGGTCCCTGTTTCTGTACCAGTCTCTGGAGTCGTTTCTTCAGTACCACTCTCTGCAGTCTCTACAACGGTGATCGTCGCATCAGCATCGAGCTGTCCCCCATCATCAGCACGGAAGCGTGCATAGACGACGCGATCACCAATCCCTGGGAGCAATGTCCAATCTATCATCTCCGTATACTGCTGATAGGCAACCCCGCTAAAACTTGGATCATTAGAAATTGCCACTTGTGCCGCGTCTGGGACATTGAGATCGATAGATACTTCCGAAAACTGTGTGGTTGCTGCCCCGCCATTGATCGAAAGTGCACTAGAGCCACCGCCTCCACTACCACCACTACTTCCGCCACTGCTCGTTTCACCACCACCGGTAGATGGACTACTCGGCGTCGAAGGAATAGAACCGGCTTGTTCGGTCGTCGCACTCACTTGCACCGCGGCAGAATCTTGCGCGTTGTTGTCTCGCGCGACGATGTCATACGTATACGCGGTACCAGCAGTAAGCCCTGTAAATGTGTGCGAACTATTGCTCGTGTAGCCTGAGCTTTGACTCGGATCAGTCACGCCTGTCACCAGGTAGGTTGTCCCAGGCAGATACTGCCCGGTGTCCCACGAGACGGTAACCTCACTACTCCCGTTGGCCACAGCAGAAGCCCCGGTCACAGCTGGAGGCAATGTGAAGAAGCTTGCTTCACTCGCAGCAACACCGTAGTTGCCATAGGCATCATACGCCGCGATCAAGACGCTATACTGCGTCGACGTGGTGAGACTTGCAAATGCCGTACTCGTCGCACTGTTGAACACACTGCTCGCAAGATTGGCGTCTGTCGTAGACACAATTGCCGTATCTGTCGTCGTTGCACCAGTCCCCGTCCGATAGTGCAACCGATAATCAGTAAAATTGGCATCACTCGACGTGACCGCGCCAAATACAATACGTGCTGAAGTGTCTAGCACATACGCAATCGTCACAGGGTCAGGTGATGTCGGTAGCGTGATATCAAACAAGCCATTGAAGTTGATATTGTTGCCAAGATCCTCAACATTGGTACCTGTAAAAATCGTGATCCCGCCAGAAGCATCAATATCCATCACAGAGGCGTCTTGGATCGTCGTCGTGCCCAAAACAGATACCATGGCTTGCGTCCCTGTATTGACCCGACAAAGTGAATCACACACACCCGAAACAATTGATATCGTGTTGGTTGAGGACCCGGTAAGCGTCAGTTGGTTGATCACAGTAGTGCTTGCATTAGTCCCAAAACGTATGGTTGTACTTGCATTAACTGTTTTCTCAAGATTGTTAAAGGTGACAGCAACATTTGACGTGTTGATGTGCTGGTCACCTGTCCCGACAAGTTGAATTGTTCCTGAATTGGCATTGAAATTGGTGCTATTAACGAGCCGCACCGTCCCAATAGTCGGGTGGATACCTCCTGCAATAGTCCAAATACCTGGTGTGGCAGTCACATTGCTACTGACCATATCAATATAACTTCCTGCACTCGTACCAGTAAAATCTACTGCACTAGAACTACTAAAGTCGACATTGCCACTCGAGAAAATACCGGCTCCTCCGACTGTTACCCAACCATCTCCTGTCTTGATCGTTGCGCCTGAAAGCGAATACATCCCAAACCGAACCTGTGTATTGCCAGTCCCACCATCATACGTAGAGCTCACACCAGACATAAATAGATGTACCAGTGTAGAAAGACTTGAGGTATTGGCTCGGATAGTCCCGGCACTTATTGTTACCGTACGAAATGTTGTTGTGCCTCCACCTCGGAGATTGAGTACCGTGCCATCAGAATCAAGTGTCACTTGTGGCAACGTGCCGTCAGGTGCTAGATCAATCGTTCGCGCATTACCAGTGATACTTATCCGTCCACTCCCACTTCCAAACCCAGCATCGTGGATAAACCCATTTTGTACCTCGACGAGTCCATTACCACCATTGAGTGAACCTCCTATCAACCCAAATGTCCCTGTCACAACAACCTGGTCGTCGAGATTGTTGAACTGTACCAAGATATTACCTGACTTATTGACTTCAAAGTCGGCCAGCTCAAGTGTCCCCGATGTCGTGATGTATACAGGACTTATCCCTGACCCCACGAGTGACACAGCTCCAGCGTTGGTGTTGAATGTCCCACCGGTCACGGTAAAATCACCAACGACTGATGTCGTCGCTACAGGCGCGTTGTATGTTCCACTTGTCATTGTAAAGTTGGTCGATACATAGAGTGAACTCGACGCACCATTGAACACACCATTGCTACTCAAGGTAAAATCAGCGCCGACGATGATCGATGTACTGCCCGTATCGAGTTGACCATTACTTGCTATATCAAGATTTTGACCGACGATGATATTGGGTACACTTGTCGCGCTGACAAACGCATCACCAGTCACATCAAAGTCAACGCTACTGTTGGCAACAGTTACATCACCGGCACCAAAGTAGACGGTCCCATTCTCCGCACGAAATGTTCCTCCAGTAAAGTATTCATTCCCACTTCCACCATGGTACGCCGCATTGGACTCTCGCAATAATAAAAAGGTGGTGTATGTCACATCTGCATCATTGGTCTCGATAGTACCGTGATCGATAGTGGCACTGTAGATAGAGGTCGTACCGGTACCACTCAATGCCAAGAGAGTGCTTGTCGATTCGAGTTGTACCGCATTGATATTTGCGTCAGCTGGAAACGTGATCGTCCGCGCATTGCCAGTAATGTGCAATAATCCAGCCCCACCACTCCAGGTGCTCTCTTGTGTCACAGCTCCCTGCGCTTCTAGCGTAACGCGAAATGCTGAGGTGTCATGTGTGATCGATCCATCGATCAGATGAAGTGTCCCTGAGACGGTGATGCGATCATCGTCACTGTCTTCAAACCGAACAGAGGGCGAAGTCCCTGTCTTGTTGATCGTAAGATTGTTGACTGAGAGTGAGGTTGTGACATTGATATACGTTGTTCCCGTGGTGCCATCTAGGACCAGGGTTCCTGTGGTCGCAGAAAATGTCCCCGCAGTCGGACGAAAGTCTTGGGCGACAGATGTCGTCGCACTCGACGCATTGAAGACTCCACCAGTCTGCGTAAAATTGCCGTCGATATCAACCGTGCCAGTACCAGCGGAAAAGGTCCCATCTGCAATACTAAAATCATTGGTAACAATAAGGTCCTGACCAAGAGTGATCGTCCCTGTATAGCCAGACTGAATATCGACACTCAGGATCGTGTTGCTCCCTACCCCAGCGTCATAGATGACATCTCTGGTAGAGCTCGCCGTCGCTCCATCAAACACCACATCATCAATCGTCGCAGGGACAGTGTCAGTCGACCAGTTTTGGGCGGTGCTCCAGTTGTTGTCAGCACCACCACCGTCCCAAGTGATCGTCACTGCTCTCGTCAGACTAGAATGAAAGAGAAAAAATGAACTAAACGAAAGATATACCAACATTGTCCCCGCAACAGATAATATTGATCCAATAGTAGCTCTGCGGCGGCGCCGATAAATAGAAAAGGCCATACCTTTGCTATTGAAGACTTCAGGTGACTGTTTGTACACGGGCTTTAGATACAAAGGAATCGATAGAAAAGAAATCAGTATTTCACGGATCCCGAGCATGATAAGTAAGTATATGCGCTGCCAAGCTCGTGAATGCAAATAGCGCTCAATAGCTTGAGCGTTGAGAAGAGATAGTTTTTGAATAATGGCAACCATTCGGTGGACCATAACAAGAGTTGCTAGAACACGTCTGCTTACCACATAGTATACCCTATTTCCTCGTAGGTTTCGAGACGGATATTTGCCTAGGTTTCCACACTTTACTTGACAAAATCACAATACACCTCTATAGTGAGTCTAGAACTAGTAGCATATTGATGCTGCTTTTTTTGTTGGCAAATTGCCCACACTACATTATTTATTATCAAAGCGTTTGGGATTTGTCTGGCTGTTCAAGCCTTTCAAGCCTCCTAGGCCTTTCAAGCTATTATTTATATGTCCGAAATTACCAAATCCATCGAGTTCATCTGCGAAGAAAAAGGACTCGAAGCGGCAATCGTCATGGAAGCAGTCGAAGCAGCGCTCGCTGCTGCGTACCGCAAAGACTTTGGCAACCGCCAACAAAACATCGAAGTAAAATTTGATGCCGAAACTGGCGACATCCAAGCCTGGGACGTCAAACTCGTCGTCGAAGATATTGCTGAAGACGAGCTCGAAAAAGCACAAGAAGAGCTCTCAGCCCGCCGTGAACAAGCCCGCACCGAAGGGCGCGAGCTCACCGACGAAGAAACCGAAGACCTCGTCCGCTTCAACCCAAAGACGGAACTCATGATCACTGAAGCCAAGGAAGTCAAAAAAGACGCTGAGCTCGGCGAGACCCTTCGCATCATGCTCGAAGTCCCTGGCGACTTTGGTCGTATGGCAGCGCAGACAGCCAAGCAAGTCATCATCCAAAAAATCCGCGAAGCAGAGCGCAATAGCGTCTTTGAAGACTTCAAAGACCAAGAAGGTCAAGTCGTCCAAGGTACCGTCCAACGCCGTGACCGCTCTGGCAACATCATCATCGACCTTGGCCGCATCACTGGTATCGTCCCAGAGGGCGAACAGATCGCACGCGAATCATACCGCCCAGGTATCAAGCTCCCATTCTATGTAAAGAGCGTAGAGATGGGCCAACGTGGACCACAGATCATCCTCTCTCGCTCTACCAACACCATGGTAGAGACCGTCTTTGAAGCTGAGATCCCTGAGATCCAAGACGGCATCGTCGTGATCAAAGGCATCGCTCGTGACGCTGGCAACCGTTCCAAGGTCTCGGTCTCTACAGACGACGATAGCATCGACCCGATCGGATCATGTATCGGCCAACGCGGCAGCCGTATCACCACTATCATCGACGAGCTTGGTGGCGAGAAGATCGACATCATCCAATACTCAGAAAACCCAATCGAATACATCACCCAGGCACTCTCACCTGCCAAGATCGTTCGTGTCGAAGTAGACGAAGAAAAGAAAGAAGCCATCGCCTACGTCGAACAAGACCAGTTCTCACTCGCGATCGGCCGTGGTGGACAAAACGTCCGACTCGCCAGCGACCTCACCGGACTCAAGATCGATGTCGTCCAAGAAGGCGGAGAGCCATCTGAAGATAGTGAGGAAACATCAGACGAAAAAGCAACTGAAGCACCGGCAGAGGCTGCTGACGAATCAGCGGAAGTATCGAGCGAAGAGCCGAACACAGAAGATGAAAAATCCGACAACGAAGCAGAAAAAACTGAGTAAATTTCGTACTCAGCAAATCAAAACGCAGCCCAACCATGGCTGCGTTTTTTGGTGATAAAAAGAAGGCGTACGATGACGCCCGCGTGCTCCAACTACTTGAGGGTTGTAGACAACAAGCCGTGAGATTTGTGACAGTGATAGGCTGGGTCGCCGTCCCCACCAACTTTTATGACCTCTCCTTTTTCGAGCTTGAGGGTCATTCGAGTGCGGAGTTCTGAAAGCCAGCAGTTGAGGTAGCAGCTTTCGGGTCCTTTCCCCGCAGGCCTACACTTTAGAAACTCATTGCCAGCAAAATCTGCTGGCGTCACATGACGAGAAACAAGGCAGGAAGATAAAAAGGTGCAGATGACCAACAGAGCTATCGTACGCATGCTGCTACATTGAGGGATATTTTGCATTTTGTCAACCTTCTTCCCTTGCCAAATCCCCCATTCCCACCTATACTTCGACCATTATCTCGATTCACCTTATCAGTACTATGTCCGCAATTTTCAACGCCATTCTCTTCCAACCGCTCTTGAACATTTTCGTCTCACTTTACAATGTCATCCCAGACGTTGGGGCAGTGATCTTGCTGATCACCCTCGCGATCAAGCTTGCACTCTTCCCTCTCAATAAAAAAGCAATCCTCGCGCAGCAGTCACTCGCCGCGCTCCAACCTAAGCTCGAAGAACTCAAAAAGAAATACCCCGGCAAAGAAAACCAACAGCAGATGGCCCAAGAGACCATGAAGCTCTACGCCGAACACAAAGTCAACCCAGTCGGCTCATGCCTCCCTATCCTCATCCAGATCCCTGTCTTCCTCGCGATGTACTGGATGCTTCGTGCAGGTCTCGCTGGCGAACAGTTTGATCTTCTCTACACCTTTGTGGCACAACCAGAAAGTATCAATACTATCAGCTTTGGCTTCCTTGACCTCAGCCAACCAAACATCATCCTCGCGATTCTAGCTGGTGCCGCTCAGTTTTGGCAGGCCAAGTCACTCCAACGCCGCCAACCACCAAAAGAAGCAGGTGACGGTGCCAAGGATGAAAGCATGGCCACGATGATGAACAAACAGATGCTCTACACCATGCCGATCATCACGGTCCTCATCGGATCGAGCTTCCCTGGCGGCCTCGCGCTCTACTGGTTCTTCTCTACCCTCCTCACTGCCCTCCAACAAGTCTACATGAACAAACATGTGAAGAAGCCTGATACAAGCGTGATTGAAGGAACGGTGGTTGAAAAATAAGCCGCCAAGCGGTTATCCACACCTTATCAACAAACACAGCAATTCATTGCTGTGTTTTGTTTGATAGAAGGTTCTTAGCAAAAAAAATACGCAGAACTCACGTCCAACGACCATAGTACCGTATCATGAATGTTTTTCTAACGCAAACTATAATGTATCCAAATCACCACATACAATAATTTTTTCCTTGTGCGTCGCGCGTTGACACGGTATGCTGTATGTAGTGCGGTTTCTCCGTGCTCCACAACGTGCAATCTCGCTAGGGTCGCTTTTCTATCCGAATCGTCGGAGAGAATTCCTAGCGAAACTGCACGTTACTGATAACGCTTTTGGAAGCTTCACCCAAAGATACCTCAAATGTAAAACTCAAGCAAGGGTTTTTGTGTGTATAAGTGGGAAGCGCCAAAGCAAAGAATCGCTGCGAAAGGAGTGGTGATGCTAATTCCGAAGAAACTCACAGGTCGTGTTGTTGTCATTGACACAGCCGAGATCGACAGTATCCTCGCAAACACCGCGAAGGGCCGGAAGGCTCACCGCGGACTCCGTAAGTTCTTGAAGAAAGACGGAACCGTGACCAAGGTGATCCTCGCCAACGTCATCGGCCCCGTCAACAACATGGAGGTCTCCAAGAACGCCCACTGGGGGAAGACGCTAGAAGAGTGTGCTGACCTCATGGAGGAGATGCCCTACTCAGAGATCGTCCCGACGATGTTCCGGACCCAGATGAAGGATCTCGACACGTACCTGCGCCTCCTGCGCAGAGCCGTGCCCGAAGCTGAGATCATCGTCATGGTTCGCGGTGCCCCCGTCGAAGACTCCGTCAGCTACATGACCAACTCGCTCCTCGCGACGCGGCGTGACATGATCAAAGACCAGCAAGCTCGTCTACGTGGCACGCAAGAAGATCTCACGGCCAAGCGTCGTGAGCTCGAGGCAGAGCTCAGCCAGATGCGCAAGGATCTGACTGCGGCGACGCGTCAGCGTGACCCGGTCGAGACTTCTCCTCAGCAGATCGCAGGCTGGAAGAAGCGGATCCCGAACCTCATCACGAAGATCGAGGAGCTCAGGAAACAACGTGTCGAGCGTGGTGAAGAGATCAAAGGCTTCTCCCGCAAGTACGAGGCTATCCGTCCGAGCAAGATCGCCGCGACGCACCAGGCAGCGCAAGCTGAGACCGTCAAGGGCGTCATCAAGGCGTACCGAGACGTCTGCGACAAGCACGGTGTCCTCATCGAGACGAAGGATTTCGAGACGAAGATCGGCGAGAAGTTGATGTACGTCGCGATTCCGTCGAACTCGGGCAAGAAGCCGCTCAAGAGTGCTGACAAGGGTGTCGTCAATGGTACCTGGAACAGGATCGCTGAGGCCAACGCCATCCGTCGACGTGAAGGTCGTCCCCGCATCGATGGCTACGTCGAAGTTGGTACGGGCAAGGCGACCTTTGCCATGCAACGACTGACGTACCCCAACTCGGCGCTCAACGGCTTTGACCGCAACGGATTCATGGCCAAGTACGGCGACAACCACGTCTTCGTGGCGACGACTCCCCAATTCGTTGATCAGACGAAAATCTCGGACATCAAACATGGTGGAGAGCCCGAGCGCTATGCGCTTGGACGCCCCATGGGTTCTCGAGGTGATCTGGCGATCGACCAGTACGAAAAGGGAGCCCCGTCAGGAATCATGATCTTCAACGAGTACGATAACGGTATCGTCTCTGCAGAGCTCATTGACTTCCAGTCGTTCATCGATGGCACAGCGTCTCAGACCACGTATGAGTTGGTCGGGCATCAGTCGGACACCCACCGCGGTGCCAACCCGAGCAACTACTTCGCGCAGATCGGCTACATGGAGGCTATCCGTCACTGGACAACGAATCCGTTCCCGATGGGCGGGAACACCGAAGCGTTCGTCCGTTCGATGGTGTTCCTCGGTGATGAGACTGAGCCTGCGTCGACGAAGTACCCGTTCTGGGACTCCTTCCGTCGGCATCCACGGCAGCAGCTGATGCGAACCATCGAAGCTGCCACGGATCCGCGTCGGGATGAACCTGACACGGTGTGGTCGTTTGTGACGTCGAGCCTGAACGACTCGCAGATGGGCAAGACCGCGACAACCCATACGGGTCTGCAGTGGTTTGCTGATGATGCTCACATGTTCCGTGAGTTCATCAACCCTGCGTCAGAATGTGCGCTCACCATGGTCATTGCCAGCGGCAACCACCATGGCAACGAGCATGCGCAATCTGGTGCTCACGAGTACGAGTACATCCTGCAAGGGATGCGCGCCATGTGTCAGAGCTACATCAAGGCTGGAGAACCCGAGGACGAGAACTTGTTCCCCGGATCTCCTGCGCGGCTCATGGCTGCTTCGGTAGGCCTCTACCGCGGCGGTGCTATCCTGAACTATGGGCAGAGCCTCGAAGGCAAACCCTACACGTTCGGGCCCATTGCGTATGGGTTCCACCACGATCCGAAGGGACCGTGGATGGATGGCATCACCGGTGTGTTTCAACGCATGGATGTCGGAGAGAGCAACGACGAGCTCGGTGACAACGAGCGAGTCATGCGTGTCGGTGCCTCTGGCCACACGCATTCCATCGAGATCATCGCCGTTCGCGACGGTGACAACTGCATGGGGTTCTCGATCCGCGAGGGTACGTTGCAACCGTACACTGATGTCGAGATGTTCTTCGCGAAGGGCCGCCCCCGCACGGCGGGTGCTGTCTTGACTGGCTTCCCGCGTCTCCAACAGGGACGCAAGCGAGGTCGCGGTCAGATCGCGTTCATCCCGATGGCTGGTTATCGGTTGGCCAACCATGGCAAACGCTTTGGCAAGAAGCTCGTCGAGGAGAGAATCCGCGAGCGTCAAGCTGATGGACACCAAGAGGCACGTCCGAGCCGTGGCAAAAAGCGTGGTGGTACCCACAAGAGTCGTCCGAAGACTCGCAAGCGTCAGAAACGCGCTTAAATTCGTTTCTATGTTCACTCGCCCTCCCCCAATCCCGGGGGAGGGCCCCACTATTACTCTGCCTTTCCAAGCAGGATTTTTTTGATTTGTTTCCAAATAAGCTTTCAAAGGAAAATTGTCTTATTTCGAACTACAATCCATGAACAACTTTTGCGGACTAACAGTAGTTAATCCAAGAACGTTTGAATAGATTTGAGCCGAAATAGGGTGATTTTACTAAAATCTTATTTGGGAACGAGTCAAGATTTGGGTATACTGTATGTATGACGTCTCATACCCTCGCCTATTTTTCACTATTCAAGCGCCCACTCACAAAGCGGGAGTTTGTGCGTGCGCGATGGCATGAAGACCACACCAACACAGAGGCAACCAATCATCTTTTGGCGCTCTCACCAGATGACATCCGCGAACGCCATCGCCGGACGCTGTACTCTGATCTTCATATGAAGACAGCGACCAAAGCAGCTCGCATTATCCGCTACGTGCCATTTGTCCGAGCCGTCTTCCTATGCAACACCGTCGCTATGGGCGCCGCCCAGGCTGGCAGCGATGTCGACCTCTTTATCGTGACCGCTGCTCGAAGACTCTGGCTCTCACGACTCCTCGTCACCGTCGCGATGGCACTCACAGGTATGCGCAGATCCAAGACAGATGTCGCTGGCAAAGTCTGCCTCAGCTTTTATGTGAGCGAAGCTGGACTCGACCTCACCAATATTGCCATCAAAGATGATGTCTACCTCGCCTACTGGCTCCAAACGCTTCGCCCACTCTACGATCCAACACAGGTACAGTCACAACTCTATGACCAAAATAGATGGGCCAAACACATGATCCCAAATGGGCTCACCGTATCCACAACGCGACCTAGCCTCTCAGCACCACCAGCCAAAGAATATCTCAAGCAAATCGTAGAACGTATGTGGCAGTCACCCTATGGCGACCTCATCGAACGACAAGCCAAGCAAATCCAACAGTCCAAGATGAAACTCAACCGCATGAGCGCGCAACATGACGACAACACAAACGTCGTCGTCTCTGACACGATGCTCAAGTTTCACGAAAATGACCGCCGCACACTCTATCGCGACCAATGGAAACAACTGCTACACTCCACGCAAACACTCGTATGATCAAACAACATCTCACAAATCCTACCAGCGTACTCCGTGCTCTCCTCGCAGCGTGTATCATGTTGCTACCGTGGCAGACAGTCTACCTGCTTCATGTCCCCGTGATCGATGGTGTTGTGTGGCAGGGCGGCGTCCGGTCACTCTATGCGATCGAACTGCTGATCTGGGTGACAACGATCGTCTTTGCCTACTGGTACGCAAAGCGTGCACACCGGTACCTCGACCAACGTACGTGGTCCCTCACACCAGATCGCTTTAGCCTCGGACTGATCGCGTTAGCGCTCGGGTATCTCCTCGTCCTATCACCGTGGGCACTCGTCCCCGCGCTCGCACTCCAACACACTACCCGCATCATGGCTGCCGTCATCTTTGGCCTTATGATCATGCTCGGCCCACTTCAAAAAGCTGACGTACTCAAGATTTTCACTGCGAGTGCTATCGTTCCGGCGCTGCTTGGTCTCTGGCAGTTTTTCTCTCAGTCATCGCTATCTACCACCCTCCTGGGGCTGTCACTGTATCAGTCAGAGCTACCAGGTGCTGCGGTGATTGTGAGTGAACGCATCGGCCGCGTCTTGCGAGCATATGGATCATTCCCTCACCCAAACATCTTTGGCGGCTATATGGCCTGCGCTCTCATTACTGCCGTCGGTAGTATCGAGTCGCTTGCCAAGCGCGATCAGCTCAGACGAAATATTCTTCTTGCAGTGATCGCACTGATCAGCATGGCACTCATCGCGAGCATGAGTCGAGCTGCGTGGATCACCGCACTGTTTGGCGCGGTTGGTATCAGCATGCTCATCCGCGCTGCGACCAAGCGCTGGAAACAATCACATGGCATGCGCACTGCTGCAGCCGCGATGATTGCACTTGGATCAGTGATCTTTATGATCATGCTCTTTTTGCCGGTGATCACGACAAGGCTGGCGGGTAGCACCACACACGAAGTACGCTCCTACCAAGAACGCATCAGCGCTGTCGCCGACGCACAAACGATCACTACCCTCTGGCCAGAAATTGGCGTAGGGGCTGGCAACTATACCGCGTCCCTCATATACCTATTTCCACACCGCGCTGCCTGGGACTACTTCCCTGTTCACAGTGTCCCACTACTACTTCTTGCAGAGGTTGGGTATATTGGCATGCTTTTTATCATGATGGCTGTCATCTTCTGGCTGGTGTTCCTTGCGTCACACAGTGTCCACACCAGACGCCGTACAGGTATCGGTATGGCCGCAGCACTCTTGACGATCCTCCCACTCCTCATATTTGATCATTATTTGTACACGACGACCTCTGGATTGTTACTCCTCGGACTTTATAGCGGCATCACGTCGCGACTCTTCCTCCAAAAGTAATATCTGGCTCAAATAGCGCTCCATTTGTCTGCCTATTGACATTTTTTGTGATTCTGCTAGCATACCTCCACGAAGAAGCAAGAACCCAGCGTTGGCTTCGGGCACGGCGTATTCGCCACTGAAGGTGTGACACTCGACAGGCATCATACCTTCTCTGTGGACGGTACAGCGAGCTCGTAGCCTACACTGGGTTTTTCTCTTTATACAGCACAATTTTTCTCACGGTTAGCACTCTTGACACGACAGTGCTACCATCGTACAATGGTGATATATTTATCACTCTTTTTGTTTGAGTGACAACCAATAATACATCTTAATCCATAGTATCTCTATGAATATCAAACCACTCGGCGACAATGTGGTCGTCAAAATCCTCGAAGAGGAAAAAGTAACCGCTTCAGGCATCGTCCTCCCAGACACCGTCGACAAAGAAAAAAAAGAAGAAGGTGAAGTCGTCGCAGTAGGCCCTGGCAAAATGCTTGAAAACGGATCACGCGCTGCCATGGAAGTCGCCGTCGGCCAAAAAGTCCTCTTCAAAAAATGGGGCGGAGATGACGTAAAGCTCGAAGACGTCGACTACAAGATCGTCAAAGCCGAAGACATCCTCGCGATCGTTGAGTAAGCTACACCACTACACGTCATTTCGACCGAAGGCTGAAGCGACAGCGAAAGTCGTAGTGGAGAAATCTCTTGCATGATCCGCATGAGATCTCTCGACTCCCTAACGTTCGCTCGAGATGACGTACTGAGGCCTAACATCTCTAAAACTCTAACCCTCTATCTACTCTAAACATATGCCCAAACAAATTTTAAACGCTGACGACGCACGCCAAAAACTCGTCGATGGCGTCAACACGCTCGCAAACACAGTAAAGGTAACCCTCGGACCAAAAGGCCGCAACGTCGTTCTCGACAAAGGCTTTGGTGGCCCAACCATCACCAAAGACGGTGTGAGCGTCGCCAAAGAAATCGAACTCGAAGACAAGTTTGAAAACATCGGCGCGCAGATCGTCAAAGAAGTTGCGAGCAAGACCAACGATATCGTCGGAGACGGAACAACTACGGCAACTGTCCTCGCCCAAGCAATTGTGAACGAAGGCATGAAGAACGTTGCTGCCGGTGCCAACCCAGTCGCCCTCAACAAAGGCCTCCACAAAGCTGCCGAAGCAGTGGTTGCTGAGCTCAAGAATGCCGTCTCCAAAAAAGTAGAAGGCAACGAAATCGCGAGCGTTGCTGCTATCTCAGCCAACGACCGTGAGATCGGTACGAAGATTGCAGAAGCGATCAACGAAGTTGGCCAAAATGGTGTCATCACGGTCGAAGAGTCAAACAGCTTTGGTATGGAAATCGAAACCGTGAAAGGGATGCGTTTTGACAAAGGCTTTGTCTCACCATACATGGTCACCAATCCAGAACGCATGGAAGCCGAATTCCAAGACGCGCACCTCCTCATCACTGACAAAAAGATCAGCTCACTCGAAGAGATCCTCCCAATCCTCGAACAAGTCGCCCAAAGTGGCAAAAAAGAACTCGTCGTCCTCGCCGAAGACGTCGACGGCCAAGCGCTGGCGACCCTCGTGGTCAACAAGCTTCGTGGCACCTTTAGCGTGCTCGCTGTCAAAGCTCCTGGCTTTGGTGACCGCCGCAAAGAAATGCTCCAAGACATCGCCACACTCACTGGCGGGAAAGTCATCACCGAAGACGTCGGTCTCAAGCTCGATGCCGTGACCCTCGAAGACCTCGGCCAAGCGGGCAAAGTCATCGCGACCAAAGACAACACCACCATCGTCAACGGTGCTGGTGACAAAGCAGCAGTAGACGCACGTGTCGCACAGATCCGTACAGGCATGGAACAAACTGACTCAGATTTTGACCGTGAAAAACTCCAAGAACGCCTCGCCAAGCTCGCAGGTGGTGTCGCGGTCATCCGCGTGGGTGCCGCAACCGAAACTGAGATGAAAGAAGTAAAACACCGTATCGAAGACGCCGTTGGTGCTACCAAAGCGGCGATCGAAGAAGGCGTCGTGCCTGGTGGTGGTGTTGCCCTCTTGCGTGCAAGCCGCGCCCTCGAGGCACTCGAGCTCGGAGCCGAAGAACAAGTCGCCGTCGGTATCCTCCGTCGCGCCCTTGAAGCGCCAATCCGCACCATCTCTAGCAACGCTGGATTTGAAGGCGCTGTCGTCGTCAACGCAGTCAAAGAAGCAACTGGCAACAGTGGGTTCAACGCTGCCACTGGTGAGTATGAAGATATGGTCGCTGCCGGGATCATCGACCCGACCAAGGTGACTCGCAGCGCTATTGAAAACTCTGTCTCTGCAGCCGGGATGCTCCTCACTACTGAAGCAGTCGTCACCGATCTCCCAGAACCAGAAGGCGCCGGTGCCGGTATGCCACCTATGGGTGGCGGCATGGGTATGCCAGGGATGATGTAAACAAACGTTCGTAGATACCAAAACAGAGCCTATACGAGGCTCTGTTTTGGTATTGACAGATATGTATCACTGCTATACAGTATTCCAGCCTTGATGAATCACTTCAGATTCGTCATTCGGCAAGGAGGCTACGTGACAGCAAAACTAACGATAGCAATGGGTTTCTTTCTCTTCATGATCGGGTGCGGCGCACCCCACCATGAAGTGGGCACAAGCTCATCAAGACTAAGCTACAACGAACCCTTCTTCGAGGAGGACGTTGATATCCGGGAGGTTTACGGACCTGCCTATGAACTGGAGGATGACTTCCTTTCCCAACTGGCAGAACTGGAATACGAGTCCTATCTGGACCAGCTCCAGGTGGACTGCCTCGAGGATTTCACTCCTATCCTCTGGGCGCGCGCCTTCTCTCAGGGTCTTTCGCCAGAGTATGGGGGGCAGCCTTACAATCTCAATGACCCACGCGGTTACTGGGTTGTAAGCTCCTACTTTGTGTGGCACACCTGGCTTGAGTTCCAGGTCAATCCCAATTGGGAGTACAAAATCCAAATGTTCTCGACGCCTGGCTACACCGACGAAGCCAAGCTCGAAGTACTGAACATGATAGGACAGCAAGTTCCGTTTGATGTTGGGACTGGCCTGGCCTTGAGCCACCCCGTACCCAACGGTTACCACACGTTCTATCCCAGTCTGCCACCTGACGCGTCAGCGTTACGTGCGACTGGGATAAACGGTGACGTAGGATTGATAGTATCAGTACGCTGCTACACCGAGCAGTAGAACTACGGCGCCAGTAAAGCGCCAGGCGGCCTCTCTTCTGAGGAGGGGTCGCCGTTTTTTATTTTAGAGACTTTTTATCTGTCGCCACATCCACCAGCTAGTCAAAATCGAGCTAGACAAATGCCCGCCTTTTTTAAGTTCTATCAATTCTGCTCCTGTACGTTTGGCAAATGCGCGCACGGGCTCTATGTGGACCACCGTATCATTTGCAGCATGAATCATGGTGACTTCTTTTCCGTCGACAATCATTTCAGATCCAACTGGCTGATACATCTCACCGCGCGCCAAGCGGTCCCAGTCAGCCTGATCAAACCGATATCCCTCTCCAAATACCTTCTTTACCTGTTCACCAAATGTGTCCATAGGCTCATCCGGGCTCTCGACTGTCCAGTCAACGACCCCTGCAAGCGTGAGTACATTTGCGACTCGAGCGTGGGAGGAAAGGAGTAGTGCCGCCGGCCCACCAAAGCTAATTCCGATAATACTGACTGAAAAAATCTCATACGAAAATACCTCTCCAGACCAGAGGCTGGTAAGTGATTGGGTGGCGATCAGCTCATCAATCACGTCCGTAATATCTTCGTGAGGACTCTTTGCGAGAAATTTGCCACCACTGTCCCATGTGCCACGATAACTCGGGCGGATGGTCAAGTAGCCTTTCTTGCTAAGGAACTGATCAAGCTTGCCCGCGCCAGGAAGTGACGGCATGCCACCAGCGATGATGATCACGCCTTTTGGTGCGGCGAGTTTCTTGCCGAGATACGGTGGATACCACTCCGCCATGATCTCGCCGGCAAATTGATGTCTGTTTGGGTACATAGGTTAGAGAGTAATTGTATACGAATCATCATGCTCTGGCAGACCACTCGGGTTGTCTTTGATCAGCGTTATGCCTTGCACCGTTTTGCCAGCAGGGATATCTACCGTCGCGACAAACTCTACATACTCCTCTGTCATCCACTCACTCTGGAGGAGTGCTGGATAGCGTTGGCTACTGCCATCAGCATAGGTAATCTCCACAGGAAACGATCCTTCAAAACTCCAAAATCCTCGCGTCTGCCCAGTGATCACAACAACATCTTCCGAGACAGAGACGTCACTCACACATATAGTGTCTTTGTAACACTCTGCTGCGCCTTGGGTGACTCGGTAGATCACACCAGCGTGATCATCACTCACGTACACGTCTCCATTTGGCTGCACCAGAAGATGCGCCGGGCGGCCATAGGCAGCCTTCTGATCTGTGGTAAGAAAGCCATCGATAAATGGTTCACTGCCGAGGTACTCCCCCACCGCAGACAGTTTGATGCGCTCTACTTTGTACCCGATAGGTGGGTAGCGATTCCACGAGCCGTGATACGCGATGAGTGCGTTGTACCAATACTCTTCTGGCCAGGCGGTAGACTCTGGGACAAATGAAAACCCAAGTGGCGCGACGTGTGCTGGAAGATCTACGAGACTTGGTTCTTTGTCAGCACAAGGATCTTGGATGTACTGGTTCTTGTCAAAATTAGTGTCGTGAACATTGTTGCCATAACAAATTGGCCAACCGTAATCTTTGCCCGGCTTGATGATATTGATCTCGTCTGGAGGTAGGTCATTGCCCAACTGATCGCGGCCCATGTCTGCGCCCCACATCTCTCCGGTCACCTCACTCCAGTCAAAAAAGACCGTGTTGCGAAGCCCGCTCGCATATTCCTCCCACTCACTCCCGTCCGTATTCATGCGGTAGATCTTGGCGCGGCGTTCGTCATCCTCGTTGCAGACATTGCAGCTCGAGCCGATCGCCACGTACAGCTTGCCATCCGGCCCAAATTCAATAGTGCGGGTAAAATGATTGCGGTGATTGCCACCATTTGGCAGGTCTATGAGCGACGTGATCTCGAGTGGCTCTTGGTCAATATCAATATAGCCCACCAGCTGCTCGAGAGCGATGTAGAGACGACTAGGATTGTCCGGGTCAAAAGCGAGGCCATGCGGATCATTGAGCTCGGTCATGACGTCCGCTTGGGCTACGACTCGCCCATCCTCTACGGTGAGCTTGCTCAGAATCCCTTCTCGCGTCCGCGTCACCCACATATCACCACGAGCATCAAATGCCATCACCCTGGCCTTGGGGAGGTCTGTGGCAAATACCTCTAGGGTGAAGCCCGCAGGCACCGTCAGCGGGCTCTCACCCGCCTCTATGAGAGCAGCAATATCTCCAGCTGGCTCCGAGAAGAACGCTGGCCCAGCACCACGCAGCTCGCGAAACACGCCATATCCGTAGTACCCAGTAATCAGTAATATTCCTACACCTAGCAAAATAAGTAGTCGTTTCATAGCTTGACAAATTGATGTATATGGGTGTAGGGTAACATATCGTTCTTTTTACAACCACCAGACAGTCTACCCCTGGGAGGGATCATGGATCTTATCAATAACCTTGCGCACCTACTGCACGTATCGCCCGAGATCATCCTCTGCGCGACGATGCTCTTGCCCGCCGCTTTCAGCGGGTATCTCCGTCACTTTGTCAGGACCAAGCAGCCCACAAATGGAAATGTGATCCTTGCGATCGCGATCGCTTCCAGCGGCCTGTTTGGACTGGCCACAACGCTCGAGGGAATCTGGCAGACAGCCAACGGTATCGGTCACATCCTCATGCTCGTGCCGCTCATGCTCATGGCGGGCACGTACGTCAAGCAGAGCTTGCTCTACGATGAGCAAGACCAGGCTGAGAAGTGGCTCAACTCCGAAGAGATCTGCTCAGAGCCACGGGCCATCTTGAAATACTATTGGCCGAAGCGCTGGAAGAAGATTCGACGTATCTTGCGTGGGACTGAGTATGCCGATTACTTGCCAGAGATTCTGGGTATCAAGGCACTACTGGAACTCATCATCGAGCGCATGGAGGCGCTCAAAGAGCAGCTTCACAGCCAGCCCTATCGCCCCGCAGATCTCGACAAGTCGGATCATCGCCAACGCAGCACCTTGCAACGTGGACGGGCAACCGATGAGCTCAGTGCCCTCGAAGCCTTGAGTGGTGACATCTACGATCTACTCAACCACCTCTCGACCCGCGCACGCACAGCCACGCTGTACGAAGGGGATGGCGATCTTGGTGAGGAGCTCTAAGAGCTCCATCATGCAGCAGAAGCCGTTCTCGGAGACCGACTCGAAGTCATCGACTGGCCTGTAGGCCCTCGACCTGCTAATGACGCTAGGATCGAACGTGAGCTTGATCTCGATGCCCAGCTCGGTGACCTACGCGCGTCAAGCGCTGACACGGCTCCCCAACAACCGGCTGACAACCCACGCCGTCGCGCCCAAGCCGCCCAGCAGCGCCAAGGTCACTAGCCCCAACCACGCCACCACCCGCCAAGGAGCGGTCGCGTGGTTCTTTTTTTATCGACAAACAATCAGCGTGATCACATCATTTCTCACCGCCACTCCGTAGCGAGTGAGATTTTTTTTCAAAAGGTTTTCGTTTTGGAGAGCAGAGCCTTGCCAGGCAGCCAGCAAGCCAGCAGGAGTGGCATAGTCGAGCGCAAAGTTTTCGACGCAGAGCACGCGACCAGACGAGTCGGACCGAGTTGAGAAACCACCTTCGTATGGCAGCTCACCATCGGCGACGAGTTGGCTGTGTGTATTGGCAAGGTCATCTAGTGATGTATCAGGAGCGAGATCTCCGAGGCCTTGTTCTTCACGATACGTATTGATCTGCAGTTTGAGTTCACTGACAAATGCTTCCGGAGAGGCTGGTACCTGACGCGCTTCTACGTCTTGGGCGGGTGTCGCCTCACGTGCCGCTTGTTCATCAAGTACCAGATCTCTTGGAGAGATCAGGGAAGATTGCAGAGGTTCGTCATCGGTTGGCGACTCGTCTTCTGGAGTCGCATCAGGCTCTTGGCCAGCACTCTTGATCGCATCGATCGCGTCGCGGACCAAGTCACCGATCTGACTGGAGACATCCGTCTCTCCAGACTCATTACCACCACCACTCGATGAACCGCCAGTAAGACTACCAGCTTTATACACGCGAACCTGCTTCTCACCATCATCACCTATCTCTACTTCACGAATTGTTTCGCCACTGTCTTCGGCTGCATACTGGACCCGTTTGACTTGATCATCAAACCAAGACCCACGAAAAAAGCCTGCCCACCAAAGGAGCGCAAACCCGATCATCGCCAAGAGCAGTGCACGAAAAAGTAGCTTCATATAGCGCTAGTATACGTCACATTGCATTGTCGTCGCAACCTCCATATGCTAGCATACAGATATGCTGAGCACGATTCTGATCGCATTCACCGTCAGCGCCGTCCTCGGCGCACTTTACACCCCCCTCGCCTGGGCTAGGCGACGAGGTTCCGAGCGTTGGACCCCATGGGCCAAACGAGCCAAGCGCCACTACATGATCGTCTCCCTCATGGGTCTGGTCGCTGCAGGTGCCCTCTTCTACACCGGACACCCTATCTACGGAGCACAGGCTGCTATTTCCTCGCTCATCTTCATAATCGTCCCTGTTGGCGTTCAGCAGATTCTCTCCTCCCTGGGCATGACCTTCCTCCAAAGCGGTCACGCGACCCGGTCCTTCTTCGGAACGCTCTACAAAGGGCTACGCGAGCGCCGCAAGCGCAAAGAACGCGATGACTGACTCTTCGGCCTGCCCAGGCCACATACATCTATCAGAAAAGACACCGCCATTGGTGCCTTTTCTTTTTTTGTTAGACTCTGATACGCCAGCCTTTGGCAAAGAGGTAATACACCCATCCACCGAGGACAAGAATAAGCCCGAGGATCATCACGATGCCTATAACAGGGTTCGCCTCCTGGATGCCGATCATGGCATAGCGGAGCCCGTCGACAAAGTAGAAGAACGGGTTGAACCGCACGATCGTCTGCGCTCGCTCGGGGAGCATGTCGATCGAGTTGAAGACCCCACCAAGAAAGGTAAGCGGTGTAATAAGAAACGTGTTGAGGATCGTCAGCTGCTCGAAGCTGTCGGACCAAAGACCGATGAGGAGACCAAGCAGTGAGAAGATGATCGACACCGCCACGGTGTAAAAGAGAAAGAGGCCGATGTTGGCAATCGTCGCCGCACTAAAGAAAATCGCGATGAGATACACCCCAATACCCACAATCAGCCCACGAGCAACACCGCCAATCACATACCCAATAATCATCTCAATGTGAGAGAGTGGCGCGGTGAGAATCTCTTCGATATGCCGAGCAAAGCGTTGGAAGTAGAGTGACGAACTCGTCTGCGAAAACGCTGACCCGATGAGGTTGAGCATCACGACACCTGGGAGCACAAAGTCGATGTAGGTCACCCCAGCGATGAGGTCGATCCGCTGCCCGACGACGAAACCAAAGATGAGGATGTAGAGGAGGGCGTTGATCCATGGTGAGATGAGCGTCTGGATGTAGACGCGCATGAACCGCTGGATCTCTTTGTGGATGAAGGTCTGAAGACCAATAGTATTTACCATATTACTTCGATTCGGTGTGAGTAAGCTCGAGGTATCGTTTTTCCAGCGTCTTGCCATTGCCCACAAATTCACTCTTGTCTCCTAAGGCAACGATCTTTCCACCATTGATGATGGCGATCTTGTTGCAGAGAAGTTCTACTTCTTCGAGGTAGTGAGAAGTGAGGAGGATGGTCTTACCTTCGGCATTGATCTTTTGCAAGTACTTCCAGAGCTCATGACGCAGCTCGACGTCGACGCCGGCAGTCGGCTCGTCGAGGATGAGAAGATCTGGATCATGCATCATCGCGCGAGCGATCATGACGCGGCGCTTGAGCCCACCAGAGAGCTGACGAAACTGTTTGGTCTTGTGCTTTTCGAGATCAAAGGCAGCGAGCAGTTCTGGGATGCGCGCTTTTCGTTGGGCTTTGGTCATGCCATAAAACCCACCAACGTAGTACAAGATATCAGTCACCGGGGCAAAGATGTCGACGTTGAACTCTTGCGGCGAGAGCCCGATCTCTTGGCGAGCGGCGCGGTAGTCTGACTCAACGTTCTTGCCAAAGACTTCGATCGTGCCACTTGTGATTTTGCCAATCCCCGTGATACAGTGAATCGTTGTACTCTTCCCAGCGCCATTTGGTCCAAGAAAGCCAAAAAACTCACCCTTTTTGATAGTAAATGAAATGTCATCGACGGCCTTGGCCTCACCGTATGACTTGCTAAAACCTGCTATTCGTAATGCGTCCATAGTTCATGATTAGTGTTTGTAGATGATACCACGCACGTCACAAAACAACAACGAGTGGCTAGTCGCCACTCGTTTGTTTTTATACTGATTCTGGAGTTGTTGATTCCTCTTCTTCCTCTGGTTCTTCTGGTGGTGTCACCTCTTCTTCCTCTTCTGGAAGCGTGACGTCCTCCTCTTCGGTACCTTCTTCTTCAGTAGGAGGGATTTCTTCCTCCTCTGACTCTACTTCAGTTGATTGGGACACAGGGAGAACAAAGATATACCCACATACTCCACCTTCACAGATCACGATACAGCCATCTTGATCACATGGTGGGAAGCATTCGACGTTGTCACATGTTTCTTCTGGTGGCGGTGGAGGAAGTTCTTCTTCACACCCTTCCGGGACATCCTGGTCAATAGCTGTGAGTTCTGGACATTCTTCTTCTGGCTCCTCACAACTACCATCAAACGCTTCGTTCTCACATTCTTCTGGTGGTTCTGGATCTGGCAGTGACACGTTGAACGCGACACAGTAGATTTCATCACCATCTTCTACGTTTTTGGCGATCTCAAGATTGTCATAATTCTTCCCATTGGTAGAACAGTAGAACTCAGCCGAAACATTGTCTCGATTCTTCTTACCATTGGCAAAGAAGGTAAACGGATAGTTGCCAAGGGTATTCACTTCGCGGAATGAAAGATGCTTTTTGTTGGTTACATCAATTTCAACGGTAACAGTCCCATCTTGGCCAGTTGGGCCAACAGTGTTCCAGCTGTTTACTTCACCAAAGATATCATTGCCAGCGTTGTTTTTCCTTTTGCCTTTTTTCCATTGGAAGGTGTGGTCTGGAATGAGGTAGCACCCGTCTGTTTCGGCAGCAAATGTGGCAGCAGTGGTAGATGTAATGTTAGCTCCACGCTTGCCCCAATTTGGGAGGAGGTCTTCAGTCGCACATTGGATCTTGGCAAATGATACGGAAACAGTCTCAACGACTGGCTCACCGCCACCAGAACTAGAGCCACTTGATGAGCCACCACCAGATGAGCTACCAGAGCTACTACCAGTTTCGCCACCTGGTGATCCGTTGATGAGGGTGCCTAGCGCATCCAGTCCTCCTTGGATTCCTTCGAGAACATTGTCGACAAGACAAAATCCCCAGGTGCACCAACCGTTCCAGCCTGAAGCAACGGTACCGCTCGCTACTTGCGCAGCAGTCCCGTAGCGGACCATAGTGTTTTTTGTCGTGTTGTCACCAGCAAACCATCCGTCTTCTGTTGAGTTGACGTCGTCTACAACGTTGCCACTCGCATCCAATAGTTGCACACGATCTCCACCGTTGCCGAGCGCGCCAGTATAGGTGATTGATGAAGATACATTGCTGACTGTTGTTTCGTCTGTTCGCTCGACAATAGTACTCATGCCTGCGGCAAGTGTGACAGCTGGAAAAGTGAGACTGTGGCTATACGTGTCACTTGCCATGTTATACCCCCAACGGATCTGATACCCAGTAAGGTCAACAGCCATATCGGTCAGGTTCGTGACTTCCATCCATTCATCATTGGTACTCGCCGCTGTACCCATCCATGCGATCTCTGTGATGAGGAGCTGGCCTGTGACAGTCGGCGGTTCAGGTGTTGTTTCACCTACATGTACAATCTCTACGACTTGCGTTTCAGATGGCGTACCACTCGCAGAGTAGCCGATAAGAGAAAAGGTGTTGGTGGTGTTTTCGGTCAATACCACTGGAAGGTCCCATGTGGTCGTGGCAATAGTTGCACTAGAGGTCACACCGTTGACAGTGATCACAGCGACATTGAACTGTGACCCAGAGATGACGGTGTTTGTCGTACTCGTACTGTACGGTGAGGTCGCGGGGACACTCACGTAAAGAGCGGTGTAGTCTTCTGGGACTTCTGGCTCTTCGCCACCACCAGAACTAGATCCGCCGCCACTAGAGCTGCCACCGCCTGAGCTGCTTCCTGAGCCAGAGCTTGATCCACCACCTGAGCTACCACCGATGTGTGGGATAGATGGTGGGGTGCTTCCACCAGAGCTGCTTGAGCTACCAGATCCAGAGCTTGAACCAGTACCACCAGTTGGGGTGCTTGGCTCGTCACGGACGATTTGTTCACCGAGCACTTGGCCAGTAGATGTCGTATCTTCTGGAACAGCTGGTCCACCGATACTAGCAGCAACGACGATCACGCGGATCGTGTGCGCACCATCATGAAGACGATCAAACTGTGGTCGGTTCACATCGTGGGTAATCATGAGTGGCAATTCGTATACGCCAGGCGCGAGCGGTGCTTTGAGTGATGAGGTAAATGAATACTCTTCTCCAGCAGCAACATCACTATCGATCTGATCAGGGCGAAGGCCTGTCACCCAGCCGTCAGTACGAGCCCAGTCATTGGCAAGTGCACCACCGACGACATTGATCGATACACGCTCAGCCACCGGCCAGGTAAGACTTCCAGTGTTACGTCCGACGACAGTGAAGGCAACTTCTTCACCAGGAAGAAGATAAAACTCTGAGTCACCAGCGACGATCTCACCGAGAAGTGAATCAGACCAACGGAAGAGTGGTTCATTGCTTCCACCTTGTCCGGCAAATGAATTACCGTCAATCACGTCTTCTTCATTACGGATTTGTTCGCCGAGTACGTCGCCATCACGTTCTTCTTCCTCACCCTCTTCATCGTCACCTTCTTCAGCATCAGAGTCGCCCGTCACCTGATTATCTATCGAAAAGCCTGAAGAACCTTCTTCTGCATCAGTGCCGGTCAATAGTCGGCTGACACCTGAGTCACATCCAAAAAGGAGAAGAATAATCAAGATAAGCGTCGCGACGCCAAGCCAGTGTCCGGGATCATTATCATCTTTTCCAAAAAACCATTCTCTCAAAGCTGCTAGGTCGAACATACAGTGTGTTCATTAAATGTTGAATATAAATTTGTGTACTTAGAAAACCACACTTCTGAAGCGCGGTCAATTTTCAAAAAAAAACGCCTCTACAAAGAGGAATTATATGATAAGTGTTGATTTGCAATATATTTTTCTTTTCACCTATCCACAAATATTGTGGAAAAGTAGGTCGTCTGCACACATCTGTTGTTCAGTCTGTGCTATGGTACACAGGTCATGAACATCACAACCATCGTTCTCTACAATATTGGAAGTCTGATCCTCATCACGACGGTCGTCTATCTTGTCTGCGTCCTCCGGAGCTACTACGTCACCCATCCCAAGCGGATCCTATCCGCACTCGATGGAGAGGTCCTCCTCCGTGCATTTGGACACCAGGTGATGACGACCCGCGCATGGCCATCGCCAGACAAAGAGCGAGCCGCCTACTACATAGCCGGATCATATCGCCTGACGATCCTCAAAAATGACCCCGCGCGCGACGGTGAACGCCAACTCCACGCCGTCGTGACCTGGCAACGACGCTGGTCGACCGGTCCCTACCAGCTACATATCATCAGGCATCACTCGGGGACGCTCAACGTATACCGCAAGGGAGTCCTCTTTGATACGCCGTTTGTACGTGATGAGCACCTGACGGCAGCCCAACTCATTCTCGGACTTCTCCTGAACCCTCGCCAAGAATCCGAGGTCACCGTGATCGCATCATGACTCCCTGCCCCTGCAGGGCTTTTATTTTTGCGTAGACGTCGCTTGTTCCCGCACTACAAAGGTAAAACATTCGTACCCTTCTCCATGAGTATGCGGGTTGGCACGCTCAGCCAATGGATCGTCATGATCATCTGCTTTCGCATCTCTATACGGATGTAGCTGATATCCTTCTTCTTCAGCTTCTGAAGCAAACGTAGCACAAAGAAAAAACTTGGTTGGTGATACACGTTCAAAGCCGATTGGATCGCCTGTTTCTGGGTCAACCTTGGGAATATATGGATCATCAGACAGCTCATCAAGCGCCCCAATCAGTTTGCCTTCACGCTGATAATGATACGACACATCATTGGCAAGCATATCGATACGATCTGATCGTTGTCGGTCGAAGCGGATATCTCTTGCAGATTGTGGTGAGCCCACTTGTACCAACCCTACCACAATGACCAGCCCAACGAGGATAACGATCCCTTTTTCGATGTATGTGTTGTTCTTCATACATTTAGACTGTTTGGATGTTCCGGAGTTCGAGGCGATAATACCAGAAAATTGCTCCAGCTACCGCCAAACTCGCTAGAGATTTGAGTACAAACCGAGCGGTGATGCCCCCGTCGAGGAATGAATTGAGAACAAAGACGAGCGTAAACATGATAATAAACGAAACGACAAAGAGCGTGAAATACGTGATCGTCTTGCGAATCGAGAGGGCTCGACGAGATTTGTCCCCTGCGTAGCTACGCTTGAGTGTTCGCAATGCATAGAGCATGACAGGAAACATCACGATAAGAAAAGAAAGTCCGCTACGTAAAGCAGCATGATACCCTTCCTCGCGCCAATATCCACCATCAAACGCGGTATCGGGAAACATGATATTGATAATCTGAAAAAGAACCACCGTGAGGCTGATCGCACTGATGTACAGGGTGATCATAGCGAGAAAATGAAAGAAGATGTCGCGATGAGATGCTTTGGCTTTGGGAGCATGTGTTGTCATATTGTGTAGACTAGTGTATACAAATAGTATCTCACATTACTACATATGGATCAATCTATTCTTCACGTCCTCGAACCCCTGCACGACATCCAGGAGAGCTCTGGCAACCTCACTTGGAATATCGATAGGAAGACGGGACAATGTCTCTACGCGATCGTCCGCAAACACGAATTCAAGCACGTGCTAGAGATAGGTACATCAATCGGCATCTCGGCACTCTGGCTCGCCGGTGCACTCCGTGAGACAGGCGGACACCTCACGACCATCGAGTCCCACGCCGAGCGCTTTGCGATGGCAGAGACCAACATCATTGCAGCCAAGGCCACAGATATCATCACCCAGGTACAAGGTCACGCTCCAGAGATCCTTACTGAGATCCCTGGGACGTTTGATATGATGTTCTTTGACGCGACCAAGTACGAACACCAGTCCTACGTAGAGGCTCTCGCCTCACGCCTCGAGCCAGGCGGCGTCATCATCACCGACAATATCTCGACCCATGCCAAGTCCCTCGCCCCCTACCGCACCTATATGGAAGGCAACCCCATGTTTGTCACCACGTTTGTCGACATCGGCAACGGCCTCCTCATCAGCGAGAAAGTATAGACTAGTGTATACAAAACACCTTGGTAACCTTGACAATCCAAGGTCATTTTGCTATGAGTAAGACATGAGTCTGAAAGACGCACTGCTCAAAGCTGGTCTCGTAAACGAAGACCAGGTACAACAAGCAACCACCCAAGCTGCCGCCCAACGGGCAGCAAGGACCAAGAAAGGCCGCCAGAAAGGAGCGGCAGATGCAAGCGACTATGCGCACCTACGAAACGTGCTCGCTTCCATCATTCCCGATAGCGATGAGCGCAACGAACTCCTGACGGCAACCCTTGGAAAAGCCAACGCTGAAGGTCGCAAACAGGCGATCGAGCTCTTGACCAAGAGTATCAAGCGCTACCGACCGAGCGTAACTGCTTCCGAAGACGATCGCAAGCTGATGCTCAAGTACATCGGCGCGTTCAAGACCCGAGGACCACTCATCGAGTTCCTTCGGCAAATGCGCCGCTCCTAGAGCGGCCAGAAGGAGTCCCCATGTTCATTGATTTCGCGCCACACCCACAGAGGAGTGGCGCTTTTTAGTTACAAAAGAAGCCCCTTATGGGACTTCTTTGAAGTTCAATATTCTTTCCTACTCTGTCACCACCAACGTTCCCACCATCCCAGCTTGGCGATGTGAGCCGACGCTACAGTAGTATTCAAAGCTCCCAGCCTGGTCAGCGACAAACGTCACCGAGGCAGCGCTGCCAGTATTGATCGCTCGAGTCTGAGCATCAAATTCATCAACCGTCCAATCATGAAACCCTTGAGCACTTTCAAAGTTGATGGTCACCTTGTCACCTTTTTTGACCGTCATCTGTGCTGGCGCAAAGGAAAAATTGCGACCACTGACCGTGAAGGTGACCTCTGAAGGTGCTTCCACAGTCTCAGTCTCAGGACACGCGGCAAACTCACAGCTTGGTCCTTGGCGAGAGACAAAACTGCCATCAGCACACTGCTTGGCGTCTTGGGTACAAAAGACAACATCTTCTTCGGGTGGCACAGGTGTCGGGGCAACGTCTGTGAGAGGAGCGTCTTCAATAGGGTCAGCGGCTGGTTCTTCTTGTGGCTGCTCTTCAAGCACAGCTTCTACTGCTGGCGCTGGCTCAGGTGGCAATGCAGCCACCGCGGCCATCACTCCCTCGACGATGTGGATAGCTGGAGCAGGATCACCATCATTTGGCTCTAGTGTCACGATATACTTTGTATAGGCACTCAGATCTGTCTTTGAGCTATAGCCATTGATAAACTGGTCACCACGTTTGACGAGGGCTCCAGTACTGACAAACGCAAAGGGATCAGGTCTCACGACCCAGCCTTCATAAAAATCATCACCTTGAGGCGTAGGCAGATCATCTGCGTGTGCATAGAGAACATATTCACTCCCATCAAACGCGCTGCCAACGTCACCGCTCGCATCAGCTGGGATAGTGATTCCACGGACACTGTTGCCTTCAGTTACATCAGTGAGTGTGCCCAACTGATCAAACGTCACACCGGCCATACGAGCCAATCCAGCCGCAGTGACATTTTGTTTGCCACTGTCAAAAGTAGGCAGACCCGACCGCATCGCTGATTCGAGCTGCGTCGCAGGAGGAGGAATCGTAGACGTAGGGATCGGTGTGGGAATAGTAGGGCTCGCTACGACATCGGTAGGGGTGTCGGCTGGCGCTACCTCAGGCTTGTCGCAGCCCGCTCCCAAGAGCACCACAGCCAAGAGTAAGACAAGAAAAGAATACTTTTTCATAACAAACAAAATCAGGGTGTATTAACCGACGTATTGTATCAAATCTTAGCGTTCTACCAAAGAATCAGTGTGTACAACCTCATCGAAGTGCCAATAAGCCAGTAGACTGAAAATGAGGTCTTGCCCCTGGTGAGACCAGATCATACATCCATACTGGGATGCCGAGGTCAGCAAGATAGACATCCCCAAGATGCGTATTGTCCTGTCTTGTCTGACAACAGGTCTTGGGCAGGGCCAGCATGAGGGTCGCATCAGCGATGATACTAGGGTCAGCGCAGCCACCAGTATTGGCATTCATCCCACTCGGAAGATCATATGAGATGACCTCAGCATGAGAATGGTTGGCGTGAGAGATAAGTGTGGCGTACGTCCCTCTCGGATTGCCCTCCAGACGATAACCAAGAAGCGCATCGATGATCACATCCGCATCAGTGATGTCACTAGCGATGTCTTCTTCATGCACGTCGGCATGCAATATTGGGAGACGCATTTTTTTTGCGAGTGCGAGGTGATGCGCTGCGTCAGGTGTAAGCTGTTGTTCTGACTCGGCAAGTACGATGCGGACGCGCTTCCAACCATAGTTGACGAGATGCCGCGCAGCGGCGATGCCGTCACCGCCGTTGTTGCCTTTGCCGGCGAGGATGACAACTTTGCTATCTTTGGCGATGTGAAGAATATCAAACAGCGCTACCATGTGAAACGCTGCGAGCTCCATCATCTGACGGATCTGAAGACCATGACGAACCGCAAGGTCGTCGAGGAGAGCCATGTCTTGTGAAGAGGCGTAGTGCATAGTGTGAGTAGTATAGCAGACTTACGGCAAAAGTCGGTACAACAATTGAAAAATTCTTTGCTGAAACATTGCAATCATTGCATTGTCGATACGCACAGCAGACAGTGTGTTGTAGTCAATAAACACAACTTTTGATCCGTAGATGATTTGTGTTACGTCATAGTCAAATAAATCAAACTCCTTGGGAACTATTTTGAGTGACCGCTCGAGACGTGGTTTTTTGCTTGCTTTCACTTTTTCATTCGAGATGACAAACCGTTCCAACTGTTTTTCATCTCGAAGTTTGCGGTAGGTTGATGAATGAAACGTCTTGCTCATATGCATAGTCACCCGAGAACTGTAACGATAAAACGTATCATGTGGCTTGAGACTCATGACGATATCATCAAAGATGGCACGAATGCCACGAATCCCCTCTATATATGTTACTTCCGGTTTTGTAAGCCTTGATCCAGCCGACATGTTGAGTTCATCAACCAACCGGTCGAGTTGACTACCAACATCTTGCCACAGTGTATGAAGTTGTTCTGGTTTGGCAGGTAGATATATGGTTCGTTTGCCATGCACTTGTTGGTGGACAAGCCCCCTGTCTGCTAGCCGATCGAGGGCACGGTACACTGCGGGCCTATGGAGTGTTGATTGCCTCGCGACAGCGGCTACATTGCCACCACCCATTCGCACGAGTGTTTTGTAGACGTTGGCGTCATCACTACCAAGTCCAATTTGTGTGAGAATGTTATTCATATGTACAGATATTGTACACTTTTATATACTTTTTTCAACTTATTTTAGCCCAAGATGAGTATATGTGAATAACTATAGTACACTTGCAAGTATATATCACCTCACCACCAACAACATGACGTATATTGCAGACAAGGAGACAGACTATGATAAACGTGCAACTTCCGATCGATCTTTACCTCGTCCGCCATGGCGAAAGTGAGGGCAATGTCGCAGCAGGCCGCTCCAAGGCCGGCGACGACTCACATTTCACCCCTGCATACCGTGAGACGCACAGCTCCCGCTGGCGCATCACCCCCCGCGGCATCGAGCAAGCGACGCTGACGGGGCAATGGCTCCGCCAACACGCCCCGGCCTTTGCTGCTGGAGTGACCTCCCCATACGTGCGCTGCCGTGAGACGGCTGGCCACCTCGGACTACCGACCAACTGGCACATGGACGTCAATGTTCGTGAGCGCTGGTGGGGCGCGTTTGATGTCATGCCAGTCAGCGAACGCAATGCCAAGTACGCTGCCGAGTTCCGCCACAAGCGGAGTGACGCGCTCTACTGGACGCCGCTGAACGGTGAGTCCATCGCCGATGTGTACATCCGAGCAGAGCGAGCTCTCGCACGCACCGCTCGACTCGCTGACGGTGGTAGCGCGATCATCGTGACGCACGGCGACACGATGGCAGCATACCGCTACCTCATCGAGCAGATGTCTGTCGAGGAGTGGACCACGTGGCGTACGGGCAAGACGTCTGACGGCAAGCTGCAGAACTGTCATGTCCTGCACTACACCCGTCGGCATCCCGAGAACAGTGTCGTGACTGATGACTACTCACACATGCGGATCTTCTGCCCGAGCAGTGGAGACGCCTCGCCTGAGTATCGTCCGATCCGTGTCGAGACGTTCAGTAACGCTGATCTTCTCGACGGTGTCGAGCGCTACCCGCACCTTCTCACCTCCTGAACCGGGCCCTGCACTGCAGGGCCTCCTTTTATGTTAGCGAGAACAAAAAAATGCTATACTACTATCACTATGAACATCCTCGTCACCTACATGACCAACGCCGGCGGCACGTACCTCATGGCCCGCACTATTCGTGACGTGCTCAGCAAGTCGCACACGGTCACCCTCAAAAAAGCCACGGAGATCGAGGCGCATGATGTCCCTCTCTATGATGCGCTGGTGATCGGCTCACCAAGCTGGATGGTCCACCACAAAGAAGGCCAACCGCATGAAGCGATTCTCGAACTGCTTGAAGACTTGCGTCATGAGTCTGGTGTCAAAAAAATGAGCACGGCAGTGTTTGGTTCTGGAGACGCTGCGTATACATACTTCTGTGGGGCTGTAGACATCATGGCAGACACACTCAAGAACATAGGTACGACCAATGTCATGCCACCACTCAAAGTAGATGAACTCTACTTTCACCTCGACAAGAACCTCGCCAATGTGGCTGCCTGGGCTACGTCACTTTCAAAACAATTGAAAACATAAAGAGCGCTTATGCGCTCTTTTTTGTTGCTATGGCAGCGAGCGGGATACACAGCAAGAGTAACACGAGCACAGTTATGAATGGCCAGAAGATACTTTGTTCAAACGCGTGAATGATTTCTTTTGAAAATATGGCCGGGTCCACCATCGTTGGCTCGATTGTTCTGGCGCCATTACTCAGCTGTCCCATCGCTTCCTTGGCAGGGATCGTGTCAGCTACCCCAGCTCGCACAAATATCTCACGTAGCTTGCCGCCGTACAACCACTGCGCCACACCACCTGCGATGACAACGGCAAAGACATACACCCCACGAGCAACGGCATTGTTGATGCCACTCGCGACGCCTTGGATAGCTCCCTTGGAAGGAATTGCGAGACGAGTAATTGGTGGGATGATCATAGCCATCCCTAGTCCTAGGATGAGCTGCGCAATGATGATCACAGCAAGCGGCATCTGTACTGCGCCAAAAAGTAGTACAAGTGGTACGATGGCCAGCACACCAAGCCCGCACTGAAGTGGCTTGCGGAGGCCGACCTTGTCGGTCCACATGCCCATGCGACCAGAGAGAAATGCGATAAAGAGCACCGACGGCACGAGGGCAAAGCCGGTATAGGTGGAATTGGTAAAACGAAATTCATCGTAGACAATGATGAGGAAAAACATAATCACTTGTAGCGATCCGTAGATCGCAGCAGTGATGATATTGGCGAGGACAAGGTCGCGTCTCGCAAAAAATGCATGCGGCAACACCCCGTCAGAATGTTGCGCTACATGAATCGCAAGCATAAGAAAGGAGAGGAGAAACCCGAGCCCACTCAGCTTGGCAACATCTCGGACAGCATTGTACGTTTGAATGTCTGTCAGTGACACAACAAACAGTATCAGCACAGCAGCAACGAGAAGACTTCCCCAAACATCTATCCGCACATCCTTTTTTGTTGGGCCGTCATGCGGTAACGCCCGCAATAAGAACAGGGTAGAGAGGGAAAGTGGCAAAAGCGCCACAAAGAGTGACTGCCATCCAAACTGATTTAACAAAAACCCTCCGAGTACAGGTCCAGCAATCGCAATCCCCGCCGAGTACCCGGACCAAAGCCCCACCGCGCGACCTTGGTTTTTGCCGGAGATGTTTTTCATAAGTAGGACCAAGCTGCCTGGTGTGAGGAGTCCGCCACCCACTCCGGCGAGAAATTGGACCATGATAAGTCCTCGTAAACTATTCATAAATGGCCCGATGGCCATCGCGATGAGAAACACCCACACGCCCCATACCGTCACACGCTTGGGACCAAACTTGTCCGAGAGTCTCCCCGCAATAATAAGGAGGGCAACGAGTGGCACTGTAAACGCAGAAAGCACCCACTGCACCTGGCCAAATGGTGCGTCGAAGATACGTTGGAGTGATGGGAAGGCAATACTGATCATCGTAGACTCAAAAAACACCAACGCGCTAAGCACAATGGTGGTAATGAGGACGCGTCGCTGGAGTGAGGTAAATGATGGCATATATAATATTATGTCATACTGAGCGAAACCCCGACGTAGTACGGGGTGCAGTCGAATGCCTGCCTGCCGGCAGGCAGGTATCTCAACGGTTTAGCACAATGTTTCTTGTATGTTGAGACCCATTCGACTCCCTAGCGGTCGCTCAGGGTGACAAAAATTTATGAAAAAATTACGTATACTGTTTCAAAAGCGGCTTCACATTGCGTTTGCGAAGGGGGAGTTTGACGAGCGGTCGACCGGCGAGCTGTGGCACGAGTTCTTCATAACTTGGTTCGTCAGATTGGTAGAGAATCCCCATCGGTATTTGGTTTTCACCCCACTCCATTGTTTTAGCAAGGGCTGCCACTTTGTCCGCAGGGTCGTAGTCTTTGCCCAGCCAGTAGGTGTTGTGTTGATAAAACTCATGCGTCGACACTTTGTTGAAGGTCACACAGGGCTGCAACATCTGCACCACGGAGAAGCCCTGGTGCGCGTTGGCTGCGATGATCATTTCTTTGGTCTTTTCGATGTCACCTACGTACACGCGTCCAGCAAAGGTGGCGCCGGCGGCGATCGCTAGGCGGAGTGGATGAATTGGTTCTTCTACCGAGCCAGCTGGTGTTGATTTGGTCTTTTGGCCTTTGTTGGTTCTTGGTGAGGTCTGGCCGGTAGTCAGGCCATAGATGGCATTGTCATGCAGAAGCACCGTGATATTGTGATTGCGTCTGGCGGCGTGCATAAAGTGATTACCACCTTCGGCAAGGCAGTCGCCGTCTCCGACAAACGCAAAGACATTGAGATCATGATTGGCGAGCTTGATTCCAGTTGCCACAGGCAATGCCCTACCATGCAGCCCTTCAAAGGCCACGATCTTGAGAAAGTTGACAATGTGTCCGTGACAGCCAATCCCGGCAGCAACGGCGGTGTTGCGGCTACTCCACCCAGCGTCAACCGCAGCTTCTTTGAAGGCTTGCCAGACAGCAAAGTCACCACAACCAGGACACCAGTTGGGAGTGACGGGAGACTCGAGTTTTTTTTCTGGTCTCATCATAGGGATACACGCTTACGATTTTTTGGCTGAACAAACTGCACGATCTCTTCACTATAAAATGGTCGTCCATCATACTTGAGAAAATTCTCTGTCACCGCAATGCCCGTTTGCTCACGCAAGTAGCCAGCAAACTGCGCCGAGTAGTTGCCCTCAATATTGATAATCCGTTCAGACTTCTCAAGAAGTTTCTTCACGTCATCTGCTGGAAATGGCGTCATCCAGGTGAAATGCAAGACATTTACATCACTCATCTCTTCAAGCGCCTCGAGCGCTGCACCCTTGGTAGAACCCCAACAGACAATCGTCGTCTTGGCATTTTTCGGACCATACAGATTTGGTCCCCACGCATCTTTTTTCAGCGCCACCTCTACCTTCTTCATGCGCTTGTGCATCTGCTCTAGGCGGTTCTCGCTGGATTCTTCGGAGTACCCTATGGTAGTGTGTTCGTCTGAGTTCGCGACGTAGTGATTGCCGCTGCCGGCGTAGCTCCGTGGTGAGATACCGTCCTTGGTTACTTTGTAGCGCTCGTACGAGTCGCTGACTTTTTTCTCTACACTCCCGCGGTCTACGACATAACTCCCATAATCAAGTCCATCGATGGCTTGGTGTGATTCGCAGAGGTGCTTGTCGATGAGAATGACGACTGGGAGCTGGTAGCGCTCGGCCAAGTTGAACGCCTGCATACTCATATGAAATACTTCTTCCATATCCCCTGGCGCTATCACAATACGTGGAAAATCTCCCTGATGTGCATGCAACACAAAGCGCAGGTCACCCTGCTCCGTCCAGGTTGGCAGTCCTGTGGCTGGAGAGCCGCGCATGCCTTCGAAGATGACGACGGGCGTCTCGGTGATACCAGCGAGGCCGAGCCCTTCACTCATAAGACAAAAGCCTCCCCCACTCGTGGCGGTCATCGCGCGCGCACCGGCGTGCGCTGCACCGATCGCCATATTGATGGCGGCGATCTCATCTTCTGGTTGTTTGTAGACGTAGTTGTGTTCTTCTTGGTGTTTGGCGAGCACGTGCATGATATTGCTCGTCGGGGTCATCGGGTAGATACTCGCAAACTGCATACCAGCAGCAATAGATGCCATAGCTGCAGCTTCATTGCCGTTGATGAGGAGCCTGTGTGATGTTTTATTGATTGGTTTGAGAACGTGGCAGGGCGCATCGGCATAGGTACGGTGCACATAGTCGTATGCTGCCTTGGCGACGTCATGATTTTTTTCTGCGATGATTGGTTTTTTGTGGGCAAACTCTTCGCTGATCAGCTCATAAAGCATCTTGAGGTCGGCGCCAAGCACGGCGATCATCGCCCCAAGCGCGGCCGTGTTGCGCATCACACTAGAGCCGCCATACTCTTTGGCGAGACGAAACATCGGAACATCTACGCCTACGGCACCACTCCCAAGCTTGTCGACACTCATGCCCTTGGCAGAGTCATAGAGGACGATCGCCCCAATAGCAAGTTCGTCAGCATGAAGATCAATGGTTTGTTGATTGAGGGCGAGGAGACAATTAATGTGGCGTTGTTGCGCGAGGACAGGTTTGTCATCGATAGTGATATACATGACATTGTGGCCACCACGCACGATCGACGGATACTCGGAGTAATCAAACGTATAGTGCCCACCACGCACCGCCAGTTTTGCAATTGTTTTGCCGGCGGACATGACGCCAAAGCCAGCTTCTCCACCTATGGTACAAGTAAACATACTACGTAAATATACATTTTCCGTCGACTGCCCAGGCGGCATCCTTGGTGACAATGACAGGATTTATTTCGATTTCTTTGATGTCTTCACTACTAGCGACTAGCTGATCGAGCTTGGCTATCAAGTCGATCAACGACGCAAACGCAAATGGTGACTCACCTCGGTATCCTTTGAGGAGTGTCGCTACTTTTGTTCGTTCGAGGACGGTACCGATACTTGTTTTGCCAAGCGGCATCACGGCCGTTGCCACATCATCATAGAGCTCAGCATTGACCCCACCACTCCCGACAATGAGAAGACGGCCAAAGTGTGGATCTCGTTTGATACCGATGATCAACTCTATCCCATCATTGATCTGCTGCTGGACTTCTATATGAGAAGACTGCTGGACAACTTTTGGGAGAGAGGTTCGCGCTTTGTCGAGTGCCATGTAGGCTTGGTCAAGATGTTCACGTTGTTCGAGGTGAGTCCACACACCACCTATGTCAGACTTGTGTAGGAGCGTCGGAGCAACGAGCTTCATGACGAGCGGATAGCCATTTGGGAGGGCAAAGGCTTCGGCTTCTTTGACCGACGCGATGCGGCCACTTTCTGGCACCCGCAACCCCACAGTTTTTAGTAGTTCACCACAATCATTGCCTGTGATGGAGGCACTGCGGCTTTTTGCTTCGGTGATTTGTTTCGTGACAGCTGCAGTGGTTTTTTTGTTGAGATGTTTTTCTTTTGGCTCTGCCTTGTGAGCGCGTCGCCAAGACTGCCACCACCACGCTTTGCCGAGCACACGTACGGCGCGTGCTGGAAAATGAAAAGATGGAATGTGATATTCGCTGAGAACAGCTTCACCCTCAGCCACTCTCGTCCCACCCATAAACGAACACACCACCGGCTTGCGATATTTGCGTGACAGGGTGCCGATATATTCGGCTGTTTGCTCGATCTCTGTCATCATTTGCGGGGTGAGTATCACGAGGAGCGCATCTACATTTCGCTTGGCCAACAAGAGCTTGGCGGCATTCATATATCGATCAGCCATCGCATCGCCGAGCAGGTCTACAGGGTTGTGGACCGCAGCGCTGCGTGGCAACAGTTTGGCCAGCTGCGCTTCGGTAGCCTTGTCGATCTTGGCTAGTTCGAGCCCTTCTCGTTCGATAGCGTCAGTTGCGAGGACACCTGGCCCACCAGCATTGGTGACGATAGCGACGCGTGGTCCCTTGGGAGCTTGCTCCCAACTAAAGTACCGAGAAAGATCAAACAGGTCTTGCGCATCATCACAACGGATCACGCCACTAGCAGCCAGAGCTGTCGAGATCGTTTTGTCGGCACCTGCGATCGCTCCGGTATGAGACTGCATTGCTGTTCTTGCGTTTTCGCTCACACCTGGATGCAAGACAAAGACTGGATCATGCTTGGTCATGCCAAGAGCTGTACGCATAAATGACTGGCCGTCCATGATAGATTCGAGGTACAGACCGACCGGTTGGTAGCCAGAAAATCCAGCAGAGATGAGTGCTGTGCGCTTTGATGCAGTGAGACGGTATGTTTTGGCGAGATAGTCGAGGACATCATGTTCGCCAATCACGGCTTTGTTGCCGAGCGTGATGACACTATCAAATCCGAGGTCTGCACTCCGTGCCCAGTCAAACATACTCGTTGCTATCGCACCTGACTGTGAGATAAGCTGCAGCGGACCGAGCGTTCGCGGGACGTCGCCAAAGGTGGCATTGAGGCCAGCACCTGCGGTGACAAAGCCAAGACAGTTGGGCCCGAGAATGTTGAGCTGGAACGTATCAGCCAATGATCTGAGCTGTGACTCGCGCTGCTTGCCTTCTTCTCCAGACTCTTTGAACCCAGCACTAAAAATCATGACATTGCGGATGCCTTTTTCTCCCGATTGGCGGACAGCATCAAGGACATGCTTGGCAGGGATCGCGATGATCGCAAGATCAGGTGCGCGAGGAAGGTCTTTGAGTGTCGGATACGCTCTGAGCGCACCAAAATAATCGAGCTTTGGATTGACCGGAAAGATGGTTCCCGTAAAGCCCGATTCGACAATGTTGTTGATGACAATATGACCGATCTTCTGCTCGCTTTGTGATGCACCGACGACGGCGATCGAACGCGGACGAAAGAGTCGATGAAGAGGATGTGTGACAGGCATATTCTTACTCACAGTATATCACAAAAACACTCTCTTGTCGGAGTGTCTTTCTTCGTATTTCAAAAAAATGTGCGTGGCGATCTGCCCCCTCTTGGGATCGCCACGATGCGCGTTCTTGCTGTCATCTGTCTGGCCACACAAAACATGCGAGACATCGAGGGGCATAGACGTAACTCCCGTCGTCAACCAACACCTGACTGAGTCCTGTAGTCACAGGCTGATCGCCCAGAAGCATCTGTGTATGTCCGGCGGTGAAATGCCGACACCTTGTACAGGCGGCTTTCTTGTACACGAGCTCTGTAGGGCTCAAGCGAAGAAGTTCACAGATCGATGGGAACATCTCTCCGCGATAGTCCAAGTCGAGTGCTGAAATGATGAACTTCACACCTCGCTTCATGAGCTCTCTAATCACATAGACGTCTCCAGGAGCGAACATGTGGAACTCATCAATGCCGATGATCTCAATGTCTTCTCCGAGATCTAGAAGTTCACGTAGTGATGTGATTTTCGTCGCCGAGGCACTGATACCCGTTCGGGACTCGATCTGTGCATCACGTGTATTCGTCGTCGGTTGAAAAAGTGCGAACGTGGTATCCGTATGCTCGAGTGGGGAGATACGACCAACAAGTTCAAAACTCTTGCCTCCCATCATGGGGCCGAGGATAACTGTCAACAATTGCTTGCCTCCTTTACTTCCCCATTATACGCAAATACAAACCCTTGCCTAGGGTTTGCTCAACATATATCAAAAATTAGGCTGCCACAAAGCAAGAACGGCAGACAGGCTCGTACGTATACGTCCCGTCATCGGGGATCACCGACGGCATACCACCCGTGATCGGCTCACCATCATTGTAGACCTGAGTATGTATCGCCGAAAAGTCTCGACACCGCGCGCAGACTGCCCGCTTGTAGGTGACCGTCGTCGGGCCTAGCTCAAAGAGAGCCTTGATCGTATCAAACATCGCCCCCTTATAATCCGTATCAAGGCCAGACACGACGACATGTGTGCCACGAACGAGAAGATCCCTGATGTGACGAACATCTTCCTTGGCAAACATATGCATCTCATCAATCCCGACAACATCATGAGTATCATCAACCAGCGACGCAAGAGTTGATACTTTTTTTGCCTCGAGTGAGAGCCCGCTTCGTGATTCGATCTTGGCATCACGGACGTTGCGGACCGGCTGATAGAGTGCAAATTTGGTGTCGGTGTAGGGAAGCGGGGAAAAATGGCTGATGAGATCAAAACTTTTGCCACTCTTCATCGGACCAAGGATAAGGGTGAGATTCATACATTCTGAAAAAATTGCTCCTTTGATACCGACAGTATACCATTTGACGGATCGAGGTCTACGGAGCAGACTAGGGGTGGAGGTTACACACATGAAAACACCCGAGATCCCAGCTATTTCTTTGGCCGGGTACGATGATCCGCAGCACCCCCCGCAACATGTCGTCGACGCTATCGGTGACGCACTCTCGACCGTAGGTTTCATGACCGTGGTCAACCATGACGTCCCGGACGCGCTGATCGATGCTGCTTACGCAGCAAGCCGCAGCGTGTTTGCGCACGATGATGCTGCCCTTGCGCAATATGCCCGTCCCGACCTCGGTGGGCAGGTGGGGTTCATCACCACCGGAGCCGAGAACTCCAAGGGTGCAGACATTCCGAACCTCATGCGTTTCTGGCATATCCAGCACCGGCTGAACCCAGACTGGACCAACGTTTGGCCAGAGGAAACCCCTGCGTTCAAACAAGCAATGCTGGCTCTCATGGATGCGTTTGATGAGATCGCCCAAAAGATCCTCGCCGCCATCGATGTCTACCTCGATCAAAAAGTAGGTACCCTCTGGCAGCTCATCCGTGGTGGTCCCTCGCTCTTGCGACCGATCCACAACCCTGCACCGTTGCCTGGGTATGACTCGATAGGGACGTCAGCACATACCGACATCAACGTCATCACGATCTTGCCAGCAGCGACGGCAAAGGGCCTCATGGTCCAAACCAAGAGCGGTGTCTGGGTGCCCATCCCTGTCGTTCCTGGAAGTCTCGTCGTCAACACGGCGGACATGCTCGAGATGATCACAGGCAAAAGAATCACCTCTCGTCCGCACCAGGTCATCCTACCAGAAGGTAGCGGCGAGCGATTCTCGATTCCCTACTTCGTCCACTTCATCAAGGAGACTGTCCTCTACACGTATCCGGATGGAACGAAGTTCACGGCTTGGCATTATCTGGTCAGGCGACTGACCGAGATTGGCCTCTGGGACTATGACCTTTCTGAGGTTCCACCCGAGCCGACCTTCTAACCGCGTCACACACTGCCCCGTGCTGGCGCTCTTTTTTTATAGTGAAGTCACCGTTGTCCGACAAAGGACCGTATTATCTGTTTCAAGGTCAGCTCCCCAGATAAACTGCGCTTGCGCACTCCAAGAGATCGTATTGTATCCATCCTTTGGCCTGACGGTAGCAGACGAATAGACACTCGCCTGACTCCAAGCACTGTCATCAAAACTTCCGAGCTTCCACCCACTCGGCTCTGCACGTGAGGTAAAGCCACAGTTGCCGACACCAGCGACAGGATTAGCATCATTGGCACAGGCTTTGTCACTCGGTGCCTGATGGATCGGATAACAGCGAAAACTGCTATCGGTCACAGCGATGACATCACCAGACGCCGTATCGGTAAACTGTGCAATCAATCCGCCGTCTCCCATCTGCTGACGATTGGTGCCAATGTATTCGAGCCCCGTATCATTTTCTTTGAAATCTTTGGCGACAAATGCCAACGTCACAGGAAGCTCGGCACTAAAGGTAAATGTTTCAGCGTTGAACGAACGCTCGGTGTTGATCGAGACTGAGTCTTCTTTGACGAGCTGTCCATTGGCGTAGAGAGCAAACCAGTTGTCGGCCCACACCTCACCACGGAGTTGGAGTACGGTAAGTGGCTGCAGCGTGTCAGCAGCCCCCTCTTCCGGAATGACAACATCCGGACTGTCTGGCAGTGTCAGTGTCGCGTCTAGTGGGTCTTCGGTTTCTGGTAGTGATGGCACTGGCTCACGTGTAGGGATCTGCGGTGATGTTGGGAGCGACGGGTCTAGATCTGGTAGTACAGCTGGGGGTGGGACGTCATCGACAGGGACAGGGGTGATCGGTGGTGTAGCGGTTGGTTCACTTGGTGGCGGCTCTGGCAGCGCAGGATCAGCCACAGGCAAGAGACCTATCTCTGCCGGAGGGGCAGTGTCTTGTGCCAATAGACTGGCGATCCACAGACCGATACCAATCGATACAACAATAATGACGAGAGTGGTGATGAGACGTTTCATATTTTATGATGATTACTGAATAGTAAAGTTGTTCAATTGTAGTTTATTGTGCTAAGGTAAGCATACTAACTCCTATATATCACGTATGCACATACGCAACTTATCACTCGCGTTACTTGCGTTTGTCATCCTCACCGGCGAAGGCTGTCTGGGCGGAAGAGTCGCTCCAGAGCCAACGACCAAGCATGGTGAACCACTCGACGGCAGCGGCCTCAACTGTCGCAATATCGACCTTGCGGGTGACGGCGCACCGGTTCATGTCTTCAAGCTCGATGATGGCCGATGTTATCCATCTGGCATTTTCACCAAGCCGACAGCGCCAGACAAGTGTCGTCATACACACTATCATTATACGCTGCTTTCGCTCGATGGCGAAACGTCACGGCACGATGAAGGAAAAGACTGTGGCGCTGCGACCAATGATGATGTAGAAAACAAAGGGACAGTCTATGTCAGCAATGACGTGATCAACGCCTGGAACGAAAAATGGAAAACGCTCTCCGCACCGGGGACAGATGTGGGAGACTTCAGTATTGAATAATGTATCCAAAAAACATCTCCAATCATGGAGATGTTTTTTATCTATGTGGACAGCCAGGCCAGCAGCATGGCCGACGCTTGCCCTTCTTCAACATATCGTTTGCCGTTGCAATCCGTTTGACCCGTGTCTCTGGTTTCTTGGGTGAGGTGACCCAACAGATCCACTCATTTCCCGCGAGCGGGGTGATGTCTTGCCAGGCTTCCGTGACAACATCACTAGCAATGATCATCTTGCGAAGATCAGCCGGGAGCTTGTGTACCGTGCCAGAGGATAGTCGTGTACTCATAAGACATTACTTCGTCCGCAAGATACTCTCCATCTCTTTGCCTCTCGCCAGCTCATCGATGAGCTTGTCGAGATAGCGGATCTCACGCATGGTCTTTTCTTTGATCTCTTCGACGCGGATACCACATACAACGCCTTTGATCAGCTTTCGGTTTGGATTGGGCTTTGGTGCCTTGGCAAAAAACGTCTCAAAATCGATCTCCTTCTTGAGCGCTGTCTCTAGTTTTTTCTCGGTATAGCCAGTGAGCCAATGGATAATCTTGTCGACGTCGCTTTTGGTCTTGCCCTTCTTCTTTGCCTTGTCGACATAGAGTGGATAAACACTCGCAAAGCTCATCGTGTAGATTCGAGGTTTTTTCATATGACCATGTATAGTGTATGACTACCGAGAAGCTCGTAGCCGTCCCCCAAGCCACCCCATAGGAATATACGCAACTATGAGATCAAGTGTGATAAACCAGACGGGTGCGGGAATCATAAACGTATTGGCAATGCCGCCGAGCAAGAAGAAAATTCCGACGATCATCGCCATCGTAGACCTCTTTGTCGCGGCAAGCTTGGCTGCCAGTACTGCCCCAGCAAGTGTACCAAGAGCGTGAGCCAGAAATGGAAAAATAAAGTGCTGCAGCTCAAAGAGATGAATAGAAGCAGCGATACTTTCGGCACTGGAGACGTCAACACCAGCCGGTGGCGGGACGATGCCACTCCCCAGAATGATCAATCCCATGTTGACGATCATACCCACGATGATACCGGCGATTACTGCGAGAATATTTTTGTGTACTGATTTCATATATTGAATAATAATATTGCTAGAATTAGCTATGTACACATATATAGTAGCACTCATCCTGCTCTGTACGCAAAACACACCTATCGGTGTGTTTTTTGCTCCTCCGGTTGGACTCGAACCAACAACCCCCTGGTTAACAGCCAGGTGTTCTACCATTGAACTACAGAGGAATAACACACCCCGCGATTGCTCGCGGGGTGTTGATATTTTCTATATGACAACCTACCCGCGTATTAGCTCGGATTATTCCAATTATTGGTATTGTTGGCCAGTTGGTAGGTCATAGTAGATTTACTCTAGCACCTCCCAAAAAATTGTGCAAGAAAAAAGCCCGCCCGAGGGCGAGCGGCATGAGTTGTCATGCCAGGGGAGATGCTTCGTCTTGCGCTCGAAGCGGGAAAAAGATCACCGCACAGGCGCAGCAGAAAACAACAATTAGAAGTATCCACTCGAAGTGCGCAGCCGCGAGGAAACTCATACCGACGAGAAATCCGACTCGAGCGAAGTTTGACACCAGGCTCGCAAACGAATTGCACGTCGCACGGTTGTACCCGTTGAAGTGTCGGTTGTTGAGCGCCGTCACGTACGGGAATCGGCAAATCACTGAGATGCACGCCACAATGAAGCAGACGTACTGTCCCATCGGGGAAGTGTGATTCCACGCAAGGCAGGTCCAGACGGTGAGACTGAGCAGGCTTATCTTATTGAGAACGTTCACGATGTTGCGCACCGCCATCAGCGTCATGAGACGCTTGGTGTTCTTCTGCGTCACGGCCACTACTGTGCCATACAGCGCACCACCCACTCCGAGGCTGACCTTGGTAAATCCGAGATCCTCGAAGTACTGATGGTTGGTCAACATCACCACTAGGAGCGGCGTGAAGATCAGTTGTGTGTTGATCATGATCCGCAGCAATACAGGGTTTGATCGATAGGTATGCACGGCACCACCAATGATCACCCGCATCGCAGGGATGGGACTCAAAGGGATATCGCCCTCAAGGTCTCGCTGGTAGTCAGGCTCGATCAGCTTTGAAGCCAACCACCAGGCCGTGAGTGCACCAGCAGCATCAAAGAGCGCAAACGTGTAAAATACGTGGTCTTCGACGAAGTAGGTCGCAAAGACCCAGGCTCCAAGAACGACAACTGGGTAGCTGATCGCCTTGGGCCAGTGAAAGGCTGAGCTGAGCTGCGCGAGCTCGTCTGCGACCCTATCATCATTGGCACCCATCTCATGGAGTGAATCGACGGACATCGCCTCAAACGTCCCTGACATGATCGCCACAGCAAGGCCGTTGCAGACCACGCCAACCACAATCGGCCAGAACCCATGGGCGACGCTGTAAACCAAACTCTGTACGCTCAGGAGAATCGTCGCCAAGAGTATCGTTTTCTTGCGCCCCCAATGGTCGGCGGCGTAGCTCGAGGGTACCTCCATGAGGAACACGGTGAGGGTACCCACCGCAAAAGCCAGGAAGATCTCCTGCTTGGTCAGCCCGCGGGCCTCGAAAAAGAGGGAGATCAAGGCATACACGAGTTTTGTGTTTACCAGAAAGCGGACCCAGAAGAGCCGCTTAACATTCTTATTGAGCTCTTCTGCTCGTTTCTTTGTTGCCACTGCAGCCTACGCTAGCAGAAAGTGCAAATAAAATCAACCCTCTTGGTATGGGTTGATCTACAATGGAGAAATGCTGATTGTCATCTTGTCTCCATCTTCTATCCCTTCATTCTTGCGTACAGCAGCCTTGATAGGGAGACAATACCCCAACTCTTTAGAAGGAAACAACGAGGTCTGCCACTTACTCTCCCCTATCTTTACCTGTACACGTATCTGCCCCCAACCTGTTCGTTTGGGTTCGTGGCCAAGAAGCTTCTTGATCTCACGAACACTAAAAATTGCAAAGTACCATGCACCCTCTTCAGCACTATATTTTGAAACTACTTTTGTGGCTGTTATGTTCATCTGTTAGAAAAAGATGTAGGAATTTCCAAAATTGTAGATACTTTTTGCGCACAATTATGGATTGCTTTACGCATCTCATTTTGAATATTTGTATTCTTCATGCTTCCTATAACGTTCCAAACATCTTCTGACCTGCCATCAATATCACGTAATTGTATATCTGCTTCATGCAAATGTTGTTTAATAGTAGACTCACACTCTTTCCATGCCAGAGCCATTTGTTCAGTTTCATTATATACGTACTTGATATGCTCAACTTCAAAACTTGCAAACATTGCAGCGGCAACAAGTTGTCCTTCTGCGAGTAATCGATAGGTTGGAAAATCTCGAAACTCTGTTGCCCGAACTTCAAAACGCATCGCAGATGAAGCAAACTCTTCATCTTCATTGTATACACGATTCTTACTACTTTCCTTTGCGTCATTTTTATAATGAAGCATATGGATTGTTTTTCGTTCTGCCAACCTTCTCGTTGGACCAAAACCAATTGCCATAGCATTGGCGAGAAGGTAACTCTCCGGCAATTTTGACATATCAAAACCCAGATCATCATGTTCTGACAATTCTTTTGGCACGCCAAAATTTATATGTAATGAAAGTGTCTTATCTTCTCGAATCTTTCCATCCCTAGCAATAGGTAACATATTCAACTCAGCGAGTGACTGTACTATACGTGCCTGAGGCCAAGGACTATATGTGTAGACAGGGTTCACTTCATAGAGATCACTCGGGTCTTCATACTCACCGGGAATTTCCAATTGCTCAAGCAATGCAACATCTGATGTATCAAGAAACTCAACCGGTACTTCAATCTCTATCCCAACTGTCGGCATTTGACGACACCGCCTATACCATTGCTCTTGTGCATTCATGCGCTCAATTTTTTTTGCGAGTTGCAATGTGTCTACCGCACCTCTACCTTCTTCCACTTCTGCCATGGTTGATTTCGCATAATAAAACATCCGCGCTGCTGGCGTTATCGTTTCTTCTAGCTGCGGCGTTTTCTCAATCAGCTCATTGGCATCATCAATCCGTGCCTGCACTCTCTTTGGACTATCAGCGATACTGTCGACAAAGGCAAAATCATGTTGTGCTCCCTCCCTATATCCTCTTGGCATTGCCATATATAGTATGTTGTTATGCTAACCAATTTCCTTCCATCGTTATCTCACCAATTGATTTGCGACTGCTCGGAGATTCTTGCTCCTGCATCTCGGCCGGAAGCGTATCCTTTGGCGCCAGCTTGCCGACAGCGCACATGGCCTCTACAGCATATCCCTCAGGGATGCCGAGTGACTCGCGAGCCAGGTCATAGTCAAACCCACTCATCCCATGCGCGACAAGTCCCATACTACTCGCTTGAAGGGCGAGACTCATCCACGCACTACCAGTGTCAAAGCTATGCGTGCCATTTGGTTTGTCATTGCGAGAAAATTTTTCGCTACTGACAAACACTATGATCAAACCAGCATCTTTGGTCCAGTTTTGGTTGAATTCCACCATGAGTGAAAACAGCTTGTCCCAGGCTGGCGTATCTCGTTTGGCATAGATCATGCGCCACGGCTGTTCGTTGAACGCACTTGGCGCCCAACGGGCGGCTTCAAAGAGGCTGAGTACTTCTTCGTCTGTGAGGGCTTCCCCGGTCATTGCTCGTGGTGACCATCGACCTCTCAGAAAGTCGGCAACTGGTGCTTCTGCTGTGCGGGCTTCAAGGGCTGCCTGGTAGATATCATTACTCATATATATTTGATTATGATTTTTTTCGTTTCTTTCGTGGCTTTTGGTCTCGCTCTATCTGGCCACTCTCCAAGTGTACTATACGTTCAGCGAGCTGCCCATACTCGAGCTCATGTGTGACCATGACGATGGTCTGCCCACCCTTGTGTAGGTCTTGAAACACCTTCATCACCCCTTCTGATGTGTCAGTGTCAAGATTGGCAGTAGGCTCGTCAGCAAAGAGGATCTTGGGGGTGTTGACGATAGCCCGGGCGATCGAGACGCGCTGCTGCTCACCACCAGACAGCTGGCTCGGAAGATTTTGCTCACGTTCGCCAAGGCCCACCTGCTCGAGCATCTTGTCGGCTTGAAACTGGGCATTGGTCTTGGTCCAACCCAACATAAGGAGCGGGAGCATGACATTTTCTCGAGCTGAGAGCTCTGGCAAGAGGGAGTAGTTTTGGAATACATAGCCAAGCTTCTCTAGCCGAAGCGCCGTGCGTTTGCGGGACGAAAGTGAAAATACATCTTCCCCATCGAGCATCAGTGAGCCTTCGGTTGGTCGGTCCAACAGGCCGAGCTGATACATCAGCGTGCTCTTACCGGCACCACTTTTCCCCATGATCGAGATGAACTCGCCTTTTTTGACGGTGATATCCACGCCTTTGAGGACCGTGTTGGTGATCTCTCCCAGCGTGTACGCCTTTACAATATTTTTTGCTTCGATGATGTTCATACTATTCTCTCCCCAAGATACTGTCCAAAGTGTTCTTCTGTACGATGATGCGTGCTGGTACGTAGCCGGCGATGATCGTGATGACTAACGTCACGATGATACGCAGAGCCACCGACTCCGGCTCGGCGACCAGGATGCCATCACTAAATGGAAAGTTGATCGGGTTTTCAGCGATGTACGGCTTGAGCAACCCGAAAAGAATAGCCACACCAATCGCGCTCCCAATAACGGTATAAAAAAGTGACTGCATCACGTATGAGAAAAGGATCACCCGTCGATCAATCCCAATCCCCTTCATAATACCGATATACCGTCGACGAGTCACGGCGTTGATAAAGATGACAATAAAGATCGTGATCGATGCGACAGCGAGGCCAATACTGCCAATCACATTGCCAAGCACCCCAAACGTCACACTAATATCATCAAAAAATTTGCCTTGGGATTCTTCGTAGGTTTGTACCAACGCATCCCGATCATAGCCAGCACTCTTGAGTGCCTCGACAACAGCGACATTGCTCGCACCAGGCTCTAGCGCCGCAGCGATCTCAAAAAGGTTGCCATCAGTCCGATTGATCAATGGCCGAAGCTCTCGGTCAACAAAGTAAATACGCTGCCCTACGGCTCCAACTTTGCTCTTCAAGATACCTTTGACCGTTGGCTCGATGATGGTATCCCCAACCTCTACACGAACCTTGTCTCCAACCCCCACTCCACTAATAGTACCTTCACCAGGGGCTGTAGTTCCCGCGTATTCTTCGAGGAGCTGGCTGCCCACCAAGATGACGTTGTTGTCACTTGGGGTGAGATACTCCCCTGCGATGAGGAGTGATTCGAGATTGGTGACAGACTGCTCACGGACCGGATCGATCCCGATGACAAGTGTCCCGACTTCGTCCGGCTTGTCGCCACCCTTGGTCTTCTTTTGGAAATCAGCGATCAGTCGCCCAGATCGTCCATACCGCGGTGAGATAGCGGCGACGTCATCATACTGCTCGAGTGTGCGGACGATGCGCTGCGAATTTTCTATATAGTTCTTGGTCGGCAGTTCAGAGATGAGGACGTCACCTGAGTATTGATCCTTGTACGCGCTTCTGGCTCCTTCTACGAGCCCAAGCAAAACACCGCTCACGAACACCAAGTTCAAGAACGTCAACGTCATAATAAAGATAATCAAAAGCGTCGTCCCCTTGCCGGAGCGACGCAATTGGCGCGATGCCAAGAAAAACGCGACGCGAAGTGATTGCAACATATACTTGCAGTATATCACTTGCTGACGTAATCCTAAACGTTACGCAGATGTGGATTGTTGACAGTACTCGCCATAGCCACCTTCAAGGTTTGAGACGTCTGAGTAACCAAGGCCCTCGAGAATATCACACGCAGCAGCTGACCGCCCACCAGACTGACAACTCACAATGATCTTGGTGGACTTGTCCGTCAGTCGTTCTTCGGCGAGGACAGGGAGAAGACTCAGCGGAATATGCATAGCTCCAGGGATGCTACCATCCTCAAATTCTAATGCTGTACGAACATCCAAAAGAATATACGGAGATGACAATGCTTGAAACTCCTGACACGTGATCCGCTGCATACGTTTACCGTAGTCCAATAAGCTCACGAACTTTGATCATGGTTTCTTCAGCGGCTGCTTGCGCTTTTCTCGCACCGACAAATAGTTTCTCTGCGATCGCATCATGATCGGCTTCGAGTGCTTTGCGGCGCGCACGAAAGTCAGCAAAGTGATCGCTGATCACCTGGGCAAGATCACTCTTGAGATCGCCATAGCGAATAGTGCCGTCTTTCTCAGCTGCGGCATACTGATCGTGCAGGTCGGTCGCCCCAAATTCGTTGAGGAGCATAAGGAGGTTCTTCACACCTGGAGAACCGCTGCCGCCTTCGCTCGCGGTGACGGCTTTCTTGAGCTTCTTGGCGATGACCTCTGGCTCATCAGCAATTGCGATGTAGCTCGCTTCTCCATGACTCTTGCTCATCTTGGCCGTTGGCTCAAGGAGGCTTTTGACACGAGGTATATTGGTCAGGAGAGGCTTGGCTTCGGGAAAGTAGTCACCGTAGCGATTGTTGAACCAACGAGCAGTGTCGCGAGTAAGTTCGACGTGTTGGACTTGGTCTTCGCCTACGGGGACAAGATCAGCATGATAGAGGAGGATGTCGGCTGCCTGAAGGGCCGGGTAGGCAAAGAGGCCGGCATTGATATTTTTGGCCTGGCGGGTAGATTTGTCTTTGTACTGGGTCATGCGTTCGAGCTCGGCCATAGGGGTGAGGGTCTGGAAGATCCACCCAAGCTCCGTGTGTGCTGGCACTTCGGACTGGATAAAAAATGTACACTTGTCCGGGTCGATTCCAGCTGCGAGGAGCTCCATCGCCAGCTTGACCGTACGGTCCTTGCGCTCCGCTGCTGGCATATTGCCCGTGAGAGAGTGATAGTCGACGATACAGAAGTAGCAGTCATATTCGCCAGAGTTTTGGAGATTGACCCAGTTGCGGACCGCGCCGAGATAGTTGCCGATGTGCATGTCGCCAGTTGGCTGAATGCCAGAAAATACAATAGGTTTAGCCATATATGTTCAGTTATATGCCTGTAGCGTACGGGAATTATGAGGAAAGTTCAAGCGGCTCGACCTTGCTGGCTTTGAGACATTGGTAGGCTGCGGCTTCGTAAGCTTTCTCCTTGAGAAGGCAGGGGTAGCCATCGATGTTTCTGTCATATACAAAATTCTGCGCGCCTTCCTCGAGGTCAACATCCATGCTGATCACACTATCAACGTAAAACATGTTTTCAATTTTTTCTTGTACGACGTTGCCGGCAATAATATTTGTAATCGTTTCGAGCACTTCTTTGACCGCTTGTGGTGTGTTGGCATATTTGCGCCCATACTCTGGTGAGATGCCACCTCTCACGTGTGATACCAGCGCACCAGTCCCATACGGCTTTTGGACATACATGAGATTGTCTGAGGTCATACTTCGTAGTACTGCTTGGACATCTGGTGTGATCGACGTCACAATCGGGATAAAAGTAAGATCAGCAAATGTCGTGTGAATATCAAGCACGACGTCACAGCCCTTTACCGCTTGTAGTACCTCTTTGGCGAGTCGCCCTTCGTGTGTATCATCATTGCCGGGAAAGGCACGGTTGAGATCTTCATCGACAAAGCGAACACCTCTCTCTATCGCCAGTTCGTTGGCGATGACAGTGCGTACACCTGGAAATTGTTCTGGCGTTTCCAAGATCGCGTCAACAATCTCTTTGCCAAACAATTCATTGCCATGCTGACAAGCAACGATGGCAATGGTTGGATGAGGAGATGTATCTTGAATAGTCATAGTAGTATAAAAAATGTGGGGTTCCTCCCGCCCCCATGGGGAGGAACTAGTCGCCAGCGATCTTTTGAACGAGCTTCGTCAGCTCGAGCATCTTGGCGGGATCATCCGTCGCGTCAAAGCAGCGGATCTCGATGACACCACCGTGCTTGACGACGATGTCGTTGTGGAGCTTGGCCGGGTTGAGGTCGGCTCGGTCCTGGCACGCTCTGAAGACATCATCCATCGACTGAAACGCCGGAGGGTCTCGATCCGGGACGACGAGTGAGTACAGACGAGCTCGCTCACCATTCGAGAGGTCACCCGCTCTACGCAAAGTCATGATATCCTCGCGTAGCCGGCCATACCGACGAAAGAGCTGTTCTTCATCACGACACCCGATGTTCACCTGAAACGAGCAAACCCGCAGCACGGCAAGAAGCACATTGTCAACGAACTCAGCTGCAAACCCTTGGTAGTAGGGCATGTCTGTGATGTGACGTGGCATGTCTGCCGGGAGGACAGGCATCACCCGCAGCTGTAGGGCAAGTGACTGGGCTACAGCTTGTGCAGACCCGAGCGCGAAGACGAGGTCATCGACCGCCGCCTCGGGCGTAGCGCACGGGACGCTCATCACTTCGAGCTGCGCTGCCGATGCCTCGAGACTCACATGCTGTGACGCATAGCCCTGCATCATCTTGTAGATGAGTTTTGACGCAGGCTTCATCTCTTGTGAGAACGGGATGTTGCTATAGATGCCGGTCTCTAGCTCGAGGCCAAAGCCTTCGTGCCAAGAACGCGCGAACATCTTCGCGTCGAACTCTCCTCGTTTATCCATTTGATGTTTCTCCTAGGCTTCCTAAAGCCTACACTGAACCTAGCAAAGAACTGCCGCTATGGCAAGTCTGACTGGGCAAAAACCAAAACATCCCACCGGCGGCGTGCCGATGGGATGTCCTTGATCTTCAAATATCAAAACACGGGCACGCTAGGGAGCGAGCCACCACCAAGCGGTGTGTTGTTGTGAGTATCGGATAAATGACATATTGATTATGGGAGGAGTTCGTGGACGATCTTGCTGATCTTGAGCGCATTGGAACCGCGTGAAACAGTAGCAATCCCTACCCCAAGCTTGGCAGCAATCTCACGCTGTGGCTTGCCATCAAGAAGCATTTTGAAGATCTCGATACGTGTCGCAAATTCTTCTCGTTCACTCACGGTCAACAAATCATGGAGTAATTCTTTCATCTCCTTTTTGTTGCGGGGTTCCATGAGGAACGCTGCGAGTTTATTTTCTGCTTGTTTATCAGCCATACGTACTAGTAGAGTAGAACGAAAATACACTTTTGTCAAAGTATACTGTGGATAAATCAAAAAGGGAGCCAGCGTAGCTGGCTCCCTTTTTTCTATCAATGTGTCTTATTGTTCGTCGACAACCTTTCTCGTCGGACCTTCTGGTACTAGCCAGGCTGCGAGAATATATGCAATCACAACCGGAAATATCCCAGTCGCGAGCACCAAGAGCACAGTAATAATCCGCACGATGACGGGATCAATATTGAGATACTCACCGATACCACCACAAACTCCGGCGATGGCACGGTTCGTTTTTGATCGATAAAGCGTCTTCATACGCAAGAGCTAGACAGTGATGACGACGGGAAGGACCATCGGTCGCTTGCCAGTCTTAGTAAAGACAAACTGACCAATCTTGTCACGCAAGTCATTACGGATTTGATCGGTGTCAGCCCAGGTGTCTGGCGCAGACTTGCCAATAATAGTTTTTACTTTGTGACGGACATCTTCGATAAGCTTCTTGTTGTCTTTGAGGAATACAAATCCACGAGAGATGATGTCTGGATTTTGCATGAGTGCTGCAGTCTTTTTGTTGATGGTGGCGATCACGACAAGCATACCGTCTTCGGCGAGGACCTGACGGTCTCGGAGGACGATGTGCTGAGAATCACTGACGCCAAGTCCATCGACAAAGACGTAGTCAGACGGCGCTTTGACGTGATACGTTTTCACCTTGCCGTCCTTCATGTCGTAGATAGAGCCATTGTCTGGGACAAAGGTCTTTTCTTTTGGAAAGCCGCCTTTTTCTACCACAAGCTTTTGGGCTTCTTTGAGGAAAAAGTGATTGCCATATACTGGCATGAAGAAGTCAGGCTTGGTCTGCGTCATCATGTCGAGGATGTCGCGACGAGTACCGTGTCCTGAGATGTGTACATCCATGATGTCACCATGGATCACATTGTCACACTGACGATAAATGTTATCTTTGAGTTTTTGGATTGAACGTTCGTTTCCTGGGATCACCGATGATGAGAAGACAACAGTGTCACTCTTGCGTAGACGAACACTGCGGTGTTCTCCAGATGTGATGCGGTTCAAGACCGCATTTTCTTCACCTTGCGCACCAGTACAGACGATAGCGATCTTATCATCAGGGTAGCTATCAGTCGTATGCACATCAATAAGGGTGTTCTTATCTGGTTTTACATACCCAAGTTCTTTGGCCATCTCAATGTTTTTCTTCATTGAGTACCCGTCGAGGGCTACTTTCTTTCCAAGTTTGCCACCAGCTTCGATGAGCCACTTCACACGTTCGACTAGTGAACCAAAGGTAGCAATGATCACACGACCTGGTGCGTTCTTGAGGATTTCAACAAGGTTTTCGTAGAGTTCTTCATGTGTTGCATGACGACCTTCTTTGAGCGCACCAAGACTTTCGAGCATGAGCATACTAGGACGCTTCACGTTTTCGAGGTGGTCATAGTGGACGTGTGTCTTGTCGTCAGCATCACGTTCCATGGTCCAGTCACCTGGGTGAAGGATGGTTCCTTCTGGCGTCTCGAGGATAGTTCCCATAGAGTCCATAATAGAGTGCTCTACCTGGAAGAACCCGACGTTGAAGTTGCCAAGCTGCACGCGCTGCTTGATGTCTGTGACCATGATTGTTTTGAGATGTTTGCTTGACCCTTTCTTGCGGTCTTCAAGACGAGCTTTGATCATGGTGAGGGTCAGTGGCATACCGATGATTGGTGGGTAGCCAAGTTGTTCGAGTACGATTTGGGTAGCACCAATGTGATCAAGGTGTCCATGACTAAAGACAACACCACGAACGTTTTTTTCTTTACCGATGAGGTACTTGAGGTTTGGGACAATATAGTCGATCCCAGGCATGCCGTCTTCAGGAAACTGCAAGCCAAGATCAAGAATGACCACGTCATTTTCATATTCGTAGATCATACAGTTGCGACCTACTTCTTCTTGCCCACCGATAGGGATGATGCGAAGCGTGCCTTTGGCAAGATCAGGAAGCTTTACGTCTTCACGGTTTGGGAGCGTACGAGCCGTTCCTTTGAACTGACGCTGGCGTGGACCACGAGGGCCGCCTTTGCCACCACCACGTTGGCGGTTGGCAGAGCCGCGTCCTTGTGCAGGGCGAGGGCCACGTGATGTAGCAGATCTTGCTGCAGGTGCTTTTGCTGGTGCAGCTGATTTATTATGTGGAGCTTTCGCAGGTTTTGCGGGTGCCCGGTGTGACGAAGAGCGTGCTCCTCGTCCAGAGTTTCTTGTAATCATAATGATGATTGTGATGACACATAGCGTAACTATGGGTCATCTGAATAAAAAGAAAAATGTCTTGTTATGTTGGGTCTATACCCAATATGATACTTCCTCACAGTGAGAACGTGATACCAAGGAGAAGAATGTTCTCTTCGCATCTCAGTTCAAATGCTCACTTCATTACAAAAAAATGTAATCTTTCGTACCGAAGAGAGGATTTGAACCTCCACGGGATTGCTCCCACTACGACCTGAACGTAGCGCGTCTACCATTCCGCCACTTCGGCATCATGTCAGCACCAGCTAGTCGTGCCAACGTCAAACTAAATTGTGAGAAGATGTAGTTGAATTACCACATTTTTATCATTTCTCGACGACACTGTCAAGGCATCATAAAAATGTGGTATAGCGGATCGAACAACTTATTTGTCGCCCCAGACACTTTTGGTCTTCACATACCAGTTGGCAACATCAGAAAAACGATCAGACGGATGAAAGACACGTTCGATCGTTTGTCCCTGGACACGATCAGTCGTAGCAAAGGTATACGTTGGCATATACAGAAAATGAGCAGGGCGGTCTTCGAGGATTTGTTCTTGGAGTGACGCGTAGAGCGTACTGATTTCGGCTGGGTCATCTTGTTCACGGATGTTTTCGAGGAGCTCGTCGACATCTTCATTGACGTATCGTGACAGGTTGAGCCCGGGTGAGCTGACTTGAGACGAATGCCAAAACGCGTACTGATCAGGATCAGATCCCATGATCACACCATAGAGAAGTACATCGTACTTGCGTCCTCTGAGTACTTCACGAGAGATCGACCGCGCTTCTACTTGTTCGATCGTGGTGACGACACCGATCTCACGCCACGCCGCGGCGATGAGTCCTGCAGCAACTCGATATTCTTCACTGTTGGTCGTCACGATCTTTATACGCAAGATTTCATTGTCCTTATTTTTTCGGTACACGGTTTGAGTTTCATGCATTTCGCTTTCGACGATCTTGTCGATTTCTTCAAGCACGGTTTGCACTTCTTCATTCGCATTCTCTTGTGTACTTGAAACAGCATCAGTGCTTGTCGGAGTAGATGTACTGATGCCATAGTCAGCGATCAACTCCGCTTTGCGGATAGCTGCAAACTGATCAGCAGAAATTTTTTCCCAATCACCATCAAGAAGTTCGTTGGCTTGATCTGCTGAATGTTCGAGTGCTGGCAATGACTCGTCGTACCCAGGGAAACCTGGAAGGATGATCCCATTCAAAAGTCTTCCTTCTCCTTCGATAGACTCTTTGAGGATACGCTTTTGGTCGAGGGCATGCCCAAGCGCAAGGCGGACATCGAGCTCACCGAGAGCTGGCTGCTGGTCGGCGTTGAAAAAAAGAGCGGTGTACTGTGGGAGTTGCAGTGTATGCAAAGTGATATGTTTGCGCTCCACATTGATCTTGAGATCATGTGGGACAAACCCAATGCCGTCTACCCGCTGTGAACGAAGCGCCTGGATCGCACCAGTGTCTCCGTCATATGTGTCAAAAAACTGAAACGCAAACTCTTCGATGTATGGTTTTTCACGATAAAATGATTCGTTGCGGATGAGCTCGTAGCGATAGACATTTCCACCTTCATCTTTTTGGATACGTTTTGGCATGTACGGGCCAGTACCGACAGCTTCGATATTTTGTTTGTGCAGTTTCATCCGTTCTGGTGAGACATCAAACCAGATATGCTCAGGCAATATGCCCTGGGTCAGTGTGCCGAGAAATGGCGCAAACGGTTCTTGTAATTGAAACGTCACTACGTGATCATCTTCGGCAAATACTTCTACACCACGAAAACTCACAGCAAGTGGACTGCCTACGTCAGCGTTTTGGATCGTTTGGATCGTAAAAACAACGTCACGAGCGACCAACGGCTCGCCGTCATGCCAAAGGACATCCTTTCGAAGTTCAAATCGGTAGGTCTTTTTGTCGTCACTCACTGTATACGCCGTCGCAAGATCTGTGACGAGGGCTTGGCTTTCGTCATAGCGCATGAGCCCAGTATATATGAGTGATGAGATATCCTGGTCGACGTCATTGACGCTCGCAAAAAGTGGATTGATCAACTGCGGCGTCCCGACCAAAGCTTCGGTATAGGTACCACCTGGTGCAGGCACTGTGGTACGACCAGACAAAAAAGCACTCCCAGCATACCAGAGAATACCAAGCACAATAAAAGCGCCAGCGAGGCGGAGCATCGCGCGTTCACCACGACCGAGGACTCGGCCGATACGTTTGATTTGTCTTGGAGACGGGACGTGAGCTTTGCGGACCTTGCGTACGAGCGCGAGATCAGCTTGTGGAGACCGGCGTTTGCCCGGGACCAGCCCACGTGAAGTCTTTTTTTTGCGTAACACAGCAAAAATATGTAAGCCGTACCAGAAGGCAGGCGACCCTATTTGTCACTAGGCGATAACGACGCGTAGTAGAGAAATAGCAAAAAAGAGAATAGATGTGACAATCGTTACTTGGAAGAGCACCTTGTCGATACCGCGTTTGGTATTGTAGACAGCTGAGCTGCCACCAAATGTTGCGCCAAGACCTGAGCCACGTTGTTGCAAGAGCACAACGATGACCAAGAAGACGGCGAGAACAAGCTGAGCGATGTTGAGGATTGACTGGTACATACGGATGTTATTGGATGTGGTAAGTATAGCAGGCTTTTGGGCAGCCGGCCAGATGTGTAGCCACTGTACTAGAAATAGCTCAAAATGTCAAGATACTTGACAACAAAGCTAAAAAATCACTATTAATCTTGATGAGGACTTTTCCTCATAGATCCAAGAATGGGAAATATACACGTCTCGAGCTCTCTTGACCGTCTCCCTGCTCCGCAGGGATGATGCTTACACTACCAATCTAGCTGGCTTCATGTTTTTCACACCCTTCCCCTTGACAGCCCCGGCTAGTCCTGATATAGTCCACGCACTAGAAATTTACCTCTATGAAAACAGATATCCACCCAACCTCACAACCAGCGATTTTCGTTGATACCTCATGTGGCGTTGAGTTCATCACGAACTCTACTCGCAACGGTGAAGAAACTCGTGACGTTGATGGTGTCACCTACCAGGTACACCACGTTGAAATCTCTTCTGCTTCACACCCGTTTTATACTGGAAAGCAGATTCTTGTTGACACGGCTCGCCGCGTTGAGAAGTTTGAAGAAAAGGCTGCCAAAGTGGCTGCTGCTCAAGCTGCCCGCAAGGGAAAGAAAGCAAAAGCTGCCGCTCGCGCTGCCAAGAAGCAAACAGAAGACGACAACAAAGACGCGTAGCAATTCTTTTTCAAAAAGCAGGTGTGTTCACCTGCTTTTTGTTTGCGCAGCGTTATGAATAGTCTATAATACAGTGACGTATGATCCCAAAATATCAAAAACTTCTTACTGAGTTTCAAGCGCTTGAAGCTGATCTTGCTGATCCAGCAGTGATTGGGGACCGCGAAAAACTAAAAACAGTCTCTCAAGCCTACAGCGACCAAAAACCAGTCGCCGAAAAAATCAGCGAGCTCTTCCAAGCAGAAACAGGCCTCGAAGAAGCAAAGACCTTGGTGGCAGAAGAATCTGATCCTGATATGAAAGAAATGGCTGAAGAAGAAGTCACCACACTCACCGCAACCATCGAGGCACTAGAAATCGAACTCGCCGAACTCACTCGCCCAAGCGATCCTATGGACAAGAAAAATGTCATTGTTGAAATTCGTGCAGGTGCTGGTGGTGATGAGTCAGCCTTATTTGCAGGAGACCTCATGCGCATGTACATGAAGTATGCTGAGGCAGTCGGGTGGAAGACTGTCCTCATGGACGAAAGTCGCAATGAAGTCGGTGGATACAAAGAAGTGATCTTTGGTATCAATGGTACCAATGTCTACAAAGCAATGAAATACGAGATGGGTGTCCATCGCGTCCAACGTGTTCCTGAAACAGAAAAGCAAGGCCGCATCCACACCTCCACTGCTAGTGTTGCTGTCCTCCCAGAAATCGAAGAAACCGAAATCGAAATCAACCCAGCTGACATCCGCGTCGACACGTATTGTGCGAGTGGCAACGGTGGTCAGAGTGTGAACACCACGTACAGTGCTGTCCGCATGACCCACATCCCGACCGGTATCGTCGCGCAGTGTCAGGACGAAAAAAGCCAACAACAAAACCGCATCAAAGTCATGGCGGTCTTGCGTGCTCGTATCTATGAAGTCGAACAAGAAAAAAAGCGTGCTGAGCTTGATGCCAAACGCAAAAGCCAGATCGGTACGGGTGACCGCAGCGAAAAAATCCGCACCTACAACTACCCGCAAGACCGTATCACCGATCACCGCATCCAGCAAAGCTGGAACACCATCCAACATATTCTCGACGGGGAGCTCGAGCCAATCATCACCGCGTTGCGTGAGGCTGACTACGACGCCCAAGACAATGCCTAATCCTATGCGACGCCTTGCCACACACATTTCTCGCTTGCAAGGCTATCTTCACAATCACTGGCCATTTGTGATTGTGTTTTTGATTGCTACGATTATCAGAGTTTTTGCATTGACCCAAAAAGGGACGCTATGGTTTGACGAGATTTTTTCTGTCGAATACGCCATTCGCTACCCACTCGGTGAAACCATCAAGTACTGGATCCTCGAAACCAATCCCCCACTCTACACAGCTATCATGCGCATATACTTTGCGTATATTCCGTCATCTGTCGACTGGCTTGTCAGGCTCCCAGCGCTCCTCTTTTCGCTCTCGAGCGTTGTCGCGCTCTATCATCTTGGCGTCAGATTCTTTGGACGTGCTGTCGGCATGATGGCATCAATAGCCCTCAGCATCTCTGGCCTACATGTCATGATGTCAGTAGAAGGTCGAGTATATACCCTGCTACTGCTGCTCACTATCCTCCTTAGCTATCAGTTGCTCCTCACCCTCGAATCGGGTGCGCTTCAACGACGCATCCACACGTGGCTCTTCCTCCTCATTACCGCGATTCTCTACAGTCATCTCACAGCAGTCCTCATGGTAGGCATTGTGGTTGCCATGATTGTTCTCTCACCACTACCAAAACACGTCAAACGTACCTGGCTCACCATCACGAGCATGGCCAGCATTGCCTGGCTTTTGTGGTTTGTCCCTTCCATACTGAGCAAACTCTCGCTCAGATCAGGGAGTGCTTGGTTCTTGCACCTTGAAGAAAACCTTCTCCAACTCCTTCTCTCTCCGTTTACGGCGTTGGGCGTTATCCCCTTTGTCGTGACTATGGTCTTTGTCACAGCGACGACGATCGTTTGTTTGTACCTTCTGCGCACCCGTGAACTGACAGGCTCAGCTCGTATGACACACCTGTTTATTGCTGCGTGGGCATTGCTACCACCACTCTTTAGCAGTGCTCTTGGGGTGTTTGTTCCAAAGTATGTCATGTTTGGATTTCCTGGGTTTTATCTCCTGATCAGCATTTTTGTCGTACGATTTGTTCGTACGTGGCAGCACTTCCTCTTTGCCTTGTTCCTCCTGATCGCCACCATGCTACCGACCTTGTCACTTGTCCTTTCTTCATTGAGCAATGACTGGCGCCAAGCAGCTATCACAGACCTCAGAGCGTATGACCACACACAGACAAGAGTCTACGTCGCCTTTCCCTTTGCAAGTTCACTCGCACGGTACTACGACCATCCTGTTCATGATATTTATATTTTGGAAGATGACCTTGTCCGAGCTGAGCGTGTCGTCAGACACAACTGGTCAGTCCAACACGTCGACGATGACACTATAGACAATTGGGTAGAGGCGCAGCTCGCATATGACGCAGAGACCTATGTGATCATCATCAACAGTGAGTCCTACCTCAAACTTCTCGATGCATTTGAACGGCAAGGTTGGACCTATGACCGACCTACTGTCTACCCTGATCTTCTCCATATGAACATGTACACCCTCACAAAATCATATGAGGAGTAACATCAAACAATGCCTCAACAAGACGCAACTGTCACATCTTGATGCCGAACTACTGCTAGCGTTTGTCATCTACAAATCTCGTGAATACGTGATCATGCATCCAGAACACACCCTTTCTTGGCGCCAAGCACATCGTTTTTCACGACTGGTGAAAAAACGTTTGTCAGGCATCCCACTCTCGCACCTGACCGGAAGAAAGGCATTTATGGGGCTTGATTTTTTGGTGACCCAAGAGACGCTCGTTCCTCGACCTGATACCGAGATTCTTGTTGCTCGAGCACTCGAACTCCTTCCAAAAGATGAGCAAGGAACTGTTATTGATGTAGGCACAGGATCAGGCTGTATCCCCATTGCTATTGCTGTGCACGCTGACACATCATCTCAAATATTTGCCACAGACATCTCAAAGCGTGCGCTCAAAGTTGCAAAAAAAAATGCAGCATTGCACAACATTGATATCACATTCCTGAAAGGAAATCTTATTGATCCAATCCTCCAGGATTCAATCTTCAACATTCAAACTTCTCCATTAATCCTAACCGCCAACCTGCCGTACCTCACACACGCACAGTTTGAAGCGGAACACAGTATCCAGCATGAACCCTATAGCGCGCTCGTGGCAGACGAAGATGGCCTTGCATTGATCAGAGAATTACTCGAGCAGATCCGCATGGTTGAGCAAAAAATCCCTAGTCGAACACATTTGCTACTCGAGTACGACCCCGACCAAACAGCAGCTCTGCAGACACTCGCACATGATATTCTTCCTGGTTGGACAGCAACTATTCACAAAGATCTTGCTGGGCATGACCGTATCTTCGAATTGTCACAAACTGACACCACTGCTCGTTAGTATTGGTGTAACAATCATCTATGACGCATTCGCTCACAGGCGAACAACTCATGCAGGCCGCCACGACGGGCGACCGAGACGCACAGACAAACGTACACCAAACGTACTTTCGTCCTGTCTTTCGGTACCTTGTCCGCCGAGCTGGCTCGACGCATGTCGCTGAGGATCTCGCCCAACAAGTCTTTGTCCGAGTACTGACGACCAAGACACCGTATACCCCCACAGGCAAAGATCCGCTTGCGTATCTCTTCACCATCGCCAGAAATATCTTGACGGACCATTGGCGCAGTGAAGGGCGCAAGGCAGAACATGTCGAATATGATGATACTCAAGCAGCGTCACTCACCTATACACCTGACGGACTTGATATGGATATAGCATCCCTTCTGCGCAACCTTGAGGATACGGACCGCAAGATTTTGGAGCTCCGGTTTTTTCATGGACTCTCGTCCGCCGAAGTCGCCACCAAGCTTGATCTATCCCCTGCCTCGGTGAGACAAAAACAGTGCCGCGCTCTCAAGGCGCTTCGTACCAATGCCAATCAACTCGTATGACCAAACACAACACACAACCTATGTTTGATGACGTACTCGACCAAGCGATCGATATGATGATGGCCGGCAAACGTACTGATGAAATCTTGGCACTCTTTCCAGCGCACGCTGATGAGCTGGCTGCGCATCTTGATGTATCGGCTGCTCTTATCGCAGAGTCCAAAGCTGACCAAGTCGAAGCAAAATCTTTGCAACACATCAATCAATCACTCATCACAAAACAACATGTCTCGTACCGATTTTTCGAGTGGTGCGGCTCTCGCACTGGCCTCATGACAGGATTTGGGATGCTGAGCTTTGTCCTTGTTGCCTTTGCTGGATCACAATTCTTTCTAGGACAGCTCAGTATGGCCACAGGGTCTGGTAGTGTAGCAGGCTTTGGCTCAAGACAACTTGCGATGGCTCCCGACGTAGCATGGGAAAGTCGAATTGAGGAAGAGTCTGCCCCAGCTGAAGACACGTATGGGCTTAGCTACGGCACGGCAACAGGTCTTGCCAACAAACAAACCGCCCTTGATCATGCGGCAACAGCGGTAGCCGAAGTGACGAATATCATCGAAGAGTCCCTGACCAAAACAGCACCAGCGCCCTCCCCCCGCGTCGAAGCCCTTCGTGAAGAAAGCAGCATTTCTCTGCAGACCCGTTACGTAGAGCAAACCCTCCAAAACATCGAAGCCCTCACCCATCAGTCAGGTGGTTGGATCGATGCCAAATCATTTGCCAGTGACAAGCATGACAAAGCCAATATCACCATCCGCATCCCTATCGATGCCTATGACAACACGGTTTCTATCATCCGATCACTAGGCACAGAGCTAGACGTCAGTCTTAGCGCTACCAATCAAGCTGAACTCAAAAACAACCTAGAGCAACAAATCACCAACCCAAACACAAGACAATACGAACGTGAGTCACTCCGCGAGCAGCTGCGTGTACTCGATGATCAACTCACCTTTGCTACGATTCATATCTCACTTACGAGTCAGTCACGCCTTTCACTCTGGTTCACTGACTGGATGGTTCGTGGAGGCTGGGTCTGGATCGCTGTGATTGCAGGAGTAACATACTTCCTCATACATCACACACTCACCAAAAGACGCAAAAGAAAATCTATCAAAATTGATGGTGTCGAGATCATCTGATCTTGCCACCTATGCCCAAAACCAAAACAACCCCAGCGCGGTGGGGTTGTTTTGGTTTATGTGGGCTCTGGCAAACTCTGCCACATGATTTCAAAGTACTTTCGAAATGTCTCAGCAATAGCAGCGTTCTCGATGATCAAGCCAGTCGCCGGCCCCATTACATCGGTATAGACTACCTTGTCACCCCAGCAGAGCGCATCAGTTGGTAGCTCACCCATCTCTTCCGGCCAGAGGCGATATTCGTGTTTGGCGGGTCCAGCGTCATAGCGTTTGAAGTATTCACGAGCGAGCGATGAATCTACCATGATGTCACGCTTATATAAGCCTGGCAGGTTAAAGTATTGTTCAGTATCAAAAAACCCTGGTAACGCGTCTTCAAGTTTTTGTACGGGCCACACTGTAATTATCTGACGCTTTTCCATAGTTACGGCTTTTAGGTCTCGGCGCAATTCTTCATACAAACTTGAGACACCTTCACGTCCATGCACAAACCGAACCTTCATCGTACGATTACTTTTGTGTCGCAAGTCAGCAAAGGCAGAGGCTGCGTCTGAAAATTGTTTTTTGACAGCTCCTAGTTCACGCTCCTTGCGTGATAGATACGCAATAAACCCCGCATGATCAAGCGTTCCAAATCGCTTCACGCCAGGTGTGGCAGAGCCTAAGACGAGCCCTTTGTCCTTAAGAGACCGAATGACATCATACATAGATGTCCGAGTAATCCCAGTGCTATTCGATATCGCAGTCGCCGTTTGTTCACCTTCCACAAGCAATGTGTGGATAACCTGAACTTCCTTCTCAGACAGACTGAGCGCTTGGAGAAGATTGTCTATTGAGCCATCTTGGTGCATATTTGTCGAATACTGTCGACACTATTATGCCATATTTGTAATATTTGTCAATATATAGGTAAATAATCGTTGACAAAGGTTTGATTCTGTAGTATAAAACACAGTCCCAAGACGTTGGGCAGAAAGAAGAAAGAAAATGAAGAAACTACTAAATGTTATCCAAGACGCCGTAGACGCCAAACGTGTCCTCAAGACGGGGTACGTCCGCGGCTTTGGTGGCATCTCAGCAAACAGCTGTGATACCATCGGTTCTCACGGCTACGCTGTGGGGTGGATTGCCTACTGTATGGCGTACCAACTCAGTGATGAATTCGACCTGAGCGTGGGCAAAATCCTAGAAATCGTCATGGTCCACGACCAAGGAGAATCTCGTTCTGGAGACACCGGAGCTAGCTCTGTCGCTGTCTTCGGCACGTGCAAGCTTCACGCACTCGAGCGTGATGGCCTTGCCGCTTGTGTCGCGGGATTAGCTTGCAGTGACCGTGCGATGGCACTCTTCGACGAGTACCGCGCCGCTTCCTCGCCCGAAGCACTCGTGGTTCGCCTCGCCGACAATCTCGAAGGTTTGGAGAAAGGCCTTCAGCACGGACATAACAAGCCGTGGATCGTGGAGGACACGTTGATGCCGATCTTGGCTTACAACGTCGCGCTCTTTGCCAGGCGTGAAGGCAATCTCAGGGATATTGGCCTGAGGCTGGCGGAGATGCTAATTAGCACTGCGGCGGACCTTCTCTCCTCTTACGGGATTGCCACGAGTGAAGATGAACTCGCAAAGCGCATCTTTCTTCTTGTCCCTGATGCGGAATGAGTTCACCCGCCCTCGCCGGAGCGATATCCGGCCCATTTCTCTTGTGCACAATAGAGACAAAACAACCCCGAGCTTTCGGGGTTGTTTTGATTTATTCGAGTATCAGTTTGCGATTGGTTGGGAGGACTTCTACCCAGATCTTGCCAGGCTTGAGGGCGATGTTGTCGCCACTCTCATCATGCCACCAGGTGCGTGATTGTCTAGCATCCTTGTGCCAGGTGCCAGTCTCAACGTGTCCATCACGCAAGACAGTGAGCTCACCAGAGCCAATCGTATCGATGCGTTTGCGACCAACGTTGTCGATGGTCTCAGCTTCGACGCGTTGGACGATGATGGTGTCGGCAACGACTGGTGTGCCGTCTTGGTCTAGCTGCCGAGTGCTTCCTTGGTAGCGCTGGTACTGACCAGTCGAAGAGCTATACTCCCAACGGACACTGTAGCGGCCAGGGAGAAACTCGACGGTGATATCTGTGGCACATGACTGATCAGTGTTGGTAGCTTCACAAGTTTCTTGCGCACTGTAGACCCAGGCTGGCACGTCGCGCTGCTCACCTTCGTAGTCATCCCACGCCTTTTGCCAGAGCTTGCTGCGGGTGTAGGTGTTGTGTGGGGCATACCGATCATCACTCCGCCAAAAGTACCAACTGCGATAAAACTCATTGAGATCAAACAAATCTTCTGTCGTCTTGAGCGTTTCGAGCGCAGCTGGTGAGCCACCAACATGCATATACATCGCCCCACCATACTCACTCAGCCAGTCGAGATAGTACGGACGAGCGCTGCGCACAGGGCCAACTTTGTCGACGTCATCACCTCGTTCAAACAGGAGCATAAACCGTGGGATGTCTCCTTCTACGGGCGCTTCGTACACCAACCGCGCATCACTCATACCAGCCAGCGGCCAGGCGTCGGCGCTATTTTCTACCATGACGGCGATGTACTCCTCATCTTGGTCAGACTCACCATCAAGACAGACACCATTGAGATTGCTTCGTACCTCACAGTCAGCAAATGTTTCATTGAGTTCTTCTTGCTGCTCGCTCACAGGCTCATCAAATACGAGGTCTGGCGGCAGCACTCCACTGCGATCTGACAACACGACAAAATAGATAAACAACCAAATAACAATCCCCAATGCAACGGTTGCAACGACCGCTGACAAGAGATACATAAGACCGATCTCAGAGAGAGGCAAACGAACACGCCGAGCGTGTTCGCGAAGAAAATACTGTATACGAGTGATCCGTTTCATACTGCAACTACTTAGCGAAATGTTTGCTCCAACGCTTGTTCGAGTGCGCGACTGTCTTTCATACATGAGTGAAAATCGAGAACATCATCTTCGCTGATCGCGCGTAGTCCAGCCATCGCATCAAAGTCAGCTGGTGACAAATCGGTGATGATCCCTACGGTACTCATACCTACCTGCGTAGTGACAAATAGCGCCATGATGGCATTTTCGCAAGATTCGCAGGTGATATGTACCGTCGCAGCGTCCACGGTATCGGCAAGTATTTGAAAAGCTTCTTCTTGATACTCACTGCCACAGACAGGACAATCGCGCATGAGTTTTTGGGGATCAAATTGGTGATCAGAATGAGTGTGCATAATAGAGTAAGAAAACTATCTACTACCTTGAGTATATCCTTAGCGCTAAGAAATCTCAAGATACTGGATATCCCCACTTGTCGGTTCGCGTGAACCACGAAGGAGACTCTGGACGATCCCGATCAATCCAAGATTGATCATAAGTGATGACCCACCATAACTCAAAAATGGAAGCGTCAGGCCTGTCACAGGGAGAAGACCAGAAGCCGCACCGATATTGAAAACAATATGGATGAAAAACATGCCTGTCACCCCTAGCGCCATGTACGCACTAAACTCGTCTTGGGCTCGCCTCGCAATCCGTAGCAACCGCCAAAACAAAAGCACATAGAGCGTAAACACAATGAGAACTCCGACAAAGCCAAGCTCCTCAGCAATCACCGCAAAAATAAAGTCTGTCTGCGCCTCTGGCAAAAAGTGCAGCTGACTCTGAGACCCAAACCCAAGCCCACGCCCAAACAGACCACCCGACCCGATCGCTATCAACGACTGAGAAACATTGTACCCAGCTCCCCATGGATCGAGCTCCGGATCGATAAACACACGCAGACGATTGCGTTGGTACTCCTGAAAAAAGAATAGCCACCCAAGCAAAAAGGCTATCGCTATGATAGAGAGAAGCCCCATCAAGTACCGAGGCTTGGTGCCAGCAAAGATCAGAATTGATACCCAAATACCGCCGATCACAAGCGCTGACCCAAGGTCAGGCTGAAGCATAATAAGCGCAACGGTAATACCTGCAGGGATACCGGTCACGGCAACATACCCAAAGCGGGCGAAGATCCTCCCCTGCTTGGCGGTGACATAGGCAAGCATCAGGGCTATCGCTACCTTGGCAAACTCTGCCGGCTGAAACGAAAACCCAAAGATACGAAACCACCCAGTCGTCCCACGCACGGTGACACCAAAAAATAACACCAGCACAAGAAGAAGCACAGACAACACAAAAAACAGCTTGGCTCCTGACTCATAAAAGCTGACATGGATGCTTCCAAGGACAAACAAAAGCCCTACACCGATCACTAACGCGATCAATTGGGTAGGAAAGTACGTCAAACTCTCACCACGTGAGAGGTCAATACTATAAATAGACGAAAGACTGATCGCAACCAAAATACCCACGGTTGAGAGCAAAATCCAGTCAAATTCACGAAGGCGTTGTAAGAGGAGAGATACGTATCGCATAGGAACGGTACTGTACCACCTACGCGTCCTACAAACAACTCTATTTCTTGCATAGTCCTCCATGCCATGATAGCGTAACGGCTGAGCGTCAGTCGCGAGGAAATCAAAGGAGACTCCCCACGTGGGGATCAGCCAAAACTCTATGTGGGGTGAATCCTGGTACGAGGTTACCTGTGTAGAGGGTTATTGGGGTATTTGTGAGCCGTACTTGCAAGCAACTATAACCACCCAAAAGTAGGGTGACTCCGTCAGGCGACGTCGGTCGCCTGGACATACGGACCATCCGGGGCTAAGCGTGACTGTCGCTCCCCATTTTATATTTTCTCTTCACTACACCCAACTAGGTGTAGTTTTATTATTGCCCTGGCGCGATGTAGTTGTCGGCGTCAAAAAAATCAATGCTAGGGAGGAGTCGAACCGTATCAATACTGATCGCATCACCAAAGTATTGTAGAAATACATCACGTTCGTCTCCTGTCCGGAGCCGCTCTTCGAGAATAGGTACGACGCCAACGACATTGCCAGCACTCAAAAGCTCTACAAAAAATGGTGCCTGCCAGTAGCTATAGGCAGAGGCATTGGCAAACCGAAACGATATGGTAGGAAAGGCATCTATGCTCGGCTGCGAAAAAGAGACATCGAGGACAGGAAACTGTTGGCGGTTGGCAATATACGTCGTCACGTCTGGGATCTCATGGGCGTCTGCCCGACTCCAATCAGCCTGCTCAAAAACGAGCTGCGCCGCTGTTGGATATGCGGTAGTGTTGATGCCAAATACACCCACCGTAGACTCTTGGCCAGGGAGAACTACGCTACTACCTCGCCATTCCTGCCCGTCAGGCATCGTCACCAGAAAGGTCGCGTTGGCTGCAAATCGCTTGTTTGGATTGGTGGCAGTGCCCACGATATCGTACGTATTGATCCCACTGCGAAAGATGCGGACATTATTGACCACGAGTGGCATTGGTCTTGTGATATTGCGGGTGTTTTCAAAATTGATAAATTCGACCGCTTGGCGATTGGCGACGGTTGCATCATGAACATAGCCAAAGATGGCATACCCTCCCCATATCACAAGGCTGTATGACCAAAATATGATGCACACCAAACTCAAAAAGACTATCAATGCTCGTTCGAGGCCCAGTTTGTGTCTGACCCACCACTCGCCGTATTTCAGGTCCTTGTTACTCAAGCCACCTCCAGTCTCAGTATAGGTAGAAAAATTGTGTTGTTGCTCCTTTGCCATAGAAAATATGTCCATAGTATACACTATTTCTCCTACGTACGGAAACTTGCCGCCCTGGAGACACCGTGATACTATATGGGCAAGGTGGGTGCAGTCATGTACCCCGTTTTGAACTGATTAATCCCGAATATGGCCAAAGAACCAGCAAAAGCAAAGAAGAAAAAAGGCGGATATAGCGCCGAACAGATCACCGTCCTCGAAGGACTCGAGGCTGTCCGTAAACGTCCAGGTATGTACATCGGGTCAACTGGCCCAACCGGTCTCCACCACATGATCTGGGAAGTCGTCGACAACTCGTTTGACGAAGCCATGGCTGGTAATTGTGACCGCATCACCATCAAATTTCTCCCTGATCACTGGGTCGAAGTCACCGACAACGGTCGTGGTATCCCGGTCGACATTCACCCAAAGAAAAAAGTAAGTGCCCTCGAACTCGTCCTTACCAGCCTTCACGCTGGTGGTAAGTTTGGTGACGGTGGATACAAAGTCTCTGGTGGTCTGCATGGTGTGGGTGTCTCTGTCGTCAACGCACTCTCTACCCACGTTAAAGCCACTGTTCACCGCGAAGGCTACGAATGGACCCAAGAGTACAAACTCGGAAAAGCCCAAGGCAAGGTCAAAAAAGGTGGCAAGGTCAAAGGAACAGGAACAACGATCGCCTTTCACGCTGACGACAGCATCTTCGAAACCATTCACTACAACTGGAAAACCGTCGTCGATCACCTCCGCCAACAAGCCTACCTCACCAAAGGTGTTCACCTCGACATCATTGACGAACGCTCAGAGGAAGAAAAAGAAGTGGATACAACGAGAAGCGCATTCCCAGGTGGACGCTATCAGTTTTACTTTGAAGGTGGGATCGCGAGCTACATCAAGCACATCAACAAAAACCGCGAACCGAAACACGACAACATCTTTTATGTCGACAAGAAGGTTGGTGAGATGCAAGTCGAAGTCGCACTCCAATACACTGGCGACTACTCCGAATCACTCCACGCCTTTGCCAACAACATCACCAACCCAGACGGTGGGTCTCACGTCGCAGGATTTCGTACGGCACTCACACGTACCCTCAACACCTACGCCAGAAACAAGAAGATCCTCAAAGAAAAAGATAACAACCTCTCTGGTGAAGACGTCCGTGAAGGCATGACGGCCATCGTCTCGATCAAAGTGCCAGAGCCACAGTTTGAAGGACAAACCAAAGCCAAGCTCGGAAACCCAGAAGCCAAGCCAGCCGTTGAAAGCGTCATGAGCGAAGCCTTTGCCATCTTCCTCGAAGAACATCCAAAAGATGCCGAAGGCATCATCGGCAAATGTGTCCTCGCGGCCAAAGCCCGCCAAGCCGCCCGCCTCGCTCGCGACACCGTCTTACGCAAAGGTGCCCTCGAAGGCTTCACCCTCCCTGGGAAACTCGCTGACTGCTCGAGTCGCAAACCTGAAGAATGTGAGCTCTACATCGTAGAGGGAGACTCTGCGGGTGGATCTGCCAAGCAAGGCCGCGACCGTCGTACCCAAGCCATCTTGCCACTACGTGGGAAAGTCTTGAACGTCGAACGTGCTCGCCTCGACAAGATCCTCACCAACAACGAATTGAAGAGTCTCATCATCGCACTCGGAACCAATATCGGTGAACAGTTTGAAATCGAAAAACTCCGCTACAACAATATCGTCATCATGACCGATGCCGACGTCGATGGTGCCCACATCCGCACCCTGCTCCTCACACTCTTCTTCCGTTACTTCCCATCACTCATCGAAGCAGGCCACCTCTTCATCGCCCAACCACCACTCTACAGTGTCAAAGAAGGCAAGAAGATGAACTGGCTCTACTCAGATGACGAGCTCTCAGCCTTTATGAAGAAAAAAGGCGTCAATGAAGAAGACCTCGAAGCTGCCGAACTAGATGAGCAAGGCAACGAAATAGCCAGCAAAACTGACAAAAAGTCAAAGAAGAAATTTAACGTGCAACGCTACAAGGGTCTTGGTGAGATGAACCCAGAACAACTCTGGAACACCACCATGGACCCAGCGCAGCGCCTCATGCTCCAAGTCACGGTCGAAGACGCCGAGGCTGCCAGTGAGATCTTTGACATCCTCATGGGCTCCGAAGTTGCTCCTCGTAAGAAGTTCATCCAAACCAACGCAAAGTCAGTGAAGAACTTGGATATCTAACTTCCAAACAATCAATACAAAAACCGCCAGATGTGGCGGTTTTTTGTATTGACATACGTCTAGATATGTGGTATTTCTACAACATGAACACTTTTAATGTGTCCATTGCAGTGGACCCTAGGAAACCATTCTCGAGTGCAGTTGTCCAGATAACTGCCATGATCATCGCAGCCCGGCCAGACGACTGGCCAAGGGACATCATTCACAAACTGCCCGTGAATGGGCAACTGAAGAGCCTTCTAATGGCTCTTCAGACGCGAGGTCAACTTGGTTCCCCACCGAGAAGACTGACCTCATCAGAAATCTCTCAGACTGCGGCGTTGACGCCGCCTACTCCACCTCCCCCCATCCGACTCGTCCCCCCTGCTCCAGAAGTACCAGTCCTCGAGGCTTCACCAGCCCCCTTCCACAACCCTGACGGCAGCTTCATGAAGAAGAAAGAGTTGAGGAAAACTTGGCTACTGGCCGCACTAAAAGAGGCTGGTGGTAATATTACAAGAGCTGAAGAACTGACAGGTATTGGTCGTGCTACAATCTATCGGTGGATGAAGGAGTTCGACATTCCACCTACGCTCTTGAGTGAACGCCCCCGCCGCAAACCCAAACCTACGGATTGAGCGCCCACGAGAAGACTACGCACCAGCTCACCGAAGAGCAGCAGTAGCCTGTCATACATTCCTCCCCCGCCTGACGCCAATTCCTTTGCGTCCGAGGCGGTTTTCTTTTTGGCTAAGATGAGGGAGATATCCACCATAAGGCTTGACAAATCTTACCATTTCCCCTATAGTGAAAGCAGATCGGCCCAAGGGCCTTTTTTAAATCCCGACAAAATGGTCGGGACAAGATAGGGTTTCAGGTTCTCTACGAGAGCCATCAAGATTTGTTCCTCCTTATATTTCTTTTCTAAAATATTATTTACTTCATTTTGCTATGACAACTGCAATCACCAAGGCAAAGCAATACTTCATCGATGCGTATGCCGAACTCAAAAAAGTCTCTTGGCCAAATAAACAGCAGACTATCAATTACACCATCCTCGTTATATTGATGACCGTTGGCGTATCTCTTTTCTTTGCAGCACTCGACTACTTCTTCAATATTGGTCTGAGCTTCCTCATCTAACCCCTATGGCTAAACAAACCCTCAACCTCGGCCGACGATGGTATGTGATTCACACCTACAGTGGGTACGAGGAAAACGTCAAACAAAACCTAGAACTACGTATCGACAACTTTCACATGGAGGCCAAAGTCTTCGATGTCGTCGTTCCAAAAGAAAAGAAGATCAAAATCAAAAATGGAAAACGGACAACCGTCGAAGAAAAAATCTTCCCTGGATACGTGCTCGTTGAAATGATCGTAGACGATGAATCATGGTACGTTGTCCGCAACACCCCAAACGTCACCGGATTTATTGGTGCAGGGACTACCCCAACCCCAATCGATCCAAACGAAATGAAAGCACTCATGGGTCGTACCGAAGCAGAAGAACCAAGTCACAAGATCGACCTTGCCGAGGGTGACGCTGTACGCATCATCGATGGTCCCTTCAAAAACTTTGAAGGAAAGGTACAAAACGTCGACGAAGGTCGTGGAAAGATCAAAGTCCTCGTCAGTATGTTTGGCCGCGAAACCCCTGTCGAACTCGACGCACTCCAAGTCAAAAAAGCATAAGCTTGCGTCTGAAAGGCTCATAGTGTCGACACAGCTGGAAAGGCTTCTACTCTCTACGCTTCTCGATACTTACGCCTTTCAGGCAATATTCAATCTCATACATCCCATACATCTATGGCAAAGAAACTCATGACCCAGATCAAACTGCAGATCATGGGTGGCGCAGCAAACCCTGCTCCTCCAGTCGGTCCAGCACTTGGTCAACACGGTCTCAACATCCAAGACTTTTGTACACAGTTCAACAACGCAACTGCTGACAAAAAAGGTCAGGTCGTCCCAGTAGTCATCAGCGTCTACGAAGACCGCACCTTTGACTTCATCATGAAGGTAGCACCTGCAAGTGCCCTCATCAAAAAGGCCCTCAAACTCAAAAAAGGGTCTAGTGTCCCACAAGATGACAAAGTAGGAACACTCACACAAGCCCAACTCAAAGAGATCGCCGAAGCAAAAATGCCTGATCTCAACGCTAATGATATCGATGCTGCAATGAAGATCATTGCTGGTACTGCTCGCCAAATGGGAGTAGAAATCGAACAAGCGTAATCACACTCGCAAATAAAAAACACACATCGTCTGATGTGTGTTTTTTTATTCGGCTGTTATGTGTTCTGTGCTGGTAGTCGTCACCGGGATTATTCTTTCAGCACCCACTACGACCAACCAGTCAAATGGCATGTGTTCATGTGCTCCATCTTCTGCAGTTACGATAAACCCTTCTGTCCGCTTGTGTTGGACGTAGAGCGGAAGTTCGACATCACTGTGGGCTGTGACGATAACTTGGTACGATTGCTCACCAATAGCATCAGCTTGCTCATCAGTAAAGATAATACTGGCACGCCCACGATTGATCTCACCAGAGCCTGAAAGAACAGCTGATGCGTTGTTGGAGCTTACTGCTCGAAGTGACTCTTCGCCGACACGAGTTTCCAAGTACCCTTCTTCCGAAATTCTCCAAGCATTGTCTCTGGTGTTGATACTGCGGACGTTCAGAAGAGCAAAGTTGTTGAGGTCGAGATCATTGGTGATGGTGGTGAGGGTATTGGTGATGGGGTTGTGTTCGATCGTTTGTTCTGTCTCTGACAGGCCTGTTTCAAGGGCGTTGACTTGGGTTTGGAGGGAGTAGAGAAGATCTGTCGGTGAGGCTGGGCGGTGGGCGGTTGGTTGCAGGAGGGTGAGGACTGGGTTTGAGGTTGATTGAGATTCGAGGGCGATACCGATGACATGAACAGCGGTATTGGTAGGAGTCGTCACTGGGTCATACACCATGGCGTAGCCAGGGACTGAGGCGGGGGTGAGAAGATCTCCTGGAGAGGCTGGGCCATTTTCGGCTGAAAACTTCACCGGCACACGACCGACCACAGCCATGGCTGTGGTGTACTCAGTCACACCGTCACCGATGGTGATGCTTGGGCGGGTAGAGACCACACCTGAGACTGGGGAGGCATATGCAGTTGTACTTTTA